>Ga0209796_10000002_pt1 | contig 1261150 bp, 1149 predicted proteins | sample AgamicOrSfrz_FD_187167 | JGI IMG/M metagenome (GOLD analysis project Ga0209796, IMG submission 187167) | Agave microbial communities from Guanajuato, Mexico - Or.Sf.rz (SPAdes) (version 2) | ecosystem: Host-associated > Plants > Phyllosphere > Phylloplane/Leaf | place: Guanajuato, Mexico...
AAGTGGGGGTGATCGACCTGAAGAAAAAGTCGATCACCATGGGTAAAGGATGTTAAAAAGTGTTCACCATGTCCCCGAACACCTGTCTACCATGTCCCCGGACTGTACACCCACGGGGAGAGGGAGAAAACAAAATGCCATAAAAAAAGCCGGAGATAATCTCCGGCTTTTTTTGTTATTTCACCTGCTGACCCGGCTTCGCGCCTTCGTCTGGGCTTAACAGGAAGATATCTTTCCCGCCAGGGCCTGCGGCCATCACCATCCCCTCGGAGATACCGAAGCGCATTTTGCGCGGCGCCAGGTTCGCCACCATCACGGTCTGACGACCGATCAGCACCTGCGGGTCCGGATACGCTGAACGGATGCCGGAGAAGACGTTACGCTTCTCGCCGCCCAGATCCAGCGTCAGGCGCAGCAGCTTGTCAGAACCTTCCACGAACTCCGCGTTTTCAATCAGCGCCACGCGCAGGTCGACTTTGGCGAAATCATCAAAGGTAATGGTTTCCTGAATCGGATCGTCCGCCAGCGGGCCGGTAACCGGTGCCGCAGCCGCCTTCACCTCTTCTTTAGACGCTTCCACCAGGGCTTCAACCTGCTTCATCTCGATGCGGTTGTACAGCGCCTTGAAGGTGTTCACCTTGTGGCCGAGCAGCGGCTGCTGGATAGCGTCCCAGGTCAGTTCTGTATTCAGGAACGCTTCAGCACGGGCTGCCAGCTGCGGCAGAACCGGCTTCAGGTACGTCATTAGTACGCGGAACAGGTTGATGCCTACAGTACAAATTTCTTGAAGCTTAGCGTCTTGACCTTCTTGTTTAGCGACTACCCAAGGAGCTTGTTCATCAATGTATTGGTTAGCTTGGTCTGCTAGCTCCATGACATAACGGATAGCTTTTCCAAATTCACGCGTTTCAAAGCAACTAGCAATACCTCTTTGAGCAATCATGAATATGTTATATAGACCCGTTGCCGTAAACTCATCCGAAAGCATTCCATCAAAACGCTTGTTTATAAAGCCAGCGCAGCGCGACGCAAGGTTGACCACTTTATTCACGATGTCCGCGTTCACGCGCTGCACGAAATCTTCCAGGTTCAGGTCGATATCGTCGATGCGGGAAGAGAGCTTCGCGGTGTAGTAGTAGCGCAGGCTGTCCGCGTCGAAGTGGTTCAGCCAGGTGCTGGCTTTGATGAACGTCCCGCGGGACTTGGACATCTTCGCGCCGTTCACCGTCACGTAGCCGTGCACGAACAGGTTGGTTGGCTTGCGGAAGTTGCTGCCTTCCAGCATCGCCGGCCAGAACAGGCTGTGGAAGTAAACGATATCTTTACCGATGAAGTGATACAGCTCGGCAGTGGAGTCTTTCTTCCAGTATTCGTCGAAGCTGACGGTATCGCCACGCTTGTCGCACAGATTCTTGAAGGAGCCCATGTAGCCGATTGGCGCGTCCAGCCAGACGTAGAAGTATTTGCCCGGCGCGTTCGGGATTTCAAAGCCGAAGTACGGCGCATCGCGGGAGATATCCCACTGCTGCAGGCCGGATTCGAACCACTCCTGCATTTTATTCGCCACCTGCTCCTGCAGCGCGCCGCTGCGGGTCCACGCCTGCAGCATTTCGCTGAAGGACGGCAGGTCGAAGAAGAAGTGCTCGGAGTCACGCATCACAGGCGTGGCGCCGGATACCACGGATTTCGGCTCGATAAGCTCGGTCGGGCTGTAGGTCGCGCCGCACACTTCGCAGTTATCGCCGTATTGGTCCGGGGATTTACATTTCGGACAGGTGCCTTTGACAAAACGGTCCGGCAGGAACATGCCTTTTTCCGGATCGTACAGCTGAGAGATGGTGCGGTTTTTGATAAAACCGTTCTCTTTCAGACGGGTGTAGATCAGCTCCGACAGCTCGCGGTTTTCGTCGCTGTGCGTGGAGTGATAGTTGTCATAGCTGATATTAAAGCCAGCAAAATCAGTCTGATGCTCCTGACTCATTTCGGCAATCATCTGCTCCGGGGAAATCCCCAGCTGCTGCGCTTTCAGCATGATCGGCGTGCCGTGAGCATCGTCCGCACAGATGAAATTAACCTCGTGGCCGCGCATTCGCTGGTAACGGACCCAGACATCAGCCTGGATATGCTCCAGCATGTGGCCGAGGTGGATTGAACCGTTGGCGTACGGCAGGGCGCACGTTACCAGAATTTTTTTCGCGACTTGAGTCATAGTAGGCATTACTTCTTTTAACTGTGAAAAGGGTTTTTGATATTACCAAAAGGGGCATTATTAAGTAAGCACAAACCACGGGCTTTCAGGTAAACTTGTTCATCTAAGGTCTTATTCACAAGAACAAAGGAGTCGGGATGAGTTCTCAATCCCAGGCCAAATCACCGGAAGCCTTACGAGCAATGGTCGCCGGGACGCTGGCTAACTTTCAGCATCCAACCCTGAAGCACAATCTCACTACGCTGAAAGCGTTACACCACGTTGCCTGGCTGGACGACACGCTGCACATTGAGCTGCAGATGCCGTTCGTCTGGACCAGCGCCTTTGACGTGCTGAAAGAGCAGACCAGCTCTGAGCTGCTGCGCATTACCGGCGCAAAAGCCATTGACTGGAAGCTGAGCCACAGCATCGCCACGCTGAAGCGCGTGAAAAACCAGCCTGGTGTGAACGGCGTGAAAAACATCATCGCCGTCAGCTCGGGCAAAGGTGGGGTGGGGAAATCCTCTACCGCCGTAAACCTGGCGCTGGCGCTGGCGGCGGAAGGGGCAAAGGTCGGTATTCTGGATGCGGATATCTACGGCCCGTCTATTCCGAACATGCTGGGCGCGGAAAACCAGCGCCCAACCTCGCCGGACGGCACCCACATGGCGCCAATCATGGCGCACGGTCTGGCGACCAACTCCATCGGTTATCTGGTGACCGACGATAACGCCATGGTCTGGCGCGGCCCAATGGCCAGCAAGGCGCTGCTGCAGATGCTGCAGGAGACGATGTGGCCGGATCTGGATTATCTGGTGCTGGACATGCCGCCGGGCACCGGTGACATTCAGCTGACGCTGGCGCAAAACATCCCGGTCACGGGCGCGGTGGTCGTGACTACGCCGCAGGATATTGCGCTTATCGACGCCAAAAAAGGCATCGTGATGTTTGAGAAGGTGGAAGTGCCGGTGCTCGGTATCGTCGAGAACATGAGCATGCACATCTGCAGCAACTGTGGTCACCACGAACCTATCTTCGGTACGGGTGGCGCAGAAAAACTGGCTGCGAAGTATCATACCCAACTGCTGGGACAGATGCCGCTGCACATTACGCTGCGTGAAGATCTGGACAGCGGAAAGCCGACGGTGGTCAGCCGTCCGGACAGCGAATTTGCAGAAATGTATCGCCAGCTGGCGGGACGCGTCGCGGCGCAGCTCTACTGGCAGGGCGAAATCATCCCAGGGGAAATCGCGTTCCGCGCGGTGTAATTCCTCAGCTCGAATTGCCGGGTGGCGCTTCGCTTACCCGGCCTACAAATGGCACCATCACGTAGGTCGGGTAAGGCGAAGCCGCCACCCGACTTTAACCCAACCGATAGTGCATCAAATAATACTCTCCGTCCGGAGAATTACCCGTCGCCTCAATGTGCCAGCCGTGTCGCTGGTAAAACGCAATAGCCCGCGCATTCTTCACCAGACACTTAAGCGAACCCGTACTGGTAAACGTCTTCTGTACGTGTTCAAGCAACGCGTGCCCGACGCCCAGGCTTTGAAACTGTGGATCGACAAACAGGTTGTGCAGGAAATTATCGTTCGTCCAGACGGAGGCAAAGCCCAGGCGATGCCCGTTCTGAACAGCAACCCAAATCACTTCGTCACGGGTTGCCGCGTCAAAGTCTTCCAACTGCCAGTCTGCACTATCCAGCCATGGCCAGGCTTCACGCCGGGCGTGGAGGTAGAGCGTGCGCAGGAAAGGACGGTCACTTTCCTGCCAGGGGCGAATCAGGATTGCGTTAGCGGTGATAGAAAATATCTCCATTGTAGGCTTTGTAGATCTTGCCATCAGCATCGCCAATCAGCACGTAATTCTCACCCATATAGGTCCAGTGGGTTCCGGCATCCGGCGCCGGCAGGTTACGCAACTGGTACTGTTTGATGGTGTACTCCGGCGTTTGATACTGCGCCGGTGCCGTGTCGCCAATCTTGAATTTCGTAAAGTCAGCGATGAACTCTTGTTCTTCGTAGGCCTTGATGCCAGATGGCGCAGCGGCCGTTTGCGGGGCAGCGAATGCGGATCCCGCCAGAGACAGTAATACACCCAGAAGCAGCAATTTACGCTTAGCCATTTTTTCTCCAGTGATATCGTTACAGATACTTTTCGTCTGCGGGTCGTGCAAAGCGGAGCAGACGTTCCATTTTAAGTATCAACGCAGGGTATGTTTGAAAAAAAATGTAACAAAAGTGGACGGTTTTGTGTAGTCGAATGGAATGATGCTTATCATTATGGTGAATATTACCTGAGCTTTATATTTTTAATATTTATTATTTCATTAATTAATTCTGAAAATAACTTTCCGCGTCAAAATTGGACTGCTATGCGAATGCTTTCCCACTAAAGAAGATTTAATATTGTCTTCGGATGAAGCAGGCTTACTTCCGTTTTTTTACAGGGCTGAGTATTGGTTTTGTTTTTTAGAGAGCGGTTTGGTCACGTTTTACAATCCCACAATTTCATATTGAAGAAGAATAAATAATTAAATTTCAGTGAGTTAGCTTAGATTATTTTGCAAGCTTGACGATAAACGCAACGTTAAAAAGAAATATTTATATAATGAAAGCTACAACTGCATTTTCGCTGTTATTTCTTACTGTTAGTCAATTAACAGGGTGTGTATTTTCCCCCGGGCAGAGCTTGAGTGTATCCGGGAAAAAAATCATTGCTGCGGAAGACGCCAATTATCAGCTTGATAAGCGCGTGGAAATTTTTCCTCTGACGCCGGGATTGATTGAAAAACTGCGTCCGGCCGTATCGAAATCTCAGGCAAATCCTAATCTGGATGAGCAGATCAAAAACTGGGAATACCGCATTGGCACAGGCGACATCCTGACGGTCACCGTCTGGGATCACCCTGAATTAACGACGCCCGCGGGGCAATATCGTAGTGCGAGCGATGCCGGCAACTGGGTCAACGCCGATGGTACGCTCTTTTATCCCTACGTCGGAAAGCTGCGGGTGGCGGGAAAAACGGTTTCACAGGTACGTGAAGAGATTACAACTCGACTGGATAAGGTCATTGAGAGCCCGCAGGTGGACGTCAGCATTGCCGCCTTCCGTTCACAAAAAGCCTACGTCACCGGAGAAGTCGAAAAATCGGGCCAGCAGCCCATAACCAATATTCCGCTGACGGTGATGGATGCGGTCAACGCCGCTGGCGGTCTTTCAGCGGATGCCGACTGGCGTAACGTTGTGCTCACGCATGATGGCCAGGACTCCCGTCTTTCGCTCTATGCGCTGATGCAGCATGGCGATTTGACTCAAAATAAGCTGCTTTATCCTGGCGATATCCTGTTTATTCCCCGCAACGACGCGCTGAAGGTGTTCGTGATGGGCGAGGTGGTTAAGCAGAGCACGCTTAAGATGGATCGTAGCGGCATGACGCTGGCCGAAGCCCTGGGGAGTGCCGGAGGGCTTAACCAAAACATGGCCGATGCAACCGGCATTTTTATTATTCGGCAGGTAGCGAAAAAAGGCGACACGGACAAAATTGCCAACATCTATCAGCTGAATGCGGAAGACGCATCAGCCATGGTGCTGGGGACGGAATTCCAGCTGGAACCGTATGACATTGTCTATGTAACCACCGCACCGTTATCACGCTGGAACCGCGTGATCACCCAGTTGGTGCCTACCATCAGCGGCGTTCATGACCTGACCGAAACCGTTCGTTACATCCGATCGTGGCCGCAGTAATGTTCCAGTCAATCTTAGTGGTCTGCACCGGCAATATTTGCCGCTCACCGATGGGTGAGCGGCTGTTGCGTCAGCAATTACCCGGCAGGCAGGTGACCTCGGCAGGAATTCTTGGGCTTGAAGGGCATCCGGCAGATGCGACTGCGCAGGCTGTGGCCCGGCGTCACGGCGTTTCGCTGGAGGGGCATGTTGCCCGTAAGGTGACGCGCAGCCTGTTGCAAAAATCCGATTTGATTCTGGTGATGGAGCCGGAACACCTTCGGTTCATAGCCACAATGGCCCCGGAGAACCGGGGAAAATCGCTGCTCTTTGGACAATGGCTGGAAACCAGGGACATTCCCGACCCGTATCACAAAAGTCGTGAAGCCTATGAATATGTTTTCGAGCAATTGGGAAAAGCCAGTCAGGAATGGGCTCGTCGTTTGAGTCAACAAGGAATGAAGCAGTAATGTCGTCTTCTAAATCAGACAAATATAGTGCTGCGACACCGCAGAATAATGAGATCGATCTTCTTCAGCTGCTTGCTGAGATGTTTGATAACCGCGTGACGATCGCGTGCGTCACGCTGCTGTTCACTGTATGTGCGGGGATCTACGCATTCAGCGCCACGCCTGTTTATCAGGCTGATGCCCTGGTTCAGGTAGAAGCGAAGCAGAATAACTCGCTGCTCAAGGACCTGGCCTCGTTCGGGGCCGACCTCTCGCCAGATGTTGCACCAGAACTTTTACTCCTTAAATCACGGATGGTCCTGGGAGAAACCGTCGATCGGTTAGGGCTGACGTACAGTGTTAAGCAGCGCGTGTTCCCTGTCATCGGGACCTTATGGGAAAAGGTTCTGGGACGTAAATCCGATAAAATAACGATTGGCGCGTTGACTATTCCTCTTCTGGAAGGTCAGCCGCAAACGCTTTTACTCACCGTAAAGGAGGAAGGGCGGTATCGTCTTGAGGGAAATACGTTTGAAGCAGACGGCGTTGTGGGGAGAACGCTGGTTAAAGATGGAATATCGCTTCTGGTGACATCCCTCAGTGCGGAACCCGGCACCCAGTTTACCCTCGAAACCGTCACCAGGCTTGACGCGATCAACGCCATTCAAAACAGGCTTACGGTTGTTGAGTCGGGGAAACAGAGCGGTATGATCGCATTAACGTTAACGGGTGAAGACCCCGGCAAGATCGCCACGGTGCTTAATGCGATTACTGAAAATTATCTCAGTCAGAATATTGCTCGCCAGGAAGCAAGAGATTCGCGCAGCCTCACGTTCTTACAGGATCAATTACCTAAGATCAGCCGGGAACTGGATGAAGCCGAAGCGCGACTGAATGCCTATAGAGAGCAGCGCGATTCTGTCGATTTATCTCTCGAGGCGAAGTCAGTCCTTGAGCAGGTGGTTAACGTGGAGAATCAGCTTAACGAGCTGACGTTCCGCGAAGCAGAGGTTTCCCAGCTTTTCAAAAAGGATCATCCCACCTACCGTGCTTTACGTGAGAAGAAACAAACGCTTGAGCGGGAGCGCGCGCGTCTGAATAGCCGCGTCTCATCCATGCCTTCCACGCAGCAGGAAATATTACGCCTGAGTCGTGACGTTGAATCCGGGCGTACCATATATCTACAGCTACTGACGCGTCAGCAAGAGCTGAGCATCTCGCGCTCCAGCGCTATTGGAAACGTGCGGATTATTGATCCAGCGGTGACGCAGCCAGACCCAATCAAACCGCGTAAAGGACTCCTTATCATATTCGGTATGCTGATGGGGTTGATGCTCTCTGCAGGAATGGTCCTGGTGCGTTCAGCCTTTAAGCGGGGCATTACCTCATCTGAACAACTGGAAGTGCAGGGGATACCGCTTTTGGCGACGCTCCCGCGCTCGGTGTGGCTCTGGAAAAAAACGCACCTGCGCAGGAGAAACCTGTTTGCTTCCCACTGGAAGCACAGGACGTCGAACATCCCTTTTCTGCCCCTTGACCGTCCGGCTGATATGTTTGTCGAGGCGGTGCGCGGGCTGCGCACCAGCCTGCATTTTACCATGATGGATGCCACAAACCGGATCGTCGTGGTGTCTGGCCCCACGCAGGACTGCGGAAAGACGCTGGTCAGTACGTCACTGGCGTCGATTGCCGCTCAGGCCGGACAGCGAGTGCTGTTTATTGATGCAGATATGCGCAAGGGATATGTCCACAACGTTTTCAAACTGAGCAATCATCGGGGATTATCCTGTGTGCTTGGAGGCGCCGTTGAGTGGCAGGAGGCAATTCAACGCGTCGAGAAAGGCGGTTTTGATGTATTGACCTGCGGACCCCAACCTTCGCATCCCGTTGAGCTGCTGATGGGCGAACGCTTCCAGACTATGGTGTCGCAGATAGACAAACATTATGACATCGTGATTGTCGACACCCCACCTGTGCTTGCCGTGACGGATGCCTTGCTGATAGCCAGAGCAGCGGCTACCACGCTGCTGGTGGCCCGCTTTGGTAAAACCAGCGTCAAGGAGATCGAGCACTGCCTGAAGCGTCTGGAGCAAATGGGTGTGCAGGTGAATGGCGCGATCCTCAATGATATCGTGAAATCGGCAGCGCTCTATTACAACTCGGGATATAGCCATTACGACTACGGCTATACCCAAGAGTAAACGTGGCGCGACACTTCTTTACAGCGTGATAGCGTATTGACCGTTAAGATGACCTTCGTTGAAACATGAGGTCACAATGGATAACCGCAAAATCAGTCGACTGCGCCGCTGGGCGCGGGAAGGGATCATACTCGTTCTGCTGACGCTGGCCGTGGTATGGGGTGTTGATCGGTATCGAAAACCGACACTCCCCGCCAGTTTTAGTGCAACACCGATGCAGAGCATCGACGGCAACATTCACGATATCGCGGCGCTCAGCCAGGAACGTCCGCTGCTGATTTACGTCTGGGCGACCTGGTGCAGCATATGCCGTTACACGACGCCTTCCGTTAATCAGCTGGCAGAAGAGGGCGGGAACGTGTTGAGTATTGCCATGCGTTCCGGTGATAACGCAAAGCTTGCGCGCTGGGTAGAAAAGAAACAGCTGAAAATGCCGGTGATAAACGATGAAAACGGCGCGCTGTCGCAGCAGTGGCAGGTGAGCGTCACGCCGACGCTGGTGATTGTGTCGAAGGGCAATGTGGTCAGTACCACGACGGGCTGGACGAGTTACTGGGGATTAAAAACCAGGATGTGGTGGGCAGGGATGTAAAAATAACCCCTCTTCCGGCGGAAGAGGGGTGTTGTATTACTTAGCCAGAACTTCCTGCGCGGTGCGCTCAACCAGAGACAGCAGGATTTTAATATCTTCCAGCGTCACGGTTGGGTTCAGCAGGGTCAGCTTCAGGCAGGTAACGCCGTTATGCTCGGTCACACCGACGTTCGCACGGCCGGATTCCAGCAGCGCATCACCAATTTTCTGGTTCAGCAGGGCAATTCCCGCGTCATCCGTCTGCACCTGTCCGCGGAAGCGGAACAGAACGCTCGCCAGCTGTGGCTGCATCACCAGTTCCAGAGCAGGCTGCTCTTTCACGTAGGCCGCAACCTGCTGCGCAAGCGTTACGCCGCAATCGATGATCGCCGCGTACTGCTCCTGACCCAGCGCTTCCAGGCTCATCCACAGCTTCAGCGCGTCGAAACGACGGGTGGTCTGCAGAGATTTGGACACCAGGTTAGGCACGCCTGCCTCTTCGTCGAACTCGGAGTTCAGGTAGGCCGCCTGATAGCGCATCAGCTCATAGTGACGCGCTTCTTTCAGCAGGAACGCGCCGCAGCTGATGGTCTGGAAGAACTGCTTGTGGAAGTCCAGGGTGACGGAATCCACCAGCTCGATGCCGTCCAGGTAGTGGCGATACTGCTCAGACATCAGCAGCGCGCCGCCCCAGGCCGCATCAACGTGTACCCAGATGTTCTGCTTCGCGGCCAGCTCTGCAATCGCACGCAGCGGGTCGATAGCACCGGCATCGGTGGTACCTGCCGTTGCGACGATCGCCAGAATCTGCTCGCCGTTCGCATTGCACTGTTCAATTTTCGCCGCCAGATCGGTCAGATCCATGCGGGAGAATTCGTCCGTTTTCACCTGCACCACGGACTGGTAGCCCAGACCCATCAGCGCCATGTTTTTCTGCACGGAGAAGTGTGCGTTTTCGGAGCACAGTACGCGGATCTTACGCAGATCGCCCACCAGACCGTCCTGCTGAACGGAGTGACCCTGACGCGCGAAGAACGCATCGCGAGCCAGCATCAGGCCCATCAGGTTGCTCTGGGTGCCGCCGCTGGTGAAGACACCTGCGTCGCCGGCCTGATAACCCACGCGGGTACGCAGCCACTCGATCAGTTTGATCTCGATAATGGTTGCGGACGGGCTTTGATCCCAGGAGTCCATACTCTGGTTAGTGGCGTTGATCAGCACTTCCGCCGCCTGGCTTACCACCAGGCTTGGGCAGTGCAGGTGCGCCACACACTGCGGGTGATGAACGGACAAGCTGTCTTTCAGGAAGAACTCCACGGCGCGTTCAATCGCCGCTTCGTTGCCCAGCCCCTTCGGATTGAAATCCAGCTTAATACGGTCGCGCAGTTCCGCGACCGTTTTGCCCTGGTACATCTCAGGCTGTTTCAGCCACTGCATCACAGCCTGAGTGCTTTGTTCAATCGCCTGCTGGTAAGCTTCAATGCTCTGCGCAGAGGAGAACAAAATTGGGTTTGAATCAGACATCGTAATCAATAACTCCGGTTACGCCGGGCGAACGCCCGCAGCAAGCAGTGCCTGCTCAAATTTATCCAGGAAGATTTTCAGCTCTTCGTCGCTGATCAGCAGAGACGGCAGCAGACGCAGAACGATACCGTTACGGCCGCCGCGCTCCAGAATCAGACCGGCTTCGAAGCACTTCTTCTGAATCAGTGCGGACAGCTCGCCGTCGCCCGGGAAGCAGCCCATGTGGTCAGCGGCTTCGTGTGGCTTAACGATCTCAATACCGATCATCATGCCCAGACCGCGCACGTGGCCGATGACAGGATAGCGTTTAGCCATCTCTTTCAACTGGCCTTTCAGCCATTCGCCCTGTGCAGCCACTTTGCCTGCGATGTTCTGGTCTTTCAGGATTTTCAGCGTCGTCAGACCGGTTGCCATCGCCAGCTGGTTGCCGCGGAAGGTACCGGTGTGGTGACCTGGCGCCCATGCATCGAACTGCTTTTTGATACCGAGCACGGCCAGCGGCAGACCGCCACCCACTGCTTTAGACATCACGATGATGTCTGGCTCAATGCCAGCGTGTTCGAAGGCGAAGAATTTACCGGTACGGGCAAAGCCAGCCTGAACTTCGTCGAGGATCAGCAGAATGCCGTGTTCCTGAGTCACTTTACGGATGCGCTGCAGCCACTCAGCCGGAGCCGGGTTCACGCCGCCTTCGCCCTGAACGGCTTCCAGGATCACCGCAGCAGGTTTACGCACGCCGCTTTCAACGTCGTTGATCAGATTATCGAAATAGTAGGTCAGCGCTTTCACGCCCGCTTCACCACCGATACCCAGCGGGCAACGGTACTCGTGCGGGTAAGGCATGAACTGGACTTCTGGCATCATACCGTCAACCGCTTCTTTCGGAGACAGGTTGCCGGTCACGGACAGCGCGCCGTGGGTCATTCCGTGGTAACCACCAGAGAAGCTGATGATACCGCTACGACCGGTCACTTTTTTCGCCAGCTTCAGCGCCGCTTCAACGGCGTCCGCACCGGATGGACCGGTGAACTGCAGGCAGTACTCTTTGCCCTGACCAGGCAGCAGAGAGAGCAGGTATTCAGAAAACGCGTCTTTCAGAGGCGTAGTCAGATCCAGGGTATGTAACGGCAAGCCGCTGGTAATGACATTTTGGATGCTTTTCAGCACATCAGGATGGTTATGGCCAAGCGCAAGGGTCCCCGCGCCTGCTAAACAGTCAAGGTATTCTTTATTGTCTGCATCGGTGATCCACACGCCTTCTGCTTTAGTAATTGCTAAAGGCAGTTTGCGCGGATAACTCCTGACGTTAGATTCAAACTCGGCCTGACGGGCCAGATAGGTTTCGTTGCTTTTGTGGGCATCTACGGTGTCAATACGGACTTTATCCGTCATCATATCACTCCTACAACCGCCGCTTCGTTATGAGCCACGATTGAATAAAAAGTTAAAAAACAGATGGGGGCCTGAAAAAAACGCCGCCAATATAGAGCCTTTTGCCACGGGGCTCAATGGTTAATTTGTTTACTATTTTGTGACACGGGGCTGTGGGGAGAAAATATCCCCATTTTTAAAATGAAAATTGCATTTTATGCCAAATAAAAACAGCCTGTTACAGGCTGTTTGGCCGGCGTGTAAAGTCGCTGGAAAGAGTGTGACAAAACGTGCCATCGAATGGCAAAAAGGAGGCTGGCTCTCTCTATTCCTGCGTCATGTGCAAAAAGCGGTGCTCATGATGCATGCACAACGGAATCACGCATTAAAAAAGGACTTTCAACGCGCGTGGTGTTCTGATGCTCTTCGCCGTTAATAATATGCAAGGCGCTCAGGCGGCCAATTTCATAGTGTGGCAGTTGAACCGTAGTGAGAGGAGGCAGGAACAACTCTCCGATACCGACCATATTGTCATAGCCGATTACCGCGACGTCTTTCGGTATGCGAAGCCCTTGCGCCAGCAGCGTCTGGTACACCATAAACGCGATACGGTCGTTGCCGCAGATAACGGAGTCGAACCCCGGAATGCCATTCTGCATGTGCGCCATCAGCACTGACGGGATATCACTATAGTGCTCGTCCCCTAACGCCATATAGCTGTGCGCCAGGCTGTGCGGGTCGAGCCCCGCTTCACGGCATGCGCGTTCCAGCCCCTGACGGCGTCGGGTTGTGGCCAGATGTCCCGCAGGTAAATGCAGGCAGAGAGGTCGTCGATAACCCTCTGCGAGTAGCGCCCGCACGGCGGTATACTGCCCCTGTTCATCATCAGGAATATAGCTGGCGACCTTTTCGCCGTCACTTTCGCAGTTGGCCAGCACGCAGGGAAGGGTGAGGAGTTTGGCCGGAAGAGGAACCTGACGTAACCCCATGGTGGTGTAGATAATCCCGTCAGGCCGATGAGAGAGGAGAAGGTCGACAATGGCGTCCGGGTTGTCATCGGTAAACATATTCATCACGAAGCTGTTCCAGCCGTGTATTCTGGCCGTCTCTTCAATAGACAGCGTGATGTCCACCGAGAAAGGTGTTGTTACCGTATCGAGCGCCAGTACGCCTATGGTTTTCGGCGAGGCATGCGCGCCGCGTATTTTCTTGGCGGACAGGTCAGGAACGTAGCTGGTCTGCTCAATAGCCTGCTGAACGCGCGCCAGCGTTTCCGGTTTAAGGCGCTCCGGGCTGTTAAGCGCGCGGGAAACCGTCATCAGCGATACGTTAGCCAGCTTTGCGACGTCCTTCAGGGAAGCCATTTTGTTACTCCGTTAATGCTCTGTGTGAGAGGGTATACAACTAAGTCGCTGATGTAAAAGGAAGGCTGATGCCAAGGTTTGGTCATGCTGACCTCAGTGATGAATTTTTGATCGCGATCTCATTTCCTTAATGTTAACGTTAACTTTCGTGATTAACATCGTAAATCTTAGCCAAACAGCATGAGAAAGAAATAATGTTAACGTTACCATTACGTCATTACTCCAACATGAGAATGTCATGATGAAAACGCATCGCTCTCACAGCTACCCTTTACTGAGCGCATTACTGTTTTTCTTTTTTGTCACCTGGTCGTCTTCCGGCTCATTACTCTCCATCTGGCTTCATCAGGAAGTGGGCTTAAAAGCGGGGGATACCGGCGTTATCTATGCCGTGCTTTCCGTCTCCGCGCTTTTTGCACAAATCTGCTATGGATTCATTCAGGACAAACTCGGCCTGCGCAAAAACCTGCTCTGGTTTCTGACCAGCCTGCTTGTTCTTTCTGGTCCGGCTTTTTTGCTGTTTGGCTATCTGCTGAAGATTAACGTGTTGCTCGGCAGCATTTTCGGCGGGATTTTTATCGGCCTGACGTTTAACGGCGGGATAGGAGTGCTCGAGTCCTATACCGAGCGCGTGGCCCGCCAGAGTCAGTTTGAGTTCGGCAAGGCGAGGATGTGGGGATCGCTTGGCTGGGCGGCGGCAACCTTTTTTGCGGGGCTGCTGTTTAACATTAATCCGAAGCTGAACTTTGCCGTCGCGAGCTGCGCAGGGCTGGTGTTTTTTGTTTTGCTGGCGCGTCTCAGGGTCTCTTCCGCCCCCCACGCCATGCAGGAAGCGGTGTCCGGCGGTAAGGTCACGCTGGGAGATGCCTTGCGCCTGCTGACGCTGCCGCGCTTCTGGGCGCTGGTGTTTTTCGTTATCGGCACCTGTATTTATGGCGTTTATGACCAGCAGTTCCCGGTCTATTTCTCCTCCCAGTTCCCGACGTTACAGGAAGGAAACGCCATGTACGGCTATCTCAACTCCTTCCAGGTTTTCCTTGAGGCGGCGGGTATGTTTTGCGCCCCGTGGCTGGTGAATCGCCTCGGTGCGAAAAACGGCCTGATTTTCGCGGGAATGGTGATGGCGATGCGTATGGTGGCATCGGGTCTGGTTGAGGGGCCGGTACTGATCTCCATTACCAAGCTATTGCACGCGGTTGAGCTGCCCGTTTTGCTGGTCTCAATCTTTAAATACAACAGCCTGCATTTTGACAAGCGGCTCTCTTCTACCCTCTATCTGGTGGGCTTTGCCTGTACAAGCTCGGTGATCGCCTCGGTTCTGTCGCCGCTGGCCGGTTACAGCTATGAGAAATACGGCTTTGCCCAGTCCTATCTCATTATGGGGCTGTTAGTTTTCAGCACCACGCTCATCTCCATCTTCCTGTTGCGCTCGGGTAAGTCCTCTTCTGACCCGTTAATGCCGCAACCTTCCACTATCTGACTGAAAAGAGTAGACACATGACGTATTCCATTGCCAAAGCTGAACAGGAACTGCAGGCCAGACAAGGCAGTCTTAACCTGCGCTGGTATCCGCGTTACCACCTCGCCGCGCGTGCCGGCTGGATGAACGACCCGAATGGCCTGGTGTGGTTTGACGGCTGGTATCACGCGTTTTACCAGCATCATCCATACTCGACCCAGTGGGGGCCGATGCACTGGGGCCATGCGCGCAGCCAGGATTTAGTTCACTGGGAACACCTTCCGGTAGCACTGGCGCCGGAAGGACCAGAAGACAAGGACGGTTGTTTTTCCGGCTCGGCGGTAGTCGATGGCGATACGCTGGCGCTGATTTACACCGGACATAAATTCCACGGCGATCCTGATGATGAGGCTAATCTCTACCAGGTGCAGTGCCTGGCCACCAGCCGTGACGGCGTTCATTTTGCCCGGCGGGGAACGATCGTTGACACGCCGCCTGGGCTGCATCACTTCCGCGATCCGAAAGTGTGGCGGGAAGGGGAGGATTGGTACATGGTTGTCGGCGCGCGGGACGGCGAGACGGGCCAGGTGCGCCTGTACCGTTCTGCCGATCTGCGCGAGTGGCAGGATATGGGCGTGCTTGCGGTGGCTGAAAAAGAGATGGGCTACATGTGGGAATGCCCGGACTTTTTCACCCTCAACGGCAAACGCGTGCTGATGTTTTCGCCTCAGGGGCTGGCAGCGGACGGATTCAAAAACCGTAATCTTTTCCAGAGCGGCTACCTGCTGGGCGAGTGGCAGCCCGGTCAACCTTTCGTGCGTGAAGGGGAATTTGTGGAGATGGATCGCGGGCATGATTTCTACGCGCCACAAAGCTTCCTGACGCCCGACGGCCGCCGCATCGTTATCGGCTGGCTGGACATGTGGGAATCGCCCCTGCCGGAACAGCAGGATGGCTGGGCGGGCATGCTCTCCTTACCGCGCGAGCTGACGCTGAGTGCGGATGACCGTCTGCAAATGCGTCCAGCCAGAGAAGTCGAAAGCCTGCGCAGGGCGTGGTTCCCCTGGCCGGTGAGCACGCTTAACAATCAGCAAATTGCTCAGGTGGAAAGCTGCGACGCGCTGGAGGTCATTCTGCAGTGGGATTGCGCCAACAGCAGCGCGGAGCAGTACGGTATTCGTCTCGGAGACGGGTTACGTATTTATGTCGATGCGCAGATGCAGCGCCTGGTGCTGGAGCGTCACTATCCGCAGTATGGTTTGTGCGGTACCCGAAGCGTCGCGCTTAACCTGAACAACACGCTAAACCTGCGCCTGTTCTTTGACAACTCGTCGGTGGAGGTGTTTGTCAATGAGGGGGAAGCGTGCCTCAGCAGCCGCATTTATCCTGAAGCGGGGGCTCGCGAGCTGGCGTTGTTTGCCTGGACGGGGAGTGCGTCGCTCATTGATGCCGGGGCGTGGCAGTTAGAGTAAATGGGTTACATCAGAAAAATTCAGTAAGGTCCGCAAATAATAAAGGCGACAGGTGTCGCCTTTATTATTATTTAATCTTTCTGGCGTAGCCCTGGAACTGACCTTCTTTACTCACCGCTAATTTGCCTTTAACAGGATAGTAAATGAAGGTGTATAACCCTTGCGAATAAACCTTTGCCTGAGGCTCGTTTTCATCCAGCGCACCTAATACACCGTCAACATCTAATATCTCCCCTCTAATCGTGATCGTCATCTTTTCCCATTTAAAGGCGTGCGTTGCTTTAGCTGCCTGAGCATGTTGTTTCGCGTCTTTCTTAGCCCAGATACCCTTACCCGCAGCGGCATCACGCGCGTTCGCCCATGCTGCATTTTGTGCGGCTTCATTGTAGGCATTCTGGCGGTTTTGCTCAGCGAGGTAGCAGGTATTTTTGCTAATCCCCTGGCGTTCACATTCAGCCATGCGCTGAGCAGGCGACGTACAAGCAGAAAGCAGAGCAGTAGCACCTGCCATGACTACTGCTAAGCGTGTTTTTTTCATTTCGCAAAGACCTTAAATTAAAATATACAGCAGGAGAATATTCAATATCCGCAAATATAATAAGAGTGATACATACAACCTAACCATATGCCAATAAGGATAAGTGACATGTATAATATTAAAGAAATAAAAATATATTTTGCCATGCTGCTTTTCTATTAAAAGCCGACCCCTACGCCGATGGAGGCGCCCATGTTATTTGCGGTGTCATCAGAGAAACTGACTTTCGCGATCGTATGTGGATTGACGTTAACGGATGCCCCGACGGCAAGGGCGCTTTCACTATTGTACGTTGCACCGCCAGCAGAGAACATAACGTGCTGATTCGTTTGTACCTGCGGTAAACCTGCCATCGCCATGGCGCCCGAAATACCGGCGTTGGCCTGTTTCTTATTATTATCCACTTCGTCGTGTAATGATTTGAACTGCTGACTGGTGTTGTTATTCATTGCCTGTAACGTCTGCTTTGTTGCCTGAAGTTCCTGAGCGGTGGCAGTAACAGCCTGGCTGTTGTTGGCCACTTTCGTTTGCGTCGCTGCGTCTACCTGCACGCGCGTTACGGTAGTCGTCACGCCATCTTTTCCATCTTTGCCGTTTACGCCGTTAGTGGGTTTAGGAGCACTTTCCAGGCTATCAAGACGGTTATCCTGCACTTTGTTAACGTTTTCCATATTGATAATTTCAGTGCCGTTCGTCATGACGCCCTGTAAAGCAGCCTCACTTTTTTGATTCGCAGTATCTGCGAGCGCACCAGCAAGTAATGCTTTTTGGTTAGCCTCTTTTGTGGCTTGATCAACGATCAAAACACCTAATTTAGTCGATTGAAGGTCGCTATCAACCTGAGTTAAGCGATTGTCAGTTGAGAGATCGCGAGCAATACTATCAAAATTGTTTTGCGTAATTTGGTCTTGATGATCATTCACAATATTTGTGATTGATGCATCGTCCCAGGCTGCGGCAGCATCGGTAATATTCATGGCGCTACCTGCAACCACCCCTAAAACAAAAACAGAAATAACAGATTTATTAAAAACTTTCATTCGAAGGACTCACATCATTAACGTATTGAAAAACAAATTTAAGAAGAACGGTTTTGGCTTTATTGAGCATGAAAATATCTGTTTACCCATATATCAATACAGGTTGTTCATTGTTGAGATCTTTTTTAGTTGCGTGAATAAACTATCAATTAAACCCAAACTGATGATTTTGATCTAAATCATAAATGATATGAATAAATACATGGCAGGGATGCAATGTTGGGGTGATTTATTTAATGTATACATTAACTTATGGATTGTGTGATAAATCAGGGGGAACGTTAAGCTATTGATGAAAATACGAATATTCCATGTATTTAAAAAATACATACGTCCTTTTTCTTTCATGCGAAAGAAGTTTTGATATCTTATAAAAGAAGAAGGATTACGTAATAAAAAATAAAAATAATAGCCTCAGTAAAATTGCGTAATAAAAGTTTTCAATAAGGCGTTAACAATTATTGAACCAGAATTAACTAAAGCGTAATAAATATAGGCAAATGACTGGAAAGTACGTCTGGAGATTTCAGCTGTGACAAGCCCGGCGATAAATCGAAACTTCTTGCGCCTGGCCTACGGCCGCGGTTACACTAAACAACGTTAATGAGTTTTTATAACTCTCTGTTTTAAAAGTATTTTGACTCGGGGTGCCCTTCTTCGTTGAAGGCTGAGAAATACCCGTATTACCTGATCTGGATAATGCCAGCGTAGGGAAGTCAGATGCCTTCCCGGTCATCGCTTCTTCACGCAAGGCAGGAGCGAACCCATGCAGCCTGACCTGCTCGATTTACACGTTTTACATCACTTCCGAACCCGTTCTCCGCTGACCCATTGTATGACCAACGATGTTGTACAGACCTTTACGGCCAACGTTCTTCTGGCGCTTGGCGCATCACCCGCAATGGTGATTGAAGCCGAAGAGGCTGAACAGTTTGCCGCGATCGCCGATGCGCTGCTGATTAACGTTGGCACGCTGACCTCACCTCGTGCCCAGTCGATGCACCGGGCGATTGAGAGTGCGGTGGCGGCAGGCAAGCCCTGGACGCTGGACCCGGTTGCCGTGGGCGGCCTGACTTTCCGCACCCGTTTTTGCCATCAAATTCTTGCCCTGAAACCGGCCGCCATTCGCGGCAATGCCTCTGAAATTCTTGCCCTTGCCGGAATGAGTGCGGGCGGGCGCGGCGTCGATACGACCGATACCGCCGCCAGCGCGGTGTCCGCCGCACAGGCGCTGGCTCGCCAGACAAATGCCGTTGTGGTCGTCACCGGCGAGGTGGATTACATCACTGACGGGCAACGTACCCGCACGGTTACGGGAGGCGATCCGTTGATGACACGCGTAGTGGGAACTGGATGCGCGCTTTCTGCCGTTGTGGCGGCGAGCTGCTCGCTGCCGGGCGACCGGATGGATAACGTCGCTGCCGCCTGCGGATGGATGAAGCGGGCCGGAACGGTGGCCGTTGCGCAGTCGCGTGGCCCGGGCAGTTTTGCCAGCGCGTTCCTGGATGCGCTCTACACGCTGGAGGAGCAGGCATGAAGCGGATTAACGCCCTGACCATTGCCGGCACCGATCCCAGCGGCGGCGCGGGGATCCAGGCTGACCTGAAAACCTTCTCGGCCCTTGGCGCGTACGGCTGCTCGGTCATTACCGCGCTGGTGGCGCAAAACACGCGCGGCGTGCAGTCTGTCTACCGTATCGAGCCGGATTTTGTTGCCGCACAGCTGGATTCGGTGTTCAGCGACGTCCGCATCGACACCACCAAGATCGGCATGCTGGCCGAGACGGACATTGTGGAAGCGGTGGCCGAGCGGCTTAAGCGCTATCAGGTGCAAAACGTGGTGCTGGATACCGTCATGCTGGCAAAAAGCGGCGATCCGCTGCTCTCCGCCTCCGCCGTCGAGACGCTGCGCAATAAGCTGTTGCCGCAGGTGGCGCTTATCACGCCCAATCTGCCGGAAGCCGCCGCGCTGCTGGGCACATCGCACGCGCAAACTGAACGCGAGATGAAAGCGCAGGGGAACGCGCTGCTGGCAATGGGCTGCGGCGCGGTGCTGATGAAAGGCGGACACCTGGATGATGCCGAAAGTCCGGACTGGCTCTTTACCTGCGACGGCGAAGTACGCTTTACCGCGCCGCGCGTGCAGACCAAAAACACCCACGGTACGGGCTGTACGCTCTCTGCCGCGCTGGCGGCGCTGCGTCCCCGGCATGACGGCTGGTCCGATACGGTGCGCGAAGCGAAAATCTGGCTCTCCGCGGCGCTGGCAAAAGCCGATACTCTGGAAGTGGGTCACGGTATTGGGCCGGTTCATCATTTTCATGCGTGGTGGTAACCCAGTATACTGGCAGGAAACACCACGCCTGAGAAAACAGAGATGGAACAAGCGCATACCCGGTTAATCGCTCAACTGAATGAACGGATCGCCGCGCCTGACAACACGCCGCTGTACCTGAAATTTGCCGAAACGGTAAAAAATGCGGTGCGAAGCGGCATGTTAGAGCACGGGAATATTTTGCCCGGTGAGCGCGATCTGAGCCAGTTAACCGGGGTGTCGCGCATCACCGTGCGAAAAGCGATGCAGGCGCTGGAGGAAGAGGGCGTGGTGACGCGCTCCCGTGGCTATGGCACGCAAATCAATAACATCTTCGAATATTCGCTGAAAGAGGCGCGCGGCTTTTCCCAGCAGGTGGTGCTGCGCGGTCAAAAGCCGAATACGCTATGGGTCAACAAGCGGGTGGTGAAGTGTCCGGAAGAGGTCGCAAACCACCTGTCGATCCCGCCGGACAGCGAAGTCTTTTTGCTCAAGCGCATTCGCTATGTGGATGACGATGCGGTGTCGATTGAAGAGTCCTGGGTGCCGGTTGGGCTCATTCCCGATGCGGATGCGATTGGTATTTCGCTGTACGACTACTTCCGCAGTCAGAATATTTTCCCGCAGCGCACCCGTTCACGGGTCAGCGCGCGTATGCCGGACAGCGAGTTTCAGGCGCACATTAAGATGGACGAAAAAATACCGGTGCTGGTGATCAAGCAGGTCGCGCTTGACCAACAGCACCGGCCGATTGAGTACAGCATCAGCTACTGTCGTAGCGATCTATACGTCTTTGTGTGCGAGGAATAATTCTTCGCGAGTCGGGGCGCAGTCCCCGCCGCGGTGGCTGACCACCCAGGACGCCACGGCATTCCCCAGCAGAACGGCGTCTGCCAGCGACCATCCCGCCGCCAGCCCGGCAAGCGTGCCGCCCGCGTGGCTGTCGCCAGCGCCAATGGTGTCCACCACGGTCGCCGGAAATGCCGGAACAACGCCCGAGACGTCACCGTCATACCATGCGGCGCCGTCTTTATCATGCCGCACAATCAGCGCGGCGCCGAAACGCTGCTGCCACTCCGCACCCAGATTTTCAGCCGCTACACCGAGCCGTTCGGCTGCGATCTCCGCTTCCTGACGATTAAGCGACACGATCGGCCTGCAGGCCATAATCCGCGCCATCAGCGCGTCGGGAATATCCGCGATGCGGGGACCGAAATCGATAAAGGCCGTCACGTCCTGCAACCCCTCCAGCCAGCGCGTCAGCAGCTCGCCGCACGGTGAGGCCAGCTGATAGCCGGATAAATAGACCAGGCTGTTCGACGGGATGTTAAGCACATCAAGCCAGCGCTGCTGCCACTGGTTCTCCACGCCGCTAAAGGACATAAAGGTGCGCTCGCCGTCTGGCTCCACCAGCGCCAGGCACCAGCCGTTATCGCCGGTTTCGGCCTCGATGGCGCTGTGCAGATCCTGCTTCGCCATGGCGTTGCGGATGATATCCGCCCACACGCCGTGGCCGACGGGCAGGGCGTTTTGCGCCGTAATGCCGAGCCGTTTCAGGGCGATGGCAATATTCAGCGCACAGCCGCCAATATTCACGCCCTGCTGTTTAAGCTCGATATCGCACCCGCGCCAGGGCAGGGCGTAGGCGTCGGCGATGACGTCAATCACCGCTGCGCCCAGCACCGTCACCGGGCGCGCGGCGTGCAGGGTGTCGAGACGTTGGGCAAATGAATTCATACGCCCTCCCTTTGCTCCCGGTAGTGCAGCAGTTTCTCGCAATAGTGGCCGAAATCGAGCCGGTTGACGGCGTCGAGTTCGGCTTTGAGCGTCGGGTCAATCGCCTGCACGCCGTGGAGCGCACCGCAGATGGCCGTCGCCATTGCGCCAATGGTGTCGGTATCGCCGCCCAGATTGGCGCATAAAATGGCGCAGCGGTTTGGGTCGGTTTCCGCCAGTTCGACCATCGCGATGGCCGCCGGAACGGACTCAATGGTGCTAGTTCCGGCCCCCACGAGCTGGTACACCTGCTCGCTGGCGGATTCAACCCCGTTGGCTTCCCGCACGGTCTTAAGCGCCAGCTCAATACGTGCTGCGAGCGACGCGCTGAAGGTGGTGGTTTTCGCCTCCTGCGCATAGCGGGCGATACCCGGCAGCGCATCGACGATGTTCTGCCAGCTTTCGCCGTCGACTGCGCGGGAAATCGCCCAGGCAATCACCACCGCGCCGGCAATGGCGAGATCGGATTTATGGGTCGGGCTGGAGGCCCGCGCCACCTGCTCAACAAAGTGTTCCAGACGCGTGGCTGGAAGCAGGCAGCCCAGCGGAGAGGCGCGCATCGCCGCCCCGTTGGTCACGCCGTTGTTTTCCAGTTCGCTCACCGGCTTGCCGTCGCGAATCGCGTTAAGCGCGATTTTGGAGGTCGGGCCGAGCACGTTCTTATTAAACGCATCGAAATCGAGCGCCCAGTGCAGAATATGCTTGCCGATAACGTCCGCGTTGATGTCTCCCTCACACTCAATAATCGCATCCGCCAGGCACAGCGCCATTGAGGTATCGTCGGTGAACTCTGCCTGTTTGAAATAGCAGGCCGCATTATTCTCTGCCGGGCCGGGTAAAAAGCGGTCGATCCAGCCGAAGTGCGCTTTGACGCGCTTTCTCGGCCACAGCTCCGACGGCATACCCATCGCATCCCCTAACGCCTGCCCGTAAAGAGCACCGAGAACACGTTCTTGTTTCATTTAACTTCCCCTTGTGTCAGCGCGGCATCGCCATCAACCACCTCAATTGCGGTGATCTCTTTATCCGATTCGCGGAAAAACAGCATAAACAGCACGGCAATCACGGCAATCATGATTGCACCAAACGCCCACATTCCGGCCCAGTTGAAGGTCAGCCCATTCACCGGCTCTTTGTATGCGAACATTTTTTCCATCATCACGCCGCCCAGGCGGTAGCCCAGCAGGCTCCCAAAGCCCTGACAGCACAGCGTAATCAAGCCCTGCGCGGCGGTGCGCATGTGCACCGGCGCTTTTTTATCCACGTAGATGTACGCGGTAACGTAGTAGAAGTCGTAGCTCACGCCGTGCAGCAGAATACCGAGGAACAGCAGGGCGTAGGTGAAGTACTGTTCCGCTCCGCCGTAAACGAAGAACCCGTAGCGGATGGCGGCGGTAATCAGGCCCAGCAGTAAGACCTTCTTAATACCAAAGCGTTTGGTAAAGAACGGCAGCGCCAGCATAAAGAAGATTTCGGAGAACTGGCCGAGCGTCATCCAGCCGGTGGCGTTTTTCATCCCCACTTCGGTGAGATAGCCGTTGGCGAAGATGTAGTAGAAGGCCAGCGGCATAGCGAACAGGAACGAGCAGAAGAAGAACACCAGGAAGTTTTTGTCGCGCAGCAGGATCAGCGCGTCCAGCCCCAGCATCACTTTGAAATCCAGCTTGCCGGTGCTCTTCGGCGGTGTATTCGGCAGGAATAGGGCAAAGACGCCGAGCAGGGCGGAGCTGGCTGCGGTCATCAGCAGCGGGATATTGGTATCGGAGATGTCGCTGTAGCCCATCATCTGCGGCAGGAACCCGCACGCCAGGCCCGAGGCGATCCAGCCGATGGTGCCCATCACGCGAATGCGTGGGAAATCGGCCTCGACGTCGTCCACGTTGGCGAAGGCAATGCTGTTGGTCAGCGCGATGGTCGGCATATAGGTCAGGGAGTAAACCAAAAGCAGCGGGAAGAAGGTGCTGAACTGGGTTTGCTGTGCGGCGAAGTACATCAGAATCGCACCGGCGAACATCAGCACCGCCAGCACTTTCTGTGCGGCGAAGAAGCGGTCCGTCAGCGAGCCGACCAGAATCGGTGAGAGGATCGCGGCAATGGCGGTACAGGCGTAAGACCAGCCGATTTCCCCGGCGGTAAAACCGCTTTTGCTCAGCCACAGCCACAGCGGCACAAACCATGCGCCCCAGATAAACCATTCAACAAACATCATGAATGACAGTTGGACTTTCGTTTTCATTTTTTAATCCTGCATGTCAGAGAGGGTACGCCTTTAACATACCACTCAATAATACCTTTTAAATACCTTTGTGGCGATTGTTTGATCAATGTAACAGTTTTGTTGTACACGAATCGAGCCAGCAGATTGTGCTGAAAAAAAATGCAAAGGGTGGAAAATCTGTTAGGTCGGTACCAGGCTTAGTCTGCCCATAAAAGATGGGACTGGATAAACACACACCGACACGACGTCGGACTTACGGGAGTATCACATGACTGATATTGCGCAGTTGCTTGGCAAAGACGCCGACAGCCTTTTACAGCATCGTTGTATGACCATTCCAGCCGACCAGCTGTATCTGCCTGGTCATGACTACGTTGACCGCGTGATGATCGATAACAACCGTCCGCCTGCGGTCCTGAGAAATATGCAGACGCTCTACAACACCGGGCGGCTCGGCGGTACCGGGTACCTCTCTATTTTGCCGGTGGACCAGGGCGTTGAGCACTCGGCGGGCGCCTCTTTCGCGGCGAATCCGCTCTACTTCGATCCGAAGAACATTGTTGAGCTGGCGATTGAGGCGGGCTGTAACTGTGTCGCCTCCACCTACGGCGTGCTGGCCTCCGTCTCGCGTCGCTATGCTCACCGCATTCCGTTCCTTGTGAAGCTGAACCACAATGAAACCCTCAGCTACCCTACCGAATATGACCAGACCCTCTACGCCAGCGTCGAGCAGGCGTTCAACATGGGGGCGATGGCGGTAGGGGCGACCATTTATTTCGGTTCTGAGCAGTCCCGTCGTCAGATTGAAGAGATCTCCGCGGCATTTGAACGCGCGCACGAGCTGGGCATGGTCACCGTACTGTGGGCATATCTGCGCAACAACGCGTTCAAGAAAGACGGCGTGGATTACCACGTGTCGGCCGACCTGACCGGGCAGGCGAACCACCTGGCGGCGACCATCGGCGCGGATATTGTGAAGCAGAAAATGGCCGAGAATAACGGCGGCTATAAGGCTGTGAACTTCGGCTATACCGACGATCGCGTTTACAGCAAGCTGACCAGCGATAACCCGATCGACCTGGTGCGCTACCAGCTGGCGAACTGCTACATGGGCCGCGCGGGGCTGATTAACTCCGGCGGCGCGGCGGGCGGTGATACCGACCTGTCAGACGCGGTGCGTACGGCGGTTATCAACAAACGCGCGGGCGGCATGGGGCTGATCCTTGGCCGTAAGGCGTTTAAGAAATCGATGGCCGACGGCGTGAAGCTGATTAATGCGGTTCAGGACGTCTATCTGGATAGCAAAGTCACGATTGCCTGACGTCCCCATCTCCCTGTGGGAGAGCAACGTAGGCCGGGTAAGGCGTAGCCGCCACCCGGCAATACAATTAGCGCAAAAGCACACAGTCCGGCGGCAGCCTGCACTGCAGCGCGCCGGGCAACACTTCAATGCGGAACTGCGTTCCGCTCAGCGGCTCTCCGTCGAGGTTAAAGGTCATCCCGTGCGGAGCATTCACTTCAAACCACGCCGACTTCCCGGCGATGATATTTGGACTCTCTTCCGGCTGCGTCAGCGTGGTAAACAGCGCGGGCAGCAGGCCGTCGCCCGTGAAAATACGCAGCTGTAGCTGACCGTCATTGATCAGCGCCTCCGGGCAGAGCTGCTGCCCGCCGCCAGCCTGGCGGCCATTGCCAATCCCAATCACCAGCGCGTCACCCTGCCACTGAAAATCCTCGCCGCGAATTTCGCAGCGGTCAGGCTTGAGGGTGTCCATGCGCATCAGGCCGTGGATCAGGTACGACACGCCGCCCAGCGCCGCCTTCAGCTTTTCCGGCGTTTCGCTGGTGATGCGCGTGCCAAACCCGCCCGTCGCCATATTGATAAAACAGGTTTTATCATTCACCTGCGCAATATCCACAGCGGTGGCCTTGCCGAGGATTGCCAGCTGGAGCGCCTTCTCTAACTCCTCCGGGATCCCGGCGCTGGTGGCAAAATCATTGGCGGTGCCGAGCGGTAAAATGCCCATCACCGGCCGGTTTGCCGGGGGCAGGTCGATAAGCGCTGACGCAATCTCATTGATGGTACCGTCGCCGCCGCCGGAAATGATGGTGTTGACGCCAAGCCCGAGGGCTTCATTGATATAGCGTGCCGCGTCGCCTTTTTCCCACGTCACCCTGACGTGGATGCGCGCGCCGTCGTCACGCAAACCCTGAATGACCTGACGCAGCAGATCGTTGCCCGCACTTTTGCCATTGAGAATCAATAAACTGTCTGGATAGGTTGCCATCCGCGCTGCTCCCTTTTTTAGCGTTAGTAAGAGTGTATAGCAGAGAGGAAAAAAGCGGGTAAGAACAGGATGAAAGGGAGAAAATAAGGCTGCGGAAAGGGGATTTATCCCCCTTCGTGGTGTTTACCTTTTATACGCCGGTCCCTCAATTGACGCTTGGTCAACGTTTGAACCCTGCCATTTGCCTGTTCTCAATTTTCAACTGTTTACGCCACACCCGATTATGTAGCGTTAGCGCAATTGAGCGGTAAAAGACTGACGTATTCATCCACACGATATTCAGGCCGAAAAATCCCAATCCTAATAGTGAGGTTATTTGCGCTGTGTAATTCTCTACAGAGCCGAATAAAAGCGAAATCCACGTCCAGATAAAATAAACGATGCTCATCAAGCCAGTCAATGTAATGACAGAAATATGCAGTTTATATCCCGTCAAGGACCCTCTGGCAGTTAAAAACATCGTGCTCATTACAATCATGCAATACACCACTGCTGCAAGGAATACTCCCATCATTACCTTAAATTCAGGTAAGCCGAGCAGGCGAAATAGCAGCATCCAGACAGAAACTTGTAGCATAGCGTAGCAAAAAATAGTGAGTAAGGTACTTATTGCTAAGGGAATACCTGTCATATGTACACCCACAGGAACACCGAACTGACCTTTTAAGCGATCTTTTAATGATTCAAGCCGTTGGCAATCGTCAGTCGCCATTTGACCTGTTATCACAGCACTTAATGCAAGGCTCTTTTTGATGTAATTTATCATGTTCGGGTCAATAACTTCCTGTAAATGAAAACGACTGAATCAAACCAAAAACGTATTTACCAGATTGAGTAATATTCTGAGGATTCCGGATTGTACCTGAGATAGCACTACCAACAAATGCTGAGGAGTTTGAAATAGCATTCAACAACTCTCGCTGTAAGAGTTACGTAGGTCGGGTAAGGCGTAGCCGCCACCCGACGTTACTACCAGTGCGAGGCACATCATCCAGTAGCAACCCTCACTGCTGAATACTCGGTTTCATCACTCTGCGCATTTACCTTTTTTGGCCTTTTCATCGGTTTCGTAAGCGCGATGAGTTGGTAATAGTTGTATCCTTACCCTTATAAATCAATAAATTAATGGGATTGACAGTCATCCGAGATGCTAGCTTTTTTAACGTTAGCAAAACGGGTACAGAAGAGGGGGAATCAGCGGGTAAGAACAGGATGAAAGGGACAAAAAAGGCAAGAAAGCGCGTTACAATTCAGCGATGAAATTCATGTAATCACAGAAAAGCGATGATAAATAAAATTCTGGTAAGCGCATGTTTGATGGGCTTCAGGGTCCGTTATAACGGCAGTGAAAAAGCGCGAATGAACGACCAGCTTGCTCGCTGGCAACAGGAACAACGTCTGGTTATCCACTGCCCTGAACTTGCGGCTGGGTTGCCTGTACCTCGTCCCCCGGCAGAGATTATGGCCGCTGATGGCAAAGACGTGATGAACGGGCAAGCCAGAATTATTGAAAACACGGGGCAGGATGTGACCGAGCATTATCAGCTTGCCGCCTGGCTCGCGCTACGCACTGCTCAGGCGTCGGGATGTAGCGCTGCGCTGTTAACTGATGGCAGCCCAACGTGCGGCAGTCAGTTTATTTATGACGGATCTTTTCGCGGTATACATAAAGCGGGAACGGGGGTTGCTGCATCGTTGCTCGCAGAGTATGGGATAGCCGTGTTCGCAGAGAGCCAAATCGCCGAACTTATCGCCTGGATTGAGGAAAGAGAAGACAAAAAAATAAGCCCGCGTAAGGGAGATTACGCAGGCTAAGGAGGTGGTTCCTGGTACAGCTAGCATTTATGGGTTATGTTTTTCAGCGGGGGGATAATACCCGTATTGAACGAAGCGGTATGTGATCCGATTCTAAGAATTATCCCAGCGTGAAAAAATTTCCCTGCTTAACTATTTGCCGTGTGGGTTTCGGGTGCTTTCACCGTTAAAGTTACGCATCAGCAGGGCGAACTTCAGCTCCACCTCTTCCGGAACCGGCAGCCAGACGGTATGCCCGTCGCCCGGCGCCACGTCAATCGCTTCGCCTTTGCCGTTTTCCAGATGCTCCAGCGTAAAGTTCATGTTGCCCTGCGGGGTCATCAGCTCCAGGCTGTCGCCTTTGGTGAACTTGTTTTTCACCGCGACAGCCGCCAGCGCGCCTTTGCGCTCGCCGGTAAAGTCGCCGACAAACTGCTGGCGCTCGGAAACGGAGTAGCCGTGCTCGTAGTTCTGGTAGTCGTCATGGGTATGACGGCGCAGGAAGCCTTCGGTATAGCCGCGGTGCGCCAGTCCTTCCAGGGTTTCCAGTAGGCTGGTATCGAACGGTTTACCGGCCGCCGCATCGTCGATGGCTTTGCGGTACACCTGCGCGGTGCGCGCGCAGTAGTAATAGGATTTGGTGCGGCCTTCGATCTTCAGGGAGTGCACGCCCATCTGTGTCAGACGCTCAACGTGGGCGATGGCGCGCAGATCTTTCGAGTTCATGATGTAGGTGCCGTGCTCGTCCTCAAAGGCGGTCATGTACTCGCCCGGACGTTTGGCTTCTTCAATCATAAACACGCTGTCGGTTGGCGCGCCGATGCCCAGCGTAGGTTCGACGTTGGTCACCGGGATAGGCTCGTGCTTGTGGACGATGTTGCCGACGTCATCCTCTTTACCTTCCTGGACGTTATATTCCCAGCGGCAGGCGTTGGTGCAGGTGCCCTGGTTCGGGTCGCGTTTGTTGATATAGCCAGACAGCAGGCAGCGGCCGGAGTAGGCCATGCACAGCGCGCCGTGAACGAAGATTTCGATTTCCATATCCGGCACCTGGGTGCGGATCTCTTCGATCTCTTCCAGAGACAGTTCGCGGGAAAGAATGACGCGGGTCAGTCCCATCTGCTTCCAGAACTTCACCGTCGCCCAGTTAACGGCGTTAGCCTGGACGGAGAGGTGAATATCCATCTCCGGGAAGTTCTCCCGAACCAGCATGATTAAACCCGGGTCCGACATGATCAGCGCGTCCGGCCCCATATCCACCACCGGCTTCAGGTCACGAATGAACGTTTTCAGCTTGGCGTTGTGCGGCGCAATGTTCACGACCACGTAGAATTTCTTGCCCAGGGCATGCGCTTCGTTGATGCCGAGCTGCAGGTTCTCGTGGTTGAATTCGTTGTTACGCACGCGCAGCGAGTAGCGCGGCTGGCCCGCGTAAACGGCGTCGGCACCATAGGCGAAAGCGTAACGCATATTTTGCAGCGTTCCCGCCGGGGAAAGGAGTTCCGGTTTAAACATGTTTGTTCTCGTTCTGATGACAGGTCAGATCCGCGTGCACAAGGTGCAGCGGTAAGGGGAGATCCCCCACTTTAAGGGCGGGCATTGTAGCGCTGCGGGGCAGGGAGGTAAAGTTATTGTGCCGGGTGGCGGCTTCGCCTTACCCGGCCTACATTGACCCGCGGATGACTACGCAATCCTGCACGCATCCGCTTCCCAGCGATACCCCACGCCATACACCGCGCGAATAAACGACTGCTCGGCGTCCAGCGCCTCCAGCTTGCGGCGCAGGTTTTTGATATGACTGTCGATGGTGCGGTCGGTCACGACGCGGTAATCGTCATACAGGTGGTTCAGCAGCTGCTCGCGGGAGAAGACTTTCCCCGGCTCGTGGGAGAGGGTTTTCAGCAGGCGGAACTCCGCAGGCGTCAGGTCCAGCAGCTTGCTGCGCCAGCTCGCCTGGAAGCGGCTTTCGTCGACAATCAGCGGGCTTTCGGCGTCGAGCACCTGAAGCTCGCGCTGCGGCCTGCAGCGGCGCAGAATGGTTTTCACGCGGGCGACTACTTCACGCGGGCTGTAGGGTTTGCAGATGTAATCGTCTGCGCCAATTTCGAGCCCCAGCAGGCGGTCGATCTCTTCGATTTTGGCGGTGACCATGACGATCGGCACGTCGGAGAAGCGACGAATTTCCCGGCACAGGGTCAGTCCGTCAACGCCCGGCAGCATTAAATCCAGCAGGATCAGATCCGGCGGGGTCTGGCGCACGTATGCCAGCACTTTATCGCCTTGGCCGATCAGCGACGGGGCGTAGCTGGCCGCGCGTAAATAGTCGATCAGCAGCTGCCCAAGCTTGGGCTCGTCTTCCACAATCAAAATGCGCGGCGTGTTTTCGTCAATCGGTAACTCGGTCATACTTCTCTCGATAAATCCCGTTCCAGAGGTAACTCTACTGTAATGCTAACCCCGCCAAAAGGCGAATGGGCGGCGCGGATCGTGCCATTATGCGCCTCGACGATGTTAACGCAAATCGCCAGCCCCAGGCCGGAACCGCCGCTGGCGCGGTTGCGGGAGCCTTCGGTACGGTAGAAACGTTCAAACAGTTTTTCCAGCTGCGCGTCCTGCACGCCGGGGGCGGAATCCGCGAAGGTGAGGGCAAAGCGCCCGTTTTCCTGCCTGCCGGAGATGTGCAGTCCGCCGCCGCTGTCGGTATAGCGCAGGCTGTTTTCCAGCAGGTTGTTGAAGAGCTGCATCAGACGGTCTTTGTCGCCAAACACCACCGCGCTGTCCGGCAGGGAGAGGTCGATTTTCAGGTCGCGGCTGGCAAAGCGCTCGCGAAACGCGCCGCTGATCACTTCCAGAATGTTAATCACGTCCACCGGCGCCTTCTGGTAGGCCAGCGCGCCTTCGTCAGACATGGAGAGCTGGTGGAGGTCATCCACCAGCTTGGTGAGCGTCCCCACCTCTGCCTGCAGAGAGGCCACCGATTCGGGCGTAAACTGGCGCACGCCGTCCTGAATGGCCTCCAGCTCGCCGCGCAGCACCGCCAGCGGCGTGCGCAGCTCGTGGGAAATATCGGCCATAAAGTCGCGGCGCATCTGCTGGTTCTTCTCCAGCGTGCTGGCGAGCTGGTTAAAATCCTGCGCCAGCTTGCCCAGTTCGTCCTGGCTGCGGGTATCGACGCGGGTGGTGAAATCCCCGGCGGCCAGCTTGTGCGTGCCTTCCACCAGCCGTTTCACCGGGGCGAGCAGGCCTCGCGCCAGCGGGAAGGTGGCGAGCGCGGCGAGCAGGGTGGAGAGGGCGACAATCAGCCAGCTGGTCCGGCGCTGCTGGCGGTCAAAGTTGATGTCGGTGTTGCGCGTCAGGCGCTCTACCGGCGAGGCGATAACCCAGCCGACGGTCGCATTATTCACCTTAATCGCCCGGCGGGTGCCGTCCGGCGGTATCGGCGCGCGCGGACCCACCAGCGTGCGCATGTCCTGGTCAATCACCCAGAACTGGGTGCGCCAGCCGTGCGGCGGCATGCCCGGCCCCGGGCGATCGTCGCCGGTATCGTGCTCCAGCGAGCGCAGGATCTGGAAAATAAAGCGGTCGTTATTGCGTAGAAAACGCCAGTTGCCGTGCTGGGCGTACTGTTCACTCAGCGCATCGCTTAAGCCCTGTAAACGCTGTTCATTGCCATGCTTGATGTAATCAATAAAACCGCGCTCGAAGCTGATCCGTACCGCCCAGTGCATGGTGATCAGCAGGACGATACAGGTGGCAAATATCGCCACGAAGAGCTTGCCGGTAATACCCGGACGCCAGAATTTCATGAACCACTCCTTTTGCCGCGCCTGATGACGACGTTCTTGCTGGTATCATCCGGCACTCTGGCGAAGATGAAAGCGGGCAGGGCGATGATGACCGCCATGCTGAGATAGGTATACAAAAAGACCTGATGCGCCACCGGCGTGTCGACGCTGAGGTGATGCTGGCCGTACATGCCGAGCAGTAGTCCTGCAATGGTCACGCCGACGCTCATGGAGAGCTGCATGATCATCGACAGCAGACTGTTGCCGCTGCTCGCCAGATCGTCCGGCAGATCCTTCAGCGTCAGGGTATTCATCGACGAGAAGCGCATGGAGTTGACGATCCCCTGGCAGAACAGCACCAGCGGCAGAACGTAGTACCAGCCCATCAGCGCCACGGCCATAAACACCAGACTCACCAGCGACAGCCCCAGCGTGGCGGTGACCAGCACGTGACGGTAGCCAAAGCGGTTCACGACCTGCACCACGATGCGCTTCATTCCCATGCTGCCGAGCACCATCGGGATCATCATCAGGCCCGCGTGGAAGGGTGAAAATCCCATCCCGATTTGCAGGAAAACGGGCGTCATAAACGGCAGCATGCCGCTGCCGACGCGCCCGGCGAAGCTGCCGAACAGGCCAAGACGGTAGGTAGGGTTTTTAAACAAGTTCAGGCTGAAGAGCGCCTTATCGTTACCTCTGGCATGCCACAGGTACCACAGTATGGCGGTAACGCCGAGCGCGATCAGGAGCCCGAGCGTCAGGGGCGAAATCCCCAGTCCTTTTTGCCCGTCGAGCGCCAGGGTAAGCGTGGCCATGCCCGCCGCCAGCAGAATAAAGCCAAAGAAATCAAAGCGCCGCGTCTGCATTTTGTAGTTCGGCATCAGCGTCAGGGTGGCGATGGCGCCGATGATGCCAACAGGAAGATTGATTAAGAAGATCCAGTGCCAGGAGGCGTACTCCACCAGAATGCCGCCGAGCGCCGGGCCCAGCAGCGGCCCCACCTGACCGGGCAGGGTCACAAAGGTCATCGCCGCCATATACTGCTCGCGCGGCACAATCTTCATCACCGTTAGCCGCCCGACGGGCACCATCATCGCCCCGCCGACGCCCTGCAGCACCCGCGCCATCACCAGCTGGTCGAGGGTGTTGGCCTGGGCGCAAAACAGCGAGCCGGTGGTAAACAGCACGATGGCGGTGAAGAAGATATTCCGCACCCCCACTTTGTCCGCCAGCCAGCCGCTGGCGGGCAGCATGACGGCCACCGTCAGCACGTAGGAGACAATCACCATATGCATATGCAGCGGGCTCTCCCCCAGGCTTTTCGCCATGGAGGGGAGGGCGGTGTTGACGATGGTCGTATCCAGCGACTGCATAAAGAAGCCGAAAGCGACTATCCATAGCTGCCAGCGAACGTTAGCGGGGAGATCGGTCATCTACTCGGTCACCGTGGTTCTGTTTTTACGCGAGAAGCGCAGCCGCAGGCGGTCGAAGAACAGATAGACCACCGGCGTGGTGTACAGCGTCAGCAGCTGGCTCATGACCAGGCCGCCGACAATGGTGATCCCCAGCGGCTGGCGCAGCTCAGAGCCGTCGCCGCCCGAGATAACCAGCGGCAGCGCGCCAAACAGCGCCGCCAGGGTGGTCATCATGATCGGACGAAAACGCAGCAGGCAGGCCTGGAAGATGGCCTCTTCCGGCGATAGATTGCCGTTGCGCTGGGCGTCCAGGGCGAAATCGACCATCATGATCGCGTTTTTCTTCACAATACCAATTAATAGCATGATCCCGATGAGCGCAATAAGGCTGAACGGCGCGCCGAACAGCTCCAGCGCCAGCAGCGCCCCCACGCCCGCCGACGGCAGCGTCGAGAGAATGGTCAGCGGGTGAACGTAGCTCTCATACAGCACGCCCAGCACAATATAGACCGTGGCGATGGCGGCCAGAATTAAAATCACCTGCGAGTTCATCGTCTCCTGGAACACCTGCGCAGTGCCGGCAAAGCTGCCGCGCACGGTGGACGGCACGCCAAGCTGCGTCATCGCGCGGTTGATTGCGTCGCTGGCCTCAGAAAGCGACGAACCGGCGGGCAGGTTAAAGGAGATGGTCGACGCCGCCGAAAGCCCCTGATGATTCACCGACAGCGGCGCGTTGGCAGGCTGCCAGCTGGCAAAGTAGGAGAGCGGAATCGCCTTGCCGTCGTTGTTAATCACAAACATTTTGTCCAGCGCGCTGATGTCCTGGGTATAGCGCGGATCGACTTCCATCACCACCTTATACTGGTTCATCGGCTGGTAGATGGTGGAGATCTCGCGCTGGCCGAAGGCGTTGTTCAGCAGGCTGTTGGCGGCTTCAACGTTAATGCCCAGACGCGACATGGTTTCGCGGTCGTAGGTCAGGGCCATCTCGGCGCCGTTGTCCTGCTGATCGGAGTTGACGTCCGCCAGCTCCGGCAGGGCGGCCAGCGCCTTGCGGATCTTCGGCTCCCACTCGCGCAGGGCGGCTAAATCGTCCGAGAGCAACGTGTACTGATAGCTGGCGTTCGCCTGACGGCCGCCGACGCGGATATCCTGAACGGCCATCAAAAACAGGTTTGCCCCCGGCTCTTTGGCGAGCTTAACCCGCAGGCGGTCAATCACCTGCTGGGCGGTTTCGTTGCGTTCGCCGCGCGGTTTCAGGGTAATAAACATCATCCCGCTGTTAACGCGTGACCCGCCGGTAAAGCCAGTGACGTTATCCACGGCTTTGTCTTCACGAATGATCTTCATAAAGTCCTGCAGCTTGCCGCGCATCGCCTGGAACGAAATGCTCTGATCCGCCTGAATCCCTCCCATCAGCACGCCGGTGTCCTGCTCGGGGAAGAAGGTTTTCGGGATGGTGATGTACATCCACACGTTAAGCACGATGGTGCCGATCAGCACCAGGCCAACCAGTCGGGTATGGTTCAGCACCCACTTCAGCGATTTGCCGTAGCCTTCCTGCATCGCCATCAGGAAGCGACCAAAGCCTTTGCGTCGCGGCTGCGAGTGCGGTTTGCTGCGCTTGAGCATCCAGCCGCACATCATTGGCGTCAGCGTTAGGGAGATAACCAGCGAAATGCCGATAGCGACGGAGAGGGTGACGGCAAACTCGCGCAGCAGCCTGCCCGGCAGCCCGCCCATCAGCAGCAGCGGCAGGAATACCGCCACCAGCGACAGGCTCATGGAGAGCACCGTAAAGCCCACCTCGCGCGTGCCCTGCAGCGCGGCCTGCAGCGGCTTCACGCCCGCTTCCAGGTGGCGGGAAATGTTTTCCAGCACCACGATGGCATCATCCACCACGAATCCCGTGGCAATTGTCAGGGCCATCAGCGACAGGTTGTTGAGGCTAAACCCGCACAGGTACATAGCGGCAAAGGTACCGATCAGCGAGACCGGCACGGCCACCGCCGGGATAAGCGTCGCGCGGCCGGAGCGCAGGAACAGGAAGACCACCAGGATCACCAGCGCGACGGAGATAATCAGCGTCTGCTCCACCTCTTCCAGCGAGGCGCGAATCGTCGGGGAGCGATCCTGGGCAATTTGCAGATCGATTGCTGCCGGGATGGTCTCCTGCAGGTCCGGAAGACGGGCGCGAATGCTGTTCACCGTCTCAATAATGTTCGCTTCCGGCAGCTTGCGGATCATCAGCAGAATGGCCGGTTTAGCGTTGGTCATCCCGGCGTTACGCACGTCCTGCACCGAGTCGGTGACGCTGGCGACATCGCTCAAGCGCACCGCCGCGCCGTTGTTGTAGTGAATAATGAGCGGCTGATATTCGGCGGCGGTTTTCAGCTCGTCGTTAGTGTGGATCTGCCAGCGGTGGCTACCGTCCTCAATCGCCCCCTGCGGCTTGCGGACGTTGGCCGTGCTGATGGCGGAGCGCACGTCATCCAGCGACACGCCCTGGTTGAACAGCGCCTGCGGGTTTAGGCCCACGCGCACGGCGGGCAGGGAACTTCCGCCGACGCTCACGTCACCGACGCCGTTAATTTGTGAGATTGTCTGCGCCAGCTGGGTAGACGCAAAGTCGTAAAGCTGCCCCTGCGAGTACGTATCCGAGGTCAGCGTCAGGATCATGATTGGCGCATCGGACGGGTTGGCCTTGCGGTAGGTTGGGCGGCTCGGCATCCCGCTCGGCAGCAGGCTTTGTGCGGCGTTGATGGCCGCCTGCACGTCGCGCGCCGCACCGTTAATATCCCGGTCGAAGCTAAACTCCAGAATGATGCGCGTGCTGCCCAGCGAGCTGCTGGAGGTCATCTCATTGACCCCCGCAATTCGCCCAAGGGAACGCTCCAGCGGCGTGGCAACCGACGAGGCCATGGTCTCCGGTGACGCACCCGGCAGCGAGGCGCTGACCATGATCACCGGGAAATCCACCTGCGGCAGCGGCGCCACCGGCAGCAGCCGGAAGCCCAGCACGCCGCAGAGGGTAATGGCGAGCGAGATTAAAATCGTCGCCACCGGGCGATAAATGAAGAGGGCGAAAAACTTCACTTATGCCTCCTCTTCACGTTTCGGGAAGCGGCTTTTGGTCCACAGCGCCAGGCGGTCAAACAGCAGGTAGATCACCGGCGTGGTGAAGAGCGTTAGCACCTGGCTCACCAGCAGACCGCCGACCATGCCGATACCCAGCGGACGGCGCAGCTCCGCGCCGACGCCGGTGCTGAGCATCAGCGGCAGCGCGCCCAGCAGGGCGGCCAGCGTGGTCATCAGGATAGGACGGAAACGCAGCAGACAGGCCTGGAAGATGGCATCGCGCGGCGACATGCCCTGCTCGCGCTCGGCGGCCAGGGCAAAGTCGATCATCATGATGGCGTTTTTCTTCACGATCCCGATAAGCAGGATGATGCCGATGATGGCAATGACGTCCAGCTCGCTGCCCGCCAGCATCAGTGCCAGCAGCGCCCCCACGCCCGCTGTCGGCAGGGTAGAGAGGATGGTGATCGGGTGGATAAAGCTTTCGTACAGGACCCCGAGCACGATGTACATCGCCACGACCGCCGCGACGATCAGCCAGATGGTGTTACCCAGCGCGGCCTGAAACGCCAGCGTGCTGCCCTGGAACTGGGTCTGAATATCGGACGGGAAGCTGAGTTCTTTTTCCGCAGCCTGAATGGCCTCCACCGCTTCGCCGAGAGAATAATTGTCCGGCACGTTGAAGGAGATGGTGGTGGACGGGAACTGATCCAGATGGTTAATCGACAGCGGGGTATAGCGTTCTTCCACCGTGGCGATAGCGCTCAGCGGCACAATACCGCCGTCTTTACCGGTCAGGCGCACCGAGTCCAGCCCCGCCAGGCCGGGCGTATTCTCCGTATTGTGCTCCAGCACCACGCGATACTGGTTGGCCTGCGTGTAGATGGTGGAGATCAGGCGCTGGCCGAAGGCGTTGTACAGGGCGTTGTCCACATCCGACATCGTAATGCCCAGACGGCTGGCGGTATCGCGGTTGACGTTCACGTACGCCGCCAGCCCTTTGTCCTGCCAGTCGCTGCTGACGTCGGCGAGCTGCGGCAGGGTGTTAAGCTTATTCACCAGCTGCGGCACCCAGGTGCTGAGCGCGTCCAGCGAGGTGGCCTGGAGCGTGAACTGGTACTGCGTGCGGCTGACCTGGGTATCAATGGTCAAATCCTGAATCGGCTGCAGGTAAAGCTCAACGCCAGGCAGGCGCGCGACGGCGTTTTGCAGACGCTCAATGACGGCGTTGACGCGATCGTCGCGTTCATCCAGCGGCTTGAGGTTGATCTGCAGACGCGCGCTGTTGAGCGACGGGTTGGTGCCGTCGACGCCCACGTAGGAGGTCAGGCTCTCGACCGCCGGATCTTTCATGACGATCTCAGACACCTGCTGCTGGCGCTGGGCCATATTGGCGAAGGAGACCGACTGCGGGGCCTGAAGCGTGCCCTGAATAATGCCGTTGTCCTGGATGGGGAAGAAACCTTTCGGAATGAAAATCCACAGCATCACGCTGAGCGCCAGGGTTCCCAGCGCCACGCCGAGCGTGGCCCACGGATGGTTCAGGACTTTCGCCAGCAGGCGACCGTAGGCGGCAATAATCCGCTCGAACATGCGCTCGGAGGCGCGCGAGAAGCGGTTTTGCCTGCGCAGGGACTCGTGGCTCAGCATGCGGGCGCACATCATCGGCGTCAGGGTCAGCGACACCACGGCGGAGATCAAAATGGCGACCGCCAGCGTCACGGCAAACTCGCGGAACAGCCGCCCGACGATATCGCCCATAAACAGCAGCGGGATCAGCACCGCAATCAGCGAGAAGGTCAGCGAGATAATGGTAAAGCCGATTTCGCCCGCGCCCTTCAGCGCGGCGGCCAGCGGTTTTTCACCTTTCTCGATATAGCGCGAAATGTTCTCGATAACGACGATGGCGTCATCCACCACGAACCCGGTGGCGATGGTGAGCGCCATCAGCGTCAGGTTGTTAATTGAAAAGTCGAGGAACACCATCACCGCAAAGGTCCCGACCAGCGAGAGCGGTACGGCGACGGCGGGAATAATGGTGGCCGGAACGTTGCGCAGGAACAGATAGATGATCATGACCACCAGCGCAATCGCCAGCATCAGCTCAAACTGGGTGTCGGTAACCGACGCGCGAATATTCGTGGTGCGGTCGGAAAGCACCTTCACGCTGACCGATTTCGGCAGGCTTTCGATCAGCTGCGGCAGCATGGTGCGGATGCTGTCGGCGGTTTCGATGATGTTAGCGCCCGGCTGGCGCTGCACGTTCATCACGATCGCCTGCTGCCTGTTGGCCCAGGCGCCGAGCCAGCTGTTTTCGGCACCTTGCTCCACGGTCGCCACGTCGCCCAGACGCACCGGAGCGCCGTTCTGGTAAGCAATAATCAGCTGGCGGTATTCATCGGCTGACTGCATCTGATCGTTGGCAGAGAGCGTCACGGCGCGGGTGGGGCCGTCCAGCGAGCCTTTTGCCGAGTTAACGTTAGCACTGCTGATGGCAGTGCGGATGGTTTCGCTGGTCAGACCCAGCGCGGCAATTGCCTGCGCGTTAAGCTTAACGCGCACGGCGGGACGCTGGCCGCCCGCGAGGGTGACGAGGCCGACGCCGGAGACCTGTGAAATTTTCTGCGCCACGCGCGTTTCGACCATATCCTCGACCTGGGTCATCGGCATGGCGGAGGAGGTGACGGCAAGCGTCATGATCGGCGGATCCGCCGGGTTCACCTTGCTGTAGACCGGCGGGTTAGGCAGGTCAGACGGCAGCAGGTTGGTGGCGGCGTTAATCGCGGCCTGCACCTCCTGCTCGGCGACGTCCAGCGACAGCGTCAGCTGGAACTGCAGCGTCACGACGGATGCCCCGCCGGAACTCTGGGAGGACATCTGTTTTAGCCCAGACATCTGCCCAAACTGGCGCTCCAGCGGCGCGGTAATGGCGGACGTCACCACGTCCGGGCTGGCACCCGGATAGAGCGTTACCACCTGAATGGTTGGGTAATCCACCTCCGGCAGCGCCGAAACGGGCAGGAAGCGATAGCCGATAATCCCGGCGAGCAGGATCGCCACCATCAGCAGCGTGGTGGCGACAGGACGGAGGATAAACAGGCGTGACGGCCCGCCTGTAGAGCCTGGGGGCATAACCTGCATCAGGATTTCTCTCCCTGTTTCGCAGGTTCAACCACTTCTACTTTGGCCCCTTCGGTCAGACGGTCAATGCCGTCGGTAACCACGCGGTCGCCTGCGGAAAGGCCGGCGGCGATGACCACCGTCTGGCTGTCCTGGATACCGGTTTTCACCAGGTGCTTGCTGACCTTATTGTCGCTGTTAAGTACCCAGACGAAGTTACCTTCGTTACCCATCTGCAGGGCAGCCGTTGGGATCACCACCGCGTTCTCTTCGGTGGCGACCAGCATTCGCGCGTTGACGAACTGGTTCGGGAAAAGGGCATCGTCCTGGTTGTTAAAGCGCGCCTTCAGCTTGATGGTGCCGGTGGTGGTGTCGATCTGGTTATCCAGGCTGAGCAGGGAGCCTTCGCTCAGCTTCTGCTTGTTGCTGCGGTCCCAGGCTTCCACCACCAGACCTTTACCGGCTTTTTGCGCCTGGACCACGGTCGCAATGTCGCTTTCCGGCAGGGTAAAGACTAAATCAATCGGGTGAGTCTGGGTGATCACCACGATGCCCGTGGTGTCGCCGCTGGAGATCTGGTTGCCGATATCGACCTGCTTCAGGCCCACGCGTCCGTCAATCGGCGCGGTGATGCGGCTCCAGTCCAGCTGCAGCTGTGCGCTGGCGACGGCGGCTTCGTCGGCTTTGATTGTGCCCTGCGTTTCGCTGACCAGCGACTGCTGGGTGTCCAGCTCCTGACGAGACACGAGGTTGGTTTTCACCAGCTGCTGGTAGCGCGCCAAATCGCGACGGGCGTTAGCGAGGGTGGCTTTGTCTTTCGCGAGCTGTCCCTGCGCCTGAGCGAGGGCGACCTTAAACTGGCTCGGGTCGATTTCCGCCAGCAGCTCGCCCGCTTTGACCTGCTGACCTTCCTGGAAGTGAATGGCCTGAAGCTGACCGTCGACGCGGCTGCGCACCGTCACGGTGTTGGCGGCGGTAATGGTTCCGAGACCGGTAAGGTAGCGAGGAACGGCTTTATTGACCGCCGTCGCCGCCTGTACCGGCGCCAGCGCGCCGCCGCGCATGCCGTGACGTCCTCCGCCTGCAGGGCGCTGCGCCTGACTACTGGCACCGGCGGGAGCGGCGGAGTTCGCGGATTGACTGTGCCAGTACCAGGCGGCGGCAAGGACCACCACAATGATGCCAGCGGCGATTGCCCAGCGGGATTTGTTACTGCCTTTCATCGTTATACGTTCTCATCCTGAAGACTTCGGGGAATGATACTAGTTTAGTCAGCTAACACAGCGGAAAAATGGAGGAAATATGGAAGACTGTCAGGAATGGTCTGAGTGTGGCGATCTTTTTAGCCGGGTGGCGCTTCGCTTACCCGGCCTACAAGGTAAATGCAAACGGCAACGGATGTTGCCGTTTTTGGTGTTTGCACCCTCTCCCTATGGGAGAGGGCCGGGGTGAGGGCACCAGACCGCACCGCAAGCGCACTAGCTAAACATCACCTGCGCCCAGCGCGCCAGCCCTGCGGTAACGGAGCCAAAATCATCCCCACCGGCAATCGGAATGCCCGGCAGCTGTTCCGCCAGGGCTTTCTTGATCAGCGGCGAACGGGCGCTACCCCCGGTCAGGTAGATAACGTCCGGCTTCTCTTTACCGTTCTCCAGCGCCAGCTGCACCTGCTCCAGAATACGCTGCAGCGGCTGTGCGAGCGCCGTCTCCAGCCCGTCCTGCGAAATCGCGGTGGCCAGATCGTCGCTGATAAACGGCAAGGAGACCGCATGTTCAGTGCGGTCGGAAAGGGCAATTTTGCTCTCTTCGGCAGTACGCACCACGCGGTAGCTCAGGCGCTGACGCCATACTTTATACAGCAGGGCGACTTTTTCAGCGTCCTGCGCGTCACGCACCAGATCGTTCAGGAAGCGGCCGTTCGCGGTGCTGTAAAAATCACTCTGCGCCGGCACGTCGTTGATGGCGATCGCGTTCCACCACGGCAGGATCGGCAGGGCGATGCCTTTTTCGGTTTGCCCGCCCATGCCCAGCAGCGGCATCAGGCTCTTGAACGCCAGGGCGATATCGAGATCGTTACCGCCTACGCGGCAGCCGCTGTGCCCCAGCAGGCTGTTTTCGCGGTCGCGACGGTTATGCCACTGCGGGCCCATCAGCAGCAGCGAGCAGTCGGTGGTGCCCCCGCCGATATCCACGACCAGCACGCGCTTCTCTTCCGTCAGCGTGGCTTCAAAATCCAGCCCCGCCGCAACCGGCTCATACTGGAACACCACGTCGCGGAAGCCTGCCCGGTGCGCCGCGCGTTCAAGGATCCCCTGCGCCTGCTGGTTGGCCTCGTCGCCGCCCAGCCCCTGGAAGTTGATCGGGCGGCCAATAACCGCCTGGGTAATCGCCTCTGAGACCTGCGTCTGCGCCTGATTGCGAATATGCAGCATCATCGCGCACACCAGGTCTTCGAACATCGCCACCTGCTGCGGCTTCAGCCCGCTGGCGCCGAGGAAGGATTTTGGCGACTTAACGAAGTAGACCTCTTCCGGGTCTTCAATGTAGTGCCCGAGCGAAGAGAGGCCGAACTGCACGCTGGACGGCGAAACGTCGATGTCTTCCTCGCGGTTAAAGCTGACCGCCCGGCGCAGCAGCGCCTGGGTCTCCGCCGCCGTGGCCGGAACCTGATGATGGCGGAACAGCCATTCGCTTACCGCTTCACGCGTCGGCGCGCAGAGCATTGAGGGCAGCAGCGTGCTCTCTTTTTCCATTTTCAGGAGCTGTGGCTGCCCGTTTTGCATAATCGCAACCGAGCAGTTTGCCGTACCGTAGTCGAATCCAATAAACACGATAAATCCCCATGCCAGTGAGAAGGGGCGAGACTTTAACGAAATGTCTTCATGGCGACAACAGGAATATGAAAGCAAGGCAATACAAGGTCTTTCCGTTTATGCTGATAAGAACAAAAAAGGAGCAACGATGTACACCCTGAACTGGCAACCCCCTTACGACTGGCAGTGGATGTTTGGCTTTCTCGGCGCGCGTGCGGTGACGGGCATTGAAACCGTCACGCACGACTACTACGAGCGTAGTTTTGCCTGTGAAGGGCATCAGGGGATTTTTCGCGTCACGCCGGATATCGCCACCCATACGCTGACCGTCACGCTCGGTCCGGGGTTAATCCCGGTTGCGCAGACATGCCTTGAACGCATCGAACGCCTGTTCGATCTCGCCTGCAACCCGCAGCACATTGCGGATACGCTGGGCGATCTCGGCGCTGCCCGGCCAGGCTTGCGTTTGCCGGGGGCGATGGATGCGTACGAGCAGGGCGTCCGGGCGATCCTCGGACAGCTGGTGAGCGTGGCGATGGCGGCGAAACTGACGTCGCGCGTGGTGGCGCTGTGCGGCGAACCGATTGCGGATTGTCCGGGCTATCTCTGTTTCCCCACGCCGGACGCGCTGGCGGCAGCGGACCCGCTGGCGCTGAAAGCGTTAGGTATGCCGGTAAAGCGGGCGGAGTCGCTGATTCATCTGGCGCAGTCGGTCATCGACGGGACGTTTCCGCTTTTCCCGCCCGCGAATATTGAGGCCGGGATGAAAGCGCTACAGCAGCGGCCGGGGATCGGGCGCTGGACGGCAAACTACCTGGCCCTGCGCGGCTGGCAGGCGAAAGATGTCTTCCTGCCGGATGATTATCTGATTAAGCAACGCTTTGCCGGGATGACGCCCGCGCAAATTCGGCGTTATGCCGAGCGCTGGCGGCCGTGGCGCTCTTACGCGCTGCTGCACATCTGGTATACCGACGGCTGGACGCCGTCAGTTGATGGCGAAATAGCTGGTGTTGAGCAGTAGATCCAGCGGCTGCGGCTCGGCGATGGTATCACCAAAGATAAAATCAATGCCGATGCCGGAGAGCGTATCCATCATGATGGGCTGGTTGCAGGGGCCCGCGATGGTTTTCATTCCCAGACGCTGGGCGTGGCCCTGCACAATGGTCACCATCATCTCATCCATCAGGTTGCCATACACGTTGCTTACCACCTCTGCGTCCAGCATCAGATAGTCAGCCATATTGGCGGTCAGGTGGGTAAAGACGTTCATGTCGCGACCTACCTGGCTGAAGATCACGCGGCAGCCCGCCTGGCGAAGCTTTTGCAGACTCCGCTGCAGGTTTTTATCCGGGCTGCACACCACGTCGGCAGAGATAATCAGGTGCAGGAGACGGCCCGGCATAGGGCTTTTATCCAGCAGGTCGAGAAGTTCATCAACCAGCGTTACGCTGGCTAGACCGGCCTCAGAAAGCGGCAGTGCCACCCCCATGCCTTTACTGGCGATCTGTGCGGCAGAGGCGCGGAAAAATTCACTAAAAATACGTCTGTCGAGGGCGTGAAAAAGCTCAGGCTCCGCCAGGCCCGAGCGGAACGCATGCTCCTCCTGGACTTCGCCCTGGCTGGTCCACAGGCGTAACGACAGCAGCCAGAAATTACTGCTTTCCGGAATGCGCGGAGAGGCGACGCTGCGGGCAATCATCATCAGGTGATTGTCTTTTATCATGTGCCACTGTTCATCAAGCGACATCATGCTGCGCGTGTTGTGATCCCGCTCCTGCTGGGGTTCGTAAACCGTCACCATGCCGCGCCCCCTGTTTTTCGAGGCATAACAGGCTATATCCGCCTGCGACATGATCTCCGACGCCTGATGGTTATTTTCATCAATCAGCGTGATACCTGCGCTGGCGCCGATCCGATGCAGGCGGCCTTCCCACATAAAGTGATAGTCATTGATCGCCTGGATCAGGCGCCCGGCGATATAGCGCGCGCTTTCAATATTGCAGTCCGGTAACAGTAACCCGAACTCATCCCCGCCCAGACGCGCCAGCACGTCGCTGGAGCGGAGCATGGTCAACATCAGGGAAGAGAGTTCCCGCAGCAGGGCATCGCCCGCCGCATGGCCTGCCGAATCGTTGACGGCTTTGAAGCGATCGAGATCGATAAAGACCAGAGCGTGACGCTGGCGCGTTTCGCGAACGGTCTGCAGGAGGCGTTTAAGATGATTTTCGAAGCTGACCCGGTTTGCCAGGTGGGTCAGGGCGTCGTGGGAGGCGCTATAGCTCAGCTGACGCAGCATTTTGCGCGACTCGGTCACGTCCTGAATCACGATAACCGAGCCAATATTCTGCCCGTCCAGCGTGCTGAGCGGCGTAATGCTGTAGTGAATATCAAAATTCCCGCCGGTCCGGCAGTTCAGCACCACGTCCTGATCGATATCGGAACGGGACATATCGCCGCTGTGAATATTCTCCATCAGCGGCCCTTTTTCACCAAAGGTGATGTGCAACACCTTCAGGATCGGCTGGCCGATAGCCTCGGTCTGCAGCCAGCCGCTCATTTTCTCGGCCACCGGGTTCATAAAGGTGACGTTCATGTCGATATCGGTACACAGCACCGCTTCACCGATGGAATCGAGGGTAATGTGCAGACGCTCTTTTTCCTGGAAGAGGGCCTCGTTGAGCTGCTTAACCTCGGTCATGTCCATGTTGATCCCGAGCAGCCGTTCGACTTCACCCTGCTTATTGAGCACCCGGTTCGCCAGGGAGCGAATGTGGCGCACGCCTTCCTTCACGCGGATGCGGAATTCCAGCTTAAACGGCAGGCGGGAAATCAGCGAGTCCCGCAGCACCTGCTCAGCGTGGGCACGATCTTCCGGCAGCATCGTGTCATGCCAGAGCTGCCAGGTGGGTTTGATGTGCGGCGGGATTTCATACAGCTCAAACATCCGCTTGTCCCAGCTGATAACGTCTGGCTCCAGATCCCACTCCCAGATGCCGATGCCGCCCGCTTCGTTAGCCAGCGTAATCCGCTCCATCAGGCGCTTATTGACCCACTCGGTCTGCTTCAGGTCGTTAATGTCTTCAATCTGGGCAATAAAATAGAGCGGCGAGCCGTCGGCATGACGCACGACGGAGACGGCAAGCAGCGCCCAGACCACTTCTCCGTCGCGGGTGTAGTAGCGCTTCTCGAGGGTATAGGTATTGATGTCGCCGTTGACCAGCTGTTCGAGCTGTTCCAGGTCGGTGTGCAGATCTTCCGGCCAGGTGAGCTGCTGGAAGGTCAGCGACTGGAGCTCGGTCTGGCTGTAACCAAGGAAATTGCACAGCGCCTTGTTAGCCTGAAGCCATTTGCCCTCAATGCTGACCAGCGCCATACCGATGGCGGAATACTCCATCGCATTGCGGAAGCGCTCCTCGCTTTCGGTGATGTGCTTGCGCTCGGCGCGGAAGGCGTACATCACCATGGTCATCACGTTGGCAGGCAGGAGCAGCATCAGGAACGGCAGCCAGGGGGCGTTCAGCATCGGCCCGACGTGCTGGGTTGTCAGCGCCACCGGGTTTTGGGCAATCATCAGCGACACAACCATCACGGTGACCAGAAACACCAGGAACGCTTCCATTCGCGGCAGGCGCACGGCGCTCCACATAAGCAAAACGATAACGCAAGTGAAAGGCCACGGCAGCCAGGTGATGGCTGCCCAGCTGAGGGCCAGCGTCACGGCCAGCGTGGTCAGCGTTTCAAGCAGCAGTCTCGGGTCACGGTGGCGCAGCAGATAGTGCGGTTTAAACAACAGTCCCAACGGTACTACCGCCAGCGCGCCAATCGCTTCGGACAACACCCAGACGAAGAAATTACGCAGAGGTTCAGGACCGGGAGCCAGCAGAGACACCAGAACGCCGCCCACCAGCGGCGGTATCACGGCGCTGCCGATGGCCACGCGGACCCAGTCATTCAGATTCTGCAGCGGGTTGTACCACGGGAGCAATTTGCGCAGCAATAGCGCGCCGGTAAAGGCCTCAACCACGTTAATTGAGGTGTAGGTGAGGCTTATCGAACCCCACGAAAACAGCATCCAGGTGGCCAGAATATTGCCGAACGAACAGGCCAGGGCGATTCCGGGCCACATTTTTCCTGCATGGCGGTAAAACGCCACCATCATAATCGCAGTGGGGAACCAGAGCGGGGCAAGCAGGGTGCCGAACCGGGTTAGCTCCAGCGAAAATAAGGTAAAGATAAAGGTGACCAGGCCCAGACAGACAAGTCGTATTAAAGGATGTGGGGTGGTAACCAAAACCCGCTGGTATTGTTTATTCATTACCGCTTTATCCAGAGACGCCATGCCGTCAGGGAAGATGTCCGAACGCGTGAATTTGATAATTTGGTTTATGCTAGTACAAACAATTTACAATTCATATGGTGACCGCTCAGAATTTGACACCGCAGACTTATTAAATAGAGACTCCGTGAGAAAAAAACGGTTAAACGCTGAAAAAACGTTCATTTAAATTTCACTCAGGGAATAAAGCGCCACTTTTCGGCCAGTCTCGCAGAACCTGTGCATTCGACTGGTATCACGCCCGCGAAATCCCTATAATTGCCGCGTTTGACGCTCCGGCGTCGTCCTTCCTTAACATCCAGGTTAATCAGGTCGCTAAATTTATGACTGATAAGTCTCATCAGTGCGTCATTATAGGCATCGCCGGCGCATCGGCTTCAGGTAAAAGTCTAATTGCCAGTACGCTTTATCGCGAACTGCGTGAACAAGTAGGTGATGAGCATATCGGCGTCATTCCCGAAGACAGCTATTACAAAGATCAATCCCATCTGTCGATGGAAGAACGCGTCAAAACCAACTATGACCACCCCAATGCGATGGATCACAGCTTGCTGTTCCAGCATTTAGAAGCGCTTAAGAGCGGCCAGGCGATTGAGCTGCCCGTTTACAGTTACGTAGAACACACCCGCACCCAGGAAACCATCCGCATCGAGCCGAAAAAGGTCATTATCCTTGAAGGCATCCTGCTGCTGACCGACGCCCGCCTGCGTGAATCTATGAACTTCTCGATTTTCGTTGATACCCCGCTGGATATCTGCCTGATGCGCCGCATCAAGCGCGACGTGAACGAACGCGGCCGTTCGATGGACTCCGTCATGGCGCAATACCAGAAAACCGTCCGCCCGATGTTCCTGCAGTTTATTGAGCCATCCAAACAATACGCCGATATCATCGTGCCGCGCGGGGGTAAAAACCGCATTGCCATCGATATCTTAAAAGCGAAAATCAGCCAGTTTTTTGAATAAGCCGCGCGAATTGTGTACCGTTCAGAGATAACCTGGTTTTACCCTGAGCGCTTAACGCCTCAGGGTATGATGCATGAAAGGAGAAAGTGCCGTGCGTCTTTGCGATCGCGATATAGAAGCCTGGCTGGATGAAGGCCGTTTGTCTATTACCCCACGTCCACCCGTTGAGCGTATCAATGGCGTGACCGTTGATGTACGTTTAGGCAATAAATTCCGCACCTTTAGCGGCCATACCGCACCGTTCATTGACCTTAGCGGGCCGAAGGACGAAGTCAGCGCCGCGCTCGATCGCGTGATGAGTGACGAAATCGTTATCGACGAGGGCGAAGCCTTTTATCTGCATCCAGGTGAACTGGCCCTGGCGGTGACGTTTGAATCCGTCACCTTGCCTCCGGACCTGGTCGGCTGGCTTGATGGCCGTTCTTCGCTGGCGCGACTGGGGCTGATGGTTCACGTAACCGCGCACCGTATCGATCCAGGCTGGTCGGGGCGTATCGTGCTGGAGTTCTTCAACGCCGGTAAATTGCCGCTGGCGCTGCGCCCGGGCATGATGATCGGCGCGTTAAGCTTTGAACCGCTGTCAGGCCCGGCAGATCGTCCTTATAACCGTCGGCAGGACGCAAAATATCGCGACCAGCAGGGCGCGGTTGCCAGCCGTATTGATAAAGACTGATCGTTAGCCCATTGAGGATGCCATGAGAAGAGTTCTGACAACGCTGATGATTTTGCTGGTGGTGCTGGTGGCCGGCCTTTCGGCGTTGGTACTGCTGGTTAACCCCAACGATTTCCGCGCTTACATGGTGCGGCAGGTCGAGGCACGCAGTGGTTATCAACTGAAGCTTGACGGGCCGCTGCGCTGGCACGTCTGGCCGCAGCTCAGCATTCTCTCTGGCCGCATGTCGCTCACGGCGCCGGGGGCGGCCCAGCCGCTGGTGTCTGCAGACAACATGCGCCTTGATGTGGCGCTGATCCCGCTCATTTCCCATCAGCTGCAGGTTAAACAGGTGATGCTGAAAGGCGCGGTGATTCAGCTCACCCCGCAATCCGAAGCCGTGCGTGATGCCAATGCGCCGGTTGCGCCGCGAGAAAATACCCTGCCTGATGAACCCTCCGATACAGGCTGGTCCTTTGATATCGGCAAGCTGAAAGTCGCCGATAGCGTGCTGGTTTTTCAGCATGAGCATGCAGAACAGGTGACCGTCCGCAACATTAACCTGCAGATGGAACAGGATGCTCAGCATCTTGCGTCGGTGGAGTTTAGCGGGCGGGTGAATCGCGATCAGCGCGATTTGACCCTGTCGTTGAATGCTAATGTGAACGCCTCAGACTATCCGCATCAGCTTACGGCCGACATTCAGCAGCTGGACTGGCAGCTGACGGGTGCCGATCTTCCCACCCAGGGGATTACCGGGCAGGGAACGATGCAGGCCGTGTGGCGCGAAGAACAGAAGCAGCTGGAGTTGGATAACCTCAACCTGCAGGCAAATGACAGTAGCCTGAAGGGGCAGGCGAGCGTCACTCTGGAAGAGAAGCCGAAGTGGGTGCTGAATCTGCAGTTTGACAAGCTCAATCTGGAAAACCTACTGCCACCGCTGCCGGCCAGCGCCACGGACAGCGATGCAACGCAGACGGGGCAAAGCCAGGCTCCGATATCGCGTCCGGTTATCTCGTCGAATCTTGATCAACCTGACTATAACGCCCTGCGCGGATTCACGGCGGATATTCTGCTGAAGGCCAATAGCCTGCGCTGGCGCGGCATTGATTTTACCGACGTGAACAGCCAGATGTTTAACCATAACGGTTTGCTGGTGATCTCCGAACTGAGCGGTAAGATGGGCGCAGGGAACATCTCGCTGCCCGGCACGCTGGATGTCCGTAAAGACGTTGCCAGCGCCGCATTCCAGCCGCGTCTCGACAACGTTGAGATAGGCACCATCCTGAAAGCGTTTAACTACCCGATATCCCTGACGGGGCAGTTGACGCTTGCGGGTGACTTCTCAGGCACGAAAATTGATGCCGATGCTTTCCGCCGCGAGTGGCAGGGGCAGGCGCATCTTGACCTGAAAAACTCCCGTATGGAAGGGCTTAACTTCCAGCAGCTGGTGCAGCAGGCGGTCGAGCGCAGCAGCGATGTGAAAGCCCAGGATAATTACGACAGCGCCACGCGCCTCGACAGCTTCACCACGGATCTGACGCTGGACAACGGACAGCTCTCTCTCGACGGAATGCAGGGCACCTCTTCACTGTTATCAATAACCGGTGAAGGTAAGCTGGATCTGGTGAAAGAGACGGCGGACACGCGCTTTAACGTGCGGGTACTTTCCGGCTGGCAGGGTGAAAGCAAGCTCATCGACTTCCTGAAAGAGACGCCGGTCCCGCTGACCGTATATGGCAAATGGCAGGCCCTGAATTACAGCCTGCAGGTGGATCAGATCCTGCGTAAGCATCTGCAGGATGAAGCGAAACGTCGGCTTAGCGGCTGGGCGGATCGTAATAAAGATTCACAGGACGGCAAGGATGTGAAGAAGCTGCTGGATAAGCTTTGATGTCCCTTGTGCCGGGTGGGCGGCCAACAAAAATCTGACGTCGTAGGCCGGGTAAGCGTAGCGCCACCCGGCTTTTTTACACCTCAAAATCCATTTCTTCTTCATTCCTCAGCGGAATAAGCTGAACCTTCTGCACGCGATGGTTTTCAATTTGCAGGGTTTTGAGCAGATAATCGCCCACCTGAACCTCTTCTCCCGGCTGCGGGATACGCTGCAAATACTCCATCAGCAGGCCGGCAATAGTGTGATACTCCCGTTTTTCATCCAGTGGCAGCGGCACATATTGCACCAGGTCTTCCAGCGGCATATGGCCGTTAGCCGTCCACGAACCGTCTGCGTTTTTCTGAATGTCATGGCGGGCGTCAATCTCATCCACCTCGTTAGGCAAATTACCGGCGATGGTTTCCATTACGTCGCTGAGCGTGACCAGCCCTTCCACCGATCCAAACTCATCCACCACAAAGGCAAAGTGCGTGCGCGCGTTACGGAATTGCTCAAGGGCGGAGAGCAGCGGTAGTCCCTCCGGGAAAACCAGCGGCTGGCGGACCAGGACGCGCAGGTTGAGCGCCTCGCCGTGCAGCTGCTGCTGGAGCAGGTCAATAACGTGCACCACGCCCAGCAGTTCCTCTTCCTCTTCACCGCCGGTCACCACCACGCGGGTGTGCTGGTTTTTATCCAGCAGGGCGCGAATGTGCTCTTCCGGTGCCGTCAGGTCGATATGTTCAATGTCATGCCGCGAGGTCATGATGCTGCTGACCGTCCGCTGGTTCAGATTGAGCACCCGCTCGATCATCCGTCGCTCCTGCGGGTCGAAGATCAGCCCGTCGCTGTGATCGGCCAGCATGGCGGAGGATTCGGCGTCCAGCTCCGCATCCTCTTTCTTACCGCTTAACAGGCGCATAACCGTGTCGGCCGTGCGCTGACGCAGGGTCTGATTCGCGGACAGGAAGCGGCGCCGGTTAAATATCGCCAGCTGGTTAAGCGCTTCAATCATGACGGAGAACCCGATGGCGGCATACAGGTAGCCTTTCGGAATATGGAAGCCAAAACCGTCGGCCACCAGGCTAAAGCCAATCATCAGCAGGAAGCTCAGACAGAGGATCACGATGGTCGGGTGACTGTTCACAAAGCGGGTCAGCGCCTTGCTGGCCATGACCATCAGCGTGATGGCAATAATCACCGCGGCCATCATCACCGCAAGGTGATCCACCATCCCGACGGCGGTAATCACCGAGTCCAGGGAGAAGACCGCATCCAGCACCACGATTTGCGCCACTACTGGCCAGAATTTCGCCCCTCGGCGCTGGGTCGGGTTCTCGCTGTCTTTGCCCTCCAGCCTCTCGTTGAGTTCTACCGTGGCTTTGAACAGCAGGAACAACCCGCCGAAGAGCATGATGAGATCGCGGGCGCTAAAGCTCAGACCGTGAATGGAGAACAGAGGCTGAGTGAGCGTAACCAGCCAGGAGATAGAGGCCAGCAGCAGTAACCGCATCACCATCGCCAGCAGCAGACCCGTGACGCGCGCGCGGTCGCGCTGGGAAGGGGGCAGTTTTTCAGCGAGGATGGCGATAAAGACCAGATTATCAATCCCGAGCACGAGCTCGATGACGACCAGCGTAACCAGCCCGGCCCAGATTGAGGGATCGGCAATCCATTCCATAGTAATAGCAATACCTTCTGTTATATGACGAATGTCACACTTCGATCATGGATAAAGCTGGGGGAAATTGCAATGGCGGGCTGAGATTTCTCTTAATACGAAGGGTAAAAAAGAGAGCATTCTCAACAGGGTGTAAATAAGCGAAATACGTATATTTAATTACAAAGAAAGCATTTTAGGATATATCGCAGATAATGGTTTTTAGTCTCTTTTTGTCAATATAAAGAAATTCCTAAAAGGTCAAAAATTTGCTCTTAATATTAATCTTAAAAACTGATATTAGGACAGTTGTCTCCTTGCCTGCTATTAGGTTAGCTGCAACAATTCTCCCAGCATCAAATGTTAAATCTCGGTGTTGCTATTAATGTTCGGTCTTCAGGGATGGTTATTCATTATCCGTCGGGTTTCTCAAGCGACTGATATATTTCCAGAAGACCTTGCTCAAGAGGGTGTCTATCCATAACACATTGTTTAGTCAGTGGATTGGTAACTGAAAGCCAAGGGCGGTAGCGTGCCTGAAAGCGTGTGAATCAGCCTCGATTATTCTGTCAATAGCCAATGGATGAATAAGCTTTTTTTAGGACTGATGCCAGTTATATTTCTATTTGATTAACTGCATGCTGAAACCCAATACGACTCGAGCTTATTTAAATTGCACAGGATAATTACTCTGCCAAAGTGATAAATAATCAATGATGAAATCCAAAATGAAATTGATGCCATTATTGGTGTCTGTGACCTTGATGAGTGGTTGCACGGTCTTTCCCGGCAGCAATATGTCAACAATGGGTAAGGATGTGATCAAGCAACAGGATGCCGATTTTGATCTCGACAAAATGGTGAATGTTTATCCACTTACGCCTCGTCTGGTCGAACAATTACGTCCACGTCCGAATGTTGCCCAGCCGAATATGTCGCTGGATCAGGAAATTGCCTCCTACCAGTACCGCGTGGGTCCGGGTGACGTGATCAACGTGACCGTCTGGGACCACCCCGAACTGACCACGCCAGCGGGCCAGTACCGTAGCTCAAGCGACACCGGTAACTGGGTGCAGTCAGATGGCACCATGTTCTATCCCTACATTGGTAAAGTCCATGTTGCAGGGAAAACGCTTGCCGAGATCCGTAGTGATATTACCGGCCGCTTAGCGCAGTACATCGCCGATCCGCAGGTGGACGTTAATATCGCCGCATTCCGCTCGCAAAAAGCCTATATCTCCGGCCAGGTGAACAAATCCGGCCAGCAGGCCATCACCAACGTTCCTCTGACCGTACTGGATGCCATTAACGCCGCGGGCGGGTTAACCGACGGGGCCGACTGGCGCAACGTCGTACTGACCCACAACGGGAAGGAGCAGCGCATTTCGCTGCAGGCGCTGATGCAAAACGGCGATCTGACCCAGAACCGCCTGCTCTATCCGGGCGACATTCTCTACGTGCCGCGCAATGACGATCTGAAAGTCTTCGTGATGGGTGAAGTGAAGAAACAGAGCACCCTCAAAATGGACTTCAGCGGTATGACGCTGACCGAAGCGCTGGGCAATGCTGAGGGTATCGATCTGACGACCTCTAACGCGACCGGCATCTTCGTCATTCGTCCGCTGAAAGGTGAGGGCAGTGCGAAAGGTAAGATCGCCAACATCTACCAGCTGGATATGTCCGATGCGACCTCTCTGGTGATGGCAACGGAGTTCCGTCTCCAGCCATACGATGTGGTGTACGTCACCACCGCGCCGGTTGCCCGCTGGAACCGTCTGATCAACCAGTTGCTGCCAACCATCAGTGGCGTTCGCTACATGACGGATACGGCGCGCGACATTCATACCTGGTAATCCGCGATGTTTAACAAAATTCTGGTGGTATGCGTGGGGAACATCTGCCGTTCCCCTACGGCTGAACGGTTGTTGAAACACTACCAGCCCGAACTGACCGTTGATTCGGCCGGGCTGGGTGCACTGGTCGGTAAAGGTGCCGATGAGCGCGCAACGAGCGTGGCGCGGGATCATCACCTCTCTCTCGACGGCCACGTGGCTCGCCAGGTCACTGGCCGCATGTGCCGCGAGTATGACCTGATCCTGACGATGGAAAAACGCCATATTCATGCGCTTTGCGATATCGCTCCGGAGATGCGCGGCAAGGTGATGCTGTTTGGTCACTGGGACAATGAACGTGAAATCCCCGATCCGTATCGCAAAAGCCATGAGGCCTTTGAGGCGGTTTACACCTTACTTGACCAGTCTGCCCAACAGTGGGCGCAGGCACTGAAAGTTCAGCAGGGATAACAATGACAGAAAAAACAAGACCTTCTGCCGCCCCGACTTCGGGCAGTGATGAAATTGATATTGGGCGCCTGGTCGGCACTGTTGTCGAGGCAAAGTGGTGGGTGCTGGGCATTACCGCCGTGTTCGCCGCGGCGGCCGTCGTCTACACGCTCTTCGCCACCCCTATCTACAGCGCCGACGCGCTGGTGCAGATCGAGCAGAATACCGGCAACTCGCTGGTGCAGGACATCGGTTCCGCGCTGGCGAACAAACCGCCGGCATCCGACGCCGAAATTCAGCTCATTCAGTCACGTCTGGTGCTGGGTAAAACGGTTCACGACCTCGGGCTCGATATCTCCGTCACCAAGAATACCTTCCCAGTCTTTGGTGCCGGCTGGGATCGTCTGATGGGGCGAAGCAACGACACGGTGAAAGTGACTGACTTCGTGCTGCCGAAAGGGGCTGCCGATCAGACCTTTACCCTGACGGTGCTTGGTCCGAAACAGTACCAGCTAACCAGCGACGCAGGTTTTAGCGCGCGCGGTGAAGTGGGGCAGATGCTGACCAAAGACGGCGTCAGCATGATGGTCAGCGCGATTAACGCCCAGGAGGGCGGTGAATTCACCGTCACCAAATTCTCCACGCTGGGGATGATCAACAATCTGCAAAATAACCTGACCGTCACCGAAAACGGTAAGGACACCGGCGTGCTGAGCATGACCTTTACCGGTGAAGATAAAGATCAAATCCGCGACATCCTGAACAGCATTACCCGCAACTATCTTGAGCAGAACGTTGAGCGTAAGTCGGCGGAAGCGGCGAAAAGCCTGGCCTTCCTCGCCAAACAGCTCCCGGAAGTGCGCGCCCATCTGGATGATGCCGAGAACAAGCTGAACGCCTATCGTCAGGATAAAGACTCCGTTGACCTGCCGCTGGAAGCGAAATCGGTTCTTGATTCGATGGTCAACATTGATGCGCAGCTCAACGAGCTGACCTTCAAAGAGGCGGAGATTTCCAAGCTTTATACCAAACGTCACCCGGCCTACCGCACGCTGCTGGAAAAACGCCGTACCCTGGAAGAGGAGAAGGCGAAGCTTAATGACCGCGTGACCGCGATGCCGAAAACGCAGCAGGAGATCGTGCGTCTGACCCGCGACGTGGAGTCCGGACAGCAGGTTTACATGCAGCTGCTGAACAAGCAGCAGGAGCTGAAAATCACCGAAGCCAGTACCGTCGGTGACGTGCGCATCGTCGACCCGGCCATTACCCAGCCTGGCGTACTGAAGCCGAAGAAAGCGCTGATTATTCTCGGCAGCATTATTCTCGGCCTGATGCTCTCCATCGTGGGCGTGCTGCTGCGTTCGCTCTTCAACCGCGGCATCGAAAGCCCGCAGGTTCTGGAAGAGAGCGGTATCAACGTCTATGCCAGCATTCCGCTGTCCGAGTGGCAAAAATCCCGCGACAGCGTCAAAACCATCAAGGGCGTCAAGCGTTACAAGCAGAGCCAGCTGCTGGCGGTGGGTAACCCGACCGACCTCGCTATCGAAGCGATCCGTAGCCTGCGTACCAGTCTGCACTTCGCCATGATGCAGGCCAAAAACAACGTCCTGATGTTAACCGGCGTTAGCCCGTCGATCGGTAAAACCTTCGTCTGCGCCAACCTGGCGGCGGTGGTCAGCCAGACCAACAAGCGCGTGCTGCTGATCGACTGCGATATGCGTAAGGGCTATACCCATGAGCTGCTGGGCACCAACAACGTTAACGGTCTGTCGGAAATCCTGCTCGGCAAAGGTGAAATCAGCCAGAGCGCGAAACCTACAACGGTGCCGAAATTTGACCTGATCCCACGCGGTCAGGTACCGCCTAACCCGTCCGAGCTGCTGATGAGCGAACGCTTCACCGAGCTGGTGGAGTGGGCGAGCAAAAACTACGACCTGGTGCTGATCGATACGCCGCCAATTCTGGCCGTGACAGACGCAGCCGTTGTTGGCCGCCATGCGGGCACCACGCTGATGGTAGCGCGTTACGCGGTAAACACCCTGAAAGAGGTGGAAACCAGCCTGAGCCGCTTCGAGCAGAACGGCATTGAGGTGAAAGGGGTGATCCTGAACTCCATCTTCCGCCGCGCGACCGGGTACCAGGATTACGGGTATTACGAGTACGAATATAAATCTGACAGTAAATAAAAATCCCCCTCACCCTAACCCTCTCCTCTGAGGGGAGAGCAGCTTTTCTCCCTCTCCCTCCGGGAGAGGGGCGGGGTGAGGGATAAGGGGAAGACCATGACCACACAACGCCCTTTAGTTTCAATCTATATGCCGACATGGAATCGTCAGCAGCTGGCGATCCGCGCAATCAAATCCGTCCTGCGACAGGATTACGATAACTGGGAGCTGATCATCGTTGATGACTGCTCTTCCTCGTATGAACAGCTGCAAAAGTTTGTGACTGACCTCAACGACCCGCGGGTGGTCTATACGCATAACGCCATTAACTCCGGCGCATGTGCGGTGCGTAATCAGGCGATTATGCAGGCCAAAGGGCAGTATCTGACCGGGATCGACGACGATGATGAATGGACGCCGAACCGCCTGTCTATCTTCCTGTCGCATAAAGAACAGCTGGTTACCCACGCTTTCCTGTATGCCAACGACTATGTCTGCCAGGGCGAGGTTTACTCGCAGCCCGCCAGTCTGCCGCTGTACCCGAAATCGCCGTATTCTCGCCGCCTGTTCTACAAGCGCAACATTATTGGTAACCAGGTCTTCACCTGGGCGTGGCGTTTCAAAGAGTGCCTGTTCGATACCGAACTCAAGGCCGCGCAGGATTACGACATCTTCCTGCGCATGGTGGTGGAATACGGCGAGCCGTGGAAAGTGGAAGAGGCCACGCAGATCCTGCACATCAACCACGGGGAGATGCAAATCACCTCCTCGCCGAAGAAGTTCTCCGGCTACTTCCATTTTTACCGCAAGCACAAGGACAAGTTTGACCGTGCCAGCCGTAAATATCAGCTCTTTACCCTCTATCAGATCCGCAATAAGCGCATGAACTGGCGCACGCTGCTGACGCTGCTTTCCGTGCGTAACGGCAAGCGCCTGGCTGACGGGCTTCGGGGGAAATAATGTTTCTGGAAGATTGCCGCGCTAACAGCTGGAGCCTGCGTCCGTGCTGCATGGTTCTGGCGTACCGCATCGCGCACTTTTGCTCGGTGTGGCGTAAGAAAAACGTGCTGAACAATATCTGGGCGGCCCCCGTGCTGGTGCTGTACCGCATCATCACCGAATGCTTTTTTGGCTATGAAATTCAGGCCGCTGCCACCATTGGCCGCCGCTTTACCATCCATCACGGCTATGCGGTGGTGATCAACAAGTTCGTGGTCGCCGGGGATGATTTCACCATTCGTCATGCGGTCACCATTGGCAACCGTGGGCCTGACAGCCTGGCCTGTCCGGTCATCGGCAATAACGTCGAGCTGGGGGCGAACGTGGTAGTAATCGGTGACATTACGATTGGTAATAACGTCACGATTGGTGCTGGCAGCGTGGTGCTGGACAGCATTCCGGATAACGCGCTGGTGGTGGGAGAAAAAGCCCGCGTGAAGGTGATTAAATGAACATTCTGCAATTTAACGTACGCCTCGCAGAAGGCGGAGCGGCAGGCGTGGCCCTGGATCTGCACCAGCGCGCGCTGCAAAAAGGACTTCAGTCTCGTTTTATTTACGGCTACGGCAAAGGCGGCAAGAAAAGCGTCAGCCACGATAACTTCCCGCAGGTGCACAAGCACACGCCGCGTCTGACCTCGATTGCCAACATTGCGCTGTTCCGCCTGTTTAACCGCGATCTGTTTGGCAACCTGAACAACCTTTACCGCACCGTGACGCGCACGACCGGCCCGGTTGTGCTGCATTTTCACGTGCTGCACAGCTACTGGCTGAATCTTGAAGAGGTGGTGGCGTTTTGTCAGAAGGTGCAGGCCCACAAGCCCGACACCCGCTTTGTCTGGACGCTGCACGATCACTGGAGCGTGACCGGACGCTGCGCGTTTACCGACGGCTGTGAAGGCTGGAAAGATAACTGCCAGAAGTGCCCGACGTTAAGCAACTACCCACCGGTGAAGGTGGATCGCGCGCATCAGCTGGTCGCCGGAAAGCGTCAGCTGTTCCGCGACATGCTCTCGCTAGGCTGTACCTTTATCTCCCCGAGCCAGCACGTTGCCGATGCCTTCAACAGCCTGTACGGGGCAGGGCGCTGTCAGATTATCAACAACGGCATCGACGTGGCGACGGAAGCCATTCTTGCCGAGCTGACCCCGGTGGCCGAAACCGCGGGCAAACCGAAAATCGCTATTGTTGCGCATGACCTGCGTTACGACGGTAAAACCAACCAGCAGCTGGTGCGCGACATGATGGCGCTGGGTGACAAGATAGAGCTTCACACCTTCGGCAAGTTTTCACCGTTCGAAGGGGCCAACGTGGTGAACCACGGGTTTGAGACCGACAAGCGCAAGCTGATGAGCGCGCTGAATGAAATGGACGCGCTGGTGTTCAGCTCCCGCGTGGATAACTACCCGCTGATCCTCTGCGAAGCGCTCTCAATCGGCGTGCCGGTGATTGCCACGCACAGCGATGCGGCGCGTGAAGTACTGGAAAAGTCCGGCGGGAAAACCTTCACGGAGCAGGAGGTCCTGCCGCTGGTACAGCTGCCGAAGGCGCAGATTGCTGAGATCGTTTTTGGCACTGACCTGGAATCGTTCCGCAACCGCAGCCGCAAGGCCTACAGTGGACAACAGATGCTGGAGGAATATGTCTCGTTCTATCAGAATCTGTAGTTATCTGCTGCTGCCGCTGATCTACCTGCTGGTCAACGTCAAAATTGCCCAGCTCGGCGAAAGCTTCCCAATAACCATCGTGACCTTCTTGCCCGTTCTGCTTCTGCTGTATGTTGATAAAATCAACCTGAAGAAGCTGATGATTGCCTTAGGGCTGGGCACGGGCCTGACGTTGTTTAACTACATCTTTGGCCAGTCGCTGGATGCCAGTAAGTACGTCACCTCGACCATGCTGTTTGTTTATATTGTTATTATTATCGGAATGGTCTGGAGTATTCGGTTTAAAACTATTTCTCCACACAATTATCGGAAAATCCTTAGGTTCTTTTATATTGCCGTTGCGTTAATTGTTATGCTTGCCGCACTGGAGATGGCGCAAATTATTCTGACCGGTGGCAGCAGCCTGATGGAGATAATTTCGAAATATCTCATTTACAGTAACAGCTATGTATTGAACTTCATCAAGTTTGGCGGGAAGCGTACTACGGCCCTCTATTTTGAACCGGCGTTTTTCGCTCTGGCGTTAATCTCAATTTGGCTCAGCATCAAACAGTTTGGTATCAAAACGCCTAAGACCGATGCTATGATTCTTGCAGGAATTGTTCTGTCTGGATCGTTCTCAGGGGTAATGACATTTATCCTGTTTTACCTGCTGGAGTGGGCGTTCCAGTACCTGAACAAAGATGCGATTAAGAAAAAACTGCCGCTGGCGATTATCTCCCTGACGGTATTTATGGTAGGCGTGATATTTGCCTTCCCGTACATCTCAGAACGTCTGGGTGATTTGGGAACGGAAGGATCTTCATCCTATTATCGCATCATTGGACCACTGGTGATGGTGGGTTATTCCTTAACCCATATCGATGGGGTAGTAAGATTCGGCTCACTTTACGAATATGTTGCATCATTCGGAATCTTTAACGGTGCGGATGTCGGTAAAACCATAGACAATGGTCTGTATCTGTTAATTATTTATTTTTCGTGGTTCGCCGTACTGTTGACCCTGTGGTATCTGTTTAAAGTTTTCAAAATGATGATTAACGCGTTTGGTGATAACCAGAATTTTCGCGTTCAGCTTTATCTGTTTACTCCGGTGTCGCTGTTTTTTACCGGGTCAATATTTAGCCCGGAATATGCTTTCTTGATTGTCTGTCCGTTTATTCTGCGCAAGGCGCTTAATATTACGAACGTATGACGAAATGAGGTGATTTATGTTTCTTAGCGTCATTACTGTCGCTTTTCGTAATTACGAAGGGGTGGTAAAAACCTGGCGCTCGCTGCGCAACCTGGCGCGCGATCCAAGCCTCACCTTTGAGTGGATTGTGGTCGACGGCGGCTCGAACGATGGCACGGCGGAGTTTCTGGAAAAACTCAACGGTGAGTTCAACTTACGCTACATCAGCGAGAAAGATAAAGGCATCTACGATGCGATGAATAAAGGCATCAGCATGGCGCAAGGCCGCTATGCCATCTTCCTGAACTCGGGCGATATTTTCCATGATGACGTGGCGCTGTTTGCCCGCCAGCTGGCTCGCCAGAAAGAGGACGCCATGTATATTGGCGATGCGCTGCTCGATTTTGGCGACGGACATAAAGTGTCCCGCAGCGCGAAGCCTGGCTGGTATATCTACCACAGCTTACCGGCCAGCCATCAGGCCATTTTCTTCCCGGTAAAAGGTCTGAAAAAACAGCCTTACGATTTGCAGTATAAAGTGTCTTCCGATTATGCACTGGCGGCCAGCCTGTATAAGTCAGGTTACCCATTCCGCCGAATTAAAGGGCTGGTATCTGAATTCTCAATGGGCGGCGTGTCAACGTCGAATAATCTGGAATTGTGCCAGGATGCCAAAAACGTACAGCGTAAAATATTACGCGTGCCGGGGTTCTGGGCGGAATTGTCTTATTTATTGCGCCTGCGTACCACAGGCAAAACGAAAACCTTATATAACAAAGCCTGAATATAAGGAAACGCAATGCAGGATCTGAAAGGTTTCTCCGTGCCGAAAGGCTTTCGGGGCGGGAATGGTATTAAGGTACAGCTGTGGTGGGCCGTTCAGGCAACCTTATTTGCCTGGTCGCCGCAAATACTGTACCGCTGGCGAGCTTTTTTATTGCGCCTGTTTGGCGCAAAAATAGGAAAAAACGTAGTCATCCGACCTTCTGTGAAAATTACCTATCCGTGGAAATTAACGCTTGGGGATTACGCATGGGTTGGGGATGACGCGGTGTTATATACCCTTGGCGAAATTACGATTGGCGCAAATTCGGTGGTTTCACAGAAATGTTATTTGTGCACCGGCAGCCACGACTTTATGAGTCAGCATTTTGATATTACCGCTTCGCCTATTGCGATCGGCGAAAAATGCTGGCTGGCAACGGATGTTTTTGTTGCACCGGGTGTTTCTGTTGGCGATGGCACGGTAGTCGGTGCCCGCAGCAGCGTTTTTAAATCGCTACCGGCAAATAAAGTTTGCCGTGGCAACCCCGCAGTGGTGATACGCGAACGCGTTGAAACTGATTAAATTCATAAGTAGAGGAATATAAACATGTCTAAAGTCGCTCTCATCACCGGCGTTACCGGGCAGGATGGTTCTTACCTGGCAGAGTTCCTGCTGGAAAAAGGGTATGAAGTACACGGTATTAAACGTCGTGCATCTTCTTTCAACACCGAACGTGTGGATCATATCTATCAGGATCCTCACGCGGCGAACCCGAAATTCCACCTGCACTACGGCGACCTGACCGATACCTCCAACCTGACCCGTATCCTGCAGGAAGTGCAGCCGGATGAAGTTTACAACCTGGGCGCGATGAGCCACGTAGCGGTCTCCTTCGAGTCCCCGGAATACACCGCTGACGTTGATGCCATGGGTACCCTGCGTCTGCTGGAAGCCATTCGTTTCCTCGGCCTTGAGAAGAAAACGCGCTTCTACCAGGCGTCTACCTCCGAGCTGTACGGTCTGGTGCAGGAAATCCCACAGAAAGAGACGACGCCGTTCTACCCGCGCTCTCCGTATGCGGTAGCAAAACTGTACGCCTACTGGATCACCGTGAACTACCGTGAATCCTACGGCATGTACGCCTGTAACGGCATCCTGTTCAACCACGAATCTCCGCGCCGCGGCGAAACCTTCGTGACCCGCAAAATCACCCGCGCCATCGCCAACATCGCGCAGGGTCTGGAGTCTTGCCTGCACCTCGGCAACATGGATTCCCTGCGTGACTGGGGCCATGCCAAAGACTACGTGAAAATGCAGTGGATGATGCTGCAGCAGGAACAGCCAGAAGACTTCGTGATTGCGACCGGCGTGCAGTACTCCGTACGTCAGTTCGTTGAAATGGCCGCAGCACAGCTGGGTATCAAACTGCGCTTCGAAGGTACCGGCGTGGAAGAGAAAGGTATCGTGGTTTCCGTGACCGGCCACGATGCACCGGGCGTGAAGCCAGGCGACGTGATTGTTCAGGTTGACCCGCGCTACTTCCGTCCTGCTGAAGTGGAAACCCTGCTGGGCGACCCAACCAAAGCGCACGAGAAGCTGGGCTGGAAACCAGAAATCACTCTGCAGGAGATGGTTTCCGAGATGGTAGCCAAAGATCTTGAAGCAGCGAAAAAACACTCCCTGCTCAAGTCTCATGGCTACGAGGTTGCCATCGCGCTGGAGTCCTGAGAATGACAAAACAACGTATTTTTGTCGCCGGTCATCGCGGAATGGTGGGTTCCGCGATTGTTCGCCAGCTCGAGCAGCGCGGCGACGTCGACGTGATTGTCCGCACGCGCGACGAGCTGAACCTGCTCGACAGCCGTGCGGTACAGGACTTCTTTGCCAACGAACGCATTGACCAGGTGTATCTGGCGGCGGCGAAAGTGGGCGGCATTGTTGCCAACAACACTTACCCGGCGGATTTCATCTACGAGAACATGATGATCGAGAGCAACATCATTCACGCGGCGCACCTGCACAACGTGAATAAGCTGCTGTTCCTCGGCTCGTCCTGTATCTACCCGAAAATGGCGAAGCAGCCGATCGCCGAGAGCGAACTGCTGCAGGGCACGCTGGAAGCGACCAACGAGCCGTACGCGATTGCCAAGATTGCCGGGATCAAGCTGTGCGAGTCCTACAACCGTCAGTACAACCGCGACTATCGCTCGGTGATGCCGACCAACCTGTACGGACCGCACGATAACTTCCACCCGAGCAACTCGCACGTGATCCCGGCGCTGCTGCGCCGCTTCCACGAGGCGACCGCCGAGAACGCGCCGGACGTGGTGGTGTGGGGCAGCGGTACGCCGATGCGTGAATTCCTGCACGTGGACGACATGGCTGCGGCCAGCATTCACGTGATGGAGCTGGATCGCGAGGTGTGGCAGGAGAACACCGAGCCGATGCTGTCGCACATCAACGTCGGTACCGGCGTGGACTGCACCATTCGCGAGCTGGCGCAAACCATCGCGCAGGTGGTGGGCTACAAAGGCCGCGTGGTATTTGACGCCACGAAACCGGACGGCACGCCGCGCAAGCTGCTGGACGTGACCCGTCTGCATCAGCTGGGCTGGTATCACGAGGTGTCACTGGAGCAGGGTCTGGCCAGTACCTACCAGTGGTTCCTGGAAAACCAGCACCGCTTCCGGGGGTAACGATGTTTTTAAGTCAGGAAGATTTTGCCACGGTAGTGCGTTCCACTCCGCTCATCTCAATTGATTTGATCGTGGAGAACGAACGCGGCGAGTTCTTGCTGGGGAAACGAACCAACCGTCCTGCACAGGGCTTCTGGTTCGTGCCCGGCGGGCGCGTGCAGAAGGATGAGACGCTGAGCGATGCGTTTGAGCGTCTCACTCTGGCGGAACTGGGCCTGCAGCTGCCGATGGCAGCGGGCCAGTTTTACGGGGTCTGGCAGCACTTCTATGACGATAACTTTTCAGGCACCGGGTTCTCCACGCACTACATCGTGCTGGGGTTCCGCCTGAAGGTGAGTGAGGCAGACCTGCGTCTGCCTGATTCTCAGCACGACGACTACCGCTGGCAGACGCCAGAGGCGCTGCTGGCCAGCGACAATGTGCATGACAACAGTCGTGCCTATTTCATGGCCGATCGTCAGTCCGGAGTGCCGGGTTTATGAAAATTTTAGTGTACGGAATCAACTACTCGCCGGAGCTAACCGGCATCGGGAAATACACCGGCGAGATGGTCGAGTGGATGGCGAGCCAGGGACATGACGTGCGGGTCATTACCGCGCCGCCGTACTACCCGGAGTGGAAAGTCGGGGAGCGCTACTCAAGCTGGCGCTACCGTCGCGAAGAGGGTGCAGCGACCGTCTGGCGCTGCCCGCTGTATGTCCCTAAGCAGCCCTCAACGCTGAAACGGTTACTTCATCTGGGCAGCTTTGCCCTGAGCAGTTTTTTCCCGCTGATGGCGCAGCGTCGCTGGAAGCCGGATCGCATCATCGGCGTGGTGCCGACGCTATTCTGCACGCCGGGCATGCGCCTGCTGGGCAAACTCTCCGGTGCGCGCACGTTGCTGCACATTCAGGATTATGAAGTTGACGCCATGCTGGGCCTGGGGATGGCAGGCAAAAGCAAGGGCGGCAAGGTGGCGAAGCTCGCCAGCGCGTTTGAGCGCAGCGGCCTGCACAACGTGGACTACGTCTCGACCATCTCGCGGTCGATGATGAACAAGGCGCAGGAGAAGGGCGTCCCGGCGGAGAAAGTCATTTTCTTCCCGAACTGGTCCGAAGTGGCGCGTTTTCGCGATGTAACTGAGCAAGATGCTCATGCCCTGCGCGCGCAGCTCGGTTTGCCTGAAGATCAAAAAATCATTCTTTACTCAGGCAACATCGGCGAAAAGCAGGGGCTGGAAAGCGTGATTGAAGCGGCCCAGCTGCTGAGTGAACATCCGTGGACGTTTGTGATTGTCGGGCAGGGCGGTGGAAAAGCGCGGCTGGAAAAAATGGCCGGGGAACGCGGCCTGACCAACGTGAAATTTTTCCCGCTTCAGTCTTACGAGGCATTACCTGCGCTGCTGAAGATGGGCGATTGCCATCTGGTGGTGCAAAAACGCGGCGCCGCGGATGCGGTACTGCCGTCCAAGCTGACCAACATTCTGGCAGTGGGCGGCAACGCGGTGATTACGGCAGAAGCCGAAACAGAATTAGGCCAGCTGTGCGGCAGCTATCCGGGAATTGCCGTGTGCGTGGAGCCGGAATCGGTCCCGGCGCTGGTAACCGGAATTGAGCAGGCACTTGCCATGCCAAAAGTGAACACGGTGGCACGTGAATATGCCGAACGCACGCTCGAGAAAGAGAACGTGCTGAGCCAATTTATTGCAGATATACGGGGATAAATCATGAGTCAAACCACTTTGTATCCAGTTGTGATGGCTGGTGGCTCTGGTAGCCGGTTGTGGCCGCTGTCCCGCGTGCTCTATCCAAAACAGTTCCTCTGCCTGAAAGGGGATCTCACCATGCTGCAGACGACGGTAAACCGTCTGCACGGCGTGGAGTGTGAAAGCCCGGTGGTGATTTGTAACGAACAGCACCGCTTTATTGTTGCCGAGCAGCTGCGCCAACTGAATAAGCTCACCGAAAACATCATCCTGGAGCCTGCCGGTCGCAATACCGCGCCTGCGATCGCCCTGGCGGCGCTGGCGGCAAAACGCAGCAGCCCGGACTGTGATCCGCTGATGCTTGTCCTGGCGGCAGACCACGTTATCCAGCAGGAAGACGCCTTCCGCGACGCGGTGCGTGCGGCGATCCCTTACGCCGAGAGCGGCAAGCTGGTGACCTTCGGCATCGTGCCGGATCTGCCGGAAACCGGCTATGGCTACATCCGTCGCGGCAGCGTGACGCCGGGTGAAGGCGACAGCGTGGCGTTCGACGTGGCGCAGTTTGTTGAAAAACCGAATCTGGAAACCGCGCAGGCGTATGTCGCCAGCGGTGAGTATTACTGGAACAGCGGGATGTTCCTGTTCCGCGCCGGACGCTATCTGGAAGAGCTGCGCAAATACCGCCCGGATATTCTGAACGCCTGCGAGAAAGCGATGGCGGTGGTGGACCCGGATCTCGATTTCATCCGCGTGGATGAAGAGGCGTTCCTCGCCTGCCCGGAAGAGTCCATTGACTACGCGGTGATGGAACGTACGGCAGACGCCGTCGTAGTACCGATGGATGCGGGCTGGAGCGATGTCGGCTCCTGGTCCTCCCTGTGGGAGATCAGCGCCCATACCCCGGAGGGTAACGTCCACCACGGCGATGTCATTAGCCACAAAACGGAAAACAGCTACGTCTACGCCGAGTCCGGTCTGGTGACTACGGTTGGGGTGAAAGATCTGGTGGTTGTCCAGACTAAAGACGCCGTGCTGATTGCCGACCGTAACGCCGTGCAGGACGTTAAAAAAGTGGTGGAGAAGATCAAGGCGGACGGTCGCCACGAGCACCATATTCACCGCGAAGTCTACCGTCCGTGGGGGAAATATGACTCCATTGACTCCGGTGACCGCTATCAGGTGAAACGTATCACCGTGAAGCCGGGCGAGGGGCTGTCGGTGCAGATGCACCACCACCGCGCCGAGCACTGGGTGGTGGTAGCGGGTACCGCTAAAGTCACCATCGACGGTGAAGTCAAACTGCTCGGTGAAAACGAGTCCATTTATATTCCGCTGGGGGCAACGCACTGTCTGGAGAACCCGGGGAAAATTCCTCTCGACTTAATTGAGGTGCGCTCCGGCTCGTACCTGGAAGAGGACGATATCGTGCGCTTCCAGGACCGCTACGGGCGGGTGTAGCACTCTGCATTATGCCCGGTGGCGCTGCGCTTGCCGGGCCTACGAATGACAAAAAAATCAATTTGGCCATTTAGTGGTCAGGGCCGACTGTTGCCTGAAAAAGGGGTCATCATGGAAAAATTAACCTGTTTTAAAGCCTACGATATTCGCGGCAAGCTGGGCGAAGAGCTGAATGAAGACATCGCGTGGCGCATTGGTCGCGCGTACGGCGAATATTTAAAACCGCAGACCATCGTGCTGGGCGGCGACGTGCGTCTGACCAGCGAGTCCCTGAAGCTGGCTCTGGCGAAAGGGCTGCAGGACGCGGGCGTGGACGTGCTGGATATCGGCCTTTCCGGGACCGAGGAGATTTACTTTGCCACCTTCCACCTGGGCGTGGACGGCGGTATCGAAGTGACGGCCAGCCACAACCCGATGGACTACAACGGGATGAAGCTGGTGCGCAAGGGCGCGCGTCCGATCAGCGGCGACACCGGCCTGCGCGACGTGCAGCGCCTGGCGGAAGCCAACGATTTCCCGCCGGTGAACGACGCGAAGCGCGGCAGCTACAAAAAAATCAACCTGCAGAAAGAGTACATTGACCACCTGCTGGGCTACATCAACATGGCGAACCTCAAGCCGCTGAAGCTGGTGATTAACTCCGGTAACGGCGCGGCCGGCCCGGTGGTGGACGCGCTGGAAGCCCGCTTTAAGGCGCTGAACGTGCCGATCACCTTCATCAAGGTGCACAACACCCCGGACGGCAACTTCCCGAACGGTATTCCTAACCCGCTGCTGCCGGAGTGCCGCGACGACACCCGCAACGCGGTGATTGAGCACGGCGCGGACATGGGTATCGCCTTTGACGGTGACTTCGACCGCTGCTTCCTGTTCGACGAGAAAGGGCAGTTCATCGAGGGCTACTACATTGTCGGCCTGCTGGCGGAAGCGTTCCTCGAGAAAAACCCGGGTGCGAAGATCATTCATGACCCGCGCCTTTCCTGGAACACCGTTGACGTGGTGTCAGCGGCAGGCGGCACGCCGGTGATGTCCAAAACCGGCCACGCCTTCATCAAAGAGCGCATGCGCGAAGAAGACGCCATCTACGGCGGCGAGATGAGCGCTCACCACTACTTCCGTGATTTTGCCTACTGCGACAGCGGGATGATCCCGTGGCTGCTGGTCACCGAGCTGCTGTGCCTGAAGGGGCAGACGCTGGGCGAGCTGGTGCGCGACCGTATGGCGGCGTTCCCGGCGAGCGGGGAGATCAACAGCAAGCTGGCGCAGCCGGCCGAGGCCATTGCCCGCGTGGAGCAGCACTTTGCGATTCACGCGCTGGAAATTGACCGTACGGACGGCATCAGCATGGCGTTCCCGCAGTGGCGCTTCAACCTGCGCTCGTCCAACACCGAGCCGGTGGTGCGCCTGAACGTGGAGTCCCGTGCTGACACGGCGCTGATGGAAGCCCGAACGAAGGACATTCTGGCGCTGTTGAATCAGTAACAATTGCCCCTCCTGCGGGAGGGGGAACCGAATACAGGAACAACGATGACGAATCTAAAAAAACGCGAACGAGCGAGAACGAATGCATCGTTAATCTCTATGGTGCAGCGTTTTTCTGATATCACCATCATGGTCGGTGGATTGTGGGCGGTGTGTCGGATCGGCGGGCTGCCGTTCTTATACATGCATCTGCTGATGGCACTGATTGCGCTGGTCGTGTTTCAGATGATCGGCGGGATGACCGATTTCTACCGCTCGTGGCGCGGCGTCAAAATGACTACCGAACTGATGCTGCTGCTGCAGAACTGGACCCTTAGCCTGATCTTCAGCGCAGGCCTGGTGGCGTTCAGCCATGATTTTGACAATCGCCTCGTCACCTATCTCTGCTGGTATCTGCTGACCAGCGTCGGCATGGTGGTGTGCCGTTCCCTGATCCGCTTTGGCGCGGGCTGGCTGCGTAACCGGGGCTATAACCGTCGCTTCGTTGCGGTAGCGGGCGATCTGCCGGTCGGGAAGGTGCTGCTCGACAGCTTCCGCAAAGAGCCGTGGTTAGGGTTTGAAGTGGTCGGGATTTATCACGACGCGAAGCCGGGCGGCGTGCCGTCGGACTGGGCGGGTAATTACGAGCAGCTTATTGAAGACGCGAAAGCGGGCAAGATTCATAACGTCTACATCGCCATGCAGATGAGCGACGAATCCCGCATTAAGCATCTGATGCGCGAGCTGGCGGACACCACCTGCTCCGTGATTCTGATCCCGGACGTGTTTACCTTCAACATCCTTCACTCCCGTATTGAAGAGGTGAACGGCGTGCCGGTGGTACCGCTGTACGACACGCCGCTGTCGGGCATTAACCGCGTGCTCAAGCGCGCGGAAGATATCGTGCTCTCTTCACTGATCCTGCTGCTGATTTCGCCAGTTTTGTGCTGCATTGCCCTGGCGGTGAAGCTGAGCTCTCCCGGCCCGGTTATCTTCCGCCAGACCCGCTACGGTATGGACGGTAAGCCGATTATGGTGTGGAAATTCCGCTCCATGAAGGTGATGGAAAACGACAAGGTGGTGACCCAGGCAACGCAGAACGATCCGCGCGTCACCCGCGTGGGGAACTTCCTGCGCCGCACCTCGCTGGACGAGCTGCCGCAGTTTATCAACGTCTTCACCGGCGGCATGTCGATTGTTGGCCCGCGTCCACACGCGGTGGCGCACAACGAGCAGTACCGCTCGCTGATTGAAGGCTACATGCTGCGCCATAAGGTGAAGCCGGGCATCACCGGTTGGGCGCAGATCAACGGCTGGCGCGGCGAAACCGACACGCTGGAAAAAATGGAAAAACGTATCGAATTCGATCTGGAGTACATCCGCGAATGGAGTATCTGGTTCGATATCAAGATTGTTTTTCTGACCATCTTCAAAGGTTTCGTGAACAAAGCGGCGTACTAAGATGAGCTTACGTGAAAAAACCATCAGCGGGGCGAAGTGGTCAGCGATGGCGACCATCGTCATCATTGGCCTCGGTCTGGTGCAGATGACCGTGCTGGCGCGCATTATTGATAATCACCAGTTCGGTCTGCTGACCGTTTCGCTGGTGATTATCGCGCTGGCCGATACGCTGTCTGACTTTGGTATTGCCAACTCGATTATCCAGCGCAAAGAGATTAGCCATCTTGAGTTGACCACCCTCTACTGGCTGAACGTGGGGCTGGGGATTTTCGTGTTCGTGCTGGTGTTCCTGCTGAGCGACACTATCGCCAGCGTGCTGCATAACCCGGATCTCGCTCCGCTGATGCGCACGCTGTCGTTTGCTTTCGTGGTGATCCCGCACGGGCAGCAGTTCCGCGCGCTGATGCAGAAAGAGCTGGAGTTCAACAAGATCGGCATGATCGAAACCAGCGCGGTGCTGGCGGGCTTTACCTTCACCGTGGTGAGCGCCCATTTCTGGCCGCTGGCGATGACCGCCATCCTCGGATACCTGGTCAACTCTTCCGTGCGTACGCTGCTGTTCGGCTACTTTGGCCGCAAGATCTACCGTCCGGGACTGCATTTCTCTCTAGCGTCCGTCTCGTCCAACCTGCGCTTTGGCGCGTGGCTGACGGCGGACAGCATCATCAACTATGTGAATACCAACCTGTCGACGCTGGTGCTGGCGCGTATTCTTGGCGCGAGCGTGGCGGGGGGCTACAACCTGGCCTACAACGTCGCGGTGGTGCCGCCGATGAAGTTGAACCCGATAATCACCCGCGTCCTGTTCCCGGCGTTTGCCAAGATTCAGGACGACACCGAGAAGCTGCGCGTCAACTTCTACAAGCTGCTTTCCGTGGTGGGGATCATTAACTTCCCGGTGCTGCTGGGGCTGATGGTGGTTTCCAGCAACTTCGTGCCGCTGGTGTTTGGCGAGAAGTGGAACGGCATTATTCCGATCCTGCAGCTGCTGTGCGTGGTGGGGCTGCTGCGCTCCGTGGGGAATCCGATTGGTTCCCTGCTGATGGCCAAAGCGCGCGTGGACATCAGCTTTAAGTTCAACGTGTTCAAAACCTTCCTGTTTATTCCGGCGATTATCGTCGGCGGGCATATGGCGGGCGCCATCGGCGTCACGCTGGGCTTCCTGCTGGTGCAGGTAGTCAATACCGTTCTGAGCTACTTCATCATGATCAAGCCGGTGCTGGGCTCCAGCTACCGTCAGTACATCCTGAGCCTGTGGCTGCCGTTCTATCTCTCATTGCCGACCCTGGCGGTGAGCTACGGCCTGGGCATCATCCTCAGCGGCCACCTGCCGCTGGCCGCGCTGCTGGCGGTACAGGTTGCCGCGGGCGCGCTGGCATTCGTCGTGATGATTGTGCTGTCGCGCAATGCGCTGGTGGTAGAGATGAAGCGCCAGTTTTGCCGTAACGAAAAAATGAAAACGCTGCTTCGCGCAGGCTAGTTATTTAAGAGGCCATTATGAAATTATTAATTCTTGGCAACCATACCTGCGGCAACCGTGGCGACAGCGCCATCCTGCGCGGTTTACTGGATGCAATTAACACCCTTAAGCCTGAGACCGAAGTGGACGTGATGAGCCGTTATCCGGTCAGCTCATCCTGGTTACTGAACCGCCCGGTGATGGGCGACCCGCTCTACAGCCAGATGAAACAGCATAACAACGCCGCGGGCGTGATGGGCCGCGTGAAGAAGGTGCTGCGCCGTCGCTACCAGCACCAGGTGCTGCTTTCCCGCGTGACCGATACCGGCAAGCTGCGCAACATCGCTATCGCGCAGGGCTTTACCGATTTTGTTCGTCTGCTGTCCGGCTACGACGCCATTATCCAGGTAGGCGGTTCGTTCTTCGTCGATCTCTACGGCGTGCCGCAGTTTGAGCATGCGCTTTGTACGTTCATGGCGAAAAAACCGCTGTTTATGATTGGCCACAGCGTGGGGCCATTCCAGGATCCGCAGTTTAACCAGCTTGCAAACTACGTCTTCGGCCACTGCGACGCGCTGATCCTGCGCGAGTCGGTCAGCCTCGACATGATGAAGCGTAGCGAAATTGACACCTCAAAAGTTGAGCACGGCGTGGATACCGCCTGGCTGGTGGATCACCAGGACGACAGCTTCCAGCCGAGCTACGCGGTGCAGCACTGGCTCGACGTGGCGGCGAAACAGAAAACCGTCGCCATCACCCTGCGCGAGCTGGCGCCTTTTGATAAACGTTTAGGCACAACGCAGGCGGCGTATGAGAAAGCCTTCGCCGACGTGGTGAACCGCGTGCTGGACAGCGGTTACCAGGTGCTGGCGCTCTCAACCTGCACCGGTATCGACAGCTACAACAAAGACGACCGCATGGTGGCGCTGAACCTGCGCAACCTTGTGAACGATCCGTCCCGCTATCACGTAGTGATGGACGAACTGAACGACCTGGAGATGGGCAAGCTGCTCTCCGCCTGCGACCTGACCGTGGGCACGCGCCTGCACTCCGCCATTATCTCCATGAACTTTGGCACGCCGGCCATTGCCATCAACTATGAGCACAAATCAGCAGGCATCATGCAGCAGCTTGGTATGCCGGAAATGGCCGTGGATATCCGTCATCTGCTCGATGGTTCGCTGGGTGCGATGGTGGGGGACACCCTGGGTCAACTGCCTGCCATCAATGAACGCCTGGCCGTGGCGGTGAAAGCCGAGCGCGAGAAGGGCATTGGGATGGTGAAATCGGTACTTGACCGCGTGCGGGAGGGGAAATGAAGGTTGGTTTCTTCTTACTGAAATTTCCGCTGTCGTCTGAAACGTTTGTCCTGAACCAAATCACCGCGTTTATCGATATGGGATATGACGTGGAGATTATCGCCCTGCAAAAGGGCGATACCCAAAATACCCATGCGGCGTATACCCAGTATGGGCTGGAGGCGAAGACCCGCTGGCTGCAGGATGAGCCGTCCGGGAAGCTGAGTAAGTTGCGCCACCGGGCCAGCCAGACCTTGCGCGGGATCCACCGCGCGTCGACGTGGCGGGCGCTGAATGTTTCCCGCTATGGGTCCGAATCTCGCAATCTGATCCTGTCGGCCATCTGCGGGCAAACGGCGCAGCCGTATCGTGCCGACGTGTTTATCGCCCACTTTGGCCCGGCGGGCGTCACCGCCGCGAAGCTGCGCGAGCTGGGCGTGATTGACGGTAAAATTGCGACCATCTTCCACGGTATTGACATTTCCAGCCGTGAAGTGCTGAACCACTACACCCCGGAGTATCAGCAGCTTTTCCGCCGCGGCGACATGATGCTGCCCATCAGCGACCTGTGGGCCGGACGCCTGAAAAACATGGGCTGCCCGGGAGAAAAAATTGCCGTTTCGCGAATGGGCGTGGACTTAACGCGCTTCACTCGCCGTCCTGTAAAGGTGCCGGGAAAGCCGCTGCAGATCATCTCCGTTGCTCGTCTGACCGAGAAGAAAGGCCTCCATGTGGCCATTGAAGCCTGCCGCCAGCTGAAAGCGCGCGGGGTGGATTTCCACTATCGCATTCTCGGCATTGGGCCGTGGGAGCGTCGTCTGCGCACGCTTATCGAACAGTATCAGCTGGAAGATGTTGTAGAGATGCCGGGCTTCAAGCCGAGCCACGAGGTCAAGGCCATGCTCGACGAGGCGGATGTGTTTCTGCTGCCCTCGGTGACGGGCGCCGATGGCGATATGGAAGGCATTCCGGTGGCGCTGATGGAGGCGATGGCCGTAGGTATTCCGGTTGTATCGACCCTGCACAGCGGAATCCCGGAGCTGATTAAGTCTGACCATTCCGGCTGGCTGGTGCCGGAGAATAACGCGATGGCCCTTGCGGATCGATTAGCGGCCTTCAGCGACATCGACCAGCAGGCGCTGGAGCCCGTGCTTCATAATGCACGACAAAAAGTGGAAGCCGATTTTAACCAGCAGGTGATTAACCGCCAGTTAGCGAGCCTGCTGCAAACGTTGTAACGCCGAGGTTGTATGCTGAAAAAGATTACCCGACGCACCTTTATCTCTTCTCTGTCCGTTCTGGCGGCCACGCCGCTGCTGTCGTCACGCATTGCGCGGGCGGCAGCCGGAAGAACGGTCTCTGTTAATCAGTACAATAACAACGACTGGATCGCCGCCTTTAAGCAGGCGTTTAATGACGGCGACACCGTCGTTGTCCCTGCCGGGCTCACCTGCGAAAACATCAACACGGGCATTTTCATTCCCGACGGTAAAACGCTGCTGATCCGCGGGGCGTTAACCGGCAACGGGCGCGGCCGCTTTGTTCTGCAGGAAGGCAGTAAAGTGATAGGCGAAGGCGCTGGTCGCACGGAGAACATTACGCTCGACGTTCGCGGCTCAGACTGCGTCATCAAAGGGCTGGCCATGAGCGGTTTTGGCCCGGTGACGCAGATCTACATCGGCGGCAAGAAACCGAGCGTGATGCGCAATTTGCTGATTGATAACATCAGCGTAAGCCAGGCCAACTACGCCATTCTGCGCCAGGGTTTCCACAACCAGGTCGATGGCGCCCGCATCACCAACAGCAAATTTAGCCATCTTCAGGGGGATGCGATCGAGTGGAATGTCGCCATCAACGATCGCAATATCCTGATCTCAGATCATGTCATCGACAACATCAACTGCACTAACGGCAAGATCAACTGGGGTATCGGCATTGGCCTCGCCGGCAGCACCTACGATAACGACTATCCGGAGAAGCAAACCGTCAAGAACTTCGTGGTTGCGAACATCACCGGCAGCAACTGTCGCCAGTTAGTGCATGTTGAAAACGGTAAGCATTTTGTTATCCGCAATATTAAGGCCAAAAATATTACTCCCGACTTCAGTAAAAAGGCGGGAATTGATAACGCCACGGTGGCTATTTATGGCTGTGATAATTTCATTATTGATAATGTCGATATGGTTGACAGTGCCGGAATGTTAATCGGCTATGGGGTGATAAAAGGAGATTATTTGTCCATCCCGCAGAACTTTAAGCTCAATAATATCCACCTCGATAATCGACAGCTTGCGTATAAATTGCGCGGAATACAGATTTCATCCGGTAACGCCACCTCGTTTGTGGCGATAACCAACGTGGAAATGCAGCGTGCTACGCTGGAATTACACAACAAGCCGCAGCATCTTTTCTTACGCAACATCAATGTGATGCAGGAAGCCGCTGTGGGTCCCGCCCTCAAGATCAACTTCGACCTGCGCAAGGATGTGCGGGGTAAATTCATGGCGAAAGACGAGACCTTGCTGTCGCTGGCGAACATTAAAGCTGTGAATGAGAAGGGGCAAAGCTCGGTGGATATTGACCGGGTCGACCAGCAGGTGGTAAATGCGGAAAGGCTGAACTTTGCGCTTCCGCACAGATAATCGACAATCGTCTGTTTTGAGACTATTCCTGGCATAAAAGCGCGATTGAATCAGATTAGATTTACAGAAATTTGTGATGCGAAGGCGTAACATTGCCCAAGGATTACGGCAAATCATGCTGGCGAAAACAGGTTAAAGAGCTATAATTCGTCAACCATTTTAAGGTGGAAGAAATAATGATTAATTTGAAAGCAGTCATTCCGGTAGCAGGCCTGGGCATGCATATGCTGCCAGCCACAAAAGCCATTCCTAAAGAGATGCTGCCGATCGTCGACAAACCTATGATTCAGTACATTGTCGACGAGATTGTTGCTGCAGGGATCAAAGAAATCGTCCTGGTTACGCACTCGTCCAAGAATGCGGTAGAAAACCACTTCGACACCTCTTACGAACTCGAAGCGCTGCTTGAGCAGCGCGTTAAGCGCCAGCTTCTGGCGGAAGTGCAGTCTATTTGTCCGCCGGGCGTGACCATCATGAACGTGCGTCAGGCGCAGCCGCTGGGTCTGGGTCACTCTATTCTGTGTGCCCGTCCGGTTGTGGGAGACAATCCGTTTATCGTAGTGCTGCCGGATATCATTCTGGACACCGCTACTGCCGATCCGCTGCGTTACAACCTGGCGGCGATGGTCGCGCGTTTTAACGAGACGGGTCGTAGTCAGGTACTGGCTAAGCGCATGGAAGGTGACCTGTCTGAATACTCTGTTATCCAGACGAAAGAAGCGCTGGAGTCGGCCGGTCAGGTGAGCCGTATTGTTGAGTTCATCGAAAAACCGGATCAGCCGCAAACGCTGGATTCCGACCTGATGGCGGTAGGTCGTTATGTGCTTAATGCAGATATCTGGGCTGAGCTGGAAAAAACGAAACCCGGTGCCTGGGAGCGTATTCAGTTGACCGATGCGATTGCAGAACTGGCTAAAAAACAGTCCGTTGACGCGATGTTGATGACGGGCGACAGCTATGACTGCGGCAAGAAAATGGGGTATATGCAGGCGTTTGTGAACTACGGACTGCGTAACGTGAAGGAAGGGCAGAAGTTCCGCGAAAGGATTACGAAACTGCTCGAATCACATGATTAAACGCCAATTTTGAAGACACAGCAAAACAGGAGACTACCCTGAATTTCAGGGTGGTCTTTTGTTCTATTTAAAGTAAATAAACGCATATTCAAATTTTGGCAATCAATGGGCCAAAATCATATTATCTCTCTCCAGCATGTGGTCGGTATCCGCAGGACGAGAAATTCAATTTCGATTATTGCTTCTGGTAGCCTAAGCCAGGGGCGGTAGCGTGCCTTTTTTACACACAAATCAGTATTGAGCAAAGCAGGAGAAGAAGGATGTTACTTCCAGTGGTGATCGCAGGAGGAACAGGGAGCCGGCTATGGCCGATGTCTCGCGAGTTGCAGCCCAAGCAATTTCTGTCATTCCATCAGGGGGGATCAATGCTTCAGAATACGATCTCTCGTTTGGACGGACTCAATGTGACAAATCCCATCGTTATCTGTAATGAAGATCATCGTTTTCTGGTGGCAGAACAGCTGAGGCAAATGCACAAACTTGCCGGGAACATCATTCTTGAACCTGTAGGACGCAATACTGCTCCAGCGATAACGCTGGCTGCACTGCATGCGATTAGCGCAGGTGAAGATCCCGTAATGCTCATTTTGGCCGCGGATCATCTCATTTCAGACACCGCAGCATTTCATGCTGTCATCACCGACGCGATCCCCTTTGCCGAAGATGGAAAACTCGTAACCTTTGGTATCGTCCCGACTCAACCTGAAACGGGATATGGCTACATCCAGCGTGGCGAAGAGCAACATGCTGGCAACTCAACGGCCTGGAAAATCAAAAGATTCGTTGAAAAACCTGATAAAGCGACGGCTGTTTCCTATCTTGAAAGCAAAGAATACCTGTGGAACAGTGGGATGTTTATGTTCCGGGCCTCTGCGTATTTGAATGAAGTGGCTAAATTTTGCCCATCAATACTTGACGCCTGCAAGGATGCAATGCAGCAACCTGTCAACGATCTCGATTTTATAAAACTCGATAAAGATATCTTTGCGGATTGTCCGTCCGACTCTATCGACTATGCCGTAATGGAGCATACGGAATTAGGGATCGTAACTGCAATGGATGCTGGCTGGAATGATGTAGGCTCATGGTCTGCTCTGTGGGAAACATCAACCCATGATACTAATGGAAACGCATTAATTGGGGATGTGTTTACTCATAATACACGCTCATGTTATATCCGCAGCGAAGATAAATTAACTGCTGCGCTGGGATTAGACGATCTTATTATCGTGAATACAAGCGATGCACTGCTTGTTTCCCATAAAAATAGTGTTCAGGATGTCAAAATTATCGTTGAACATCTGAAGGCAAATTCGCGAAGTGAATGTCGCGAGCATACAACTCGCTATATGCCTTGGGGACATGTTGAAACATTGGTTCGCGATGCACGTTATAAAGTTAATCGTGTAACCATTATTCCTGGCGGCGAGCTTTCACTTCAATTGCATTATCACCGACTGGAACACTGGGTTGTCTTAACCGGTACGGCGTTGATTGGCGTAGAAGATGAAGTGGTTTACCTGACTGAAAACGAATCTACAACAATTCCTGTTGGTAAAAAACATCGACTTTCAAACCCAGGGAAAATTAATCTCGAAATTCTGGAAATTCAGTTTGGTAGCTATTTGGGTGACGATGACGTATTAAGGATTTCATAATGGAAGATAAAAATTATAAAAAATTAACTTGTTTCAAAGCCTATGATATTCGTGGGAAACTTGGCGAAGAACTTAATGAAGATATTGCCTGGCGTATTGGGCGAGCTTATGCGCAGTGCTTATCTCCGAAGCAGGTAGTGATTGGTGGTGATGTTCGTTTAACTAGCGAATCATTAAAACTGGCGCTTGCGGAAGGCTTGATGGATGGGGGATGCGATGTACTTGATATTGGGTTGTCAGGGACTGAAGAGATCTATTTCGCGACATTCTTCCTTGAAGTAGACGGTGGAATTGAAATTACCGCAAGCCATAATCCAATAGATTATAACGGGATGAAACTGGTTCGCAGAGGCGCCCGTCCAGTGAGCGGTGACACTGGCTTAAAAGATATTCAAGCGTTAGCAGAAGAAAACAAATTTACGTCCATTAAAACAAAGGGAAGTTATAAGAAAATTAATATCCTGGACGCTTATGTTGACCATCTGCTGGGATATATCAATCTTGATAATTTCCGCATCAAGCCGTTGAAGTTGGTTATCAATTCCGGTAATGGTGCGGCGGGTCATGTTATTGACGAAATTGAATTACGATTCAAAACAGCAGGCATTCCTGTTGAGTTTGTCAAAGTACATAATGAACCCGATGGCACATTTCCGCACGGTATACCAAACCCACTGCTGCCTGAAGCACGACAGGATACCGCAAACGCTGTGTTAGAAACTCAGGCCCATATGGGCATTGCCTTTGATGGTGATTTTGATCGTTGTTTCTTGTTTGATGAGCATGCCAATTTTATTGAAGGCTATTATATTGTTGGTTTGCTAGCTGAAGCATTTCTGAAGAAAGAGCCTGGTGCAAAAATTATCCATGATCCACGCTTAACATGGAATACCATTGATATCGTTGAAAGTGCTGGTGGCATACCCGTTCTTTCAAAAACCGGCCATGCTTTCATTAAAGAACGTATGCGCATAGAAAATGCGGTGTACGGTGGCGAAATGAGCGCTCACCACTATTTCCGCGAGTTTGCTTATTGCGACAGCGGTATGATTCCGTGGCTCCTGGTTGCGGAACTGGTCCTGACGTCAGGTTCTTCGCTGGGAGAACTCGTTAAATCGCGCATTGCAAGATTCCCCGTTTCAGGTGAGATCAATCGTAAGGTGGAGAATGCAGCTGAGCTTATTGCTGATATTGAAGCCCGCTATTCACCGCTTGCTATCAATATTGATTATACTGACGGCTTGAGCATGTCATTTGCTGATTGGCGTTTTAATATCCGTACGTCTAATACTGAACCGTTGCTCCGTCTTAATGTTGAGACGGACGCTGACGAGGAATTAATGATAACGAAACGAGATGAGCTGTTAGAACTGATTAATAGCTGATTCTGATTTGCTTAATCACGTGGGAAAAATTAATGATTGAAGTTTTATTAGCGGCGTTAGGTTTAATTTTATTCTTTATTTTCCTCACGCTTTCGTTAAAAGTTAGACTGCTGCTGGTTTTAGTTTGCAGCGTTCCGCAATTATATTTAGTCCAATTGGGTGGGGCGGATGTCCCACTTGCTTTTTTACTGCCAGCACTGCTTCTTCCTGAGTTTTTAAAGAATGCGAACCGGTTTTTAGCTAAACCTGCAATTTTGTCTTTAATCGGTCTGATCTGTATTAGTACAATGAGTCTCGCGTGGTCCGAAGACAAGTCAATGGGTATACGCGATATCGCGTATCTCATAGAGTTTATAGTAATTGCAAATGCCGTTTACGTATTGGGAATAACGAATAAATGGGCGCTTTATAAAGTTATCAATGCTATGCTTTTTGTTATCTGTCTTCAGGCAGTAACAGTTATCATTTTCAGATTAAATGAAACACTAGAGTTATCTATCGTACTCTCTCCAGTTAGTAAGTATTTGATGGGCATGAATACGCTACAGGGCTTGCTGGATGGGGCCAGAAATAACTTCTACGATCCTGTAAAAGCAGGTGGCGTATTATTCGTGAATGCGAATGCGGCGGCTTGCTATGCAGGCGTCTCATCATTTATGGCCTGGGGAATTTATAAAGCGCTCAACTCGAAGTTCACGCTGCTGATGGCCATTTTATTATGGGTAACCGTCTTCTTTACAGGCTCTAAAGCAGGCGTTCTTTTTGCGGTACTTATTCCTATGTTCATCTTCTACCTGAAGCTTCAGCGGCAAACAAAGATCGTTGTGGGTTCAGTAGGTGCCTCATTCGCTATTGCTCTTATCGCAATTAGCATGATATCCAGCGTTGCTGAACAGAGCGGTTTTTTGCAAGAATCAACAAATACAGCTGAAACGCGCTATGAAATTTGGAACTATGCATTCAATGCATTTTTGAACAACCCGCTGATGGGGCAGGGCTTTGGTGGCTGGGAAATTGACTATAGAAAGCATACGGATTATTTCCTGCCTCCACACAATACCTTGATCTATCTTTGGTCAAAATCTGGGATCATCGCTTCGCTTATGGGGCTGAGTTTCATTCTGACCAGTATTGCTGTTGCATTGCGTGCAGTCAAAAATATCAATCCAGAAGCGAAGAATCTCGGTTTCTCCTTATTAATGGTTCTTGCATGGCAATTTGCTCACGGCTTTGGTGAAAACTTTGGTCTGATCGGTGAACAGCATCAGATGATAATAATGGCAGTAATGCTTGGGTTATGTATGACAGGAAACATATCGATGGCCCGGGAGAGTAAGGGACAACAATGAAAACAGTCGGTATTTTTCGCAATCAGCTCTTCAAAGGTTCTGAAGTTTTTATACAGCAGCAGGCCGAAGCAATTAAGAATTATAACAAGTGTTATATCGGCAGACGCTTAATTGGTAAAAAACCTGAAGGTGCAACTGCGTGCGTACTTAATCCCAACGGTGGCATACGCGGCAGAATGGCTGAGTTGCTCAATGCTGTATCAACCTCAGCACAGCCTTATCAAACAGCGTTATGCAATCAACCTTTAGATCTTATCCATGCACATTTTGCGATAGATGGTCTTTACGCCCTATCGCTGGCGCAGCGAAAAAACATTCCTCTAGTGACAACGCTACATGGCTTTGATGTGACGGTAAGCAATAAAGATTTGCTTAAGTCACGTTCGCCAGCATGGATTAACTACCTTATCCATCAGCATAAAGTCAAAAAAGAGGGCGATAAATTCATCTGTGTCTCCAATTTTATCGCTCAGCAAGCAATCAAAAATGGTTTCCCTGAAGATAAGCTTGTTCAGCACTACATTGGCATTGATGTTGATAAGTACCAACCTCGCAACCAACGTGACGATCAGGGTATTATTTTGCATGTGGCAAGGCTGGTAGAGAAAAAAGGAACTGCCGTCCTGATCAAAGCGCTAAAGCATGTCCAAAAAACATGTGCTGACGCGAGATTAGTGATTATTGGAGAGGGGCCACTGTTGGCCGAACTAAAAACGCAGGTGAGTGCATTAGGTCTTGAACATAATGTAACGTTTACCGGTGCGCTTCCCCATCAGGACGTTATGGCATGGATGCGTAAAGCCAGTATGCTGATATTGCCGAGTATCACAGCGAAAACGGGTGATGCTGAAGGCCTGGGAATGGTACTCCTGGAAGCCGCCGTAACGGGTGTTCCTGTTATCGGAACTAATCATGGTGGCATTCCGGAGGCGATTATTGATGAGCGAACCGGCTTTTTAGTGACAGAACGCGATGATAAGCAGCTGGCAGAGCGAATTTCTTACTTGCTCAATAATGGAGAAGAGCGATTTAACATGGGCAGGAATGCGCGTGAATTTATTTGTGAGAAATTTAACTTATCAAAACAAACGTTAAAATTAGAAAAAATATATCAGGAACTGATTCATGGCTGAACAAGTTATCATTTTTGCACGCTCCCTCCCATTCCATCATCTGGGAGGTATGGAAGTTGTTGCATGGGATCTTGCTGTTCAGTTGCAGCTCACTGGGTTTGATGTAAAGGTTATCACGACGGATTTTGATGCTGAAATTGCATCGTCAGAGCATTATCCTGAAATTATTAAAATTAAAAACATCCCTAAAGCACAATATTCATCTGGCTGGTGGAAACAAACTGAAAAACTTATAGCAGGCTGGGATAATAAAGAAAATGTCAGTGCTGTGATAAGTATTAGTGCCGGTGCTTTCAGCACTTTAAAATATAAGCCAAGCTTCCCCAACGCTAAGTTCATCATGCAAGCACATGGAACCTCAGTGGGGGAATTATTATCAAAGTTAAAAACCAGACAGATAAAAAAAGTACTATCCAGTGTGAAGAATGTTCTGGGCTTCTATTCTGATGCTAAGCACTATAAACATTTTGACAGGATCGTAGCTGTTGGCGATGCAGTCAGTAAAGATTTAACCAGCTTCCCTACTAACATGATTTGCGATAGCAACAAAGTGGTGAAGATCGAAAACGGCATTGATGAGCATTTGTTTTCTGACGCTACAACGAGCAAAGACGTCCTGCGTGAACAATTGAATATATCACCCGAGTCATTGGTTTTTTTATCGGCATCTCGATTGCATGAACAAAAAGGTGTGGATAAGAATATTGAGCTGCTTTCTCAAGTGAAAAAATTCAGACCCAAGTCAAAGCTCCTAATTTGCGGAGACGGACCTTATGAACCGCAATTAAGAAAGAAAGTGAATGATCTCGGTATGGAGCATGATGTTATTTTTATGGGTGCTAAAACCCGAACGCAGTTAGCTAATCTCATGCAATGTGCCGATATATTTTTATTCCTCACAAAGAGAGTTGAGGGTTTACCTTTAAATGTGCTTGAAGCTATGAGCGCTGGATTGCCATTGATTATTTCTGAGCACCTTACATTTAACGCCGGTCAGAAGATATTTAAATGCAACCCAAATGATATACCCGCCGATAAAGTACAGACTTTTATTGATGACGTCACCCGGTTACAGCGGGAATCCTATATACCCGTTAAAAACACCTTGAGCTATTCAGTGGGTGAGTACATTTCATTGTTTAAAAGATCATCTAAATGAAAAAAGCTATAAGCCAGTTACTTGGCGGAAACATGCTATCAAAAATTCTGGGGTTGCTCAGGGAAATATTGATGGCAAAATTTTTTGGTACCGGTGATATCAATGGGGCATACCGTATAGCCCAGACAGGCACCTTGGTTCCAATTAATTTCATGACAAGTGATAGCCTTAACTCAGCATTTATCCCGCTATATAAAAAATATCTAACAGAAAATGAATTTCGTGCGTCAACCTTCAAGTTGTGCATGTTTTTATTTTTTGCTGTTATCTCACTGTTGATATTTTTTGTATTATTCTTTTTATCGGATTACTGGGTGGGCATTATGGCGCCGGGCATTAATGGCAATGCCCGCGAAATGACCAATGAATTGTTCAAAATAATGGCAATTTGCTGTCCATTTTATCTGTGCTCAGGTCTGATTAATTACATCTCGATGGCACATGGTGACTACAAACCCATGTCTATGAGAGCGTCCATCCAGAATGTTGGTATGCTTTTGGGGGTTGTCGCTGCCTGGTATTATAACAATTATCTTCTGCTGGCATGGGGATTCACCGGTAGCTACATTGCTTTTAGTATGTGGGCGGTGTTGAGGGCACGCAAAGAGCGGATTCTTAACCTTCCAGAACGGTTTGATATGGCTGAAGTTAAGCAGGTGATGAACAGTTTCTGGATTACTCTGCGGCCACTACTTCTGCTACCTTTGATTCTGCAGGGCAATATCACGCTTGAGAGAGCACTCGCATCGTTAATTAGCATAGATGTTGTTTCTGCTCTGGATTACGCGCGCTTTATTACCGAAACGGTCACCTTTATCCTGTCTGTGCCTATTGCCTTTGCCGGACTGCCTATTTGGTCCTCACAATCTCCTGAAATTGTTCGAGAGAAAGTGACGGTTATTTATAATTGGTTAGCGCTTCTCTCGATGAATATGTCTTTCTTTATCTTCGTTTATGCGAAGGATATTGTCATTTTACTCTTTATGAGGGGTGAGTTTAACTCACACTCCGTGGCTGTTACTACCGATATTATTCAGGGCATGTGTATTGGTCTTTGGGCTCAGGTTATTGGATATATATTCATAAAGGCTTTGAGTGCACATCTGAATAATAAACAAGTGCTGATTGTCATGATCGTTGCATTGCTGGGGAATGCGCTGGTCAACCTGGCGACCTATAAGGTTTGGGGGGCATTTGGTCTTGGTATGGGTAACTCGATATACGGCCTGGTCATGTTTGTGTGCAGTGCATGGTATTTGAAAATAGCAAAAGATCTCATACCTGCGGCAATGAGGATTGCGCCTGGCCTGATTATCTACAGTGGATTCATTATGGTATTAGGGCATGTTGTCACTGAACCATCCAGTGTACTTATAAGATTGCTGGTCGATGGTTCACTTTTCGTCACGTTCGCAATTTTGTGGGCCATGTTATTCCCAATATATCGAAATGGTATTAAAGGGATTTTCATAAAAAAGGGACTGAGATAACGTAATAATATTATGAAAAATAATACTGACATTAAAGATATCGTCGTCTTGTCAACAGCAGACTGGGATAATCCATTCTGGACAAATAAGCAACATGTTGCGGTAGAACTTGCCAACCGCGGTCACCGCGTACTCTATATCGAGTCACTAGGACTGCGCAGGCCAAGTGTAAATAAAAAAGATCTTTCGCGGATCTTCCGCAGGATTGTTAAAGCGATTAAAGCGCCGAGAAAAGTAAGAGATAATATTTGGGTCTGGTCACCAATCTCAATTCCGTTTAACAACTATGCGTTCGTTCGCAGGCTCAATAAGTTCATCTTGAGCAGCGCACTCAAATTCTGGTGCTGGCGCTTGAAGTTCAAAGACGAAACGCTCTGGACCTATAACCCGCTCACCACGCGCTTTCTTGAACCCGGTGATTTCCAGTATGTTGTATATCATTGCGTTGACGAAATCAAAGCGCAACCCGGTATGCCTGTAGACATTCTCCAGGATGCAGAAGAAGAGCTCGTTCGACGTGCGGACATTACTTTCGTTACCTCGCTGACCTTGCTTAAGTCGCGTGAGCAGTGGAGTGATGAAGTCTATTATTTTTCTAATGTTGCCGACTATAACCATTTTTCCTCAGCGTTGGATGACGATTTACCTTTGCCACCCGATCTTCACGCCATTCCGGAGCCACGCATCGGTTTCATTGGCGCAATCAGCGGTTATAAAGTCAACTTCTCACTGCTCGAAGAGATTGCGGAAGCGCATCCTGAATGGTCTATCGTGATGATAGGTGACGTTGGTGAGGGCGATCCGAATACGGATGCAACACAGTTGACCCGCCATAAAAATATTCACTTAATCGGTCCACGCGCTTATCAGCAGTTACCGGCTTATTTGAAAGGATTTACCGCAACCTTACTGCCTAATAATTTGAATGAATACACAGCATCCATGTTCCCGATGAAATTCTTCGAGTATCTGGCAGCGGGTAAAGCAGTGGTTAGCGTTGATTTAGCGTCGTTATGTGATTTCAAGGATTATGTGCGTATTGCCCACACGTCGACCGAATTTATTTCAGCACTGGAAGATATTACTTCAGGTCAGCGAATTTCTGTTGAGAAATGTCAGGAACTTGCACAAGAGTATACTTACCAGTCACGTACTGAAAAAATGTTTAAGTTAATTGATGAGAAGCGTAATGAAAGTAGCAATCGTTCATGAATGGCTGAGTTCCTATGCAGGTTCTGAAAAAGTAGTTGAACAAATTCTTCGTTGCTATCCTGATGCGGATATTTTTGCGGTTTGTGACTTTTTAAAACCTAAAGACAGACATTTTTTAAACAATAAAAAAGTCAATACGACCTTTATACAGCGTTTGCCTTTTGCAGCGAAAAAATTTCAGTCCTATCTGCCACTCATGCCATTGGCGATCGAGCAACTCGATATGTCGGCTTATGACGTAGTGATATCAAGCAGCCATGCGGTTTCTAAAGGCGTAATAACGGGTCCAGACCAGATTCATATTTCTTACGTGCATTCGCCTATTCGTTATGCGTGGGATTTCCAGCATCAGTACTTACGTGAATCTGGATTGAATAAAGGGCTGAAGGGATGGCTTGCCAAGTATCTTCTGCACAAAATTCGTATCTGGGACTATCGTACTTCTGCAGGGGTAAATCATTTCATCGGCAATTCCCAGTTTATTGCTCGCCGAATCAATAAAGTGTACGGCAGGCAAGCAGATGTCATATACCCACCAGTGAATACGGATAAATTTGAGTTTAGCGACAGTAAAGAGGATTTTTACCTGGCCGCTTGCCGTATGGTTCCCTATAAGCGTGTCGATCTTATCGTTAGCGCTTTTGCCAAAATGCCCGATAAAAAATTGGTTGTTATCGGCGACGGCTCAGAAATGGATAAAATTAAGCAACTGGCGACTGACAATGTTACGTTGCTAGGCTATCAGGACGATGCCGCGCTTGTTGATTACATGAAGCGTGCTAAGGCCTATGTATTCGCTGCGGAAGAAGACTTCGGTATTTCCCCGGTTGAAGCGCAGGCAAGCGGCACGCCCGTGATCACCTATGGAAAGGGAGGATGTCTGGAAACGGTTAAACCTCTCGGAAGCGAGAAGCCAACCGGTCTGTTCTTCTTTGAACAAACCGCCGAGGCGATTTGCGATGCCGTGGAAACATTTGAAAAGCATGCGGGAGAGATTAATCCGCAAGATTGTCGAGAGCATGCTCTGACATTCTCTGAGCAACGATTCCGTGAAGAGATTATCAGCTTTGTTGATAAAGCGTGGTCGCAATATTCTGAGTCATTAATAAACACTCAGGCTGCGCGTGTGCAGAACAATTATACTCATCCAGGAAAATAATGACCACGGCATAAATCTTGGGATTTATGCCAGGGAATAAATAATGAAAAGTAGCGTATTTCAAGATCAAAAGAAAGAGTTTGTTTGTCGCATCTCTTTGATGCTTTCGGATTTTTTCTGGTTAAACATCTCTTTAGGGCTTTCATTTTTAACCATCATGTTCTTCATTGGTGATTTGAATACCTTCATGCCACTGGTTCAGATGGACGTTCGTCTTTTGTCGCATCTTGTTCTGACAACATTATGTGTACTTTGGTTTGGCGTCCGTTTACGTCACTACGCACAGAAAAAACCATTCTGGTCTGAGTTGAAAGAAACACTGCGAACTATTGTCATTTTTTCCATTTTTGACCTCGCCTTGGTTGCATTCTCAAAATGGCACTTCTCTCGATATATTTGGGCCTATTGCTGGATATATGCCATTATTATGGTTCCGGTTTCGCGAGAAATAACGAAAGTTTTGCTTAATAAACTTGGCTACTGGAAGAAGCGCACTGTCATATTAGGTTCTGGGCGCAATGCCCGTGAGGCATATTTTGCACTCCAAAGCCATGAAGTTTCTGGGTTTAAAATTGATGCCTTCTGTGATTTTGATGCAACTGCGGATACTCTGGAAGAGTGCCCTATTGTTAAAGATGAAAAGACCCTCTTAACTCACTACAATGCTTTTTCTACACAGTTCGTTGTTGCCTGTGATTTTGATGAAAAAGATAAATTCGAGAACTGGCTACGTTTCCTTGCCAGAAATAAATGCCGTAATGTCATTATTATTCCTTCTCTGCGAGGATTCCCGCTTTACGGCACAAGCATGTCCTTCATTTTTAGCCATGAAGTCTTGCTGTTGCAGGTCCATAACAACCTTGCAAAACTGACATCACGTTTTATTAAGCGTACTTTCGATATTGTTTGTACGTCAGCTATTCTTTTGCTTTCCTCCCCGCTGTTTGTATATCTCTGGTACAAAGTATCACGTGATGGTGGCCCGGCAATCTATGCCCATAGCAGGATAGGGCGACGTGGAAAATCATTTGACTGTTACAAATTCCGCTCTATGGATATTAACTCCAAAGAAATACTGGCGGAATTACTTGAAAATGATCCTGAAGCCCGTGCCGAATGGGAGAAGGATTTTAAACTCAAGAATGATCCACGTATTACGGCTATCGGCCGGTTTATTCGCAAAACAAGCCTTGATGAACTTCCACAGTTATTTAATGTGCTAAAAGGTGAGATGAGTCTTGTTGGCCCTCGCCCGGTGATTCAGGAAGAGTTAGAACGCTATGCGGATGATGTTGATTATTACCTGATGGTGAAGCCAGGTATGACGGGATTATGGCAGGTAAGTGGCCGTAATGATGTCGATTATACTACCCGTGTTTATTTTGACTCGTGGTATGTTAAAAACTGGTCATTATGGAATGATATCGTAATCTTATTCAAAACAGTGAATGTTGTCCTGTTCAGAAAAGGTGCGTACTGATTTTAATAGCATCTTAGTTAATAAACGTAATGCTGTCTGTCTTTGTCAGAAATAGTGAAGGGAATATGAAAATACTCGTAACAGGTGGAGCAGGTTTTATCGGATCTGCCGTCGTTCGTCATATTATTAACCATACGCAGGATACGGTCTGTGTTGTTGATTGTTTGACCTATGCGGGCAACCTTGAGTCCCTGGCATCCGTTGAAATGAGTTCCCGCTATTCATTTTCGCGTACTGATATCACGGATGCTGCTGGTATAAACGCTCTGTTCCGCGAGTTCAATCCGGATATTGTCATGCATCTGGCTGCAGAAAGCCATGTTGATCGTTCTATTGATGGTCCGGCTGCGTTTATCCAGACCAACGTGATAGGTACGTTCACGTTGCTTGAAGCCGCACGCCAGCATTATTCAATTCTTGATGATAAGCAAAAATCGGGATTTCGATTCCACCATATTTCTACCGACGAAGTTTTCGGCGACCTTCACGACAATGAGGGCTTGTTCAATGAAGAGAGCGCGTATGCGCCGAGCAGCCCGTACTCCGCCTCTAAAGCGGGAAGCGACCATTTAGCGCGAGCGTGGAACCGGACTTATGGTCTGCCTGTTATCATCACAAACTGTTCCAATAACTATGGGCCATATCACTTCCCGGAAAAGTTGATCCCGCTGGTCATTCTAAACGCCTTAGCGGGAAAGCCGCTGCCCGTGTACGGTAACGGAGAACAGGTGCGTGACTGGTTGTACGTAGAGGATCATGCCCGAGCATTGTACAAAGTGGCGACGGAAGGAAAAACCGGCGAAACGTACTGTATTGGCGGTCACAATGAGCGTAGAAACATTGATGTTGTCAAAACTGTGTGTTCCATTCTCGATAGCATCATAGTGAACAAACCGGGCAATATTAAAAGTTTTGCCGACCTGATTACCTTTGTGGAAGACCGACCGGGGCACGATCTTCGCTATGCGATTGATGCCAGTAAGATTGAACGCGAACTCGGATGGGTGCCTCAGGAAACTTTCGAAAGTGGTATCGAGAAGACGATCAAATGGTATCTCGCCAATGAAAGATGGTGGCAGCGTGTGCTTGATGGTTCTTATGCCGGTGAACGACTCGGGCTGAATAAATAATCGAGGTATAAGTAATGAAAGGAATTGTTTTAGCCGGTGGGTCAGGCACGCGTCTTTATCCCATTACGCAAGGTGTATCTAAACAATTGCTCCCAATTTACGACAAACCGATGATTTTCTATCCCGTTTCTGTCCTTATGCTGGCCGGAATTCGCGATATTTTAATCATTACCACCCCGGAGGATATGCCTGCCTTTCAGCGTTTGATGAAAGACGGCTCCCAGTTCGGCGTAAATTTCACTTATGCAGTGCAACCCTCGCCCGATGGCCTGGCTCAGGCATTTATCATCGGTGAGAAGTTTGTGGGGAATGACCCCTGTGCTTTAGTTCTTGGCGACAATATCTTCTTTGGTCACGGTTTCAGTAAGAAACTGGAAGATGCGGCCAGTAAAACGACCGGAGCTACGGTGTTCGGTTATCAGGTGCAGGATCCTGAGCGATTCGGTGTCGTTGAATTTGATGAGCATTACAAGGCCTTGTCTATTGAAGAAAAACCACTGAAGCCAAAGTCTAACTGGGCGGTTACAGGGCTTTACTTCTACGATAACAACGTACTGGATATGGCAAAAGAGGTGAAGCCTTCAGCACGGGGTGAACTGGAAATTACGACCCTGAATCAAATGTATCTGAAGCGTGGGGAGCTGGACGTACAGCTTCTGGGTCGTGGATTTGCCTGGCTTGATACCGGGAACCACGACAGCCTGATCGAGGCTTCTCAATACATCCACACGATTGAAAAGCGGCAGGGAATGAAGGTGGCTTGCCTGGAAGAGATTGCGTTCCGTAAGAAATGGTTAACTGCAGAAGAGATCTCCGCTCAGGCAGAGAAACTCAAGAAAACGGCTTATGGTCAATATCTGGCGATGTTGATTAAAGAATAAAGGGCGATTGCTTACTTATTTACCCATTGCGTTTCGTTGCAAACGTAAGCGCACCAAAGGCTATCCACAAGTAGCTGGCTTGAGTTAACATCATAGATACATTCAAACTGCATTGCATCGCAGTGATTATCCCCAAGACAGGAGTATGTAATGTCCAAGCAACAGATCGGCGTTGTCGGTATGGCAGTGATGGGGCGCAACCTGGCGCTCAACATCGAAAGCCGCGGTTATACCGTCTCCGTATTCAACCGCTCCCGTGATAAGACTGAAGAAGTCATCGCTGAGAATCCAGGTAAGAAACTGGTTCCCTTCTATACGGTTAAAGAGTTCGTTGAGTCTCTGGAAACACCTCGTCGTATCCTGTTAATGGTGAAAGCGGGCGCGGGTACCGATGCAGCTATCGACTCCCTGAAACCTTATCTGGATAAAGGCGACATCATTATCGATGGCGGTAACACCTTCTTCCAGGACACCATTCGTCGTAACCGTGAGCTGTCTGCTGAAGGCTTCAACTTTATCGGCACCGGTGTTTCCGGTGGTGAAGAGGGTGCTCTGAAAGGCCCATCAATCATGCCTGGCGGTCAGAAAGATGCGTACGAACTGGTCGCGCCTATCCTGACCAAAATCGCAGCCGTGGCAGAAGATGGTGAACCTTGTGTAACCTATATCGGTGCAGACGGTGCGGGTCACTATGTGAAAATGGTGCATAACGGCATCGAATATGGCGACATGCAGCTCATCGCTGAAGCCTACTCCCTGCTGAAAGGCGGCCTGAACCTTTCCAATGAAGAACTCGCTGAGACTTTCACCGAGTGGAACAAAGGCGAGCTGAATAGCTATCTGATCGACATCACCAAAGATATCTTCACGAAAAAAGATGAAGAGGGTAAATACCTGGTTGATGTGATTCTGGATGAGGCTGCGAACAAAGGTACCGGTAAATGGACCAGCCAGAGCTCTCTGGATCTGGGCGAACCGCTGTCTCTGATCACCGAATCTGTCTTCGCGCGTTACATCTCTTCCCTGAAAGAGCAGCGCGTCGCCGCATCTAAAGTGCTGTCTGGCCCACAGGCCAAACCAGCGGGTGATAAAGCTGAATTCGTGGAAAAAGTTCGTCGCGCACTGTACCTGGGTAAAATCGTCTCTTACGCGCAGGGCTTCTCTCAGCTGCGTGCGGCGTCAGACGAGAACAATTGGGATCTGAATTACGGTGAAATCGCGAAGATCTTCCGCGCGGGTTGCATCATTCGTGCGCAGTTCCTGCAGAAAATCACCGATGCTTATGCTGAAAACGCCGGTATCGCCAACCTGCTGCTGGCGCCTTACTTCAAGAAAATTGCGGACGAATACCAGCAGGCGCTGCGTGACGTGGTTGCTTACGCTGTGCAGAACGGTATCCCTGTTCCGACCTTCTCCGCTGCGGTGGCGTACTATGACAGCTACCGTGCTGCAGTACTGCCAGCGAACCTGATTCAGGCACAGCGTGATTACTTCGGTGCGCATACATATAAACGTACCGATAAAGAAGGTGTGTTCCACACCGAATGGCTGGATTAATCTGATTTAACTCAGCCTGATAACAAAGCCCGGTGATGCTCACCGGGCTTTTTTTATAACGGATAAGCCCATCTGGACTTGCTTTGTCCAGCGAGTGTCTTTCAACACCCTATAAACCACTGCGTTTTCTCATTTCTGCAGCCAGGCATTCGCCTTGACAGCCGCTTAACATAAGAGGTAAAAACCTCAACAGTTGTTTATTGCGGTGGTGTGCTTACGCCTCCTGAAACCTAAACTTGAAGAAGTTGAACGAATGAAAATAACTATCTCCGGAACAGGCTATGTAGGCCTATCAAACGGCATTCTGATCGCTCAAAACCACGAAGTGGTGGCGTTGGATATCGTTCAGTCCAAAGTGGATATGCTTAATCAAAAGAAATCCCCGATTGTCGATAAAGAGATCCAGGAATATCTTGCTAATAAACCTCTGAATTTCCGTGCCACGACGGATAAAGAAGATGCCTACCGCGACGCAGATTTCGTCATCATCGCCACACCAACGGATTACGATCCTAAAACCAACTACTTCAACACCTCAACGGTAGAAGCGGTGATCAGGGACGTTATCGCAATCAACCCAAAAGCGGTGATGATCATTAAATCGACCATCCCAGTAGGCTTCACTAAATCTATTAAAGAAGAGTTGGGTATTGATAATGTCTTCTTTTCGCCAGAGTTTCTGCGCGAGGGCAGGGCGTTATACGATAACCTGCATCCCTCTCGTATCGTGATCGGTGAGCGCTCTGAGCGAGCGGAGCGTTTTGCCGCACTGCTGCAGGAAGGCGCAATCAAGAAAGATATTCCGGTACTGTTCACGGATTCCACCGAAGCGGAAGCGATCAAGCTGTTCGCCAACACCTATCTGGCAATGCGCGTGGCTTACTTTAATGAGCTGGACAGCTATGCAGAGAGTCTGGGCCTGAACACCCGCCAGATTATCGAAGGCGTGTGCCTTGACCCGCGTATTGGCAACCATTACAACAACCCGTCGTTTGGCTACGGCGGTTACTGCCTGCCAAAAGATACTAAGCAGCTGCTGGCAAACTATCAGGCGGTGCCAAACAACCTGATTTCCGCGATTGTGGATGCCAACCGCACGCGTAAAGACTTCATCTCTGATTCCATCCTTGCGCGTCAGCCGAAAGTGGTTGGTGTCTATCGTCTGATCATGAAGAGCGGCTCTGATAACTTCCGCGCGTCTTCCATTCAGGGGATCATGAAGCGTATTAAGGCGAAAGGCGTTCAGGTTATTATTTACGAACCTGCGATGCAGGAAGACGAGTTCTTCCACTCCCGAGTGGTCCGCGATTTGGACGCTTTTAAGAAAGAAGCCGACGTGATCATCTCAAACCGGATGGCGGAAGAACTGGCAGATGTACAGGAAAAGGTTTACACCCGCGATCTGTTTGGTAGCGATTGATTTTCCCTCTGCTGCATACAAAAAACCCGGCTAAGCTGCCGGGTTTTTTTGTATTAAACCTTATAAAAATTACGGTACCAGTCGACAAAGTTCTTCACTCCGTCTTTGACCGAGGTTCGCGGTTTAAAACCAATCACTTCGTATAATGCCTGCGTATCAGCGCTTGTTTCCAGAACGTCACCGGGCTGGATTGGCATCATGTTTTTCTCTGCCTCTTTACCGAGGGCTTCTTCCAGTGCGGTGATGTAATCCATCAACTCCACTGGTGAGCTGTTACCTATGTTGTAGATACGATACGGCGCAGAGCTGGTGGCGGGTGAGCCTTTTTCGACGGTCCAATTCGCATCGGCCTGAGGAATAACATCCTGAAGACGGATAATCGCTTCAGCAATGTCGTCGATGTAGGTGAAGTCACGTTTCATCTTGCCGTAGTTATAAACGTCGATGCTGTTCCCTTCAATCATCGCTTTGGTGAACTTAAACAGGGCCATATCCGGGCGTCCCCAGGGACCGTACACCGTAAAGAAGCGCAGACCGGTTGTCGGCAGGTTGTAGAGATGCGAGTAAGTATGCGACATCAGCTCATTGGCTTTTTTAGTCGCCGCATAGAGGGAAACCGGATGATCCACTGAGTCATCAGTAGAGAACGGCATCTTACGGTTCAGACCATAAACGGAGCTGGAAGAAGCATACAGGAGGTGTTGAACCTTGTTATGACGACAGCCTTCCAGCACGTTGAGATGGCCAACCAGGTTAGCATCAGCATAAGCGTGCGGATTTTCCAGCGAGTAGCGTACCCCCGCTTGTGCGGCCAGATGGATCACACGGTCAAATTTCTCATCGGCGAAGAGCGCTGCCATGCCTTCACGGTCTGCCAAATCCAGCTTTTGGAAGGTGAAATTATCGGATTTGAGCAGATCAAGGCGTGCCAGCTTGAGGTTGACGTCGTAGTAGTCATTCATGTTATCGATACCAACGACCTGATAACCTGCTTCAAGGAGTCGCTTGCTGACATGTGAACCAATAAAGCCTGCTGCGCCCGTTACCAAAAATTTCATATCTTTCCTCGTTAACGCTTCGTTCTTGTTGATGCTCAGCGCATCAGCTTTTGTCTATGATAGCGCGTAGCTCATCAGTTACATAACCCATCTTTTCGATATAACTCATCGAATTCCTATAGAAAAAATTGCGGTAACAGATAAACTACAGGAACATAATTTTTCGCCCTTTTCATTTGTTAGGGATTGTATGACACAAAATAACAATAACCTGGTTACTCAAGGTAATGACCCGGAACAAATTGATTTAGTAGGTCTTGTGCTGCAGCTGTGGTCTGCAAAGTGGGTGATTGGGGCGTTTATCGCTGTTTTTATCGTATTGGCTGGCGTTTACATCACTGTTGCAAAAGAAAAATGGATTTCGTCCGCAATCATCGCTCAACCTGATGCTGCGCAAATTGTGACCTATTCGAATGCCTTGAGTATTCTTTATGGTTCGGCGGCTCCATCTATGACTGAGATTCAGAATCGAGCCATCAGTCGCTTCAATTCGTCTTTCTCTGCTCTATCTCAAGCTCTTGAAAACCAGGATGTACCTGAAAAACTGACTATTGAGCCGGTCGTTAAAGGGCAAGATGTACCATTAGCAATTAGTTATGTTAGTGATTCTGCAGAAGCCGCGCAAAAGCAGCTGGCACAGTACATTCAGCAAGTGGATGAGCAAACCGCAAAAGAATTAACTCTGGATCTCAGGGATAACATTAAGCAACAGATCACTACGCTTAATGACTCACTGGAAAACCAGGAAAAAGTGGCTCAGGAGCAGAAAGATTTGCGTATCAAGCAAATCACTGAGGCGCTGAAAAATGCTGAGGCAGCGAAAATCAGCACGCCGCAGATCCAGCAAACCCAGGACGTGACGCAGGAAACCATGTTCCTTCTGGGAAGTGAAGCGCTTAAGTCGATGATCGATAACGAAGCTTCTCGTCCGCTGGTCTTCTCAGTTGCGTATTATCAGACCAAGCAAAACTTGCTGGATATTGAGAATCTCAACGTAAACCCGGAAGCAATCCATGTGTATCGCTACGTGATGAAACCGGATCTCCCTGTTCGTCGTGATAGCCCGAAAAAAGCGATTGTTCTGATTCTTGCCGTGCTGCTGGGTGGCATAATCGGTTCAGGTTTCGTACTGGGCCGCAACGCATTGCGCAACTACAAACCAAAAGCCTGATTTGTAGTTAAAAAAAACCGGGGATTATCCCCGGTTTTTTTATTTATGCCGTTTGCGAAGATTCTCAATCACCGCCGTCAAATCCAGCTCCTGATCCTGCAGCAGCACCAGCAGGTGATACATTAAATCAGACGCTTCATTCGTCAGCTCCTCGCGGTCATGCACCGTCGCCGCCAGCGCCGTCTCAACGCCTTCTTCCCCTACCTTCTGTGCGATACGCTTGGTTCCGCTGGCGTAAAGCTTCGCGGTGTAGGAACTTTCAGGATCCGCCGTTTTACGCTCTGCCAGCAGCTGTTCCAGCTGATACAGGAACAACCACTGGTGACTCGTCTCGCCGAAGCAGCTGCTGGTCCCTTTGTGGCACGTCGGCCCAATCGGGTTTGCCAGCACCAGCAGGGTGTCGTTATCGCAGTCGGGCGCCATGCTGACCACATTGAGGAAATGGCCCGAGGTTTCCCCTTTGGTCCACAGGCGCTGTTTCGTGCGGGAGTAGAAGGTCACTTTGCCGCTGTCGATCGTTTTCGCCAGCGCGTCCTGGTTCATATACCCCAGCATCAGCACTTCACCTGAGACGGCATGCTGGACCACCACCGGCAGTAATCCGTCCGTTTTTTCCCAGTCCAGCTGCGCCTGTTGTTGCTCTGTTAACATACCCTGATCTCCACGCCCTGGTCGGCAAGGTACGTTTTTAACTCACCAATATTAATAATCTGTTTGTGGAACACGGAAGCGGCCAGCGCGCCGTCCACGTTGGCATCGCGGAAGGCTTCGAGGAAGTGTTCCATGGTGCCCGCGCCGCCGGAGGCAATCAGCGGAACGTGGCAGACCGCACGGACTTTTTTTAGCTGCTCGAGGTCATACCCGTTACGTACGCCGTCCTGGTTCATCATGTTGAGGACAATCTCGCCCGCGCCACGCTTCTGCACTTCCTGCACCCAGTCGAGCGTTTCCCACTGCGTCACGCGCGTGCGGCTTTCATCTCCGGTGTACTGGTTGACGTGATATTTGCCCGTTGCGGCGTCATACCAGGTGTCGATCCCAACCACAATACACTGTACGCCAAAACGATCGGCAAGGCGGGTGATCAGCTCCGGGTCGGCCAGGGCCGGGGAGTTGATAGAAATCTTGTCGGCGCCAAACGAGAGAATTTTGGCGGCGTCGTCTGCGGATTTAATCCCGCCCGCCACGCAGAATGGAATATCGATCACTTCCGCCACGCGTGCCACCCAGCTTTTATCAACCACGCGGCCATCGCTGGATGCGGTGATATCATAAAAGACCAGCTCGTCTGCGCCTTCATCAGCATAGCGTTTTGCCAGCGGGACGATGTCGCCAATGATCTCGTGGTTGCGGAACTGCACGCCTTTCACGACCTGACCATCGCGTACGTCAAGACAAGGAATTATCCGTTTTGCCAGCATTGAATCGCCTCCGTCACAGTAAATTTACCTTCCAGCAGGGCCCGGCCCACAATCACACCCTGCACACCGGTACCGCGCAGTGCGGCCACGTCGGCTATATCACCGATACCGCCAGAAGACTGGAACGCTACCTGCGGATAACGCGCACAGACTTCTTCATAAAGCGAGACGTTAGAGCCCGCCAGCGTTCCGTCCCGGGAGATGTCCGTGCATAACACGTGCTTCAGGCCAACGGGCAGATAGATATCGACCAGCTCTTCAAGCGTTACGCCGGAGTTTTCCTGCCAGCCGCTAACGGCCACCTGTTTGTTACCCTGTTCGTCAATACGCACGTCCAGCGCCAGTACAAGGGCGTCGGCGCCAAAGCGGCGGAACCAGCCTTTCACCGTTTCAGGATCTTTCACGGCGGTTGAACCCACCACCACGCGGGCCACGCCAGCGTCCAGCAGCGCCGCAACGTCATCTTCCGTACGCACGCCGCCGCCGACCTGTACGGGCACATCAACACCGGCGACCAGATTTTTCAGCAGCGGGATCTGGCGTTTCGCCGGGTCTTTCGCGCCCGTCAAATCCACCAGATGCAGCACCTGAGCACCCTGGGCGGCATAATCCTGCAGACGCGGCAGCGGGTCGTTTCCGTAGTCTCGCTGCTGGCCGTAATCGCCCTGGTGGAGACGGACAACCGTGCCGTCAATTAAATCTAAAGCGGGAATAATCATCACATCTCCAGGAAGTTTTTCAGCAGCTGTGCGCCTGCGGCACCAGAGCGCTCCGGGTGAAACTGCACGCCGAAGAAATTGTCTTTCTGTACGGCCGCCGTAAACGCCTCGCCGTAGGTGCACTGGGCGATCGTATTTACGTTCACCGGCATGGCGTAGCTGTGCACGAAGTAAAAATACGCGCCGTCTTCAATGCCGCGAAAAAGCCTGTCGCCCGCTTTGGCATAAACGCGGTTCCAGCCCATATGCGGCAGAGGCAGGCCGTGGTCGGTCATTTTCGGCACGTCTTCGTCAATAATGCCCAGCAGGTCAACGCCGTTGCTCTCTTCGCTGCGGCGGCCCAGGATCTGCATGCCAAGGCAAATGCCCAGCACCGGCTGGGTACAGGCTTTGATCAGATCGACCAGCTCGCGTTCGCGAATCTGATCCATCGCAGCCTGCGCGGTTCCCACGCCCGGTAAAAAGAGTTTGTCGGCGCGCAGCACCACGTCCGGGTCACGGCTCACCGCCGGCTCATAACCGTGGCGCGCAATGGCCGATTTCACGGAGTTCAGGTTGGCGCATCCGGTATCCAGAATCACCACGTTCATTACAGCACTCCTTTCGACGAGGGCAGGGCGTCGCCTTCCACGCGAATCGCCTGGCGAAGGGTACGGCCAAAGGCTTTGAAGAGACTCTCCACGCGGTGGTGGTCGTTCTTGCCCTTGGTCTTCAGGTGCAGCGTCAGGCCCATGGTGTAGGACAGTGAGCGGAAGAAGTGCTCCACCATTTCGGTGCTCAGATCGCCCACGCGCTGATAGGTGAAATCGGCTTTATATTCCAGGTGCGGACGACCGGAGATGTCCATCGCGCAGCGCGCCAGACACTCGTCCATCGGCAGGACAAAGCCAAAACGGTTAATACCGCGCTTATCGCCAAGCGCCAGCTTCAGGGCTTCGCCCAGCGCCAGGCCGGTATCTTCCACGGTGTGGTGATCGTCAATATAGAGGTCGCCTTTTACCGCGATCTCCATGCGGAAGCCGCCGTGGGTGGCAATCTGGTCCAGCATATGGTCAAAGAAACCGACGCCGGTGTGGATCTTGCTGCCGCCTTCACGGTCCAGCCAGACCTTCACATCAATCTGCGTCTCTTTGGTGTTGCGTTCAACGTGGGAATAGCGGTCGCGTTTTGTCAGCTGCTCGCCAATCTTCGCCCAGTTAAGGTTGTTGCGGTCGTAGCGCAGCCCCGCGATGCCCATGTTTTCCGCCAGCGTGATATCGGTGATGCGATCGCCGATGACATAGCTGTTGGTTTTATCCAGCGCATCTTCAGCCAGGTAGCGCTCTACCAGCTTCACCTTTGGTTTACGGCAGTCACACTCGTCGGCCGGCATGTGCGGGCAAATCAGCACGTCATCAAATACCACGCCCTGAGAGGTCAGTACCTGCATCATCAGATTATGCGGGCCGTCAAAGTCTGCCTGCGGGAAGCTGTCGGTACCCAGACCGTCCTGGTTGGTGATCATCACCAGCTTAAAGCCTGCTTTTTGCAGATTAAGCAGCACCGGGATCACGTCCGGTTCAAAAGCCAGCTTGTCGAATCGGTCGACCTGAAAATCGGCTGGTGGCTCCGAAATAAGGGTGCCGTCACGATCGATGAAAAGGATCTTCTGGGTCATACTTTCTCCGCTTTCAGGGCGTCAATCACGCGCTGGCTCTCTGCACGGGTGCCTACGGTAATGCGCAGGCATCCGCTCAGAGAAGGTTGTTTATTCTGGTCTCGTAAGATAATGCCCTGATCCCACAAAGATTTAAATACGGCGCTGGAGGCGGTGAAGCGCACCAGGATGTAGTTGGTTTCCGAGTCGAACACCTGCTCCACGCAGGGAATATCCTTCAGGGCGGTCACCAGATACTGACGTTCCTCCAGGATTTGCGCCACGCGCTCGCGCATGGCGTTGATTCCCTGAGGCGTTAGCGCCTGTGCCGCAATATCGGCAACCGGTGTCGAGAGCGGGTACGGGGCGATCACTTTCAGCAGCAGGTCGATGACCTCCTTATTCGCCAGCGTGAATCCGCAGCGCAGACCCGCGAGGGCAAAGGCCTTCGACAGCGTACGCAGCACCACCAGGTGCGGATATTCTTCCAGCCAGCCTGCCAGCGTTGCCTGCGGGCAGAACTCGATGTAGGCTTCGTCGGCCACCACCAGGGCTTTACCCCGCGTCATCTCCAGCAGGGTGCGGATATCCTGCGGGTTGATAATCTGTCCGGTCGGGTTGTTCGGGCTACAGACAAAGACGACTTTTACGTCATCGAGATTGTCGGCAATGCCCTGCAGATCCAGCTGCCAGTTCTCGAGCGCCTGCACGTTGCGGCACGCCACGCCGAAGGTTTCCGCGCTGACGCTGTACATGCCGTAGGTAGGCTGGCAATACATCACCGCGTCTTTGCCCGGCTCGCAGAAGGCGCGGATCAGCAGTTCAATACCCTCATCCGCGCCGCGGCTGACCAGCACCTGCTCCGGCTTCACGCCCGCGTACTGCGCGTAGTTTTCAATAACGGCCTTTGGCTGACACTCCGGATAGCGGTTCAGCGTTTGCTGGGACAGCTCAAACTGCACCGCCGTCGGAAATTCGTTGGCGTTCAGCCAGACATCCCCTTTGCCGCCGAGACGACGCGCAGACTGGTAAGGCGTAAGGCGACGGACATTTTCGCGGGCTAACTCTTCAATGTTCATGCTTGCTCCTTCAGGGCTGCAACGCGCAGCGTAACGGCATTTTTGTGGGCGGTCAGCCGCTCGGCGGCAGCGAGGGTTTCAATAGTCGAAGCCAGTGACGCAAACCCTTCGCGGGAGAGTTCCTGCACGGTCATGCGTTTCTGGAAATCCGCCAGGCCCAGGCTGGAACAGGTTGAGGTGTAGCCATACGTTGGCAGCACGTGGTTGGTGCCGGAGGCGTAATCCCCCGCGGACTCCGGGGACCAGTCGCCGAGGAACACCGAGCCCGCGCTGGTAATGCTATCGACCAGATCGCGCGCGCTGCGGGTCTGAATAATCAGGTGTTCCGGACCGTACTGGTTGGAGATGGCAATGCACTGGTCCAGATCGCGCGCCACAATCAGGCGGCTGGCCGCGAGCGCCTGGCGTGCCGTGTCGGCGCGGGGCAGGTCGGCAAGCTGACGCTCAACGGCTTCGCCCACGCGTTTCGCCATATCGGCATCCGGCGTCAGCAGGATGACCTGCGAGTCCGGGCCGTGTTCCGCCTGAGAAAGCAGGTCGGAGGCAACGAAGTCTGGCGTTGCGCCGCTGTCGGCAATCACCAGTACTTCAGACGGGCCGGCAGGCATATCGATGGCCGCGCCGTCCAGACGCTGGCTGACCTGGCGCTTGGCTTCGGTCACGTACGCATTGCCCGGGCCAAAAATTTTGTCGACCTTAGGAATGGAGTCTGTGCCGAATGCCAGGGCCGAAATCGCCTGCGCGCCGCCCACTTTATATACCGCCTGCACGCCGCACAGCTTCGCCGCATAAAGGATCTCGTCGGCAATCGGTGGCGGTGAGCACAGCACCACTTTCTGACACCCGGCAATGCGTGCGGGAGTCGCCAGCATCAGTACGGTGGAGAAAAGCGGGGCAGAGCCGCCAGGAATATAGAGGCCGACGGAGGCAACCGGGCGCGTGACCTGCTGGCAACGCACGCCGGGCAGGGTTTCGACATCCACGGTCTGCAGCTTTTGCGCGGTGTGGAAGGTATCAATATTTTTCACCGCGACGGCCATCGCCTGTTTGATGTCGTCACCCAGACGATTGCTGGCGTCAATGATTTCCTGCTCGGTTACCCGTAATGCGCCGACTTCCGTCTTATCAAATTTTGCACTGTATTCACGCAGCGCGTCATCGCCACGGGCTTTGACGTTGTCCAGGATCTCGGCCACGGTGCGTGAGATGCTTTCTGAGGCGGAAATCGCCGGGCGCATCAGCAGCTCGCGCTGCTGTGCGTCGCTACAGGTATTCCAGTCGATGATTGTGTTAAAGCTCATGGCCATTACTCCATCATCTTCTCAATAGGCAGCACCAGGATGGAGCTTGCGCCCAGCGCCTTCAGTTTTTCCATGGTTTCCCAGAACAGGGTTTCGCTGCTCACCATGTGCATCGCCACGCGCTGCTGGTCGCCCGCCAGCGGCAGGATGGTTGGGCGCTCAGCGCCCGGCAGCAGGGCAATCACTTCATCCAGACGCTCGGTTGGAGCATGCATCATGATGTATTTGGACTCACGCGCCTGAATCACGCCCTGAATACGTGTCAGCAGCTTGTCAATCAGCTGCTGCTTGGCGTCGGCCATGTCGCCGTCGCGCTGAATCAGGCACGCTTTAGAGCGGTAGATGACTTCAACTTCGCGCAGACCGTTCGCTTCCAGCGTCGCGCCGGTAGAGACGAGGTCGCAGATGGCGTCCGCCAGACCCGCACGCGGTGCCACTTCAACGGAGCCGTTCAGCAGGCAGGATTTAAACTGCACGCCTTTCTGGTCGAGATAACGCTTTAACAAGTGAGGGTAAGAGGTGGCGATACGTTTGCCGTTCAGCGCGGCCGGGCCGTCCCACGCTTCATCCACCGGCGTTGCCAGCGACAGGCGGCAGCCGCCGAAGTCCAGACGACGCAGGGTGAAGTAACGCGGATCTTCGCCCTGCGCGCGGCGGGTCAGCAGCTCTTCTTCCAGCACGTTTTCACCGATGATGCCGAGGTCAACGACGCCGTCCATGACCAGGCCGGGAATATCGTCATCACGCACGCGCAGAATGTCGATGGGCATGTTTTCAGCCAGAGCAATCAGGCGCTGGGTGTGCAGGTTAATTTTAATCCCGCAGCGGGCCAGCAGTTCGCGTGAGTCATCGCTCAAACGGCCTGATTTTTGAATAGCTATGCGTAAGCGTGAGTTATCTAACATTCTTTATTCCTCATTAACCTGTTTTAACCTGTCTGAATTCGGTCCAAAAAAAAGCCCCCGGAAGAAGATCTTCCGGGGGCTTTTTCATGCGTTCATGCACCACTGGAAGATCCAAACGTCTTCCAGCACACATCGCCTGAAAGACTAGTCAGGATGATGGTGATGATGGTGGTGTTTAAATTGAACGCGTGTCATATAAATTCTCGATGAATGCTTATTCATTTGATGTCTTTTAACCTAAACCAGTTGTACGACATATTGCAAGGGCTTTTTTTGATCATTAATTCATTTCATATTGATGCTATGAATTGTGTGTTCTGCAAGGCTGGCGTAGCCTTATAAAAGACGAGTGAGAGTCAGGAGAATTCGCATGAAAAAGGTCGCGATTGTCGGTTTAGGATGGCTGGGAATGCCGCTGGCGATGTCATTAGCCGCGAAAGGCTGGCAGGTGACCGGGAGCAAGACCACCCGAGACGGGGTCGAAGCGGCGCGCATGTGCGGTATTGATGGCGTTGAGCTGCGTCTGGAGCCGGAACTGGTGTGTGATACTGACGATCTGGATACGCTGATGAACGTTGATGCGCTGGTGATCACGCTACCCGCGCGGCGCAGCGGTCCGGGCGAGTCGTTTTATCTGCAGGCGATGCAGGAGATCGTCGACAGCGCGCTGGCGCACCATGTTCCGCGCATCATTTTTACCAGCTCGACGTCGGTCTATGGCGAGGTTGAGGGCGTGGTGAAAGAGAGTTCCGAGCGCCGTCCCGTGACGGCGAGCGGTCAGGTTCTGAAAGAGCTGGAAGACTGGCTGCATCATCTTCCCGGCACCCAGGTCGATATTGTACGTCTGGCGGGGCTGGTGGGCCCTGGTCGCCATCCGGGACGCTTTTTTGCCGGGAAATCTGCGCCAGACGGCCAGCATGTCGTCAATCTTGTACATCTTGACGATGTTGTTGGCGCAATTGAGCTACTCCTGCAGGCTCCGAAAGGTGGACACATCTATAATATATGTGCGCCGTCTCATCCGGCGCGCAGCACGTTTTACCCGCTGATGGCACGTCAGCTGGGCCTGGCGGCGCCGGTTTTCGGTGAGGCAAAGGATGACAGTAAAGGCAAAATTGTTGATGGCAATCGCATTTGTCATGAGCTGGGGTTTGAGTATCAGTATCCCGATCCGCTGGTGATGCCCATGGAATAAGTCCCGCAGCGGAGACGATCGCACACCAGAAGGGGGCGAGCATGAAACCGCTGCTGGATGTTCTTATTATTCTGGATGCACTGGAAAAAGAGGGGAGCTTTGCCGCTGCGTCGGCAAAGCTCTACAAAACCCCGTCTGCGTTGAGCTATACCGTTCAAAAACTGGAAAGCGATCTTAATATCCAGATCCTCGATCGCTCCGGGCACCGCGCCCGTTTTACCCGTACCGGTCAGATGCTGCTGGAAAAAGGCCGCGAAGTCCTTCATACCGTCCGTGAACTCGAAAAACAGGCCGTTAAACTCCATCAGGGGTGGGAAAACGAGCTGGTCATTGGCGTGGATGATACCTTTCCGTTTTCTCTCCTGACGCCGCTGATTGAAGCCTTTTATCAACACCACAGCGTCACCCGGCTTATCTTTATCAACGGCGTGCTGGGAGGCTCGTGGGATGCCTTAACGCAGGGCAGGGCGGATATTTTTGTCGGTGCACTCCATGAGCCTCCCCAGCTGAGTGATTTTGGTTTTGCCCGGCTGGGCGTGCTGGAGCAGGTGTTTGCCGTAGCGCCCCATCATCCCCTGGCTCAGGAACCCGAGCCTATTAACCGTCGCGTGATTAAAGGCTACCGCGCCATCGTGGTCGGGGACAGCTCGCGCCCGGAATGTTCGGTCTCCTCGCAGCTGCTTGATGAGCAGGAGGCCATTACCGTTTTCGACTATAAAACCAAGCTGGAACTGCAAATAAGCGGCCTGGGCTGCGGCTATTTACCCCGCTATCTGGCGCAGCGGTTTATTGACAGCGGTGCGCTTGTTGAAAAACAGGTACTTGCTCAAAGCAGTAATGAATCGGTGTGGGTAGGCTGGAATGAACAAACTGCCGGGCTGGCCAGCGCCTGGTGGCGGGACGAGATTTTAGCAAATAGTGCTATCGCCGCCGTTTACTCTCAGCCCGGCGTCCAGAAATCAGCCAGTTAGCAAAAAGAAAATTGTCCCGTGCTTTGCAAAGTATTGCCTTTTGTATCCGATGTGGGGCAAAATGCCGCCGCTGCAACCAAATGAATAATCGACGATATAAAAGGCGTCGGTTATTTTTTTTTGCATGTACGAAACGAAACTAAAAACCAAGAGGCCGGGCTTCGTACCGGATAGATATTTACTAAAATCCGACAGTTGTTGTCGCTGAGGAAGAAAGAAATGGGGCAATTTTTCGCTTACGTGGCGGTTATCACCGTAAAGGAGAATAACTATGTCGCATAACGCAACTCCAAACACCTCTCGCGTGGAATTACGTAAAACGCTTACGTTGATTCCGGTTGTTATGATGGGCCTTGCCTATATGCAACCGATGACGCTGTTCGATACATTCGGTATCGTATCGGGCCTCACAGACGGTCACGTGGCAACGGCTTACGCCTTTGCGCTGGTCGCTATTCTTTTTACTGCGCTGAGCTACGGTAAACTGGTTCGCCGTTTCCCGTCTGCAGGCTCTGCCTACACCTATGCCCAAAAATCCATCAGCCCGGCGGTTGGCTTTATGGTGGGCTGGTCATCTCTGCTGGACTATCTGTTCATGCCGATGATCAACATTCTGCTGGCAAAAATTTACTTCGAAGCGCTGGTGCCTTCTGTTCCATCGTGGATCTTCGTTGTCGCGCTGGTGGCCTTTATGACCATCTCTAACCTGCGCAGCATCAAGACCGTGGCGAACTTCAACACCCTGATTGTTATTCTGCAGATGGGCATTGTGGCGGTTATCGTTGGCCTGATCATCTACGGTGTTTCTCACGGTGAAGGTGCAGGTACGCTGACCAGCACGCGTCCATTCTGGTCTGAAGGTGCGCACGTTGTGCCGATGATTACCGGTGCGACGATTCTGTGCTTCTCGTTCCTGGGCTTTGACGGTATCTCTTCTCTGTCCGAAGAGACCAAAGATGCTGAGCGCGTGATCCCGAAAGCGATTTTCCTGACAGCGCTGATTGGCGGCCTGATCTTTATCGGAGCGTCCTACTTCCTGCAGCTGTACTTCCCGGACATCTCTCGCTTTAAAGATCCGGATGCGTCACAGCCTGAAATCATGCTGTATGTTGCGGGTAAAACCTTCCAGTGGGGCGTGCTGATCTTCTCCAGCGTGACCGTACTGGCGTCCGGCATGGCGGCACACGCAGGCGTTTCTCGTCTGATGTACGTGATGGGCCGTGACGGCGTATTCCCGACCCGTTTCTTCGGCTACGTTCATCCGAAATGGCGTACTCCGGCGTGGAACGTGCTGCTGGTTGGCGCTATTGCCCTGCTGGCGATTAAATTCGACCTGGTGACGGCGACCGCGCTGATTAACTTCGGTGCGCTGGTGGCGTTTACCTTCGTTAACCTCTCCGTGATCTCCCAGTTCTGGATCCGTGAGAAGCGCAACAAAACGCTGAAAGACCACTTCAACTATCTTGTGCTGCCAGTGTGTGGTGCCCTGACCGTGGGCGCGCTGTGGATTAACCTGGAAGAGAGCTCTATGGTTCTGGGTCTGATCTGGGGTGCTATCGGTTTGGTTTACCTGGCCTGCGTCACGAAGAGCTTCCGTAACCCGGTTCCTCAGTACGAAGACGTCGCATAATGACTCGCCGGGTGGCGCTAGCGCTTACCCGGCCTACAAAAAAACACACCCGTAGGCCCGCGTAAGCGCAGCGCCACCGGGCAAAAAAACCGGAGACTATTGTCTCCGGTTTTTTTATCTGGGAATTTCAGACTATCTCTTGCGCGTACTGGAACAGGGATTTCAACAGTGCCTGCTTTTCAGCATTCCCTTCATACTGGCCATAAAGCATTTCCAGCTCCTGGGCATAGCCATTAAGGAACTCCGGGGTAAAGACATTGCGACGATGCTGCAGCCAGCGATCCTGCTCTGCCTCGTCCAGGGTCCCCGGGTAGTTACGCGCGCGATAATTAAACATCAGCCTTTCGATGCGTTTATCGGCGAAGGTGATATCCAGCGCAGGCAAGTTGCGCGGCTCGGTTTGCAGAACGATATTCATCGCCGCGCGATCGGCATCGCTGAAGAAACCGTTATAGAGCTGGGCATCCACGTTTTCTGACGGAACGAAAGGCTCCGCCTCGGCAAAGATGGCGACTACCTTCTCGCGCACCTGAGGATTATCGCGCAGCACTTTCAGATTATCGAGGCAGTGCTGCCGGTTTATGCCCAGTCTGTCCGCATCTTCCGGGCGCAGCGTATTGGCCTGCGCCAGGACCGGACATTTATTGATATGAACCAGTTTGACCGGCACCGCAGGCAGATCCCCGAGTTCATTTTTCGGGGTATAAAGCCGTTCGCGCAGGGTATCGCTGTCAAGCTCCAGCAGCGGTGAAATATCGCCGGCCAAATCCACCATGATGACCGCATTACGGTTATCCGGATGCCAGGCCAGCGGGGCGACCCAGCTGGTATTACCGCGCCAGGCGCCAAACATGCCGGAAATATGCACCAGCGGCTTCATCTGCGGCACATCAATCAGCGTGGTCAACTTCTGTTTACTGCGGTGGCTCAGCAGATACTCAAACAGCCGGGGCTGCGCGCTTTTCACCAGCTTCGCCATGGCAATGGTGGCATAGACGTCCGCCATCGCGTCGTGGGCATTGCTGTGCTCGATGCCGTTGGCGCGCGTCAGGTGTTCCAGCCGGAAGCTGGTCAGCCCTTCCTCATTTTCTGGCCAGTTAATGCCTTCAGGACGCAGGGCATAACAGGCGCGCATGATGTCGAGTAAATCCCAGCGTGAGTTGCGGTTCTGCCAGCTCCAGGCATAGGGATCGTAAAAGTTACGATAGAAGATGTTGCGCGTCACTTCGTCATCGAAGCGGATGTTGTTGTAACCGACCACGCAGGTATTGGGGACGGTAAACAGATCGTGGATGCGTCGGGCGAACTCTGCCTCGTTAACGCCTTTCTCGCGCGCTTCCTGAGGAGTGATCCCGGTGACCATGACCGCCCCGGGCTGCGGCAGGTAGTCATCCGCAGGCTTGCAGTAAAAGACCTCAGGCTCGCCGATAATGTTGAATTCGTCGTCGGTACGGATGGCGGCAAACTGCGCCGGTCGGTCCAGCGCCGGGTGCGTGCCAAAGGTTTCGTAGTCGTGGAACAAAAAAGTCGGGCGAGCGGCAGAGTCAGACACCAGTAATACCATCCTGTTAAAAAATGACGTCACTATGGTAAACGATCGTGCGGTCCAGACCGAATAAAAAGCACCGCCATGGCGCAAATTTGCGCGCCAGCTTCAGAGAAAAATCAGCGTTCTGTCACATTTTTTTGCAATTAAGCCAGGTAACGACATCAGAACTCCCGTAAAAAGGTCATCGATTTTTAATGACCTGAGGATATACCGTTGAAACGCCGTCTGTTTATTGCTGTTTCTTTACTCGCTTCGAGTGTCTCATCTGCTTTTGCGGCCGAACCACTGGACTTTTCGCCGCAGCCTCCGGCCATTCAGGCTGGCTCCTGGGTGCTGATGGACTACACGACTGGTCAGATCTTAACGGCGGGCAACGAACATCAGCAACGTAATCCGGCGAGCCTGACCAAGCTGATGACGGGGTATGTGGTTGATCGGGCCATTGATAGCCACCGCATTACGCCGGACGACATTGTCACCGTAGGACGCGACGCGTGGGCAAAAGGCAACCCGGTCTTTGACGGCTCGTCGCTTATGTTCCTGAAAGAGGGCGATCGCGTCTCCGTGCGTGACTTAAGCCGCGGCCTGATTGTCGATTCCGGCAACGACGCCTGCGTGGCGCTGGCCGATCACGTGGCGGGCGGTCAGCCGCAGTTTGTGAAGATGATGAACGACTATGTGCAAAAGCTGAACCTGCGCGATACGCATTTTGAAACCGTCCACGGGCTGGACGCGCCGGGCCAGCACAGCTCGGCCTATGACCTGGCCGTACTCTCCCGGGCCATCATCCACGGCGAGCCTGAGTTTTATCATATGTACAGCGAAAAGAGTCTGACCTGGAACGGGATCACCCAGCAAAACCGTAACGGCCTGCTGTGGGATAAAACCATGAACGTGGACGGGCTTAAAACGGGACATACCTCGGGGGCGGGCTTTAACCTGATTGCGTCCGCCGTTGACGGGCAGCGCCGTTTAATCGCGGTGGTCATGGGGGCGGACAGCCCGAAGGGGCGTGAGGACCAGGCCCGAAAACTGCTGCACTGGGGGCAGCAGAACTTCGATACGGTGCAGATCCTGCATAGCGGTAAAAAAGTGGGGACAGAGCGTATCTGGTATGGCGATAAGGAGCAGGTGAAACTGGGTACCGACCAGGACTTCTGGCTGGCCCTGCCGAAAGCGGAAGTGTCGAACATCAAAGCCAAATACGTGCTGGATAAAAAAGAGCTGGAAGCGCCGATCGCCGCGCACCAGCGGGTGGGTGAGATCCAGCTCTACGATCGAGACAAAGTGGTGGCGCACTGGCCGCTGGTGACGCTGGAAGCCGTTGAAAAAGGCGGCCTGTTCTCCCGCATGAGCGATTATCTGCACCACACGCTCTAACTGCTGCTGAGCAGGCTGGCAGGGTTGCGAGTCTGCTCACATAATAAACACTCCTCGTTTGCCGATAATAGTAACCCAGCTTTATAGTGTATAAATATACAGTGATAAGTGGAGGCAGCATGGACTACAGCATTAAGCAGCAACAGAAACGTAAGATTGCCGGTTTTCATTTGGTCGGACCGTGGGAGCAAACGGTAAAACAGGGCTTTGAACAGCTGGTGATGTGGGTCGACGGGCGTCACATTGAGCCGCTGGAGTGGGTTGCCGTCTACTACGATAACCCCGACGAGGTCCCGGCAGAAAAACTGCGCTGCGATACGGCCGTTACGGTACCGGATGATTTCGTTATCCCGGAAAACAGCGAAGGCGTCATGATGACGGAAATCGCGGCCGGGGATTATGCCGTGGCGACAGCGCGCGTGGAAAACTACGACTTCGCCACGCCGTGGTATCAGTTCTTTAATTCCCTGCTGCAGGACAACAAGTACCAGATGGCGCTCAAACCCTGTTTCGAGCGCTATCTCAATGACGGCAATGCAGACGGCTACTGGGATATCGAAATGTATATCGCGGTAGAGCATAAAACGGTTTAAGCCTGCTAAATGAAGGGTTTTTCAGCCGGGAGCGATCCGCCCGGCTGAAAACACAGTACAATTGTGATTTGCCGTGTAGCTGGAGAGCGGGTGTGCGTCCCGACAAATCATTAACCCCTTTTGAAATTCGCTTGTACAAACATTACCGCGTGGTGCACGGGTGTCGCATCGCGCTGGCTTTCGTGTTGACGTTTGTGCTGGTCCGTTTGCTGGACGTTCCGGAAGGGACGTGGCCGCTGATCACGCTGGTGGTGGTGATGGGGCCCATCTCGTTTTGGGGAAACGTTGTTCCGCGCGCCTTCGAGCGAATTGGCGGGACGGTTTTAGGCTCGGCCCTTGGGCTTATCGCCCTGAAGCTGGAGCTCATCTCATTTCCCGTGATGCTGGCATGGTGCGGTGCTGCCATGTTCCTGTGCGGCTGGCTGGCGCTGGGTAAGAGGCCGTATCAGGCGCTGCTGATTGGTATTACGCTCGCGGTGGTTGTCGGTGCGCCCGCCGGGGATATGACCACCGCGCTGTGGCGAAGCGGGGATGTCATCCTGGGGTCACTGCTGGCCATGCTCTTCACCGGTATCTGGCCACAGCGTGCTTTTATACACTGGCGTATTCAGATGGCTAACTACGTCACCGCCTTTAACCGCGTCTATCAGGCCGGTTTTTCCCCGAATCTGGTTGAGCGTCCCCGGCTGGAAAAGCATCTGCAAGCGATCCTCAACGACGTGGTTAAAATGCGCGGCCTGATCACGCCCGCCAGCAAAGAAACCCATATTCAGAAATCGATTTTTGAAGCCATCCAGACGGTAAGCCGCAATCTGGTCTGCATGCTTGAACTGCAAATCAACGCCCACTGGGCCTCGCGTCCCAGCCATCTGCTGATGCTTAACGCGCAGACCCTCAAAGAGACCCAGCAGATGACGCAGCAAACGCTGTTGACCATCGCCCATGCGCTCTATGAAGGGAACCCGCAGCCGATACTGGCCAACAGCGAGCGGCTGAATGAGATCGTCGCGGAGCTGAAGCAGCTCATCAATGAGCGACAGAGCGATAACGTGGCGGAAACGCCAATTCATGGCTACGTCTGGCTGAGCATGGAACTGGCGAGGCAGCTTGAGCTGTTATCGCACCTTATTTGCCGGGCGCTGCGCAAATAAAAGGCGTATGTGACGGCTGCTGCTTCGATTCAGCAGCAATTGGGGTTATGATAGCTTTAAACGATATACTCATTGTCATTCGCAGCCGCTGTCAGTAAGGTTATTGTTACAACGGTTGCCTTAACGAATCCGAATCTCACATTATCAGGGGTGTAAAAATGGAAACTACCAAGCCTTCGTTCCAGGATGTTCTGGAATTCGTCCGCCTGTTCCGCCGCAAAAACAAGCTGCAGCGTGAAATCCAGGACGTTGAGAAGAAGATCCGTGACAACCAGAAACGTGTTCTGCTGCTCGACAACCTGAGCGACTACATCAAGCCAGGTATGAGCGTTGAAGCTATTCAGGGCATCATCGCCAGCATGAAGAGCGACTATGAAGACCGCGTTGATGACTACATCATCAAAAACGCTGAGCTGTCCAAAGAGCGTCGCGACATCTCCAAGAAGCTGAAAGTGATGGGCGAAATCAAAAACGGCGAAGCAAAAAGCGAGTAATCGCAGCGAATAGCAAAAAAGGCTCTCTGGTGACAGAGAGCCTTTTTTTATGGCGCAGAACGCGGCTGTAGCTGATAAATCCAGGCCTTAACCTGCTTGCCTTCAAGGGTGGTCACCGTGACCTCAACCCGATCGTAGCCGTCTTCAAATTCATCCAGCATTTGCCAGTGTGCGGCAAGGTTATCAGAGATAAACAGATAGCCTTCGACGCGGGGTCCGTCCGGGTGGAGCACAATCCCCGGAAAGTCCGCCGCAGCGCCCCAGCCGCGTTCGTAAAACGTACCGGATACGAAGCCGGACAGCCATTCGCCGCCAATGTTTTCAAGAATATGCGCGTTAGAGTGACCGGGGCGTAGCGTGCCGTAAACAAACAGTGCGTCCATTTATCCTCACCGGAAAAGCAAAAAGCCCGCTCGAAAGCAGGCTTTTCTAAATATGGCTCCTCTGACTGGACTCGAACCAGTGACATACGGATTAACAGTCCGCCGTTCTACCGACTGAACTACAGAGGAATCGTTGTGGAGGCTTATCTTAGCGGCGAAAAAACTTTTGTCAAACCTGATCTTAGGGAAAATCGACTGATTGCTGATTCTGTCGTCAGTTTGTTGTAAATCCACACATCTTTTTCTGGAAAATACTTTGCAGGATTAGCATTTGTCCCCCATCATTTGAAATGGAGTTTCAACTTTTCTCGCTAAGGTCCATTTTGAACATCACTGCCTCCTTACGCCAGGCGATAGAGCGCACGCCGTGGTATGCAAAACGTAAAAGCTATCGTGTTCTGTTCTGGCGTGAAATCACCCCTCTCGCTGTGCCTATCTTCCTGGAAAATACCTGCGTTCTGCTGATGGGGGTCCTGAGCACCTTCCTGGTGAGCTGGCTGGGGAAAGAGGCGATGGCTGGGGTTGGGCTGGCGGACAGCTTTAACATGGTGGTGATCTCGTTCTTTGCCGCCATAGATCTCGGGACGACGGTGGTGGTGGCTTTTAGCCTCGGCAAGCTTGACCCCAAACGTGCACGCGAGGCGGCCCGCCAGTCGCTGATGATCATGACCATTTTTTCGATCGTTCTGGCGGCGGTGATCCACTATTTCGGTAAAGAGATTATTGATTTTGTCGCCGGGGAGGCCACGAACGAGGTTAAAGACCTGGCGCTGACCTACCTGGAAATGACCGTCTTAAGCTATCCGGCGGCGGCCATTGCGCTGATTGGCAGCGGTGCGCTACGCGGGGCGGGCAACACCAAAATTCCGCTGCTGATCAACGGCGGGATGAATATCCTGAATATCGTGATCAGCAGCGTGCTGATCTACGGCGCGTTCTCGTGGGAGGGGCTGGGGTTCGTCGGTGCGGGACTGGGCTTAACCATTTCACGCTATATCGGTGCGGTAGCCATCATCGGGGTGCTGATGGCGGGGATTACCCCCTCGCTGCGTCTGACGCTGAAAAGCTATTTCCGCCCCTTTAATTTCGCCATTATCTGGGAAGTGATGGGGATCGGCATTCCCGCGAGCATTGAATCGGTGTTGTTCAACGGCGGGAAGCTGCTCACGCAGATGTTTGTCGCCGGAATGGGGACCGACGTTATCGCCGGTAACTTTATCGCCTTTTCTATTGCCTCGCTGATTAACCTGCCGGGTAACGCGCTGGGTTCGGCATCGACCATCATCACGGGTAAACGGCTCGGGAAAGGGCAGATAGGCCAGGCGGAGCGGCAGCTGCGGCACGTCTTCTGGCTGTCGACCATTGGACTGACGCTGATCGCCTGGGGAACCGCGCCGTTTGCCGGGCTGATGGCCTCGTTTTATACCCACGAAGACGACGTTAAAGAGGTTGTTAAGATCCTCATCTGGCTCAACGCGGCCTTTATGCCCATCTGGGCGGCCTCATGGGTATTGCCCGCCGGGCTGAAAGGGGCGCGCGATGCCCGCTTCGCGATGTGGGTATCGATGCTCGGCATGTGGGGATGTCGCGTTGTGGCGGGGTATACGCTCGGGGTGATGCTCGGATGGGGTGTGGTCGGCGTCTGGCTGGGGATGTTCCTCGACTGGGCCGTGCGGGGTGCGCTGTTTTACTGGCGGATGGTCAGCGGGCGCTGGCTGTGGAAATATCCGCGAAAGAATGCCTGACAATTGCGCGAAGTGGAGAATAATTCGGCAAACGATCGGAAATATGCATTCTGCCTTTGACATCATGGGGGAGCATCGATAATATGCGCCCCGTTCACACGATTCCTCTGTAGTTCAGTCGGTAGAACGGCGGACTGTTAATCCGTATGTCACTGGTTCGAGTCCAGTCAGAGGAGCCAAATTTAAAAAGCCTGCTTACGAGCGGGCTTTTTGCTTTTCTGCGTCTGGTAAAATTGTCGGGTGGCGGCTTCGCCTTACCCGACCTACAAAAACCTCGAATCGTAGGCCGGGTAAGGCGAAGCCGCCACCCGGCTAAAGCCGCACTATCGATCCAGGCTAATCGGTGCCGTCGCCTCTTCCAGCCACGCACGCGCTTCGCTATTCACCAGCGGCAACAGCGCCTCACGTACCTGCTGATGATATTCATCCAGCCACTGCTTTTCCTGCTCGCTCAACAGATGCAGCTCAACCTGGCTTAGGTCAATCGGGATCAGCGTCAGCGAGGCAAATCTGCAGAACCCCGGACGGCTCTCCACAATCTCCACCTGGTTTTCAATACGAATACCGTGGCTATCGCCCAGATAGTAGCCCGGCTCGATAGTCATGATATTGCCCGCCACCAGCGGCCACGGGTTGACCTTTTTGGCGATGCGATGCGGGTTCTCATGGATCAGCAGCTGGTGCCCCACGCCGTGCCCCGTGCCGTGATCGTAATCCAGCCCCATCTCCCATAGCGGGCGACGCGCGAACGCATCCAGCTGATGCCCCTGAGTCCCGGAAGGAAACTGCAGGGTAATGAGCGACAGGAAGCCTCTCAGCACGGCAGTGTAGTGCAGGCGCTGCTGCGGATCGACTTTCCCCCACGCCAGCGTGCGGGTGGCGTCGGTGGTGCCGTTAGCATACTGGCCGCCGGAATCGTTCAGGTAAAAATGGTCATGGCCGATGGGCTTATTGCTGGCCTCGCTCGAATGGTAGTGGCACATCGCCGCATTGCTCGAAGAGGCGGAGATGGTTTCAAAACTCTGCTCGATGAACCCAGGCTGCTGTTGACGGAACGCAAGCTGCTGCGCCTGCGCGTCCAGCTCGGTGAGCGGTTGCCCAGCCGCCTCGCGCAGCGGCACTTCACGGCTCAGCCAGGCGAGGAAGTTGACCCACGCGGCCCCGTCCTGGTGATGGCACTCGCGATAGCCTGCCAGCTCGACCGGGTTTTTAGTCGCTTTCATCAGGGTGATGGGGTCGGTCCGCCAGACAATTTCTCCCCGTGGCTCAATGGCGAAGCGCAGGGCCACCGGCGCGGAATCGGCATCAATCATCACCCGTTTGCCTTCAGCAATCTGCTGGCAGCGTTCAATAAAGGTATCCTGCGGCGCAATGGTGAACGCACTGCGCACATCGTCAGGCAGGGCGCTGAGCTTATTGTCGTTAACAAACCACTCAACGTGACCGTCACGACCAAGAAGGGCAAAGGAGAGCGGTACCGGGCTGTAAGGGATATCCGCGCCACGCACGTTTAACAGCCAGGCGATGTTATCCGGCAGGGTGACGGCGAGATAATCAGCGTTGTTTGCGGCCAGCACGGCGGCAACGCGCTGACGTTTGTCCGCGCTGCGTTCGCCGCTGTGTTCAACCGGCATTTCACGGATAAGTCCCGCCGGCGCGGCAGGGCGATCGGTCCATAGCGTGTCAAACGGCGAGGCCTTCAGCGGCACCAGCTCGCACGGCGTGGCAGACAGTTGCTCAAACTCCGAGTTGGTCATCAGCAGCGCGTCAAAACCGATGCGCGTCCCGGCCTCAACGTTTTCTGCAAGCCATTCTGCCAGCGGCTCGTTGTGCAGGTGGTGGATCTCAACCTCATCCGTATTGACCTGAACGCGGGCCTGAACCTGATAGCGCCCGTCGACGAACAGCAGCGCTTTGTTTTTCAGCACCAGCGCCACGCCGGCCGAACCGTCAAACCCCGTCAGCCAGGCCAGCTTTTCGTCGTAGGGCGCGCAGTATTCGCTCTGCCAGGCATCCGCGCGCGGGACGATCATCCCGTCGAGATGGCTGGCCTCAAGCCAGTGGCGAAGAGCAGAGAGCGGTGATGTGCTGGACATTGTTTTTCCTTATCGTTATTAGCGGAACGGCGGCTCGTTGAAGGTACGGAGCTTGCGGGAATGGAGCCTGTCACCTTCTGCGCGCAGCAAATCAATGGCGCGAATACCAATCTGCAGATGCTCTGAGATAGCCCCTTCATAGAAACGGTTGGCCTGGCCAGGCAGCTTAATTTCGCCGTGCAGCGGCTTATCGGAGACGCACAGCAGCGTGCCGTAAGGGACGCGGAAGCGATACCCCTGCGCGGCGATGGTGGCGCTCTCCATATCAATCGCCACCGCGCGGCTCAGGTTGAAGCGCAGCGCGGAGGCGGAGTAGCGCAGCTCCCAGTTGCGGTCATCCGTTGTGACGACCGTACCGGTGCGCAGGCGCTGTTTAACCTCTTCACCCGGCATGCCGCTCACCTCTTTGGTGGCGTCATACAGCGCGCGCTGTACTTCCGCGATGCTCGGGATTGGGATGTCCGGCGGCAGCACCGCATCAAGCACGTGGTCATCACGCAGATAGGCGTGGGCCAGCACGTAGTCGCCAATCAGCTGGCTTTCGCGCAGGCCGCCGCAGTGGCCAATCATCAGCCACACGTCCGGGCGCAGGACCGCCAGATGGTCACAAATGGTCTTGGCATTTGACGGGCCAACGCCGATGTTGATCAGGGTGATGCCCTGACCGTCTGCGGTGATGAGGTGCCAGGCGGGCATCTGGTGCTTTTTCCACGCCAGGTCGGAGATAGCCTGCTCGGGCGCTTCGGTCTCCGCGGTGATCCAGATCCCGCCCGCGCAGGACAGCGCGATGTACGGGCTTTCCGGGTCGAGGATCTGGCTGCAGCCCCAGCGGACAAACTCGTCAACGTAGCGGGTGTAGTTGGTAAAGAGCACGAACGGCTGGAAATGTTCGACTGGCGTACCGGTGTAGTGGCGCAGGCGCGCCAGGGAGAAATCGACCCGGCGGGCATCAAAGTGCGACAGGGGAGAAAATTCTGCCGGGTGATAAATCCCGTCGGCCGTCTCATCGCCAATCTGCGAAAGTTCTGTGGTCGGGAAGTGGCGGGTCAGCCCCGCGCTCATGGAGCGATCCAGCGTCAGCGCCGAGCCGTCAATCACGTAGGGATACGGGATCTCATGCTGCGAGGGCTCAACGGCAATGTGCGCGCCGTAGTCCTGATACAGCAGCGTGAGTTGTTCTTCAAGATACGGGCGGAACAGCGCAGGGCGGGTGACGGTGGTGCTGTAGCAGCCGGAGTGGGTAAAGCGCGCGTAGGCGCGGGTTTTGGGATTGCTGCTGGCGCTGCCGTCCCAGGTCACAGAGAGCGATGGATAAACAAAAAGGCCCTCGTTTCTGGCCTTTTGGTCGGGAAGTTTCCCTGTTTCGATATATTCGCTGATGGCGCCGCGCAGCGCGTTGACGGACTGTTCGTACAGCGCGTCGAGTTTTTCCAGCGCCTGAGCCGGGGTCAGGCTGGAGCCCTTATTATTCATCTCTGTCTCCTTGTTCCACAGGTGTGCGACTCTACCCGATAGTATGTCACACGCCCGTGAAACAAAAGGGAGATCAGCTGTGGCTCGTCTCTTTCATCAGCAGCGCCGTCACTGCCGACAGCAGGCAGCCGGCCAGCAGATAAATCGCCACGCTGTGCCAGTTGCCGCCCGAGAAGGTCACCAGCGCGGCGGCAATAAACGGCGTAAATCCGCCGCCGACCACGCTTGCGACCTGGTAGCCCACGCCCGCGCCGCTGTAGCGGTAGCTTGCGCCAAACAGCTCGGTGAACATCGGCTGCTGCACGCACACCACCATATCGTGAGCGATGTTGGCGAGCATGATGGCGAAGAAGAAAATCCAGAAGATCGACTGCGCCTCGAGCGCCATAAAGAACGGCCAGGCGCTGAGGCTACCAATCAGCGCCCCGGTGATGTAAACGCGACGGCGACCAAACCGGTCCGCCAGCCAGGCGAAGCAGGGGATTGTCAGGCAGCTGATCCCGCCGACCAGCAGGCCAATATTCAGGAACAGCTCGCGCGGCAGACCGAGGTTCTGCGTCGAGTAGTTCAGGGCAAACGCGGTGACGATATACATCGTCAGCAGTTCACAGAGGCGCAGGGCGATAATTTTCAGAAAAGCGCCAGGGTGCCGGACGAGGGCTTCCATAACCGGAAGACGTTTGTTCGCGGCCGGTTTTTCCTGTTGCTTTTCGAACTCTGCCGACTCCTCCATCCCGTTGCGGATCCACAGCGCGGCGATGACCAGCACGATGCTGAAGATGAACGGAATGCGCCAGCCCCAGCTCAGGAACTGCTCGTCGGTGGTGAACTGGCTGATTAGCGATACCAGCCCGGTGGAAAGCAGCAGGCCTACGCCGTACCCGACCTGTACGCCGCTGCTGTAAAACGCTTTCCGGTGCTTCGGCGCGCTCTCAACGGACAGCAGCGCCGCGCCGCCCCATTCGCCGCCTACGGCGAAGCCCTGGATGGCGCGCAGGGTGACCAGCAGTACCGGTGCCCACCAGCCGATAGAGGCAAACGAGGGGAGAATACCGATAAGCGCGGTGGCGATCCCCATCATCCAGACGGTGAGCATCAGCATGCGCTTGCGGCCAAGACGGTCGCCGAAGTGGCCGAAGATCACCCCGCCCAGCGGGCGAAACAGAAAGCCGACGCCGAAGGTGGCAAATGCGGCGAGCGTGCCCATCGCGGGGCTGACCTGAGGAAAAAACTCGCGGTTAAACACCAGGGCGGCAGTGATGCCGTAAAGCAGAAAATCATACCAGTCGACGACGGCACCCGCGAAGCTGCCTAAGGCCGCGCGGCGGGCACGATTGAGCGAAGGTGTCTCCTCGTTGGGACGATCGGAGATGAGGGTGGAGTCCATAGTTGTCCTGTCCGTACTGATTTTTAATTATTGGTATAAGAAAAGGTCACTCACAAAGCAGCCGTCGTATCAACGGAACCTATGAGACTACCGCGACAAAACGCCTGAGAAAACGTTTTTATCTTTCCGGAAGGCGCTGAATAAATAAATTTCATCTTCCCCTGCCTCAATATAAATCAGTCTGTTTGGCTCCGGTTAGTGCTGAATGGATTACAGTTATAGATACCGCTGCGTGGCCTAAGCTGAGGGAATAACGATGCAACGCACCTTTTCGGCATTCTGGATGGTCCTGTTTTTATACGTCGCACCGCTTAACGCGGAGCCCAACGTCTACGGTGAGCAACGCATCAGCGGCTGGTGGAATGCGCTGACGGATGATATCTCCCGGACCTGGGAAGAGCCTCAGCGTTACGACCTGTACCTGCCTTTCCTGAGCTGGCACGCTCGCTTTATGTACGACAAAGAAAAAACGGACAATTACAATGAAATGCCGTGGGGCGGCGGGCTGGGCGTTTCCCGCTATAACGAAGAGGGCAACTGGAGCGCGCTGTTCGCGATGATGTTCAAGGACTCGCACAACGAATGGCAGCCCGCGATGGGCTATGGCTGGGAGAAGGGCTGGTATCTGGATAATGCCAAAGATTTCCGCCTTGGGCTCGGCGCCGCGGCGGGCATCACGGCGCGAGATGATTTTGCAAACTATGTCCCGCTACCTTTTATCTTCCCGCTGTTTTCCGCCGGGTATAAGCGCGTTACCGTCCAGTTCACCTATATTCCAGGAACCTATAACAACGGCAACGTGCTCTTTGCCTGGCTGCGCTTAGGCTTTTAAAGGGTGATCACCTTTTTTGCCACGGCGTTAGACAATACCAGCATGGAGAAGAGAACAGAGGTAATGAAAGTGAGCACAATCAGCGCCAGCTTCATACCGAGAGAAGTCACCGGTATCAGCGCCGTCAGCAGATGAAACACCGAGTAGTGCACGATGTACACGCCGGTCATCGTTTTGCTGATGGCGGCCAGAATGGACTCCTTAACTTCAGCGTTGCGGCGAAAGCGCACGCCGTTCGCCGCAATCACCAGGGCAATAATCAGGATGTAGATCTGCGAGCCGGTGAGAATAAAGGCGTTTCTGTCCGCCTTGAACAGCGCGAAGAAGAAGTGGCGCTCGTAAAACCAGGTGAAAAGGTAGATAAACGGGATAGCGACAACCGCCGCCCGGACCACATTTTTGCGGCTAATCCACTCGGCGACTTTCGGGTCGCAGAAGAGTTGCCCTGTCAGATAAAACAGCAGCCACGTCCACAGCCGATACTGCGGTGAAAGAGAAAGGACGTGCGTTTCAGGATAGAGCGCCGATAGCAGATCGTATCCGTAGGAAAAGAGCAGCAGGGCGGCAATCGCGCCGCAGAACAGCGCTCGCCGCTGGCTGAGCCATTCCACCGCCGGGTGGAAGGTGTAAATCACCACAAAGGCGAACACGAACCAGGGCTGGATTAAATACCCGCGCTGATAGGGCTCCCACAGGTAGTAGATCGTTATCCAGAACAGAAAAACAATCACCAGACTTTTAATTTTACCCAGCTGCCAGCGGGTGCCGTGTCGGGATTGTCCGTCGAGATAGCCCGCAACGACAAAAAACAGCGGCGTGGCAATCGTCGAGATAAAGGTTAAAAACCCCAGGATCCAGTGATAGTCATAATCATAATGATCCCAGGTGTTGTAGATGGTAAAGAAGGTCACCGCCGTCATACAGCCCAGCGTCTTGATAATGTTCAGCCCTGTCGCATTCATTGTTGTTTGGCTTCGTCCTTACGATGGAAACACGCATAGATAACGGGGAGTACCAGCAGCGTCAGGATTGTAGCAAACCCCAGTCCAAACATAATCACAACGGCCATGCTCTGGAAGAAAACGTCCAGCAGCAGCGGAGCCAGGCCAAGTACGGTCGTAAAAGCGGTGAGCAGGATGGGGCGCAGGCGCGAGGTCGCGGCGTACACGATCGCCTCGTGCTGATCCTTTTGCGTTTTCTGCTGTTCGATCTCTTCCACCAGCACGATGCCGTTGCGGATCAGCATTCCGCTCAGGCTCAGCAGGCCAATCAGCGCCATAAAGCCAAAGGGAATACCGGTAAGTAAAAATCCCGGCGTCACGCCAATCAGCGCCAGCGGTACGGTCAGCCAGATAGCGACCGCATTTTTCACCGAGCTGAACATCAGCACCGTAATAACAAACATCACCAGATACCCGAGAGGTAGCGTTGTGAATAGCCCCTGCTGCGCTTCACTGGAGTTTTCCGCGTCGCCCCCCCACTCGATGCTGTAGCCGTGTGGCAGGCTAAGGGCATCAATCTGCGGCTTCACGCGGGCAAGAATGTCCCCGGAGGTTTGCTGGCTCAGCGGATCGGGATCGGTCTGCACCGTCAGCACCCGCGAGCGGTCGCGTCGAAGGATGAGCGGATCTTCCCACTCCAGCGAGAAGCGGCTGACGACGTTGCTCAGCGGGATATACTGCTGCCGTGTCTGGCTCCACACCAGCACGTTGTTCAGGTGATTGGCGTCCAGCCTTTCGCTTTCCGGAGGCCTCACCACCACGGGGAGCAGGTCGCTGCCTTCCCGGTACAGCCCCGCCCGGCTGCCGGAGAAATTCATCTCCAGCGCGTTATCAACGTCCTGCTTATCTACGCCAAGCTCGCGGCCCAGGGCGGCAACGTACTGTGGGCGGATCACCTTGCTGCGGTTTTGCCAGTCGTTCCTGACGCTGCCCGTGGCCGGATCGCGCGTGAGGATATCGTCCACCTGGCTGGCAATCAGGCGCAGCCTGTCAGGGTCCGGGCCTTTAATGCGCACCTCAATGGCGCTGTCGCCGGAGGGGCCAAACATCACGCGTTTGGTACTGGCGTTGACCTGCGGATAGTTTCGCGCGATGTACTCGTCCACGTGTCGGGTCAGGGCAGAGATGTTGCGCTGGTCATCCATTCTTACCATGATCTGCGCATAGTTGCCGTACTGCCGCTGCCCGCTGTAGGTCAGAATAAACCGCATACTTCCCTGACCGATGGTTGAGACGGTGGTTTCCACCCCCGGCTGGCCGTTAATGGTTTTTTCGATATCGCCGGTCATTTTCTCGGTCCATTTAATATCGGTACCGTAGGGTAGCCAGAGATCGACAAAGAAAATCGGCGTATTAGACGACGGGAAAAAATTTTGCCGCACGGCACTGAAGCCCCAGATGGACGCTGCCAGCAGCGCAGCCATCACAATGAGCGTCGGTGCCTTATGGTGCAACAGCGTGTTAAGCAGGCGCTGATAAAGGCGGTAGAGACGTTTGTCGTAAGGATCTGATTCGTCGGTTTTATCGGGCGCGCTGTCGTTTTTAAACAACCACCACTTAATCAGCACAGGGGTGAGGGTGAGCGCCGAGAACCAGCTCAGCATCAGGGAAATCAGCAGCACCTGGAACAGGGATTTACAGTATTCCCCGGTGGAATCCTGCGACAGCCCGATAGGGGCAAACGCCAGGATGGCAATCACCGTCGCCCCCAGCAGCGGCAGGGCGGAGCGGCGGATGATGTAGTTCACGGCGGTTAGTAGCGGGGAGCCCTGCTGTCGGGCAATCAACACCCCTTCGACAATCACGATGGCGTTATCCACCAGCATGCTGAGGGCGATAATCAGCGCCCCGAGCGAGATGCGCTGCAGCTCAATGCCCCACAGATACATAATCAGCAGCGTGCCCAGTACGTTAAGCGCGAGGGAGAACGCGATGATGATCCCGCTGCGCACGCCCATAAAGATCAGCAGCACGCCGATGACAATCGCCAGCGCCATCAGGAAATTAATAATAAAACCGTTAACAGAGTGGCCCACTTCGGCTGCCTGATCGTAAAACAGATCTATCTGTATGCCCGCCGGTTTTTCCGCCGACATCTGGTTTAGCTTCGCCTCCAGCGCGTGGCCCACGTCGATAACGTTCACGCCGGGAATAAACGAGACGCCCATGGTGACGGCTTTTTTACCGTTGGCATGGTAGATACTGGCTGGCGATTCGTTCAGCCCGCGCGACAGCGTGGCAATATCCCGCAGACGCGTCGCCGCCCCGGTGCCGGAAGGCGTGATGATGATATCCGCCAGTTCATCAAGATTTTCGAACTCACCGGTCGGGTGCAGGCGAATGGATTCGGTGCCGGAGGTGATTTCTCCGGCGCTGGAAACGACGTTAAGTCTGCTGAGCAGGGCGGAAAGCTGGTTCAGCGTAATGCCGCGCGCGGCCATTTTGGTCAGGGAGATATCGATGTTGACCTGTTGGCTAATGGCCCCGCCGATGGCGACCTTCGCGACGCCGGGGATCAGAATCAACTCCCGGCGCAGCTGCTCCGCATATCTCACCAGTTCAGGATTACTGAATTCATCTCCGGAAATGGCGAAGAAGAAGCCGAACACGTCGCCGAAATCGTCATTTACAAAGGGCGTGACGACGCCGGGCGGGAACAGACGCGAGGCATCGCCCACGCGGCGGCGCAGTTCATCCCAAATCTGCGGCAGCTCGTTCGAGTGATAGCGTGAAGCGATGTTAACGGTGATTTGCGACAGACCGTTTGAAGAGATGGAGCTCACGTTGTCCAGATAAGGCAGCTGCTGCAGGGCATTCTCCAGCGGAAGCGTTACCTCCTCTTCAACCTGCTGAGCGGATGCGCCGGGGTAGTGGGTGACCACCACTGCGGTTTTGATGGTAAAGGCGGGATCTTCCAGCCTGCCGATATTCAACAGGGCGAAAATCCCCCCGATGCCCAGCAGCAGGATCGTTAGCCAGACGCGAACAGGGTTATTAATAAATTGACGAGAGATATCCATTACAGTCCCCGTTCACGCGTCCAGATACGCACCGGCTGGTTAGCATGGAGCTCCCCAACGCCCGCGGCCACCACGCGTTCGCCTGCCTTAAGCCCGCTGGTAATCACCACGCCTTCGGTACTCACTTGCCCCACGCTGACCTTGCGGTCTTCCAGATGCAGCGCATCGCCTTCGCCCGTTACGACCCAGACGTGCGGCTCGTTGCGCGGGCTGTTGTCCGGGTTAAAGACTGCTTCAACCGGTACGACCAGCGCCTGAGCGTCCGCGCCCGCCGGGAGGTTGGTTAGATTAATGGTCACCGTACCGCTTACGCCGCCGACGGCGGGAAAATCATCTGGCCGCGGCATGGTCAGTATCACCTGCCAGGTCAGGGTATTGCTGTCGCTGCTGCCGGAGTGCTCTTTGTAGACGGCGGTAAATTCCCGATCCGGCATGGCGTTAATTCTCACCACGGGGCGATACTGCGCGTTGCGGATATCGAAGGTCTTAAACAGGTTTTCAGGGATGCTGAACACCACGTCCAGCAGGTCGGTGCGGGTTAACGTCGCGATGGGCTGACCGGGGGACACCACCTGATGGTTTCGTACGTGTACGCTGGCCGCCGTCCCGCTGAAGGGGGCGACGAGCGTCATCTGATTCAGCTCTTCTCGGGCAATTTGCAGCGCCGCATTCGCCGAATCGCGGTTCGCGCGCTGCACGTCCATTTCTGCTTTCGAAATCGCCTGGCGGCCCGCCAGCGTCTGGAAGCGGTCAAACTGTCTCTGGGCCAGCGTCGCCGCCGTTTGTCTGTCGTTAACCCGCTGCTGGGCTTCACGGGCGTTCAGCCTGGCAAGCTGTTGCCCCTGTTTGATGGCTGCACCCTGACGCACATCGAGCGCTTCAATTTGACCTGCGCGCTTGAAGGAAAGGTCTGTGGCATCGGCCGATTCAATGCGGGCGGGAAAAACGCGCTGCTGGGCGTGACCGGGAACCGTCACCTCCGCCACTTTTACCATCCTGGGCAGGGGGGAGGCTTGCTTGGGCTTCGGGTCGCACGCCGTGAGCATTAACAAAACGAACGGTAAAAGAGAGAGATAGCGGTTCACTGTATTCCCCTAATAAATAACTGTTTTATTTATTCCATAACCTGGACAGGGGTGACACTATTCTGCCAGAACAGTGACGACCATATAGGTAAATAAACCAATCGCCGTGCTGGCGATAATGGCAAGCGCAATAAACATACCCAGACGGATCAGGCTTAAACCATACATACATTCCTCCATGAGCCGGAAGCGGTAGCTGACTATGAGCATAGTAGGCGAAAAGATAAATGTTAAATAACCATTATCAGTGGGGAAGCGCTAAACCTGATATTCCTGTGCTACGTTTAATGTTATCCATCTTTTTTTACCGTAACTGGCATTAAGGGCAACCCCCTGCATTTAATGCGATTTTTTTGCTTCATTCACTCTCGTGTTGGTTATAAAAAGGATGCTCGATATGTATAAAAACATTCTCGTTCCGGTGGATGTCTACGAGACAAGCCTGGCGGATAAAGCGTTGCAGCATGCACAGTTTCTGGCGCAAAGCGCATCGGGTGACATTCATTTGCTGCACGTCATGCCCAAATTTTCAGCCGAGCTGACGCGTGGTTTTATTTCAGATGCGCGCAAAATGGATGAATATATGATTAATAATTCGAAAGAAAAGCTGTCTGAGCTGGTCAAAAAAGTGAATCTGCCAGAAGAGCGTGTTCATCTCCACGTCCGTAGCGGGAATGTTCGTGATGAGGTTATTAAGCTGGCGGATGAACTTGCTGCTGGCGCGATTATTGTCGGCTCGCGAAATCCAAATATTCAAACCCATTTGTTAGGATCGGAGGCGGCAAGTATTGTTCGTTACGCTCATGTTCCTGTTTTCGTTATTCGTTAATTACAGAGAAGCAAGGTGATTTCTGAATAGAACCTGAGGAAGGAACGATGAAAACAGGAAAACCTGAACGTCCGTATTATCAACAAACCGTTGACGAAACCCTGTCGAATATCCACTCCACCCTGGAAGGCCTTAGCGGCACTGAGGCATCAGCCCGACTACAGCAGCACGGTGAGAACGCGTTACCGCAAAAAAAGGGCAAACCCGCCTGGCTGCGCTTCCTGGCGCATTTTAATGATGTGTTGATTTACGTTCTGCTGGTGGCCGCGTTGCTTAAGCTCTTTATGGGCCACTGGGTAGACATGTTTGTGATCCTTGGGGTTGCCATCATTAACGCGCTGATTGGCCATATCCAGGAGAGCAATGCTGAAAAGTCGTTGCAGAGTATTCGCAATATGCTCTCCAGCGAAGCCGTGGTGGTACGACAGGGGAATCATGAAACGATCCCCACTACGGCACTCGTCCCGGGTGATATCGTGGTGATCCGCGCCGGGGATCGTATCCCTGCGGACCTGCGCGTGATTGAGGCGCATAACCTGCGCGTGGAGGAGGCCATCCTGACCGGCGAATCCACCGTTGTTGAGAAAAACAGCGATGCGTTAAGCGGGGAACTGCCCTTAGGTGACCGGTATAATCTGCTCTACTCAGGCACCACCGTCAGCTCCGGCGGCGGTAAAGGCGTGGTGGTGGCAACCGGGGGCGAGACCGAGCTGGGCCACATCAATCAGATGATGTCCGACATTGAAAAGCACCGCACGCCGCTGATGGTGCAGATGGACAAGCTCGGTAAGACCATCTTCATCACTATCCTGGTGATGATGGTGGCACTGTTTGTCTTTAGCCTCCTGTTCAGGGATATGCCGGTTTCTGAACTGGTGCTGTCGCTTATTAGCCTCGCCGTTGCCGCCGTGCCGGAAGGCCTGCCGGCCATCATTTCCATCATCCTTTCGCTTGGCGTACAGGCCATGGCGCGTCGCAAGGCCATCATTCGCAAGCTGCCTACGGTGGAAACGCTGGGCGCAATGACGGTCATCTGCTCGGATAAAACCGGCACTCTGACGATGAATGAAATGACGGTCAAAGCGGTGATTACCGCTGACACGACCTATCGCGTGGAGGGAGACAGCTACGAACCGGTGGGGAATATTCACCCCGTAGATGACCCGACGCCCGTCAGCGTGACGCAGGGTTCCCTGCTGGAACGCTACCTGCGCACTATTGACCTCTGTAATGACAGCCAGCTGATCAAAGACGAGCAGGGGCTGTGGAAAATCACCGGGGGCCCAACCGAGGGCGCGCTGAAGGTGCTGGCGGCGAAAATTCCGCTCCCACCGCTCGATACCGAAATGCGCAGTAAAATCCCGTTTGATTCGCAGTATAAATACATGTCCACGCTGTACCGACTGGGCGATGAAGAGGTGATTTTAATCACCGGCGCGCCAGACGTCCTGTTCCGCCTCTGCCAGTACCAGCAGACGAATGACGGACTGCAGCCGTTCGATCAGCCTTACTGGGAAGGGAAGATTGAAGAGTATGCCCGGGAAGGGTTACGCATGGTGGCTGCGGCCTGGAAACCTGCCCGCGAGGGGCAACGTGAGCTGGATCACCCGGACCTGCATGATGGCGTGATCCTGCTGGGTATTGCAGGGATGATGGACCCGCCGCGTCCGGAGGCCATTACCGCCATTGCAGACTGTCTGCAGGCCGGGATCCGCGTGAAAATGATCACCGGCGACCACCCGCAAACGGCAATGAGCATTGGGCAAATGTTGGGGATTGGTAACTCCGCAAGCGCTATCACCGGACGTGAGCTGGAGGCGATGGACGATCGTCAGCTGAGCGACGCCGCCCAGCAGTACGATATTTTCGCCCGAACCAGCCCGGAGGATAAATTCCGCCTTGTGCAGGCCCTGCAAAGTAAACAGGAAGTCGTGGGCATGACCGGGGATGGCGTAAATGACGCCCCAGCGCTCAAGCGGGCGGATGTGGGTATCGCCATGGGGATTAAGGGGACGGAAGTGACCAAGGAGGCCGCCGACATGGTGTTAACGGATGACAACTTTGCCACCATTGCCCGTGCGGTGCACGAGGGGCGTCGGGTTTACGATAACCTGAAAAAGACCATTCTGTTCGTTATCCCCAGCAACATCGCGCAGGCTCTGCTGATCATCATCGCGCTGCTGGCGGGGAACCTGATCCCGCTGACGCCGGTCCTGATCCTGTGGATGAACATGGCCACGTCGGCAACGCTGTCGTTTGGCCTGGCGTTTGAAGCGGGTGAGAAGGACATCATGAACCGGCCGCCGCGAAAAGCGAATCTCCATGTGATGGACGGCTATGCCATCTGGCGCGTGGTGTTTGTCGGTCTGATGATTGCCATTAGCGCCTTCGTGCTGGAAGCCTGGCTACAGCCGCGCGGCTACTCGGCGGAGTTTATCCGCACCGTACTGCTGCAAACCCTGGTAACGGCGCAGTGGTTCTACATGCTCAACTGTCGCGTGAATGACGGCTTCTCGCTGAGCAAAGGCCTGCTGGCGAACAAAGGGATTTGGATCGTCAGCGGCGTGCTGCTGGCGCTACAGCTTCTTATCATTTACGCCCCCTTCATGCAGATGCTGTTTGGCACCGAAGCGCTGCCGTTCCGCTACTGGGTCATCACCTTGCTGATTGGTTTTGTGATGTTCCTTATCGTCGAGGCGGAAAAAGTACTGACGCGCCGGTGGCGCAAAACCGAGGCGTGATAGCGTAAACTGAGAAAGCCTGAGCCCAGGCTTTCTCTTTTCCGCCGCATACGGTTGATGGTTGCGCCGCTATCGTTATCTTATCGACAGAAAACGTTCGTTTACTAATGTGCAACAGACCGTTTAGTTTATTATTGTTCTCATTGTGAAGCGCTTTCGATAAATTCGTATTACCCCAATTCCTGGTTTATACGAATATGAATAAAACGCTATCTATGCCCCTGGTGGTATTAATTGCATGCCTGTCCGTGGGCGGATTAATATCTACCGATATCTTTTTGCCTGCGCTGAGCGAAATGCAGTTGTTTTATAAGGTCACGGAGGCGCAAATACAGGATGCTATCGCCCTGTTTTTATTTGGTGTTGCGTTTTCACAGCTGGTGTATGGGCCGTTAAGCGACAGCCTGGGGAGAAAGAAAACGCTTATTGCGGGGCTGTTAATCTGGTTGGTTTCGACGGTCGGCGTTATTTACTCTACTCATATTAATGAGCTGCTTATTTTACGCTTATTACAGGGCATCGGCTCCTGCGCCGGTATCACCGTCAGCCGGGCGATTATTAATGACATGTTGGATAAGAAGTCTTCGGCCCAGTTGTATCTTGTCATATTTCCCTTTGTCGGGATGTCACCGGCTATTGCGCCCATGATCGGCGGCGTTTTAACCCAACACTTCGGCTGGAAATCCTGTTTTATCTTTTTGACCTTGTTTATCGTCATGACGCTGGGACTCTGTCTCACCGCGCTGCGCGAAACGTTACCGCCTGAAAAAAGGCAAAGGCTGAGCGTGATGGCGGCCATGGTCAACACCCTTGTGGTGTTAAGAAACAGGCAGTTTTTGTTTTATGCCGCCATTCCCTGTTTTGCTTACGCGGCCTATTTTTCCTATATCGTCGAGTCGCCCTTTTTGCTGGGCAAGCTTGGGCTTTCACCGCTTTATATCGGTTACACCTATATTTTGCTTTCCGTAAGCTACGTGGCGGGGAATCTTATCGCTAAAAAAAGATCTCGCCTGGCGGGTATTGAAGAGACCATTCGCCGTGGGTATCGCATTTTTGTCATCGGCGGCATCGTCTTTGCGCTTCAGATGTACTTAAGCCCAGTGCCTTTGTTCACCAGCATTATCTCCATCGGCATTCTGACTTTTGGCAATGGCTTCCTGCTGCCGTTGGGCACGGCGTCTGCCATCGCGGCGCACCCGCAGGCGTCAGGAACGGCCTCGGGGGTGATGGGCGCATTACAGCTTGGCAGTGCAGCGCTCGCAACCTTCCTTATTGGAAAACTCTCCGCTCATGCTCCCGTCATGACCGCGCTGATTATTGCCTGCGTCTGCGTTGTAGGTTTCCTTGTATATGTTTTTGGTCAATATGGTTTTATGGAATTTATCTCCAGTAAAGAGAGTAATATCAATGATTAATAATATAGATGTCACATTAAGGGATGGCGGGTATCAAAACAATTTCAGCTTCCCCGTGGACTACGCAATTAAGCATGTGCGCGCACTGGTGGGCAGTGGCGTTGAATGGATAGAAATAGGTTACCGAAACGGTTCGTTTAAACCCATCGCGGATATTGGTTTAACCGGAATGTCTCCCGATAATTATATCCAGGCGATTCATGATGCCGTACCCGAAGCAAAATTAGTGGTCATTGCCCATCCTCATAATATTAACCGACAAGATATTATTAGCCTGCGAAAAAGCGGCGTTGCGCTGCTGCGGATCTGTATCAAAACAGATAATCCCCAACCCGCGCTGGAAATGTGTGAGGTGGCGAAAGAGAACGGTCTGCGCGTGAGTATGAACTTTACGCGAGCCAGCCAAATTAACGCGAAGACGCTTGTTGACGTGGCATTGCAGTGTGAGAAAGCCGGGGCCGATATTATTTGCATTGCGGACTCTAACGGCAGCTTGCGGCCAGAGCAGACCGCGCGTCTGGTCAACCTGCTTAAATGCACCACCCCGCTTGAGGTGGGATTCCATGCCCACGATAACCTGGGGCTGGCAATGGCAAACTCCATTGAAGCCGTAAAGGCCGGCGCGACCTTTATTGATAGTTCCCTGACCGGCATGGGAAAAGGGGCGGGAAACCTGGCGATGGAAACCTGGCTGTCGCTGTGTAATTTCAACGAAGGCAAAGACCGTTATCACACGGAGTGGATATTTAATCAGGTGCATCAGCTGGTATCGAAGGAATTCTACAACGCCTCTTACCGCAGCGTGGTGGATATGATCCTTGGGGTGAAAAATCTCAGCGTCGAAAACCGGAAGATGGTGGAAGAGACGCTGACGACAGAAAGCCAGAGAACCTTTAGCGCTATTGATAACGTGATCACAGGAACGGCAGCATGAAATTACAGGATGCAGTAATACTGGCGCCGGTCATGCCTGCCTGGGACGGGGGGGCGTTTTGCGCTCCGCTGGTTACCTTGCTCGAAGAGAAAGGATTTTCCGTCACGATCGTTGATACGTTGAACCTGATTACACACGAGGATCCGCAGAGCGCGATTGACGTGCTTTGCCAGACGCTAAATGCCCAGGTCAAACGCCCCTGGCTGCTGGTGGGGTTTGCAATGGCAGGCACGCTGGTGCAGCTGCTGGCGCACCGTTTACGCGGCGTAGCGGGCGTCTTGAGCGTGAGCGCTCCCGGTTTTGCCGACGAAAAATTAACGCAGCGGCTGGTTCGTCTTATCTCTCTACTTGAAAAAGGTGAACTCGGTTCGGCCATGGATATTCTGCATCACTATGTCCTGCCCGAAGGTTCGCCTGCGCCGCGGGAGAAATTTACCCTGCCAGATACCGAGAAAATGGCGGCGATTAAGAGAATGCTCACCGGATTCTCGCTGCTGTTAAAGATGGATGCCCGCGCGGATATTGCCGCCTATGACGGTAACTACCTGGCGATTGTGGGTGAAAAATCCCAGCTGGCCTCATGGGAAAACCAGACCCATAGCCCCCGAACCCAGCACTATTACAAACGCATTCCCGGCGCGGGGATGCGTCCGTGGAATGACAATCCGGCTGCGGTGAATGCGCTGCTCAACGAATGGATCGATACCTTATGAAAAATGTTCTGGTATTGCCGGGAGACGGTATTGGTCAGGAAGTGTGCGACGCCGCGTTACCCGTCATCGGTGCGCTGGATCTTCCCATCCACCTGACCTTTGGGGAAATAGGCTGGTCCTGCTGGGAACGTGAGGGTAATCCTGTGCCAGCCCGTACGTGGGATCAGATTGCGGAGGCTGATGCGGTGCTGCTGGGGGCCATCACCAGCAAGGGAAAAGTTCAGGCTCAGCAGGCGTTACCTTTAGCGCTCCGGCAGAAAGGCATTGAGTACGTCTCACCGGTGATTCAACTCCGGCAGAGGCTTGGGCTCTTTGCCAACATCCGTCCGGTGAAATATGTAACAGGGGAGCGGCGTCCGTTCCGCTGCTGTGTGATCCGGGAAAATACCGAGGGGCTGTACGCCGGAATGGATTTTAAAGGCGTCGGCGCGAACGTGGCCAGCTGGCTTAAGCACCCGAACCTCGAAAAATATGGCCCGGACGAGGCGGCATGGTCAGTCCGCCTGCAAACGCGCTATGGCCTGGAGCGCCTGTTTCAGACGGCCTTCGACTATGCCCGCAAAAACCACTTTTCGCGCGTCACGTTTGCCGATAAACCCAACGTCATGCGCGAAAGCGGCCATTTCGCGGCAACCATATTTAATGAAGTGGCCGCGCGCTTTCCTGACATTCGGGCAGATATTCATAACGTGGATGCGATTGCCCTCTGGCTGGTACGCAAGCCTCACGAGTTTGGCGTGATTGTCGCAGAAAATATGTTTGGCGATATCCTGTCGGATCTGGCTGCCGGCGTGATGGGCGGGCTTGGCCTTGCACCCAGCGCCAATATTGGCAGTGAGGTAGCCTATTTTGAACCCGTACACGGCAGCGCGCCGGGGATGGCGGGGCAGGGAAAAGCCAATCCGTGTGCGATGTTCTACACGATTGCGCTCATGCTGGAGTACCTGGGCTTTGAGGCGCAGGCGGAAAAACTGCAGCAGGCTGTCGATCGCGTTGTTCGTGACGGGAAGGTGGCCACCTACGATTTAGGCGGCTCGGCGACAACGGAGGAGATGGCAAAGGCGATAATCGACGCCCTGGTTCAGCCAGCCATCGCGAAAACGGCCAGCGTGATCGCGATTGGTGATGAGCTCCTTTCCGGGCAATGCCTTAACACAAACCAGCAGACTATCAGTCAATGCCTTGAAAAGGCGCATTACCGGGTCAGATTTCAGGCGACCTGTGCAGACAATATCCCGCAGATAAGCTCGGTAGTGACGGGGCGTATCGGGCAGGACGATCTCATTGTGGTATGCGGCGGACTTGGCCCAACCTCTGACGATAAAACCCGCGAGGCGATTGCTCAGGTCCTGAATAAACCGCTGGTACACGACGAAGAGACGTGGAAAACCATTGAACGCCGTCTCGTGACGTTCGGGGTGAAGAACGATCCTTCGAATCGTCTTCAGGCGCGTTTCCCCGAAGGCGCTTCCATTCTGGATAACGCTTCCGGCACCGCACCAGGGTTTAGCGCATGCGTGGCGGGCAGCCAGCTGGTGGTTCTGCCTGGGCCGCCCTCCCAGGCGTTACCGATGCTGGAAGAGACGCTGGCTAACAGCGTGGAAACCGGGCCTGAAAGGAAAAAGCACAGCTGGACCCTGCTCGGCATCAGCGAGAGCGAGGTTGGTTCTATCGTCAGTGCGCTGGTTACCTCCACGGACTGGGACACCCATTTCTTATGGAAAAGCCCTTACGTCATCGTCCAGATTGAGACGCCTGAACATCGGCCTCTGCCGCTTTCGGTGAGGCAAAGTCTGGACAGCGCGCTGCGTCCATATCTTGTGAGTAAACGGAATAAAACGGCGGGAGAAATACTGCAGGAGGCGTGCAGTATTCGCTGGCAGACGTCAGATGCAGACCTCCCGGCTTACCTGCCCGCAGGATCCCAGCCCCGAAAAGGAGAGCCAGCGGTCATGATGGATGTGACGGTCAGCCCCTCGCTCCCTGAGCTTCCGATCGGCGAAGCCCATCTGGGTCAAATGACAATATCGGTTCGTCACCAGAATGGTCGGGCGCATCAGATGACGTTTCCGATGAACAGAACACTGCTTGCGCAAACCCTGCCGGAATATGCCGCCTGGTGTGCCTTAAAAACCCTGACAACACAACATGGATAATTCGACAATGACGACTCACCCGACGCTTCAGTCGCGCCTGCTGGCGCTGGATACGGCAGCCATTTCGGATGCGCTGGACAGTTTATACATTGCGGGTGGCCTTGCGGGCATTAAGCTGCAGGCCGGGGGCGGAAAGCTGGCGGGGCCTGCCTGGACCGTCAAATATGAAGCCTGCGTGGCGGAGAAAAACCAGTTTATGAATGCCGGGAACTATATCGATCAGGTTCCGGCTGGCGCGGTCATCGTTGTGGACAATGGTGGCCGTACTGACTGCACCAGCTGGGGCAATATTCTGACCACCAAAGCCGTGCTTAAAGGCATCGCCGGTTCCGTCATCTACGGCTCAGCCAGGGACATTGCAGACATTCGTCAGATGAATTATCCGCTGTTCGCCAGCAATATCTATATGGTTTCCGGCAAGAACCGTGCGCGGGTCAGCGCGGTACAGTGTGCGCTGCAAATTGAAGGGGTAACGGTCTGCCCCGGCGACTGGATTTTCGGCGATGAGAATGGCGTTCTGGCGATCCCCGCTGAGCAGCTGGAGGAGGTGATCCGTCGGGCAGAAAATGTTGAAAACACGGAACGTGAAATCATTAACGCTGTTCGTGAAGGCACCTCGCTCGACGAAGCCCGACAAACGCTTGGCTACCATGTGCCCTGGGAAGCAAAGGCATGACGCGCCCGTTTTTTGACTACTGGGCGTCCCGCCTGCGCTTTCTGGACGTGCACTATCACGCGCGCCCGGACAGCTATCAGCGGCGTTACTCCGCAATGGAGGCAGGGGAACGTTACGCGCAGCTTCAGGGGGGCGTGGTGCTTAAGAATCACCTGGGGAGCGTCAGCGCGCTGGCATCGGCAATGCAGGAGAGGGGGCTGCCCGTTTTTGGCTCGGTCGTGCTCAACGCCGCCGCGGGGGGAATAAACCTTAACGTTGTCCGCCAGGCGCTGAGTCAGTATCAGTTTGACGGCGCGCCCAGGCTGCTTGTGCACCTGCCAACCGTGGTTCCTACGGCGCATAAAAGCGGATTATCCCGGACGTTCAGTAACGAGTACGCCCGGCATTTTGCCGGGCAGCCGCTCTCGATTGCTGACGATGGGGGTGAATTACGTTCTGGCGTAAAAACACTCATTCATTTTGCCAGGCATCATGACATTGTGCTCTCCTCAGGACATGCGACGAAAGACCAAACGCTGCGTCTGATTGAGGCCGTTGAGCGAGTGGGCGGATGCAGGCTGATGCTGAACCAGCCGGCGAATCCGATGACGGGATTTACCGCCCGGGAACTGCGCGCGCTCGGCGAACACGAGTGGCTCTTTGTGGAGCAGTGCGCCCTGACGGTCTATTTAGGCTATCAGCCCCTCGACGATCTCTATGAGGTGCTGACGGGAGTCCATAACCTGGTTTACAGCTCGGATCTGGGCCAGCCGGGCCAGCCCGACATCGGCGAGTGGCTGGAGGACAGCCACCGCTGGTTCAGAGAGGCCGGGCTGGATGCGGCGCGCATCGATGAGATCGCGCGGCTGAACCCGCTCAGGATGTTGGCGCCGGGGCCGTTGCCAGGTTAAGCGTGCGGAGGAAATCAATAAATGCCTGTTCCTTGGGCGAGGGATGAGGATTGATATGCACCACATACATGGGAAGAGGGGCAGGCATATAGGCATCAAGGGCGGTGATGATTTCTCCCGACTCCATTCCCGCTCTCACGGTGAATTCCGGCAGGTAACAGATCCCCAGCCCGTGATGCACCATATTGCACAGGTCGAGGCTGTTGCTCACCCTGGAGACGTAATGAGGGCGGATTTCAACCAGTTCATCGTCAATAACAAATTTCCAGCTGCGACGGTGGTTATCAAAATGCAGAAGGCAGGTATGCTGGCGCAGCTCGTCAGGATGTTGCGGAATACCGCGATGCTGTGCGTAGGAGCGTGAAAGACAGGTATATTTTCGCCAGTAGCCAATCAGCGTGTAATAAAGGTTGCTGTCGGGGAGTGGCCCGCACTGAAGAGCCAAATCGAAGCCGTGGCTGAACAGCTCCATGCAGTGATTGCCGGTCACGATATCCAGCCTCAGATTGGGATAGCGCTCCAGGAAGGCACCAAGGTGCGGAATAACGTGCTGGTTGCTGATTGAATGGGGTATACCCACCTTGAGATTACCGCCAATTTCGTTACTGAGGCTTTTGACATCCCTGAGACAGGATTCATATTCATCAATAATGAGCAGGCAGCGCTGGTAAAATTGCTCACCGGCCGTCGTCAGTGAAATGCGGCGCGAATTGCGTTTAATAAGCTGTGCATTTACCTCGCTTTCCAGCTTTTCAATTCTGCGGCTGATCATGGCTGGAGAGAGCTTCATGGCCATCGCGGCGGCGCGGAACCCCTGACACTCTACGACCATTCTGAAGGCTTTCATATTTTCCAGCATTGTGTCCTCCTGACGCTGGTCTGGTATCGCTATTCTCGCATTAATTCATCAGCATGTTGTGCTGGTTTTTATTACAAACCGTTATCGCAGCGTGACTATTCTGACAAATTTCGCAGCGGGCAGTTATAGTTAGCCTGTGACTACCAGGTTTAAGAACAGGGAAACTATGATTCGCTTATTCTCGCTCGCGTTAATGCTTGCTGCCATAACACCCGGTGCGCTGGCCGTTACGTACTCACTTCCACCTGAAGGCAGCCGTCTTGTCGGCACCCCCGTTACGGTCGTGGTCCCCCAGGGGAATACCCGGCCGCTGGAGTATTTTGCGGCGCAGTACGGGCAGGGGCTGAGCAACCTGCTGGAAGCAAACCCGGGCGTGGATCCTTTTTTGCCAAAAGCCGGAACGACCTTAACCATCCCTCAGCAGCTGATTTTGCCGGACACCGTCCGCGAGGGCATTATCGTAAATGCGGCAGAAATGCGCCTCTACTATTACCCGCCTGGTGGCAATACCGTTGAAGTGCTGCCCATCGGCATCGGTCAGGCCGGGCGTGAAACCCCGCGTAACTGGGTGACGGCCGTTGAGCGTAAGCAGGAGGGGCCAACCTGGTCTCCGACGCCAAATACGCGGCGTGCCTATGCGGCAGAAGGGAAAACGCTTCCGGCGTTCGTGCCCGCCGGGCCGGATAACCCGATGGGACTGTATGCGATTTATATCGGCAGGCTCTATGCCATTCACGGCACAAACTCGAATTTCGGCATCGGGCTGCGGGTGAGCCAGGGCTGTATTCGTCTGCGAAATAACGACATCAAATACCTTTTCGATAACGTTCCCGTAGGAACCCGCGTCCAGCTTATCGATCGGCCCGTAAAAATGACCACGGAGCCGGACGGCAGCCGCTGGGTGGAAGTTCACGAGCCATTATCACGTAACCGCGCGGAATTTGAGTCAACCCAGAAAGTGCCTCTGCCTATTTCAGCCGCGCAGCGAACGCAGCTGATAAACGAGGGCGCGGGCGCTGAGCTGGAGCGGCGGTCGGGGATGCCGGTTAAGATCGGCATGTGAGGGCATTGTGCGGGCTGGTGCCCTCACCCCGACCCTCTCCCACGGGAGAGGGTGCAAACACTAAAAACGGCAACAAGGTTGCCGTTTTGCATTTACCTTGCGCAGAAAAGCAAAAAGCCCGCTCGTAAGCAGGCTTTTTAAATTTGGCTCCTCTGACTGGACTCGAACCAGTGACATACGGATTAACAGTCCGCCGTTCTACCGACTGAACTACAGAGGAATCGTGTGAACGGGGCGCATATTATCGACCTGCGTTCGCCTTGTCAAAGGGTGGATCAACGCCTTTTGATCGTTTGCTGACAAAATCGGCAAAGTGATGTTTTTGACAGCGGAATGCACCGTCATGGTGCGGGTATACCCCTAATGGGGCAGATCATAAACTGCTGTTTCGGTAATAAAACCCCCCTCCATGATTAGGTTTCCTTATTTTCAGGCGCTTAGCGAACAATTTAGACCGCCTGGTAAAAGTGGCATTCATATTGCAAAACCTGTTCAACAACGACAGCCGGTTCCGGCACAGCATTTCGAACAGGGGGCAAAATGAACTTAAGACGACTGAAATACTTCGTAAAAATCGTCGATATCGGCAGCCTGACTCAAGCGGCAGAAGTGCTGCATATCGCGCAGCCCGCGCTGAGCCAGCAGGTGGCTACTCTGGAAGGCGAGATGGATCAGCAGCTGTTGATCCGCACCAAACGCGGCGTCACGCCAACGGAAGCAGGCAAAATCCTTTATACCCATGCGCGCACCATCCTCCGCCAGTGTGAACAGGCGCAGCTGGCGGTGAATAACGTGGGGCAGACCCTGAGCGGGCACGTGTCTATCGGCCTGGCGCCGGGAACGGCCGCGTCCTCTATTACCATGCCGCTGCTGCAGGCCGTTCGCGCCGAGCTGCCTGAAGTGCTGGTCTACCTGCACGAAAACAGCGGTTCCGTCCTGAATGACAAACTGCTCAATGGCCAGCTGGACATGGCGGTCCTTTACGATCGCTCCCCAGTTGCCGGTATCACCAGCCAGCCGCTGCTGAAAGAAGATCTCTACCTCGTGGGGACCCGGGACTGTCCGGGCCAGAGCGTAGACCTTACCGCCGTGGCAGAGATGAACCTCTATCTGCCGCGCGACTATAGCGCCGTACGCGTACGCGTGGACGAAGCGTTCTCCCTGCGCCGCCTGACGGCCAAAATCATCGGCGAAATTGACTCAATCTCCACGCTTACCGCGGCCATTGCCAGCGGAATGGGCGTGACGGTTCTGCCGGAGTCCGCAGCACGCTCGCTGTGCAGCGCGGCAAACGGCTGGATGGCGCGGATCACCACGCCTTCGATGAGCCTGCCGCTGTCGCTGAACATGTCTGCGCGCGGTTCGCTGTCGCCGCAGGCGCAGGCGGTAAAAGAGATTTTGATGTCGCTGGTCAGCAAGCCGTCGCTTGAGAACCGTGAACTCCAGCTCGTGAGTTGATATTCCATAAAAGCATAAGATGCTGGTTTTTATTATTTGTTCTGCAGCTCGGCTGACTCTAACAATAGAGCTATGTCAGATGCGCCGGAGTGAATCGTGAATTTCCAGCAACTTAAAATTATCCGTGAGGCGGCCAGGCGGGACTACAACCTGACCGAGGTCGCCAATATGCTATATACCTCTCAGTCCGGCGTCAGCCGCCATATCCGCGAGCTGGAAGAGGAACTGGGTATAGAGATCTTTATCCGTCGCGGCAAGCGGCTGCTCGGCATGACGGAGCCGGGTAAGGCTTTGCTCACCATCGCAGAGCGGATCCTCAACGAGGCCAGCAACGTGCGTCGTCTGGCGGATCTCTTCACCAATGACGCCTCGGGCGTACTCACCATCGCCACCACCCACACCCAGGCGCGCTACAGCCTGCCGCCGGTGATTAAAGCGTTCCGCGAACTTTTCCCTGACGTCCGTCTGGAGCTCATCCAGGGCACGCCGCAGGAAATTGAAGCGCTGCTGCAAAACGGTGGGGCGGATATCGGCATTGCCAGCGAACGCCTGAGCAACGACCCGCTGCTGGTGGCCTTCCCCTGGTTCCGCTGGTACCACAGCTTATTACTCCCGGTCGATCATCCGCTGAATCAGGTCTCTCCCCTGACGCTGGAAGACGTTGCGAAATGGCCGTTGATCACCTACCGCCAGGGGATTACCGGGCGTTCACGCATTGATGAAGCCTTCAACCGCAAAGGGCTAACGCCGGATGTGGTGCTGAGCGCGCAGGACTCCGATGTGATCAAAACCTACGTTGAGCTGGGCCTGGGCATTGGTCTGGTTGCGGAACAGTCCAGCGGAGAACGCGAGGACGGGAATCTGGTGCGTCTTGATACGCGTCATCTGTTTGACGCCAATACCGTATGGCTTGGCCTGAAGCGCGGGCAGCTGCAGCGCAACTACGTGTGGCGCTTTATCGAGCTCTGCAACGCCGGGCTGTCGGTGGATGAGATTAAACGCCAGGTGATGGAGCCGGAAGAAGTGGCGATTGATTATCAGATTTAGCTGCTGGCCTGCCCGGTAGCGCTGCGCTGACCGAATCTGGGGCAGGGATGTCGTCACTTGTTGTATGTCGTGGGGACATGCTGCTGCATCAATTCAACAATCCAATCAATAAAAACGCGCAGCCTGGCGTTGACATGGCGGTTCGGCGGAAATGCCAGGTACAGGGGCATTGGGTTAATTCGCCATTGCTCAAATAGCGGAATTAAGGCGCCACAAGCCTGATGTGCTGCCGCCATATAGACGGGTAGCGCAATCACGCCTAATCCCGCGAGCCCAGCTTCGAGGTAGGCGTTGCCATCATCCACTGCAAGCACATAGCTGGCCTTGATTTCAATATGTTCACTCTCACCGTGCAGTACCAGAGGATCAATCTTACCGGTGCGTGAGGACAAGAATCCCACTATGCGATGGTCCGTGTTTTCCAGCTCTCGCGGATGCTCAGGGGCGCCGAGGCGTTCCACATAGCTCGGTGCGACGTAAACACCGATTTGCAAATCGGCGACATGGCGTGCGATCAGGGACTGGTCGTTGATTTCGCCACCCCGCAGGACGCAATCCACATTGTCGCCGATCAGATCCACCACCCGGTCACTTACGCCCATATCGAACTGGATATCCGGGTAGCGCGCGTGAAAAGCCGGTAGCGCGGGCACCAGCACCAGGCGGGCGAGAGGCGTGGGCACGTCTATCCGTAGCCGTCCCCTGGGCGTCATCGCCGAACTGGACAGGCTGTTTTCAGCATCCTCCATGTCCGCCAGCAGGCGGATGACGCGCTCATAGTAGACCGCGCCATCAGGAGTGACGCCGAGCCTGCGGGTGGTGCGATGGAGCAGCCTGACGCGCAGGCGCGCTTCCAGCTGCTGAATAAGCTGCGTCACCGTGGTTTTGCTCATATGAAGCGTTTGGGCTGCCTTTGTGAAACTGCCTGCCTCCACCACGCGAGCAAAGGCGCGCATCGCATCGAAACGATCCATCCCTTGTCCTCTCTTTTCACCGATTGTTTGGATATTACAAACAATGATGGACAAAGTCGCTTGTTTATTCGCCGGATCCTGCACACTGTAAAGTGTCTTTATGTTCACCGGGCAGATTTCGCCCCATTATAAAGGTACTAACATGGCAACACGCGAAGCAGTTTTTCCCTTCGGACGACAGGCGCTCTATGAGCGCAATCGGTATTCACCCGCAATCAAATCTAACGGCTTCCTGTTTGTTTCGGGGCAGGTCGGTAGCCGGGAGGATGGTTCGCCTGAAGAGGATTTCAACGCGCAGATCCGGCTGGCATTCGATAACCTTAATGCTGTTCTTACGGCTGCGGGCTGCACGTTCGATGACGTGGTTGACGTTACCCTCTTTGTCGTCGATCCCGAGTCAAACCTCGACGCTATCTGGAGTATCCTGCCAGAATATTGGGGGGAAGCGCCTTATCCTACGTTGACCGGGATCGGCGTGACGTGGCTGTACGGATTTAAGTTTGAGATTAAGGTGATTGCCAGGCTGGATGCGATTTTGAGTTAACATCAGAGACGCAGAAAAGCAAAAAGCCTGCTTTAAAAGCAGGCTTTTCAAATTTGGCTCCTCTGACTGGACTCGAACCAGTGACATACGGATTAACAGTCCGCCGTTCTACCGACTGAACTACAGAGGAATCGTGTGAACGGGGCGAATATTATCGACCTGCGTTCACCTTGTCAAAGGGGGAAAGTAAACTTTTCGTTCGTTTGCCGACAATTTCAGCAAATCGCTGATTTTATGGCAAATTTGCGTTGAAATTACACAGCAAAATGCGCCGCCCGCAGGCGGCGCGCAGGATCAGAACAATACGGAGTAGTTCAGACCAAAGGTACGTCCGCGGCCTTTATAGGTATACAGGCCCGGTGCACCGTAGGTTGGGCTATACAGCCCCGGCGCGCGCTGGCCCCAGGCGGTGGTGTAGTCTTTGTCCAGCAGGTTTTCCACGCTGAAGCTGACCTTGCCCACCGGCAGGGCGTAGCTGCCCAGGAAGTCGACCGTGTTATAGCCATCGATCTTCTTGCCGTCGGAGTCTGACACGTCAAAGGTCTGCGTGCTCTGCACCCGCAGGGTCCAGTCGCCCGGCGCCCAGTTGACCCATGCGCTGGCTTTCGACGGGCTGGCGCTGTCGACCGTCAGCTTCTCCCATTTCCCGTTTTCGCGGGTTTCAGACTTGATAGCGTTAAAGTTCGCACCGGTGCTCCAGTCGCTGTCGGTGAAGAAATAGTCCACCTGACCTTCCACCCCGTAGATACGACGCTTGTCGTCTTCCAGGTTGATGGTCATATCCGTCTTGTTGATGGTGATGGTTTTATCCGAGAGCGAGTAATACGCCGCGACCTGCGTGCGCAGGTTATCGCCGGTGTAGCGCCAGCCCAGTTCATAAGCGTTGACCTTAATACCGTCCAGCGTCGAGTCGTTCACGTTGACGCTGTTCAGCAGGCGATAGTGACCGTTGCTGAGCTGATAGGTGCCCGAGCCGTAGTACTTCGCCAGGTCCGGAATTTCGAAGCCCTGGGAGAAGTTAAACCACACCTGCTGCTGTTCGGTCAGGCGACCGAGGATCCCGGCGTTGAACAGGAAGTTGTTGTAATCGGTTTTCCCGCCCGGTACCGCGTCGGCGGAGGTGGCTTTCCCGGTGGCGATGGCCTGCTGCTGGGCGTAACCGACAAAGTCGTCCACCTTGTTTTCGGTGTACTGGTAGCGCACCCCGCCGCTCAGGGTGATGGCGTCAATGTCGTAGCTGGCCTGCAGGAACGGGGCGAGGTTGGTGATGCTGTAGCCCGGGTAACGGCCCACGTTGTAGGCGTTATCCAGCTCCATGCCGCCGCTCGCCGCCGCTTTGCTCAGGTTAAAGAACTGCTGGTTAGCATCGAAGGTTTCGTGGTCGGCATCCACACCCCAGGTCAGCGTTAAATCGTCCACCGGCTTGCTGTTCAGCGTCAGCTTGCCGCCGTAAAAATCGGTTTTCTGCTGGGACGCGCCGATGCTGCTCACCACGCCTTTGGTCAGGGTCGGGAACGGATAATAGGTCAGGCTCTCGTCGCGATAGTAAATCTGCGCGACCAGATCCTGGCCCCAGAAGTCGGTATTGGAGTACTGCAGGTTAATCAGATGGCGCTCGGTACCCGGTACGCGGTCAGAATCAAGATTACCTTTGTTGTAGGCGGTCGCATCCCCCGTTACCGCCGAGAAGTTCTTCCCGAGATACAGCCCATGCTTGCCGTCGGACTCGCTCTTGTAGTACTGCGTCGTCAGCTGCAGCTGCTGATGATCGTCGATGTTGATGGTGCCCGTGCCCATCACATCAATACGGTCGGAATACTGGAGGCCGGTCTGGGTGTTATCGATAATCACCTCGTCGCCGTTGCCGTCATACCAGCCGCCATAGCGCTGATACGACACCGACAGACGACCGGAAGCGTTGTCGTTGCCGCCGCTTACGGCTGCCGACACGTTCTCATCGTGGTCGTTGTGGCTGTTAAATCCGCTCTTGGTCCCGGTCTGGAACTCAACTTCGGTCTCCGGCTGGCCTTTTTTGGTGACGATGTTCACCAGGCCGCCGGTGCTGCCGCCGCCGTAGAGTGAGGTGGCGCCGGAGATCACTTCAATACGGTCAATGTTAAACGGATCGATAGAGTCCAGCTGGCGGCTGTCGCTGCGGGACGAGTTCAGGCGAACGCCGTCCACCATCACCATCATGGAGCGGCCGCGCAGGTTCATGCCGTAGTTGGTACGCCCCTGGCTGCTGACGTCCATGCCCGGGATCAGCTGCGCCAGCACTTCCTTAATCTCTTTTCCGCCCTGAACCTGCTGCTCAATTTCAGCCCGCTCAATGACCCAGGTGGTCTGCGCCATCTCCGCCACGCTGCGGTGCGCGCGGCTGGCGGAGACAACGATATTTTCTTCCTTTTGTTCTTCCGCCCACGCAGAGGTAGAAAGCATTGCAAGCAAGCAAGGATTTAAAACCCAAAGATGAGAACGTTTCATTGTTATGTTGATCCTGATTGTGTGTGTCAGTACTCGGTGGTTTTTGCTAACGATTTAAAAACCTGGCTGCTGTCCGGGCTGGCGGTGGTGCGCCAGTGGATAACGCCGGGGGTGGTGGCCAGCTCAAACGGCTCGTCGGCGTGCGCGCGATTCAAGATCCGCGCCGCGCGCCAGGCCATCAGGCTGAGCTGGGGTTCGGCAATGCCGAGACGGTGCATCCCCGCATTCACGGCGAACAGGCGGTTGCTCTGCGGGCCGTCCCATTCGAGGGTGAAATCGTTGTTGATGCAGAAGGCTTCGTCCGTATCCAGATGCAGGCGATGAGACAGCGGCGCGAGGAAAGCGGGCTGCACGGCGCGGTAGCCGGTGGCGAAGATCGTCACGTCGCTCTCCAGCTGCTCGCGGCCGCCGTCGAGGTGATGCTGAATGTTCAGACGATGTCCGTTTTCCTGGCGCGTCAGGGACGTCACCGAGCGGGACGGCAGGAGATGCGCCCAGGGTTTTTCACGCAGCACTTCGAAGCGGTGGTACATGGCGCGGTAAATCGCCAGCAGGGACTCGGTGGTGATACCGTCGGACGTCATCTTCTGTTCGTGCAGCATCTGACGACGGGCCTCTTCGCCGAGGGTTGAGAAGCTGTCCACGTACTCCGGCGTGAAGTACTCGTTGGCAAAGGCGGCTTCATCCAGCGCGTTGTAGTTATTGCGGCGCGATACCCAGTTCAGGCTCAGCGGCTGGCCCCATTCGCCGCGGAAGATATTCAGGAACAGGTCGGCCCCGCTCTGGCCGCCGCCGACGACGGTGACGCGCTTGCCCGCAAGATCCGGCGTGCGCAGCATCATCTCGCTGGCGTGGAAGCAGGTATCGTCCTGAACGGTGACGCAGTCAGGCAGGTTGATCTGTTTGCCAATCCCCACGCAGACGTGGCGCGCCAGGAAGCGGTCGCGCTGGGTCACCACTTCAAACAGGCCGCTTTTCTCGTCAAAGCTCACCTGCTGCACCTGCTGGCTGAAGGCGAGGTTGGTGAGGTTTTCCGCCGCCCAGCACAGGTAGTCCGCAAACTCCTCGCGGGAGACGGTGCGCTGCTCGGTGGTCAGGAAGCGGTAGAACTTTTTGCGCTGCACCAGGTAGTTCAGGAAGCTGTGGCGGTTGGTTGGCTCCACGGCGCTGACCAGATCCTTCAGGAAGCTGGTCTGCATGTGGCAGTCCGGCACCATCATCCCCGGGTGCCAGGAAAAGTGCGGCTTGCGCTCAAGGAACAGCGAGCTAAAGCCGTCCAGCCCTTCGGCCAGAGCGGCGATGCTGAGGTTAAACGGGCCAATACCAATGCCGATGAAATCATAGGTTTTCATTGCGCTGACTCCCGGGAGGCGAGAAAAAGAGGGTTATCAAGGTCGGTGACGTAGTTCGGCAGCATGCGGCTGCCGCCGTCGTGTTCGGAGAAGGTCAGTTTGACCGGGTTGAGGATCACGCGAATAATCTGCGGCTTGAAGAGATCGAATTTGGCGAAGCGCTCTGCCAGATCCGGGTGCGCCGCCATATACTCCCGTAAAACTCCGGCCAGAATCTGGTAGAAGCGCGTTTCGCTCACGCCGCATTGCAGGGTGAGGCGCGAGATAAAGCGCAGCACCGTCACAAAGTTGCCGGTTTGCAGGTCGTGAATGATGTAATCCGCGCTCAGGCGCGCCGTGACGGCCTTCACCTGCTCCGGCAGGCTCTGCGCCTGCGGGAAATCCTCATCCACCAGGCGCATATCGCCCTGGAAATCCTTCAGCAGGATGCGCTGCGGGACGTAGTCCTTTATCACCAGCGTCACGTTCTGGCCGTGGGCAATCAGCGCCACGCCGTAGCGGCAGAGCAGGTGATAGAACGGGATCACCGTTGCCTCAAACAGCTTTTCCAGCCACGCGTCGGCGCTTAGCCCCGAACGTTTAATCCACGCGTCGATCAGCGGGCGCCCTGCATTGTCGGTTTCCATCAGCGCCGCCATCAGCACCGCCTGCTCACCGTCCTCTAAATAACAGGACGGGTTCTCGCGCCAGATCACCCCCAGCATCTCCTGATAGCGGTAGGGCGCTTTCGGCAACGCGGCGTAGCCCGGATGCGACAGATAGCCGGCGGCGGGTTCGCCAAGCACCTGCGCGCCAGAGCGGGCAAGCGTGGCGTCGGTGGCAAACTGCTGCTGAAGCCAGCGCGAGGCCAGCGGCCCGGCGGCAATGTACTTGCCCGGAATGCCGCGATAGCAGGAGGTGTTGTAGATAGTCAGCGGAAGCTTGATGTCGTACGGCGTGCGACGGCTGGCGTTGGTGAGCGTGCGCAGTGACTGCTGCGCCAGATACTCATCGCCAAATTCGCCCAGCTCAACCATCTCTCCGCGCGCCAGCTGCGCCAGGAAATGAAGGGCAATTTTCTGCTGCCACTGCCACGGGTGCAGCGGCACCGGCAGCCAGCCGTCGTCAAGACCCAGCGCCTGCCAGCGGGCGTCAAAGCGGGCGCGCTCGGCGTTGTCCATGGCGCTCGCCAGCAGAGCGTTGATATCGCAATCGGCGTCGCTGCTCCAGACCAGATGCGCCCTCTGAACGGCAACCCAGTGCAGACGAAAACGTCCCCGATACTCAGGCGCGTACTGACGCAGCGCGTCCAGCCCCCAGCCGCGGCGGCCTTTGTTGAAAATAAACTTCGGGTGACCGCTCATCAGACACTGTAACTCGTCCGGGTCGAGGCGGATCAGCGCGTCCGCGTCCAGCGCTTCACGCGCCTGCAGCAGCTGCATGTCTCCGCGCAGGGTGGCGTAGAGATCTTCCATGTGCTCTGCCGTTTGCGCGTCGCTCATCTCCAGCACCGTCGCCAGCTGCAGCAGCGCGCTTTCCGCTTCGACGGCGTTGCCGCTGGCGGCGATCAGGCTGTTGGGGTCGATATGCAGCCAGCCCCAGATCCCGCGCGTGGCGCGAAACTGCCAGGACTCGTTGCCCATGGTGATGCGCCAGCCGTCCGACGACACCGGCTCAGCGCGCAGGGTGCCTTCATATTCCAGCTCGGCGAGGATCTTCGCCACCATCTCGCGGTTCACTTTCTGCCAGAGCGCGTTCACAGTTCCACCTCGCTGAAGAAGCGGTGACGCTGGCTCATGATGAGGCGCGAGCGCTTGTGCGGGAAGTCGAACTCTTTCATCGTGTCAAAACCGGCGGAGGCCAGATGGCGGAACAGGCGCTGGTTGTCGAAGCGCGGCTCGGCGACGATGCGCGCGGTGCGCGGTTCATCGAGATACAGATAGTGGCTCAGCCCGCGCAGCCAGCTGCGGATGTACTGCGCGCCGCGCCAGTTCTCTTCGCCCACCAGCATGTGCAGGCCGCGGTCAAACGGCTGCCAGCGGTAGTGGCGGCCAATGCGGTCTTCCGCCGCCCAGTAGAGCTCAAAATAGCCGAACGGCTGGTCGTCGAAGCAGCCGATAACCGGGTAGCAGTACGTCGAGTCAAGCTGGCGGCGCAGGTAGTTTTCCTGTTCGGCCTGCGGGCCCGCCATCTCCCAGAAGGCGTTCACGCGCGGGTTGTTCATCCATTGGGTAAAGCGTTCGCCGTCCAGCGCCACGTCGGCCACGCGGAAGCTGAGGGTGCGCTTAATTTGCGGATCGTAGCGACGGTACACTTCGCCCTGCGGGCGATGAGGACGCAGCGGGAAATACAGCTGACGGCTCTCATCAAACTGCATCCCGCCGCTGGCCTGGGATTGTTCGCCTTTCAGCCACAGCGGCAGCTGCCAGAAGGTTTCGCGTGCCAGATAGTCCCCGTGGGCCAGGCTAAACAGCGCCTGCGCCTGGGGTTCATCCTGCCAGGTCGCCCAGGGCAGGGTAATGCCGGTCAGCGCGGGTGCGGCAACAAACAGCTGATCCAGGGCTTCGACCAGCCAGCCGTCCGGGATCCCGTTCAGACGCTCCAGCACCGCGCTGCCGTCGAGACCCAACGTCAGCGGCAGCGCGCGATCCGTGGCGGTGCAGCGAAAGCCATAGCCGGAATGGACGATATTCGCGATTGCCATTACGCCTTCTCCTTGTAAAACGGGTTGCTAAAGTCGAAATAGATCACCGCCGGATCGGCGATGGTGTTTTCATTGCGATCGTGCAGGTAGCAGAAGAAGTTGCCTTTGCAGTTCCAGGTCGGGCTGTCGAGCACGTAGTCGAGGCAGCGGGTCTGCTTTGCCGTGCGGCGCAGTTCGGCCAGCGCGTCGCGCACCCGGGACATCAGGCTCTCCTCGCTGTCGAAACCGGCGGCGGCAAGGGCGGCGGTGACGGCAAGGGTAGAGTTCAGCAGCAGGTAATAAGGGAAGTAGCGCAGCAGCTGGCTCTCACCGAAGCGGTTTTCCACCTCCGTTTCGCCCGCCTCTTTCAGCCACGCGTCGGCTCCTTCGGTCCACGCGCTGCCCTGGCAGTCGCGGTAGATCAGCCCGACGGGGAAATCCTGCTGCATCTCAACGAGGATATTTTGCTGGTGCGCCAGCAGGACCAGACCGTAGTCCGCCTCGGCGCTGAACAGCGGAAGTAATACGCGGTCGCAATAGGCGTCCAGCCAGCAGCGGGCGGCCTGGGCGAGCGGTAATTCCAGACGCTGGCTCAGACGGCGCACCGCGGAGGCCAGCAGGCTGTCGCCGCCGTCCGGCGCGGCCTGGGTCAGGCTCACCAGCACGTTGGTCTGGGTCTCTGGCGTATCGAACAGCAGGTTGACGCGCAGGGCCATCAGGCTCTCTTCCTGAATAGCGCCGCTCTCGTCACGCAGCCCCGCCCAGCCGTCTTCCTGCATCACGCGCATGGTCGGGTAGCGTGCCTGCAAATCTTGCCAGCGTTCCGTTTTCGCCAGGCGCGCCAGGCGCATTCCGCGCTTGACCTCTTTAACCGACAGCGTGCGCACGGAGTTGGTCAGGCGCACGCTGAGGGAGAACTTAATCATGTCGCTGTTGGTTTCGCTGTACAGCGAGCGGGACGAGCTGGTGGGCAGCCACTGCGCGCCCGCTTCACCCAGGTCCTGCAATGAACCGTTTTCCGCCAGACGCTGGCACCACTCCTGCTCCAGCAGATAGTCGGCCTGCCACGGATGCATCGGCAGCAGCCAGCGGGTGTCGGTGAAGTGGCCGAGCAGCTCAGGCGCGCTCTGGGCCGCGAAGCGCAGCAGACGCTCGCGCAGGGAGACGTTCAGGCTGTCGCCAGCAACGAGCGTGCTCTCAACGGCAAACCAGCGCAGCGGGAAGCGGGAGGCGAAATCGGGCAGATAGCGACGCGCCTCGGTTTCGCTGAACGGCTCGTGGGATTTTGGCGCCGGGTGAAATGCGTGGCCGACCAGCAGCGCCTGTTCCGCGTCGGCAAACGTCAGCGGCCTATCGCGCAGGTTTGCCCAGCTGTGGCGCAGATCGATAGCCTGCCAGGTGTGCGCATGGCTTTCGAGAACGCGCTGCTTAAAACGCGTCAGCGTATCGGCATCCAGCGAGCCTTTTACTGACGGTTTTTCAAGAATTAAATCAACTAGTTGGTCAAATGTGACGGCGTCACCGTCATCACTGTTGCTTTGAATAAGCGTTGCCGGGAAACGGTACTGATGATGCTGGGTAGAGGAGAAATAGCGTACCGGAACCCGAAGCGCCTGGGTTTGTGACAGCGGGATATGAATGTCCGGTAACGCATCCGCAGCGGTAGCGGGGAGATAGCGCCAGTCCTTCGTTTCGCGCAACAGGGCGTTTAAAAAACACTGGGCTGCAACGTCTGTACCGGCAGAGCGGGGCAGAGCACGCATAGATGTACCTCATTCCATGATTGATAATAATTCTCGTTATGATATTCATTCTGTTTACAGCCGCAACCATTTTTGCAATATTTGTTTTCATAAACTTCATAATTTCCACACATTTATTGACACTATGTTCACATTTTCATGCGCACTGACTCTGAAATATTGACCGAAAACGTCACCTCTAAAGCCAACTGGCCCCTGGCGCTCTGTGCGGGTTTATTAGGTATCGGGCAAAACGGCCTGCTGGTGATGCTCCCGCAGCTGGTGACCCTGACCGGGCTATCGCTCTCGGTCTGGGCCGGTCTGCTGATGTTCGGATCCATGCTCTTTTTACCGGCATCGCCATGGTGGGGACGCCAGAGCGAGCGGCGGGGGTGTAAGGCCGTGATGGTGGCCTCGCTGAGCGGCTATCTGGCCAGTTTCGTCGTCATGGCGCTGGTGGTCTGGGCGATGGCGGCCGGAAGGCTGGATACTTACTGGGGACTGGCAGGGCTGATCCTCTCGCGCCTGCTCTACGGACTGACGGTCTCGGGGCTGGTGCCTGCGGCCCAGACGTGGGCTATTCAGCGTGCGGGGCTGGAGAAGAGAATGGCGGCGCTGGCGACGATAAGCTCCGGCCTCAGCTGCGGACGTTTGCTCGGCCCGCCGCTGGTGGCGCTGATGCTCAGCGTCAGCCCGGTAGCGCCGCTCTGGCTGATGGCGATCGCGCCGTTAATCGCCCTGCTGCTGGTGCTTCGCGAAGTCGCGGACCCGCCGCTGCCGCCGGTGGCGCACCAGGCGACCCGCCTGCAGGCCTCCATGCTGCCGTTCCTGCTGCTGGCGCTGCTGCTGGCGGCGCTGGTCAGCCTGATGCAGCTTGGCCTGTCACCGCATCTTAGCCCCCTGCTGGAGGGCAATGCCCGGGACATCAGCCATCACGTTGCGCTTCTGCTGAGCCTGGCTGCCCTGGCCACGCTCGCGGCGCAGTTTCTGGTGGTCCGCCCGCAGCATTTCACCCCGGTGACGTTACTCTGCATCGCGGCGGTGCTGATGGTGGCCGGGCTTGGTCTGATGTCCGTCGCGGGTTTAACGCTGTTCTACGTGGGGATTGTTATCACGTCACTCGGGGCGGCGATGGCCACGCCGGGCTACCAGCTGCTGCTGAACGACAGGCTGACCACCGGGAAAGGGGCGGGCGTCATCGCCACCAGCCACACGTTAGGCTACGGCGTCAGCGCGCTGCTGGTGCCCGTAGTGACGCGCTTTTACGGCGAGCAGTCTTTAACGGTGGCCGCATGGGGAATGGCATTGCTGTTTTTAGCGTTGAGCATAGGGGTACGGTCAACCGAGCGTACCCCTGCTGAAAAACCTTAATGGATCTGGCGGGAGGAATGGCCGCCAGACTCCTCATTTTGCCGCAGACGCTGGAGGGGATCCTGCTGATAAAACTGGCAGAAGCGCTGCCACAGCGCCGGGAAGCGGGGCGCGAAGAGCTCGGGCGCGCTGAAGAAATACTCCGAGAGTACCGCAAAACACTCGGCCGGGTCGGTTGCCGCATAGGCGTCAATGCTGGCCGCGCTTTCGCCGACCAGGTCTATTTCATCCTGGATGTTATCCATCGCCGCGTGCAGATCGTGCTCCCAGCCCGCCACCTCGCGAAGCGGGATTAGCGGTACTCCGCTGGCGCGATCGCCGTTGCGGGTATCGAGCTTGTGCGCCACTTCATGAATAATCAGATTAAAACCGGACGCATCGAACGAGTCCTGAATGTCGAGCCAGTTCAGGATAATCGGCCCCTGCTGCCAGCTTTGTCCGGACTGCACCACGCGCTGGTTGTGCACCAGCCCGATATCGTCCTGCCATTCGTCATCCACCACGAACGGCGCGGGATAGATAAGCACTTCGTGGAAACCGTCCAGCCACTCAATGCCGAGCTCAAGCACCGGCAGACAGAAAAGCAGGGCGATGCGCGCGTTTTTCAGGGGATCGAGTTCGAAACCCTGCAGTGGAACCAGGCGTTTTTGCTGTAAAAAACGATCCGCCAGCTGAACCAGTTTCGCTTGTTCATCCGGCTTAAGATTAGCCAGAACAGGGATCGTCAGCGCGTCATCCCATGGCAGCGCCATATCCCGGCCAGCCTCATTCGTTTTCCAGGGCCACTTTATCATCGCTTTGCTCGCAAACTCGTCACTTGAACAAAAATGGGAAAGTCAGATTCGGTTAAGATGCCAGAAAATCGCTCGCTGCGACAATTCCAGCCTGAATAAACTATCATTCGTACGTAGCGGTGGGTAGCGGTTTGCGGGCATCACCTTCATTTTGTGAAGTCTGTCGTAGCCTTAACCCACAGGTTCAGTGAAGAAATCAGTACGGTATTGAAAAATGAGTGATTTCAAAGGTAACAAGCAGGACCTGCCCAGCCGTGCGTGCGCGCACTGCCAGCGGCCTATGACGTGGCGCAAGAAATGGGCGAAATGCTGGGATGAGGTCAAATACTGTTCCGAGCGCTGTCGCAGGAGCCACCGTTGACCGAACTGCGCCTGATCCTGGGCGATCAGCTTAATCCGCACCATAGCTGGTTTGATGCCTGCAATCCGAATGTCATTTACGTGATGCTTGAGCTGCGGGCGGAAACCGCGTACGTGCTTCATCACGCCCAGAAAGTGATCGCCATCTTCGCGGCCATGCGCGCGTTTGGCGCTGCGTTAAAGGAAAAGGGGCATCGGGTGAGGTATGTCCGGCTCTCTGACAGCTCCAACCGCGGCGCGCTGGAAGACAATCTCAACGCGCTTGTCGCGCATTACGGCGCGGACAGGGTGCTGTGGCAGGAGCCCGACGAATGGCGTCTTGATGCGCAGCTGCAGGCGTGGGCGAAAACGGCGTCCGTCGAAACGGCCTGCGTCAGCAGCGAGCATTTCTTCACCACCCGTGAACAGGTGAGCGCGTTTTTTGCAACGCGTAAGAGCTGGCGAATGGAGTACTTTTACCGGGAAATGCGTCGTCAGCACGGCATACTGTTGACCTCAGAAGGCGAGCCGGAAGGAGGAAAATGGAATTTTGATGCTGAAAACCGCAGGCGCTGGTCAGGCGAGCCCCCCGCGCCGGAGGATTCGCGTCCGCGCCACGATTATTCAGCCTTATGGGCGGAGATCCAACGCTGCGGCGTAAACACCTTCGGCGAACCGCAGGCCGGGAATTTTCGCTGGCCGCTCAACCGTTCGGAAGCCAAAGCCGGGCTGGATGAATTTATCACTCACGTGCTCCCGCAGTTTGGTGCCTGGCAGGACGCGATGCACGCGGAGGAGCCTTTTCTTTTCCACTCGTTAATTTCATTCGCGCTGAACACCAAAATGCTTAATCCGCGGGAAGTGGTGGCTGCCGCCCAGCAGGCATGGCGTTCGGGCCATGCGCCGCTGCCTGCCGTTGAAGGGTTTATCCGACAAATTCTCGGCTGGCGGGAGTACGTGCGTGGGATTTACTGGTCGCAGATGCCGGGCTATCGGGAGCTGAATGCCTTAGACCAGCACGCCCCGCTTCCGGACTGGTTCTGGACGGGCAAGACGCAGATGCGCTGCCTGGCGCATGCCGTTGGACAGTCGCTCACCGAGGCTTACGCCCACCATATCCAGCGCCTGATGGTCATCGGGAACTTTAGCCTGCTCAGCGGCCTGTCGCCGCAGGCGGTTCATGAATGGTATCTGGGGGTCTACATTGATGCCTTTGAATGGGTGGAGCTGCCCAATACTCTCGGCATGAGCCAGTTTGGCGATGGCGGGCTGCTGGCCAGCAAGCCCTACGTCTCGAGCGCGTCATATATTCATAAGATGAGTAATTACTGTCAGGGGTGCCGGTATCAGCACAATCAGCGTACCGGAGAGATGGCGTGTCCCTTCAATGCCCTTTACTGGGATTTCTTTGCGCGCAATCAGGCGCGTCTGGGCAACAATCCCCGCCTGGGTATCGTCTTTAAACAGCTTGCGGACATGAAGGAGGAGGAGCGGCAGGCCATTGCCGATCGCGCCGGGTATATTCGCCTGCATCTCAACGACCTCTGACGTATTTCAACACCGCGCCGGTTGCGGTGGGTCAATAAGACGCTATTATTTTGGACTTTGCTGCGTATTCCCTGACAGGACATCCAGACGCTATGCCCGTGAATTTTGACCTTAACGATCTTTATGCTTTCAGAGCGTTAGTGGAATACGGTAACTTCCGTGTCGCTGCGGAATCTATCTGCTTATCCCAGTCGGCGCTGAGCCGCAGGATTGAAAAGCTGGAAGCCGCGCTGGGAAACCGGCTGTTTGACCGTACCACCCGCCGCGTGGCCTTAACCCTATACGGGCAAAACTTTGCTGAACGCTCCGCGCAGCTGCTCGACAACGTTGAGTCAATGCTGGCGGATGTTGATAAAGTCAGTGAAGAGCGGACGGGGCTGATCACGGTTGCCACGGTACCGTCCGCCGCCTGTTACTTTATGCCTGATGTGATCCGTCGTTTTCAGTCTCGCTATCCGCGCGTTCGCATTAAGCTCATCGACAGCAGCGCGGGGAATGTGATTGACGCCGTGGCCCGAAGCCAGGCGGATTTTGGCATCTCCTTCGCAGGAAACTTGCCCTCTGACATCGAATTTTTCCCGCTGGTGGAGGATATCTATGTTGCGGCGTGCCGAAAGGATCACCCGCTTGCGCAGAAGCGTCACCTGACGTGGCAGGAATTTTACCAGCAGGATTATATCTCTCTCGATAAAACGTCAGGCAACCGTAACCTGCTCGATCGGATGCTGGGGGATATCATTCCCGAACGCCCCAGCGTCTGCGAAACGCGCCACGTTACTACGATGCTCGGCATGGTAGAGGCGGGGATCGGCATTGCTGCCGTTCCCGCTATGTCGATGCCGACGTCAGAGCATACGCTGCTGACGCATCTGCCGCTGGTGGCGCCGGAAGTGAAACGCACCGTGGGGCTTATCCGGCGCCGGGGGCGCATCCAGTCCTACATTGCGGCTGAACTGGAAAAGCAGATTACCGAGCAGTATCGCCGGACGTAACGGGGATCATCCCCGTCGCCTGGATGACGGCCCTTGAGGGCGGCGAGGCGAGATAGGTCAGCAGCGCTTTCCCCTCCGCGGGATGTTCTGCATGGCGGGTGACCGCGCCCGCGAAGCGCGTGATGTACTGCAGATTGTCAGGGATTTTCCCGATAAAGGTGACGCCCTGAACCGGCAGCAGCTCGCTGACCTGCTGGAAGCCCACGGCGTATTTTCCTTTCGCCACCTCTGAGGCGACCGGAATGCGCTCAACCATTGTCGCTTTGCCCGCCACGTCCTTTTCAATCCCCAGCTTTTTGAACAATGCCTGGCTGACATACCTGCCGCTAGCGCTGTCAGAGTAGGCGATGGAGCTGGCCTGCAGCAGCGTGTTACGCAGACTCGCCTCGCTGCTGATATCAGGAACATCCGCACCTTTTTTCACCACCATGCCAACGGGAGAGTCCGCGAGTTCAGTTCGCGAACCCGGCTGGGTCTGGCTGGCTTTTTCAAGCTTCTCCAGCGCATCCCCGACCATAATCACCACGTCGGCTTTTTCGCCGCGCGCCAGTCGGTTTGGGATCGCCTGCGGCGTCGTGCCCATTGAGGGGCCGGGGATGATCACGATTTTATCCCCGGTCCGGCGTTCATATTCCGGGGCCAGCTTTTCCAGGGCGGCTTTGAAGCCGCCTGAGATCATGACCTTCACGTCCTGGGCACAGGCATTGACGCTCAGGAGTGTCAGCACCAGCGCGCTGGCGGTATAGCGATAAGTGCGTTTCATACTGCCCCCTGTGACTTGACGGTGTTTTGCAGCGATACCGCGCGGCGGCGGTAGAGGTAGAGCGTGGCCAGCAGGGCACACACGGCAGCGAAGCTCATCCAGTAGCCAGGCGACGCTTTGTCACCGGTGTATTCAATCAGCGCGGTGGACATTACCGGGGTAAAGCCGCCAAAGACCGCCGTTGCCAGGCTGTAAGCCAGAGAGAACCCCGCCACGCGCACTTCAGCAGGCATAATCTCCGTCAGGGCCGGGATCATCGCGCCGTTATACAGGCCGTAGAGGAAGGAGAGCCACAGCAGCACGCTCAGCATCATGGAGAAGCTGGGGGCGCTCGCCAGCAGCGTCAGGGCAGGGTAGCTGGTCGCCAGCGCCAGCAGGGCCATGGCAATCAGCACCGGCTTGCGCCCGAAGCGATCCGACAGCGCGCCGCCCACCGGCAGCCAGATGAAGTTAGAAATCGCCACCAGCAGCGTGACCAGCAGGCTGTCCGAGGCGCTGAGCATCAGCACCTTTTTGCCAAAGGTGGGGGCGTAGACGGTGATCAGGTAGAACGCGGTGGTGGTCATCGCCACCATCAGCATGCCCGCGACCACCACCTGCCAGTTGCCAAGCAGCGTTTTAAAGACCTGACGCATCTCCAGATGATGGCGGCGCGCGCTGAACTCTTCTGTTTCCTCCAGCTTGCGGCGCAGGAAGAAGATAAACGGCACGATTAAACAGCCGAACAGGAACGGGATGCGCCAGCCCCATTCGCGAATGGCGCTCTCCTCCATCAGGGCATTCAGGGCAAAGCCCATCGCCGCGGCGACCATAATGGCGACCTGCTGGCTGCCGGACTGCCAGCTGGTGTAAAACCCTTTGCGGCCCGGCGTGGCGATTTCAGCCAGATAGACCGAGACGCCTCCAAGCTCTGCACCGGCGGAAAAGCCCTGCAGCAGACGGCCCGTCAGCACCAGCAGCGGCGCCCACAGACCGATGCTTTGATAAGAGGGGATAAGCACAATCAGGAACGTCCCCGCCGCCATGATGGAAAGCGTGACGATCAGACCCTTTCTGCGCCCAACCTTGTCAATATACGCGCCAAGCACAATGGCCCCGATGGGCCGCATCAAAAAGCCCGCGCCGAAGACGGCGAAGGTCATCATCAGCGACGCAAATTCACTGCTCGCCGGGAAGAACGTGTGGGCGATGTAGGTGGCATAGAAGCCAAAAAGAAAGAAATCGAACTGTTCGAGAAAGTTGCCGGACGTCACGCGAAGTATCGCGCCCGCCTTAGACCGTACGGTTGCAGGTGAGGTTGAGGAAAACATGGTTATCTCCAGTTTATTGTTGACGTTTTACGCGTCTGTTTCTGAAAACTGGATCAGGACGAGGAAATAGATAAGCGCAAATGCCGCATCGGCTGATGCATTTTTTGCATGAATATCATTCACCGTGTAAATACAATTAATGGCAACAATAACTTAACAAGTTGTTGGCTTTTTATTCACCAATATTCTGTAAGTCTCTGATATTGCGATTTTGTGATGTGGCGCAGGGGGGCGCTTCAGAAAGCGCCGGGTAACCGCTTCATTACCCGGCGGGTGCAATTTATCGCAGTGCCCGAGCAATCGCGCTGAACATCAGAGAGGCCTCCAGCGGCTGGGCGCTAAAGGATGGCTCCGCCTGCGGCCAGGTAGACCACTGGACGATAACCAGCTTTTCCTTCTGGTTCACCACGATCATTTGCCCAAAAATGCCCAGCGCCCAGAGTGAACCTTTTAGCGAATCCTGCGCTGCTGGCTCAACGCCGGTGGCGTTGGCGGGCACGGCGTTGTTCCACCACTGATAGCCGTACAGTCCGTCTGGATGGGCGTCTGATACCGAGCCTTTCGCCTTTGTCCAGTCTGACGACTCTGGGATCCAGTTATCCGGCAGGATCTTCTTACCGTTCGGCAGCGTACCGTTGTTCAGGATAAATTGCCCGAAGCGACCCCAGTCCTCCAGCGTGGCGTTAAAGCCGTGCGCGCCGACGTCGTGCTGGCCTTTGCTGTAGGCATGCCACACGCCGTCGCTCGCCATGCCGTACGGCTGCCAGATGCTTTTCTCCAGATAGGCTGCGAGCGTCATGCCGGTGGCGCGCTCCAGCACGTCACCCAGCAGCCAGGCGCCGCCCGATGAGTAAGACCAGCTCTCTCCGGCCGGGTGAACCCTGCGTAGTCCCTTCACCAGCTTGCGCACGCAGTCGTAGGTACCCGGCTTCGCCTCGCACTCCGTGAGCTGCGCGAAATCGGAGTTCGGGTTGGTGTAGTCCTCGTTCCACGCCACGCCCGAGGTATGGGTGATAAGCTGTTTGAGCGTCACGCCGTCCCACGCTGTGCCTTTCAGATCGGGTTCATACTGCGTGACCAGGTCGTTGAGCGAGTGAATTTTTCCCTCTTTCAGGGCAACGCCCACCAGGGCCGAAACGACAGATTTACCTACCGAGCGCGAGGTCCAGAGCGTGGAGTCGGTATTGCCCTGTGCGAGATACTTCCAGGCGATTTTACCGTCCTTCAGCACCAGCATACCGCTGACGTTCTGGCGCTTAAGGTACTCCTCCAGGCCGTAGCGCCTGCCGTTGATCTGATAGTGGGCATCCTTGAGCGGCTTGTCCGACACCCGCAGCGGCACGGCGTTACCGTGGCGGAAAATATCCCCGGCGTAGTTGCGGTAGTCATTGCGAAAGCCCACCACGCGGTCAGCCTGGCTCCAGGTGAGCATCTTATGGGGGTCCGGCAGCGCGGCGTCAAAGGGGGCAGGACAGGCGCTGAGGCCGGTGCCTTCGCAGGCGGCCATTGCCGCAGGGGAGAGTAGGCTGCTGAAGACAAGACCCGCCAGCAGAGCCTGGTTTACTTTTCTGTTTTTCATATCCGTCTCGTATGGGTTAAGAACGGCTTCAGTTTAAAAAGCCCGGCGCTATAATAAAAAACGCATAATGGGGGAAAATCCCCCCAAACAACGGAGGAAACGTGGCGGGCCTACTCTATTCCTTTGCACAGCTTGAGGCATTCACCGCCGTGGCTGAGAACGGCAGCCTGAGTAAAGCGGCGGTGGCGCTGAAAAAAGACCGAACGACGCTTCGCGATCTGATTGATTTTCTTGAGGACGGGTTGGGCTATGCGCTGTTTATTCGCGACGGGCGTACCCTGCGCCTCACGGCGGAAGGAGAGCAGCTTCAGCGCCAGGCGCATCTGCTGATGCGGCAGGTAAAAGCCTTTGAGGCCTTTGCCAGAGAAGTGCCCCAGGGGGCCACGCAGGATCTGACGCTGGTCTACGATCCTTTTACGCCCAGAGCCTTTCTGCACGAGGTCATCGCTGAAATGGTGGCGCGAAAAGTCCGGCTGAGCCTCATCTGCGCTTCGCGCGATGAATCTGAACGCCTGCTGACGAGCGGCCGCGCGGATCTGGCCATCTGCCAGGCGCGCAACCGCAGCGTGGGCAACGACATGGAGTGGCGGGCCCTGGGGGCAATCGATATGGATTTTTACGCCTCCCGCACGCTGTTTACGGATATTTCATCCCCGCTGTCGCTGCTTGACCTCTCCCTGGTTCCCCAGGTCGTTATGCACCCTGCCTCGGACGAGCCTGTCGCGCGTCGCCTGCAGATTTCCGGGCATACCCTTTTTACGAACGAGCCGGAAATGCTGCGCGGCCTGCTGGAACGCGGATGCGGGTGGGGATTCTTACCGACCCATTTTCATGCCGCGCGGTGGCAAAACGTAAAAAGGCTGCGCACCGAAGTGGGCAGCCAGGGGATTAGTCAGACGATGGTCACCATCTGGAAGCCGGGGAGCGACAAGCGCGCCATCATTGCTGACGCGCTGGCGCTACTGCCGGACGTGTGGAAGCACTCAGCGCTGTGAACAGCCTTTGCACTGCTGGTTCTGGATCTGCTGGAAGAAATCGTTGCCTTTGTCATCCACCAGGATAAACGCCGGGAAGTTCTCGACTTCGATTTTCCAGATGGCTTCCATTCCCAGCTCCGGATACGCGACGCATTCCAGGCTCTTAATGCTGTTTTGCGCCAGCACCGCCGCCGGGCCTCCAATGCTGCCCAGGTAGAAGCCGCCGTGCTTATGGCAGGCGTCGGTTACCTGCTGGCTGCGGTTGCCTTTCGCCAGCATGATCATGCTCGCGCCGTGGGATTGCAGTAAGTCCACATACGAGTCCATACGTCCCGCCGTGGTCGGGCCGAGTGAGCCAGACGCGTAGCCTTCCGGCGTTTTGGCCGGGCCCGCGTAGTAAATCGGATGATCTTTGACGTACTGCGGCAGTTCTTCACCGTTGTCGAGCAGCTCTTTCAGCTTCGCGTGGGCGATATCGCGCGCCACGATGATGGTTCCGTTCAGCGACAGGCGGGTAGAAACCGGGTGCGCGGAAAGCTGCGCCAGGATCTCGTTCATCGGCTTGTCCAGATTGATGCTCACCACGTCGCCTTCGCCCTGCTGGCGCAGTGACTCCGGAATGTATTGACCCGGGTTGTGCTCCAGTTTCTCAATCCAGATCCCGTCGCGGTTGATTTTCGCTTTGATGTTGCGGTCCGCGGAGCAGGAGACGCCCATGCCGATCGGGCAGGACGCGCCGTGGCGCGGCAGGCGGATCACGCGGATATCGTGGGCGAAGTATTTACCGCCAAACTGCGCGCCGAGGCCGAGGTTCTGGGCTTCCTGGAGCAGTTCCTGTTCGAGCTGAACGTCGCGGAACGCCTGGCCGTGTTCGTTGCCTTCGGTTGGCAGCGCGTCGAAGTAGCGCGTGGAGGCCAGCTTCACGGTTTTCAGCGTGCTTTCGGCAGAGGTTCCGCCAATCACAAACGCGATATGGTAAGGCGGGCAGGCCGCAGTGCCCAGGGTGCGCATCTTTTCAACCAGGTAGTTTTTCAGCTTTGCCGAGGTGATCAGCGCTTTGGTTTCCTGGTAGAGATAGGTTTTGTTGGCAGAACCGCCGCCTTTTGCCATGCACAGGAATTTGTATTCGTCGCCGTCCACGCTGTAGAGATCGATCTGCGCGGGCAGGTTGGTGCCGGTATTGACCTCTTTATACATATCCAGCGCCGCATTCTGCGAGTAGCGCAGGTTATCTTCAATGTAGGTGTTATACACGCCCTGGCTCAGCGCCGCTTCGTCACCGCCGCCGGTCCAGACGCGCTGGCCTTTTTTACCCATGATGATCGCGGTGCCGGTATCCTGACAGGTTGGCAGCACGCCTTTGGCGGCAATCTCGGAATTGCGCAGGAACTGCAGGGCAACGTACTTATCGTTCTGGCTGGCTTCCGGGTCGTTGAGAATGGCGGCAACCTGCTTCTGATGGGAAGGACGCAGCATAAATGCGGCATCGTGGAAGGCCTGCTGCGCCAGCAGGGTCAGGGCTTCTGGCTCGACTTTCAGCACTTCCTGACCGTCGAATTCGGCAACGGAAACGTGCTCTTTGGTCAGCAGGTAGTATTCGGTGTCGTCATGGGAAAGCGGGAAGGGGTTCTGGTAGATAAACGGTTTATTCGACATAGTATTGCTCCATAAAAATAAAACCGCCGGAGGAGAAGTCCGGCGGTCAGGAATCAGAACATCATGGACATCCACGGATAACCAATCAGCAGCAGGGCCGCCAGGAAGATGGCACCGAAGATGGTGCCGAGGCGCCAGTAGTCTTTGGTTGGCAGGTAGCCGCTACCGTAGTAAATCGGGCTTGGGCCAGTACCGTACGGGGTGATGATCCCCATGACGCCCAGCGAGGTCACCATCAGCAGGACAAATACTTCCATATTCATGCCAGGAATGGTGGAGGCGATGGTCAGCATCGCTGGCAGCAGCGCCGTCGTGTGCGCGGTGGTGCTCGCAAACAGGTAGTGCAGCAGGTAGAACGCCAGCAGTAGGACGATGGTCGCCACGCCCGGAGAAATACCGCTCATTAACAGACCGCCTTCTTTACCTAACCAGCTGATAAAGCCGGTAGAGGAGAGGCCATCCGCCAGCGCCACCAGGGTGGCGAACCAGACGAAGGTGTTCCATGCGGCTTTGTTACCGGTGATATCGTTCCACTCCAGCACGCCGGTCCACAGCATCAGACCAACGATGAGCAGGGCAGCCATGGCAGGCTCAATCCATGCGGCAGCGAAGATCCACATCAGGAGCGCACAGCATACGAACACCAGCAGCAGAATTTCATTGCGGGACAGTTTGCCGAGTTTTTCCAGCTCGCGGGTCGCCCACAGCGGCACTTCGTTGTTCACTTTAACTTCGGGTGGGTAGAACCAGTAGGCCAGCAGCGGCATGGCCAGAATCAGCAGGATACCCAGCGGCAGGAAGGCGAGGAACCAGGTGCCCCAGGAGATATCAATCCCAACCGTACTTTTCACCAGCGCCAGGGCCAGCAGGTTTGGCGCGAGGGCGGAGAGGAACATTGAGCTGGTGATACAGGCCGCGGTGATCGCCACCCACATCAGGTACGAACCAATCTTACGCGCGCTTGGGTCGTTCGGTTTTGAACCGTACAGCGGCGGCAGGTTAGCAATGATTGGGTAGATGGTCCCGCCGCTGCGTGCGGTGTTGGACGGGGTGAACGGTGCCAGCAGCAGGTCCGCAAACGTAATGGCGTAACCGAGCGTCAGGCTGCGACGGCCGAGGTACTTCACCAGAATCAGCGCCAGACGGCGGCCGAAGCGGGTTTTGTCATAGCCTGCGGCGAACATAAAGGCACCGAAGATCAGCCAGACGGTAGAGTTACCAAACCCGCTCACCGCCCATTTAAAGGAGGCACCCGCCAGCTTGAATTTCGGGTCAGCCAGCTGCTCAGGGCTGAACAGCACCCACTGGCTGCACAGGGCAATAGCGACGACGCCGGTCAGGCCGATCACCGCGCCCGGCAGGGGTTCGAAGATCAGACCGACGATCACGCCGACAAAAATGGCGAAGTAGTGCCATGCGTAAGGCGGCAAGCCTTCAGGAACGGGAACAAACAGCAGCAGTACGGCGACGACGATGGGTAACGCCATCATCAGCAATCGTTTTGCGTTTCCATTTGATGCCTGGTTCGCCACTGGGGGCGTTACAGCAGTTTTTGTATTCATAGTTTCACGTCTTAAGTTGTCAAAAATTCGGTCGCACTGAAAAACGAAATCACTTTTTTAAGTTTCTTTGCTTTTTTTAGTTATTAAAGGTGCATTCTTGTGTTTTCAGTAATAGCGATTTAACGCGTTTTCGTGAGCGCTAAATTAAAAAATGATGATGTTTTTATATTGCGCTTTTGAATGCCATAACTATTGATCGCGATCAAAAAAATAGAATTGCAGCGTTATTTTTATGCTTTTATTAATAACCACTCTGGCGTATGTGGGTATTGCGTATTTTTTGCGTGTTATTTATCATTTCCTTAACAATATTGATTTTGGTGTAATCATATCTTATTGTTTTTATAGGATTTAATAGTGTATCGGTGAATTGGTTTTACCATTAATAATTTAACGAATTTTAAATTATTGTGAATGGCTGAATTACAATCACTAACACCAATGTGTTATTTGTGTTATCGCAGGGATTAAATAGTTTTTTAACTAACGTAATAACTTTAGAAACTAAAAAAATCATTATATTAATATCATGACATCGGCAAATAACGACGAAATAAAAAATCAATCCGATAACGAATTCTTAATTTTTAAAAGTTTGGAGTTTCAATTATGATCACTAACGAACGCATTCTAAGCCCCTTCACATTACCGAATGGTACTGAACTGAAAAACCGTTTGTTAATGGCCCCTATGACAACCTGTACCGGCTATTTTGACGGCACCGTCACCAGCGAGCTGGTGGAGTACTATCGGGCCCGTTCCGGCAGCATTGGTACCATCATCGTGGAGTGTTGCTTCGTCGACGATCTCGGTCTCGCCTTCCCGGGTGCCATCGGTATTGATAATGACGAGAAAATTGCCGGGCTGGCGAAAATCGCAGAGGCCATTAAGTCCAAAGGCTCTAAGGCCCTGCTGCAGATCTACCACGGCGGCCGCATGGTCGACCCAAAACTGATTGGTGGCCGTACCCCGGTTGGCCCGAGCGCCGTAGCCGCGCCGCGTGAAGGTGCCGCAACGCCGGTTGCGCTGACCGCTGAAGAAGTGGAAGGCATGATCGGCAAATTTGGTGAAGCCGTGCGCCGCGCCATCCAGGCCGGTTTCGACGGCGTGGAGATCCACGGGGCGAACACCTATCTGATTCAGCAGTTCTACTCACCGAATTCAAACCAGCGCGATGACGAGTGGGGCGGCAGCCGCGATAACCGCGCGAAGTTCCCGCTGGCGGTGCTGGACATTACCCACAAAATGGTGCGCCAGTACGCGGACGACGCGTTTATTATTGGCTACCGCTTCTCCCCTGAAGAGATGGAAGTCCCGGGCATTCGCTTTGACGACACCATGTACCTGCTGGAAAAACTGGCGGCGCGCGGCGTGGACTACCTGCACTTCTCCGTCGGCGCGACCCTGCGTCCTTCCATTGTCGACACCCAGGATCCGACCCCGCTTATCGAAAAATACTGCGCGATGCGTTCTGAAACGCTGGCGCAGGTTCCGGTCATGGGCGTGGGCGGCGTGGTAAATGCTTCAGACGTGAATGAGGCGCTGGACCACGGTTACGATCTGATCGCCGTGGGCCGCGCGACTATCGCTTACCCGGACTGGACCGACCGCATCGCGGCCGGCGAAAGCCTGGAGCTGTTTATGGACAGCACCCAACGCGAAGAGTTGAGCATTCCGGAACCGCTGTGGCGCTTCTCGCTGGTAGAAGCGATGATCCGCGACATGAGCATGGGCGAATCCAAATTCAAACCGGGTACTTTTGCTGAGAAAGTGCAGGATGACGCTAACGAACTGGTGATTAACGTCAGCCTGGAAACCGACCGTATTGCGGACATCGAGCTGGCCTCCGGCCCGAGTGAAGACGTTGAGTTTGTGACCAGCTTTGAAGAGATCCGTACCCGCATTCTGGATGCCAACACCCCGCACGTGGATGCCATCACCGGCGCAACCAGCCAGAGTGAAGCGGTGAAGAAAGCGGTCTCTAAAGCGATGCTGAAGTCCAGCAAGGCGCTGGCCGCGGAAGAGGGCGTTGACCCGAACGAAACCCGCAGCGTGGACGTGGTCGTTGTCGGCAGCGGCGGCGCCGGTCTGGCGGCGGCGATTCAGGCTCACGACGAAGGCGCGAGCGTGCTGATTGTCGAGAAAATGCCAACCATCGGCGGGAACACCATTAAAGCCTCTGCCGGTATGAACGCCGCCGAAACCCGCTTCCAGCGCGTGAAGGGCATTCAGGACAGCAAAGAGCTGTTCTATCAGGAAAGCCTGAAAGGCGGCGGCAACAAGAACAACCCGGAACTGCTGCGTCGCTTCGTCGAGAACGCGCCGCAGGCGATTGAGTGGCTGGCAACGCGCGGCATCATGCTGAACGACATCACCACCACCGGCGGGATGAGCATCGACCGTACTCACCGTCCAAAAGACGGTTCTGCGGTGGGGGGCTACCTGATCAGCGGCCTGGTGCGTAACGTCAACAAACGCAATATCGAGGTGATGCTGGATACCTCCGTCAGCGACATCATCTTCGAGAACGGCGAAGTGACCGGCGTACGTCTGACCACTGAAGAGAACGAAACCGTCACCGTGGCAACCAAAAGCGTGATTGTTGCCACCGGTGGTTTCAGCGCCAACAGCCAGATGGTAGTGAAATACCGTCCGGATCTGGAAGGGTTCGTCACCACCAACCACAAAGGGGCGACCGGCGGCGGCATCGCGCTGCTGGAGCGCATCGGGGCGGGTACCGTGGATATGGGCGAAATCCAAATTCACCCAACCGTTGAGCAGAACACCTCATACCTGATTTCCGAATCCATTCGCGGCGGCGGGGCGATTCTGGTGAACCAGAAAGGGGAGCGCTTCTACAACGAAATGTCGACCCGCGATAAGGTCTCGGCGTCAATCATCGCGCTGCCGGAGAAATACGCATACATCGTCTTTGACGAGCACGTACGTGCCAAAAACAAAGCCGCGGATGAGTACATCGCGAAAGGTTTCGTGACCAGCGCCAGCTCGCCAAAAGCCCTGGCTGAGGCGCTGGGGATGGATTACCACGCTTTCCTCGCGACGCTGGAACGTTACAACGGTTTCGTTGAGAAACAGCACGATGACGATTTTGGCCGTACCACCGCGCTGCGTGCGCCAATCAACGAAGGGCCGTTCTACGCCATTCAGATTGCGCCGGGCGTGCACCACACCATGGGCGGCGTGACCATCAACACCGAAACCTGCGTGCTGGACAGCAACCACAACGTGCTGCCAGGCGCGTTTGCGGCCGGTGAAGTGGTTGGCGGGATCCACGGCGGTAACCGTATCGGCGGTAACGCAGTGGCAGATATCATTATTTTTGGTACGCTTGCAGGACATCAGGCGGCTATGCGTTCGAAAAAGCAGTAAGACCCCTGTGTTGTAGGCCGGATACGCGCAGCGCGATCCGGCATTTTCCCCGGCGGCGCGGTGCCTGCCGGGGCTACATCTGAGGACTCATGCTATGCCTGATAGCCATCGCGTTTACAGCTACTCCGCCGTTCTGATGGGCTCACCCATTCTCCTGAAACTCTTCTCCCACGATGAAGCCCTCGCGTCCCGCGTGTTTCGCCTGATCAAACAGTATGAAGATCTGCTTACCGTCAACCGCGCGCACTCGCAGGTGATGGACATCAACCATGCCGCTGGCCAGCATCCGGTTACCGTCAGCCGGCCGGTTTTTGAGCTGATCCGCTGTGCAAAAGCGGCAAGCCTGCTCAAGGACAGCGCTTTTAACCTGGCGATAGGTCCGCTGGTGAAGCGCTGGAAAATTGGTTTTCAGGGTGACAGCGTTCCGCCTGCCGATGAAATCGCGTCGCTGCTGGCGATTACCCGTCCTGAAGATGTCCTCCTTGACGAGGCCAGCAGCAGCGTTTTTCTGACCAGAGCGGGGATGGAGATCGATCTGGGGGCCATCGCCAAAGGCTATATCGCCGACAGGGTGCGTGATTACCTTCGTAAAGAGGGCGCTGAGCTGGGGCTGATCAACCTCGGCGGGAACATCCAGACGTTAGGCTCGCCGGAAGGGGGCTGGGGCGTCGGGCTGAAAAAACCGTTCGCCGGTGACGAGCTGATTGGCACGATGACCGTAGAGAACCTGTCCGTCGTGACGTCGGGAACCTACGAGCGCTACTTCGAACAAAACGGCAGGCGCTATCACCATATTCTCGACCCGCGCACCGGGTATCCGCTGGACAACGAGCTGGACAGCGTGACGATTGTTTCGAAAGACTCCATCGACGGCGATATCTGGACCACGCTGATGTACGGCATGGGGATAGAAAAGGGCTGTGCCGTCCTGCGCGCGCGCCCCGATATTGAAGCAATCTTTGTGACCAAAACAAAAGAAGTGGTGATCTCATCGATGCACCACTTCCGTTTTACCCTGCTGGATAACGACTACCGCGTTACTGACAGTATTGCTTGAGCAGGCCGGTCTGCTCCGGCTGGAGACGGTAGCGATACACCGGACGGCCGGTGGCACCGTAGTGAATGCTGGTGAACAGAATGTTGATTTGCGCGAGCCAAATCAGGTACTTACGGCAGGACACGCGGGAGATATTGACGGCGTTGGCCAGGTCATCGGTGGAAAACTCCGTCTCGGGATGAGCGTCAATCCACTGGCAAATCGTGCGCAGCGTTTGCGGCGTTAACCCCTTCGGCAGCTTTTTACTGTCCGCCAGTTCCGGCGCCCCGCCGTGGATCAGCCGGTCGACGTCGGCCTGCTCATAGTACTGGTGCGAACCCATCAGGTTGTGCTTTGCCTTCCAGCCGTTCAGCGCCTCTTCAAAGCGCGGGAACTGGAACGGCTTAATCAGATAATCCACCACGCCGTAGTGGATGGAGGTCTGGATCGTGGCGGCGTCGGCAGCGGACGAGATCATAATCACATCGATTGGGCGGCCGGATGCGCGGATAACGGGCAGCAGATCCAGCCCGTTATCCTGCTGCATATAGACATCCAGCAGCACCAGATCGACAGGCTGCGCGGGGTTATTAATGATGGCCTCGGCCTGGTTTAGCGTGGAGGCGACGCCGCAGCAGTTAAAACCTTCAACACGGTTGACATACAGACGGTTGAGGTCGGCTACCATGGCGTCATCATCGACAATTAATACATTTATCACGCGATATTCCTCTCGCTATCCCAGGGGATGTGAACAAAAAATTGGGTAAATACGCCTGGCTCAGACTCGACGCTGATATCGCCGCCGAGGTTCTGAATTTGCTGGCGAGCAAGGAACAGCCCAACGCCGCGGTTTTCACCTTTTGTTGAGAAGCCCTTTGTAAAAATAGCCTCCAGCTGAGCGGGATCAATGCCGGGGCCATCGTCGCTGACTTCGCAGCTGAGCCAGCCGTTCTGATAATGCAACAGCAGGCCAATCTCACCTTCCTGCTGTCCTTCCATCGCGTCGAGCGCGTTTTCAATGAGGTTACCCAGCGCGGTGATCAGCACCGCGACCTGCTCTTCGCTCGCGGTATCCGGTATCTGGCATTCATCCGCCAGCGTCAGGGTGACGCCCGCTTCTTTCGCCCGGTTGATTTTACCCAGCAGGAACCCGGCGATAACCGGGGATTTTACCTTGCTCTGTATCGTACCGATATCCGTCTGGTAATTTTGTGCCGTCTGAATGATGTACTCTTCCAGCTTGTCGTAGCGCTTCATGTGCAGCAGGCCCAGGATCACATGCAGTTTATTCATAAACTCGTGAGTATGGCTGCGCAGGGCATCGACGTAGTTGACCATGCCATCAATCCGCTGCATCAGCTGGCTGATTTCGGTTTTATCACGGAAGGTGGTGATGGCGCCGATCACCCGATCCTGACTTTTAACGGGCACCATATTGCACAGCAACAGACGCCCGTTACAGCTGATCTCCTGATCCTGGCGCGCAACGCCCGTCTTTGAGACTTCACGCAGGCTGGCCAGCAGGGGCGCGCTGGCGTTTTCGGTCTGCTTGCCGGAGGGGAGGAGCAATATTTCTCTGGCGGTCTGGTTGATCATCGTTACGCGCCCGTGAATATCGACGGCCAGCACCCCCTCGCGAAGCGACTGCAGCATCGCCTGACGCTGTTCGAACAAGGCGGAAATTTCGTAAGGTTCGAGTCCGAACAGGATGCGTTTCAGGACCCGCACCAGACCCCAAATCGCCATCGAACTCATAAAAATACTGAATAAAATGGTCCAGACGGCGTTTAGCCGCCCGCGGGCAATCTGCTCTTCAACCTTATTCAGGGAGATACCGACCACTACCACGCCGATCTGCTCGTGCTGGCCGTCGTAGACGGGCGTGAAAACGCGCAGCGCTTCGGCGAGCGCGCCCCGGTTAACCGATACGTTCTCTTTGCCTTCCAGCGCGGGGGTTAAATCATCACCGATAAAATGCAGCCCCAGCAGCGCCTCGTTCGGGTGTGAATAGCGGATCCCGCGCATATCGGTGACCACGGTGAACAGCAGATCGTTTCGTTTCGTCACCGCCTGGGCGATGGGCTGAATAATATTCTCCTGCGGTGCCTGCATCAGGCCGCGCTGTATCTCGGGGCTGTCGGCGAGGGTGCGGGCAATGCCGAGCGCGGTGTCTTTCACATCATCGCGGGTCGCCCGGGTGATTTGTACGGAGTAGAGCGCAAAGACCACCAGCAGCACAGAAGCAATAATCGCGCCCACCATCAGCGTGACCAGGGTGTTCAGCTTCATGGGGCGCTTGCGCGTCGGAAGGAAAGGCTGCAAATCGGTCATCAACACTCCGCGATGATTAAGAAAGGGGTAATTATCGCCGATGACGGGCTTTTCTTAAAGCCATGTAAAGGCGTGGATTTGGTCCTCTTTTCGTGACCCTCCTCGCAGGTCATCTATATAAAACACTTTATAGTGTGTGGGTACTCATAATAAGGAGGCTGTTTATGAGCATTATGCTTACCGGTTCGGTCAAGGAAAGACGGCACGCCAGCACGATGAATATTGATAGATTGTCCACGCTGGACATGCTGAAAGTCATTCACCAGGATGATGCACTCATTTCTGCTGCTATTACCCCCTGTTTAGATACTATTGCCCGCGTGGTGGATAACGCCGCCGCAACGCTCAGCCACGGCGGTCGCTTGGTCATCGTTGGCGCGGGGCCGTCGGGGCACATTGCGCATCAGGTTGCCGATGAATATGCGCCGGGCAAAACCCCTGTGATGGCCGTTACGGCGCAAGAAGGGGAAGGGAGCTACGAGCGCGGCGTTGCCGATCTGCAGGCCATCAAGTTTGGCGAACACGATATGATGCTGGCCGTGACCGTCAGCGGAAAAACGCCGTGGGTCTGGGGGGCAATGCGTCACGCGTGGTCGCTGGGTTCACCGGTCGCCATTATTACCGGTGATGCGCAAAGTGAAGCCGCACAGCTGGCAAGCATGGTTATCGCGCCGGAACTGGGGGCCGACGTCGTCGCAGGCTATCTCAACACCAAAGCGGGGATTGCGCAGAAAATGATCCTCTCGATGATCGCCACCGGGCTGGCCGTTCGAACCGGACGGGTTTACAGCAACCTGCGCGTGGATCTTGAGGCAGGCACGACCAAATGGGCTGAACGGCAAATCGCCATTGTCATGGAAGCGGGGGGATGCAGCAGGACGGAGGCAAAAGCCGCGCTGGAGAGCTGTAACCATAACTGTAAAACGGCGGTATTAATGGTGCTGACAGGGCTGGATGCGTGGAAAGCCCATGAGCTGCTGGCGCAGAATAACGGGTTTATCCGCGTAGCGCTGCAGGAAGCGCCGTAATAAATGGCGTGAAGATGTAAAAAAGGCCGCAAATGCGGCCTTTGATGTTTTGGTGATTAGAACTGGTAGGTCATGCCGATGCCGACGATGTCATCGGTGGAAATACCGTATGCGTCATACAGCGCTTCATCCTGATCCAGCATGTTGATTTTGTAATCAACATAGGTAGAGAAGTTTTTGTTGAAGCTGTAGGTCATGCCCAGGTCGATGTAGTTAACCAGATCCTGATCGAATCCCTGACCATCCAGGTCTTTACCTTTTGAGTAAACCCATGCCAGGGAAGGACGCAGACCGAAGTCGAACTGGTACTGTGCAACCGCTTCAAAGTTCTGAGTCTGGTTAGCGATGCCAAAGTTGCCGATTGGGGTCATGTTGCGGGTTTCCGCATACATCATCGCCAGGTAAACGTTATTTGCATCGTATTTCGCGCCCACGGTCCAGGCTTCAGCTTTATCACCAGCCGCATAGCCGATGCCTTCCGCGGCTTTGCCGTAAGCAACCTGTTTGTTGGTACGGTCAGAAGAAGAGTATGCCGCGCCCAGGCTCAGGCCGGAAAGATCGCCTGCGAAGTCATAGGAGGTAGACATGCCGAAGCCGTCGCCGTTCTGGAAACGTACGTCTTTATGACCGTTTTTCGTGCCTTCCTGATCTTCTGTTGCACTCTGGCCTTCATTCGCACCCTGATATTGCAGCGCGAAGTTCAGACCTTCAACCAGGCCAAAGAAATCGGTGTTGCGGTACGTTGCCAGACCGTTAGCACGACCGTTCATAAAGTTATCGGTCCAGGTGTAAGAGTCACCGCCAAATACAGGCAGCATATCGGTCCAGGCTTCTACGTCGTACACGACGCCGTAATTACGGCCATAATCAAATGAACCGTAGTCGCCATATTTCAGGCCAGCGTATGCCAGACGGTTAAACGATTTGTCACCCGCGCCTTCGGTATCGTTAGCGTAGGTTTTGTATTCCCACTGGCCGTAACCGATCAGGTCGTTAGCGATCTGGGTTTCGCCTTTGAAACCAACCTGTACATAGGTTTCATCGCCATCGTCGCCAGGGTTGTCAGAGAAGGTATGACGCGCATCGACTTTGCCGTACAGGTCAACTTTGTTGCCGTTTTTGTTGTACATCTCAGCCGCATTTGCTGCGCCTGCCATTAATAACGCGGGTACAAGAATTGCCAAAACTTTTCTTTTCATTATATATTCCCTTAAAAGATAATTTATATGAATATATGTAATCACGCTCCGTAATTACAGGATCGATACTATTCCAGGAGATGTCATTTAGTTTCAAAAATAAATGTAATTAAATTCGATGAAATATTTCTAAATATTTCTATTAATCTCTTTATTTTTCCAGTGAATTAATTCATTGAGTTTATATGATGTAATTATTATTAAGTATTTCGAAATTCTATTTTTTAATTGGTTTAATTCGGCTGTGTTATAATTCACGCTCTTTTAAACAACAGGATATGACGATGGATCTTGCCCAGTGGCAGCACAGATTTGAGCGCTGGCTCGAGGAAAACCACAGCACCGACGATACCGCACATGATATTTCGCATTTCCGTCGGGTCTGGATGACGGCGCAAAAAATCATGGTTAATGAAACGGTGGAGCCGCTGGTGATCCTGACCGCATGCTATTTCCACGATATTGTCAGTCTGCCGAAAAACCATCCCGAACGCAGCCGGTCGTCACAGCTGGCAGCGCGCAAGACGGGGGATATTTTGCACCGCGACTTCCCTGACTTTCCGCCAGAGCACGCAGTCAGCGTCGCGCACGCGATTGAAGCACACAGCTTCAGCGCCGGGATTGCGCCGCAGAGCATGGAGGCCAAAATCGTGCAGGACGCAGACCGGCTGGAAGCGTTAGGCGCTATCGGCCTGGCGCGCGTTTTTGCCGTCTCGGGCGCGCTGGGCGTGCCGCTTTTTGATGCCGACGATCCCTTTGCCGATGCGCGTACCCTTGATGACCGTGCGTTTGCTCTCGACCATTTTCAGACCAAGCTGCTGCGATTGCCTGATACAATGCAAACGGAAATGGGCCGCGAGCTGGCACGTCACAATGCCGATTTCCTGATCCAGTTTATGGCGAAACTCAGCGCCGAATTACGCGGCGACTGCATCGGGCTGGATAGCCAGGTGTTGAACCGCTTCCGTCGCAGTTTGCGCAACTGAACTGTGGTAATCTGTTTCCAGTCTTTATTCTCCGGTTAAAAGAATGCAGGAAAATCGATCAGTGACAGAGCCCGCGCCTGAGCAGGCTGAGAAATCAACGGCAACGGTGCAGGCGTTACTGCGCCAGCTGTTGGATATCTATGATGCTAAAACGCTGGCCAATCTGCTGGTGGCGCACGGCGAGAGCCACTGGAGCCCGGCCATCCTCAAACGTCTGCTGACCAGCGAGCGCGCAGGGCGTCGCCTGAGTGAAGGCGAGTTTCGTTATCTGCAAAACCTGCTTCCGCGTCCTTCTGCCGCTCACCCGAACTATGCCTTCCGCTTTATCGATCTGTTTGCCGGTATTGGCGGCATCCGGCACGGTTTTGAAGCGATCGGCGGACAGTGCGTGTTTACCAGCGAGTGGAACAAACATGCCGTACGGACCTACAAGGCCAACTGGTACTGCGATCCGCACGAGCATCATTTCAACGCGGATATCCGCGATGTGACCCTGAGCCATAAAAGCGGCGTAACGGATGAACACGCCGCCGAGCATATTCGCCAGACGATCCCGGCGCATGACGTGCTGCTGGCAGGCTTCCCGTGTCAGCCCTTCTCGCTGGCCGGTGTCTCCAAAAAGAATGCCCTCGGACGCGCCCACGGCTTTGCCTGCGATACCCAGGGAACGCTGTTTTTTGACGTGGCGCGCATCATCGATGCCTGCCGTCCGGCCATCTTTGTGCTGGAAAACGTCAAAAATCTCAAGAGCCACGACGGTGGAAAAACCTTCCGCATTATCATGCAAACGCTGGATGAGCTGGGTTATGACGTGGCCGATTCCCAGGATATGGGCGCGGACGATCCCAAAATCATTGATGGGAAACATTTCCTGCCCCAGCATCGTGAACGTATCGTGCTGGTGGGTTTCCGCCGCGATCTCAATCTCAAGGGGGATTTCACCCTACGGGACATCCCGTCTCTGTATCCCGAGCGGCGTCCAACCGTGGCCGACCTGCTGGAGCCGGTCGTTGACGCGAAATTTATCCTTACCCCGGTGCTGTGGAAATACCTCTACCGCTATGCCAAGAAACATCAGGCGAAGGGCAACGGCTTCGGTTTTGGAATGGTAAACCCCAACGATCCGCACAGCGTGACCCGCACGCTGTCTGCTCGCTACTACAAAGACGGCGCGGAAATCCTGATCGACAGAGGCTGGGACAAGGCGCTGGGTGAGAAAGATTTCGACGATCCGCATAATCAGCGTCACCGTCCGCGACGCTTAACGCCGCGGGAATGCGCCCGGCTGATGGGATTTGAGACCCCGCAGGGCTACCGCTTCCGCATTCCGGTGTCGGACACCCAGGCGTACCGCCAGTTTGGTAATTCGGTGGTGGTTCCCGCGTTCGCGGCGGTGGCCAAACTGCTGGCCTCGCGCATCAGACAGGCGGTGGCACTCCGTCAGGGTGAGGCCGTCAATGACGGATGTTCACGATAAGGCGACGCGCAGCAAAAACATGCGTGCCATCGGCACGCGTGACACCGCCATCGAAAAGCGCCTGGCCGGGCTGCTGACGCAGGCGGGATTTGATTTCCGCGTGCAGGATCCCGCGCTTGCCGGTCGGCCGGATTTCGTCATCGACGCCTGGCAGTGCATCATCTTTACCCACGGCTGTTTCTGGCACCACCACGACTGCTACCTGTTTAAAGTCCCCGCGACGCGCACCGATTTCTGGCTCGATAAAATTGGCAAGAACGTCGAGCGCGACAGCCGGGACCTGAGCGCGCTGGTTGCGCAGGGCTGGCGGGTGATGATCGTCTGGGAGTGCGCGCTGAGAGGCAGATTAAAACTGAACGATACCGATCTGACCGAACGGCTGGAAGAGTGGATCTGCGGCGGCGGCCAGACCGCGCAGATCGACACGCAGGGAATTCACCAGCTTAAGGTTTCTCCACCTCGCAAGGCGTGACCACCGGTTTTGCGGGCAGTAAATATTTGCCCAGGGTGACCAGCACGACGGCAAAAACAATCACCCCTAATGCCAGCCATTCAACGGAAGAGAGCGTTTCTCCCCCTAATCCCGTTCCGAGCAGCACGGCCACGACCGGATTGACGTAGGCATAGCTGGTGGCGACAGCCGGGGAAACGTTGCGGATCAGGAACATGTAGGCGTTAATGGCGATGATAGAGCCAAACAGCGCCAGGTAGCCTACCGCCAGAAAGCCCGACAATGGAGGCAGGGTCGTCAGCTTTTCTCCCGTCAGCGTGGAGGCGAGCAGCAGCACGATTCCGGCGGCAAGCATCTCAATCGCCCCCGCCATCATGCCGGCCGGCAGTTCGATACGCGAACCGTAGACGGAACCAAATGCCCAGCTCATCGAGCCAATCAGGATGATGACGGCACCCCACGGATTCCCGCTCAGGTTGCCGCCGCTATTCAGCAGAATAATGCCGGCAAGGCCAATGCCAATCCCCAGCCATTCCAGCTTGCGGGTTCGGATACCGAACAGGCGGCTAAAGCAGAGGGTAAACAGCGGTACGGTGGCAACGACCACGGCGGCGATCCCTGACGGTACGTTCTGGTGCTCGGCAATCGTGACAAACCCGTTGCCCACCGCCAGCAGCAGCAGGCCGATGAGGGCGGCATTCAGCATCGGACGCAGCGGGGGAAGCTTGTGCCCGCGCAGCAGCAGGAAGGCCAGCAGCAGCACGCCAGCCGACAGGAAGCGGATGCCCGCCATCATCAGCGGGGGCCAGCTTTCCACGCCGATGCGAATGACAAAGTAGGTTGAACCCCAGATGATGTACAGCGAAAAGAGTGCCCCAATGAGCGGTAGCAATTGCCGGAAACGCATAATCCCTCACGACGAAATAAAAAGGTCGCTGATAGTAAACGCGAAAACTATCGTGCTGGCGAGCCCTTTAATTGTGTAACTGATGTGAATTTTTTGTTGACGTGAGGTGCCTGTTTCCGGGTTTGCGCTTTTGCTCCATACTATTCACCTAATTACCAAAAAATGAAGGATTAAGATTTTGGCAGGAAGTAGCTTATTAACATTGCTGGATGATATTGCGACCTTACTGGATGACATTTCAGTGATGGGTAAACTGGCGGCGAAAAAAACCGCAGGTGTGCTGGGAGATGATTTATCGCTTAACGCCCAGCAGGTGAGTGGGGTAAGGGCTAACCGTGAACTGCCGGTGGTGTGGGGCGTGGCAAAAGGCTCCTTCCTGAATAAGGTGATTCTGGTGCCGCTGGCGCTGCTGATCAGCGCCTTTATTCCCTGGGCCATCACGCCGTTGCTGATGATTGGCGGGGCATTTCTCTGCTTCGAGGGCGTGGAGAAGGTTCTGCACTCCTTCAGCGCGCGCAAGGAGAGCGACACGCCGGAGATGCGCCAGCAGCGTCTTGAGGCGCTGGCCGCGCAGGATCCGAAAACCTTCGAGCGCGATAAGGTTAAAGGCGCCATTCGGACCGACTTTATCCTGTCCGCGGAGATTGTCGCCATTACGCTGGGCATCGTGTCTGACGCGCCGCTCCTGAATCAGGTTCTGATCCTCTCCGGCATCGCCATTCTGGTCACGGTCGGCGTCTACGGCCTGGTGGGGCTGATCGTGAAGCTGGATGATATCGGCTACTGGCTGGAGGAGAAATCGAGCGCGGTGGCAAGAGGCATCGGCAAAAGCTTGCTGGTGCTGGCCCCGTGGCTGATGAAGAGTTTGTCGGTGGTAGGCACGCTGGCGATGTTCCTCGTGGGCGGCGGGATCGTGGTTCACGGTATCGCTCCGCTGCACCATGCTATCGAACATTTCTCCTCGACGCAGGGGGCCGTTGTCGCGGCGATTCTGCCGACGCTGTTGAATTTAGTGCTGGGCTTTATCATTGGCGCTATCGTGGTCGCGGCGGTGAAGCTGGTTGAAAAAATACGCGGCACGTCGCACTAATTGTTACCCGCTGTGGGATGCAAAAAGACCATTCCTCGTCTAAATTGAAACAGTTTCACCCTGATACAGGAGGCAGGTATGGTCTTTTTGGTCAGTGATGAAGTTAAGCCTAAGAAGGGCGGCCCACGTATGATTGTCACCGGGTATTCCAGCGGAATGGTGGAATGTCGGTGGCACGATGGCTATAGCATCAAGCGGGAAGCATTTCGTGAAGATGAGCTTCAGCCGGGAGACGGGCAGCACAAGCGGGACAAGGCTTAATCACATAACGCCCGGCTTTGCCGGGCGTTTTTATCTCAAGTACCGGGTGTAAGGCAGTCATCATGGAGTGTGTGTGCAGCGCGATACCTTTGTTGTAAGACAATCATTTTTGCAATGGCTGCATAAGCGAAGCAATCCGGGGTTGATTGTTAATCTCTGTTTTCTGGTCGTTCTGGTGTTTTCCACTCTCCTGACCTGGCGTGAGGTGGTGGTCCTCGAAGAGGCGTATATCTCCAGCCAGCGTAACCATCTGGATACGGTGGCCAGTTCGCTGGACAGGCAGTTACAGAACAGCGTGGACAGGATGCTGCTGTTCCGTCAGGGCATGCGTGATGCGATCCAGACGCCGCTGGCATTTGATGTATTACAGAACGCGGTGTCACGCTTCAACACCGTCCGCATGCTCCCCACCTGGCAGCTTGCCGTTGATAAAAAACGCACCCTCCCCATTAACGGCGTTTCGGATGCGTTCGTCGACAAAACCACGCTTCTTAATCGTGACGCTGAGCGCCTCAGCCACGAAATTTCCGCAGCGCTCGAAGTGGGGTATCTGCTCAGGCTGGCGTCGTCGAGAGCGCAAACAGAAGCGCGCGTGATCTACGTGTCCCGCGCCGGTTTTTTCATTTCCACGGATACGCCGGACCAGGCGGGGGATATTACCTCCCGCTATTATCATCTGGTTACGCAGTCCTGGTTTACCCAGCAGTCAGAACGGAACAATCGCGCGCGCGCGGTGCGCTGGTTTATCTCTACCCCTTCATCCTGGACCAACGATGAACGTACGATCACCGCCAGCGTCCCCATCTATTTCGATCATTACTGGTATGGCGTCGTGGCGATGGATTTTACGCTGGGCACGATGCAGCGTCTGCTGGCCGATGCGACGGAAGACCGAACGGAAGGGGAGTATCAGCTGTACGATACCCGGCTCAATATGATTGCCACCTCGGTCCACGCGGAAGACGCGGTTAACCATTTTGACGAACGCGAAACGGCGCAAATTGCGCAGGCGATTGAGCACGCGACCGGCGGCGGGATCCGTCTCGGAAGCCGTTTTGTTAGCTGGGAGCGGCTCGATCACTTCGACGGCGTTGTCCTGCGGATCCACACCCTGCATGAAGGGGTACAGGACGACTTCGGCAGCATCAGCATCGTGCTGGCGCTGCTGTGGGCGCTGTTTACCGCCATGCTATTGATCTCGTGGCTGGTGATCCGTCGGATGGTGAGTAACATGTACACGCTTCAGCACTCGCTCCAGTGGCAGGCCTGGCATGACCCGCTTACCCGGCTGAATAACCGCGGCGCGCTGTTCGACCGCGCAAAATTGCTGGCGGAAACCTGTCGCCAGCAGTCGCTGCCGTTCTCGGTGATTCAGATCGACCTCGACCATTTTAAAAACATCAACGACCGTTTCGGCCATCAGGCCGGTGATAAAGTCCTCTCCCACACGGCAGGGCTGATTGCCAGCGCGCTACGCAAGAATGATGTGGCAGGGCGCGTAGGCGGAGAAGAGTTTTGCGTTGTCCTGCCGGGGATCGGTCTGGAGGAGGCGAGAAGCGTCGCGGACCGCATTCGCTGTCGGATCGACAGCAAGGAGATCCTGGTGAAGAAGAGCACGACCCTGCGCATCAGCGCGTCGCTGGGGGTCAGCAGCGCGGATGAAGCGGGTAACTACGAGTTTGAGCAGCTGCAGTCCGTGGCGGACGCCCGGCTGTACCAGGCCAAACAGTGCGGCCGTAACCGGGTCGTCTGGCGGGATTAGGACAGGAAGTAGTCCAGCCCCTCCTGCCAGCCCGCGGGGCCTGGCTGCCGGGTGTGATAAACCCGGGCGGGGGTATTATCCCGTAGCGTGATGCCCTGGCGGTTAATGCCCTTAATCACCACCGCGAAGTCAACGCTGTCGAGCAGCGGCGCATCGTTAGGACCGTCGCCGAGCCCCAGCGTGGTGGGTTCGATCTCTTCCTGCTCGCGGTACTGCGCAATCAGCCAGTTAACCGCAACGTCCTTGCCGCAGCGGGCGTCCAGAATATGCCAGAAGCGCGCCCCCTGCAGACACTTCAGGCCGCTGTGCGCCAGCTCCTCTTCAAACTGGACCATTTTCTCGTCGGTATCGCGCCAGATGAGCGTGACGGACGCTTCATGCTTGCGGGCAAGCGCCGAACGGTAGCGCGTCAGGCCGGTCCATTCGCTGATGACATGCTCATCCACGTCGTCAAAGGTGGTGAATTTAAAGCCCGTCTGCAGGCGAATTTGCTCGATTCGCGGGCGAATATCCCGGTGCGTCATCCCCCTGATCTGGCGCTGAACCTTCTCCCAACGCACGTCGGGCTGAATCACCGCGCCGTTCTCGGCAATAAAAGGCAAGCCTTCCAGCCCCAGATCCTGCTGGATATCCAGCATCTCTGCCGCGGTTTTGCTGCTGCAGAGAATGACCGGGATCTGGTTATCCAGCAGCCTGTCCAGCCAGGGCATGGCGGGTTGCCATTCATAGGTATGAATATCCAGCAGCGAGCCATCCAGGTCCGAAAAAATCAGCAATGTGTCCCGCAGTGAAGGCATAGTGGCTCCTGTTAACGGTTACGCTGCAATCTAAGAAAATTCCTAAAAAATAACCGAATTGTTAACAGGAGAAACGAGAGTATTCCCTGGCAAACCCGCATTCGGCGTGTGTTATTGGTCATAACAAAAAGCATTATGTTAAAAATATTATATTCATCATAAGAATATATGCTTGTCAGACAAATTCGTTGGGGATAGTGTGGCGTGTACATCAGATTTCCTGGTGTAACGAATTTTCAAGTGCTTCTTGCATAAGCAAGTTTTGATCCCGGCCATCCCCATGACCGGGATTTTTTTCGCCCTACCGATTGGCTTCAGACACGCTAAAGTCGTGAATATCAAGCTCGAAGGCCTCGGCCAGCTCACGATAGGTGTGATAATCCCTTCCGTTAACAATGACGCGGTCCGAATTATCGTCCGTCCGGCGGACTTCTGACTCACTGATCTCATTGATAGCGGCCAGCAGGGCATCGACATCCACCTCAACCTCGCGCTTGATGGTGTCGCTGTACTCTTTATCGGTTTTCATTACGGGGTTCCTCATTCAACCGTGTCCAACGGTAAGTATAGACTGTGTATAAAAACGCCATTCACACCGGGCGGCGATGTGCGTTTTTGCGTTTTGTTCTACACTGGCTCAAAACCAGAGGAGGAATGTATGAAGGTCAACGATCGGGTAACGGTTAAAACGGACGGTGGGCCGCGCCGCCCGGGTGTGGTGCTGGCAATTGAAGAGTTTAGCGAAGGCACAATGTATCTGGTATCGCTTGAAGACTACCCGCTCGGCATCTGGTTTTTTAACGAACTGGGGCATCCGGACGGCATTTTTGTAGAGAAAGCAGACTAGCACGGCGTCGGGTAGCACAGCGCGTGCCCGACAACCTCACAGAAGCAAAAATCTCTGGCCAGGCCAGAGATCAAAGGTAGGGTGCACAGGTCTTAAGCGACTAACGCATGTTGACGAAAATCCCGTTCGTCACATTATCGGTCAGGCGTACCACGTGGTAGATCACTTGCTTATTATGCGTTTTAATTTTCCTTTTAATATTTCCTTTGTGTGACGAAACGGTTTTCGCTTTAATATTCATCTGGTCCGAGATCTGAATAGTTCCTTGTCCCGCCATCCACATTCGCAGCATACTTGATTCAGTCCTGCTTAATGATAGGGTGGGTAAGTTAACCGCTCCTACATTCTTAACTTCTTTATTCAAATAATCACCCAAAATGTCATCCAGCGACTCGGGTTTAATCGATTTAGAACTGATCAATAAATTTTTACGGACCAACAAATACTCATCGAAATGGATATTCGCGATCGCCATAAAAACAATAAACAGGGTTTTTGGATGCTGATTAATGATTTGCTTAATGTGCTGACTGTTGGCTGGATCGTGAATGAAACAGTCCTCATTAATAAACACCACGCCTGGTTTTAGTTCGTCACAAGCGGCTGCGAGTTCGTCAACGGTGTGTGCATCGTTGATGTCTCTCTTTCTTACCCCTCTGCTTGCCAGGTACCCGGTTAACCCTAGCCGGGTGTAGCTGCATAAATCCATAATGATCGTTGACATGGCATACCCTCACTCAATGCGTAACGATAATTCACCATCTGCCTGAGAGCTCAAAACAGCCATACGGGATGGAAAAAAATAATAAACCTGTGAGCATGACAAAGACTTTCAGGCGGACTCACTATCCCGTAAAGTTACGTATAATTTGCCAGGAATCTTCTTAAAGTAAAGTAAATATTAAGTATTGTGAGGTGGTTAGAAACAATTAAACCGCGTCAGATATATCCTGGAAGATGTTTTTCACGTTTTATTTTAGGAATATCCTCAGAAAGACAATAGCAACAGTGAGGACTATTATTTACGTGGCAACTCGCTGACAATATCCGCTAACAGGTTGAATATCTCGCCGAATAAATGTTCACAGAAGGGAGCGATAAGCGGCATTAGCAATGACATTAATAAAATCCCCACCGTCAGCGTCAGCGGAAAACCAATGACAAACACCGAAAGCTGCGGTGCCATTCGGTTGAGTAAACCTAATGCCAGGTTAACGGTCAGCAGGAGGGTGATGATCGGCAGCGCCAGCATCAGCCCGTTCAGGAAAATCAGCCCGGCAGCGCGAGTGAGCGCCAGAAAGGCGTTGCTGTTCACCGGATTTTCGCCAATCGGCAGCGTATGGAACGTATCCACCAGCATGGAGATAAGCCACAGATGGCCGTTGAACGACAGAAACAGCAGCATGGCGAGCAGATCGATAATGCGCGCCAGCACGGGCATGTTGAGATGACTGCCGGGATCAACAAACGTGGCAAACGATAGCCCCATCTGCAGGCCGATCAGTTCCCCTGCGGTACGCACCGCGGCAAAGGCGAGCTGCATGGTAAAGCCGACGGCGACGCCAATCATCACCTGCTGCAGGGCCACCCACACCGCGTTCGCCGAGAAGATCGGAATATCCACGGGGGGGAGAGAGGGCGCAACGATAATGGAGATGATAATGCCCAGCCCCACCTTCACGCGCTTGGGTATCGATTTCTCACTGAGAATGGGGGCGGTGGATATCAGCGCCATGATGCGCAGCATCGGCCAGAAGTAGACGCCGAGCCACTGAACCCACTGGTCGCTGGTGAAGTGCAGCATCGTCAGGTCAGCCGATGATGTACGGCAGGTTGGTAAACAGGTTGCGCATATAGTCCAGCAACAGGTTCAGCATCCACGGCCCGGCGACGATAATCGCCACGAACACGGCGATGATTTTCGGGATGAACGACAGCGTCATTTCGTTAATCTGCGTGGCGGCCTGCAGGATACTGATAATCAGACCGGTAACCAGCGCGACAAGCAGCAGCGGCGCGGCAACGGCAATCGCGATTTTCATCGCTTCCGTGCCCATCATCATGACCGATTCGGGTGTCATTACCGTTCCTTAACTGTAGAAACTCTGCGCCAAAGAACTGACCAGCAGCTGCCAGCCGTCGACCAGAACAAAGAGCATGATCTTAAAGGGCAGGGCAATGGTCGCGGGCGGCACCATCATCATCCCGAGCGCCATCAGGACGCTGGCGATCACCAGGTCGATAATCAGGAATGGAATAAAGATGGTAAAGCCAATCTGGAACGCGGTTTTCAGCTCGCTGGTGACATAGGCAGGCAGAAGAATACGCATTGGCACCGCTTCCGGTCCCTGCAGCTCGCCGGTGTTGGACAGGCGAGCAAAGAGAGCCAGGTCGGCTTCGCGCGTCTGGCGCAGCATAAATTCACGCAGCGGCTGAGCGCCTTTATCCAGCGCCTCCTGCATGGAGATTTTATCTTCGCTGAACGGCTGGTAGGCGTCGGTATAAATCTTATCGATAACCGGCGACATAATGAAAAAGGTCAAAAACAGCGCCAGACCAAGCAGAACCTGGTTTGGCGGTGCGGAAGGGGTTCCCAGCGCGTTTCGCAGCAGACCAAAGACGATGATGATGCGGGTGAAGCTGGTCATCATCAGCAGGATGGCCGGAATAAACGTCAGCGAGGTGATGAACACCAGCGTCTGGACCGGAAGCGACCAGCTTTGTCCGCCGCCCGCGAGAGGGGTTGAGACCAGACCGGGCAGTTGGGCATAAACCGCGGGAGCAAACAGGCCAACGCCCGCAAGCGTCAGGGATAACAAACGGCGCATCAGGATCTCCCGGAACGCTTAAGCAAACTCTTCATGACGGACTGAAAATCCGCAGGGGCGTCTGCGCGCTCGTCCACCACAGCAGGGGCGGGCGGCAGCTTATGTAATACGCTGATGTTTGAGGCCGTGACGCCCAGGACCAGACGCGCATCGTCCACCTCGACGATGACCACGCGTTCGCGTGGTCCCAGCGTGGTGCTGGCGCTGACCTTCAGGCCGCGGGCACCGGCGGTTTTACCCGCCAGGCCAAAGCGCTTCGCCAGCCATGCGGCGATAAGGATAAAGGCAATAATACCGAACAATGCCCCGCTCACCTGGAGCAGAGGCGAGCCGGGAACGGCAGAAGGCTGTGATATTGTTGCCTGGGTTTTCATGCTTAACGGCTCAGACGACGCATACGTTCAGACGGGGTAATGATGTCGGTGATACGTACGCCGTATTTATCGGCAACTACCACCACTTCACCCTGGGCAATCAGATAGCCGTTGATCAGAATATCCAGCGGCTCGCCGGCCAGACCGTCAAGGGCCACCACGGAACCCTGCGTCAGGCGCAGCAGCTCTTTGATGGTCATACGGGTGCGTCCCAGCTCAACGGTCAGCTTAACCGGGATATCCATAATCAGGTCGATGTCCTGCAGCGTGCCGCTGACGTCACCGCCGCCGAGCTGCTGGAATACGGCATCCGCAGCACTTTTGGCCGGGGGTGCTTTTTGCTCGTTTAACGCGTCAGCCCACAGATCGTCCAGTGCTCCGCTGTTTTCATCGGACGGATTGTTCATGTCACTCATTTGGGCTGTTCCTCATTCAGCGAATTCAAAATCGGGTTGATCAAGTGCTCAACGCGTAACGCATACTGACCGTTAATCGTGCCGTACTGGCTTGTCAGCACGGGGACACCATCCACATGGGCAATAATGCGGTCGGGTTTTTCTATCGGCAAAACATCACCGGGTTGTAATTTCAGGATCTGAGACAACCGCAGCGGGATATCGGCGAAGCTCGCCACCAGCTCAAGCTGTGAATGCTGGACCTGGCGGACCAGGTTTTCACGCCAGTTCTGGTCTTCGTTGCGGGAGTTCTCCAGCGGCGGGTTAACCAGCAGCTCGCGCAGCGGTTCGATCATGCTGAACGGCAGGCAGATATTGAACTCGCCGGTCAGGTTACCGATCTCCACGTGGAACGGGGTGTTAACGACGATATCGTTCGGGGAAGTGGTGATATTGGTAAATTTCACCTGCATCTCAGAACGGACGTACTCCACTTCCAGCGGGTTAATCGCTTTCCACGCGTCGCTGTATGACTCCAGCGCCAGCTTCAGCATGCGGTTAATAACGCGCTGTTCGGTATGGGTGAATTCACGACCTTCTACTTTGGTCGGGAAGCGCCCGTCGCCGCCGAACAGGTTATCCACCGCGATGAACACCAGGCTTGGCGAAAACACCACCAGACCGGTGCCGCGCAGCGGCTTCAGATGAATCAGGTTAAGGTTGGTTGGCACCGGCAGGTTGCGGGCAAACTCATGATACGGCTGGATGCGGATCGCACCGACCGTGATATCCGGGCTACGACGCAGCAGGTTAAACAGCCCCATACGGAACTGACGTGCAAAACGTTCGTTAATGATCTCCAGCGCCTGCAGACGTTCACGTACCACGCGACGCTGGGTATTGGGATCGTAAGGACGAATATTGTCGTCGCCGGTGAGACCCGGTTGCGGGTCGTCACTCTTATCGCTGTCGCCGTTGAGCAGCGCATCGATTTCTGCCTGAGAAAGAATACTGTCGCCCATGTCGTTACCGCAGAATGAATGCTGTATACAGAACGTCAGTGACTTCCTGCTTAGGTTGGCCGTTTACCAGCGGGGTCGCCAGCGTTTGTTTAATAGCGTCGACCAGCTTTTGCTTACCCACATCGGTGGCCAGCGCCGAAGCGTCCTGACGAGAGAACAGCAGCAGAAGTCGGCTGCGCACTTCTGGAAGGTAATCGTTCAGACGTGAACGGGTGGCTTCATCTTTCAGGCGCAGCGTAATGCCAACATAAAGCACGCGATCCGCATCACCCAGATTGACGGTGAAGGTATCCAGCGGGAAGAAGACTGGAGCCGGCGGAGGTGGCGCTTCAGCTTTGGCTGCAGCGGTGGTAGGTTCCTGCTGCATACGCCAGTAACTATAGCCCGCGGTAGCGCAGGCGGCGAGCGTGATCAACACCAGCAGCGGGATCCAGATGGAACGCTTACTTTTTTTGGTGATAGCGGAGTCAGTCATCTGATACGAGCTTCCTGTTTCGGTACAGCTTAATAAGGTGATTATCCCGTGTCCTGCTGTCGTCAAAGCGTGGAAAAGACGGGGATAATCACGCTACCTCTGGCGTTTAGGCGAAAAGCCCGCAGGTCTTTCAGACTGCTAACAAGTGCTATTTGTGCGTTTCTCCCGGCGGCGCTACGCTTGCACTGGCCTACAATGGATAGTGCTATTTATTGATATTGTTACAGATTGTAGGTCGGGTAAGCGCAGCGCCACCCGGCAAGAAGGACCGCTAAAATGTTGATGCCGGGGCTTGTCATTAATCTCAAAGCCCGCAGGGCTTTAAAGATCAATCAGGCGTTGACTGACTCTGAATGTAGGCTCTGAGCGTTTCAAGCGTGGCCCTTCCTGTGCTACAGACAAAGTACGAGCTTGACCACAAAATCCCAGTTTTACTTTGCATCCGTAAATGCGTGTTCTGCTAAAATAAAAGCATTATATTTCTGAGAGCTGAGTATGTTAAGAGCCACGAAAGTACGTATTTACCCGATACCGGAACAGGCGGAATTTCTCAATGCCCAGTTCGGTGCAGTGCGTTTTGCGTACAATAAAGCTCTGCATATCAAGAAACATGCTTACCAGCGGTACGGCGTAAGTTTAAGCCCGCGTAAAGATCTGAAACCGCTGCTTGCAGTAGCGAAAAAATCCCGCAGATATGGATGGCTTAAAGAATATGATTCTATTGCTTTGCAGCAGGCGGTGATTAATCTCGACGTGGCCTTTTCCAACTTTTTCAATCCGAAACTAAAGGCTCGTTTCCCTGCGTTCAAATGCAAACATGGCAGACAATCGAGCTATCATTGTGTTGGCATCAAAATCCTTGATGGTGCGATCAAAATCCCAAAAAATTCGCCAATTGAAGCGCGTTTACATCGTGAAATTACGGGTACGCTGAAAAGTATCACGTTGAGTCGCAGCGCAACCGGGAAATACTACGCGGCGTTACTCTGTGACGACGGAATAGAAGCAGCGACGAAGCCAGCACTGATATCAAACGTTACGGGTCTGGATATGGGGCTGGTGCATTTTGCCATCGAATCGGACGGCAATAAGATTGCCAATCCGCGCCACCTTATCAATGCCAGCCACAATCTGCGCAGGAAGCAGAAAGCACTTTCCCGTAAGAAAAAGGGGAGCGCAAACAGACGTAAAGGCCGAAAACAACTTGCGGCAGTACACGAGCGGGTAGCCAACGCCCGTGCCGATTTCCAGCATAAATTATCTCGCGCAATTGTTGACGAAAACCAAGCGGTAATTGTCGAGACGTTGAAAACGGCAAATATGATGAAAAATCACCATCTGGCTCGTGCGATAGGCGATGCTGGATGGTCTGGATTCATCGCAAAACTGGAATATAAAGCAACAGAGAAAGGAGTGCATCTGGTGAAGCTGGATCAATGGTTCGCCAGTTCGAAAACCTGTCACTGCTGCGGTCATAAGATGTCTGAAATGGCACTACAAAAGCGTATCTGGCAGTGTGCGGAGTGTGGAATTGAACATGACCGAGATATAAATGCGGCAATCAATATCTACCACAAGGGCATATTTGAATTACAGGCGGCGGGACTCGTCGTTTCTGCCCACGGAGGCCTGCGTAAATCCGTCACAAAAACGGTTGCGGCCTAAGAAGTGGGAAGTCTCGCCCTTTAGGGCGAGGAGCAGTCACGCGAAGATGTCTACGGCACTGTTACCGCGCGCCGCGGATTGCAGGGCGGCTGGGGTCGGCAGGAGTTCATCGCTCTCTTCATTAAAACCGCCGGTGTTGCCGGAACGCGAAGCCTGGTGCTGCTGCTGGGAGGAAGACTGCTGCTGCCCGGCGAAGCTCTCGCTGCTGACGCTGCTCTGAGCAAGCTGAATGCCGTTCTCCGCCAGCAAGGTCCGCAGTACCGGCAGCGCGGCTTCCAGTGCCGCACGGACATGGCTGTGCGCAGAGACCATCTGCAGCTGCGCCTGATTGTCATCCAGCTTAAGCGAAATTTGCACCTGACCCAGATCTTCCGGGTGCAGACGCAGCTCTGCCGTCTGCTGGCCCTGCTTAGTGAACAGGGTGATGTGCTGGCTCAGGGATTGCTGCCATTCGTGGGTCCCCAGAGGCTGGCTTAACACCGGCGCGGTGGCGACGCTGGCGGCCGTCTGGCTGGTCGCATGGCTGGACATAATCGGTGCCAGGGTGGCCGTTGGTGATGATGAAGAGGAAGAGCTGGCGAGCTCCTGCTTCTCTGCCGCCGCGGCCACGGCAGGTGTTGCCGGCGCGTTGCCCGACAGGGCCGGGTCGTTGTTTTTCACCTGGCTCTGATAAGGCACAGAACTCTGCGCTTTATCATGGCTTCCCGGAAGCGCGTTCAGGGACGGTTGGCCCGCGCCATTGTGCGAAAGCGCCGCGGAATTCAGCGTTGAGGTGGCGGCAACGCCGTCGCTGCCTGCCGCGCGGGAGGCGGTAGTTTGCTGGTGCGGCAGCATCGCCATCAGCGCGCTTAATCCGGCCAGCTCTTCTTCGCTCAGCTCGCTTTTACCGTCATCCTTGCTGTTTGCCGCATTGAGGGTCTTCAGCGCGTCGCCCTTAGACAGCGGCACCAGCCCGGAAACCAGCGTATCAAGCGGCGTGACGGGCGACGTTTCATCGCCGTTCAGCGCGGTTTGGCGCGAGAGCAGGTCGACAATTTTGGCCTGCAGGGTGGTATCCCCTTTGGCATCCTGAGCCACCTTTGACAGTTTACTGCCTGCGGCTTTCAGGTCAGCCAGGGTCAGCGGCGCATCTTTGCCCTTGCCCGTTGCGTCCGACAGGGCGCCCGCCAGCAGAGAGAGAAAGTCCTGTGCACCGTCGGTGCCTTTCCCCGTTAGCGTGCCGCCTGACAGGTCGCTGTCGCTCATCAGCAGTTGTTGCAGTGTGATCATTCCGGTTTCCTCATTGATGCGCGCTGGGCAAACTCATCCATTTTCTTCTGATCCAGACGGTTTTCCGCCAGGGTCGTTGCCGCGATCTGTCGGTCCTGTAAAGTCTGCCAGGCCTGCAGCCGCTGCTTCTTCTCACGCCAGAAATTCAGCGCGGTATCGACTTTCTGGGTCCACTGGTTAAGCTGCTGGCGATGCTGATCTATCGCCTTCTCCAGCGTCTGGATAAACTGCTGATAGTTAATCCAGCGCTGGCTTCCAATGCCCTGTGTCATATCGGTATTGAGGTTGGTGCGATATTCATGCTGATAGTCGATCAACATCTTCAACTGTTCTTCAGCCTGCTGGCACCCGCGTCGCATTGCGCCAAGCTGCAATGCGGCATCATCAACTTCTTTTTCAGCCAGATCTTTCAGCGTTGATAACGCGCTGTTTTGCGCCATGACCTTCGCCCTCCACCTGTGTTACACCTGCGGGAATATCAGCTCCAGTGCCTGAATTGAATCTTCCCAGTCGGCGCGTTCAAAAATGCCTTGTTGCAAAAATGCCTCCAGCTGCGGCCACAGGCTAATCGCTTTGTCGAGCATCGGGTCGCTGCCTTTGGCATACGCCCCCACGCTGACCAGATCGCGGTTGCGCTGGAAGCTGGAGAGGAGTTGTTTGAAGTTACGCACGCGGGCGTAGTGCTTCTCGGTTATCAGCGCCGTCATTGCGCGGCTGATAGAGGCTTCAATATCAATGGCCGGATAGTGCCCGGCTTCGGCCAGACGACGCGACAGCACAATATGACCGTCAAGGATCGCGCGCGCGGAGTCGGCAATCGGGTCCTGCTGGTCATCGCCTTCCGTCAGTACCGTATAGAACGCGGTGATGGAGCCGCCGCCGCTGATGCCGTTCCCCGCGCGTTCCACCAGCGCAGGGAGTTTGGCGAAGACCGAAGGCGGGTAGCCTTTGGTCGCCGGCGGCTCACCGATGGCCAGCGCGATTTCACGCTGCGCCATCGCGTAACGGGTCAGGGAATCCATGATCAGCAGCACGTGCTTGCCGCGGTCCCGGAAATCTTCGGCAATACGGGTGGCATACGCTGCACCCTGCATACGCAGCAGCGGCGACACGTCCGCCGGCGCGGCGATAACCACCGAACGGGCGCGGCCTTCTGCACCCAGAATGTTTTCAATAAAGTCTTTTACTTCACGACCACGTTCGCCGATCAGCCCCACGACGATCACATCGGCCTGGGTATAGCGCGCCATCATGCCGAGCAGGACGGATTTGCCCACGCCTGACCCGGCGAACAGGCCCATACGCTGCCCGCGACCTACGGTCAGCAGGGCGTTAATCGGGCGCACGCCGGTGTCCAGCACATGTTCGATAGGGGTACGCTGCAGGGGGTTGAACGGCTGGGTGATCAGCGCGCCGGTTTCGGTTGTGTCCGGGGAGGGCAGCCCGTCGAGCGGTTTACCGCTGCCGTCCAGCACGCGCCCCAGCAGGGCAGGGCCAAGCGGCAGCTGCTTCCCGCTTTGCAGCCCGTCGCCAGAAATGTTTTTGGCATACACGCGCGCGCCGGGCAGAATGCCTTCCACCTCTTCAAGCGGCATCAGGAACAGACGCTGGCCGTTAAACCCGACCACTTCGCTTTCAACTTCACGCGTTTCCAGACCATCCTGACGCTCAATGACGCAGGTCGCGCCCAGCGGAAGCTGCAGGCCGGTGGCCTCCAGAACCAGACCGGTGGCGCGCGTCAGTCGCCCATAACGACGAACGGACGGCAGTTGCGCCATCTTCGTCTCAAAGTTGTCGAGCGTGGTGAGCCAGCGGGTGAGGCGCGCAGTCATCAGACGACTCCCGGTGCCGCCAGGCGGCACAGTTCCTGCCAGCGGGTGGCGACGCTGGCATCCAGGTCACCTTCATCGGCAGAGACTTTGCAGCCGCCGTGATGCAGCGACGGGTCGCCGCGCAGACGCCAGCCGTGTAGGTTTAGCGTCGCCCCCAGGCTTTCTTCAACGCGCTGCAGATCGTCCGGATGGACGCGCAGCTGAGGTTTCCCGCTGAACAGCGGCTCCTGCTGAAGCAGACCCTGAATTTGTTTGATGAGCGCAGTGTTATCCACCACGGGCGTCTGGCCGATAACCTGACGCGCGGCTTCCAGCGCCATCTGCATCAGTCGCGAGGCAATCACGCTGTCCAGCGCGTCCAGCGTGTGCTGAAACTCGCTGACCAGCTGCTGCATGCGGGCATGGATCGGCGCCTGCTGCTGGCGCGCCTGATCGATACCGTGCTCTAACCCTTTCGCCAGACCTTCCTGATAGCCAAGGTCGTGGCCTTTCTGCCGGCCTTCGTTCAGACCGGCATTATAGCCCTGCTCGTGCGCCTGCATTTGCAGCTGAGCCAGCATCTGTGCCTGCTGCTCCTCTTCGCTCAGCTCTGGCTGCTCGACGTCCGGGTCAAGCTCCTCGGCTGCGATGATGGCCGGCGTGAACTCGGAGAGGGGAGGCGCCAGATCGTCCGGCGTCCAGCGCTTCCACGGCAGCTCATTAGACATAGGTGTCGTCTCCGCTGCCAATCACCATCTCGCCGGTTTCCGCCAGACGACGAACGATAAGCAGAATGGCTTTCTGTTCGTTTTCGACCTGAGACAGACGAACCGGGCCGCGGTTGGCAAGGTCGTCGCGCAGGATATCGGCTGCACGCTGAGACATGTTGCGCAGGAACTTCTCGCGCAGCGGCTGCTCGGCGCCTTTGAGGGCGATAAGCAGCGACTCGGAGTCCACTTCCTGGAGCAGGCGCTGGATGCTGCGGTCGTCCACTTCGACGAGGTTCTCGAACAGGAACATCTCGTCGATGATTTTCTGGGCCAGCTCGCCGTCGAATTCGCGAACCGCCGTAATGACGGCCTCTTCCTGCTGCGTTTTCATCAGGTTGATGATTTCCGCCGCCGTTCTCACGCCGCCCATTTTGCTGCGCTTGAGGTTCTGGCCGTCGAGCAGGTTGTTGAGCACCTCGGTCAGCTCCGCCAGCGCGGCCGGCTGGACGCCGCCGAAGGTCGCGATACGCAGCATCACATCGTGGCGCAGGCGTTCTTCGAACAGCGCCAGAATATCGGCCGCCTGGCCACGTTTGAGGTGGACAAGGATGGTGGCGATAATCTGCGGGTGCTCGTCGCGAATAAGGTCGGCGGCACTCTGCGGTTCCATAAAGTTGAGCGTTTCGATACCGCTGGCGGTATCGCGCGTTTCCAGAATGTCTTCCAGCAGGCTGGCGGCACGCTCTTCGCCCAGCGCCTTGACCAGCACGGAACGCAGGTAGTCGTTGGCGTTGACGTTCAGCGCGGCAAACTGTTCGGCTTCCTGTTCAAATTCCGACAGCACTTCGGTCAGCTGTTTATTGGAGATTTGACGCACGTTGGCCATCGCCGCACTGAGAATCTGCACTTCACGCTGGGAGAGGTGTTTAAACACCTCTGCCGCGCGATCTTCGCCAATGGTCATCAACAGGATGACGCTTTTATCGGTGCCCGTAAGCGTATTACTCATGTTCATTACCCATCCACTGGCGGATGACCAGCGCCACGACGCGCGGATCGTTATCTGACATTTCGCGAATGCGCTGGCTCATGACCTCAGCGCCCATGCGCTGGTTAGCACGACGCTGCTGCATCTGTTCATCTTTACTGAGGCGGACTTCAACCGCTTCTTCCGTTTCCTGACGCGTAGACATCTGTTCGCGAGCCGCTTTTTCGGCTTCAGCACGACGCTGAAGCTGCGGACGAACGCCCTTACGCCACAGCAGCCACGCGACAATCAGCACCAGCAGCCAGCGTCCTGCGGACATCAGCTGATCGATAAACGCCTGCTGTTGCCAGAACGGCAGTTCACCGCCGGTCTCTTCAACCGAGTTGAACGGTGAGTTCACCACGTTGAGGGTATCGCCGCGCTTCTCGGAGTAGCCCATCGCTTCACGGGTCAGGCTTTCAATCTGCTTCATCTGCTCGGCGGTCAGCGGCAACGGTTTGCCATCCGCCAGCGTTTTGTAGTTCACCACCACCGCAACGGAAAGACGCTGAATATCACCCACGTTCAGTTTAGTGTGGCGAATCGTCCGATCCACTTCGTAGTTAGTGGTTTCGTTACGGCTGCTGGTACGCGGACCGGCGTTGCTGGTCGTTGAGGTGGTATTTTGCTGACCGTTCTGCTGATTGGCCGGAGGCGTGGAAATCGGCGCCGCGTTAGCCGGGGCAGGCTGGTTAGACAGTGCGCCCGGCACGCCGCCCGGGTATGCACCGCCGACCTGCTCGTTCGAATTGATCTGGCGTGAACGCATCACCGCCTGAGCCGCATCGCCGTTCGGGCTGTATTGTTCTTCAGTTTGTTCTTTATTCGCGAAGTCGATCTGCGCGGTAACCTGCGCGTGCACGTTGCTGTTACCCACGACCGGGCCGAGGATGGCTTCGATACGGCGCTGGAGACGGCTTTCGACATCGGAGGCATACTTCAGCTGCGCATCATTCAGATCGCGTCCGGCGGTATTGGACTGCGTCAGCAGGTGACCGCTTTGGTCAACCAGCGTCACGTTACCCGGCGGCAGGCCGGCGACGGCGCTGGAGACGAGGTGCGTCACCGCGCTGATTTGCCCTTCGTCCAGCGCGCGGCCAGTTTGGAGGTTCACGGTAACGGAAGCCGAAGGTGATTTCTGTTCACGGACAAATAAAGAAGGTTTAGGCATCGCCAGGTGCACGCGGGCACTCTTCACCGGGCCTAATGTTTCAATGGTGCGGGCCAGCTCACCTTCCAGCGCACGCTGGTAGTTCACCTGCTCGCTGAACTGGCTGATACCGAATTTTTCCTGATCCAGCAGCTCAAAGCCAACGGCACCGCCCTTCGGCAGCCCCTGCTGAGCCAGACGCAGACGCAGTTCGTGCACCTTATCTGCCGGTACCTCAAGCGCACCGCCATTATCGGCAAAGCGATAAGGGATGTTCATCTGGGTAAGCTGGGTGACGATGGCACCGCCATCCTGATCGGAAAGGTTACTGTAGAGCGTCCGGTAATCAGGGCTTTTCGCCCACAGGACCATCGCTACAAGGATCGCAATTGCGGCAGCGCCTGCCACGATCAACGGGATTTTAGGATTCGCGCGAAGGCGGTTCATCCACTCGAGTGATTTATTCTGCGGCGCTGTCGATGCTGTTGCACTCATTGCGCACCTCTTAAATCCTGGTGGTTTACGTTATTCGTGTAGAGAAACAAAACTGACTCCCGGGTCGGCAAACACGACAAAAGTTCCATATTGATGGCCCTGCCATTATTTGATGATTCGTGATTTTCTATGCGTCAAATAACCTGGTTTTTTCACGCTATTTACCGCCATTATCTTATTGACAAGCTGTTAGTCTTGACCGCGTAAAAAACCATCCAGGGGAAAGTCATGGCTATACAGGGCATTGAAGGGGTAATCAGTCAGTTGCAGGCAACGGCGATGACGGCCCGTAATCAGAATGTGGCAGATCAGCAGCCGAGCATCAGTTTCGCAGGGCAACTGCATGCCGCTCTTGACCGTATCAGTGATACCCAGACCGCCGCGCGCACTCAGGCAGAAAAGTTCACCCTCGGTGAGCCGGGCGTGGCGCTGAATGATGTGATGACCGATTTGCAAAAAGCCTCGGTTTCCCTGCAGATGGGGATTCAGGTGCGTAACAAGCTTGTGTCGGCGTATCAGGAAGTGATGGGGATGCAGGTTTAGGTTATCTAACCTAATGATATTTATAATTAATAGCCATCCGATCCCACTGCGTGGGGCATGGATGGGGCAAACTCACTCAATTTCTGGTTGAGGATGAGTACCTGGTCCTGGTTATTTTCAGCCATCCAGGATCCGTACACCCGGTAAACCATCTGCGCGTCGGTGTTGCCCATTTGCTTCGCGATGAAGTTCGGGCTGGCACCGGCAGCAAGAATGGTAAACACCGGTGGTGCGGCTGTTACCTATAAACTGCACCATGCCACTATGTATACATATCCACCGTGCCCTCAAAATTATCTTACCTTGTTACATGGAGGCCTTGAAAGGTTGTAGCTGGTCTTAGAAAGTGGGTGATAATATTTAATAAAATTACACCATGGCCTCTTAATCAATGAGAAACAATACGTTAGATGCAGTAAGGCTTCTTGCGAGCTTCTTCATCATTGTCGTTCACTCCGGTGGATTTCATGAGTTGGCACCAGGGCACGCCGACATGTTCCAGGCATCGTCAAGATGGGCAGTTCCCTTCTTTTTCCTGGTGTCAGGTTATTTTATGGGCACGGTGAAGTTGATAGATATGTCAGAAAAGATAAACAAATTGTTTAGCATTCTTATATACTCATCCATAATTTATATACCAATAGTGTACCTTCAAAATTCCAGCGATGTGCCAAAAATGATATATCAGATATTTTCATTTTCTACGCTTCGCTCTGGAATGTATTTCCATTTATGGTTTATCCCCTCACTTATGCTTGGCATTATTACAACAAACTACTTCATGAAAAACCTATCTACAAAGAAGGCTTTGTTTATATCTTTTGTAATTGTTCTCGGATATTGGATCTGTGATATAGCCCAGTCTTTTGGATTGTTAATGAACAGAAATGAGCCGTTCTATTTCTTCAGAACGCTCATAAGCATACCTCTTGTTTATGTAGGATACTTGTTATCATTCAATAAGATATCGTTTGAAACGAAACATGGGTATCTATGGTTAATGCTGTTTGTTTCATTCTTGCTGACTGTAGTGGAAGTGCCTGTAGTTAAACTTCTTCCGTATGAAAGCATAGCGCCAAGACAATTCCCACTGTTTAGCATAGTTACTGCTGTGGTGATTTTATCATTGTGCTTAAGCTACAAAACCAAAGAAACAGTGTTGGCAAGGGCTGGAAGATGGTACTCGCTTGGTATTTATCTGATACATCCTTTGGTTCTTTATTTTATTGTTCCTGCATTTAAATTCTATGGCATTGATAGCTCTTTCATAAACCTTATATCAGCATTCGTCATATCATTATTTATATTGATTTTTCTTAAAAATTACCTTCCTGCAGCCTATAGAAAAATTAGCGGGATTGGGGTTAGCTAATGCGGTACCGTCATTAACAAAGCCATAAATGCGGGCAGCGGTGACAAGCGACTGATAACGGGAGAGAGTGTGGCGATAGAGGGGCATGCAGGTTTAAGACCTGTCGATCTTCGCTGGCAGCCGCAGCGCTTTAATGCCACAATATTTTTTTCTTCGAATGCAGGAAAGATGATGAAAAAAATAGCAATTGCTGGCGCGCTGCTGGCACTGACCGGGTGCGTTCAGGTCGATAACTATAACGACGTGATCAAGCATCCTGTCCCGGCGCATCTGGCGGGATACTGGCAGTCGAAAGGGCCGCAGAGCAACATGGTCAGCCCGAAGGCGATTGCCACGCTGGTGGTGACGGAGGAGGGCGATACGCTGGACTGCCGTCAGTGGCAGCGCGTGATTGCCGTGCCGGGTAAAATCATGCTGCGTTCAGACAGTTATTACAACGTGACGCGTAAGCTCGATATCTATCCGCTGGAGCGCGATGGATCTGTGCTTGAGTACGACGGGTTGGAGCTGCAGAAGGTTGACCGCCCAACGGTTGAGTGCGCAGATTACCTGAGCAAGAATCCGTTGGAGAGTAAACTACCGTAGGCGTTTGTTGCCGGGTGGCGCTGACGCTTACCCGGCCTACGGGACGGCGCTTTTGTAGGCCGGGTAAGGCGAAGCCGCCACCCGGCATTGTTTCTACAACGCATCCTCTATTACCCAAACGCTGACGCTCCCCCCATTGCAGGTAAACGTCCCTTCGCCATCCGCCGCCGTAGTGATGGTTTCTTCGCGATTGCCGAGAAAATCCCGCCACGTTTTGCTGCCGTAGTTTTCACCAAGACAAATCACTTTTTCACCGTCGTCGCCGTTAGAAAGTACCACCACGCAGCCGGGATCGTCTTCCGTGCCGCTGCGGCTGAAGGCGATGCAGTTAGGATGGTCGAAAAACAGCGTCTGCACGCCGTGGGCAAAACGCTGGCGCGCGAGGATCAGCTCGTGAAGCTGCTCAATGACCGGCATATCAATATGGTAGGTTTCACCGTCGCCTCCCGTGTCGTCATAGCTGGCGCCGAAAAGATCCGGATAAAAGACGCTCGGCACGCCGTTTTCCCGCAGCAGGATCAGCGCGTAGGCCAGCGGCTTGAACCAGGCCTCGACCGGCGCTTCGAGCGCCTGCAGAGGTTGGGTGTCATGGTTCGCGACGAGGGTGACCGCATGAAACGGATCGGCTTCCACCAGGGTACCGGTGAAGATTTGGCTCATGTCGTAATCCCGGCCCTGACGTGACGCCTCGTGGAACTTCATCTGCAGGGGGGCATCAAACAGCATGGTTTTGCCTTCGACCTGGTCAATATAGGCCTGCAGTTTATCCACCTCATGGGACCAGTATTCCGCCACGATAAACAGCGGCTGGTCGGCAACCTCCTGGACGTGCTCAATCCACTCTTTGTAAAACCAGGCGGGAATATGCTTGACGGCGTCCAGACGAAAACCGTCGCAGCGCGTCTGTTCCATGACCCAGCGGGCCCAGTATTTGATCTCCTCGGTCACGGCGTGGTTGCGAAAGTCGATATTTTCGCCCATCAGGTAATCGAAGTTGCCCATCTCATCATCAACCTGGTCGTTCCAGCCTTCGCCGGTGTAGTCGTTGACGATTTTAAAGATGCCGTCTTCATCGGGGTTTTCAATATGGTCGACGCCGCTGAAGCATTTGTAATCCCAGATGAACTGCGAATACTGCCCGGCCCGGACGGGGAAGGTGTAGCGAGTCCAGGCTTCACATTCAATGACCTCGTCATCGATTTGCGTGCGGTCCTGTTCGTTCACGCGCTGAACGCGCACGGGCTCTTTTTCATCGGCGCCCATTTTGTGGTTGACCACCACGTCCAGCAGCACGGCAATGTCGTTGCTTTTGAGGGCGTCGATGGCCTCCAGCAGCTGCGCTTTGTCGCCGTACTTCGTGGCGATACTCCCTTTCTGGTCAAACTCGCCGAGATCGAAGAGGTCGTAAGAATCATAGCCAACAGAATACCCGCCGGACGCACCTTTATAGGCGGGCGGCAGCCAGATCATGTTTATGCCGATTTCATTAAGATTGGGAGCTAACGCCGTGACCTCTCGCCACAATTCACCGCCAGCAGGGTAATACCAGTGAAAACATTGTAACAGGGTGGGGTTTTTCATCATCCTTGCTCCAGAAGCCGGTTGGCAGACTTCTGGAGTATGGATGAAGAAATCATAGTTGTGTGTCGCGGGTAAAACTTTCTGGATAAAGAATATTCCCTGACAGCTTTCCATAGGTAGACGTGATGGATTGCTGTTTACCAGTTTGATCAATCAGGCTGCGCAGTTCGTCCATGCGGACCTTCAGCAGTGCCTTTAGCGCATTCTCATTTTCAAGGATCATTTCCAGCAGCGCACGCGCTTGCTCAACCTGAGCCGGAGGGCATGACATGATGGGCGTTTGAGAAATCCTTTCCACCAGTTGTACGTAATGCATTTCCTGCTCGATAAGCGCATCCCATTGACCAGAATGTGCGAGATTTAGCATAGCAATGCTCTGAGCATGTAACGCCTGCCAGTGGCTAAGCGCTGCGCTGGGATTATTCATCAAAAATTATCCTGAAATAGAGGACGCATTGGGGCCGATTTGCTTCCACGCATCCGCAATGTTGTTTAATAAACCCTCGACTTCAACAATTGCGTCTACGTCGTTACTGACATTCGCCAGCAACAAACGTCGAACCATATATTCGTACAAGGAGGCAAGATTCTCGGACAAGTCGCTCTCAACCTCCATGTTCAGTCCTGCTTTTAAACCGTTGTCGATGATGTTGATGGCTTTGGATAGGGCTTCGCCTTTCTCACGAATTTGTCCGGCTTCCATGAACAAACGCGCGCGAACAAGGGCGCTATGCGCCCCGTCGAACAACATGACAATCAGCTGGTGTGGACTGGCATTCATGACTGCGCTTTCTACTCCTATCTGCTGATAGGATTGAACACCAGAGGTCTTATACATATCCACTCCTGAAGGCTACGACTATTTTTGTGAGAACTGTTGGGTCAGGTAGTTGGCCGTGCTGGTCATTTTGGTGACTAATACGTCCAGACTGGTGAACTGGGTTTTGTAACGCGCCATGGTGGCTTCAATTTGAGCATCCATGGCATCGTAACGTTCGCCCAGCGTTTTCAGCGTTTTGTTGATCCCGTCTTTCGCGTTCTGGATCACCCCGGCGCTGCCGGTACTGGTGCTGAGCATGGTGGTCAGCGTGTTGTTCATCTGGGTCGCCATACCGGTTTTCTTTCCGTCACCGACAAAATACTGTTGTACGGCGTTCGGGTTGTCGGTCAGCGCTTTTTTCAGCTTATCGGTGTCGACTTTCAGGTTACCGATGGTACCGTCCGCGCCTTTCACCGGGTCCTGGGTAATCCCCAGCTGGGCCATGATCTGAATGGAGCCGGTCTGCACTTCGGTCAGCAGGCCGCGCAGCTGGGACTGAACCCCACGCACGTTCGCATCACCCACCAGCGCGCCATTGCTGGTAGACTGGCTGCCAGAACCTGCATCGACAGGAACATACTTCGTCAGGCTGTTAATGGTGGACTGCAGCGAGTTGTACGCTGTAACCCAGTCCGTGATCGCCTTCTGGTTCGCATCCGTTGCGCGTGAAACCTCAAGGGTTTCATCAGCTTTGCTCTCGGCCTTCACCGAGAAGGTTACCCCAGGCAGCGCATCGGTAATGGTATTCGACTGACGCTCGATGGAGATGTTGTTCACCACCACAATCGCGTTCTGCGCGTCGGTGTTCACCGTCAGCGCGCCCGTTTTGGTGGTTGAATCATAACCAATGGCGCTTTGCAGCTTGGCGTCGCCGGTAACGCTTACCGTCATCGCACCATCCGTACCGGTGGTTTTTGATGACAGCATCAGGCGGTAATCACCGTCTTTCGCTTTAATGACGCTGGCGGTGACGTTGCCGTTTGCTTTATTAATCGCGCTCGCGATCCCGGCCAGCGACGTATCGCCATCTGCCAGGGTGACCTCTAAAGGCGTTTTCGTGCCCGGCTGGGTGATGGTGATTTTACGCGTTGTACCTGTCGTATCGCCCAGCAGGTCCGTGTTGTTAGCATAGGAGCCGGTAGTGAGCGCCTGTGCTTTTGCAACCTGGTTGACGTTGACAACAAAAGAACCCACTGACGCGTCAGCCGTTGTTGTAGCAGTAAAGGCCGTGTTGGTGCTGCTGACGGACGTTGAGTTCCAGGTGGTTGCTTTACCCAGTGCAGCGGTCGCAGTCTGCAGCGATGTCATGGCGCTCTGCAGCTTGCCGTAAGCGCTTAACTGTGCGTTATACGTTGATTGCTGGGAAGTAATCGTCGTCAGCTTGGTTTTCTCTGCCGCTTCCAACTGATTATATAAATCCCCGAGTCCTGCAGAACCTATCCCGAGGTTACTGATAGTAGCCATGCATATTTTCCTTAAAATACGAAAGTAGTTCAGGACTCTTATCGGCCTCTCAACGTAAAAGTTTACGATGGTGAGAAAAAAATAATCCGAAGAATAGACGCGTCCTGGCGGGGTAAATGAATGGATTGCACTTTAGGGACATTATCAGTGCATTAAAAACACGAATAAGTGTGTGCCTTTTTTGTCATCTCTTTGTGCGTTAAAAAAGCGTAAATAATAAACCTCTCGTTAACCTTAATTGATTTTTTAAAAATAAAGTCATTAATAATCAATGTGTTGTAATTTTTTAAAAATTGATTCTAAAGTCTTTTGGGGACCCGTCGATAACCTTGTTGACGGTGAGAGACGCTGTGAGTGTTAGGCACCGGACCTAAAACCCAATTTTTGAAGGAAACAAAATTATGGCAGTTATCAATACTAACCTGTTGTCCCTGACCACTCAGAACAACCTGAACAAATCTCAGTCTTCTCTGGGCACTGCTATTGAGCGTCTGTCTTCAGGTCTGCGTATTAACAGCGCGAAAGACGATGCTGCTGGCCAGGCGATTGCAAACCGCATGACCGCTCAGATTAAAGGCATGACTCAGGCTGCACGTAACGCCAACGACGGTATCTCCATGGCGCAGACTGCTGAAGGTTCTCTGAACGAAATCAACAGCAACTTGCAGCGTGTTCGTGAACTGGCTGTTCAGGCAAGCAACGGCACCAACAGCGCATCTGACCTGGCTTCTCTGCAGGATGAAGTTACCGCTCGTCTGGCTGAAATCGACCGTGTTGCAAGCAAAACTGACTTCAACGGCATCAAACTGCTGGACGGCACTGCAGGTACTGCTGGTGTGGTTAAAATTCAGGTTGGCGTGAACGACGGCGACACCATCAACCTGGATCTGAGCGGCGCTAAAGCTGACTCTACCACTCTGGGCGTGAACGCTATCGACCTGAAAGCTATGGGCGCTACCGATCTGGACACCATCGACAAAGCTATCGCTAAAGTTGATACCGCTCGTTCCGGTCTGGGTGCTGTGCAGAACCGTTTCACTTCTGCAATCAACAACCTGAACAACACCTCTAACAACCTGTCTGCTGCTCAGTCCCGTATCCAGGACGCTGACTACGCAACTGAAGTTTCCAACATGTCCCGCGCGCAGATCCTGCAGCAGGCTGGTACTTCTGTTCTGTCTCAGGCAAACCAGGTTCCACAGACCGTTCTGTCTCTGCTGCGTTAATTTTACGCACGAAACCCCGCTTCGGCGGGGTTTTTTTATCTCTGCTATTTGAGAATCCGCCTGTGAAACAAATCAGTGTCACTCAACCAAAGCTGGTCGCAGATTTTTCATGTGTCGGTGGGGAATGCCGTGAACATTGTTGTCAGGGCTGGACCATCGCGTTTGATAAATCCTCCGTTAACCGCTATCTGAACAGTAAAAATGCCGCCATTCGCCACACGGCGAAAACGGCGATAAAAGTCACCAAAAAGCAGTACGGCCACTGGGGCGAGGTGATTTTCCATACGGAAAGTAAAAACTGCCCGTTTATGGATACGGAAAAACTCTGTTCTATTCATAGCGCCATGGGCGCTCAGGCCTTAAGCCCAACCTGTTCGTCGTTTCCACGGACAAACCGGGTCTATAAAAATGAAATCGAAAAATCGCTGAACCTCTCGTGTCCGGAAGTGACCCGACTTCTGTTGAACGATCGGGAGTCGATGTCGATGATGGAATCCATCAGCGTTCAGCAGGACGTCAATAATGCGCCGATGATTGATTTGAAGGCAAAGGTCATCAATCTCTTCTGCCAGAATATTTTCAGCGTAGAGAACGTCAGCGTTGAAGAACAGGTTTACGCCGTGGTGAAATTCCTCATGGTGGCTGAAAAACTCGAAAACCTCGAAGAGAATATCGGCACGCTCGAAACGGTCTATTTCTCGCTGGTTAACGAACTGGTGAGCGGTAAAATCAAAACGGAATTAGGCGGATTTAATCAGAACTACAGCCTGAAATTCGCGTTAATTTCACTCATCCAGAGTTACTTCACGAAGAAAACAGCCAGCCGCGGCGGCGCCGTGTTGAACCGTTATTTTACCCAGCTTTATCAACAGTTTGAGTCTGCGGGTAACACCGTGCCGGCAGAGAAGGTCATGGAGAACATTGAGTCCGTCTGGCGCGATGTGGCGGGCAGTTACCTGGCGACCAATGACCATTTATTTAAGAACTTTTTTAAATACAAACTGTGGGAGCAGGGCTTCCCGCAGAACAATGGCCGCAGCATGTTGAATAATCTTTATTTAATCGTCGCGGAGTTCTATTTCCTTAAAACGTTACTTGCCGGTCAGGCACTCGTGGCGGGAAAAATTGAACAAGATAATATCATTGATGTTATTTACAGCTTCCACTCCCTTAGCCAGCATAATCAGGAAGCGGGAAAGCTCTTTCATCAACATATAGATAGCGTCAAACTCGGCGACGATCTTTCATTGTTACAACTGTTAATTTAGGCAGAAAAGTTGCCCCTGTTGTGGGCAACCTCAGAATAACCTCACTTTATCCCCCTTTTTCATCCAATTGAACGCCCTGCAGAATCGGATAATCATGCCGATAACTCAACTAACGCAGGGCTGTTTATCGTGAATTCACTCTATACCGCTGAAGGTGTAATGGATAAACACTCGCTGTGGCAGCGTTATGTCCCGCTGGTGCGTCACGAAGCATTGCGCCTCCAGGTGCGCTTGCCGGCGAGCGTGGAACTCGACGATCTGCTACAGGCGGGCGGTATCGGGTTATTGAATGCAGTTGACCGATACGACGCTCTGCAAGGAACGGCATTTACGACTTACGCAGTTCAGCGTATTCGTGGTGCGATGCTGGACGAGCTGCGCAGCCGTGACTGGGTGCCGCGCAGTGTTCGCCGCAACGCGCGCGAAGTGGCGCATGCGATGGGGCAGCTGGAACAGGAACTGGGACGTAACGCAACGGAAACCGAAGTGGCGGAACGTCTTGGCATTGCTGTTGAAGAGTATCGTCAGATGTTGCTCGATACCAATAATAGCCAACTCTTCTCTTATGACGAGTGGCGCGAAGAGCATGGCGATAGCATCGAGCTGGTGACGGATGAGCACCAGCAGGAAAACCCGTTACACCATTTAATGGAAGGGAATTTACGCCAGCGCGTCATGGAGGCTATTGAAGCTCTGCCTGAACGCGAACAGCTGGTATTGACCCTTTATTACCAGGAAGAGCTTAACCTCAAAGAGATTGGCGCTGTTCTGGAGGTGGGAGAGTCGCGGGTGAGCCAGCTGCACAGCCAGGCCATTAAACGCTTACGAACCAAGCTGGGTAAGTTATAGGTGATTGATTCACCTGACAAATGCCGCACAACGTATTGACAACCAGGAGTTATCATGACGGTGCAGCAATCTAAAAGACGGCCTTTAAGCCGCTACCTGAAAGACTTTAAACACAGCCAGACGCATTGCGCCCACTGTAACAAGTTACTCGATCGTATCACGCTGGTTCGCCGGGGCGAAATCGTCAATAAGATTGCGATTTCGCGTCTCGACACGTTGATGGACGAAGCAGCATGGCTCGAAGAGCAAAAAGAGTGGGTGGCGCTTTGCCGTTTCTGTGGGGATCTCCACTGCAAAGAGCAAAGCGACTTCTTCGACATTATCGGCTTTAAGCAGTTCCTGTTTGAACAAACGGAGATGAGCCACGGCACCGTTCGCGAATATGTGGTTCGCCTGCGTCGCCTTGGGCAACATCTGACCGTAAACAATATCTCTCGCGATCTGCTGAAAACCGGTTATCTGGATGAAAATCTGGAGCCGTGGCTGCCTGCGACCAGCACCAACAACTACCGAATTGCGCTGCGCAAGTATGCGCAATACAAGGTACAAATGCCCGGTGCCATAAAGCAGAAAGCCCACGCCGGAACAACTTCTGATATATATTAAAAAAGAATAAGATGTAGCGCAGTCGCCTTTGACGTTGCAGGCGATTTCTCTACACTACGTAAAAATTCCACTATATCGGGGTATTTATGAAATTTGCACTTCTGGGTCGTCAGGCGCTGATGGGTGTTATGGCCGTTGCGCTGGTTGCGGGCATGAGCGTGAAAACGTTCGCCGCAGAAAACCTGCTGAATAAAGTAAAAGAGCGCGGTACGCTGCTGGTCGGGCTGGAAGGAACCTATCCTCCGTTCAGCTTCCAGGGCGATGACGGTAAGCTGACCGGTTTTGAAGTGGAGTTTGCTGAAGAGCTGGCGAAGCACCTCGGCGTTAAAGCGTCGCTGAAACCGACCAAATGGGACGGTATGCTGGCGTCGCTGGATTCCAAACGTATTGATGTGGTGATTAATCAGGTGACCATTTCTGACGAGCGCAAGAAGAAGTATGACTTCTCTACGCCGTACACCGTGTCCGGTATTCAGGCGCTGGTGAAGAAAGGCAACGAAGGCGGGATTAAAACAGCCGCGGACCTGAAAGGGAAGAAAGTCGGTGTTGGTCTGGGGACCAACTACGAAGAGTGGTTGCGCCAGAACGTGCAGGGCGTGGATATCCGCACCTATGATGACGACCCGACGAAATATCAGGATCTGCGCGTGGGCCGTATCGACGCCATTCTGGTTGACCGCCTGGCAGCGTTGGATCTGGTGAAGAAAACCAACAATACCCTGGCCGTAGCGGGTGATGCGTTCTCTCGTCAGGAATCAGGCGTGGCCGTTCGTAAAGGTAACGAAGACCTGGTCAAAGCGATTGATTCCGCGATTGCTGACATGCAAAAAGACGGAAGCCTAAAAGCGCTCTCCGAGAAGTGGTTCGGTGCAGACGTCACGAAATAAGTTTCTGACGTAAAAAAAGGCGCTTTTAAAAGCGCCTTTTTTATTTCTTTCGCGTCTGCGTGCATAATGAAAAATATCACATTTTGTCAGAGTTACCGGAGAACCCATGTCACTACAGAATTTAACGCGCTTTCCCCGCCTGGAGTTTATCGGCGCGCCGACGCCGCTGGAGTACCTGCCGCGATTTTCTGATTATTTAGGGCGCGATATTTTTATTAAGCGTGATGACGTGACGCCGATGGCGATGGGGGGCAACAAGCTGCGCAAGCTGGAGTTTCTGGCGGCTGACGCACTGCGCGAAGGCGCGGATACGCTCATTACTGCCGGGGCTATCCAGTCCAACCACGTTCGTCAGACGGCGGCAGTGGCGGCAAAGCTTGGTCTTCATTGCGTGGCCCTGCTGGAAAACCCGATTGGCACGCGGGCAGAAAACTATCTGACCAACGGTAACCGCCTGCTGCTGGACCTGTTTAATGTCCAGGTTGAAATGGTGGATGCGTTGACCGACCCGGTCGCCCAGCTCGACGAGCTGGCGACGCGTCTGGAAGCGCAGGGCTTCCGCCCCTACGTTATCCCGGTCGGCGGGTCAAACGCGCTGGGCGCGCTGGGGTATGTGGAAAGTGCGCTGGAAATCGCGCAGCAGTGCGAGGGCGCGGTGAGTCTCTCCTCCGTGGTTGTCGCGTCCGGGAGTGCGGGCACGCATGCCGGGCTGGCGGTGGGGCTGGAGCAGCTGCTGCCGGACGTCGAGCTGATTGGCGTGACGGTGTCCCGTAGCGTCGCGGATCAGAAGCCGAAAGTGGTCACCTTACAGCAGGCGGTAGCCGAGCAGCTGGAGCTGAAGGCAAAGGCCGATATTCTGCTCTGGGATGACTATTTTGCGCCGGGTTACGGCACGCCTAACGAAGAGGGGATGGAAGCGGTTAAGCTGCTGGCGCGCCTCGAGGGGATACTGCTCGATCCGGTGTATACCGGCAAAGCGATGGCCGGACTGATTGACGGCATTGCGCAGAAACGCTTTAAGGATGAAGGGCCGATTTTATTTGTCCATACCGGCGGGGCGCCTGCGCTGTTTGCCTACCATCCTCATGTCTAAAAATCAGGTCGAAAAATAATAATGCAAGAAAGTATTCAACTGGTTATTGATTCTCTGCCGTATCTGCTGAAAGGTGCGGTATTTACGTTACAGCTCAGTATCGGCGGGATGTTCTTCGGGCTGGTGCTGGGATTTGTGCTGGCCTTAATGCGCATGTCACCCGTCCTGCCGGTACGCTGGCTGGCGCGCTTTTATATCTCCGTGTTTCGCGGTACGCCGCTTATCGCCCAGCTCTTTATGATCTACTACGGCTTACCGCAGTTCGGTATCGAGCTGGATCCGATCCCCGCAGCGATGATTGGTCTGTCGCTCAATACCGCGGCGTACACCTCCGAAACCCTGCGCGCAGCGATCTCCTCCATTGACAAAGGGCAGTGGGAGGCGGCGGCCAGTATCGGGATGACCCCGTGGCAGACGCTGCGCCGGGCCATTCTGCCGCAGGCGGCGCGCGTGGCGCTTCCGCCGCTGAGCAACAGCTTCATCAGCCTGGTGAAAGATACTTCCCTGGCGGCAACGATTCAGGTGCCGGAGCTGTTCCGTCAGGCACAGCTCATTACTTCGCGCACGCTTGAAGTCTTTACCATGTATCTGGCCGCCTCGCTGATTTACTGGGTGATGGCGACGGTGCTGTCTGCCCTGCAAAACTACTTCGAAAACCAGCTTAACCGCCAGGAGCGTGATCCAAAATGAGTGCTATCGACGTCAAAAACCTGGTGAAAAAATTCCACGGTCAAACGGTGCTCCACGGGATCGATCTTGAAGTCGAGCAGGGTGAGGTCGTGGCGATTATCGGACCGAGCGGTTCGGGAAAAACGACGCTGCTGCGCAGTATTAACCTGCTTGAGCAGCCTGAAGGCGGCACCATTAGGGTTGGGGAGATAACGATTGATACCGGAAAATCCATCAGCCAGCAGAAAGGGTTGATTCGCCGCCTGCGCCAGCATGTCGGCTTCGTTTTCCAGAACTTCAACCTCTTTCCGCACCGTACGGTGCTGGAGAACATTATTGAAGGGCCGGTCATTGTAAAAGGTGAATCGAAAGAGGACGCAACGGCCCGCGCGCGCGAACTGCTTGCCAAAGTCGGCCTGGCGGGGAAAGAGACCAGCTATCCGCGCCGTCTGTCGGGAGGGCAACAGCAGCGCGTGGCGATAGCGCGCGCGCTGGCGATGCGCCCGGACGTGATCCTTTTTGATGAACCAACCTCAGCGCTCGATCCGGAACTGGTGGGTGAGGTGCTGAACACCATTCGCCAGCTGGCACAGGAAAAACGGACGATGGTGATCGTTACGCATGAGATGAGCTTTGCACGCGATGTTGCTGACAGAGCCATCTTCATGGATCAGGGGCGGATTGTGGAGCAGGGGCCGGCGAAAAGCCTGTTCGCTAACCCTCAACAGCCGCGAACCCGTCAGTTCCTTGAAAAATTCCTGATGCAGTAGCATTTTTGCACTAATTTGCTCCAGAAATTTAGCCTGGAGCAAATTATTCTCCCCCTGCACGTCGTCCAGTGTTTTTTTATTCCATCCAGCTCGGATAAACCGTATCGATAGTAAAGTTAATTGTGCTATTGCCGATATTTTGTAGTTAGAAAAAAGTTTTATGTGTTAGGTTATATTCACCATAATAATGATTATCTTTTCAGAGGCTTCATTTAGTAAGTATGAAGGATTCAGACTTTTTCACCTGGCGACGGGATTGCTTCCTCCGGTTTCAGGAGTTGACCTGTGCCGACGAGGTATATCAGGAACTACAGCGACAAACTCAGACGCTTGAATTTGATTATTACGCGCTCTGCGTGCGTCAGCCCGTGCCCTTTACCCGGCCTAAGCTCTCTCTGCATACTACTTACCCAAAGCAGTGGATGGCGCATTATCAATCCGCGAACTATTTCGCTATTGATCCCGTCTTAAAACCGGAGAATTTCATTCAGGGGCATTTACCCTGGACGGACGCATTATTCGCTGACGCGCAGGAATTATGGCATGGCGCGCAGGACCACGGTTTACGCTCGGGAATAACACAGTGCCTGATGCTGCCTAATCACGCGCTTGGCTTTCTGTCGGTTTCCCGTACTAGTGTACTGGAAGGGCCGTTTGCCCGAGAGGAAATAGAACTGCGGCTGCAAATGCTGGTGCAAATGGCCTTAACTTCTCTGATGCGTTTTGAAGATGAGATGGTCATGCCACCCGAAATGAAATTCAGCAAACGCGAACGCGAAATTCTGAAATGGACCGCGGAAGGGAAGACGTCTGCAGAAATAGCGATCATTCTCTCCATCTCCGAGAATACCGTTAACTTCCATCAGAAAAATATGCAGAAGAAATTCAACGCGCCTAACAAAACCCAGATCGCGTGCTACGCGGCCGCAACGGGGCTGATCTGACTGGATAATATGTTCTGCGTGACAGACGAGCGAACGGCTGAATGCACTGCATCCAGCCGTTTTTTGTTACTGGCGGTAGGCTTGTTTGATTTGCTTAACGGTATTAGCAAATACCGCAGATTCAGCCTGGTCTTCCATCTCCGCGATTTGTTTTTCCATTTTAATGATCACACGACCGGCGTCCGCCTGGCCCATCGCCTGCAGCATCAGCGTTAGCAGCGCTTTCAGGCAGTTTACTTCCTGTGCCAGTTCCTGGTTATTCTCAGCAGTGGCAAATTCAGGTGTGCTCATTTATTTTCCTCATTATTAAACGGCGCTAAAGTGCGACGACGAAAGTCAAGGCGGCGGAGTATACCACAAGCTGATGCAAAAAATGCAGCGGTTGTTTTTCGTACTTTTCCGTGGATGTTTAATTGCGTAAACAGAACGTACCGGTAAACTGAAGCGCTGTTAAAGGCTATTAATTGTTTAGGCCCGGTTCGCTTGCCGTTAATTATTGTTACAAAAATTTGAGATCTGTTTTTTTGCAGCGAAAGCCTGCACGTTTTTTGTAACTTTTTGAATACAGATGCTTAAAAAAAGCTGCAAAAGCCCTGTGTGCACGGCCTCTCTTTCCACGGACTGTACAGCCTAATTTCCAAAAACGAGAGCGAAATCGAATAGCCGGTTTTTTAACGTTTTAATCTTGTGAGGAAAACCGTTAATATAAACCAAATTATCACTCAGTAGCGTTATCCCTATTCTGGAGACATTTCCTTTGATCAACGTCCTTCTTGTTGATGACCACGAACTGGTGCGCGCAGGGATACGACGCATTCTTGAAGATATTAAAGGTATTAAAGTTGCCGGTGAGGCGTGCTGTGGGGAAGATGCGGTAAAATGGTGCCGCACAAACTCGGCCGATGTGGTACTGATGGATATGAATATGCCCGGTATCGGTGGTCTTGAAGCAACACGCAAAATCGCGCGTACCTTTGTTGATACAAAAGTCATCATGCTGACCGTGCATACCGAAAACCCACTGCCCGCGAAAGTGATGCAGGCGGGTGCAGCGGGCTACCTGAGTAAAGGGGCTGCGCCGCAGGAAGTCGTCAATGCAATCCGCTCCGTATTTGCCGGACAGCGTTACATTGCTTCCGACATCGCTCAGCAGATGGCGCTGAGTCAGATCGAGCCCGAGAAAACCGAATCACCGTTTGCGAGTTTGTCCGAGCGTGAATTGCAGATTATGCTGATGATCACCAAAGGTCAGAAGGTGAATGAGATTTCGGAACAGCTGAATCTCAGCCCGAAAACGGTGAACAGCTATCGTTACCGGATGTTCAGTAAACTGAACATTCATGGCGACGTCGAACTGACGCACCTGGCCATCCGGCACGGTTTGTGTAATGCGGAGACGTTGTTAAGTCAGTGAGTGATGTGTTCGATTCAAAAGCATTTCTGAAAACCGTAACCAGCCAGCCTGGCGTCTATCGCATGTATGACGCTGGCGGTACGGTTATCTATGTGGGGAAGGCAAAAGATCTTAAAAAACGTCTCTCCAGCTATTTTCGCAGCAATCTGGCCTCCCGTAAGACCGAAGCGCTGGTCTCTCTCATTCAGAATATTGATGTCACCGTCACGCACACAGAAACAGAAGCGCTGCTGCTTGAGCACAACTATATAAAGCTCTACCAGCCGCGCTATAACGTTCTGTTGCGTGATGATAAATCCTACCCGTTTATTTTTCTGAGCGGCGACACCCATCCGCGCCTCGCCATGCATCGCGGTGCAAAACACGCCAAGGGCGAATACTTCGGGCCGTTCCCTAACGGCTATGCCGTGCGTGAAACGCTGGCGCTGCTGCAAAAAATCTTCCCGATCCGCCAGTGTGAGAACAGCGTTTACCGTAACCGCTCGCGCCCGTGTCTGCAGTACCAGATTGGACGCTGCCTGGGTCCCTGCGTGGCCGGACTGGTGAGTGAAGAAGAGTATGCGCAGCAGGTGGATTATGTGCGCCTGTTCTTAGCCGGAAAAGACGATCAGGTCTTAACCCAGCTGATCGCGCGGATGGAAAAAGCCAGCGCCGCACTTGAGTTCGAAGAGGCCGCGCGCATCCGCGACCAAATCCAGGCGGTGCGCAGAGTCACTGAGAAACAGTTTGTCTCGAATACCGGTGACGATCTCGACGTCATCGGCGTAGCCTTTGACGCCGGGATGGCCTGCGTGCACGTGCTGTTTATTCGCCAGGGCAAAGTGCTCGGCAGCCGCAGCTATTTCCCGAAAGTGCCCGGCGGTACCGAACTGGGTGAAGTGGTGGAAACCTTTGTCGGCCAGTTCTATCTGCAGGGGAGCCAGATGCGCACGCTGCCTTCTGAGATCCTGCTCGATTTTAATCTTGACGATAAAACCCTGCTGGCCGATTCGCTCTCTGAACTGGCGGGCCGTCGGGTCAATGTTCAAACCAAACCGCGCGGCGATCGTGCGCGTTATTTGAAGCTGGCGCGAACCAACGCGGCGACGGCACTCACCACTAAGCTGTCGCAGCAGTCGACGGTGCACCAGCGTTTAACGGCCCTGGCGACGCTGCTGAAGCTTCCGGAAGTGAAACGGATGGAGTGTTTCGACATCAGTCATACGATGGGGGAACAGACGGTAGCGTCCTGCGTGGTGTTTGATGCGAATGGCCCTCTGCGCGCCGAGTATCGCCGCTATAACATCACCGGGATCACGCCGGGTGATGACTATGCGGCCATGAATCAGGTGCTGCGTCGTCGCTATGGTAAAGCCATTGAAGAGAGCAAAATCCCGGATGTGATCCTGATTGACGGCGGGAAAGGGCAGCTCGGCCAGGCGAAAGCGGTATTTGAATCGCTTGATGTCAGCTGGGATAAAAACCATCCGCTGCTGCTGGGCGTCGCAAAAGGGGCCGATCGTAAGGCTGGTCTGGAGACATTGTTCTTCGAGCCGGAAGGTGAGGGCTTCAGCCTGCCGCCGGACTCCCCGGCGCTGCACGTCATTCAGCATATTCGCGATGAATCGCACGATCACGCCATCAGCGGTCACCGCAAAAAACGGGCGAAGGTGAAAAACACCAGTAGCCTGGAAACGATCGAAGGCGTGGGGCCAAAACGTCGGCAGATGCTGCTGAAATATATGGGCGGATTGCAAGGATTACTCAACGCCAGCATGGAGGAAATTGCAAAAGTGCCGGGTATTTCGCAAGGGTTGGCAGAAAAGATCTACTACTCGTTGAAACATTGAGGGCTCTGTAGCAACATAGAGCTAAATTTTACTGACAACAAATAGTTACCGTCACTATGCAATATAATATCCCTACGTTGCTCACTCTCTTTCGTGTTGTACTCATCCCGTTCTTTGTACTGGCGTTTTACCTGCCGGTCGTTTGGGCACCTTTCGCCTGCGCATTGCTCTTTCTGATCGCGGCGGTCACCGACTGGTTTGATGGTTATCTGGCCCGCCGCTGGAATCAAAGCACCCGTTTCGGTGCCTTCCTCGATCCGGTGGCAGACAAAGTGATGGTCGCTATCGCCATGGTGCTGGTGGCCGAGCACTATCACACCTGGTGGGTGACGTTGCCCGCGGCTACCATGATCGGCCGTGAGATCATCATCTCCGCGCTGCGCGAGTGGATGGCGGAGTTGGGGAAACGCAGCAGCGTGGCGGTCTCCTGGATTGGTAAAGTCAAAACGACGGCGCAGATGGCAGCGCTGGTCTGGATGCTCTGGCGTCCGAATGCCTGGGTTGAATGGGCGGGAATTGGTCTGCTGTGGGTAGCGGCAGTGCTGACGCTGTGGTCCATGCTGCAATATTTGAACGCTGCGCGCGGGGATTTGCTTGATCAGTGATCGTTTCGCCGTAATTTTCAGCAAACGATCCGGGGATGCAAAAAATAACGTTGACTCATAACGTCATATCAGTAGAATGCAACGCATCGAACGGCGGCACAGCAAGCCGGACGATAGTGAAATCAAGTGGTTAGATATTTACTTGATGACATGCGGGAATAGCTCAGTTGGTAGAGCACGACCTTGCCAAGGTCGGGGTCGCGAGTTCGAGTCTCGTTTCCCGCTCCAGATAAAAGACATGCGCAGTTGCGGGTGTCAGTTTAAAAAGTTTTACGGCGCGTTAGCAAAGCGGTTATGTAGCGGATTGCAAATCCGTCTAGTCCGGTTCGACTCCGGAACGCGCCTCCACTTTCTTCCCTGGCCGGATGGTGGAATCGGTAGACACAAGGGATTTAAAATCCCTCGGCGTTCGCGCTGTGTGGGTTCAAGTCCCACTCCGGCTACCATGGGAAATAGAGAATAATCAAAGCAATAAGCAGTGTCGTATAAACCACCGAAAGGTGGTTTTTTTATTGTCTAACATTTCCCTTTCTGAAGAAGCGTACGAAGAAAATTTTCCGAGTACGCGCATACCTAATCAGTTTTTTTGCGCCTCCACGACCGCTACCATCTTTTCCTTACAGTCAAAAATTGCTATTTGTCTCGAGTTCTTATGGCCGGAAATTGTCTGTTTCTCTTCATGGCGACCCTCCAAATCGGAGATGTCTTTTGCTTTCAGATCATGGATGCGTTTGCTATATACAACACGAACATCCCCACTGGAAGAACATCTCGTCTGTATGGGGCAGTTGAAAGAGTATGGTAGATGTTAGGGAGCGATAAGCGGCCTCTGTTATGCTTTAGCCTGAACCCTGTCAAGACCGTTAATAATAACTCTTGCGGCCTTGACAGATGGTTTTTCGATTAGAACATATGAAATGTAAGCAACTAAAACGGAAGCGCTCAATTCAAACAGCATTACGCATACTGCTCTTATCTCAGCATTTTTTATTTCACCAAATGATGACGGATTCAGTGACTTTATAAGTTCATGTACAGGGATATGGAACAGATAAAGAGAGTACGAGACGGTACCAATGAACATCATTTTTGTGTTCCACCTCACTAGTTCCATTTTTTCTGCAATCAGACATCCCGTAAGTATTAGCACTGACCACAACCCGTACCCTGCAAGCCCTATCCCTCTGTTATATCCCCCCAGGTAACTTGGAATAATGTACATTGCGGACAGTGCTGCAAACAGAGCTAGTACTTTTTTGTTGCGGACATTGTTCTCTACACGAATGTTGGTGTATGCATAGGCAAGTACCATTCCAACAATAAATTCAAGCATTATTGAACATCCAAAGACCCGCAGGAAGTTCAGGTAGCTATAATCTCCGGGAACTGATGGGGCAGCCCAGGCATGCATTAAATTTACATCGTCATTAAAGAAAGTCTGACTCCCTATAACGATAAGAAGAATAATAAAGGAACAAATTAGTATTCTACAGCGGTGTGATATAGACATCGAGATCAAGAAGACAAAATAGAATGCCAGTTCGAAGGTAATAGACCAGGCTACTATAAGAAAGCTAAATCCAAAGTCAGGCGCTTTAGCCGTGTAGTCATTATGAAGCGGCAGAATTGCAGAAAAGAATTCTGAAATTGAAATTTCTTTATTGTTAAAATATATCTGAAAAACGATAGCTGCAATAAGTGGAGGATAAATTCTGAATAGTCTCTTTATCAAAAAACTATCAGCTTTGCTATCCCGCATGGTGGCAATAACGATCACAAAGCCGCTGATCATAAAAAATAGATCAACGCCAAAAGAGCCAAATTTAAATAGATTGTAAAAAATCGAATCGTTAGGGGCACTGCTTTTTAAGTGATAAAGAGCAACAAACAAGCATGCCACTCCTCGTAAGAAAGCTATGGACTGAATTTCAGTTTTGGAATTGTTCATAATCAAGATAAAGGATTCATTTAAAGAGCCAATACGGCAAGGAGTAACCCAACATAGTTTATCTGCTAGAGATTAACCGCTGCCCTCTTTGCGGCAGCGAAAAGATATTAGCACTAAAAAGATGGGTTATCGACCTATATGGTTGGGATTCCTACCGACTTGTGCGCTTACTCTCATCTCTCAATACAATCTCTCCTGTAGGGGAGATTTATGAGCATGAACCCACAAAATAACAAGCTTTGTTTTGCACGACAATGCCATCATTACTATTACAGCAGCTCTTGAATACTCACGCTGGAACTGGCGTATCTGACGCTGGTCGCGATTGCCGGCTGACAAAAGGCCAGAAGAATGGCTGTTACGGGCTGGTTGAATATCGCGAAAAGGTAAACAACGAAGAACAAAAAGGTTGAGAAAGTCATCGCCACCGGTGAGCAAAAAGCGGTAGCGGCCAGCGCAGAGGGCAAAATGATTTAAGGGACCATTTGCCGAGATGTAGTGAAGTATGTCAACGACTTGAAGCATCCAAATAAAAAAGGCCATCAATTGATGGCCTTAGTATTATTTAATCTAGCTCATTCTTGATTTTATTTATAAACCACACTGAGCCCGAGTCCGTCAGATGTGCGTTATCCCATTGCATTGGCTTTACAGGAGAATCCCCAACTGTCACATTGCACGTGGCATGGTTGCACAATGTATTTAATGCGGAAATAAACTTAGCGTTGCCACTTTGACTGATAATTTCCTTGAGCTTCATTTCATTCTCAAAAAGATGTTTCTTACTCTCCAGAAGCTCAACAGGAAGCGTTCTTTGTGCATTAAGGCCATTTTTCTCAATCTCCTTCGGCAGAGGCTCCTGCCAGAAAGGGAATGGACCAATCACGATAGTGCGAATGCCTGAGTCATGTAATACTTTTAGCGTGTCAGCTAAATATTTTTCGAATGGATACTGAGACCAAAATGCTGACAAAACCACAAGTCTTGGTTTGGCGCTGATTATTTCGTTCAAAACATTCGTGTTTATGTTCTTACAAAATGGCCTTTGACTGTTTTCTGCGCCAAGTAGCGGACCACAAAGACTAGACGTTCTTTGTGTAAAATTAACGCCCTCAAAATTAATATGAAGTCCTGGCATGAGATGAGCTGCATGAGAGTCGCCCCAAACAACAACTGAATTGCTAGTCATTTTGTCAGGACATTTTTCAAATTGCTTGTAATCCTGGTCAGGATTAAGGAAGCAGGTGCCAGGGCGCCAGTTTTTGTTATTGAATCGATAATTCACGATGTCTTTCATTTCACCATTAAATCTAAAGCTCATACCATGGTTAAGAGACACAAACACGCATGCTGTTACTAAGGATAAGCTCCAGATAAAATTAGCACGGATTTTACTTCTATTTTTAAATGGAGTCTCTATAAGGTAAAATGATATTAATGCAAAACATAATGATGTGGCAATTCCGAGCAAAGTATTAACTATATTGAAGCTAACGTTATAATATCGCATTAAAACTATTACAGGCCAATGCCATAGGTACCACGAATATGATATTTTACCTATGAACTGGAGCGTTCTATTTCTTATAAGTCTCGATTCCTGATTGTTAGCTATTATGAATATGGCAGCTCCAAGTACTGGTAATAATGTATACGCGCCAGGCCACAAGTCTTTGCTGTTTAGAGCCAATATTGAAATTATTATTAATGTTATTCCAAAATAGGCTAGCGCTGGTCTTTTTTTATCTTGTGCTTTTGACGCACCGTACGCATAGACAAATCCGCCAGATATCATCTCCCATGCGCGTGTAGAAAAGGAATAAAACACATCTGTTTGGTTATGTTTTGATAGTAAGACCATTGCAACAAATGATATTATCCATAAAAAGACAAGTGAAGGTATTAATGGAAGCCTGACTTTTTTAATAAGAATTACAATAATGGGGAAGAGAAGGTAGAATTGCCACTCTACAGACAAAGACCATGTGTGAAGGAGAAAATTACTTTCTGACGATGAGTCAAAATAGCTTGAGTGAGTGGCATAATATTTATTTGAATAAAAAAGTAATGATGCAGTTGCGTTTTTACTAAGTATTTCATATTCACTTGTGCTTAAAATGAACAAACCTAGAATCATTAGCGCGAGAATGACAAATACCAGAGCAGGCACAATTCTCTGAAATCTTGCAATATAAAAATCAAGCACACCTTTGTGATCTACTCGTTCAAGAACGATTCCAGTCATGAGAAAACCAGAGATCACAAAGAAGACATCGACTCCTATAAAACCACCTGATACATAAGGAACACCGAAGTGATACAGCACAACACTTAGCACTGCAAAGGCTCTCAAACAATTTATATCGAGCCTGAATTTTTTATAGCTCATTTCTTAACCATCATTCCAAAGCGCCGTTCATGGCAAAATTAATATACTGGATAATAGACGTTTTTATAAAAATCGTCATCCATACATAACGTATAACATCAATCATGTCGATGCAGATCACTAAATTTTACTCATCAAGATTGTGCCAAACAGACTCAGCCGGGCTGCATCAAGACGGATGGCGATTTAACGAGTGTCCACCTGAGGATCATCTAGTCGGATAACGAAACTATGGAATTACATCATTCTCTGTTTCCGTTATGACACTGCAGAGTGCAGGCGAAATGGACCACGTTCGATTTTACCAATAAACGAACAGTCATCAATTGGTTCAACTTCCCGAAAAAGAGCAAACTAAAGATTGCGATCTGAACTGTATGCATTTATATCAAATCACACCCCGCCCAAATAAGCCTTCCTCACCTCCTGATTCCCCAGCAGCTCCTCACCGCTGCCGCTCAGCCGGATCTGCCCGTTAACCATCACATACCCGCGGTCGGAAAGCTTCAATGCGTGGTGCGCATTCTGCTCCACCAGAAATATGGTCATGCCGTTGCGGGCCAGCTCGCGTAGCGTCTGGAAGATCTGTTTCACCACAATCGGCGCCAGCCCGAGGCTCGGTTCATCCAGCAGCAGCAGCTTCGGACGGCTCATCAGCGCCCGGGCGATCGCCAGCATCTGCTGTTCCCCGCCGGACATGGTCATTGCGCGCTGCTTGCGTCGCTCCTTGAGGCGGGGGAACAGGTCGAACATGGTTTGCATATCCTCAGCGGCAAACTGGCTGCCGATGGGGATGGTCCCCATCAGCAGGTTCTCTTCAACGGTCATATCCGGGAAGATTCGTCTGCCTTCCGGCGCCTGCGCAATGCCGCCGGACGCGACGTAGTGGGTGGATTTATGGCTGATATCTTCACCGCCGAAAAGGATCTGCCCGTTGCGGATACGGGGCTGGCCAAAGATGGACATCAGCAGTGTCGATTTACCCGCGCCGTTTGCGCCGATCAGCGCCACGGTTTCACCCTTATTCACCTCGAGGGAGACCTGCTTCAGCGCCTGAATAACGCCGTAAAACACATCCACCTCGCGAAATGCCAGCAGCGGTTCGCTCATAGGGTGACCTCGCTTTCGTCCGTACCCAGGTAGGCGGCAATGACCTTTTCATCATGCTGGATCTGCTCGGGTTTTCCCCTGGCAATAACATCCCCGTGGTCGAGCACGATAATGTCGTCCGAAATCTCCATCACCATCCCCATATCATGCTCAATCAATAATACCGTGATGTCATGATGATCCCGCAGAAAGCGAATAATGCTGCTCAGCTTGTGCGTTTCAACCGGGTTCAGCCCGGCGGCGGGTTCATCCAGACAGATCATTTCCGGCCCGGTGCACATGGCCCGCGCAATTTCCAGACGCCGCTGCTGGCCGTACGACATCTCTCCCGCCAGGCGATTGGCGCACTCCACCAGATCCACCACTTCCAGCCAGTAGAAGGCTCTGTCCAGGGCGTCGCTTTCCGCCCGCCGGTACGCCGGCGTATTTAAAATCCCGGCGAGCAGATTGCGGTTAACGCGCATATGCTGCGCGACCAGCAGGTTTTCCACGACCGACATCTCGCGAAAAAGACGGATATTTTGAAACGTGCGCGCCAGCCCTGCGCGGTTGACCAGATGCGTTCCGCCAAACATTTTGTAGAACAGACGCTGCCCGAACTGCGCGGGGTTAATCCAGTCACCCGGCTGGAATTTTTGTCCGAGGACCTGAATAACGTTGGTCGTTTTATTGCGGGTATTAAATAGAATGTTGCCGCCGGAGGCCCTGTAGAAACCAGTCAGGCAGTTAAACACGGTTGTTTTCCCCGCACCGTTTGGCCCGATCAGGGCGGTAATAGAGCCACGCTGTACGTCCAGGTTGACGTCGTTTAGCGCCTTAATTCCGCCGAAGTGCATCATCAGATGTTCAACGCGTAATATCGTTCCGTTCATGGCGCGACGCCCTTACGCACGGCAAACCCGCTGCGGTTAATGCGGATCAAACCGCGTGGACGCCAGATCATCATCACCACCATGAGCATGCCAAACAGCAGGACGCGGTACTCGGCAAAGCTGCGCAGCAGCTCGGGCGTTACCGTGAGCACAAAGGCGGCCAGCACCACGCCTAGCGTCGAGCCCATACCGCCCAGCACCACAATGGCGAGGATCAGCGCCGATTCAAAAAAGGTAAAGGAGGTTGGATTCACGAACCCCTGGTAGGTGGCGAAGAACACCCCGGCAATGCCCGCGGTGGATGCGCCCAGCGTAAAGGCCGACAGCTTAACCAGAACGTGATTTAACCCCATTGAGCGGCAGGCAATTTCGTCTTCACGCAGCGCTTCCCACGCCCGACCAATCGGCATCCGCGTCAGGCGGTGCTTGATGTAGAGCACCAGCATCACCACCAGGAACAGCACCGCGTAGATAAAAATAAACTTCATGTTCGGGTTGTAGGTCAGGTGGAAAAATTCGTGGAAGGGCACGCCGCCTTCTTTCGCGCGTCGACCAAATTCCAGACCGAAAAAGGTGGGGGGAGGGGCCGACACGCCGTTTGGGCCGCCGGTGAAGGTCAGCCAGTTGTTCAGTATCAGGCGAATAATCTCCCCGAACCCGAGGGTGACGATGGCGAGATAGTCACCGTGCATGCGCAGTACCGGAAAACCGAGCAGGGCGCCTGCGGCGGCGGCCATGATTGCCGCCAGCGGCAGCATGCTCCAGAAGCCTAAGCCGAGATACTGGTATCCCAGCGCCAGACCGTACGCCCCAATCGCGTAGAACGCGACATATCCCAGATCCAGCAGGCCGGCCAGACCCACGACGATATTCAGCCCCAGGCCGAGAAGCACGTAGATCAGCCCGAGAATGGCGACGGTCAGCACATATTTCGTGGCGACAAACGGAAAGCAAATCGCAAGGGTAATCACCAGAGGAATAATCCAGCGCATGCGGCTTTTATATTCCGGTGGCCGGACATATACGCCCGCGCTATCGGCTTCGAAGCGCGCCTGGAAACGAGCGCCCGCGGCGGTACCTAAAAAGGCGCTCAGCAGAAAACGCCCGAGCATGACGATGCCAACCATCCAGGCCAGCCGCTGCCCGGCGAAGTTAAAGCTGTACCCGTCCAGCACTACGCCCGCAATGGGGCCGAAGATTATCAGCGCAATCAGCCCGGAAAAAATCGCGTCCAGAATGCAGCGTTTAAGTGAAAAACCCTGTGATGTCATCAGTCTCTCCCTCACACTTTGGCCACAATCGGGCGCCCAAGCAGGCCCTGGGGACGGAAAATAAGGATCATGACCAGCAGGCCGAACGAGAAGACGTCTTTATAATCCGAGTTCACCATGCCCGAGAACTGGGCTTCCGCCACGCCCAGGATAAGGCCACCGAGCATGGCGCCGGGGAGGGAGCCGATGCCGCCGAGTACCGCCGCAGTAAAGGCTTTAATGCCGATCACGAACCCGACGTAGAAATCAAAGGTGCCGTAATTCATGGTGATCAACACCCCCGCCAGACCGGCCATCGCCGCGCCGATGACAAAGACCAGCGAAATAATCCGGTCGGTGTTAATGCCCAGAATGGAGGCCATCTTACGATCCTGCTGTACCGCGCGGCACATCCGGCCCAGCCGGGTATGGTTGATTATCCAGGTAAGCACCAGCATGCCGACAAAGGAGGCAATCAGAATAAACACTTTGGTGTAGGTTATCTGCACGAACCCGTCGCCCAGATGCAGGCGAATCACGCCGTCCAGCATGGTCGGCACCCCTTGCTGGCGCGGACCCTGGCTCAGCTGCGCGTAGTTTTGCAGGATAAGCGACATCCCGATGGCGGAGATCAGCGGCGCCAGGCGTGTGGAGTTGCGCAGTGGCTTGTAGGCGATACGCTCGATGGTCCAGCCGTACACCCCGGTTACCACAATGGTGAATACCAGCGTCCCGAGGATCAGCAGCGGGAACGACTGCAGACCGAAGAAAGAGAGCAGCGCCAGGCCAATGGCGCAGAGATAAGCGGAGATCATATACACTTCGCCGTGGGCGAAGTTGATCATGCCGATAATGCCGTACACCATGGTGTAGCCGATGGCGATCAGGCCGTAGACGGAGCCCAGCGTTAAGCCATTGATTAACTGTTGCAGGAAGAATGTACTCATCTTAGCGCGCTCGTTTTATAGGCTGCGCGAGCCGCGCAGCCTGATGTTTATTACGCGCCGACGGGCAACCCCGCCGACGTTGAGCGTGACTCCGTCCCGTTACTGCACTTCCTTATATTTTCCTTTGTCGTCCCACTGGTAAACCACGTAGTCAGACACTTTCAGATCGCCTTTGCTGTCCCAGGCTTTTTTGCCCATCACCGTGTCGACGGAATTGGCTTTCAGCCACTCGCTGGCTTTGGCGGAGTCCTTGCCGCCGGTGGCCTTGAAGGCCGCGGCAATGGCCTGGACGGAGGCATAGGAGTAAAGGGTGTAACCTTCTGGTTCGAATTTACCTGCGCGGAATTTCTCGATAACCGCTTTACCGTCCGGGATAAGGCGCGGATCTTTACCGAAGGTCATGTAAATGCCGTTGGTGTATTGCGGGCCACCCGCGGCGGTCACCATCTCTTCGTTGACAATGCAGTCGCCGGAGAAGAATTTCGCCTGCACGCCCTGTTCGCGCATCTGGCGAACCAGCGGACCGGCTTCCGGGTGGCAGCCACCGAAGAACACGACGTCCGGTTTTTGCGCACCGATCTTCGTTACCAGCGCGTTAAAGTCTTTTTCACCGCGGGATAACCCCTCATACATCACATCCTGAACCCCGCGTTTCGCCAGCGCCGCTTTGGTGGCGTCAGCCAGACCCTGACCATAGGTGTCTTTATCGTGAATAATCACCACGCGCTTGGCTTTCAGCTTGTCGATGATGAAGTCGCTGGCAACCTGACCCTGCTGATCGTCGCGTCCGCACATGCGGAACATGTCGCTCATGCCGCGTTCGGTGATCAGCGGGTTAGTTGAGCCGGGGGTAATCGCAATGATGCCTGCGTCGCTATACACCTCGGAGGCAGGCATTGTGGAAGAGGAGCAGAAATGGCCGACCACGGCGTTGACTTTATCCTGGTCAACTAAACGGTTGGCGACGGCCACGGCCTGCTTGGGCTCGCAGGCATCATCCCCCTGAACCAGTTTGATCTTCTCGCCGTTAATGCCGCCTGCAGCATTAATGTCTTCAGCGGCCTGCGTTGCGCCATGCCAGTACTGATCGCCATAGGTGGCATTCGGACCCGTGAACGGCCCGGCAACGCCAATCACAATATCTGCCCGGGCGGAAAACGCCGTCACCAGGCAACCGGCCAACACAAGAGAAAGAGGAGTTCTGATAAATTTCAGCGACATTATTATGTTCCTTAGCAAAGAGGTTTTTGCACCGCGGCGTAAACCCGAACGCCCGACGGCGCAGCCAATCCGAAAAACGAGCAAGAACAAAATGCACTAAACGAACAAGATACAGACGGCATCCTGCATATTACGGCGAGATTTCCCTGCGCAGGGACGCGCGTAGAACGTTAAGCAAAAACGTTGCCAGAATGGTTAACCCATTGACGGGCATGCGACATGTTTGAGTATAGAGCGCCGCGTTATGCCGCCTTGCGGGAGGAGAAGAAATTACAGCGGAGATCACATATCGTTAACAATAAAGCCCATAAGTTGTGCAAAGGTCACGATTTGCACGTTTTTGCAGCAATAAAGACCTAAACTTCAGCCCGGAGAGGCGTGAGATATGTGTTAGGATCGTTTCCTTTTTTGCAGGAGTATCAGCGATGACTGAAGGCCCATTGAATGAAAGCGAAATGGCGTGGCTTGAAGAGACGCTAATGTCTTACGGTCATGATGACGCGTCCGTGATTGACGTGTCCGAACTGGACGGCATGCTTACCGCAGTGCTTTCCGGTCCTGTTGTCGTTGAACCAGACGCCTGGCTGGTGGCGGTGTGGGGCGGCGAGAAGTACATTCCGCGCTGGAAAAACGATCGTGAGATGAACCGTTTTATCGATCTCTGCTTTAAGCATATGAACGATATTGCCGAGCGCCTGAGCGAGTACCCGGATCAGTTTGAACCGATGTTCGGTTATAACGACGTTGACGGTGAGAGCTATACCGTGGTGGAAGAGTGGTGCTATGGCTATATGCGCGGCGTGGCGCTGACGGACTGGTCAGCCTTGCCGGAAGCCCTGAAAGCCGATCTTGAGGTGATTGCCCTACACGGGACGGAAGAGAACAGCGAAAAGCTGGATGAACTGTCCGAAGAGGAGTATATCGCCAGCATCGAGAGCATCCAGCCTGCTGCGCTGCGTTTATATCAATACTGGGTTAACAACCCGCAGCAGCCGGAAGTGAAGAAACCGACGGTGAACGGCACGAAGGTCGGGCGTAACGATCCGTGTCCTTGCGGCAGCGGGAAGAAGTTTAAGAGCTGCTGTTTGCACTGATAAAAAAAAGGGGCTGATGATAGCCCCTTTTTTATTTAACCCACTTCCGGCAGCATCCCGGCTGCAATCAACACCTGCACCAGAATAATCACCACTCCACAGCCAAACACAACGCACAGCAGCGGCTTTCCGCCCGCCACGCGATATCCTTGCTGAGGATGCTGCTGGCGGCTTTTCCACGCCAGCAGGGAAGGGAGCAGCAGGGCCAGGATAGAGAGCGCCACCCCCGCATAGCCCAGCGCCATCACAAACCCGCGTGGATAAAACAGCGCGAACGCCAGCGGCGGCAGGAAGGTAATTGCGCCCGTCTGTAACCGTCCGGCCGCGGTATTGCGACGCTGGAACAGGTCGGCCAGGTAATCAAACAGGCCGAGCGCCACGCCCAGGAACGAGGTTGCCAGCGCCAGGTCGGCAAACAGGTGGACCGCCAGCTCTACGTGCGGGGAGGTGACGACCTCGCGCAGTGCCAGCAGAAAACCGTTCAGGCCAGCGTGTTGCGCCATCAGCCCAATAAAGGTTGAAGAGTCAATGCTGCCCAGCGTCACCAGCTGCCAGAAAATATAGGCGATCAGCGGGATCGCGCTGCCGATAACAAAGACGCGGCGCAGCTTGCGGATATCCCCGTTCATATAGCTGACGATGCTCGGCACGCTGCCGTGGAAGCCAAACGAGGTGAAAATGACCGGGATCGCGGAGAGCGCCAGCCCTTTTTCAAGCGGCAACGTCAGAAGGTTGACCTTGTGCACGTGCGGCGCCAGCAGCACCAGCATGACAATCAGGAAGAGAATTTTGGCGCTGAACAGAAAACGGTTAAACAGATCGACCAGCGATGTGCCCACGCAGACCACGCCGCCGCCGATGAGCGCAAAGAAGATAGCCCCCGTCGCAGGGGTAATGTCAGAGCCAAACCAGTCGTTGACGCTGGAGGCGATGAGCTCCCCGGCGCCGCTGATATAGGCGGCGGTCAGGGCGTACATCAGGAACATCATGCTAAAGCCGGTTATCCACTGGCCGTAGCGTCCCAGATAGCGCGCCGCAAGCGAACCCAGACCGGTGTCGGCGGGCACGTGCTGGTAAACCTCAAGCAGCAGCAGGGCTGTGTAGCACATCAGCGCCCAGAGCGTGCCCAGCAGCAGCAGGGTCATGCCAAACCCCACGCCCGCGGCTGCCAGGGGCATTGCCAGCATTCCTGCCCCAATTGTCGTTCCGGCGACGATAAAAATACTTCCCAGGGTTCTGTTTCTCACGCTTTCCTCTACAACGATGCTTAACCGCGACAAAATCTGCGGCGCAGAGTAAGGGAAAAGCCGTAATTCGTCAAATCACCGTTACAAGTAGTGTAATGAATACTTTACGAATTGCTGGCCCTATGATCCTTTATAGGCTTATGCCTACTTCATAAGGGCAATGTTGCAGCGCGACATTCCGGCGTAACGTAAACAATAAATATAAATTATCAAATTAAGTGAGAGTTTTATGGCAGGGGAGAATCCCTTTACCGCGGCATGGAGCCGGGGAGGTAACCTGTTGTGCCATGGTCACTGGATAATCAGCTGGCAGAACCAACCCCTGATACTTCCCGAGCCCCGTCGCGAAAAGGATATGGGCACCTGGGCAATCTATTCGGTTATTGATCCTGAAGATGAAACCTTTGCACAAGGCTTACAGGAAGATGAGTGGATCATCGAGAATGTCGACTGGTTAACGGATATGTTCTTCGAGGTGGGTATTCCGCTGGAGACGTCCAGCTACCGCTATTTTTACCAGGCCGTGAATCCCCATGACTGGCGCTGCACCAGCTGTGCGGGGTGTATGTAAATTAACGCGGTGCCGGAAACCGGCACCGCGCTGAAATTAATTCTGCGTATCAAGAGTGGAAAGTTCTTTATCAATAAAGTAAAGACCTTCGCCGGATTTCCCCACCAGAGATAATTTGTCCAGAACGGATTTAAACAGCTTCTCTTCTTCGTGTTGCTCAGCAACGTACCACTGCAGGAAATTAAAGGTTGGATAATCCTGACTGGTCATCGCCGCATGAACCAGTTCGTTAATTTTCTGCGTGATCAGCTGCTCGTGCTCATAGGTGGCGCGGAACAGTTCATCGAGAGAATTATACTCGGCAAAGGGTGACGTCACGGTTTCAATGCGCGGCAGGCTGCCCGTATCCGTCAGATAATCAAACAGACGCTGCATGTGGGTCATCTCTTCCTGAGCGTGACGACGCAGAAACGCGGCCGCACCTTCGAAGCTGTGGTAGCTGCACCAGGCGCTCATCTGCTGGTAGAGCAGGGATGAAAAAAGCTCAAGGTTCATTTGTGCGTTGAGCTTGTCGATCATTTCAGTTTTCAGCATGGTGACGCTCCGGATTATTATTTCTGGTTCACAATGAGCGACACTATAATTTGTTATTTAATTATTTGCAAAACGTAAAATTTTTATTTTATTTATTTAAAATACGAATGGGAATAAAACGCATTGGCGATTTTATAACTTATTAATGAGAATTGTTTTTGTTCGTAATGAAATAAACTGCCAGCACGCGCTGGCAGCTTCGATTAATACCACGGATTATTTGACTTAGGATTAACGGCGTAACCCATACATTTATACTGGATGGTCACGCTCTCGTTCAGGCACAAAGAGCCGCTCGTCAGGGTGCAGGTTTTAATGGGCTGACCATAGGCTGAGGCAGTGGCATACCCCATGCTCTGACACGCTTTTGCCGCCGTGCCGTTATTTACATACTCATCGGAATACGCATTTTGCAGCGCTGCCTGGCCGTAGTCGAGGCGGACGATGCCGTTCGGCGCGTCGAGGCTGCTGACTTCAGCCTGGCGGTTGATACTACACCCCGCGAGCAGCAGGATTGTGCCGGCTACAATGACTCTTTTCATGGTTCGCTCTGAGTGGATGGAAATACGTTATCGTACCCGCAGATGCCCGCTGCAATGCCTGGAATAGCCGGACGATCTGCCCTCACTCTTCGCAACGGGTCAGCGGTGAGCGCTTTCAGTCTATACCGCAAGAAAAATGTGATACGAGTCACGAAAATGTTGATTTTTGTGATGGTGGTCATATTATAGGCACGTTGATAATAAAGTTGTATAACAAGTTAATGGAGCATCATCGTGAAACTGCGCAAAATCCTGAAAAGTATGTGGGCCAATTACTGCCGCACGTTCAAAGACGTGCCGCCGGGCGCCATGTTCTGATAAAAAAAACCTGCTTCGGCGGGTTTTTTTGTACCTGCTGACGATGAAGGGAAGATGTCAGGGGGCGTGTTTTGATACTATGGCGGCCTTTAAATAAGGAGAAAGCCCCCATGTCACAAAACCTGAGCGCCGATCAGGAACTGGTCTCTGACGTTGTCGCCTGTCAGCTGGTTATCAAACAAATCCTTGATGTTCTGGACGTGATTGCGCCGGTTGAAGTGCGCGAGAAGATGTCTACGCAGCTGAAGAACATCGATTTCGCCAGCCATCCTGCTGCCGCTGACCCGGTTACGCTTCGTGCGATCCAGAAAGCCATCGCGCTGATTGAGCTGCGATTCACGCCGCAGGGTGAGTCCCACTAAAGCAGGGAAAGGGGCGACGGCATGCGTCGCCCTTTGATGCGGTCAGAAGAACGTCTGGACCAGCAGGTAGCTCGCCGCGCACGCGCAGCTTACCCCAATCAGCCCTGGCAGAATAAAGCTGTGGTTGATGATAAATTTGCCGATGCGGGTGGTGCCTGAACGGTCAAAGCCGATGCAGGCCAAATCACTTGGATAGGTCGGCAGGACAAAATAGCCGTATGACGCCGGGAAAAAGGCGATCAGCATTTTCGGGTCGATGCCGAGCATCAGGCCCATAGGCGCAACGGCCGTCAGCGCAGCCGCCTGGCTGTTCACCAGTTTTGACACCAGAAACAGCACGATGGCATACGTCCACGGGTGGCTTTTCACCACGCCTTCCAGCGCCAGCTTTAACTCGTCGAGATGCGCCTGGAAAAAGGTATCGCTCATCCACGCCACGCCGAACACCGAGAAGATCGCCACCATACCAGCCTTGAACACCGCGCCGTTGGAAATCGCCGACGCGTTGACCTTACAGGCCATCAGCATCACGGCGCCCGCAATTAACATCATCATCTGAATGACGAGGTTCATCGACAGCGCCGTCATTTTGCCTTTCAGCTCAAAGGCGGGGCGCAGTTCCGGGAACGCCCCCAGCAAAACGACCACGGCAATACCGGCAAAGAAAATCCACGTGGACCAGTAGGCCTGTTTAGGGAAACGCTGATTCATTAACGTCTCCGTTCCGCCGTAGATAAACTCGCGCTGCTTAGGATCTTTCAGCTTTTCCTGAAACTCCATGTCGTCAGCCAAATCTTTCCCACGACGTAAACTCCACAGGGCCGCAATAGCGACGCCGAAAAGTGAAGCGGGAACCGACACCGCAAGAATTTCCAGGATCCCCCACGCGTGGCCGATCCCATGCTGGGCCGCCAGGATGGACACCAGCGACACCACGGCAACGGAAACGGGGGAGGCTGTAATGGCCATCTGCGACGCGACCGATGCCACGGCCATGGGGCGCTCGGGGCGGATCCCTTTTTTCAGGGCGATATCCGCAATGATGGGGAACATGGTGTAGACCACGTGCCCGGTGCCGCACAGAAAGGTCAGCATCCAGGTGGTGAAAGGCGCGAGCAGGGTGATGTGCTGCGGGTGTTTGCGCAGCAGACGTTCAGCAAACTGCATCATGACGTTGAGGCCGCCCGCAGTCTGTAGCGTAGCCGCACAACCAATCACCGCGAGGATGGTCAGCATAACGTCTACCGGCGGCTTACCCGGTTGCAGACCAAAGACAAAACATAAAATAAAAAGACCAATACCGCTGATTAACCCAAGCCCCATACCGCCGAAACGCGTACCCGTCAGCAGGCAGAGGAGAATAACAACAAACTCAATGGTGATCATGATGCTCCCTCGTCAATGATTATGTAACTAAATAAATCATCACACGTTGTGTGGTTAATCATTGGGAGCCAGATCTGATTTGTTAAATTTCAGCAAAAGCAGAAGGTTGGAGAGGGGAAAAGGAATCCTGCCTCAGGCGGGAGGAGGGATCCCCACAGAACAATGCCTGCACGGACGACGCCCTCTCCCTTGAGGGAGAGGGCTGGGGTGAGGGGGAACATACGGCTGTGGTGGTCATTCCGTTCACTTCATGTTCCTTGCTACTCTGTAACGACATGACCGGTGAACGTGCCAGGGCGGCTCAATCGCCGCCGCCCTGGCGACCCGGGCTCCCGGCGGTAAATCGCCGCTTCGCGGTTCCCTCAGCTTATTCCTTCAGGCTATCGGGTCGGGCATGAGCCTGCATCCCTGCAGGCCACGCCCTCTCGGCGCATCCCTGTGCCTCGCCCCGGCCTTACGGAAACGCTTCGGCGATTTACAGCCGGACCAGGACATCGCTGTAAGTTATTCACTTGCCTGATACAAAATTCATCGCTTCAGGTTAATAAATTCCTGGGAAACTCTCAGCCCTGTTGGAGTAGATTAAAAAACTCAGTGGTGCTGCACCGCCACAATATCGAGCAGGTGACGGTCGGTCTGTTCAGGACATAAACCCGCCTGCTGCGCATTATGGATCTCATCCGCCAGCGTTTTCAGCAGCATGCCATCCTGCTGCTGCTCTTTGTCCATATCACGTAAGAATTTGAGCGTCGTAATGTCCTGCTGCGCCCTGGCTTCATCGGCAAGTTTGCTAAGCGTGCTGCAGCGCTGTTCATACTCCTCAAGCGTTTTCTGAAACAATTCTTCCAGGCAAGAGTAGTTCTCATTGATCCCATCAAGGGCTTTAACGACAGGATTTGCCCCTGCGGCTTTCAGGAAGTTAAAGACACGCATCATATGGGTGACGTTACTTTGCGCCTGAGAGCGAAAGAATGTGGCAGATCCCGTGAGGCTATTCTCGGCACACCACGCGCTTAAGTGAAGGTGCAGATTCGAGGCGTAGAACTCAAGGTTCATCTGCGCGTTAAGTTTTTGCATCATCGTTTGGGTAGCCATACTCATATCCTTATTGACTGTGGGACGTGATGTCCGTTGCTTAACCTGAGCGTCAGGCAAATACGAAGAAAAGAGCAGAAATATAGATTCTGCCGTGACCGAAATTCACTTCCTGTGTTCGATATAAATAAGCATACCCTTGTCTATGGTCTAAGAAAACTCTTAATTAGGCTGTGTTTACCATACATTACAAACTTTAATATAGTACAGAAAAGCAATTAGCTCGCCATAAATTGAATGTTGGTTAATGCTCTAATAATTAACGATTTTTATTAATGTGATACACTGTTACTCTTTCGAAAATATTAAGTTGGAATAATGCTCCGTGAAAAAGAGAAATACGGATTAATCGTTTCGAATATATGATGTGCTAATAAAATTGCGTTAAATCAAATTCTGCTGAATAACGGTTTTCCAGGTGCCTGGTGCATTTTTGATGAAAAACATGTTGGACCTCTTTCACGCCAGGTGACGTTTTGCCCGCTGAGGGGCATCAGGGATATCTTAGCTAATCTTATGGATAATTCTGCTTAACCCACTTTCATTTGTCTGACAAATCCTGCCTTTTTTATGTCATTTTTCGCTGAATTTATGTACGCAATTACTGTAATTCTGCGGTGTGATGGGGCTCTCTTATGGATGATTAATTTCCCGCTAAAACTATCACCAGCAATAACGCTTATGACGAGGTAAGCGCTAATGCCTTGTTTTAAGTCCGATTAAATAAGAAGCACGCACTTATTCCCTACAGAAAAGAATGCTAAAGCTGGAGTTTACCATGCACAAATTTACTAAAGCGCTGGCGGCCATCGGTCTGGCTGCCGTTATGTCACAATCCGCTATCGCTGAGAATTTAAAACTCGGTTTTCTGGTAAAACAGCCCGAAGAGCCCTGGTTCCAGACTGAGTGGAAATTCGCCGATAAGGCCGGGAAAGATTTAGGTTTTGAAGTGATTAAAATCGCCGTGCCTGACGGTGAAAAAACCCTGAACGCCATCGACAGCCTGGCGGCCAGCGGCGCAAAAGGTTTCGTTATCTGTACCCCGGATCCAAAGCTGGGATCGGCAATTGCGGCGAAAGCGCGCGGTTACGATATGAAGGTCATCGCGGTTGACGATCAGTTCGTTAACGCCAAAGGCAAGCCGATGGACACCGTCCCGCTGGTCATGATGGCGGCGACCAAAATCGGCGAACGCCAGGGCCAGGAACTCTATAAAGAAATGCAAAAACGCGGCTGGGATGTCAAAGAGACCGCGGTGATGGCCATCACGGCAGACGAACTGGATACGGCACGCCGTCGTACTACCGGTTCAATGGACGCGCTGAAGGCGGCCGGTTTCCCGGAAAAACAGATCTACAAAGTCCCAACCAAATCTAACGATATCCCGGGCGCTTTCGACGCCGCGAACTCTATGCTGGTCCAGCATCCGGAGGTCAAACACTGGCTGGTGGTCGGCATGAACGACAACACCGTGCTGGGTGGGGTACGCGCGACGGAAGGCCAGGGCTTCAAAGCGCCTGACGTGATCGGGATTGGCATCAACGGCGTTGACGCCGTCAGCGAGCTGTCCAAAGCGCAGGCGACCGGCTTCTACGGCTCTCTGCTGCCAAGCCCGGACGTTCACGGCTACAAATCCAGTGAGATGCTCTACAACTGGGTAACCAAAGGGGCTGAACCGCCGAAATTTACCGAAGTGACCGACGTGGTGCTGATTACCCGCGACAACTTCAAAGAGGAGCTGGCGAAAAAAGGACTGGGCGGTAAGTAATACGCTGTGATTGTGCCCCTCACGCATCGCGAGGGGCCAGACGTACACACTACAGGAATCACGGAGACGTTATGCGACAGTCTGATCCGTATCTCTCTTTTCGCGGCATCGGGAAAACCTTCCCCGGTGTTAACGCGCTGACCGATATCAGCTTCGACTGCTATGCCGGCCAGGTTCACGCCCTGATGGGGGAAAACGGCGCGGGTAAATCCACGCTGTTGAAGATCCTCAGCGGCAACTACGCGCCCACGACCGGCACGCTGGCCATTCGCGGCGAAGAGGTGGCGTTTGCCGATACCACGGCGGCGCTCAATGCCGGGGTGGCGATCATCTACCAGGAGCTGCACCTCATTCCCGAGATGACCGTGGCGGAAAATATCTATTTAGGACAACTCCCGCACAAAGGCGGCGTGGTAAATCGTTCGCTACTTAATTATGAAGCGGGACTGCAGCTTAAACACCTGGGTCTGGACGTCGATCCCCAGACGCCGCTGAAATACCTCTCTATCGGCCAGTGGCAGATGGTGGAAATTGCCAAAGCGCTGGCGCGTAACGCCAGAATTATTGCCTTCGATGAGCCCACCAGTTCGCTCTCTGCGCGTGAAATCGACAATCTGTTCCGCGTGATCCGCGAACTGCGTCAGGAAGGGCGTACGATTTTGTATGTCTCACACCGCATGGAAGAGATATTTGCCCTGAGCGACGCCATCACCGTCTTTAAAGATGGGCGCTATGTGCGCACCTTTACCGACATGGCGCAGGTTAACCATGACCAGCTGGTTCAGGCGATGGTTGGCCGCGACCTGGGTGATATCTATCACTGGAAACCCCGGGAGTACGGCCCTGAGCGCCTGCGCCTGGATAACGTCAAAGCGCCAGGCGTGCGCACGCCCGTTTCGTTATCCGTACGCAGCGGCGAAATCGTCGGCCTGTTTGGTCTGGTAGGGGCAGGGCGCAGCGAATTGATGAAAGGGCTGTTCGGCGGTACCCGCATTACCGATGGGCAGGTCTCCATTGACGGCGAGCGGGTCGATATCCAGAAACCGGCCCACGCAATCAGGGCGGGGATGATGCTCTGCCCGGAAGACCGTAAAGCCGAGGGGATTATTCCGGTGCATTCGGTACGCGACAACATCAATATTTCCGCCCGCCGCAAGTTTATTCGCGCAGGCTGTCTGATAAACGATGGCTGGGAGTCGAGCAACGCCGACCACCATATTCGCTCGCTGAATATCAAAACGCCGGGTCCGGAACAGCTGATCATGAATCTGTCAGGTGGAAACCAGCAGAAGGCGATTTTAGGCCGCTGGCTGTCAGAAGATATGAAGGTCATTTTGCTGGACGAGCCGACGCGCGGTATCGATGTGGGGGCAAAACACGAGATTTATAACGTGATCTATGAGCTGGCAAAGCGCGGCGTGGCGGTGCTCTTCGCCTCCAGCGATCTGCCGGAGGTGCTTGGCGTGGCCGACCGCATTGTGGTGATGCGTGAAGGCGAAATTGCCGGTGAATTACTTCATGAACAGGCGAATGAACAACAGGCGTTGAACCTCGCCATGCCTAAAGTCAGCCAGGCTGTCGCCTGAGTAAGGAGTTAACGATGTCCTCTGTTACTACATCCGGAGTGCCGAAGTCGAAGTCGGCGCTGAGTTTTGGACGTATCTGGGATCAGTACGGCATGCTGGTGGTCTTTGCCGCACTGTTCCTTGCCTGCGCGATCTTTGTCCCTAATTTTGCCACCTTCATTAATATGAAGGGCCTGGGGCTGGCCATTTCCATGTCCGGGATGGTGGCCTGCGGGATGCTGTTCTGTCTGGCCTCCGGCGATTTTGACCTGTCGGTGGCGTCGGTGATTGCCTGTGCGGGCGTCACGACGGCAGTGGTGATCAATATGACGGAGAGCCTGTGGATTGGCGTTCTGGCCGGTCTGCTGCTCGGCGTCATCAGCGGTCTGGTGAACGGTTTTGTTATCGCCCGCCTGAAGATTAACGCCCTGATCACCACGCTCGCGACGATGCAAATTGTCCGCGGGCTGGCCTACATCATCTCCGACGGTAAAGCGGTGGGGATTGAAGACGAGCGGTTCTTTACCCTGGGTTACGCCAACTGGCTGGGGCTGCCCGCGCCAATTTGGCTGACCGTGGCCTGCCTGATCCTGTTCGGCTTCCTGCTCAACCGGACCACCTTTGGCCGCAATACGCTGGCGATTGGGGGTAACGAAGAGGCCGCTCGTCTGGCCGGGGTGCCGGTGGTGCGAACCAAGATTATTATCTTTGTGCTCTCAGGGCTGGTTTCTGCCGCTGCGGGGATTATCCTGGCCTCGCGTATGACCAGCGGCCAGCCGATGACCTCTATCGGTTACGAGCTGATCGTCATTTCGGCGTGCGTTTTAGGGGGCGTTTCCCTCAAAGGCGGCATCGGAAAAATCTCATATGTGGTGGCCGGTATCCTGATTTTAGGCACCGTAGAAAACGCCATGAACCTGCTGAATATTTCGCCGTTCTCGCAGTACGTCGTGCGTGGTCTGATCCTGCTGGCAGCCGTGATTTTCGACCGTTACAAGCAAAAAGCGAAGCGTACAGTGTAACTCCACCGCTGTATTTTTATTGCACAACTAATAACCTTAGTTGACCCCTGAACCGCCCCGCCAGTTTTGCTGGCGGGGCGGTTGTCAAATGGCGAGCCCCGTCACACTGTCTATACTTACATGGCTATGAAAGAGGTAAAGGCGTTTACCTCTCGTAAACCGTAAGGAGGATTAGGGTGGCTGACATGTTAACCGCACCGCCTGTACTGCCCGGAAAATATGCTTTCTTTTTTGACCTCGACGGGACACTCGCCGGGATCCAGCCGCATCCTGACGACGTGGTCGTACCGGATACGGTGCTAGAGAATTTGCAGCAGCTCTCCAGACTGAACGAGGGCGCATTGGCATTGATTTCAGGGCGCTCAATGGCCGAGCTGGACGTGCTCGCCAGTCCTTACCACTTTCCGCTAGCCGGTGTACACGGAGCGGAGCGCCGCGATATCCATGATCAACTGCACGTTGTATCACTTCCTGAGACCTTAATTCAGGCGTTACACACTCAACTCTCCTCGGCGCTTGAGTCGCTTCCGGGCACTGAACTGGAAGCGAAGGGCATGGCTTTCGCCTTGCACTATCGGCAGGCACCGCATCACGAGGCGGCAATCTTTGCGATTGCCCGCAGCGTGGCCGATGCACACCCGCAGCTCGCGCTGCAGCCGGGGAAGTGCGTCGTTGAGATAAAACCGGAAGGGATTAATAAAGGTGCTGCTATTGCGGCGTTTATGGCGGAACCGCCATTTAAGGGACGTACACCCGTGTTTTTTGGCGATGACCTGACCGACGAGGCCGGGTTTCGCGTGGTGAATCAGGCCGGAGGGATCGCCGTCAAGGTGGGGCCTGGTGACACCGTTGCCGAATGGCGCCTGGCGGATGTCGCCAGCGTCTGGCAGTGGATATCTGACATCGCTAACCAGCAACAACAACAAATAGCGCAAAGCAAAGGGGGAAACCATTATGGGTCGCTTAGTCGTCGTCTCTAACCGAATCGCACCGCCTGACGATAAAAAAGCCAGTGCGGGTGGCCTGGCGGTAGGGGTGTTAGGTGCCTTAAAAGCCGCTGGCGGGCTGTGGTTTGGCTGGAGTGGGGAAATCAGTGAAGAGGAGAAACCGCTCAAAAAGGTGACGCGCGGAAACATTACGTGGGCTTCATTTGCATTGAAAGAGAAAGACTATGACGAGTATTACTCGCAGTTCTCGAATGCCGTCCTGTGGCCCGCGTTTCACTATCGTCTTGACCTGGTTAAATTCCAGCGTGAATCCTTCGAAGGCTACTCGCGCGTGAATGCGCTGCTGGCGGATAAACTACTGCCATTAATAGAAGAAGACGATATTTTATGGATCCACGATTATCACCTGTTGCCCTTCGCGCGCGAGCTGCGAAAAAGAGGGGTGAATAACCGCATTGGCTTCTTCCTGCACATCCCGTTCCCGACGCCGGAAATTTTTACCGCGCTGCCGCCGCATGAAGAATTGCTGGAAGCGCTGTGTGATTACGATTTGCTGGGCTTCCAGACCGAAAATGACCGCCTCGCGTTCCTTGACTCCGTGTCAGGTAAAGCGCGTCTGGTGACCAAAGGTGGGAAAACCCATACGGCGTGGGGGAAAACCTTCCACACCGAGGTCTATCCAATAGGAATTGAACCTGACGAAATTGCGGAGCAGGCTTCCGGCCCGCTGCCGCCTAAGCTGGCGCAGCTTAAGAATGAACTTAAGCACGTGAAAAACATCTTCTCGGTTGAGCGTCTTGATTATTCCAAAGGGCTGCCGGAACGCTTCCTGGCGTATGAAACGCTGCTGGATAAATACCCGCAGCATCACGGTAAAATCCGCTATACCCAGATCGCGCCGACGTCGCGCGGTGAGGTTCAGGCCTATCAGGATATTCGCCACCAGCTGGAGACGGAAGCAGGGCGCATTAATGGCCGCTACGGCCAGCTGGGCTGGACGCCGCTGTTTTACCTGAATCAGCACTTTGACCGTAAGATCCTGATGAAGGTCTTCCGCTATGCGGATGTTGGCCTGGTCACGCCGCTGCGCGACGGGATGAACCTGGTGGCGAAAGAGTATGTGGCGGCCCAGGATCCTGCCGACCCGGGCGTTCTGGTGCTCTCCCAGTTTGCCGGTGCCGCAAATGAGCTCACGTCGGCGCTAATCGTTAACCCTTACGACAGGGACGACGTGGCGAACGCGCTGAATCGCGCCCTGACAATGCCGATCACGGAACGTATTTCCCGCCATGCTGACATGATGGAGACGATCCGGAAGAACGATATTAACCACTGGCAGGCGAGCTTTATTCAGGATCTCCGGGATATCGCTCCGCAAAGCCATGAAGGCGATCTGCAAAAAAAGATCGCGACCTTCCCTAAACTCGCCTGATTTACTGCTGGGGGGTTAATGCCCCCCAAGCGGTACTAGCAGCACATCGACCTGGCTTGACGCGACAATAGATTTCGCCGCGCAGGCTGCCCGCGATAAAAAGTTGTGGTTATGGTTCCCGCAAATCACTAAATCAATATCCTGTTTGCGACACATGTCGAGAATATGGGCGTTAAGCTCCCCGGTCGCAATAATTGTCTCATAAACCGGATATTGTGCCTTTTCCACCAATTCACGCAGAAATTGCTGCGTTTCTTCCTGAAGAACCTCACGAATATCCTCCAGCATGGGCGCGGCCAGCTGATTATACATCTCTGGCTCTGCGGCGAGCGTGATGAGGCTGATGCGGGCATTGTGGGGTCTGGCGATGGAAACTGCCCGGGCGACGAGCTGATGGCTTTCTGGGGAAACTGCAACGGAAACAAGAAGATGGGAGTAACTCATGGCGCACTCCTTAGGTGTCTGAAAGACAGCGTTTAACCACCTTTACCGCGAAATCCCTGGTTCTGCAAGAGCAGATTACGACATTAGTGTGAACCTTATCATAATTATTCATTAATTATTCTTATAAGAAGAATAACTGAAAAATGCGCCTAAATGAAAAAAATTAACAACTTAACGTAAATCACACAAATTCACGCTTTCACTGTTAAATCGTTTTGACCCGTTACAAACTCATTTCGAATGATCACGTCCTGAAACATCTTTTTTGTGCTACCTGCATAACTATATGTTTTTTCACGGTAAGAAAAATGTTTCCCGGAGAGGGGATTGTTGTAAATGTTTCCGCGCGGTGCTTACGGCGGTAAAAGCACGTTGCATGCCAGTTCGGATCACCCGTGTGCATGAGTATTCGTCAATTAAGAATACAAAACAGTACTGATTGGTTAAAAAACAAACAAATTACAAGTCATACTGATGGATTTATGGGTCATATTCACTTAAATTGTGTGACGTGGATCACATTTTTTTTAAATTTGAGGGTGGCTGGATTGTATGTGGCAAAACTGACGAGTAGAGTTTGCGTCGAATTAGGAAAAATCTTAGTTATTTGTAAGAAATGATAAAACATGTAAGAGACGCATTCGCGGTTTCTCTCTTGCAGGGTTCAATGAATACAAACCTAAATTCAACTATGCATTTAGCCTTTTCTTTTTTATACCGGGTGATTTCCCGGCGACATCACGGGGTGCGGTCTTTCCGCATAAAAATAATAGTTGGTTATTCGGGATGGGAACAATGCATACATCCGAGTTGCTAAAACATATCTATGACATCAATTTGTCGTATTTACTGCTCGCGCAGCGTTTGATTAGTCAGGACAAGGCGTCCGCGATGTTTCGTCTGGGTATTAACGAAGAGATGGCAACCATGCTGGGCGGTTTAACCCTCCCGCAGATGGTTAAACTGGCTGAAACGAATCAACTGGTTTGCCAGTTCCGTTTCGATGATTCGCAGACAATAACGCGTCTGACGCAGGATTCCCGTGTGGACGATCTTCAACAGATCCATACCGGTATTCTTCTTTCCACTCGCTTGCTTAACGAAATCAGCCAGCCTGATGACGCAGCCCGTAAGAAAAGGGCCTAGCAATGAGCGAGAAAAGCATTGTTCAGGAAGCGCGTGACATACAGTTGGCCATGGAGCTGATTACACTGGGTGCTCGTTTACAAATGCTGGAAAGCGAGACTCAGTTGAGCCGTGGCCGTCTCATCAAACTGTACAAAGAGTTACGTGGTAGTCCCCCGCCGAAAGGCATGCTGCCGTTTTCTACCGACTGGTTTATGACGTGGGAGCAGAATATTCACGCTTCCATGTTCTGTAATGCCTGGCAGTATCTTCTTAAAACCGGTTTGTGTAGCGGCGTTGACGCCGTGATCAAAGCGTACAAACTTTACCTTGAACAATGCCCACAGCAGGAAGAAGGTCCTCTGCTGGCGCTGACCCGCGCATGGACGCTGGTGCGTTTTGTTGAGAGCGGAATGCTTGAACTGTCGCGCTGCAACTGCTGCGACGGCAATTTTATTACCCACGCTCATCAGCCTGCAGGCAGCTTCGCCTGTAGTTTATGTCAGCCTCCATCCCGCGCAGTAAAAAGACGTAAACTTTCCCGGGATGCTGCCGATATTATTCCACAACTGCTGGATGAACAGATCGAACAAGCTGTTTAACCCGAACGTGTGGGAAAGATTCCAGCAGCGGTAAGCAATTACCGCTGCTTTTTTTTACCCCGCAAACGGTAAACGCTGCGAGCTGGACGTCCTTGCCATAGTCACTAGCGGAAGGATGATGTCGTGCTTATCTTATTAGGTTACCTGGTAGTTCTCGGTACAGTTTTCGGCGGTTACATGATGACCGGCGGGCACCTTGGAGCACTCTATCAACCGGCTGAACTTATTATCATCGGCGGTGCAGGGGTAGGGGCTTTTATCGTTGGCAACAACGGTAAATCGATCAAGGGCACGCTGAAAGCGATTCCGTTGCTGTTCCGTCGCTCGAAATACACCAAAAGTATGTATATGGATCTGCTGGCACTGCTCTATCGCCTGATGGCGAAGTCGCGTCAGCAGGGCATGTTCTCGCTTGAACGGGATATTGAAAACCCGAAAGAGAGCGAAATTTTTGCCAGCTATCCGCGAATTCTTGCTGACGCCATGATGCTGGATTTCATCGTCGACTATCTGCGACTCATCATCAGCGGCAACATGAATACCTTCGAAATCGAAGCGCTGATGGACGAAGAGATCGAAACCCACGAAAGCGAATCTGAAGTACCGGCCAACAGCCTGGCGCTGGTCGGCGACTCGCTTCCGGCATTCGGTATCGTTGCTGCGGTAATGGGGGTGGTTCACGCCCTGGCCTCGGCAGACCGTCCGGCAGCGGAGCTCGGTGCGCTGATTGCCCATGCGATGGTGGGGACTTTCCTCGGTATTTTGCTGGCGTACGGCTTCATCTCTCCGCTGGCAAGCGTTCTGCGCCAGAAGAGCGCGGAAACCACCAAAATGATGCAGTGCGTGAAGATCACGCTGCTCTCTAACCTCAACGGTTACGCGCCACCGATCGCGGTTGAGTTTGGCCGTAAAACGCTTTACTCCAGCGAGCGTCCGTCGTTTATCGAGCTTGAAGAACACGTGCGTGCGGTGAAAAACCCAAACCAACAGACGACAACTGAGGACGCATGAAAAACCAGTCCCATCCGATCGTCATCGTAAAAAAACGCAAGCACAAGGGCGGCGGGCATGGCGCACACGGCTCGTGGAAAATTGCGTACGCCGACTTTATGACCGCAATGATGGCGTTCTTTCTGGTGATGTGGCTGATCTCCATCTCCAGCCCAAAAGAACTGATCCAGATTGCCGAATATTTCCGAACGCCGCTGGCAACGGCAGTGGCCGGCGGGCCGCGTATCTCTAACAGCGAAAGCCCGATCCCGGGCGGCGGCGATGATTACACCCAGCAGAAGGGTGAGGTGAAAAAAGAGCCGAACATCGACGAGCTGAAAAGAAAGATGGAGCAGGCGCGTCTGAAGAAACTGCGTGGCGATCTCGATCAGCTGATTGAAGCGGATCCAAAGCTTCGCGCGCTGCGCCCGCATCTGAAGATCGACCTGGTGCAGGAAGGGCTGCGTATTCAGATTATCGACAGCCAGAACCGCCCAATGTTTAAAACCGGGAGTGCGGAAGTCGAACCGTACATGCGCGACATTCTGCGCGGTATTGCACCGGTGCTGAACGGTATTCCTAACCGAATCAGCCTGTCAGGACACACGGATGATTTCCCGTACGCCAGTGGGGAAAAGGGATACAGCAACTGGGAGCTTTCTGCCGATCGTGCCAACGCCTCGCGTCGCGAGCTGGTGGTAGGTGGGCTTGATGATGGCAAGGTACTGCGCGTAGTCGGCATGGCCGCAACCATGCGCGTTTCCGACCGCGGGCCGGATGATGCCATCAACCGTCGTATCAGTCTTTTAGTGCTGAACCAGCAGGCGGAGCAGGCCATCCTGCATGAAAACGCCGAAAGTCAGAATGAGTCACTGGACGATTTAAAACAGCCTGGGGCCGTTCCTTCGGCTGCCGTTCCAACATCGCCACCAGCCAATCCGAGGTGATAGCGTGAGCATGGATATTAGCGATTTTTACCAGACATTCTTTGATGAAGCCGACGAATTGTTGGCCGATATGGAGCAACACTTGCTCGATTTGGTGCCCGAAGCACCGGACTCCGAGCAGCTCAATGCCATCTTCCGTGCGGCGCACTCTATTAAAGGCGGAGCCGGAACGTTTGGATTTACCATCCTGCAGGAAACGACCCATTTAATGGAAAACCTGCTTGATGAAGCACGACGCGGTGAGATGCAGCTCAATACCGACATTATCAACCTGTTTTTGGAAACCAAAGATATTATGCAGGAACAGCTCGACGCCTATAAAAGTTCGGCAGAGCCTAATGCCGCCAGCTTTGAATACATCTGCAATGCGCTGCGCCAGCTCGCGCTGGAAGCAAAAGGTGAGGTTGCCGCCGCGGTTGTTCCGGCCGCAAAGCTGAGCGTTGTTGATGCGGTTGCCGGTCAGGAGTCTGCCTCAGCCGACGCACAGGCGGGCAAACTGCGCGTTGTGCTGTCACGCCTGAAAGAGAGTGAAGTTAACCTGCTGGAAGAAGAGCTGGGTAACCTGGCGAAATTAAGCAACGTGGTAAAAGGCAAAGACAGCCTGGCCGCGACGCTTGATGACGGTATTGGCCAGGACGATATCGTCGCGGTGCTGTGCTTTGTGATTGAAGCTGACCAGATCGCCTTTGAAACCGAAGAGGCTGCGGTTGACGCTCCTGCGGGAGTGGAAGAGGTGGCGGTTGTCGCTCAGGCCGCAGCGCCGGCCGTGGCGCCTGCGGCCCCGGCGCTGAAGGCGGTGCCAAAAGAGGCCGCTGCGCCTGGCCGTGGTGAAAAACCTGCCGCGCGCTCCAGCGAGTCAACCAGCATCCGCGTTGCCGTTGAGAAGGTTGACCAGCTGATTAACCTGGTTGGCGAACTGGTGATCACCCAGTCGATGCTGGCACAACGTTCTAACGAACTGGACCCGGTCACGCACGGCGATCTGATTACCAGCATGGGCCAGCTGCAGCGTAACGCCCGCGACCTGCAGGAATCGGTGATGTCCATCCGTATGATGCCGATGGAATATGTCTTCAGCCGCTTCCCGCGTCTGGTCCGCGACCTTGCCAGCAAGCTGAATAAACAGATTGAACTGACCCTGATGGGCAGCTCAACCGAACTGGATAAGAGCCTGATCGAGCGCATTATTGACCCGTTAACGCACCTGGTGCGTAACAGTCTCGACCACGGTATCGAACTGCCGGAAAACCGCATTGCCGCCGGAAAATCCCCGGTCGGGAACCTGATCCTGTCTGCGGAACATCAGGGCGGGAACATCTGCATCGAAGTGACCGATGACGGCGCCGGTCTTAACCGCGAGCGCATCCTGGCAAAAGCGATTTCGCAGGGGATGGCGGTCAATGACAACATGACCGACGAAGAAGTGGGCATGCTGATCTTCGCGCCGGGCTTCTCTACCGCAGAGCAGGTGACAGACGTGTCCGGGCGCGGCGTAGGCATGGACGTGGTGAAACGTAACATCCAGGAGATGGGCGGCCACGTTGAGATCCAGTCTAAACAGGGTTCCGGCACCACCATTCGCATTCTGCTGCCGCTGACGCTGGCTATCCTCGACGGCATGTCGGTCAAAGTGGCGGACGAAGTCTTTATCCTGCCGCTGAACGCCGTGATGGAATCCCTGCAGCCGCGTGAAGAAGATCTGCATCCGCTGGCGGGCGGTGAGCGCGTCCTCGAAGTGCGCGGTGAGTACCTGCCGCTGGTGGAACTGTGGAAAGTATTCGAAGTGGACGGGGCGAAGACAGAGGCTACGCAGGGTATCGTTGTGATCCTGCAAAGCGCGGGCCGCCGCTACGCGCTGCTGGTCGATCAGCTGATTGGTCAGCACCAGGTGGTGGTGAAGAACCTCGAAAGCAACTACCGCAAAGTGCCGGGTATTTCTGCCGCCACCATTCTGGGTGATGGTAGCGTGGCGCTGATCGTCGACGTGTCGGCGCTTCAGGGATTAAATCGTGAACAACGTGTGGCGTACACAGCCGCCTGATTAAGTAGAAGGTAATAACATGACCGGTATGAGTAATGTAACGAAGCTGGCGGGCGAGCCATCAGGGCAGGAATTCCTGGTATTCACTTTAGGCGATGAGGAGTACGGCATCGATATCCTGAAAGTGCAGGAAATCCGTGGTTACGACCAGGTTACCCGCATCGCTAACACGCCTGCTTTTATTAAAGGTGTCACCAACCTGCGTGGCGTTATTGTGCCAATCGTGGACCTGCGCGTGAAGTTCAGCCAGGGCGACGTTGACTACAACGACAACACCGTGGTGATCGTCCTCAACCTGGGGCAGCGCGTGGTCGGCATCGTGGTGGACGGCGTATCTGATGTGCTTTCTCTGACCTCTGACCAAATTCGTCCGGCGCCGGAGTTTGCGGTCACGCTGTCGACCGAATACCTGACCGGTCTGGGCGCGCTCGGCGAGCGTATGCTGATTCTGGTGAACATTGAGAAGCTGCTGAACAGCGATGAGATGGCGCTGCTGGATATCGCCGCGAGTCACGTAGCATAAAACAAAGCCGGGTGGCGCTGACGCTTACCCGGCCTACGTGTTCGAGCTATTTGTAGGCCGGGTAAGGCGAAGCCGCCACCCGGCTTTTTTACATCCTTATGCTTCCTGCTCCACCAGATCTGCTTCCGCTTCCCGCGCGCCTTCATTCTGTGACAGCATCGCGGTCGCAATACCATTCCCCAGCACGTTAATCGCGGAACGGCCCATATCCAGGAAGTGGTCGATCCCCATCAGCAGCAGAATACCCGCCACCGGAATATTAAAGCTTGGGATCGTCGCTGCCAGCACCACCAGGGATGAACGCGGTACGCCCGCAATCCCTTTGGAGGCCAGCATCAGAGTCAGCATCAGAACCGTCACTTCCGAGAAGCTCAGGTGAATGTTGTACGCCTGAGCGATAAACATTGAGGCGAAAGAGCAGTACACCATCGAACCCACCAGGTTGAAGGAGTAGCCAATCGGCAGAACGAAAGAGGCGATGTTGCGCGAGCAGCCGAAGCGCTCCAGCTGCTCCAGCGTTTTAGGGTAGGCGGCTTCAGAGCTGCTGGTGGTGAAGGCCACCAGGACCGGATCCTTCAGCATGCTGACCAGGCGAAACACCTCTTTTTTCAGCACCATATAACCCACCGCCAGCAGCACCATGCAGGTGAGAAGAATGGCAACATAGTAGCCGCCAATAAAGGAGGCGTAGTTCAGCAGAATGCCCAGACCCTGCGTGGCAATGACGGATGAAATTGCCGCAAAAATGGCCAGCGGAGCAACGTACATCACGTAACCCGTTACCTTCAGCATGATATGGGAAACCACATCCAGCGCGGCCACCAGCGGCGCGTTGAATTTCTGCCCCAGCGACGCGCCGCCGATGCCGAAGAACATCGAGAACACCACAATCTGCAGGATCTCATTGTTCGACATCGCCCCCGCGATACTGGTCGGAATGGTGTGCGACAGGAACGCTTTCAGCGTCATGCCGCCAACGGCCAGACCGGTATCCACCGCTTCGGTTGGGATCGTCAGGTTCAGACCGCTTCCCGGATGCTCCAGCGTGACGATAAACAGGCCGACCAGAATAGAGAGCACGGATGAGCTGATAAACCACACCATCGCTTTGCCGCCAACGCGGCCGATGGTGGAGGTTTCGCCCAGCTTCATAATGCCGACGGTGAGCGTGCTGAAGACCAAGGGTGCAATGACCATTTTGATCAAACGGAGGAAAATATCGGTCAGAAGGGTAATATTATCCGCCCAGGCTGTGATGGCATCCGCAGATGCATATTCATGAATTGCTGCCCCTGAAAGAATACCCGCCAGCATGAATATCACGATGAAGAGTGTGAGTTTGTTTGCACTTGCCACGAAAAAAGACCCTCTATGCGCTTCAGATGTAGCCCGCATCGATACATATAAATTTTTTATTACGATGCAGGAAATTATTCGGCACATAAATTGACGCAAAGTGTAGGGGGATACAACTCCTTTTTAAGTTTTATTAATTTTGTTGTTATTGCCTCGACGATATATTGTGATCTGAGTCACACATTAGTGGATATATTCTCTCCGGAAAAAATAAAATCGCGGATTAAATGAATTTAACCCTCTGTTATTAATATGAAAATTACGTCAATAAGACATATGGCTTATGCGTCGTGGGGCGGGTGGTCGAAGCGATATCCGTAAACTAAATTCACAATAACCCCCTCAGAGGAACCTTAAGCGGGGCTAACATCTTGAACGACAAAAATAAAATGTGGCAAGGGAACGGAGACGTCTTCTGGAGGGTGGTAAATGAAAAGAAAACTTCTTTTGATCTGCGTAGGCACCTTACTGTCTGCGACAACGGCACATCAGGCGCAGGCCGTCACCAGCAGTGGGACCATCGGCGCGACGCTGACGCTGACAAACGGTTGTCTGATAAACGGCTCCCCCGCGCAAAGTGGCATTAACTTCGGTACGCTGGATTTCGGTACCCATCCCGCAACCTTTTCCACGCTTACGACGCAGCTGAGCGGCGCCAGCGGCGGAAACACCTTCACCATTCAATGTACGACCGCCAGCTATACGGTGGCGATCACCGGTAATACCCACTCCACCGCGCCCGGCTCCGTTGTCGGTTCGCCGGGTACGCCTGAACGCTATCTGGTTAATACGGCCAACGCGGCACAGGGCGTGGCTTACAGCCTGTACAGCGACAGCGGGTTTAACACCGTGATTGCCAATAACGCCGCGTTGCCGATCGCCTCTACGACCGGAGGCGTGGATAGTTACACCCTCTACGGGCGTATTACCGGCGGTGGTAACAGCGTGACGGTCGTCCCGGGAACCTACACCGACACGATTAACGTCAGCGTCACCTACTAGTCCCGAACCGCCATGAAGGCAACTCTTACAGGTCTGCGCAAACGCGCAGAGGGACGCGTGCAGCCTTTTTTCGCGCTGATCGTCGGATTGCTCATGATGCCCACGGCGAATGCGGTGACCTCACAGTCCTTTAAGGTCAGCGCAACGATTGTACCGGGATGCGCGGTGGCCACCGGTAGCGGAGGGCTTCTCGGCACGCTGGATTTCGGCACCCATAACGGCGTCGAGAGCGCGCCGGTCAGCACCAGCTTTGTGCCAAACGGGGCGTTGTCCATCGCCTGTACGCCGGGCGTGGCGCTGAGCATGAGCATTAATGGCGGGCAGAATTATTCATCCGTTCGTCGGATGAAGCGGTCCGGTGGAGCAGAACTGGTGCCGTACCGGCTCTACAGCAGCAGCTCACTGGCCGCGAACAGCGAAATTGGCGTCAACCAGGCGATACCGGTGACCTATACCAACAGCAATAACATCGCGCTGCCGCTTTTTGGCGTGGCGCTACTGACCGGGTTTAGCCCGGCGGGAACCTATTCCGATCAGCTCACCGTGACCCTGTCATGGTAATAAAGGGAGAGTGTTGATGAAGCCATTTTTCAGACCCGTTTGTCTGGCGGGCGCGTTGGGAATGGCGGTTGCTGGCCAGGCTCAGGCGGCGGCCACCATCCTGCTCTGGCCGATCGATCCGTGGCTCGCTGCGGACGCCAACGCCACGGAACTGTGGATCCAGAACCAGGGAAACAGCGCCACGACGATGCAGGTCCGCATCGTGCGCTGGAAGCAGGAGGACGGACACGAGCGTTATACCGCGCAGCAGGACGTGGTCGCCAGCCCGCCGATCGTCACGATTGGCACGGGCAGCAAGCAGCTTATTCGCCTTATCAAACAGGCTTCAGTTCCCGCAGGCGTCGAACAGGCCTACCGCATTATCGTCGATGAAATCCCCCAGCCGGATGCCAAAGCCGAACCCACCATCGGCCTCAAACTGCAGATGCGTTACTCCATCCCTCTGTTCGTGTATGGACAGGGGATCCCGACCATAAAAGAGGGCGCGCACCACGCGCTGGCGGAGACTCAAAACCTGAGCTGGCGGGTGACGCAGGCGGGTGGACAGCCTGCGCTGGAGGTCCGAAATCGGGGGGATGTCCACGTCAGGCTAAGCCAGGTCGCACTGGAGCAGGGAGGGCAGAAACGCACGGTTGCGGAGGGATTACTGGGTTATGTTCTTCCGGGCAGCACCCGCAGCTGGCCGGTACCCGCTGGCGTTCGTCAGCCAGAGCGGATGAGCGCGCAGATTAATGCCAGGGACGAACAATGGCAGTCGACGCCCGTCAACTGAAGCTGGCGATGATGATACTGCTATGCGTCAGCTCCGCGACCCTGGCCGAGCCCGGTGACGACAGTTTACCGCCGCCTCCCCAGGCGCAGGCGATAAATGATGAAGCGGTTTTTCAGCTTTCTCTCGTGGTCAACCACTACGATACCGGCCTGGTCGTACCCGTGACGCAGCGTAAAGGCGCTTTCTTTATCTCCAGCGCCGATTTGCTGCGCGCGGGGCTGCCCCCGGGGCATGTTCCCACCGGAGAGGTGAATCTCTCCTCGCTTGATCAGGTACGGGTGGAGTACGACAGCGCCGCGCAGCGCCTGCTGCTGACCGTTCCCCGCGACTGGGTGACGGCCCGGGTAACCCCTTTCAGCGCGCAAACGGCGCAGGCCAAACCGCACTACGGGCGCGGGGCGCTGCTGAATTACGATCTCTACACCAACCACACGGAGCATATCGGCGGTCAGGCGTCGCTCTGGCACGAGTTCCGCTACTTCAACGAGAACGGTTCCTTTTCCTCCACCGGCTACGCGCGGGAAAATTTCACCGGTAACGACGGCCAGCAGGAAGGGTATGTTCGCTATGACACGACCCTGCTGTTCACTAACGAAGATGACGCGATGAGCTGGAGCGTCGGGGATGTGATCAGCGATGCCCTGAGCTGGAGCTCCAGCGTGCGGATGGGGGGAATCAGCGTCGGGCGCGATTTCTCCCTGCGACCTGACCTGGTGACATGGCCGCTGCCCGAGTTTGCGGGGGAGGCCGCGGTACCCACCTCGGTCGATCTCTTTATTAACGGCTATCGTTCCGGCTCAACCCAGCTTCAGCCGGGCCCCTTCACCCTGACTAATCTGCCCTATATCAACGGCGCCGGGGACGCGGTGCTGGTCACGACGGATGCGCTGGGGCGCCAGGTAAGCACCACGCTACCGTTTTACGTCACCAGCGACCTGCTTAAACAAGGGCTGAGCGACGGTGCCGTGACGCTGGGCGGCCTGCGGCGAAATTACGGTATCAAGAATTTTGACTACGGCTCCGCGGCAGGCAGCGGCTCGTATCGCTACGGGATGACGGACTGGCTAACGCTGGAGGGCCACGCGGAAGGGGCGCAGGAGCTGGCGCTGGGCGGCGCGGGGACGGTGATAAAACTCGGCCAGTTTGGCGTGGTGAATACCTCTTACTCGCAAAGCCGCATGCACGGTGATGCGGGCGGGCAGATCAACTGGGGCTACCAGTACAGCACCAGCGCGTTTAGCGTCGCCACCCAGCACACGCGTCGCGACCGCGGCTTTGGCAACCTCGCCCTCTACGACCAGCCGACGGTGTATGACGAAAACGATAAACCCATCGCCAGCTTCAGCCGTAATACGGACCAGTATTCGCTGACCTTCAATCTGGGGCAGTACGGCAACGTTGGTGCGGCCTGGATCGGCGTGGAGAGTTTTGACAGCCAAAAAACCGAGCTGCTCAATCTCTCCTGGAGCCGCAATCTGTGGGGGGCGAGCAGTATTTACCTGGCCGGCAGCCGGGATCGGCAGCGGGGAGACTGGACGGTCGCGCTGTCCCTGCAGGTGCCGCTGGGGGCACGCGACAGCGCTGCCGTCACCTTTGAAAACACCCCGGATGCAGGCAGCACCCAGCGCATCAACTATAACCACTCTATGCCTTCCGACGGCGGCTTCAGCTGGAACGTGGCCTGGGCCAACCAGTCAAGATCCAGTGATTACCAGCAGGGGACGCTGGGCTGGCGCAATAACAACATAGAGCTGCAGGGCGGCGGCTATGGCGAAAGCGACACCATGACCTGGTGGGGCGAGGCGATGGGTTCCGTTGTGCTGATGGACGGCGAGCTGTTTGCGGCGAATAAGATCAACGATGCGTTTGTGGTCATCAGTACCGACGGCCACCCGGACGTGCCCGTCAGCTACGAGAACCAGCCCGTCGGTAAAACTAATAACAGCGGCTACCTGCTGGTGAGCGGGGTGTCGGCGTATTACCCGGCAAGCTACCGGATTGATACCCTCAATCTGCCGGCGGATACCCGTCTGAAAGAGACCGAACGGCGGATCGCGATCCGCCGTCACAGCGGCTATCTGGTCGATTTCCCGATGGAGCAGGAGCGGGTGGCAAGCGTTATTCTGCATGATGCGCACGGGCAGGCGTTGCCGGTGGGTAGCCAGGTCCGGCGCGCCTCGCGCAGTAATGCGGTGGTGGGGTATGACGGCATCGCCTGGCTGGAAAATCTCAGCGATGTGAATCCGCTTGAGGTGATTACACCTGACGGAAAACGCTGCAAGGCTACCCTGACCGTGCGGGCCAATCCGGAGCACAAGCTGCAAACCTACGGTCCGCTGGTATGTCGGGAGGGGCCATGACGCGCCTGCTGCTGTTGATGCTGCTGCTGTTCTCCGGCGGCGGCTGGGCGGCGTGTACCGTCAGTACGGTTAATGCGTCGTTTGGCAGCGTCACCTCGTTCGCGCTCAGCGGAACCGGGGAGGTGGAAACCACCGGCAGGCTGGTGGTGGCGTGTGATACCGTGCTCAACGTTCTGACCAACGATTCGGTGACCCTGAGCTACACCGCGGCATCCGTGTCGGGCAATAGTCGCGCGACCATGAAACGTACGGATAATGCGGCCATTACGGACGTAATCCCCACCCGGCTGTGCGGATTATCGGCTTGCGCGAGCAGCAGCGAGGTGCAGATAAGTAAAACGTATACCTGGAGCGGGAATACGCTGCTGGGGCTGCTGGGGACGAAGCAGTACAACATTCCGCTCTATTTTCGCACCGTCGCCGGACAAAACGTCACTGCGGGGCCTTACCAGGTGATGTTGACGTTCAGCATCAGCTACAGCGTCTGTGCCTTCGGTGTGGGAAGCCTTTGTACGAACCCCCAGACGGGAACCTCGACAACCACCATCCTGTTGGATATGAACGTTACCAACGACTGCAGCGCCATGACCACGCCAGATGTGAACTTCAACAGCGCGCCGCTGGTACAAAGTTTCCCCACCGTCTCACAGGCGATTGCCGTCACCTGTACCAAAGGAAGTTCGTATACCATCGGCATTAATAACGGTGCCAACGCGCTGAACAACGTGCGGCGTATGGTGAGCGGCAGCAACACCATGAGCTACGACATCTATAAAGAAGCCACCGGTAACCGCTGGGGCAGCAGCGGCAGCGAGCGCTGGTCCAGCGCGGTATCGTCCCAGGTCAGCACCGACGGCTTACTGCGCACCTACAACTACACCGCGAAAGTCCTGACCAATCAGGCTACGCCGCCCGCCGGAACCTACACCGACACGCTGATTGTCGACGTGGCGTTTTAACCCCGCGCTTTTCCCTTTCTCAAATGTAAAGTTCCTGTGGGCAGTGCCGATAACACCGTTAATAAATCTATGAGAAGGTGTTGTATGTTGAACCGTATCCGCGTTGTCACAATGCTCATGATGGTGCTGGTCATTTTCGCACTTCTTCAGCTCATCTCCGGCGGGCTTTTTTTCTCGTCATTAAAACAGAACCAGGACAGCTTCGCGGCCTCAAACGATCTGCGCCTGCAGCAGAGTGAACTCACGTCGACGTGGGATCTGATGCTGCAAACGCGTATCAACCTGAGCCGCTCGTCCGCGCGTATGATGATGGATCCCAACAATCAGCAGAGCAGCGCGAAAACAGATCTGTTGAAAAATGCCCGTGCCACCCTCGCTGACGCCGCGAAACACTACGACGCCTTCAAGAAGATCGCCCCGCAGCCTGCTATGGAGCAGGTGAGCCAGAACATCGATGAAAAATACAACGCCTACCATACCGGTCTGACGGAGCTGATTCAGTTCCTGGAGAGCGGCAATATGGACGCCTATTTCGCGCAGCCTACGCAGGGGATGCAAAACGCACTCGGCGCGGCGCTGGGGGAATACGCGAAGGCCAGCGGCGATCTCTATCACTCGGCCTTTACCGCAAGCCAGAATGACTACCGCTTTGCGAAATGGCAGATGGCCGTGATGGCGCTGGCGCTGGTCATTGTGCTGATCGCGGTCTGGTACGGCATTCGCCATATCCTGCTGAACCCTCTCGGCCGCGTCATTGCCCACATTCGTGAAATCGCCGGCGGGGACCTGACCAAAACGCTGACCGTTTCCGGGCGCAATGAGATCACCGAGCTGGCAAACAGCGTTGACCATATGCAGCGTTCGTTAATCGAAACCGTCGCCAACGTGCGCAACGGGTCGGAGGCTATCTATACCGGCACCAGCGAAATTGCGATGGGGAATAACGATCTCTCATCCCGTACCGAGCAGCAGGCTTCCGCCCTGGAAGAGACGGCCGCCAGCATGGAGCAGCTCACCGCGACCGTGAAGCAGAACGCCGATAACGCCCGCCAGGCGTCGCAGCTGGCAGAAAGCGCCTCCGAGACGGCGCAGCGCGGCGGTCGCGTGGTGGATGGCGTGGTGAAAACCATGCACGAAATCGCCGACAGCTCGAAGAAAATCGCCGACATCATCAGCGTCATCGACGGCATAGCCTTCCAGACCAACATTCTGGCGCTGAACGCCGCCGTGGAAGCGGCGCGTGCGGGCGAACAGGGACGCGGGTTTGCCGTGGTGGCCGGGGAAGTACGCAACCTGGCCAGCCGCAGTGCCAACGCGGCAAAAGAGATCAAGTCTCTGATTGAAGATTCCGTCTCCCGCGTGGATACCGGCTCCGTGCTGGTGGAAAGCGCCGGGGAGACCATGAATGACATCGTGAATGCCGTCACCCGCGTGACGGACATCATGGGTGAAATCGCCTCTGCGTCTGATGAGCAGAGTCGTGGTATCGACCAGGTGGCCCTGGCGGTATCGGAAATGGATCGCGTGACACAGCAAAACGCCGCGCTGGTGCAGGAGTCCGCTGCGGCGGCCGCTGCCCTGGAAGACCAGGCGAGCCGTCTGAAGATGGCCGTCTCGGCGTTTCGTCTCGCTTCACTCGCTGGAAACACGGTCACCCCGCAGGCGACGTATCGCGCGCCAGCCGCTGAATCGGCTGCAAGCCGTACGCGCACCGCGACGACCGGACAAGATGAAAACTGGGAAACATTTTGACTGACAATTAAACCGCGGCTGCTTGCCGCTTGATGGGAGCGTGGATGTTAAATCGTATTCGTATCTCGACCACACTGTTTTTGATTCTGATCCTTTGCGGTGTGTTGCAGGTTGGCAGTAACGGGTTGTCTTTTTGGGCGTTTCGCGATGGCTATCAGAATTTGCAGGAAGTTGAGGCGAGTAATCAGCAGCGCTCCGCACTGGCACAAACGCGTGCCGTGCTGTTGCAGGCAAGCACTGCGCTGAACAAGGCGGGAACCTTAACCGCACTGAGTTATCCGCCGGATGACATTAAAGCGCTGATGGCGACCGCGCGCGACAGCCTGAAGCAGGCTGACGCACAGTTTAAAGCCTTTACGGCGCAGGCCGCCGACAGCGAGAAAGAGAAAGCGCTGAAGGCCGCCATGAAGACGAACTTTGAGCAGTGGTACAGCGATCTGGACCACCAGGCAACGTGGCTTGAGAACAACCAGCTTTCGGACTTTATGACCGCACCGGTTCAGGCGTCTCAGGCGGCGTTTGACGGCAGCTTTAACGCGTGGCAGCAGGATATTAACCAGTCTGTTCAGCGTGCCGGTGAACAGAGTCGTAGCAGCTATCACATGTCGGGCGTCATCTTTGCCGTGGTGGTGATTCTGGCAGGGCTGCTGACCGGCGGGGCGCTGCTCTGGTCGCGCAGAATGATTGTGCAGCCGCTGGCAATCATCAGCAGCCACTTCGACAGCATTGCGAAAGGGGACCTGGCGCGTCCGGTCGCGGTGTTCGGCAAAAACGAAATTTCGGCGATCTTTGCCAGCCTGAAGGCGATGCAGAGTTCGCTGCGGGAGACGGTGAGCGACGTGCGGCAGGGCAGCTATGCCATGCACACCGGGATCTCCGAGATTGCGGCAGGCAACAACGATCTCTCGTCCCGCACCGAGCAGCAGGCGGCCTCGCTGGCGCAGACGGCGGCCAGCATGGAGCAGCTGACCGCGACGGTAGGCCAGAACGCCGATAACGCGCGTCAGGCGTCTGACCTGTCAAAGCAGGCGGCGATGACGGCGAAGAAAGGCGGCGACCAGGCCTCCCATGTCGCCAGCACCATGCAGGAGATTGCCACCAGTTCGCAGAAAATTGGTGACATCATCAGCGTGATTGACGGTATCGCGTTCCAGACCAACATTCTGGCGCTGAATGCCGCCGTGGAAGCGGCGCGCGCCGGTGAGCAAGGGCGCGGATTTGCGGTGGTGGCGGGGGAAGTGCGTAACCTGGCGAGCCGCAGCGCCAACGCGGCGAAAGAGATTAAGGTGCTGATCGAAGAGTCGGTCTCGCGCGTTCAGCAGGGCTCAACCCTTGTGGATACGGCGGCGAAAACCATGCACGAGATCGTCACCTCCGTCACGCGGGTGAACGACATCATGGGCGAGATTGCCTCGGCGTCGGACGAACAGCGTCGCGGCATTGAGCAGGTTGCCCAGGCCGTCAGCCAGATGGATCAGGTGACGCAACAGAACGCCTCGTTAGTTGAGGAAGCGGCAGCGGCAACCGATCAGCTGGCCAGCCAGGCCGATCGTCTGACCGGACTGGTCGCGGTGTTTAATGTGAAAGAGCACGTTGAAGCAGTAACAGAAGTCGGGCGGTCGCAGGCCGTGCCAGTTGTATCCTGAATGTAATTAAGAAGGCGCTATGACATCACCAATGCCCCCAGGGCAAACGTCATTACTGTTGCAGATGACACAGCGCCTCGCGCTGTCCGACGCGCATTTTCGTCGGATATGTCAGTTAATCTACCAGCGTGCGGGGATCGTGCTTGCGGATCATAAGCGGGACATGGTCTACAACCGTCTGGTGCGGCGCTTGCGCACGCTGGGGCTGGATGATTTTGGCCGCTATCTGAGCATGCTCGAAGCGAACCAGAACAGCGCAGAGTGGCAGGCTTTTATTAACTCGTTAACCACCAACCTGACGGCGTTTTTCCGTGAAGCTCACCACTTCCCGGTCCTGGCCGAGCACGCTCGCCGTCGCACCGGGGAGTATCGCGTATGGAGTGCGGCCGCCTCGACGGGTGAAGAGCCGTATTCGCTGGCGATCACCCTTGCTGACACCCTGGGCATGACGCCCGGACGCTGGAAAGTCTACGCCAGCGATATCGATACCGAGGTGCTGGAGAAGGCGCGTAACGGCGTGTATCGCCAGGATGAACTGAAAACGCTGTCGCCGCAGCAGCTGCAGCGTTATTTCATGCGCGGCACGGGCCCGCATGAAGGCCTGGTACGCGTACGCCAGGAGCTGGCGAACTGCGTCGAATTCGCGCCCGTTAACCTGCTGGATAAGCAGTACAACGTGCCGGGGCCGTTCGATGCCATTTTTTGCCGTAACGTCATGATCTATTTTGATAAAACGACGCAACAGGACATTCTGCGTCGGTTTGTTCCGTTGCTCAAGCCTGACGGTTTACTGTTTGCCGGGCACTCGGAAAACTTCAGCAACCTCGCGCGTGAGTTTAGCCTGCGTGGGCAAACGGTATATGCGCTGAGTAAGGAAAAAGCATGAGTAAAATCAGGGTGTTGTCTGTCGATGATTCAGCGCTGATGCGTCAGATCATGACTGAAATTATCAATAGCCACAGCGACATGGAGATGGTGGCCACTGCGCCCGATCCTCTGGTAGCGCGGGATTTAATTAAAAAATATAACCCCGACGTGCTAACGCTGGATGTCGAGATGCCGCGCATGGATGGCATCGATTTCCTCGAAAAATTAATGCGGCTTCGGCCCATGCCGGTGGTAATGGTCTCCTCCCTGACCGGAAAAGGATCGGAAATCACCCTGCGCGCGCTGGAGCTGGGGGCGGTGGATTTTGTCACCAAACCGCAGCTCGGCATTCGCGAAGGGATGCTGGCCTACAGCGAAATGATCGCGGAGAAGATCCGCACCGCGTCGCGTGCGAAGCTTGCTGCGCATACGCCATTGGCTGCGCCTGCGACCCTGAAGGCCGGTCCCTTACTCAGCTCGGAAAAACTGCTGGTCATTGGGGCGTCAACCGGAGGAACAGAGGCAATTCGTCATGTACTCCAGCCATTGCCGCTTTCAAGTCCGGGTATTCTGATCACTCAGCATATGCCGCCAGGCTTTACCCGTTCGTTCGCCGAACGTCTGAACAAGCTGTGCCAGATCAGCGTGAAAGAGGCGGAAGACGGCGAGCGCGTGCTTCCGGGACATGCCTATATCGCCCCGGGCGACAAGCATATGGAGCTGTCGCGCAGCGGCGCTAACTATCAAATCAAAATTCATGACGGACCGCCGGTCAACCGGCACCGTCCGTCGGTGGATGTGCTGTTTCATTCGGTGGCGAAACATGCGGGGCGCAACGCCGTTGGGGTGATCCTGACGGGGATGGGCAACGACGGTGCTGCCGGAATGCTTGCAATGCACCAGGCTGGCGCCTGGACGATTGCGCAGAATGAAGCAAGTTGTGTGGTGTTCGGCATGCCGCGCGAGGCCATCAATATGGGTGGCGTGAGCGAAGTGGTCGATCTTAGCCAGGTAAGCCAGCAGATGCTGGCGAAAATCAGTGCCGGACAGGCAATACGTATTTGACTCAGGAGTATTATTTTATGGCGGATAAAGAGCTTAAGTTTTTGGTTGTGGATGACTTTTCCACCATGCGTCGCATCGTGCGCAACCTGCTGAAAGAGCTGGGCTTCAACAATGTTGAAGAAGCAGAAGACGGCGTTGATGCGCTGAACAAACTGCAGGCTGGCGGGTTTGGTTTTGTTATCTCCGACTGGAACATGCCAAACATGGACGGTCTGGAACTGCTGAAAACCATTCGTGCCGATGCGGGAATGGCCTCTATGCCGGTTCTGATGGTCACTGCAGAAGCGAAAAAAGAGAACATCATTGCCGCTGCACAGGCGGGCGCAAGCGGCTATGTGGTGAAGCCATTCACCGCGGCAACCCTGGAAGAGAAGCTCGGTAAGATCTTCGAGAAACTCGGCATGTGAGGTGATGGAAATGTTGCAACCTGCTATGAAACCCGTTGAAGAACACTCGCCGAGCGATATCATTGTCCGCATCGGCAGCCTGACGCGCATGCTGCGTGACAGCCTGCGCGAGCTGGGGCTGGATCAGGCGATTGCCGAAGCGGCGGAAGCCATTCCTGATGCCCGCGATCGTCTGGACTACGTTGTGCAGATGACCGCTCAGGCTGCTGAGCGTGCGCTGAACAGTGTTGAAGCGTCACAGCCGCACCAGGATGCGATGGAAAAGGGGGCGAAAGCCCTGAGCAAACGCTGGGACGAGTGGTTTGAGAATCCTATCGAGCTGGCGGATGCCCGCGAGCTGGTGACGGATACTCGTCAGTACCTGGGTGATGTGCCGGGCCACACCAGCTTCACCAACGCCCAGCTGCTGGACATCATGATGGCGCAGGATTTCCAGGACCTGACCGGTCAGGTGATCAAGCGCATGATGGATGTTATCCAGGAGATTGAGCGTCAGCTGCTGATGGTTCTGCTGGAAAACATTCCGGAACCGGCAGCCCGTCCAAAACGCGAGAACGAAAGCCTGCTCAATGGTCCACAGCTCGACGCCAGCAAAGCGGGCGTTGTGGCAAGCCAGGATCAGGTCGACGACCTGCTGGACAGCCTCGGCTTCTGATTGCCAATTCCGCCTCAGGAGGTTTACGCCGCCTGAGGCGGTTTGCGACAAAATCACCGAAAAGAGCCCGAATAAACGGGCTTTTCCCGCCATTGGATTTCCGCTGCGCTGGCATGATACCCGTGACGTAATGGGCTGAGCATGCACTGTGGCAGAAGAGAACGACGACAAAACGGAAGCCCCCACACCCCACCGACTAGAAAAGGCGCGTGAGGAAGGGCAGATCCCCCGATCCCGAGAATTGACCTCCCTGCTGATCCTTATCGTAGGGGTGTGCATTATCTGGTGGGGTGGGGAGTCGCTCGCCCGCAAGCTGGCGGGAATGTTGTCCACCGGATTACGCTTTGACCACAGCATGGTCAACGATCCGAATCTGATCCTCAGCCAGATTATTCAGCTTATTAAAGGGGCCATGGTCGCCCTGTTGCCCCTGATTACCGGGGTTGTGCTGGTCGCGCTGGTCTCACCGGTGATGCTCGGCGGTCTGGTTTTTAGCGCCAAATCGCTGCAGCCGAAATTTTCCAAACTGAACCCGCTGCCGGGTATTGCGAAAATGTTCTCTGCGCAGACCGGAGCTGAGCTGCTCAAAGCCGTTCTCAAATCGGTGCTGATGGGCAGTTCCGCGGGGTTTTACCTCTGGTACCACTGGCCGGAAATGATGCGTCTTATCAGCGAATCGCCGCTCACCGCGATGAGCAACGCGCTGAATCTGGTCGGGCTCTGCGCGCTGCTGGTGGTGCTCAGCATTATCCCGATGGTGGGTTTTGACGTGATCTTCCAGCTTTATACCCACTTCAAAAAACTGCGCATGTCACGGCAGGATATTCGTGACGAATATAAGCAGATGGAAGGTGACCCGCACGTGAAAGGGCGCATCCGCCAGATGCAGCGTGCCGTCGCCCGTCGCCGCATGATGGAAGATGTGCCGAAGGCCGACGTCATTGTTACCAACCCGACGCACTATTCCGTTGCGCTGCGCTATGACGAAAACAAAATGAGCGCGCCGAAAGTCGTCGCGAAAGGGGCCGGACTGATCGCACTGCGCATCCGGGAAATTGGCACCGAACACCGCGTGCCGATCCTCGAAGCCCCTCCGCTGGCGCGTGCCCTGTACCGCCATGCGGATATTGGACAACAGATCCCAGGACAACTCTACGCCGCCGTGGCGGAAGTGCTGGCCTGGGTATGGCAGTTGAAGCGCTGGCGTCTGGCCGGCGGTCAACGGCCTGTGAAACCTGAGAACCTTCCGGTGCCTGCCGCGCTGGATTTTATGAACGAGAAGGACACTGATGGCTAATCTGGTGGCAATGTTGCGCCTGCCCGGCAACCTGAAATCGACCCAATGGCAGATCCTTGCCGGGCCGATTCTGATCCTGCTAATTCTGTCGATGATGGTACTGCCGCTCCCGGCGTTCATCCTCGATCTGCTTTTCACTTTCAATATTGCGCTGTCCATTATGGTGCTGCTGGTGGCGATGTTCACCCAGCGTACCCTGGAGTTCGCCGCGTTCCCGACCATTCTGCTGTTTACCACCTTGCTACGCCTGGCGCTGAACGTGGCGTCCACGCGTATCATCCTGATGGAAGGTCACACCGGTGCGGCAGCGGCAGGTAAAGTGGTGGAGGCGTTCGGCCACTTCCTGGTGGGCGGCAATTTCGCTATCGGTATCGTGGTGTTCGTTATCCTCGTTATCATCAACTTTATGGTTATCACCAAAGGTGCAGGGCGTATCGCGGAAGTGGGCGCGCGTTTTGTGCTGGACGGCATGCCGGGCAAGCAGATGGCGATCGACGCCGACCTGAACGCCGGTCTTATCGCCGAAGATGAAGCCAAAAAACGCCGTTCGGAAGTGACGCAGGAAGCGGACTTCTACGGCTCCATGGACGGTGCGAGTAAGTTTGTGCGCGGTGACGCCATCGCGGGCATTCTGATCATGGTGATTAACGTGGTCGGCGGCCTGCTGGTGGGGGTATTGCAGCACGGGATGGACATGGGCCACGCGGCGGAGAGCTATACGCTGCTGACCATCGGTGACGGTCTGGTCGCGCAGATCCCGGCGCTGGTTATCTCCACGGCGGCGGGTGTGATCGTGACGCGCGTCAGCACCGATCAGGACGTTGGCGAGCAGATGGTGGGCCAGCTCTTCAGTAACCCGCGCGTGATGCTGCTGGCCGCTGCCGTTCTCGGTTTGCTCGGCCTGGTACCGGGTATGCCAAACCTGGTGTTCCTGCTGTTTACGGCGGGTCTGCTGGGGCTAGCCTGGTGGATGCGCGGTCGTGAAATCAAACCTGCGGCGGAGCCTGTTCCGGTAAAAATGCCGGAGAATACCCAGGCCGTCGAAGCGACCTGGAACGACGTTCAGCTGGAAGATTCCCTGGGCATGGAAGTGGGCTATCGCCTGATTCCGATGGTCGATTTCCAGCAGGATGGCGAGCTGCTTGGCCGTATCCGCAGCATCCGTAAAAAATTCGCGCAGGATATGGGCTTCCTGCCGCCGGTTGTTCACATCCGCGACAATATGGACCTGCCGCCCGCGCGCTATCGCATTCTGATGAAAGGTGTCGAAATTGGCAGCGGTGATGCCTATCCGGGCCGCTGGCTGGCGATTAACCCCGGCACCGCCGCAGGCACGCTGCCGGGCGAGCAAACCATCGATCCGGCCTTCGGCCTGGCCGCTATCTGGATTGAAAGTGCCCTGAAAGAGCAGGCTCAGATCCAGGGGTATACGGTTGTTGAGGCCAGTACCGTGGTGGCGACCCATCTTAATCACCTGATTGGGCAATTCTCGGCGGAGCTGTTTGGCCGCCAGGAAGCGCAGCAGCTGCTGGACCGCGTCACGCAGGAGATGCCGAAGCTGACGGAAGATCTGGTCCCGGGCGTGGTGACGCTGACGACGCTGCACAAGGTGCTGCAAAACCTGCTCGAAGAAAAGGTGCCGATCCGCGATATGCGCACCATTCTGGAAACGCTGGCAGAGCATGCGCCAATCCAGAGCGATCCGCACGAGCTGACGGCGGTGGTGCGCGTGGCGCTTGGCCGCGCGATCACCCAGCAGTGGTTCCCGGGAACCGGAGAAGTGCAGGTTATCGGCCTCGATACGCCGCTTGAACGTCTGCTGCTGCAGGCCCTGCAGGGTGGGGGCGGCCTGGAGCCGGGGCTGGCGGACCGTCTGCTGGCGCAAACGCAGGAGGCGCTGGCGCGTCAGGAGATGCTGGGCGCGCCGCCGGTGCTGCTGGTGAACCATGCGCTGCGTCCGCTGCTGTCGCGCTTCCTGCGTCGTAGCCTGAATCAGCTGGTCGTGCTGTCGAATCTGGAGCTGTCGGATAACCGTCATATCCGCATGACCGCGACGATTGGAGGAAAATAATGCGTAAATGGCTTTGGATTTTGCTCTTCCCGCTGGCGGCACAGGCTGGCGGGGAGGGGACCTGGCAGGCGAGCAGCATGGGGGTGACCCTCAGCAACCGGGGCGTCGCCATGTCCTCTAACCCGCTGTCACCTTCTGACGGGGTGTCCGGTCAGATGGGCCTTGTGGTCTGGAACTACCGGCTGATTGGCCCTACGCCAGCGGGCCTGCGGGTGCGCCTCTGCTCTCAGACGCGCTGTACCGAAATCGACGGCGAAAATGGAACAACGCAGGCGTTCAACGGCGTACCGGCGATTGAACCTCTGCGTTTTATCTGGGAAGTGCCGGGCGGTGGACGCTTGATCCCGGCCCTGAAAGTACAGAGTAATTCTGTCATCGTGAACTACCGCTAACACCCTGTCTTTTCACCAGCCATCAGGCAATTCTGATGGCTGGCTCTCAAAATTGCCCTCGCCTTTTGAATAAATAGAAACGCTGTTTTATAAATCAGTGACGCGCGTGACGATACTCTTTGCATTTTTGCCATTCACCCGCCTGGTGATGGCAGAAACAGAAAGGTATCAACAGGCCGATGCATTTACTGTAGCCGTATAAAAGCTCCCGGATGAAGCTTGCTTGCAGGGAGTCTCCCAAAACTGATTAGGGTTGACGGCAATGAAAACACGTAAAATTGGACTCGCAAATTATCTTGCTTACGGGTCAGGCGATTTCCTCGGGGCGGGTACCACCGCTCTGACGGCTGCCTGGCTTTTATATTTTTATACTACCTTCTGCGGGCTCTCACCGATCGAAGCCACGTTCATCTTTGCCGCGGCAAGGGTGCTGGATGCCGTTGTTAGCCCGTTAATGGGCTTTTTAACCGATAACTTCGGTACGACCTGGTTCGGTAAGCGCTTTGGCCGTCGTAAGTTCTTTATCCTGCTGGGGATTCCGTGCGTTTTCAGCTACTCGCTGATGTGGGTAGGGGACATGAGCTTCTGGTACTACCTGCTGACCTATCTGCTGTTTGATATTGTCTACACCATGATTCTGGTGCCGTACGAAACGCTGGTGCCGGAAATGACCGACGACTTTAAGCAGAAAACCAAGTTCTCCGGGGCGCGTATCTCTATGGCGCAGATGTCCGCCATTCTGGCCTCCTTCCTGCCGGGGATCCTGTTGACCCACTTCGGGAAAGACAACGCGGTTTCCTTCTTCTACGCAAGCCTGGTCTTCTCCGTGCTCTGCGCGCTGATGCTGACCTTCGTCTGGTTCTTCACCTGGGAACGCCCGCGCGAAGAGTGGTCTGAAGCGGCGCTGCGTGCTGAAGAAGAGAAGAAGAAGCTGACGCTGGGGCAGAGCCTCAACCGCCTGATCGTTGAGCTAAGCTCGACTCTGCGCATCAAGATTTTCCGTCAGCATCTGGGCATGTACCTCGGCGGCTATATCGCGCAGGACGTGTTTAACGCGGTATTCACCTACTACGTGGTGTTCGTGCTGATGCAGGAAGCGTCAATGGCGTCCAATCTGCTGGGCACGATGGCCATCTTCCAGTTCCTGGCGGTTATCGCCATGATCCCGCTGTGTATCCGCTTCGGGCCTGCGCCGTCCTACCGCATGGTGGTGGTGCTGTTTGGTCTGGCATCAATTTCCTACGCCGTGCTCTATTACGCGGGCCTGAGCGACGTTTACGCTCTGCTGTTGCTGATCTCTGCGGTGGCGGGCCTCGGTCGCGGCGGTATCAACTATGTGCCATGGAATACCTACACCTACATTGCTGACGTGGATGAAGTGATCACCGGCCAGCGCCGCGAAGGGATCTTCGCGGGCATCATGACCCTGACCCGTAAGGCGTCACAGGCCGGTGCGGTGATGCTGGTGGGCATTGTGATGCAGATGTCCGGCTTTGTCAGCGGTCAGAAAGTGCAGCCTGCGGAAGTGAGCCACACCATTTTGATGATCCTGAGCGTGGGCACCATCCTGGTGCTGTTCTGCGGCTTCCTCGTTTCCCTGCGCTTCAAGCTCAATTTGCAGACCCACAGCACGCTGCGCGAGGAGACCGCGAAAATGCGTGAGTGTGGTCATGCGATGCCTGAGTCAGCGACGCCACACGCCCGCGCCACCGTCGAGATGCTGGCCGGTATGCCTTATGAGTCACTGTGGGGCAATAACAACATCGGCTATCTGAATCGCAACAAGCCAGCGGCACCTTCGCTGAAGGACCGCGCGGTACTGAATTCGACATACAACAGAGGTTAAGATGATGAAAGTTTGGCCTGTCAAACATAGCCCGTTACTGCGTCAGCCAGAGCGCTTTATCGCCCGGGACGAGCTGAAATCGCTGATTCAAAAGGTGACGCATAGCCTGGTCAATATCCACGACAAAACGGGTGAATTTTTGCTGCGGCTGGACGACGGGCGCGTGATCGACACCAAAGGCTGGGCCGGATGGGAGTGGACGCACGGCGTCGGCCTGTACGGTATCTGGCAGTATTACTGCCAGACCGGCGACGAAGGTATGCGAGACATCATCGACGGCTGGTTTGCCGACCGCTTTGCGGAAGGCGCGACCACCAAAAACGTCAATACCATGTCGCCGTTCCTGACGCTGGCCTATCGCTACGAAGAGAGCAAAAATCAGGCCTGGCTGCCGTGGCTGGAAAGCTGGGCGGAATGGGCGATGGCCGAGATGCCGCGCACCGAACACGGCGGCATGCAGCACATCACCCTGGCGGAAGAGAACCATCAGCAGATGTGGGATGACACGCTGATGATGACGGTGCTGCCGCTGGCGAAAATCGGCAAGCTGCTCAACAAACCGGAGTACGTTGAAGAGGCGGTGTATCAGTTCCTGCTGCACGTGCAGAACCTGATGGACCGGGAGACCGGGCTGTGGTTCCACGGCTGGAGCTACGACGGTAATCATAACTTTGCCCGTGCCCGCTGGGCGCGCGGCAACAGCTGGCTCACCATCGTGATCCCGGATTTCCTCGAGCTGGTGGATCTGCCGGAAAACAGCGCCGTGCGTCGCTACCTGGTGCAGGTATTGAATGCGCAGATTGCCGCGCTGGCGAAGTGTCAGGACGACAGCGGGCTGTGGCATACGCTGCTCGACGATCCATATTCGTATCTTGAGGCGTCCGCCACGGCAGGGTTTGCCTACGGCATTCTGAAAGCCGTGCGCAAGCGCTACGTTGGCGCGGAGTATGCCGAAGTGGCAGAAAAAGCGATTCGCGGCATCGTCACGAATATCTCGCCGGAAGGCGAGCTGCTGCAAACCTCGTTCGGTACGGGGATGGGGAGCGATCTGGAGTTTTATCGCCAGATCCCGCTGACCTCGATGCCGTATGGGCAGGCGATGGCGATACTGTGTCTGACGGAGTATTTGCGGAAATACTTCTGAACCTGTGGAGATCCCCGGTGGCGCTGCGCTTACCGGGGTTACAAAACAAAACCCGGCTTGCGCCGGGTTTTTTGTATTACATGCGTTCTACGGTTTCGATACCCAGGGTATCCAGACCCAGCTTCAGGGTCTTCGCCGTGAGCTGCGCCAGCTTCAGGCGGCTGTTGCGGACCGATTCGTTTTCCGCAGACAGAATAGGGCAGTGCTCGTAGAAGCCGGAGAACAGACCCGCCAGATCGTACAGGTAAGCACACATCACGTGCGGCGTTCCGTCACGCGCGACAACCGTCAGCGTCTCTTCGAACTGCAGCAGACGCGCCGCCAGCTGCGCTTCACGATCTTCCGTGATGGTCACGGCTGCATTCGCCAGCACGCTTTCGTCGATGTTTGCCTTACGGAATACGGAGAGCACGCGGGTGTAGGCATACTGCATGTAAGGCGCCGTGTTGCCTTCAAACGCCAGCATGTTATCCCAGTCGAAGATATAGTCGGTGGTGCGGTTCTTGGAGAGATCCGCGTATTTCACCGCACCGATACCCACGGCGTTGGCCAGTTTTTCCAGCTCGTCGGCAGGCATATCCGGGTTCTTCTCGGCCACCAGACGGCGGGCGCGTTCCAGCGCTTCGTCCAGCAGGTCGGACAGCTTCACGGTACCGCCCGCACGGGTTTTGAACGGCTTGCCGTCTTTACCCAGCATCATGCCGAACATGTGGTGTTCCAGCGGAACGCAATCCGGCACGTAACCGGCTTTGCGCACGATGGTCCACGCCTGCATCAGGTGCTGGTGCTGACGGGAGTCGATGTAGTACAGCACGCGGTCAGCATGCAGCGTTTCGTAACGGTATTTCGCGCAGGCGATATCGGTGGTGGTGTAGAGGTAGCCGCCATCCTTTTTCTGGATGATCACGCCCATCGGTTCACCTTCCTTGTTTTTGTACTCATCAAGGAACACAACCGTTGCGCCTTCGCTCTCAACCGCCAGGTGCTTGGCTTTCAGGTCGGCCACAATGCCGGGCAGCATTGGGTTATAGAGGCTTTCACCCATCACGTCGTCACGGGTCAGGGTGACGTTCAGGCGGTTATAGGTAAGCTGGTTCTGAGACATGGTGATGTCGACCAGCTTGCGCCACATCTCGAGGAAATATTGATCGCCGCCCTGCAGTTTTACCACGTAGCTGCGCGCGCGCTCGGCAAAGGCTTCGTCTTCGTCGTAGTGTTTTTTGGCTTCGCGGTAGAACCCTTCCAGGTCCGCCAGCGCCATTTCACCCGCGTTTTCCTGCTGCTGTTTTTCCAGGTAAGCAATCAGCATGCCGAACTGGGTACCCCAGTCGCCCACGTGGTTCGCGCGGATCACCTTGTGACCGAGGAACTCGAGCGTGCGCACTGCGGCATCACCGATGATGGTGGAGCGCAGGTGGCCAACGTGCATCTCTTTCGCCACGTTCGGGGCAGAGTAGTCGATCACGACGGTCTGCGCCTCCGGCTGGGAAACACCCAGACGGTCAGATTTCAGCGCCGCGTCAACGTGGCGTGCCAGGAACGCAGGCTCAAGGAAGATGTTGATAAAGCCTGGACCGGCGATTTCGGTTTTGCTGGCAATGCCGGAAAGATCCAGATGCGTCAGTACCTGCTCAGCGAGCTGTCGCGGCGGCATGCCCAGTTTTTTAGCCACTGCCATCACGCCATTAGCCTGATAGTCGCCAAACTGTACTTTTGCTGACTGACGAACCTGCGGTTCGCAATCCGCAGGCGCGCCTGCGGCAATCAGTGCCTGACTGACTTTTTCGGAGAGAAGAGCCTGAATATTCACCTGGATACCTTACGTTTTTGATGCGGGCTTACAACCGCCCGCGCCAGTTAAAGAATTTAGGGCGGGAGTATACTGCAAATGCCTTCTGGCGTCAGCATTGCGGGGCCTGAAGATTGCTCAGAATCCAGGCGGTGAAGGTGTGCATAATCATGCAGTCGCAAAAAGCCGGATTCTGCGGTTGGTCAAAACAGGGCAACAGAGTAAATTAGCGGCTTTGCGACACGAAAAGAGAGTGAATTATGGCGAACTGGCAATCCATTGACGAACTGCATGATATTTCCGCAGATTTACCGCGCTTCACCCAGGCGTTCACAGAACTTGCCACCCGTCTGGGTCTGGATATCGCACCGCTTGAGGCCGATCACATCTCTTTGCGCTGTCATCAGAATGCCACCGCCGAGCGCTGGCGTCGCGGGTTTGAGCAGTGCGGTGAGTTACTGTCCGAGAACATCATCAATGGTCGCCCCATTTGTCTGTTTAAACTCCATGAACCGGTGAGCGTGGCGCACTGGCAGTTCACCGTGGTTGAACTGCCGTGGCCGGGTGAGAAGCGCTACCCGCACGAAGGCTGGGAACATATCGAAATTGTCCTGCCGGGAGAGCCGGAGACGTTGAACGCGCGCGCGCTGGCCCTGCTTTCTGACGAGGGTTTAAGCAAGCCGGGAATTTTTGTGAAGACGAGTTCACCCAAAGGCGAGCGCGAGCGGTTGCCTAACCCGACGCTGGCCGTCACTGACGGACAGGTCACGGTGAAGTTTCATCCGTGGACCATTGAGCAGATCGTTGCCAGCGAAGCGTAAGAGATGTGAGTTCACGCCGGGACTGAAAACGGACGGCGTGTCATGATGTTTCGTTTAGTGGAATTTCAGGAGGATTAAATGGCGCTGCTGGAGATTTGTTGTTACAGCGTGGAGTGTGCCGTGACCGCGCAAAAGCACGGGGCTGACCGCATTGAACTGTGCGCGGCACCCAAAGAGGGCGGGCTGACGCCGTCCTTCGGCGTATTGAAGTCTGCCCGTCAGGCCGTCACCATTCCCGTGCACCCGATTATTCGTCCGCGCGGCGGTGATTTTTGTTACACGGCGGGCGAGTTCAGTGCCATGCTTGATGATATCGCGCTCGTTCGGGACCTGGGGTTTCCGGGGCTGGTGACCGGCCTGCTGGATGAAGACGGCAATATCGATCTACCGCGTATGCGTCAGATTATGAGCGCCGCACAGGGGCTGGCCGTCACTTTTCATCGCGCATTTGATATGTGTAAAGATCCGCTTCAGGCCTTTGAAACGCTTGGAGAACTTGGCGTGGCGCGCATTCTGACATCGGGTCAGCAGGCGTCAGCTGAAAAAGGACTGCAATTAATTACGGAACTAAAAGCACATTCCGGTGTTCCAATAATAATGGCGGGTGCGGGAGTCCGCGCCAGCAATCTGGAACGGTTTTTAAACGCCGGGGTAGAAGAGCTGCACAGCTCTGCGGGTAAATGGATACCTTCACCCATGCGTTATCGCAATACAGGATTGTCAATGTCGACGGATGCTGAAGCGGATGAGTATTCACGCTATGGCGTAGAGGGAGAGTCGGTTGCGGAAATGAAGTCGCTGATTGAGCGCCATCACGTGTAGCAACGTACCGATTTTTACCGCGCATCATGTCGCCCAATATGATGCTTGCTTGTACCAGGCCCCTGCAATTTCAACAGGGGCCTTTTTTTCTCCTGCGCCCGGTGGCGCTTCGCTTACCGGGCCTACAACATCGGGAGTAGGCCGGGTAAGGCGTAGCCGCCACCCGGCTAAAGGGCTACGGCTTGGTCGCAATCAACACCGCACGCATCGGGGCCGGATAGCCTTCGATGGTTTTGCTGTGGTCGGCCGGGTCGAGGAATTGCTCCAGCGATTCGGTGATCATCCAGTCGGTGCGGCGCTGCTCTTCGATAGAGGTCACGCTGACATCGGCAATCCGCACATCCACAAACCCGCACTTCTCCAGCCAGTTCTTCAGCGCCAGCGCGGAAGGGATGAAGTAAACGTTGCGCATCTGCGCGTAGCGATCGCCCGGCACCAGAACGGCATGCTCATCGCCTTCAATCACCAGCGTTTCCAGTACCAGCTCGCCGCCGCTGACCAGCTGATCCTTCAATTGCCACAGGTGTTCAAGCGGAGAACGACGGTGATACAGCACGCCCATGGAGAAGACGGTATCAAACGCTTTCAGGGCAGGGAGCTGTTCGATGCCCAGCGGCAGCAGGTGCGCGCGCTGGTCGTTACCCAGCAGCTTGCGCACCGCTTCAAACTGGCACAGGAACAGCTGCATCGGGTCAATACCGACGGCCAGATGCGCGCCCGCGCCAATCATGCGCCACATGTGGTAACCGCTGCCGCAGCCCACGTCCAGAATGGTACGTCCGGTCAGGTCGGAAAGGTGGGGCAGAACGCGATCCCATTTCCAGTCAGAGCGCCATTCGGTATTGATGTTCACGCCGTAAAGTGAAAACGGCCCTTTGCGCCACGGCATCAGGTTACGCATCAGCGTTTCGATACGGTTGATCTGCCCGGCCGGAAGCGGCTCTTCGCTCTCGGCGGTTACGCTGTGCAGAAGATCCAGACGATGCGGGGTCAGTTCGGGCAGAAACTCCACCGCGTTTGACCACTGCTTTAACAGGCCGTGCTGCTGATCGCGCTGCCAGGCGGCAATCTGCGCGGGCAAGGTTTCCAGCCAGTGGGAGAGCTGGTTTTTGGCAATCAGCTGATAGAAGTTACTGAATTCGATCATGCGGATTCTCCCGCTTTCAGCGCTACCAGAGAGCCAAAGTTAAAGCACTGGAACCACAGTTCGCTGTGCTCAAACCCGGCTTTGCTCAGACGCGCTTTGTGGGTCTCTACGGAATCCGTCAGCATCACGTTTTCAAGCATGCTGCGCTTCTGGCTGATCTCCAGCTCGCTGTAGCCGTTCGCCCGTTTGAAATCGTGGTGCATATTGAACAGCAGTTCGCCAACCTCGGCATCTTCGAAGCTGAATTTCTCCGAGAGCACCAGCGCGCCGCCGGGATTCAGCCCCTGGTAAATTTTATCCAGCAGCAGCTGGCGGTCTTCAGGCACCAGGAACTGAAGGGTGAAATTCAGCACCACCATTGAGGCGTTATTGATCTCAATATCGCGGATATCACCTTCCACCACGTCCACCGGGACAGGGGCTTTGTACGCGTCAATATGGCGACGGCAGCGCTCAACCATGGCCGGGGAGTTATCGACGGCAATGATTCGGCAGCCTTCCTGGTGAATATTACGACGAACCGACAGCGTTGCCGCGCCTAGCGAGCAGCCCAGGTCATAGACCTGCGTGCCGGGTTGAACGAAGCGCTCAGCCAGCATGCCGATCATAGAGATAATATTGGAATAACCGGGAACAGAGCGCTGGATCATATCCGGGAAGACTTCGGCTACCCGTTCATCGAAGGTCCAGTCGCCCAGGCTGGCGATAGGCGCGGAAAAAAGCGTGTCGCGATCTGACATAACGTAAAAATCCGGGAAAAATAAAGTGGCGTATTGTGCGCTAATGGAGGGAGAAAACCAACTCCCACGGCATATACCACAGGTTAGCCAGCACCATCAGCAAAAGCGAACACCAGGTCGCACTCATGCCGGAACGACGCCAGCGGATTAAGCGGTGGTGAAAACCGTAATAATGCATCAGGCGGCCAGCAATAAGAAGCAGGCCACAGATGTGCACCATCCAGGTTTCTGCGCCATTCATCTCCATAAACAGCAGCAGGATTAAGGCTGCGGGGATGTATTCGACCGCGTTGCCATGAATACGGATAGCGCTCTGTAGCTCTGAAAACCCGCCGTCACCGTAGGAGACTCGGTACAGCGTTCTGAGGCGCACAACATCAAATGAAAACTTAATCAGCAGTAATGCACCTAACACCGCATACAGCGCGCTGACCATACAAACTCCCTGTTTTTGGCAGATGGCACTTCACTATGATAGGGGGTGATATCAGAAAAGAGAAGATTGTTGTGGGATGCCAGGGGGGCTGCCCACGGACGGCACCGCAGCCTGCAAGGCCTGCCACAGAGCATCGACCAGTTCGGGTGCCTGGGCGATATCCGGCGTGTGCAAAAAGAGATACGGCGTGGTGGAGTGTTCCCATTTCGCTAACGTTTGCAGCCAGACGGCGAACATCGCCTGATTTTGCTGCATGTTATCGCTGCCGATAAACCTGACCATGGGGTTATGTGCGGTGACAATGGCGTGGACCGGCACTTTCGGTTTTTTACGCTGCGCTTCAACGATGGCTTCGCTATGGGGGACAGCGCTGTGCACCGGGCGGCTGTCGAGGATCACCCGGTTTACGGAACGCTCAAGCAGGCCGCGATTGAGCGCTTTTTCTGCTTCGCCCTTCGCAAAAAATTCAGGATGCCTGACTTCAACGCCGTAGGTGAATTCACGGGGCAGGGCATCCAGGAACTGCCAGAGCGCAGGCAAATCGCGCGGGCCAAACGTGGCGGGTAGCTGGATCCAGTACTGACCGATGCGGTTCGCCAGCGGCGACATGCGCGTAAAAAATTCTTCGGTCAAATCGCCGCAGTTGCGCAGCGCGGCCTGGTGGGAAATGGTGGCCGGAAACTTAAAGCAGAAGCGGAAGTCGTCGGTGGTTTGTTCCCGCCAGCGCGCAACGATCTCGGCTTTGGGGAGCGCGTACAGGGTGGTGTTGCCCTCAACACAGTTGAAGTGTCGGGCATACTCCTCAAGGCTGGTGATGCCAAGCCGCACCCATTTCGGGTGCGACCACTGGGGCAGGCCTACATACATCATAGTGCGCTGACAATCTCATCCGTGCTGCGCACGCGGCCGATGCGCGGGAAGATATGGGTCATGCTGCCCTGATGCTGTTCCGCGGAGGCCGCGCTGCAGGCATCTTCGGCGATCACCAGGTTAAAGCCCAGCTCCCACGCGTTGCGGGCGGTAGACTCCACACCGATATTGGTGGAAATGCCGCACAGGATGAGGGTGTCGATGCCGCGACGGCGGAGCTGCAGCTCGAGATCGGTACCGTAGAATGCGCCCCACTGGCGTTTGGTCACTTCAATATCGCCGTCGCGTTTGCCGAGTGAAACCGGGTACGTCCACCAGTTTTCAGGCAGGGCGCGTGCAGGAGCCTGGGCATCAACGGGCTGTTTTAACGCGTCGGCGTAATCCGCAGACCAGCCGACGCGCACCATGACAACAGGCGCACCGCTGGCACGACATGTTTCCGCCAGGCGAGCGGCACGGCTGACCACGTCATCCGCGGTATGCGGGCCACCGGCGAAGGGCAGAATGCCTTCCTGTAAATCAATCACGACAAGTGCGGTTTTACTGGCATCAAGTGTTAACATCGTTACTCCCGTTAAATTAGTCACTTCCAGACACCATACGACGTGATGGCCTGTTATTGGTCGGATAATTTTGTTAATTTTTGTGAGAATGCGCAATAAGAGTGCAGCAAACGACCGCCTGGCCGTGGTTCGCTCTTATCGTCCGGCGGAATTTCCAGTATAATAGCCGCCTTTTTTCATCCAGTTGTGACATACAGAAAGCTGCGACATAGTAGCCTGCATACCAGGCGACATTTAGCCTGCGGCTAATTAAGGGATATCTCATGCGTACAGAATATTGCGGGCAGCTGCGTCAGTCCCACGTCGGGCAGCAGGTCACCCTGTGTGGTTGGGTCAATCGTCGTCGTGATCTTGGTAGCCTTATCTTCATCGATATGCGCGACCGCGAAGGTATCGTTCAGGTGTTCTTCGACCCGGATCGCGCAGATGCGTTGAAGCTGGCCTCTGAGCTGCGTAATGAGTTCTGCATCCAGGTTACCGGCACCGTGCGTGCGCGTGACGAGAAAAACGTTAACGCCGACATGGCGACGGGTGCCATCGAAGTGCTGGCGTCCGATCTGGTGATTATCAACCGTGCAGAAGCGCTGCCGCTGGACTCCAACCACGTCAACACTGAAGAAGCGCGTCTGAAATACCGCTACCTGGATCTGCGCCGCCCGGAAATGGCTCAGCGCCTGAAAACCCGTGCGAAAATCACCAGCCTGGTGCGTCGCTTTATGGATGACCACGGTTTCCTCGACATCGAAACCCCAATGCTGACCAAAGCCACGCCGGAAGGCGCGCGCGATTACCTGGTCCCATCCCGCGTTCATAAAGGTAAATTCTACGCGCTGCCGCAGTCTCCACAGCTGTTCAAACAGCTGCTGATGATGTCCGGCTTCGATCGCTACTATCAGATCGTTAAATGCTTCCGCGACGAAGACCTGCGCGCTGACCGCCAGCCTGAATTTACCCAGATCGACGTGGAAACCTCCTTCATGACCGCCGAGCAGGTGCGTGAAGTGATGGAAGCCCTGGTGCGTAGCCTCTGGAACGACGTGAAAGGCGTTGAGCTGGGCGACTTCCCGATCATGACCTTCGCTGAAGCCGAGCGTCGCTACGGCTCCGACAAACCAGACCTGCGTAACCCGATGGAGCTGGTGGACGTTGCAGACCTGGTGAAAGGCGTTGAGTTTGCCGTCTTCGCTGGCCCGGCTAACGATCCTAAAGGCCGCGTGGCGGCCCTGCGTGTACCGGGTGGTGCAGCATTAAGCCGCAAGCAGATCGACGACTACGGCAACTTCATCAAGATCTACGGCGCGAAAGGTCTGGCCTATATTAAAGTGACCGAGCGTGCGAAAGGTCTGGAAGGTATCACCAGCCCGGTAGCGAAGTTCCTGAACCCAGACATCGTGGAAGCGATCCTTGAGCGCACCGGCGCGCAGGACGGCGACATGATCTTCTTCGGCGCAGACAACAAGAAAGTCGTGGCGGATGCGATGGGCGCGCTGCGTCTGAAGCTCGGCAAAGATCTGAGCCTGACCGACGAAAACAAATGGGCGCCGCTGTGGGTTATCGACTTCCCAATGTTTGAAGACGACGGTGAAGGCGGCCTGACGGCAATGCATCACCCGTTCACCTCGCCAAAAGACATGACGGCAGCAGAGCTGAAAGCGGCACCGGAAGACGCGGTCGCGAACGCCTACGATATGGTTATCAACGGCTACGAAGTGGGCGGCGGTTCCGTACGTATTCACAGCGGTGAAATGCAGCAGACCGTGTTCGGCATCCTGGGCATTAACGAGCAGGAGCAGCGCGAGAAATTCGGCTTCCTGCTGGACGCCCTGAAATACGGCACGCCTCCGCACGCGGGTCTGGCCTTCGGTCTTGACCGCCTGACCATGCTGCTGACCGGCACCGATAACATTCGTGATGTTATTGCCTTCCCGAAAACCACTGCCGCAGCGTGTCTGATGACCGAAGCGCCAAGCTTTGCCAACCCGGCCTCTCTGGCCGAGCTGGGCATTGAAGTGGTGAAGAAGGAAGAGAAAAACTGATATGGCATATAAGCTTCCCGTTTCGGTCCTGGTGGTCATTTATGCAGAAGACACGAAGCGGGTGCTGATGTTGCAGCGGCGCGACGATCCTGATTTCTGGCAGTCGGTAACCGGCAGTCTGGAAGAGGGGGAAACCGCGTCGCAGGCCGCCGCGCGTGAAGTAAAGGAAGAGGTCACCATTGACGTTGCCCGCGAGCAACTGACCCTGAAGGACTGTCAGCGCACGGTGGAGTTTGAAATTTTTAGCCATTTACGTCATCGCTACGCGCCGGGTACCGAGCGCAATACGGAGTCGTGGTTCTGTCTCGCGCTCCCCCATGAACGGGAGATCGTGTTTACCGAACACCTGACCTACCGCTGGGTGAATGCGGCGGACGCCGCCGCACTGACCAAGTCGTGGAGCAACCGGCAGGCGATTGAAGAATTTGTAATTAACGCTGCCTGAAAAGGCGCGCTCTTTGAGGATATTTTTATGGCAGGTCATAGTAAGTGGGCCAACACCAAACACCGCAAAGCGGCACAGGATGCCAAGCGCGGTAAGATCTTTACCAAAATCATTCGCGAGCTGGTGACAGCAGCGCGTCTGGGCGGCGGCGACCCGGCTTCAAACCCGCGTCTGCGCGCGGCGGTAGATAAAGCGCTGTCTAACAACATGACGCGTGACACTCTGAACCGTGCAATCGCACGTGGCGTGGGCGGTGATGAAGACGCGAACATGGAAACCATCATTTATGAAGGTTACGGTCCTGGCGGTACAGCGGTAATGGTTGAGTGTCTGTCTGACAACCGTAACCGTACCGTTGCGGAAGTGCGCCACGCGTTCACCAAAACCGGCGGCAACCTGGGCACTGACGGTTCCGTTGCTTACCTGTTCAGCAAAAAAGGCGTCATCTCCTTCGAGAAGGGCGACGAAGATGCGATCATGGAAGCGGCGCTGGAAGCCGGTGCGGAAGACGTTGTGACCTTCGATGACGGTGCTATCGACGTTTACACCGCGTGGGAAGAGATGGGCGCCGTGCGCGATGCGCTGGAAGCGGCTGGCCTGAAAGCGGACAACGCTGAAGTCTCCATGATCCCGTCTACCAAAGCGGACATGGATGCGGAAACGGCACCAAAACTGCTGCGTCTGATCGACATGCTCGAAGACTGCGACGACGTGCAGGAAGTGTATCACAACGGTGAAATCTCAGATGAGGTTGCAGCGACTCTCTAATGAGAGCGTATAAATCCGTTACGGGAGACGCGTGATGTCGATTATTCTCGGGATTGACCCAGGCTCACGCGTCACCGGTTATGGCGTTATCCGTCAGGTGGGACGCCAGTTAACCTACCTGGGCAGCGGCTGTATTCGTACCAAAGTTGACGATCTGCCGTCGCGCCTGAAGCTCATTTATGCGGGCGTGTCGGAAATCATCACCCAGTTTCAGCCGGACTATTTCGCCATTGAGCAGGTCTTTATGGCGAAAAACGCCGATTCGGCGCTAAAGCTCGGTCAGGCGCGCGGCGTTGCCATCGTTGCTGCCGTGAACCAGGATTTGCCGGTATTCGAATACGCGGCGCGTCAGGTCAAGCAGACGGTGGTGGGCATTGGTAGCGCGGAGAAAAGCCAGGTGCAGCACATGGTGCGTACCCTGCTGAAGCTTCCCGCGAACCCGCAGGCCGACGCCGCCGATGCGCTGGCGATTGCGATTACCCACTGTCACGTCAGTCAGAACGCGATGCAAATGAGCGAGTCGCGGCTCAATCTGGCGCGAGGCAGGTTACGATAATGAGAAATCAGGCTGGATAAACATCCAGCCTTTTTTTATCATGTCGGCAGTTAATTTCTCCCAGAACGCAGGAGCGTCACGTGATAGGCAGACTCAGAGGCATCATCATTGAAAAACAACCCCCGTTAGTGCTGCTGGAAGTGGGTGGCGTGGGCTATGAAGTCCATATGCCGATGACCTGTTTCTACGAGCTGCCGGACGCGGGCAAAGAGGCGATTGTCTTTACTCAGTTTGTGGTGCGTGAAGATGCCCAGCTGCTTTACGGCTTCAATAACAAGCAGGAACGAACCCTGTTCCGCGAGCTGATTAAAACCAACGGCGTTGGCCCGAAGCTGGCGCTGGCGATTTTATCTGGCATGTCTGCACCACAGTTCGTGAATGCCGTTGAGCGCGAAGATCCTGCGGCGCTGATTAAGCTTCCGGGCATCGGCAAGAAAACCGCCGAGCGTCTGATTGTCGAAATGAAAGACCGCTTTAAAGGTCTGCATGGCGATCTGTTCACTCCGGCTGCCGATTTGGTACTGACCTCTCCAGGCGGCCCTGCGACGGATGATGACGCCGAGCAGGAAGCGGTTGCCGCGCTGGTGGCGCTGGGCTATAAACCTCAGGAGGCCAGCCGTATGGTGAGCAAAATTGCCAAACCGGACGCCAGCAGTGAAACCCTGATTCGTGAAGCGCTGCGCGCTGCATTGTGAGGTAAAGGATGATTGAAGCAGACCGCCTGGTATCGGCAGGCACCCTTCAGGCAGAAGACGTGGTGGATCGTGCGATCCGCCCTAAGCTGCTTGATGAGTACATCGGCCAGCCGCAGGTTCGTTCCCAGATGGAGATTTTCATCCAGGCGGCAAAGCTGCGCGGCGATGCGCTCGATCACCTGCTGATTTTTGGCCCTCCGGGCTTGGGGAAAACCACGCTGGCGAATATCGTCGCCAATGAAATGGGCGTCAACCTGCGCACCACCTCCGGCCCGGTGCTGGAGAAGGCGGGCGATCTCGCTGCGATGCTGACCAACCTCGAACCGCATGACGTGCTGTTTATCGATGAGATCCACCGCCTGTCACCGGTGGTGGAGGAAGTGCTCTATCCGGCGATGGAAGATTACCAGCTGGATATCATGATCGGTGAAGGCCCGGCTGCGCGCTCCATCAAAATCGATCTGCCGCCGTTTACCCTGATTGGCGCTACCACCCGCGCCGGGTCGTTGACCTCTCCGCTGCGCGACCGTTTCGGCATCGTGCAGCGTCTTGAGTTTTACCAGGTGGCGGACCTCCAGCACATCGTTGGCCGTAGCGCCCGCTATATGGGGCTGGAGATGAGCGAAGAGGGCGCGTTTGAAGTGGCGAAGCGTTCCCGCGGTACGCCGCGTATCGCTAACCGCCTGCTGCGCCGCGTGCGTGACTTTGCCGAAGTGAAGCACGATGGCTCGATTTCCGCCGAGATCGCCGCTCAGGCGCTGGATATGCTGAACGTCGATGCCGAAGGCTTTGACTATATGGACCGTAAACTGCTGCTGGCGGTGCTGGATAAGTTCTTTGGCGGCCCGGTCGGGCTGGATAACCTGGCGGCGGCTATTGGGGAAGAGCGTGAGACGATTGAAGATGTGCTGGAGCCATATCTGATCCAGCAGGGCTTCCTGCAGCGCACCCCGCGTGGACGTATGGCAACGGTGCGGGCGTGGAATCATTTCGGCATTACGCCACCGGCAATGCCGTAAATAATGCCGGATGACGTTTCGGATGGTTTTGTAGCCCCGGTAAGCGAAGCGCCACCGGGGACATGCCCGCTACTGTGCGGTCTTCTTCATCATACTGAAGATAAACAGCACCGCCGCACTCAGCACCACGGACGGCCCCGCAGGCGTATCGTAGAACGCCGAGAACGTTAACCCACCCGTTACCGCAACCATCCCGAAGATAACCGCCACGCCCGCCATCTGCTCCGGCGTACGGGCAAAGCGACGCGCCGTGGCGGCAGGGATGATCAGCAGTGACGTAATAATCAGCGCGCCGACAAACTTCATCGCTACGCCGATGGTTAACGCCGTCACCAGCATCAGCAGCAGCTTCACGCGCTGCAGCTTCACGCCGTCGACAAATGCCAGATCCGGGCTGACGGTCATGGCCAGTAAATTCCGCCACTGCCAGAGCAGTATAGCGAGCACCACCACCACGCCAATGGCAATAGCGATGAGATCCTCCGGCGTCACGGCCAGAAGGTCACCGAAGAGGTAGGCCATCAGATCCACGCGGATGTTCGACATCAGGCTGACCACCACCAGGCCCAGAGACAGGGCACTGTGCGCCATAATGCCAAGCAGCGTATCAATCGCGAGGTGAGGGCGCTTTTCCAGCCAGACCAGACCGGCGGCCAGCAGCAGCGTAACCACAATCACCGCGTAGAAGGGGTTCACATCCAGCAGCAGACCAAAGGCAACGCCCAGCAGAGACGCGTGTGCCAGAGTATCGCCAAAATAGGACATTCTGCGCCAGACAACAAACGAGCCGAGCGGGCCCGCGGCGCAGGCAAGCATAATCCCGGCCAGCCAGCCGGGCAGTAACAGTTCAATCATGAGTGTCCATTTCCCCGACGCAGTACGATTCGTCCCTGTAAATCATGGCGATGATTATGATGATGGCGGTAAATGCCCAGCTGTTCAGCGCCGCGAGGGCCGAACATAGAGATAAATTCCGGGTGCATGGAGACGACTTCTGGCGTGCCGGAACAGCAAATGTGGTGGTTAAGACACAGCACTTCGTCGGTTTTTGCCATCACCAGATGGAGATCGTGAGACACCATCAGCACTGCGCAATCAAGCTCTCGACGCAGCTGGTCGATCAGATCATAAAGCGCAACCTGACCATTCACGTCCACACCCTGAGTCGGCTCATCCAGCACCAGCAGCTGCGGGCTGCTCAGCAGCGCGCGGGCAAGTAAGACTCGCTGAGTTTCACCGCCGGACAGTTTTTGCAGCGGCGCATCGACAAGATGGCCCGCCTGCACGCGTTTCAGTGCCGGGAGAATATCGGCCTTCCGTGTGCCGGGACGCAGACGCAGAAAACGGCTGACCGTCAGCGGCAGCGTGGCGTCGAGGTGAAGTTTTTGCGGCACATAGCCAATACGCAATTTTTCCTCGCGCTTGATCACGCCTTCATCGGGTGCGACCAGACCCAGCACCACGCGCACCAGGGTGGACTTGCCTGCGCCATTGGGACCGAGCAGCGTCAGAATTTTGCCGGGCTTCAGATCGAGCGACACGTCAGAGAGGACGCGGCGCTGGCCGAATGAGACCGAAATATTTTCAAGAGAAACCAATGTCGTCATGTCATTTTAAGCTTGAAGAAGTCAACGAATGTTATAATATCACATTCCACGCATTCACTACGATGATTAGTCGCATTATGTTACATAAAAATACGCTTCTTTTCGCAGCATTATCCGCTGCCCTTTGGGGTACAACCGCACAAGATGTTAACGCTGCGGTTGTCGCTTCGCTTAAGCCACTCGGATTCATCGCCTCGGCCATTGCCGACGGGGTAACGGAAACCCAGGTTCTGCTCCCTGATGGTGCATCCGAGCATGACTATTCCCTGCGCCCGTCAGATGTAAAACGCTTACAAAACGCGGACTTAGTCGTCTGGATTGGCCCGGAAATGGAAGCGTTCATGCAGAAGTCAGCAAAACAGGTTGCTGGCGAAAAGCAGGTCGCGATTGCCGAACTCCCCGGCGTGAAACCGTTGCTCATGAAAGGGGCGGACGACGACGGCGACGAGCATGACCATCATGCTGCAGACGGTGAAAAAGGTGATGGAGATCACCATCACGGCGAGTACAACATGCATCTTTGGTTATCCCCAGAGATAGCGCGGCTTTCAGCGGTTGCAATCCATGACAAATTAGTGGAACTTATGCCGCAAAGTCGAGCCAAACTAGACGCCAACCTGAAGGATTTTGAGGCACAATTAGCCGCAACCGATAAGCAGGTAGGTAATGAGCTCGCACCGTTGAAAGGTAAAGGGTATTTCGTTTTTCATGACGCCTACGGCTACTATGAAAAACATTACGGTTTGACCCCGCTGGGTCACTTCACCGTCAACCCTGAAATTCAGCCTGGTGCGCAGCGTTTACATGAAATCAGAACACAGTTGGTTGAGCAAAAAGCGACATGCGTTTTTGCTGAGCCACAGTTCAGGCCAGCGGTCGTAGAAGCCGTGGCCAGGGGAACATCCGTGCGCATGGGAACCCTTGACCCGCTAGGTACGAATATCCAGTTGAGCAAAGCGAGCTATTCGCAGTTCCTCAGCCAACTGGCGAACCAGTATGCGAGCTGCCTGAAAGGAGATTAACGAGGAAGTGAATACGTGCAACAGATAGCCCGCTCTGTCGCCCTGGCATTTAACAATCTGCCTCGACCCCACCGCGTTATGCTGGGGTCGCTTACAGTTCTCACCTTAGCGGTCGCCGTCTGGCGGCCCTATGTTTACCACCCGAGTTCTGCCCCTATCATCAAAACCATTGAGCTTGAAAAGAGCGAAATCCGTTCTTTGCTGCCTGAAGCCAGTGAGCCTATCGACCAGGCGGCTCAGGAAGATGAAGCCATCCCGCAGGATGAGCTGGACGATAAAACCGAGAACGAAGCGGGTATTCACGAATATGTTGTGTCTACCGGAGACACGCTGAGCAGCGTGCTGAACCAGTACGGCATCGACATGGGTAATATCAGCCAGCTGGCGGCTGCGGATAAAGATCTCCGTAACCTGAAAATCGGGCAACAGCTCTCCTGGACACTAACGGCGGATGGCGATCTCCAGCGTCTGACCTGGGAAATGTCCCGCCGCGAAACCCGTACCTACGATCGCACTGCAAACGGTTTCAAAATGACCAGCGAAATGCAGAAGGGCGACTGGGTTAATAGCGTTCTGAAAGGCACCGTGGGCGGGAGCTTTGTCTCCAGCGCGCGCGATGCAGGCTTAACCAGCGCTGAAATCAGCTCGGTGATCAAAGCCATGCAGTGGCAGATGGATTTCCGCAAGCTGAAGAAGGGCGATGAGTTCTCCGTCCTGATGTCCCGCGAAATGCTGGACGGCAAGCGCGAGCAAAGCCAGCTGCTGGGCGTACGTCTGCGCTCTGAGGGCAAAGATTACTACGCGATTCGTGCCGAAGACGGTAAGTTCTATGACCGCACCGGTACGGGCCTTGCGAAAGGCTTCCTGCGCTTCCCGACGGCAAAACAGTTCCGCGTCTCCTCTAACTTTAACCCGCGTCGTCTGAATCCGGTAACCGGGCGCGTCGCGCCGCACCGTGGCGTTGACTTTGCCATGCCTCAGGGCACGCCGGTACTGGCGGTAGGGGATGGCGAAGTGGTGGTGGCCAAGCGTAGCGGTGCCGCCGGATATTATGTCGCGGTACGTCATGGTCGTACTTATACGACCCGCTACATGCACCTGCGTAAGCTGCTGGTCAAACCGGGTCAGAAGGTGAAGCGTGGTGACCGTATCGCGATCTCCGGCAATACCGGACGCTCTACCGGCCCGCACCTGCACTATGAAGTGTGGATCAACCAGCAAGCAGTGAACCCGCTGACGGCGAAACTGCCGCGCACCGAAGGCCTGACAGGTAAAGATCGTACTGATTATCTGGCGCAGGTGAAAGAGGTGATGCCGCAGCTGAGCCTAAACTAAGCTCTCTGTTTTTGTTAAAAAGCCGGCGCACACTGACGCCGGCTTTTTCTTTTGTGCGTGGACGACTGCCTCGCTACACTATCTGAATAAAATTTTGCGTCATCAGACCCTGGATCCAGCATGGAAACCAAAAAAAACAATATTGAATACATTCCTGAGTTTGAAAAATCCTTCCGCCATCCGCGCAACTGGGGCGCCTGGCTTGGTGTTTACGCCTTTGCGGGGATGGCGATGCTGCCTGCCTCTGTTCGCGATCCCGTTCTCGGTAAAATTGGCCGTCTGGCCGGGCGTTTAGGCAAGAGCGCCCGCCGCCGCGCGCAGATCAACCTCTACTACTGTTTCCCTGAGAAAAGCGACGCCGAGCGCGAGGCAATCATTGATGAGATGTATACCACCGCGCCGCAGGCAATGGCGATGATGGCGGAACTGGCGCTGAAAGGGCCGGATAAAATCGTCGATCGCGTTGACTGGAAAGGGCTGGACATTATCGAGGAGATGCGCCGCAACGACGAGAAAGTCATTTTCCTCGTCCCCCACGGCTGGGGCGTTGATATTCCGGCGATGCTCATGGCGTCTCAGGGGCAGAAAATGGCGGCGATGTTCCATAACCAGGGAAATAAAATCTACGATTTTGTCTGGAACACGGTGCGTCGTCGTTTTGGCGGACGTTTGCATGCGCGTAACGATGGCATTAAACCCTTCATTCAGTCGGTACGTCAGGGGTACTGGGGCTACTATCTGCCGGATCAGGACCACGGCCCCGAGCACAGCGAGTTTGTCGATTTCTTTGCGACCTATAAAGCAACGCTCCCCGCGATTGGCCGTCTGATGAAGGTTTGTCGTGCCCGCGTGATCCCGCTATTCCCGGTCTATGACGGTAAAACGCATCGTCTGAGTATTGAGGTCCGTCCGCCGATGGACGATCTGCTCACCGCGGACGACCACACCATCGCGCGCCGAATGAACGAAGAGGTGGAGATACTGGTGGGGCCGCATGCCGAACAGTACACGTGGATACTGAAGCTGCTTAAAACGCGGAAACCGGGTGAAACAGAGCCCTATAAACGCAAAGAGCTTTATCCACGGAAATAAAAAAAGCCCTCTCCATCTGGAGAGGGCTTTTTAACACAGACGTTATTACTCGACGGTCATGACGCGCGTGGTGTTGGTTGAGCCGATGGTGCTCATCACATCGCCCTGGGTCACAATGACGATATCACCGGACACCAGATAGCCTTTGTCGCGCAGCAGGTTTACGGCATCGTGTGCCGCAGCTACGCCGTCATTGGTGCTGTCGAAGTGAACCGGCGTCACGCCGCGGTACAGCGCCGTCAGGTTCAGGGTACGTTCGTGACGGGACATGGCGAAGATCGGCAGACCAGAGCTGATACGAGAGGTCATCAGCGCGGTGCGGCCAGATTCGGTCATGGTGATGATCGCGGTAACGCCCTTCAGATGGTTTGCCGCGTACATCGCAGACATCGCAATCGCTTCTTCCACGTTGTCGAACTGCACGTCCAGACGGTGTTTAGAAACGTTAATGCTTGGGATCTTTTCAGCGCCCAGGCAGACGCGCGCCATGGCGGCCACGGTTTCTGCCGGATACTGGCCCGCAGCGGTTTCCGCAGAGAGCATCACCGCATCGGTACCGTCCAGCACGGCGTTAGCCACGTCCATGACTTCCGCACGGGTTGGCATTGGGTTGGTGATCATCGACTCCATCATCTGAGTGGCGGTGATCACCGCGCGGTTCAGCTGACGTGCGCGACGAATCAGCGCTTTCTGGATACCTACCAGCTCAGGGTCGCCGATTTCCACGCCCAGGTCACCGCGTGCAACCATTACCACGTCGGACGCGAGGATCACATCGTCCATGGCATCCTGATCGCAAACGGCTTCCGCGCGTTCAACTTTCGCGACGATTTTGGCATCGCAGCCTGCATCACGTGCCAGGCGACGCGCATAGTTCAGATCTTCGCCGCAGCGCGGGAAGGAGACGGCCAGGTAGTCAACGCCGATCAGCGCGGCAGTGATGATGTCCGCTTTGTCTTTATCGGTAAGCGCTTCAGCAGAGAGGCCGCCACCCAGTTTGTTGATGCCTTTATTGTTGGAGAGCGGGCCGCCGACGGTGACTTCGGTGAACACTTTCATGCCCTGAACTTCCAGCACCTTCAGCTGTACGCGACCGTCGTCGAGCAGCAGGATATCGCCAGGCACCACGTCAGCCGGCAGGCCTTTATAGTCGATACCGACTTTCTCTTTATCGCCTTCGCCTTTGCCCAGGTTGGCATCCAGCAGGAATTTGTCGCCGATATTGAGGAAAACTTTACCCTCTTTAAAGGTCGATACGCGGATTTTTGGACCCTGCAAATCGCCGAGGATAGCCACGTGACGGCCCAGTTTTGCTGCGATTTCACGCACTTTGTCGGCACGTAATTTATGGTCTTCTGGCGTACCGTGAGAGAAGTTCATACGCACCACGTTGGCACCAGCGGCGATAATTTTCTCAAGATTGTTATCGCGATCGGTGGCCGGGCCTAAGGTGGTTACGATCTTGGTTCTGCGAAGCCTTCTGGACATGTAATACTCCGTTGACTGAAACAACTTTGGTGTTGCGTGAACATTGAATCGGTCTTCATCTGCTGCAAGGCAGCGGAGAGTGGACCGAATGCCGTAAATCGTTACATCGTAATTATTGGTTACGTCTTCGTTATCAACTATCAGGGAACATCGCTCTTTATAAGCAATTCTTTATCAAAACGCGATTCCTTCAGCGCTTCCTTGACCCGCTTCAAGTTATCCCGGAATTTTGCGCCCCGACGTAAGGTAAAGCCGGTCGCCAGCACGTCAATCACGGTGAGCTGCGCCAGCCGGGAGACCATCGGCATATAAATGTCGGTGTCTTCCGGCACGTCAAGGGTGATCGCCAGCGTCGCCTCACGCGCCAGCGGCGTGCCTGCCGTGGTGAGGGCAATCACCATGGCATCGTTTTCACGGGCCAGCTGCGCCAGCTCTACCTGACTCTTGGTGCGGCCGGTATGCGAAATCAGTACCACGACGTCATCTTCACTGCAATTCATACAGCTCATGCGTTGCAGCACAATGTCATCGGAATAAATAACCGGGACGTTAAAGCGGAAAAATTTGTTCATCGCGTCATGCGCCACCGCCGCCGACGACCCGAGACCAAAGAACGCAATCCGCTTGGCCTGGGTGAGTAAATCCACCGCGCGATTCACGGAACTCATGTCCAGAGACTGGCGGACGTGGTCGAGCGAAGCCATAGCCGATTCAAAAATTTTCGCGGTATAGGCATCAACGCTGTCGTCTTCATCCACATTACGATTAACATAAGGGGTGCCGTTAGCCAGACTTTGTGCCAGATGCAGTTTAAAATCAGGGAAGCCGCGCGTTTCCAGGCTGCGACAAAAGCGATTGACCGTCGGTTCGCTAACACCCGCTTCCTGTGCCAGAGCGGCGATGCTCGAATGAATCGCCTGAGCGGGGGAGGCGAGAATGACCTCGGCCACTTTTCGCTCGGATTTGCTAAGGTGTTCCAGTTGAAACTGGATTTTTTCCAGCATGTTCATGTTAACAGGACGCTCATGGGTGTAAACGATTTCATAAATTGATGAAATCGTGATTCGATTTAGCCGATATTACCCTTGTGGCTTCCCTAAAGGGTAATAATCGACAAGATAATGTTGTTGTTTTTTTTCATTACTTGATCGGTGTCGGGTTTTGCCGTGACCCTGTTGCGCAAAGAAACGGCGGTTGTTGCGTCATTGCGCCGTCGTAATCCTCCAGAGAGGGAAAAATCGCGGTATCGCACGCGACGATAAGCGCTAATGGTTTCAGGAATGACGTAAAAGCAGTACAGTGCATCGTAATAAAATTACAACGATACCTGGCAGAAGTACCAGGTGATCCAACTGAGGAGAATGACATGGCGGTAACGCAAACAGCCCAGGCATGTGACCTGGTCATTTTCGGCGCGAAAGGCGACCTTGCACGCCGAAAATTGCTGCCTTCCCTGTATCAACTGGAGAAAGCGGGCCAAATTCATCCGGATACCCGTATCCTGGGTGTAGGGCGCGCCGACTGGGACAAAGACGCTTATACCAAAGTCGTCCGCGAGGCGCTCGAAACTTTCATGAAGGAAAAAATTGATGAAAGTTTGTGGGATACCCTGAGCGGACGTCTCGATTTCTGCAACCTGGACGTCAATGACGTCAGCGCGTTTACCCGCTTAGGCGCGATGCTGGATCAGAAAAACCGTGTCACCATTAACTATTTCGCCATGCCGCCAAGCACCTTCGGCGCCATCTGCAAAGGTCTGGGCGAAGCCAAACTGAACGCCAAACCGGCGCGCGTCGTGATGGAGAAGCCGCTGGGTACGTCGCTGGCAACCTCGCGTGAAATCAACGACCAGGTGGGCGAGTTCTTTGAAGAGTGCCAGGTCTACCGTATCGACCACTATCTCGGTAAAGAGACGGTACTGAACCTGCTGGCGCTGCGTTTCGCTAACTCCCTGTTTGTGAATAACTGGGACAACCGCACTATCGACCACGTGGAAATCACCGTGGCGGAAGAGGTGGGGATTGAAGGCCGCTGGGGTTACTTTGACCAGGCAGGCCAGATGCGCGACATGATCCAGAACCACCTGCTGCAAATTCTGTGCATGATTGCCATGTCTCCACCGTCTGACCTGACGGCTGACAGCATCCGTGACGCGAAAGTGAAAGTGCTGAAGTCACTGCGCCGCATTGACCGCTCCAACGTGCGTGAGAAGACCGTTCGCGGCCAGTACACCGCCGGGTTTGCGCAAGGCAAAAAAGTGCCTGGCTACCTGGAAGAAGAGGGCGCGAACAAGTCCAGCAACACCGAGACGTTCGTGGCGATCCGCGTGGATATCGACGACTGGCGCTGGGCGGGGGTTCCGTTCTACCTGCGCACCGGTAAACGTCTGCCGGCCAAATGTTCCGAAGTGGTGGTTTACTTCAAAAACCCGGAACTGAACCTGTTCAAAGAGTCCTGGCAGGAGCTGCCGCAGAACAAACTGACCATTCGTCTGCAGCCGGACGAGGGCGTGGATATCCAGATCCTGAACAAAGTGCCGGGCCTGGATCACAAACACAACCTGCAGACCACCAAGCTGGATCTGAGCTACTCCGAAACCTTCAACCAGACGCACCTGGCCGATGCTTACGAGCGTCTGCTGCTGGAAACCATGCGCGGTATCCAGGCGCTGTTCGTGCGCCGCGACGAAGTGGAAGAGGCGTGGAAATGGGTCGACTCCATCACCGAAGCCTGGGCTGCCGATCAGGATGCGCCAAAACCGTATCAGGCGGGGACCTGGGGACCTGTCGCGTCGGTTGCGATGATCACCCGCGATGGCCGCTCCTGGAACGAGTTTGAGTAAGATAATCCTCTAGCTCGAAAGTGTTATTTTACCGGTAACATGATCTAACACAGCTAGTGGCACAATTTTCAACTTTTAAGCTCCGCGTGGATTCACCCGCGGAGCTTTTTTTATTACACTGCCGGAAGTGATTTTGCCCCTGAGCTCCGGACAGCAAGCGTTTCAGCGTTGTTAACAACTGCCAGCGACTTTGTAAACTCCCGAGCCCGGACAGATAAATTAGAGGAGCTTTTATGAATCCGACATTGTTACGCGTAACACAGCGCATTATTGAGCGCTCGAAAGAGACCCGCTCGGCCTACCTCGCCCGGATTGAACAGGCTAAGAGCAGCACCGTCCACCGATCTCAACTGGCCTGCGGGAACCTGGCGCACGGCTTCGCCGCCTGCCAGCCTGATGATAAAGCGTCGCTGAAAAGCATGTTGCGTAACAATATCGCCATCATTACCTCCTATAACGATATGCTTTCCGCTCACCAGCCGTATGAGGTCTATCCCTCTATCATCCGTAACGCGCTGCACAGCGTGAATGCCGTGGGCCAGGTGGCGGGCGGCGTACCTGCCATGTGCGACGGCGTGACGCAGGGGCAGGACGGCATGGAGCTGTCCCTGCTGAGCCGCGAAGTGATTGCGATGTCCGCGGCGGTTGGCCTGTCACACAACATGTTTGATGGCGCGCTGTACCTCGGCGTGTGCGACAAGATTGTCCCGGGCCTGGTGATGGCGGCGCTGTCGTTTGGGCACCTGCCTGCGATCTTCGTGCCGTCAGGCCCAATGGCAAGCGGTCTGCCGAACAAAGAAAAAGTGCGTATCCGCCAGCTGTACGCGGAAGGGAAAGCAGACCGTCAGGCGCTTCTGGAGGCGGAAGCCGCGTCCTATCATGCACCGGGGACCTGTACGTTCTACGGTACGGCTAATACCAACCAGATGGTGGTGGAATTTATGGGGATGCAGCTTCCGGGCTCGTCCTTTATCCAGCCGGATGCGCCGCTGCGCAAGGCGCTGACCGAGGCCGCGGCCCGTCAGGTCACGCGTCTGACCGGCAACGGCAACGAATGGATGCCGATGGGCAAAATGGTCGACGAAAAAGTCATCGTCAACGGGATTGTCGCGCTGCTGGCAACGGGGGGATCAACCAACCACACCATGCACCTGGTGGCTATGGCGCGTGCGGCGGGCATTCTGATTAACTGGGATGACTTCTCCGAGATCTCTTCCGTGGTGCCGCTGATGGCACGCCTGTACCCGAACGGTCCGGCGGATATTAACCACTTCCAGGCCGCAGGCGGCGTACCGCTGCTGATGCGCGAGCTGCTGAAAGGCGGACTGCTGCATGAAGACGTGAATACCGTGGCTGGCTTTGGCCTTCAGCGCTACACCCAGGAGCCGTGGCTGAACAACGGCGAGCTGGACTGGCGCGAAGGGGCGAGCGCGTCTCTTGATGCGCAGGTGATCGCCACCATCGACAAACCGTTCTCTCCTCACGGCGGCACCAAAGTGCTGAGCGGCAACCTCGGTCGCGCGGTAATGAAGACCTCTGCCGTACCGGAAGAGAACCAGATTATCGAAGCGCCGGCGGTGGTGTTTGAAAGCCAGCACGACGTGTTACCCGCCTTTGACGCCGGTCTGCTCGATAAAGACTGCGTTGTGGTGGTGCGTCACCAGGGGCCTAAAGCGAACGGGATGCCAGAATTACATAAACTTATGCCACCACTTGGTGTATTATTGGACCGCCGTTTCAAAATTGCGTTAGTCACCGATGGACGCCTCTCTGGGGCATCCGGTAAAGTGCCTTCAGCCATCCACGTAACGCCGGAAGCCTACGACGGCGGTTTACTGGCGAAAGTGCGCGACGGTGACATGATCCGCGTGAACGGCCAGACGGGCGAGTTAACCCTGCTGGTCGATGACGCCGAGCTGGCGGCACGTCAGCCCCATATTCCTGACCTGAGCGCATCGCGCGTGGGGACTGGACGCGAAATGTTCAGCGCGCTGCGTGAGAAACTCTCCGGTGCGGAGCAGGGCGCAACCTGTATTACGTTTTAAGACGACTTGATTTTAACGATCTGGCGAGAGAAAACTCTGATGAAAAACTGGAAAACAAGTGCAGAAGCAATCCTGACCACTGGCCCTGTCGTGCCGGTTATCGTGGTAAACAAGCTGGAGCACGCTGTACCGATGGCGAAAGCGCTGGTTGCGGGCGGCGTTCGCGTTCTGGAAGTCACCCTGCGTACCGCCTGCGCGATGGACGCTATCCGCGCTATCGCCAAAGAAGTGCCGGACGCCATCATCGGTGCGGGTACCGTTCTCAACGCGCAGCAGCTGGCGGAAGTGACCGAAGCGGGCGCGCAGTTCGCCATCAGCCCTGGCCTGACCGAGCCGCTGCTGAAAGCCGCTACTGAAGGCACCATTCCGCTGATCCCGGGCATCAGCACCGTCTCTGAACTGATGCTGGGCATGGACTACGGTCTGAAAGAGTTCAAATTCTTCCCGGCTGAAGCGAACGGCGGCACCAAAGCGCTGCAGGCGATTGCGGGTCCATTCTCTCAGGTACGCTTCTGCCCGACGGGCGGTATCTCTCCTGCCAACTACCGTGACTACCTGGCGCTGAAAAGCGTGCTGTGCATCGGTGGTTCATGGCTGGTTCCGGCGGATGCGCTGGAAGCGGGCGACTGGGATCGCATCACCAAACTGGCTCGCGAAGCGGTTGAAGGCGCGAAGCAGTAAGTCACTCGCCATATGAAAAACGGGCCTTACGGCCCGTTTTTTTATCCTGCAACCTTGACGCTCGCAGCGGCCGCTTTCGCCCTCGCCACGGCGTCGTCAACGTTATCCCCGGTGGCTAACGCCACGCCAAGACGGCGGGTTCCGTCGATCTCCGGCTTGCCGAACAAACGTACCTGCAATCCTGCACCCACCGCCCCGTCGACGTTATCAAACGTGACGTTCTGGCTGGTTAACTGCGGCAGGATCACCGCCGAGGCGGCCGGGCCATACTGACGGACACCGCCGACGGGCAGGCCGAGGAACGCGCGCACGTGCAGGGCGAACTCGGAGAGATCCTGCGAAATCAGCGTCACCATGCCGGTGTCATGCGGGCGAGGGGAGACTTCGCTGAAAATCACCTCATCACCGCACACAAACAGCTCCACGCCGAACAGGCCAAAGCCGCCCAGCGCCAGGACGGTTTTACGGGCGATATCCTGAGCACGCTCCAGCGCCAGGGCGCTCATCTGCTGCGGCTGCCAGGACTCGCGGTAATCGCCATCCTCCTGACGGTGGCCAATCGGGTCGCAGAAATGGACGCCGTCAACGGCGCTGACGGTCAGAAGGGTGATTTCAAAATCAAACTTCACGACGCCTTCGACGATGACGCGACCGGCTCCGGCCCGGCCACCCTGCTGGGCATAATCCCACGCGTTATCCAGGGTGCTGCTGTCGCGAATAAAGCTCTGTCCTTTTCCGGAGGAGCTCATCACCGGCTTAACGATGCACGGGTAGCCAATCTCCTCGACGGCCTTCAGGAATGCGGCCTTATCGCCAGCAAAATGGTAGCTCGAGGTGGGCAATCCCAGCTCTTCCGCCGCCAGGCGACGAATGCCTTCACGGTTCATGGTCAGCTTTGCGGCTTTCGCGCAGGGCACCACGCGCTGGCCTTCCTGCTCGAGGGCGATCAGCGTATCGGTGGCAATGGCTTCAATTTCCGGTACGACAAAATCGGGTTTCTCGCGCGTAATCAATTCGCGAAGGGCATCGCCATCCAGCATGTTAATCACATAAGAACGGTGGGCGACGTGCATGGCGGGGGCGTCGGCGTAACGGTCTACGGCAATGACTTCCACACCTAAACGCTGGCATTCAATGGCGACCTCTTTCCCCAGCTCGCCCGATCCCAACAGCATCACTCGCGTCGCCGCAGGTCGCAGCGCAGTTCCTAAACGAATCATAACAATCCCCCTAAAAAAGTTGCGCGCAGTATAAACGAAAACGTTTGCGTCTGTCTTGTGCACGGCTAAGCGAAGGGGGAGAAATTTGCGCTTCTTTAGCCCGACCAGACGTTTCCTGACGCCTGCTCGCTTACGCTGTGGAACATGTTCACCGTTAAGTGAGGGAAACCATGTCTGGCTGGTTAAATCAACTGCAATCCCTGTTAGGGCAGAAAACATCGTCTGGCGAGCGGGACCTTAGCAAACTGCTGGTACCCGGTGCGCTCGGCGGGCTGGCTGGCCTGCTGGTCGCGAATAAATCCTCACGCAAGCTGCTGGCAAAGTATGGCACAGGCGCGCTGCTGGCCGGCGGCGGTGCTATCGCGGGCACCGTGCTGTGGAATAAATACAAGGACAGCGTACGGACCGCGCACAGCGATGAACCGCATTATGGCGAGCACACCTCGCCGCTGGATCTGCGTACCGAACGGCTCATTCTTGCGCTGGTTTTTGCCGCGAAAAGCGACGGGCATATTGACGATAAAGAACGATCGGCGATCGAGCAGCAGCTGCTCGAGGCCGGTGTTGAAGAGAAGGGAAGAGCGCTGGTGGCGCAGGCGATAGAACAGCCGCTTGAGCCGCAGCGTCTTGCGCAGAGTGTGAAAAATGAGGAAGAGGCGCTGGAGCTCTATTTCCTCAGCTGCGCCGCCATCGATATCGATCACTTTATGGAGCGCAGCTACCTGAACGCCCTGGGCGATGCGTTAAAGATCCCTCAGGACGTGCGCGAGGGCATTGAGCGGGATATCCGGGAGCAAAAACAGGCGTTACAGGGCTAACCGTCGCCGTCGCGACGCGGTTTCGCTTGCATCATGCGTGGGTTTTGCCAACCTTATAGGGTGTAAAACTTAAAAGAATGATGACATGCCACCGAAAGCCCGACGTACTCCTTATGCGATCACCACGCATGGCGATACGCGTATAGACAACTATTACTGGCTGCGGGACGATTCGCGCTCCCGGCCAGAGGTACTCGACTACCTGCACGAGGAAAACGACTATGGCCGCAAGGTCATGTCCAGCCAGCAGACGCTTCAGGACCAGCTGCTGAATGAAATGGTGCAGCGTATTCCCCAGCGCGATATCTCCGCGCCCTGGACCAAAAACGGCTATCGCTATCGCCACATCTACGAGCCTGGCAATGAGTATCCCATCTACCAGCGTCAGTCGGTGTTAAGCGCCGAATGGGATGAGTGGGATATTCTGCTGGATGCCAACCAGCGCGCCGCCCACAGCGAGTTTTATACCCTGGGCGGCATGTCCATTTCGCCTGACAACGCGGTAATGGCGCTGGCGGAGGATTATCTCTCCCGTCGCCAGTACGGCCTGCGGTTTCGCAATCTGGACACCGGCAACTGGTATCCAGAAATGCTGGAAAACGTCTCCCCGGATTTTGTCTGGGCGAATGATTCCGAGACGGTTTACTACGTCAAAAAGCACGCGTCGACGCTGCTGCCTTATCAGGTGTGGCGACATACCGTGGGAACGGACTCCGCTGACGACGAGCTGGTTTATGAAGAGAAAGACGAAACGTTTTATGTCAGCCTGCATAAAACCTCCTCGCGCCACTATGTGATTGTTTTCCTTTCCAGCGCGACGACCTCGGAAGTTCTGCTGCTGGATGCCGAACTGCCCGATGCACAGCCGCTCTGTTTCCTGCCGCGCCGCAAGGATCACGAGTACAGCCTGGATCACTTCCAGCACAGCTTTTATTTGCGCTCCAACCGCGAGGGCAAAAACTTTGGTCTCTATAAAACCAAAGTGCGCGATGAGCGCAAGTGGGAGGTGCTTATCCCCGCGCGGGATCAGGTGATGCTGGAAGGGTTCACCCTGTTTACCGACTGGCTGGTGGTGGAAGAGCGTCAGCGCGGGCTGACCAGTATCCGGCAAATCAACCGTAAAACCCGGGAAGTGGTGGGGATTGCGTTCGATGACCCGGCCTACGTGACGTGGATTGGTTTCAACCCTGAACCCGAATCGTCGCGGTTGCGCTACGGCTACTCATCCATGACCACGCCGGACACCCTTTTTGAGCTTAATATGGATACCGGGCAGCGCCAGGTGATTAAACAGACCGAGGTAAAAGGGTTTGAGTCCGAAAACTACCGCAGCGAGCACCTGTGGGTCACCGCTCGTGATGGCGTAGAGGTGCCGGTTTCTCTCGTTTACCATCGGGCGCATTTCCAGAAAGGCAAAAACCCGATCCTGGTGTACGGCTACGGCTCGTATGGCTCAAGCATGGACGCCGATTTCAGCAGCAGCCGGTTAAGCCTGCTCGATCGCGGTTTTGTTTTCGCCATCGCCCATATTCGCGGCGGCGGTGAGCTGGGACAGCACTGGTATGAAGACGGGAAATTCCTGAAAAAGAAAAACACCTTCAATGACTACCTCGACGTCTGCGATGCGCTGATAGAGCAGGGCTACGGGGATCCGCAGCTCTGCTTTGGGATGGGGGGCAGCGCGGGCGGCATGCTGATGGGGGCGGCGATCAACCAGCGTCCCGATCGCTTTAAGGGGATTGTCGCGCAGGTTCCGTTTGTCGATGTGGTCACGACCATGCTCGATGAATCCATTCCACTTACCACCGGGGAGTTTGAGGAGTGGGGGAATCCGCAGGATGAGATGTACTACCGATATATGAAAGAGTACAGCCCGTACGATAACGTTGAGGCGAAAGCCTACCCGCATATGCTGGTCACCACTGGCTTGCATGATTCTCAGGTGCAATACTGGGAGCCGGCAAAATGGGTGGCAAAGCTGCGGGAGTTGAAAACCGATGACAACCTGCTGCTGCTGTGTACCGATATGGATTCCGGGCACGGGGGGAAATCGGGACGGTTTAAATCGTACGAAGGGGTTGCCCTGGAATATGCCTTCTTGATAGGCCTGGCGCAGGACACGCTGCCAGGCCGTGCGGAGCGCTAAGCGTCGCCCAGATAATGTTTCAGCGTTAAGCGCAGTTCCGGGCTCATTCTGTCGAGGTTGTTATACAGCCAGCGCAAATAGCCCGGGTCTTTATCCGCCACTTCGGACACCGGCTTCCCGCGATATTTCCCAAAGGTAAACGTGGTCAGCAGCGCAGGGCGGCCGGTGATCGTCGCCATATCATCCGGCGTCCAGCCAGAGATATTCATAATATCAATCAGCAGCGCGGCGGTGATATAGCAGTCATACAGGGCGCGGTGATGGTGAAGCCCCTCCGGGGTACGGACGCTGAGCTTACGGGACTTGTACAGCGCCATGTTGCTGTATTTGATCCCCGGCCAGAGGCGACGCGCCAGCTTCATGGTACAAATCCATTCGCCAGGCATCTCAGGTAACACCCGGCGATCAAAGCTGGCGTTGTGCGCGACGTACCATGGGCTACCGTAGTAGTGCGGAATAATCTCTTCGATCCACGGCTTGTCCGCCACCATCGATTCGGTAATGCGATGGATAGCCATCGCCTGAGGGCTGATGGGGCGATCGGGACGCACCAGATGGCTCATAGGGTTGACGATTTTACCGTCAACCACGTCGACAGAGGCCACTTCCACAATTCCGCCCTGAAGATCGCAAGTTTCGGTATCGATGACGCGCAGCATTGAAAACTCCTGAGCATAAAACGCCTAGCCTAAAGGAATGATATCGCCTTGCCAACCCTCTCCGCCGAGCGTACCTGTCACCAGAAGCTCGCCCTTATCCGCGCGCACGATCAGCTGGCCTTTTTCATCCCACAGCGCGCTGCCGCCGCAGGCGTTTGCCATCAGTACCGCAATGGAATATTTATGCGCGAAGCGCTGCAGGGTACTGATGGATTGCCGCCAGCGGTTATCCCTTACTGACTGGCAGCTGGTGACAAGCGTGGCCCTGGGATCGAGGTTGGGGGAATCGGCATGCGCATCAATGATGCTAAGGTGTTTATCCCCCGGCACCAGGCTGGCTCCGTGACCTTGCGGGTAGCGCAGGATGCGGTGGCGAGCGGGCGTAAACAGTACAAGGCCTTTCTGGCGCAGACCATTCCGCTCCAGGGGGATCCCGGCAATAACGGTAATCCGGTAAAAATGTGCCGCGTTAAGCAGCGGTTCCAGCTGCGCGTCATCGGGTGGGAGAGGTAGCGTCGCCGCGTCTGAGCCCGTTAATGAGAGTTCCGGGAAGACCAGCAAATCGCACCGCTGCCGTGCTGCTTCGGCGATGAAGCGCAGGTGGTGCGTAACATGGTCATCCACGCTCTGGTGCTGGCCGCCATACTGGGCTGCCGCTATATTCCAATGTGACATCGTGACTTCCTTATACACTGAGTCGCAGAGATTTAAGAATAGACCCAAATTTATCAGGGTTTTCTTATCCTGCCAGATTCCGCGTAAGGAAGTGTAACGAGTCGTTAAGCTTATTTAACTTTAGGCTCGTACGGTAAACGGGAGAGGTTAACCGAGGCGAGACGGTGGGCGATTAATCTTTCGCGAAACCAGTCGCGCAGATGGGCGGGTTGTTCCCGCTCCACGACTTCAGCCACGATGGGCATGTTGTAACGCTCTTTGAACGCGACGCCAGCGGCAGCAAGATCGACATTCACTTTATCCATCTCGTCCTGCGGAAGGGCGGCCAGATTGATCTTCATTAGCTTCTCCTTTTAATGCGGCGGCAACGTTACCGCGATTGCACGATGATGACAAGCGGAGGCAGGATGATCCTCGACTCGTTTATTATACAGCGTTATTCTTTAGCTTACAGACATAACAAAAAGGAATGATTGCGATGGGTTTCTCCGCCTCCCGCGCGGTATGCGCACTGGTTTTTGTGGCCTCGACAATGATAACGCCCTCCGTGCTGGCACATGCACATCTTACACAGCAGGTCCCGGCAGCAGATAGCGTGGTGACCGCACCGCAGGCACTTACGCTGAATTTTTCGGAAGGTATCGAACCCGGTTTTAGCGGTGTAGTGGTAACGGATGCGCAAAAGCAGGTCATCAAAACGGGAACCGCTACGCGAGACGAAAAGAACAAGGCTCAGCTCACCGTGCCGCTGGAACAAACGCTGGCATCAGGGACTTATCAGGTGGACTGGCACGTGGTCTCCGTAGACGGCCATAAAACCAAAGGCAGCTATCACTTTAGCGTGAAATAGCATGCTGGCGCTGTGTTATATCGGGATACGCTTTATCCATTTTGGGGCGCTGATGCTGGTTTTTGGCAATGCGCTTTACAGCGTCTGGTTTGCGCCTTCTTCTCTCCACCGTCTGATGTCCCGGCGATTCCAGTCGCAGCAGAAAGTGGCGGCCTTAGTGGGCCTGGCGGCAGCGTTTCTGATGTATATGCTGCAGGGCGGATTGATGGGTAACGGCTGGGGGGATGTGTTTGCTCCACAGGTTTGGTTCAGCGTGATGGGGACCCGGTTTGGTGGCGTCTGGCTGTGGCAAATGATCCTCGCGGCGATAACGGTCGGTGCGGCATGGCTTGCGCCGCTGAAAGGTTCGCGGCTGCTGCTGCTCGCAATGGGCCAGCTTATCCTGCTGGCTGGGGTTGGGCACGCGGCGATGAACGACGGTCCGATGGGGGCGTTGCAGCGTCTTAATTATGCTTTTCACCTGATCTGTGCCGCAACCTGGCTTGGCGGATTACTGCCTCTGCTGTTCTGCATGCGCCTGGCGAAAGGGCGGTGGCAGAATGCCGCCGTCTTTACCATGATGCGCTTCTCGCGCGTGGGGCATTACGCCGTCGCGGGCGTGCTGCTCACGGGCGTGATAAATACGCTCATGATACTGGGTGTCCATATTCCCTGGCAGGCTGGCTACGTGCGGTTTTTGTTGTTCAAATGTGCGCTGGTGGCGTTGATGGTGGTAATTGCGCTGGCAAATCGGTATTTTCTGGTGCCACGGTTTCGTCCGGAGACCGGGCGAGCACAACAGATTTTTATCAGGATGACACAGGCAGAAGTGGTGCTGGGAGCGCTGGTACTGGCAACGGTCAGTCTGTTCGCCACCTGGGAACCCTTCTGACAAGGTTAAATATCATATGAAAAAGACAGTACTTTCTCTCATATTGCTGGCCTGCACGGGGAGCGCGCTTGCCGCGCCGCAGGTTATCACCGTTAGCCGTTTTGAAGTGGGTAAGGACAAATGGGCTTTCAATCGCGAAGAGGTGATGCTGACCTGCCGTCCGGGCCACGCGCTGTATGCGATCAACCCGAGCACGCTGGTGCAATACCCGTTAAATGATACCGCAGAGCAGCAGGTAGCCAGCGGTAAGAGCAGCGGCCAGCCGATTAGCATTATTCAGATAGATGACCCGGCGCATCCGGGACAAAAAATGAGCCTGGCACCGTTTATCGAGCGCGCCGACAAGCTCTGCTAACGTTCAGGTTTCCAATAAAAAACCGCAGATGCTGGCGAAAGCACTGCGGTTTTTCACATTTTTTGATGCTCTGGGGCTTTTTTTCCGACCGCTTTAGCTGTGGACTGGAAAACCTGGCGTCGTCATCTATTCTTAAAAGGCAAGGCGACTTAGCCTGCATTAATGCCAACTTTTAGCGCACGGCTCTCTCCCAAGAGCCATTTCCCTGGACCGAATACAGGAATCGTATTCGGTCTCTTTTTATCTGTATGTTTTTCAAAGCATTGTTCGGTATTGACTCGAAATCACCCGAAACTTTCTCGAACTTTCCATATCCTGTCTAAACCATAACATACTCAGGACCGCGTGCGTCCAGGGTTTTTTGGGATCTTTGTTAAAATTTTGTGTCCGAGCGATCGCTGAGCAAAAGTCTTCTGGCCAGCAAAAGGGCAGCCCATAAGTTAAATAATGAACGCGCTGAATTTATCTTTGTGGCGGACAATGTACTCCGGGAAGTTTTCAACCGTCAGCTCTTGCCTGGTTAACGTCCTGTCGCGTCCCCAGATATCTTCCGCATTTTTAATGACCTTCATGATGTGTTCCGGGTTGTTAAACTCAGGAAGATCGTATTCAGTATGGGAAATGGTAGACATTTTTTCTGAGATGCGCTCAGGTGTCATCACCCAAGAGAAATGCCAGCCACCATTTTCAATGATGCTGTTGTTAACCTTGAACCAGTTCCATTTTAGCCAGGACCAGTTTTTGACGCTCCGTGTCCGTTTAAGATTTCTGAATGATTCAGGCTCACCGCCAAAGAAGTTAACGAGATTTTTATATTGGGTGGCTCTCGGTAATTTACATTTTCTTGGTGTGTTGTCAGTATTAAAAACCTGCAGGTTAAACTGATAATTGTAGAAATTCTGATAAATAGTGGTGCACAGCTTTTTGGGATTTATCGATGCGACCACCCGAGGGGAAAATATCTCATCCACATCGGAAACTAAAATCAAATCATCATCGTTGGCCTGCGTCAAACCCTGCATGATAGCATTCCTCTGCGCGGCTTCATTTGCCCACGCATCCACTACCATGCCGTCTGGCAGCCCCGGAATGACCTCCCGAGCAGGATGTGATTCTTCAGCAGCTTTCGTAATCGGTTCTTTATCATGAACAACGTAGATAATTTTATCTTTAAATTGACTGTATTTATTTACGTCAAAATGCAGCTGCCTCTTTTTACCGGTAAAGGTATGCGTTGACTCAACGATAACGAAGCGATCGACAACGTCCGCTAGCGTGTTTAGCCTGATTTCGAGAAGCATATCTTCATCGTAATATAAGAAGCAGTCATAGATCATTACCGAAGTCCCTCATTTTTGCGCACACATTGCGCTTTTCCCAACGCATTCGTCAGTTTCATTTCGCGCAATGCTAACTGAGCGCCCTCGCTCTGTGCAATAGTGGGATGCTTTATCATTCTTCTTTTAAACAGAATGCATCCTCTACGCAGGGAGCGAAAACGCCAGCCGGACTCAAAAGCGGGACTTAACGGATGCCTCTATTTCATCAAGCAGCTCAAAACGACGGCGGTATTCGGCACGTTTTTTACTGGCAATCTCTTCCAGGGATTTACGCTCCATCTGTAGCGGCAGCTGCCAGCAGAAGGCCGAGATCTTTTTACCGTCCAGCGATCCCCAAAACTCATCGTAGCTGGCATGGAAATGGCGGCCTTTGCTCAGGCGATAGCGCAACGCGCGGAAAACGTGTCCCTCGTCGCTGACGGCAAAAATCGCCCGGACGGATGACTGCGCAGCCAGCTGGAAGAGGACTTCCATCAACACCCGTTTGGGGAACAGGCCGTGGCAGGCGCGGGTGGCCTGTTTAATGACGTCTCGCGATACGCAGCGACGAGGTCCCTGAAGCCCGCCGATGACCATCACTTGCTGACCATTGCTGCGCGCGACGCTGAAGGTCAGGCTGGACAGCAGCGTATCCTCGTTGTCGCGTAGCCACAAGGTGCTTTCGCCCTCTCGCTCGGCTTTCCCCGCAGAGGAAGCATTGACCGTATAGGTTACACCGTCTTTAGCGTGGTACTGTACGACGGTTTGCTCCTGCGGGCTGGTCAGGGCCTGAGCGAGACCGCTCTCTTTCAGGCTATCAATCCAGTAGTAATGGTTGACGATAGCGTCGGCGCGATCGTTAGGCGTCAGGCCGCGCATCAGATACTGCCGGTGGGTCTTGCTGGGCAACGTAATCTGTGAGGCCAACAGCCTGTCGAAATCGTCGCGCCCGGAAAGGGCTTCCAGCATGCGATGGGTGGAAGACCAGAACAGAAGCGAGCGTAAAAGGAACTTCAGGCGATATTCGCGTTTCCGCCAGATTGGCCCCGGCACGCGTTTGCCGTTCACCAGCTCGGAAATAATATTTGTGCGATGCGGATAAAAAACATCGTTATGCAGGTGCGTATTAGACACGTGAAGACCCCTCTTTTTTTTCTACCCTTATTCTAAAGAGCCAATAAAAAGGGATTAATAGCGCGAGGATCTTTATTTCCGTTTGGTTTACCGTTTGTTTCACTTCGTGAGGACCGCGCTTGTCTGTCGCCTTTTCTGCGGTGGCTATACTGTTAAAAGGAGGTCCTATGTATCAGCGAATTGAAGGTGGGATGTGGCGTCACGTCTGGGTTGTCAGCGATATACACGGTTGTTACCAGTGGCTTATGGAGGAGCTTAAACGTCGTCACTTTAACCCGTATGAGGATTTGCTTATTTCCGTCGGGGATGTGATCGATCGTGGCCCTGATAGCGTGAAATGCCTGCAGTTAATTCATGAAAAATGGTTTCGTGCCGTGCGGGGAAACCATGAGCAAATGGCTCTCGACAGTCTGGATAATAACGATTTTTCGCTCTGGACGATGAATGGCGGAATATGGTTTTCGCAGCTTGAACGCGACCAGCAACAGCTTGCGCTGTCGTTACTCGAGGCCTGTCGGGAATTACCGCATATCATCGAGATAACCTGTGCGAACGGTCTGAATGTAATTGCCCATGCTGATTATCCGGCTGAGGAATACCAATGGCAAAAACCGGTTAGCGCCCAGCGCGTCTTATGGAACCGCGACAGACTGATGGGATTTATGGTGGGCAAAGGGCAGGGCATTAGCGGCGCGGATCATTTCTGGTTTGGGCATACGCCCCTCGACAGAAGGTATGATTTTAATAATCTCCACTACATTGATACGGGGGCTGTTTTTGACGGTTACTTTACGCTGGCGCAGCTGCAGTAATAAATAACCCGCCTTCGGGCGGGTTCTCTTTAGGTCAGGCAAGACGCATGACCCAGGCATCGGTTTTGCTATCGTAATGCTCACGGTAAAGGACAGAATGTTCGCCATCAAGTATTGCCGGGACGCTGGTGTCTGCATCCCATGCATCGAGCTGCATGCACAAATCCGGGTCGGATTTGCAGGGAATACTTAACGTTCGATCGCCCTGTGCTTCGCCGCGCAGCTCTGCGTCGTCGATCTCAAAAGCGCCAATACGCACGCTGGTTTTCGTCATAGTGCTCTCCGGGTCGGTTGTCAAAATCTGGTATGACCAGTGCGATCATCCATTTTTGATCGTAGACAAGGAGAGCAAAATCGCCAGTAAAAAAATGCGCTTTTTTTAGTCCGTGCGATCGTTACCGGTAAACAAACGGCCGTCCCGAACCAGCTCGCGCGGATAGCTGTTTTTCAGCCTTGAGCCAACCTTTTTTGCCAGGCCCAGCGGGTATCCCTGATACGTCACTATCACTTCATCACCTGCTGGCGCACTGTCCGGATAGACATCGCGACCACGGTACCACTCTTCGGCTTCCTGATGCGTCAGGGCAAAGATATTCTCGCGTCCGGCAAGGGCGATAACGGCCTCATGCTGCCAGCGATACCCTTTGTTATGCACCTCCGCCAGGCGGATCCCGATTCGCGAAAAACGGACCTTTCCGATGAGCGGTTCGATCTCAGCCGGGAACAGCCATATCTCTTTATCACGCACCCAGAGATGCAGGCTCTCATCCCAGACCAGCCCAACCTTTTGGGCTGCGGCTTCAAGCTGTGCTGCATCGCGACCTTTAAGGGGGGCAAACGGGAAGTTGCCGACCTTGAATTTTGGTGCGGGCAGGGGAGCTACCGCCTGCGTTTTACGCAGACGCGCCACAAAGAACCCTTCGCAGTCGTAAATCTGCGGGAACACGTGGAGGAAACCCTCGGGGGTTACCGCCTCCTGTGCCGAGGAAAACAGATCGTTAAGCGGCAGAAACTCGACTGCATCCGGGTAGTTCGCTTTCAACCACAGACAGACGTCTTCGTTTTCATCGCGGTTTAGGGTGCACGTTGAATAGACCAGCGTGCCGCCAGGGCGCAAAGCGTGAAATGCGCTCTCGATGAGCTCTCGCTGCGTGGCGGCGATCTCCAGATTGCTTTCCACGGACCAGTTTTTTAACGCATCGGGATCTTTACGCACCACGCCTTCGCCGGAGCAGGGGGCGTCCAGCAGAATGGCATCGAAGGCTTCCGGTAAGGCAGCGCCAAACACGCGTCCGTCGAAGTGCGTCAGGGCAACATTATGAATACCGCAGCGGCTGATGTTGGCATGCAGCACCTTCACGCGGCTGGCGGAAAACTCGTTGGCGAGGATCGCCCCCTGGTTACCCATCCGGGCTGCAATTTGCGTGGTTTTTGAGCCGGGCGCTGCGGCAACATCCATCACGCGCTCAGGCGCGTTGTCATCGGCGAACAGGGCGGCAACTGGCAGCATCGAGCTGGCTTCCTGAATATAGAACAGACCGCTCAGATGTTCAGCGGTACTGCCCAGCGGCAGCGAGGCTTCATCATCGCGTTCTATCCAGAACCCCTCAGCGCACCACGGTACCGGCGTAAGCTGCCAGCCGTACGGCGAGACCAGCGCCAGAAAATCATCGACGCTGATTTTCAGCGTGTTGACGCGAATGCTTCGGCGCAACGGACGCTGGCAGGCGGCGATAAAATCGTCTAACGACAGGTGAGAAGGAAGCGCCTCGCGCATCTGCGCCAGGAATTGTTCAGGAAGAAATACGGAGTTTTGAGCCACGGGCACACCACAGGGAAAAGTTCAGGCGCGCAGTGTAACATAAAGGCTCCGGTGCGTTGACACCGGAGCCTGTCAGATTAACGCGGCAGGGCGGTTCCCCATTCGCGCCACTCTTTCGGTTCGCTTTCGAGCAGCAGGAAGTGTTTACCCGGCTGCGCTTTTGGCGCCAGCGGCGTTCCCGGCGGCGTGGCAAACGCGATACCGCCGCGAATGAACTGGTTGAAGGTGCCGGTTTTCACCACGCCTCCCGTCAGGCCAAAGTCCAGCGAATAGCCGGATGCCAGCCAGAATACCGAGTTATTACGTACCAGGTGCTGATAGCGTTCGCTGATGCGTAACGCCACCATCACGCGGTCGGAGAGCGTGCCCAGCGTCAGGCCCGTGACCGTACCCACTTCAATACCGCGGAACAGTACCGGGGTGCCGATGCTAAGCGAGCCCGCTTCCGGCACTTCCACCACGATGCTCAGGCCGCCAAGGTAGCGCGAGTCGGTGATAGTGGCTTCCTGCAGCTCGAAATCACGACGGGCATTGCCCTGGCCTGGCTCAACGTTGATGTACGGCTGCAGGATGGTGTCGAGATGCTCAACGCCTGCGGCCGAGATCTGCGGCGTCACCACCGAGAAGCGCGAACCCATGCGGGCGAAGGTCTGCATATATTCCGGGTAAAGCACGGCGGTGGCCTGCACCTCGTTACGAGAGGTAATTAGCGTCAGCTTCTGGATCTGCCCGATATCAATACCCAGATAGCGGATTGGCATACCTTCCGCCAGCTTGCCGGCATCAAACGCGTGCAGGGTAATCTGTCCACCCACGGCACGTGCGGCGGTTTCGGACGGGAAGAGAATACGCTTATCACCTTTGCGCAGATTCGCGCCCGCGCCGCTGAGGTTATCGAAGCTAATCGCCCCGCGCAGCGCGCGTGAGAGCGGGGAGGCCTGCACGGTTAGCCCGTTACCGTTAAGCTGAACTTTCGCACCGCCTTCGGCCCAGAAGACGCTGTTTGGTGTCAGCAGCTTGCGGTATTCCGGCTTGATATGCAGTTCGATATCGAACGCGTCCGCGCGTGGGCGAACGGTGATCACTTCCCCGACTTCAAACTTGCGATACAGCACCACGGATCCCGCCTGTACGTCCGGCAGCGTCTCGGCGCTCAGCGTCAGCGTGGTGGTAGGAAGATCGCTCAGGCTATTTTCAATCGCTTTCTCCAGGTTGGCATACAGCGGATAGCTGTCCCGCACGGGGCCTTTATCGCCGCGCAGAATGCGAATACCGCCGTTAACCCATTCGCTGGCGCTGGCACCGAGGAACTCCACGCCGTCCAGACCCACCTTCACGTCGACGCGACTGTTCACCACGAATTTGCTGTCACCGTGCACCAAGTCGCTGTATTGCGGATCGATGGCGACCGAGAACGTCACGCCACCCGCGGAGAGCTTACGCTCCAGCACCTGACCGACCTGCACGCCGTGTAAAATTAACGGCTGTCCGGCTTCGATACCGTAACTTTCTGGCGCATGCAGCGTGACCGTCACCACGCCCGGCTTTTGCAGCAGGGCTTTATCCGCCGGGGCAATCACGAAGCTATTGCTGGGCTCGCCTTCGCCGGGGATGAGCTCAAACGTATTGCCGGTCAACAACGTGCTGAGGCTGGCATCGTTGAGAGAGAGCTTCGGACTGCGCATTTCGATGCGCGTTTTCTCGCGCAGGAGATCGACCACGCTCGGGTCGACAGTCATTTCGCCGGTGACCGAGCCGCCCGGGTTGAGCGTCATCTTGGTGAGCTGACCAACCTGCAATCCCTGATACATCAGCGGCGTCGAACCCGCTTTTAGCCCTTTAGCATCGGGCAGGGCGAGTTTGACGATCACGCCGCGCTGGCTGTGCGCCAGGTCAGCATACAATCCAAATGAATCATCAGCTGTGGCAGGGCTTGAGTTTTCCGGGGAGTCAAAGGCAATAGCGCCATTCACCAGGGCGGCCAGACTCTCCAGCTTCACTTTCGCACCGCTCAGGCTGAGGTCCGCATCCACGCCGGAGACGTTCCAGAAGCGGCTGCCTTTTTTCACCAGATTGGTGAAGCGACGCTCGATCAGCACGTCGATGGTGACGCCCTGTTTATTCGGGTTGATCGCGTAATCGTAGACGCGGCCAACCGGGATTTTGCGGAAATAGACCAGCGAACCGCTGTTCAGAGAACCGAGATCCGGCGCCTGCAGGTGGATCATTAAATCGCCGTTATTGAGGCGATACTTAGGCTGTGTATCCAGCGCAACAAAGTGATCCTGCGGCTCGCCTTTACCCGGCATCATGCCGATATAGTTACCGCCCACGAGCGCATCCAGCCCGGACACGCCGGCCAGAGAGGCTTTCGGCGTCACCAGCCAGAACTGCGTTTCGCTGCGCAGGGCATCCTGCATGTCAGATTTAATACTGACCCGCACCTGAATCTTGTTCAGCCCTTTTCCAAGGGAGATGTCCTGAACCGTACCCACTTCAACCCCCTGGAAGCGAACGGGCGTTCGCCCGGCGACGATGCCGTCGGCGGTCTGGAAATCAATGGTGACGGTACTCCCGCGATCTTCATAGCTCGTCCAGATAAGCCAGCCTGCAATCATCAGCGCGATGACGGGCAGCAACCAGAATGGCGAAATGCGGCGTTTTGTTTTAATTCTCGCTTCAGTCGGCGAAGCGGGGGTTTCCTGACTCATGTGCATCCCAAAGTAAGCGGCTATCCAGCCATTCCACAGCAAGAATAGTCAATATCACCGCAGCGCCGAAATAAAAAGCTGCGGGTCCCATTGTAAAAGCAAGTAGCTGGTCGCGATTGATGAGCGACATCATCAGCGAAATCACGAACAGATCTAACATTGACCAGCGGCCAATCCAGGTAACGAACCGCAGCAGCAGAATACGGGTCCGTAAGCCTTGTTCACACTTAAAGTGAATGCTGATGAGCAGGGTAAACATCACCACCACTTTGGTAAAGGGAACCAGGATACTGGCAATAAAGACGATCGCCGCCACCCCGACGTTGCTGTGCGCAAGGGAGATAATCCCGGAGAGGATAGTATCCTCCTGACGCCCGCCATTCACGTAAATGATGGAAATCGGCAGCATATTGGCTGGGATCAGAAACACCAGGGAGGCGATCAGCGCGGCCCAGCATTTTTGCAGGCTGTTGTTGCGCCGCAGTCTCAACGGAATGTGGCACCGCGGGCAGCGTCCACGAGCGTCGGGCAAGCCGGTATAGTGGCATCCCAGACAGACGCGCAGATTGTCATCGGGACGTGTGGCGGGGCGCTGAGGGTAAAACCGTTCCCAGAGCTGCTCAACGTTCAGGTGGATCAGCGTCAGGATGCTCAGCAATACCAGGCAGATGAAAGCAAAGAGCCCGATGCCGGGCTGCAAAAAGGCGTAGTCCTGTACCTTTATTGACGCAACGCCCACGCCCACCAGATAAATATCCAGCATCACCCACTCTTTGAGCTTATCCAGCATCAGCAGCACCGGGCGAAGGTTCATGCCGAGAATATTGCCAAACCAAAGATAGGCAATGGCGGCGACCAGCACCAGCGGTGCGCCAACGGTGCAGAACAGCACCATGGCAGCGGTAATGGGATCGCCCTGACGGGTCATCTGCCAGATACCCTGCAGCACGTTGGCGTCAATGCGTACCCCAAGCAGGTAGAGTTTCAGCAGCGGTTCGCTCCAGGCGAAGGGCATCAGCAGCAGCATGGTGACGGCCATGGCGGCGAGTCGGGTTAGCGACCAGTCGCGACCATCACGAATTTTGGCGTCGCAGCGGGGACAAAAGGCACTTTGGTGCGATTTCATCTTCGGCAACATAAAAAGCGTATCGCACTGGGGGCAACGCTGATAATGTGCACGTGGCAAAGCTTCGCTTACCGTATGGACAGTTATCTTTCTTGTCGGCGTAATTTTGGTTGTTTTTAAGGCCATCAGCTGCGCACAAATAAGTATTGTTGAAAGTTATAATAACTCATGAACGGATTCATCTTGAGCATGAGCGCATTTAATGCTTATTTTAATAGGCTATGCGGTAAATTTGTAAGACAACTAAGTGATTGAATAATGAACAAAACAGAATTCTACGCGGATCTGAACCGCGATTTTAAGGCATTGATGGCGGGTGAGACCAGCTTCTTAGCCACTCTGGCAAATACTAGCGCATTGCTGTTTGAACGTCTCTCTGACGTGAACTGGGCCGGCTTTTACCTCCTGGAAGGTGAAACGCTGGTGCTTGGCCCGTTCCAGGGCAAACTGGCCTGCGTGCGTATACCGGTAGGGCGCGGCGTATGCGGCACGGCGGTGGCCGAGAATCAGGTCCAGCGTGTGGAAGACGTTCATGCGTTTGACGGGCACATTGCCTGTGATGCCGCCAGTAACTCTGAAATCGTTTTGCCGCTGGTGGTCAAAAATCAGATTATTGGCGTTCTGGATATCGACAGCACGGTCTTCAGTCGCTTTACAACCGAGGACGAACAGGGGCTGCGCGAGCTGGTGGCTAATTTGGAAAACGTACTCGCTGCAACCGATTATCAAAAATTCTTTGCGAGCGTCGCAGGATAATCAACGGATAACGTAGCATTTACTGATAGCGTCATTATAATGACGCCTGTTCATGCCTGCGCTTGTTGGCAACGTCCGTTGTAATCAGGAAATTTCATGGAAAATCAACCTAAGTTGAATAGCAGTAAAGAAGTTATCGCATTTCTGGCCGAGCGTTTCCCGCAGTGCTTCAGCGCGGAAGGTGAAGCTCGTCCCCTGAAAGTCGGTATTTTTCAGGATCTGGTGGCGCGTGTTGAAGGGGAAATGAACCTCAGCAAAACTCAGCTGCGTTCCGCCTTACGTCTTTATACTTCGAGCTGGCGTTACCTGTACGGTATCAAAGCTGGCGCGACCCGCGTGGATCTCGACGGCAACCCGTGTGGTGAGCTGGACGAGCAGCACGTTGAGCACGCGCGCAAGCAGCTTGAAGAAGCCAAAGCACGCGTTCAGGCACAACGTGCAGAACAGCAGGCGAAAAAACGCGAAGCCGCAGCGGCAAACGGCCAGGAAGAAGCGCCTCGTCGTGAGCGTAAACCACGCCCTGCGCCGCGCCGTCACGATAATAACGATCGCAAACCGCGTGCAGACAAACCAGCAGCTAAAGCCCCGCGTGCCCCTCGTGAAGAGCCGCGCCATACGCCGGTTTCTGACATTAACGCTCTGAGCGTAGGTCAGGCGCTGAAGGTAAAAGCGGGTAACAATGCTATGGACGCCACCGTACTGGAAATCACCAAAGATGGCGTTCGTGTACAGCTGACTTCTGGTATGTCAATGATTGTACGCGCAGAACACTTGTTGTTCTGAAACGGAGGCCAAGCCTGGCATGAACACTTTTTTTAAGCTCACCGCGCTGGCGGGCCTGTTTGCTATAACAGGTCACGCTTTTGCAGTGGACGATATCACGCGTGTTGATCAAATTCCGGTACTCAAGGAAGAGACGCAGCACGCGACGGTGAGCGAGCGCGTGACCTCACGTTTTACCCGCTCGCACTATCGTCAGTTCGATCTCGATCAGGCCTTTTCGGCCAAAATCTTTGACCGCTATCTGAACTTGCTGGATTACAGCCATAACGTTTTGCTCGCCAGCGATGTCGAGCAGTTCGCTAAGCGCAAATCCGAGGTGGGTGACGAGTTGCGTTCAGGCAAGCTGGATCTGTTCTACGATCTCTACAACCTGTCGCAAAAGCGCCGTTTCGAACGCTATCAGTACGCGCTGAAAGTGCTGGAACGTCCGATGGACTTCACCGGCACTGACACCTTTAATCTGGATCGCAGTAAAGCACCCTGGCCGAAAGATGAGGCCGAGTTGAATGCGCTGTGGGACGGTAAAGTTAAATACGACGAACTGAGTCTTAAGCTGACCGGCAAAGACGAAAAAGAGATCCGTGACACGCTGACGCGTCGTTACAAATTCGCCATTCGTCGTCTGGCCCAGACCAACAGTGAGGATGTCTTCTCGCTGGCCATGACGGCCTTTGCTCACGAAATCGATCCGCACACCAACTATCTCTCTCCACGCAACACCGAACAGTTCAATACCGAGATGAGCCTGTCTCTGGAAGGTATCGGCGCGGTGCTGCAGATGGACGATGATTACACGGTGATCAATTCGATGGTCGCGGGTGGCCCGGCATCCAAAAGCAAAGCGATTAGCGTAGGCGATCGTATTGTGGGTGTAGGACAAACCGGCCAGAACATGGTCGACGTGATCGGCTGGCGTCTTGATGACGTGGTTGCGCTGATCAAAGGTCCGAAAGGCAGCAAGGTTCGTCTGGAAGTTCTCCCAGCAGGAAAAGGCACCAAAACCCGTATCGTTACCCTGACCCGCGAGCGTATCCGTCTTGAAGACCGCGCGGTGAAAATGTCGGTGAAAACCGTGGGTAAAGAGAAGGTCGGTGTTCTGGATATTCCTGGCTTCTACGTTGGGCTGACTGACGATGTGAAAGTTCAGCTGCAGAAGCTTGAAAAGCAGAACGTCAGCAGCATTATCATCGACCTGCGCAGTAACGGCGGCGGTGCGCTGACGGAAGCGGTTTCACTTTCCGGTCTGTTCATTCCATCGGGTCCTGTGGTTCAGGTGCGCGATAACAACGGTAAAGTGCGTGAAGATGCCGACAACGACGGTGTGGTCTACTACAAAGGCCCGCTGGTGGTCCTCGTTGACCGCTTCAGTGCTTCCGCGTCTGAGATCTTTGCCGCTGCAATGCAGGACTATGGCCGCGCGCTAATCGTTGGTGAGCCAACCTTCGGGAAAGGCACCGTTCAGCAGTATCGCTCTCTGAATCGTATTTACGATCAAATGCTGCGTCCGGAATGGCCTGCACTGGGCTCGGTTCAGTACACCATTCAGAAATTCTACCGCGTGAACGGCGGCAGTACGCAGCGTAAGGGCGTAACGCCGGACATCATGATGCCGACAGGCACGGAAGAGACGGAAACCGGCGAGAAGTTTGAAGATAACGCGTTGCCGTGGGACAGCATCAATGCCGCGACCTACGTGAAAGCGGGTGATATGACGCAATTTGGCCCTGAACTGCTGAAAGCGCATAACGACCGCATCGCGAAAGATCCGGAGTTCCAGTACATCATGAAGGACATTGCACGGTTCAATGCCCTGAAAGATAAGCGGAATATCGTTTCTCTGAATTACGCACAGCGTGAGAAAGAGAACAACGAAGACGATGCAACCCGCCTGGCGCGTATCAACGATCGCTTCAAGCGTGAAGGTAAGCCTCTGCTCAAGAAACTGGACGATCTACCAAAAGATTACCAGGAGCCGGATCCGTATCTGGACGAGACGGTGCATATCGCTCTCGACCTGGCGAATCAGGAAAAAGAGAAACCTGCCGTACAGCCCGCTCCGGCAAAATAATCTCCCAACAGGCACAAGAAATTGTGCCTGTTTCTTTTTGTTCTTCATCCTTCCGTCAGCCAGATTTCCAATTGTGTAAAGTTGTGTCTTTCTGGTGACTTACGCCCGCCGGATGCTTGAAAATAGCCGCAATACCCATACGATGTGGGTAATCGCATAGTGCGTTTTGTTAAACTGAGGTAAAAAGAAAATTATGATGCGAATCGCGCTCTTCCTGCTCACCAACCTGGCGGTCATGGTGGTTTTCGGGCTCGTGCTAAGCCTGACAGGAATTCAGTCGAGCAGCGTTCAGGGTCTGTTGATTATGGCGCTGCTGTTTGGTTTTGGTGGCTCGTTCATCTCCCTGCTGATGTCAAAGTGGATGGCACTGAAGTCGGTGGGTGGTGAGGTTATTGAACAGCCGCGTAACGATATGGAACAGTGGCTGATGAATACGGTGGCTCAGCAATCCCGTCAGGCCGGGATCGCCATGCCGCAGGTGGCGATTTATCATGCCCCGGACATCAACGCTTTCGCCACGGGCGCTCGTCGCGATGCGTCACTGGTTGCCGTCAGCACCGGATTGCTGCAGAACATGAGCCGTGACGAAGCCGAAGCGGTTATTGCCCACGAAATCAGCCATATCGCCAACGGTGACATGGTGACCATGACCCTGATTCAGGGCGTGGTGAACACCTTCGTGATCTTCATCTCCCGTATTCTGGCGCAGATTGCGGCAGGCTTTATGGGTGGCAACCGCGACGAAGGTGAAGAGAGCAACGGCAATCCGCTGATCTACTTCGCCGTTTCGATGGTTCTGGAACTGGTATTCGGTATTCTGGCCAGCATCATCACCATGTGGTTCTCCCGCCACCGTGAATTCCACGCGGATGCCGGCTCTGCTAAGCTGGTTGGTCGTGAGAAGATGATTGCCGCGCTGCAGCGTCTGAAAACCAGCTACGAGCCGCAGGAAGCGAACAGCATGATGGCCTTCTGCATTAACGGTAAGTCCAAATCGCTGAGCGAGCTGTTTATGTCTCACCCGCCGCTGGATAAACGTATCGAAGCGCTGCGCAGTGGGGAATACCTGAAGTAACCCAAAGAACCTTAATAAGCCGGGCAGGAGAACATTCTGCCCGGCTTTTTTTATGCCTGAACCCTGGGCTGGGTTACGCGTAGGCCGCTGACGATCGCCGCGAGAGAGGCAAGGGCACCTGCGGTGAGAAGCGCAACATGGTTGCCGTTTTGCCCGGCGAGGTTAAACATCAGGGCGACCAGCGCCGCACCGCTGCTTTGTCCCAGAAGGCGCGCGGTACCCAGCATGCCGCTGGCACCTCCGCTGCGATGACGTGGCGCGGAGGTGATAATGGTGTGATTGTTAGGCGACTGGAACAGGCCAAACCCTGCGCCGCACAGGATCATGCGCCAGATGATGTCCAGATCGGTTGGCGATGACGGTAGCAGAGCCAGCGTGAAAAGGCCTGTCGCCATCACCGCCAGCCCCAGCGCTCCCAATAAACCGGCATGGATGCGTTCAATTAAATAACCTGCCAGCGGTGCCATCACCATGGTCGCCAGCGGCCAGGGGGTTAACAGCAGGCCGGTCTCCACTTCTGAACGTCCCAGCACGCTCTGCAGAAAGAAGGGCAGAGAAACCAGAGCCAGCATCTGGGCGCAGAACGAGCAGACTGACGTGCAAATGGAGAGGGAAAAGAGGGGAATACGCAGCAGATCGACCGGCAGTAAAGGCACAGGGAGGGTGAGCTGGCGGCGAACAAAGAAGAAGCCGATCGCCAGCAGGGCGATGAGCTCCGCGCCGGTAAGCATCAGAGACTGCCCCTGCGCAAAGCCGCTCAGGGCCGTAATCAGCAGGCCAAAGGTCAGGGCATTCATCACCGCACTCGCCACGTCGAAGCGCGGCATGGTGTTTTTAGGGCCGTTAGCCGGAAGAAAGCGCAGGGCAAAGAAGATGGCGACGATACCCAGCGGCACGTTAATGGCGAACAGCCATTGCCATGACGCAACGGAAAGGATTGCCGCCGCAATGGTAGGCCCGGCGGCGGAAGAGACGGCAACAATAAACGAGTTTATCCCCATGCCGCGCCCCAGATGACGCTGCGGATAAATTAAGCGGATCAACGCCGTGTTTACGCTCATCAGCGCCGCGCCGCCAAACCCCTGCGCAATGCGGGCAAGCGTCAGGGTATGCAATGAATCTGAAAGGGCGCATAGCAAAGACGTGAAGGTGAAAACCACCAGACCGCACTGATACACCCGACGATAACCGAACATATCGCCCAGGAAAGAGAACGAGAGCAGGGAAACCACAATCGCAATCTGATAGGCGTTAACAATCCATATCGAACTGGCGGGAGAGGCGTGCAGGTCGCTGGCGATGGTTGGCAGGGCGACGTTTGCGATTGCGCCGTCAAGGACGGCCATTGAGATACCGATAATGATGGTCGCTATAGCGCCATACCGCTGGGGTAAAGGCAGGCCATCGGAAAGGGTCTTTTCCATTAGTATTAAAAAAGCTCAGCGTGAAATTATTCTCAGGGTAACTATTTTAGCATTGTTACAGCTGCGATATGTCGCAGATTTGTAACGAAGTAAACGTGGATTGATTGCAGGTGACATGACGGGAACTTATAATAAAAACCGGTTCTGATTTTTATAAAACACTCTCTATGAGGTGGTAAATGGCTATTGCGGATTTGGATAAACAGCCAGATTCTGTTTCTTCCGTGCTGAAGGTGTTTGGCATCTTACAGGCGCTGGGAGAAGAGCGTGAAATAGGTATTACAGAGTTGTCGCAGCGCGTGATGATGTCAAAAAGCACCGTATATCGCTTTTTGCAAACCATGAAGTCGCTGGGCTACGTTGCCCAGGAAGGCGAATCTGAAAAATACTCTCTGACGCTGAAGCTGTTTGAGCTGGGTGCCCGTGCGCTACAAAATGTTGACCTGATCCGCAGCGCCGATATTCAGATGCGTGAAATCTCTCGCCTGACCAAAGAGACCATCCATCTCGGCGCGCTGGATGAAGACAGCATTGTTTACATCCATAAAATCGACTCCATGTACAACCTGCGCATGTATTCGCGCATTGGTCGTCGCAACCCGCTCTACAGTACCGCCATTGGTAAGGTTCTGCTGGCGTGGCGCGACCGTGAGGAGGTGAAGCAGATCCTCGAAGGCGTGGAATACAAGCAAAGTACCTCACGAACCATTACCAGCACGGACGCGCTGCTAACGGTGCTCGATCGCGTACGCGAGCAGGGTTATGGCGAAGATAACGAAGAGCAGGAAGAAGGGCTGCGCTGTATCGGCGTTCCGGTGTTTGACCGCTTTGGCGTGGTGATCGCGGGCTTAAGTATCTCCTTCCCAACCTTACGCTTCTCCGAAGAGCGTCTGCATGAGTATGTGGCTATTCTGCACACTGCCGCACGTAAGATTTCTGAACAGATGGGGTATCACGACTACCCGTTCTAATCTCTGTTCGCATAAAAAACGCCGCATTTGTTGCGGCGTTTTTGTCGGTCATTTACCCGGCTGATTAGCCATTATCAATCACAACGGAAGTCTTACGCAGGATCGGACAGTGGGTTAGGCCAACGATCCCGCTGTCAGTATGCAGATATTGCGCTGTACTCACGCCCTGTGCCGTTAAAAATTTACATTGAATCCCTAACCCGGCTGCGTTCTCGGTGCTTCCAACAAGTACGCCGTAACCCGTTAGCAGAAGGCCAATCCAGACAATGGCCAGTGCAACAATTGTTCGAATGATTAACCGCATCATTGCCTCTTTTATCGTTGTTATCATAATGCTAGCGTAAACGGTTTGTGCGACGAAACAAGTGCAGGATTCTGAAAAAAAACGCGATGGAGGCGCAGTTAGTCCTTGTTTAAGATAAGCGTGATAATCTCGTTACATCAGGTCATTAGACGGAGTGTGGAGTGAAAAAAATACGCTGGGTAATTCTGATTATCGTGCTGATAGCGTGCGTGGTGTTATGGACGCAAACGATCAATGTGATGTGCGATCAGGATGTACAGTTTTTTAGCGGCGTTTGTGCAATCAATAAGTTTATCCCGTGGTAACACGCATTTTTTCTCAAGGTGATTTCCTTCCTTCGCGCCAGTGGTAAAATAGACGTTTTTATTGAGGTGGTGAAATGGGTGAGTTACTGAATTCAGGGATGCTGAATATGGCATCCCTGATGATTTCTTTGGTTGTTCTGCTGGTGGGGCTGGTCATTTGGTTTTTCGTGAACCGCGCCAGTTCCCGTACTAACGAGCAGATCGAACTGCTGGAAGCGCTGCTCGATCAGCAAAAACGTCAGAATGCGCTGCTGCGCCGTCTGTGTGAAGCTAACGAACCGGAAGAGAAAGACGCACCGAAAGACGCGGTTGCTGAAGATAACAAAGACGAAGACGACTTTATCCGCCTGGTGGCTGAGCGTTAATCTTTTTGCTGGGAGGTGGCTGTGGTCTGGATAAATCCCTGGTATGACCCCTCCCTGAAACATCACACCCCGAACGGTTTTCGTAATACCGATCCTGTCGGACATCAACCCGGCGATCTTGACCGCTGGCGTAAAGCGCGTAAAGAGGCCGGTTTACCGAAGCCTCCCGCGCTGGGCTATGAAGACTTTATCCACCAGTGGTGGCAACCGGTTGAGCTTACGCATCCTCATGAAGATGGGGTGTGGTGGCTCGGACACGCGAGCGTGTTGCTGCAGCTGGACGGCAATATCATTCTTACCGATCCGGTGTTTTCACGGCGCGCATCTCCGCTCCCTTTCCTGGGACCACAGCGTAAAACGCCTCCCGCGCTGTCGGTCGATCAACTTCATCAGCTTGATGCGGTCGTCATCTCCCATAATCATTACGATCATCTTGATGACGCGACCATTCGCCGTATCCTCAAACACTTCCCCGACGTCAGTTTTTTTGTTCCGCTGGGGCTTGCCGACTGGTTTCGCCGCCGGGGGGCAAAACGCGTGGTTGAGCTCGACTGGTGGCAGAGTTTCACCTGGCAGGGGATGACGCTGACCGCCGTACCGGCACAGCACTGGAGTATGCGCACGCCATGGAACCGCAATCGCTCGCTATGGTGCGGCTGGGTTATGGAAGGGCGACATCATCGTTTCTGGTTCAGCGGTGATACAGGATATTCACCCGAGCTGCTGTTGATACCTGAACGCCTGGGCCATATCGATGCTGCCGCGTTACCGATAGGTGCCTATGCCCCACGATGGTTCATGGCTGTCCATCATATGGACCCGCAATCCGCAGTGGCATTATGGCAGCAGTTGGGTTGTCCTCTGGCGTTCCCCATTCACTGGGGCGTGTTTGAACTGGCAGATGAAGCCCTGGATGAACCCGTGCGGGAGTTAACTGACGCGCTAGATAATTTAGCACCAGTTAATCATTCTTTCAGGATACTGAAAATTGGCGAATATTTATCCTTATAAACGAAGCGATTAATTGTTGCATATATTCTTGATGTAAACGCACTCAGGAATGTTTTATTTTTATCGAAACGTTTTGCTTGCCTTCTTTTGATGCAGAGTCATAAAAATTTCATTATTTTGGTGCATAACACTGTTTATTAGCTGGTGCATTTTAATACAGTTAGGCGTGGGTTATTAACGGTGTTTTTTCTCTGAAACAATTTGGTCGCGTTACAATGATTTAAGCATAAGTTTTCACAAATTGTTCTAACTCAATCAAGACGTAAGATTTCTTTTCCCGGTTGCTGGACGCTTCGTTATGAATGAGCTATGTTAAAAACGTCTTAGATTACAGCGGTTGTGAAAGCAACGCCGGGTCTTTGTTACGCAGCAGAGCTGTCTGTACGTGATGCGCATAATTGTGCAAAACCTGACAGGCACTGTTCGAATTTGTGCGGCGGATCGAGACATGTTTAAAAATGGCTTGCCATATTAAACATAGTGTGTGATAACACGTTTTGGGTCAAACGAGGTACAGTTCTGTTTATGTGTGGCATTTTCAGTAAAGAAGTCCTGAGTAAACACGTTGTCGTTGAATACCGCTTCTCTGCCGAACCTTATATTAGTGCCTCATGCAGTAATGTCTCAGTTTTATCTCAGTTAATGCCTGCGGGCTAAGAAAACACTCTAAGGAATTTTGCAAAATGGCAAAGATTAAAGGTCAAGTTAAGTGGTTCAACGAGTCTAAAGGTTTTGGTTTCATTACTCCTGCTGACGGCAGCAAAGACGTGTTCGTACACTTCTCTGCAATCCAGGGTAACGGCTTCAAAACTCTGGCTGAAGGCCAGAACGTTGAGTTCGAAATTCAGGACGGCCAGAAAGGCCCAGCTGCAGTTAACGTAACTGCTATCTGATCGAACCGCTGCTGACTGAAGCGCTTAGCACTTCAATCTCAGACATAAAGCCTCGCATAACGCGGGGCTTTTTTATGTCCCTTATCTTTCAAAATATTACCATTCGCGGTCTCGTTAGTAACTTGTTGCAAAGCTGCGAGGTTAGTAGCACTGTTTTGCCACCCTAAACCCATCTTTTCCCGTTAAATCAGGGCGTTGTTTAACAGTCCTGGGGTTCAGGTGAAGAATAAATTGATAACGACTGCCGGAAATTTCACGCCGGCGCGTTTTGTGCTGCTCTGTTTAGCTATTTTTTGTAGTCTGGCTTTTTTACTGGGCCGCGTTGCCTGGCTGCAAATCATCAAGCCTGACAATCTGGTAAAGCAGGAAGATATGCGCTCCCTCCGGCAGCTGGCGATTGATGCGCCGCGCGGCATGATAATGGATCGCGAAGGTCGCCCCCTGGCGGTGAGCGTGCCTGTACAGGCCGTGTGGGCCGATCCTAAAACGGTGCTGGCGAAAGGGGGCGTTGGCGCTGACGCACGCTGGCAGGCGTTGGCAAATGCGCTGCATCTCTCCCTGGACGCTCTATCGGCGCGAATCAACGCCAACCCGCAGGGCCGTTTTATTTATCTTGCCCGTCAGGTCGATCCTGCCCAGGCAAAGTGGATCGATAAGCTCAATCTGCCCGGCATCAATTTACGCGATGAATCCCGCCGTTTTTATCCTGCCGGCCATGTGGCAGCGAACCTGATTGGCTTCACCAATATTGACGGGCAGGGCATTGAAGGCGTGGAAAAAAGCTTCAACGCGCAGCTGACCGGCAAGGCGGGTGTGCGACAGGTAAGGGAAGACCGCTACGGACGCGTGGTTGAAAACCTGACGGAAGTGGCGCCCGCACCGGCGCATAACATCCAGTTAAGTATCGACGAGCGTCTGCAAACCATCACCGAAGATGCGCTCGATAATGCCGTGGCCTGGAACAAGGCGGAGTCTGGGGCATCGGTGCTAATTAATATCCCAACCGGGGAAATCCTCGCCATGGCGAGCTATCCGGATTTCAACCCCAATAACCGGGAAGGCGCTACGATAAACGATTTTCGCAACCGTGCGATCAGCGATACGTTTGAACCCGGTTCCACGGTCAAGCCGCTGGTGCTGATGACGGCCCTGCAGCAGGGGCTGGTCCAGCCGGACAGCGTGATTGACACGCACCCGTATACCCTTGACGGGCATCGTATCCGCGATGTGGGCTACTATCCTGAACTGACAATGACCGGGATCCTGCAAAAATCGAGCGACACCGGCGTGTCCCGACTGTCCCTGGCAATGCCTGTCCAGCATCTTATTGATACCTATCGAAACTTTGGTTTTGGCACGAATACTGGGCTTGGCTTAACGGGTGAGAGCGCGGGACTGCTGCCCCAGCGTAAATACTGGAGCCAGCTCGACCGCGCGACCTTTGCCTTCGGCTACGGGCTGATGGTGACGCCGCTCCAGCTGGCGCACGTCTACGCGACGATTGGCGGCTTCGGGCTTGAGCGGCCTCTCTCAATTACGCGTATCGATCCACCCGTTATCGGGCACCGCGTTATGCCGGAAGAGATTGCGCACGAGGTGGAGCACATGATGGAGAGCGTTGCGCTGCCCGGTGGCGGGGGCGTTAAGGCCGCCGTTCGTGATTATCGGGTGGCGGTGAAAACCGGTACGGCGAAGAAAATTGACGACAGCGGGAAGTACGTCGATAAATACGTCGCCTATACGGCCGGCGTTGCGCCTGCCAGCGATCCGCGCTTTGCCCTGGTGGTGGTCATTAACGATCCGAAAAATGGTGCCTATTACGGCGGTGCCGTTTCCGCGCCTGTCTTCAGCGAGATTATGGGCAACGTGCTGCGTCTGGAGAATGTGAAACCTGACGGGTTACCGGCGGGTTCCGATCACCTTATCGTTATGCGTTAACCGGGCGTTTATAACCAGGGCGAATAGCGGTACACTTCGCCCTTTGATTATGCTCCGGAGTCACCATGTCCTTCAGCTGTCCCCTTTGCCACGCCCCCCTGACGCACTCAGATAAAAGTTATACCTGTCCGCAGGGGCATCAGTTTGATATGGCAAAAGAAGGCTACGTGAATCTTCTGCCGGTGCAGCATAAGCGCTCCCGCGATCCAGGCGATAGTGCAGAGATGATGCAGGCGCGTCGCGCATTTCTGGATGCCGGGCACTATCTGCCGCTGCGGGAGACCGTCGCGCAGATGCTTAATGACATTCTGCCGGATTCTGCCACTGCCATGCTCGATATCGGCTGCGGGGAAGGGTACTACACCGCACGGTTTGCCGGGATTGCCCGTGAGAAGGGCGCGCTGACATTCGGTCTGGACGTGTCGAAAGTGGCCATTCGCGCGGCGGCAAAGCGTTACGCGGACGTGACGTTCTGCGTGGCATCCAGCCACCGGTTGCCGTTTGACGATGCCAGCATGGATACTGTTATCCGCATTTATGCACCCTGCAAGGCGGAAGAGTTGGCTCGCGTGGTGAAGCCGGGCGGATGGGTGGTCACCGTAACGCCGGGCCCGCGTCATCTGATGGAGCTGAAAGGGCTGATCTACGACGAAGTGCGTCTCCATGCCCCTCATTCTGAACAGCTGGCCGGTTTTAGCCTGAAGCAGGAGCAAAGCGTGGCGTATGAAATGACCCTGAAAGGGGAAGAGGCCACCGCGTTACTGCAGATGACGCCGTTCGCGTGGCGGGCAAAACCGGAAGTATGGGAAGCGTTAGCTGCACACTCAACATTTAACTGCCAGACGGATTTCAGTATCCACGTCTGGCAGCGCGAAGATTAACCGGCGAAGTGTGCCCAGAGGATCTGGGCACCAATGCCAATCAGCACAATTCCCCCCAGGATCTCGGCGCGTTTACCCAGCAGCGGGCCGATAAACCGTCCAACCATCATGCCCAGTGTGGACATAATCAGCGTTGCGCAGCCGATGGCCAGCGCGGTGGCGATAATATTGACCTGCAGGAATGCCAGACCGACACCGACGGCCATCGCATCAAGGCTTGTGGCAATCGCTGTGGTGACCAATAGCCAGAACCCATGGCGGTGCTGCGGCTCCTCGTCTTCTTCATCACCACCGCGAAAACCTTCTATTACCATTCGACCACCGAGAAAGACCAGCAGGACGAACGCAATCCAGTGGTTCCATTCAAGCACGAACTGGCTGGCGAGCATGCCAAGACCCCAGCCGATAAGCGGCGTCAGCGTTTCGATAGCACCGAAAATGAGACCGGTACGCAGGGCTTCTGAGAATTTTGGTTTATGGAGCGTGGCGCCTTTTCCGATAGAAGCAGCAAATGCGTCCATGGACATGCCAAAAGCGAGGAGGATCGTAGCGGAGATATTCATAACAGCGTCCAGACCGGGGATATCCATATGACACATCACTGCCCCCAGTAAACAGCAGTTGATGTATCTATGGTCTCGCCTGATCGCGCCGCACATAAGATGTGCTGTCAGCGATCCGTACGCGCCACGTTTTTCAACGAGTATGTTGACACGTACATTTCCTGTGAGCAGGAAATCGGCTACTCCCCAACGACGGGCGCAACCTTAACATATTTTGAGAATATAAAACAACAATGAAGGAGCATTATTTAAAATGCTTATTGATAACGATTTTCATTTGTCTTTAAGCGTGAAGATATCGTTAACAAATAGAGATCAAATTAACGAAGGGGATATAGCTTTGGCTATATTTCTTGCGCACGATAAACGCAATATATAGCCATTGCTATATATGTAAACTATTGAGTTTTAACGAGTAACTTGTATATTTTTTCCAGGTCGTCAATATTCTTCACCCGAACAAGCAGGCGGCGTTGTTCTAATTGCATCACCAGCACACCGTCTTCGGATAAATTCATCTCTTTAATACGGTTATATTCTATCCATACATTGGCGAAGAAAAACCCGCGGGATTTAAAAATGATTTTCGGCGTGCGGATCCAGAACAGATAAACAGCCATTAATGCCAGCGCACATAATAACCATGTGGTTAATATTGCACCATGTCCTGTGACGTTATTGTAAATAAGAATAGCGATGAGACCCGCGAAGATAAACGCATCCACGCGCCCGCGTCGCAGAAGGGGAAGGGAGAGCAGCGTCTCGCCGTGACGGCGGGGCATGATGAACTCGTCATAGATCGCGTAAGCCAGAAGGGCAGCAATAAATAAAACCAGTACGATGTCCGTGACAGTCATTCATCCTCCAGATAAAAAAACCGGGGGCAAGCCCCCGGCCTATAGCATTGAAACTTACAGACCCAGCAGGCCGACAGCGTAGCCCGCGATACCGATGACGAAGAAGCCAACGATAATCCACAGCGGGTTCACTTTCTTACGCAGCAGCCACATGCAGGCGAAGGTTAACAGCAGCGGTACCAGGCCAGGCATCAGCTGGTCCAGAATCGTCTGCACGGTGGTGACGCGCGTCTGACCATCCTGCCCGGTGATGGTCGAGACCACCAGCGGGATGTTCACGTGCGTCCACTTGTTAACCAGCGCCCCCATGACAAACAGGCCGAGGATTGACGCCCCCTCAGTCAGTTTCTGCAGGAAGCCGCCGCCCATGTCCTTAACGATATCCACCCCTTTACGGTAGCCGTAGGCCACACCGTAGTAGCGGGTCAGCAGGCGCACGGCGTTGAACAGGATGAAGAACAGCAGCGGGCCAAGCAGGCTGCCGCTCATCGCGATACCGGCACCCAGCGCCGCGAAGACCGGACGTACGGTCCCCCAGAAGATGGGGTCACCGACACCGGCCAGCGGACCCATCAGGCCGACTTTGATACCGTTGATAGCACCATCGTCAATCTCTGCGCCGTTCGCACGCTGTTCTTCCATCGCCAGCGTTACGCCCAGAACCGGAGCCGCTACGTAAGGATGGGTGTTAAAGAATTCCAGGTGACGCTTGATCGCCTGACGGCGCGCCTCGTTGTTTTCCGGGTAAAGGCGTTTGATCGCCGGTACCATGGAGAAGCAGAAGCCCAGCGCCTGCATACGTTCGAAGTTCCATGAACCCTGAAACAGGTTAGAACGGATGAACACGCCACGAATATCACCCGGAGTGAGTTTTTTCTCGGTGGTAGTTTTTGTCATATCAACCATTTCGCTCACCTGTTAGTCCAGTTCGTTATCGAGATCGTTGTTACCAGCAGCCTGCGCTGGGGCACCCGCGACGCGGTTGTATTTCGGGCTGAGCTGGATGTAGAGAATCGCCATCACCGCACCAATCACGCCCAGTGCAACCAGGTTGAAGTTGGTGAAGGCAGCGGTCACGAAGCCGAGGTAGAAGAACGGCATCAGGTAGCCTGCGCGCATCATGTTGATGACCATCGCATAACCGACGACCACGATCATACCGCCCGCGATGTTCAGACCGCCGGTGACCACTTCTGGAATGGCGTTCAGCATGCTCTGGACTTCACTGGTACCGACGGAGATCGCCACGATAACCGCCGGGATCGCGATACGCATCGCCTGCAGGAACAGGGATGAAACGTGGATCCACGACAGCGCCGTGAGGTTGCCGTTTTCGGCCGCCTTATCCGCCGCGTGCTGGAAGGCCACGGTGATAGTACGAACGATGATGGTCAGAACCTGGCCTGCTGCTGCCAGCGGGATCGCCAGGGCGATACCGGCACCAATACTCTGGTGACCGGCAATAACCAGAACGGTTGAAATGATAGAGGCCAGCGCGGCATCGGGCGCAACCGCCGCGCCGATGTTCATCCAGCCCAGGGCGATCATTTCCAAGGTACCACCGATGATGATACCGGTTTTCATGTCACCCAAAACGGCCCCAATCAGCGTACAGGCCACCAGAGGGCGGTGGAACTGAAATTCATCAAGTACGGATTCCATACCCGCAATACATGCGACGACGAACACCAGCACAATCTGAAGAGTGGTAATCTCCATTGCACTTCTCCTATTACATAAGCTTTATGTGAGAACCGGCGCGGGCTTATTTCCCAACTTTGCCGATCAAATCCATCATTTTCAGTTTTTGATCCGTGGAAACCTTACGGGCTTCCAGTTCAATACCGCGTGCATTCAGCTTGTTGAATGCCTCGATATCTTTCGCATCGACTGAAATGGCGTTGTTGACCTGCGTTTTGCCCTGACGGAATGCCATACCACCAATGTTCACGGAGGTGATTTTCACGCCGCCTTCAACAATGCGCTCAACGTCTGTCGGGTTAGTGAACAGGAGCATCACGCGTTCACCCGCGTATTTCGGGTTGTTGTACACGCGGATCATCTTGGCGACATCCACGACGTGCGCGGTAACGCCAGGAGGAGCAACCTGAGTCAGAAGGGTTTTACGTACGGTATCGGCGGCCACTTCGTCGCTGACCACGATAATACGTCGAACGTTGGTCTCTTTGGTCCAGCGCGTGGCAACCTGGCCGTGGATTAAGCGGTCATCAATACGCGCAAGGCCGATAACCATGTAATCATTCGGGCCCATCGGTTTTGCCGGTGCTGCCGCTTTTGGTGCCGCTGCAGGCGCAGGGGCGGGTTTTTCAACCGGCTGCGCTTTCAGGGCTTTTACCCCTTCGCGACCGGTTTCAACGGCCAGTGCCACCAGCTCATCAAACGCCGGATTGTCGTCGCGCGCCATGAAGGTTTCCACCAGCATGGGAATATTCACCCCGGCGACAACTTCATAGTGCTCTTTATCGACGACAATGCGGCTGGCGGCATTGAACGGGCTGCCGCCCCATGTATCAACGAGAAACAGCACGCCTTTGCTGGTATCCAGCTTCGCGAGTTGAGCGTTGTACTTCTCTATCAGCGTCTCGGCATTTTCACCGGGAACGAAATCGATCCAGCCGACGTTTTCCTGCTCGCCCAACAGCATCTCTGCCGTTTTGAGTAGCTGCTCAGCAGCCCAACCATGTGTGCCTATGACAATAGCAATGGTCACTTGCTACCTCCTTTTATTATCATTAATACGCCTGCCAGGCAGTCGTACTGAGAATCGTATTGGCGAACCGAATCGATTCAGATAAGGGTTAGAGTTCAAAAAACTAAGACTTCCGCGAATTATTTTAGATAGTGAAAAAATAATTTATGTGATGAAGATCCGTAATTTAGCCACGCGTTACAGATTTATCTGTAGAGTAAAGCCGCTGTGTTACAGAACTTTGCAAAGGAACGTAAATCTTTGCTAAAAACACATTGTCTCTGATATGTTTAGCCTCCGTTTAATAGTTCAGGAGTATAGGGCTACAGCCCACTATATGGACCGTCACCGACGTCAGTCATCTTCCAGGCCATTTCGCGCCTTATTCACCGGCGATCCTCGCCACGTTTCGACTCTGTTTACCTCTGTTTTGCCCACGTTGAGTGGGGCACCGTTTCGTCATTCCTTTAGCAGGAGCTTGTCATGGAATTCTTAATGGACCCGTCAATCTGGGTGGGATTGCTCACGCTGGTGGTGCTCGAGATTGTTCTCGGCATTGATAACCTGGTGTTTATCGCCATCCTCGCGGACAAACTGCCGCCAAAACAGCGCGATAAAGCGCGCCTGATTGGTCTCTCGCTGGCGCTGGTCATGCGACTGGGGCTGCTCTCCGTCATCTCCTGGATGGTCACGCTGACCAAACCGCTGTTCTCCGTCTTGGATTACACCTTCTCCGGGCGTGATTTAATCATGCTGATCGGGGGGATATTCCTGCTTTTCAAAGCGACGACAGAGTTACATGAGCGGCTGGAAAACCGTCAGCACGATGATGGGCACGGGAAAGGCTATGCCAGCTTCTGGGTGGTGGTAATGCAGATCGTGGTGCTTGATGCGGTCTTCTCGCTGGATGCGGTGATCACGGCGGTCGGCATGGTGAATCATCTGCCGGTAATGATGGCGGCTGTCGTTATTGCGATGGCGGTAATGCTGCTGGCCTCGAAGCCGCTGACGCGCTTCGTCAACCAGCATCCGACGGTGGTCGTGCTGTGTCTGAGCTTCCTGCTGATGATTGGCCTGAGCCTGGTGGCGGAAGGTTTTGGCTTCCATATTCCGAAAGGCTACCTGTACGCCGCGATTGGCTTCTCGATCCTGATCGAGCTGTTCAACCAGATTGCGCGCCGTAACTTTATTAAGCAGCAGTCGAATCAGCCGCTGCGCGCCCGTACCGCAGATGCCATTCTGCGCCTGATGGGCGGTCGTCGTCAGGTGAACGTCCAGTCTGACTCCGAAAACCATAACCCGGTTCCGGTCCCGGAAGGGGCGTTTGTGGAACAAGAGCGCTACATGATCAACGGCGTGCTCTCCCTGGCCTCCCGTTCGCTGCGCGGCATCATGACGCCGCGCGGGGAAATCAGCTGGGTCGATGCTAACCTGAGCGTGGATGAGATTCGCCAGCAGCTGCTCTCTTCACCGCACAGCCTGTTCCCGGTGTGTCGCGGTGAGCTGGATGAGATCATCGGCGTCGTGCGGGCAAAAGAGATGCTGGTGGCACTGGAAGAGGGCGTTAACGTGGAAGCCGTTGCTGCCGCGTCGCCTGCGATTGTCGTGCCGGAAACGCTGGATCCTATCAACCTGCTCGGGGTGCTGCGTCGCGCTCGCGGTAGCTTTGTTATCGTCACCAACGAGTTTGGCGTGGTGCAGGGGCTGGTTACGCCGCTGGACGTGCTGGAAGCGATTGCCGGTGAATTCCCGGATGCCGACGAAACGCCAGAGATCGTAGCCGACGGTGAAGGCTGGCTGGTTAAAGGTACCACCGACCTGCACGCGCTCTCGCACACGCTGGGGCTGGAAAACGTGATCAACGATGAAGAAGACATCGCGACCGTTGCCGGTCTGGTGATCGCGGTTAACGGGCAAATCCCGCGCGTAGGCGATGTGATCGAGCTGGGGCCGCTGCACATTACGATCGTTGAAGCCAACGACTATCGCGTTGATATGGTTCGCATTGTTAAAGAACAATCAGCCCACGATGAAGATGAGTAAGCCGGCTTAGCGCAGCGGCATTAAGGGCACGATGTGCCCGTTATGATGCGCTGGCGGGGGAGCGCTTCCCGCCAGCCACTTCGGAAAATCCCGTAGCGGCATGGGCCGCGCATAGAAAAACCCCTGCAGTACAGGTACGCCATGGCGGCGCAAATAGCGCGCCTGCTCCTCTGTCTCGACCCCCTCAGCAACCAGTTCAATATTCAGCCGCTGACCCAGCGCAATAATCATATCCGTCACCGTCGAGTTCACGGCGTCGGTGCCGATGGCGGTGGTAAACGACTGGTCAATTTTCAGCACGTCCGGGTGCAGCTTTTCTAGCCAGGAGAGGGAGCTGTTCCCGGTACCAAAATCGTCGATGGCCAGCTTCACCCCTTTGCGATGCAGCTCGCGCACGATGCGATAATCCGCATCCAGCAGCGCATCCCGTTCCGTGAGTTCAATCACCAGCTGCTGATGCGGATTTGCGCTGAACCAGAGGCGGTTCAGGTCCTGTATCAACACCGCGTGACGGAAATGGCTGGCGGCAACGTTAATACCGATGTGAAAACCGGCGTTGGAAGGGAAGTAGCCTATCTGGCGCACCGTTTCGGCGATGACGTAGCGGGTCAGGGGGACTATCTGGTTATGTTCTTCTGCCAGAGGGATAAACACCTCCGGGGTGATCCAACCCTGACGCGGATTATTCCAGCGCAGCAGGATCTCCACGCCGGTGCACGCCTGGGTGCGGGCATTCACCAGCGGCTGGCAGAAAAGCTCAAATTCCCGTGCCGCAATGCCCATATCAATCTCCCACGTGAAGCTCATCCGGTTTGCCGTTGCCAGCCAGGCGAGATAGCCCAGCAGCAGGCTGAGCATGAGCCCCAGCGGCAGCTGGGCTGGCAGGCTTTTTAAGGCTAACTCTCCAGGACCTGGCCCGCTGACCGTAATGGTGAAAGGATTTCGGGTTGATGACTGCCGGAAAAGAGAGCCCTCCTCATCAAAGGTCAGGCTGTCGCTGACGCGCTGTCCATAGCGCAGAAAGCGATCGCCCACGGTCAGCGCCACGTCATTAATAAGCGGGCGCTGGGGCTCGAGGATCATTTTGGCGATCAGATCAATATTGATGATTTCGATAACGCCTGCTTCACCGTCCTGAGAGACGGGATACCACTGGACCAATATCGGGCTATCTTTAAGCAGCCACTGGTCGGTCGATAAAATCAGCTTCGCCGTGCTGGCGGGGAGTTCTTTCAGGAAGTCGCGAACGGGCACGTTGCGGCTCCCGAAAATACTTGAGCAATACAGGATACCCTCGTTAATCAGGGCGATGGAGCGTACCGTCTGCAAAATGGCGGCCTGCTTTCGCAGCGCCAGGTGCGCCTGCGGACAGGGCTGCCCCACCAGGGGCTGCAGCACGCTGCGGCGGTTCTCTAAAGAAAGCAGGACGTTATCAAGGGCGCGAACGGTGTGGCTGGTAAAATCGAGGATCCGCTGTTGGTTAACATTTCGCTGTGAAATAAAGCGAATGCCTAACGTCAGGATGAGCGTGAGGAGCGCAACCGTGACACAGACGATAACGCGTTTTCGGCGATAGTTTTTAATGATCGTTTGTGCAGTTTGCATGAACGGTCGCCTGATAAGCCACCAGCCACAAAAGCCGGACGCAGCAGTAAAAGTGTAGTGGGGAAAGCAGAAGGAGACGAGAAAGAAGAGGGAAATTCGCCCATCCGTTGCAGATGGGCGAAAGGCAGTATTAGTCGCACTGCACCTTAATGGCCAGGCCACCGCGGGACGTCTCGCGGTATTTCGCGTTCATGTCCTTGCCGGTTTCGTACATGGTTTCAATCACCTTATCCAGCGATACGCGAGGTTCGCTGGTACGGCGCATCGCCATACGTGAGGCGTTGATGGCTTTCACCGAGGCAATCGCGTTACGCTCGATGCACGGCACCTGAACCTGGCCCGCAACCGGGTCACAGGTCAGACCGAGGTTATGTTCCATACCGATTTCAGCGGCCACGCAGACCTGCTCAGGGCTTGCGCCCAGCAGCTCTGCCAGACCCGCCGCCGCCATGGAGCAGGCAACGCCGACTTCGCCCTGACAGCCCACTTCAGCACCGGAAATGGAGGCGTTCATTTTGTACAGCGCACCGATGGCACCTGCCGCCAGGAAATAGCGGATGTAGATGTCCGGCGTCACGGGCTCAATAAAGTGATCGTAATACGCCAGCACTGCCGGAACGATACCGCAGGCACCGTTGGTTGGCGCCGTCACGACGCGGCCACCGGCGGCGTTCTCTTCGTTAACCGCCAGGGCAAACATGTTTACCCAGTCGACCACGTTCATCGGGTCGTTAGAGAACTTGTCCGTGGTCACCAGCATACGGCGCAGGGCGGAGGCACGACGCGGTACGCGCAGTGGACCCGGCAGAACGCCTTCGGTGTTCATCCCGCGATCGATACAGGCGCGCATGGTTTGCCAGACGTTCGCAAAATAGTCTTCAATCTCTTTTTTGCTGTGCAGGGCCAGTTCGTTCTGCATCACCATACCGGACAGGGAAAGACCGGTCTCTTTGCAGTAGCCCAGCATTTCAGTAGCCGATTTGAACGGGTACGGTACGTTGACGTCGCCGACGCTGTCCTTGCCAAAATGCTCTTCATCCACGATGAAGCCACCGCCGATGGAGTAGTACGTTTTGCTGTAAATCTCTTTTTCACCGCTGTAAGCGTGAATGGTCATGCCGTTTTCGTGCAGCGGCAGGTTGTCGCTACGAAAACGCATGCCGTCATCCTGCGGGAAATCGACTTCCTGCTGGCCGTTTGCCAGCAGCAGGCGGCCGCGTGTTTCCACGTCGCGAATGAATGCCGGGATGGCATCAATATCTACGGTATCCGGCATATTGCCTGCCAGACCCATAATAATGGCGATATCGGTGTGGTGGCCTTTACCCGTTAATGACAGCGAGCCGTAAACATCCACGGCGACACGGGTAACGCTTTCCAGTAATCCTTTTTCGACCAGATCATCGACGAACTGTTTACCGGCCTTCATCGGGCCAACAGTATGGGAAGACGAAGGGCCAATTCCCACTTTGAACATGTCGAATATACTAATCACTTTCACACTCCTGACAGGGTTACCGGGGTTCCAGTAACGATGTTATAACTGCGCATAGTGTAAGAGGGAACACCGACCTCGGCTTAACTATTCACATGAATTAAACTAATGGTTAACGATGGGTTTTGCTAATAGCGCGACGCAGATCGCAAACCTGGCAGAAGAGGGTGGAATGTAAAGTATAGTCAAGGTTTCAGGCCGATTTGCAGCGCCAGTTCACGAATGATGCCCGCCGTCATGCCCCAGACAAAATAATGCTGATACCAGGACAACCAGACCCGATGGTCATGCCCGCGACGCTGAATATCCAGCGGGTGATAACGGCTTAGCCGGAGCGCCTCTTCAAGCGGCATTTCAAACACCGCAGAGACTTCATCGACGCTGGCGTGATACTGCAGGCCCGGCGGGATAATGCCCACCACCGGCGTGACCTGAAAACCGGTGACGCTGTCGACGGGCGGCAGCACGCCGATGACCTCCACAGCCTCCGGCGGAATGGCAACCTCTTCCTGCGCTTCCCGCAGCGCGGCAGCAATCAGCGAGGCGTCGGAGCTGTCTACGGCGCCACCCGGAAAGGCGACCTGACCCGCGTGCTTACGTAAATGGGGAGAACGCTGGGTGAGCAGCAGGCCCGGCTGCGCGCGACGCACGACCGGGATCAGCACGGCCGCCTGTCGCTGATTCAGCGCCTCGCGGTTGACCTGCGGTCGTAATAGCTGAAAGCGAGATAAAAAGTCATCCAGCGTCAGGTTCTCTTTTTCCACCCGTGATTACTCCAGTTGTTTCAGGATACGGTTAACTTTATCAAAGGTTTCCTGATATTCCGCATCGACCTGGCTATCGGCAACAATGCCGCCCCCGGCCGAGCAGTAAAGGTTTCCGTCGCAGGCCGTCAGCGTGCGAATGGTAATGCTGGTATCCATGGTGCCGCACAGGCTGATATAGCCGATGCTGCCGCACCAGGCGTTGCGGCGGTGCGGCTCCAGCTCATCAATAATCTCCATCGCCCGCACCTTTGGCGCTCCGGTGATGGAGCCTCCCGGGAACGCGGCGCGGAGCAGATCGCAGGCGGTGCGAGAGGCAGGGAGACGCGCGATAATGGTACTGACCAGGTGATGCACCGCCGGGAAAGGCTCGACGACAAACAGCTCCGGCACGCGCACGCTGCCCGGAACGGCCACCCGGCCAATGTCGTTACGCATCAGATCGACAATCATCAGGTTCTCGGCGCGGTCTTTCGGCGAGGCGGCCAGCTTTTCCGCCTGCCGGCGATCGGCGTCGGGATCGGCAAGACGCGGCAGGGTGCCTTTAATCGGACGGGTTTGGATCGTGCCCTCGGCCAGATGAATAAAGCGCTCCGGAGACAGGCTGAGTATGGCCCCCTGTTCCAGACGGACAAATGCGCTGAACGGCGCCTTATTGCTGGCATTTAGGCGGGTAAACGCCTGCCACTCATCTCCCCGGTATGTCGCCTGGAAGCGCTGGGCGAGGTTAACCTGGTAGCAGTCACCGCTTTGCAGGTACGCCTGAACGCGCGCGAATTTTTCGGCATACTCCGCAGCGCTCATATTTGAGCGCCAGCCGGAGGTGAGCGTGAACGTCTGTGCCGGTGCAGGCTGCTGCGCCTCAAGCCACGCCCGGCGCGCCTGCACGTCATGATGGCTCAGCAGGGACACCGTTTTTTTCAGGTGATCGACGATTAACGCCCAGTCATACAGCCCCACGGCCATGTCTGGCAGGGAAATATCAGCCTGCGCATGCTCCGGCAGCGTTTCGAAACGGCGGCCCAGGTCATAACCAAACAGGCCCAGCGCACCCCCCTGAAAAGGGAGGTCCGGGTTCGGCGTGGCAGATAAGCCCAGCGCGTTAATGGCCTGCTGAAGCTGCACCAGCGGATCGTCCGCTAACGACAGGTCATCGGTTGTCAGCGTCTTTAGCGGGTCGGCCACCAGAATATCGAAGCGGCTATAGGGATGGTCCGCATGGCCGGAATGCAGCAGCATCGCAAACGGAAGATGGCTCAGGCGGGCAAACCAGAATTCAGCGGCGTCTGCACGCCAGGGCAAGGTAATAACAGTGGGGAAGCGCATGTTCATGTGTGGCATACTACCGGGCAGCGTGAAATAATTAGCGCGAATAATTTAGCAGGAGTTGACGATGTTTGCAGGTTTACCTTCTCTGAGCCATGAACAGCAGCAGAAAGCGGTTGAGCGAATTCAGGAACTGATGTCCCAGGGGATGAGCAGCGGGCAGGCGATTACGGTTGTCGCTCAGGAGATTCGCGCCAGTCATTCCGGCGAGCGGATTGTGGCGCGATTCGAAGATGAAGATGAAGATCCAGAAGAGTAATCGGGCTTACACCGCCGCGATAATCTTGATCTCAACCTTATACTCCGGTTTCATCAGCGTGGCCTGTACGGTGCAGCGTACAGGCGCGTGACCCGCAACTACCCACGCATCCCAGGCTTTGTTCATCGCCGCGAAATCGTCTTTGTTTGCCAGGAAAATCGTCGCATCCAGAATGCGGGATTTGTCGCTGCCCTGTTTTTCCAGCACCGCATCAATCTGCGCCAGGGTGTTAGCCGTCTGCTCGAACGCATCCGCGTCCAGGTTAGCCGGTACGCCGGTGTAGTAGAGCGTCTGGTTATGGATCACTACATCAGACCAGCGGGCTTCGGCATCAATGCGCACAATTGTCATAAACGTTTCCTCGTTATTTTTCGTCGTCAGGCGGCAAGACTGCCATATTGTTCTCCTGTCGTCACTATTTGGGGTGGCACAGGAGAGGATGGGCTGACATAATCCCTGTGCAAAAATACAGTGAGAGAGCACCGTGGCAGACGATTTTTCCCCTGAAGGTCAATTAGCGCAGGCTATCCCCGGCTTTAAACCCCGTGAGCCTCAGCGTCAGATGGCGCACGCCGTTGCGCACGCCATCGATAAGGCTCAGCCGCTGGTGGTCGAAGCCGGTACCGGCACGGGTAAAACGTATGCTTACCTTGCTCCGGCGCTGCGCGCGAAGAAGAAGGTGATTATTTCCACCGGATCGAAGGCGCTGCAGGATCAGCTCTACAGCCGCGATTTGCCCACGGTGGCTAAGGCGCTGAAATACAAAGGGCGTCTGGCTCTGCTGAAAGGGCGCTCCAACTATCTCTGCCTGGAACGTCTTGAGCAGCAGGCGCTGGCGGGCGGCGATCTGCCGGTGCAGACGCTGAGCGACGTCATTATCCTTCGGTCGTGGGCGAACCAGACCGAAGAGGGGGACATCAGCACCTGCGCGAGCGTGCCGGAAGACTCTCCTGCCTGGCCGCTGGTGACCAGCACCAACGACAACTGTCTCGGCAGCGACTGTCCGCTGTATAAAGACTGCTTCGTGGTGAAAGCGCGCAAAACGGCGATGGACGCGGACGTGGTGGTGGTGAACCATCACCTGTTTCTCGCGGATATGGTCGTCAAGGACAGCGGCTTCGGCGAGCTGATCCCGGAGGCGGACGTGATGATCTTCGACGAAGCCCACCAGCTTCCGGACATCGCCAGCCAGTATTTCGGCCAGTCGCTTTCCAGCCGCCAGCTGCAGGATCTGGCGAAAGATTTCACCATCGCTTACCGGACCGAACTCAAAGATACCCAGCAGCTGCAGAAGTGCGCCGACCGTCTGGCCCAAAGCGCGCAGGATTTCCGTTTACAGCTCGGCGAGCCGGGCTATCGCGGCAACCTGCGCGAGCTGCTGGCGGACAAAAACATCCAGCGTGCGCTGCTGCTGCTCGATGATGCCCTGGAACTCTGCTACGACGTGGCAAAACTGTCCCTCGGCCGTTCCGCGCTGCTGGATGCCGCCTTCGAACGCGCCACGCTCTATCGCGGGCGGCTCAAACGGCTGAAAGAGATTAACCAGCCGGGGTTCAGCTACTGGTATGAGTGCACCTCGCGGCACTTCACGCTGGCGCTCACGCCGCTGACGGTGGCGGATAAGTTTAAAGAGGTGATGGCGCAGAAGCCGGGAAGCTGGATCTTCACCTCGGCAACCCTGTCGGTGAATGACGATCTGCATCACTTCACGGAACGTCTTGGCATCGAGGAAGCGGAATCGCTGCTCCTGCCCAGCCCGTTCGATTACGAAAAACAGGCGCTGCTCTGCGTTCCCCGTAATCTGCCGCTGCCAAACCAGCCGGGTGCGGCGCGCCATCTGGCCGCGATGTTAAAACCGATGATCGAGGCCAACAACGGCCGCTGCTTTATGCTCTGCACCTCTCACGCCATGATGCGTGACCTCGCCGAGCAGTTCCGCGCCACCATGACCTTACCGGTGCTGCTGCAGGGCGAAACCAGCAAAGGCCAGCTGTTACAGCAGTTTGTCAGCGCCGGGAATGCCCTGCTGGTGGCGACCAGCAGCTTCTGGGAAGGGGTCGACGTGCGGGGCGATACGCTCTCGCTGGTGATCATTGATAAGCTGCCGTTTACCTCTCCGGACGATCCGCTGCTGAAGGCGCGCATGGAAGACTGCCGCCTGCGCGGAGGCGATCCGTTTGACGAGGTCCAGCTGCCGGACGCGGTGATTACCCTCAAGCAGGGGGTAGGGCGATTGATCCGCGACGTTACCGATCGCGGGGTGCTGGTCATTTGCGATAACAGGCTGGTGATGCGTCCTTATGGGGCAACCTTCCTCGCCAGCCTGCCGCCCGCGCCGCGGACGCGGGACATAAAACGCGCGGTGCGTTTCCTGGCAAACCCAACGGCGGAGTAATTTACCCCGGAGTGTGCTAAGATGCGCGCCATTTTGTGACTGACCCTTGCGAGAGCGCGACGACTGATGCGAATTCTGGCTATTGATACCGCGACAGAGGCTTGTTCTGTCGCTCTGTTGAACGACGGTGCTGTTTCTGCCCATTTCGAAGAGTGCCCACGGGAACACACCCAACGCATTCTGCCCCTGGTAAAAGCCATTTTAACCCAGGGCAACACCTCCTTAACCGACCTCGACGCGCTGGCCTTTGGCCGTGGCCCCGGCAGCTTTACGGGCGTACGCATCGGGATTGGCATTGCGCAGGGGCTGGCGCTGGGCGCCGAACTGCCGATGATCGGCGTCTCTACCCTCGCCACCATGGCGCAGGGCGCATGGCGCATGACCGGGGCAACGCGCGTCCTGGCCGCAATAGATGCCCGCATGGGCGAAGTTTACTGGGCCGAATACACCCGCGACGAGCAGGGTGTGTGGCACGGTGAAGAGACGGAAGCCGTGCTTAAGCCGGAAGCGGTCACTGAACGACTGCAACAGCTCTCCGGCGAGTGGGCTACCGTCGGCACCGGCTGGCCTGCGTGGCCAGAGATGGCGAGCGGCACCGGCGTGACGCTGGTGGACGGCAACATGCTGCTGCCGGCTGCGGAAGATATGCTTCCGATTGCCTGCCAGCTGCTCGCAGAAGGAAAAACCGTTGCCGTTGAACACGCGGAGCCGGTTTATTTGCGAAACACCGTTGCGTGGAAGAAACTTCCGGGCCGCGAGTGAATCTCAGTAACAGGAACTGAGAAAAAGGAGTCGCATCATGGCGGTTCAGACTAAAGTAGTACGCCTTATTATGGCAGGCGCGGTTGCCATAGCACTGAGCGGATGCGTTTCCGTTCCTGATGCGATTAAGGGCAGCAGCCCGACGCCACAGGAGGATCTGGTTCGGGTGATGAATGCGCCTGAGCTGTACGTTGGCCAGGAAGCGCGCTTTGGCGGTAAGGTCATCGACGTACAAAACCAGCAGGGGAAAACCCGTCTGGAGATCGCAACCGTTCCGCTGGACAGCGGCGCGCGGCCTGTACTGGGTGAGGCCTCCCGCGGGCGTATCTATGCGGACGTCAGTGGTTTCCTCGATCCGGTCGATTTTCGCGGACAGCTGGTAACCGTCGTCGGGCCGATTACCGGCGCCGTGCAGGGCAAAATCGGCAGCACGCCGTATAAATTTATGACCATGCAGGTCAACGGGTATAAACGCTGGCGGCTGGCACAGCAGGTGATCATGCCGCCTCAGCCGATGGATCCGTGGATGTGGGGCCCACATCCTTATCGTTACGGCTACCCGGGCTGGGGTTGGTACAACCCGGGTCCTGCACAGGTTCAGACGATCGTTACTGAGTAACTTACTGTTATTGTTGGAAAAGAGACAGCGACTCAGCCGCTGTCTCTGTTTTTTTACGGATAAAACGAAAAAAAAGAGTGACGCGCTTCGCAACCTTAAATCTGAACAATTAATAAACTGGTACGCTGAGTTAATATAATGTTAACAAACTGTTTATTATCGGGGTTGTGATGACGACGAACACTCATTTCAGAGGTGATGCATTGAAGAAGGTTTGGCTTAACCGTTATCCCGCAGATGTTCCTGCTGAGATCAATCCTGACCGTTATCAATCCCTGGTGGAATTATTTGAGCACTCGGTAAGGCGCTACGCGGACCAGCCCGCATTCGTGAATATGGGCGAGGTCATGACGTTCCGTAAGCTTGAGGAGCGTAGCCGGGCGTTTGCGGCGTATCTTCAGGAAGGGCTGGGGCTGCAAAAAGGGGACCGCGTCGCGCTGATGATGCCGAACCTGCTGCAATACCCGGTGGCGTTGTTCGGTATCCTGCGAGCCGGGATGATTGTCGTTAACGTTAACCCGCTGTATACCCCGCGCGAGCTGGAGCATCAGCTGAACGACAGCGGCGCAGCCGCGATTGTCATTGTTTCCAACTTCGCCCATACCCTGGAAAAAGTGGTCGACAAAACTCAGGTTAAACACGTCATCCTGACGCGCATGGGGGATCAGCTCTCCACCGCCAAAGGCAAGCTGGTTAACTTTGTCGTCAAATACGTCAAACGTCTGGTGCCAAAATACCACCTGCCGGACGCCATCTCCTTCCGCCGCGCGCTGCATGCGGGCTACCGTATGCAGTATGTGAAACCCGAAGTGGTCGCGGAAGATCTTGCGTTTCTGCAATACACAGGCGGGACCACCGGCGTGGCCAAAGGAGCCATGCTTACCCACCGCAATATGCTGGCAAACCTTGAGCAGGTGAACGCCACCTACGGACCGCTGTTGCATCCGGGCAAAGAGGTGGTGATCACCGCGCTTCCGCTGTATCACATCTTTGCGCTGACCATGAACTGCCTGCTGTTTATTGAACTGGGTGGTCAGAACATCCTTATCACCAACCCGCGCGATATCCCGGGCCTGGTGAAAGAGCTGGCGAAATACCCGTTCACCGCTATGACAGGGGTAAACACCCTGTTTAACGCGCTGCTTAATAACAAAGAGTTCCAGCAGCTGGATTTCTCCACGCTGCATCTCTCTGCGGGCGGCGGCATGCCGGTTCAGCAGGCGGTCGCCGAGCGCTGGGTGAAGCTCACCGGCCAGTATTTGCTGGAGGGCTACGGACTGACGGAATGTGCTCCGCTGGTCAGCGTTAACCCGCATGATATCGACTATCACAGTGGAAGCATTGGTCTGCCGGTTCCTTCCACAGAGGCCAAACTGGTCGATGATAACGATAACGAAGTTGCGCCGGGCGAGCCGGGTGAGCTGTGCGTCAAAGGTCCGCAGGTGATGCTGGGCTACTGGCAGCGCCCCGATGCGACCGACGAAATCATTAAAGACGGCTGGCTGCACACCGGTGATATCGCGGTGATGGATGACGAGGGCTTCCTGCGCATCGTCGATCGCAAGAAAGACATGATTCTGGTCTCCGGCTTCAACGTCTATCCGAATGAGATCGAAGACGTGGTTATGCAGCACAGCGGCGTGCTCGAAGTGGCGGCAGTCGGCGTCCCTTCCGGCAGTAGCGGCGAAGCGGTCAAGATATTTGTGGTCAAGAAAGACGCTTCACTCACGGAGGAGGAGCTGGTAACGTTCTGCCGTCGTCAGCTGACGGGCTACAAGGTGCCGAAGCTGGTTGAATTCCGCGATGAGCTGCCGAAATCCAACGTCGGAAAGATATTACGACGAGAATTACGTGACGAAGCCCGTGGCAAAGTAGACAATAAGGCCTGAGCTTCACGCTAATCGCCCAGACGCCGGTTAAGCCGGCGTTTTTTATGGGCGCAAACAAAAGAGAACCCGTTTTGAATTACCAGATGATCACGACCAACGACGAGCTGGCTTCGCTGTGCGAAGTGACGCGCGACTTTCCTGCCATTGCCCTGGATACCGAGTTTGTCCGTACCCGGACCTATTATCCGCAGCTGGGATTGATTCAGATGTACGACGGTAAACACGTGTCGCTGATCGACCCTCTCGGCATTACCGACTGGACGCCGATGCGTGATCTGCTGCTCGATACCGCCGTGACGAAATACCTGCACGCAGGCAGTGAAGATCTGGAAGTCTTTCTGAACACTTTTGGCATCATGCCCCAGCCGCTGATTGACACGCAGATCCTCGCGGCATTCAGCAACCGTCCACTCTCATGGGGCTTTGCTGCCATGGTAGAGGAGTATACCGGCCTGACGCTGGATAAAAGCGAATCCCGCACCGACTGGCTGGCGCGTCCGCTTACCGAGCGTCAGCTGGAGTATGCGGCGGCAGACGTGTTTTACCTGCTGCCGATTGCCGGACAACTGATGAAAGAGGCAGAAGCTTCTGGATGGCTGTCTGCGGCGCTCGACGAGTGTCGTATGACCCAGCAGCGCCGCCAGGAAGTGGTCGACCCGAAAGAGGCCTGGCGCGATATCAGCAACGCCTGGCAGCTGCGTACGCGTCAGCTGGCATGCCTGCAGCTGCTGGCAGACTGGCGCTTGCGTAAAGCGCGCGAGCGCGATCTGGCCGTTAACTTTGTGGTTCGCGAAGAACATCTCTGGGCGGTCGCGCGCTATATGCCGGGCAGCCTGGGCGAGCTGGACAGCATTGGGCTTTCGGGCAGCGAGATCCGCTTCCACGGCAAAACCCTGCTGGCGCTGGTCGCAAAAGCGCAGGAGCTGCCGGAAGATGCTCTGCCGGAACCGCTGCTGAACCTGATGGATATGCCGGGCTATCGCAAAGCGTTTAAGGATATCAAAGCGCTGGTGCAGGACGTTGCAGCGGAAAGCAAGCTGGGCGCTGAACTGCTCGCTTCACGTCGTCAGATTAACCAGCTGCTGAACTGGCACTGGAAGCTGAAGCCGCAGAGTGGGGTGCCGGAAATGATGGCGGGCTGGCGCGGGAAATTGATGGCCGATCGCCTGAATACGCTGCTGGAAGGTTATCCGCGATAAAAAATATGCCGGGCGATATACCCGGCATATTCCCCCGGTGGCGCTGCGCTTACCGGGGCTACAAAATCACAAACCTACGGACGCGACTCTTCCGCTTCTGGCAACGTGACGTTCAGCTCCAGAATCGAAATATCCCCGTCTTTTTGTTCCAGCTGCACCGTGACCATCTCCGGGTCAATCTGCACGTACTTACAGATCACTTCCAGGATGTCCTTACGCAGCTGCGGCAGGTAGTGAGGCTCGGCGTCGCTACGACGACGCTCCGCAACGATAATTTGCAGACGTTCTTTTGCGATGTTGGCGGTGTTCTTTTTCCGCGAGAGAAAAAAGTCCAGTAATGCCATAACTTATCCTCCGAACAGGCGTTTGAGGAAACCTTTCTTCTCTTCTTCAATGAAGCGGAAAGGACGTTCTTCTCCCAGCAGACGGTCAACGGTATCGGCGTAAGCTTTACCTGCATCTGCCAATGTATCAAGGATCACTGGCTCGCCCTGGTTAGACGCGCGTAACACGGACTGATCTTCCGGGATAACGCCCACCAGCTTAATGCGCAGGATCTCCAGCACGTCTTCCATGCTCAGCATGTCACCTTTGTTCACGCGGCCCGGATTGTAGCGGGTGAGCAGCAGGTGTTCTTTAATCGGGTCTTCGCCATTTTCCGCACGACGGGATTTAGAGGCGAGGATCCCCAGAATGCGGTCAGAGTCACGCACGGATGAAACTTCAGGGTTGGTGGTGATGATCGCTTCATCAGCGAAGTACAGCGCCATCAGGGCACCGGTTTCGATGCCCGCAGGGGAGTCGCAGACAATGAAGTCGAAATCCATTTTTTTCAGATCGTCGAGCACCTTTTCCACCCCTTCACGGGTCAGGGCGTCTTTGTCACGCGTCTGAGAAGCCGGGAGGATGTAGAGGTTCTCGGTGCGCTTGTCTTTAATCATCGCCTGGTTCAGCGTGGCATCGCCCTGAATGACGTTCACGAAGTCATACACGACGCGACGCTCACATCCCATGATGAGGTCGAGGTTACGCAGACCGATATCGAAGTCGATAACGATGGTTTTCTTTCCCTTCTGGGCCAAACCAGTAGCGATGGCCGCGCTGGAGGTGGTCTTGCCAACGCCTCCTTTACCCGAAGTAACAACAATAATGCGTGCCATAGAAATTCCTTGTTAAAAAGGGATCAATTCAACGGTTGAACGGTCAACGCGTCGTCTGCCAGAAGCAGGCGGGCCGCTTTGCCATAAAATTCGGCTGGGATCTTGTCGCTCAGCCAATATTCACCTGCGATGGACACCAGTTCCGCCGTCAGGTGAGTACAAAATATTTGCGCATCTCGATCGCCACTTGCACCTGCGAGCGCACGTCCACGCATCATACCGTATACGTGAATATTGCCATCTGCAATCAGCTCAGCGCCAGCACTGACGTGGCTTGTAACAATCAGATCACAGTTTGGTGCATAAATGCGCTGACCGGAACGAACCGGCACATCAATCATTCGCGTTTTTGTGACGGTAGTAACGTTTTGCACCACAGGAGGGGGCGTTTGCACGGCAACGGGGGCCGCACGCGAGGCTTTTTCTTTGCCCTCATTCAGAAGAGGCAGCCCCGCACGCTCAATTTCCGCTTTCAGCTCAGTATCTTTGCAGCCGCTGATGCCCACGATACGCAGTCCGGTCGAGGAGACGGCCTGCTGGAGAAGTTTCCAGTTAACCGGAGCCTCAAGACCGCTGACGTTGATAACAACAGGGGCGTGCTTCAGAAAGGCGGGAGCCTGGGCGATTTTGTCTTCTAACGCCTGACGAATAACCTCGGGTTTTGCATCATGCAAATGTACCACTGATAAGGTGAAGCTACTGCCTTTAAGCTCGATGGGCGTGTTTGACATCCTGGCCTTACTCAATTTGCTATTAACCGCAACCACTCGCTGCGATATTCCGAAGAGTATCAGGCATGTTATAGTCAGGAGTATATTGAGGCAAGCAACCACCCATTAATTCAGAGTAAAAACATGTTTTGTGTGATCTACAGAAGTACAAGCCGTGACCAGACCTATCTTTATGTCGAAAAGAAAGACGATTTTTCACGCGTGCCTGACGAATTAATGAAGAACTTTGGCCGACCACAGCTGGCGATGCTGCTGCCGCTTGATGGTCGTAAGAAACTGATTAATGCCGATCTGGATAAAGTGAAAACGGCCTTAGCCGAGCAAGGCTATTATTTACAGCTTCCACCGCCACCCGAGAATTTATTAAAACAGCATCTTGAGGCGAACGGTAAAAAATAGTCTCAACTGTTTTTGGGCACAACACATCAACCGTTTAGGGGGCGACCATGTATCAACATCATAACTGGCAAGGTGCATTACTGGATTATCCCGTCAGCAAAGTGGTTTGCGTGGGCAGCAACTATGCAAAACATATTCAGGAGATGGGCAGCGCGACGCCAGAAGAGCCGGTCCTGTTCATTAAGCCTGAAACGGCGCTTTGCGATATCCGCCAGCCGCTGGCGCTGCCGCAGGGGCTGGGCTCGGTGCATCACGAAGTTGAGCTTGCCGTGCTGATCGGCGCGACGCTGCGCCAGGCCTCAGAAGAACATGTTCAGAAAGCGATTGCCGGTTACGGCGTGGCGCTGGATCTCACGCTGCGTGACGTGCAGGGCAAAATGAAGAAAGCAGGGCAGCCGTGGGAAAAAGCCAAAGGGTTTGATAATTCCTGCCCCATCTCGGCGTTTGTGCCGGTGAGCGAATTTACCGGCGATCCGCAGGACACCCCGCTTAGCCTGAAGATTAACGGCGAGATCCGCCAGCTGGGCACCACCGCGGACATGATCCACAAGATTGTGCCGCTGATCGCCTACATGAGCCGCTTCTTTACCCTGAAGCCGGGCGATGTGATCCTGACCGGAACCCCAGAAGGTGTTGGCCCGCTGCTCAGCGGTGACGAGCTCGAGGTCGGTTTTAACGGCCTGTCGCTGAAAACCCGCGTGCTGTAACCCCATCTTGCCGCCTGAAGAGGGCGGCAAAACTTGCAACAACGTGCCAGACTCGTTATAAGGTGCGCTTTCTTTTGACGTGTGGACATCCTGATGAACGACATCCCTTTCTGGCAAAGCAAAACTCTCGACGACATGACCGATGCGGAATGGGAATCATTGTGCGACGGCTGCGGGCAGTGCTGCCTGCACAAGCTGATGGATGAAGATACCGATGAAATCTACTTCACCAACGTTGCCTGCAAGCAGTTAAACATTAAAACCTGCCAGTGCCGCAACTATGAGCGCCGGTTTGAATTTGAGCCTGACTGCATCAAGCTAACCCGGGATAATCTGCCGACGTTTGAATGGCTGCCGCATACCTGCGCGTATCGCCTGCTGGCGGAAGGGAAAGGTCTGCCTGACTGGCATCCGCTGTTAACCGGTTCAAAAGCGGCGATGCACGGTGAACGCATTTCGGTGCGCCACATCGCGGTGAAAGAGTCCGAGGTGCGTGACTGGGAAGACCACATCATGAACCACCCGACCCGTTGAGATTAAAAAACCCGCCGAGGCGGGTTTTTTATTGTGTTTGTGCGGCCTGATGCCCTCACCACAACCCTCTCCCGCGGGAGAGGGCGCAAACACTTAAAACGGCAACCGAGGTTGCCGTTTTGCTTTTACCTTCCAAAAAGATCGCGTTTCTTCGGTTTGAACGGCTGAGCGATCAGCACCAGCAGCGCCACGACGAAGTAGGCGGCAAAAATACCCACCAGCCACTGCGGCATCTCCAGCGTCAGGAATTCCCACTGACGAACGGAGCAGTCACCGGATGCGACAAACACCTGCGGCAGCCATTTGTCCAGCGGCAGCCAGCTTGGGAAGCGGGCGGCAAAATCACAGGTCATAAACGGTGACGGATGCAGTTGCATCATGGTGTGCTGCCAGGAGAGTTCAATCCCTTTCCAGGCGCTGTAGATCCAGATGGCAATACCGGCATAGCGAAGCGGCGATTTTGGGGCAATCGCGCCGACCAGGCCCGCACCCATAATGCCGAACAGCGCGCAGCGTTCATAAATACAAAGCACGCAAGGTTTCAGTCCCATTACATGCTGGAACCACAGCGCGACCATTTCCAGCGCAAAGGCGGTCAGGGCCATTAACAACCACGCTCCGCGACCGCGGGAGCACTGGTTTAAAAATCTCAACATAATCATTTCCCTGGAACATGCTTAGAAAGCGCAGTGTAAACGAATTCGTTTTTCGCGCCACCTGTACCTGGCGAAATAAAACGTAATTGGATGTTTATCGTGCGAAAAGGCAAACGGGCAGCAAACTGCCCGAGATGCATAGTTTACTGCGCCGCAAGTATACCCGCTTGTATCAACCATTGCGTACAGGGAATAAGGGTAATTTTGACGCAAAGCAATCCGACGATCGTGAGCACCAGCGTATAGGGCAGCGCCATCCACACCATCCTGCCATAAGAAAGACGTATGAGCGGCGCGAGGGCGGAGGTCAGCAGGAACAGGAAGGCGGCCTGGCCATTTGGCGTCGCCACCGACGGCAGGTTGGTGCCGGTATTGATCGCCACCGCCAGCAGCTCAAACTGTCCGGCGCTGATAACGCCTTGCTCCATGGCCGCTTTGGCCTCGTTGATGTAGACCGTCCCGACGAAGACGTTATCTGAGATCGACGAGAGCAGGCCGTTAAACAGGTAGAACAGCGACAGCTGAGCATCCGGTGACGCCTGTAATACAAAGGCAATAATCGGCGCGAAGAGATGCTGGTCGATAATCACGGCCACGACGGCAAAGAACACCGCCAGCAGGGCGGTAAACGGCAGGGCTTCGGTAAACGCTTTACCGATGGCATGTTCGTCCGTCACGCCGGTAAAGGTGGTGGCGAGAATAATGACTGACAGGCCAATCAGCCCCACTTCGGCAAGATGGAACGCCAGCGCCGCGATAAGCCAGACGCCGATGATCCCCTGAGCAATCAGTCGTAGCGTCTCCTGGCGCGTCCGCTGGCTTCGGCTCTGCACATCGAATTTATGCAGTTCCTGACGTACCGGCTCCGGGAGCTGCGCTCCATAGCCGAAGAGGCGAAACTTCTCCACCAGCAGACAGGTCGCCAGACCGCAGATCAGCACCGGTACGCTCACCGGGGCCATTCTCAGGAAGAACTCACCGAAGTGCCAGCCCGCCGCTTTGGCAATGATCAGGTTTTGCGGCTCGCCCACCATGGTCATCACGCCGCCCAGCGCGGTACCCACGCCGGCATGCATCATCAGGCTGCGCAGAAACGCGCGGAACTGTTCCAGCACGTCACGGTTATGCGTCTCGACGTGGCTGTCATCCTGCAGGTCCTCATTTGGGCGAGAGGAGGCCACACGGTGATAAATACCGTAAAACCCAACCGCAACGCTTATCACCACCGCGACGACCGTCAGCGCATCCAGGAAGGCCGACAGGAAGGCGGCGGCAAGGCAAAACGCCAGCGAGAGGAACATTTTCGACGGAATGCTGAGCAGCAGGCGCGTGAAGATGAACAGCAGCAGCTGTTTCATAAAGTAGATGCCCGCCACCATAAAGATCAGCAGCAGAAGCACTTCGAGATTTGACGCCAGCTCTGCTTTGACATGCTCGGCGCTGGTCATACCGATGACGACGGCTTCAAACGCCAGCAATCCGCCCGGCAGCAGGGGATAACATTTCAGCGCCATGGCCAGGGTGAAGATAAACTCCGCCACCAGCAGCCAGCCGGCGATAAAGGGATTCACGCTAAAAATGATGGGATTTACGACCAGGAAAACCAGCAGTATCAGTTTATACCAGTCAGGAGACTGACCTAAAAAATTGCGCCATAGCGCGCGCCCAAAAGAAATTTCCACAACAGACGTCCTTCCCGTCAAGTAAGACAAAACATCAGTATACGCAAAAATCGCGGCCTGGAGGCGGATAAGGCTGCATTGTAAATTTCACAAAAATGAAACGGCGATCCCTCTTTTCTCTCTTTGCCGTGCTACCTGCCACTGGCTGCCTCTGGTATGATGAGTCCAATTTGCTAAAGCTGTGTAATGGAAATCTCACTATGGTCATTAAGGCGCAGAGCCCGGCGGGTTTCGCGGAAGAGTACATCATTGAAAGCATCTGGAATAATCGTTTCCCTGCGGGGTCCATTCTTCCGGCTGAACGCGAACTCTCTGAACTGATTGGCGTCACTCGCACCACGCTGCGTGAGGTGCTCCAGCGGCTGGCGCGCGATGGCTGGTTGACGATCCAGCACGGCAAGCCGACGAAAGTAAACAACTTCTGGGAAACGTCCGGGCTGAACATTCTTGAAACGCTGGCGCGTCTCGACCATGAAAGCGTGCCGCAGCTCATTGATAATCTGCTCTCCGTTCGCACCAACATCGCGACGATCTTTATTCGTACCGCTTTCCGTCAGCATCCTGAAGATGCCCTTGCGGTACTGGCCACAGCGAACGAGGTAGAAGATCATGCCGATGCTTTTGCCACCCTCGATTACAACGTGTTTCGCGGCCTGGCGTTTGCCTCCGGCAACCCGGTGTACGGCCTGATCCTCAACGGTATGAAAGGGCTTTACACCCGCATTGGCCGCCACTACTTTGCCAACCCGGAAGCGCGTAGCCTGGCGCTGGGCTTCTACCATAAGCTGAGCAAGCTCTGTACTGAAGGCCTGCACGATCAGGTTTATGAGACGGTGCGCCGCTACGGTCATGATTCCGGTGAAATCTGGCACCGTATGCAGAAAACGCTGCCGGGTGATTTAGCGATTCAGACTCGCTAAATAAAAAACCTCTCATACGAGAGGTTTTTTTTCGTCGGGTGGCGCTACGCTTACCCGACCTACGGGTCTTGTAGGCCCGGTAAGCGTAGCGCCACCGGGCAAAAAAACTGCACTACAGCGTATTCAACCGCGCCGGGCAGCGTTCCAGCAGCTCGACGCTCCCGTCTTCATTCTGCTGCTCCAGCTGCACGTCAAAGCCCCACAGGCGATGCACATGCTTCAGCACCTCTTTACGCCCTTTATCCAGCGGCGCGCGATTGTGTGGGATATAGCGCAGCGTCAGGGAGCGGTCACCGCGCAAATCGACGTTCCAGACCTGAATATTAGGTTCAAGGTTGCTCAGGTTGTACTGGGAAGAGAGGCGAGAGCGGATCTCACGGTACCCCTCTTCGTTATGGATCGCGGAAATCTCCAGATAGTTGTTGCGGTCGTCGTCCAGTACGGTGAAGAAGCGGAAGTCACGCATGATCTTCGGCGACATAAACTGGCTGATGAAGCTCTCATCCTTAAAGTCGCGCATCGCAAAGTGCAGCGTTTCCAGCCAGTCAGAACCGGCGATATCCGGGAACCAGTACTTGTCTTCTTCCGTCGGCGACTGGCAGATGCGCTTAATGTCCTGGAACATGGCAAAGCCAAGCGCATACGGGTTTATTCCGCTGTACCACGGGCTGTTATAGGGCGGCTGGAACACCACGTTGGTATGGCTGTGGAGGAATTCCATCATGAACCGCTCGGTAACTTTCCCCTCGTCGTACAGATGGTTGAGGATGGTGTAGTGCCAGAAGGTCGCCCAGCCTTCGTTCATGACCTGCGTCTGCTTTTGCGGGTAAAAATACTGGCTCACCTTGCGCACGATGCGCAGGATCTCACGCTGCCACGGCTCCAGCAGCGGGGCGTTCTTCTCCATAAAATAGAGCAGGTTTTCCTGCGGCTCGGACGGATAGCGACGCGCTTCGGCGATCGTTTTTTCCTCCTCACGCTTCGGCAGAGTACGCCACAGCATGTTCACCTGGCTTTGCAGGTACTCTTCGCGGCTTTTCTGCCGGGCCTTCTCCTCCTGCAGGGAGATTTTCTGCGGGCGTTTATAGCGGTCCACGCCGTAGTTCATCAGCGCGTGGCAGGAGTCGAGCAGTTTTTCCACTTCGTCCACGCCGTAACGCTCTTCGCAGTCGGTGATGTATTTACGGGCGAAGATCAGGTAATCGACGATGGAGCTGGCATCCGTCCAGCTGCGGAACAGGTAGTTATTCTTGAAAAATGAGTTGTGCCCGTAGCAGGCGTGCGCCATCACCAGCGCCTGCATGGTAATGGTGTTCTCTTCCATCAAATAGGCGATGCACGGATTGGAGTTAATCACAATCTCATACGCCAGCCCCTGCTGGCCGTGCTTATACAGCCGCTCGGTTTCAATAAATTTTTTACCAAACGACCAGTGCGGATAGTTAATCGGCATCCCGACGCTGGAGTAAGCGTCCATCATCTGTTCGGACGTAATGACTTCAATCTGATGGGGATAGGTATCCAGACGATACAGCTTTGCGACCCGGTCGATTTCGGCGAGGTAAACATCCAGCAGCTCGAAGGTCCAGTCGGGTCCATCGCTCAGACGAGTGTTGTCCTTGTTCAGGGAATCAATAGTAGCCATTAGCGCGCCCTCGTTGTGGGTGCTCTCTCTGTCTGGAGAGCCTCCTTTCAAGCATAGATCAACGTGTTAAAAAGCGTGCTGGGGCAGAAATTTTTTCTTTGCGATTTCGCGTTTTTGATACGGCAAAAAAACGGTATGCCTCAGCATATTATGCTGGTTAAAAATAACGCGCAGCAGGAGATCCCAAATTAGCACTATCCCCTGATGCTGGGGGATGTGTGAGGTAAGTCACCATAAAAAAGTCGTATGTTGAATAATATTTTCAACTAGGTTATCAATCTGTAATTAGAAGATTGTTCTTTTGCACATAATGGAGTGGCTATGCGTGTTGTCATACTGGGAAGTGGTGTCGTTGGGGTAACCAGCGCCTGGTATTTAAGTCAGGCGGGACATGACGTAACCGTTATCGATCGTGAATCCGGCCCCGCGCTTGAAACCAGCGCGGCGAACGCCGGGCAAATCTCTCCGGGGTATGCGGCGCCGTGGGCTGCGCCGGGCGTTCCGCTGAAAGCGATTAAATGGATGTTCCAGCGCCACGCGCCGCTGGCCATCAGCCTTGACGGCACGCAGTTCCAGCTGAAGTGGATGTGGCAGATGCTGCGCAACTGCGACACCCGCCACTACATGGAGAACAAAGGGCGCATGGTGCGCCTGGCGGAATACAGCCGCGACTGTCTGAAAGCGCTGCGCGCGTCGACGGGGATTGAGTATGAAGGCCGCCAGGGTGGCACGCTACAGCTGTTCCGCACCGAGCAACAGTACGAGAATGCCACCCGCGATATCGCCGTGCTGGAAGATGCCGGCGTGCCGTACCAGCTGCTGGAAGCCAGCCAGCTTGGCCAGGTTGAACCGGCGCTGGCGGAAGTGGCGCATAAGCTGACCGGTGGCCTGCGCCTGCCGAATGACGAAACCGGCGACTGCCAGCTCTTTACGCAACGTCTGGCGCAAATGTGCGAGCAGGCGGGGGTGAAGTTCCGCTTTAACACCTCCGTCGACAAGCTGCTGTCGGAAGGTGAAAAAATTTACGGCGTGAAGTGCGGCGACGAGGTGATCAAAGCCGATGCCTACGTGATGGCGTTTGGTTCGTACTCCACCGCCATGCTGAAAGGCATTCTCGACATTCCGGTTTATCCGCTGAAGGGCTACTCGCTGACCATTCCGGTGAAAGAAGAGAGCGGCGCGCCGGTCTCGACCATTCTGGATGAAACCTACAAAATCGCCATTACCCGCTTCGACAACCGCATTCGCGTGGGCGGCATGGCGGAGATCGTGGGCTTCAACACCGAACTGCTGCAGCCGCGTCGTGAAACGCTGGAGATGGTCGTGGGCGATCTCTTCCCGCGCGGAGGTTTTGTTGAGCAGGCAACGTTCTGGACCGGCCTGCGTCCGATGACCCCGGACGGCACGCCGATCGTGGGCCGCACGCCTTTTAAAAACCTGTGGACCAATACCGGCCACGGCACGCTTGGCTGGACGATGGCCTGCGGATCGGGCCAGCTGCTGAGCGACCTGATTTCCGGGCGCACGCCGGCAATTCCGTTTGACGATTTAAGCGCCGCACGCTATCAATCGGGGTTTACGCCTTCGCGTCCACAGCATCTGCACGGCGCGCATAGCTAAGGAGCTGTCATGTCCCGTCCTGTTCTGGCCCAGCTGAACCTGCAGGCCCTGAAGGATAATCTGCAAATTGTTCGTCGGGCGGCACCCGGTTCGCGCGTCTGGTCGGTGGTGAAAGCGAATGCCTACGGCCACGGTATCGATCGTATCTGGAGCGCGCTGAGCGCGACCGACGGCTTTGCGCTCCTGAATCTGGAAGAGGCCATTCTGCTGCGCGAGCGCGGCTGGAAAGGGCCTATACTGCTGCTGGAGGGCTTCTTCCACGCGGACGATCTTCCGCTGCTGGACAAGTACCGTCTGACCACCAGCGTTCACAGCAACTGGCAGATTAAGGCGATCCAGGATGCGAAACTTCATGCTCCGCTGGATATCTATCTCAAGGTGAACAGCGGCATGAACCGCCTGGGCTTCCAGCCTGAGCGGGTGCATACGGTCTGGCAGCAGCTGCGCGCCATGAAGAACGTGGGCGAAATGACGCTGATGGCGCATTTTGCCGACGCGGAAAAACCCGACGGTATTGCCGATGCCATGATCCGCATTGAGCAGGCGGCAGAAGGGCTGGATTGCCCGCGCTCGCTGTCGAACTCGGCGGCCACGCTCTGGCATCCCGAGGCGCACTACAACTGGGTGCGTCCTGGGATCGTTCTGTACGGCGCGTCTCCCTCAGGCCAGTGGCAGGACATCGCCAACAGCGGCCTGAAGCCGGTCATGACCCTGCGCAGTGAAATCATTGGCGTGCAGACGCTGAAGGCCGGTGATACGGTGGGCTACGGCAGCCGCTACCGGGCACAGGGCGAGCAGCGGATTGGCATCGTGGCGGGCGGCTATGCCGACGGCTACCCGCGCATCGCGCCGACCGGCACGCCGGTCTGGGTCGATGGGGTTCGCACGGGAACGGTGGGCACCGTATCAATGGATATGCTGGCCGTTGACCTGACGCCATGCCCGCAGGCGGGCATCGGTTCACCGGTCGAGCTGTGGGGTAACGAAATTAAGATTGATGACGTTGCTGCCGCTGCGGGCACGGTGGGGTACGAATTGATGTGCGCGCTGGCACCGAGAGTACCGGTTGTGACGGTGTAACGGATGGTTGTGTCGGGTGGCGGCTTCGCCTTACCCGACCTACAAAAACTTCGAACGTAGGCCGGGTAAGCGTTAGCGCCACCCGGCAAAAAAACGCTACTCGGTTTCCTCTTCCATCGGCCTGACGCCGACTTTTCTCACCGCGTTATCTTCTTTCTCCGCAACCGTCCAGATCATCCCGGCGAACTCTACCTGGTCGCCAACGACGGGGGCCGCCCCCAGCAGTTGCTGAATGATTTCCCCTAACGTTTGCTGCTTGTCGCGGTACTCCAGCCCTTCATCAAGGCCGTAAATCAGCGCTACATCGGCAAACTTGGCGCTGGCTTCCAGAATAAAATCGCCGAAGAAACGCTGATCCAGCGCCACCGGAGGCGACTGGCTGAACAGCTTGCCCAGCGCGGGCAGATCGCGCTCGCGGCCAATGACGCAGAGAATATCCCCTTCGCGCAGGCGGGTGCTGCCGGTAGGGTGCAGCAGGACATTATCGCGGAACAGGGCGGCAATGCGCGTTTCGGCCGGCATGTGCAAATCGCGCAGCGAGGCCCCCACGCACCATTTGTCGGCGCTCAGCTGATAGACGAACTGTTCCCACGGGTTCTCCGGATGAATGTCGAGCCCCACGCGGGAGACCGGCCAGCCCACGGGAGGGACCACCACTTTGGCTTTTTTCGCGGCCCACCCGAGCGAGGTTCCCTGGAACAGCAGTGAAATCAGCACCACGAAGAACGCCACGTTAAAGAACAGCCGCGCGTTATCCAGACCGGCCATCATCGGGAAAACGGCAAGGATAATCGGCACCGCGCCTCGCAGGCCCACCCAGCTGATAAACACCCGCTCGCGCAGGTTGAAGCCGCGAAACGGCAGCAGACCCGCAAACACCGACAGCGGACGGGCGAAGAAGATCATCCACGCGGACAGCAGCAGCGCCGGAACGGCGATCGGCAGCAGATCCGATGGCGTAACCAGAAGGCCGAGCACCAGGAACATGCCGATCTGCGCCAGCCAGGCCAGACCGTCAAAGTTCTGCAAAATGGCATGCCGGTTGCGAATAGGGCGGTTGCCCATCAGGAACCCGCAGAGGTAGACGGCGAGGATGCCGCTGCCGTCCAGCGCGGTGGTGACGGCAAAAATGAGTATACCGCCGCTCAGCGCCAGCAGGGGGTAAAGCCCCGCGGGCAGCGAGATGCGGTTGATCGTCTGCTGTAGCAGATAGCCCCCCGCCAGTCCGATGACAATCCCCAGACCGAACTGCTGCAGGATATGTAACGCAAACATCCAGCTCAGCCCGCTTTCATGCTGCTGAATCATCTCGATAAGCGTAATGGTGAGAAACACCGCCATCGGATCGTTGCTGCCGGACTCAATCTCCAGCGTGGAGCCAACGCGTTCGTTAAGCCCTTTTCCGCCGAGCAGAGAAAATACCGCTGCCGCATCGGTTGAGCCCACGATAGCGCCAATCAGCAAACCTTCCATGATATTGAGATGGAAAAGCCACGCGGCCATCATTCCGGTGAGGCCAGAGGTAATCAACACGCCGACCGTGGCGAGCGACAGCGCAGGCCCTAAGGCCACGCGGAAGGAGCTAGCCTGGGTGCGCATCCCGCCGTCCAGCAGGATCACCGCCAGCGCGAGGTTACTCACCATGTAGGCGAAGGGGTAGTTATCGAATGGGATACCGCCAATGCCATCAATGCCGGCGAGCATGCCGATGGCGAGGAAAATGACAAGAATAGGTATGCCGAGACGCGATGAAAATGAACTTAATAAAATACTGCTGGTTACAAGGACGGAACCCAAAATGAAAAGACTGATTATCGCTGCGGCATCCAATGTTCTCTTACTCCCACCTCAATGTTAACGCTGTTACTAAAACCCTAACATATTAACAACGGCAACAGCGTTTTATTAAGGGGGTATAACGGCTTTTTTATGCCTTTATGACAGGATGGCCGCTGATGGTCAGCCGACTGCCGGAATCGTTGTGGATCAGGGAGGCATGCGCCCCCAGCGCCAGGGTCACGGTTTGCTGCTCATGGCCGAAATCCAGACCCGTGATGACCGGAATATCCAGCCGCGAGCGAACGAAGTCGACCATGGTCTCCAGGGAGTAACCCGCGTCATAGTCATTCGGAGCAGAGCCGCTGAAGCTGCCCAGCACAATCGCAGACTGGCGTTCAAGAATACCGGCATGATAAAGCTGCAACAGCATGCGCTCGACGCGGAACGGATGTTCGTTGATGTCTTCCAGCACCAGAATGCCGTCCTCGATTTGCGGCATCCACGGCGTGCCGATCAGCGAGACCAGCATCGCCAGGTTACCGCCCCAGAGCTGGCCATCACACTCCCAGTGCGGTCCATTACCTTGCCACTCCACGCTGTAGGTGGGGTTACGCAGCGCGCGCCAGAAATGTTCCACGGTAAACGCATCCAGCTCCGGCGCGCCGAAGTTACCGGCCAGCATCGGACCGCTGAAGGTGATCACGTTATGCAGGGCCAGCAGCCCGAGCTGGATGACGGTGAAATCGCTGTGGCCGCAAATCAGCAGCGGATCCTGCTGCTGGCGCTGTGCCAGCCCCTGCCAGTCAATGCTCTCCAGCAATCGGCTCGCACCGTATCCGCCGCGCACGGCAAGCACAATCCGGTTTTCGCCCTTCAGGTTCACCAGGCTATTGATATCATTCAGCCTCTGCGCTTCGGTACCGGCAAAACGCTGCTGGCGGCGGGGGATAATCGTCTGATTTTCTACCTGATGACCCGACTCCAGCAAACGCTGAACGCCCCGCTGCGCCGCGTCCTGGTTAATGCAGTAGCCCGACGGCGCGATGAGATGAAACTGAGACATGGCAATTCCTTGCTGAATGAGAAACTAATTGTCTATATCATGCCGCTTATACGCCGCCTGCTTCAAGAGGCGGCGCACCGCGATGACCGGCTATAAGGATAGATGACGTGAAATTGAGATGGTTTGCTTTTTTGATTGTGCTGCTTGCTGGCTGTAGTTCAAAACATGATTATCAAAACCCACCCTGGAACCCGGAAGTGCCGGTGAAACGGGCCATGCAGTGGATGCCGATCAGTGAACAAGCCGGGAAGGCCTGGGGCGTCAGCCCGCGTCTCATCACGGCGATCATTGCGGTGGAGTCCGGCGGAAATCCCACGCTTGTCAGCAAATCCAACGCGGTGGGCCTGATGCAGCTTAAAGCGTCAACGGCGGGGAAAGAGGTTTACCGCTATATGGGCTGGAGCGGCCAGCCGTCAACCAGCGAGCTGAAAAACCCGGAACGCAACATTTCAATGGGCACGGCCTATCTGAGCATTATGGAGCACGGCGTGCTGAAGGGCATTAAGGATCCGGAGGTGATGCAGTACGCGCTGGTGGTGTCTTACGTTAACGGTGCTGGCGCGTTGCTCAGAACCTTCTCCTCTGACCGCAAAGAGGCGATAGAAGAGATTAACGGCATGGACAAAGACGAATTCTTTGAACATGTGGCGAAAAATCATCCGGCACCACAGGCGCCTCGTTATATCTGGAAAGTACAGAAAGCGATGGATGCCATGTAATGCCGCAGACGGGCGGCGGTCACGCTGCCCGATGTTTCTTACAGAACTTTATTTGCGCGTTCCCGCGCCTCCCGCTCGAGAGAATAGATAATGCGCTGAAGCTCGCGCTCTGCACCGGGCCCGACGTTCAGGAAACGGAAGCTCAGGCGCGGCGTGGTGATGGTTTCATTTTTGCTGTCCACAACGGTACGGTCGCTGATGGCAATCAGCTGTGCATCGAAATAAAAGCGACCCCAGCCCCCCATATCCAGTTCAATTTGCGTGAACCGCATGCCCTCTACCAGGCCATCGGGTTTCGGCGTATCCATCAGCGCGCCCATGCCGCCCAGCGACAGGTCGAAGAGGCGGAAGCGGATCTCTTTTTTGTCCGGCATTTTGGCCTTACAAAAATAGGCGGGGTGAAGCGGGGCGCTGATGCGGAAATATTCACGACGCTGGACAAACCAGAGGTTGGTGGGAAGCGGGGTAACAAAAGCAGGCAGTCCCTGGTATTCGCTCAGTTCCAGCCGCGTCAGGACAAACTCCACTTTGGCACCCTGCGTTTCGGCCATCACCGCGATATTCTCCGCTTTCAGCGCCGCGCGGTTTTCATACTCCTGACTGCCTAAATCAATCACCAGCCGCTCCTGCGAGGCGTCAAGGATCTTGCTGATGAACTGATTATTCGACCAGCTGATGCGCAGCGGCACTTCACCTTTTTGCAGGTCGCGTAATACCCCTAATACAGCCAGCGGATTTTGCTTGAGGAACTGCTCACTGTAATGACTCACGCCGGATGGCTCCTTGATTGATGACAGACTGTCTTAGCGTTATCGGCAATCTGCAATGAAACTTAATACAAACCGGTGAGTTTTTTTTGCCTGTTTAAGCAAAGATAAGTCGGTGAGATGAAAATGGTTTTCCGGCGATGACCTATACTTACGTTAGCTGTGCAGAAGGTTTTCTGTGCACGCGTTAAACCTGCAAGAGGGCATCGCTATGGGTATCATCGCCTGGATTATCTTTGGTCTTATTGCTGGCGCTATCGCTAAACTGATCATGCCGGGAAACGATGGTGGCGGCTTTATTTTGACCTGTGTACTCGGGGTCGTTGGTGCGGTTGTGGGCGGCTGGCTGGCGACGATGTTTGGTTTTGGAGGCAACATAAGTGGTTTCGACCTGCACAGTTTTCTGGTCGCTGTCGTGGGTGCCATTGTGGTGCTGGGCATATTCAGGTTACTGCGACGAGCATAAATTGACGTAAACGGCTCTCTGCGGAGGGCCGTTTTTTTGCCTGAGTATTGATTTGTTAATCTAAATGATAATAATTGTCGTTCCGTATTGCATCTGACAACAAGACGACATTATGAATACCTCACGCTTTACGCTTTGCGCCCTGGCAGGCGCCGTTACGCTGGCATTGCAGGCCCCGGCATTCGCCGAAGAATCCACCATCGTCGTCACGGGCTCAGAGCAGGGCAGTGCACTGCCGGCCTGGACGAACAGCGGCACGAAATCGGCCGTTGCCGAAAGTAAAACGCCGCAGGTCATCACGACCCTCTCTGCGCCGGAAATTGAAAAGCGTCACGCGAATTCGGTGAATGAAATCCTGCGCTATGCCCCAGGCGTCTCAACCGAGGTGCGGGGCAATACCTCCTACATGAGCGAATATAAAATTCGTGGCTTTACCGTCGATCAGGAGTTCTACAACGGGCTGCAGCTGCCCTATAACGTCACCGGCAATACCAAAGCGCGCATCGATCCGCTGCTGATCGACAGCGTTGATATCCTGAAAGGCCCTTCATCGGTCCTTTACGGCGGCGGCTCGCCGGGCGGGCTGGTGAATATTCAAAGTAAAAAACCGCAGCGGGAAGCGCGAACGGAGATCGGCGTTAATACCGGAAACCGTAATCTGAAAGAGGGCTATCTCGATTCAACCGGGCAGATTGCCGACAGCGACTGGAACTACCGTCTGCTGGGCAAAGCCACGGAAAACGACGATCAGCCGCACACCACCCGGTATGAAAACTACCTGGTTGCGCCGTCCGTCACCTGGCAACCGGACAGCAAAACCCGCCTCACCCTGGACGCGCTGGCGCAAAACACCCCGAGCCTGACGCCGTCTAACCCGCTGCCGCTCAACTACCTGCGCTCAAAATACGCGGGCAAGCGCGATTACGCCGGAGACGAATGGAGCGGGTTTAAGCAGCGTCAGTGGATGCTGGGCTACAGCTTTGAACATGAGTTCGACAGCGGCTGGGGCTTTAACCAGAAGGCGCGCTATTTCGACGTCGATACCCACCAGCGCAGCGTCTACGCGACAGGGACGGGAAGCGAGGTGTATCAGCTCAACCGCTTTGCTTACACCACCGATGAAGACCTTAAGAGCTTCAACATCGACAACCAGGTGACCAAAACCGTTGCGCTGGGCGACTGGAAACACCATCTGCTGGCCGGGTTTGACTATCAGAAGCTTAACTCCCATTTCCACTATCGCTACGCGTCGGCCACGCCGGGTATCGATATGCGGCATCCTGACTATTCGCAAATCCAGGAAAGCGCGCTGGGGCTCTATACCGCCCAGAAAAACCGTCTCAGCTATCAGCAGAACGGCTATTACTTACAGGATCAGGTAGAGTTTGGCGGCCTCAACCTGCTGGGCAGCCTGCGCTACGACGATTACCGCTCCGTCACCACCAACTACCTGCAAAACGGTGATAAAGCCTGGGTATCGCAGGACCGCGTCACCAAACGTCTGGGCGCGCTTTACGCCTTCGATAACGGGATTTCGCCATTTATCAGCTATTCAGAAGGTTTTGCGCCGGTGTCACCGCAGGGAACGCTCGTGGCGAAAGACGTCAAGCCAACCACCAGCAGGCAGGTGGAGGGTGGGGTGAAATATCTGCTGGCCGACTACGCCACCACCTTTACCGCCTCGGTGTTTAACATCCGTCAGAAAAATGTCGTCACCTCCGACCCGGGCTTCCTGAACTATCGTCAGACTGGGGAAGTGGAATCTAAAGGGGCAGAGCTGTCCGCCATCAGCCGTCCGACGGACAGCCTGACGCTGATTGCCAACTATGCGTACACCCACGCGATCAACCGGGAAGATGACAAGTACAAAGGTAAACGTCCAACGCAGGTCCCGGAGAATGCCTTCAACCTCTGGGGTGATTACACCTTTGAGAACACGCCGCTGAAAGGACTGATGCTGGGGGCGGGCGCACGCTACACCGGGCCGATGGAAATCTCTCCGGCAAACGACGCGGGTAAACTCGGGGGCACTACGCAGTACGATCTGGCGGCTTCCTACCGGATGGGCGAAATCCTGCCCTCGCTGGCAGGGCTAACGCTTAAGGCCAGCGCGCAGAACATCACCAATAAAGAGACGTTGACCTGCTACGACGCGACCAACTGCTGGATCGGGCGTGACAGGACGTATCAGCTAGGGGCGAGTTACAGTTTCTAAGTAACTCCCTGTGAGTTCAAAATGTAGGCCGGGTAAGGCGTAGCCGCCACCCGGCAATACTCCCTTACTGCGCCGCAGCTTTCACCGGCGCAGCCTCATCATTCGCCGCAGGCTGATTCTCCGGCACGCTGTCGCACGGTTTTTCTTTCGGGCAGACCCGATCCAGCATTTTCAGCGTCACGCCGTTACTCCAGCCGAAGCCGTCCTGCAGCGGATATTCCCCGCCGCCGCCGCCCGTACCGGTTGTCGACACGTCATACTTCTCGACCAGTTTCTTTTCCCTGTCGTAAGTATGCTGAACGTTCTTCAGGAAGCGCCAGGTCACGTCCATCGAGACCTTCTCTTGGCCGTAGTTCTGCAGCCCTTCCGCGGCCACCCACTGCAGCGGGGCCCAGCCGTTTGGCGCATCCCACTGCTGGCCACTGTTGACGGTGGTGGTCGCAATACCGCCCGGTTTCAACAGGCGCGACGAGGTTGCCGCGGCGACTTTATCGGCCCGATCCTGTGCCGCCGCCTTCACGTAAAGCGGGAACAGGGCTGCCGCCGTGAGCTGATTGCGTACCTTCTTGCTCTTCAGATCGTAATCCGCGTACCAGCCCTCTTTATCATTCCACAGGTGGCTCTCGATGGCTTTCTGACGCGCCGTTGCCAGCGCCTCGTATTTGCTTGCGCTGGCGGCGTCGCCACTCTCCTGGCCTGCCCGCGCCAGCAGTTTTTCCATCTTGAACATCAGGGCGTTCAGGTCCACGGGGACAATGCTGGTGGTCCGGATGGTGCCGAGCTTTTGCGGGTCGTCCATCCAGCGGGAGCTAAAGTCCCAGCCCGAGGCCGCAGCGGAACGCAGATCGCGGTAGATCTCGGTCGCAGGTCGGTTAGGGTTACTTTTCGCGGTATTCACATCGTCAAGCCAGGACTCCGGGCGCGGGGTATCGCGGTCGTCCCAGTAGCGGTTGAGGATAGCGCCATCATCCAGCTTCACCACGCGCTTGTTAGCCTGCCCCGGCTGAAGGGCGTCGACGCCGTCCATCCAGTAGGCATACTCTTTCTCCATCTGCGGACGATACTTCTTCAGCGCATCGCTGTCGTGCGTTGCCAGCAGTTCCACCATCAGCGAGAAGAACGGCGGCTGGGATCGGCTCAGGTAATAGCTGCGATTGCCGTTGGGAATGTGGCCGAAGGTGTCAATCTCATACGCAAAGTTATCCACCATGTCGCTGATTTTGTCCCAGTGATCGCTCTCTGCCAGGCCCAGCATGGTGAAATAGCTGTCCCAGTAGTAGACCTCGCGGAAACGTCCGCCGGGCACAACGTAAGGTTTGGGTAACGGCAGCAGGGAATCCCATTTGTTGCTGGCTTTATCCGTGGTGCGCGTCAGTACGGGCCAGAGATCGTCAATGTGCTCACGTAAACTTTGTCCAGCAGGCGGAACATATTTTTCCCCTTCCGCAGGGAGCGTAAAGTTCATCTCGACAAAGTGGCGTAAGTCAAAGCTGGACTGCGTGTGCTGCATCCGATAGTCCGCCAGAATCATCAGCGGGTCGCTTTTGGGGACGGCATCAGCGAAGGTTTTCTGGTCGGGAAACAGTTTGGCGCTTTGCACATCATTAAACAGCGGGCCCAGCAAAATATCGGGTGAGGCTGTCTGGGCTGCGGGGCTATCGTCGGCATAACCGAATGTCGTTACGCCGAGCAGCGCGCCTCCTAACGCAAGGGGCAAGAACGCGGGGCGTAGTGTACGAGGTCTTATCATTAGTTCGTCTCCTGTCTTCACTAAACAGCGTGACCGCTGTTGTCAATCACCTGAAAACCTTAGACGAATATTGCCCGCTTCGCGTTAAATATTGCTGGCCAGTCAAACCTCTTCCGGCGTCTGGCTGGCTTCCCGCAGCGTGCCCGGCGCATGCCCGATAATGCGCTTAAATGCCCGGCTAAATGCCGCCAGAGAGCCGTACCCCAGCCGCAGCGCGACGGCTTCAATCGGCTGATTTTCGTGGCGAATGTACTGAATGGCCAGCCGCATCCTCAGCTCGCTGAGATATTTTGCCGGGGTGGTTCCCGTCGCGGCCAGAAACCGTTCGGCGAACACGGAACGGGACGTGCCCGCTTCTTTTGCCAGATCCGCCACGCTCCAGTTCAGGCCGGGCTGCTGATGCATGGCGTAAATGGCCCGGCTCAGGCGCGGGTCGCGCAGAACCTGCACCCAGCCGGTGGCTTTACCACAGCCGCCTTCAACCCAGCCGCGCACGATTAACGCCGCCACCACGTCGGCCAGGCGCGCGAGGATCCCGGCGTACCCGGCCTGACGCGCCACGGATTCCCGCTCCATAGCCGCCAGCAGCGGGTGGATCTCCGGCCAGGTGGACATCAGCCGGCTGACCATCATCACTTCCGGCATCGCCTTGATCAGCGGCTGCATCCCGCCCAGCTCAAAATCCATGCACCCGCTAAAGATGATGGTGTTCTCGCTTTCCGGGCAGGGCTCGCAGGTGATGGCGCAGACCGAGCTGCAGATAGGCTCGCTGGGAAAGTCGCTGACCGGGGTAATGGTGGCACGCTCGTCGGAGAGCAGGGCATGGGAATTGCCGCCAGGAATAAACAGGGCATCGCCGCTGCTCAGCTGAAAGGCCGCACCGCTCTCCATTCGCAGCAGGGCGCTGCCGTGGCTCACGAAATGAAACTGCGCTTTGCCGGGGGCGTGGTGGAACGCGACGCCAAACGGCGAGCTGGCTTCAATCCGCCGGTATTTCACTCCTGACAGGCGCATGCCGCGTAAAAGTTCGCTGATCAGATCGGGTGACTGTACGGTCATGGCGCAACTCCGGACGAATAATCAATAAGTGGAGATTATATGTCATAGATCGTCCAGGGTGAACCTTCTATGCTTTTGCGACAGTTGTCACATTTTTATAACGGGAGAAAAACAGATGAATTCATGTGTCGCGGCGAGCGAGGCGGTAGCGCCTGCAAAACCCGCTTGGCGGGCCGTCTATTCACTGGGGCTGGGGGTGTTTGGTTTGATTACGGCAGAATTTCTGCCCGCCAGTCTGTTAACGCCGATGGCCGCGAGCCTGGGCGTAAGTGAGGGAATGGCCGGACAGGCCGTCACCGCCACCGCGCTGGTGGCGCTGGTGACCGGGCTGCTGATTACGCCAGCCACCAAAAGTATCGACCGCCGCTGGGTGCTGATGTTTTTCTCGGTCCTGCAAATTATCTCCAGCCTGCTGGTGGCCTTTGCGCCGACGCTGCACGTGTTGCTGATGGGACGTCTGCTGCTGGGCGTAGCCATCGGGGGATTCTGGGCGATGTCAACGGCGACGACGATGCGTCTGGTTCCGGCGGATAAAGTGCCGAAGGCGCTGGCGGTGATCTTCTCCAGCGTATCGATTGCCACGGTGGTCGCGGCGCCGCTCGGCAGCTATCTGGGCAGCCTGATCGGCTGGCGCAACGTCTTTGTGCTCTGCATCCTGCCGAGCATGCTGGCGCTGCTGTGGCAGCTCTGGGTACTGCCGTCCATGAAGCCGGAGAGCAGCGGCAGCCTGAGTACGCTGTTCCGCGTGCTGCGTCGTCCGGGGATGATCGGCGGCATGCTGGCGACCATCCTGATCTTCAGCGGTCATTTCGCCTTCTTTACCTACCTGCGTCCGTTCCTGGAAACGGTGGGTCAGGCGAGCGTTGAGACCATTTCGCTGATCCTGCTCGGCTTTGGGCTGGCCAACTTTGTCGGCACCTCCGTTGCCGGGCATCTGCTGGCACGCAATCTGCGCCTGACGCTGGCGCTGGTGCCGTTCGCGATGGGCGTTCTCGCGCTCACGATGGTGGCGTTTGGTCATCTGGCTATGCTGGACGGGTTCCTGGTTGCGCTGTGGGGCTTTGCATTTGGTCTGGTTCCGGTGGGCTGGTCAACCTGGCTTGCTACCACCGTTCCGGATGAAGCCGAAAGTGCAGGAGGGCTGCTGGTGGCCTCAATTCAGCTGGCAATCAGTGCCGGTGCGGCCGGGGGCGGGGCGGTATTTGACCTCAACGGCGCCAGCGGCGTATTCGCGGGAAGCGGTTTCCTGCTGGTGATGGCGATGGTGATTGTGTTTATGGGTGTAAAAGTTAAAGCAGAGTGAATTATTTGCCGGGTGAGCGCATGTGCCACCCGGCTTCAGGCTTACAGCCCTTTCTTATCCATCAGCACCGCCAAATCCACCAGGCGGTTAGAGAAGCCCCACTCGTTGTCGTACCACGCCAGGATCTTCACCATGTTCCCGCCAATCACCAGCGTGGAAAGCCCGTCGATAATTGAGGAACGTGGGTCGCCCTGGTAATCGCTGGAGACCAGCGGTTCATCGCTATAGCCCAGAATGCCTTTCAGGGGCCCGCTGGCGGCAGCATTGCGGAACGCGTTATTCACCTCCTCGGCGGTCACGTTCCGGCTCAGCGTTACCGTCAAATCCACAATCGACACCACCGGCACCGGCACGCGCAGGGAGTACCCGGTCAGTTTGCCGTCAAGAGAGGGGATCACTTTCCCCAGCGCTTTCGCCGCGCCGCTGGAGTAAGGCACAATCGACAGCGCCGCCGCGCGTGCGCCGCGCAGATCTTTCTCCGGCTGATCGTGCAGCGCCTGGCTGTTGGTGTAGGCATGGGTGGTATTCATCAGGCCATGCTCAATCCCGAACTGCTGATGCAGCACCTGAGCGGCCGGTGCAAGGCCGTTCGTGGTGCAGCTCCCGTTACTCACCACAGCGTGTCGGGCGGGATCGTACTGCCCATGATTCACCCCCATCACAATCGTCAGGTCGTCGTTCTTCCCGGGAGCGGAAATGATGACGCGCTTAGCGCCGCCGTGGGTAATATGTACCGCCGCTTTTTCCCGCTCGGTAAAGAAGCCGGTGGCCTCAATCACCACGTCAGCGCCGACGTCGCGCCACGGGATATTCGCCGGATCGCGTTCGCTAAATACGGCGATCCGCTGCCCGTCTACCTGCAGCGCGCCGTCTGCCGCTTCAACGGGGGCGGGCAGCTTGCCCAGAAGGGAATCATGCTTCAGCAGGTGGGCGAGAGTTTTACTGTCCGTCAGATCGTTAATGGCCACAATCTGCAGATCCGGGTTACCCAGCGCCGCGCGCAGGAAATTACGTCCGATACGGCCGAAACCGTTAATACCGACCTTAACCATGGTGCACTCCTTATCTCTGTTGTCTGGAGTCACTGTAGGCGTCGGGTCGGTTGGCGTAAACGACAAAAAAGGATCAGATTAAGCCATCTTGCGGCAGTGGAATCGCTGGCGGTACTCGCCCGGCGTGAGGTGAAGCTGTTTCTCAAAGATGCGGCGCAAATTAATGCTGGTGCCAAACCCGCTTTGCTCTGCAACGCGTTCAAGAGAATCCTGGGTCTGCTCAAGCAGCTGACGGGCCGCGGCCAGACGCGCTTCGGTCACGTAGCGGGCCGGGGAGACGCCCGCGTCGCGGGTAAACACGCGGGTGAAATTACGCGGGCTCATCGCCGCTTTCCCGGCCAGATTCTCCACGCACAGGTCGGCGGTGAGGTTCTGCAGGATCCAGGCCTGCAGTTCGCTTATCGGGCCCGATGCGCCGGGCGGCTGTAGGCTGTAACGGCTGAACTGCAGCTGGCCGCCGGGACGGCGCAGATACATCACCATGTCCTGCGCCACGTCGCGGGCGAGGGTAAATCCGTAGTCGTCTTCCACCAGCGCCAGGGTCAGATCGAACCCGGAGCTCACGCCGCCGGAGGTCCAGATGGGGCCATCCTGAATATACAGCGGACCGCCTTCGACGTGGATAGCCGGATACTGGGTTTGCATCGTCTCCAGCAGCCGCCAGTGGGTGGTCGCGCGCCGACCGTCCAGCAAGCCGGTCTGGGCCAGCAGCATTGCGCCGCCGCAGATAGAGGCGACCCGCCGGGCATGCGGCGCAGCGAGATGCAGCCAGTCGACCACCGCCGTGCTCTCCTGCTCGTTCATGCCGCGTCCGGTAATGATAATGGTATCCAGCGGTTCACGCGGATCCAGCTCCGGCAGACGATAGTCCGCCAGCAGATTCAGGCCGGACTGGCCGTGGATCACCTGGTGAGGCTGCGTGGTGGCGATGATAATCCGGTAGCGGGGGTGGGAAAGCCCTTCCGGATGCAGGCGGTTGGCCTGCATCAGAATGTCGGCGATACCGGCGGCTTCAAACAGCATGCCGCCGTCGGGAACGATAATCAGGATCTTCTTCATGTCCTGAAAAGTACCTTTATCACAGAATAAGTCAAGCAACGCGTGTGCCCCACGTTTCTGGCAAAGCAAAGCGATTTAAGTTCTTTGTTATTTCAGGCGTTATCCCCGATCGTCAGGGCACTGTCTCTGGCGAAACGGCGTCTGAAGGAATGAGTCAACGAAGCTCCCTCTATTTACATCCGCAACAACGCGAACAAATCCGCCATCTCGCATCGGGTTTTTTATGGCGAAGCGAACTACCCACGTGGCTGTTGATCGTCACTATTTATGCCGGCTGGTTTGCCACGCTGACCTTCTGGCAAACGCTCGGCCTGCTGCCCGCCACGCTGCTGCTCATCGGGTTTACCGCGTGGTACATGTCCCTGCAGCATGAGCTGATCCACGGACACCCCACGCGTTTTGCCTGGCTCAACCAGCTGTTTGGCACGCTCCCGCTGGCGGTCTGGTATCCGTACGGCCTGTACCGGGACTCCCATCTTGCCCATCATCGGCACCATAGCCTGACACATCCGGTGGATGATCCGGAGTCGTACTATTTTACCGACGAGAGCTGGGCGCGCTTTTCGCCGTGGCAGAAACGCGTCATCCGCGCCCGGAATACCTTCGCCGGGCGGCTGATGCTGGCGCCGCTGCTGGATATCCTTCAGACGCTGGGCAGCGCCGCGGCGGCGTTTCGTCACCTTCAGCTGCGGGCAATGACGATGTGGCTGGTTCACGTTTTGCTGCTGGTGGCGCTCTTCGCCTGGATGACGCATACCGGTTTTTCACCGGTCTGGTTCGTGCTGGCGGTCAGCTATCCGGCGCTGGCGCTGACCAAGATCCGATCGTTTTTCGAACATCGCGCGGCGGACGATCCGCTGGCGCGCTCCGTTATTAACGAGGCGGGGTTATTCTGGCGGGTGCTGTTTTTGAATCTCAACTACCATTCAGTCCATCACGATCTGCCGGGCGTTCCCTGGTACGGGCTGAAGGCGATCTATCAGCAAAACCGGGAGGCGTACCAGCAGAGAAACCACGGTTTTCTCGTCAGGGGCTATGGTGAATGGCTGCGACAGTTCTGGGTCAGACCCGTCGACGTCACCGTTCATCCCGGAAAACAACAGGGGGAAAGGTATGAGTAACCTGCTGGCGTTTCCTATGTATGCCGTGGATCGCGCCGACATCCGCGCGCTCTGGCTGGCGGTAAAGGGGCTGCTGGCCGCGCGCGGTGTGTCTGTCGATCGTGACCCCGGCTGGCCGGAGTCCGATCTGCTGACCCACTGGCAACAGCCTGCGCTTATCCTCAGCCAGACCTGCGGTTATCCGCTGGTCACGCAGCTCCCGGACGTGCAGGTGGTCGGCTGTTTTCACTACACGGCGCCGGGCTGCGAAGGGATCCAGTACCGCAGCTTTCTGGCGGTGCGCGAGGAGGATCGGCACCTGACGCTGGCGGATTTTCGCGGACGTCGTGCGGTCTGTAACTCCCCGGATTCCCAGTCTGGCTACAATGCGCTGCGAAAAAAAGTGGCTCCCCTGCTGAGCGGCGATCTGTTTTTCGCGCAAACGTCCTTTAGCGGCAGCCATCGCCAGTCGCTGATTGATGTGAAACGCGGGGCAGGGGATATCGCGGCCATCGACTGCGTGACCTGGGCACTGCTGCAGCGCCATGAGCCGGAACGGCTTGCGGGGCTGGCGATCATTGACCGTACCCCGCTGACGCCGGGACTGCCGCTGATTACCTCGCATAACACCTCACCTGAAACGCTTAACGCCATTCGCGATGCGCTCCGCGCGCTGGTCAGTTCACCTGAACATCGGGAGATTTGCGACGCGGTGCTGATCGGCGGTTTTAGCGTCGTGTCGCGCGGAGCTTGGTTTACTTTACTCGAATAGTTAGAATAAATTGTGAATTAGTTGGTAATGTTTTCACGATGAAATTTTTACTTATTGATGGCAACATTTTGTTGCCATCAATAAGGGAGATTATTTACGTTATTGTTCATTTTCGTCATTGAATTCAGATTCAAATATTTCGGCGACTTCTTGATAATCATCTTGATTTGCAAGTTGTGAGAAATTATTGCGGTACACTATATTTATAGTTTCAGCATCAATATGCTGACCAGTATCATGAGAATAATCAATCAAGGCGCGTGAGAAGTTTTTAGCTGCCTCTGTTACCTGAAGACGGTCGGAATTAAGTAATTTAGTAGCCCTTGATTCCTCATCACGAAGCATGCGTCCCAGCAAATGAATTTTATTGATTCCAGGATTACTCATGTTACAGCTCCTCACAATGCTGATCTTTTGAAACTACTTTTAGTATAACATAGAAGATAAAATTAAACACAGATGTGTCCTGCATACCTAAATCCCACTCTTTGTTTTTGTCTACCATCGGCAGTCCATTGATTTATTATCGTTTTTTCTAATGTCAATGTGATGCCTTTTGAACCTTCACGCAAACTTAACTCATGGGAAGAAGTTGGCTCGCTCCAGAAGGCTACGTTTCTACTGGGAGGAAGTCCTGTCCCATCAGAACGCATAGTCATACCCAAAGGAGAAATAGTTAGTACACACGAGCCTGGATCTTCTGATAACAATGAAGCATAACGACCAGGCCATCGCCCCTTAATCTGTGCACCATCAAGCAGAAGCGCAATAATCAGATTCGGTCCTAGAGAACGAACCACAGGGGCAACAGGATCTTGGCGAGCAAGGTCTTCACAAATAAGCGGACTAACTTGTATGTTATTTATCCTGCAATGATAACTTATTAATGAACGATCGAGTACGGATGTATATTCCCACCATTTTTTATTAGGTGCTAACGTTGAGCCAAGTTTGTAGTTTAGGATTTGACCGCGATCTAAATACCATCTGTGATGTTTGTGCTGATCTAATTCGTAAAAGGTTAAATTTCCTTTATTGTCTTTATAAGGAACATATACGACGAGAGCATTTTTTCCGAATCGATTTTGATCACCTTCATCAAATACCCCCATAATTAAAGTCGGGCATTTTTCAGGGGATGCCGTAAACATTGACAATATGGAAGCTGCGATTGCCTTAGATTTTTCTTGTGATACTGCACATTCTGGTAAAACCAAAATATCAATTCTACCAGATTCTGTGATTGAGGTGGTTAAAGCATTTACTACATCTGCAGTATTAATTTCATTTTGTGGCTTGTAGGTAAAAAATCCAAAATTATCATCCATTGTCAAGCGAGTTTGATTTTCAATTGGGATGAAATCTGTTCTGTTAACGCTGTGGGGGAAGGGTAATATTAATATATTAAAAAGAGAGCTATTATTGTGACCAATTTCTCTATCAATATGTTTAAGTAACACCTCGGCTTTTATGAATGCAAGATTGTGTGATATGCTACATAAGGAAATACCACTTTGGCTAACCGCATTTTTATAATGCACGGAACCAAAATTTTGAGTGGAAAATGATAATTGAAATCCTAGATCGCTATTTACCAATCTCAAATATTCTATTGTATTGTAATAGACGGATGAAAGCCATTCGCTGGATTTCTTGAATTTAGAATAGGTTTTTCTGTCCATGCACTCATCGGCGGTTAGACAGAGAATTATAACCTTTTTGATAAAAGCTTTATCTTCTAAAAGGATATTAATATCTTTGAATATTGTGTTGTGATTTACGACGTCTTGAATAATATCAATAATTGGTGTTATATCAATTTTATTCTGCTTTGGTGAAGAACATAAGAAGTTGCGCCAAATGCAGCCATAATCCATAACTTTATTTTTATCACACTCGTCCCATAATACAGTTTCTCCTGAAATTAATAATCTATAATCTCCTCTGATATCAAGTAAGGATGCCATTAAAACAAAAGCATTTCCAGGCCATATGAATATATCCATATAATTTTCTGGGTAACCATAAATCAAATCTTCATTTGAACTTAATCGTTCATAAAAGAGTCGAGAGTTTTGTTTGTTGTATAACAATTTGTTAACATTGTTGATGTTGGGGAATGCATTGACTATCGATCTTCTTAAGGTCGCCATTTTGATTCCAAGACATATTTTACTTGAATTCTTTCAGAGTGAAAGAGTGTAACTTCTATTGCTCAAAGCTACTAGCATAGCCTTTTATAAGTAATTATATGTTTATAACACAAATAAATATATAATCAAGCGATAAATGACATTATTTGATGAAAGTGGGGGTGTGAGGGTGGCGTAAAATTTCTTAATGCTAAATTTTCTATAATTACAATAAAAAGCCATTATCAAATTAATTATATGTAACATGGATTCTCTGCGCATGCATTTATTTAGGGTTTCTAACAGGTTGAATATCTTAACTATGGTCTGAATCCCATTTTAAATAACATAGTTCAAAGTTCATCATTAAGGGGTTACATATAAGAGTTAAATGTTTATATTTCTTATGACCCAGTATTATACGGTTTAGGTCTGCGTTGAATCATCTATTCGTAACAGTTTCGTCTGCCTCTGTCACTGCAGAAATTAACTATGTTAGTAAGTGACGAATTTTGGGGTACCACTAGCAGAACAACTTTAAACATTTAGCTGTCACTTTTAGTTAGTCAATTCTGAGTATAACAAGCAATAGGTAATTTAAGGTGGATGATAGAGGATTTGCAAGATGCCATTTTGGAATGTTGCGGTTAAGTGAATTTGAGTTAACACTTAGGGAATATCATATATTTTTATACTAAATGCTCAACAAATTTAACAGGGATGGATCTCTTTTGAGCGCAGGGTGATGCGAACCGGAACGGATTTATACGACGGCGTACCGCTGTCCTTATCCAGATAATCAAGCGGCACCAGCACGTTGGCCTCCGGGTAATAGGCGCCGACGGTGCCCGGTGCGATGCTGTAAGCCACCACGGTGATGTCTTCCAGACGCTGAGCGCTGCCGGGCAGGGCGGTTTCGATATCCACGCGGTCGCCGTGTTCCAGACCTGACTGCGCCATATCGTCTTCGTTCATAAACAGCACGTCGCGGCGGCCAAATACGCCGCGGTAGCGGTCGTCCAGGGCGTAAATGGTGGTGTTGTACTGGTCGTGGCTGCGCAGCGTGATCAGCCGCAGAACGTGCTCACCTTCGCCGCTGGCGTTCTCGTGAACGCCGTCGAACACCGAGAACATCGCTTTTCCCGTCGCCGTTGGCCAGATACGCTGCGTCGGCGGCAGCGGCATACGGAAGCCGCCGGGAACGCGGATCCGCGCGTTGTAGTTCTCAAAGCCTGGAATGGTCTGCTCGATCAGATCGCGGATCCGGTCGTAATCCTCAACCAGCGTCAGCCAGTCCACGCGGGTTTCCGGCAGCGTGGCTTTCGCCATGCCCGCGACGATAGCGGGTTCTGACCGAAGCAGCGGTGAGGCGGGCTTCAGCTTGCCGGATGAGGCATGCACCATCGACATGGAGTCTTCGACGGTAATGGACTGACGACCGGTGGCCTGGATATCCAGTTCGGTGCGGCCGAGACACGGAAAGATAAAGGTCTCTTTGCCTACCAGCAGATGGGTGCGGTTGAGCTTGGTGCCGACGTGCACGCTCAAATCCAGGTTACCCATCGCCGGAAAGCCCCGCTCGTGATCGGGCATCGCGACGGCAAAATTACCGCCGAGGCAGATGAGCGCTTTCGCACGACCGTCGATCATCGCCTGCGTGGCCTGCACCGCATCGTGTCCGTGGTGAGACGGCGGCTCAAAGCCGAAAACGTCCTTCAGACGGTCCAGAAAGGCCGGGGTAGGCTTCTCGCTGATCCCGACGGTCCGGTTACCCTGAACGTTTGAATGGCCGCGCAGGGGGCATATTCCCGCGCCGGGCTTGCCGATATTCCCGCGCAGCAGCAGCAGGTCGGCAATCAGTCGGACGTTCGCTGTGCCTTTATTGTGCTGGGTAATGCCCATCCCGTAGGTAATGATGGTGGCATTTGATTTCGCATAGGCGTCGGCGACCTTCCCGAGCGCCGCCCGGTTCAGGCCCGACTCGCGCTCGATCTCGTCCCAGCGGGTTTGCGCGATATCGGCGGCGAAGTCCTCAATGCCCTGGGTGTGTTCGGCAATAAATGCGCGATCCAGCACGCCGCCGCGTTCGGCCTCCATTTCGAGAAGGTGTTTGGCAATGCCTTTCAGCGCGGCGGCATCGCCCCCGGCCTTCACCTGGAAATAGGTCGAGGCGATATCCGTGGAGCTGTAGGTCGCCATTTCAATCACGCTTTGCGGGTCGGCGAAACGCTCCAGGGCACGTTCGCGCAGCGGGTTAAATACAATAATCGGCACGTTGCGACGTGCCAGCTCGTGGAGCGTACCCATCATTCGCGGATGGTTGGTGCCGGGGTTGTGGCCGATGGAGATCACTAGCTCGGTCTTCTCGAAGTCGTCCAGCGAGACGGTGCCTTTCCCGATGCCAATCGAGCGTGGCAAACCGACGCTGGTGGCCTCGTGACACATATTCGAGCAGTCGGGGAAGTTATTGGTGCCGTATTCGCGAGCGAACAGCTGGAACAGATACGCCGCTTCGTTGGAAGCTCGCCCGGAGGTATAGAACTCGACCTGGTCCGGTTCTAGCCCGCGCAATACTTCGCCGATGCGTTCAAACGCCTCGTCCCAGTCGACGGGCCGGAAGGTATCGCTTGCCCGGTCATAGCGCAGGGGATGCGTCAGTCGACCATAGCCTTCCAGTTCAAAGTCCGATTTTGCCAGCAGCGAGGAGACGCTGTTTTCGGCCAGAAACGCGGGGGTGACGCGTTTGCTGGTCGCTTCCCAGGTCACCGCTTTGGCGCCGTTCTCGCAGAACTGAAACGTCGATTTGTGTTCTTTATCGGGCCACGCGCAGCCCGGGCAGTCAAAACCGTCAGGCTGGTTGGTGCGCAGCAGCGTGGCGGGGGCATCAAGGGTATCCATTTGGGTACGTACCGCGATGGCCGTCGCTTTTAACGCGCCCCAGCCTCCGGCAGGACCGTCATAGTGTCGGATACCTGGCACCGAGCGTCTTTTCTTATTCATACCCACTCCTGATTTGTTCGGTCACGCAACGTCTGAACCCATAAAAGCCCTGCACGGAACAATAAGCGAAAGCAATGGCGACCGGATGGCGACGTACATGCGGTGCGGAAAAGTGCTTAATCTTAAATTGTTTTATTACAGGGGTTTATAGGATCTGACGTGTAAATATTTAAAGAAATTATAACGAATTTTTAGCATTTTAATAATAAATCTTATCTATCGCCCGGTAGGCGAGATAGATGGGAGTGAGTAAGAAAGGATGTAGCAGCGATAAAACTTCGAATGAAGCCTGTGAGCGGTAGAAATAGACAATGCTCACAGAGGGCGGGGGCTTGGGTGCATTTTTCGGTTGCGACATTGACTGTAAGGTTAACTCAGGCTTAATGATTGATGGATATAATTTATGCTGACAGGGTAATTATCACATCGTGAAATATAAAGTTATTTTGTGCCGTGAAATTAACGTGGCGTGGCATAAGCCATACAGAACCATTCTGAGCGTAAATTACGATCAATATTAAAGATACCCTGTTAGTGCAACAAATAATTCATCTTCAATATATTCTGCTGACATCACCAATACGCCAATTCTACTAATTATGGTAGTGGCGATAATAGCGGTATTGCGTTAATGAAAGTGGTTCTCTTTTGTGTTTTTTATTTGTAAAACATTGAGTTATGTGGTTGTGTAATGGAAAAATAACGCCATTTAGGCCATGGAGCATTTTTTATTAGGATTAATCCTATAATCTACCGACTGCTTCATTTACCAACAGTTACGTAACGGTAAATATTGAATTGATGCGAAGCTCATGTAAACTTGTTTACCGTTTGTCAAAATATGTCAGGAAGACGCTGGGCCTTATTCTGAAGGGCTCGTGCGGTAGCTATGCCCTTAAAATAGTAACGCCCCGAAAATATCCTGGCTATTTTAACAATAGCACTTAAGTCAAACTTCACTCCCTTATCTTCATCATCGAAATATCGCTACGGAAAAGCATATGAAAATGCGCGTACTGTTTTCACTTCTGTTTGTAATGGCGGTGGCGGGCTGTAAAGCGCCGCAGAAACCTGTGATCAACGACGACACGATCGAGACCAGTCAGGTCAACGGCGTAACCTTAACCCACCGTCACGCCGTTACGCCGCCGGCGGAGTTCACGCCAGTTAACGAGCCGTATCGTGCGATGTATCCGGCCTCCCTGATGAGCCGTCCTGACTTCGGCGGCAAAGTTATCCGCAATCTCGAGACCGGAAAAACGTACGTGGTGCTGGGTCAGGTTGAACACTACTGGATGGCGCTTGCCGATGAAGGTAACGATCAGCTGATTGGTTACGTCCCGATGCGCGCCGTGATCAAGGCCGACCTGTACGACGCCGCCGTGCGTAAACAGGCCATTCGTCCGAAAGCGCGTAAAAAAGCGACCTGTGTCGATGTCGATGGCAACAGCAAAGCCTGCAAAGACAGCGCTAACGGTACCTGGATCCTGAACTAAACGGCTTTCATGAGCGCATTTTTATGAATAATAAAAATTTTCATAAGCTGTGGTTATTCTTTTACGCGGTGGTTTTCGCCCTGGTCAGTGGTTGTACGTCGTCTTCACACAGCGACCCCTCCCGCTACAATCTGCAGTTTCAGGCTCATCCACAAATCAATGACTCTGCGCCGCTTAAGGTCCGGGTGCTGCTGCTGAAATCCGATGCGGATTTCATGTCCAGCGACTTCTACTCCCTGCAGAACAACGCGTCAGCCACGCTTGGCGCGAATCTGCTGAACAGCGACGTGTTCTTCCTGATGCCGGGACAGCTGTCCAAAACCCTCAGCGGGCAAAGCTCTCCGGAGGCCCGCTACATCGGCGTGATGGCGGAATATCAGGTGCTGGATGGCAAAAAATGGCGCGTTTCACTCCCTCTGCCTGTGCCTGGCGAAAATCATATCTACCAGTTCTGGAAATGGTCCGCAGATGAACTTCAGGCCAACGTTTTTCTCGACGTGAACGGCATTCGGGTCATCAACCAGTAACGCGCTTCAACACAGGAAACACATCATCATGACGAAAGCAGAAAAGGTCGTCTGGACCGAAGGCATGTTCCTGCGTCCACACCATTTTCAGCGGACTGAAAGTTATCTGCTCAACCATGTTCGTGAATGGGGTGCGCTACAGCGGTCATATCTCTGGGGCTTTCTTGACGTTGAACTGGATGAAGCGATGCTTCGTCAGGGATGCATTGCCCTGAGCTACTGCAGTGGCCTGCTGCCGGACGGCACTTTTTTCCAGGTGCGCAACGGGCGCAACGGCCCTGTACCGCTGAAAATTCCTGACAACCTCACCAACGAAAAGGTGGTGCTCGCGCTGCCGGTCCGTCGTGGCGAGAGAGAAGAGGTGATTTTTAGCGAAGAGCCGGCCTCGCTGGCGCGCTTCATCGCTTTCGAGCAAGAGGTGGAAGACGACAACGCCATGTCGGTGGGGGATGCCACCGTCCAGTTTGGTCGCCTGCGTCTGACCCTGATGCTGGAAAAAGACCTCACGGCAGAATGGACCGCCATCGGCGTGGCGTTTGTGACGGAGAAACGTAACGACAACCACGTGCGGCTCGACAACAGCTACATCCCGCCGATGCTCAACGCCAACAACAGCCCGCAGATCTACAGCATGATCAACGATCTGCACGGTCTGCTGGTGCAGCGCAGCCAGCAGATTGGCGGTCGTTTACGCCAGCCCGGCCGCTTTAATACCTCCGAACTGATTGAGTTCACGCTGCTGTCGCTGGTTAACCGTCTTCTGGGCGAGGTTTCACATTTAAAAACCCTCCCGCTGCTGCATCCGGAAACGCTCTGGCGCAGCTGGCTGCCGTTTGCGACCGAGCTCGCCACCTGGACGTCCCAGCGTACCGCCGAGAGCGTGCTGCCGATTTACGATCATGACGATCTGGCTAACTGCTTCAGCAAGCTGATGCTGATGCTGCGTCAGGGGCTGTCGCTGGTGATGGAGGACCACGCGATCCAGCTGCCGCTTAACGAACGCTCTCACGGCCTGAACATCGCCACGGTGCCTGAAACTAGCATGGTGCGTGAGTTCGGCTTCGTGCTGGCGGTTAAAGCCAACGTGCCAGGCGAACACCTGCAAACCCATTTCCCTGCGCAGATGAAGGTCGCGCCGGTCTCGAAAATCCGCGATCTGGTTCAGCTTCAGCTGCCGGGCATTATGCTGCGCGCCATGCCGGTCGCGCCGCCGCAGATCCCGTGGCATGCCGGCTACAGCTACTTTGAACTGGAGAAGGGCAGCGAGCTGTGGCACGAGATGGATAAGTCCGGCGCATTCGCCCTGCATCTTGCAGGGGAATTCCCGGGGCTGGATATGGAGTTTTGGGCCATCCGTAGCCCGACAGAATAATAAAGCGAGCGCTTAATATGCAGGAACGACAGGACACCGGCAGTGATGCCGCGTTTACCGGAGCCAGTAGCAACAACCAGCTGGTGGCGGCCGCCAATCCGCTGCTCAATGCGATTCCGCAGATCCGTCATTCGGTCTCCCATGACGATCAGGTGGCGTTACGCCAGCGTCTTATCGATGAGATTCGCCGTTTCGAAGTCCGCTGCCAGCAGGCGGGGCTGCCCTACGAAGTGATCGTCGGGGCACGTTACTGCCTGTGTACGGCGCTCGATGAGGCCGCCGCGCTCACCCCCTGGGGCAGCAGCGGCGTCTGGTCAAGCAACGGTCTGCTGGTGACGTTCCATAACGAAACCTGGGGCGGCGAGAAGTTCTTCCAGCTGCTGGCGCGCCTGTCGCAGAACCCGCGCGAGCATATTCTGCTGCTGGAGATGATCAACTACTGCCTGCTGCTGGGCTTCGAAGGACGCTATCGGGTGCTGGATAATGGCCGCACCCAGCTTGAAACCATCAAGCAGCGCCTGTGGCAGATGATCCGCGGCGTGCGCGGCAGCTATCCGCCGCCGCTTTCTCCCCATCCGGAAGATCGTCCGGTGCTGCGCAAGCTCTGGCGGCCGATGGTTCCCCTGTGGGCCTGCGTGGCGCTGGCCGGGTTTATCGCCTGTCTGTTTTATATCGTGCTTAACTGGCGGCTTGGCGATAACACCAACCCGGTGCTGGCGAAGATTTATCAGTCCCAGCTGCCGGAAACCACTATTCAGCAACCGGCCCGTCAGCTACCGGCGGTGCTGAACCTGCGCGGCTTCCTGAAGCCTGAAATCGAGGCTGGCCTGGTCGCGGTGAAAGACGAAGCGGACCGCAGCGTCGTTATTCTTAAGGGCGATGGGCTGTTTGCCTCTGCCTCTACCGTCGTGCGTGACCGCTATGAACCGGTCATCAACCGCATTGCGCAGGCGATGAATAACGTCAGCGGCAAAATTCTGGTGGTGGGCTACAGCGACAACGTGCCGATCCGCAGCGCGCGCTTTGCCTCTAACTATGAACTCTCTCTGGAACGCGCCCGCTCGGTACAGAAAATGCTGCAGGGAAGCCTCTCTCAGCCTGGCCGCGTGAAGGCGGAAGGGCGGGGCGAGATTAACCCGGTGGCGCCGAACACGACGCCTGAAAACCGCGCCCGTAACCGCCGTGTGGAAATTACTCTGCTGGTGTCGCCTGAAAACACTCAGGCTGAGCTGAACGGATTGCCGCAAGGAAACTAAGGATGCTGACTACACTTCTTTCCATCTTGACCAACCGCATTCTGTGGAGCTTCCTCGGCGTAACCGCGCTGGCGGCGGTGATCTGGATGATTGGTCCCCTGTTGTCCATCGTGGACACCCGACCGCTTGAGTCTGAACAGAACCGTATTATCAGCATTGCCGTGGTCTATCTGCTCTGGGCCCAGGGCCACATTCTGCCGCGCCTGTACAATGCCTGGCTGAACCGCAAGCTGATGGACAAGCTCAAAGAGAATACCGCCAGCCCGGAAGCCGCGGATCCGCAGAAGCGGCTGAACAGCGAGGAGCAGATCCTCGCCAGCCGTTTTGATGAAGCCGCGCAGATGCTTAAAAAAGCGCACTTCAGCAAAGCGGGCCAGGGCGCCCAGTGGACGCAGCGCTTCAGCACGCAATATCTCTATCAGCTGCCGTGGTACGTCATTATCGGCGCGCCGGGTTCCGGTAAAACCACGGCGCTGGTCAACTCCGGGCTGCAGTTCCCGCTGGCAGATCGTTTCGGTAAGACCGCGCTGCGGGGTATTGGCGGCACGCGTAACTGCGACTGGTGGTTCACCAATGAGGCGGTGCTGCTGGACACGGCGGGTCGCTATACCACCCAGGAGAGCGAGCAGGTGCAGGACGCCGGCGAATGGCTGGAGTTCATGGGGTTATTGCGTAAGTATCGCCGCCGCCAGCCGATCAACGGCGTCATCATCACCATCAGCATTTCTGACCTGCTCACCCAGTCCGCCGAGGCATCCCGCCAGCAGGCGGTGAACCTGCGTCAGCGTCTTTCCGAGCTGCATGAACAGCTGGGTATCCGCTTCCCGGTGTACGTGATGGTGACCAAGGCCGACCTGCTTAAAGGCTTCCGCGCCTGGTTTGCCGACTACGATAAAGCGCAGCGCGACCAGATCTGGGGCTTTACCCTGCCGTGGGAGCAAACCAAACACGCCGATTACGACCTGATGGGCAACTTCCAGCAGGAGTTTTCTCTGCTCCAGCAGCGTCTCGATGCCGGGCTGCCGGAAACCATGCTGAAAGAGCATGACGCGAAAACCCGTGCGGAAGCGTATCTCTTCCCGCAGGAGTTCGCCGCGCTGCGTCCGCTGCTGGCGGACTACCTGAGCACGGTCTTCGCCCGCTCCAACTTTGAAACCGAGTTCTCTCCGCGCGGGATCTACTTCGCCAGCGGGACTCAGGAAGGCATGCCGTTCGACCGCGTAATGGGCGAACTGAACCGCGCGCTGTCGCTGCCGGAAGGGGGAGAAGCGGATAACTGGGATTCGGTCAGCAAAGAAGCGCCTATCCCGGGCGCTAAAGGTCAGAGTTTCTTCATTAAGAACCTGCTGCAAAACGTCATCTTCCAGGAAGCCGGGATCGCGGGCGAAAACCGCTGGTGGGAGCTGCGCAACCGGGCGGTGATCTGGTCCGGCTACGCGGCGCTGCTGGCCCTGCTGGCGATCCTCGGCGGGCTGTGGCTGACCAGCTATGCCAAAAACAAAACCTATCTGGCAGAGGTGGATGCGAAGGTGCCGCTGCTGGACCAGCAGAGCAAGGCGTTACAGAACCAGCCGCAGCGTGACCTGTTCGATCTGCTGCCGCTGCTGAATGGTCTGGTTGACCTGCCGAAAAGCGACGACTTTGATGTCAACGATCCGCCAGTATCCCGCCGTATGGGGCTCTATCGCGGGGATGACGTCAGCGATGCCGCGCAGTCTCTGTACCAGAAAGCGCTGGATCAGATGCTGTTGCCTGCCGTCGCCATGCACATCACCACCTGGCTTCGCAACGACAACGGCAGCGATGTGGAATACAGCTATGAAGCGCTTAAAGCCTATCAGATGCTGTATCAGCCGAAGCACTATGATGGCAAATTCCTGCATTCGTGGGTAATGCTCAATCTGCAGCGGAATCTGCCGCAGAACGTCACGAAGGCGCAGCTGCAGCAGCTTGAATGGCACCTGACGCAGCTGCTGGAACCGAAAATTCAGGCCTCGCCGTACGCGCAGGATGAATCTCTGGTTGCCCGCGAAAGAGCGATGATCAACCAGCAGCCGCTCTCCACGCGCGTATACGGCCGCCTCAAACGCCTGCTGGAACATGATGAGAACCTGAAGCCGGTCTCCCTTTCCGACCTGGGCGGACCGCAGAGCGAGCTGGTGTTTTCACGCAAAAGCGGCAAGCCGGTGAGCGAAGGCGTACCGGGTCTGTATACGCCGGACGGTTACTGGAAAAGCTTTAACGGCCAGATTGACAGCGTAACCACCGCTCTGCATGAAGACGACGCCTGGGTGCTGGGGGCCGCCACGGCGCAGGAAGATAAACAGCAGATTGATAACGCCGTGCGCCAGCTCTACATGCGCGACTTTATCGCTAACTGGGATAGCTTCCTCGCCGACATTCAGCTCAATAACAGCGCCGATCTTTCCCAGCGCATCAATACCGCGCGCCTGCTCTCGGGCGCAAACTCGCCGCTGCGCCGCCTGGTGCAGAACCTGAGCCAGGTCCTGACGCTGTCACGCAATGCGCCAGCCCCGGACGATGCGGATAAAGCGCAGGCGCAGAGCAACCGCGCCACCCGCACGCTGGAAGCCCTGTTCAGCAACAATGACGCTGCGCCGACCCAGGCCGCCGTGGTCACCCAGGCGCCGGAACAGCTGGTGACCGACCACTATGCGCCGATGATTGAGCTGGCGCAGCCGCTGGAGAAGGGCGGGAAGACCATCGTGTTTGATGATTTTCTCAAGCAGGTGGATGAGCTCTATCGCTACCTGACCGCCGTCCAGGACGCGGCCAACAGCGGCATGCCGGCACCGGGCGGCGAGGCGATCAGCCGCCTGCAGGCCAGCGCCGGTCGCCTGCCGGGCGGTCTGCAAACCATGTTCAGCAATATGGCGGTGGGCGCCAGCAGCGATACCCAGCGCCGTGACCTCGAAAACGTGCGGAAGCGGATTAACGTTGAGGTGGGCGGTTTTTGCCGTCAGGCGATTGCCGGTCGCTACCCGCTGGTGCGCAGCGCCAGCACCGAGGTCACCCCTGACGATCTCGCGCGCATGTTTGCGCCGGGAACCGGGCTGATGGACGCCTTCTTCCGCGACAATCTGACCAATAAAGTGGATACCACGCAGGCAAACTGGCGCTTTATGCCGGGCATCGACGGTAAAACGCTGCCGGGAAGCGAAGGGCTGCTGAGACCGTTCCAGCAGGCCCAGTCGATTCGCGACGCCTTCTTTGCTAACGGCGCAACAACGCCGTCCTTCAAGGTGACGGTTCGCACCGTGCGAATGGATAACACCATTCTGAACCTGACGCTGGACGTTGACGGCCAGCTGCTGCGCTACAGCCACGGTCCGCAGGCCGTGCAGATCATGAACTGGCCGGGGCCGGGCGGCACCAACCAGGTCCGCATGCAGCTGGGGCTGGCTAACGGCAGCACGGCGACGCTGGTCACCAACGGCGCCTGGGCGCTCAACCGCTTCTTCGATAAAGCGAGCACCAGCCCGGGCGCGGGTAGCCTGAGCCGTCAGGCCACCTTCAGCGTCGACGGACATCAGGTCACGCTGGAGTTTGCACCTAACAGCATTCGTAACCCGTTCCAGCTTCCCCGTTTCTCATGCCCATAACCGCAAGGACAGCCGTATGACGAATACCCCTGCGATGAACCGCTACAGCTGGTATGGCAAGTTACCCAGCGCCGGAGATTTTTTGCAGCGTCGCTTTCCTGACACTTTACAGCGCCAGTGGTCACACTGGTTCCAGGTCGGTCTGCTGGCCTGGCAGCAGGAAGAGCAGCGCAGCGGCGAGCGCCAGTTCCAGAAAGCGCCAGTCTGGAATTATGTGGTACCGCCCATGCTTGGCAGCCAGATGATTCAGATGGGCTGTCTGCTGCCCGGCCGCGACAGCGTTGGCCGACAGTACCCGGTTTGCCTTCAGCTGAGCTTCGCCCCGTCAGAGTGGTCGACCAGCCTGCTCAGCCAGGCCGAAAGCTGGTACCAGCAGATTGGGCGCCTGGGGCTGCACGCGGTGCGCAACAGTTTTTCCGCCTCGCAGCTGGATGAGATGCTGATGACCATTCCGGCGCCGCAGCCCGTCGAGCCGCAAAAGCGTTCCGACATCCTTGATGTAATTGGCTATGACGAGGATGGCCAGAGCACGCTGGGCTGGCCTCAGGCGGCGGAGTGTTTTGATCCGCTGCGTCAGACCAGCTACTGGTGGACCAACCGCTGCGACGGTTACCCGCTCTACACCCACGTGCACAGCGGTAACTTTACCGGGCAGCTTTTCACCCTGCTGTTCGACCCGGCAGGCGGCGCCCGTCCGGGGCGTCACGGTCTTTATCCGCCCATGTTTGAATAAGCAGGGATCTTATGAATATCGAAGAATTTCTCGCGCCAATAAGCCCCGAAAAACCCTGCGGCGAAAACCTGGAGTACGACGCCGACTTCCAGATCATGAATCAGGCCAGTCAGGGGAAAGCGGAACAGCAGTTTGGCGACACCATTATCCCGGCAGAGCCCGCTGACTGGAACACGGTAGAAAAATTCGCCACCAGCCTGCTGACCCGCACCAAAGATCTTCGCGTACTGCTGGCGTTAACCCATGCCTGGACGCGCCGCCGCGGGCTTGCGGGCTACGCGGACGGATTATTGCTGGTGCAGGAGGCGATCGCCCGTTACTGGGAGACGCTCTATCCGCTGCTGGAAGAGTATGGCGAAACCGATCCGTTCTATCGCATCAACGCCCTGGCGGGGCTGAGCGATAAATCCGACCTCACCGTTGCCGTGCGAAACGCCTCGCTCCTGCGTTCAAACGGCGATGAAATTTCGCTCCGGGATGCCCAGGCGCTACTGGACGGCAGCAAGACGGAATGTCCGGACTATCCCGGCGGCCGTCCACGGCTGATTGACGAACTGGCCCGCGGCGACCAGCCGGGAACCGCAGCGGTTATCGTCATTAACGAACGTCTGCTGGCGATTCGCGAGCTGCTAACCGGGCATCTCGGTGAAAGCGGCGTGCCCGAGATGGAGCTGCTGCTGAAAACCGTAGGACTGGTCGCCAGCGCGTGTCAGGTGACCGACATCAGCAAGCTGCTGCCGAACCGCGAGGCGCAGGCAGAACCACAGGCCGAGCAGCAGTCGGCGACAGTGCAGCCCGCTCAGCCGGTCACCGACTGGCGCAGCGTGCAGGTCACCAGCCGCGCCGACGCGCAGCTGATGCTGGAAAAAGCGAAGCAGTATTTTGCGCAGTACGAACCGAGCCACCCCGCACCGCTGATGATTGAACGGGTGCAGCGGCTGTCAGAACTTAACTTTATGGACATTATTCGCGACCTGGCGCCAGACGGCGTTAACCAACTTGAAAACATCTTTGGGCGCCGCGAATAACGCGTCCAGGCATTATGACGACAGGCATGGAGCCTGCCGTTTCACCTTCACCGCGCATCTTTGATGGAGAACATCATGGCAATGAGTAACAGTGGGCAGAAATTCATCGCACGTAACCGTGCCCCCCGCGTGCAGATCGAGTACGACGTAGAGATCTACGGTGCAGAACGTAAGATTCAGCTGCCGTTTGTGATGGGCGTCATGGCCGATCTGGTCGGCAAACCGGTGGAAAATCTGCCGGCCGTCGACGAGCGTAAATTCCTCGAAATCGACATCGACAACTTTGACGAACGCATGAAGGCGCTGAAGCCGCGCGTGGCGTTCCAGGTGGATAACACCCTGACCGGCGAAGGCAAGCTCAATGTGGATCTGACCTTCGACAGCATGGACGACTTCCTGCCGGATGCGGTGGCCCGCAAGGTTGAGCCGCTGAACAAGCTGCTGGAAGCGCGTACCCAGCTCTCTAACCTGCTGACCTATATGGACGGCAAAAACGGTGCGGAAGAGCTGATCGCTAAAATTTTGCAGGATCCGACGCTGCTCAAATCTCTGAGCCAGTTGCCGAAAAATGACGAAAGCGCGAAAGGTAGCGAGGAATAATCGATGAGCAACCAGACTCAACAACATGAGCAGCAGGCGGGTCAGGCGTTCAGCCAGGATGAATTCAGCGCGCTGCTGAACAAAGAGTTCCGCCCGAAAACCGATCAGGCCCGTTCAGCCGTAGAGAGCGCGGTCAAAACCCTGGCGCAGCAGGCGCTGGAAAATACCGTCACCTTCTCCAACGACACCTACCGCACCATTCAGAACCTGATTGCCGGTATCGACGAGCAGCTGTCGCAGCAGGTGAACCAGATCATTCACCACGACGAGTTTCAGAAGCTGGAGAGCGCCTGGCGCGGCCTGAGCTACCTGGTGAACAACACTGAAACTGACGAGATGCTGAAGATCCGCTTTATGAGCATCTCCAAGCAGGAGCTGGGCCGCACCCTGAAGCGCTTTAAGGGCGTGGGCTGGGACCAGAGCCCGATCTTCAAGAAAATCTACGAGCAGGAGTACGGTCAGTTCGGCGGCGAGCCGTTTGGCTGCATCGTGGGCGACTACTACTTCGACCACAGCCCGCAGGACGTTGAGCTGCTGGGCGAAATGGCGCGCATCGGCTCTGCGGCGCACTGTCCGTTTATCACCGGTACCGCACCGGGCGTGATGCAGATGGAATCCTGGCAGGAGCTGGCTAACCCGCGCGACCTGACCAAGATCTTCCAGAACACCGAATACGCCGCCTGGCGTTCACTGCGTGAATCCGAAGATGCCCGCTATCTGGGCCTGGTGATGCCGCGCTTCCTGTCGCGCCTGCCGTACGGCATTCGCACCAACCCGGTCGACAGCTTTGATTTCGAAGAGCAGACCGACGGCGCGAACCACAACAGCTACTCCTGGGCGAACGCCGCGTACGCGATGGCCGCCAACATCAACCGCTCCTTCAAAGAGTACGGCTGGTGCACCTCGATTCGCGGCGTGGAGTCCGGCGGGGCGGTGGAAAACCTGCCGTGCCACACCTTCCCGAGCGATGACGGCGGCGTGGACATGAAGTGCCCGACCGAGATCGCCATCAGCGATCGTCGTGAAGCCGAGCTGGCGAAAAACGGCTTTATGCCGCTGGTTCACCGCAAAAACTCCGACTTTGCCGCCTTCATCGGCGCGCAGTCGCTGCAGAAACCGGCCGAGTACCACGACCCGGATGCCACCGCCAACGCGCGTCTGGCCTCTCGCCTGCCGTACCTGTTCGCCTGCTGCCGCTTTGCCCACTACCTGAAGTGTATCGTGCGCGACAAAATCGGCTCCTTCCGCGAGCGCGAAGAGATGGAGCGCTGGCTGAACGACTGGGTCATGAACTACGTCGACGGTGACCCGGCGAACTCTTCTCAGGAGACCAAGTCCCGCAAACCGCTGGCGGCTGCGGAAGTGCAGGTGCAGGAAATTGAAGACAACCCGGGCTACTACGCCGCGAAGTTCTTCCTGCGTCCGCACTACCAGCTGGAAGGTCTGACCGTTTCCCTGCGTCTGGTTTCTAAACTGCCGTCGCTGAAGACGAAAGACGCGTAATGATAATGGCTGCCGGGAAACCGTGCCCGGCGCTGGCTTTATAGCATGGGAATTTGAGAGGAAATATGACAGCGAGACCTTCGTTTGTTGCTGCTTGGGCGGCGGCAACACGTATTTACGATGCAAATGATTCTATCGGCAAAGTTAAGCAAGTTATCGGCGGCAAGGTTAAGCACAACTTCGAAATACCCGAAAATCAGGGCGGTTGGTCAAACAGTTGTGCCGTTCGCATGAGTTATGTTCTGAATTATACCGGGCATCCCGTTCCGCGTATTGCAAATCTCACAGTATCCGGTGCTGATAATAAATGGTACTTCTACCGCGTAAAAGATGTTATTGCCTGGTTGACGCGCCAGTGGGGTAAACCTGACATGATCGTGAGTTATCCTTCCATACCCGTACAGCAATTGGCCAACAAAAAGGGCGTAATTCTGTTTGAGGTACAGGGCTGGAATGATGCCGCCGGTCATGCCACATTCTGGAATGGTTTAACCTGTTCGGATCACTGTTATTTCAATGCGCCGGATACAAATTACACGACGACCAAAGCCAATTTTTGGGAGTTGCCATGAAAAAAATAATTGCCAGTCTACTGTTGCTCACCAGTTCCGCCTCTGTTTATGCAACTGACGATCCGGTGTCATTTGTCAAAAAGTTGCCTTATAGGCAAGTTGTTAAAGACATTGTTTTTTCTCGCTGTCTGGCACAAGTGGCTGATGATAAAAGCCAGTTTTCTCTGGATGCAGCGCGTAGCAGTAATGCATTACTGGAATGGGTGCCTTTCGATATTGAGAATGGTAATGACAAAATTAACACTCTCATCAATAAATACAAGGGCGCAACCAATGCCTTCCATTCTGAGAGAAAACCAGAAGTACAAGGTGTGACCTTAAACTGTCTGCGACTTTATTATAGTGACGAACTTAATAAACTTGCTCCTCAATTAATCATCGGAAATCCTGACCGCACCTGGATTCAGGATAACCCGCAGTAGTAAAAGACTTCACATTCTTTCCGTTCATTCAGGGGGAATGTAAGACTGTCAAATGACACGGGTCATTTGATGTGAGGCAGAGGTAAAATATGGACGGTTTTATTCAGCCCCATGCTTTCCTGTTTGCCATATAAGTGCTTTTTCGAAAGCATTATTGTTCATCCACGAAGAGTAGATATTATGGCTATTGATATGTTTCTGAAGGTCGAGGGTGTTACGGGCGAATCTAAAGATTCTAACCACACTGGCTGGACTGATATTACCTCCTTCTCCTGGGGCGCTTCCCAGCCAGGTAATATGAGCGTTGGCGGTGGCGGCGGTGCCGGTAAAGTAAACTTTAACGACCTGCACGTTAACGCGCTGATCGACAAATCCACCACCGCTGTCCTGAAACACTGCGCCAGCGGTAAACACCTGACTAAAGTTGAGCTGTCCGTCTGTAAAGCCGGCGGCCAGCAGGTGGAATACTCCCGCATTACGCTGGAAGATGTGCTGGTCACTTCTGTTCAGTACACCGGTGCAGACAACGGCGATACCGTTGGTGTGACCTATGCATTCCAGGCTGCGAAAGTCAAACAGCAGTACTGGGAGCAGACCACGTCTGGTGGTAAAGGTGCTGAAAGCAGCGCTGGCTGGAACATCAAAGAAAACAAAGAAGCATAATTGCGTATGTGGCCGGGGAGTTTTCCCCGGTCATTATCAACCTAGAGAGCCCTAAGGATTGGCGGGCATGGTTATGCAAAAGCTATTCGGTGTGTTTGCAGTCACGTTAATGGTCAGCGCCTGTGTGTCGCATCCAGCACAATATCAGTCGCTTTCGGTTACGCTGAAAAACAATGAACCCTGCTTTGCTATCCCTGCTAATTCCGGGTTAGAAGCGCCGGTCATCAGCCATACACCCACCATTATGAAAAGAGCGGGAAAGGAATGGAAAACGATATCGCCGCCATCAACATATATCCCTGTAGTGACGTTAAATTCTCAGCAGTGCAACCAGTGGCGTGGTATCGCGTGGCAAACCGGAGAATATGATGTCGCTCAGACAGTGTCGGCTAAAAATGATTCTATTCGATATGCTGCCCGTTTCACCTTACAAGAAGGTCCTTCAGGCCAGTTTAAGCTTACGCAGACTGAATAGAATATGTTAACCCCAAACGCCGCCGTTTTCACCCCGAGAGCGGCAGCGTTTGAGCGCTAATCATACCAGCAGGAATACGCCATGCGATTCACGATTATTTCTACGAAACCCGGTCATCAGCCGCCGCAAAGCAGCTGTGATTTTTACGCCCCGGGCGGCACCATTGGGCGCGGTACGGATAACAATCTGGTATTGCCGGATAATGACCGCACCATCTCTCGTCTGCAGGCCATTGTTCACGTGGACGCCCAGGGCGAATGCCGCGTGACCAACCGTGGCAGCGTCACCCGCGTGGTATTAAATGACATTCCGCTGGAGCGAGGGCGTCAGGTTGAACTGCAGGATGGCGACATTCTCGGTATTGATGACTACCGTATCGAAGTCACCGAACTGATCCACGATACACAGCCCGTGAGCCGAATGGCGGCCAGCATGCATCAGCAGGCGCGTCCGACAGCCGCACCCGCGCCCGCTCCACAACCGAAACCGGCGAGCGCCGCACCGCGCGGGAAGGCCGAGCCGACCGCCGTGCCAACGGAGATCTGGGATAGCCTGATGCAGGAGTTCTCCATCTCCGACAGCATCTCCAGCAACCGTACAAAACCGCAGCCTGCTGCATCCCACGATCCGTTCTCCCAGCCTGCGGCCCCGGAGCGTAACGCCGAAGATCCGCTGGCGATGTTCAACGACAGCGATCCAAAGCTCGAGCGTAAGAATGTTGACCCGGACACGCTGTTCAGCGACGAAGCCTTGTTCAAAAAAGAGAGTATTTTTGACGACGTCACCCCGTCAACGCTGGTGCCGCCGGGCGAGAATAGCCCCGTGAAGCCAGAGGAAGAGGCGACGGATGAGCTCGATCCGCTGGCCCTGTTTGGCGGTAAGGCTAGCGCGCCAGCCGCGCGTAATGACGACCCGCTCGGGCTGATGGGCGGGGCACCGTTAACCCATCCGGATGACATTCTTGCCGAAAAGCCTGCGCCAGTGCCGGAACCTGAGCAGGAAGAGGACGTGCTGGCCGATTCTCCGCTGTTCGCCCCTGAGCCGCAGGAAGAACCGCGTGCTGAAGAAGAGCCCGCGCGACCGGATTACGCAGGCTTCACCATGCCTACGCCACAGGCCGTTGCGCGCAGCAGCGCTCAGGCCCCGAAGGGCCGACTGCGCATCGACCCGGTCAATAACGCCGCCGCCCCAACAGCCACGGCGAACAGCGGTGAGAAGGGCGAAGTGCTGCAGGGCGAGCTGCTGGAGGCGCTGTTGGAAGGCATGGGGCTGAGCGAAATGCAGCCCGTCCCGCAGTTTGACCGTGAAAACATGCGTCAGCTGGGGCAGATCCTCGGTATGTTCTCTCAGGGAACCGTGGCGCTGCTTTCTTCGCGCTCCATTCTCAAGCGCGGCGTGAAAGCCGATATGACCATGGTGCTGGACGATGCCAACAACCCGTTCAAGCTGTTACCGACCGGCAAAACCGTGCTGATCCAGATGTTCGGCACCCCGATGCCGGGCTTTATGCCGCCGACAAAATCCGTGCGCGATGCGCTGATCGATCTGCAGGCGCACCAGCTGGGCATGATCTCCGGTATCCGCGCCATTATCGCCGCGATGCTGCAGTCCTTTAACCCGGAACAGCTGGAAGAGCAGGCGAAGCAGAACGGGATGACCTCTCGTCTGGCGCTGCCGGGCAGCCGCAAAGCCGCACTGTGGGACTATTTTGTGCGCAGCTATGGCGAGACGGCTGGCGAGATTGAGGATGACTTCCACACCCTGTTCGGCGAGGCCTTCCTTCATGCGTACGACATGGAGGTGAATCAGTACAAAGACTCACAGAGCGGATCGGAAGACAAATGAATATCGCAACGGCTTCTCTCTCCCGCCAGGGGACGCGCGCCAGCAACCAGGATCAGACGGGAGAAACCATAGGGGAACGTTCAGCCTGCTTTGTCGTCTGCGACGGCATCGCGGGCCTGCCGGGCGGTGAGGTGGCTGCAGAGCTGGCTCGCAACAGCATTATCTCCCGCTTCGATGGCGACAAGCATCTTAACGCGCAGCATATCCGCGACTACGTGCAGACGGCGAACCGCACTATCCTCAGTGAACAGCAGGCCGTTCAGGACTATCGCCGGATGGGCACGACGCTGGTCAGCCTGTTTATTGACCGCGATTACGGGCTGGCCTACTGGGCGCACGCCGGGGACAGTCGCCTGTATCTGTTTCGCCGGGGATGGCTGTGGCACGTGACCACCGACCACAGCCTGGTGCAGCAGATGAAAGACGCCGGGCATCAGACCGACGATCTCAACAGCAACCTGCTGTACCTTGCGCTGGGAATTGAAAACGGCGGGCCGGAAGCGAGCTACAGCGACGTGGTGCAGGTGGAAGACGGCGATGCATTCTTACTCTGCACCGACGGGTTCTGGCACGGCGTCAGCGAAGAGCAAATGAAGCAGTCGCTGCATATGGTCAATACGCCGCAGGAGTGGCTGACCTTAATGAACCAAATCATTCAAAAGAATGGCGAACAGGAGGGGAATGCTCAGGATAACTATACTGCCCTGGCGGTATGGATGGGCAACCCTCAGGACACTACTTTGCTGCACACCCTCTCTGACGCAGCACAATTTCTTCCCTGCGGAACTGATTAGACACACAAGGAACGATATGAAACTTTGGCTATCGGGTTTGGCACTTCTGGCGGTCACCTCCACCGCGCAGGCTGAGAATTTCCGCATCGTGCAGTCTCCTGCGCAGAAGCTGGATATCTGGATCGACAACATTAAAGACAACACGCCGCAGAGCTGGTGTAAGCCTGAGGTGGCGCTGCGTATCGTGGCGAACGGCAAGAAAGACGTCTCCGTGCTGGAGAACTTTGTGCCGCGTCTTGGCTCCCTGCTGGAACACCAGTGCAGCAAAGTGAATAAGCTTAGCTGGACGCTCAACGACCCGGCGGGTACCACGCTGGCGCAGGGCACGGCTGGCAAAGCGCAGGACTGGGCGCTGGTGGTGAAACAGGAGCAGGCCGCGCCTGCTGCGACCGTCACAGCAACCCCAGCCAGCGGCGCGTTGCTGCCGCCAGACCAGAACGTGGCATCCCGCACTGTCGCCGCTGACCGCACGCCGTGGCAGGAATTTACCCTGCAGGACGGCTGCCACCTTCGGACCTTCTGGGAAGGCGGCGCGTCCGCTCCGGCGCTCTTTATTCCGGATTCTGACACCACCCGCTGCGGTAACGGCAGCTGGCTGAGCGGACACACCGTTGTTTCGCAGTCCCGCAACGGCGGACAGAAAGAGATGGCGGTGACCTACATCCATGGCTTCCCGGTGACGGGGCTGAATCAAAGCGCCGATCCTGAAAACGCGCTGATCACCTCCGTCAACAAAGAGCGCATGGTATTCAGCACGCCAAACAGCGACCAGAGCTGGATGATCCTGCCTTACGATAACACCCTGAACAGCTGGAAAAGCAACGGCACCGTAGCGGTAGAGATTTCCCGTGAAATCGCCAGCGATGATGCAAAGCTGCAGGCGCGTATCGCGGCGGTGAAAAAGACCTGGAGCGCCTGGGTCGCACCCGGCACGCCGCTCAATATCGTTCTGATTGACACCCTGCGTCCTCAGCTGCGCGATCCGGCCGTCGGCGCATGGCGCGCGGCGAATTAAGGAATGGCTATGAATACGCTCTATCAACGCCTGGCGGGCGAGTCGCTCAACGATGCGCTGGCGCGCCTTGAGGCTGAAATCAAAGCCCGTCCGGCGGATGCCGACCTTCGCGCCGCGTTCGTGCAGTTTTTAACCCTCAGCGGCAACTGGACGCGTGCGCTGACCCAGCTGAAAAGCTGGCTGGCGCTGAAGCCTCAGGCGAAACCTACCGTCACGCTGCTGGAGCAATCCATTCAGGGCGAGCTGCAGCGCGCGCAGGTGATGGCGGGACAGGCGCGTCCGGCCATGCCTGAAGCCCAGTGGCCGTGGCTGACTACCCTTGCCGCGGCGCTGAGCGAGGAGGGCGAGCGCGCCCGGGCGCTGCGTCTGGAGGCCCTCGAACGGGCTGAGGCCACTGCCGGCCAGATTATCCTCGAAAACGAGGAGACGCAGGCTTTCGAGTGGCTGATGGATGGCGACGCCCGCCTCGGCCCGGTCTGCGAAACCATCGTGAACGGCCGTTATTTCTGGCTGCCGTTTAGCGCTATCGCGGAGATCCGTTTCCAGGCGCCTGCCAGCGTGACCGATCTGGTCTGGCGTCACGCGCTGGTGCGCCTGACCGACGGTACGGAGCAGGTGTGTCAGATCCCGGCGCGTTATCCTTTTGCTGCCGATGCCACTGATGCGATCAAACTGGGGCGCACCACCGAATGGCAGCCGCTCGACGAAGACGGCACCCTTTACGAAGGTACGGGCCAGAAAGCCTGGCTGAGCGAGCAAAGCGAAAGCCCGCTGCTGTCCTTAAGCCTCGTGACGTTTGCGACGGACGGAGCCGATGAGTAATCCCGCTGGCGAAGGCGATCTGCTGCGCAGCGGCTGGCAGGCCCGCAGCAGGCAGGAGAAGGTGGGGGCGCGCGACAAAATGCAGCCCTCGCTGCTGGATCGTCTCACCGATAACGACCCGGAAAAAAAACGCGAGTCGGCCAACAGCAATCTGATCACCCACGCCGCCCTGCGCCGCAATGTCCTGCGCGATCTGCAGTGGCTGTTTAATACCATCAACCACGATGCCTCAGGCGATTTGAGCGCCTTGCCGCACGTGAACCGCTCGGTGGTCAACTTCGGCGTCGCGCCGCTGGCCGGAAAGAGAATGTCGGATATCGAATGGCACGATATCCAGCGCAAGCTCACCGAGGCCATCATCAATTTCGAACCGCGCATTTTGCCGCAGGGGCTTCAGGTCCGCTGCGTGTCGGATACCTCCTCGCTGGATCTGCACAACGTGCTCTCCATCGAGATCAAAGGGCGTCTGTGGTGCGTGCCGTACCCGCTGGAGTTTCTGTTTCGTACCGATGTCGATCTGGAAAACGGCCATTTTGAACTGAAAGATGCGGGGTAATCATGGAAAGTAAACTGCTCGAATACTACAACCGTGAGCTGGCCTACCTGCGCGAAATGGGAGCCGAGTTTGCCGAACGCTATCCTAAGGTCGCCGGGCGGCTGGGCATGCGCGGCATCGAAGTGGCGGACCCGTATACCGAACGTCTGATGGAGGGTTTCGCCTTCCTGACCTCCCGCGTGCAGATGAAAATGGACGCGGAGTTCCCGCGCTTCTCCCAGCGTCTGCTGGAGATGATTGCGCCTAACTATCTCGCGCCTACGCCGTCGATGGCGATCGCGGAGATTGAGCCCGACAGCAGCCGGGGCGACCTGAGCAAGGGCTTCATTGTGCCGCGCGGTACCATGATGGACAGCCTGGCGCTGAAAAAAACCGGCGTGACCTGCAGCTATACCACGGCGCACGAGGTCAACCTGCTGCCGCTGAAAATCGACAGGGTCGAGCTGGGCGGCGTGCCCGCGGATCTGCCGCTCGCGCAGCTGGGGCTGAGCCAGCAGGGGATCAAAAGCGCTCTTCGGATCCGCATCGCCTGCGACGGCCCGCAAAACCTCGGGCACCTGGATTTCGACCGTCTGGAATTTTTCCTCGGCGGTCCGGATATTGAAGCGCTGAAGCTGCTGGAGCTGGTGATGGAGCACCACGCCGGGATCGTTTGTCAGACGGTCAGCCCGCAGCCGCAGCGACAGCTGCTGGCGTCGGACGCGCTGCGCCAGGAGGGTTTTGAGCCGGAGCAGGCGCTGCTCCCGGACGATCTGCGCAACTTTGACGGCTATCGCCTGCTGCAGGAGTATTTCGCGTTTCCGGCCCGCTTCCGCTTCATTAGCCTCAGCGGTTTGAGCAAGCTTGTCGAACGCTGTGAAGGCGAAAAAGCCTTCGACATCTTCATTCTGCTGGATAAGTCGGATGAACAGCTGGAGCGCGTGGTCGATGCCAGCCATCTGGCGCTGCACTGTACGCCGGTCATCAACCTGTTCCCCAAGGTCGCGGCGCGTCAGAAGCTGAATGAAGGCCAGCATGAATACCATCTGGTGGTGGATAACATCCGTCCGCTGGATTATGAAATTTACGCGGTCAAAAAAATCTATGGCAGCGCGGACGGCCAGCGTGATGACCAGACGTTTCGTCCTTTCTGGAGCACCTGGAGCGGCGATGCGGGCAACTACGGGGCCTATTTTTCCCTGCGCCGTGAACAGCGCGTGCTGTCCGAGCACGCCCTGCGTTACGGCACCCGTACCGGCTATATCGGCTCGGAGGTGTTTGTTTCGCTGGTGGATGAACAGCACGCCCCGTGGCAGGAAAACCTGCGCTATATCTCTGCCGAGGTGCTGTGCACCAGCCGCGATCTGCCGCTGATGCTGCAGCAGGAGCTCGGGCAGTTCATTATGGCCGACTCCATGCCGGTGAAATCACTCACCCTGCGTAAAGGCCCGACGCCGCCGCGTCCCGCGCTGGCAGAAGGGTTCAGCACCTGGCGGCTCATCAGCCAGTTGCAGATGAACTACCTCAGCCTGATGGACAGCGAAAACGAAGAGGGTGCAGCCGCGCTGCGCCAGCTTTTAGGGCTGTACGCCAACCTGGCAGAAACGCCCGTTGCGCGTCAGGTGGAGGGGGTACGCCACTGCGTGCTGGAGCCGGTTCACCGCCGCGTGCCTGAACCCGGCCCGGTCGTTTTCGCCCGCGGGATCGGCATTACCCTGACGGTAGATGAGCGAGCCTTTTCCGGCGCCAGTCCGTGGCTCTTTGGCAGCGTAATGGAACGTCTCTTTGCCCGTCTGGTGTCCATCAACAGCTTTACGGAATTCACCCTGAAGAGTCAGCAGCGCGGCGAGATTGGCTACTGGGCGCCGCGCATGGGTAAAAGGGCGCTGATATGAGTGACGCTGCCACTGCACCGCTGCGCGTGCATCGCCTGACCCGGCTGCCGGATGCGTTCTGGCACGGGGTCCGCGAGACGCCCTGGCGCTACGATCTGTTTCAGCTGCTAAGGCGCATTGATGCCCAGGGCGGCGAGCGCTACCCGCTGGGACGCGCGCCGCTGCCGAAATTTGAGCCGCTGCGCATAGGCCAGCAGCCGTCGATGAGTTTTGCGCCGTCGACGCTGGCTCAGGTCCGTCAGCGGGAGCAAAGCGGGCTGCACGAGGTGTCTATCCTCAGCTTCGGCCTGTTTGGCCCGAACGGCCCGCTGCCGGTCCACATGACCGAATACGCCCGCGAGCGTATTTATCATCATCAGGACACCAGCCTCAGCGCGTTTGCCGACCTGTTCCATCATCGCCTGACGCTGCTTTTTTACCGCGCCTGGGCGGATGCGCAGCCGGCGGTCTCTCTGGATCGCGCCGATAACAGGCGCTTTGAGGGCTACCTGGCGTCGCTGATTGGCATGGGGCAGCCGGGTCAGATGAACAAAGGCAGCCTGAGCTCGCATGCCCGCTTTACCCACGCCGGACACCTGACCCGTCACGGGCGGGATCCGGAGGGGCTGGAGAAGATCCTGCGCAGCTATTTTAAAGCGCCGGTTAAGCTGGTGAGCAACGTTCCGCAGTGGATGCCGCTTTCCACGCGCGAGCAGGCGCAGCTTGGCGCAGGACGCCGCATGCCGCGCATGGGGGAATCCGCTTTTCTCGGCGTCGCCGTCCGCGACGTGCAGCATAAGTTTCGCATCGACATTGGCCCGCTGAGCGCGGAGGAGTACAACCGTTTTCTGCCGGGTGAAGCGTGGGTCACCGAGCTGCGCGACTGGGTGCGTCAGTACGCCGGTGTGGAGTTTGAATGGGAAACGCGGGTGATCCTGCGTGAAGACGCGGTGCAGGGCACCACGCTCGGCAGCAATGGGCGATTAGGCTATAACACCTGGCTGGGCCTTCAGCCGCAGCCTGTCCCGCGTGGCGATCTGGTGTATTGCGCAGAGCGATAATTTTTCTAACGCATTGTTATCAATGGAACCGAACATGTCAGAAATTAGCCGTGCCGTGCTTTTCGGCAAACTGGATACGCTGTTATTTACCTCTCTGGAAAGCGCCACTGCGTTCTGCAAGCTGCGCGGCAACCCCTATGTTGAGCTGGTGCACTGGCTGCATCAGCTGATGCAGCAGCAGGATGGCGATCTGCAGCAGGTCATCCGCCACTTTGCCCTTGATGAACAGCAGCTGACGCGCGATATCGTGGCCGCGCTGGATGTCCTTCCGCGCGGGGCGAGTTCCGTTTCCGATCTCTCCGAACACATCGACAGCGCCGTGGAGCGCGCCTGGGTGTTTGGATCGCTGAAGTTTGGCGTCAGCCGTATCCGCGGCGGCCATTTGCTGATCGGCATGCTTAAAACCTGGAACCTGGCCAACGTCCTGAAAAGCATCTCATCGCAGTTCACCCGCCTTAACGTCGAGGTGCTGATTGAGCAGTTCGACGCCATCTGCGCCAACAGCAAAGAGACGCAGCAGGCCGCTGCCGCCGTCGATGCCCCGGCGGGTGCGGTACCGGCGGCGCAGGGGACGCTGGCCCAGTACGGTCAGGACCTGACCGCCCGCGCCCGCGACGGGAAGATTGACCCGGTTGTCGGGCGCGACGAGGAGATCCGCCAGATGGTGGATATCCTGATGCGCCGCCGCCAGAACAATCCGCTGCTGACCGGGGAAGCCGGGGTCGGCAAAACGGCGGTGGTGGAAGGGCTGGCGCTGCGTATCGCCGACGGCGACGTCCCGGAGCCGCTGCAAAATATTCAGCTGTGGCTGCTGGATATCGGCATGCTGCAGGCAGGCGCAGGCATGAAAGGCGAGTTCGAGGCCCGGCTGCAGGCGCTCATTAATGAAGTCCAGTCCAGCGCCACGCCGATCATTCTGTTTATCGATGAGATCCACACCCTGATTGGCGCAGGCGGCCAGCAGGGGACCGGCGATGCGGCGAACCTGCTGAAGCCTGCGCTGGCGCGCGGACAGCTGCGCACCATTGGGGCCACCACCTGGGCGGAATACAAAAAGTACATCGAGAAAGACCCGGCGCTGACCCGTCGTTTCCAGACGGTGCAGGTTCACGAGCCGGACGAAGCGAAAGCCATTCTGATGCTGCGCAGCACCGTGTCGCCGCTGGAGACGCACCATCAGGTGCTGCTGCTCGACGAAGCGGTCAGCGCAGCGGTGAAGCTGTCGCATCGCTACATCCCGGCGCGTCAGCTGCCGGACAAAGCCGTTGCGCTGCTCGACACCGCCTGCGCCCGCGTCGCGGTCAGCCAGAGCGCGCCACCTGCGCAGCTGGAAGACTGCCTGCGCCACCTTGCCGCGCTGGACGTGGAAATTGAGATCGCTGAGCGCGAAGCGCGCGTCGGTGCAGGTGACGCTGAGCGCGTATCGACGTTACGCGCAGAACGCGACGCGTATGAGACAAAACGCGAAGCCCTGGCCCAGCGCTGGGAAGAAGAGCGCAGCCTGGTGCAGGAGATTATCCGCCTGCGCGCGGCGCTGTTCGCGGCGGGCGAGGAAGATAGCGCCGAGCTGCGCGGCCAGCTGGCGGAACAGCAGCAGGCGCTGAACGCCTTACAGGGCGATGAACCGCTGCTGTTTGCGGCGGTGGATGAAAACGTGGTTGCCGCGGTGGTCTCTGACTGGACCGGGATCCCGCTGGGCCGGATGGTGAAAAACGAGATCGACGCGGTGCTTAACCTCGCCGACACGCTGAACCAGCGCGTTATCGGCCAGCGTCACGGTCTGGATCTCATTGCCCGCCGCGTGAAAACCTCGCGGGCGAAGCTCGACGATCCGAACAAACCGGTGGGCGTCTTTATGCTGTGCGGCCCGTCCGGCGTCGGTAAAACCGAAACCGCGCTGGCGCTCGCCGAATCCCTGTACGGCGGCGAGCAGAACGTTATCACCATCAACATGAGTGAGTTCCAGGAAGCGCACACCGTTTCCACCTTAAAAGGTGCGCCTCCGGGGTACGTAGGGTATGGTGAAGGCGGCGTGTTAACCGAGGCCGTGCGCCGCCGCCCGTACAGCGTGGTGCTGCTGGACGAAATTGAAAAAGCGCACCCGGACGTTCACGAGATCTTCTTCCAGGTCTTTGATAAGGGCTGGATGGAAGACGGCGAGGGGCGCCACATTGATTTCCGTAACACCATCATTATTCTGACGTCTAACGTTGGCACCGACCTGATTAGCGCCATGTGCGCCGATCCGGAGCTGATGCCGGAGCCTGAGGCGTTAAGCGGCGCCCTGCGCCAGCCGCTGCTGGAGGTATTCCCACCGGCGCTGCTGGGCCGCCTGCTGGTGGTGCCGTACTACCCGCTCAGCGACGATATGCTGGGGCAGATTGTTCGCCTGCAGCTCAAGCGCATTCAGCGTCGTCTGGAAGAGAATCACAGCATTATTTCTGAGTTTGACGACAGCGTGGTGGAACAGATTGTTCAGCGCTGTACCGAGGTGGAGTCCGGGGGCCGCATGGTGGACGCTATTCTGACCAACACCTTGCTGCCTCAGATGAGCCAGATATTACTTACCGCCAGCCGCAGCGACGAGCAGTACCGACGTCTGCACGTCACCTGCGAGCAGGGCGAGTTTCACTGTCAGTTTGCCGCGTAATAATCATCAAGAGAACTGTAAAAGATGACGGATAATGATAACAATCGGACTGTCCCAAACGCGCTCCCGGTCGGGTACCGCTTCAACGAGTTTGAAATCAAAGAGGTGATCGGCGGCGGCGGTTTTGGCATCGTCTATCGCGCGTGGGATCACCAGCTCGAACGCACTATCGCTATCAAAGAATTTATGCCTTCCTCGCTCGCGGTGCGCGGCGACGACATGACCCTGGTGCTGCGCAGCGAGCGCTTTGGCAAAGCGTTTTCCGCAGGCCTGAACAGCTTCATTCAGGAAGCCCGTCTGCTGGCGCGCTTTAACCACCCGAACCTGCTGCACGTCCTGCGTTTCTGGGTGCAAAACGATACGGCCTACATGGGGACGCTGTTTTACAGCGGCACCACGCTTTCTCGCCTGCGCGAAGAAAAGCCGGAGCTGATCAACGAAGCCTGGATCCGCCGCACGCTGCCGATGCTGTTCGGTGCGATCAAGACCATCCACAACGAAGGCTACCTGCACCGCGACATCTCTCTGGATAACATTCAGATCCAGGATAACGGCCTGCCGGTGCTGCTTGATTTCGGCTCCGCGCGACGCACCATCGGTAACCTCTCCGACGAAACGGAAACCATGCTGCGCCCGGGCTTTGCGCCAATTGAACAGTACACCGACGACAACGAAAGCGAGCAGGGCCCGTGGACGGATATTTACGCTCTCGGCGCCGTGCTGCGTACCCTGATTGTGGGCTCTCCGCCGCCGGTCAGCGTGGTGCGCTCGATTCAGGATACCTGCAAACCGCTGGTGGAAATCATGCCGCAGGGCTATTCCATTCCGCTGCTGCAGGCCATCGACCGCGCGCTGGCGCTGCACATGGAGGACCGTCCGCAGTCAATCGACGAGTTCGCCGCGCTGATAGAGATGCCGGTCGCCGGGATCAACGACGTGCTGGCGGCGAAAAAGCCCGGCACGATGCTGGTTCCGGTCGAAGACGAAAAACCGGCTTCGCTGCTCGACTGGCGCCGCTACAAGATCCCGGGCATGGTTGCCGCAGGCGTGCTGGTGGGTATTGTCGCCGGGGCGATGATTTTCAGCGGCGGTAACGATGCGCCCGAGCAGGCTGCACAGGCACCGGCAGAGACGCGCCCGTCTGAAACCGCCGCGAACACGCCAGACGTGAAGCCGGAAACGGCGAAGGTGAGCGAGCCTGCGGCGGCGGAACAGACTCCGCCACCTGTTGAGAGCCCTGTTGCGCTGGTCTATATCCGTATCCAGGACGGCGAAACGCTGAAAGTGAACGGCGAGCCAAAAGCGCTGCGTCCGGCAACCAACGGCTATGCATCGCTCAAGCTGCCGGCCGGAGAGGTGAAGATTGAACTGCAGGGCAACGGAAGAACGCGTGGCCAGACGCTGGATATCACCAAGCCGGGCACCTGGCTGGTGAATCCGTAAGTCAGTCAGGGACAGGGAACAGGACGGAGCGAATGTATAACATTAAGTTTGTCTATCTTTTTAGCGAGAACGTCTCGCCGGCGCTTTTTGCGAAAATTATCCGCCCGTCCGTCGCCGGGCAGTGGATTATGTCGGTGCCCGACAATTCGCTGCGCTCGCTGTTCACGCGCTACGATTTGCTGCGAACCATCACCGGTGCGAATCCCTATCAGTCCGGGCGCGATACGCGCAAGCTGATCGCGCAGGATCTTGATATGGGCAGAATCGTTGCAATTGACGAAAGTTTTCGCAGCTGGTCATCGGTAACGGAAATTTTTTACATCAATGCCGAAGGGCGGCTTCAGGCCGCCTCGCTCACCGGGCTGGGCTGGTTCCCGGTAAGCACTATCGTCGATCGTTACGAAACGATGGTGCGCACCTATGGTTCCCGCCCTGCGCCAACGGAGCTGCCGACACAGGTGGTGAAATCCAAAGCGGCGCAGGTGCCTGACCAGCCAACGCCGGGCAAAGACGGTAAAACCTATGCGGCGCAGCTGCAGAATATGACCAAAGCCGAACGCTGGCAGGCTCGTAAGGACCTGATTGCGAAGGGCAGCAACAGTCTCTACCCGGATGCACAGATCGCGGCTAAACGGTTAGCGGCGAATAACATTGCCGTGGAGAAAGCGAAGCTTGCGGAAAATGTTTATAAGACCGTAAACCCGCTGGAAACGACGCCGGGCGTACCGGAGGGGTGGACGGATATTAGTAACGATGATGCGCTCCTGGGCAAGTATGGCCTGAATAAATCAATGCTCTTCGATGATGACACTTCTCCCAATTTTCTTGCTCGCGTCTATCAGCCTAAACCGGATGTGTTTGGGAATGATATGAATCCCACGGTGGTATTCCGCGGATCGAGGGAGCCGGGTTTTGCGTCGCTGTCTGATAATGTTTCCTCCTTGCTAACCAAAGGGGAACTGGCGCCAGTTAAAAACGGTGCAGACTGGTCTAATAACTTCTCCCAGGGTATGGGAATGGCATCTGATTATTATAAAAAAGCCGTGAATATTAGTAAGGAACTGGCAAGGTCAGGCCAGAATATTGATATTGCCGGACACTCGCTGGGAGGCGGTCTCGCGTCTGCGGCTTCAATGGGAAGTGGTAAAGCAGGATGGACATTTAATGCCGCAGGGCTTAACGCCGGGACGGTAGAAAAATACGGCGGTAAGATCCTGGGCAGTACGGAGAATATTCAGGCGTATCGGGTTAACGGAGAACTGCTGACGAAGATTCAGGAAGTTAATCTTTGGGAGGATCTAAAAACCGTGAAGGGGCATGTCCCGGCTTTAATTCTCAAAGAGGAAATTTCTGCGCTGAGCCCGAATGCTGCGGGCATCGCCCACGACCTTCCCGGTGGAACCGGAAGTGCGCTCGACCGGCATGGTATTAATCAGGCGATTAATTGCATTGAGCAGCAAAAGGATGAGGATATTTCGATAATCGGGAGTCGGTTGTGAAAAAACGTTTGATGGCTTTTGTAGCGTTATGTTTTTTAATCATGATTCAGGGGTGTAAGCAGGATATGGAACTCAATCCACAGGATTACTTCAGCGGTCAGCAGCTTGAACTGGCGAGAGCGATTGAAGAAGGCAATGTCGACGTGGTGAAGACGCTTGCACCCAATAGCAACCTTAACCAGCCCGGTAAGCAGGATATGACGCTCCTTTTCTGGGCGCTTGGCAACGCAATTAATGATAAAAAAACATCTCCCCATTTGAAGGTCATCACTTTGCTTGTTGAGGCCGGTGCCGATCCGTTACAGCCTCGGCCACAAGGGAAAAGCAGCCCCGCAGAATTCGCTCTGAAAGGGGACAGTGCTGACTGGATTAACGCGATGCTTGACGGTGGCCTGTCGCCCGATGTGAAAGATAAGGTTTTCCACGAGCCGATAATCTTCCAGGCGATTAAAGCGCAAAACACGGAGACGCTGGAAGCGATGCTCGATCGCGGTGCTGATGTCAATGCAGCCAATTCATTAGGCAAAACGCTTGTATTCGACGCGCTGGATAATCAGTCATACGATCATGTTTTATTGTTGCTCGATCGTGGAGCCGATCCGTCAATTAAGGCAAAAAATGGCTGGTCAATGAGCAACGCGCTTGCGGATGCACTGAGTGGGCTTGAAAAAGGCAGCGAGCACTACGAAAAATTAAACGAAATTAAAGAGAAGCTCATCCAGAAAGGTGGTAAATGGCCGCCTGAGCCTGTCAGGTAATTATTAGCATTCATGAGAGCCAGAGATAAGGTTTTCCTTTTCTGGGGAAGCATGGATGCGCTGGCTGTAGTGCTTTATTGTGCTCAGTCGGTGCGCCATGACAGGATCCCTTTTATTGCCGATATGCTCTTCTTCAGTACAGCAGTGAACACGTTTTCAGCTGGCGGATATAACGCTCTACTTATCTTATTCTTTTGTCTCGATTTCGTGTTGTTGCTGTCATTTTTTGCCTCTGCATGGTGCTTTATTACCCGGAGGCCCTTCGCAAGCAAACTGGCGCTTTGTCAGGAAGTTTTGCGTTTGGTCTCCTTCCGGTGCTCTGTTGCGCTTTTCCCCCTGTTTTTGGCTATCGCGGGTGAGTCGAGCGTCTGGCTGAGCAGTATTTTGTTTAGTGTGTCGGAGTGTCTTAAAATTTACTCTCTGTGGGTTTATAAATACGAAAAGGTGGCCTCTCCCGCATAATAGCTAAGGGATTCTCTTGTTGAGTTTTAAAGGCATAGTGATGTGATGCTTTATTTCGTATCTACCCATCAAACGGATAAGGACGCGTAATGCTCGATCTTCACAGTGAGGATGCTGTGGTTAACCATTATGCCGATCGCTACCGTAATCTGATGCCGACAAATATCCGCAAGACCATGCAGAGGATGGATACGGCTGAAGCGATAGCGTCTGAGGCATGGGATAAAACATTACCACTCGTCACAACGGAAGGTATGTCGCTCGATAAAGCACTGGGTGCATTCGTAGGCCTGGCGGTTGGTGACGCCGTAGGGACGACGCTGGAATTTAAACGTCGAGATAGCGAACACATAAATGACATGCTCGGCGGCGGGCCTTTCCAGTTAAAACCCGGGGAATGGACTGATGATACTTCAATGGCAATCTGTGTGGCACAGACCTACCTTTCTGAAAAAAGAATGCATACCGATGTTATGCGGCAATGGCTTCTCAAGTGGTATCTCACGGGTTTAAACAGCAGCAACGGCCGTTGTTTTGACATTGGCAATACCACCCGTTTTGCGCTTGAACAGTACAGGTGTATCGGTCCATCCTGGTACGGTAACACCGAGAAGCATACCGCTGGAAATGCCGCTATTGTTCGCCAGGCGCCCGTCTCGATCTTTCGCAGAAAATCGCTCCGCGCAATCTATTTTGAATCTCAGGCGCAGAGCCGGGCAACTCACGGCGCGGTAGAATCCATTAATGCATGTCAGTTTCTGGGGCTCATCCTCCATTATTTAATGAGCGGTTATTCAAAAGAGGCGTCGTTCAAGCCTCATCGGTTTCCTTTGTGTGCAAGGGTAATGATCGTTAACGCTGGCGAGTACAAGCAAAAGGCCCGTCATCAGATTCGCTCCAGCGGTTATGTTATCGATACGCTTGAGGCCGCAATGTGGGCGGTATGGCATACGGATAATTTCCGTGATGCGATCCTCCTTGCCGCCAATCTGGCGGATGATGCCGACAGCGTTGCGGCAACGGCAGGTCAACTGGCCGGTGCGTTATATGGCTATTCAGGTATTCCGCAGAAGTGGAAAGATAAACTGGTCCAACACGAACGTCTCGTCAGCATGGCAGGGGAGCTATTTCACAGTGCACCTGAGGATAACTTTCTTTAACGTTTCTGACGCATAAGAGCACCGGCGCATATCCAAAACCACTTAGTCAAAATTAGCTTTACGTTCAAACACGTTTACAGCATAAACCATTACGGAATACAGATTATGCTCAACCGAATTACCGTCCAGCTCCCGGTCGAGGGGCTGCTCTTCTGGAAACTCTCCGGCCGCGAGGCAATGTCCGAGTCGTTTGCCCTGACGCTGACCCTGCTCGGCACGGATGCGCGCATTGACCGCAGCAAATTGCTCGGTCAGCCGGTCACGGTGACCATCCCGACGCAGAACCTGCTCACCTCCCGCTACATCAACGGCAAAGTCACGCGCGTGGCGGTCAGCGCCGTTGAGCTGACGGGTACCCGCTATGCGGTCTACCAGCTGACGGTGGAGCCGGACCTGTGGCCGATGAAGCGCGACCGTAACCTGCGTATCTTCCAGGGCCAGACGGTGCCGCAGATTGTGAAAACCCTGCTGGCTGAGCATCAGGTCAACGTTGAGGATAAACTCACCGGCAGCTACCGGGTGTGGGACTACTGCGTGCAGTATCAGGAGTCGAGCCTGGACTTCATCAGCCGCCTGATGGAGCTGGAAGGGATTGCCTATCACTTCAGCCACGAGGCGGACAAACACACCCTGGTACTCACCGACGCCGCCACGCAGCATCAGCCGTTCAGCGGCTATGAGGTTATTCCTTACCACCAGACGCCGTCAGGCGGCAGCACGGACGAAGAGGGCATCAGCCAGTGGGCGCTGGAGGACAGCGTGACGCCGGGGATTTACAGCCTCGACGACTACGACTTCCGCAAGCCGAACGCGTGGCTGTTCCAGGCCCAGCAGAACCCGGCGTCGCCGAAGCCGGGCAGCATTGACGTGTACGACTGGCCGGGGCGCTTTGTCGAGACCGGGCATGCGGAGTTTTACGCCCGCATTCGCCAGGAGCGCTGGCAGGTGGAGCACCAGCAGATTCAGGCCACCGCGACGGCGGCAGGGATTGCGCCGGGCCACATCTTCACCCTGACCAACGCGCCGTTCTTCAGCGATAACGGGGAGTATCTGGTGACGGCGGCGGGATACCACTTCGAGGAGAACCGCTACGCCAGCGGCGAGGGTGAAACTGTTCACCGGACCGATTTCACGGTCATCCCGGCGTCGGTCTCTTATCGCCCGGCGCAGAGCACGGCGTGGCCGCGCACCTATGGCCCGCAGACGGCGAAAGTCGTGGGGCCGCAGGGGGAGAGCATCTGGACGGACAAATACGGTCGCGTGAAGGTGAAGTTCCACTGGGACCGTCTGGCGAAGGGCGATGACACCAGCTCCTGCTGGGTGCGCGTGTCGAGCGCGTGGGCGGGCCAGGGCTACGGCGGGGTGCAAATCCCGCGCGTGGGCGATGAAGTGGTGGTGGACTTTATCAACGGCGACCCGGATCGTCCGATTATTACCGGACGCGTGTACAACGACGCGAGTATGCCGCCGTGGGCGCTGCCGGCGGCGGCGACGCAGATGGGCTTTATGAGCCGCACGAAGGACGGTTCAGTCGACAATGCCAACGCCCTGCGCTTTGAGGATAAGGCAGGAGGCGAGCAGGTGTGGCTCCAGGCCGAACGCAACCTGGATATCAACGTCAAAAATGATGAATCCCATTCGACTGAAAAGAATCGAACCCAATATGTGGGAGAAGATGAAACCTTACGGGTTGTAAAAAATCAGAATGCGGGGGTCAAAGGGGATGTCGTTTGCCTGACGGGTAACAGTCGCAGTGACAAAGTAGTTAACGACTATATTCTTTCAGCGGGTAATACGCTGAGGCTGGAGTGCGGTGAAAGCGCCATTGAATTATCGAAAGATGGAAGCGTTAATATCATTGGCAATAACTTCAACTTTACTGCTAAGCAGAATGCGCAAATAAACACGCTTGGTGGTGAACTGCATCTGAATCCTGCCGGTGGAAGTAATGCGATCAATCCTCCTGGGGCATCCCACCAGTCGGCAATCCAGCAGGAAGTGGATGGATTTTTCGTTTTCAACGCTAATAAGTAAACGTATTCAGGCTGGCACATAACCGACTACCCCGTCACCGTAAGGCGACGGGGTAGTCGATGGGATAAATTGTAATGCACTGGTTTTTCTTCCTTTTCTTTTTGATCCTGACGCTGGCGGTTATCTGGAATGAAAAGAGCACCTTTGATAAAAAACAGTGGATAACAACGGGCCTGATGTTGGTGCTTGTTCTGCTTACTACGGTTGTCATTGGTTTCTTTTTGAAATGGCTGGCGCTGTCATTTTTATTATTTCCTGTCGCGGTGGCAAAAAAATACTCCATCATTATTTCTATGTCTCTCCTGTGCGTCTGGGGCATGAGATTTGCCGTCGCTTTGCTGTGTACTCTTTTTTCAGGCGTTATGGCCGCGCATAAAAAAATGAATTTTCGCAATTATGAAAAGATCTCCCTTATGTCACGCACCGCAGCGCCGCCCTTATTTGTCTTCGCTAAACTCCTTCTCTCGTTAGGGAGTGTCCTTATGTTTTCAGGCCTGTGGCTTAAGTAAGTGTTGCGATTGACGCTGCTTCGTGGCCGCTGAAACAAAGATGTTGCATTTACGGAATAACGATTATGCTCAACCGAATTACCGTCCAGCTCCCGGTCGAGGGGCTGCTCTTCTGGAAACTCTCCGGCCGCGAGGCGATGTCCGAGTCGTTTGCCCTGACGCTGACCCTGCTCGGCACGGATGCGCGCATTGACCGCAGCAAATTGCTCGGTCAGCCTGTCACGGTGACCATCCCGACGCAGAACCTGCTCACCTCCCGCTACATCAACGGCAAAGTCACGCGCGTGGCGGTCAGCGCCGTTGAGCTGACGGGCACCCGCTATGCGGTGTACCAGCTGACGGTGGAGCCGGACCTGTGGCCGATGAAGCGCGACCGTAACCTGCGTATCTTCCAGGGCCAGACGGTTCCGCAGATTGTGAAAACCCTGCTGGCTGAGCATCAGGTCAACGTTGAGGATAAACTCACCGGCAGCTACCGGGTGTGGGACTACTGCGTGCAGTATCAGGAGTCGAGCCTGGACTTCATCAGCCGCCTGATGGAGCTGGAAGGGATTGCCTATCACTTCAGCCACGAGGCGGACAAACACACCCTGGTACTCACCGACGCCGCCACGCAGCATCAGCCGTTCAGCGGCTATGAGGTTATTCCTTACCACCAGACGCCGTCAGGCGGCAGCACGGACGAAGAGGGCATCAGCCAGTGGGCGCTGGAGGACAGCGTGACGCCGGGGATTTACAGCCTCGACGACTACGACTTCCGCAAGCCGAACGCGTGGCTGTTCCAGGCCCAGCAGAACCCGGCGTCGCCGAAGCCGGGCAGCATTGACGTGTACGACTGGCCGGGGCGCTTTGTCGAGACCGGGCATGCGGAGTTTTACGCCCGCATTCGCCAGGAGCGCTGGCAGGTGGAGCACCAGCAGATTCAGGCCACCGCGACGGCGGCAGGGATTGCGCCGGGCCACATCTTCACCCTGACCAACGCGCCGTTCTTCAGCGATAACGGGGAGTATCTGGTGACGGCGGCGGGATACCACTTCGAGGAGAACCGCTACGCCAGCGGCGAGGGTGAAACTGTTCACCGGACCGATTTCACGGTCATCCCGGCGTCGGTCTCTTATCGCCCGGCGCAGAGCACGGCGTGGCCGCGCACCTATGGCCCGCAGACGGCGAAAGTCGTGGGGCCGCAGGGGGAGAGCATCTGGACGGACAAATACGGTCGCGTGAAGGTGAAGTTCCACTGGGACCGTCTGGCGAAGGGCGATGACACCAGCTCCTGCTGGGTGCGCGTGTCGAGCGCGTGGGCGGGCCAGGGCTACGGCGGGGTGCAAATCCCGCGCGTGGGCGATGAAGTGGTGGTGGACTTTATCAACGGCGACCCGGATCGTCCGATTATTACCGGACGCGTGTACAACGACGCGAGCATGCCGCCGTGGGCACTGCCAGCGGCGGCGACGCAGATGGGCTTTATGAGCCGCACGAAGGACGGTTCCGTCGATAACGCCAACGCCCTGCGCTTCGAGGACAAGGCGGGTGCAGAGCAGGTGTGGATTCAGGCCGAGCGCAATATGGACACCAGCGTTAAGAATGATGAAACGCACAGCGTCGGCGGCGAGCGCAGCCATTATGTGAAGAAAAACGAGCTGCATCGCGTGGAAGCTAATCAGATCCAGGCGGTGAAAGGCGGAACCGAGATCCTGACGGGGAAAGGCAAGCTGGATGCGGCGGTTGAGCAGTACGTTATTGCTTCCGGGACGAAGCTGCGTCTGGTCTCGGGGGAGAGCGCCATCGAACTTAATGCTAACGGCAAGATTAACCTGATCGGCAAAGAGTTTAACTTCTTCGTTGAAGGGGACGGTTATATCACTACGGGCGGTAAGCTGCACCTGAATACCTCGGGAACCAAGCCGGGCACAACGGCTCCGGGATCGGGGCATAAAGGGGATATTGATGCTGCGGTTCAGGCGAAATTTACCCCCAAAGGTGAGTAAGGCGGGCGCGGTGCTTGTCGCGATATTAACGACAGGAATGGCTGGAGGAGATGGACAGATAAAGGATCTTTGGATGTTCATTTCCAGGATGAGCGCATCACTCAAAACGTTATCCGCTACGAATCTGAGTGATGCTGCGTTGCCATTTAAGCTGATGAAAGATAATAAATATATCATCTTCTACAATGCTGACGATTTCCCACTCGCGGATGGAACGAACATTACCGCAATTGGTTTACGTTTAAGCAAAGATAACGGCGGCATGGCGCCTTTACTGAATTTTTCACCCTCAGGTCAATGTATAACGCTTGATACCGTTAAAAAGCGCTATCCGCAACTGGTGTTAACTGACTATCCTCGTGGCCGCTCCGAGAACGAAGTGACCAGCTATACAGCGCCAAAAGATGTGAATGGACAAAAGGTGAGCTTCAGTTTCACCGCGAAAAAACCTGACTGTCTGGGTTCAGTCGTCATTGGCGCCGAATAAGAAACACTGCTCCCATGTCCTGGTGGTTTTCCAGTAGTGAGAAGCGCAATACACATTCACTAAATGACATTTAACGTGAAAATACACAATTCGACATTTCTTTGTTCTGTCCTGATGTTTACCTGTCTGAGCAGCAATATGGTTTTGGCTCAGGTTATGCCGTCCGTTCTGACAAAAAAGGATTTTTCCGTCAAGGTCAAAGACCAGCCTGTCGCATTAGGCGACAGATGGACTCCTGATATTGCCCGTAAAATTGACGTGCCGCTTGAAGGCCATTTTGTCGGTGAGGTTCCTTTTGACGGAACTCAATATAAGTTCTTCCAGCATCAAAAATCTGGTTTAGAAATATTCACTTCCAATCTCTGGTGGGATAAAGCAGAAAGAAGCGTTGATGATTATATCGTGTCGCAGATTACGCTGACTGCCTCAGATATTTTAACGCCGCGTGGAGTTCATGTGGGTTCAACAATCAGAGCACTGAACAATGCATACGGCGATGGCCAGGTTGAAAATGATTCCGGGGAGCAGTGGGTTTCCTATGAATTGGGTAGGAAATTGCTCTCTTTTGAGGTTAAAGACAGTAAGGTTGCGAAAATAACCATGAATTACGAAAATGGTTCTTCAGAGTGATTTATGACCAAAAAATATCTGGCAGCCGTATTGTTCACCGCTTTATTGGCTGGCGTCGTTGAAGCGTCATCGGCGCTTGAATTATCGCAATACAATAAGCTCGAAACGGTTAGCCGTATCGTTAACGACAGAGAAGTAACAGACAGTCTCAGGACGTTACTGGGAAATCATTACCAGACCTTTATTGATAACTTTGATGTCTTCGGTGAACCGCATACCACCGCAGGTGGCGGATTGTTTGTTGAAGGCTGGCTAAAAGATCTCTATCTGGAGAACGCGTCAGCGCTGGTCATCAATCCTGACGGCAAAATCTTTGCGGCCTGGGTGGTTCCGGAGTCGGACGTTATTCATTACCAGTCTTCAGATAATAGCCCGGTTATTAATGCCGATATTCAGCAGTGGGCCGCCAGATTCAATGCGATGCATTTTGCAAGGAACAGCCAGTCAGGTCTCGCGTTTGACGGGGACTGGGCTGGCGAATTCGGGAACGACTCGACGTTAACCCTGCGGTTAGCTGAATCAGGCAACCGTATCACCGGGTCTTATTGCTATATCTCCCAAAAAGGAAACCGCATAGATTGCCCGGAAGATGATGAGCGTAATCTTAGCGGTACGATAGCAGGCAATCGCGCCAGCGTTGAGTTCAACTCATCGTTTGGCGGCGTAGGCGGACGGGCTGTTCTGGAAATAAAGGGGAGTGAAATGGAATGGCGCTTAGTTACTCCTCCTCAAAAAGGAAATTATTATGCTCCGCTGCGTTATACGTTACGTAAAGCCGCTTCGGTTCATAGCGCTGAAACCAGAAAACTGGACACCGAAAAGTTCGCTATTTCGCTGATAAACACGTGCGGTCATTTTGAGAGCGAATGTAACGAGATGGTTTATCTCGGCGTGCGCAAAAGCGATAACAGTACGATCTCCTTAAGGGGAAAAACGTTGCACGACTCTGCAGGTAAAATAATCGGCTCAACGTATAAGAATGGCGAGACCGTTTACACCGTGACGTATGCCCCCATGAAATTGGTTGTCAGCAAAGGCAGCCATGTTTTAGTCGAACAGTCAGGTCAATGGCTTAAATAATAAAACAGCCAGCCAAAAGGCCAGCGTGGATTGGCCTTCTTGTTTCTCTCAATATTAATCATCCCGAGTTCACTTATGAAATACACCCTCCAGGAAGGTTCGTTTTCCCTTTTTCCTGCTGCCTGGCAGGATAACAGTATGAACATTATTCGCGATGACGAAAGCGGGCTGTCCGTGGTGGTCAGCCGCGGCGTTATCCCGGATGGCAGCAACTATGAACAAGAGTTCCACCGCCAGTGGGATGTGCTGCGTCCTCAGATGGGTGAGATCGCCCAAGACGAATTCCGGAACGTAAAGGCCGGGCCTGACGGAAAAATTAACGGGCTGGAAGTTGAGACGACGTTTGACCGTAACGGGCAGCGCCTGTGGCAAAAACAGCTGGCCGTACAGACGCCGGGCAAACCGGTATTGATGATTTTCACCTTCTCGGCACTCAGAGCATTCACCGAAGAGGACGAGGTGCGCTGGAGTGCGCTTAAGCAGAGTCTGACGCTAAACGACAACCGGAATGTGTAAGGCATGAGCGATAACAACGCGGCCCGTAAGGGCGACGAGATTATTCACTCCAGCATTTTTGCTGACATCACCAGCATTGTTGCGGAAGGTGCCGCCTATGCGGTGATCGGCGCGGCGGTAGGCGCAGCAGCAACCGTGGCGGCGCCACTGCTGGGGGCGGGGGCAGCAGCTGCAGGCGTGGCAGCAATTGGATCCAGCTGTCTGTTAAGCGGCATCATTGGCGGCGTGCTGGCGAACGTCGCGGGGATCACCGACGATATCAGCAACGCCGCGGAAGGGTTAGGCAATGCGCTTTTCCCGCCGTCGCCTGCGGGTAAAATCACCACCGGTTCGAATAACGTTCTCACCAACGCAATCCCCGCCGCACGTGCCGCAGGCACGCTGACGCCCGCCGTTACACCGTCCCCTGAGCCGCAGTCGCCGGGCAGCTTTGCCGATTACGCGGGCATGCTGCTTTCCGCCGCCGGCCAGTTTGGCAGCGAAATGTGGCAGCCGAGCGTGGCCTCTGCCGCTGCGGGAACCTCGCCGCTGGAAGAAGACAAGGTGGCGTGTGAAAAGCACTCCGGGCCGCAGTATCTGGCGGAAGGTTCTAAAAGCGTCTTTATTAACGGGCAGCCCGCGGTGCGCGCGAAAGATCGCACCACCTGCGAAGGCACCGTTTCCGACAACGTCTCCCCGAACGTGATCATCGGCGGCGACACGCTCACGGTCCGCGATATTAAAAGCGGTAAAACGCCGGGTCTGGCGCTGGGGATGATTGCGCTCTCCCTCCTGCGCGGGCGTCCGGGTAAGATCCTGAAAAACATGCCCTGTGCGCTGGCGGCGGCCGGCGGCGGGATGCTGGCCGATATGGCGGTCAACGCCGTGTTTGGCTCCTCGCACCCGGTTCACGCCGCCACCGGCGTGAAGGTGCTGAATGACGACGACGAGCTCGATTTCTCGCTGCCGGGGCGCTTCCCGCTTCGCTGGCAGCGCAGCTACAACAGCCTGACCACCCGCGAAGGGCTGTTTGGTCTGGGCTGGGCAACCACCTTTGACAGCTATCTGACGCTGGAAGAAAACAACGCGACCTGGTTCGACGAAACCGGGCGCGAGCTGAGCTTCGAGCTGCCGCCGGTCGACCGCGCGTTTTACAGCATCAGCGAAGGCATCATTATCCGCCGTAATGAGAACGGCGACGTGGCGATTGCCGACGATGACGGTGCGGTATGGCGTCTGTATAAACCGACCCGGGCGAATCCATCCATCCTGCGTCTGGCCTCCCTCAGCGACGAATACGGCAACGCGCTGCTGACGGAGTGGGACGAGCACGGCAGGCTGGTCGGTCTTCACGACGAGCCGCGGGCGATAGACGTCACCCTGCGCTATGAAGATGAACGATTCCCGCAGCGTGTTACCGCAGCAAGCCATTTCGACGGCAGCCAGACATGGCCGCTGATGCGGTGGGGCTACGACGCGCGCGGCCAGCTGGCGAGCGCGACGGATGCCTCCGGCGTGGTGACCCGTGAATACCGCTATAACGACCACGGCCTGATGGTCTGGCACCGGATGCCGGGCGGTCTGGAAAGCGAATACCGCTGGAAAAAATTCGACCACTGGCGCGTGGTGGAAAACCGCACCAGCACCGGCGACGGGTGCCGCTTTAGCTACGATTTAGCCGCCGGGCTGACGACCGTTGAGCACTATGACGGTCAAACGCGCCGCCACTACTGGAACGCGCAAAATCTGATTGTCCGCTACGTTGACGAGCGCGGTGAAAACTGGCGCTACGAGTGGGATGACAACGAACTTCTGACGCGTCGCATCGATCCGCTCGGAAACGTCGTCACCTTCGTCTATGACGAGATGGGCAACCGGGTTCAGGAGATCGACGCCGACGGCAATACCCGCACCACCGCCTGGCTGGAGCACCGCGCGCTTCCTGCGGCCATTATCGACGCCGACGGTAGCGCCACCCGGTTCTGGTACGACGAACATCACGGGCTGAAGCGCGTGATGGATCCGATGGGGCAGACCACGCATCTGCGTCGGGACGAGTTCGGCCAGGTCGTTGAAGAGGTCGATGCCGCCGGAAACAGCCGCTACCAGGAGTACAACGAGGCCGGGCAGATCGTTCGTTCGACGGACTGTTCCGGCCGTATTACCCGCTACCGCTACCATCCGCTGGGCTGGCTGGTGGCTGAAATTAGCGCCGACGGGGAAGAGACGCGATATCGCTACGACGCCGCAGGGCGTCCGGTGCAGCTCGATCGCCCGGAAGGCTGGACGGAATCGCTCAAATGGAACGAACGTGGTCTGCCGGTGAAGCATGCGGGCGCCGACGGTAAAGAGAGTGAGTTCAGATACGATGAGGCAGGGCGCTTAACCGCGACGCGCAATACCCAGGGCGAAGAGGTGCGTCGCCGCTGGGACAGCCGCGGGCGTCTGATTGCCCTGGAAAACGAAAACGGCGAAGCGTATCAGTTCCGCTGGGGCGCGGATTCGCTGCTGCTGGAAGAGGTAGGGCTAGATGGCGTGGCCTCGCAGTATCGCTACGACGCCTGCGGGCGCACGATAGCGCGCACGTTTGCTGCCGGTCATCCGGAGGCCATCACCCACGCCTTCGCCTGGAGCGCGAGCGGCCAGCTGGTCGCCCGCACCACGCCGGAAGGGCAGACACGCTACCACTACACTCCTTCCGGGCTTTTGAGCCGGATAGGGCTGCATCCTGCGCTTTCAGCCGACGCGTGGACCACCGAGGCAGAGCAGGAGCTCGCCTTTGACTATGACGCGCTTGGTCGCGTCACGCGCGAAGCGGGCGAGCACGGCGAGCTGGCGTGGGAGTATGACGCGCTGGGCAACCGCACCTCCGTCACGCTGCCCGACGGCCGCGAGCTGAAGCAGTTCTACTACGGCAGCGGGCATCTACTCAGCATTGCTCTTGATAAGCTGTCGGTCTCCGATTTTACCCGTGACGAACTCCATCGGGAGACGAGTCGCACTCAGGGGCTGCTGACCACCCGCAGCGAGTACGACCGCCTTGGTCGGCTGCATCGCCGGGACGTCTTTACCGGCAATGCCCAGCGCCCGTCGCCGCGCCGCTGGTCCCGCCGCTGGGATTACGACTATCGCAATAACCTGGTGCGTGAAGAGCGGGACGATAACCCGTTCAGCTGGTACCGCTGGCAGTACGACAGCGCCGGGCGTCTGCTGGTTCAGGACGGTACGTTGCCCGGACAGGAGCAGTGGCGCTGGGACGCTGCCGGTAACCCGCTCGAAGGTTCTGCTGAGAAGATCACGCACAACCGCCTGACGCAGCTGAACGGCATTCGCTGGCGCTATGACATCCACGGCCGCACCGTGGAGAAAGATAACGGCCAGACCCGCTGGCACTACCGCTACGACGGTGAACACCGCCTGACGGAGGTCATTAGCCAGCCGCGGGACCTCAACAAGCCGCAGACGCAGGTCAGCTTCCGCTACGATCCGCTCGGGCGACGCATCAGCAAAACGCGCCGCCAGGTGCTGGGCGGACAGCCAACCGGCAAGCCGGTCACCACCCGGTTTGTCTGGGAAGGGTTCCGCCTGCTGCAGGAAGTTCACGGGGATGTGCCGCTCACCTACGTCTACAGCGATCAGGACAGCTACGATCCGCTGGCGCGTATTGATGGCGTTGATGCCCCGGAGATTTTCTGGTTCCACTGCCATCCCAACGGCACGCCGGAGCGGATGTCGGATATCGAAGGGCAGGTGCGCTGGGAAGGGGTTAACAGCGCCTGGGGCAAACTGCTGCGGGAAAGCGAGACGCAGGTATCAGGATATTCTCAGAACCTGCGCATGCAGGGGCAATACCTGGACCGTGAGACAGGGCTGCACTACAATCTGTTCCGGTATTATGACCCGGACTGCGGGCGGTTTACGCAGCAGGACCCGATAGGGTTGGCGGGGGGGATAAACCTTTACCAGTATGCGCCAAATGCGCTGGGATGGGTGGATCCGTGGGGGTTGACGCCTAAAACATTAATTCACTACACGACTGAAGAAGGGATGAAAGGTATCACGGAAAGTGGTGTAATAAGACCTTCATCAGGAGATATACACGCCCGCTTCGGGGATGGACAATACTTCACTAATATCAGACCTGAAATGATTGGCGGACGAACACTCAAGGATGTTGGAGGAACTGGAAAAATGTCTCTGGGTCAATTAGCAGCTGATATATATGGTGACGCGAGGAAATTAAAAGGCATAAGCCATTTTGTCGAAATAGATGTTACTGGCTTAGATGTAATTGAACCTCGGAAAAATACATTTTTGATCTTAAACACAAAAGATCTCGATGTCTCTAAAAGAATTGTTAAAAGTGGGAGGAGTTGTGGTTGAGGTGAAAAAATATTATAAAGGAAATGTTGATTTTATTGCAGGTGAAGGGATTATCCTCAATGAATTTATAGGAGAGGTGGCCACTCGACAAATAAATATCATAGATGGTGATTATTATGCTTCTTCCTCTTTGCTAGATAAAAATGAAAAAGTTGGATTCCTGCTGTATGACGGTAAGAAAAGCGAACTTGACTTAAGTGACGCCGAAGAAATTTCGAATGATGAATTTGAAACAATCTGGGAAAGATCAACGGCTTTATTGCAAGAAAAAAAGAGAATAAATTACTTATCTGGAGATGCTGTGGAACCTTTGAAAAAATCCACAGTTATTGCTCATATTGTGAATAATAAAGGGAAATGGGGTAAAGGTTTTGTTCTGTCCCTTTCGAATAAATATCCTGCTGCAAAGAAACACTATCTCAGTAGCTTCAAAGAAAATAACATTCCAGAATTAGGGATGGTTGATTTTGTCAAGATTGATGAACAAGAGCAAATATTTATTGCTAATATGTATGCGCAGGATGGTATAAAGAAAAATATCAATGACAAAAATCAATATGTATGTTATTCATCCTTGGCTGTTTGTCTTGAAAAATTATCTGACTTTGCTTTGGTGCACCGCCTTTCAATACAAATGCCAAGGATAGGGGCAGGCCTCGGTGGAGGTGATTGGAATGTTATAGAGGCATTAATACTAAAAACTATATGCTATAAGATGATTGATTGCAATGTAATAACTTTATAATCTGCAATCAAAATTTAGCAATGCATTTTATTATATTTGGTTGTTGTTTAAGAAAGGGTGTTTTTATCTAAATGGATAAGGGCTTTAGTATGCAAATTTCTATAACAAATATAATTGAACAAGGAAACGAGTTACACGACAACCAAAAATACGCCGAAGCTTTAGAGCAATACCAAAAAGCCTGGCAAGCTCTTCCTGAGCCAAAGTTCGAATCTGAATTTGCAAACTGGATCTCTGCCTGCATGTACAGCGCATATTTTGATCTCGCGGATTACGCTGAGGCAAAGAAATGGGGAGAGACGACATTATGGACACGTGCGTCGGATATAGACACTGCACCCTTAATCGATCTCGGCATGGTCTGTTATGAGTTGAATCAATTCGAGGTAGCGTATAAATATTTTAACAATGCTTATAACTACGGCAAAGAACGTGCGTTTCAGGATAGACCTAAAAAATATTTAGAGTTCTATCTTCGCAAGAGGGGATAAGTTCGTTATCTTAAAAAAAATCCACGCCAAAGCGTGGATTTTTTTCATTCAAAACAACTCAAACGTTAAACAAGAAGTTCATCACATCGCCATCTTTAACGATGTAATCTTTCCCTTCCGCACGCATCTTGCCTGCTTCTTTCGCGCCTTGCTCACCCTTGTAGGTGATAAAGTCTTCAAACGCGATAGTCTGCGCACGAATAAAGCCTTTCTCGAAGTCGGTGTGGATCTTACCGGCCGCCTGAGGCGCAGTCGCACCCACAGGGATCGTCCACGCACGCACTTCCTTCACGCCAGCGGTGAAGTAGGTCTGCAGGTTCAGCAGCTCATAGCCTGCGCGAATTACGCGGTTCAGGCCAGGCTCTTCCAGACCCAGCTCGGCCATGAACTCTTCACGGTCGGCGTCGTCCAGCTCGGCAATATCGGATTCAACGGCAGCGCAAACCGCCACAACCACAGAACCTTCAGCCGCTGCGATTTCGCGCACTTTGTCGAGGTACGGGTTGTTCTCGAAACCGTCTTCGTTAACGTTGGCGATGTACATGGTTGGCTTCAGGGTCAGGAAGCTCAGGTATTTGATCGCCGCCTTGTCTTCTTCAGTCAGGTTTTTCAGCGCGCGCAGCATGCCGGCGTTTTCCAGCTGTGGCAGGCATTTTTCCAGCGCAGCCAGTTCCGCTTTCGCGTCCTTGTCGCCGCCTTTGGCTTTCTTCTGCACGCGGTGAATCGCGCGTTCGCAGGTGTCGAGGTCAGAGAGCGCCAGCTCGGTGTTGATGACGTCGATATCGTCAGCCGGATCCACTTTGTTGTTTACGTGGATAATGTTGTCGTTCTCGAAGCAGCGCACAACGTGGCCGATCGCTTCGGTTTCACGGATGTTGGTCAGGAACTGGTTACCCAAGCCTTCACCTTTGGATGCGCCTTTTACCAGGCCCGCGATGTCCACGAATTCCATGGTGGTTGGCAGGATGCGCTGCGGCTTCACGATTTCCGCGAGCTGGTCCAGACGCGGGTCCGGCATTGGCACAACGCCGGTGTTAGGTTCGATGGTACAGAACGGGAAGTTCGCCGCTTCGATACCCGCTTTGGTAAGCGCGTTAAACAGGGTGGATTTGCCCACGTTTGGCAGACCGACGATACCGCATTTGAATCCCATTTCTAAATCACCTTAATATCTTGATAATCAATCCGTTAACGATAACCGATTGATGAAAAGTAAATAACTACGCCTATTATACACGTAACCCGCATGACGCGCGGTAAAAAAGCCGTATCGGGCGGATTATTGCGCTTTGAAAGCGTGCAAGCGGTTTGTCGCTTTGGTTAAGCCGTCTTTCAGCCAGATTTCGGTGCAGCGCGCCGCTTCGTCTACCGCCTCGTCAATCAGTTTCTGCTCAGAAACCGGGGGCTTACCGAGTACGAAACCGACAACTTTGTTTTTATCGCCCGGATGGCCGATTCCTACGCGCAAACGGTGGAAATTCGGGTTATTACCCAGCTTGCTGATGATGTCTTTAAGACCGTTGTGGCCGCCGTGCCCGCCGCCCAGTTTGAATTTTGCCACGCCGGGCGGGAGATCCAGCTCATCGTGAGCCACCAGAATTTCATCCGGATTGATGCGATAAAACGTTGCCATTGCCGCCACGGCTTTACCGCTCAGGTTCATAAAGGTGGTGGGCACGAGTAAACGAACATCCGCGCCAGCAAGGTTGATACGCGAGGTATACCCGAAGAATTTAGGTTCTTCACGCAGGGGAGCACGTAACCGCTCGGCCAGCAGATCGACGTACCATGCCCCGGCATTATGGCGTGTGGTCGCATATTCTGCGCCCGGGTTGGCGAGGCCGACAATCAGTTTAATCGTCACGATTCAATTCCTAATGGGTTCCAGATATGGGGCGTAGTTTACTGTCTGGCGCGCCGCTTGACAAAATTCTGCGATCTTCTCAGCGAAATACGAATAATTTCTGATTTGAACAATTAGAATTTCAAGCTGTTCAAAGTCTTATTTGTAAACTTTTGTTTGGGAGTTATCTGTAATTGTGATCATTCACGCAACTCATAAAAGGGGCGTTGTCTATACTTTACACACAAGGATTAGGGGCTTTTCCCCTGACAACCCAAAGTTCCGGAGGTGACACATGAAACGCAAAAACGCTTCGTTACTCGGTAACGTGCTGATGGGATTGGGGCTGTTCGTGATGGTAGCCGGCGTGGGTTATTCAATTTTAAACCAGTTACCGCAGCTTGACCTCCCGCAATACTTTGCGCATGGCGCGATATTGAGCATCTTCGTTGGTGCGGTATTGTGGCTGGCAGGGGCTCGCGTGAGCGGCCATGAGGAAGTGTGTGACAAATACTGGTGGGTGCGCCACTACGATAAACGCTGTCGTCGCGACCAGCATAAGCACAGCTAGTGCTACGATAAAGAACACCGAAACGGCTCCCGAGGGAGTCGTTTTTTTTGCATCAAGGGTTGACCCTCACGTAACGTTAGGCTCCAGAGTGGTGCCACTGGCAAAGAAAAAGGAGCAGTTATGTTGATTCAGGTGGGTGAACTGGCGAAACGTGCCGGGATCACCGTGCGGACTTTGCACCACTATGAGCAAACAGGGCTGTTGCTGCCTTCTGCCAGAAGCGCGGCAGGTTACCGGCTTTACAACCTGGCGGATGTCCAGCGTCTGCACATGATCCAGGCGCTGGCAAAAGCGGGGCTGGAACTTGCTGAAATCAGGGATTTCCTGGAACAGGAGTCGCTGTCGTTAACCGAGTTACTCGATGCGCAAATCACGCTGCTGGATAAACAGATGCGCAGCATACATACGCTGCGCGACCGGCTGGTGGAGCTGCGGACCGGGCTTATCGACGATGCGACGCCGGATCTGGAATCCTGGCTACAGACTCTGGAGTTAATGAATATGTACGATCGCTGGTTTAGCAAAGAAGAGTTACAGCAGCTGCCGTTTGCGGTGCAGAAGGATGCGCTGACGGCTATCTGGTCGGGGCTGGTTGCAGAGGCCAAAACGCTTCTGGAGCAACATATACCCGTTACGGACGCGCGAGCCATGGATCTGGCGACGCGCTGGATGGAACGCCTGGAGCAGGACACGGCGGGCAAGCCGGAGTTTCTCACCCGGCTGAACGAGATGCACAGCGTTGAACCGCAGATGCAGGCGCAGACCGGCATCACGCCGGAGATGACGGATTACATCACGCGCGCGTTTGCTGAGTCTAAGCTCAGCATATGGGAGAAGTATCTCACTGTCGAAGAGATGGCCTTTACCCGGGCACACTACTTTGACCGCATGATGGAGTGGCCGCCGCTGGTGGCGAAACTGCATCAGGCACAGCGGGAAAATAGTGATCCTGCCTCGGAGGAGGCGCAAAAGCTGGCTGAAAACTGGCTGGCATTGTTCCAGTCTTACGCGGGCACCAACCCGGAAACTCAGCAAAAGTTTCGCGCTGCCATGCAGCAGGAGGCGCACCTGATGAAAGGAACATGGATGACGCCTGCCGTGCTTGCATGGCTCCAGCAGGCGATCGGGGTGATGATGCAGAGACGTTTCTCTGCATCAGGTCACTCACAGATCCGCTAACGCGGCTTCACGGTTAGGGTAGAAGGAGAGTCGGCCAGGGATAGGCTGCACGCCCGCGCGCGCCATGGTGCGCAGCGGCTGAAACTCCAGGTTACTCACCCGCAGCTCACAGCCTTCCGGCAGACGTGCCACAAAGCGCTGGAAGGCATCCAGGCCGCCTGCATCCAGCACGGGTACGGCATCCCACTTCAGCACCACAACCCGTTTGCCCGCGATGCGGGACTCCAGATCGCTAAACAAACCTTCCGCCGCGGCGAAGAACAGCGGGCCAATCACGCGCAGCACCAGCACATCGTCAGGCACCTCGACGTTAACCGGGGAAAGGCGCGTCATCTGCGCGATGCGGCGCATAAACAGCAGGGACGCCAGCACGATCCCGACGCTGATGGCGATGACCATATCGAACAGCACGGTCAGCGACATGCAGATCAGCATCACGATGATGTCGTCTTTCGGCGCGCGACGCAGCAGGTTCACCACCTTATGCGCCTCACTCATGTTCCAGGCCACCATCAGAAGCAGGGCAGCCATGGCGGAAAGCGGCAGCCAGGAGAGCAGCGGGGCGAGGATCAGCAGGGCGAGGATCACCAGCACGGAGTGGATCACCGCCGAAACGGGTGAGGTTGCCCCCGCACGCACGTTGGCCGCAGATCGCGCGATGGCTGCCGTTGCGGTAATACCGCCGAAGAACGGCGCGACGAGGTTGCCTAACCCCTGACCGACCAGCTCGCTGTTGGCTTTGTGTTTAGTGCCGGTCATACCGTCCAGCACGACGGCACAGAGCAGGGATTCAATTGCCCCCAGCATCGCCATAGAGAACGCGGCGGGAAGCAAAGCACGGAGGGAATCCCAGCTTAGGGTGAAGCTGGAGCCGGGCATGTTCCACGGCAGCACCAGCTGCGGCAACAGTTGCGGAATGCCGCTACCCTGTGAACCGTCCGCCAGAACATAGTGGAACTGCGAGCCGATAGTCGCGACATGGCCGCCGAGCATATTGACGATGGCCATCACCGCGCAGCCCAGCAGCAGCGCGGGAAGGTGGCCCGGCAGACGGATCCCCAGACGAGGCCAGACGATCAGCGTGCCCAGCGTCACAATCCCGATGGCGGCATCGCCCAGGTTGGCCGTCGGCAGCGCCATAAACAGCGCCCCCACTTTTTGCAGGTAGTGTTCCGGTACGTGGGGCATCTGCAGGCCGAGGAAATCCTTGATCTGCATGGTTCCGATGGTGATACCAATCCCCGAGGTGAATCCCAGCGTCACGGAAAGGGGGATGTACTCGATCAGCCGCCCAAAGCGGGCCAGGCCAAACAGAATCAAAAAGACGCCGGACATCAGGGTGGCGACCAGCAGGCCTGCCAGACCAAACTGCTGCGAAACCGGGTAGAGGATCACCACGAAGGCGGCGGTCGGGCCGGAGACGCTGAAGCGCGAGCCGCCCGTCAGGGCAATGACTATCCCGGCAACGGCCGAGGTGTACAGACCGTACTGCGGCGCAACGCCGCTGCCAATCGCCAGCGCCATCGCCAGCGGGATGGCGATAATGCCGACGGTGATCCCGGCAATCAGGTCACGTACAAAGCGTGACGAGGTGTACTTCTCTTTCCAGCAGGCGTCGATGAGGGCGCGAAAGGGCAGAACATGTGAGGAGGCTACGTTTTTCACAATTATCTATCATCCGTATGCGCATCATCTGTCATGTGAATGGCAGGTGAAGGAGGCATTAATCATACAAATAAAACCCAGAGACAAAAAAACCCGCCGCAGCGGGTTTTTCGGCCGTGTTCGATTAGTGTTCGAACATTGCTGAGATTGATTCTTCGTTGCTGATACGACGAATCGCTTCGGCCAGCATCCCGGACAGGGTCAACGTACGCACGTTTGGCAGTGCTTTGATCTCGTCGCTCAGTGGAATGGTATCGCATACCACCACTTCGTCAATGACGGAGTTGCGCAGGTTGTTTACCGCGTTACCGGAGAAGATCGGGTGAGTTGCGTAAGCGAACACGCGCTTGGCACCACGCTCTTTCAGCGCTTCAGCTGCTTTACACAGCGTACCGCCGGTATCGATCATATCGTCAACCAGCACGCAGTCACGGCCAGCAACGTCACCGATGATGTGCATCACCTGAGAAACGTTAGCGCGCGGACGGCGTTTGTCGATGATCGCCATGTCGGTATCGTTCAGCAGCTTAGCGATAGCACGGGCACGTACCACGCCGCCGATGTCCGGAGAGACCACGATTGGGTTATCCAGGTTCAGCTGCAGCATGTCTTCCAGCAGAATTGGGCTGCCGAATACGTTATCAACCGGGACGTCGAAGAAGCCCTGGATCTGCTCTGCGTGCAGGTCAACGGTCAGTACGCGGTCAACGCCGACGCTGGACAGGAAGTCAGCGACAACTTTAGCGGTAATTGGCACACGTGCGGAACGGACGCGACGGTCCTGACGGGCATAGCCGAAGTAAGGGATTACAGCAGTGATACGGCCTGCTGAAGCGCGACGCAGGGCGTCGACCATAACAACCAATTCCATCAGGTTGTCGTTTGTTGGAGCACAGGTGGACTGGATGATGAAAATATCACCACCGCGTACATTTTCGTTAATTTGTACGCTGACTTCGCCGTCGCTAAAGCGACCTACGGCGGCGTCGCCGAGGGAAGTGTACAGGCGGTTGGCAATACGTTGTGCTAGTTCCGGGGTGGCGTTACCAGCAAAAAGCTTCATATCAGGCACGAGAAGAACCTCAGGCATGCGTCCAGTGGTGGATAGCGTTCGCCGCAAACTGTGCGGGCCAGGCGAAGGCTATCCAGGCGGTGTATTAAAGAGCGCGATGCAACGTCTGGAACAGGGTGACGTTGTCACCGAAACTCAGTCTGCGCCAGAATGGCTTGCTGTAGGGGGGAGGTGTTCATCCCACGTGCTACAAAACCATGCAGCCAAACCGGCGCTTGCTCAAGCACCTGACGAGCGGCGGATTCGGTGTCAAATTCAGCAAAGACACAGGCCCCTGTACCAGTCAGGCGCGACGGCGCGTATTCTAACAGCCAGGAAAGCACCGCATCAACCTCGCGAAAACGTTTTCTTGCGATATCCTCGCAATCGTTGCTGAATTCACAATTTAATAACGTTTCTATTGACCGAACCGGGGTATTCCTTTTCAGGTCAGGATCTTTAAAGATGACCGGGGTCGGAATGCTCACGCCAGGGTGGGCAACCAGATACCATTTCTCCGGCGGTTCAGCCGGGGAGAGGATTTCACCCACACCCTCAGCAAAGGCCGCATGACCGCGTACAAACACCGGAACATCCGCCCCCAGCGTCAGGCCCAGGGCTGCCAGTTCATCCTTCGACAACCCGCAGCCCCAGAGGTGGTTCAGCGCAACCAGCACGGTGGCGGCGTTAGATGAGCCACCGCCCAGACCGCCGCCCATCGGCAGGCGCTTCTCGATACGGATATCCGCACCGCTTCCCGCAGGCAGACGGCCCGATTCCGCTGCGGCTTTCATCAGCAGGCGCGCGGCGCGCACGATCAGGTTGTCTTCATGCGCCACGCCGTCGACCGGCGTGAGCAGGCAAATCTGCCCGTCCTGGCGCAGTTCAATGGAAATCGTGTCGCCATAGTCAATAAACTGAAACAGCGTCTGCAGGGTGTGATAACCGTCAGCACGCTGGCCGGTGATGTATAAAAACAGGTTCAGCTTTGCCGGAGAGGGCCAGTGGGTCATCATTTAACGATCCAGTTGTCCATTTTCAGCTTGATGCGCTGGCTGCCCTGGGTCAGTTCCATATTCGATGGCAGCGACGGTTTACTCTTGCTGTCATAGGCGCTGTACACCACTTTCCAGGTTTTGCCGTTCTGGGTGTAGTTCACCTGGCTCAGACGGTACTGGTCGTCAAGGCTGTAGTCAGTTGCCTCACCCGGCAGGCCCAGGATCCACTGGCGCAGGCTGTTGAGCGGGATAGGCATCCCGGTCAGCTTGCCAATCATCTCTTCGGCATCGGTCGCGGTATAGTGCTGGCCTTTGTTATCGGTGATCTGCGCTTCACCCGGTTTCGCGATAAGCTCCAGTTCGGTGCTGCCCAGCGGGTTCAGCAGCAGCAGGCGATAGTTGTCCTGACCCGTCTGCTGCCAGAAGAAGCGGGCATAAACCTTTTGTTCGTCAGAGAGATAAGCGAAAGCGCCGCGGGTCTGGTACTGGTTCAAATTACGGACGTCCTGCTGGTGCTGACGCCACTGCGGTGAATCAGGGCTTTTGCCCGGGCCTTTTGGTTGAGTGACGGTACATGCGGTCAGAACCAGTGCTGCCAGCGGCAGCAGGCGAATCAGTCGGGTCATAATGAGGACAAATCCTTGAGATACGTTGCACTTATAACTGTTAATGCTAGCGTCGAAGGGGGCTACCGTCTACGTTCAAATTATCTCAAAGGGTTGTGTAACCTATTACTCCGAAAGGGGGCAGTCCCTTTTATTGATCTCGCGCATCCTGTATGATGCGTTCTGCTAACCTTATTAACGCTGGTACTACTCCCGCTCAACATGACCCTATTAGCACTCGGCATCAACCACAAAACGGCTCCGGTTTCGCTGCGAGAACGCGTGACGTTTTCGCCGGATACGCTTGACCTGGCGCTGGACAGCCTGCTTGCACAGCCGATGGTGCAGGGTGGCGTGGTGCTCTCGACGTGCAACCGTACCGAGCTGTATTTAAGCGTGGAAGAGCAGGACAACCTGCACGAAGCGCTGATCCGCTGGCTATGCGACTACCACAATCTCAACGAAGACGAGCTGCGCAACAGCCTGTACTGGCATCAGGACAACGATGCGGTCAGCCATCTGATGCGCGTCGCCAGCGGGCTGGATTCGCTGGTGCTGGGCGAGCCGCAAATTCTGGGTCAGGTGAAAAAAGCCTTTGCGGATTCGCAAAAAGGGCACCTGAAGGCCAGCGAGCTGGAGCGTATGTTCCAGAAGTCGTTCTCCGTGGCGAAGCGTGTGCGAACCGAAACCGACATTGGTGCCAGTGCGGTTTCCGTTGCTTTCGCGGCCTGCACCCTTGCACGCCAAATCTTTGAATCCCTGTCTACCGTCACCGTGATGCTGGTGGGGGCGGGCGAAACCATCGAACTTGTGGCGCGCCATCTGCGCGAGCATAAAGTGAAAAAGATGATTATCGCTAACCGTACCCGCGAACGCGCGCAGGTGCTGGCGGATGAAGTGGGCGCAGAGGTGGTTGCCCTGAGCGACATCGATGAACGCCTGAAAGAGGCAGACATTATTATCAGCTCTACCGCCAGCCCGCTGCCGATCATCGGAAAAGGGATGGTGGAGCGTGCGCTGAAGTCCCGTCGCAATCAGCCGATGCTGCTGGTGGATATCGCCGTCCCGCGCGATGTTGAGCCGGAAGTGGGCAAGCTGCCTAACGCCTACCTCTACAGCGTGGATGACCTGCAAAGCATCATTTCGCACAACCTCGCCCAGCGTAAAGCGGCGGCGGTTCAGGCGGAAACCATCGTTGAGCAGGAAACCAGTGAGTTTATGGCCTGGCTGCGCGCGCAAAGCGTCAGCGAGACCATCCGCGAGTATCGCGGGCAGGCGGAGCAGGTGCGTGATGACCTGACTGCCAAAGCGTTAGCGGCCCTTGAACAGGGCGGCGACGCAAATGCGATTATGCAGGACCTGGCATGGAAACTGACCAACCGCCTGATCCATGCACCAACCAAATCTCTTCAGCAGGCCGCCCGTGACGGGGATGATGAACGCCTGACTATTCTGCGCAACAGCCTCGGGCTGGAATAGCGCCCTATACCCATTTTCTAAGACAAGGTGCACTTACGCCTATGAAGCCTTCTATCGTCGCTAAACTGGAAGCTCTGCACGAGCGCCATGAAGAAGTACAGGCGCTGCTCGGGGATGCCGGGACCATCGCAGACCAGGAACGTTTTCGCGCGCTCTCGCGTGAATACGCGCAGTTAAGTGATGTTTCTAAATGCTTTACCGACTGGCGACAGGTTCAGGAAGATATTGAAACCGCGCAGATGATGCTCGACGATCCTGAAATGCGCGAGATGGCGCAGGAAGAGTTGCAGGACGCGAAAGCGCGTTCTGAAGAGATGGAGCAGCAGCTTCAGGTGCTTCTGCTGCCGAAGGACCCGGACGATGAGCGTAACGCTTTTGTGGAAGTGCGCGCCGGTACCGGTGGTGACGAAGCGGCCCTGTTTGCCGGGGATCTGTTCCGCATGTACAGCCGCTACGCCGAATCGCGTCGCTGGCGCGTGGAGATCATGAGCGCCAACGAAGGCGAACATGGTGGCTACAAAGAGGTTATCGCCAAGATCAGCGGCGACGGCGTGTACGGTCGTCTCAAGTTTGAATCCGGCGGTCATCGCGTGCAGCGCGTACCGGCCACCGAATCTCAGGGACGCATTCACACCTCAGCCTGTACGGTAGCGGTGATGCCGGAGCTGCCGGAAGCTGAACTGCCGGACATCAACCCGGCGGACCTGCGTATTGATACCTTCCGCTCCTCTGGCGCGGGCGGTCAGCACGTTAACACCACCGACTCCGCCATCCGTATTACCCACCTGCCAACCGGCATCGTCGTCGAATGTCAGGACGAGCGTTCACAGCACAAAAACAAAGCCAAAGCGCTGTCCGTGCTGGGCGCGCGTATCCACGCAGCGGAAATGGCGAAACGCCAGCAGGCGGAAGCGTCTACGCGTCGTAACCTGCTGGGCAGCGGCGATCGCAGCGACCGTAACCGCACCTATAACTTCCCGCAGGGCCGCGTAACCGACCACCGCATCAACCTGACGCTGTACCGTCTGGACGAGGTGATGGAAGGGAAGCTGGATATGCTGATTGAGCCTATCGTGCAGGAATACCAGGCCGACCAGCTGGCGGCACTGTCCGAGCAGGACTAATGGATTTTCAGCACTGGTTACGCGAGGCGGCCGGAGAGCTTTCAGAAAGCGAAAGCCCGAAACGCGATGCCGAAATTTTGCTTGAGTATGTGACGGGTAAAGCCCGTACGTATCTGCTGGCTTTTGGTGAAACCGAACTGACCGCGGAGCAGGAAGCGCAGCTCGCCGCGCTGCTTGCCCGTCGTAAAACCGGCGAGCCGGTGGCGCACCTTGTCGGTGAACGTGAATTCTGGTCGTTACCGCTGTACGTCTCGCCGGCGACGCTGATCCCGCGTCCGGACACCGAGTGTCTGGTTGAGCAGGCGCTTGCGCGTTTACCGGCGGCAGCCTGCAGCATTCTCGATCTCGGTACGGGCACCGGTGCTATCGCGCTGGCGCTTGCCACCGAGCGGCCCGACTGCGCGGTGACGGCGGTGGACGTTATGCCCGATGCGGTGGCGCTGGCGCAGCGTAACGTGGAACGTCTCGGGCTCCACAACGTGACGGTGCTGCAAAGCAGCTGGTTTGCCGCGCTGGAGAATCGCTCATTTGCGATGATTGTCAGCAATCCTCCTTACATCGACGAACATGACCCGCACCTTGCGCAGGGAGATGTTCGCTTCGAACCGCTCACGGCGCTCGTGGCCGCCAACGCGGGGTTAGCCGATCTTGATCACATTGTGACAACGTCACGGGAACATTTACTTCCCGGCGGCTGGCTGCTCGTGGAGCATGGCTGGACGCAGGGAGAAGCCGTGCGGGCACTGTTTACGCAAGCAGGCTACGGCGCTGTCGAAACCTGCCGCGACTACGGCGGCAACGAACGCCTGACGCTGGGGCAGTGGTCTTGAGTTCCGGGTATCTGCCATTAACTGATAAAGGCGCATGGCTGACTGAAAAGCTGTTTGGCGTTATCATCTACATCGTTTTGAGTTTTATCGCGCCTGAGCGTCATTGTTCGCTCAGGCGTTACTGGGGTAAGTCATGAGGTCCTTAGCCGATTTCGAATTTAATAAAGTGCCGCTTTGCGATGGCATGATCCTGATTTCTGAGATGATTCGCGACGATTTTACGTCGCAGTTTGTCTACGATGAGCTGGAGAATCTGGTCAGCCTGGCGCGTGAAGAGATTAATCAGGCTCGCCCGCAAGACTGGCAATTAGAGAAGCTGCTGGAGCTTTTCTACGGCGAATGGGGTTTCTGCGACACGCGGGGCGTGTATCGCCTGTCTGACGCGTTATGGCTGGACCAGGTCTTAAAAAATCGTCAGGGCAGCGCCGTGGCGCTGGGCTCTATTTTGCTGTGGGTCGCGCACCGTCTGGATATTCCGCTGGTCCCGGTCATTTTCCCGACGCAGATGATCCTGCGCGCGGAGTGGCTGGACGGCGAAATGTGGCTCATTAATCCCTTCAACGGCGACACGCTGGATGAACATACGCTGGACGTGTGGCTGAAAGGCAATATCAGCCCGGTGGCTGAGCTCTTCAACGAAGATCTCGACGAGGCGGATAACGCCGAGGTCATTCGCAAGCTGCTGGATACGCTGAAGTCCGCGTTGATGGAAGAGCGTCAGATGGAGCTGGCGTTGCGCGCCAGTGAAGTGCTGCTGCAGTTCAATCCGGAAGACCCGTACGAAATTCGCGATCGCGGGCTGATCTATGCGCAGCTCGACTGCGAACACGTGGCGCTGAACGATCTGAGCTATTTCGTTGAGCAGTGCCCGGAAGATCCGATTAGCGAAATGATTCGCGCGCAGATCAACGCGATCTCGCACAAACAAATTACACTGCATTAATCTTAATTCCGATTCACACCTGAATAAGGCGATCCTATGAAACAAAAAGTGGTTAGCATTGGTGATATCAAGGTAGCAAACGACCTGCCGTTCGTACTGTTTGGCGGCATGAACGTGCTGGAATCCCGCGATCTCGCCATGCGTATCTGCGAACACTACGTGACCGTGACCCAGAAGCTGGGCATCCCGTACGTGTTTAAGGCCTCTTTTGACAAAGCCAACCGCTCCTCCATCAACTCTTACCGTGGCCCGGGCCTGGAAGAAGGGATGAAGATTTTCCAGGAGCTGAAGCAGACCTTTGGCGTGAAAGTGATCACCGACGTGCATGAAGCCTCACAGGCGCAGCCGGTGGCAGACGTGGTGGACGTGATTCAGCTCCCGGCATTCCTGGCTCGCCAGACCGACCTGGTTGCGGCGATGGCGAAAACTGGTGCCGTTATCAACGTGAAGAAACCGCAGTTCGTGAGCCCTGGGCAGATGGGGAACATCGTCGATAAGTTCATCGAAGGTGGTAACGACAAGGTGATCCTGTGTGACCGTGGCGCAAACTTCGGTTACGACAACCTGGTTGTCGACATGCTGGGCTTCAGCGTGATGAAAAATGTCTCCGGCCAGTCTCCGGTGATTTTCGACGTGACCCACGCCCTGCAGTGCCGCGACCCGTTCGGCGCCGCGTCCGGTGGCCGTCGTGCCCAGGTGACCGAGCTGGCGCGTGCCGGTATGGCGACCGGCCTGGCTGGTCTGTTTATTGAAGCGCACCCGGATCCGGCTAATGCGAAATGCGACGGCCCATCTGCGCTGCCGCTGGATAAGCTGGAGCCGTTCCTGAAACAGATCAAAGCGATTGACGATCTGGTGAAGAGCTTCGACGAGCTGGATACCAGCAACTAATAAAAAAACCCGCTTCGGCGGGTTTTTTTATGGGGCATATTGCCGGGTGGCGCTGCGCTTACCCGGCCGACAAAACCCGTAGGCCCTGCAAGCGAAGCGCCGCTGGGCAAAAGGCTACGCAAAAATCGTCATTAAATAGGCAATAAACAACGCCATATGCGCCGCGCCGTTCAGCACGTTGGTGCGTCCGGTTGAGAATGAAATCTGGCACAGCAGCAGCGAGGCCACCATCACAATCATCTCCGGTGCGCCCAGCGCAAACTGCAGCTCGTTGCCCGTCATAAAGGCAATCAGCGTCACCACCGGGACAGTGAGTGAAATCGTCGCCAGCACGGAACCAAAGAACAGGTTCATTGCGCGCTGCACCTGATTATTCAACACCGCTTTCAGCGCGCCCAGCCCTTCAGGGGACAGGATCAGCAGGGCCACCAGGAAGCCGGTAAACGCTACCGGCGCGTTCAGCTCGGTTAACAGCGTTTCCAGCGGGTTGGCATTCATCTTGGTGACCGCAATCACCGCAATCAGATGCACGATCAGCCAAACCGTATGCCAAGCGCTGCTGTGGGCCGACGGCTTGCCGTGGTGCGGGTCATCGTCGTCGCCGTCATCTTCATGCTCGTACACAAACAGGCTCTGGTGCGTTTTGGTCTGAATCAACAGGAACACGCCGTACATGGCGGCAGAAATGAGCGCGACCAGCAGCGCCTGACCGGTGGAGAAGTTTGCACCCGGCAGCGCCATCGGGAAGACCAGCACGATAATGGCCAGCGGGAAGAGGGCAATCAGATACTGTTTAATGCCGAACAGGTTCATATACTGGGTCGCGAACTTGCGGCCGCCCAGCAGCAGAGAGAAGCCCACCAGACCGCCCGTCACAATCATAATGATCGAGTAGAGCGTGTCGCGCATCAGCGTCGGCGCGGCATCGCCGGTTGCCATGAGTGCGGAAATCAGGCTGACTTCGAGAATCACGACGGAAAGGCTGAGAATTAACGATCCGTACGGCTCACCCAGACGGTGGGCCAGGACGTCCGCATGGCGAACGACGCTAAATGCGCTGGTTAAGATGCCGACCAGGGCAAGAATATTGATACCAACCACCACTGGCAGTGACTGACTGCTTCCCCAGAAGAGCAGCACAGCCAGTGCCAGAACCGGGAAAATGAGTGACGTCTCCTTGTGGCGGGTCTTTACCGCCTCGTGTGTTGCTGTCATGTGCTTCTCCATCAATGCAGGTGCTTGTAATTATAGATAGATTTTTGAGGCCATTAAACTAACAGATCTCTGTTAAATACCCTTTATTTTTTACTTAATTTTACCCTTTGTCATAATTTTTCTGTTTGATGTCTATAATTCGCTGTCTTTATTTAATATTCATTAAATAACAATGAATTATAAATTTCCTATATTCATAAATTATCGCGGAGTGGCACGCTGCCATATCGTCGTCCACACTTATCTCTTTAGCCAAAAGAGAGGTCAGTGATGCCCTATAAAACGAAACGCGAATTACCTGATAACGTGCAAAACGTGCTGCCCGCCCACGCGCAGGATATCTACAAAGAGGCGTTTAACAGCGCCTGGGATCAATACAAAGATAAGGACGATCGCCGGGATGATGCCAGCCGTGAAGAGACGGCGCACAAAGTCGCCTGGGCCGCCGTAAAACATGAATATGAGAAAGGAGACGACGATAAATGGCATAAAAAGAAATAGCTGTGAAATCATTCGCTGCCTTCATTTTGACTTTTCAGGCGGTTGAACTTCCGTTGTATTGCAACTGGTCCGCTAATTGCTTATCGTTATTTAACTGCTGGCAAAATGACCAGCAAAAAATGCCGGGAAGGCGAATTACAGATGTCGCAAGGAAGCATGCAGTGGCGGAGGTGGAAAGTGTTAACGCGTGATTTCTTAATGAAGGCAGATTGTAAGACGGCATTTGGTGCTATTGAGGAATCGCTTCTCTGGTCAGCTGAACAACGTGCGGCGTCACTCGCTGCCACGCTTGCCTGCCGCCCGGATGATGGCCCGGTATGGATTTTTGGCTACGGCTCCCTGATGTGGAACCCGGCTCTGGAATTTGTCGAATCGGCAACGGGAACGCTGCCTGGCTGGCATCGCGCATTCTGCCTGCGCCTGACGGCCGGACGCGGCAGCGCGTGCCAGCCGGGGCGCATGCTTGCACTGAAAGAGGGCGGGCGCACCACGGGCGTGGCGTATCGCCTTCCTTATGCCACGCTGGAGGAGGAGCTCACGCTGCTCTGGAAGCGCGAGATGATCACCGGCTGCTATATGCCGAGCTGGTGCAAGCTGGAACTGGACGATGGTCGTACCGTCAATGCGCTGGTGTTTATTATGGACCCGCGCCATCCGCTGTATGAAGCGGATACCCGTACGCAGGTGATTGCCCCGTTGATTGCCGCCGCGAGCGGGCCGCTGGGCACCAACGCGCAGTATCTCTTCTCCCTCGACCAGGAGCTAACCCGCCTCGGCATGAAGGACGACTGTCTGAATGAGCTGGTGGTGAAGGTAAAGGCGTTGCTGGAAGGGAACCCGCTCAACGGCACGCTGCGAGCAGGCTTTGCCTGATAATACACCCGGCTCGCCGGGCGTTTAATCTTATGCGGCCACGTAGCTGACGGAATGCTCCAGCGACTGACTGTGGCTGTCGATCAGCACATCCCACGTGCCGGTATACGGCACGGTAAGCCACGCTTTATCATCCTGCACGGTCAGAATATCCGCCTGGGATTGTTTTTGTGCTTTCGCACTCATCAGATGAATACGGCAGCGCTCTGAGCAACGCACCACTACCGTATCCCCGCCAAACAGTTTCAAACTTGTTTTTACCAGTGCCATTTTTTACCCCGTCGATTTTTGCCCATCCCGAGCGTGATATTGTTCACAAATTACTCATTGCATAACACCAAAGCGGGGGGCGAGGGATGATGATTTTGATCAAAAAATGGCATAACGTTTAAACAAAAATGACAAAATGCCTGAAAGCATTCAGCTGGCGCGGGTTTTACCCGGAAACCCGCGCCGGAATAAAATTAAATGCGGAAATGGCCGGCTGTTTCAGCAAGGTCGCCCGCCTGGGTCTGCAGGGCACCCGCGGCGGCGGCGGATTCCACCACCAGCTCGGCGTTCTGCTGTACCATGCGGTCGAGATGGGTCACCGCGTGGTTGATCTCATGAATGCCTTTCATCTGCTCGCTGGTGGCGATGGAAATTTCGCGCATGATGCCGGAGACGCTGCCGATGCTGGAGCGGATCTCATCCATGCTTTCCCCTGCCAGATGCACGTAGCGGGAGCCGGTTGCCACGCTGTCGGTGGTGGAATCAATCAGCGATTTGATCTCTTTCGCCGCCTGAGCACTACGGCTCGCCAGGTTACGCACTTCGCCTGCGACGACGGCAAACCCGCGCCCCTGCTCACCGGCACGCGCCGCCTCGACGGAGGCGTTCAGCGCCAGAATGTTGGTCTGGAAAGCAATGCCGTCAATCACGCTGGTGATATCGCCAATTTTTGCCGACGCAACCTCAATGGACTGCATGGTGCTGATCGCCTGCGATACCACCTCGCCGCCGCGCGCCGCGGCCGCTGAGGCTTTGCTCGCCTGATCGTTGGCTTCTGCTGCCGATTCATTCGACTGGGTCACGGAGGCGGTGATCTGCTCCACGGCGCTGGCCGTCTCGCGCAGGCTGGATGCCGCCTGCTCGGTACGTCCGGAAAGATCCTGGTTACCTGCGGCAATCTCCTGCGCCGCGTTTTTCACCGATTCACTGGCATCCCGGAGCTGCACCATTACCACCGACAGCTTATCGCTGAAGGCATTAAAGGCCTGGGCAATCTGCGCGACCTCGTCCTCGCCGCTGTCCGGCAGGCGCTGGGACAGATCGTTAGTCCCGTTGGCAATGTTGTGCATCGCGTCGCGAATGTCGGACAGACGCTTCAGCAGGCGGGCAATCAGGAAGTGAACAATGGCCGCGCTCAGGAGTGCCAGGATCACCAGTGAAATCGCCGATGCTTTGAGCAGGGAACGCATGCCGGAGGTGGCGTCACCGTTGTCGAGCGCGACGACTAACAGCCAGTTAGTGCCCGGTACGGCTGTCGCCACGAAGGTTTTTTCAGCGTCGTTCAGCGTTCCGTCGACGAGGTTACCGCTTTTCAACGCAGCAAAATCAATGCCTTTGATCGTCTCAGCAAAGGGTTTGAGCGTCAGGGCCGGATCGTTAGCGGCAATCACGCTGCCGTCACTGTTCAGAAGCAACCCGCTGCTGGCCGGAGTTGGATGGATCCCGCGCACGTTAGCCACCACGCTGTCCATGGCCACATCGCCCGCCACCACCGCTTTAAGGGTGCCATTTTCTTTTACCGGCACGGCAAACGTCACCACCAGTTTACCGGTCCCCGCGTCAACGTAGGGCGCGGTGACAACCGGACCGTCCGTGCTGACTACCTGCTGATACCACGGGCGAATGGTCGGGTCATAGTCCGCCGGGACGCCCGCCGGCTCAGAGAATTTCGCCGTTTTGCTGGCGTAGCCAACATAGACGTTGGTAAATCCACCCGCCTGCGCTAGCTGTTTAAACACCGGAACCGGATCGTCATTCAGCGCAACGGTCTGCGCAGAGGCAATCACCGTCATCTTGCTTTTGACCCAGTCGGCAATCGCCATGTTATGGCTGGCGCTGGTGCTGGTCAGGATATCGCGCTGGGACTGCTGGTTATCCTGACGTGTGACCTGAAAGTTAATAACGGTATTGAGGAGAAGGGCGACGACCAGACAGCCTGCCGTCGCAGCGATGATGCGTGCACGAATCGATCTGAACATAAGTGAAATACCTGCTGTGTTGTTTCCATGCCTATCGGCAACCCCGCAGGTAAACTTGATGCTGAAACCGCGTCCATAAGAAAATAATATTTTTACGAGTTTATTATTAAAAAGTTAATACTTTATCTGCGGACAGCGTCCACTCGGCCAGCTCAACCAGCGTACCAATCTCTACGCCATCAATCAGCGGCAGACTGGTAATGCCGCGACCGTCGGTGCAGGTCTTGCACAGCTTCACCGGCACGTTTTGCGCGGTGAGGATCTCCAGCATCTGCTGAATGTTATAGCCTTCTGCCGGTTTTTGACCCTTCAGCCCCGCGGTGACCGCGTCCGACATTAAAAAGAGTCGTAACGCCAGGTCGCTCTCTTTTTCACGCAGCGCAATCGCCAGGCGCAGGCTGTTGAAAAGGGATTCGCTGCCGTAAGCCGCACCGTTGGCGACGATCACAATCTTTTGCATGTTGACTCCTGTTCTTATAAAGGCACGAATATTGCTTAATTCCCCGGAGTTTCGCGGTCCGGAGAGTAAGCATGACATTAATGGCTGGCATTTCGCCAGGCGCTGCCGAATGGCTCACGCGCGCAAAAATGATGCGTCAGGAACAGTTCAGCAAGCTGGCACAGCTGGGCGTGCTTGTGCACGGCATTAGCCAGCTGGTGCACATGTTACAGTGCGAGCGCGGGGCGTCCAACGTCTGGCTCTGCTCACAGGGTAAGCTGTACGCCCCCGAATGCAAAGCCAGCCGGGCGCTGGTGGATGAAAACCTCGCTGCCCTTTACGGCATTCTTGAAACACAGTCGCCGATCCCGGGAAGTGCCGTCTGTGAGCGCATTGGCGGCGCGCTCCTGAGCCTGGACACGCTTCCCGCGCTGCGTGACGGTGTGATTCAGCAAACGGTAACGGCACCGCAGGCGATGGAACACTACTCCCGCATGCTTCGCCATCTGCTCAGTATCGTGCCGCAACTCAATGACAGCATTGACGATCCGCAAATCGCAGGACGTTTTGTCGCGCTTTATAGCCTGATGCAGGGCAAAGAGCTGGCGGGACAGGAGCGGGCGCTGGGGGCGATTGGCTTCACGCAGGGTTTTTTCGATGAGGTGACCCGCCAGAGGCTGGTTGACCGCATTGACGGGCAGCAGGCCTGCTTTGAGATCTTTCTCTCACACAGCGCCGCTGACGTTCAGACCACCTTTTCCATGCGCTGTCAGCCCGATCTTGAAACGGAGCAGCTCCGGCGCGTGGCCTGTACCCGCCAGCCTGCCGCAGATGATGGCCTTACCGCGCTGAACTGGTTTGCTCTGCAAACCGCACGCCTTGAGCATCTGCGCACGCTGGAGGAGACGATCATCGCCGATCTGATGGTCGCGGTGGACGAATGCATTCACCGTGACGATGACTACGCGCTCCCCGCCGATGAACAGGACGACCCGCCGATCCGCTATCCGGAAAAACCGTTGCTCACCCTGGTTCGCCAGCAGGCGCGCGAGATAGAGCAGCTCTCACGTCAGCTTGCGTCGCTGCGCGATACGCTTGAAGAGCGCAAAATCATTGATAAAGCGAAAAGCGTGCTGATGACCCACCAGAATATGAGTGAGGAACAGGCCTGGACCGCGTTGCGCAAAATGGCGATGGACAAGAACCAGAGGATGGTGGATATCGCCCGCGCGCTGCTCATGGTGAAGAATTTGTGGCAGGTAACACCAAAGGAGTAGCTGCACGATCGGCGGGCATTTTCTGCCTGATTGCGGTGCGTAAAGGCGAGGGAATCACGGTAAGCGCCGCAAAAAACAGTGCGTTAAAACCTGGCATTCACTTTGCATTATCAGATTAACCATTTTTGACGATGCGCCAACGGCGGTGCATCCGTCTTCGGGATAAAGGCGTCCACTGGTGCTTCGGCACCGTGGGCGCTTTTTTTTGGTTTTTTTTCAGGAGTGGTCATGGCGGATTTGTCGAGACGGCGTTTTTTGCAGGCCAGCATGCTGGCGAGTGGCGCAATGCTGTTGCCGGGTGTCATGCAGGCCGCATGGGCGGCAGGCTCGGATAAACCGGAGCAGGAAACGGTGCGCATCGGGTTTATCCCGCTGACCGACTGTGCCCCGGTGGTTATCGCGGCGCTGAAAGGGTTTGATAAAAAATACGGCATTACCATCGTGCCCACCAAAGAGGCGAGCTGGGCGGCGGTGCGCGACAAGCTGGTGGCGGGCGAGCTCGATGCCGCGCACATTCTTTACGGCCTGCTGTACGGGCTGGAGCTGGGCATCGCCGGCAAGCCACAGCAGATGGCGAACCTGATGACCCTCAACCAGAACGGTCAGGCCATTACGCTCTCCAGCGATCTGGCAGAGAAGGGCGTTCGCGATCTCGATGGGCTGAAAAAGCTGATTGGGCAGCAGGTGCCCGGCACTTATACCTTCGCGCACACCTTCCCGACCGGGACGCACGCCATGTGGCTCTACTACTGGCTGGCCAGCGCGGGCATTAACCCCTTTGACGACGTGCGCACGGTAGTTGTGCCGCCGCCGCAGATGGTGATGAACATGCGCATTGGCAACATGGTCGGTTTTTGCGTCGGCGAGCCGTGGAACGCGCGTGCCATCAACGACCGCATCGGTTTTACCGCCGCCACGTCACAGTCTATCTGGGCCGATCATCCGGAAAAAATACTCGGTACGCGTCGCGACTGGGTGGAGAAAAACCCGCACACCGCGCGGGCGCTGGTGAGCGCGGTGCTGGAGGCGGCGCGCTGGATTGAGGCGTCCCCGGAAAACAAACGCGAAACCGCGCAGATCCTCTCGCGCCGGGCGTGGCTTAACTGCAAAGAACAGTACCTCACCGGACGCATGCTCGGCGAGTACGACAACGGTCTGGGACAGCGCTGGCAGGACGCGCACCCGATCCGCTTCTTCAACGAAGGGGCCGTCAGCTATCCGTATCACTCAGACGGTATGTGGTTCTTAACCCAGTTCCGCCGCTGGGGCCTGCTCAAAGCCGCGCCGGACTACGCGGGCATCGCACAGCGCATTAACCAGACGGCGGTCTGGCAGGATGCCGCCACGGCGGTGGGGGGCATTACCACACCGACTTCACCACTACGCAGCAGCACATTGATGGACGGCACCGTCTGGAACGGTACCGACCCGGAAGGATACGCTAACCGTTTCGCCATTCATCGTAAAGGGGTCTGATTATGCCGCATCTGCAAAAGACGAAATCACAAGAGACGCCCGAGAGTGGGGCAGTGATTATCCTGCCTCCGGTGCAGGTTCGCCGCCGTACACCGACGCTTGCGCGTCGGATCAACGCTGTCCTTCAGCGCATCATTCCGGCGTTTCTGGGGCTGGGACTGCTGGTCGTGCTCTGGCAGCTGGCGGCGATTAACAGCAAAGGTTTCCCGACGCCGCTCAGCACGCTCGATTCCGCCATTACCCTGTTCGCCGATCCGTTTTATCGCGACGGGCCAAACGACATGGGTATCGGCTGGAACGTGCTCGCCTCATTACAGCGTGTGGCGGTGGGCTTTGGCCTGGCCGCGTTCGCCGGGATCCCGCTCGGCTTCCTGATTGGCCGCTTCACCTTTTGTTCTCGCATGTTCGGCCCGCTGATCGCGCTGTTACGCCCGGTTAGCCCGCTGGCCTGGCTGCCCATCGGTCTGCTGCTGTTCCAGAAAGCGGAGCCCGCGTCGAGCTGGACCATTTTTATCTGCTCCATCTGGCCGATGGTGATCAACACCGCCGAAGGGGTTCGCCGCATTCCGCTGGACTACCTTAACGTCGCCCGGGTGCTGCAGCTTTCCGAGTGGACCATCATGCGCCGCATTCTCTTCCCGGCGGTGCTGCCCGCGGTGCTGACCGGGGTGCGCCTTTCCATCGGCATCGCCTGGCTGGTGATTGTCGCCGCCGAGATGCTGACCGGCGGTTTAGGGATCGGCTTCTGGATCTGGAACGAGTGGAACAACCTCAACGTCGAAAACATTCTCATCGCCATCGTCATCATTGGCGTGGTCGGGTTGCTGCTGGAGCAGGGGCTGATGCTGATCGCCCGCCGCTTTAGCTGGCAGGAAAAATAAGGAGCGAACATGAAACCATTAATTCAGGTCCAGGCCGTGAGCCAGCGTTTTTCCACCGCCAGCGGCGAGTTTCTGGCGCTGCAAAACGTCTCTTTTGATATCCACGAGGGCGAAACCGTCAGTCTGATTGGGCACTCCGGCTGTGGCAAATCGACGCTGCTGAACCTTATCGCTGGGATCACGCTGCCGACGGAAGGCGGGCTGATTTGCGACAACCGCGAAATCGCCGGGCCGGGTCCGGAGCGCGCGGTGGTGTTCCAGAACCATTCCCTGCTGCCGTGGCTCACCTGCTTCGACAACGTGGCCCTGGCGGTCGATCACGTGTTTCGCCACAGCATGAGCAAGGTGGAACGCAGAGAGTGGATTGAGCACAACCTCGACCGCGTGCAGATGGGGCACGCCCTGCATAAGCGCCCGGGGGAGATTTCCGGCGGCATGAAGCAGCGCGTCGGGATTGCCCGCGCGCTGGCGATGAAGCCGAAAGTGTTGCTAATGGATGAACCCTTCGGCGCGCTCGATGCGCTGACGCGCGCCCATCTGCAGGACTCGGTGATGCAGATCCAGCAGGCGCTGAACACCACCATCGTGCTCATTACCCACGACGTGGACGAGGCGGTGCTGCTCTCCGATCGCGTGCTGATGATGACCAACGGCCCGGCGGCCACCGTCGGGGAGATCCTGCGCGTGGACCTGCCGCGCCCGCGTAACCGGGTGCAGCTGGCCGACGACAGCCGCTATCACCACATGCGTCAGCAGATCCTGCATTTCCTCTACGAAAAGCAGCCGAAAGCGGCGTAGCGAGGGGGCGTTGATGCGACTGGTCATTATCGGCAATGGCATGGCGGCCACGCGGCTTATTGCCTCGCTCACCGGGCGTGCAGCCGCTCGCTTCGCTATCACCGTCATTGGTGACGAGCCGGAGCATGCCTATAACCGCATCCTGCTCTCGCCGGTGCTGGGCGGTGAAAAAGCGGCGACGGGTATCTGTCTTCAGGATGACGACTGGTACCAGGCGCGCGGCGTGACGGTGCTGCTGGGCGAAAAAGCGATTGCTGTGAACGTGAACGCGCGGGAAGTGCAAACCACCGCCCGCACGCTGGGTTGGGATGCGCTGGTGTTCGCCATCGGGTCAACGCCCTTTGTTCCGCCAATTCCCGGCTGCGATGCACCGCATGTCTTCACGTTCCGCACCCTGGAGGATACCCGGGCCATTCAGGCGATCGCCGGTCCGGCGGTGGTGCTGGGCGGCGGCGTGCTCGGGGTTGAGACGGCGGCAGCCCTGGCGCGTTCAGGTGACAACGTCACGCTTGTTCATCGCGGTCCGTGGCTGATGGAGCAGCAGCTGGACCAGCAGGCGGGCATGCTGCTCGAAGAGGCGCTGGCGGCGCGGGGCGTGCGCTGTGAGTTCGCCTCTGGCATTACAGCGATAAGCGAAAATAGCGTGACGCTGCTCAACGGGCGCAGCGTCGCCGCCGCTCGCGTGGTGCTGGCGACCGGCGTGCAGCCTAACGCTGCGCTGGCGCAGGCCAGCGGCATTCGCTGCGCGCGCGGCATCGTGGTGGATCACCAGATGCAAACCTCCGTGCCGGACGTCTACGCCATTGGCGAGTGCTGCGAAATTGACGGCCAGACGTTTGGCCTCGTCGCCCCCTGTCTGGCGCATGCGGATATCCTCGCCGCGCGGCTGGCCGGGGACGTCACCGCGCCGTTTGTCCTGACCGACAGCGGCGTGCGCCTCAAGGTGACCGGCCTGGCGCTGTTCAGCCTCGGTCGCGCGGCAGAGCAGGAGGGCGACGTGGTCTGGAGCGCATGGGATCCGCTGACCCGCCACTATCGTCGTTTACTGATCCATCAGGGGACGCTGGCTGGCGTGCTGTTGATGGGGGACTGCCGCAGCGCGGCAACATTTACCGATTTACTGGCAACGGCTGCGCCCGCCCACGCGGACTGGCTGTTCGATCGTTTCACTACGCAACCGCAGGTTGCAGGACAGAACGCTATGACAAAACCTACTCTGGTGGTGGTTGGACACGGTATGGTCGGCCATCATTTCCTCGAAGACTGCGTTAACCGCAATCTGCATCAGCAGTATCAGATCGTTGTCTTTGGCGAGGAGCGCTATGCCGCCTACGACCGCGTGCATCTGTCGGAATATTTTGGCGGGCGCAGCGCGGAGTCTCTCTCGCTGGTGGACGGCGATTTCTTTGCCGACAACGGCATTGAGCTGCGCCTGTCGCAGCAGATTGTCGCAATCGATCGCGATGCGCATGTGGTACGTACCGCCAGCGGGCATGAAACCCACTGGGACAAGCTGGTGCTGGCGACCGGCTCATATCCGTTTGTCCCACCGGTGTCGGGCAACGATCTGCCGGGCTGTTTTGTTTATCGTACGCTGGACGATCTGGACAAGATTGCGGCGCATGCGGCGGGCTCACGCCGCGGCGTAGTGATTGGCGGCGGCCTGCTGGGGCTGGAGGCGGCGAATGCCCTGAAACAGCTCGGGCTGGAAACTCACGTAGTGGAGTTTGCGCCCAATCTGATGGCGGTCCAGCTCGACAACGACGGCGCGGCGATGCTGCGCAAGAAAATCGAGGCGCTGGGCGTCGGCGTCCACACCAGTAAAGCGACGACGGAGATCGCCACCGCGGACGGCGGGCTGGTGCTGCGCTTCGCCGATGGCGAACAGCTGGAAACGGACATGGTGGTCTTTTCTGCTGGCATTCGTCCGCAGGACGCGCTGGCGCGCAGCAGCGGGCTGGCTGTCGGCGAACGCGGCGGGATTTGCATTGACGACGGCTGTCACACCTCCGATCCGGACGTGCTGGCCATTGGCGAGTGCGCCCTGTGGGAAGGGAAAATTTTCGGTCTGGTCGCGCCGGGTTATCAGATGGCGCGGGTGGCCGCCGCCGCGCTGGCGGGTGAGGAGAAAACCTTCACCGGGGCAGATATGAGCACTAAGCTCAAGCTGCTCGGCGTGGACGTGGCGTCCTTTGGCGATGCTCACGGGCGCACGCCGGGGGCACTGAGCTACCAGTGGACGCACGGCCCACAGCAAATCTACAAGAAAATCGTGGTCAGCCACGACGGTAAAACGCTGCTCGGCGGCGTGCTGGTGGGCGACGCCAGCGAATACGCCACGCTGGTGCAGATGATGCTTAACGGGATAGCTCTGCCAAAAGAGCCGGAAACACTGATCTTACCTGCCTCGTCAGGCAGTGCGCCGAAAGCGCTCGGCGTGGCGGCGCTGCCGGAAAAAGCACAGATCTGTTCGTGCCATAACGTCAGCAAAGGCGATATCTGCCAGGCGGTGAGCGCGGGCGCTACGGATATCGGTGCCGTTAAGCAGTGCACTAAAGCGGCCACCGGCTGCGGGGGCTGCAGCGCGCTGGTGAAGCAGGTGATGGAGTTCCAGCTGGCGGCGCAGGGCGTGGAGGTGAAAAAGGACATCTGCGAGCACTTCCCGTACTCGCGGCAGGAGATTTACCACCTCGTGCGTGTCAACCATATCCGCACCTTTGACCAGCTCATCAGCCGCTACGGTCAGGGGCACGGGTGCGAAATTTGTAAGCCGCTGGTGGGGTCGGTGCTTGCCTCCTGCTGGAACGAGTATCTGCTGAAACCGGCCCACCTGCCGCTGCAGGACACCAACGACCGCTACTTCGCCAATATCCAGAAGGACGGGACCTATTCCATCGTGCCGCGTATGCCCGCGGGGGAAGTGACTGCCGACGGGCTGATCGCCATCGGCCAGATTGCGAAACGCTACAGCCTGTACAGCAAAATCACCGGCGGCCAGCGTATCGACCTCTTCGGCGCCACCCTCGAACAGCTGCCGGAGATCTGGCAGACGCTGGTGGAGGCCGGGTTTGAAACCGGACACGCCTACGGGAAATCCCTGCGTACGGTGAAATCCTGCGTCGGGTCGACGTGGTGCCGCTACGGCGTGCAGGACTCCACCAGCCTCGCGGTCAGGCTCGAGCACCGCTACAAGGGCCTGCGCGCGCCGCACAAAATCAAAATGGCCGTCTCAGGCTGTACCCGCGAATGCGCCGAGGCGCAGAGTAAAGACGTCGGTGTCATCGCCACGGACAAAGGTTGGAACCTCTATCTGTGCGGCAACGGCGGGATGAAGCCGCGCCACGCGGATCTCTTCGCCAGCGATCTCGATGATGAAACGCTGATCCGCACCGTTGACCGTTTCCTGATGTTCTATATCCGCACGGCGGATCGCCTGCAGCGCACCAGCACCTGGATGGACAACCTGGAAGGCGGCCTCGACTACCTGCGGGAGGTGATCCTCAACGACAGCCTGGGCATTGCCCAGGAGCTGGAGCAGGAGATGGCCAGGGTGGTGGAAACCTACCAGTGCGAATGGCAAACCACGCTTAACGATCCCAACCGTCTGGCGCTGTTCCGCACCGCGGTGAACGTCGCGCCGTCTGATGAAAGCAAGCGCTGGCAGGAAATCTGCGGCATCGACGATATCCCCGAGCAGGCGGGAATCGGCGCGCGGCTTGGGCGTAAGCCGATTGCGCTGTTCCGCTTTGGCAAAACCGTTTACGCCCTTGACGATCGGGAGCCGGGCAGCAGCGCGAACGTGCTATCCCGCGGCATTCTTGGCGATGCGGCGGGGGAGCCGGTGGTGATCTCTCCGCTCTACAAGCAGCGTATTCGCCTGCGCGACGGCTGTCAGGTGGAAAACGGCGAACCCGCGGTACGCGCCTGGCCGGTCAAAATTGAGAACGGCAAAGTGTGGGTTGGAAATGATGCCCTGGTGATGCGTGCGGAGGCCTCATGACGGAAACCCGGACAACGTGCCCCTATTGCGGGGTCGGCTGCGGCGTGGTCGCCCGCGTGGAAGGTGAAGCGGTCAGCGTTCGGGGAGATGAAACCCATCCTGCGAACCTGGGTCGCCTGTGCGTGAAAGGATCGGCCCTGGGGGAGACGACGGTATTACAGGGGCGGCTTTTGCGCCCGGTCGTTGACGGCCTTGAAGTGGACTGGGCGCAGGCGCTGAACGCGGCAGGCGAGCGCCTCAAGGATATTATCGACAAATGGGGGCCGCAGGCGGTAGCGTTTTACGCGTCCGGGCAATTGCTTACCGAGGACTATTACGTCGCCAATAAGCTGATGAAAGGGTTTATCGGCGCGGCGAACATTGATACCAACTCCCGGCTCTGCATGTCATCGGCGGTCGTTGGCTATAAACGCGCCTTCGGTGAAGACGTCGTGCCTTGCAGCTACGAGGATGTGGAAAACAGCGATCTGGTGGTGCTGGTGGGATCAAACGCTGCCTGGACGCATCCGGTGCTGTATCAGCGGCTGGTGCAGGCAAAGCACAACAATCCGCAGATGAAAGTAGTAGTAATCGATCCGCGCAGAACCGCCACCTGTGATATTGCTGACCTGCATCTGGCGCTTGCGCCGGGGAGCGATGCCGGATTATTTGTCGGCCTGCTGAACCTGATTCAGGGAACGGATGAGTGGCCCGTTGAGCGCGTGGCGGCGTTTTGCGGCCTCTCGCCGCAGGATATTGGCACGTTTTACGACTGGTTTATGACGGCACCCCGGGCCATCACGCTCTACACCATGGGAATCAACCAGTCCTCCAGCGGCAGCGACAAGTGCAGCGCCATCATTAACGTTCACCTTGCTAGCGGGAAATTTAACCGTCCGGGCTGCGGCCCGTTTTCGCTGACCGGACAGCCTAATGCGATGGGCGGGAGGGAAGTGGGCGGGCTGGCAAATCAGCTGGCGGCGCACATGAACTTTGAGCCGGACGATCTTTCGCGGGTGGCGCGTTTCTGGGGAACGGAACGGCTGGCGCAAACCCCGGGCCTGATGGCGGTGGAGCTGTTTGACGCCATTGCCCGCGGCGAGGTGAAGGCGGTGTGGATCATGGGCACCAATCCTGCCGTCTCGCTGCCGGACAGCCACGCGGTGTGTCAGGCGCTGGCGAGCTGCCCGCTGGTCATTGTCTCTGAGGTGATGAACGATACCGACACCAGCCGGTTCGCCCATATCCGTTTTCCGGCGCTGGGCTGGGGAGAAAAAGACGGCACGGTGACCAATTCTGAGCGGCGCATTTCGCGCCAGCGCGCGTTTCTGCCCGCGTCGGGTGAGGCAAAGCCGGACTGGTGGATCGTCGCGCAGGTTGCAAAACGGCTGGGCTACGACGAGGCCTTTGCCTGGCAACATCCGCACGAGATTTTTTGCGAGCATGCGGCGCTGACGGCCTTCGAAAATGACGGCGCGCGGGCGTTAAACCTTCATGACCTGGCTGCGCTAACCCGTGAGGAGTGGGAGCGGCTTGAGCCCCGGCAGTGGCCGACGGGGGATTTTCCGCGCCGAAACATTGTTCCCGTTAACCCTCTACCGCACGGTGCGACGGTCAGCGCGTTATACCCGCTGATTCTCAACTCGGGGCGCATCCGCGATCAGTGGCATACCATGACGCGAACAGGGTATGTGGCCAGGCTGATGCAGCATATCGCCGAACCGTTTGTTGAGGTTTGCCCCGCGGACGCCGTTCGGTTTTCCCTGTGTGACGGCCAGCTGGCGCGCATCAGCTCGCCTCGAGGCGTCATGGTGGCAAGAGTGCGCATCAGCGACGGCCAGCGTGAAGGGAACGCTTTTGTCCCGATGCACTGGAACACTGAGTTTGCCCGCCAGGGAAAGGTGAATGCGCTGGTGGAAGGGCGCTGCGATCCGGTTTCGGGCCAGCCTGAGAGTAAACAAACCGCCGTCAGAATCATGCCCTGGCAGCCCGCCTGGCAGGGGGAACTCTATGCCCGTGAATGGCCAGAAATACCTTCTTCGGTTTACTGGTGGCGTAAAGCTTCACGCCTGACGGTGGCGTGCGATAAACCGCTGCTGCCGTGGCTAATGGATTACGCCAGCGGCCGGGGCTGGCAGCTGCAGGTTGCTCAAGCCGGTGAACGCAGCAGCGTGCTGGCCTGGCATGAAGGCCAGTTGATGCTGGGTTTCTGGGAAGGTACCGCGTTACCGGCGCTGGCGCATGCGGTGATTGAAGCCGCTTTTCATTCACCACCCGTGCTGCCCGCAGAACGCCACGCCTTGTTGAACGGGCAGAGCGTCGGGAAGGTGGAGGATCCGGGACGCATCATCTGCAGCTGTTTCAGCGTCGGGGAGAATGCGATACGGGAGGCGATCGTCGGCGGGTGTGATTCCGTCACCGCGCTGGGGGCGAAGCTGCGCTGTGGTACGAACTGTGGCTCCTGCGTGCCGGAGCTGAAAGGGCTGTTTCAGGATAATCCTGAAATGTCAGCCAGGACTGTATTTCAAGGCTTATCGCGTTAACATAATAAGAGTTTATTCATAAACACAGGTTCTTATTTACGACGTTGATGGCTGTATCGTCCCGCATTCGTTTGCTGTTATTACTCCCCCTTCTTACGGCCGGAGCCGTTCACGGTGCGCCGAATTCCTTTATCCAGCAGGCACAACATCCGTTCGATAATAATGGGGATAGTTTGCCTGACCTCGGCATGGCGGCACCCACCGGGGAGGGGGAAAAACACCTGGCCGAAATGGCGAAAGCCTTCGGTGAGGCCAGCATGACCGACAACGGTCTGACAACGGGCGAGCAGGCGCGTCAGTTTGCGTTTGGTCAGGTGCGCGACGCGGTGAGCGGCGAAGTGAACCAGCAGATTGAATCCTGGCTTTCGCCCTGGGGGAACGCCAGCGTGAACTTGCTGGTAGATAACGATGGCAAATTTAACGGCAGCAGCGGGAGCTGGTTTATCCCCTGGAACGATAACAACCGCTATCTGAGCTGGAGCCAGCTTGGCCTGACCCAGCAGACGGATGGGCTGGTGAGTAACGCTGGAATCGGTCAGCGCTGGGTCGCCGGAAAATGGCTGCTGGGTTACAACACCTTTTACGATAACCTCCTGGATGAAAACCTGCAGCGTGCCGGGCTGGGCGCGGAAGCGTGGGGGGAAAATCTGCGCCTGTCAGCTAACTATTATCAGCCCTTTGCCGGCTGGCGCGACCGCTCCGACGTCCAGGAGCAGCGCATGGCGCGCGGATATGACGTCACCGCCAAAGCCTGGCTGCCGTGGTTTCATCACCTGAACACCAGCGTTAGCTTCGAGCAATATTTTGGCGATAACGTCGATCTCTTCAACAGCGGAACTGGCTATCACAATCCGGTGGCGGTGAATCTGGGGCTTAACTATACCCCCGTTCCGCTGGTCACCTTGACCGCCGGGCATAAGCAGGGCGAAAGTGGCGCGAGCCAGAATAACCTCGGACTGAAGCTCAACTATCGCTTTGGCGTGCCGCTGGTTAAGCAGCTTTCCGCCGGTGAAGTTGCCGCCACGCGCTCCCTGCGCGGAAGCCGCTATGACTCGCCGGAGCGCAATAGCCTGCCGGTGATGGAGTTCCGCCAGCGTAAAACGCTGTCCGTATGGCTGGCAACGCCGCCGTGGGATTTGAAAGGGGGCGAGACCGTTATGCTGAAGCTGCAGGTTCGCAGCGCGAACGGTATTCGTCAGATCCACTGGCAGGGGGATACGCAGGCGCTGAGCCTGACGTCGCCGGCTAAAAGCAACAGCAGCGACGGCTGGAGCGTGATTATGCCTGCCTGGGATGACCGCGAAGGGGCGACAAACCGCTGGCACCTGTCGGCGGTGGTGGAAGATGAGAAAGGCCAGCGGGTCTCGTCCAATGAGATCGCGCTGACCGTCGTGCAGCCGCTGGTCGCATTGCCGGACAACGACCCGCGCTGGAAACTTCTGCCGGAGGAGTAATCCTTAGAAAATGCGTTCCTGGTGCACCCACACGGCGGCTTCAACGCGGGATTTGAGCTTCATTTTCTTCAGCATATGCTTCACGTGCACTTTGACCGTGCTTTCGGTGATGTCCAGGCGGCGGGCGATCATTTTGTTCGGCAGCCCCTGGGCAATGAGTTTGAGAATATCGCGCTCGCGCGGGGTTAACTGACTCACGTCACGGTCAGAGGTGGCGCGGTTGGCACGCAGGCTGGCGGCCAGCACCGGCGTTAAGGCTTCGCTGAGCACCATCTCGCCCGCCGCAGCCTGCTGCAGCGCCTTAAGCAAGTCTTCCGGCTCCATATCCTTCAGCAGATAACCATCCGCCCCGCGCTTCAGCGCCGTGACCACATCCTCTTCATGGTTTGACACGCTAAAGACGACGATGCGCCCGGAAAGCGATTTTTCCCGCAGCTTGTCGAGGGTTTCCAGACCGTTCATACCGGGCATATTCAGATCGAGCAGGATCAGGTCGGGATCGAGGGATTCGGCAAGCTCAATGCCCTGTTCACCGTTGCTGGCTTCGCCAACCACGGTGATATCGGGTGCCATGCTGACCAGCTGTTTCACGCCAGTACGCAGCATCGGATGGTCGTCGATCAGCAGGATGGATGCCGGTTCCTGATTAGTCATGGGTTTCTCCTTGAGCAGTTGTAAGCGGTTTCTCGGGAATAAAGGTGACGACAACTTCCGTGCCGCCCGTCTCTCTCCGGCGAACCTGGCAATCACCGCGCAGGCTTTGGGCGCGGTCTCGCATAATAATTAAACCATAGTGGTTAGTGCGTTCGGCATTTTCCGGCACGCCGCGGCCGTTGTCGTGAACCGTGAGCTTCACCTGATTGCCGTGCTGGCTAACGGTGACAGTTACCGCCGTCGCGCCGGAATGCTTGAGCACGTTGCTCAGCGCTTCACGGGCAATCTGCAGTAAATGTATGGCCTGGTGGGAGGGGACAAACCGCGGCGGCAGCTGGTAGTCCAGCTTCACCGGGAACCCCAGCCGGGCGCTAAATTCGTGACAGCTGGCTTCCAGCGCCGGGCGCAGGCCCGGCTCGGTCAGCTGCAGACGGAAGGTGGTCAGCAGCTCGCGAAGCTGTATCCAGGAGGTGTTCAGCTCGTTGCGGATCTGGCTGAGCAGCTGCTTGTTGCTTTCGGGCATCTCAGCATCCTGCATCTGCAGGCAGCTCACCTGCATTTTCATACAGGAGAGCGACTGGGCGATAGAGTCGTGAAGCTCGCGGGCAATAGTCGCGCGCTCTTCCATGACGATCAGCTGCTGCTGCTTTTCCTGATGCCTGTCGAGCGCCAGCGTGGCCGTTAGCTGTTCGACCAGCGTATCAACCAGCTGCTGCTGGTCGTGGCTCAGGTGACGCCCGGCTGGCAGCGTTGCCAGCAGAATACCGTACTGGGTGTGGCTGTCGGTCAGGCGCCACTTCAGGGTGGTGCCGCCGGACGTCAGAGGCGGCAGGCCGCGAGGGCAAAGATGGCAGCCTTTGTCATCGCAGGACATATCTGACTGACAGGTAAATTCCTGATGGTTATCTTCGTCTTCCACATCGTAGACCCGCAGCTCAAGGTCGTGCAGCAGGGTCAGATTTTGCAGGCCGTTCAGCACCGGCGAGAGGCGTTCGCATAGCGGCACCTGCATGTGCAGACGACGGTTAGCCTGCCACAGGAAGGAGAGGATCTCGTTTTTCTGCTCCAGCCCGGCCGTTTTTTCCTGAACGCGCTGCTCCAGCACCGCGTAGCTCTCGGAGAGCTCTGCCGACATGGTGTTGAGCGCCTGGCCGAGCATGGCCATCTCGTTGCGCCCGCTGATGTGCGTGCGCTGGGTAAAATCGCGTGCGGTGACCGCGCGGGCCATTGCCAGCAGCTGTTTCCACGGGTTCAGCAGCCGCGCGCGGAGCCAGACGATGGTGAAGATCAGCAGCAGACCCATAAACAGCGCCATCGCGCGGTGCACCATCACTACCCGGTCGATGCGGAGTTCGGTAGTTTGGTCAAAAGAGGAGACCAGCGCATCAATGCGCGAGACGAACCCCGCCACGTCCTGCGCAACGGTTTCTGTGCTGCGCGCCTGTTTCAGCCCGGGCTCCAGCTGGGTGTGCCAGTACCCCTGAAGGGCGTTAAGCTGGGACTGCTGACCGGCGCGGATGGCCGCGTTTTCCAGTTCGGGGCTGAAGACCGTGCGCTCCATTTCATCAATCAGGGGCCGATCGTCCTGCGTCAGGGGAACCGATGCCAGCAGGCGATAACTCTGCATGCGTAGCGAGCCTGCCTCGTTGATGGCATGCGCATTACCCTGTACTCCCTGTACCAGCCAGCCGGAGATCGCCATGCCGGTCACGCCGATGGCGGTGGACAGCAACACGATAAGGGCTAGCTGATTCACGAGCGTCAGCGGAGATAAACATCTTTTTAACATAGAGGTGGCGTGCTCCTGACGTGGCCTGCTTGCAGGAATTGCGCTATTCTGGTGCATACTCTGGAGTATACCCATACCAATAAAGGATTACCCCTAAATTGCCAACGGAGTAGAGGGAAGGAGGTGGGGGTAGCCAGGAACCGTCAGTGCCGTGAAAAACCACGTCTTTTTTACCGAATTAGCCTACTCACTTAGGGTGAGGCCTTATTTTGCGCCGCAAATCCTCCCACTTTTCCTTTGATTTATATCAACTTACCGCCGCCCTAAAACCCTAATGTTTGCAGCATCATTCGAGAATCAGAGGTGTCTATGAGTCACTCATCCGCTCCCGAAAGGGAAAATGGTGCCGTTATTACAGACTGGCGTCCAGAGGATCCGGCGTTCTGGCAACAGCGCGGCCATCGTGTAGCAAGCCGGAATCTATGGATTTCTGTGCCGTGTTTGTTATTAGCGTTTTGCGTATGGATGTTGTTTAGCGCGGTGGCGGTCAACCTGCCGAAAGTTGGGTTTACGTTTACGACCGATCAGCTGTTCATGCTGACCGCGCTGCCGTCGCTGTCAGGCGCGCTGCTGCGTGTACCTTACGCGTTTATGGTGCCGGTATTTGGCGGTCGTCGCTGGACGGCGTTCAGTACGGGCATCATGATCGTCCCCTGCGTCTGGCTCGGCTTCGCGGTGCAGGATACCTCTACGCCGTTTAGCGTATTCGTGATTATCTCCCTGCTGTGCGGTTTTGCGGGCGCGAACTTCGCCTCCAGCATGGCGAACATCAGCTTCTTCTTCCCAAAAGCGAAGCAGGGCGGCGCGCTGGGCATTAACGGCGGTCTGGGGAACATGGGCGTCAGCGTGATGCAGCTCATTGCCCCGCTGGCGATCTCGGTCTCCATTTTTGCGGCCTTTGGCGGCGGTGGCGTTGAGCAGGCGGATGGTTCTTCCCTCTATCTGCAAAACGCCGCCTGGATCTGGGTACCTTTCCTGGTGGTCTTCACCCTTGCAGCCTGGTTCTTTATGAACGATCTCTCCGCGTCGAAAGCGTCGCTGAGCGAACAGCTGCCGGTGCTGAAGCGTGGACACCTCTGGGTGATGGCGCTGCTGTATCTGGCTACCTTCGGTTCGTTTATCGGCTTCTCTGCGGGCTTCGCGATGCTGTCGAAAACGCAGTTCCCGGAGATTCAGATCCTGCACTTTGCCTTCTTCGGGCCGTTTATTGGTGCCCTGGCACGTTCGCTGGGCGGCATGGTCTCTGACCGTCTCGGCGGAACCCGCGTGACGCTGGTTAACTTCGTCGTGATGGCAATCTTCTGCGCGCTGCTGTTCCTGACGCTGCCAGCCAACGGGCAGGGCGGTAACTTTATTGCCTTCTTCGGCGTGTTTATGGTGCTGTTCCTGACGGCCGGACTGGGAAGTGCCTCCACGTTCCAGATGATCTCCGTCATCTTCCGCAAGCTGACGATGGATCGCGTGAAGGCACAGGGTGGGAGCGAAGAGCAGGCGATGCGCGAAGCGGCGACGGATACGGCTGCGGCGCTGGGCTTTATCTCTGCCATCGGCGCGATTGGCGGCTTCTTTATCCCGAAAGCGTTCGGTATCTCTCTGGACCTGACCGGCTCTCCGGCCGGTGCCATGAAAGTCTTCCTCGTCTTCTATATCGCCTGCGTAGTGATTACGTGGCTGGTATATGGCCGTAATACCAAGAAAAATAAGTAAGTGTGATTATCCGTTTACGCGGCCTTCGGGCCGCGTTTTTTTTAGCCTGAATAATAGTTACAACATACTTACGGCTTTTACGGCAGACACCTGCAGTGACACTGCGATCGCCATCACTTTGCAGGTGGGTCTACCCCTTAATACCTGAGATGTTAAATTTTGACTGGCTTTTTGTACGATAAAATAAAAATAACTTTATATTTCATATTGATAAGAATTTTTTGAAGATACCGCTTTGGTGGTATTCGGTGTAACTCCTCGCCTGAAAGTCCCTCCTCGTCTTGATCGTTATCAATTCTCCCCCTCTTTCAGGGCGTTACCTTCGCTGCAAATCAGCAATGTCGATTTAGAGAGCCACAGGCTCCACACAGGAGATACCCGATGAGCAAATTTTTGGACCGGTTTCGCTACTTCAAACAGAAGGGTGAAACTTTTGCCGATGGGCACGGCCAGGTTCTGGATACCAACCGGGACTGGGAAGACGGTTACCGCCAGCGCTGGCAGCATGACAAAGTCGTCCGTTCGACCCACGGCGTGAACTGCACTGGCTCATGTAGCTGGAAGATTTTCGTTAAAAACGGTCTGGTGACCTGGGAAATGCAGCAGACCGACTATCCGCGCACCCGCCCGGATATGCCAAACCACGAACCGCGCGGCTGCCCGCGTGGTGCCAGCTACTCCTGGTATCTCTACAGCGCGAACCGTCTGAAATACCCCCTGATGCGCAAGCGCCTGATGAAAATGTGGCGTGAAGCGAAAGTGCAGCACAGCGATCCGGTGGATGCCTGGGCCTCCATCATTGAAGACGCTGACAAAGCAAAAAGCTTCAAGCAGGCCCGCGGTCGCGGAGGTTTCGTTCGCTCCTCATGGAAAGAGGTGAACGAGCTGATTGCCGCCTCCAACGTCTACACCGTTAAAACCTACGGTCCTGACCGCGTGGCGGGCTTCTCGCCAATCCCGGCGATGTCGATGGTCTCTTACGCCTCCGGGGCGCGCTATCTGTCGCTGATCGGCGGGACCTGCCTGAGCTTCTACGACTGGTACTGCGACCTGCCGCCTGCGTCTCCGCAGACCTGGGGCGAGCAGACCGACGTACCGGAATCCGCGGACTGGTATAACTCCAGCTACATCATCGCCTGGGGCTCTAACGTTCCTCAGACGCGTACGCCGGACGCGCACTTCTTTACTGAAGTCCGTTACAAAGGCACCAAAACCGTGGCGGTGACCCCTGACTACGCGGAAATCGCCAAGCTTTGCGATCTGTGGCTGGCGCCGAAACAGGGTACCGATGCGGCGATGGCGATGGCGATGGGCCACGTCATGCTGCGTGAATTCCATCTTGATAAGCCAAGCCAGTACTTCACCGACTACGTTCGCCGCTACACCGACATGCCGATGCTGGTCATGCTGGAAGAGCGTGAGGGCTACTATGCCGCTGGCCGCACGCTGCGCGCCGCCGATCTGGTGGATTCACTGGGTCAGGAAAATAACCCTGAGTGGAAAACCGTTGCGTATAACAGCAACGGCGAGCTGGTGGCGCCAAACGGCTCTATCGGCTTCCGCTGGGGCGAGAAGGGCAAGTGGAACCTTGAGCAACGCAACGGCACCACCGGCGAAGAGACGGAGCTGCGCCTGAGCATGCTGGGCAGCCAGGACGAGATCGCTGAAGTCGGGTTCCCATACTTCGGCGGTGAAGGTTCAGAGCATTTCAACAAGGTTGAACTGAAAAACGTTCTGATGCACAAACTGCCGGTTAAACGCCTGCAGCTGGCCGACGGCTCTACCGCACTGGTCACCACCGTTTATGACCTGACCATGGCGAACTACGGTCTGGAACGCGGTCTGGGCGATGAAAACTGCGCAACCGGCTATGACGACGTGAAAGCCTACACCCCGGCCTGGGCGGAACAGATTACCGGTGTTCCTCGCGCGCACATTACCCGTATCGCACGTGAGTTCGCAGAAAACGCGGACAAAACGCACGGCCGTTCGATGATCATCGTCGGTGCGGGTCTGAACCACTGGTATCACCTCGATATGAACTATCGCGGTCTGATCAACATGCTGATCTTCTGCGGCTGTGTCGGTCAGAGCGGCGGCGGCTGGGCGCACTACGTGGGCCAGGAAAAACTGCGTCCGCAGACCGGCTGGCAGCCGCTGGCGTTTGCCCTCGACTGGCAGCGTCCGGCACGCCACATGAACAGCACCTCCTACTTCTATAACCACTCCAGCCAGTGGCGCTACGAAACGGTCACCGCGCAGGAGCTGCTGTCGCCGATGGCGGATAAATCCCGCTACAGCGGCCACCTGATTGACTTCAACGTGCGTGCTGAACGCATGGGCTGGCTGCCGTCGGCGCCGCAGCTGGGCACTAACCCGCTGCGCATTGCGGAAGCGGCGAAGAAGGCGGGCATGTCACCGGTGGATTACACCGTGAAATCCCTCAAGGATGGCTCAATCCGCTTTGCGGCTGAACAGCCGGAGAACGGTAAAAACCACCCGCGTAACCTGTTCATCTGGCGCTCCAACCTGCTGGGCTCGTCCGGTAAAGGCCACGAGTACATGCTGAAATACCTGCTCGGTACCGAAAACGGTATCCAGGGGAAAGATCTCGGCAAGCAGGGCGGCGTCAAGCCGGAAGAGGTGGAGTGGAAAGATAACGGTCTCGACGGCAAGCTGGATCTGGTTGTGACGCTCGACTTCCGTCTGTCCAGCACCTGCCTGTACTCCGACATCGTGCTGCCAACCGCGACCTGGTACGAAAAAGACGACATGAATACCTCGGATATGCATCCGTTTATTCATCCGCTGTCTGCGGCCGTTGACCCGGCGTGGGAATCGAAAAGCGACTGGGATATCTACAAAGACATCGCGAAGAAATTCTCCGAAGTCTGCGTAGGTCACCTGGGTAAAGAGACCGACGTGGTGACGCTGCCAATCCAGCACGACTCTGCCGCCGAACTGGCGCAGCCGCTGGACGTGAAGGACTGGAAAAAAGGCGAATGCGACCTGATCCCGGGCGTGACCGCGCCGCACATTATTCCGGTTGAACGCGACTACCCGGCAACCTACGAGCGCTTTACCTCTATCGGCCCGCTGATGGAGAAAATCGGTAACGGCGGGAAAGGGATCGCCTGGAATACCCAGAGCGAAATGGATCTGCTGCGCAAGCTCAACTACACCAAAGCGGACGGTCCGGCGAAAGGCCAGCCAATGCTGAACACGGCGATTGATGCGGCAGAGATGATCCTGACCCTGGCCCCGGAAACCAACGGCCACGTTGCCGTGAAAGCCTGGGCGGCACTGAGCGAGTTTACCGGCCGTGACCACACGCACCTGGCGACGAATAAAGAGGAAGAGAAAATCCGCTTCCGCGATATTCAGGCGCAGCCGCGCAAGATTATCTCCAGCCCGACCTGGTCAGGCCTGGAAGATGAGCACGTGTCTTATAACGCGGGCTACACCAACGTTCACGAGCTGATCCCATGGCGCACCCTGTCCGGTCGTCAGTCGCTGTATCAGGATCACCAGTGGATGCGCGACTTCGGTGAAAGCCTGCTGGTCTACCGTCCGCCAATCGACACCCGCTCCGTGAAATCCGTGATGGGGGCGAAATCGAACGGTAACCCTGAGAAGGCGCTGAACTTCCTGACGCCGCACCAGAAGTGGGGTATTCACTCCACCTACAGCGACAACCTGCTGATGCTGACCCTGTCGCGCGGCGGTCCGATTGTCTGGATGAGCGAAGCGGACGCCAAAGATCTGGGTATTGAAGATAACGACTGGATCGAAGTGTTCAACAGCAACGGTGCCCTGACGGCGCGTGCGGTGGTGAGCCAGCGCGTACCGGCCGGGATGACCATGATGTATCACGCGCAGGAACGTATCGTTAACCTGCCGGGGTCAGAAATTACCGAACAGCGCGGCGGGATCCATAACTCCGTGACCCGCATTACGCCGAAGCCGACCCACATGATCGGTGGCTATGCGCAGCTGGCCTACGGCTTTAACTACTACGGCACCGTAGGATCGAACCGCGATGAGTTCGTGGTGGTACGTAAGATGAAGAACATTAACTGGTTAGACGGCGAAGGTAATGACCAGGTACAGGAGAGCGTAAAATGAAAATTCGTTCACAAGTCGGCATGGTGCTGAATCTGGATAAATGCATCGGCTGTCATACCTGCTCGGTCACCTGTAAAAACGTCTGGACCAGCCGTGAAGGTATGGAGTACGCCTGGTTCAACAACGTGGAAAGCAAGCCGGGCACCGGCTTCCCGACCGACTGGGAAAACCAGGAGAAGTGGAAGGGCGGCTGGATCCGTAAAATCAACGGCAAGCTGCAGCCGCGCATGGGTAACCGCGCGATGCTGCTGGGTAAAATCTTCGCTAACCCGCACCTGCCGGGCATCGACGATTACTACGAGCCGTTTGACTACGACTACCAGAACCTGCACAACGCGCCGGAAAGCAAACACCAGCCGATCGCACGTCCTCGCTCGCTGATCACCGGTCAGCGCATGGATAAGATTACCAGCGGTCCAAACTGGGAAGAGATTCTGGGCGGCGAGTTCGAGAAACGCGCCAAAGACCAGAACTTCGAGAACATGCAGAAGGCAATGTACGGCCAGTTCGAAAATACCTTCATGATGTACCTGCCGCGCCTGTGCGAGCACTGTCTCAACCCGGCGTGCGTGGCGACCTGCCCAAGCGGCGCTATCTACAAGCGTGAAGAAGACGGCATCGTGCTGATCGACCAGGACAAGTGCCGCGGCTGGCGCATGTGTATCACCGGCTGCCCGTACAAAAAAATCTACTTCAACTGGAAGAGCGGCAAGTCTGAGAAGTGCATCTTCTGCTACCCGCGTATCGAAGCCGGGATGCCAACCGTCTGCTCCGAAAGCTGCGTAGGCCGTATTCGCTACCTCGGCGTGCTCTTGTATGACGCGGACGCGATTGAAAATGCAGCCAGCACCGAGCACGAGAAAGATCTGTATCAGCGTCAGCTGGACGTCTTCCTCGATCCGAACGATCCGAAGGTGATTGAGCAGGCGCTGAAAGACGGCGTGCCGCAGAGCGTCATCGACGCGGCGCAGCAGTCTCCGGTGTACAAAATGGCGATGGACTGGAAGCTGGCCCTGCCGCTGCATCCGGAATACCGCACCCTGCCGATGGTCTGGTACGTGCCGCCGCTGTCGCCGATTCAGTCTGCAGCTGACGCGGGCGAGCTGGGCAGCAACGGCATCCTGCCGGACGTGGAAAGCCTGCGCATTCCGGTTCAGTACCTGGCTAACCTGCTGACCGCAGGTGATACCCAGCCGGTACTGCTCGCGCTGAAGCGTATGCTGGCGATGCGTCACTTCAAACGTGCGGAAACCGTAGACGGTGTTACCGATACCCGCGCGCTGGAAGAGGTCGGCCTGACCGAAGCGCAGGCGCAGGAGATGTACCGCTATCTGGCGATTGCCAACTACGAAGACCGTTTCGTGGTGCCGAGCAGCCACCGTGAGCTGGCTCGCGAAGCCTTCCCGGAGAAAAACGGCTGTGGCTTTACCTTTGGCGACGGTTGCCACGGGTCAGACAGCAAATTCAATCTGTTCAACAGCCGCCGCATCGATGCCATGGATGTGACCAGCAAAACGGAGCCGCACCAATGATTGAACTCGTCATTGTTTCGCGTCTGCTCGAGTACCCGGATGCTGCGCTTGCGCAGCATCAGCAGGAACTCTTTGATGCACTCGCGTCATCTGAAAACCTGGATAAAGAGGATGCCCAGGCGCTGGGCGTTTTCCTCCGCGATCTGCTGGCGCGCGACCTTCTGGATGCCCAGGCGGACTACAGCCAGCTGTTTGACCGCGGGCGCGCTACGTCGCTGCTGCTGTTTGAACACGTGCACGGAGAGTCCCGCGATCGCGGTCAGGCGATGGTGGACCTGATGGCCCAGTATGAACAGCACGGCCTGCAGCTCGACAGCCGCGAGCTGCCGGATCATCTGCCGCTGTATCTGGAGTACCTGGCGCAGCTGCCGAAAGAAGAGGCGCTGGGCGGTCTGCAGGACATCGCGCCGATCCTGGCGCTGCTCGGCGCGCGTCTTCAGCAGCGGGAGAGCCGCTATGCGGTGCTGTTCGATCTGCTGGTGAAGCTGGCCAACGCCGCGGTCGACAGTGAAAAAGTGGCGGAGAAAATTGCGGATGAAGCCCGCGATGATACGCCACAAGCGCTGGATGCGGTGTGGGAAGAAGAGCAGGTGAAATTCTTTGCTGACCAGAACTGCGGCGAGTCTGAAATCTCCGCTCACCAGCGTCGTTTTGCCGGCGCGGTTGCCCCGCAATATTTGAATATCTCTAACGGAGGACGGCACTAATGCACTTCCTGAATATGTTCTTCTTTGACATTTACCCGTATATCGCGGGCACCGTGTTCCTGGTGGGAAGCTGGCTGCGTTACGACTACGGCCAGTACACCTGGCGTGCCGCCTCCAGCCAGATGCTGGATCGCAAAGGAATGCATGTGGGCTCTAACCTGTTCCACATCGGTATTCTGGGGATTTTTGCCGGTCACTTCCTGGGGATGCTGACGCCGCACTGGATGTATGAAGCGTGGCTACCGATTGAGGTGAAGCAGAAGATGGCGATGATCGCCGGCGGTGCCTGCGGCGTGATGACCCTGGTAGGCGGCCTGCTGCTGCTGAAACGCCGTCTGTTCAGCCCGCGCGTGCGTGCGACCACTACCGCAGCGGACATTCTGATCCTCTCCCTGCTGATGGTGCAGTGCGCGCTGGGCCTGCTGACCATTCCGTTCTCGGCGCAGCATATGGACGGAAGCGAAATGATGAAGCTGGTCGGCTGGGCGCAGTCCGTGGTGACCTTCCACGGCGGCGCGTCCGCGCACCTGGACGGCGTGGCGTTTATCTTCCGCGTTCACCTGGTGCTGGGGATGACGCTTTTTGTTCTGTTCCCGTTCTCTCGTCTGGTGCATATCTGGAGCGCGCCGGTAGAGTACCTGACGCGCAAATACCAGATTGTACGCGCCCGCCGCTAATTCACCGTTTTGACACTCACCCCGCACTCGCGGGGTTTTTTTTCGCCCCAGCCCAGATTGTTGCCCGCTGCAGCAAACAGGATCAGTGCGCCGCCCGCGAGCTGCGTCAGGTTCAACGAGTGTCCAAACACCAGATTATCGACAACGATCGCCACCACCGGATAGATAAACGACAGGGAGCCGGTTATAGGCGTCGGCAGCTTCTGAATTGCGCTGTAGAGCAGCTGGTACATAATGCCGGTATGGACGATGCCCAGCGTCAGCAGGATCGGCCAGGGAAAATCACCGGAAAATGACGGCATGCTGGCAAACGGTAAAAGCATCACGACGCCCGTCAGCACCTGGATAAAGGCAATATGCTGCGGCGCAACGGATCTGAGTTTGCGGGCAATAATGGCCGTGACCGCATAGAAGAAAGCCGCGGCCATCGCCAGGCCGATTCCGGCGAGCCATTCACTGCCATGCGCGCCGGTCAGCTCGCTGGAGAGCAATATCACCACGCCGCCAAAGGCGAGGATCAGCCAGCCCCATTTCACGAGGCTGACGCGTTCACCTAAAAACATTCCCATCAGGACCAGCATAAACGGCTGGGTGTTATAGACCACGGTCGAAAGCCCAATAGAGATCCGCTCATAGGCTGCGAAGAGCAGCAGCCAGTTCACCACTAATGCCACGCCGCCGAGAATAGCCAGCAGCAGCGTGGTGCGGGTGAGGGGACTAAAGGGCTTTTGACTTACCCGGATAAAAATAAAAAGCGCTATTGCCCCGATAAGACAGCGCCAGAACACCACTTCCGTTACCGGCAGACCGCTGAGTAAAACAAACGCACCGATAGAGCCGGAAATTAACATCGCCAGGCTCATTTGCCAGACGCCTTTATGTAAATCACGCATCATCCACCTCCTGATTAGTGACGCTATTGTCGAAAATTGCTGTCGGGTTTTACAGAGGTGAGATAAGGTTGAATACGTTAATGGCTTTTTAAAATTAGGTAAAAACGATGGAATACCTTCTCGATGATATCGACCGACAGATTCTAGCCTGTCTGGTCCAGGATGCGCGCATGTCTTTGAAGGTGCTCAGCGGACGCATCGGTCTGACTTCCCCCAGCACGGCAGAACGCCTGAAAAGGCTGGAAGAGCGCGGTGTGATTCAGGGGTATGGCGCACGGGTGAATCTGGCGGCGCTGGGGTATACGCTGCAGGCGCTGGTGCGCGTGCGGCCTTTGCCGGGGCTGTTGCATAAGGTGGATAAGTACATTCAGGCGATGCCGGAGTGTATTGAGAGCGACAAGGTCACCGGGGAAGATTGCTTTGTGATTAGGCTGGTGGTGCGATCGATAGAGCAACTGGATACGTTGCTGGACGGCCTGGCAGAGCATGCCCAGTGTAATACGTCGATTGTGAAAAGCTCGCCGGTGAAGCGTCGTTTGCCGCCGATGTAGGTTTCTGTCGCCGGGTGGCGGCTGCGCCTTACCCGGCCTACAACGACGGATTCGGTTCAGTTTTATAATGATTATTTTGGATTATTCGGGAAGTGATGGTGGTGGGGGAAGGATTCGAACCTTCGAAGTCGATGACGGCAGATTTACAGTCTGCTCCCTTTGGCCGCTCGGGAACCCCACCAGGGGTAATTCTAATTTTGAGGTCGTGCTGAGAGATGGTGGTGGGGGAAGGATTCGAACCTTCGAAGTCGATGACGGCAGATTTACAGTCTGCTCCCTTTGGCCGCTCGGGAACCCCACCACGGGGTAATGCTTTTAACTGGCCTGCTTCCTGCTGGAAGCGGGGCGCATCATATCAAATAAGACGCCCCTGTAAAGCATTCCTTTAGGGAAATGAAGCTGTTTGCCTGCTTTTTATCCGTAAAGGCGCAAAGCTAATCAATTCATTTTCCGAAAGATTAAAGAATGATGGTTCTGTTACCGTACACGAAGACCCGCTGCGCAAGTACCTGATACAGCGCACGACTCAATACGTTCTTCTCAACGTCTCGCCCGGCGCGCATCATATCCTCGGCAGTGTAGGTGTGATCCACATGAATAACGTCCTGCATGATGATTGGACCTTCGTCCAGGTTGTCATTCACGTAGTGCGCGGTGGCTCCGATGATCTTCACCCCGCGCTCGTACGCCTGGTGATAGGGACGCGCGCCAATAAAGGCTGGCAGGAACGAGTGGTGGATGTTGATGATCTTGTTCGGGAAACGCGCTACGAAGGATGGCGTTAACACGCGCATATATTTCGCCAGCACCACGTAGTCCGGGCTATGCGCTTCAATGGCCTGTGCCATCAGATCGTCGTGTTCTTCACGGGTATGGCCTTCGTGGCTCACCAGCTCGAACGGAATATCAAAACGCTCAACCAGCGTGCGCAGCGTCTCATGGTTGCCAATAACGGCAGCAATTTCAACGTCCAGACCGCCGTAGTTTGCTTTCATCAGCAGGTCGCCAAGACAGTGTGCTTCTTTGGTCACCAGGATCACGATGCGGCGTCGACCCGCAGGAGTCAGTTCGCGCACGGAACCTTCCGGAAGCGCGCTGTCCAGATCGGCAAGCAGGGTGGTGTCGTTGAAAATACCTTCCAGCTCGGTACGCATAAAGAAGCGGCCGGTACGGTGGTCAACGAACTCGTTGTTCTGCACGATATTCAGTTCATGTTTGTAGCAAATGTTGGTAATTCGTGCGATCAGTCCTTTTTGATCGGGACAGATGGTGCGCAGAACTTTACGTTGTAATGATTGCATCGCCGGGAAATCCTGTTTGTATTTGCGAAGTCTGGGCTGTCAGGCATTACTGCCCGCAACACTTTTTAAATTTTTTACCTGAACCACATGGGCAGGGATCGTTACGACCAAACTGTGGGCGCGTTCCGTCAATATAATACCACTGCCCGCTTTCCTTTAAGAACCGGGAACGCTCGATAATGGCACCAGGTTTATTATTCTCGGTAAAACGGGCAACAAAGCTGACATAACCTTCATCAGCATGACTGCCTGTTGCGGATTCATAGACGGTAAGGCCGAGCCACTGCGTGTTCGCGAACCCGGCTTCGATGTCCTGTCTGAATTCGTCAGCGTGGCAGGAGGGATGCCAGGTTTTAATCAGGTAGTCTGCGTCTTTGATCACAAAAGCAGTGTACCGTGAACGCATGAGGTGTGACGGGTCTGGTGCAACCTGATCGCCAGACAGATATCGCTGGCAACATAGGCTATACTCCAGAGCGCTACCACAGGGGCAGAGTTGAGACACGATTCTCTTCCTGGAACAAAAATTAAAGGCGTTAAACGCTTCGGGTAGCACTATGTTAACTGAGCTATTGCGTTGACGCTATGTCAGGAATCCAGGGGAAGTAAAACAGGACTAATGAGAAAGGTTAAAATTGGACTGGCGCTGGGCTCAGGTGCAGCCCGGGGATGGTCGCACATCGGCGTAATTAATGCCTTAAACAAGATGGGCATTGATGTTGATATTGTCGCAGGGTGTTCAATCGGATCGCTTGTCGGCTCCGCCTACGCGTGCGGGAAGCTTCCGGAACTCGAGACGTGGGTGCGCTCCTTCAGCTACTGGGACGTGCTGCGTCTGATGGACCTCTCGTGGCAGCGCGGTGGGCTGTTGCGCGGCGAACGCGTGTTCAACCAGTTCCGCCAGGTTATGCCTCTCGAAGACTTCACTGATTGTCAGATGCCCTTCGGCGCCGTCGCGACGAACCTCAGCACGGGTCGCGAACTCTGGCTGACCGAAGGGGATATGCACCTTGCCGTTCGTGCCTCCTGCAGTATGCCGGGGCTCATGGCGCCTGTCCCACACAACGGCTACTGGCTTGTCGACGGTGGCGTCGTGAACCCGGTTCCCATCTCTCTGACTCGTGCAATGGGGGCCGACATCGTGATTGCCGTCGACCTGCAGCACGACGCTCACCTGATGCAGCAGGACCTCATGCCGGTCAATCTCCAGAGTGAAGATGCCGAGGGCGAGAAACTGGCCTGGCATGAGCGTCTGCGCGGAAGAATCGGGCGTATGGCCGCACGCCGCTCGGTTGCCGCGCCGACGGCGATAGAAATCATGACCACGTCGATCCAGGTACTGGAGAATCGCCTTAAGCGCAATCGTATGGCCGGCGACCCGCCAGATATTCTTATTCAACCCTACTGTCCGCAAATATCTACCCTTGATTTCCATCGGGCTGAGGCCGCCATCGCAGCGGGCTCGTTAGCCGTCGAAAAGAAAATGGACGAGTTGTTGCCTTTTGTGCAAGCAGCACGTTAAGCACCTTTTTTTGATTACTTCAGCAAAATCTGACAGGCGATAGTGCCGATAGCATGCCACTATTTAGTTACTGTCAGCCAGGGGAGGAACCATGACGCAGCCATTGGCCGGAAAACACATTTTGATTGTTGAAGACGAGCCCGTTTTCCGATCTCTACTGGAATCGTGGTTATCCTCGCTGGGAGCAATCACTTCTCTGGCTGAAGATGGCATCGACGCCCTGGAAAAAATGATCAGCATTACGCCCGATTTGATGATTTGCGACATTGCGATGCCGCGCATGAACGGGCTGAAGCTGGTTGAACATCTGCGCAACGAAGGCAACCAGACGCCGATTCTGGTGATCTCTGCCACAGAGAATATGGCGGATATCGCCAAAGCATTACGTCTCGGCGTACAGGATATTCTGCTGAAACCGGTCAAGGATCTGAACCGGCTTCGTGAAACGGTCTTAGCGTGTCTTTATCCCAATATGTTTAATTCCCGGGTTGAGGAAGAGGAGCGTCTTTTCCAGGACTGGGATGCCCTGGTGAGTAATCCGCCTGCCGCAGCGAAACTGTTGCAGGAACTCCAGCCGCCCGTACAGCAAACTATTTCACACTGTCGCGTAAATTATCGCCAGCTGGTGGCGGCTGACCAGCCAGGACTGGTGCTGGATATCGCGCCTCTGTCTGATTCCGACCTTGCGTTTTATTCTCTGGATGTCACCCGTGCGGGGGATAATGGTGTATTAGCCGCGTTACTTCTTCGCGCGCTATTTAATGGTTTGCTGCAGGAACAGTTATCGCATCAGGGACAACGGCTGCCGGAGTTAGGCAGTTTACTCAAACAGGTAAACCAGCTTTTTCGCCAGGCCAATTTACCCGGACAGTTTCCGCTGCTGGTCGGCTATTACCACAGCGGTTTAAAGAATCTGATCCTCGTTTCAGCAGGTCTCAACGCTTCACTGAATACCGGTGAACATCATATTCAGGTAAGTAACGGTGTGCCGCTTGGGACATTGAGAACGGCGTATCTTAATCAAATTAGCCACCGCTGTTCCTCCTGGCAGTGCCAAATTTGGGGCGCCGGGGGACGGCTACGCTTAATGTTGTCCACGGAATAAGCAATTGGATCTTAATTTTAAGAATGCTTTACCTGTGTTTTGCGGGGAGTGCTACTATCGCTGCCCAGTTACATGCGTATTTATCCTAATTGATCGGCAACGCGTTCTTTTCAGACCCGGACTGCGGGGCGAGGCTGATATACTCAACGCGTTATTTATTGCATAAAAGTTCAAAACTTGAACAACTCAGGAGAATTTGAATGGCTGCCCTAAATTCGAAAGTCAGAAAGGCCGTCATCCCGGTAGCGGGATTGGGGACCAGGATGTTACCAGCAACTAAGGCGATTCCTAAAGAAATGCTGCCTCTGGTTGATAAGCCATTAATCCAGTATGTCGTTAATGAATGTATCGCAGCCGGCATCACTGAAATTGTGCTGGTTACGCATTCATCAAAAAACTCTATCGAAAACCATTTCGATACAAGCTTTGAACTCGAAGCCATGCTGGAAAAGCGTGTTAAGCGTCAGCTGTTAGAAGAAGTTCAGTCTATTTGCCCGCCACACGTTACTATTATGCAGGTTCGTCAGGGCCTGGCGAAAGGTCTGGGCCACGCTGTTATGTGTGCACATCCTGTTGTGGGTGATGAGCCTGTAGCGGTAATTCTGCCTGACGTTATTCTGGACGAATATGAATCCGATCTTTCTCAGGATAACCTGGCTGAGATGATCAAACGCTTTGACGAAACCGGCAGCAGCCAGATCATGGTTGAGCCTGTAGAAGACGTGACGGCGTACGGTGTGGTTGACTGCAAAGGCGTTAACCTTGAGCCGGGCGAAAGCGTCCCAATGGTGGGCGTCGTAGAGAAGCCTAAAGCCGACGTAGCGCCGTCAAACCTGGCCGTCGTAGGTCGCTACGTGCTGAGCGCGGAAATCTGGCCTCTGCTGGCGAAAACGCCTCCAGGAGCGGGTGATGAGATCCAGCTGACGGATGCTATCGATATGCTGATCGAGAAAGAGACCGTTGAGGCTTACCATATGAAAGGTAAGAGCCACGACTGCGGTAATAAGCTCGGTTATATGCAGGCGTTTGTTGAATATGGTGTTCGCCACAATACCTTGGGTGAAGAATTTAAAACCTGGCTCAAAGAGAGCGCTGGTTTTAAGAAATAAGCCAGGCTGCAAATGTTCGAAACCGGTGAGGCGCTGCCCACCGGTTTTTTTTATGCCCAAAACACCCCGGAATCAGCGTGGTTGTAAGCGTAGTGAAATAGCTGAATAACACGTTATGACAGAGTGTAAGGGGATGTTTGCGACAAATTTTGGTTAAAAAAAATCCCGCATTACGCGGGATTTTTCTGAATGTGGCGCGATTAATCCTTGATCAGGAAATCATCCAGCTGTTTACCTTGCTCATCCATGGCTTTCTTGATAACAGCAGGAGTACGACCCTGGCCAGTCCAGGTTTTAGTTTCGCCGTTCTCGTCAACGTAGCTATATTTAGCAGGACGAGCAGCACGCTTGGCTTTGGTACCGGTTTTAGCGGCAGCCATGCTGTTCAGCAATTCATTTGGATCGATACCATCAGCAATCAGCATTTCACGATATTGCTGCAGTTTACGAGTACGCTCTTCGATTTCGGCAGCAGCAGCGCTTTCTTCTTCGCGACGTTCATTAACTACAACTTCTAATTTTTCCAGCATTTCTTCAAGCGTTTCGAGGGTGCATTCTCTTGCCTGCGCACGAAGAGTACGGATGTTGTTCAGAATTTTAAGTGCTTCGCTCATTGTAGTAATCTCAAACTTATAATGGGGGGTGGTTTGTTGACCTAATAATAGAGCCATAAATTCAGATGTGCAATAGCCAGGAATGTAAGGAATTCAAAAAATACTAAATAATGGCACTATTATTAATTACGCTAACTTAAATTTCATCACCCGACTGTCTCGCCTGTTATCACGTAAAGCTGCTTAACCCGGCCGATTGCATCTTTTTTTTGTGACATTTACCGCAGGAATTATAGTTGCGGCGGATAAATATCAGCCTTTTGTATTAGTTCCCACCCGTGATGTTAAGACTGAAATAGTTAATAAATGGTGAATTTTAATGAACGGTGATTCCACTATAAAAAGAAGTGTTATGTTTGGCTGAACATATAACATATTGCCCTGGCTAAATGCGTTTACTTCATGTTTTAACGGATTATTTTCGCAAACAGAAGGCGCTGAACTCCGCGCTGAACCGCTTCCTCTGTGCGCTGTATCGCTGATGACCTGACAAAATATGGTACAATGACTCATCGGGAATATTACACATTGATTAGGGTTTTTACGGCCAATGGCACAACTTTATTTCTACTATTCGGCGATGAATGCCGGTAAATCCACCGCGTTGCTGCAATCCTCGTACAATTACCAGGAGCGCGGGATGCGTAGCGTTGTTTATACGGCTGAAATTGACGATCGCTTTGGCGCAGGGAAGGTGAGCTCCAGAATAGGGCTCTCGTCGCCTGCCAGGCTGTTTAACCCGAAAACCGATCTGTTTGAAGACATTCGCACAGAACATGCTGCTGAGCCCATTCACTGCGTCCTGGTCGATGAGAGCCAGTTTCTGACGCGTGAACAGGTACACGCCCTTTCTGAGGTGGTTGATGAGCTCGATATCCCGGTGCTTTGTTATGGGCTGCGTACGGATTTCCGCGGTGAGCTCTTTGCCGGGAGCCAGTATTTGCTTGCCTGGTCGGATAAACTCGTCGAACTGAAAACGATCTGCTTCTGCGGTCGCAAAGCCAGTATGGTGCTTCGTCTCGACCAGGCCGGAAAACCTTATGCAGATGGTGAGCAGGTGGTCATAGGCGGTAATGAGCGCTATGTATCGGTATGTCGTAAGCATTATAAAGAAGCGCTGTCTGTAGGCTCGCTGACGGCGATTCAGCAAGACAACAGGAAATAAGGTTAGCCTTATTATTCAGATATAAAAAAACCCGCCATATAGGCGGGTTTTTCATTTGCTGTCAGTTACGCGCTTTTCTTCGCTTTCTTGTCAGCTTTGATGACAGGAACTTCTGTTTTCACAGCGGCAACGTCATTTTCTTTGAACTCACGACCGTAGAAGGTATCCAGCAGAATCTGTTTCAGCTCGGAGATCAGTGGGTAGCGCGGGTTAGCACCAGTACACTGGTCATCGAATGCATCTTCAGACAGCTTGTCAACGTGAGCGAGGAAGTCAGCTTCCTGAACGCCTGCTTCACGGATAGATTTAGGAATACCCAGTTCAGCTTTCAGGCTTTCCAGCCATGCCAGCAGTTTCTCAATCTTCGCAGCAGTACGGTCGCCCGGTGCGCTCAGACCAAGGTGGTCTGCGATTTCAGCATAACGACGACGCGCTTGCGGACGGTCGTACTGGCTGAAAGCAGTCTGCTTGGTTGGGTTGTCGTTCGCGTTATAACGGATAACGTTGCTGATCAACAGGGCGTTCGCCAGACCGTGAGGAATGTGGAACTGAGAACCCAGCTTGTGCGCCATAGAGTGGCAAACACCCAGGAAGGCGTTCGCAAACGCGATACCGGCGATGGTTGCTGCACTGTGAACGCGTTCACGCGCTACCGGGTTTTTAGACCCTTCGTTGTAGGACGCTGGCAGGTTTTCTTTCAGCAGTTTCAGAGCCTGCAGGGCCTGACCGTCAGAGAACTCAGACGCCAGTACAGAAACGTAGGCTTCCAGGGCGTGAGTTACCGCATCCAGACCACCGAACGCACACAGTGACTTCGGCATTTCCATGACCAGGTTCGCATCAACGATAGCCATGTCTGGAGTCAGAGCATAGTCAGCCAGTGGGTATTTCTGACCTGTTGCATCGTCTGTTACAACCGCGAATGGCGTCACTTCTGAACCGGTACCGGAAGTCGTGGTTACCGCGATCATTTTCGCTTTTACGCCCATTTTCGGGAACTTGTAGATACGTTTACGGATGTCCATAAAGCGCAGCGCCAGTTCTTCGAAGTGGGTTTCAGGATGCTCGTACATGACCCACATGATTTTCGCGGCGTCCATTGGGGAACCACCACCCAGTGCGATAATCACATCTGGTTTGAAGGAGTTAGCCAGCTCAGCACCTTTACGCACAACGCTCAGGGTAGGGTCAGCTTCAACTTCAAAGAACACTTCAGTCTCAACGCCAGACGCTTTCAGCACAGAGGTGATTTGGTCAGCGTAGCCGTTGTTGAACAGGAAACGGTCAGTCACGATGAGCGCACGTTTGTGGCCATCAGTAATCACTTCATCCAGCGCGATTGGCAGTGAGCCACGGCGGAAGTAGATAGATTTCGGAAGTTTGTGCCACAACATGTTTTCAGCTCGCTTAGCAACGGTTTTCTTGTTGATCAGGTGTTTTGGACCAACGTTTTCAGAGATGGAGTTACCACCCCAGGAACCACAACCCAGAGTCAGGGAAGGTGCGAGTTTAAAGTTGTACAGGTCACCGATACCACCCTGAGAAGCAGGGGTGTTAATCAGGATACGTGCAGTTTTCATCATCTGACCGAAGTGAGCAACACGTTCTGGCTGGTTATCCTGGTCGGTGTACAGACAAGACGTGTGGCCGATACCGCCCATGGCAACCAGCTTCTCGGCTTTCTCTACCGCGTCTTCGAAATCTTTCGCACGGTACATTGCAAGCGTTGGAGACAGTTTTTCGTGTGCAAACGGCTCGCTTTCGTCGACAACTTTCACTTCACCGATCAGGATTTTGGTTGTTGCCGGAACGGTAAAGCCTGCGAGTTCAGCAATTTTGTACGCTGGCTGACCCACGATAGCGGCGTTCAGCGCGCCATTTTTCAGGATGATGTCCTGAACGGCTTTCAGCTCTTTGCCCTGCAGCAGGTAGCCGCCGTGGCTGGCAAAACGTTCTCGAACGGCATCGTACACGGAATCAACAACAACAACAGACTGTTCTGATGCACAGATCACGCCGTTATCGAAGGTTTTAGACATCAGTACAGACGCAACGGCACGTTTGATGTCAGCGGTTTCGTCGATAACAACAGGGGTGTTACCAGCGCCTACACCGATGGCAGGTTTACCGGAGCTGTACGCGGCTTTAACCATGCCAGGACCACCGGTCGCCAGGATCAGGTTAATGTCCGGGTGATGCATCAGGGCATTGGAGAGCTCAACGGAAGGTTGGTCGATCCAGCCAATCAGATCTTTAGGTGCGCCAGCAGCGATCGCCGCCTGCAGGACAATATCCGCAGCTTTGTTAGTCGCGTCTTTCGCACGTGGGTGTGGAGAGAAGATGATTGCGTTACGGGTCTTCAGGCTAATCAGTGATTTGAAGATAGCAGTAGACGTTGGGTTAGTGGTCGGAACAATACCGCAGATGATGCCGATAGGTTCAGCGATGGTGATGGTACCGAAGGTGTCGTCTTCGGACAGCACGCCACAGGTTTTCTCATCTTTATAGGCGTTGTAGATATACTCGGAAGCAAAGTGGTTTTTGATCACTTTATCTTCCACGATACCCATGCCGGATTCGGCAACGGCCATTTTAGCGAGAGGGATTCGAGCATCTGCAGCAGCCAGTGCGGCCGCGCGGAAGATTTTATCAACCTGTTCTTGGGTGAAATTGGCATATTCACGCTGGGCTTTTTTAACGCGCTCGACGAGTGCGTTCAGTTCAGCGATATTAGTAACAGCCATAATGCTCTCCTGATAATGTTTAAACTCTTTTAGTAAACCAGCGCTCGATACGTCACACAGTATAGACAGAGCCGATACGACTTGCGTAACACAAAGTAAAACAAAGAGTTACTTTCTGCGTCAGCACACTAATTTACTAAAAGAGCCTTACCTTAGCATCATCCCTTTTTGTCAGGCGATCTCCCTGGGGGCGTAACCAAGATTACTCACTTCTGAGTACGGGAATCATGATCTGCGTCAATTTTCCCCCAAGCTGATACCTTTCAGCAGGGTTATTTTGTTGAGATTTTTCCAGTGTTAAATAATTACGTAAGTATTGGAAGTGACGCTATCATTGATTATACATATGTTTAACATCATGAAATGATAACGTTTTGCCACAGATTTCGAGTGAAGTGTGCTAATAAAAAGGGTATCTTCAGCGCGATTTCTCACAACAAATTGTCAGTCCCGGGCATGTGTATAAGCGGAGCAAAACGTGATCCAAACGCTCTTTGATTTTCCAACGTATTTTAAATTTTTTATTGGTTTGTTTGCCCTGGTCAACCCGGTGGGGATCATTCCTGTCTTCATTAGTATGACGAGTTACCAGACGGCGGCGGCCAGGAATAAGACCAACCTCACCGCTAACCTGTCAGTGGCTATCATATTGCTCACCTCCTTATTTCTGGGTGACGCCATTCTCCAGCTCTTCGGGATTTCGATCGACTCTTTCCGTATTGCGGGTGGGATCCTGGTCGTGACCATCGCCATGTCCATGATCAGCGGTAAGCTGGGGGAGGATAAACAGAACAAGCAGGAGAAGTCAGAAACCGCTATCCGCGAAAGTATTGGCGTGGTGCCGCTGGCCTTGCCGCTCATGGCCGGCCCCGGTGCCATCAGTTCAACTATTGTCTGGGGCACGCGTTACCATAGCCTGATGCACCTGATTGGTTTTTCCGTCGCCATTGCGCTTTTCGCGCTCTGCTGCTGGGGCGTATTCCGCATGGCACCCTGGCTGGTGCGCCTGCTGGGGCAGACGGGCATTAACGTCATAACCCGTATCATGGGTCTGCTGTTGATGGCGTTAGGGATTGAATTCATCGTGACGGGTATTAAAAGCATTTTCCCCGGCTTGCTGCACTGATATTTCGTATGAAAGAACGGAGCGACGGCTCCGTTTTTTTTACGTCATTATCAGTAAATCCTATAACTAAAGTTGAAATGCTCACATATCATAATAAATTCTACTAATAATGTTCATTGCTTGTATTTCAACAAGTTATTAATTCCCCTAAAACCCGCCTGCGCAGAAAATCTGCGATCGCTCTGTTATTTTACTCACATGATACTCTGGGGCTTGCTGAGAGATAACCGAAATGATATTAGTAATTTCAACATTCCCCTAGATGAATGTGCTAAATAATAACCAGTTGTTAAATTTTTGTACAAAATCACTCGATGATAGCGCAGCGACGCGCTTGTAGAGAAAGATTTCTCTATCTTGTTGAATATCATGCTTTTTAATTGATGTTCGATGTCCGGCAGGGCTGCCCTCAACGATGCGGTACTCACCGTAAAAGAGAATTGCTTAACAAATTTGCAAAATGTATTGGCGCGCGTTTACGCCATTTGATACTTTCCGGCCTAATATTTTGCAGCATAAAACAAGCAGATGAGAATTATTTTCATATGGTTCTCTTCTCTGATATCCATCGCAGGTCTCAAACAGGGGAGGCCTGTAAAGAATCGACGCAAGACGGCCATACGAGCGGTCAGTAATAAAAAAGTCGGTGATAGCAAGCAGTAAAAGAAGAACCTGACAGCAGCAAAAAAAACTCCTGCGCTGTACAGGCCCCAACAGGGGATTACACAGCTGGCGAAGGCCAGTCATTATAATGAGTGGAGTACCAACACAATGTCCATCATCACAAAAAAAAATCTGGTAGCGGCGGGGATTTTAACTGCGCTAATCGCGGGCAACGCTGCAATGGCTGCGGACGTTCCTGCAGGTGTTCAACTGGCTGAGAAACAGACGCTGGTGCGTAACAACGGTGCGGAAGTTCAGTCTCTTGACCCGCACAAAATTGAAGGTGTTCCTGAGTCTAACGTTAACCGCGACCTGTTCGAAGGCCTCCTGGTGACAGACGTAGACGGCCACCCGGCGCCGGGTGTTGCAGAAAAATGGGAAAACAAAGATTTTAAAGTCTGGACCTTCCATCTGCGTAAAGATGCGAAATGGTCCGACGGTACACCGGTTACGGCCGAAGATTTCGTTTATAGCTGGCAGCGTCTGGCGAACCCAAACACCGCCTCTCCGTATGCGAGCTACCTGCAATATGGCCACATCGCCAATATTGATGACATCATCGCGGGCAAAAAGCCGATTACCGACCTGGGCGTAAAAGCGATCGATGCTAATACCTTTGAAGTGACGTTGAGCGAACCTGTTCCGTACTTCTATAAGCTGCTGGTTCACCCGTCCGTCTCCCCGGTACCAAAATCCGCCGTGGAAAAATTCGGTGAGAAATGGACGCAGCCTGCCAATATCGTCACCAACGGTGCCTATAAGCTGAAAGACTGGGTGGTCAACGAACGTATGGTGCTTGACCGTAACCCGCAGTATTGGGATAACGCGAAAACCGTCATTGACCAGGTGACCTACCTGCCAATCTCTTCCGAAGTAACTGACGTTAACCGCTACCGCAGCGGTGAAATCGACATGACCTATAACAACATGCCGATTGAACTGTTCCAGAAACTGAAAAAAGAGATCCCTAAAGAAGTTCACGTCGATCCGTACCTGTGCACCTACTACTACGAAATCAACAACCAGAAAGCACCGTTCACCGACGTACGTGTCCGTACCGCGCTGAAGCTGGCACTGGATCGCGATATCATCGTGAACAAAGTGAAAAACCAGGGCGACCTGCCAGCGTACAGCTACACCCCTCCATACACCGATGGCGCAAAACTGACCGAGCCAGAGTGGTTCAAACAGACTCAGGAACAGCGTAACGCGGAAGCGAAGAAACTGCTGGCCGAAGCGGGCTACACCGCAGATAAGCCGCTGACCTTCAGCCTGCTCTATAACACCTCCGATCTGCACAAAAAACTGGCTATCGCCGTCGCCTCGATCTGGAAAAAGAACCTGGGCGCGAACGTGAAGCTGGAGAACCAGGAGTGGAAAACCTTCCTCGACAGCCGTCATCAGGGCACCTTTGATGTGGCACGTGCTGGCTGGTGTGCGGACTATAACGAACCGACCTCCTTCCTGAACACCATGCTGAGCGACAGCTCGAACAACACCGCGCACTATAAGAGCCCGGCGTTCGACAAGCTGATTGGCGACACGCTGAAAACCACTGATGAAGCACAGCGTAAAGAGCTGTACTCTCAAGCCGAGCAGCAGCTGGATAAAGATTCCGCGATCGTTCCGGTTTACTACTACGTTAACGCCCGTCTGGTGAAACCGTGGGTAGGTGGGTATACCGGTAAAGACCCGATGGATAATATCTACGTTAAAAACTTGTATATTATCAAGCATTAATGGCAATGAGTGGGGCGGGCGTGCTCGCCCCACGGTGTCTAACCAACGTCACATAATATAGGCACACGCCAGAAGGTACGGGCAATGTTGAAATTTATCCTACGTCGCTGTCTTGAAGCGATTCCAACGCTATTTATTCTCATCACGATTTCCTTCTTCATGATGCGCCTTGCGCCGGGAAGTCCATTTACCGGTGAGCGTACGCTGCCGCCTGAAGTCATGGCGAATATCGAAGCGAAATACCACTTGAACGATCCTATCTCCACCCAGTACTTCAATTACCTGAAGCAACTGGCCCACGGCGATTTTGGACCGTCATTTAAATACAAAGACTATTCCGTTAACGATCTGGTTGCGTCCAGCTTCCCGGTTTCGGCTAAGTTGGGTGCTGCGGCATTCATTCTGGCCATCGTTTTCGGGGTCACCGCAGGCGTTATCGCCGCGCTCAGACAAAATACCAAATGGGATTATGCCGTAATGGGGGTGGCAATGACCGGGGTAGTGATACCCAGCTTCGTTGTCGCGCCATTACTGGTGATGATATTTGCCATCACGCTGAAGTGGCTGCCTGGCGGCGGCTGGAACGGCGGGGCATTGAAGTTCATGATTTTGCCGATGGTGGCATTATCTCTGGCGTACATCGCCAGTATCGCGCGTATCACCCGTGGTTCAATGATCGAAGTGCTGCACTCGAACTTCATTCGTACCGCGCGCGCTAAAGGGCTGCCGATGCGTCGGATTATCTTCCGCCACGCGCTCAAACCGGCGCTGTTGCCCGTGCTCTCCTACATGGGACCGGCATTCGTCGGGATCATCACCGGCTCTATGGTTATCGAAACAATCTACGGCCTGCCTGGCATTGGTCAGCTGTTCGTTAACGGCGCGCTTAACCGCGACTATTCGCTGGTACTGAGCCTGACGATTCTCGTCGGTGCGCTGACCATTCTCTTTAACGCAATCGTCGATGTGCTGTATGCCGTCATCGACCCGAAAATTCGTTACTAACGCTGGAGCACGCCATGATGTTGAGTAAGAAAAACAGCGAGGCGCTGGAAAACTTCAGTGAAAAACTGGAAGTGGAAGGTCGTAGCCTCTGGCAGGACGCACGCCGTCGCTTTATGCACAACCGTGCAGCGGTTGCCAGTCTGGTTGTTCTGGTGATCATCGCGCTGTTTGTGACCCTGGCGCCGATGCTGTCGCAATTTACCTATTTCGACACCGACTGGGGGATGATGTCCAGCGCGCCGGATATGGAATCAGGGCACTATTTCGGCACGGACTCCTCGGGACGCGACCTGCTGGTGCGTGTCGCTATCGGTGGCCGCATCTCGCTGATGGTCGGTATTGCTGCCGCGCTGGTGGCGGTGATCGTGGGTACGCTTTACGGCTCACTTTCCGGCTATCTCGGCGGCAAAATAGACTCGGTAATGATGCGTCTGCTGGAAATCCTGAACTCCTTCCCGTTCATGTTCTTCGTCATTCTGCTGGTGACCTTCTTTGGTCAGAACATCCTGTTGATCTTCGTGGCTATCGGGATGGTGTCCTGGCTGGATATGGCGCGTATCGTTCGCGGCCAGACGCTGAGCCTCAAACGCAAAGAGTTTATCGAAGCCGCACAGGTAGGCGGTGTATCTACCGGGAATATCGTGGTTCGCCATATTGTTCCTAACGTGCTGGGCGTGGTGGTGGTCTATGCCTCACTGCTGGTGCCAAGCATGATCCTGTTTGAATCTTTCCTGAGCTTCCTGGGCCTCGGTACACAAGAGCCGCTGAGCAGTTGGGGCGCGCTGCTGAGCGATGGCGCAAACTCGATGGAAGTTTCACCGTGGCTGCTGCTTTATCCGGCGGGTTTCCTGGTCGTCACCCTGTTTTGTTTTAACTTTATCGGCGATGGCCTGCGTGATGCCCTCGACCCGAAAGACCGTTAAGGAGCGCCGTCATGACAATTATTGAAACGGCCACTGCGCCACAGGTGCAACAGCAGAACAATCTTCTGCTGGATGTGAAAGACCTCCGCGTGACCTTTAAAACGCCGGACGGGGATGTTACCGCCGTTAACGATCTCAACTTTAACCTGCGCGCGGGTGAAACGCTGGGGATCGTGGGTGAGTCCGGTTCCGGAAAATCCCAGACTGCCTTTGCGCTGATGGGCCTGCTGGCCTCTAACGGCGTTATTGGGGGTTCCGCTAAATTCAACGGTCGTGAAATCCTCAACCTGCCGGAACACGAGCTGAACAAGCTGCGTGCCGAACAGATCTCGATGATTTTCCAGGATCCCATGACCTCGCTGAACCCGTACATGCGCGTTGGCGAGCAGCTGATGGAAGTCCTGATGCTGCACAAAGGCTTGGGCAAAGCGGAAGCCTTCGAAGAGTCGGTCAAAATGCTGGATGCGGTGAAAATGCCGGAAGCACGTAAGCGTATGCGCATGTTCCCGCACGAGTTTTCTGGCGGTATGCGTCAGCGCGTGATGATTGCGATGGCGCTGCTGTGCCGTCCAAAGCTGCTGATCGCCGATGAACCTACCACCGCGCTGGACGTTACCGTTCAGGCGCAAATCATGACCCTGTTGAACGAGCTGAAACGTGAGTTCAACACGGCGATTATTATGATCACCCACGACCTGGGCGTGGTGGCGGGCATCTGTGACAAAGTGCTGGTGATGTACGCCGGTCGTACCATGGAATACGGCAAAGCGCGCGATGTCTTCTATCAGCCTGCGCACCCGTACTCGATTGGTCTGTTGAATGCGGTGCCGCGTTTGGATGCGGAAGGGGAATCTCTGCTCACCATTCCGGGCAACCCGCCAAACCTGCTGCGTCTGCCGAAAGGCTGTCCGTTCCAGCCGCGCTGCCCGCACGCGATGGAAATCTGCAACAGCGCTCCGCCGCTGGAAGAGTTTGCACCAGGCCGTCTGCGCGCCTGCTTTAAGCCGCAGGAGGAGCTGGTATGAACGCATTAGATGAAAAACGCAACGTGCTGCTCGAAATCGCCGATCTTAAAGTGCATTTCGACATCAAAGATGGCAAACAGTGGTTCTGGCAGCCGCCAAAAACCCTCAAAGCCGTGGATGGCGTCACGCTGCGCTTGTACGAAGGGGAAACCCTGGGCGTGGTGGGAGAGTCCGGCTGCGGTAAATCGACCTTTGCGCGAGCCATTATCGGCCTGGTAAAGGCTACCGACGGAAAAGTGGCCTGGCTGGGTAAAGATCTGCTGGGCATGAAACCCGACGAGTGGCGCGAGGTGCGCAGCGATATCCAGATGATTTTCCAGGATCCGCTGGCGTCGCTTAACCCGCGTATGACCATCGGCGAGATTATTGCCGAGCCGCTGCGTACCTATCATCCGAAGATGTCTCGTCAGGAAGTGCGCGATCGCGTTAAGGCGATGATGATGAAAGTCGGCCTGCTGCCTAACCTCATCAACCGCTATCCGCATGAATTCTCCGGCGGTCAGTGCCAGCGTATTGGTATTGCCCGTGCGCTGATCCTCGAACCGAAGCTGATTATCTGCGATGAGCCGGTTTCCGCGCTGGACGTGTCCATTCAGGCACAGGTGGTTAACCTGCTGCAGAAGCTGCAGCGCGAAATGGGGCTGTCGCTGATCTTCATCGCGCATGACCTGGCCGTGGTGAAACACATCTCTGACCGCGTGCTGGTGATGTACCTGGGCCATGCTGTGGAGCTGGGCACCTATGACGAGGTGTACCACAATCCACTGCACCCTTACACCAGAGCGCTGATGTCCGCGGTGCCGATCCCCGATCCCGATCTGGAGAAAAATAAAACTATCCAGCTTCTGGAAGGGGAATTACCCTCACCGATTAACCCGCCGTCGGGCTGCGTCTTCCGCACGCGCTGCCCAATGGCCGGGCCGGAATGTGCGAAAACGCGACCGGTTCTCGAAGGCAGTTTCCGACATGCGGTTTCCTGCCTGAAAGTAGACCCGTTATAATCGCAAGGGCTGACATGATGTCAGCCCTTATTTTTTGCGAGGTCACTGTGTCGCGTTTATTCACGTCAGCCCGTCGGCGGCTATATCATTTTTTATTCGATCCTGAAACGGTATCCGGACGACGCTTCGAAGGTCTTTGCGGTTTATTTGCGCTCCTCAGCGTGGTTGTCATTTTTATAGAATCAGGGGCCGGGACGCAATATCACCTGACGTTTGACGAATGGCATATCTTTGTCTGGCTTGAGCTGGCGATTACTCTGGTCTTCACCGCTGAATATCTCCTCCGGGTAATAGCCTGGCCCAACCCGGCCAGATATGTTTTCAGCTTCTGGGGATTTATCGATCTAGCCACCATCCTGCCGCTCTACGTGATGTGGCTGTGGCCAGAGATCAGCCTGAGCTATGTCTTTGCCTGGCGAGCGATGCGCGTGATTCGGGTATTACGTATTCTGAAATTACTGCGTTTTATGCCGTCATTACGCGTGTTCTGGAGCGCGATCGTCAGCGCGCGGCATCAGCTTATTTTGTTCTACTCGTTTATTGCCATCGTCATGATTGTTTTTGGCGCACTGATGTATTTAATAGAAGGGCCGAAGTACGGCTTTACGACGCTCAATGCGTCCGTCTACTGGGCCATCGTGACCGTCACCACCGTGGGGTACGGTGATATCACGCCCCATACGCCGCTGGGCCGCATTGTGGCATCAGTGCTGATTTTGATTGGCTATTCGGTGATTGCGATCCCGACGGGACTCATTACCACGCACATGAGCAGTGCCTTTCAGAGCCGCAAGCAGCAGCGCAAATGTCCCCATTGCCAGCAGGGCGAACATGAACACAGCGCGCGGTTTTGTTACCGCTGCGGCAGTGAATTGCCGGAGTAAATAAAAAAGGCTGCAATCGCAGCCTTTTTTATTATTCGCGCCAGAGTATATGGCACAGCTTATGGTCTTTCTCACGACAAAGCAGGACGCGAGCGAAAATATCGTTAATTTCGCCGCCATCTTCATCGGCCAGCCCAATCACCACTTCGGCAAAGAAGTCCGGATTCAGGTCGAAATCCACATGCTCAGCCCAGTCTTCTGAAGGGTCGAACAATTCAGCGCCGCCGCGCTCTTCGAACTGCAGATTAAAGAGGATCACGTCTGCGGGATCGAGGTTATCAACCGCCAGTTCGAGAAAAATGTCATAGGCCTGCTCGAGCGTTTCGTCTTCGGTCAGGCGATTGTTCAGATCCATTTCCATGATGACTACCTGTTTAACATCGTTGGGCACGTTTTACAGCAACGGACTAAAGAAGTAAAACAGTCGTTCGGCAATTCTCTGCCACAGCGGACGTTTTACCCACAGTCTGGCATCCAGCAGGCGCGAGCGGGAGATATAATCATCCTGCACCGCGGCGAGATCGCCGCCAAAGCCGGCATCATCAATGACCAGCGTAATTTCAAAGTTTAGCCACAGGCTGCGCATATCCAGGTTGACCGTTCCCACCAGGCTCAGCTCACCGTCGACGAGAACGCTCTTGGTGTGGAGTAGTCCGCCCTCAAACTGGTAAATTTTCACCCCGGCGGACAGCAGTTCGCTAAAGAATGCCCGGCTGGCCCAGCCTACCAGTAGGGAGTCATTTTTGCGCGGCAAAATGATGCTCACATCGACACCGCGCTGCGCGGCGGTACAGATCGCGTGCAGGAGGTCATCGCTGGGGACAAAGTAGGGCGTCGTCATGATCAGGTATTCACGCGCCGAGTAGGTTGCCGTCAGCAGCGCCTGATGGATTAAGTCCTCCGGGAAGCCTGGCCCGGAAGCAATGGTATGAATGGTGTGACCGCTGGCCTCTTCAAACGGCATAATGTTGCCGTCCGGCGGTGGCGGCAGGATACGCTTGCCGGTTTCAATCTCCCAGTCGCAGGAATACACGATGCCCATCGAGGTGGCAATCGGCCCCTCCATCCGCGCCATCAAATCAACCCATTGACCTACGCCCGAGTCCTGCTTAAAGAAGCGCGGGTCAACCATGTTCATACTGCCGGTGTAGGCAATATAGTTATCGATCATGATCATTTTGCGATGCTGGCGAAGATCCATCCGGCGCAGAAACACGCGCAGGAGATTGACCTTAAGCGCCTCAACCACTTCGATTCCGGCATTACGCATCATGCCCGCCCAGGGGCTACGGAAAAAGGCCACGCTCCCCGCGGAGTCAAGCATCAGGCGGCAATGAATGCCGCGACGCGCGGCGGCCATCAGCGACTCAGCGACCTGGTCAGCCATCCCGCCGGGCTGCCAGATATAAAAAACCATCTCGATATTATGGCGCGCCAGCTGGATATCGCGGATTAACGCCTGCATGACGTCGTCGGATGAGGTCAGCAGCTGCAGCTGGTTGCCCTTAACGCCGCCAATCCCCTGGCGGCGCTCGCACAGCTTAAACAGTGAGGAGGCGACGCTGCTGTTCTCCTCGGCAAAGATATGCTTGCAGGCTTTAAGGTCGTGGAGCCACTTCGCGGTTGAGGGCCACATGGCACGGGCCCGCTCGGCGCGGCGTTTACCCAAATGAAGCTCGCCGAAAGAGAGATAGGCAATAATTCCCACCAGCGGGAGGATATAAATGATCAGAAGCCAGGCCATGGCAGAGGGTACGGCTCTGCGCTTCATCAGGATGCGTAATGTCACACCCGCGATTAACAGCCAGTATCCCAAAATGACCAGCCAACTCACCACGGTGTAGAAGGTTGTCATAGGTAAAAAAATCCTTTTGAAAGCGTATTGTTATGAGTGTACGCATCAGGATTCATCTGGCAAATAAAAACGCCAGGTAAAAGCGCTGGTTTGCTGCCGGGTTGGGTTTATAATGGCGATTCTGTTAGTGAAAGAGTTGTAGACATGAAGCGCAGTAGAACTGAAGTAGGGCGCTGGCGCATGTTGCGACAGGTGAGTCGTCGCAAGGCTCGTTGGCTGGAAGCACAATCCCGCCGCAATATGCGTATTCACGCCATCAGAAAATGTGGAATGACCCGGCACCGCAACGCGTTGCTGTTCGCAGTCCAGGATATCTGAGTACCATGAGGGCACCGTAATGGTGCCCGCTGATTTTATAGCGTCTGATTTTTTGGGAATAGCGTATTTGCAGCGTTGTTCCTGTGGTGTTTAGCAAAAGGAGGGAGAAGTGTTTGCGGAGTTTGGCGTACTGAATTTCTGGACGTATGTTGTTGGTGCGTTTTTTATCGTGCTGGTGCCAGGGCCGAATACCCTGTTTGTGCTCAAAACCGGGATTGGTCACGGCGTTAAAAAAGGGTATCTCGCCGCGACAGGCGTATTTATCGGTGATGCGGTACTGATGTTTCTGGCCTGGGCGGGCGTCGCGGCATTAATCCAGACCACGCCGGTACTGTTTAATATCGTGCGCTATCTCGGGGCCTTCTATCTGCTCTGGCTGGGGGGCAAAATGCTCTGGTCGGTAGTGAACCGTCAAAAAAACGCGCATGAGAGCGGCCCTGAACCGGCCAGTATGATCATGAAACGTTCGCTGGTGTTAAGCCTGACCAATCCCAAAGCGATTTTGTTCTACGTATCGTTCTTCGTTCAGTTCATTGACGTGAATGCACAAAGTACCGGCATTTCTTTCCTGATCCTCGCCACGACGCTGGAGTTAATAAGCTTCATGTACATGAGCTTCCTGATCTTCTCCGGCGCGTTTGTCACTCGTTACCTGAAAACCAAAAAGAAACTGGCAAAGCTGGGGAACGGTCTGATAGGTTTGCTGTTTGTCGGATTTGCGGCGAGGTTGGCGTCGCTACATTGATGAATGAAAGGTTCCTGAGGGAGCCTTTTTATTATGTTTGACAACCCCTCACCATTTAGTTGTATAGTACAACTAAATGGTGAGGACTGAACATGCACAGCGAAACCCCGGTAGTCAGTGTTATTCGACGTTCCTCGCGCCTGATGGTGCGAGAGTTAGGTTTTATGGCCTCGACCCTGGCCTCAACAAACTACTCCCCTTCGGCAGTCCATACCCTGGTCGAAATCGCCTTACGCAAAGAGATGACGGCGAGTCAGCTGGTGCAGCTGCTGGGCCTGGAAAAGTCCAGCGTCAGTCGGATGCTGGCTCGTCTGATTGCTGCGGGCGAACTTGAGGAGGTGACTTCACCTGAAGATGCGAGAGCGAAGAGTCTCAGGCTGACCGCGAAAGGTCATGAGACGGTCAGTAAAATTAATACCTTTAGCAATGAGCGCGTGGTCTCAGCAATAAAGCGTCTTGCTCCTGCCCAGCAGCAGACCATTTCTGAGGGACTCTCCCTCTATGCCAACGCGCTGCTGGCGTGCCGTGAAAAGGGCAATGACACGCGCCCCGACGAGCTTACGATAGTTAAGGGGTATATTCCCGGCATGATTGGCCGTATCGCGGAGATGCACGGGGTTTATTACGCGCGTGAGCACCATTTTGGCCGCTTTTTTGAGGCCAAAGTGGCTACAGGTGTTGCAGAATTTAGTGACCGCCTGGATAAGCCATGCAACCAGATCTGGCTGGCGGTGATGAACGACAGGATAGTGGGGTCGGTGGCGATAGACGGCGAGGATTTAGCGCCGGGTGAAGCCCATCTTCGCTGGTTTATTCTTGATGATGGCTGTCGGGGACACGGGGTAGGGAAAAAACTGTTGACCGAAGCGATGCGCTTTTGCGACAGCCTTGGTTTCTCTGCCGTGCATCTCTGGACATTCAACAAGCTGACCGCCGCACGACGTTTATACGAATCGTTTGGATTTACGCTCGTCAAAGAGTGGGAAGGCGACCAGTGGGGAAGCCTGATTACAGAGCAGCAGTTTACCCGGTATAAAGACGCCTAACCGCCGCGATAAAAAAGGCTCCTTTCGGAGCCGCTTTGGTATCAGAACACTTTCTTATACGGTCGAACCGTCACTTTCGCATACACACCTGCTGCAACATACGGATCTGCGTCAGCCCATGCCTGAGCGGTTTCCTGAGATTCAAACTCAGCAATCACGGTGGAACCGGCAAAACCGGCGGCGCCCGGATCGTTGCTGTCTACTGCAGGCATTGGGCCGGCGGTCAGTAAACGGCCTTCATCCTGGAGCAGCTGCAAACGTGCCAGATGTGCAGGGCGCACGGCCTGGCGTTTTTCGAGCGAATCAGCAACATCTTCAGAGTAAATCACGTAAAACACGGCGAAGCTCCTTAACCGGTAAAAGTGTCAGTTACGTTATGTGAAAGGGCAAACGACTGCAATGTAAAATAAAAACAATGTTAATACCCTGATCTGAATGCGCCTTTTTTGGCCTCTCATGCGCTAAAGTTGCGTCAGAACAAAGTGTCTTATTGAATATGATTGCTATTTGCATTTAAAATCAGTGTTCGGTTTTTTAACGTTGATGATTATGACTTCGATGACCCTTGATTTACCTCGCCGCTTTCCCTGGCCGACGCTGCTTTCTGTCGTGATTCACGGTGCTGTTGTGGCGGGTTTGCTGTATACCTCGGTTCATCAGGTTATTGAAATGCCCGCGCCCGCGCAGCCGATTTCGGTGACGATGGTCTCGCCAGCAGATCTCGAACCGCCGCAGGTTGCCCCTCCGCCGCCTCAGCCGGTAGCTGAACCTGAGCCAGAGCCCGAGCCTGTTCCGGCGCCACCGAAGGAAGCGCCGGTGGTGATCCACAAGCCTGAACCGAAGCCAAAACCTAAGCCGAAGCCAAAGCCGGTTAAGAAGGTCGAGGAGCGTCCAAAACGCGAAGAACGTCCGGTTGAACCGCGCGCGACCCAGACGGTCGAGAATGCGGCGCCTTCGCGTCCGGTGATGAATAACACCGCAATAGCGCCTAAGCCGACAGTCAGTGCCCCGGCGGGCCCGCGCGCGCTGAGTCGCAACCAGCCTCAGTATCCCGCACGCGCGCAGGCTTTACGTATTGAAGGCCGCGTACGGGTAAAATTTGACGTCACTGCGGATGGCCGCGTGGATAACGTGGAAATCTTGTCAGCTCAACCTTCTAATATGTTTGAGCGCGAAGTGAAATCGGCGATGCGCAGATGGCGCTATGAAGCCGGAAAACCGGGCAGCGGACTGATTGTGAACATTGTTTTCCGCCTGAACGGCGGGGCGCAGATGGAATAAAAAAAGCCTCCTGACGGAGGCTTTTTTTTTGCCTGTCGATCAGGCCTGCGGAAGTTGGCGAGGTTTACCCTCGCTATCTACGGCGACATAAATAAACAGCGCTTCAGTGGCCTTATAACGCTGCCCGATAGGTTCAGAAGAGACTTTCTTAACCCAGACTTCGATGTTGATTGAAATAGAGGTGTTGCCGCGTTTGACGCAGCGCGCGTAGCAGCAAACCACATCTCCCACCGCAACCGGGCGCAGGAAGGTCATGCCGTCCACTCGCACAGTCACCACGCGCCCGTGGGCAATCTCTTTTGCCAGAATTGCGCCGCCCATATCCATCTGCGACATCAGCCAGCCGCCAAAAATATCGCCATTGGCATTGGTGTCAGCGGGCATTGCCAGTGTGCGTAAAACCAGTTCGCCCTGCGGGGCGTTATTTGTTGTCATTGTTTTAACTCGTAACGGAAGACTTCAGGCGGGATGCTACTATGATTTCACAGCGGAGAGAATAGACCAGAACGCCTGTCGTTGACGTTCTGGTCAGTCATTACTCAGTGCTTGTCGTCCTGCGGCATGTGGCGATAGATGTATACACCGCTTAACAGCGTGAAGATAAGCGTCAGCGCGGTCAGGCCGAAGACCTTGAAGTTGACCCAGATATTCTGCGGCAGCCAGAAGGCGATATAGATATTGGCAAGACCACAGAGAATAAAGAAGACCGCCCAGGCGATATTCAGACGGGACCAGACTTCCTGAGGCAGCGTCAGCTCTTTGCCCAGCATGCGCTGGATCAGCGGCTTTTTCATGACCCACTGGCTGATTAACAATGCGCCCGCAAACAACGCGTAAATAACGGTCACTTTCCACTTAATAAATTCATCGTTGTGGAAGAACAGCGTAAGCCCGCCGAACACGGCGACCAGGACGAACGTTATCAGCGCCATCTTTTCGACTTTGCGATAGCGAACCCAGCTGTAGATCAGTACAACAGCGGTCGCAACGATCAGCGCAGTGGTCGCGGCATAAATGTCATACAGCTTATAAAAAGCAAAAAAGACCACGAGCGGTAAAAAATCAAGAAACTGCTTCATTCTGTGATTCCATCTTCTGAGCGGGGCGGGAGGCAGCGATGCCGCCCGCCTCAGGATTACTGACGAATTAACATATACAGGCGGAACAGATAGACCAGCAGTACCGCTGAAATCAGGTTGCTCAGCGTATTCGCCACTACCGCGCCAACATTTGGTGTTAATACCGCAAAATTCGGTGCAAACAACAGCAGGAGCGTTTTGGCGAGCAGCCAGCCGATCACGGCGGGAGCCACCAGACGCATATTAGCCCACGCCAGTCTGATGCTGCTGCGCATCGCGGTAAAAATCCCCATCTTATCCTGCACCACCATCACAGGCGAAAATGAGAGCACGATAGCCAGTAATACGCCCGGCACCACGACCAGCATAATCCCCATTTGCACCAGCAGGGTGGTTAAAAAGATCAGGATAAACAGCTTAGGTAAGACTGGCGCACTGGCACCAATCGCCCGTAAGGCGCTGACCCGGTGACCCGCCGATACCAGCTGAATCATCAACAAAACGCCGCCCGCCAGAATTGCATTACCAATCAGGCCTGAGAACGTGGACGCGGCAGACGCCCGCAGCAGAATTTGCTGCTGTTCCGGCGTCATGTTTTGCACCAGTTCAAATAGCCCCACGCTTCCGGCAAGGTGGTCGCCCTGGCTCAGGCTGGCAATCTGTTCATCGCTCGGTGAGAAGGCATGGCCCAGCACCACCGTGATAAAGGCACATAGCAAGGCGATCAGTAAAAAGGTTATGAACTGATTGCGGAAAAAGTTTCCCGTGTCACGGTAGACAGACTTCGCCGTGATAGACATGCACTCTCCTTGAGTATTGCAGGTGTTAATTAGCCGGCAATTGTACACCGGATGCGCCTGCTGTGGCAGCATCAAGGCTTGTATGGAAAAGCATATCTTTGTAAAGCGGCGGTAATCCAACGCGCGCGCGGGCCCGATTGCAGGCTTCGTTGACCTGCCCATCTTCTCCCGACATGGCAAATTCCCGGCACGGGCTGGGCCGATCCTCATAGATGGAACACCGGGTAGAGACCCCGGGCTCACCCTGTAGCGCCATGCAGCGGACCTGTTTTTGGTTCGTGCCGCTCATGCAGCGCAGAAAAGGCGTTAGCGGCTCTGTGAGATGAACCGGAACGGTACCGCCGCCATCGCTGGCTTCGGCCCAGTAGAAAGAGACTCGAAAATACGCACAACAGGCTCCGCACGTCATGCACGGGTTGATATCACTCATGGCACACCTGCTAAAGAAGAACGCATCAAATCAATTTGTGAGAGCGATAAATTATCCAGCCGCCTGAGGAAGAGCAAGAGGGGGAAAAGGGAAAATTTTGTAACTGTGAAATGCCAAAAATTGACATGGAAACAACTTATCACTTGTGGATGCGTAACAAAAAATTAATCCAGATCAATGAATGTTAAGTTACTGGTTTTAATGTGATCTGTAGCAGATCACTTATTACTCATTTGTGAGTATATTCTCACCCGCGATTAAAACCACAACGATGGAGCGGATATGAAAAAATTAGCGGTGGCAGCCCTTGTATTAAGCAGTCTCTCTGGCGGCGCGTATGCGCATGAAGCAGGCGAATTCTTTATTCGTGCCGGTTCGGCTACGGTGCGCCCAACTGAAGGATCGGATAACGTGCTGGGTATGGGCGGTTTTAACGTCAGTAATAACACCCAGTTAGGGTTAACGTTCACCTATATGGCGACGGAAAACGTTGGCGTTGAGCTTCTGGCTGCAACGCCGTTCCGTCATCGCGTGGGTCTGGGCGCAACGGGTGATATCGCTACGGTACACCATTTACCGCCAACGCTGATGGCGCAATGGTACTTTGGCGATGCCAGCAGCAAGGTGCGCCCTTATATTGGCGCCGGTGTGAACTACACCACCTTCTTTGACGAGAAGTTTAACGATACCGGTAAAGAGGCCGGTCTGACGGACCTAAGCCTGAAAGATTCATGGGGTATGGCGGGGCAGGTCGGTCTGGATTATCTGATTAACCGCGACTGGCTGATCAACGCCTCGGTCTGGTACATGGATATTGATACGGACGTACGCTTCAAGGCGGGCGGTCAGCAGCAAAGTATCAATACTCGCCTGGATCCGTGGGTGTTTATGTTCTCTGCGGGTTATCGTTTCTGATCCGCCGTCAAACTGGCCACAGGGTGGCCAGTTTGCTTTGCTCACTTCAAAACGACGGATAAACCGGCCGCTCATCAAGCTTTACGCAGTGCCTCAGGATCTTTTCCCCATCGTATAAATAGCTGAAAGCGTCGCTGGACAGGGAATGGAAAAGAATATCGCCGTTGGCAAACGGGATAATTTCGGTATCTCCCGCACGTTTATGTCCCGCACCGGTTTCAAAATGACCTTGCCATCGTTCCTGGGTATGGTCATAAACGTGCAGAATGACCTCGACAAGTCCTCTTTGCGGACAATTAAGGCGCAGGAAGGTAGAAGAGAAATTCAGGGACAGCGCATGGAAGGGAATTAATAAGGCGAAAACCAGTAAAGCTCGTAAATACATCAAACCGCAAAAACCTCCTTCAAAAGGGAAATGAGATTTTACTTAAGTCAAAAATTGCGTTTTTGCCGTGGATCAAGATGTCCGATAATTCAATAGGATAAAGGCCCCTTACGAGGCCCTTAGCGATCACTTCTGAATCAAATACCGAATGGTCGGGCCATCCTGCTGGATATCCAGCACCGTGTAGCCGTGGTTTTTCGCATCCAGCGGAATGTTGTTAATGGACTGCGGGCAGTCGCTGACCACTTCCAGAATTTCACCTTTCTTGAGCTGCGGTAGTGCTTCAAGCGTGGCAACAGCCGGATAAGGGCAGGGTTCACCGACCATATCCAGACGGTAATCGGGCACGATCTCTTTCATGCAGCATTCTCCTGGGTTTCTGTTTTAACACTCGCACGACGGAAGAAGCGTTTCTCCTGCGCGACAACCAGTAAAAAAGCCACCAACAGCAGGGCGTAGGTGACGAGCAGGCCGCCGAGGGGGCCGAAGGTGCTCAGCAGGTTGACCTTGTCCCAACTCGTGGCAAGCGCCGGGGACAGATCGTCCCAGAAGTACGCCAGGATCGTAGAGCCAATCACATTTCCCAGACCCACCCACCAGTAATGCACCTGGCCTTCGACAGCGCGATACATCCAGCCGGTTTCGCATCCGCCAGCCAGCACAATCCCGAAGCCAAACAGCAGGCCGCCAATGACCGCGTTAGGACCGGCCCACATGATTTTCGGTTCGACGCCGAGCTGAACATAGCTGAAGATACCGATGGCGCTGACCGCCATCCCGGCGATAATCGCCTTCGCCATCATCGTCCGACCGGTGATCCACATATCGCGAAACGCGGAGGTAAAGCAGATCTGCGCGCGTTCAATGAGCAGACCAAAACCCACGCCGAACAGCATCGCCAGGCCGAGTTTGGGCTGGTTCATCGCAGTGCACATTGCCCAGGCGACCATAGCAAAAAAGACCAGCATACCGAGGCGGAAGCGGCGACGCGCCTGAGAGGGCTTCTGGGTTAACGGAGACGCTGTGCTGACTTTTGTCATTTTCACCGGAATGCGGAACAGCGGCAGCAGGGTGAATTTTGCGCCAAAGTAAGAGCCGATGGCCGTGGCGACAGCAAAAAACCAGGCGTGAAGCGAAAACTGAGGAATACCCGTAAAGAAGGCGGCCAGGTTACAGCCCATCGCCAGACGGGCGCCAAACCCGGCAATGATACCGCCGACCACCGCCTGCATTATGCGAATCCGGCTTTTGGGCATCCGCAACTTAACGTTGTTTGCCCACAGCGCCGCCGCGAAACAGCCGCCGAACATGCCGATGATCATCATCCCGTCGATGCGGGTAAGCGGCGTGCCGTCCAGATGAATGAGTTTAAAGTACCCCCACTCTTCGGCATGTACGCCAGCGAGCTGGAGCAATTGACCACCCCAGCGGGTGAACTCGCCGGTTACGGCCCAGAAGGTGCCGGTTATACCGAAATAGTAGGTAGAGAGAATGCCTGCCGCGATAACGGCCGGAACAGGTGACCAGAACTTAACCAGGTAAGTCTGTTTGAAGTATTGCCATGACATGAATAAGCCTCTGAACTCAGAAGGTGTAAGTGAATTTAACGGACTGGAATATATATCTTTTTCGTTTGCCTCAAAACCTCTCCAAACCTTTTCTCCAAAATACCGCCTCTTTTTATGACCTCAGTCATTAAACCGCGCTGCGTTTGGATTCTCGGCACGGCTGCGGAATTCAGAGAAGCAAGAGCCGTTGATTTACCCGATGCTCTGACAGAGACTCTTGCTGGAGTGCGGGCGGATCCTGAATCGGCGTTAATACCAAAAACGCACTCTTATTCAGCTTAACCACCTTGCAGATATAAAAACTGCATCTTATAACGACAGGGCTAAGATAATTCCCGCGATATGAGGCAAATATATACAAGAGGGTTTGCTTGAAAGATGAGTTTTAACAGTGCCGCTGCTCAAAAACGACTTTTATATGTATCTTTTTATCAGAATATCCTCATGCTAATTGCTTTAGCTAAATTAGAATATTCGCATATGGATTGTTAGTCTTTGATTTTGTTACTTCCGGTTATTAAACGATACCAGACATAGAGGCTGGCAATCCTAAAATTTTTTGTGAATGGATGCCTCCGTTCGTATTATGTACGTCGAAGGCCTGGTGAGGAGAGAGTGAAATGGAAGATGTTGTTTATGTTATCGATGATGATGATGCATATAGGCTGTTTGTGGTTAAATTGTTAATGGCGAAAGGTTATCAAACTTTTGACTTCAAAAATGCCGAAGAATTTCTCTCCTGCCCCATAGTTGATCATCCCTCATGCTTAATACTTGAAATTAACACCTCAGACACTAACGGTTTCGATGTGATAGAGGCCCTGAAGGAACGTGGCTGTACAATACCAATAATTATCCTGACTATGGCCAACTCTATCCCACTCTGCGTACAAGCGATGAAAGCAGGCGTTCGGGACTTTTTGACTAAGCCCGTCGAACCGGAACAACTTATCAATGTCGTGAAAGATGTGCTAATCGAAGCGACCAATAATTTTTTAGAGCAGCAAAGAATATTCGAACTTTGTAAAAACTATCAGGCATTGACACGGCGCGAGAAGCAGACCTTTGAGTTGGCGATTAACGGCCTGCAAAACAAACAAATTGCGTCTGAACTGGGCATATCAGAAATTACCGTGAAGGTCCATCGACGTCGGGTTATGGATAAAATGCAGGTTCGTACTTTAGCTGATTTGGTCCATGCTGCCGGTACTTTACAAATTGGTAAGTCCCGATGTCCGCCCCGGAAACGTTATTAATAAAGCATAATTGAAGCATTGATCATTACTGGCCTGTCAATTGCGTTCTTAAATCGCAGCCCGCACGTCAGCAGCATGAAGAGTGATAACCAGGAAGGGGAACCGTCTGGCAGGAAGCCAGACGGTAGAGAGGTTATGCTTTACGCGTCGCCGCTTTCATTGCGGTCACAAACGCTTTCAGCTCGGCCAGCATCTGCTCGGGCTTGTCCACGTTCTTTTCGATGATCTTCACAATCGCGGAGCCGGAGATGGCGCCAGCCGCCTTAGCATCAATCGCTGCGGTGACCTGATCCGGGGATGAAATCCCGAACCCCTGCAGCGGAGGCGCGGCATGGTACTCGGCCAGCTTCTCCACCAGATGATGCAGCGGCAGTGCCGCTTTATTCTCGGCACCGGTCACGCCCGCGCGGGAGAGCAGGTAGGTATACCCGCGTCCGTAAGAGGCAATCTGGCGCAGCAGTTCGTCATCAGCGTTCGGTGGGCAGATGAAAATCGGGGCGACGTTATGGCGCATTGCCGCCTGACGGAATGGCGCAGACTCCTCAACCGGCACGTCTGCCACCAGAACGGAGTCGACGCCCACGCGAGCGCACTCGGCGTAAAACTCATCAATACCGCGGTTGAACACCAGGTTGGCGTACATCAGCAGGCCAATCGGAATGGTCGGGTGCTTCTGGCGAATCGCCGCCAGCATCTCGAAGCACTGGGGCGGCGTCACGCCGGATGCGAACGCGCGCAGCGTCGCGTTCTGGATGGTCGGGCCATCCGCCAGCGGGTCAGAGAACGGAATACCCAGCTCCAGCGCGTCGGCGCCGGCTTCAATCAGGGTGTCGATAATCTTCAGCGACTGTTCCGGGCCCGGATCGCCCAGGGTGACGAAGGGAACGAACGCGCCTTCCTGGCGGGATTTCAGCTCTGCAAATACGTTATCGTAGCGTTCCATCAGATTTCCCCTCGTGCTTTCAGAATATCGTGAACGGTGAAGATATCTTTGTCACCGCGGCCGGAAAGATTCACCACCAGCAGCTGTTCTTTTTCCGGGTTTTCTTTAATCATTTTCAGCGCATGCGCCAGCGCGTGAGAAGACTCCAGCGCCGGGATGATCCCTTCGCTGCGGCACAGCGTTTTAAAGGCTTCCAGCGCTTCGTCATCGGTAATGGAGACATAGTCCGCGCGGCCGGTACTGTTCAGGAACGCATGCTGTGGCCCGACGGACGGGAAGTCGAGGCCGGCAGAAATAGAGTAAGACTCTTCAATCTGTCCCTCATCGGTTTGCATCATGGGGGATTTCATACCGAAGTAGATCCCCACGCGGCCATGCTTCAGCGGCGCGCCGTGTTCACCCGATTCAATGCCGTGACCGGCAGGCTCGACGCCAATCAGACCCACGCTGGTGTCGTCGATAAAGTCTGCGAACATACCGATGGCGTTAGACCCGCCGCCAACGCAGGCGATCACCGCATCCGGCAGGCGACCCTCTTTTTCGAGGATCTGCGCTTTGGTCTCTTCACCGATCATGCGCTGGAATTCGCGCACGATCGTCGGGAACGGGTGCGGGCCTGCGGCTGTGCCGAGCATGTAGTGCGCGGTGTCGTAGCTGCCAGACCAGTCCCGCAGCGCTTCGTTACAGGCATCCTTCAGCGTGGCAGAACCGCTGTGTACCGGGATCACTTCCGCCCCCATCAGGCGCATACGGAAGACGTTCGGAGACTGACGTTCAACGTCTTTCGCCCCCATATAGATGCGGCATTTCAGGCCAAGCAGGGCGCTGGCAAGCGCAGAGGCCACGCCGTGCTGACCTGCGCCGGTTTCGGCGATGATTTCGGTTTTACCCATACGCTTCGCGAGCAGCGCCTGGCCCAGCACCTGGTTAGTTTTATGCGCGCCGCCGTGCAGCAGGTCTTCACGCTTCAGATAAAGCGTGGTTTTGGTGCCTTCCGTCAGGTTACGGCATTTTGTCAGCGCGGTCGGACGACCGGCGTAATTTTTCAGCAGGTCGGTAAATTCCGCCTGAAACGCCGGATCTTTCTGCGCGCTGACAAAGGCTTCTTCCAGCTGGCGCAGCGCGGGCATCAGGATTTGCGGGACGTACATCCCGCCGAACTCACCAAAATACGGGTTAAGTAATGTCGTCATCTTCTCTTCCTTAATATGCACGCAGAGTTTTAAAAACCGAGGCCAGCTTGCTGGCATCTTTAATACCCGGTTGAGATTCTACGCCTGAATTGAAATCGAGGCCTGCGCAGCCCGTTTTGGCGGCTTCTATGCAGTTATCCGGGCTTAATCCGCCCGCCAGCAGGACGTTGTCCAGCTTTTCGCCGCTCAGCAGCGACCAGTCAAAACGCTGGCCGGTGCCGCCCTGGCCGTTATCGAGCACGTATCTGTCCACATGGTTCAGGTTACGAGCGGGCAGGGTCTCGCCGACGCTTTGCGCTTTCCAGATCTGCACCTGTGATGCCAGCGCGGCGCGCAGGGCATCGATGTAGCTCTGGCCTTCATCGCCGTGGAGCTGCACCGCGCTCAGGGATAACGCGTCGGCTTTGGCCGCAACGTCTGCGATATCTGCGTTGCGGAAAACGCCCACGTAGCTGAGCGGAGCCGCTGCGATGACCTTACGCGCCTGCTCTTCGCTGACCGCGCGTGGGGAGGAATTCACAAAGATCAGCCCGCCGTAAATCGCCCCGGCTTCATACGCGGCCTGGGCATCCTGTTCGCGGGTTAAGCCGCAGACTTTGTTTTCACCCAGCAGCACGCGTCGCACGGCCGCGTTGAGATCGTCATGCTCCATCATGGCGGAACCAATCAGGAAACCGTTGGCGAAGTGGCTCAGCTCGCGCACCTGGGCATAGCTGTTAATGCCGGATTCGCTGATAACCGTCACGCCAGAGCCCAGACGCGGCGCCAGCTGGCGGGTACGGTTCAGGTCAATGGACAGGTCGCGCAGATCGCGGTTGTTGATCCCGACCACTTTGGCTTCCAGCGCAATCGCGCGTTCCAGCTCCTCTTCGTTGCTCACTTCGGTCAGCACGCCCATGTTCAGGCTGTGCGCCACGGCGGAAAGCTGGCGATACTGCTCGTCGTTGAGCACCGAGAGCATCAGCAGGCAGGCGTCGGCCTGGTAAAAGCGCGCCAGCCAGATCTGATACGGGTCGATAATAAAGTCTTTGCACAGGATCGGCTGCGGCGCGATGCCGCTGACGATCGGCAGGAAATCGAAGCTGCCCTGAAAATATTTCTCATCCGTCAGCACGGAGATGGCTGACGCATGATGCTTATAAATGCCGGCAATACGCGCCGGGTCGAAATCGTCACGAATAACGCCTTTAGACGGGGAGGCTTTTTTGCACTCAAGAATAAACGCGGTGCGTGCACCCTGCAGGGCATCATAGAAACGACGTTGGCTTGGTACGACGTCATTCTGGAAACTGGCAAGCGGCTGCTGTTGCTTGCGGGCTTCCACCCAGATGGCCTTATCGGCAACGATTTTCGCTAAAACGGTCTGCATTCTTTACCCTCTTGCCGCAAGTGCGGTAACGCGATCGTAAGCTGCACCGGAGCGCAGTACATCCAGAACTTTTTGAACGTTGGCCTTCAGGTCTTCCTCACCGTGCAAACGCATCAGCATGGCGACGTTGGCCGCAACGGCGGCCTCATGAGCGACCTCTCCCTTACCTTGTAATAAGCGCGTCAGAATGTCACGGTTTTCTTCCGGCGTACCGCCAGCCAGCGCTTCCTGGTGATACGGCGCGAGGCCGAAGTCGGCAGCGTCCAGCTGATAGCTGAGGATTTCACCATCGCGCAGTTCGGCCACCAGCGTCGGCGCATGAAGAGAAACCTCATCCATACCGCCGCTGTGCACCACGGCGGCACGTTGGTAACCCAGCACGCGCAGCGTCTCGGCAATCGGCAGAACCAGTTCCGGGCTATAAACGCCAATCAGCGCCAGCGGTGGATGCGCCGGGTTGATCAGCGGGCCGAGCACGTTAAACAGCGTGCGGGTTTTAAGCTGCTGACGAACCGGCATCGCGTGGCGGAAACCGGTGTGATACTTCGGCGCAAACAGGAAGCAGACGCCCAGGTCGTCCAGCGCTTCACGGGAACGCTCGGCGTTCATATCGAGATTAATACCGAATGCGGCGAGCAAATCGGAAGAGCCTGACCGGCTGGAAACGCTGCGGTTACCGTGTTTCGCGACCTTCAAACCACACGCCGCCGCCACGAAGGCGCTGGCGGTGGAGATATTGATACTGTTACTGCCGTCTCCCCCGGTGCCGACAATATCGGCAAACTGATAGTCCGGGCGCGGGAACGGGGCGGCATTTTCCAGCAGGGCTGTAGCGGCACCGGCGATCTCCTGCGGGCTTTCGCCGCGCACCTTCATGCTCACCAGCGCGGCCGCCAGCTGTTCAGGCTTCAGCTCACCGCGAACCACGGCGGAGAAGAGCTGGTGGCTCTCCTGCTGGCTCAGGGTCTGCGCCTGGTACAGTTTTTCCAGAATCGGCTGCAGGGTATTGGTCTGCTCCAGCTTCTGTAACGCCCAGTCGAGCGTCTGCTCCAGCAGGCGGGCGCCGTGGGAGGTCAGGATAGATTCCGGGTGGAACTGCAGGCCGCAGACGCGGTCCGCATCGTGGCGCACCGCCATCACCATACCTTCAAACGAGGCGTTGATGGTCAGCCCGGCTGGAATATTGCTGCCAACCAGCGAGTGATAGCGCGCGACCGGCAGCGGGTTCGGCAGCCCGGCAAACATTGCCTGGCCGTCATGTTCAATACTGGACGCTTTACCGTGGAGGATTTCACCTGCCTGGCCAACGTAGCCGCCATAGGCTTCAACGATCGCCTGATGACCGAGGCAGATGCCGATAATCGGCAGCTTGCCGCGCATACGGGTCAGCAGCTCCGGCATACAGCCCGCTTCGCTCGGTGCGCCTGGCCCCGGAGAGAGCATCAGCACCGGGTTTTGCATGGTTGCCAGACGGTCAATCAGGGTCTGCGCCGGAACGTGGTTGCGGTAGATAACGACGTTATGGCCATTCGCACGCAGCTGATCTGCCAGGTTATAGGTAAAGGAGTCGATATTATCGAGCAGCAGAATGTCAGCCATCAGAAAATCTCCTGTGCATGGTGTGCGGTAGCAATGGCGCGAAGGACCGCACGGGCTTTACTGCGCGTTTCGTCAGCTTCAGACTGCGGAACAGAATCAAGGACAATCCCGGCACCCGCCTGAACGGTGGCAATACCGTCTTCAACATAGGCGGAGCGGATTACGATGCAGGTGTCGAGGTCACCGTGAGCCGTGAAGTAGCCCACCGCGCCGCCGTAGCTGCCGCGACGGCGTCCTTCAGCGGCGGCAATCAATTGCATGGCGCGCACTTTCGGCGCGCCGCTCAGGGTGCCCATGTTCATGCAGGCGCGGTAGGCGTGCAGCACGTCGAGGTCTTGGCGCAGCTCGCCGACCACGCGGGAGACCAGGTGCATCACGAACGAATAGCGGTCGACTTTAGTCAGGTCAGCCACGTAGCGGCTGCCGGGGGTGCAAATGCGTGCCAGATCGTTACGCGCCAGGTCAACCAGCATCAGGTGCTCGGAGAGTTCTTTGTGGTCGGTACGCATTTCAAGTTCGATGCGGCTGTCCAGATCGCGATCCAGGGAGCCGTCGGCGCGACGTCCGCGCGGACGGGTTCCGGCAATCGGGTAGATCTCAATCTGACGGCTGGTGGCGTCGTACTTCAGCGAGCTTTCCGGCGAGGCGCCGAACAGGATGAACTCGTTGTCCTGCATGAAGAACATGTACGGGCTTGGGTTACTCTTTTTCAGCACGTCGTAGGCTGCGAGCGGCGACGGGCAGGGAAGGGAGAAGCGGCGGGAAGGCACCACCTGGAAAATTTCCCCGGCGCGAATCGCCTTTTGCATCTGGCGAACCACGGCGCCGTACTGGTCGTCAGTCTGGTTAACATCGCATGTCATTTTTTCCACCCGCTGCACCGGAAGTGCAGGCGGCGCTTCGGTCATCTGCTGCTGCAGTTGAGCGATGCGGTGCTCGAGACGGTTTTTCTCAGCGGGAGAGGACGTGAACAGGCTTGCCTGAATGCGGGTGTATTGCTTCTGGTGGTCGATCACCAGCAGGGTTTCAGCCAGATAGAAACAATAGTCCGGGCAGCGATTACCCTGCTCGGTTTCCGGCAAATCTTCAAATCCGGCGACCAGGTCGTAAGCAAACAGCCCACCAAAGAACATCGCCTCACGCTCGTCTTCCGGCACGGTGACCAGGTTCTGCAGCAGGCGGAAGGCATCAAAAACGGACAGGGAGCAGAGGCGCGCGTCTTCGTCCAGCAGCTGGCTCACCGGCGGGAAATGCAGAATGCGCATTTCTGGATGACGTTCGTTTTCAATGCCTGAAGGCAGGGCGGCGTCAAGCAGCGGCAGCAGCGATGCGCCATTGTCTGACAGCGCCTTGATTGTGACGGTGTCACCTAGAGCGGTAATGCGCAGCGCGCTGTCGACCAGCAGCAGGCTCTTGAGATCGTCTTTACTGTCGATATCCGCAGATTCCAGCAGCAGCGTTGCCGGGCGGGCACCGCAGACCTGATGAAACAGCGCGGTGGGGTTGTGGCGATAGGCCGCCTCGCAGGTCAGCAGTTCGAGGTGTGGTTTGGCTGTTTGCATTATTTTGTTCTCATTTTCTGTTCAAAAAAAAGCCCGCTTGGAAGCGGGCTGGGTATCTGTTTGCATTTCGCAGACGCGTGACACTGCCCGAAGATCAGGAAGTACGCCACCAACCGTGCAGAGTGAAATGTGCTGTCATTTTCAGATACCTTTCTCGTGTGAACTTGCGTACTAGTTAACTAGTTCGATGGCGAGTTGTCAACCCTTGATTTCAGAATTTCGCGTTAAGTCGGTATCATGGTGTTTTCGGATGTCTCCAACCTGTTATGGGAAGTGCTTTGAGCGATACCACCTACGCCATTATTTATGATTTACACAGCCATACTCAGGCCTCTGATGGCCTGCTGACACCCGAAGCCCTGGTTCATCGTGCCGTTGAAATGCGCGTCGGCACGCTGGCGATAACCGATCACGATACGACAGATGCCATTCCGGCGGCGCGCGCCGAGATTGCCCGCAGCGGGCTGGCGCTGAATCTGGTGTCCGGCGTCGAGATCTCGACCGTCTGGGAAAACCATGAGATTCATATTGTTGGCCTGAATATCGATATAGACCATCCGGCACTTACGGCATTTTTGCAAGAACAAAAAACGCGCCGCAATCAACGTGCAGAGATGATCGGCGAGCGTCTCGAAAAGGCGCATATTCCGGGCGCGCTGGAAGGTGCGCAAAAGATGGCGAACGGCGGGGCGGTCACTCGCGGTCATTTCGCCCGTTTTCTGGTAGAAGCCGGTAAAGCGACGAACATGGCGGATGTCTTTAAAAAGTATCTGGCGCGCGGGAAAACCGGATACGTTCCGCCTCAGTGGTGTACAATAAAACAAGCTATTGATGTGATTCATCATTCTGGCGGTAAGGCCGTGCTGGCCCATCCGGGACGGTATAATCTTTCTGCTAAATGGCTGAAAAGGCTGCTGGCACACTTTGCCGAATGCGGTGGCGAGGCGATGGAAGTCGCCCAGTGTCAGCAGGCGCCCAACGAGCGCGCGCAGCTCGCGACCTATGCCCGCCAGTTCGGCCTGCTTGGGTCTCAGGGGTCTGATTTCCATCAGCCCTGCGCCTGGATCGAACTGGGGCGCAAGCTCTGGTTGCCCGCTGGCGTTGAGCCGGTCTGGCAGCTCTGGGAACAGCCGCAGCAAATTGAAGAGAGGGAAGTATGAGTCAGTTTTTCTATATCCATCCGGATAACCCGCAGCCACGTCTGATCAACCAGGCCGTGGAGATCGTCCGCAAAGGCGGCGTAATTGTCTACCCGACCGATTCAGGCTACGCGCTGGGCTGCAAAATTGAAGATAAAGGGGCGATGGAACGCATTTGCCGTATTCGCCAGCTGCCGGACGGCCATAACTTTACCCTGATGTGCCGCGATCTCTCTGAGCTGTCGACCTATGCGTATGTCGATAACGTGGCGTTCCGCCTGATTAAGAACAACACGCCGGGTAACTACACCTTCATCCTGAAGGGCACGAAGGAAGTACCGCGTCGTCTGCTCCAGGAAAAACGCAAAACCATCGGCATGCGCGTGCCGTCGAACCCGATTGCGCAGGCGCTGCTGGAAACCCTCGGCGAACCGATGCTGTCTACCTCGCTGATGCTGCCGGGAAGTGAGTTTACCGAGTCCGATCCGGAAGAGATCAAAGATCGTCTGGAGAAGGTGGTCGAGCTAATTATTCACGGCGGCTATCTCGGCCAGCAGCCGACCACCGTGGTCGATTTAACCGAAGATGCACCGGAAGTGATTCGTGAAGGCGTGGGTGACGTAAAGCCTTTCTTGTAAACCCGAGGAATAAGGGGGCACAACGCCCCCTTATTCTCAACGGCGAGTCAATGCCAGGCGTAGACCTAACCCTATAAATGTTACGCCAACAATTCGATCCAGCATTTTCTGCAATCTTCTATTCTGAGAAACTGCACCGGCGGCGCTACCTGCAAGAACAGCAAAAGCGATATCTGTCAAAAATGCTATCAGCGCGTAGACCATACCCAGAACCAGGAAAGAAGTGGTGTGATGTTCACCCCCTGGTGAAACAAACTGGGGGAAGAAGGAGATGAAGAATAAGAGCACCTTCGGATTGGTCAAGGTTGTAATAAAGCCTTTAGAAAGCAGATTCGTAAGAGTAGATTTTGTCTTCACGGGTTCAGCTTCATGGCGATTGACGGTTTGTTTTGCAAATGTTCCCAAAACCATTTTACTGCCGAGATACATCAGATAAGCCGCACCAAGATACTTAATGATGGTGAACATCAGTGGAGAAGCTGTAATCAATGCAGTTAATCCCACTGCGCTCGCAACAGCATGAGTACAGCTACCTAAAGCCACGCCTGCAGCAGAAATGATCCCCGCTCGTCTTCCGTTAGCCACACTTTGACCTATCACGTAGGCCATGTCAGGCCCTGGTGTGATGGAAAGAAGAAAAACAGACAGGGCAAAAAGCCCAAAGTTTGTTATGTCCAGCATAGTCATCTCCGAAAACTCTACATTTAACACCTATGATAACATTGAATTATTATGCATTAAATTGTGTTTTTTATGCTATCGAGAGGGTGCCGGCATCAATATAAGCACGTGTGTTATTTTTGATTGCCTCGCGGAGAATTCCATTTACATCTGGCGAAATAGACTGGTTTGTTTCAACACGACGTGGTTTCGACGGGTTAGCGTGTTTCAGCTATCATTGCCGGGACTCAGACGCATAAAACTTGTTGAATCTTTTAGTCTAAAGTTAGTGTAGTATGTGCGCCCACGAATCATTCTGTATGGCATATTGTTTGCCATGCGGTGCACCATGAAATGGTGATATATCAGTGAGTTAAGTTGTTTTTACGCTAACTCGTTGTTTTTGAAAGTACACCAGACGCCTGTGAAGGCGACACCTGAGGAAGCTCAATGAGCGAGAAGTTACAGAAAGTGCTGGCGCGCGCCGGCCACGGCTCACGCCGTGAAATCGAAGCCATTATTGAAGCGGGCCGCGTGAGTGTGGACGGTAAAATCGCCACGCTGGGTGACCGCGTTGAAATCGTACCGGGGCTGAAGATCCGCATCGACGGTCATCTTATCTCCGTGAAAGAGTCTGCTGAACAAATCTGCCGCGTGCTGGCTTACTACAAGCCGGAAGGCGAGCTGTGCACCCGCAACGACCCGGAAGGTCGCCCGACGGTGTTTGACCGTCTGCCTAAACTGCGTGGCGCTCGCTGGATTGCCGTCGGTCGTCTGGACGTAAACACCTGCGGTCTGCTGCTGTTTACCACCGATGGTGAACTGGCAAACCGTCTGATGCACCCAAGCCGTGAAGTGGAACGTGAATACGCGGTGCGCGTATTTGGCCAGGTTGATGAGAATAAACTGCGCGATCTGTCGCGTGGCGTTCAGCTGGAAGACGGCCCTGCGGCGTTCAAAACCATTAAGTTTACCGGTGGGGAAGGCATTAACCAGTGGTACAACGTGACCCTGACCGAGGGCCGTAACCGCGAGGTGCGTCGTCTGTGGGAAGCGGTAGGCGTCCAGGTGAGCCGTCTTATCCGTGTCCGTTACGGCGACATTCTACTGCCGAAAGGACTGCCACGTGGTGGTTATACCGAACTGGATTTGACCCAAACCAACTACCTGCGCGAGCTGGTCGGCCTGACGCCGGAAACCACCTCAAAAGTGGCGGTAGAAAAAGATCGTCGCCGCATGAAGGCGAATCAGATCCGTCGCGCGGTGAAGCGCCACAGCCAGGTGAGCAGCAGCCGCCGCTCCGGCAGCCGTAATAACAACGGTTAATATAAAAGCCCGGTGAATTCACCGGGCTTTTTTCTTTTAGTAATCAACGCCAATTTGCGCTTTGATGCCCGCATCAAACGCGTGTTTGACCGGACGCAGCTCGCTGACGGTATCGGCCATCTCCAGAATATCCCGATGACACCCGCGCCCCGTGACGATAACCGTCTGGTGTACAGGACGGTTCTTCAGAGCATCCAGCACGGCTTCCAGCGGCAGGTAGTCGTAGGCGACCATATAGGTGATCTCATCCAGCAGAACCATATTCAGCGAGGGATCGGCTAGCATTCTCTTTGCATGCTCCCAGACGGCGAGACAGGCGGCGGTGTCCGTTTCCCGGTTCTGGGTATTCCACGTAAACCCGGTCGCCATGACCTGAAACTCGACGCCGTGAGGCTCGAGCAAATTCCGCTCGCCGTTGGGCCATGTGCCTTTAATAAACTGGATCACGCCCACTTTTTGCCCGTGACCGACGGCGCGTGTCGCCGTGCCGAATGCGGCGGTGGTTTTCCCCTTGCCGTTGCCGGTAAAGACGATGACGATCCCACGCTCGTCCTGTGCCGCCGCGACGCGCGCATCGACCTGTTCTTTCAGACGCTGCTGGCGCTGCTGATGACGTTCTTCACTCATTGCGAAATTCCTGGTTTACGGCCCGGCTGGGCGTCAAAGGTCATCCCGGTTTTGCGGCGGCTGTCGTCGCCCATCAGCCAGAGATAGAGCGGCATTATGTCTGCCGGGGTTTTCAGCTTCTGCGGATCTTCGCTCGGGAACGCGCTGGCGCGCATTTTGGTGCGCGTACCGCCCGGGTTAATGCAGTTTACCCGCAGATGGCGGCTCTGATATTCCTCCGCCAGCACCTGCATCATGCCTTCGGTAGCGAATTTTGATACGGCATAGGCTCCCCAGTTTGCGCGTCCCTCACGGCCGACGCTGGAAGAGGTAAAGACCAGAGACCCCGACTCGGATTTCAGTAATAAAGGAAGCAATGCCTGTGTGAGGAAAAACGTGCCGTTGACGTTGACCTGCATCACCTGCTGCCAGATATCAGGATCCTGTTCATCCATCGGACGCACTTCGCCTAACAAGCCGGCGTTATGCAGCACGCCGTCGAGTCTCGGATAGTGGGCGCTGATGCGCTGGGCTAACTCCTGGCACACCGCGGGCGTGCAGGTCAGCAAATCCAGTGTATACCACGGGGCCGGCGTGCCGCATACGGCCTCAATCTCCTGAGCGACGTTTTTCAGCTTTTCTTCGTTGCGCCCGATCAGAATGACGTTCGCGCCGTATTCGGCGTATGTCAGGGCCGCCTCGCGGCCAATCCCGTCGCTGGCACCGGTGACAAGAATAATCCGGTTTTGCAGCAGATTTTTTTGCGGTTGATAATGCACGGTGACTCCTCAGGCGACCGGTAATGCAATGGCGCCTTTATGATGACTTTTCGGCTTTATGCCCGAATTAGCCTAATAATTCAATCAGTCTACAGGACGCATTACTGTAAAATTAACAATTTGCAAATATTTAAACTCCAGGTCGGGGATTCCTGAAGGCGGCTCGCAGAGGTAATGTCACGAGCGAGACGCATGGGCAGGGCTGTTGTACACTGCCGTGAAAGATTCGTGGTTAAATCAAGGTGGAACGCGTGGAATTACTTTCTCAATATGGGTTGTTTTTGGCCAAAATCGCGACGGTGGTGATTGCCATTGCGGTGGTTGCCGTTCTGATTGTCAACCTGACGCAGCGCAAGCGTCAGCGAGGGGAGTTACGCATCACCCGCCTGAGTGAGCAGTACAAAGAGATGCAGGAAGAGATGTCTCTGGCGCTGCTTGATAGTCATCAACAGAAACTCTGGCTGAAAGCGCAGAAGAAAAAGCATAAACAGGAAGCCAAAGCGGCAAAGGCAAAAGCAAAGCTCAATGTGCCGCAGGAGAAGGCTACGCCACGTGTCTATGTGCTCGATTTTAAAGGCAGTATGGATGCGCATGAGGTTTCCTCTCTGCGGGAAGAAGTGACTGCCGTTCTGGCCGTGGCGACGCCGCAGGATCAGGTTGTCGTGCGTCTTGAAAGCCCGGGCGGGGTGGTTCACGGTTACGGACTGGCCGCCTCACAGCTGCAGCGCCTGCGTGAAAAACAGATCCCGCTGACCGTGGCGGTGGATAAAGTGGCGGCCAGCGGTGGCTACATGATGGCCTGCGTGGCGGACAAAATTGTTGCCGCGCCGTTCTCCATTATTGGCTCGATCGGCGTGGTCGCGCAAATTCCGAACTTTAACCGCTTCCTGAAAAATAAAGAGATTGATATCGAACTTCACACGGCGGGTCAGTACAAACGTACCCTGACGCTGCTGGGAGAAAATACGGAAGAAGGGCGTCAAAAATTCCGTGAAGACCTCAACGAAACGCATCATCTCTTTAAAGATTTTGTGCACCGTATGCGTCCTACGCTCGATATTGAACAGGTCGCGACGGGGGAGCACTGGTACGGCGTCCAGGCGCAGGAGAAAGGGCTGGTGGATGAAGTCGGAACCAGCGACGATTTGCTGCTCAACCTGATGGAAGGCCGGGAACTGGTGGGCGTGCGCTTTACCCAGCGTAAGCGACTCCTTGACCGCTTTACCAACAGCGCGGCAGAAAGCGCGGACCGCCTGCTGCTGCGCTGGCTACAGCGCGGACAAAAACCGCTGCTGTAAACAAAAACGCGAGGCACATGCCTCGCGTTTTGCATTAATCGACCAGGTGATATTTCTCGGAAAGCGTATGCGCCAGGTATTTAAACATGTTAAACACGGCGGTGCTTTTCGGGGTCGGTAACCCCTGCTCGTCAAGGAAGTATTCGCCGCTGAAAATCAGCACGCCATTACGCTGCTCGACGCCGGTGGCTTCAATGCCCGCCAGCGTATCTTCATGGTCACGGATAAGCTTGTTTGCCTCGATAAGCAGAGAGGCTCGGTCAATAGGTTGGGTCGTATTCTGCATAATCCACTCCTTAAACAGTGACAATAGTCTACGCCGAGGGCGCTTTGGGGGCAAATTTTCCCTGTAATGTGAGGGGATAAGGTGCAGGGGCCTGGCTGGCGGGATTTGCTTTTGCATGCTAATAAAGTTGCGTAACGAATTTTATCAGGTAGAGTGTGCGCTTTCGTCATTCTGGCAACAGAATTGCTTGACATTCAACCGGGAATTCGTCACGAATTACACGAGATGTGAGAAAAATACCCGAAAACTCAATCACCTGGGCGTCTTTTCTTTAACGCCCGGTAAGACAAAGGGGTTGATATCCCCTGACGCAGTCGCAATATCATTGGCTCGTCGTCAGCGGAAGGGAAATCAACGTGCGGCGTATTCCTGGAAGAATTAAATTAGGTAAAGGTGAATATGGGTAAAGCTCTCGTCATCGTTGAGTCCCCGGCAAAAGCCAAAACGATCAATAAGTATCTGGGTAATGACTACGTGGTTAAGTCCAGCGTGGGTCATATCCGCGATTTGCCGACCAGTGGCTCAGCCAGCAAAAAGAGCGCAGACTCTACCTCCACCAAAGGGGCTAAAAAGCCTAAAAAGGATGAACGTAGCGCGCTTGTCAACCGCATGGGTGTGAACCCATGGCATAACTGGGATGCACAATATGAAGTGCTGCCCGGGAAAGAAAAAGTCGTTAACGAGCTGAAGCAGCTTGCTGAAAAAGCAGACCACATCTATCTCGCAACCGACCTTGACCGCGAAGGGGAAGCCATTGCGTGGCACCTGCGGGAAGTGATTGGTGGTGATGACAAACGCTACAGCCGTGTAGTGTTTAACGAAATTACGAAGAATGCGATTCGTCAGGCGTTTGAGAAGCCGGGCGAACTGAATATTGACCGTGTAAACGCACAGCAGGCACGTCGCTTTATGGACCGCGTTGTGGGCTACATGGTTTCTCCACTGCTGTGGAAGAAGATTGCCCGTGGCCTGTCCGCAGGTCGTGTGCAGTCCGTCGCCGTGCGTCTGGTCGTTGAGCGTGAGCGCGAAATTAAAGCTTTCGTGCCGGAAGAGTTCTGGGAAGTTGATGCCAATGTGACCACGCCGGGCGGTGACGCTCTGCCGCTGCAGGTGAGCCATCACAACGATAAGCCTTTCCGTCCAGAAAACCGCGACCAGACCATGGCCGCCGTAGCGCTGCTGGAAAAAGCACGCTATCAGGTACTGGAACGTGAAGACAAACCGACCAGCAGCAAGCCGGGTGCGCCGTTTATTACCTCTACGCTGCAACAGGCTGCAAGCACGCGTTTGGGTTATGGCGTGAAGAAAACCATGATGATGGCGCAGCGCTTGTATGAAGCGGGCTACATCACCTACATGCGTACTGACTCCACCAACCTGAGCCAGGACGCTGTTAATATGGTTCGCGGCTATATCAGCGACAATTTCGGCAAAAAATACCTGCCGGAAAGTGCGAATCAGTACGCCAGCAAAGAGAATTCCCAGGAAGCGCACGAAGCAATTCGTCCTTCCGACGTCTCCGTCCTCGCGGAATCGTTAAAAGATATGGAAGCGGATGCGCAGAAGCTGTATCAGCTGATCTGGCGCCAGTTTGTCGCTTGTCAGATGACGCCTGCGAAGTACGACTCCACCACGCTGACCGTCGGCGCGGGTGATTTCCGCCTGAAGGCGCGCGGTCGTATTCTGCGCTTCGACGGCTGGACGAAAGTGATGCCTGCGCTGCGTAAAGGCGATGAAGACAGAACGCTGCCTGCCGTTAATAAAGGTGACGAGTTGTCGCTTGTCGATCTGGTTCCGGCACAGCACTTCACCAAGCCGCCTGCGCGCTTCAGTGAAGCGTCCCTGGTGAAAGAGCTGGAAAAACGCGGTATTGGTCGTCCGTCGACCTACGCGTCCATCATCTCGACGATTCAGGACCGTGGCTACGTACGCGTTGAAAACCGTCGTTTCTATGCGGAAAAAATGGGTGAGATCGTCACCGACCGTCTGGAAGCTAACTTCCGCGAGTTGATGAACTACGATTTCACCGCGCAAATGGAAGACAGCCTCGACCAGGTTGCCAGCCATCAGGCGGAATGGAAAAAGGTACTCGACAGCTTCTTCAGCGACTTTACCGACCAGCTTGAAAAAGCGGAGAAGGATCCTGAAGAGGGCGGCATGCTGCCTAACCAGATGGTTCTGACCAGCATCGACTGCCCAACCTGCGGCCGCAAGATGGGGATCCGTACCGCAACCACGGGCGTGTTCCTTGGCTGCTCCGGCTACGCACTGTCGCCAAAAGAGCGCTGCAAAACCACCATCAACCTGGTGCCTGAGAACGAAGTTCTCAACGTGCTGGAAGGTGACGATGCGGAAACGAACGCTCTGCGTGCCAAACGCCGCTGCAAAAAATGCGGCACGGCAATGGACAGCTACCTGATCGATCCAAAACGTAAGCTGCACGTCTGCGGTAATAACCCAACGTGTGACGGGTATGAGATCGAAGAGGGCGAGTTCCGCATTAAAGGCTATGACGGCCCGATTGTGGAGTGCGAGAAGTGCGGCTCTGAAATGCACCTGAAAATGGGGCGTTTCGGTAAGTACATGGCCTGTACCAACGACGAGTGTAAAAACACGCGCAAAATTCTGCGTAACGGTGAAGTGGCTCCGCCGAAGGAAGATCCGGTTCCGCTGCCAGAACTGCCGTGCGAGAAATCCGACGCGTACTTCGTGCTGCGTGACGGCGCTGCGGGTGTCTTCCTGGCCGCTAACACCTTCCCGAAATCGCGTGAAACCCGTGCGCCGCTGGTGGAAGAGCTGCATCGCTTCCGCGATCGTCTGCCTGAGAAACTGCGTTATCTGGCCGATGCGCCACAGCAGGATCCGGAAGGCAACAAAACCGTGGTGCGGTTTAGCCGTAAAACCAAGCAGCAGTATGTTGCGGCCGAGAAAGAGGGTAAAGCGACCGGATGGTCAGCTTTCTTTGTCGATGGCAAATGGGTTGAAGGCAAGAAATAATCTTCCCTTACCGTAACTTACCTGTAAAAGGGCCGGATTTCCGGCCCTTTTTTATTGCCTTGTTATTATTTTTTGTTCCGTACTATACAGTCAGGCTATAAATGATATAGTGGTTATAGTTAACCTGTTTCTTATTATTAAATCGTCTTAAGCGATTGACCGCATGCGCTAAATCGGATGGTCTGGCATGAAATTACAGCAGCTTCGTTATATCGTTGAGGTGGTGAATCATAACCTTAACGTCTCTTCAACTGCCGAGGGGTTATATACCTCGCAACCGGGCATCAGCAAACAAGTTCGTATGCTGGAGGATGAGTTAGGTATCCAGATATTTGCCCGCAGCGGTAAGCATCTTACCCAGGTGACGCCTGCGGGGCAGGAAATCATCCGCATTGCGCGGGAAGTACTCTCCAAAGTCGATGCGATTAAGTCGGTGGCAGGGGAACACACCTGGCCGGATAAAGGTTCGCTGTATATTGCCACGACGCATACCCAGGCGCGCTATGCGCTTCCCGGGGTTATCAAAGGCTTTATCGAGCGTTATCCCCGCGTCTCTTTGCATATGCACCAGGGCTCGCCAACGCAAATTGCTGAAGCCGTTTCCAAGGGTAATGCAGACTTTGCCATCGCCACCGAAGCGCTTCACCTGTATGACGATCTGGTCATGCTTCCATGCTATCACTGGAACCGTTCTATCGTGGTGACCCCGGATCACCCCCTTGCGGGCAAAGGGTCGGTCTCTATCGAAGAGCTGGCGCAATATCCGTTGGTGACGTATACGTTTGGCTTTACCGGCCGGTCCGAGCTTGATACGGCCTTTAACCGGGCAGGGCTAACGCCGCGTATTGTCTTTACCGCGACGGATGCCGACGTGATTAAGACCTATGTGCGGCTTGGTCTGGGGGTGGGCGTCATTGCCAGCATGGCGGTGGATCCGGTGTCAGACCCTGACCTGGTGCGTCTTGATGCGCACGATGTTTTCAGTCATAGCACCACAAAGATTGGATTCCGTCGCAGCACCTTCCTGCGCAGCTATATGTATGATTTTATTCAACGCTTTGCCCCTCATTTAACGCGTGATGTGGTTGATACCGCCGTTGCATTACGCTCAAATGAAGATATTGAAGAGATGTTTAAAGACATCAAACTCCCCGAAAAATAATCACACCCGGTATCTTTCCCTTACGGAAAGATACCGAAATAACGCCTCAAAGCTAAATTAGAATTATCATCATCTACGCACTCCCTGTCATATAATGTCATTATCCATTTAACCTGTAAGGTTATAATGTCGTGAATTGGCGACAAAAGTAGAAACTAATTTACGCCTTCGCAAATTTTTCTTTTCAATTATTTATTTCTGGTCAAAAGATTGAATATTTCATACCTCCGGGTGCGTAAATTCACTGGCTTTTCGGCTAAAGTTTCTTTAGGATTTATCTCAACAGATGATTAATTGTACCAATTGTTTGGTCCTAAATGATAAGCGATGTCGATTGTATGAGGTTAGCAATGCCTTCAGGAAGTGAAGAACCGCAAAGGGATCCTGCGCTAAAGCGTAAAGCCTGGCTGGCGGTCTTTCTCGTCTCTACCCTGTTTTGGGTGGTGGTTGCTCTCCTGGCCTGGAGATATTGGGGTTAAATATGGCAGTGACGGTACGTACAGAAACGGTTAAACAGATGTGTCAACATCGTGACAACGGCCACAGAGGGCGTAAAGCACCTGCGACTGTTGTACCCGCGTCCTGGAAACTGACGCCGCAGCAGCAAGCGTTTATTGATGTGTTCGCAGAAGACGAACCCAAAAAACAATAATTTAGTTAATTGCGTAATGATGCAAATAGTCTGAATATCGACTCTGCACTTTTGTACTCTTTAATAAATACACATCAGCAATATAGCACTGAGGACTTACCTCGGAACTTTTTATAAATAATGCCTGGTGTCCCTATGATGAATAACATGACGTCTCACAAATACTGGTCATGGATCGGCGTTTTTACCGTGTCGATTCTGTTCTGGAGTCAGCTCATCTGGTTGGCCCTCCACTAAATTGTAAAACCTCGCTACGGCGGGGTTTTTTGTTTTCCCATTCTGGACCAATCCTAAATTTATCAATTTGGGTTGTTATCAAAACGTTACGACATCTTTGTGTTATCTTTAATTACGGCCCTGATGATTGTCGGGGCATCTCTGTGATTAAGGAGGAGCTTATGTCGTTAACCCTACGCGAAGCCAGTAAGGACACATTACAGGCAGAAAACAAAACCTGGCATTACTACAGCCTGCCGCTGGCTGCCAGAACGCTTGGGGACATTTCGCGTTTACCCAAGTCATTGAAAGTATTACTGGAAAATTTATTGCGCTGGCAGGATGGTGACTCCGTCACCCTCGATGATATCCAGGCGCTGGCAGGGTGGCTTGAAAAAGCCCATGCCGACAGAGAAATCGCCTACCGCCCGGCAAGGGTGCTGATGCAGGACTTTACCGGCGTTCCTGCCGTCGTTGATTTAGCCGCGATGCGCGAGGCCGTTAAGCGTCTCGGCGGAGATACGGCAAAAGTGAATCCGCTTTCCCCTGTTGACCTCGTCATTGACCACTCCGTAACCGTTGACCGCTTTGGTGATGACGACGCCTTTGGCGAGAACGTGCGTCTGGAGATGGAGCGCAACCACGAGCGCTACGTGTTCCTGAAGTGGGGGCAGCAGGCATTCAGCCGGTTTAGCGTGGTCCCGCCAGGTACCGGTATTTGTCACCAGGTTAACCTTGAATATCTGGGTAAAGCCGTCTGGAGTGAATTACAGGATAAAGAGTGGGTTGCCTATCCGGACACGCTGGTGGGCACGGACTCCCATACCACCATGATCAACGGTCTGGGCGTGCTCGGCTGGGGCGTTGGGGGGATCGAAGCGGAAGCGGCCATGCTCGGCCAGCCGGTGTCCATGCTTATCCCTGACGTGGTGGGCTTCAAGCTCACCGGCAGGCTGTCTGAAGGCATTACCGCCACCGATCTGGTGCTCACCGTCACCCAGATGCTGCGTAAGCATGGTGTGGTGGGCAAGTTTGTCGAATTCTACGGAGACGGACTGGATTCACTGCCGCTGGCCGACCGCGCTACCATTGCCAATATGGCGCCGGAATACGGCGCAACCTGCGGCTTTTTCCCCATTGATGATGTCACGCTGGAATACATGCGCCTTAGCGGGCGCAGCGAAGAGCAGGTCGCGCTGGTGGAGGCCTATACCAAAGCGCAGGGCATGTGGCGAAACCCGGGCGATGAACCGGTCTTCACCAGCACGCTTGAACTCGATATGGGGAGCGTCGAGGCGAGCCTCGCCGGGCCAAAACGTCCGCAGGATAGGGTTTCGCTGAGTGACGTGCCAAAAGCCTTTGCCGCCAGCAATGCGCTGGAAGTGAACGTGGCGCAGAAATACCATCGTCCGGTCGACTATGTTCTGAACGGACATCAGTATCAGCTCCCGGATGGCGCGGTGGTTATTGCCGCCATTACCTCCTGCACCAACACCTCGAACCCCAGCGTATTAATGGCGGCCGGTCTGTTGGCGAAAAAGGCGGTAGAGCTTGGGCTAAAACCTCAGCCATGGGTCAAGGCCTCGCTGGCGCCGGGTTCCAAAGTGGTGTCGGATTACCTGGCGCAGGCCAAACTGACGCCGTACCTTGACGAACTGGGCTTTAACCTCGTGGGCTACGGCTGTACAACCTGTATTGGTAACTCCGGCCCGCTGCCTGAACCTATTGAAACGGCGATCAAACAGGGCGACCTGACGGTAGGCGCGGTCCTGTCCGGCAACCGTAACTTTGAAGGGCGTATTCACCCGCTGGTGAAAACCAACTGGCTGGCCTCGCCACCGCTGGTGGTGGCTTATGCCCTGGCAGGGAACATGAATATCAACCTGGTGACCGACCCGATTGGCCACGATCGCAAGAATGACCCTGTCTACCTGAAAGATATCTGGCCATCTTCGCGTGAAATCGCGCTGGCCGTTGAAAAGGTCTCAACCGAGATGTTCCGCAAAGAGTATGCGGAGGTCTTTGAAGGCACGCCGGAATGGAAAACCATTAACGTTATTGGCTCAGATACCTATGACTGGCAGGATGACTCGACCTATATTCGTCTGTCGCCGTTCTTTGACGAGATGCTGGCCGAGCCGGCGCCGCTTAAGGATATTCACGGCGCGCGCATACTGGCGATGCTGGGGGATTCTGTCACAACGGACCATATCTCTCCGGCGGGGAGTATCAAAGCCGATAGTCCGGCGGGTCGTTATCTGCAAAGCAGGGGCGTCGAACGCCGTGATTTTAACTCCTACGGATCGCGTCGCGGCAACCATGAGATCATGATGCGCGGGACCTTTGCCAACATCCGCATTCGTAACGAAATGGTGCCGGGCGTAGAAGGGGGCATGACGCGCCATCTGCCGGGAACGGAAGTCGTTTCGATTTATGATGCAGCGGTCAAATATCAACAGGAAGGTACGCCGCTGGCGGTGATCGCCGGGAAAGAGTACGGTTCCGGCTCCAGCCGCGACTGGGCGGCGAAAGGTCCGCGCCTGCTTGGCGTTCGCGTGGTCATCGCCGAATCGTTCGAACGTATTCACCGCTCGAATCTGATCGGTATGGGGATCCTGCCGCTTGAGTTCCCGCAGGGCGTGACGCGTAAAACGCTGGGGCTGACCGGGGAAGAGCAGATTGAGATTAGCGGTCTGCAAAACCTGCAGCCGGGTAAAACGGTGCCGGTGAAGTTAACGCGGGCAGACGGGAAAACCGAGGTGCTGGACTGCCGGTGTCGTATTGATACGGCAACCGAGCTGACCTATTACCAGAACGACGGCATTTTACATTATGTGATTCGTAAGATGCTGGGCTGAAGAAACAAGCCCGGCACGCGTGCCGGGCTTTTAGCATCACTCTTTCAGCAGATGGCCCATCTTGGCGGCTTTGGTATCCAGGTAGTGGGCGTTTTTCGGGTTACGGCCGACAATCAGCGGTACGCGCTCGACGATGTTGATCCCCGCTTCGGTCAGGATCTCCACTTTTTTCGGGTTATTGGTCAGCAGACGCACTTCGTCCACGCCCAGCAGCTTGAACATATCGGCGCACAGGGTGAAGTCGCGTTCGTCAGCGGCAAAGCCAAGCTGATGGTTTGCTTCAACCGTATCGTAGCCCTGATCCTGAAGCGCATAGGCGCGGATTTTATTCAGCAGACCAATATTACGACCTTCCTGACGGTGATAAAGCAGCACACCGCGACCTTCTTCTGCAATATGAGACAGGGCGGCTTCCAGCTGGAAACCACAATCACAGCGCAGGCTGAACAGCGCGTCGCCGGTAAGACACTCTGAATGGACGCGGGACAGCACCGGCGTCTGCCCTGAAATGTCGCCATACACCAGCGCGACATGATCCTGTCCGGTTGCCAGTTCTTCAAAACCCACCATCAGGAAATCGCCCCATGGGGTTGGCAGTTTGGCTTCTGCCACACGTTTAAGCTGCATGTGATTCTCCAGAGTAGGCTGACACGTTTCGTGCCTTTGCCCTGTTTTGCTTTCTGTATCAGTTCATTTTGCCACAAGCTCAGCAGGTTCGCCTAATGGGCACCATGCTATATGAACGTTAAACGCACGATCCGACATATCCACCCAAAGGATTAATTTCAGTTATGATTGTGACGCTTAGCGAAAAAGGAGAAGACATGCTTTCAATCGCCAGACGTACGGCAGCAGGCGCGGCCGTTTTACTGATTATGCCTTTGGCCGTTTGGGTATCCGGCTGGATGTGGCAGCCCGGGCAGAATGCTACGTGGCTTAAAACATTGTACTGGGTTACGGAAACGGTCACCCAGCCCTGGGGCATTATTACCCACGTCATCCTCTGCGGCTGGTTTCTGTGGTGCCTGCGCTTTCGACTGCGTGCGGCGCTGATGCTCTTTGCTATCCTCGGTGGGGCAATCGTTATTGGTCAGGGCCTGAAGTCATGGGTAAAAGACAACGTTCAGGAGCCAAGGCCGTTTGTCGTCTGGCTGGAAAAAGCACACCATGTTCCGGTGGATGAGTTCTACACTTTAAAGCGTAAAGATCGCGGCGCGCTGGTGAAAGAACAGCTTGCGGAACAGGAAGATATTCCAAAATTCCTGCGTAAACACTGGCAGAAAGAGACCGGGTTTGCGTTTCCTTCCGGTCATACCATGTTTGCGGCCAGCTGGGCGCTGCTGGGGGTCGGGCTGCTTTGGCCGAGGCGTCGCACGATCACCATCGCGGTGTTACTGGTTTGGGCGACAGGGGTAATGGGCAGCCGCTTGCTGCTGGGGATGCACTGGCCGCGGGATCTGGTGGTCGCCACGCTGATCTCATGGCTGCTGGTGACGCTGGCCACCTGGCTTGCTGAACGATTCTGCGGCCCGCTAACGCCACCGCCGGAAGAGAAAGAAGAAATAGCCGAAAGGGACCAAACCGACGCCTGACGGTTGATATTCCGCATTTTGCCCATAGATCCATGACCTGCGCGTCACTTTTTCCGTTTCGCGCTCGTCGCTAAAATGGTAGTTTATAAGGCTGATTGCGGTGAATTGAACACACTTTATTCGCTTGAACCACATAACGGGAAGTAATGTGAAATATTTACTCATTTTCTTACTGGTATTGGCGATTTTTGTCATTTCAGTCACGTTGGGTGCACAAAACGATCAGCAGGTGACGTTTAACTATCTGCTGGCTCAGGGTGAGTATCGCGTCTCGAGCCTGCTGGCGGTCTTATTTGCTGCTGGCTTTGCCATTGGCTGGCTGGTTTGCGGTCTGTTCTGGCTGAAAGTCCGTGTTTCTCTTGCGCGCGCTGAACGTAAAATTAAGCGACTCGAAAATAACATTGCCCCTGCGTCTGACATCCCGGAAAGCTCTGGTGTGCCGGTCGTGAAGGAATAATTGACTATGCTGGAGTTGTTGTTTCTGCTTTTGCCTGTAGCCGCAGCCTATGGCTGGTATATGGGCCGCAGAAGTGCGCAACAAACAAAACAGGATGAGGCCAACCGTCTCTCCCGCGACTACGTTGCGGGGGTAAACTTCCTCCTGAGCAATCAGCAGGACAAAGCGGTAGACCTGTTCCTCGATATGCTGAAAGAGGATACGGGGACGGTTGAAGCGCATCTCACACTGGGTAACCTGTTCCGCTCGCGCGGCGAGGTCGATCGCGCCATTCGTATTCACCAGACCCTGATGGAAAGCGCCTCGCTGACCTACGATCAACGTCTCCTTGCGGTACAACAGCTGGGGCGGGATTACATGGCCGCAGGGTTGTACGATCGCGCAGAAGATATGTTCGCGCAGCTGGTGGACGAAACAGATTTCCGCATCGGCGCGCTGCAGCAGCTCCTGCAGATTTATCAGGCCACCAGCGACTGGCAGAAAGCCATTGATACCGCCGAACGTCTGGTGAAGCTGGGTAAAGATAAGCAGCGCGTTGAGATAGCCCATTTCTACTGTGAGCTTGCGCTTCAGCAGATGGGCAACGACGACATGGATAAAGCCATGGCGCTGTTGAAGAAAGGCGCCGCCGCGGACCGCAACAGCGCGCGAATCTCCATCATGATGGGGCGCGTCTTTATGGCGAGTGGCGACTACGCCAAAGCCGTTGAAAGCCTGCTGCGGGTTATCGACCAGGACAAAGAGCTGGTCAGTGAAACGCTGGAAATGCTGCAAACCTGCTATCAACAGCTCGACAAGCAGGAAGAGTGGGTAGCATTCCTGCGTCGTTGCGTGGAAGAAAATACCGGCGCCACCGCTGAACTGATGCTCTCTGACGTTGTTGAGCAGTATGAGGGAAGCGACACCGCGCAGGTTTATATTACGCGTCAGCTGCAGCGTCATCCGACCATGCGGGTGTTCCATAAGCTGATGGATTACCACCTGAACGATGCTGAAGAAGGGCGCGCCAAAGAGAGCCTGATGGTGCTTCGCGACATGGTTGGCGAGCAGGTGCGCAGCAAGCCGCGCTATCGCTGCCAGAAGTGTGGTTTTACCGCGTATACGCTCTACTGGCACTGTCCTTCCTGCCGCGCCTGGTCCACCATCAAGCCAATTCGTGGCCTGGACGGGCAGTAATTTTTTAAAACACCTCACTTTAGTTACAACATACTAATGGCTTTTACCGTACGCCGTACATCGTGCGGTTTGCCGGCCTGGCAGGCACGTAAATGGATCCTGTCAATTTGCGGCGTCGGCAGGTAGAATGCTGGCCGTTTATCTGTTCCGCGCCGCTGCGCGCCCATAGACGAAAAGGGCTGGTCATGACGTCTGTTACATCCTCCACTTCCCGCGTAATTACGGATTCTCCTGTTGTTGTTGCGCTTGATTACAATAAGCGTGACGCCGCACTGGCGTTTGTCGACGGCATTGACCCTCGCGACTGCCGTCTGAAAGTTGGCAAAGAGATGTTCACGCTGTTTGGACCGCAAATCGTTCGCGATCTGCAGCAGCGCGGCTTTGACGTTTTCCTCGATCTCAAATTCCACGATATCCCGAATACCACGGCGCACGCCGTTGCCGCAGCCGCAGAGCTGGGCGTATGGATGGTCAACGTCCATGCATCGGGTGGGGCCAGAATGATGACGGCCGCCCGTGAGGCGCTCCTGCCGTTCGGTAAAGATGCGCCGCTGCTGATTGCGGTCACCGTGCTGACCAGTATGGATGAAAACGATTTACGCGACCTGGGCGTGACGTTGTCACCCGCCGAGCATGCCGAACGTCTCGCGCGTCTGACGCAGAATTGCGGCCTGGATGGCGTTGTTTGCTCCGCGCAGGAAGCGGTACGTTTCAAATCAGCGCTGGGGAAAGATTTTAAACTGGTCACGCCGGGGATCCGCCCTGCAGGCAGCGACGTGGGCGATCAGCGCCGCATTATGACGCCTGAGCAGGCGCTGGCTGCTGGCGTTGACTACATGGTCATCGGGCGTCCGGTGACGCAGTCTGCAAACCCGGCTGAGACGCTTAAGGCTATCAACGCATCGCTGAAAAAGGGGGCGTAATGACCGATTCCAACAGCCGTCTGGTCTATTCAACCGATAGCGGGCGTATAGATGAACCGAAAGCGAAAGCGGAACGTCCTAAGGGGGACGGCATCGTTCGGATCCAGCGCCAGACCAGTGGACGAAAAGGGAAAGGGGTTTGCCTTATCTCCGGCATTGACCTGGATGATGCGGAACTGGCAAAGCTGGCGGCCGAATTGAAAAAGAAATGCGGCTGCGGCGGTGCCGTGAAAGACGGCATTATTGAAATCCAGGGGGATAAGCGTGATTTAATAAAATCTCTGCTTGAAGCCAAAGGGATGAAAGTCAAACTGGCAGGCGGCTAAAATAAATGAGCCACGGCAAATGCCGTGGCTCGTGTTATATACGTGCGTATGTCAGACCTGAAATGCGTTCAAATATCGCAATACCGGGGAAGGCTTAGATAATAATTATTTGCCAACCTGGTGACCGATAATGCCACCGACAGCAGCGCCACCTAATGTACCCAGCGTACTACCATCCGTTAATACTGCACCACCGAGAGCACCGGCACCGGCACCAATAGCGGTGTTACGGTCACGTTTAGACCAGTTAGAGCACGCGCTCAGGGACATTGCTACAGTGATTGCCAGAACAGCGGCGGCTAATTTTTTGCTGGTTAAGGTCATAATACTTTCTCCTGAATTATCGATTCACGGAAAGATGTACACGTTAAGTATAGACGAATCGAATACTTAATTCTGTTCTCCGTGAAAGCTGGTCGCGCAGGCGTTACGTAATCACGCAGGTGATAGTCACTTCCTGTTATATCGCTAACATTAATTTTACGACTTTAATGCAGGTTAAACAGGTAAAAACTCTTAAAGAAGTACCAGGAATCATCTCAGAGAAAGAAGGGCGTGTGCGCCCGAAATTCGGGCGCGGAGGGGACTCAGGCGGTCGTTTTAATAATATTGACGATCAGTCCGTCATTTTCCAGCTTATTACGGTGCGCGTCGCTCAATCTTTCGTCGGTAATCACGCGGCTAAAGCGTGAAACGGGGCCCATAGTATAAGGATGAACCGCCCCAAATTTAGAGCTGTCGGTGAGCACAATGGCTTCACACTCTTTTTCCAGCACGGCATTCACGACGTCAGAGCGCATCATATCCCGGCCGGTAAAACCCGTCTCCGGCTGCCAGCCGTCAATTCCGATGAAGGCCTTGCTGAAATGAACCTGCTGGACATACTGACGGGTCAGCGGGCCTACCATGCTTTCACTTTTTTTCTGGTAAATACCGCCGAGCAGAATCACCTCGCAGCGCGTCTCTTTGAGTAAATGCGCGATATAGCTGCTGACGGTAATGATAGTAACGTCCTTTTGATCGGCAAGCGTGCGCGCCAGAAGGGCATTACTGCTGCCGTTTTCAATAAAGACGGTCTCGCCGTTGTTCACCAGGGACGCGGCAAACTCCGCCAGTTCACGTTTGAGCGCGTAGTTATTCATCATGCGCGTCTCAACGTCATCGCTGTCCAGCGGGACAGCATATCCGTGCGCGCGACGCAGGTAGCTCTGTTTTTCCAGCAGATTAAGATCCTGACGGATTGTGACTTCAGACACGCCGGTGGTTTTAGCGAGATCGACTACGCTTACGCGTCCCTGATCGATGACCATCTGCAAAATGAGTTGTTGTCGGGAATTCATAGCATCCATTTAATAAAGCGAAACGAGGTCGGAGACGGTGGGGTTAAACTTCCCACGGCGCTTTTGGCTGTCTGTTTTCAGGCGCATTGTCAGCACCATTCTGAGCAAGAAGTTCAGACTTCAGGATCTCGAGATTACGGATAGCAGAGTGATAATCGCCCGCCACCAGGATATCCAGCACGGTATCAATTCGTTGTGCTACAGCTTGTGCGTCAATAGTAGACATAATCTCACCCCAGGCGCGAAAAGTTAATATTTTCAATGATGCAGAAATTAGGTTCAAAAGAGAAGGGAAAAAATGCAATAACTAAATTACATAAACGTAAGTGATAAATTTATTCCCCCTCATGCAGCGGGCTTATTGAGTGGATTAGTCTAAAACTGCGCGCAAGGCGCTTTTTTATAAGAGGAATTAGACTATGACAGTTATCAATCAGCCTACCTGCACACTGTTTACCGATACTGAACGGTTCACGCAGCTGTCAGGGTATTACGAGGCGGAGCGTCACACGGTCTGGATGATGCTGCGGGCTCAGCCACGCCCTTGCTTTAACCATGCGTTAATTGAGGAGATCATGAACTTTTCATGGCTGGTTCGCCAGTCTGGTTTTGCGGTTGATTTTTGGGTAACCGGTTCGCTGGTTCCTGAAATGTACAATGCGGGTGGTGATTTACAGTTCTTCGTTGAGTGCATTCAGAACGGACGTCGGGAAGCGTTACGGGCGTACGCTCGCGCCTGCGTTGATTGCGTCCATGCGGCCTCGCGGGGGTTTGACACGGGGGCCATCTCTCTGGCGATGGTCGAAGGCAGTGCGTTAGGGGGCGGGTTTGAGGCCGCTCTTGCGCACCATTTCGTCCTGGCTCAGCGCGATGCCCGTCTGGGTTTCCCGGAGATTGCCTTCAACCTGTTTCCGGGTATGGGGGGATATTCCCTGGTTGCACGGCGTTCAGGCATGAAGCTGGCGGAGGAACTCATCTACAAAGGGGAATCCCATACGGCTGAATGGTACGAACAGCACGGGCTGGTGGATGTCCTGTTTGAACCCGGACAAAGCTATGTCTCTACCCGAACCTTCATCGATACGCTGCGGCCAAAACTGAATGGCGTCAGGGCGATGCTGCGCGCCCGTACGCGCGTTCTGCAATTGCCCCGCAGTGAACTGATGGACATCACGGAAGACTGGGTAGATGCCGCTTTCTGCCTGGAGCCGAAAGATATCGCCTACATGGAGCGTCTGGTCACGCTGCAAAACCGCCATCATGCGGCGGGCCTGCGTAAAGCCAGTTAACGTTGATTTCGCGCTTGATATCGTTTTAGCCATCGCTCGAATGCGGCAGCGGGCATCGGCTTAGCAAACAGAAAACCCTGCCGTTCGTTGACGCCGTTCTTGGTGAGAAAGGCGTCTTCTTTTGCACTTTCCACACCTTCGGCAATCACCTGCAGATTTAACGCCTGCGCCACCGCGACGATAGCGCGCACCAGAGACTGGGAGATGGACTGCTTATGAATATCCCTGACAAAAGATTGATCGAGTTTAATGGCGTCGATAGGGAAGCGGGCCAGTTGAGAAAGGGAAGAGTAGCCGGTGCCAAAATCATCCAGATGAATTTGCGCCCCGAGTCGGCTGAACTGCTGGATCACGGACAGCGCCAGCTCTTCGTTCTCGATAAGACAGCTTTCGGTTAATTCGACGTCAACAGGGCAGTATTCAAAGTTCAGATCCTTCAGCGCCTGCTTTAAGTCACTGAAGATGGTCTGGTCGGCCAGCTGGCGCGCGGAGACGTTCACCGCCACGCGCAGGTTTATTCCCTTATCGCGCCATTTTGCCACCTGGCGAACCACGTCGAGCATCACCCAGCGGCCCAGCGGCACAATCAAGCCCGACTCCTCGGCATAAGAGATAAACTCCAGCGGCGGGATCAAACCACGCTCTGGCGATTGCCAGCGGACCAGCGCTTCGAGGCTTCTGACTTCCCCGCGCCAGGTTATTTTCGGCTGATAGTGGATCAGAAGCTGATCGTTATCCAGGGCCTTACGCAGGTTAGTATCCAGCCAGAGATACTCAAACACGCGCTGGTTCATCTCGGGTGAGAAGACGCAGAACTTGCCCCGGCCGTTCTCTTTGGCGGTGTACATAGCGGTATCGGCATTGCGAATAACGCTTTCCCGGTCGTTCCCATGCTGCGGGGCGAGGGCGATACCCAGGGAGCAGCCGGTATAAATCTCAATAAGACCGATTCGGAACGGCTGACGCAGGCGGGTTAAAATGCGCGACGCCATCGCCTCCAGAGAGCCCTGAGAGGTATTGGTGGCCATGACGATAAACTCATCGCCGCCAAGTCGCGCCAGCACCTGTTCCTCGTCCAGGCAGCTCAAAATGGCGAGGGCGACGGCCTGCAACAGCTGGTCGCCAAACATATGCCCGTAAGCGTCGTTGACCTTTTTAAAATTATCCAGATCGAGATACACCACGCCCACCTGCGTGTCGCCGCGGTTGTCGATGGCGTCAGAAATCAGGTCGTGGATCGCATTGCGGTTTGGCAGGCCGGTGATGGTATCGGTATTGGCCAGCACGCGCAGCCGCTCCTGAGCGCGGCGCTCCTCGGTAATATCGGTCCCGGAACAGATAAGGAAAATTTCATTTTTACCGCTGCCGCTGTGCACGAATTTGTTTCTGAACAGAAACAGACGCTGCCCTTTACGCGTTTTGATCCAGCGTTCGACTTCGTAGGAGCTGCCGTTGCGAAAAAAACCGGTAATATTGCGCTTTGAAGCGGCCGCTTCGCTGCGGCTCATAAACAGCTTAAAGACGTTCTGGCCAATCACTTCCTGCTCTTTCAGGCCGGTGTACTCTTCGCTAAGCCGGTTAAAACGCTGGATATTGCCGTGCCGATCGAGAATAACAATGACGGAATTAGCCTCTGAGACAACCTGTTCCGCGAATGAGAGCCCCTGAGCCAGATCGCGCGCCACGGAGGGCGTATCGTTCCAGGCGGAAGCGGTTCCGGCCCATTCGTTACGGGTAATTTTACGGCCCACAAGATGAACCGGAACATCTTCCCCGTACAGGGAGAGCGACATGGAAATGCTGGAGGTAATCACGGTTAAATGACGGATGAGATCGGCCTGTTCATCGTCCAGCGCCACGACCTGAGTGACATCGGCATTTTCGCTGGTGGAAAGGTGCAGAGCGTTGCTGTCGGCTGACAGGCGCCACCACGGGCTGTGAGTTCCCATGTAGCGAAATAGCAAATTCTGCTCCAGATCGTCCATCATGTTTTCTCCCGCAGCTTTCATTAGCGCACAAATTATTCATTTGCTGTCGACTTTTCCGTTGAGAAACAGCGGCAAAACCGAAGTGAACTTATTGTTTTCTCCCTGTTTTCTTATAATAAAACGAGACAGGTTAAAAAGGATACTGAGCGTATAAAAATTCACGTAACCGAATATAACAACACTCTTTTAATGTAGATAATTATGGCGGGTTTGGGCGAAGGGATGCTGAAAATAGTAAGGAAAAATAATGATTTTGTGGCGGGGATAAAAAGAAAAATTGTCGGCCCTTCCGGAAAGGAAATGGCCGACAATTGAACCGGTTATCAGGCGACAGGGCGCGCGATAATACTGCGGGTTTCCATGCGAACTTCGGCGATAGTAACGTCAATCACGTCGGTGACTTTGTAAACTGTTTCACCTTTAATTTGCACGGTACCGTTTTCCTGGCTACAGACCATTTCGTCACGAACCGCGTGCAGGAACGGCGCAGGAATAAACGCGACAGCACCGTTATCGACCAGGCGGACGCGCATGCCCCCGCGGCTGATATCGATGATCTCTGCGGCGAAACGGGTATCCGTACCGGCTTTATCCTGCAGGAAGCGCGCGTACAGCCAGTCTCCAACGTCACGTTCCGCCATGCGGTTCAGACGGCGGCGATCGGCCATCTGCAGCGTGGTGTCCTCCTGAGGACGGGCAATGGTTTCACCTTTGATAATCGCTTTCAGCAGACGGTGGTTAACCATATCGCCATACTTACGGATCGGCGATGTCCAGGTGGCGTAAGCTTCGAGGCCAAGACCAAAGTGCGGGCCAGGCTCGGTGCTGATTTCCGCGAAGGACTGGAAGCGGCGAATGCGGCTGTCCAGGAAGCCCGACGGCTGCGCATCCAGTTCGCGGCGAAGCTTGCAGAAGCCCGGCAGCGTCAGCACTTCTTCCGGATCGACGTGCACATCGTGATTCTTCAGCAGGGCCGCCAGCGCTTCGGTATTCGCCGGATCAAAGCCGGTGTGGACGTTGTAAATGCCAAAACCCAGCTTGTCGCGCAGCACGCGTGCGGCACAGATGTTGGCGGAAATCATCGCCTCTTCAACGATGCGGTTCGCAATGCGTCGCGGTTCGGCCACGATGTCCAGCACTTCGCCTTTCTCGCCCAGAACAAAGCGATAGTCCGGGCGGTCTTTGAACACCAGCGCGTGGGTTTTACGCCACTCGCCGCGGTTCAGGCAGATGCGATGCAGCAGACGGATTTGCGCGGCAATGGCATCGGATTCAGGTTTCCAGCTACCGGTATTTTCAAGCCAGTCGGACACGTTATCGTAGGCCAGCTTGGCTTTCGATTCGATAGTGGCGGCAAAGAACTCGATATCGTCTTCAATCGCGCCATCTGCGGCGATGGTCATGCGGCAGGCAAGCACCGGGCGCACTTCATTTGGACGCAGCGAGCAAAGATCGTCTGACAATTCGCGCGGCAGCATCGGAATGTTGAAGCCCGGCAGGTAGTTGGTGAAGGCGCGGATTTTCGCCGCGTCATCCAGCTTGCTGCCTTCGGCAATCCAGGCGGTTGGATCGGCAATGGCCACGGTCAGATGCAGTTTGCCATCGGCGCTCTCTTCAGCGTAGAGCGCGTCATCCATATCTTCTGTGCTGGCGCTGTCGATGGTGACAAACTCCAGCGCGGTGAGATCGCGGCGCGTCAGGCCTTCATCCTGCATCTCAGTCGCGACGCCGTTCGGCGCTTCTTTTTCAAGATTATGGCGTGCCAGCGTGACCCACCATGGTACGAAATGGTCGGCGCCAAAGGTGATGAACTGGGTCAACTCAGCATAAAAACCGCGATCGCCTTTCAGAGGATGACGGCGCATTTCTGCTACGGCCCAGTCACCTTCTTTAAAATCATGCTCAACGCCACGGGCGGCGCGGCAGGGAATGGCATCTTTCAGCAGGGGATGATCCGGCACGATAGCAAGACGATCGTTTTTTCCCTGCACCTTACCCACAAAACGGGTCAGGAACGGTTCGATCAGTTCTTCCGGCTCGGCAGACTCGCGGTCCTTCTCGGTATGAATGACGGCCATAACGCGATCGCCATGCATCACTTTCTTCATCTGCGGTGGCGGAATGAAGTAGCTTTTCTGCGCGTCAACCTCAAGGAAGCCAAAGCCCTTTTCCGTGGCTTTTACGACCCCTTCTGCACGCGGCGTCTGGGAATGCAGTTGCTGTTTAAGCTGCGCTAGCAGCGGGTTGTCCTGAAACATAATGTTCTATTTTCGTAGCCATTGAGCGGCTGACAGTTTTACGCGATTCTCACTGTCTCAGCAAGCGGTCTTTGGGTAATTAGTATGGTTATTCCTCTTTACCAAACGCGACTTTCAGACGATTCAGCCAGCCGTCAAACGCACTCTGGGTAAGCAGCGTGATGGCATGTTCGCCGGAGAGTCCGTGATCCGTGAGAGGGGTAAACTGTGCGGCGCTGAAGCGGTCCGGAGAGCGCGTCAGCAGTTCAACAGCAGCCGAAAGTGCGGGGGACGTCAGCGTGATCTCTTCACGGCTGTTTACCAGGATCTCTCCGGTCAGGTCGAGCAGCGACGGCTCATGGCAAAGGACCGGCGTCAGCGCCTCCAGCGCGGGTTCTGCCTGCCAGCGAGACAGCGACTCAAGCTGATGCGCACTCGCATAGCGCAGCTCGACGACGGGCAAAAGCGGCACCCACGCGGCGTGGCGCGCGGGCAGCGTGTGCGGCTGAATATGATGGCCTGGCAACCAGCGAACAGGATGTCCCAACAGCGCCTGAAAAATCGCGACGACGCGCGCCTGAAACCCGATAAACCCGATAATCTGGTTTATCACCACAATGTCATACGTTGACAGGCCCACCTCATCAAGCTGGCTCTGCGCTTTATCATCAATGACATCAGGGGAGCTGGCGAGCTGGCGGGCATACTGCGTAATTTGCGCCAGACGTCGGTTACTTTCGCGGGAGGAGTCCGGGCCGGGAAGCGGGGCGAGGAGGGCGGCGTAATGGTTACAGAGCCGCTGAACGCCACAGGCCTGTGCGACCGTTAGCGCGGTACTGAGTCGATCGTAGGCGCTGAGCGTATGCAGGCGGTTCACGGGAATCGAGAGCGGAAACAGCTGGTGGCATAAGGCCCTGGCAGGGGTAAGCCAGCCAGAACAGGCGGCGACAATCTCATCAGGCAGGGCTAAATCGAGCAAAAAACGATCGTCGACGTTAGCGGCTTCGGGCACCAGAGGCAGAACATCTGTCTGCGCGTGGTTTGACTGGGTTTCGTGATACCAGTGGCCTTTGCCGGAAAAACGGCGTTGTTCCATGTGCGTTCCTTGATCTCAAAATGGCGATCAATATCCTGGCGTAAGGCAGATAAAGGGAAAAATATTGTTAGGTGATAACAAATAGCAGAACGGAATAACGAAGGGGTGGTGCGGGGGGAAAACTCTCTTCCCGGTCGGGAAGAGAGTCACGGCTTATTTAATTTCCAGCTCGTTCATTGCAGCGATGTTGAAGCCGCCGTCAACGTGAACCACTTCGCCGGAGATACCCGCGGAAAGGTCAGAGCACAGGAATGCTGCAGAGTTACCCACATCTTCGATGGTAACGGTACGACGAATCGGGGTAACCGCTTCGCAGTGTGCCAGCATTTTACGGAAATCTTTAATACCGGAAGCAGCCAGGGTGCGGATAGGGCCTGCAGAGATGGCGTTAACGCGCACGCCTTCAGGGCCCATTGCGTTCGCCATGTAGCGTACGTTCGCTTCCAGAGACGCTTTAGCCAGACCCATAACGTTGTAGTTAGGGATAGCACGTTCAGCGCCCAGGTAGGACAGGGTCAGCAGGGCTGCGCCCGGGTTCAGCATCGCGCGGCAGGATTTAGCCATCGCCACGAAGCTGTAGGAGCTGATGTCGTGAGCGATTTTGAAGCCATCACGGGTAACCGCGTTCACGTAGTCGCCGTCCAGCTGGTCGCCAGGAGCGAAGCCAATGGAGTGAACGAAACCGTCGAATTTCGGCCATGCTTTTGCCAGTTCAGCAAACATGCCGTCGATGCTTTCGTCTTGTGCAACGTCACATTCCAGAACAATGCTGGAACCCAGCTGCGCGGCAAACTCTTCAACACGGCCTTTCAGCTTGTCGTTCTGGTAGGTGAACGCCAGCTCAGCGCCTTCGCGATGCATTGCCTGTGCGATGCCGTATGCGATGGACAGTTTGCTGGCAACGCCAGTTACCAGAATGCGCTTACCGGAAAGAAAACCCATAGCTTTAATCCTTATATTCATTGCTAATTTTGCCTTGTAATTCATAGCGTTACAGGCAGTATTTCAAAATCATTCGAAATTAGCTCGAAATTATAGCCCACTCACAGCCCCTTGTGTCACGATATTTCTCGCACTTCTCCGAAGACACCTGCCCCGAAGAATGCGCCGCGGACTCGCGGGGGCTCAAAATTTCAGCATTCGTCCAGTATATCACCCGGCAACAGCTTCGCCTCATCCAACCAGAGAAGGAGCGCGATTCCACCAGGGTATTCACGCTTTCCTGATGTTGTCGACGAAGCGCGCAATGACGATAAAGAAAACCGGTACGAAGAAGATCGCGAGAAGCGTACCGCTAATCATGCCGCCAAATACGCCGGTACCGATGGCATGCTGCGTACTGTCGCTCGCACCACTGGCCAGCATCAACGGAACAACCCCTAAGGTGAAGGCTAACGAGGTCATCAGAATGGGGCGCAGGCGCTGGCTGGCGGCATGAACGGTTGCCGCCAGCAGGGGCTGTCCTTCGCGATGGAGCTGCCTGGCAAATTCAACAATCAAAATGGCGTTCTTGGCCGACAGGCCGATAAGCGTGATTAGGCCGACCTTGAAGAAAACGTCATTCGTCATGCCCGCAACGGACACCGCGATCACCGCGCCGATAAGACCCAGCGGAACCACCAGCATGACCGCAAAAGGAATAGACCAGCTCTCATACAGCGCGGCGAGAACCATAAATACGACCAGTATCGACAGGACGATAAGGCTCGGAAGCTGAGATTCCGATTTTCTCTCCTGCAATGAACTCCCGGCCCACTCGCCCGCCATGCCCTGAGGTAAATCTCGGGACAAACTCTCCATCACCTTCATTGCGGTGCCGCTGGATTCTCCCGAGGCCGCATTTCCGGTAATGCGAATAGCCGAATATCCCTGGTAACGCGTCAACTGCTGCGGCGCAACGTTCCAGGAGAGCGTGGCAAAGGTCGATACCGGTACCATCTGACCCATCCGGTTTTTCACAGATAACGTCAGTATCTGCTCAGGCTGCATTCGGTAGGGCGCATCGGCCTGAATAATCACCTGCTGAACGCGGCCGCTATTCGTATAGTCATTGACATAATTTGAGCCCAGGGTGACGGAGAGCGTCTGGTTGATTTCATCAAATGAGACGCCCATCGCTTCCGCCTTTTCTCTGTCCACCTGGAGCTCAAGGCTTGTTCCTTCCGGAAGACCGTCTATATACACGTCACTCAGCTCAGGGCGCTGATTAGCGTGCAGGACCAGCGCGTCGGCAGCGCGCTTTAGCGCCTCGTAGCCCAGTCCCGCTCTGTCCTGCACGTACCAGGTGAACCCCGAGGAGGTACCTATATCCGAAATGGCCGGCGGGAGCAGGCTCATCGTGACGGCATCAGAGACGTTCGCCATGCTGGCCTGTATATGGTCGGCTTCATCCTGAGCCGTCGAGCCCTGCCGGTTTTTCCAGTCCTTCAGCGTGGTGAAGGCCATAGCCGAATTCGGCCCTGAACCTGAAAACCCAAACCCCAGAATCATAATGTTGCTTTCAATATCCGGCCGGGTCGCGATTTCCGCTTCAAACTTTTTAACCACGTTGAGGGTGCGCTGCATCGTGGCATCAGAAGGCAGCTGGATTGAGGACATAAAGTAGCCCTGATCTTCGTCCGGCAGAAAGGACGACGGTAACGAAGACAATCCCAAAAACAGCGCAGCGCAAAGCGCAACGTACAGGAGCAGCATCCGTCCGGTTCGCTTCAGAACGGCTCCCAGCCCGGCTTCGTAACAGACGGTGAGCGAACGGAAGCGCGCGTTAAACCTGGCCGCGAACCGTCCACTTCCGCTCTTTCCTGCCTTGTGCGGCTTGAGTAACGTTGCGCACAGGGCGGGCGTCAGCGTCAGGGCAAGAAACGCGGACAGCAGTATGGATACCGCCATGGAAATACAAAATTGTCGGTAGATAATCCCGACGGATCCTTCGGCAAACCCCATGGGGATAAAGACGGCGGTTAGCACCAGCGTGATCCCTATAATCGCCGGGGTGATTTCCTGCATGGCTTGCCGCGTGGCGTCACGCGGGGACAGGCTTTTTTCCTCCATCAGCCGTTCAACGTTTTCTACGACCACAATGGCATCATCAACGATAATCCCTATCGCCAGCACCATGCCGAACATCGTCAGAATATTGATGGAGTATCCGCTCAACTGCATCACCGTGAAGGTGCCAAGAAGTGCGACGGGAGCAACAATCGCCGGGATAAGCGTACAGCGTATCTTGTGCAGAAACAGCAGCATAACCAGGAAGACGAGGACCATCGCTTCCACAAATGTCTGAACAACCTTCACGATAGACAGTTTCACAAAAGGCGCGGTATCGAAGGGAACCGTAAACGTCATTCCGTCGGGTAACACCCGGGAAAGCTCGTCGATGCGCGCGCGCACGCCTGAAGCTGTACTCATTGCGTTGGCACCTGGCGAGAGCTGAATTGCCGCCGCCGTTGCGGGCACGCCATTTTCGCGAATACCAAAGGCGTAGCTTTGCAGGCCAGATTCAATCCGTGCAATGTCGGACAGTTTCAGGCGGGCGCCGGATGCGTCAGATTTCAGGGTAATATTCCTGAACGCCTCGACCGAGGAGAGCTGCCCCTTTACGGTGATGGGATACGTTACCCCTTGTCCTGCAGATGCTGGCTCATCTCCCGTTTTACCGGGCGAAACCAGGGCATTTTGCTGGCCAACGGCGGTAAGAACATCACTTACCGAAAGCCTATAGCTATGGAGCTTCATGGGATCCAGCCAGATGCGCAGCGCTTTTTCGCCGCCAAACAGCTGAACTTTCCCTACGCCGGGCACGCGACGAAGCTCGTCACTGACGTTTCTGGCAAAATAGTCGCTTAAATCGGCTTCCTCAAATTGACCCGTCGTGGACTTCAGCCCCACCATCATCAAAAAGCCAGAGTTCGCGGCCTCGACGTTAATGCCGTTTTGTCTTACCGCCTGAGGCAGACGAGGCTCGACGATCTTAATCTGATTCTGCAGGTCCATCTGCGCCAGCTTGATATCCGTGCCCGGTTTAAACGTGACGGTAATCGATGCCGAACCGGTTGTGTCACTGGATGATTCGAAATAGAGCAAGTTATCGACTCCAGAGATTTCGCGCTCTATTAACGACACCACCGACGTATTCATGATGTCGGGGCTGGCCCCCGGGTAACTGACGGAAATAATGATTCCCGGCGGTGCCACCGCCGGATACTGCGCAACCGGTAAACGGGGAATAGACAGAAGTCCCGCCAGAACGATAAAAAGCGCCACTACCCAGGCGAAAACGGGGCGTTCAATAAAAAAATGAGGCATTAAATTAACGTCCAGTTACGTGAATTTCATCATCAGTGGATACGCGTTTACCGATATCCCTGAGCTGCGAAAATTTCTCAAGAAGCTGCGGTGCGTCATCGAGGCTCGTCGCGAACATCCACATGTAGGTCATCACGGAATAAATATGCCCGGCGGTGATGCCGGTTGAGCGCGTCATCCAGACGATGGTCAGTGTAAAAAGCGCGGCAACAAGTACGCCAACCCACAAATAGCCCCACGCCTCGCGGTCAGATAGTGCGATACGTAAACGCGCCAGCGTGGCGTAATGTCGGTGAAGGGTCGCCGTGCCAGCCTTATGAACATAATCCACTTCTTTTTCCAGCCGATTATTCAGGCGCATGAATAGCCATTCATTTTTACGGGCATATCCGGAGACAAATCCGAGCAGGATAAATACAATCGCAAAGCACATGACGCCGGCCCAAAATTCAATAAACAGCAACATGATGGCGGCACCAAAAAGTGAGCTCAGCGATGTAATCAGCAGGGGAAGGTGCATTTCAAAGAAATCCACATATTCGCGCGAGAGCGTGACTCTGGCGGCGATTGCCGAATGGTTTAGCTGATATTTGCGCTGTGCCAGGACGACGGATACCGCGAGTCCGGCATAAATGCGTGCAAAAGTGCGCGTGTCGATGCTCCGTCTGGCCGCGCCGATGAACCACATACAAAGTACCATCAGGCCATACAGCGCGGCGTTAAGCGTCTCTCCTGCGAGAATGGCATTTATCGCGATGCCTGCCAGAACGGGATAAAGTAAAAAAGTCACGTTTTCGGCCACCACCAGGAAGAAGGTGACAGCCAGTTTTTTTCGGTGCCGTATCGCCAGTTTTTTAAGCGAGCGCATCACACCGGCAGGTTCAGAAGAACGAAGATTATTATTACGGTTCATCATTATGGGTAAGTCGTGTCAGACTTTTCAGTGAGTTATTTTTGTGCAAAAAAATGAGATAGAGAGTCTACCGCTAGCCTGTTTAGCGGACATGGTCGGTTTATGGAGGACGTGTGGAGCAGCGGCTCAAATCATTCTCATAATGAGGTACAGCGGTGCTCCGCCAAAAAAAATTATCAAATAACACTCGTAGTAAAAGACCAGATCCTCGATATCGGGCATCGCGTTTAACAGCACGGTGAACGTAATAATGAGATAGATAAAAATCACTATTAGCCAGAAGGCGATGACAAGCAGCTCCGTCAACGCGCCAGCTTTATTTTGAATTATCAGAGAGACAACCGACAATGCGATGCAGCCATAGATAATGGGTGAAGAGAGCAGCGTCGAGGCGACTTTTTCATCCATTCTGTGCACCAGCACCAGCCAGGTATAAAGTAATCCCCACGACAGCAGCAGAAACAGGGAATATATGCCCAGTTTTTTAGGTGAGAAATATTTTGAAAGTTCCATGTTCATTATTTCAGCCAACTTCATAAAATCTTTAAGAAATAGTGGTAATTTGCAACGCGCAATGCACAAAGGGTTATGCCTCAATAGCGATTATGAGCGGACATTGTCGAGTCTTTATTGACTGAATGTGTAGGCTGTGTGGAGAAATAACCGGGCATTTAAATTACCCGGGAAATTTTCGTGGCCACGGCACTTTTTCGCTGAGGCTGTGTCTTATTGTGCTAAAGATATCTGATAGCGTGCTCAAAGGGATTTCACCCACGGAGATAAAATGCACAAAAATACGCTGATCCTTATTGTTGAAGATGAAGACGAAATCGCCGATATACTGATGAGCTACTTAGAGCGTTCGGGAATGAAAACGCTCAGAGCCAGGCAGGGCGAACAGGCCATAACGCTCAATCGCCTCCATAAACCGGATCTCATATTGCTGGACATTCACCTGCCCGTATGTGACGGCTGGAGCGTACTTACCACGCTTCGTCAGGAAAGTTCTGTCCCGGTCATTATGGTTTCCGCTCTCGATCAGGATGTCGATAAGCTCATGGGGCTGCGGCTGGGCGCGGATGATTACGTGATCAAACCCTTCAACCCTTCTGAGGTTGTCGCACGGGTTGAAGCGGTGCTGCGCAGAACAAAAACTGCGCTTCAGCAGGCGGGTTCCCTACCGCTCAGAACGCCCTTTATTACGGTCTATCCGGATGACTTCTACGTGGAAGTGACCGTGGGCGAAGAGGTTATCTCCCCGGTATTAACGACGACCGAATTTAAATTACTTACCTGGCTGATGCGATATCCGCGAAAGGTCTGTTCCCGCGAAGAGTTACTCAACGCGTGCCTGCCTGAAGGTGATGCGCTCGACAGAACGGTCGACAGCCATATGAGCAAGCTGCGTAAAAAACTGGAGCTTGCCGGTCTTTACGGTGTTCCCGAGAGCATCAGAGGCATGGGCTACCGGCTTGGGGAAAAGAAATGAACAGAGAGTCCGTCCTGAGTCGTCAGATCTTAACGTATATGCTGTTGCTGACGTTTACGATAATTGCCATCGCCATACTCGGCTCCTGGTTTTTTTACTCCTTTATTCTGGATCACCTCCCGGGCGGCCCTGCTGCGGGCGATGACGAGCAGATGACGATGTGGGACTGGGCATGGATTGGGACCGCGACTACGATCAGTATGATTATTGCCCTCTTTTTCACGGTCAAACTGTCATCCCGAATACTCACCCCGCTAAACGCGGTAGCGTCCAGCCTGAAAAGGATTTCTCAGGGCGATCTGGACGCACGGGCATTTTGCGCCAGTTCCCGGCTGGGTGAGATCAATCACCTTGTGACGGATTTCAATGAAATGGCGGAAAAATTACAGACGCTGGATATTCAGAGGAAATCCTGGAATGCCGCTATTGCGCATGAGCTGAGAACGCCGGTCACGATCTTACGCGGACGGCTTCAGGGTTTGGTTGACGGTGTTTTTACCCCGGACCCGGTACTGTTTAATAATCTTCTCAAACAGACGGAAGGGTTAACCCGTCTGATTGAAGATCTCCGGGTTGTCAGTTCGAATGGCGGGGCGGGATACACGCTGTGCCAGTCAAGAACGGATCTAAAAGGGACAATACAGGATGCACTCGATACATTCATGCCCGAGTTCAACCGTAAGGCATTTACCGTCAATACAGAACTGAGGGAGCAGCAATGCGTATTCGATCCGTTACGCATCAATCAGTGTCTGACCGTTTTATTTGATAATGCCTTACACTATTCAACCTCGTGCAAACTCATCGTGAAAAATGGCGTTTCTGATAAAGGCAATTATATTCTTATTCAGGACGGGGGACCGGGCATCCCCAGGGAGTTTCATGATTTCTTATTTCAGCCCTTTCAGCGCGATAATGGCGCCAGACATGTGAACCCGGAAGGCTGTGGTCTGGGCTTGTCGGTGGTAAAAGCCATCATGCTGGCTCATGGTGGCGATGTTACCTATACCTTATCGACGCAAAACCACTCGATATTTAAGCTCACCTGGCCCGACTCGTGAGCTTCAGCGGCAGGTCAAATGCGCCTGCCGGCGATAAATGCCATATTTTTCCTAACTTAGCATCCCATTCCTGCGGGGTAATCGTCAGTTTACCGCGTCTCGGGCTTAGGGTTATTTCACTGAAATAGATTTCATCTTTCTTTAGCATCAGGTCAACGCGGCAGTAGTCAATTCCATCCGCCAGCTCCTGGGACGCCAGCAATGCCTGTCGGAACAAGACCGGTTCGCCTGGATCTGCTGAAGTATTCGGATATTCCATCTGAAAGGGTTGTAAGTTCCAGTGCCTGTCATAAACGTTGATAAAACCGTTGCCGTTATCATCCGTAAAATCCGCTTCAACATAGTGGGCAACGCCGTGAAAGCAATGGATCCTCAGCATTTCGGGCGTTTTATTTCTGTCAGCATCATCGAAGAGATCGACGAACGGCTCGCAAAGTATACTCGGGGTAATGTTTTTGTACTGCCATTCGCGCGTGGTGTAGTAAAGATTTTTCTTTAACGCGAGGCTCAGCTTTTTACATGCTTCCCCGACATTAAATTGCGCTTTATTTGTACATATTATTGTGCTGCCGCTGTCATGGTTGCACTTAAGGACGAATTTGTCAGGGAGTACTGAAAAATCAATCTGCGACGGCCGGGAATAAACGCCAATTAATGGCACTGTTTTCACGCGCGTTGTTCTGGAGGAGACGTATGCCCGAACGGCGAGTTTATCGGCGAGCATCGTGTAGAAATTATTATGGTCATAAACCAGACGATGACATATTTTTTCACTCAACGTCGTGGGTGATTGAATGTCAGGGGTTTTTCCGGATGTTTTCCTGAGCCTCACAGTATGAAAGTGCAGGTCCGTCATTAAAAATGAACGGCATTTTCTGATGAGATACTCGGTGTATTTTAGAACATAAGTGGTGGTGTTCATTTCTTCTCCTCCGTAATGTCCGGATATTCTGGAGAAGAACTGTTGATTTATTTTGCTTAGAATATGGAGCAGGAGTGGAGATGAAAAAGTTAAAGGATTAAACAGCGTGTAAAAGCTATTTAATCCTTATTGAAGAGTGCAACGTTTGTTTAACGGTCTTTGCGCCATGCATCAGCGGTTAATGCTTCGCCGAAATGACCGGCTATCAGTCGTTTCGTCAGCTCATGAAGCGGGGAGGCCATCACATCCGCCGTGCTGCCGCGCTCGACAACTTCTCCCTGGTGCATGACCATCACCTGATCGCTGATGTGCTTCATCATTCCCAGATGTTGGGTGACGTAGATATACGAGATCCCCTGTTTTTCCTGCAATTCCAGCATCAGGTTAATCAGCTGTGAGCGCATTGACATATCCAGCGAGGCAAGCGCTTCATCCGCAATGATCACTTTTGGCCGCAAAATCAGTGCACGCGCCAGACCCAGACGCTGTTTCTGGCCGGGGGCCAGCATATGCGGGTAGTAGCTTTCGTGATCCGGTAACAGCCCAACCATACGCAGGGTTTCAAATACGCGCTTACGGCGCGCCTCCGGCTCCAGGTCGGTGTTCAGACGCAGCGGAAAATCGAGGATCTGCGAAATGCGCTGGCGCGGATTAAGCGAGGTAGAAGGATCCTGAAAGATCATGCGGATGCGTTGGCTGCGGAAAGAGTAATCGCCGAACGTCAGAGGATGATCGTCAATCAACACTTCGCCTGCAGTCGGTTCAACCATGCCGGCGAGCATTTTCGCCAGGGTGGATTTACCGGAACCGTTCTCGCCGATGATCGCCAGAGTCTGTTTTTCACGCAGCGTAAAGCTCAGCGGCTTCACCGCGTCGACAGTTTGACGATGAAACAGCCCCGTGCGGTAGCGAAAGGTCTTACTCAGGTTGCGGACTTCCAGTAAGGTTTCGACCATTTCACACTCTCTCCATATTCAGCGGGAAATGACAGGCGTAAAGATGATTTTTGGCCCCGGTCAGGCGCGGCGTCTCGATACATTTACGCTGAGCATAAGGGCACCGCGGCCCCAGGCGACAGCCTATCGGCAGGGATTCCAGCAGCGGAATCGCCCCCGGCAGGGTATTCAGGCGGCTTTTATGCGGCATCGCGCTGCCAAAATCCGGAATGGCGCGGATGAGCGCCTGCGTATACGGATGATGCGGGGCGCCGATCAGATCTTCACTCGGCGCGGTTTCGACCGTTTGCCCGCAGTACATCACGTCAATTTTATCCGCCCATTTGCTGAGCATTTGCAGGTCGTGGCTGATCAGCAAAATGGTGGTGTTGTTATTCTGGTTGAGGCGCGAAAGCAGGCGGAAAATTTGCGCCTGCGTGGTGGGTTCCATCGCGTTGGTGGGCTCATCCGCAATCAGCAGACGCGGCTGATTGGCCAGCGCGATGGCAATCATCACTTTCTGACATTCGCCGTCGGTCAGCTCATAAGGGAAGCTGCGCATCGCATCTTTGTGATCTTTAATCCCAACGCGGTGTAAAAGCTCGATGGCGCGACGCTTGCGCCAGCCAACGCGTTGCCACCAGCGGCCTTTATAGGTCCAGCCGGGAATGTTCTGCATGAGCTGTTTACCCACGCGTTCGGACGGGTCGAGACAGGACTGCGGCTCCTGGAAAATCATCGAGACGTTATGCCCGACCAGCTTACGCCGCTCGCGGGGGGAGAGGCGCAGCAGGTCGATATCATCAAAACGCATACGGTCTGCGGTCACGCGCCAGTTGTCTTTCGCCACGCCGCAGATAGCCTTGGCAATCAGGCTTTTTCCCGAGCCGGATTCCCCCACCAGCCCGCGAATTTCACCCTCCGCGAGGGTGATGCTGATGCGATCGACGGCTTTAACCCAGCCTTCACCGGTTTTGAATTCGATGGTGAGGTTGCGAATATCAAGAAGCGGCATTATTGCACCCCCGCGTTAATTGCACGGCGAATACCGTCGCCCAGCAGGTTGATGAGCAGCACGCTCACCATAATAGCCGCACCCGGCAGCATGACCGTCCACGGTGCCACGTAGATGAGTTCCAGCGCGTCGCCGAGCATCGCACCCCATTCGGGTGACGGCAGCTGCGCACCGAGGTCGAGGAAGCCGAGCGCAGCGATGTCCAGGATCGCCATCGACAGGGCGCGGGTGATCTCGGTGACCAGCCCGGCGGCGATGTTTGGCAGCACGGCAAACCACAGAATGTTGAAGGTCGTCGCGCCGTCCAGACGCGCGGCGACGACGTACTCTTTTTCCAGCTCATCATGCACCATGCTGTAAACCGAGCGCACGATGCGGGGCAGGATAGCCAGCCAGACGGCGAACATGGCATGCGACAGATGCGGACCGGCAAAGGCAACAACAATGATCGCCAGCAGCAGGGACGGGATCGACAGCAGCGTATCCAGAATGTGGTTAAGCACCGCCGAACGCAGGCCGTGCGTGGATCCTGCAAAAATACCGAGCGCCAGCCCACAGATCGTTGCCGCGAGCGTCACCACAAATGCTCCGCCCACCGTCGGGGCTGCGCCGCTCAGCAGACGGCTCAGCACGTCACGTCCAAGGTCGTCCGTTCCCAGGAAGAAAGAGACTTCACCGTAGCGCGACCAGGACGGCGGCAGCAGCTGATAGCCAAGGAACTGCTGGTCAATACCGTACGGCGCAAACCACGAGCCAAAGACGCAAAGCAACACCAGGCCGACACAGCCGTAAAGGCCGATCATTGCCGTGGTATCACCATAGAATTTACGCCACACGGTGCGCAGCACACCGGGCGTGCGCTTTTCACTGTATACGCTATCGTAAGGCATACCATTCCTTATGCTTCAATGGGTTGGCCATGGCACCCAGAATATCGGACAACACGTTAACAATAATCACTAGCGAACCAATCACCATCACGCCCGCAGAAATCGCGGCGTAGTCCTGCTGGCGGATGGCGTTAATCAGCCATCGCCCCAGGCCTGGCCAGCTAAAGACCATCTCGGTGATCATGGCCAGCGTCAGCATGGTGGAAAACTGTAATCCCAGACGCGGAATAACCGGCGGCAGCGCGTTGTGCAGGACGTTGCGGCGCAGTATGGTCAGGCGTGACAACCCGCGCGTGGCGGCGGCTTTGACGTAGTTCTGGTCAAATACCTCAATGGTGCTCAGGCGCATCAGGCGGATCACTTCAGTTGTCGGCGCAACCGCCAGGGTCAGCACCGGCAATACCATATGGCGCAGGGCGCTGACGATCATCTCATGGCGCCACACCGAATCGGACAGCCACGCGTCAATGATGGCAAAACCGGTCACCGTTTTAACCGTATAGAGCAGGTCAAAACGACCCGAAACCGGCAGCCAGCCCATCGTCAGCGAGAAGAACAGCGTCAGCAGCAGCGCCAGCCAGAAGACCGGGATAGAGAAGCCGAGCAGGGCGAGGGCGCTGATAAACTTATCCTGCCATTTATTGCGGTAGATCCCGGCCAGCATGCCCACGGGAATGCCAACCATCAGGGCAAAGCCGAAGGCCAGAATGCACAGCTCCATCGTGGCCGGGAACACCTCTTTCAGCTGCTGGGAAATCAGCTGTCCGTTAATGCTGGACACGCCGAAATCCCAGTGCAGCAGCCCGTTAAACCAGAAGAGCCAGGCATCCCACAGGGACGACCCCTGGAGCGGGGCGTGGGGCGTGAAATAGCTCAGGCTGAAGCCGACAAAGTTCAGGAAAAAGAGCGTCACCAGCAGCAAAAGGAGCCGACGTAAGGTAAAAATAATCATGGTTTTTTCACCTCTTGTTCTTTTTCACGCGACACGCCGGCGAACGAGGCGTTGCCGAACGGACTCAGCACCAGACCTTTAATATCATAACGATAGGCCTGAAGACGCAGGGAAGAGGCCAGCGGCAGCACCGGCAGTTCCTGGGCGAGGATCTTCTGCGCTTCATCATAGGCGTCGATGCGCGAGGCCAGCTGCTGGGAAGCCAGCGCTTTTTGCAGCACGGCGTCAAACTCCCGGTTACACCAGTGGGCGTAGTTGGTCTGCGAGTTTATCGCCGCACAGCTCAGCAGCGGCCGGAAGAAGCTGTCCGGGTCGTTACTGTCGGTCGCCCAGCCGGTCAGGGTTAAATCATGATTCATGTCCATCAGGCGCGCCTCCTGGAAACGGCCCTCAACCGGTACGATGATCACCTTAACGCCCACCTGCGCCATATCTGCCTGCAGCAGTTCGGCGGTCTTGAGCGGGCTCGGGTTCCACGCCTGGGAGCTGGTTGGCACCCAAAGCTGCAGCGTGAGGTTTTCCGCCCCCAGCGCCTTCAGCTGTTCACGGGCTTTTGCCGGATTGTATTCCGTAATTTTAGCTTCACCGTCATAGGCCCACGAGGCGCGCGGTAAAATTGAGGCGGCGGTTTCCGCCGTGCCGTAGTAGATCGACTGCATCAAACGCTGGTTGTTAATCGCCAGCGCCAGAGCGTGACGTACTGCAGGGTTATTCAACGGCGGCTTATCGGTGTTAAAGGCCAGATAAGCGATATTCATGCCGGGGCGTAACGTCAGACGCAGGCGCGGATCGTCGCGCAAAATAGTGAGCTGGCTGGCCGCGGGCCAGGCGAGCACGTCACATTCCCCGGTGAGCAGTTTCGACAGACGTCCTGTTCCACCTGAACCGAGATCGACCACCACCTGCGGCATCAGCGGGGTGCCGCGCCAGAAATGCTCATGGCGCTGCAGACGAATATACTGCCCGGCGCGGTATTCGGCCAGCTGGAACGGACCGGTGCCGACCGGCTGACGATCGAGTAACTCCTGGCGATCCTTTTTCGTCAGGTCCGCCGCGTACTCAGCGGACATGACCGACGCATAGTGGGTCGCCAGGTGCCAGAGGAAGGAGGCATCCGGGCGCGTCAGCGTAAATTCAACCGTGCGGTTATCCAGCTTACGCACGCTTTTGACGGTGTCGGCAAACTGCAGGCTGTCGAAATAGGGGAAGTTGCTGCCGTTAACGTTATGCCACGGGTGGTTGCGGTTAAAGATGCGTTGGAAGGTGAAGACCACGTCATCTGCGTTCAGCTTGCGCGTGGGGGTAAACCACGGTGTACGCTGAAATGCGACGTCATCGCGCAGGTGAAAACGGTAGGTTGCGCCGTTATCCAGCACTTCCCAGCTTTCCGCAAGCTCAGGCACCAGACGGTAGGTGTACGGATCAACATCAAGCAGACGGTCGTAAAGCTGCGCGGCCAGGGTATCCACGATCAGGCCGCTGCCCGCTTTTTGCGGGTTGAAGGTATCCACCTGGCCGCTTACGCAATAGACGAAGCCGCTGTCACGAATGTCAGGCTGCGGCGTTAGCCCGGGCGCGGCAAAGGCCAGGCTGCTAAACAGACCGAGTGCAAAAAAGGACGATAAAACCAGACGCATAATTTTTAAGGTTTTTAGGTTCGATCTGCAAAGTGTATCGCACTTACGCCTGCTTCGTAAAAATGTCTGCGGGTAAGTGCTGATATTGTCAGCGCATTTGATGCTTTTTGAGCAATGCCCTTAACTGATGGTAGGTCAGACCCAGCAGTTCAGCCGCCCGTTTCTGGTTATATTTTGCCGTCTTCAGGCTTTGCTCCAGCAGCTGTTTCTCCTGATCGTGCTGGAACTGGCGTAAATCAAGGGGGAGAGTAGGGAGATCGCCTGAAGACGTAGGTGCGGGCAGCGACGGCACGCTGCGCTGGAAAGGATCGATAATGATGTTGTTCAGCTCCGTCTCGCTGCTGCCGTGGCGATAGACGGAACGCTCCACGACGTTTTTCAGTTCGCGGATATTTCCCGGCCAGTGGTAAGCAAGCAGCGTTTCCTGTGCATAATCGCTGAAGCCGGGGAACAGCGGCAGGCCGAGCTCGCGGCACATCTGAATCGCAAACTGGTCTGCCAGCAGCATGATGTCGCTTTTGCGCTCGCGCAGCGGAGGAAGCTGAACGACGTCAAAGGCCAGGCGGTCAAGCAGGTCGGCACGGAATTTCTCCTCCGCCACCATCTCCGGCAGATTGGCGTTCGTGGCGCACACCAGACGCACGTTAACCTGCAGCGGCTGGCTACCGCCGACGCGCTCCAGCTCGCCGTACTCAATCACGCGCAGCAGTTTTTCCTGTACCAGCATGGGCGCGGTGGCCAGTTCATCAAGAAACAGCGTACCGCCGTCGGCGCGCTCAAAACGTCCGGGATGGCGCTTCTGGGCACCGGTAAACGCGCCCGCTTCATGGCCGAAGAGCTCGGTGTCGAGCAGGTTTTCATTCAGTGCCGCGCAGTTAAGGGAAATGAAGGGGCCGTCCCAGCGCCCGGATAAATAGTGCAGGCGGTTGGCTATCAGCTCTTTCCCCGTTCCGCGTTCACCGACGATCAGCACCGGTTTGTTGAGCGGCGCCAGGCGAGAGACCTGTTCCAGCACTTCAAGAAAACTGTTTGCTTCGCCGAGTAAATTGTCTTTGTATCCAGGCATGATGAAATTAACCACTCCTTAGCGATATTCACCAGGTAAGGATAGTTCTTCGTTGCATGAAAATCAATCAGCATCAGTGAAATCAATAAGATAAAAAGTTGGCATGATGTTTGTATTATCTCTACAGCAGGGCATAGCCCGATAACAGAACTATGAGGATTTGATTATGGGTATTTTTTCTCGTTTTGCCGACATCGTGAACGCCAACATCAACTCGCTGCTTGAGAAGGCGGAAGATCCGCAGAAGCTGGTACGCCTGATGATTCAGGAGATGGAAGACACGCTGGTTGAAGTGCGTTCTACCTCCGCCCGCGCGCTGGCGGAGAAAAAACAGCTTACGCGTCGTATTGAACAAGCTACCGCTCAGCTGAACGAATGGCAGGAAAAAGCGGAACTTGCGCTGCGCAAAGATAAAGAGGATCTGGCCCGTGCGGCGCTGATCGAAAAGCAGAAGCTGGCCGATATGGTCGCGACGCTCGAGCATGAAGTGACGCTGGTAGACGACACGCTCACCCGTATGAAGAAAGAGATCGGTGAGCTTGAAAACAAACTGAGCGAAACCCGCGCGCGTCAGCAGGCGCTGACCCTGCGTCACCAGGCGGCAAGCTCTTCCCGCGACGTGCGTCGTCAGCTGGACAGCGGTAAGCTTGATGAAGCGATGGCGCGTTTTGAATCGTTTGAACGTCGTATCGACCAGATGGAAGCCGAAGCCGAAAGCCACGGCATCGGCAAGCAGAAGTCGCTGGATCAACAGTTCGCCGACCTGAAGGCCGACGATGAAATCAGCGAGCAGCTGGCGGCACTGAAAGCCAAAATGAAGCAAGACAACCAATAATAATTCCTGCGGCACCTGAGCGTGCCGCATCGTAAGACAAGGAGTACACATGAGCGCGCTTTTTCTGGCCATTCCCCTGACAATTTTCGTGCTGTTCGTTTTGCCGATTTGGCTGTGGCTGCACTACAGCAACCGTTCTTCACGGGGTGAACTTTCCCAGAGTGAACAACAGCGTCTGGTACAGCTCTCCGATGAGGCGAACAAAATGCGCGAACGCATTCAGGCGCTGGAAGCCATTCTGGATGCTGAACATCCAAACTGGAGGGACCGTTAATGTCTGGACTGAATCTGAACAAAAAGTTGTGGCGTATTCCACAGCAGGGCATGGTGCGCGGCGTTTGTGCCGGGCTGGCTCATTATCTTGATGTCCCGGTAAAACTGGTGCGCGTGGTCACGGTGCTATCGATCTTCTTCGGTCTGGCGTTTATTACCCTGGTGGCATACATCGTCCTGTCGTTTGTCCTTGATCCGATGCCGGAAGGAGAACTGGCTGCGGAAGGTGCACCCACCAGCAGCGATCTTCTCAATGCGGTTGATGAGCAACTCGCCGCCGGTGAGAAGCGGCTACGGGAAATGGAACGCTATGTCACGTCGGATACCTTTACGCTGAGAAGTCGTTTTCGTCAGCTTTAAGAGAGAGATGAGATGAAACAACACTGGCAACAGGCCGGTCAGAAGGTAAAACCCGGCCTGAAAATCGCAGGTAAACTGGTCCTGCTGACCGCGTTACGGTTCGGCCCGGCAGGTGTCGCGGGCTGGGCAATAAAATCCGTTGCCCGCAAGCCGGTCAGAATGGTGCTGGCCGTGGCGCTCGAACCGCTGTTGCAAAAGGTGGCAAAACGGCTTTCTCGCCGCTACTTATCCCAATAATTCCCGCTGGCGTTAGCCCTTTCCCTTCCGGGAGAGGGACTGGCGACGGTTAACCGCATTTCTCTTCTCCCCTTGCTTTCTTTGCGGCAGCTCACAATATTGCGCTGAGCTGCTTTGCAAACACCTTTTTCTCCTCCCTGGTCCGTTGACAGATATTTTTCATGGGAGTAGATTGCCACTCCGTGGGACCGCTACCATGGAAAATGAAATGAAGACAAAAATTAAAGAGCTCATTAATCTTGTTTACGGGGAAACGTTTTCTGAAGCCCATCATAATGCGCTTTTGGAAAATATTGAAAAGGCTGCTTCTGTTATTACAGAAAAACGTAAAATGGCCTGGGATGAAAAAGATGTTGTTCTGATTACCTATGCCGATCAGTTTTCAGCGAAAGGGGAGAAGGCGCTACCTGTTTTTACACGTTTTTATAACAAATGGCTTTCACATTCTTTTTCTCATGTCCATCTTTTACCTTTTTATCCGTGGTCTTCGGACGACGGATTTTCTGTTATTGATTATCATGAGGTTGCACCTGAAACGGGTACCTGGCGAGATGTTGCTGAGTTAAAACAGTCAGCCAGCTTAATGTTTGATTTCGTCTGCAACCATATGTCCGCCAAAAGCAAATGGTTCGCTAATTATCTGAAGCAAACGCCTGGGTATGACGATTTCTTTATTTCTGTCGATCCTGAAACAGACTTATCCGCGGTGACGCGTCCGCGTGCCTTACCGCTTCTTACGCCTTTCACGCTGCATGATGGCAGCGTGCGACACCTGTGGACCACCTTCAGCGAGGACCAGGTTGACCTCAATTTCGCCTCTCCGCAGGTGCTGATCGCGATGGTGGACGTGCTGCTGCATTACCTGATTGAAGGGGCGCGATACATCCGTCTGGATGCTGTGGGCTTCATGTGGAAAATACCCGGAACAAACTGCATCCATCTTGAGCAAACCCACCAGCTTATCCAGCTTTTCCGCGCTATTACCGAGGCTGTCGCCCCGGGGACGGTGATTATCACCGAGACGAACGTTCCGCATAAAGATAACGTTGCTTACTTCGGTGACGGTGAAAATGAAGCGCAGATGGTGTATCAGTTCTCTTTGCCCCCGCTGGTACTGCATGCGGTGCATAGTCAGAACGTACGGACGCTGAGCCAGTGGGCGGCCTCGCTGACGCTGCCTTCCACGAAAACCACCTGGTTTAACTTCCTGGCCTCGCATGACGGGATTGGTCTGAATCCGCTACGCGGCATTTTGCCTGAGTCGGAAATACTCTCGCTTGTGGAGAAACTTCAGGCTGAAGGGGCGTTGGTTAACTGGAAAAATAACCCGGATGGTACACGCAGTCCTTATGAAATTAATGTGACCTATCTGGATGCATTAAGTACGCGTGACAGTCTTGATAGCCAGAGGATTGCCCGGTTTATTCTGGCGCATGCCGTCCTCTTAAGCTTCCCCGGCGTGCCCGCAGTTTATATCCAGAGTATTCTCGGGTCGCGTAATGATTATGCAGGTGTTGAACGCCTGGGATACAACCGCGCGATAAATCGTGAGAAATACGCTGCGGGACAAATTGATAGCGTGCTTGAAGATAAAAATAGCCTGCGTTCTCAGGTCTATTTTGCGTTGAGTCAGTTAATCGCGCTGCGTCGGGCCGAAAAAGCATTCCATCCTGACAGTGAGGCTTATTTCAGTGCGTCAGGTGAACATGTATTAAAAATCGTTCGCGTGGCGAACTGTGGCGAAAAAATAACGGCGCTGTTTAATTTCAGTGATGGCATTCAAACGGTGGACTCCGATATTCAATACGGAACGGAGTTGATTAACGGAAAAGATATTACAGATAAAACGCTGACCCTACATCCATGGCAGGTGTTGTGGATTAAAGAAAACTAAAAAGGACCTTAAAAATGAAAATGCCCAAAATTGTGCTGATATCAGCACTGGTTTCGTGCGCCCTGTTATCGGGCTGTAAGGATGACAAAAAGTCTGCTGTTACCATTGAGTTTATGCACTCATCGGTCGAGCAGGAGCGTCAGGCGGTTATCACGAAGCTGATTGAAAAATTCGAGAAAGAGAACCCCGGCATCACGGTGAAACAGGTGCCGGTAGAAGAGGATGCCTACAACACCAAGGTCATTACGCTCGCCAGAACGGGCGCGCTGCCCGAGGTAATTGAAGTTAGCCACGACTACGCGAAAGTCATGGACAAGGAACAGCTGCTGGATCGCAAGGCTATCGGTGAAGCCATTAAAGCGGTAGGTGAAGATACCTTCTATGACGGCATTTTGCGTGTTGTTCGAACGGAAGACGGTTCTGCCTGGACGGGTGTGCCAGTCAGTGCCTGGCTATCCGGCGTCTGGTATCACAAAGATGCGCTTGCTGCGGCGGGTATCCAGGAGCCCCACAACTGGGAACAGCTGCTGAAAGCCAGCCAGAGCCTTAACGACCCGGCCAAAAAACGTTACGGCATTGCGCTGCCCACCGCGGAAAGCGTGATGACAGAGCAGGCATTCTCCCAGTTTGCGCTTTCCGGCGGCGCGAACGTTTTTGATGCCGAAGGGAACGTCGACATCGAAACCCCTGAAATGGCAAAGGCCCTGGCGTTTTATAAATCCCTGGCCGCGACCACCATGCCGGGTTCAAACGACGTCATGGAGATCAAAGATGCCTTCATGAACGGCTCTGCGCCGATGGCGGTTTACTCCACCTACATCCTGCCTGCGGTATTCCATGACGGAAACCCTGCCAACCTGGGCTTCGTCGTCCCAACAGAAACCTCTTCTGCTGTTTACGGCATGGTCACGTCGCTGACGATTACCACCGGTCAAACCGAAGATGAAACTCAGGCGGCTGAAAAGTTTGTGACCTGGATGGAGCAGGCTCAAAACGCAACCGACTGGGTCATGATGTCGCCTGGCGCGGCACTGCCGGTGAACAAGCTGGTGGTGGGCACCGATACCTGGAAAAACAACGATGTGATTAAAGCGTTTGGGCAACTGCCTTACGAACTGATTGCGCAGTTCCCAAATGTGCAGGTCTTTGGCGCCGTGGGCGACAAAAACTTCACACGCATGGGTGATGTAACCGGATCCGGCATCATCAGTTCCATGGTGCACAACGTCACGGTGGGGAAACACGATCTCAGCAGCACGCTTAGTGACAGCCAGAAGCGACTGACTGATCTGATTTCACAACGATAGGAGCGCTCTGCGGAAGGAAATTATGAAGACGTTGTTTTCTGGTCGTTCAGATATGCCTTTCGCCATGCTGCTGTTGGCCCCCAGCCTGATTTTGCTGGGGGGCCTGGTGGCCTGGCCAATGATTTCCAATATTGAAATCAGTTTCTTACGTCTGCCGCTTAACCCGCGTATTGATGCGGTGTTCGTCGGGCTCGATAACTACATACGCATTCTCGGGGATGCTGCGTTCTGGCACTCCCTGTGGATGACGTTCTGGTACACCGCGCTGGTCGTGCTCGGCAGTACCGGGCTGGGGCTTGCCGTCGCCATCTTCTTTAACCGGGAGTTTCGTCTGCGGAAAACGGCGCGTTCGCTGGTGATTTTATCCTACGTCACCCCGTCTATTTCGCTGGTGTTTGCCTGGAAATACATGTTCAACAACGGCTACGGCATTGTGAACTATCTGGGCGTTGACCTGCTGCATCTGTATGACCAGGCGCCCCTGTGGTTCGACAATCCTGGCAGCAGCTTTGTACTGGTGGTGCTGTTCGCCATCTGGCGCTACTTCCCGTACGCGTTCATTTCGTTCCTGGCGATTTTGCAGACCATTGATAAGTCGCTGTATGAAGCGGCGGAAATGGACGGCGCGAATGCCTGGCAGCGTTTTCGAATCGTTACGCTGCCCGCGATTATGCCGGTGCTGGCAACGGTGGTGACGCTCCGCACTATCTGGATGTTCTACATGTTTGCGGATGTCTACCTGTTGACGACCAAGGTCGATATTTTGGGCGTCTACCTCTACAAAACGGCATTCGCTTTCAATGATTTGGGTAAAGCTGCGGCGATCTCCGTCGTGCTGTTCGTGATCATCTTCGCGGTGATTCTGCTGACCAGAAAAAGAGTAAACCTCAATGGCAACAAATAAACGCGTACTGAGCCGCATTGGTTTTTATCTGGGGCTGGCGGTATTTCTGATTATCACGCTGTTCCCGTTCTTCGTGATGCTGATGACGTCATTCAAGAGCGCGAAAGAGGCCATATCGCTGAATCCGACTATTCTGCCGCAGGCGTGGACGCTTCAGCATTATGTCGACATCTTTAACCCGCTGATCTTCCCGTTTGTGGATTACTTCCGCAACAGCATGGTGGTGTCGCTGACCTCCTCGGTAATTGCCGTGTTCCTCGGCACGCTGGGGGCTTACGCCTTGTCCAAACTGCGTTTTAAGGGCCGCACGACGATCAATGCGAGTTTTTATACCGTCTACATGTTCTCCGGGATATTGCTGGTGGTACCGCTGTTCAAAATCATCACTGCCCTTGGGATCTACGACACCGAGCTGGCGCTGATTATCACCATGGTGACCCAAACGTTACCGACAGCGGTGTTCATGCTGCGCAGCTATTTCGACACCATCCCGGACGAAATCGAAGAAGCCGCGATGATGGACGGCCTGAACCGCCTGCAAATCATCTTTCGCATCACCGTGCCGCTGGCGATTTCCGGGCTCGTGTCGGTGTTTGTCTATTGCTTCATGGTGGCGTGGAACGACTATCTGTTTGCGTCCATTTTCCTGTCCAGCGCCAGCAATTTCACCTTGCCGGTCGGGCTGAACACGCTCTTTAGCACGCCAGATTATATCTGGGGTCGCATGATGGCGGCATCGCTGGTGACGGCGCTTCCGGTGGTCATTATGTACGCCCTGTCTGAACGTTTTATTAAAAGTGGTTTGACCGCCGGTGGCGTGAAGGGCTGAGGCGGCCAATTTTAACAAGGAGTCAGTCATGAAAAAATTAGTTGCGACAGCGCCACGCGTGGCGGCGCTGGTGGAATATGAAGATCGTGCTGTGGAAGCACATGAAGTGAAAATTCGCGCCCGCTTTGGCGCGCCGAAACACGGTACCGAAGTGGTGGATTTCCGCGCCGCCAGTCCGTTTATCGACGAAGAGTTCAACGCGGAGTGGCAGATGTTTACCCCGCGTGAAGAGGGGGCGGCCCGCGGGATCGAATTCGGTAAGTTCCAGCTGGGCAACATGATTGTTGGCGACATTATCGAATGCGGTGATGACGTCACCGAATATCAGATCGGCGACAGCGTCTGCTGCTACGGTCCGCTGCAGGAAACGGTCATCGTTAACGCGGTGAAGAACTACAAGCTGCGCAAAATGCCGCAGGGGGCCTCCTGGAAAAACGCCGTTTGCTACGACCCAGCGCAGTTCGCCATGAGCGGCGTGCGTGATGCCAACGTCCGCGTGGGCGACTTTGTGGTCGTAGTCGGTCTGGGAGCCATTGGGCAGATTGCGATTCAGCTGGCGAAAAAAGCCGGTGCGTCAATCGTCATCGGCGTCGACCCTATCGAACACCGCTGTGAGATCGCTCGTCGTCACGGTGCGGACCACTGCCTGAATCCAATCGGTACCGATGTGGGTCTCGAAATCAAAAAGCTGACCGGCAAGCAGGGCGCGGACGTGATCATCGAAACCAGCGGCTTTGCAGATGCGCTGCAGTCCGCGCTGCGCGGACTTGCCTACGGCGGCACCATCTCCTACGTAGCCTTCGCAAAACCGTTCGCGGAAGGCTTTAACCTTGGCCGCGAAGCGCATTTCAACAACGCGAAGATTGTCTTCTCCCGCGCATGCAGTGAACCCAATCCGGACTATCCGCGCTGGAGCCGCAAGCGTATCGAAGAGACCTGCTGGGAACTGCTGATGAACGGCTATCTGAATTGTGACGATCTGATCGACCCGGTCGTGACCTTCGCCACCACCCCGGAAAGCTACATGACATATGTCGATCAGCACCCGGAACTCAGTATCAAAATGGGCGTCACTTTTTAAGCTAAGGACAGCAAATCATGAAGATCGCAACACAAAACCAGGCCTTTTTCCCAACCAACATCATGGAAAAATTCGAGTACATCAAAGCGATGGGCTTTGATGGCTACGAAATTGACGGCCGCCTGCTGGTTGAAAACCTCGACGACGTAAAAGCCGCTATCAAAGCCACCGGTCTGCCGGTGACAACGGCCTGCGGTGGATACGATGGCTGGATCGGTGATTTCATCGAAGAGCGTCGTCTGAACGGATTAAAGCAGATTGAACGCATTCTGGAAGCGCTGGCTGAAGTGGGTGGCAAGGGCATTATCGTGCCTGCCGCATGGGGGATGTTTACTTTCCGTCTGCCGCCAATGACCTCTCCACGCAGCCTGGACGGTGACCGCAAAGCGGTGAGCGCCTCCCTGCGCTGGCTGGATGAGGTGGCGGCGCGCACCGGAACAACCGTCTACCTGGAGCCGCTGAACCGCTACCAGGATCATATGATCAACACCCTGGCTGACGCGCGTCGCTATATCGAAGAGAACGGCCTGAAGCACGTGCAGATCATCGGCGATTTCTATCATATGAACATCGAAGAAGATTCGCTGACGGACGCGCTGCATCAGAACCGCGATCTGCTGGGCCATGTGCACATCGCAGATAACCACCGCTATCAGCCGGGCAGCGGCAGCCTTGATTTCGCCAGCCTCTTCGACCAGCTGCGTGCCGATAACTATCAGGGATACGTGGTGTATGAATGCCGTGTTCGCGCCGAGGATCCGGCTCAGGCATACCAGGACTCACTCATTTATCTGCGTGAATGCTAAGGATGACGAGCGTGATGAGTGCTTCTACACCTTCGCCTCTGCGCGTTGCCATCATTGGCGCCGGGCAGGTCGCGGATAAAGTGCATGCCTCGTATTACGCCACGCGCAGTGATGTTCAGATGGTGGCTGTCATGGACAGCCATCCTGAACAGGCTCGGGCGTTTGCGGAACGTCATGGTATTTCCTCGGCATGGCAGGATGTGCGAGAGATGCTCGAGGCGGTTAAGCCGGATGCGGTGAGCGTCTGTTCGCCTAACCGGTTCCACTTCGAGCACGTCATGGCCGCGCTCGAAGCGGGCTGCCACGTAATGTGTGAAAAACCACCTGCTATGACGCCGCAGGAGGCCGATCGGATGCGCATGGCCGCGCGCAAGGCGGGAAAAGTGCTGGCGTATGATTTTCACCATCGTTTTGCTCTCGATACGCAACTGCTGCGTGAGGCTGTGATAAAGGGGGCGCTGGGAGAAATTTATTACACCACGGCGCAGGCGCTACGGCGCTGCGGGGTTCCAGGCTGGGGCGTCTTTACCAACAAAACGCTACAGGGCGGTGGGCCTCTGATTGATATCGGCATCCATATGCTAGACGCCGCAATGTATGTTCTGGGTTTCCCTGCGGTAAAACGGGTGACCGCACACAGCTTCCAGAAGCTGGGAAACCGTAAAAGCAGCGGTCAGTTTGGCGAGTGGGATCCCACGCAGTTTACCGTGGAAGATGCTCTGTTTGGCACCATTGAGTTCTGCAATGGCGGCATTCTGCGTCTGGACACGTCGTTTGCGCTTAACATCCGCGAGCAGTCGATCATGAACGTCGCATTCTGCGGTGAAAAGGCGGGGGCAACGCTGTTCCCGGCGCACATTTACAGCGACGAAGCCGGTGCTTTAGTCACCCTCACGCAGCGTGAAGAGGCTGACGACCAGCGTCATATGCGCAGTATGGATGCGTTCGTACGCCATGTGCTGGGAGAGCCCGTGATGATCGCTGATGCGGAGCAGGGGCTGATTATCCAGCAGCTTGTCGCCGCGCTGTATGAATCAGCAGAAACAGGGGAAAGCGTGACGTTATGCTAAACGTGTCTGTATTAACCGACCCGGGATTTTGTCCACACAGCCTGAATAAATACGCCTCCATCATGGCCTGCGGTAATGGCTACATGGGGATCCGGGCTACGCATGAAGAAGATTACACCCAGCAAACCCGAGGCATGTATCTTGCAGGTCTCTATCATCAGGCGGGTCGTAACGAGACCACTGAGCTGGTTAATCTGCCGGATATCACCGGTATTGATGTTGAGCTAGATGGCGTCAATTTCACGCTCCTGTCAGGCGAAATCCTCGAGTGGCAGCGCGATCTGGCATTTGCCAATGGCGAACTTCGTCGCAGCGTCGTCTGGCGCTCGCCTGACGGGAAACGCTATCGTCTGGAAAGTCGTCGTTTCGTGTCGCTGGACCAGTTGCCCTTAGTGGCCATGCAGCTTTCGATCACACCGCTTGATGCCGCCACACAGGCCGTGCTGAAAACCGGCATTGATGCAACGCAAACGAACAGCGGCAGACAGCATCTGGATGAAATGTCGGTCAGAGTGTTCGACCAGCAATACATGCAGGGCGTATATGAAACGCAGGACCGTGCCTCAGAAGTTGTTGTTTCGGCGTTTTGTCAGCTCTCAGCGAAGAGCGACAGCTGCTTCACTGCTAAAAATCGTCGCCTCAGCGTTCATCATTCGCTGACGATTGCGATGGGTGACACTGTCACGCTCGAGAAAATCGTCTGGCTGACGCATCGCAGTGATAAAGCGCTGTCGCAGGCCTCTTTCGCCCGCAACGCGCTGGCCGATCTTAAAGTCTGTGCGGCAAGAGGCTACGACGCGTTGCTTGAGAGCTCATCGTATGCCTGGGAGGAGGTCTGGCGTGACGCTCGGGTGGAAGTGGACTCTACGGAGTATCAGGATCAGATGGCGCTGGATTACGCCGTCTGGCACTTGACGACCATGACGCCTGCCCATGATGAGCGAAGCAGTATCGCCGCCAAAGGGCTGACGGGCGAGGGATATAAAGGCCACGTCTTCTGGGATACCGAAATTTTCCTGCTGCCTTTTCATCTGTTCACCCGCCCGAAGATAGCCCGCAGCCTGCTTCGCTATCGCTGGCTTAATCTCTCAGGCGCACGGGAAAAAGCCCGTCGCAACGGCTGGCCCGGCGCGCTGTTCCCATGGGAAAGTGCCGCCAGCGGCCTGGAAGAGACGCCGGAGTTCGCGGCTATCAACATCCGGACCGGCACGCGCCAGAAGGTAGCCTCCGCGCTGGCGGAACACCACATCGTGGCGGACATTGCCTGGGCCGTCGTCGCTTACTGGCAGGCGACACACGATGATGCCTTTATGCGAAGTGAAGGCCTGACGCTGCTGATGGAAACCGCTGCGTTCTGGATGGGCCGCGCAACGGAAATCAATGGTCGTCTCGAAATCCATGACGTCATCGGACCGGACGAATACACCGAGCATGTGAACAACAACGCGTATACCAACTATCTGGCCTGGCACAACGTCGCCTGCGCTCGCCGGTTTATGGCGATGTTTGGGCGCGAGGATGACGGTTTTACGCAGAATGCCACACGGTTCCTGGCGCGCTTATGGCTACCGGAGGCCGACGCGGACGGTGTGATCCCCCAGGATGATACCTTCATGGCAAAACCTGCCATCGATCTGAGCCGCTACAAAGCCAAAGCGGGTAAGCAGACCATTCTGCTTGATTATTCCCGTGCGGAAGTTAACGAGATGCAGATCCTTAAGCAGGCCGATGTGGTGATGCTTAATTATCTACTGCCGGAGCGGTTTACACCGCAGCAGTGCGCCGCCAATCTGGCGTTCTACGAGCCCCGCACGATCCATGATTCGTCGCTGAGCAAGGCCATTCACGGCATTGTGGCCGCCCGCTGCGGTGACACCGAAGGTGCCTACGCCTTCTGGCGTGATGGCGTCGCCATTGATCTTGGTGACGACCCGCACAGCTGCGATGACGGGATTCACGCCGCTGCGACTGGCGCTATCTGGTCCGGCGTTATTCAGGGCTTTGCCGGTATGCAGATAGTGGAAGGGGAGCTGCACCTTTCGCCCAGGTTGCCGGCCCACTGGCGAAGACTTGCTTTCCCCCTGCGCTGGCGGAACGCAACGCTGCACTTTACGTTTGAAAACGAGGTTTTAACCATTGAAGCTTCAGCACCGGTCATGCTGACGCTGTGGGGCAAAACGCTACTCGTATCGGGGCATAAAGTTTGCGCCTATAAGGACTTTCTTACATCTGTAAGTGGGACCGCTACCACGGAGGCGCGCCATGACGCTTAAGGCTGTTGTATTCGATCTGGACGGTGTGATCACCGATACCGCACACCTCCATTTTTTGGCCTGGCGTGCAGTGGCGGAGGAGATCGGCATCACCTTCGATGAAGTCTTCAACGAACAGCTGAAGGGGATAAGCCGCATGGATTCCCTCCAGCGCATCCTGAAGCATGGCGGGAAAGAGGGGACGTTTAGCGATGAGCAGTGCCTCGCGCTGGCGACGAAAAAAAACGCGCTCTATGTCCAGTCTCTGGCATCACTGACGGAAGATTCTCTGCTTCCCGGTATTCGCGACGTGCTGGCGGATATTCGTGAGGCGAACGTCAAAATTGGGCTCGCCTCCGTTTCCCTGAATGCCCCTGGCATATTGCGTGCTCTTGGCATTCAGCACGCGTTTGATTTTTGCGCTGATGCTTCCCTCATTGTCTGTTCGAAGCCGGACCCGGAGATCTTCCTCGCCGCCTGTGCTGGCCTGAATGTGCGTCCTGAAGAGGCCATGGGTATCGAAGATGCACCTGCAGGCGTTGAGGCGATCAACGCGGCGGGAATGCTGTCGGTTGGGATTGGATCTGGCCTGAACCATGCGGGATTACAACTTCATTCAACGCGGGAACTGACCTGGAAATGCCTGACCGAGTTTTGGGCATCCCGGACGTATTGATAAGGAATTAACAATGGCTCAACTGTCTCTGAAACATATTCAGAAAATCTATGATAACCAGGTCCACGTGGTTAAGGATTTCAATCTCGAAATTGAAGACAAGGAGTTCATCGTCTTCGTCGGGCCTTCGGGCTGCGGTAAATCCACGACGCTGCGTATGATTGCCGGTCTGGAGGAGATCAGCGCGGGAGAACTGGTCATTGATGGGGTTTGCATGAATGACGTGCCCGCCAAGTCTCGCGATATCGCGATGGTGTTCCAGAACTATGCGCTTTATCCGCATATGACGGTCTACGACAACATGGCGTTTGGCCTGAAGATGCAAAAAATTGCGCCTGCGGTTATCGAAGAACGCGTTAACTGGGCGGCTCAGATCCTCGGATTACGCGAGTATCTCAAGCGTAAACCGGGTGCGCTGTCCGGCGGCCAGCGTCAGCGCGTGGCGTTAGGCAGGGCGATCGTGCGCGAAGCGGGCGTGTTCCTGATGGATGAACCGCTCTCCAACCTCGATGCCAAGCTTCGCGTGCAGATGCGGGCTGAAATCAGCAAGCTGCACCAGAAGCTCAACACTACCATGATTTACGTGACCCACGATCAGACGGAAGCCATGACGATGGCGACCCGCATCGTGATTTTAAAAGACGGCATTATTCAGCAGGTCGGTGCCCCGAAGCAGGTCTATAACGAACCGGCAAACATGTTTGTCGCGGGGTTCATTGGATCGCCTGCCATGAACTTCATTCGCGGCGCTATCGACGACCGCTATTTCGTCACGGAAACGCTGCGTCTTGAGATCCCGGAAGACACACTCGCTTCACTGAATGCCGCAGGGTACCAGCGCAAAGCCGTGGTCTTTGGGATCCGCCCGGAAGATATTCTCACGCTGCAAAGCAGTGGTGAAAACATCGCGGCGAAAGTCAGCGTAGCCGAACTGACCGGTGCGGAGTTCATGCTCTACGCCACCGTTGGCGGCCATGAGCTGGTTGTTCGCGCTGGCGCCGCGAATGATTATGCCGCCGGGGATAATATCGACATCCAGTTCGATATGAATAAGTGCCATTTCTTCGACGCTGAAACCGAAGCGGCTATTAGATAAGAAAGGTGTTCGCCGGAAATGCAAATTTCCGGTTTTTTTGTTTGTTACTTATAAAGGGAATATTTAATGGGTACTCTACTAAGAAGTGCTGCGCTCGTTCTGTGCGCAGGGGTTAGCTGTGCACAAGCATCAGAAACAGCGAAACAGTGGGAATTTAATATTGGTGCGATGTATGAAATCGAAAACGTCGAGGGGCAGGGCGACGATAAAGATGGATTATATGAACCTTCCGTGTGGTTTAATGCAACCTGGGACGCGTGGACTATTTCGCTGGCGATGTATCAGGAGGGGCCGGTTGATTATAGCAGTATGACCCGTGGAACCTATTTCGATCGTCCTGAGTTTGAATTACGCTATCGCTTTATCGGAACCGATGATTTTACTTTCGGCCTGACCGGCGGTTTCCGAAATTATGGCTATCACTTTAAAGATGAACACGGCGCCAAAGACGGCAGCGCGAATATGCAACGCTACAAAGTTCAGCCTGACTGGGATATTAAATTAACCGACGACTGGCGTTTTGGCGGCTGGTTTGCTATGTATCAGTTTGCTAACGATCTGGAAAAAACCGGCTATGCTGACAGCCGCGTCGAAACCGAAACGGGCTTTACCTGGACCATTAACGAAACCTTTGCGGCTAAAGTGAATTACTATTTAGAGCGCGGTTTCAATATGGACAGTTCCCGTAATAACGGCGAGTTTTCTACCCAGGAAATTCGTGCCTATCTGCCCATTTCGTTAGGCCAGACCACCCTGACGCCTTATACCCGCCTGGGGCTTGATCGCTGGTCGAACTGGGACTGGCAGGACGATCCTGAGCGTGAAGGACACGATTTCAACCGCCTCGGTCTCCTCTACGCTTATGATTTCAACAATGGTGTATCCATGACGCTGGAATACGCCTATGAGTGGGAAAACCACGATGAAGGCGACAGCGACCGCTTCCACTATGCGGGGGTTGGCGTAAACTACGCGTTCTGACCGACGGCACGCCAGGGGCATTACGCCCCTGGTTTTAGCGAAGGGATGCAGCCAACAGAAAGTGGGTATCAACCAGCACTTTTTGCGGGGCGGGCTGACCGGCAATACGCCTGAAAAGAAGATCGCAGCTCTCTTCCCCCAGCTTTCGGGTAGGGATATCAAAGCCGCCGGGTGCGGGCGTTAAAATGAGAGACAGCATCGGGTCACTGTATCCGGCTATCACCACCTGTTCCGGGATCATCAGGTTCAACTCATCCGCCGCGCGATAGAGGCTGAGCAACTTCATGCTGTCGGTAGCAAATACCGCATCAGGCGGCGTGGGTGACGACAACAGTTCCAGAGCCGCCGCAAGCGCGCTCTCATGGGTATAACCGCCATTTCTGATCCAGTCCGGGTTAATGGCAATATGGTGCTTTTCCAGACTGGCTTTATAACCCGCCAGACGATCGATAGAAACATGATAATCAAGCGGCGCATGCAGGCAGGCAATTTTTCGGCGACCGTTTTTTATAAAGGTTTCGGTCAGCGTGGCGCTGTCATGGAAATTATCCGTGTCGACGGAATAAATATTCTGATACTCACCTTCAACTTTACCGATAACCACTACCGGTACGCCATACGCATCCAGCGTGGTGAAAAAGGATTCATTTGCGGGTGAACTCAGCATAATGATCCCTTTGATCATCTTCTGTTTTATTTTACTCACACATTTCAGCAGATCGTCTTCGCTGCTTTTTGACGTTTGTAAAATAACGTCAAAACCTTCTTCTTCCGCTTTTGCCGTAATGGCATGAAGGACATCGGAGAAAAAAGGATTACCGGCGGTGGTTTTGGTTGATCGGGTTGAAATAACCATAATGGCATCGAAGCCTGAAGAGGTCAGGGCGCGGGCCAGTTTGTTGGGCTGATAATTTAATTCGTCAATCGCCTTAAGCACTTTTTCACGCGCTTCGGGAGAAATATTCGTTTGTTTATTCAGAACGCGGGAAACGGTTGATTTCGATACGCCCGCAACCCGTGCGATATCATAGATGGTGGGTGACATACACCTTACTCACTCCGGACTGACAGCAATGTCGTTCATCTTACTGGAGAGAAAACGGCAATAGCAATAAATAAGAATTGATAATCAACGATCTGCCCCCATTTATTGTATTCTGAAGCCATGCATTCAAGGCTTCCAGGCAACGAAGGACGGCGATGAAGCGACTTAAAAACGAAATCAATTCACTGGTGAACCGCGGCGTTGACCGTCATCTGCGTCTGGCCGTGACGGGGCTGAGCCGCAGCGGTAAGACGGCGTTTATCACCGCAATGGTAAATCAGCTCCTGAACCTGCACGCCGGGGCGCGTCTGCCGTTGCTTAGCGCGGTGCGGGAAGAGCGCCTGCTGGGCGTGAAGCGCGTCCCTCAGCGTGATTTTGGTATTCCACGCTTTACCTATGACGAAGGGCTTGCGCAGCTCTACGGCGATCCGCCCACGTGGCCGACGCCGACGCGAGGGGTGAGTGAAATTCGCCTCGCGCTGCGTTTTCGCTCGAATGAATCCCTGATGCGCCACTTCAAGGATACCTCCACGCTATACCTGGAAATCGTCGATTATCCCGGTGAATGGCTGCTCGACCTGCCGATGCTGGCGCAGGATTACCTTAGCTGGTCCCGTCAGATGACGGGCTTGTTGCAGGGGCAGCGCGCCGGGTGGTCGGCCAAATGGCGACAGCTGTGCGAAGGGCTGGACCCTCTTGCTCCGGCAGATGAGAACCGTCTGGCAGCCATTGCCGAAGCCTGGACGGCGTATCTGCATCAGTGCAAGCAGGAAGGGTTGCACTTCATTCAGCCGGGTCGCTTTGTCCTGCCGGGTGATTTAGCGGGCGCCCCTGCGCTTCAGTTCTTCCCCTGGCCGGATGTGGATGGGGTGGGCGAGTCGAAGCTGGCGCAGGCCGACAGGCACACTAACGCCGGGATGCTGCGCGAGCGTTACAATTACTACTGTGAAAAAGTGGTCAAGGGATTCTATAAAAACCACTTTTTGCGATTTGACCGTCAGATTGTGCTGGTGGATTGTCTGCAGCCGCTCAACAGCGGGCCACAGGCTTTCAACGATATGCGCCTTGCGCTGACGCAGCTGATGCAAAGTTTTCACTACGGGCAGCGGACGCTGTTTCGCCGTTTATTCTCTCCGGTGATCGACAAACTGCTCTTTGCGGCCACGAAGGCCGATCACGTCACGGTCGACCAGCATGCCAATATGGTATCGCTGCTGCAGCAGCTGGTGCAGGACGCCTGGCAAAACGCCGCCTTCGAAGGGATCGGCATGGATTGCCTTGGCCTCGCGTCCGTGCAGGCGACGCAAAGCGGGCTGATTGACCTTAACGGCGAGAAAATACCCGCATTACGCGGGAACCGGCTCAGCGACGGTGAACCGCTTACCGTGTATCCGGGCGAAGTGCCCGCGCGGCTGCCGGGTCAGGCCTTCTGGCAGAACCAGGGCTTCCAGTTTGAAGCCTTCCGCCCGCAGGCAATGAGCGTCGATCGGCCATTACCGCACATCCGTCTGGATGCGGCGCTGGAGTTTTTGATTGGAGATAAATTGCGATGACGGAACCGTTAAAACCGCGCATAGACTTTACCGGAACGCTTGAGCAGGACCCTCAGGAGGCGTTCAAAACCGCGCAGACGTTCAGCGGCACGCAGGCTGATAACTTTGCCCCGGCCCTGACTGAGGAGCCGGGCGTCGAGGAGGGCCCGGCAGAGGCGGTTGTGGAAGCCGCTCTGCGTCCAAAACGCAGCCTGTGGCGCAGGATGGTCACCGCAGGTCTGGCGCTGTTTGGCGTAAGCGTGGTTGGTCAGGGCGTGCAGTGGACGATGAATGCCTGGCAAACTCAGGACTGGGTCGCGCTGGGCGGATGTGCCGCGGGCGCGCTGATTGTGGGGGCGGGCATCGGGTCGGTTGCCACCGAGTGGCGGCGGCTCTGGCGTTTGCGCCAGCGCGCGCACGAGCGTGATGAAGCGCGGGATCTGCTCCACAGCCACGGCACCGGGAAAGGCCGTGCATTCTGTGAAAAGCTGGCCAGCCAGGCCGGCATCGATCAGTCGCATCCGGCGCTTCAGCGCTGGTATGCCGCCATCCATGAAACCCAGAATGACCGGGAAGTGGTGACGCTCTACTCCCATATGGTTCAGCCGGTGCTGGATGCCCAGGCGCGACGGGAGATCAGCCGCTCTGCGGCGGAATCCACCCTGATGATTGCCGTCAGCCCGCTGGCGCTGGTCGATATGGCCTTTATCGCCTGGCGCAACCTGCGCCTGATCAACCGTATTGCAAACCTTTACGGCATAGAGCTGGGTTATTACAGTCGGCTCAGGCTGTTCAAACTGGTCCTGCTCAATATCGCGTTTGCCGGGGCGAGTGAGCTGGTGCGCGAAGTGGGCATGGACTGGATGTCGCAGGATCTGGCGGCGCGTCTTTCTGCTCGTGCCGCCCAGGGTATCGGCGCGGGATTATTGACGGCGCGTTTGGGGATTAAAGCGATGGAGGTCTGCCGTCCGCTGCCGTGGATTGATGGCGATAAGCCCCGTCTGGGGGATTTCAGGCGTGAGCTGATCGGCCAGCTCAAAGAGACGCTCAATAAAAAACCTGCTCCGTGAGGTTTTGTTCACTTATCGTGCTGGCTGTCAATATTTGTTGACAGCCATCTTCCCGATCACCGTGTTCTGACATATCATTTTACTGTTATTGGCTTAAAACGGTGAATTTCCCATGCGTCTTGAAGTCTTCTGTGAAGACCGTCTCGGTCTGACCCGCGAATTACTCGATCTTCTTGTTTTACGTAGCATTGATTTACGTGGCATTGAGATCGATCCTGTCGGGCGAATTTACCTCAATTTTGCCGAAATTGAATTTAATACCTTCAGCAGCCTGATGGCGGAAATCCGCCGTATCGCTGGCGTTACGGATGTACGCACCATTCCCTGGATGCCCTCTGAGCGTGAGCATCTGGCGCTGAGCGCGCTGCTGGAAGCCATGCCGGAGCCGTTCCTCTCCCTGGATTTGAAAAGCAAAGTTGAGCGCGTTAACCACGCGAGCTGCCAGCTGTTCGCGCAGAGCCAGGAGAAGCTCAGCAATCATAACGCTGCGCAGCTGATCCCCGGCTTTAACTTCCAGCGCTGGCTGGACAGCAATCCGCAGAACACGCTTAGCGAGCATGTGGTGATCAACGGGCAGAATTTCCTGATGGAGATCACGCCTGTCTATCTGAAAGGGGAAGGGAATACCCGCGTGTTGACCGGGGCGGTGATCATGCTGCGCTCGACGTTACGCATGGGGCGCCAGCTGCAAAACCTCTCCAGCCAGGACGTTGGCGCATTCAGCCAGATTATTGCCGTCAGCCCGAAAATGCGCCATGTAGTTGATCAGGCGCGCAAGCTCGCAAGCCTGACCGCGCCGCTGCTGATTACCGGGGATACCGGCACCGGGAAAGACCTGCTGGCTCACGCGGTGCATCTGGCGAGCCCGCGTGCGGCCAAGCCTTATCTGGCTCTTAACTGCGCCTCTATTCCGGAAGATGCCGTTGAAAGCGAGCTGTTTGGTCACGCGCCGGAAGGCAAGAAAGGGTTCTTCGAGCAGGCTAACGGCGGCTCCGTGCTGCTGGACGAGATCGGCGAAATGTCGCCGCGTATGCAGGCTAAGCTGCTGCGTTTCCTGAACGACGGAACGTTCCGCCGCGTCGGTGAGGATCACGAGGTGCATGTGGACGTGCGCGTCATTTGCGCCACCCAGAAAAACCTGGTTGAACTGGTGCAAAAGGGGATCTTCCGCGAGGATCTCTATTATCGCCTTAACGTCCTGACGCTGAATATTCCCCCGCTGCGCGATTGTCCGCAGGACATCATGCCGCTTACGGAGCTGTTCGTCGCCCGCTTTGCCGACGAGCAGGGGGTGCCGCGTCCGAAGCTGTCTGCCGATCTTGGCACGGTGCTCATGCGCTACGGCTGGCCGGGCAACATTCGCCAGCTCAAAAACGCCGTTTATCGTGCGCTGACCCAGCTTGAAGGCTATGAACTGCGTCCGCAGGATATCCTGTTGCCCGATTACGACGCGGGGACGGTGTCTGTCGGCGAAGAGGCGATGGAGGGTTCGCTGGATGATATTACCAGCCGTTTTGAGCGCTCGGTGCTGACGCAGCTGTACCGCAGCTATCCCAGCACCCGCAAGCTGGCAAAACGTCTTGGCGTCTCGCATACCGCTATTGCGAACAAGCTGCGCGAGTACGGTTTGAATCATAAGAAAGGCGACGAATAACAAAAAAGCCTCTGCAAAGAGGCTTTTTACTTTACGTTTATTCCTTCGCCATCGGCGTGTTAACGATTTCTGTTTTTGTCTCTCCCTGAATCGACGCAATCCTGCTTTCCACGTCTTTCACCTGCTGCGGGCTATGCAGCAGGGTATAGGTCAGGTCAAACTGCGCGCTGGCACCGGGCTGCAGCTGCTTAACCCGCTTCTGCTCGCGTTCAATCGTAACGGGGTAGGCGTAGCTGGTGCCTGGCTCAATGCCCGTGACGTAGCCCTGCTTCAGCGTGTCGGTATTCTTCCATAAGGTCAGCACGGGCAGCTGGCGGGTATCAAACTGGATTGACGCGCCTTTATCTCCGGCTTTATTGACCACCGCCGCGAGCGTTTCGTGGTTATTGTCCGCGAGCGGTTTAATGTTAAAGACCATCTCATCAAAGCCTTTTGTCGGCCCGGCGTAGGTTTGCCAGTCGTTAACGCCCGCTTTGGCGTAGTCATTGAATGGGCTCACGCTCACCGCAGGCGCCAGGAAACGGGCGCCTTCTTCGAGGATCGGCGTGCCGAAGTTGCTGTGATAGATGATTTGGTAATCATGAGGGTAATCTGCATGGTTTGTCAGAACATCATGCAGGCTGAACTGGTTGGTTCCGGGAACGTAGCGCAGTTCGGTCATGGTTTGCAGATCCGCTTTTTTAAACGTGCTCTCTTTGATCAAACCGCGAACGCGGATCTCATGCGGGGCGGCATCCGCGATTTCAACCTCGACCTGCGAAACGGGGGTATTACCGGCCCTGCCGTGCAGGGTATAAATTTGCCCGTCCGCGGTGACCGGGTGCCCGGTCCACTCATAGCCACAGCGCACCATCATCTCGTTGAAACCATCCAGCCAGCCAAGGCCGTTGCGGCTTTCAAGATTGATATAAGCCGGGTTCACGACCTCTTTGACGGGGGAATTCCACCCCAGTCGGGTGCCAAAGCCTTCAACGTGCAGAAGGTTCATCCCGCGGGTCGGGCTCAGGGTAATGGTCAGGCCGTCTTTGCTGCTAATAATGATGACTTTGCTGCCTTCCTGTTTACCGCCGTGCAAGACTTTTTGCTCAATGCTGAACGTTTGGTCTTTAACTTTCAGCTCATCACTGGAAATCTTCCAGTTTCCTTTCTCTATGCTGCTTTCAGCGCTTGTCAGCACCCAGGTTTTGGCCGCTGCATGGCCAGAAATCAGTACCGCAAGGAGCGTAAAAGCGAATTTAATCTTCATATATTATCCTTTTTGCTGAAACGATTATTTTCTTTCGTAAGCAAATCTAATGTTTAGACAAAAAGGGAAATGTGATGCGCTTCACTGGAGATGAAAATAGGGAATTTTAACGATTATTATGCGTTATTGATCACGCTCATGTTACATATTGTCTTAGTTATTGCATGATTAATGTGACTTGTGCGTATTTATGCTTTAACGATTCAGCTTTGACGTAATAAAAAACCCCGCCGCGGCGAGGTTGAGAATTAGCTGTATAGAATGCTAAGTACTTATTATGCTTTCAGCACGTCCAGCGCGGCAGTGTAGTCCGGCTCGGTGGTGATTTCGTTAACCAGTTCGCTGAAGACGACGGTATCGTTTTCATCAAGAACCAGAACAGCACGTGCTGCCAGACCTTTCAGTGGGCCTTCCGCGATGCTGACGCCGTATTTCTCGAGGAAATCTGCGCTGCGCAGGGTGGAGAGGGTAATTACGTTGCTCAGGCCTTCGGCACCGCAGAAACGGGACTGGGCAAACGGCAGGTCAGCGGAAATGCACAGCACAACGGTGTTGTCCATTTCAGTCGCCAGCTGGTTGAATTTACGCACGGATGCGGCACAAACGCCGGTATCAATGCTTGGGAAAATGTTCAGTACTTTGCGTTTGCCCGCAAACTGAGCCAGTGTGACGTCAGACAGATCTTTAGCCACCAGAGTAAAAGCCTGCGCTTTGCTGCCAGCCTGCGGAATGGAACCTGCAACAGCAACCGGGTTGCCCTGGAAATGAACGAGTTGTGACATAGATATCTTCCTGTTTACATATAGTTAACGTCGTGGCTAGTGTATGCCATCAGCGGATAACACGGCAAACCAAATTTTTCGCCTTTCCGGGCCGCAAGGAGTCAGTGATGAGAAGCGTTAAGGTCTATGAAGAAGCCTGGCCATTGCATACCCCGTTTGTGATCTCCCGCGGCAGTCGAAGTGAAGCCAGCGTGGTTGTGGTTGAAATCGAAGAAGAGGGGGTTAAAGGCGTCGGGGAATGTACGCCTTACCCGCGCTACGGAGAAAGTTCAGCGTCGGTGATGGCGCATATCATGACCCTGGTGCCTGACCTGCAAAAAGGGCTCACGCGCGAGGCGTTACAGCAGCGTTTACCCGCCGGGGCAGCGCGCAACGCCGTCGACTGTGCGCTCTGGAGCCTTGAGGCCGCTAAGCAGCAGCAATCGCTGACGACCCTGCTGGGCGTGGCGCTGCCGGAATCCGTCGTGACGGCGCAAACGGTCGTGATTGGTGAGCCGGAGCAGATGGCCGCCAGCGCAAAAGCGCTCTTTGACGCCGGGGCCACGCTGTTAAAAGTGAAGCTCGACGATCGCCTGATCAGCGAGCGGATGGTCGCCATTCGCTCGGCAGTGCCCTCGGCCACGCTGATTGTTGACGCCAACGAGTCGTGGCATCCCGAGGGGCTTGCCGCACGATGTCAGCTGCTGGCTGACCTGGGCGTGGCGATGCTGGAGCAGCCTCTGCCAGCGAAGGATGATGCGGCGCTGAAGAATTTTATCCATCCGCTGCCCATCTGCGCGGACGAGAGTTGCCATACCCGAGAGAATTTGAGCGCGCTTAAGGGGAGCTATGAGATGGTCAATATCAAGCTCGACAAGACCGGCGGGCTGACAGAAGCGCTGGCCCTGGCGGCGGAAGCGCAGGCGCAGGGCTTTTCCCTGATGTTGGGATGCATGCTCTGCACATCCCGGGCGATCGGTGCGGCGCTGCCGTTGGTCAATCAGGTCCGTTTTGCCGATCTGGACGGCCCGACGTGGCTGGCGGTTGATGTTTCACCGGAGCTTAATTTTACCAGCGGCGTGCTTCATCTCTGAGGCTGCCAGCGCAGAAGCTCCATCATCGCTTTTAGGTAAATTTCGCTGGCTTCGTCGGAGGAAATCGGCGGGAATTCAGCGGTGATGCAGGGCAGGCTCAAATCGGCGCACCAGCTTCCGAAGGACCCGGGGGTTTCATAGCCCACGCTGGTGACGAGCGGCAGGGCGAAAGCCTGCGCCAGCCACGCGCCCAGTTCGGAGTGGCGCGGATCTTCAATGCAGGCCAGCGGATCGTGGAAGGAGACAACCCATGCGGGGTGGATCTTATGGATAAGCTGGCATAGTGCCTGCGTTTCAGGCTCCGAGCCGGGCTTGTCTCCCGTCAGCAGCACCACGTCCCGCTCCTCGGCTGAGCTGTTCCAGCGATAAACCGTTTCTCCGGCGCGCCAGTTTGCCGCCGGGAAATTACGGTTCAGGTCGACCCCCCTCGCATTCGCCCGTAATCCAAGCTGGCAGCCGTCCGGATTCACGGCAAGAATCACGTGGTGACGTCGCAATGAAGGCGTCAGCGTCCGCAGCGCGCAGGAAAGCGTGACGATGGACGAGTTCTCATCCCCGTGCGTGCCGGCAATGATCAAACCGCTGTTGCGATCGGCATCGGGCGCCGGGAACCAGATCAGCGATGCGCCTAAAAATGAGCGGCCATATTGCTCAGCGCCCGGCGGAAAGGCCCCGCGCTCCGCTCGTGGTCGGGTGATTGCCATACGAAATCCTGATAAAGAAGTCTCTACTGGCAGTGTTGTGCAAAACCCGCTGTTAATCAAATAGTTTCCGTAACGGTTGAGAATTGCCTCAAATCACTATTCCGGACGAAGGTATTTGCATTTCTCTGTTTCGAAACAAATAATTACGCATCTGCTTGTTACCTGAATTCATTAAAGGGGATCTTATGAAGCATCCTGTTTCGCGTCTCTGCGCTGCACTGTACCTGTGCGGACTCTCTACACTCTCGTACGCTGCTGATGTGCCACAGGGCACGGTACTGGCGCAAAAACAGGAGCTGGTCAGGCATATTAAAGACGAACCGGCTTCGCTCGATCCGGCAAAAGCGGTGGGATTACCCGAGATTCAGGTGATTCGCGATCTTTTCGAAGGGCTGGTGAATCAGAACGAGAAGGGGGAGTTGACCCCGGGCGTGGCGACGCGCTGGCAGAGCAACGATAACCGTATCTGGACCTTCACCCTGCGCGATAACGCGAAATGGTCTGACGGTACGCCCGTCACCGCGCAGGATTTCGTCTACAGCTGGCAGCGTCTGGTCGACCCGAAAACCACGTCTCCGTTTGCCTGGTTTGCGGCGCTGGCGGGAATCAACAACGCCCAGGCCATTATTGATGGTAAAGCGGCGCCTGACACCCTGGGCGTGACGGCGGTGGATGCCAGGACGTTACGCGTCCAGCTGGACAAACCGCTACCGTGGTTTAGCAACCTGACGGCAAACTTTGCCTTCTATCCGGTGCAAAAAGCGAACGTTGAAAGCGGTAAAGAGTGGACGCGTCCGGGCGCCCTGGTGGGCAATGGCGCATACGTCCTGAACGACCGCGTGGTGAATGAAAAACTGGTTGTCGTGCCGAATACGCACTACTGGGACAATGCGAAGACTGTCCTGCAAAAGGTGACTTTCATTCCGATTAATCAGGAATCATCCGCCACTAAGCGCTATCTGGCGGGGGATATTGATATTACCGAATCGTTCCCGAAAAACATGTATCAGAAGCTCCTGAAGGACATTCCGGGACAGGTGTATACGCCGCCTCAGCTCGGAACCTATTACTATGCGTTTAACACGCAAAAGGGCCCGACGGCCGATGCCCGGGTGCGTCTTGCGCTGAGCATGACTATCGATCGCCGCATTATGGCGGAAAAGGTATTAGGTACTGGCGAGAAGCCGGCCTGGCATTTCACCCCTGACGTGACGGCGGGTTTCACCCCTGAGCCTTCACCGTTCGAGCAGATGTCCCAGCAGGAGCTGAATGCGCAGGCGAAAACCTTGCTCCAGGCCGCAGGCTACGGTCCTCAGCGTCCGCTGAAGTTGACCCTGCTGTACAACACCTCGGAAAACCACCAGAAAATCGCCATTGCGGTGGCGTCCATGTGGAAGAAAAATCTCGGTGTGGATGTCAAACTGCAAAACCAGGAGTGGAAAACCTATATCGATAGCCGTAATACCGGCAATTTTGATGTGATCCGCGCGTCATGGGTAGGCGATTACAACGAGCCGTCGACCTTCCTGTCTCTGCTGACCTCAACCCACAGCGGCAATATCTCGCGTTTCAATGAACCGGCCTACGATAAAATTATCCACCAGGCAACGCTGGAAACCACGGCGAAAGCGCGTAATACGGACTACAACATGGCGGAGAAAATCCTCATGGAGAAAGCCCCCATCGCGCCAATTTACCAGTACACCAATGGTCGCCTGATTAAGCCATGGGTGAAAGGTTACCCCATCGAAAACCCGGAAGACGTGGCGTATAGCCGGACCATGTATATTGAGAAGCACTGACGCTTAATGAGAACTGGCGCATTCGCGCGCCAGTTCTGCAGTACGCGGTATCGCTTCATCAGCACTGCGTGGCCTGATGCCGGGTCTCTGTTATTCTAACAATGCACTAAACTTCGCCAGCCACTGCGGATGCGCGGGCCAGGCGGGAGCCGTCACCAGGTTGCCGTCTACATGGGCCTGATCGATGCCGATAGTGGCGTAGTGTCCACCCGCGAGGCGTACCTCAGGCGCACAGGCCGGATAGGCGCTACAGGTTCGTCCTTTCAGGATGCCCGCGGCAGCGAGCAGCTGCGGGCCGTGGCACACTGCGGCAATCGGCTTACGCGCGGCGTCAAATGCCTGCACCAGCTTTAACACGTCCTCATTTAGCCGCAGATACTCGGGCGCTCTCCCGCCGGGGATCAGCAGCGCGTCGTAATCCTGCTCTTTTACGGCGGAAAAATCGGCGTTGAGGGTAAACCGGTGACCCGGTTTTTCGCTATAGGTCTGGGCGCCGTCAAAGTCATGGATTGCCGTCATGATGTAGTCGCCCTTCGGTTTGTCGGGGCAGACCGCATCCACCTGATGGCCAATCATCTGCAAAGCCTGAAAAGGCACCATGGTTTCGTAATCTTCGGCGTAATCGCCAACCAGCATCAGGATCTTCTTGCTCATCATTCCTCACCTTTCTTAATAAAGATGATTAAGATATAGCCTGGCATGGCTGAATTGCCGGAAATAAAAAAGCCCGTCAGAGCACGGGCAACATAAGCAAATGAATAAGTGATGCGTTATCAACATTGTTGGAGGATAACGACGCGTATTTTACGCGGCAGTAAGGGAAGCAGATACCCGACATATTCGGTAGGTGAAACAAGCGATTAAACGTGCGTTACGGTACGTCGAAGGTTGGGTAAAGGCTATTTTCAAGAAATTCGACGAGATACCAGATCTCTCCGCTAAAAATAAACCATAAGCCAAATATAATAAGGAGTAGAATAATTAAGGTGAGTATTATTTCGGTTTTTCCCATTGCAGCTTTAACCCACCTGAAGCTAATTGATTCGAGGTGGGCATTGTAGCGGGGCTTTCCTGGATACTCCAGTTTCATGCAGCAAGGACTTTATTGCGTCCATTATTTTTAGCGCGATATAGCGCATCGTCCACGCGCTTAAACAGCTCGTCAATACTCTCCCCCTGATCGTGCCGCGCCACGCCAATGCTGACGGTAAAGCGCGGTAAGCCCGGGATCGTAATACGGGCAACGGCTGCACGGACTGACTCGGCAATCTGCATCGCGGTGTCGAGAGAGGTACGCGGCAGCAGGATAACGAACTCTTCGCCCCCCCAGCGGAACACCATATCACCCTCCCGACTACAGGCTTCCAGCGTCCGGGAAAGGGCGATAAGCACCTCATCGCCTTTCAGATGACCGAACAGATCGTTAATGTTTTTGAAATGGTCGGTATCCACCAGCAGCAGGCTAAATTGCTGCTGCGCAGGTAGTTTATTCAGGTTGCTTTGATCGGTAATCGCGTAGAACTGCCGCCGGTTGAGTAGCCCGGTCATGGAGTCACGTGATGCCGCATGTTCCAGCTCCTGCTCCAGCCTTTTTTGCTCGGTGATGTCGTGGATGATGCACAGCATCAGCTTGTCACCGTAGATCTCAATGGGCCCTGCATACGTCTGAACATGACGGGTGGAACCATCGGCAAGGCGGTGAACAAAATTGAGCGGCTTATGTCCGCCGGGCAGCGCGGCAATCGCAGTCATAATGGGCATCACATCACGCCCCAGGGTGTTGATTTCCCAGGTATGCTTACTGCACATGTCATCGTGTGAATAGCCATAAAAATTGAGCGCGGCCAGATTCGCATCGACGATTTGACCATCGCGGGCAGGATCGATTAGCAGCATCGGGGCGCTGTTGGTCAGAAAAAAGCGCGCATAAAAACCCTGTTTTTTCCGCCGGTAGGTGGCGGAACGGCTGGCCTTCAATCCTGAGAGTATTTGTTGGGAGACGCCCTCGAAAACAATGACATCTCCCCAAGGGGCGTAGTGGGCAAGCGAGAGCCGACAGCTTAATGGCGTATCCTGTCCATCCCGGCTCGTTGTCCAGATTTCGACGATCTCCTGCTCCGTTTTCAGTTCAGATACATACATCGACAGGACAGTTTGCGCACTGGCAGAGTAGATCCCTTTGCGCAGGTCATCGAGCGTTTTATCCCCCATGACCTGCGCTGCGGCCACATTCGCAAAAATGATCTGTTCCGACACGGGTGAAATGAGCCACACGGGGGTTTTAATTACATTCAACGCATCAAAACAAGGTTGCGACATAGGCGTTTCCTGTTCATTGGCACACTGTGGCCGACAGTCATGAAAGAATTGACTCGCGTGTACTCCTTTGAAACATACTCTACAAAATCCCGTCAGGCATGATTTTTTTGTGAAATAAATGCGGGGTCCGTTTGAATTTTATTAATGGGTATAATTTGCCTGTCGGAGTTTATCTGCAGCAGCAGCCACGGCACCTGTTCAGCAGGTAAGGGGCGGGAAAAAAGGTAGCCCTGCAGGTAATCGCAGCCGAGACGGGTGAGGACCGCCTGCTGTTCTTCCGTTTCGATCCCTTCTGCCACCACGTTCATCTCCATGGTCCGGGCGATACTGATAATGGTCTCAACCAGCTTGTAGCTTTTTTCATTTTCCAGCATTGAGGTTACAAAACTTCTGTCGATCTTGAGTTCTTTAGCCGGAAGCACGCTAAGCATAAGCAGGTTGGAATAGCCCGTACCAAAATCATCAATCGAGACGACGATCCCCGCTTGATTAAACGCATTGAGCAACTCAATGCTGCGGTCGAGATTTTTAAGCGCGGTGCTCTCCGTTACCTCAAGGATCAGCCGCGACGGAGACAGGTTATATTTTTCCAGCATCGACGAGATGATATGGAAAATGTCCGGCTGTTCGAACTGGACGGGGGATAGGTTGAGCGACAGCGTCCACTGGCTGAACCCTTGCTCAGTCCAGAAATGAAGCTGACGGCATGCCGCTTCAATGGCCCAGTTACCTACCGGAATAATTAAGCCCGTTTGTTCCAGCGAGGGGATAAACAGATTAGGCAAGACAACCCCTTGCTCAGGATGTCGCCAGCGCAGAAGGGCTTCAAAACCATGAATCGTTTTCTCTTCCGCATGCCAGGTTGGCTGGTACCACAGTTCAAACTGATCGCGTTCAAGCGCCTGAGAGAGCTCCTGCAGGAAACCGGGTTTCGCCGGGATCGCCGTTGACATCTCGGCCCGGTAAATCGCCCAGCCGTTGCGCCCATCTTCTTTAACATGATGCAGGGCTGCATCCGCCTTGAGCTTCAGCTCGTGCAGCGTTTCGCCATCCTGGGGATAGAGGCTGACGCCCGCGCTAATCGTCGTACTCAACGTATGTCCGCAGATAGACAGGGGGCGTCGGACATCACCCAGCAACGAGGTGAGCAGGGCGTTGAGCTTGTCGTCATCACATTCAGGCACCAGCAGGATAAAGGCGTCTCCTCCCAGCCTTGCCAGGGTCATCTCACGCGTGAGTCGGGCCGTGATGCGCTGCGCGACGGTGATCAATAGCTCATCACCGACGCTGTGACCCCAGGTGTCGTTAACGCGCTTGAAGTGATCGACATTCAGGAAAATAACGGCAAATGGCTTCTTGCTCAGCAGCGCGCTGCGCAGACAATCCTGCATGCGGAGATCCATCTGGTGGCGGTTTGCGAGCCCGGTGAGCGCGTCAAAACGCGCCTGTAGCTCAAGCTGGCGGTTGAGCTGCTGCAGATTATCCGTCAGCCGGCTGGTGCGCCGGTGGGAATCGATAAGTGAAATGATCAACATCAGGCCAAGCAGGCAGAGCGTGGTGACAGAAACCCAGATGGATAACCCCAGCTCGCCAATCCCTCCGGGGAGTGTGTGCGCCATTTCCTGAAACTGCGCGGCGCTCATGCCGGTATAGTGCATCGCGCAAATCGCGGCGCCCATGACGAAGGCCGCGAGAATGCGATCGATAAAGACGCCTTTGTGTTTATCGCGCAGACGGAAAGCCAGCCACAGCGCGGTACCGGAGGCAACAACGGCAATAACCACGGATACCGCCACAATGCGGCGATCCCAGATGATGCTGCCATCCAGCATCAGGGCCGCCATACCGATGTAGTGCATAGACACTACGCCAGCGCTCAGGATTGCCGTGGCGAGGATCAGTCGAAAGGGAGAACGTTTTTTGCCCGTGACGGCAATATTAAGGGCCGTGGCAGAAGCAACCACCGCGACGCCCAGTGACGCAAGGGTTAACCAGAGGTCGTAGCTCATCATCATGGGCATTTGCATCGACAGCATGCCGATAAAGTGCATTGACCAAATGCCAATGCCCAGCGTAACCCCACCGGCAATGCGCCAGAACAGGGCAGCCTTGCGGCTGGAAAGGGGGATCTTTCCGGCGCTGTCCAGCGCCACAAAGGAGGCGATAAACGCCACCAGATAAGAGATAGCGATTAACACAGGGTCCCACGATATATTGAGCATTATGCAATCCCACGCCTGAGAGGGTCACCGATTTCGCCTGCCGGGTACATCTTTATTGGGCAACGAACATGCGCATTCAAACCATATTAGTTATTTATCGTGAACAATGACCAGTCATATTAAAACTCTAAAACTTATTAAGAATATAAAATATATTCTATTTGTTAATGTATTAAGCATTGCTAAACAAAAACGAATAACAGTAGCAAAGCTCCTTAAATATGAGGGCGATCGTATCGTCTCACCGCGGGCGATACTATCGCTTAAGATAGCGGGAGACCAGTATCACAGCATCCTGCGTAGAACATTTTTACTAATACGCTCTTTTTATCTGACTTAAGACAAATCTCAGGATGCTAACGGCGAAACCAAAAACAAGCGTCGTTTGCGATGAAAAACCTCTGAGCCAATGCTATAAGTCTTAATGCCGACCAAAATATAAAACGTGGGTATTATCATGCTAAAAAATATTAGTGTCAGGACCTTTATTATCGGGTTCCTTTTCTCTCTTTTTTTGGTGAACGCAGGTGTCGTTGTTCTATTTTCCAGCAATCCTTCTCTCTTTATTTCGCTTAATGTCATCAACTTCGTTGGGCTATTTTTGCTCTGGGTCTATATGACGAAGTATCTTGTGACGCCGATCAATACGGTGAAGAAAAGTATTGAAGAGGTGACAGCAGGAAACCTTGGCGTCTCTATCCCTGAGTTTGGCAATAACTGTGCGGGCCGACTCATCCCGGGGATCAATAGTCTTTCCGGCAACATTGCAACGCTGGTGCGCGAGATCAGGGCGTCATCGCAAACCGCCATGACCTTATCGGATCAGCTCTCGACACGGAGCGCTCAGCTTTCGGTGAAAACCGAACAGCAGTCTGCGTCTTTAGTGCAAACCGCAGCCAGCATGGAGCAAATGGCCGCGAGCACCAAAAACAATGCCGATAACACCCGCCTGGCGAGCGAGCAGGCCACTGTGGCGACGTTACAGGCGCGCAAGGGCGGCGAGCTCATGGGGCAAGTCGCCAGCAATATGCAATCTATTACCGAATGCGCACAGCAGATGACGGAGATTATTTCGATGATTGACGGCATTGCGTTCCAGACGAATATCCTGGCGCTCAACGCGGCCGTTGAGGCGGCGAGGGCGGGCGATCATGGAAAAGGGTTTTCTGTCGTTGCCGAAGAGGTAAGACACCTGGCGCACCGCAGCGCAGAGGCCGCGAAGAATATCAAAACGCTGATTGACGTCACCAGCAGTAACGTCACCCAGGGGGCCAGCGTTGTGTCACAGGCAGAGAAAAATATGCATGAAATTGTCACCGGCTCTGGGAATGTCAGCCGGTTGATGGACGACATTTCCGCATCGACGTCAGAGCAGGAGAAAGGAATCTCTCAGATTACGCTGGCGCTATCGGAGCTGGAGCGGGTCACGCAAAGTAACGTGGCAATGGCAGAAGAACTCAACGGTTCCTCTGATGTACTGCGCAATCAGGTGATTGAGCTACAGGCCCGAACGCGTAATTTCAGGCTCGACCCGGGCTCTTCTTCCTCATCATCTGGCGGCTCGCCATCCTTCCTTCAGCGGCCGGAGCACTCAATGTGACATAATCTCAAAGCCTGGCATGCCAGGCTTTTTTACGCCTCTGGCCAATTCCTGAGCGATATCAGCGCGATGGGATACATAGTTGTTGCTTAACCCTTGATGACAGCTAGACTGACACCGAAAGAGCTAAAAAAGGTGGAGGCGCGGTGGAAAGCATTAAAGGATCTGAACTTAACGTTCCAGACGCAGTTTTTGCGTGGGTGCTGGACGGTCGCGGCGGTGCGCGACCGCTGGAAGATAATGATGTGATCGACAGTGCGCATCCCTGCTGGCTACATCTGAACTACACCCATAGGGACAGCGCTGACTGGCTGGCCTCGACTCCGCTTCTGCCTAACAACGTGCGCGATGCGCTGGCGGGTGAAAGCCTGCGGCCCCGCGTGAGCCGAATGGGGGACGGGACGCTGATCACCCTGCGCTGTATTAACGGCAGCACGGATGAACGTCCGGATCAGCTGGTTGCGATGCGTGTTTACATGGACGATGGGCTGATTGTCTCCACCCGGCAGCGTAAAGTTCTGGCGCTGGATGACATCGTCAACGATCTGAAAGAGGGCACCGGGCCGGTCGACTGCGGCAGCTGGCTGGTGGACGTCTGTGACGCCCTTACCGATCATGCGAGCGAGTTTATCGAAGAGCTTCACGACAAAATCATCGACCTGGAAGATAACCTGCTCGATCAGCAGATCCCGCCGCGCGGTTTTCTGGCCCTGTTGCGTAAGCAGTTGATTGTGATGCGCCGCTATATGACGCCGCAGCGCGACGTGTACGCGCGTCTTGCCAGCGAAAGGCTCAGCTGGATGAATGACGATCAGCGACGCAGAATGCAGGATATTGCCGACAGGCTGGGGCGCGGGCTGGACGAGATTGATTCCTGTATTGCCAGAACGGCGGTGATGGCGGACGAAATCGCGCAGGTGATGCAGGAGTCGCTGGCGAGAAGAACCTATACGATGTCCCTGATGGCGATGGTCTTTTTACCCAGCACGTTTCTTACCGGGCTGTTTGGCGTGAACCTGGGGGGAATTCCGGGGGGCGCTTATCGCTACGGCTTTACCGCGTTTTGCGTCATGTTAGTTGTTTTGATTGGTGGTGTTGCATGGTGGTTGCATCGTAGTAAATGGCTGTAAATTTACGCTTTTTTGTTCTTTTACCGGGATCAAAACGCTCTTTTAATTGAGCGAAGTCAATAAACATCTACCCCGTAAGGTGCAATATTACTCCCGCAGGTGAATGCAACGTCAAGCGATGGGCGTTGCGCTCCATATTGTCTTACTTCCTTTTTTTGAATTACTGCATAGCACAATTGATTCGTACGACGCCGACTTTATAGTCGGCTTTTTTTTGCCTCCTGATTATCAGCGTCTACCCTAAAAGGGACGACAGCAAATTCTGGAGGGAATGATGAGCATCCTGAACGCTCTGCTACTGCAACAATCGCGTCAATCCGATCCTATCCCCAGCGATCCGGTGCCAATGCCCGATCCCATCCCGCGCCCGCAGCCGATGCCCGACCCGCCGCCAGATGAAGAACCGATTAAATTGTCGCATCGGACCGCGAGATCTGCGAGGATACGCGCCATCTGACCGCAAAGATGACCACGAGAGACTACTGTGACCGCTTTTTCTACCCTGAATGTTCTGCCCGCCGCCCAACTCGATAACCTCAACGAGTTGGGATACCTCACGATGACGCCTGTTCAGGCGGCCGCGTTGCCCGCCATCCTCGAGGGCCGTGACGTGCGCGTGCAGGCGAAAACGGGCAGCGGGAAAACGGCGGCATTTGGCCTTGGCCTGTTGCAGCACATCGATGCGGCGCTTTTTCAGACCCAGTCTCTGGTGCTGTGCCCGACCCGCGAACTGGCAGACCAGGTTGCGGGTGAACTGCGTCGCCTGGCGCGTTTCCTGCCCAACACCAAGATTTTAACCCTCTGTGGCGGACAGCCGTTCGGCGCGCAGCGTGATTCACTCCAGCATGCGCCGCACATTATTGTCGCCACGCCCGGACGCCTGCTGGATCACCTGCAAAAAGGCACCGTCTCGCTGGATGCGTTACAAACGCTGGTGATGGATGAGGCAGATCGCATGCTGGATATGGGCTTCAGCGATGCGATCGACGAGGTGATCCGTTTCGCACCGGACGATCGCCAGACGCTGCTGTTCTCTGCGACCTGGCCTGACGCTATCGCCGCCATCAGCGGGCGCGTGCAGAAAAATCCACTCACCATTGAAATCGACAGCGTAGATGCGCTGCCCGCCATCGAGCAGCAGTTTTTTGAAACCTCGCAGCAGGGGAAAATTCCGCTCCTGCAGAAATTGCTGAGCCAGCATCAGCCTGCGTCCTGCGTGGTGTTCTGTAATACCAAAAAAGACTGTCAGTCGGTCTGTGATACTCTCAATGCCGCCGGGCAGAGCGCATTGTCGCTGCATGGCGATCTGGAACAGCGCGATCGCGATCAGACGCTGGTTCGTTTCGCTAACGGCAGCGCCCGTGTTCTTGTCGCAACCGACGTTGCTGCGCGCGGTCTGGACATTAAATCCCTTGAGCTGGTGGTGAACTTTGAGCTGGCGTGGGATCCTGAAGTGCACGTGCACCGTATTGGCCGTACCGCACGTGCAGGGAACAGCGGTCTGGCGATCAGCCTCTGCGCGCCGGAAGAGGCGCAGCGCGCCAACATTCTCTCTGAGATGCTGCAGATTAAGCTGAACTGGATGAACGCCCCTGCTGGCGTCAGCCTGGTGCCGCTGGAAGCCGAAATGGCGACGCTGTGCATTGATGGCGGTAAAAAAGCCAAGATGCGCCCAGGGGACGTATTAGGCGCGCTGACCGGGGATGTGGGTCTGGACGGGGCGGATATCGGTAAGATTGCGGTCCATCCGGCGCATGTCTACGTAGCGGTTCGCCAGGCGGTGGCCCATAAGGCATGGAAGCAGCTGCAAAACGGGAAAATTAAGGGTAAAACCTGTCGCGTACGCCTGCTGAAATAAAGAGTTGAGCGTCTCAGAAGATGTTTCTGAGACGCTAATCGCTTACTTCACTTCAAGCACGTTCAGACGCAACTCTTCAAACTGACTATCATCTTCTTCCGGCTGCCAGCCGGCAGGCTGCATGGGAATATCTTCCCGGTCAAACGCCAGATCGCCGCCATTCACCACGTCTGAGTCATGGTTGATGCCTTTGAAGTCGAACAGTTCAACATCCGCAAGATGGGAAGGGACAACGTTCTGCATCGCGCTGAACATGGTTTCGATACGACCCGGATAACGCTTATCCCAGTCGCGCAGCATGTCGCCAATCACCTGACGCTGCAGGTTCGGCTGAGAGCCGCAAAGGTTACATGGAATGATCGGGAATCCTTTAGCCTGAGAAAAACGCTCAATGTCTTTTTCACGACAGTAGGCCAGAGGGCGGATCACAATGTGTTTGCCGTCATCGCTCATCAGCTTAGGCGGCATGCCTTTCATCTTGCCGCCGTAGAACATGTTGAGGAACAGCGTTTGCAGGATATCGTCGCGGTGATGACCCAGCGCAATTTTGGTCGCGCCCAGCTCCGTCGCGGTACGATACAGAATGCCGCGGCGCAGGCGAGAGCAAAGTGAGCAGGTGGTTTTCCCTTCCGGGATTTTCTCTTTCACAATGCCGTAGGTATTTTCTTCGACGATTTTGTACTCAACGCCCAGCTTCTCGAGGTATTCCGGCAGAATATGCTCCGGGAAACCCGGCTGTTTCTGGTCAAGGTTGACCGCCACCAGCGAAAATTTCACCGGTGCACTTTGCTGAAGATTGCGCAGGATCTCCAGCATGGTATAGCTGTCTTTACCCCCTGACAGGCAAACCATGATGCGATCGCCTTCTTCAATCATGTTGAAGTCTGCAATGGCTTCGCCTACGTTACGGCGCAGTCGCTTTTGCAGTTTGTTCAGGTTGTATTGCTCTTTTTTGTTAATCTCTTGATTCTCTTGCATTGAGTACTACCTTCGGAGCCAGCAGGGGCAAACATTGTATGCCGCGTATGGTACGGATTCCGGCGGCGAATACCAGCACGTTTTGCAGCGGGGGTAGAATCTGGAACTGATACTCGATAAAGCGTAGTAGGCTTTCTGTTCGCCATTGCACATCCGGGGCATGAAAACAACTCACAGGCTCTGATGCTCTCATGCGTGCCAAAGCGGGGGTAACTAACATTGTGCTATGTTGTTTTATCGGGACGAGTTCAACGAAGGTATTATCTTCACGTAAGAGGAATTTAAGATGAATAGAGCGGCATTACGATACGGAATGCGTAGTGTATGAGTTTAATATAGGTAAGCCTGCTTAGGAAGCAGATACACCTCTGCCACAGTTATCTCAGCTTACAGCACCTCTACCAATTCAAATTCTTCTGCGATCAGTTCCATCTCTTCAGAAAAATGACCTTCGCGAAAGAAAAACCGCTGATGCTCTTTCTGCCAGTATTCAAGGCTCAAATCACCTTCACCCTCTTTGCGAGCGAATTCCTCAGTAACATCGCAAAAACGCACCAGTCGCATTGAAACCAGTCGGATCACACAGACCGGGATATTCTGGCCATCAAGAATTATACTGTAGCCGCCTATCCCTGGAGTAGACATGTCCTGCGAGAAAGACGCAAAAGATCCGCATGAGGCCGTTTTAATCCCTTGTTTAATCAATTGCGCAAGCTCGCTTGCCAGTTCCGGACTGTCACCCATTTGGCAGGCATCTGCGCCGGGATACCTCACTTTAATTTCCTCTACCGCAGACATCAAAACCCCTTCTTGTACGTCGATGAAAAAAACGTTATACCGGATTTAATCTGAACTGTCCCGACATGAATAGTGATGCTTTTCCTAGAAGGCTATGGGCCGCTCGGTGACAGCATCGTTATGTCCGAACCAAATCACTACTGGGTGGGGCATTCATTCGCATTAGAAGGCCACATTCGCAGAGGGACGGAATAATGACTGATTCACTACATGATAAACCTGCTGCGTTGTCATTAAATATTGGCAATAAGATAAGACGCCTGCGGCAGTCTCGGGGGTTTTCTTTAAACGATCTGTCTCAATTGTCAGGGGTTTCAAAGGGGGCATTATCCAAACTGGAGTCAGGGGCCTCGATCCCCCGCGTTGATACGCTGGCAGCTATCGCCACCGCTTTACGCTTACCGGTTGGCGATTTGCTGAGTGGCAGCAGCAGGATGTACCCTTGTTTTGAAAAATATCATTCTTCGCAAGACGAGTATTTGCAAATGATGAAATTCCGCATCGGCCCCGGAAATACCTCTGAAATTTGGTTGCTACAAATGGATCCGCGGGTAACCATTCACAGTGCCGGACATTCAGACGGGGCACATGAACATATTCTTGTTCACAGCGGGATCTTGCTATTGCGCTTTAGCCAGCGTGAGGTAATCAGATTAGAACCTGGGGATTTTTATGCCTTCTCCGCTGAGGTTGCACATGCATACATCTCAACGGAAACGGCGATTAGTGCAACGGTGGTGATGTCTCACCTCGAGCCAGGCTAACTCCGCCACGCCATTCTCTTGTAAGGAAACGCAAGATAAAATGCATGAGTTCCGAGAATTTGTTCACTTAAAGAAACAAAAGCGATGTTCTGAAACGAGGTGGAGAATTTTTTAAAATATAAAAACAATTGAATTCAATACATTGATTGCACGTAGATAAATTTCTGTTTACGTAACCAGGAAACCCGTTGTCCTGCGCGCGCGCTGACGGTATTGTTATTTCTAACAGCCTCATCGCTACGTCAAGCTCTATTTTTTCCAGGCATTCGAACGGGGAGTGGGCCATCAAACGACTGATTATTCTATAGTCCACCGGAGTCTCTTCCTTGGTTCTGAATATCGTACTAAAGAATCAGCGACATGCAGTCTGTTATAGGCGCTTTTTTATGACAAAACATACCCACTCAGACTAAACATATAAGATGGAGATGAAGAATGCGTAAAGTTAATTTGAAAGAAAGTTTTAATCTTTTCAGCGAACATTGGAGTCCAAAAATTGTCGGTGATATTAATAACGTGTATGTCAAACTGGCTAAATTCTCCGGAAAGTTTGACTGGCATCATCATGAACATGAGGACGAGCTCTTTCTGGTTGTCAGCGGTCGTTTGCGAATGGGATTAAGAACGGGTGATATCATTATTGATGAAGGTGAGTTTATTATTGTACCGAAAGGCGTTGAGCATTGTCCGGAAGCATTAACAGAAGAGTGCTGCCTCGTTTTATTGGAACCAAAATCGACTCTGAATACGGGCAATATCGTTAATGAACGAACCGTATATGAGCTGGATAATCTTTAATCGTGGGTCCTGACGTCATTCAGTGAACAACCAATCGATATGATTCTTCTCCTCGCGCATTTTGGAAGAGGCAGTTCTATTTGGACCTTCTATTATGCTGCCTCGATGAGCCCCGGCCCCTGATTCTTCACATTACCCACGGCGCGCGTCACAGCGTTCCAGATAAGTTAGGGGCAAAAATTGTTTGCCGCGTATGGAACGGATCCGGGCGGCGAATACCAGCACGTTTTGCAGCGGGGTTGTATCTAGCGTTGTAACGCTGTCAGCGTGCGATGAGGTCACAGATTGTCAGGGTTGTTAGACGTGCTGATCCAAACTTTAATCAAACTCAACGTTATCAATCCCATCACAACGGCAACAGTGGTTACTACAATATAAGATGTCATAAAATAATCTTTTCTGGTAAGTGTCTTCATATGACCCATTTCTTTTTCATTAGTTCCTGCAAGGAGCAAAATTTTAATGAAAAGAAGTGTCGAGTTTTGGTCTGAGTTGTGTAAATAAAAGCGAGGCAGGGTATGATTACAGGTTTAAAAAAACGCCTGCATTTAGCAGGCTTTAATAGCAAGACGTTTTTATTATTTTAATTCAAAAGATAAAGCCTAAAGATGTTCGCTAAAAATATTGGCGATTTTTACTGAGGTTTTATCTTTCCTTTTGCGAAGTGGCTGAGATTTTGCCGGAAAGGCATATCACAAATGGTTTTTTGCGGCATCAAGGATCTTCTGAGAGGTGAGTTCTCTATCAGAGGCAACGTAGACAAAGCTGCGATCGCCGGTTAAAGATGGGAAACCAGCGGACATAATCTGAAGGTATATTTCTTCTCCATCCGGATACTCTTGCCTAACGGACGTAACGCCTGGTTGCACCGTGACAACTTTACCAGGTTTTCCATTGAAAAAAACGATGACATTCTTCATAAACACACCCTGTGTTTTTAGGAATAATCGAAAACTAAAGCAAGCATTTTTTAGCTTTAACGTGTATTGTGGCAATCCGTAAAATCAGGAGATGCCTATGTCTGGACGTAAAAATACACAATCCCATCGAAATCATTTAGTCAAATGTTCATGCCCAAATTGCTCTAAAGATTCAGAGCATAGTTTTAATCGCGTGCAAAAGGGCGCTCAACTTGTCTGCCCGTACTGCCACGCTTTGTTTAAATCTATTCAACGATTCTAAACCAAAGTAGTTGACAAAATGAGTTAGCTTTGAGTTTTAGACCATTCATGCAGCAGTTCTGCACTTCATCACATGGGTTAGCGTACTCGTTAAGAAAATATGCTGACTGTTGATATCAATAACAGTCATACAATCCAGGGCCCGTATACTCAGGAAACCTTATTGGTAATCACGGGCCATTGATAATATTATCTGTCCAGAAGAATGACATTTGCAGCAGCAGGGCCTTTATCGCCGCTTAGAATCGCAAATTCGACTTTCTGACCTTCAAATAGCGTATTAAAGCTTTCTCCCTGTAGGGCAGAGAAATGAACAGAAACATCTTTACTGCCATCAAGCGGGGAGATAAAACCAAAGCCTTTATCTTCATTAAACCACTTAACCAGACCTTGAATTCTTGAAGACATAAATACTCCTTTTAAAGACTCTTTAAATGATAAAAAATGACAAAACGTATGGACTCAAAAGGAGGGGATATCAGCGATAGCGCCTGGTTATGAGGACTGCCTGGTAAAATAGTGTATTCGGTATTGCATCGAACTAACTAAATCATTAAGGCACGGACTGAGTCGATAAGCAAACGTTATTTTAGCCATCCAGGCGGCTGCCTGGGCGCGTTCCAGTCACAATGAATCTGGTGTCAATTCTCGATAAAAAGTCGTCGGCTCTATGTTCGCCTTTGCGAATCCGGGGTCGGAAAAAGAGCTGCGCATTGACCTTGTGAATATATTTTGATTAGGCTATGTATGTTCAGCACCACGCTTTATCTAAAAATTTTATCCCATTGGAAGGGTTTTACGTGTTCAAGCTTAATTCATCTCTACTGGCCTTTTCCCTCCTGTCAGGCTGTAGCTCAGATCTGGTTCTCAGTCCACCTCAACAACCCGAATACAAGGCTATGCCAGAAATAACCCAGTCTGTGACGCCATCACAGCAGCGTGCAATCATGGCTGGCGAGAGGCCTGACTGGTCAGAAAGAACGCCAGTCAACGCCACAAAGCGCTATTAATAAAAACGTATCAGCAGGGCTGCCATTCGGTGGCCTTGTCGTTTCCTCTCGATTATGTCGTTTAATGTGCCATGGGCGCGGACCCAATATTCGGTTCTGAGCGAAAATTTTCGACGCCTGACATGGTAATTATTAGGTTATCTACCATGATTAAGACGATGACAATTCAATCACTTCAGCATCGTTGAACCGGTTACTTCACGCTAATTGAGAACTCTAAATGCGCCATGCATCTATCCCCGTAGCTGCAGCCGCGGCAATATTTTTGCTGGGCGTTTTTATCATCAATTTACAGGTTTGGTATTCTGCACGCGCTGACAGCCTTGCAGGGGCGCACTATGTCGTGCGCAACATGAATGTCATTCTTAAAGAAGCCCGTCATGCAACTCAGATGGCGGGGCAACTTGCTGAGAATGAGTGTGATGCGGAAGGACAATATCGGCTAGGCACCGAGGCTGCATTACAGCCTCATCTCAGAACGATCGTTATTCTGAAAAATGATGCGGTCTGGTGCTCCTCTTTACCAGGAAACCGCGTGTTGTTGGTCAACAGTTCAATACTGCCAGAATCATCATTGCTGCTCGTCCCTGCGGGAAGTACCGTCAACGGCCTGCCTGTGCTCCTGTACCAGACCAATCACGCCGGAAGTCGAATCATCGTAAGCATCAGCGATAGCCATATCCGGGATGCACTGGATATGCCATTAAACGGCGTTGAATATTCACTTCGGGTAGGCAATACCCTTTTGGGCCTGTCAGGCGATGTGGCGACCGCAGGCCATTCGAAGAAAGAGGTATTGACGGTAAAAGCCCCTAATTATCCTTTCGAGATACAGTTTAACTCTCCAGTCCTTTTCAGCCTGATGAGATTGTTCAATCGAGCCGGCGGCGTGGTGCTATTCCTGCTGATAATATCCTCTCTTTCTGCTTATATACTTCAGCGATATCTCTCTAAAGATGTTTCACCAAAAGAATCACTGCGCACCGCCATTTACAGAAATGAAATAACCCCGTATTACCAACCGGTTGTTAGCGGCAGGGAGGGAACCTTGCGGGGTGTGGAAGTGCTGGCCAGATGGAAGCATCCGCAATCCGGGTTTATCTCTCCCGCTTCATTTATTCCCCTCGCGGAGAAATCTGGCTTAATTATTCCTTTAACCCAGAGCTTAATGCGTCAGGTTGCTGCGCATATGAATTCAATTTCAACCTTGTTGCCGGAAGGGTTTCATGTAGGGATTAACTTCAGCGCTTCTCATATCGTTTCGTCCACCTTTGTAGAAGAGTGTCTCCACTACAAACACAGTTTTATTCGACAGGATCTTAACCTTGTCATTGAGGTAACCGAGCGCGAACCACTCCACATCGATGAACATCTCGTCAGGACGCTGAATGAACTGCATAACAACGGTTTTGCCATTGCCCTGGATGATTTTGGCACGGGATATTCCGGTCTATCTTACCTGCAAGAACTGCATATTGATTACATTAAAATCGACCAAAGTTTTGTTGCCAGGGTTAATGCCAATGAGGACTCAACTCTGATCCTGGATTCGGTTCTGGAACTGGCAAAAAAACTGTCAATTAGTATCGTGGCAGAAGGGGTTGAAACACAAGATCAACTTGATTACCTGATCCGCAATAACATCCGTTTTTTACAGGGGTTCTTCTTCTACAAACCTCTTCCTTTCAAGGAACTGGTCAAAGTCCTCTTGTCGAAGCCTAAAGTTAAAGTGAGGGTGGAATGAGGTTTATCCAGCTATCAGCGTTTCTCCCGAAACAGGACTAAGATAGCGTATAATGCGTCTTCCAAAACCGCTCAACAACCCAGTGACGCATTCAATGACCCTCAATCGCTTTTGTTACTTGCTCCTGATATTCGCTGCGCTCGGCAGCCTTTTATCGTCGAATCCTTTGGTCGTGTGGTTTCTGCTGATCAATGTGCTGACAATGGTCATATATGGTGCCGATAAAATGGCGGCGCGGAAGGGGATGCGAAGAGTTCCGGAAGCGACGTTGCTGGTGTTTGGCGTGACCGGAGGCTGGCCTGGCGCCATTGCGGGGCAACAGCTCTTTCGCCATAAAACCCAAAAGCAGCCTTTCAAGACCTATTTTTTCATCAGCATTGTCGTCAGCATCGCCATGATGGCGGCGGTTTACCATTTATCGGCTTATTCTCCTTTATATTAATCCCTCGGTTACTGCCAATAGTAGTAGGACTATTCTTAAGTGGTTGCTGTTTTTTGCACAATCTGAATAATACGTGCAACGACACGGACGACAACATCCCATGAAAATAAAATCTATTCTACTGGCAGCGCTGGCGGTCTTTTCTGTGCCTTCCTGGTCTGCTTTTCAGGAACGGGAATATAATACCTGGTATATTAAAAATGCGGTTCTTTATGATATGACACAGACCTCGCAAGGTTTCCCTGTCATGGTGAGTGTCTCCCAGCCAGGGAGGAAATCCGCTAATTTGCTGGTGTCCTATATTACTGAAGGCCGCTGTGGTGAGAATAACCTGCCGCTTAATGTGAACGGTAAAGTGCTGCCCGCAAAATATTATTGCGTTCAGGTAGGACAGAACAGAATTGAACATTTTTCAGTGGTGGATGCGGAAAGCGTCAATGGCATGGTGACGCATTTAAAATCTGATTTCACTATTCTGTTGCAAAACGACATCAAGATTTGGGCTGCAAACATCAAAACCCCAAAATACGGTTTGACGCCGCGTTTTTAAAAATCCTGCTAAGCTTGTTGGTTGGACCAGGAGCATGAGCATGATGAACAAAGATGAACAAACCGGATTAGTGGGGCTGGCGATTGGGGCCGCCGTTATTGGGCTGGTTTCAGCGCAAAAACCGATCCATCGCAACAGTATTGTCGATGAGCTGGTCAGGCTCGGAAGGCAAAAAGGCGATGGTGTCGAAGACGAGGTTTTCGTGAAAGCCGCCGAGCTGGTGAGAAAAGGGGTATAGCCCATGGCTGAAAGACGTAATGCGAAGTGCCATTGCGGCGCGGTGGCATTCACCGTTGAGCTTACCGATGGCCTGAACACCGCGCGGCGCTGCAGCTGTTCTTTTTGTCGAATGCGAGGCGCGGTGGTCGTCTCTGCGCCGCTGTCGGGGATTACGGTGACCAAAGGTGAAGATAAGCTCACCGAGTACCGCTTTAACACGGGAACGGCACGGCATTTCTTTTGCTCAGTGTGCGGAATTTACACGTTCCACCAGCGGCGTTCTAATCCTAATGAATACGGCGTGAACGTCGCCTGTTTTGAAAGCGTTTCTCCGTTTGATTTCCCGCAGGTAACCGTGATGGACGGTGTCAACCATCCCACGGATGGGGAAAGTGGAGTATTTGGCTATCTCACTTTTCGCGAGAAAGGGGAAGAGCAGGCATGAGTGCCGCCTGGCCACTCTTTAATCAGCCTGGCTATAGTGGAGAATGGTTATCTGAGACAGGAGAAACTATGCTCTGTGTTGAAAAAGACGATCCGCGTGAGGCCCCTGAGTCAGGGGATAAAAAGCCTCAGCCTGTGAAAAAATAGCGTGAGGTATGCGTTTACCCGCCACCGGCATTGCTGGTGGCTTTTTGTTTCCAGGGAACGCGGTTAACTGCCATCCAGATGGTTTAACAGCGCGCCGAGATGCCCGACAATATCACCAAAATCAAAAATTAACGCCATCCACAGCATGGCTAAAAGGGTAAGTGCGGTAAGAGATACACGACCAAACAACGCTGTTATCCTTAGTGATTAAAGGGCTATCACCTGAGTTTAACCAGCTTTCTTTCAACTTACCCTCAACCAACCCCTTTCTGACACTGCCTTTTGTGACGGACATCAAAAAACAAGCGAGCCCGCATGATTATGCGGGCTCTGACAATCAGAACTGGTAAACCAGGCCTAACGCGACGACGTCATCGGTGCCGATGCCGTTGTTTTTGTAGAAGCTGTCATCTTCATCCAGCAGGTTGATTTTGTAATCAACGTAGGTGGACATGTTTTTGTTGAAGTAGTAGGTCGCGCCTACGTCAGCGTATTTAACCAGATCCTGATCGCCCTGACCGTTGCCCAGGTCCTTACCTTTAGACTGCAGGTAGGAAAGGGTTGGACGCAGGCCGAAATCGAACTGGTACTGCGCGGTCACTTCGAAGTTCTGGGTTTTGTTCGCTACGGCGTCGGTGTTATCACCATACGGGGTCATATTGCGGGTTTCAGAATACATTGCCGCCAGGTAGATGTTATTGGCGTCATACTTCAGACCCGCAGTCCATGCATCCGCTTTGTCACCACCCGCTGTGGTATTCATCACCTGCTCGTTGGTGCGGTCAGAAGAGGTATAGGCTGCACCCGCAGTAATCCCCATGCCGAAGTCATAGGTGGTAGAAATACCGAAGCCATCACCATTCTCGTGACGCGTGTCGCGACCGTTGTTGGTGCCTTCCTGATTGTTGCTGGCGTCTTCATTTTTGCCCTGATACTGCAGCGCAAAGTTCAGCCCCTGCACCAGACCATAGAAGTCGGTGTTGCGGTAGGTTGCCACGCCGTTGGCGCGGCCCGTCATGAAGTTGTCTGCTTTGGTGTAGGAGTCGCCGCCGAACTCAGGCAGCATATCGGTCCAGCCTTCCACGTCGTACAGCACGCCGTAGTTACGACCGTAATCGAAGGAACCGTAGTCGCCCACCTTCACACCGGCGAAGGCCAGACGCGTCCAGGACTGATTATCAGACCCTTCGGTGTTATTGGCCTGAATGTTGTATTCCCACTGCGCGTAGCCGGTCATTGTGTTGTTGATCTGCGTTTCGCCTTTGAAGCCCAGACGCATATAGGTTTGATCCCCGTCAGCGCCTTTATCGTCGGAGAAATAGTGCAGACCATCAACTTTTCCGTACAGATCTAATTTGTTACCGTCTTTATTATAAATTTCTGCTGCATGAGCAGAGCCAGCCATTAACAGAGCCGGAATCATCAGAGCCAGTACTTTTCTTTGCATTGTGATATTCCTTTGCAGTTGTTTTTATTTGATTACCTGTTGAACTTTCAGAATGAGAAAGTTGTCTCATGCTAAATCACTCCAGTGTAAGAGTAATAAAATATAATTGTTACGAACTAAGTAAAATCTAAACCGAATAAATCAGCGGAAATGATCATTGATCGCATGAATGATTTAAAAGTAAGCATATTAAATTGAAATTATTAATCAGGCGTTAATTAAGGTAATCTTTCCGGCGTTATATGCCTTTAAGATGATTGATCCATAATTAATATGAATGCTATTAAGTAAACTCAATAGATATTCATTGATTATCTGGATTCGCCCGGTGTGAATACGCCGGGCTTTTTTTATGGCAAAAAAATGCCCGGACAAGCCGGGCAGAGGAACTAGTCGCTGGTCGGTTTTTCGGCTTTACCCGCCATTTGCGCCAGGAAGTCATAGCGTTTTTGCAGATCGGCCGCCGCGTCTTTCCACAGCTGCTCAGCCACTTCCGGCTGCTGCGCGTTAAGGCGACGGAAGCGCTGTTCCTGCATTAACGTCTCGGCCAGGGCATCTGACGGCGGACGCGAATCCAGCGCCAGCGGTAATTTACCCTCGTCAGCACGACGCGGGTCGAACCGGTACAGCGGCCAGAAGCCGGTCGCGGTCAGCTGACGCATCTGGTCGTGGCTGAGCGCCAGGTCGTAGCCATGCTCTTCGCAAGGGCTGTAGGCAATGATCAGCGACGGGCCTGGATACGCCTCCGCTTCCTGGATGGCTTTTACCGTCTGGTTAAGCTGGGCACCCAGCGAGATTTGCGCGACGTAGACGTGACCGTACATCATCATGCTCACGCCGAGATCCTTGCGCGCCTTGCGTTTACCGTGTTCCCCGAATTTCGTCACGGCGCCTAACGGCGTGGCTTTCGACGCCTGACCGCCGGTATTGGAATAACACTGCGTATCCAGAACCAGGATATTGACGTTTTCGGTCAGGCTCAACACGTGATCCAGTCCGCCAAAGCCAATATCGTAAGCCCAGCCGTCGCCGCCAATCAGCCAAATTGATTTTTCGACCAGAGCGTCAGCGTCGGTCAGCAGCTGTTCAACTCCCGCCACGCCCTGAAGCGCGCGACGCAGCTCAACAACCTGCTCACGACGTTCTTCTGGCGTCGCGTCCGCATGAAGCGCGTCATTGAGCTCAGCAGGGATCTGCCCGGCAAACTGCTCCAGCAGGCGCATCACGCGCGCGCGATGCTGGTCGACGGTCAGGCGGAAGCCCAGGCCGAATTCGGCGTTATCCTCGAATAACGAGTTTGCCCACGCCGGACCGCGACCATTCGCGTCGGTGGTGTATGGAGTGGAAGGCAGATTACCGCCATAAATTGAGGAACAGCCGGTTGCGTTGGCAATCAGCATCCGGTCACCGTACAGCTGGGTAAGCAGCTTGATATACGGCGTCTCACCGCAGCCGGAGCAGGCCCCGGAGTACTCAAACAGCGGCGTAATAAGCTGTGACGTACGAATATCAATACGTTCCAGTTTACTGCGATCGATTTCCGGCAGATTCAGGAAGAAGTCATAATTGACCTTCTCCTCTTCAACGTGCTCCAGACGCGACATCATATTGATGGCTTTGATCTCCGGATCCTGCCTGTCTTTCGCCGGACAGACCTCGACGCAGAGATTACAGCCGGTGCAATCTTCCGGCGCGACCTGCAGAACGTATTTCTGTCCGCGCATATCACGGGATTTCACATCCAGGGAATGCAGGCTGGCCGGCGCGGCTTCCATCTCTTCCGGTGACACCACTTTGGCGCGAATAGCAGAGTGCGGGCAGGCCGCAACGCAGTGGTTGCACTGGGTACACAGCTCTTCTTTCCAGATGGGGATCGCTTCGGCAATGTTACGTTTTTCCCAGCGCGTGGTGCCCATCGGCCAGGTGCCATCCGGCGGGAGCGCAGAGACGGGCAGGGCGTCGCCCAGACCGGCCAGCATCGCCGCCGTCACGGTCTTAACGAAATCAGGCGCCGCATCGGACACCACCGGAGGGCGATTCGGACTTGCGGCATTCACCGGCTGCAGCGGTACCTCGAACAGCGATTCGCGCGCCAGCGCCAGCGCCTGCCAGTTTCGCTCGACCAGTTCCTGGCCCTTGCTGTTGTAGCTTTTGGCAATCGCCCCCTGCAGTTCCACCAGCGCGCTGTCGCCCGGCAGGATATTGGTCAGGTGGAAGAAGGCCATTTGCATTACGGTATTAATACGCGCAGCAAGGCCACATTCGCGGGCAATTTTTGCGGCGTTGACTACGTAGAAACGGGCTTTTTTCTGGTTCAGCACCGCCTGAACTTCCTGCGGCAGGCGCGCCCAGACTTCGTCCGCGCTGTAAGGCGTATTGAGGAGGAAAATACCGCCGGGCTTCAGGCGCTCGGCCATCTGGTATTTATCGATAAACTGCAGCTGGTGGCAGCCGACAAAGTCCGCCTGAGAAATAAGATACGCGGAGCGGATGGGCTGTTCGCTCACGCGCAGGTGGGAAACGGTCAGGCCGCCTGCTTTTTTGGAGTCATAAACGAAGTACCCCTGGGCGTACCACGGCGTTGAGTTGCCGATGATTTTGATGTTGTTTTTGGTCGCGGAGACGCTCCCGTCGCTGCCCAGACCATAGAACAGCGCCTCAAGTTTGGCGGTCGAGGGCAGGGTATTTTCCGGCAGCGACAGGGACAGGTTAGTCACATCATCATAAATGCCGACGGTGAAGCGCGGCTTGGGTTTCGCCTCGCTTAACTCGTTGAATACCGCCAGCACGCAGTCCGGCCCAAACTCCTTGGAGGACAAACCATAGCGACCCCCGATCACGCGCGGCAGCGTTTCACGTTCGCCCTGATTAAAGGCTTCTGCCAGGGCGGTCATCACATCCAGATAGAGGGGTTCCGCCTGTGCGCCCGGCTCTTTGGTACGGTCGAGCACCGCAACAGCCCGGGCGCTTTCAGGCAGAGCCGAAAGCAGATGTTTAGCCGAGAACGGACGATAGAGACGCACCTTAAGCACGCCAACTTTTTCGCCGCGCGTCAGCAGCTCGTCAACCACCTCTTCACAGGTCCCAATGGCTGACCCCATCAGCACAATGACCCGTTCCGCCTGCGGATGGCCGTAGTACTCAAACGGTTTGTACTCACGGCCGGTCGCGGCGGCAAAGTCATTCATTGCCTGTTCAACATGGTCGTAAACCGCGTTGTACCAGGGGTTCGTGGCCTCGCGGGACTGGAAATAGGTATCCGGGTTCGCCGATGTCCCGCGAATAACCGGGTGTTCAGGATTCAGAGCCCGGGCGCGATGCGCGTCGATTTCCGCCTGCGGCAGCAGATTCAGGATAGTATCGTCGGCCAGCGGGACGATTTTGTTGATTTCGTGAGAGGTGCGGAAACCATCAAAGAAGTGAATAAACGGCACGCGGCTTTTGAGCGTGGCGATATGCGAAATTAAGGCAAAGTCCTGCGCTTCCTGAACGCTGCTGGCGCATAGCATCGCGCAGCCGGTCTGGCGCACGGCCATAACGTCAGAGTGATCGCCAAAGATTGAGAGCGCGTGGGTGGCAACGGTACGCGCGGCAACGTGCAGAACGAAGGGCGTCAGCTGACCGGCGAGTTTATACAGCGTAGGGATCATTAACAGTAATCCCTGTGAGGAGGTAAACGACGTTGAAAGTGCGCCGGTCTGAAGCGCGCCGTGAACCGTGGCAATCGCACCGGCTTCAGACTGCATTTCAACCACTCTCGGGACATCGCCCCAGACGTTTTTTAACCCGTTACCCGCCCAGGCATCCGCCTGCTCGGCCATGGTAGAACTTGGCGTAATCGGGTAGATGGCGATAACTTCACTGGTGCGAAACGCGACTGAGGCAACTGCACCATTACCGTCAATAGTTTGCATAGGACAACACCCTTACATTGCGCAAAAAATAGGGGTCTGTATAACGGCAACAAACCCTGAATATTATCAGTGTATTCTAGCAAACGGGGGATTTTACGATTTTCGCTTTTGTGTCCTTGGTATTCTCGCCATCAATGAGTAGATCAAACTTTTGGCGAAAAAATTGCGAGAAATTGTTTCTGAAGCGCATAAATACGCACTTCCGCTCTCGACGACACGGGATGTGATGCCTATTATGCATAGGTTTCGCATTATTCATGGGGGAGAGAGCATGCGCTCAGCATTTTTGGTAGGGTGTGCCGCGTTATTGTTGTCGGCATGTAGCAGTGAACCAGTCCAGCAGGCAACGGCAGCCCACGTGGTGCCGGGAATGAAGGCGGCGATGTCCAGCTCTGGTCAGGCCAACTGCGCAATGATTGGCGGTTCGCTGTCTGTCGCCCGCCAGCTTGATGGTTCTGCTATTGGGATGTGCGCCTTGCCAAACGGCAAACGCTGTAGTGAACAGTCGCTTGCCGTTGGAAGCTGCGGTAACTACTGATTATTCTACACGCCTAAACATCAGCGTTTTATCGGCTGTCGCCAGCGTTAACTGGTCCTCAGTCAGGTCGACCTGCGCCCCTTTGCGCAGCATGTCGCCGATGGCCTGATCCAGCTCATTCAGCTGCGGTTCAGTACAGAGCTTGCGCGTCATGGCCAGCGTTTTAACCTTAAGCTCGCCTTCGGACAATTTCCCCTGTCCGTTGAAGCGGTTACACATCTGGCCAGAAACGCTGATGTTATTAACCAGGCTGATATCTGGCAGCGCGCTAAAACCGATCTCAGGTTGCGTTGTCGCGGTCTTCACGGCCTTACCGTTTACATTTTCCAGCACAAAGCGGTGGTTTTTAAGTTGCTCCGGCTGTACGGAGGCTTTACCCGGATTAACGCACCCGGTAAGGACAAGACTAATAACACTTAACGCAATGAGCTTTTTCATTTTTCTTCTCAAACTATAAATACCGTGAATCTTTTTCCAGTGTAACGATACTCTGCCGTGCGTTAATGGGGTTTATCTGAAAGTGCGGGGGAAGTACCGGGCAACGCAGCGATTGCCCGGAATGGCGTTAATGCGATTTAAACCCTGCCGCCGTCATCAGCATACGGAAGAGCATACTGACAGCAGCCAGCGCCAGTACGCTGCCGCCCCAGATAATGGCCAGCCACAGTAATCTTTTCCAGACCGGTTGTTGCATCAGTGATAACCCTCCCCATGCTGAACTTTGCCGCGAAACACGTAGTAGCTCCAGAAGGTGTAGACCAGAATAACGGGAATGATCAACAGCGCGCCCACCAGCATAAAGCCCTGGCTTTGCGTCGGTGCGGCGGCCTGCCACAGGGTGATCGACGGTGGAATAATATGCGGCCAGATGCTGATCCCAAGCCCGCTAAAGCCGAGGAATATTAGCCCCAATGTCAGGATAAACGGACGGCTATGGCTGTCGGGATTATTCAGGCAGCGCCACTGGTACAGGCTAAAAATCACCACCAGGGCAGGGACAGGCAGCAGATAAAACAGATTCGGCAGCGTAAACCAGCGCGCAGCGATGGCCGGTTGCGCCAGCGGCGTCCAGAGGCTGATCGCCGCAATAAACGCCAGCAGCACGATTAACAGCGTTTTCGACACCTCACGCATCCGCTGCTGCAGCGCGTTTTCGCTTTTCATCACCAGCCAGGTAGAGCCTAACAGCGCGTAAGCCACCACCAGCCCGGCGCCGCAAAACAGGTTAAACGCGGTAAACCAGTCAAAGGGGCCGCCGGTATAGGCCCGACCGGTGACGGTAAAGCCGTTAATGACGGCGCCTACCGTCACGCCCTGGGTAAACGTTGCCAGAATTGAACCGCCAATAAACGCCTTATCCCAGAAGGGGCGGTGGGCCGGCGTGGCTTTAAAGCGAAACTCAAATGCCACACCGCGGAAAATAAGTCCGATCAGCATTAACGTCAGCGGAATGGTGAGAGCATCAACGATCACCGCATACGCCAGCGGGAATGCGCCGAACAGTGCGGCTCCGCCAAGCACCAGCCAGGTTTCGTTTCCGTCCCAGACCGGCGCGACGCTGTTGACCATCACGTCGCGATCGTCGGCGTTCTGCGTTGCCGGGAACAGAATACCGATCCCCAAATCAAAACCGTCCATCACGATATACATCAGCGTGGCGAAGACGATGATCACAAACCAGATAATGGAAAGATCGATACCCATTATGGCTGCTCCTTATGTTCAGTTGTGACGGCAGAAAGCGGGCGCGCCGGACGTCCGTCGGACTCGGTGGCGAATGATTCATGCGGCTGCGGGCCTTTTCGGATGAGGCGCACCATATAGCTGTATCCCACGCCGAATACCGAGGTATAGACGACGAAGAAGGCCAGCAGGCTCACGCTCATGTGCAGGTCACCGTGGGCAGACACCGCATCCTTCGTTCGCTGGAGTCCGTAGACCACCCACGGCTGGCGGCCCACTTCGGTAGTGATCCACCCGGCCAGGATGGCAATCAGCCCGGTTGGCCCCATCAGCAGCGCAAACCACAGGAAAGGGCGCGACGAATACACGCGTTTTTTGTAGCGCAGCCAGAGTGCCGTTACCCCAAGCAGCAGCATCAGCATGCCCAGGCCCGCCATAATGCGGAATGACCAGAAGACGATGGTGGAATTCGGACGGTCTTCCTTCGGGAACTCTTTGAGGGCCGGAACCTGTTTATCCAGGCTGTGCGTCAGGATAAGACTCCCCAGCGCCGGGATCTCCAGCCCAAAGCGGGTCCGCTCCTGTTCCATATCCGGCCAGCCAAACAGCAGCAGCGGGGTAGGCTCACCCGGCGGATTTTCCCAGTGGCCTTCAATGGCGGCAATCTTGGCGGGCTGGTGCTTTAAGGTGTTCAACCCGTGCATATCGCCAACCATGGCCTGGATGGGGGCGACAATCAGCGTCATCCACAGCGCCATCGAAAACATCGCGCGGATGGCAGGGGTATTATTGCCGCGCAGCAGATGCCATGCCGCCGATGCGCCCACAAACAGGGCGCTGCTCAGGAATGCAGCTATCGACATATGCAGCAGGCGGTAAGGGAAGGAGGGGTTAAACACCACGGCGAACCAGTCCACCGGTACCACCTGACCGTTGACGATCTCATAGCCCTGCGGGGTTTGCATCCAGCTGTTCGATGAGAGGATCCAGAAGGTGGAGATAATGGTGCCCAGCGCCACCATGCAGGTGGCGAAGAAGTGCAGACCCGGCCCGACCTTGTTCCAACCAAACAGCATCACGCCGAGGAACCCGGCTTCGAGGAAGAAGGCAGTGAGCACTTCATAGGTCAGCAGCGGGCCGGTAATGCTGCCCGCAAACTGTGAAAATCCGCTCCAGTTGGTGCCAAACTGGTAGGCCATCACCAGCCCGGAGACCACGCCCATGCCAAAGTTGACGGCAAAAATCTTCGACCAGAAATGGTACAGCGAGCGCCAGATCGGATTTTTTGTTTTCAGCCACAGCCCTTCGAGTACGGCAAGGTAGCTTGCGAGACCAATGGTGATGGCCGGGAAAATAATGTGAAAGGATACGGTAAACGCAAACTGTATCCGCGCAAGGTGAAAAGCATCTAAACCAAACATGCAAAACTCCGCGATGTAATTATGTCGATGCCATTCTAAGCCGCGCCAGCTCTGGGTTGCAGAGACAGACCTGTGTTATTTATCTATAACAGTTCTCTTGCCTGCCTGTGTGGTTGCTAGTGTTGAGCGGCAATTCTTCCGCCCAGGAGAGGTTCACTTTCGTAATGCCCAAAGATAAATCAACATAGCATTGAGCAAAAATGAAAAGATGAAAAGAAATAGTGTATAGCTTTCACTCCATTCAAGTTCAGTTACAAAACCAAAATGTCTGGTGAAGAGATGATAAAGTAATACATCAGGCATGAAGTAACATACAAGGGAGTAAATAACAAACAGCATCAATGTTTCAATAACCCAGGTCAGGACATGTTTTTTTGCATTCATCAATATACCTGTATTGTTCCAAGTGCATCTAAGCCAGCAGTAACTTTAAACGTGCCTGATGCGAGTAGACCATGCATCAGTATTCTGTAATGGGAGTGATTTGATAGCGTAATACATCCATTACTAATTCCAGACTGTCCCGCAGGGTGTAACCGAAAAGAACCGCGTTCAACATTATTGATAAAAGTTCTGTCGTCAATGTGAGTATCATGCCGGTAAAGAGCAAACCAAAAGTCACGGTTTGAACCGCTTTCTAACCCTTTGATTGCGTCATGCCAATGAGTACCAAACCCGCCTCGTGGACGTGTTACGATATAATAAAGTCCTGGGGGCAAGGGGCCCACCTCAGGGGTCGCAACGGCATCAGGGTTATTTCTGTTATTCCCCGAGTTTCCTGAATACGCGGGGAAAAAGCCTAAGCCAGGGCAGCTCAAAGTGGAAAGCTGATAGCCATTCAAATGAAAAGTACACCGAATCATCTGTCTTTCCACTCGTCAGAAAAAATAATATTACCGTCGCAGTGCTTCCAGGTTATTTTTTCGTAGCGCAGTGCGACACTTTCCAGATGGTTATGTTTCTCTGTTGCCGGGTTTTTAACGTCATGCATGAGTGGACATATAGATACCACCTTGACATTCTCTAGCTGCATATTGAAGTATTCAACTTCCTGCCCGGAATCGCTGATTTTATACCACTTAAATTCCGCACTTTTCAGCGTCTGACCTTTTGCAACGGCTTTGTAGAGATAGGGGCTGGAACTGTCGAATTCCTTCTCAAAAACGAGGGCGGAATGAATACGGGTACCAGTAATTTTCCCCGTCATGTTATCTGTCGGTAGATGCAGTCCATGACCGAATCCTAACACCTCAATACTTCCTTCCCGATCTTGTACATCAACAGCGCCTTTGATATCTGCGCCGCCATCATCTTTCAGCCAAAGGTATGCTGGAATGGCCATCTCAAACTCCTTTTTTCTTTAACAATTCATGACTTAACGAATGTTAATACTCCCTGTGTGTTAAGGTTATTAGGCAAAAAATGTCATGCAGAATATTTATATTTTATTGATTTATAAGTGTTTTGTTTGTAATTGACCTAACCTATAGTTAGTGCCAGCCTTAGTGTTTCTGAATAAAAACTGTATTTTTATGATTTTTACGCATAAAACCGCTTGCCTTGTCGTCTGCGCCGTGCGTTAATGGTCTTCTGGTTTTGAGTCCAAATAAATATCTGACGTAGTTTTATAAAGCAGTTCTCATCACGTTGTGCCTCTCCGCAGCCTCTCTTGGGTCTTTATCTACTTTCCGATTCGTTTTGTTTAAAACCATTATTGCCCAATCGGCCCATTAGTAATTTACGTTTTACGTTTCAGGAGAATCCTATGACTTCTTATATCCATTTTCGCTGCCCATGCTGTCATGGCTCGCAGTACCGTACCTCAGTCTTTGACATGTCTGAGAAAAACCCACTCGGCGCGAAATGCATTTTTTGCAAATCGTCGATGATTACGCTCGATCACTTGGCCGCTGCGCGTCAGGCGCAAAGCCACGTTACCGAGTACCGTAAGTAATTCATTTCACGAACTATAACAGTTAGCTAAATCTTCTCTTTTTCTCCTGCTGATATACACTGTCGGTCATAAGGAGAATCTGATGAAAAAATACCAGCGTCTGGCGCAACAAATTATCTCGCAGATTGAGCTTGGCGTATGGCTGCCGGGCGATAAGCTGCCTTCGCTGCGAGAGCAGGTGGCAAGCAGCGGTATGAGTTTTATGACCGTTGGCCACGCGTATCAGATGCTGGAAAGTCAGGGGCGCATTGTCGCCAGACCGCAGTCGGGCTATTACGTTGCCTCGCGCCCGACCGCACAACAGCCTGCTCCACCTGCCCAGGTGATGCGTGACGAAGTGGTGGATATTAACACCTACATCTTCGACGTTTTACAGGCCAGCCGCGACCCGTCCGTTGTTCCTTTTGCCTCCGCGTTTCCCGACCCACGACTTTTCCCGCTGCAGCAGCTCAACCGCTCGCTGGCGAACGTCAGCAAAACCGCGACGGCGATGAGCGTGATCGAGAACCTGCCGCCGGGTAACGTCGATCTCCGCCACGCCATTGCCCGTCGCTACGCGCAGCAGGGGATGAACATCTCCCCGGAAGAGATCGTGATCACCGCAGGCGCGCTTGAAGCGCTCAATCTCAGCCTGCAGGCGGTGACCGAGCCGGGCGACTGGGTGATAGTTGAGAACCCGTGTTTCTACGGCGCGCTGCAGGCGCTGGAACGCCTGAAGCTCAAAGCGTTGTCGATTGCGACGGATGTCCGCGACGGGATTGACCTGAATGCCCTTGAACAGGCGCTGAATGAGTACCCGGTTAAAGCCTGCTGGGTCATGACCAATAGTCAGAACCCGCTTGGCTTCACGCTGAGCGCGGAGAAAAAAGCGCAGCTTGTGGCGCTGTTAACGCAGCACAATGTCCCCCTGATTGAAGACGATGTCTACAGCGAGCTCTATTTTGGCCGCGAAAAGCCGCTCCCGGCGAAAGCATGGGATCGTCAGGACATGACGCTGCACTGCTCGTCCTTTTCAAAATGTCTGGTGGCCGGTTTTCGCATCGGCTGGGTCGCGGCAGGAAAACACGCGAGACGCATTCAGCAACTGCAGCTGATGAGCACGCTCTCAACCAGCTCTCCCGTGCAGCTGGCGCTGGTGGATTATCTGGCGACGAAACGCTACGACGCCCATCTTCGCCGCCTGCGGCGGACGCTCGCCGAGCGTAAGCAGCAGGCCTGGCAGTCTCTTCTGCGCCATATGCCTGCCGGCGTCAAAATTCACCATAACGACAGCGGCTACTTTTTATGGCTGGAGCTTCCGGCGCAGCTCGATGCGGGGCTGCTGAGCGAAAAAGCCTTAACGCACCACATCAGCATTGCCCCCGGAAAGATGTTTTCCACCTCTGACGCATGGACACCATTCTTCCGGTTTAATACCTCCTGGGCCTGGGGAGAGAGAGAAGAGCAGGCGGTCATTCAGTTAGGAAAATTAATTAGCACGATGCTGGAATAAACTTTTCTGCGTTTTTTAAATAATCAATTCTTATCCTGATGACGGCACGGCGAATATTTCGCGGTGCCCAGTCATAGGAAATCTGCATACCGTCTCTCGCGGCTAACTCCTTGTCTATAATCCAGTTAACGGGGAATGCGCCCTCGGTCACACCTTGATGAAATTTCCTGAAGCCGTACGGTGCGGCGCATTTGCGCGGTCTACGTTTAATAAGGGAGATATTTTTACGGCACGGCTGCCGCTAAATTTCATTGCGACAGGAGTAACTCTTATGAGCAAACATTTTGCCCGCAGCAGCCTGTGCGCGCTCGGCATGACTATCATGACAGCGCAAGCCGCAGAACCACCAAAGGCCATCGGCGACGGGGAAGGTCGGCTGGATATTATCGCCTGGCCGGGATACATCGAACGCGGACAGACGGATAAAAATTATGACTGGGTCACCCAGTTTGAAAAAGAGACCGGGTGTGCGGTCAACGTCAAAACGGCGGCCACGTCGGATGAAATGGTCAGCCTGATGGCGAAAGGGGGATATGACCTGGTTACCGCGTCGGGTGATGCCTCCCTGCGCCTGATCATGGGGAAACGCGTTCAGCCCATTAACCCCGACCTCATCCCCAACTGGAAAACCCTCGACGCGCGGATTGTGAAAGGGGAATGGTTTAACGTCGGCGGTAAAGTCTACGGCACGCCGTACCAGTGGGGGCCAAACCTGCTGATGTACAACACCAATACCTTCCCGACGCCCCCGGACAGCTGGAGCGTGGTCTTTACCAAACAGGATCTTCCTGACGGTAAAACCAATCAGGGACGCGTGCAGGCGTACGACGGCCCGATCTATATCGCCGATGCCGCGCTATTCGTCAAAGCCACGCAGCCGCAGCTGGGTATCAAAGACCCGTACCAGCTCACCGAAAAACAGTACGCCGCCGTGCTCAAGGTACTTCGCGACCAGCATGCGCTGATCCACCGCTACTGGCATGACACTACCGTTCAGATGAGCGACTTTAAAAATGAAGGCGTCGTGGCCTCCAGCGCCTGGCCGTATCAGGCGAATGCGCTGAAGGCAGAGAACCAGCCCGTTGCTACCGTCTTCCCGAAGGAGGGGGTGACCGGCTGGGCGGACACCACCATGCTGCACGCGCAGGCAAAACACCCGATGTGCGCCTACAAGTGGATGAACTGGTCGCTGACGCCGAAAGTGCAGGGCGATCTGGCGGCATGGTTTGGCTCCCTGCCCGTGGTTGCAGAAGGGTGTAAGGCCAGCACGCTTCTGGGTGATAAAGGCTGCGAAACAAACGGTTATAACGAGTTCGACAAAATCTTGTTCTGGAAAACCCCCATCGCAGAAGGCGGCAAATTTGTCCCTTACAGCCGCTGGACGCAGGATTACATCGCCATCATGGGCGGTCGTTAATTGCCCGGGAGCAGAACATGACGTACGCGGTAGAGTTTAACAATGTTTCCCGTCTGTACGGCGACGTACGGGCGGTGGATGGGGTCACCATTGCTATTCGTGACGGAGAATTTTTCTCCATGCTGGGGCCTTCGGGCTCCGGCAAAACCACCTGCCTGCGTCTGATTGCCGGCTTTGAGCAGCTGTCAGGCGGCACGATTTCTATTTTCGGCAAAGAGGCGAGCGAACTGCCTCCCTGGGAGCGGGACGTGAACACCGTCTTTCAGGACTACGCGCTGTTTCCGCATATGTCGATCCTCGACAATGTCGCCTACGGGCTGATGGTCAAAGGCATCGACAAGAAAAAACGCCATGCGCAGGCCCGCGATGCCCTGGAAAAAGTGGGCCTGAGCTTTGCCGTTGCCCGCAAACCTTCGCAGCTTTCCGGCGGCCAGCGGCAGCGTGTCGCCATCGCCCGCGCGCTGGTCAATGAGCCGCGCGTCCTGCTGCTGGACGAACCCCTGGGTGCGCTCGATCTCAAACTGCGTGAACAGATGCAGTTCGAGCTGAAGAAGCTTCAGCAGGAACTCGGCATCACCTTTATTTTTGTCACCCACGATCAGGGCGAGGCCCTTTCCATGTCAGACAGGGTCGCGGTGTTCAATAACGGGCGCATCGAGCAGGTGGATACCCCGCGCGATCTCTACATGCGTCCGCGCACGCCGTTTGTCGCCGGTTTTGTCGGCACCTCTAACGTCTTCGATGCGGGCCTTGCGCAGAAAATATGCGGCATGGAAGGCAGCTATTCCCTGCGTCCGGAACATATTCGCCTTGATGAGGGCGGAGACGTTCAGGTTCAGGGCATCGTGCAGGCCGTTCAGTATCAGGGGGCGGCCACGCGGCTGGAGCTGAAGCTCGCCGACGGCGCCAAACTGCTGGTAAGCCAGGCTAATCTCAGTGAATCCTCGCCGCTGAGCGGCATCGCGCCGGGGCAGACCGTCACGGCGTCGTGGTCACGCGAGGCGATGATTCGCCTGCACGAGGAGAGGTGAAATGGATATGAGCGTTGCGCATCCTCCCGCCTCGCGCGGTCGCTTAAGCCGCATGACGGCGCTGTTCTGGCGTAAACCGTCGCTCGGCCTGTTCCTGCTTCTGCTCGCGCCGCTGATGTGGTTTGGCATCGTCTATTTAGGATCGCTTCTGACCCTGCTGTGGCAAGGGTTCTACACCTTTGACGATTTCACCATGGCCGTCACGCCGGATCTGACCCTGGCGAACATTCAGGCGCTTTTCAACCCGGCCAACTACGACATCATCCTGCGCACGCTAACGATGGCGATTGCGGTGACGATTGCCAGCGCCATCCTGGCATTCCCGATGGCGTGGTACATGGCGCGATACACCCGCGGCAAGTGGAAAGCGTTTTTCTATATCGCTGTAATGCTGCCAATGTGGGCGAGCTACATTGTCAAAGCCTACGCCTGGACGCTGCTGCTGGCGAAGGACGGGGTGGCGCAGTGGTTTCTTAATCATATGGGGCTGGAGCCGATCCTGACCTCACTCCTTACGCTCCCGGCGATTGGCGGCAACACCTTGTCCACCTCCGGGCTGGGGCGGTTTCTGGTCTTCGTCTATATCTGGCTGCCGTTTATGATCCTGCCGGTCCAGGCGGCGCTGGAACGCCTGCCAGCCTCGCTACTGCAGGCCTCAGCCGACCTCGGCGCGCGTCCTCGCCAGACCTTCCGCTATGTCGTTCTGCCGCTGGCGATCCCGGGTATTGCGGCTGGCTCAATATTCACCTTTTCCCTGACGCTGGGGGATTTCATCGTTCCACAGCTGGTGGGGCCGCCGGGCTACTTCATCGGTAACATGGTCTACTCGCAGCAGGGGGCTATCGGCAATATGCCCATGGCCGCCGCGTTCACGCTGGTGCCCATCGTGCTGATTTCACTCTATCTGGCGTTCGTGAAACGTCTGGGAGCATTCGATGCACTCTGAACGCGCACCGCTGTTCCTGAAAGTGGCAGCCTGGGGAGGCGTCATCTTCCTGCACTTCCCGCTGCTGATTATCGCGACCTATGCCTTTAACACCGAAGACGCGGCCTTCAGCTTTCCGCCGCAGGGGCTGACGCTGAAGTGGTTTAGCGTGGCGGCGGGGCGCGGCGATATTATTGAATCCGTGACGTTGTCACTTCAGATTGCGTCGCTATCCACCGCAATTGCCCTTGTGCTTGGCACGCTTGCTGCAGCGGCGCTGTGGCGAAGCGAGTTTTTTGGCAAGAATGCGATCTCACTGCTGCTGCTGTTGCCGATTGCGTTGCCGGGGATCATCACCGGCCTGGCGCTGCTGACCGCATTCAAAACGATCGACCTTGAGCCGGGTTTTTTTACCATCGTGGTCGGACACGCCACCTTTTGCGTGGTGGTGGTGTTTAACAACGTGATTGCCCGGTTCAGACGCACCTCCTGGAGCCTGGTGGAAGCGTCGATGGATCTCGGGGCCGACGGATGGCAAACCTTCCGCTATGTGGTGCTGCCCAATCTGGGTTCCGCGCTGCTGGCCGGGGGAATGCTGGCGTTTGCCCTGTCGTTTGACGAGATAATCGTCACAACGTTTACGGCGGGACACGAGCGCACGTTACCGCTGTGGTTGCTCAATCAGCTCGGCCGTCCTCGCGACGTGCCGGTCACCAACGTCGTAGCACTGCTGGTGATGCTGGTGACAACTATCCCCATTCTGGGAGCCTGGTGGCTAACCCGCGACGGCGAGAACATCGCCGGCAGCGGGAAATAACAGTGAATTCAACAGGAAAATGCTATGCAAACACAACTGCTGATAGAGGGAAAACTGGTAACCGGAGAGGGAGAAAAACAGCCGGTCTATAACCCGGCCACTGGAGAACTCCTGCTGGAAATTGCCGAGGCGTCAGCGGCTCAGGTTGACGCGGCGGTTCAGGCGGCCGACCGTGCTTTTGTGGAGTGGGGACAAACCACACCGAAAACCCGTGCCGAGTGCCTGCTGAAGCTGGCGGATGCGATTGAAGCGCATGGGGAGGACTTTGCCCGGCTCGAATCCCTCAACTGCGGCAAGCCGCTGCACTGTGCTCTGGGCGATGAAATTCCGGCGGTGGTCGACGTTTTCCGTTTCTTTGCCGGGGCCGCCCGCTGTCTTAACGGGCTGGCCGCGGGCGAGTACCTTGACGGCCACACGTCGATGATCCGCCGCGATCCGGTGGGCGTGGTTGCCTCTATTGCCCCCTGGAATTACCCGCTGATGATGGCAGCCTGGAAACTGGCGCCCGCGCTGGCGGCAGGGAACTGCGTAGTGATTAAGCCCTCCGAGATCACGCCGCTGACTGCGCTGAAGCTGGGAGAGCTGGCAAAAGATATCTTCCCGGCAGGCGTTCTGAACGTCCTGTTTGGCCGGGGGAAAACGGTCGGCGATCCGCTTACCGGGCATGAAAAAGTCCGTATGGTCTCTCTGACCGGTTCGATTGCTACCGGGGAACATATCATCGGCCATACGGCGTCCTCTATTAAACGCACCCACATGGAGCTGGGCGGTAAAGCGCCGGTTATCGTCTTTGATGATGCCGACCTGGATGCGGTTGTCGAAGGGGTGCGAACGTTTGGTTTCTACAATGCCGGACAGGACTGTACGGCGGCCTGCCGTATTTATGCCCAGAAGGGCATTTATGCCGCGCTGGTGGAAAAGCTGGGCGCAGCGGTCGCCAGCCTTAAAATGGGTGCGCCGGAGGATGCCTCGACCGAACTGGGCCCGCTCAGCTCCGCCGCCCATCTTTCACGCGTCTGTAAGGCTGTCGATGACGCGAAAGCGCTCGGCCATATCCGCGTTGTCACTGGCGGGAGCAAAAAAGAGGGGGCAGGCTACTACTTCCAGCCAACCCTGCTGGCGGGGGCAAAACAGGACGACGCCATCGTTCAGCGCGAGGTGTTTGGCCCGGTGGTGAGCGTCACCGAATTTGATGACGAGGCGCAGGTGCTGGCCTGGGCGAACGATTCGCAGTATGGACTGGCGTCATCTGTCTGGACCAAAGACGTGGGCCGCGCCCATCGCCTGAGCGCGCGCCTGCAGTACGGCTGCACCTGGGTGAACACCCATTTTATGCTGGTGAGCGAAATGCCGCACGGCGGCATGAAATTATCCGGCTACGGCAAAGATATGTCGGTCTACGGGCTTGAGGATTACACGGTCGTGCGGCATGTGATGATCAAACACTAAGCCCGTCATGCCTGGTCGCATTCGCGGCCAGGCGTTCGCCACGCCCGCCAGGAGTGTTATGCAAGATACTCAATTGTTATTATCCATAAATTTTAAGTGGTTATTCTGTAACGAAAAAACTTGATCTGTATCAACATATGACGCATATTGCGTGCGGTTATTTTTTCGGCTCTGGTATACAGAATGACGTTGTATCAAAAGATGTTGGTTTTCTACGCAATCATGGCTTCCATCTGCGCAGTGATTACCTGGTTCCTCTCCAAAGACCGCAAACGTATCCGCCTGCTCAGCGCTTTTCTTGTGGGCTCAACGTGGCCAATGAGCTTTCCCGTTGCGCTGCTGATCTCGCTTTTCTGAAGCACGCTTCCATTTTTAAAAGATGAATATGGCATTCCAGATACGGTAACTGTATAAATACACAGTGCATCGTAAAAGGAGTGCTTATGAACAGTTTTTACTCGCAGCAGGCCGGCTGTACCGTGCGCTGGCATGACCTGCCCGGTACCGGCGATCCCGTGGTGTTCATTCACGGGCTGGGCTGCGCCTCTTCCTATGAATATCCCCGTGTCGTTCATGACCCGCTGTTTGGCTCGCGCAGAGCGATTCTCATCGATTTGCCCGGCAGCGGCTACAGCGACAAGCCTGAGCACTACAGCTATAAAACCACCGACCAGGCGCACGTTGTGGCGGAGCTGATTGACCACCTTAAGCTGGATGCCTTCTGGTTATACGGCCACAGCATGGGCGGCAGCATTGCTATCGAAACGGCGGGGCTGCTGGCAACGCGCGTGAAGGGGCTGATGGTGTCAGAGCCCAATTTTCATGCGGGTGGCGGGATGTTCAGCCGGTCTATTGCAGCGCAAACCGAGCAGCAGTTTCTGAACCAGGGCTATGACGCCATGCTCAGCGCGGAAAAAACGGCGTGGGCGGGGTGTCTGCAGAGCAATGCGCCGTACGCCGTCTGGCGGGGCGCATCGAGTCTGGTGGCGGGCGTGGAGCCCGAATGGGACGCGCAGTTCCTGTCACTCCCTTGCCCGGTAACGTTGATTTTCGGCGAACTGTCTCTGCCGGATGACGATGTGGACAATCTGAAGCAAAAGGGCGTTGAGGTAAAAATCATCCCTGCGGCTGGGCATTCAATGTCGTGGGAAAATCCGTCTGCGCTGGCACAGACGTTAGCCGAGTGTATGACGGAGTGATGTGCGCAAAAGTTTCGCCCGGCGGCGCTACGCTTGCACGGGCCTAACAACGATGAATAATGTAGGCCGGGTAAGCGGCAGCGCCACCCGGCAAGAAATGCGGCTACATTGTTAATCAGCGTTTAGCGTAATAACGCGTGCAAGGCCTGACGAGCGTCATGCTGAACATCATGCGGGTGCTGGTAATCAATGTTTTCTATCGCGCGGCTATAGAGGGCGACCAGCCAGTCGTAAACGTACGCGGTGGCCGCATGCACAGGCTGTTCCCCCAGGCGCGTCAAGCGGGGCTCGGCGCTGCTGACCACGGGCGTAACGAAGATTGCCTGGCCCTTGCGGATGCGGCTTGCCGGACGTCCCGCCACGGGCGTCTGGTCGTAACCCAGCCAGCCAATGAAATTGCCCATCACGGCATGCAGCTGTGCAGCGCTGCTTTTATCCGCTTCGACGATACGCTGAAGCTGTTGAGGCAGTTCAAGCCGGTAGCTGGTGACCACCAGGACATCCGCGATTTGCTGTAACACCGCAGGTTCCAGCCCAAGACGGGCGGCTGTGGCCTCATTGCGGCTCCACTGGCGCAGATGATTTATCCAGACTCTATGCGCCAGCCGCGCTTTGTCTTTTGTCTGGAACAGGCCGTTGCTTTCCTGCGCATTCTCGGCAAACAGGTCAATGGTGTCCGTAAACAGCCCGTTCACCTGCTCCTCGCGAGGCTGCTGAACGGCGAGCAGCGTTTCAAAGGCTTTCAGCGGCGGCAGCAGGCCTTCAAGCAGTTCGCCGTGGCGGGCGGCGCTGTTTTGCAGCGTGCGCACCATGTTTTCGGCCTGAACACGTCTTGTCCCCGGTTCCTCAACCAGCGGCGCAAGATAGCTTTGCATAAGCGATGAGAGCTCCTGTCGCAGCAGGCCTTTCAGCGTGCTGAGACGCTTCTGTCGCTGCGCGGGCAGCGTGGCCTGAGAGAGCCACTCGATGACGCGCTGCATGCTGTGGCTGTCCAGCGCCTGCAGCGTGCCCCAGCGTAAACCCGGTTTCCCGAGCAGATGCTGTACGGCTTCATCGAGATTCTGCCGGGTGGTAAAGCGAGCGTCGTGAGGGGTAATTGCCCACACCAGACCCGGAAGGGCAGACTCTTCAGCAGGCTGCGTCTCCTTCACCCAGTTCATCAACACTTTTGCTTTTTTGGCCGTCTGTTCGTGCTGCGCCGTCGCATTACAAATCACCAGCACATCAGGCTGAAGCTGCTGACGGTAATGCTCGAGCAGCCACTGGGACTTCGCCTGGCGTAGCGGGTCGGCACGGTTATCTTCAAAAACTGGAATATCAATAATATCGACGTTATCCAGCGCGCCGCTCTCAACCGGCAGCACCAGCTCGCGGGTCAGGAAGGCCAGCACATCGACGGGGATACTGATGGCGCTAAGCATTTCACCGCTGTTCAGCGGATGAAGCAGCGTCTCCTGCGCGTCCTGAAGGTCTAACGTGCCGTCGTGCGTCAGGAAACCTTCACCCGGCAGCCCAAAGCTGTCCACCAGCAGGCTAAGCGGGGCAGCAAGCTCACCGGCATGGCTGGTCTGGTGCAGCACATGGGCCAGTTTTAACCACTGCTGGGTCAACTCCTGCTGCTCGCCCCACAGCAGCGACCAGACGCTGGCCCGCGTGCTGAGATCGAGCGATGGCACCAGCTGGGCAAATTCATGCCACAGGGCATCGTCAATTTGCTGTTTCGCGGCGGGTACGGTGCTTTGCCAGAAGCGGGCAATCGCACCCACTTCCTGACCCGTGATACCGGGCACGCCCTGCGGCTGACGCAGCCCGCGCCATTTCTCGAGACGTGTTTCAATGACCGCCTTATCCACCGCGCGCATCTGCGGATGGAGGGTCGTGCGGGCAATAAACAGCTGTACCAGCTCGGCCTCGGTGACCAGACGCAGACGCAGCGGGAACGCCTCATCGGCCAGCTCCGGGTTTTCCCGGGTGAAGCGGACGGCCATGTTGGTCAGGGCATGTCCCGGATTGATATGCGAAAAATAGTCAAAGGTGCGCTGGCCCGGCGTCACGTTCAGGCGTCCATTACCGCTGCCGCACAGAGACAACAGAAGGTGTGCTTTCGCGCTCTGCGAATGACCGTACAGCCCAATGCTGCTCTGGCGAGTCATGGCGCGTTCAATGGCCTGCTCCCGCGCCTGCGCCGCGTTGATGCGAGCAAGCAGGGCGTCAGCATCGTTATCCAGCACAGGGGCGTTCAGGCGCGTCTCATTAATCCACCCGATTAAGGCCTGAGTGGTGGTCGTCGTCGCTGTCATTTCAGGTATACGCTCCCGCTGTCGATCCAGTAGTGGCTACCGCTGTGTCGGCGATCGGCCAGGGTATTCAGTTTGAAGGTTAATGCGTCAGGCGCAACCGGCGTGCCGTCCTGCAGCCAGGCATCGCTCAGCTCGAAGGCCTCCGGGCCTTCCTGCTTGCTGCCGCCGCAGAGTTTCAGCCGCACGTTCAGCACGCCGTCACCGGCAATGGCTTTCGCCAGTTCAGCCGAGTTAATGCTGAGCGTGTAGAGCGGCGTGGCGGGCCAGCGCGCGTTCGCCAGCTGGCGGAAGCCGAGGGTGACGTTGCCGCGCAGCGGGAAGTGCAGACGTGCGTCGAGCTTCGCGCCGGGTTTATCAAGATCGATCTCCTGATACCAGACGTTTTCCTCGCGCAGGGTATTGACGGTGTTATCCAGCACGCCGAGATACCGCACGGTTGAATACGCGCCAATGTCCGCGGCCTTAAAGTTGAAGCGCGGCAGACGCAGGTCGAGCGCCAGGCTGCAGAGCATGGCTCCCACCGCGGCTGTCGATTTCGGGTTGCCAATGCGCCCCTGCTGGCTGAACGGATACCACTCGTGCACCTGGTATTTATCCAGCCAGACGATGCGGTTGACCGGCACCGGCTGCAGATGACGAATGAGCGCCTGAACGCCCGGCAGGCAGCCGGGGCGTCCGGTGATCAGCAGAATATCGCAGCTGTAATGGGATATCGCCTCACACACCGCGTGGAGCGGCGAGGCCAGCGTAAACTGCCCGGCGAGCATCGCATCCTGCATTTCGCGGAAATTCACGTGCAGCGGCACGGCGAACAGGTCAAACGCGTCTGAACCCGCCGGCAGGGCATGATCGATCGCCTGCTGCAGGTAATTCATCACGTTACGGGTCGGCTTCTGCGGCAGGAGATCGCCAAAGGTGGCATGCAGACCGGCCAGCGGATCGTCGACGTCGCTCGATTCCCACGCGGCAAGAATGGCATGGCCAATCGGCATAAAGAGCTGAAGCGCCGTTTGCTGGCGAAGTACGGCCTGGGTATCGATGCGCCCGGAATCGCCGAACAGCGAAGCCATCAGCAGCGAGGCGTCCGCGATACCGGATTTCTGCAGCTGCGTTTGCAGGGAAGGCAGCACGTAGCGCTGAATCACGTCCAGAAGCGTATCGTCACCCGCGACCTTAAAGCCTTCACGGAAAAGCAGCTGCGGGGTGATCTTGACGTTATTGCCGGAACCGTCATCCAGCTGATAATGGGTGATCGCCATATCCGTTGTGCCGCCGCCGATGTCGATAGACGCGACGCGCAGCGCGCGGCCCGGCTGGCTACCCGGCTCTGGCTCACGGTCCGGGCGGGCCAGGGAGGCGAAGAAGGCTTCGGTCTGACCGCCAAAGCGGGAGATCGCTTCGTTATATAGCCAAACCAGTTGACCACAGCTGGCTTCATCCCACTCCATCTGGATTTCAGGCACCGGCACCACGCTCTTATCCTGCTGTTTGCGGGTGACAAAATCCTCATCCTGCGGGTGCCATCCCATCGCTTTCCAGACGATGGCGATGGCTTCAAACATGCGGCGACGGAAAATCTCGCGCTCCTGCTTTGGCATGGCCGAGGGCAGCGTCAGGATCAGGGTGCGCAGCTGGCGCGGTGACGCCGGGAAGCCCAGACGCAGGCGCGTGGCGACGCTGTTGATCTGCCCCAGCGCCTGCGCCAGCAGCTCGCACAGCATGTGCGTCATCAGCGTGCTGCGGCTGTACTGCGGCGAGAAGACCGGCAGCCGCTCGTCCTGCGGCAGCGTGAAGAGCGGCTCTCCGTCATCGTTCATCAGGTTCATCAGCGGAAACGCGGTGGCAAGCGGTTCACGCTGGGTTTTGCTGTTCATCTGGCTAAAGCGCCAGTCCTGTACGACCGGCGTTTCATCCCACAGATAGCGGCGCGGGCTGGAGATGCCGCTATTGCCTTCCGTTCCCAGACGCTGCATCGCCAGCTTGCGGGCTTCATCGCCGACGCGAACAATCGACGGCCAGACAAAGGCGTCTTCGCGACCGCTTTCAACCGAGAAGTGCTGCTTGCCAAAACGCGCTTCCGAAAACTCGAGACGGCTGGTGAACAGCGGCTCGTTAAGGAACTGCGGCTCGCTTAACGAGCGTACCTGGAGCTCGGCGGTCTGGCGCAGTCCATCGTTGGCGTCGCCGTGGTCTTCAATAATGACGCCGCAGGTGTGGGTATTGCCCACATCGAGGATCAGGTCGACCGGAATGGCAGGGGTGCTGAGCGTATGGGTAACAAATTTCACTTCCGGCACGGTGAGCTGTTCACCGAGCATGGTCATCAGGTTGAGCCAGTGGGCCTGATATTCAAATCCGCGCATCGCCTGCTGGAGATCGCGTTCCGAGCGGTTTTCAACGCCGTCGGCATACTGGGTAAACGCCTCGCGCAGCCAGCCGTCAATCCAGGTCTGGTCGAGGAAACTTTCAACCTCATTGTCTCGCCAGGCCAGCGCGAAACGGGTCCCGTTCAGAATATCGTTTTCAACCGGAGACAGGGCGGACGTGGCGTGTTCAGCTATCTGGCTGTCAAGGGCGAGCGTGACGCGGTGCGTATTGCCTGCCGTATCGGGTGTATCGAGCCTGCGCACCTGAACGCGGGCCCAGTTATCCGGTCCCTCAACAAAGGTTCGCGGTGGGTTGAAGCGCAGGAACGGAACCGGAAGCCAGACGCCGTCCAGCACCGTCAGAGACTGATGCAGCGGGATGGTGGTTTCCGGTTTGACCACTTCAGGCTGCCCGCCGTTCGTTCCCGGTACGGTATAACGTCCGTTGACCAGGTCGAAATCGAGTCGCAAAAGCGGGCCGTTCGCGGTTTTACGTACGAAGCGCCCGTTGCTGGCGGTGTCCTGCGGCGTCAGACCAAAATCAAGGAACTGCACGCCGCTGTTGGCAATAAGCGTGACGCTTTGTTTATAGTCGCAAAGATTAACCAGCATAGGATCAGGCACCTGCTTTCTTGAACGTCAGAGGGACGACGGTATTGGCATCATAACGGGCGCGACATTCTGCGATATCGCTGGCGCCTGCTTTACAGGCAACCTCCGGCATCGGGTAGCGGGAGCCGTCGGTGCAGCGGGCAGTACCGCGACTTTTAATCATCAGCTCGCCGTTGCTGTGCAGCCCGGAGAAGACCTCCGCGCGGCAGACAACGTTGTCGCCATGGACAACCCGGGCGAAACCTTTATTGTTCTGAATTTGATAGCGCATTGACGGCGGCTTGCCGGTGACCGGATCTTTCACGTCGAGAACCGCACGCCAGGTGCCGTTCAGGAAACGCGTCGATCCCGCTTTCACCTGATTCGCTTCCATTACCATGGCATCTTTCGGGATGGCGACAATCACCACCGGGGCGGGCTGTGGCGCAGGAGCGGGTGCAGGCTCTTTTTCTTTGCTCGCCACGACTTCAGCCTGATGCAGCGGTAACTTCATTGCCAGCGGCTCAACCGCTTTGATCGGCTTAGGCGCAATCTCGACGGGCTGAGGTGCAGGCGCCGGGGCGGGCTCAGCGGAAGGGGACTGTTTTGGCCACAGCAGCGGTGCGGCAATGGCGGCAACGATTACGGCAGCAACCGGCAGCGTCCACAGGGGAACGCGGCGCTTTTTCGCGACGATCGGCACAGCCGATTCCTGAACGGGTTGCGCAACGGCCGGGGCTGGCTCTGGCTCATACAGGTCTTCCGGCGTAATGCGCACCACCGTGGAAGGGGCGATCAGCGGCTCGTCGGCGTGTTCAAAGGCCACAACCGGTTCTGGCTCGGGTTCTGGTTCAGGATCTTCAATGACAACGGGGGCAGGTTCAGGGACCAGCGATTCACGCAGGCAGTCGAGGACATCGTCGCGCGCATTCTCGTTCAGGTTTACAAACCCCCAGAAGCTGATGACCGGCTTTCCGTCTACCAGGAAGAGGAAGTTTTCACCCGGGAACTGAAACGCCTTCGACAGAAGAGAACCAAAAAGCTGCTGCGCGGTTTTGGGGGACTGGAGGCATTTCTTGCTTAACGACTCGACGCTGGCCAGCGTGTTTTCCAGATAGCGCAGGGCGCGATAGCGGTCATCTTCATCGGCCGCTTTCCAGCTGGTTACGCTCCCTTCCAGAGGGGAATACCAGTCCACGCGGTCACCGCTGTCGTTGACCTGAGGAATGGCCAGACAGTCGACGATGGCCTGTTGTTTGCGCAACCGGAGCGCTTCCCGGATTTGTAACGCTGATTCAAAAACGGCTTGTCCGCCGCCGCCAACGGCCTGAAAGTCATCCAGGTTACCGCTGCGTAAAAGAGTTTTTGCCACGATTTGATCCCATATACTTCTTCACACCGTTACTTTAACGAAACGAGGAAGCAACCAAACGGGGGAAGAGACGCTAAAAGGGCCGATTTCTTGCGGCATAGAAAGTGACGGTTGTGCTTGACGAATAATGGCCCTTAAGGCAAATCACGATTTTGGGCGCTGGCGGTTAAAACAGCAAAAAACGCGGCTTTAGAATAACCTGATAGTGTTTCGTTATTTGCCAGGTCATACCGCCTGTGCTGTTATTACTGTCTTATATAATAAAACTGTCAGGGTTATAACCATGTCTACAGGGAAAACACTGCTCGCCCTTGCGCTGAGCGCTCTTCTACCAGCCGGTGCCGCATGGGCCGCAAACAGCGACACGCTCATTTACTGTTCTGAAGCGTCCCCCGAGTCCTTCAACCCGCAAATCGCCAGCTCTGGCCCGTCATTTGTGGCCAGCTCTCAGGTGCTGTACAACCGCCTGATCAATTTCGACCCGGTGAAAAACACCCCGGTCCCGTCGCTGGCAGAGTCCTGGACGATTTCACCGGACGGCAAGACCTATACCTTCGCCCTGCGCAAAGGGGTGAAATTCAACAGCAACAAATACTTCAAACCGACGCGCGACTTTAACGCAGATGACGTTATTTTCTCGGTCATGCGTCAGAAAGACCCTAAACACCCGTACCATAATGTGTCGCAGGGCAACTACGAATACTTTAACGATGTCGGGCTCGATAAGCTGATTCAGGACGTTAAAAAGGTCGATGATTACCACGTCCAGTTCACCCTCAGCGAACCCAACGCCGCGTTTCTGGCCGACTGGGGGATGGATTTCGCCTCCATTCTCTCCGCCGAATACGCCGACGCGATGCTGAAAAAAGGCACGCCTGAAAACGTAGACACCTGGCCGATTGGTACCGGGCCTTATGTCCTGCAGCAGTACAAGGTGGATTCGCTGATCCGCTATGTTGCTAACCCGAACTACTGGGAAGGCAACGTACCGACGAAACATCTCATCTTCTCCATCACGCCAAACGTGGAAACCCGCCTGGCGAAGCTGCAGACCAACGAGTGCCAGATCATTCCTGCGCCGTCCCCGGTTCAGTTTGACGCGATCAAGAACAACAAAGACCTGACGCTGCACTCGGTCGATGCGCTGAACGTCGGCTATCTGGCGTTCAACACCGAGAAAAAACCGTTTGATAACGTGCTGGTGCGCCAGGCGCTCAACTACGCGACCGACAAAAAGGCGATCGTCAATGCGGTCTTTATGGGTTCCGGCACGGTGGCAAAATCACCGATCCCGCCAAATATGCTGGGCTTTAATAAAGATTTGAAGGACTACAGCTACGATCCAGAAAAAGCGAAAGCGCTGCTGAAGCAGGCGGGCCTGGAGAAGGGGGCGGAAGTCACGCTGTGGTCAATGCCGGTTCAGCGTCCGTATAACCCGAACTCGCGTCGTATCGCGGAGATGATCCAGAGCGACTGGGCGAAAGTGGGCGTGAAGGCCAAAATTGTCTCTTACGAGTGGGGAGAATATCTCTCCGGGATGCGTAAAGGCGAACATGACTCCGCGCTGTTTGGCTGGATGTCCGATAACGGTGACCCGGACAACTTTGCCGACGTGCTGCTGGGCTGCAACAGCATTAAAACCGGATCCAACGCCGCGCGCTGGTGCGATAAGGGTTATGATGCTCTGGTGCAAAAAGCGAAGCTGACCAGCAGCCCGGCCGAGCGTGCGAAACTCTATGGCCAGGCGCAGGAGATCTTCTACCAGCAGGCGCCGTGGATCGCACTGGCAAACGGGAAAACGTTCTATGCGACCCGCAGCAACGTGACCGGATACAGCGTAAGCCTGATGGGCAGCGATTTCTCCAAAGCGAAGCTGAACTAAGCGTTTTATCGCCGGGTGGCGGCTGCGCCTTACCCGGCCTACATTTGGAACCCGTAGGCCCGGTAAGCGTAGCGCCACCGGGCACATAACAAGGAGTGACAATGTCACATTTAAACGATGTTACCGCCCGTGTGGATGCCGCCATTGAAGAGAGCGTGATTACCCACATGAATGAACTGCTGATCGAATTAAGCGATGACGCAGAGCTTAGCCGTGAAGATCGCTACACCCAGCAGCAGCGGCTGCGTACCGCGATTTCACACCACGGTAAGCAGCATAAAGAAGAGATGGACGCGCGGGAGGAACAGCTGACCAAAGGCGGCACCATACTGTAACGATCAAAACTGGCGTCGCGCCACCAGCCAGGCCCCGACGACCAGCATCACCGCGCCGCACACCGGGCCAATCAGGGCGCGCAGCGGAACGCCATTGCTTTTCAGCACGTCCATCACCAGCCCGCCAATCAGCTGGCTTGCCACCAGCACGGCGATAGTCGTCGCCGCGCCAACGTTCTGATACCCGCTAATGCTGGCAAACACGAAAAATGACCCCAGCAGCCCCGGAATAAGCGTCCACCAGCGTACCGTTGCGGCCAGTTCGCTAAACCCGGCGAAGCCCTGTTTCAGCAGCAGAATGCTGACAAACAGCACAATGCCGACCAGAGAGTTCAGCAGCATCGCGATAAGAATGGTGGAGGAGGACTGGGTGATACGCACCATTAAGGTGTTTTGCACCACCAGGCCTATTCCCGCCGCCACCAGAAACGCCAGCGTCAGTGACTGATTCATGGAATGGCGTCCGGATCGCTGCGCTCGTCCAGCTGAAGCTGCATAAAGGTTAAGTCCAGCCAGCGGCCAAACTTGGTCCCCACCTGCGGCATCTGCCCCGTTGTCACAAAACCGAGCGTTTCATGGAGATGAATTGAGGCATGGTTTTGCGCTTCAATACCGGCCACCATCACGTGTTTACCAATGGCGCGGGCCTCCTTAATCAGCGCGATCATCAGCGTGCGGCCAATGCCTTTGCCCTGATGGTCCGGGTGGACGTAGACCGAATGCTCAACCGTATGACGGAAACCGTCGAAGGCGCGCCAGTCGCCGAAAGAGGCGTAACCGGTGATAACGTCGTTTTCTTCACTCACCAGAACCGGGTAACCCGCGAGCGTGCGCGCCTCAAACCACGCGATTCGGTTATCGGTATCGACGGTTTTATCGTTCCAGATCGCGGCAGTATGCAGCACCGCGTGGTTGTAGATTTCTCCTATCGCGGCGCAGTCTTCTTTGCAGGCATGACGAACGATCATGATTAACCCTCTGTGTGTTGTTCACTATAGTATTACGTTATTCCTACGATATTACACAATCGTATCGCCCGAACGCTACGGCATAAGCCATATTTTTTTGTTATCAAAAGCCCATTGAAATGCCGTTCATACACTATAGTATGACGTCATGAACACCATAACAGACACGATGAATCAACGGATTAGCGCAAGAATTCGCCTTGAACGCGAGTCTCGCGGATGGTCCCTGAGCGAGCTTGCTGACCGGGCAGGGGTCTCGCGCGCGATGATCCACAAGATAGAACGCGGAGACAGCAGCCCGACGGCCACCTTGCTTGCCCGCCTGTCTGGCGCGTTTGGCATCAGCATGTCCACGCTCATTGCCCGGGCCGAAATGCAGGAGGGCAAGCTGCTGCGCCTTGCAAACCAGCCCGTCTGGCGAGATCCACAGACGCACTACCTCCGCCGCCATGTTTCTCCCCGTACCGATCTGCCCATCGACCTTGTTCAGGTTGAACTGCCTGCGGGCAGCGATGTTCCTATGCCTGCATCTTCTTACGCGCTGGCACGTCAGCTTATCTGGCTCCAGTCCGGTGAGCTGGTGTTTCAGGAGGGCGACACGCGCCACGAGATGCACGCCGGAGACTGTCTCGAGCTGGGGCCGCCAAATGACTGCCGGTTCATCAACGAAACGAATGAAACCTGTATCTATCTGGTTGTAAGGCTTAACCAGTCTGCCTCGTAATGCTAATGCGATAACGCCGATCGTGAGCCAGGCTGTAATGACATGTGTACCAGAAGGAGATCCCGATGAATCAACCTGTTTCGCAAAATCGCCGCTGGGTACTGGCCTCTCGTCCACAGGGTGCGCCGGTAGCGGAAAATTTTCGTCTCGAAACGCAGCCTGTTCCAGCACCCGTTGAGGGGCAGCTTTTGCTGCGCACCGTCTGGCTGTCGCTGGACCCGTACATGCGGGGGCGCATGAGCGATGCGCCATCCTATTCACCGCCGGTTGAGCTGGGTGCGGTGATGGTGGGGGGAACGGTTAGCCGCGTTGAACAGTCAAATCATCCTGACTTCAAAGCCGGGGAGTGGGTGCTGGGCTACAGCGGCTGGCAGGAGTATGAACTCTCAGACGGCAGCGGCCTGGTGAAGCTGGGCGAAAATCCGTCACATCCTTCCTGGGCGCTGGGTATTCTGGGCATGCCGGGTTTTACCGCCTATATGGGGTTGCTGGATATCGGGCAGCCAAAAGCGGGTGAAACGCTGGTGGTCGCCGCGGCGACAGGCCCGGTTGGCGCGACCGTCGGGCAGATCGGCAAAATCAAAGGTTGCCGGGTGGTCGGCGTCGCCGGTGGTGCTGAAAAATGCCGCCATGCCGTTGAGGTTCTCGGGTTTGACCTGTGTCTGGATCATCACGCGGCCGATTTTGCCGAACAGCTGAAACGCGCCTGCCCGAACGGGATTGATGTCTATTATGAAAACGTCGGCGGGAAAGTGTTTGACGCCGTGCTGCCGTTACTGAATACCTCCGCGCGCGTGCCGGTGTGCGGCCTGGTGAGCGGCTACAATGCGACGGGCCTGCCCGAGGGGCCGGATCGCCTGCCGCTCCTGATGGCGACCATCCTGAAGAAACGCATTCGTATGCAGGGCTTTATCATCGGTCAGGACTACGGGCACCGCATTAAAGAGTTCCAGGAAGCGATGGGACGCTGGGTGCAAGAAGGCAAAATTCACTATCGTGAACAGGTCACGGACGGGCTGGAGAACGCGCCCGAGGCGCTGATTGGCCTGCTTGAAGGGCGGAACTTCGGCAAAGTCGTGATTCGCGTCGCGAGTGACAATAAATAAACAGCATTATGGCGGGGTTTCCCGCCATATTTATTTGTGAAGATACGATATATTGTCTTTAATTAATGGACATGGCATTTCGCGCCCGCATCCCGGATGGGCCCGAAACCAATAAAAAAACAAACTTTGCTTTTTTTGATGTTTTTACGTACTTCCCACCACCAGGCATGACGATACAGGATATATCGGACCAGCGTCGTTTTATTAAAACTGGCGTTTAAAAATAGCATTAAGTTTTAGCTACAGGAATTGAACATGCTTGATTTGGATCACTTAGAAAAAGCCCAAAGGATCAGTCTTACCATGCAAGTTGAACTCAGTTTGAAAGGCGCGTTAATTACGGGCTCCCTCAAACCTGGGGCACGACTGATTACGAAAGAGATCGCCGATAAATTAGGAACCAGTATTACCCCGGTGCGCGAGGCGCTTTTGCGTCTGGTGTCATCAGGGGCGTTACACGCCACGCCCGCGCAGGCATTTCTGGTTCCGGAGGTAACGCTGGAGCGTTATAATGAGATTAACGCCATCAGAAAACAGCTTGAGCCGATGGCGGTTGCCGCAGCCTGCCAGAATATGTCTGAACAAAAGCTGGAGACGTTGCGCAAAATGTCAGAAGCATTCCATGAGGCCATGCGCAACGGAAACGTTCAGCAGGCGCTTCATGCAAATCGCGTCTTCCGCTTTACGCTTTATCAGTATGCGGAAATGCCGACGCTTAATGCCTTAATTGAACAGCTCTGGGTGCGCATCGGGCCCTGTATGAACTATCTGCATCAGGAGCTTAACGACATCAAAGCGTCGACATATCACTATGACGAACTGCTTTCCGCCCTTGAGCGAAGAGATGTTGCTGCCTGCCAGAAGGCGATTGATAAGGTGATTGATGAAGCGAATTTGCTTTTACAGCGACAATATTTTAACTGAGAGATTATTTAACAGAGCGACTATATACCGCGATTAATTATTTATCTGGTGAATAGCTCCTGATGGCATATTGCCATCAGGAGCGTTATTTTCTTTATAAAATAAACTTTACTTATTTTTTACTCGAATCGATAAGAGACCGACAGCCCGACCCCGTAGTTACGGCCTGGTGCTGGTTCGTAATAACGCCCGTTGGACTCGTTGACAATAACCGATCCCGCGTACTCTTTATCGAACAGGTTATCGACGCGGCCAAAGACGTCCATACCCCAGTTGCCGTAGTTGAATTTATACCCGGTGTTCAGCCCGACCACCGTATACGACGGCGCTTTCGCCGTGTTCTCGTCGTCGGCCATGATATCGCTCATATAGCGCACGTCAGAACCCGCGTACCAGCCTTCCTCCGGCTGCCAGCCAAACGAGGCGAAGCCCATGTTGCGGGCGATGCCCGGCATACGATTACCGTTACAGTCTGCGTCGCCGCAGACGTTGGTGCGATAGGTCGCGTCCAGGTAGGTCCACGCCAGCTTCAGCTTCCAGTTCTCAACAAACTGCTGGTCGAGGGAGACTTCCACGCCCTGACGACGGGTTTTACCGGCATTTTTATAGCTGGTACGTCCGCCAGAGCTGGCATCCACCACGATCTCATCATCCGTATCGGTGCGGAACAGGGCAGCGGTCAGCAGGCCATTGCCGATGCGGGTTTTGCTGCCCACTTCGTACGTGTTGTTGGTGGACGGCTTCAGGCCAATGTTCAGACCGCCCTGGTTATCGGCGCGGTAGGAGAGTTCGTTGATGGTTGGCGTCTCGAATCCACGCCCTGCGGCAGCGTAAAGATTCCATGCGTCCGTTACCGCGTACTTCACGGAGCCCGCCGGGAGCCACTTGTGATAGCTCGCGTCACCGCTGTCATCGCCGTTGCCCGGCGTAACGTAATGGTCGTTGGAATCAAACCAGACCGAGCTGTAGCGCACCCCCGCATCCACCGACAGTTTTTGCGTCAGCTGCCAGCTGCTTTGCAGGTAAGGATCGACGTTCCACATCAGGTTACGTTCGTTTCGACGCTTGTCACCCTTCACGCCATAGTCCGGCACGCCGTTGGTCATCACGAAGTTCTCGTATCCGCGACGATCTTCGCTCAGGTTTTCGTAGTTCAGGCCGGTGGTAAACGTCACCGGCACGAGCAGCTCGCCGCGGTGCGTCCAGCGGGTATCGATGCCCTGATAATGACGCTGCATATCAATCACCCCGCCGGAGTGGGAGGCTTTTAGCTGCGGCTGATAGGGAATCGACTGGTACTGCGTCATTTCACGCTCACCGGCGTACATCATCACGCTGAGGTCGTCCTGCGCGCTGAGCTGGCGATCGTAGCGCAGGCCGGCCTGGGTCTGCTTGATGGTCTTGCGGGTGTTGTACTGATCGCCGCGCGGAGACTGACGCGGATTATTCTGCCACTCCTGATAGCTCAGTCCGCCCGGATCGTTAGCCTTCATGTCCACGCTGTTGAAAATCAGCGTCAGCTTGCTGACGTCATCAATACGCACGCCCAGCTTTGCATTGGCCAGGTTCTTCCGCGCGCCGCTGTGGTCACGGTAGCCTTTGGTGGTGAAGCGGGTGGTGGAAACGGTGTAATCCACATCGCCCGCGTGGGTGCCGTCACCCATCGCACCGGTGGCCTTCATGCCGTAGCGCCAGGTACCGTAGCTGCCGTAATAGCTGCTGGCTTCAATGGTCGGCGGCTGCTGCCCGGTCTGGGTGTTGATGTTAATCACCCCGCCAGAGGCGTTGCCGTACAGGGCAGAGAAGGGGCCGCGCAGCACTTCAACGCTCTCCACGCTGGAGAGATCGATATTGGAGGTCTGGCCCTGACCGTCCGGCATGGTGGCAGGGATACCGTCGACGTACATACGGATACCGCGCACGCCAAACGTTGAGCGTGCGCCGAATCCACGCATTGAAAGCTGGAGGTCCTGAGCATAGTTCTGGCGGTTCTGAATTTGCAGTCCCGGCACGCTGCCGAGGGATTCAGACAGGTTGATACGAGGCGCGGCGTGGCGCATGTCATCGCCGTTGACGACGCTGACCGCGGCCGGGGTATCCAGCTCCGATACGGTTTGCGGCGTGGCGCTGACGATCATGGTCTGTTCCTCCGCGCTCATTGCTGTTAGCGGCGCGAAAGTAACGGGAACCAGCAGCAGCGGGAGAGAAGCCTTACGGGCAGAAATGATTTTCATGAATAAAACCGGTTGTGGTGTATAAACGAACCAAATGGAACATGTCCATACATGTTAAAGGTTTTGTAAATGTTTTGAAAACTATAACCGCACATTGCGTTAATGAAAGGCGAGACGCGAAAGAAAAACTCCACATTCAGCTCATTAATGATTACTATTCTCATTATCAAAAGGCAATGCCATGACGTTGCCTGCCGGAAGTGATGTCAGCGGAAACCCCTCTTTTCAGAAAAGGAATTGTTATGTCTTTACGTCATCTGTGCTCGCCGCGTCTGAGCCTGTCACTGCTGTCTGCCACTTTACTGCTTGCCGGGACGTTCCAGGTGCATGCCGCCGAAGAGGTGCTGCGTAAAGCGGTGGGCAAAGGGGCGTATGAAATGGCGGTCAGCCAGCAGGAAAATGCGCTGTGGGTGGCGACGTCGCAAAGCCGCAAAACCGATAAGGGCGGGGTTATCTATCGCCTTGATCTGGTCACGCTGGACGTGACGCAGGCGATTCATAGCGATCTCAAACCCTTTGGCGCCACTCTCGACGGCGCGACGCAAACCCTGTGGTTTGGCAACACCATCAACGGCGCGGTGACGGCCATTGATGCCAAAACGGGGGACGTGAAAGGGCGTCTGGTGCTGGACGATCGTAAACGCAGCGAAACGGTCAAGCCGCTGCAGCCGCGCCAGCTGGTGGCGGATGACGCGAGCAACACCGTTTACATCACCGGAGTAGGCAAAGAGAGCGTGATTTGGGTCGTGGACGGCGCAACCCTGAAGTTGAAGGACACCATCGCCAATACCGGTACCTATAGCACCGGCCTGGCGCTGGATGCGCAGGCGAAACGCCTCTATACCACGAATGCGGACGGTGAGCTGGTGACGATTGATACGGCCACGAATAAAATCCTGAGCCGTAAAAAAGTGCAGGATGACGGTAAAGAGCACTTCTATCTGAACCTGAGCCTCGACACCGCCGGTCAGCGTGCCTTCCTGACCGATTCAAAACAGCCGGAAGTGCTGGTGCTGAGCCTGAAAGACGGCAGCGTAATGGAGAAGATCGCGGCGCCTGAATCACTGGCCGTCCTGTTTAACCCAACGCGCAATGAAGTCTACGTGACGCACCGTGAAGCGGGTAAGGTGAGCGTGATTGATGCGAAAACCTACAAGGTGAGCAAAACGTTCGACACGCCGGTTTACCCGAACAGCCTGGCACTCTCTGCCGATGGTAAAACGCTGTATGTGACGGTGAAACAGAAGTCGACCCGTCAGCAGGAAGCCACTCAGCCTGATGATGTGATTCGTATCGCGCTGTAAGGTGGGAACTGCCCGGTGGCGCTGCGCTTACCGGGCCGACAAAACGAAGAGAAGTAGGCCGGGTAAGGCGAAGCCGCCACCCGGCTTTTTTATTAACGCGAGGTTTCTTCTACCAGCGGCGCGTCGTGTTTTTCATCATCGTGATGAACCGGCGCGGTGCTGTGGATCTCGTGAACGCGCTTACGCACGCCGAACCAACCGGCAATCAGCAGCACGGCCAGCAGCGGAATGGTCGCGATGGTGTAAGTACCGTTCGGATAGTCGAACGCCATCAGCACCAGCACGCTGAACAGGAACAGCAGGGTGAGCCAGGAGGTCACCGGTGCACCCGGCATCTTGAAGCTCACATCAGCCGCTTTGCCTTCTTTGATCGCTTTGCGCAGACGCATCTGGCAGACCACAATAAAGGCCCAGGAGGCGATAATCCCCAGTGCAGCCACGTTCAGAACGATCTCAAAGACGCGGGACGGTACCAGATAGTTCAGGAACACGCCAAAGACGTAAACCACCAGCGTTGCCAGAATCCCCGCATAGGGAACCTGCTGCTTGCTCATCTTCGACATGAACTTCGGCGCGGAACCGCCCATCGACATTGAGCGCAGAATACGGCCGGTAGAGTAGAGACCGGAGTTCAGGCTGGAGAGCGCTGCCGTCAGAACCACGATGTTCATGATGCTGCCAACGTAAGGTACGCCCAGCTTAGAGAAGAAGGTCACAAATGGACTCTGACCCGCCTGATAGGCAGTCCATGGCAGCAGCAGAACCAGCAGCACCACGGAACCGACGTAGAACAGACCGATACGCCAGATCACGCTGTTGATGGCTTTTGGCACCATCGTCTGCGGATCTTTACATTCACCTGCTGCGGTGCCCACCAGTTCGATGGAAGCGAAGGCAAACACCACGCCCTGAACCAGCACCAGCGCAGGCAGCAGACCGTGCGGGAAGAATCCGCCGTTATCGGTTATCAGGTGGAAGCCGGTGGCATTGCCGTCCAGCGGCTTGCCGCTGCCGAGGAAGACGGTACCCACGACCAGGAAAATCACAATGGCCAGCACTTTTACCAGCGCAAACCAGAACTCCATCTCCGCGAACCACTTCACGCCGATCATGTTCATGGTGCCGACAATCGCCAGCGCGCCAAGCGCAAAGACCCACTGCGGCACGTCACCGAACGCGCCCCAGTAGTGCATGTACAGCGCAACGGCGGTGATATCGACAATACCGGTCATCGCCCAGTTAACGAAGTACATCCAGCCCGCAACGTAGGCCGCTTTTTCACCGAGGAATTCACGGGCGTAAGAGACGAAGCTTCCGCTGGAAGGGCGATGCAGTACCAGTTCGCCCAGCGCACGAAGAATGAAGAAAGAGAAGATCCCGCACACCAGATAGACCAGGGCGAGAGCCGGGCCAGCCATTTGCAGACGCGCACCCGCACCTAAAAACAGACCCGTTCCGATAGCGCCGCCGATAGCGATCATTTGAACCTGACGGTTGCCCATCGCTTTGTGGTAGCCCTCTTCGTGGGAGTTCAACCAGCGACGTTTAGCAGCATGATGATCGGCTGCGCTTTTATTGCTTGTTTTCATTGAGTTACCTGTTTGCCTGTCTGAACCATTATCGTGATAGTCCTGCCTGGCAGAGCGCAATACAAACGATTGCTTCTGCGCAAACACATGTCGCCTTCCCAGTCATTCTGCGTATGGATAAGGCGAAACATGGCGAGGCATCCTACCTGCAATTCATAAGCGACGCAAAATATAACCGTGCCGAAAGTGATGCACGTCGAAGGAAATCGTGTGGTCAGAGCAGACGGCGATCACAACACGCTGAATCGTGGTGAGTTTTTAGACAAAACAGTTGACGGGTTGATTATTTAATCATCAGATTTTCTTAATTATTACCAGGTGGTCAAGATTTTGATTGCTGAAGAGCATCTAACAGTAACCTGAAAGCGGTAGTGTGCTGGCGACGGCTCGGATAATAAAGGTGATACCCCTCGAAAGTAGGGCACCACGATTCAAGGACCCTGACCAGCCGTCCGTCACTCAGCGCCCCCAGAACCGACGCCTCCGGTACGTAGGCGAGTCCGAGTCCATTCTCAGCGGCGTCGATGCGCTGCGACAGGTTGCTCAGCGTAAGCTGCCCCTCAACCCGCACGCGAAGCTCGCGCCCGTCGCGTTCAAATTCCCAGTGATACAAGCCCCCGCGCGTGGGCAGGCGCATATTGATACAGCGGTGGTCAGCGAGCTGCTCCGGCGTCTGCGGCACCCCAAAGCGAGCCAGATAATCCGTAGAACCGACCACTGCCATCCGCATATCCGGCGCGATCCGTACCGCAATCATATCTTTTGCCACCTGTTCACCCAGGCGAACTCCCGCGTCGAAACGGCCATCCACGATATCCGTCAGGCCGTTATCTACAGTCACTTCGACGTTAATTTCAGGATACTGCACCATAAACGCCTTCAGTACCGGCCAGAGCACGGCATCCATGGCATGCTCGCCAGCGACGATGCGAATAGAACCTGCGGGTTTGTTGCGCGCGCTACGAAGCGCCGTAAGTTCCTGCTCAATCTCCAGCAAATGCGGGCTTAGGCGCGCAAAGAGCTGCTCACCTGCCTGGGTGGGAACAACGCTGCGGGTTGTGCGGGTTAAAAGACGAACGTCGAGCCGCGCTTCAAGTTTGCGCATGGCATGGCTTAGCGCCGATTGCGAGACGCCCAGCTGCGCCGCTGCGCGGGTAAAGCTGCGCTCGCGGGCGACTACCATAAAAGAGAGCAGGTCGTTGAAATTATCTTTTAGCATCGTGATTGCCTCTATTTATGAATTTCAATCATATTTCCTATCTGATTATGCACACTAATGCTACGGATTGCTTTGCGCTACTGTTAACGCAACAGTAAATGAGGAGCATAAGATGAAAATTATCCGCAGCGGGTCATTACCTTCAGCAAAGGGACCGGAAGCCTGGTTCACCGGCACCGTTCGCATTGACGCGCCATTTCAGGCGAGCGAACCTGCCAGCGTCGGCGGGGCAACCGTAACCTTTGAGCCGGGCGCGCGCACCGCGTGGCATACGCATCCCCTTGGGCAAACGCTGATTGTGACGCAGGGGCGCGGCTGGTTACAGGAGTGGGGCAAAGCGGCGGAAGTATTGAATCAGGGGGATATCGCCTGGATCCCACCCGGCGTAAAGCACTGGCACGGCGCAAGTGCGCAAACGGCGATGACGCATATTGCCATCGCCGAATCCGTTAACGGCAGCCCGGTAGCCTGGCTGGAAAAAGTCACCGACGAGCAGTACCCGAACGGCTAACCGCCAAAAACGGCAATCGCCTGCTGCAGGCGCGTGGTGCGCTGCGTAAGGTGATTCGCGGCGTGAGCGACGTTATCCACCATCCCCGTATTGTTGTGGGTCATTGCGCCGATACGGGAGATGGATGCGTTGATGAGCGTCAGAGCCTGGGTTTGCTCCTGCGTGGCGTGGCCGATCTCCTTAATCAGGGAGGAGACCCGCAGCACGTTGTCGATCATAACCGTCAGCTGCGTTTCGGTCTGTTCCACTTTTTCCACGCCAGCGTTGACGCTGGCGACGTTTTTCTCAATCAGCGCTTTGATCTCTTTCGCCGCCGTCGCGGAGTGCTGCGCAAGATTGCGCACCTCGGCCGCCACCACGGCAAAACCGCGTCCGGCTTCACCTGCGCGCGCCGCTTCCACAGCAGCATTCAGCGCTAGAATGTTGGTCTGGAAGGCAATACGATCGATAACGCTGATAATATCGACGATCTGGCTGTTATCCTGCGACACGGATTGCATCATACCGATGGTCTCTTTCATCATCGCTTCGCCGCAGTGGGCGCTGTCGCGGGTGCGATCCGCCATCTCCGTGGCTTCTTTCGCGGTTTCTGCCGTCTGCTTCACCGCGCTGGCGATCTCTTCCACCGCCGACGCGGTTTGCTGCAGAAAGTCTGCGGTCTCTTCTGAACGCGTCTGCAGCGCCGCGCCTTCTTTCGCGACCTGCTGGCTGATGGTGCCAATCCCGCTGATTTGCGCCCCGACATCGTCAACCAGCGAATTCAGGTTCAAACCTGATTGATTGACCAGGCGCATCATCAGCCCGATGTCATCGATCCGGTCAAAATGGTAATAGTCCGTTTTACGCCCTGAAACCACGCGCTGCATCTGCTGCACAATGGATTTTACCGGCCGGGCGATCTGCGCATGAAGATAATAAGCCAGGGAAGTAAACAGCAGTACCAGACTCCCCGACTGCACAACTTTATCAGGGAATAAATACACCGCCAGGCAGGAGAGTAACGCCGTCGTCGCAATACCAAGATGGATTCGTTTGCCGGTGCTGAGACATTTAAAAAGCGACATAAACGAAAATAAACCGCGCCGAACCAGTAATCCTTTATAAAATCGGTAATGTTTTAATTCGTTATTACGCACTTTTGCGTACAGCTTTTCACTGGCCGCAATCTCTTCCCGCGCGGGTATATTTCGCACGGAAATATAGCCCGTCAGGGATCCACCCTGCCAGACCGGCGTCACGTTAGCCCGCACCCAGTAATGATCGCCATTATGGCGACGGTTCTTCACCATCCCCGTCCAGGTCTCGCCCTGCTGCAGGGTAAACCACATGTCGCCAAAGGCTTCGGCAGGCATATCGGGATGGCGGATGAGATTATGCGGCTCACCCAGAAGATGCTCTTCTTTATATCCGCTGGCTTCAATAAAAGCGGAATTAGCATAGGTAATATGACTTTTTGTATCGGTGGTCGACATTAACGTCGAACCATCGTTAAGCAAATACTCGTTTTGTGTAACGGGAGTGTTACGCCTCATGAGTAACTCCATGATGTGTGCAAGAATAAAAAAGTCCGGAAAAACGCTCCGGTAAGATGAATGTGATTATTTTTTATAACTGTCCGTTGCTTATTCTCTCTGAAATTCTGACCGCCTGAAATACCCGTTGTTCATTATTTTTAATCTGTTAGCGCTAGCAAATGTAATAAAAATGAAAATATTTTCAGAGGTGTTTTCGGAAGGTGCCGCAAATAAACGACATAAGCCAAATTAAAAGGGGGAGATCGCTACCCCGATAAAATTGCCATGTTGAAATAGCGTTTCGTTAACAGGATGAAAACGCTATCATTTGGTCAGTTTTCGTTAACACAGTGAGGCTGAGGTGAAAATTAACGTCATCGGAACCAGCGGGAGCGGAAAAAGCACGCTGGCGAAGCAGATTGCGACCGAACTGGCTATTCCCTATATCGAGATGGACAGACTCTACTGGCGGCCCGACTGGCAGGGAACGCCGGACGATGTGTTTCAGGAAAAACTGGAGCAGGCGCTACAGGCGTCGCCAGACTGGGTGCTTGATGGCAACTATAACCGCACGCGGCCGGTGAAATGGCGTAATGTCGACGTTGTGGTCTGGGTCGATTATGGCTTTGCCCGCACCCTCTGGCAGGCCGTCAACAGGGCAATCAAACGGGCCTGGCATAAGCACGAGCTCTGGCCCGGAACCGGTAACAAAGAGAGTTTCCGTCGCGCGTTCTTCAGCAAAGAGTCGATTCTTATCTGGACGATGAAAACGTGGCGTAACAACCGCACGCGTTATGAAGCCGATCTGCAAAACCCGCAGTATGGGCATATTCGTTTTGTCCGCATTACCCGCCGCGGGCAGGCGGAAACGCTGATTGCCGCCTTAAAGTCTTATTCTTAGCATGGTTTTATATATCTGATTTCCGGCAAACTAAATGTAAATTAATCGTTTCTCAGTGGTGAAATGCGCCCTTAATAATGTCGACATGTTAAGTCAAACGAGAACGCAACATGTCATGGCGAATCAGCATTCTGGATAAAAGCCCCATCGCTGAAAACGAAACGGCTGCCGATGCACTGGCGCGTACGCTGGCGCTGGCGCAGCAGGCAGAAAATCTGGGCTATCACCGCTTCTGGATTGCCGAACACCACAACACTCCCCATCTTGCCAGCCCCTCGCCGGAGCTACTGATTGCCTGGATCCTCGGGCAGACAACGCGCATCCGCGTCGGATCCGGCGGCGTGATGCTCCAGCACTACAGCCCTTACAAAGTCGCCGAGAATTTCAACGTACTGGCCGCGCTGGCGCCCGGTCGCGTTGATCTCGGCGTCGGGAAAGCCCCCGGCGGTTTACCGCTCTCAACGCGTGCGCTGCAGCAGGGCCTGAATCAAGAGGAAAAGGGCAGCTTCGCCCAACAGCTGGCTCAGCTCGATCGCTGGATCCGTCCTGAACATCCGTCAACTGAGGATGCCGTCCGCGCCACGCCTCTGCCGCCATCGCCTGCAGAACGTTTTCTGCTGGGCGCGAGTACCGATAGCGCGCTGCTGGCCGCCAGGCTCGGCTGGCACTTTGTTTTTGCCGCGCATCTGAACGGTGACCCGGAACTGCTGCGCGAGGTGGTATCGACCTGGCGTAAGAGCAGCACGCGGGACGTGATTGTGGCGGTACAGGCGATTGTCGCGCCGACGCAGGCCGAGGCAGAAGCCCTGGCGCAAAAGGTCGAAGTGTGGGGCGTTGAGCTGGCAAACGGCCAGCGTGTCACCGTGGCGAGCGAAGAGCAGGCCTACGCCTTTGCGCGTCAGGCAGGCAGCGAGCCGGTGCGCATTGCACGCCGGGCGCAGTCGCTGCTGGCGGGTACGGCTGAGTCGGTTCTGGAACAGCTCAACGCGCTGCACCAGCAGTGGGGCATTGACGAATTTATCATCGACACGCCGGTAGCGGAGGGAGCAACGCGCATCGCGTCGCTGCGCCTGCTTGCCGAGGCGCGTCTTAACAGGGAGGTCACCGTATGAGCTTTGGCGAACAGCTGATTGCCTGGCGTCGCGAACTGCACCAGAACCCGGAGCTCTCCGGCCAGGAAGTGGAGACCACGACGCGCCTGCGCCAGTGGCTGACGAACGCCGGGATTATCCCGCAGCCTTACGACCTGTCTACCGGACTGGTGGCGGAAATCGGCTCGGGCAGCAAACTGATTGCGCTGCGGGCGGATATCGACGCTCTGCCGATTGAAGAGCGCAGCGGCGTGCCGTTTAGCTCCCAGCGTGCAGGCGTAATGCATGCCTGCGGGCACGATATCCACACCAGCGTGATCCTCGGCGCCGCGTTGAAGCTGAAAGAGCGGGAAGCGTCGCTTAACGGCCGGGTGCGGATCCTGTTTCAGCCTGCCGAAGAGAACTTTGGCGGTGCAAAGAGCATGGTGCGGGCCGGTGCCCTGCGCGACGTCAGCGCCATCTTCGGCATGCATAACGAGCCCGGCCTGCCGGTCGGTGAGTTCGCTACCCGCGGCGGGCCGTTTTATGCCAACGTCGATCGCTTCGTGATCCGCATTACCGGTAAGGGTGCGCACGCCGCACGTCCGCACGAAGGCAACGACGCGATTGTGCTGGCGAGCCAGCTGGTAACGGCGTTGCAAAGCGTCGCCAGCCGCAACGTCAATACGCTGGATTCGGTGGTGCTGAGCGTGACGCGCATTGCGGGCGGTAACACCTGGAACGTGCTGCCGGAAAGCGTCGAGCTGGAAGGCACGCTGCGCACCCACCGCACGGAAGTGCAGCAGAACGTGAAAGCCCGCGTGGGTGAAATCGCCGCCGGGTTTGCCAGCGCCTTTAGCGCGCAGATTGATATCACCTGGTATGCCGGGCCCACCGCGCTGGTGAATGACGAACGCTGGGCCGATTTCGCCACCTCGGTCGCCCGGGACGCCGGATACGAAACCCGACACGCCGAGCTGCATATGGGCGGGGAAGATTTCGCGGTCTATCTGCAGCAGATCCCGGGGGCGTTTGTCAGCATCGGCAGCAACAGCCCGTATGGTTTACATCATCCGGCCTTCAATCCGGATGAAGCCTTAATTGAGCCCGCTGCCCGCTATTTTGCAGAGCTTGCGGAAAAAGCCCTGCAACACGTTTAATTCTTAAGAGGTGAATATGTCTGCACATCGTCAACTGCGGCTGGGGACCATTTTGCATGGTGCATCCGGAAATATGTCCGCCTGGCGTCACCCTGAGGCCGTCGCCGATGCCAGTATCAATTTTGATTTCGTCAAAGCGACGGCGTTAAAGGCGGAGGAGGGCAAACTCGACTTCTTATTCGTTGCCGACGGTCTCTATATCAACGAGAAATCGATCCCGCATTTTTTAAACCGCTTCGAACCGCTGACGGTGTTATCCGCTCTCGCCAGCATCACCTCGCGCCTGGGGCTGGTGGGAACCTTATCCACCTCCTACAGCGAGCCTTTCACCACGGCGCGCCAGTTTGCCAGCCTCGACCACCTCAGCAGCGGACGCGCGGGCTGGAACGTGGTGACTTCGCCGCTGGAAGGGTCGGCAAAGAACTTTTCCCGTGAAAAACACCCCGAGCATGCGCTGCGCTATCGCATTGCGGATGAGTATCTCGACGTGGTGAAAGGGCTGTGGGATTCCTGGGAGGGCGACGCCTTTGTGCGCAATAAAGAGAGCGGTCAGTTCTTTGATTCTGCCAAACTGCATACCCTCGACCACCACGGTGATTTCTTCCAGGTCGCCGGTCCGCTGAATATTGGTCGTACGCCACAAGGACGACCGATTGTCTTTCAGGCGGGCGCGTCGGACGACGGGAAAAAGCTGGCGGCGAAACATGCCGACGCCATTTTTACCCATCACGAAACGCTCGATGAGGCAAAAACCTTTTACCGCGACGTGAAGCAGCAACTGGAAAGTAATGGACGCCGCGCGTCAGATTTACATATTTTCCAGGGCGTCAGCGTGATTGTGGGTAAAGACGCCGACGACGTGGAAAACCAGTACCAAACCACGGCGGCGCTGGTGTCGATTAACGATGCCCTCAACTACCTCGGACGCTACTTCGAACATCACGATTTCAGCCAGTATCCGCTCGACGAGCCGTTCCCGGATATCGGCGATTTAGGCAAAAACAGCTTCCGCAGCACCACCGATGAAATTAAGCGTAATGCCCGCGAGCGCAGCTTAACCCTGCGTCAGGTAGCGCTGGAAGCCGCCTCGCCGCGCCCGCGCTTTTCCGGTACGCCGGAAGAGGTGGCCGACGGCCTGCAGGCCTGGTTTGAAGGCTATGCCGCAGACGGCTTCATCATTCAGGGCGGTACGCCGGACACCTTCCCGCGCTTTGTTGACCAGGTAGTGCCCGTTTTACAGGCGCGCGGTCTGTTCCGGACCGACTATCCGGGCACCACGCTGCGCGAAAGTCTGGGCTTAGACGAACCTAAAAACCAGTTCACACAACAATAAAAGAGAACCCCGCTATGCAGAAAACATCGCTTATTCTGGCGCTCGCGCTAGCCTTTACCCCTGCCGTCTGGGCAGAGAATGTGAATATTAACGGCACCGGCGTGAGCATCGAGGCCAATAAAACGCCGGTTAATACCGTCAAAAATGGAGAGGCGGTGGCACAGCTGCCGAAAGATTATCGCTTCGCCGTGCCGGGGAAATTTACCGTGGCGGTGGCGGGCCTCAATCAACCGCCGCTGACGGTGTTTTCCGACGACAACAAAACGCTGCTGGGAAGTGAGGTGGACGTCGCCCGTCTGGTCGCTGACAGCCTGGGGCTGGAGCTGAACGTGGTGCCGACCTCCTGGGAAGACTGGCCGCTGGGCGTGGCCTCCGGGAAATATGATGCCGCCATCAGCAACATCACCGTCACCAAGGAGCGTAAAGAGAAGTTTGACTTTGCCACCTACCGAAAAGATTCCCTCGGGTTCTACGTGAAATCAACCAGCCCGATCAAGTCGCTTCAGAAAGCAGAGGACATCGCCGGGCTGCGGATTATCGTCGGCTCCGGCACCAACCAGGAGGCCATTCTGCTGGCCTGGAACGCCGAAAACCTGAAGAAGGGACTGAAGCCCTTTACCCCGATCTATACCAAAGACGATGCGGCACAAACGCTGGCGCTGCAGTCCGGACGCGCGGATGCGTACTTTGGTCCGAACGTGATTGGTGCGTGGAAAGCGGCGCTGAACGGGAAAACCAAACTGGTGGGTAGCGTCGACGGCGGCTGGCCGAAGGCGGCGCACATAGCCGTGACGCTGAAAAAAGGCAGCGGGCTGGTTGAGCCGGTGCAAACCGCGCTGAACGGCGTCATCAAAAACGGCGATTACGACAAAGTGCTGAACCGCTGGGGGGAAGGGGTTGAGCGCATTCCGCAGTCCGAAGTGAACCCGGCTGGCCTGGGCGATTAAGGAGGCGTGATGAGCGAACGATTTCGTGATGTTTCACCGGAAGATACCGAACTTCAGCCCATCATTGAGGGGCTGTTCGGTGAATATGCCGCCCGCTACGGCGACTACTTCTCTAAAGACGCGGAAGTGGAACTCACCGAGTGGTATTTAGCGCCGCAGGGGCTGTTTATCGTGCTGGAGCGCGACGGGAAGATTATCGCCACCGGCGCGTACAAACCTTTCGACGAACGCACCGCGGAAATCAAACGCATCTGGACGGACAAAACCCTGCGTCAGCAGGGGCTTGCCGGACGCGTGGTGCAGGAGCTTGAGCGCAGGGCGGTGCTGGCAGGCTATAGCCAAATCTACCTGACAACCGGTTTTCGCCAGCCGGAAGCGGTCAGGCTCTATCTCAGCCAGGGCTATCAGCCGCAGTTCGATCTGAACCGGGATCCGGAAGAGTACAGCCAGCCGCCGTTTGACGGTCGGCTGCGCTTCACTAAAACGCTGGTACGCGAAGCGTTCAGTAAAACCGCATGAGGAACGACGATGAGCAACGTTGAAACCATTAAGGTGGTCCCGGCGCGTTATCCGCTGCGGACCGTCGGCGCCGCGGTGGCGCTGTTTGTCCTGGCGGTCGTGATTCAGTCCGTGGCCTTTAACCCGCGCTGGGAGTGGGCGGTGTTCGCCCGCTGGTTCTTTGACCCGGTGATCCTCGAAGGCGTAGGGCAGACCCTGCTGCTGACCCTGATCGGCACCGCGCTGAGCGTGGTGTTGGGCGGCATGCTGGCGCTGGCGAGACTGTCCTCGTCGTGGCTTCTGAGCAGCCTGGCGTGGGCCTACATCTGGCTGTTTCGATCGCTGCCGCTGATTGTGGTGCTGATCGTTCTGTACAACTTTTCCTATCTCTACGACACACTCTCTCTCGGCGTGCCGTTCACCGGCATCACCTGGGGCAGCTTTGAAACCATCAACGTGCTGGGGCAGTTTTCTACCGCCGTGGTGGGGCTAACCCTGGTGCAGAGCGCCTATACCGCCGAGATCATTCGCGGCGGATTCCTCGGGGTCGATCACGGGCAGTACGAGGCCGCCGCCGCGCTCGGCCTGCCGGCCTGGCGCCGCACGGTGCGGATCATTTTGCCTCAGGCGCTGCGCACCATTCTGCCGTCGGGATTCAATGAAATCATCAGCCTCGCCAAGGGCACGGCGATGGTGTACGTCCTGGCGATGCCGGAGCTGTTCTATACCATTCAGATGATCTACAACCGCACGCAGGAGGTGATCCCGCTGCTGATGGTCGGTGCCGCCTGGTACCTGGCGATCACCACCGTCCTGTCCGCTATCCAGTATGGCGTCGAACGCGCGCTTGCCCGCAGCGAACGCCGCTCTGCCGTTAATCAGAACCGTGCCGCTCGTCGTACCCGTTCTGTCACCACCACGCCAGCACAGGAGCCCGTCCATGCAAGCCTCTCCTGAAGGACATATTTCGATTACCGGCGTCAGCAAATTTTTTGGCCGCCATAAGGCGCTCGACAACGTTTCGCTTGAGATCCCGCCCGGGTCCGTGACGGTCATCCTCGGGCCGTCCGGCTCCGGTAAATCGACGCTGCTGCGCACCATTAATCACCTGGAGCGCGTCGACGAAGGCTTTATCCAGATTGACGGGGATTACATTGGCTATCGTCGTCAGGGCGATAAGCTCTATGAGCTAAAGGAGAAGGAGATCCTCAAACAGCGCGTCAACGTGGGCTATGTGTTCCAGAACTTCAATCTCTTTCCCCATCTCACGGTGCTGGAAAACCTGATAGAGGCGCCCATCGCGCATAAAAAGCTCAGCAAAAAAGAGGCGGTGGAAAGGGCGTATAGCCTGCTGGACGTGGTTGGGCTGCGGGATAAAGCCGATGCCTGGTCACGCCATCTTTCCGGCGGTCAGCAGCAGCGTATCGCGATTGCCCGCGCGCTGGCGCTGCGTCCCCGCGTGATGCTGTTTGATGAGCCCACCTCGGCGCTGGATCCGGAGCTGGTGGGGGAAGTGCTGGACGTGATCAAAAAACTGGCCCGGTCCGGCACCACGCTGGTGGTGGTGACCCACGAGATCGGCTTTGCCCGGGAAGTGGCGGATCAGGTGGTGTTTATGGTCGACGGAAAAATCGTCGAGCAGGGAAGCAGTGACGAGGTATTAAACCGTCCGTCACATGCGCGAACGCGCCAGTTTCTCTCCAAAGTCTTGTAAGGAGTGCCAATGAAATATGGACTTCTGGCGGGGCTGGTCTTCACGACGGCGAGCCACGCCAGCATTGATTTAAAAGCCAACGAACAGCCGCTGCCGGTGACGGTGGATCGGCAGGCCGTGGCGAAGATCCCCGCCAATTATAAATTCGTTGAGCCGGGTACGCTAACGGTCGCCGTTTCGGCGCTGAATTCTCCGCCGCTGGCGCTGCTGGCCAGCGATAACCGTACGCGTATTGGCAGCGATCCGGATATCGCCCGCCTGCTGGCGGGCAGTCTGGGGCTAAAGCTGAAGCTGGTGCCGACGGCGTGGGAAGACTGGCCGCTGGGGATCGCCTCCGGGCGCTACGACGTGGCGCTGGTGAACATTGCGGTGACCGAACAGCGTAAAGAGAAGTTTGATTTTGCGACCTACCGCGTCGATTCGCTGGCGTTTTCGGTGAAATCCACCAGCGAGATCCAGTCAATCAAAAGCGCGGAAGATCTGGCAGGGAAAAAGGTGATTGTCGGCTCCGGTACGAATCAGGAGCGCATTCTGCTGGGCTGGAACGAAGAAAATAAAAAGGCGGGGCGGACGCCCGCGCTGCCGGTCTATCTCCACGACGATGCCTCGGGCAATCTCTATATTCAGTCCGGCAGGGCGGACGTGTTCTTTGGCCCTCAATCGGTTTCAGCCTACAAAGCGGCGCTCACCGGCAAAACCCGCGTTGTCGGTTTAGGGCCGAAAAAAGCCTATGTCGCGACCACCACCAAAAAAGGCAATGAGCTGGTGTACGCGCTGCAGGCCGCGCTGGACGGCGCGATTAAGCGCGGAGATTACCAGAAGGTGCTGGCGCGCTGGGGCGAGCAGGGGGAAGCGGTGGCGCAGTCGGAGGTCAACCCGCCTGGGATAACCTACTAATGGTGCTCTATACCCTAAATAATTCGAGTTGCAGGAAGGCGGCAAGGGAACGAATCCCCGGGAGCGTACATAAGTACGTGACTGGGGTGAGTGAGTGCAGCCAACGCACCTGCAACTTGAAGTATGACGGGTATACACTTAGGGTTTTCATCCCGGAGGAGGCAACATGATTAAACTCTATGGCGTACCCGGCTGGGGCTCGGCAATCGGTGAAGTGATGCTAACCCTGGCTGATATCCCTTATCAATTTATCAACGTGGACGGGTTTGACCAGCCCGGCCCGCAGCGTGAGCTGCTGCAAAAGCTCAACCCGCTGTGTCAGGTACCCACGCTGGAGCTGGAAAATGGCGCCATCATGACCGAAACGGCGGCGATTGCCCTGATGGTGCTCGACAGATGTCCCGATCTCGCTCCGCCCGTGGGGCAGGCCGAACGCCAGCAGTTTCAGCGTCTGCTGATCTGGTTTGTGGCCAACGTCTATCCCACGTTTACGTATGCGGACTATCCCGAGCGCTGGGTGCCGGACGCGCCGGAACAGCTGCAGAAAAACTGCATCGAATACCGGAAGTCCCTCTATTTGTGGTTCGAAACTCAGCTCAAGGCCGCCCCGTTTGCGTTGGGTGAACCGCTGACGCTGCTGGACGTCTATATCGCGGTGGCGCGAACGTGGGGGCCACGCCATGACTGGTTTGCGACCAATACGCCGAAACTGACGGCCATCGCAGATACCGTATGCCAGCTGCCGGAACTGCACAAGGTGTTAAAGGCCAACGGTATTATCTGATAACGTGGAGCCCTGACTCACAACTGGAAGCCTGCATATGCCACACGTAGATATCAAATGTTTTCCCCGCGATTTGAACGACGAACAAAAAACCGCACTGGCCGAGGATATTGCTGAGGTCATTATTCGCCATTTCAACAGCAAAGACAGCTCGGTGTCCGTTGCGTTGAATCAGGTGAACCAGGAGGACTGGAAAGCGCAGGTCTGGGATACCGAAATAGGACCGAAGCTGGACGAGTTAATCAAAAAGCCAGGCTATTCAATGTAAGTGCAACTGCCGGGGGGATCGCTCCTTCCCGGTTTTTCCCCGCCTCGTCTTCCCGCTTTTCGCAAAAATCGATAAAAATGCGTTTTGTCTTATCCGTTACACTTTACGTTTCTGACTGACAGCCCATCAATCCTTAGGAAAGATCTCCAACAGAATCAGTTAAGGACAGACACGTTAAAGGATAATTTTCTCATGACAAAATTACCCCGTTTTTCACTCGCCTTTCTTCATCCCCGTTACTGGCTAAGCTGGGCCGGCATTGCCGCACTGTGGCTCATCATGCTGCTCCCTTATCCGCTGTTGTTCAGAATCGGTCATGGCCTGGGTCGACTGGCGATGCGCCTGCTTCCGCGCCGCGTCGAGATTGCCCGCCGCAACCTTGAGCTCTGTTTTCCGGAGATGAAAAAGGATGAACGCGAGTCATTGCTGCAGCGTAATTTTGAATCGGTAGGAATGGGGGTGATCGAAACCGGAATGGCATGGTTCTGGCCTGCATGGCGGGTGCGGAAATGCTTTACGGTGACGGGTTATGAGCACATGGAAAAGGCCAGGGCGCAAGGAAAGGGCGTAGTGCTGGTGGGGATGCATTTTCTGACGCTTGAGCTGGGCGCGCGGATATTTGGCATGCTTAACCCCGGTATTGGGGTGTATCGTCCCAACAATAATGCGCTGCTGGACTGGCTTCAGACGCGCGGACGCCTGCGCTCAAATAAAACCATGCTCGATCGCCATGATTTAAAGGGGATGATCCGCTCGCTGAAGCAGAATGAGATTTTGTGGTACGCCCCGGACCATGACTATGGCAAAACTAATAGCGTCTTTGTGCCGTTTTTTGCGGTTCCGGATGCCGCCACGACCGCTGGGAGCTATATGCTGGTCAAAAGCGCTAAGCCTGCCGTCATTCCCTTTGTACCGCGCCGCAGGGCGGACGGCACCGGCTACGAACTGATTATTCTGGAGGATATCAGCGAGGCGCTGCAGGGGGGAGATAAAGAATCTGTGGCGACGCAGATGAACAGGGCAATTGAGCAGGCGGTACGCATGGCGCCAGAACAGTATATGTGGCTGCACCGGCGCTTCAAAACGCGTCCTGAAGGTCAGCCTGATCGGTATGCCCGCCGCAAGAGCGTGGCGCCACGGGCTGATATTCTGTCCGCCGCCGATCTTCCCGACCGATCAGGCGTCCAGCACTAAGGCAGCAATCCTGCCCTCACCGTGCAGTGAGGGCAGGCGCGAGGCTTACAGCGCGGACCTGCGGTACGGCGCGTAGTCCGCCTGCCACCAGGTCTTCTCGATACACGCCATCAGCGTCTCATCATCTATCGCCGGAGCCATGCCCTGTTCAATCGCGGCCCGGGCGACGGCGACGGCAATCTGGCGTGAGACCGTTTCAATTTGATCTACCGGCGGCAGCAGTCCGCCTTTTTCCGTGGTGACCAGCGGAGACTGCGCGGCCAGGCTGCGGCTTGCTGCCATCAGCATCTCTTCCGTCACCCGGCGCGCTTTACAGGCCAGCACGCCCAGCCCCAGGCCCGGGAAAATATAGGCGTTATTACACTGGGCAATCTCGTAGTGTTCATTCTCCCAGAATACCGGGGCGAACGGGCTGCCGGTGGCTACCAGTGCGGCACCCTGGGTCCAGGCGATAAGATCCTGCGGCTGGGCTTCCGCCCGCGAGGTCGGGTTCGAGAGCGGCATGATGATTGGGCGCGGACTGTGGCGATGCATCTCTTTGACTATCTCTTCGCTGAACAGCCCCGGCTGGCCTGAAACGCCGATCATCACCGTGGGATGCGCGTTCTTCACCACGTCCAGCAGGGAAATATTCTTCGCGTCTACCTGCCAGCTGCAAACGGCGTCGCGCGCGGTAAGCAGGTTTTTCTGGAAATCGAGCAGATTGGTCATGTCGTCGGTCAGCAGGCCGAAGCGGTCGACCATAAAGATCCGGCTGCGCGCTTCGGACTCGCTCAGGCCGTCATCCACCATCAGTGCCACAATTTTTTCAGCTATCCCGCATCCGGCAGAACCGCTGCCCAGGAAGACCACGCGCTGATCGCGAATGCGCGTGCCCGCCGCATGCGCCGCCGCCATCAGCGTACCGGCGGTGACGGCAGCCGTGCCCTGGATATCATCATTGAAGCAGCACAGCTGGTCGCGGTAGCGCTGGAGAAGTCGGGTGGCGTTTTTCTGCGCAAAGTCTTCAAATTGCAGGAGAACATTGGGCCAGCGCGCTTTAACGGTGCTGACAAACATATCCATAAACTCAGCATACTGATCGTCGCTGATGCGCGGATGACGCCAGCCCATGTACATCGGGTCGTCGAGGTGCTGCTGATTATTGGTGCCGACATCCAGCATAATCGGCAGGGTGGAGGCCGGATGGATCCCGCCGCAGGCGGTATACAGCGACAGCTTACCAATTGGGATGCCCATTCCGCCGATACCCTGATCGCCAAGCCCTAAAATACGTTCCCCGTCCGTCACCACAATCACGCGAACGTCGTTGCGCGAAAAGCTTTGCAGCATCTCGTCAATACGATGGCGGTTAGGCCATGAAATAAACAGGCCGCGCGCGCGTCGATAAATCGTGGAGAAATGCTCGCAGGCTTCACCGACCGTCGGGGTATAGATAATCGGTAACGTCTCTTTAAGATGCAAACGCAAGAGGTTATAAAAGAGCGTTTCATTGGTGTCCTGGATATTACGCAGGTAAACGTGACGCGAAATATCGCTTTTAAAATGACAGAACTGCACCCAGGCACGCTCGGTTTGTTCTTCAATAGTTTCAACGTTGTGCGGCAATAGTCCATGCAGATTAAAATTATCACGCTCTTCTTTAATAAATGCGAGTCCTTTATTTAACAGCGGATTTTCCAGCAGTACAGCCCCGTTATAGGGGGTGTAAAGAATTTCTTTCCGGGACATGGTTAACTCCTGAATATTTAAGTAATACAGATAAAAGGCGAGTAAAAACAGCGGCTTTACTGTTAGTAAAGACAGGGTTTCTTGTGTGTTTGATTGGGGGGTAATTTAGCGCTTAGATAACGGAGCAGGAGTGATAAAGTTCACATTCTTTCTGGTTTTATTAATTTCAAAAAGGTATGAACTGATCACCATGAATAACTTTAGTTACATAATGATGAATTAAATTATTTAAAAGGAAAGAGTTGTTGTGTTCACATTTCTCTGCGGGACCACATGCTAATTTCACCCTGAGCCTGTTTTTAGAAAAGGCCGCATAAATCATTATTTATATTTAAGAACATTTTTTCGTATCAGGAATAGTTTCAGCTATTCCTTTCTCTGTATATCCGAACACAATTTTCAGGTGATTATATGAAAGATAATCCTGTACCGACTTCTGAGCTGTCGACCTCGCGTTTTGCCTTTGGGCTCAACAATGCCGAGGTGGGCACGGTCCCGTTGATGCTGTTCGTCGGGATTGCCGCGATCGTGGCGACGTCCGCGTGGGCAGGGCTGCTGCCGAAAAATATGATAGGTGGTCTCGCGGTCATCATGACCCTCGGTTTCGCGTTTGCCAAAGTAGGGCGTCAAATCCCGGTGCTGAAGGATATCGGCGGCCCGGCGATCCTGTGCCTGATGGTGCCCTCCGTGCTGGTCTATTTTGGCGTATTCGGGAAACAAACCCTTGATACCGTGCATCTGCTGATGAAAGAGGCGAATCTGCTCTATTTCGTTATCGCCTGCCTGGTGGTCGGCAGTATTCTGGGGATGAACCGGGTGCTGCTGATCCAGGGGATGATGCGCATGTTTGTTCCGCTGGCGGCGGGAACATGCATGGCCGTGCTGAGCGGCCTCATTGTGGGCTCACTGTTTGGTTATACGCCTTACCACACCTTCTTCTTCATTATTGTGCCCATCATCGGCGGCGGGATTGGCGAGGGGATTTTGCCGCTGTCCCTGGCCTATTCGGCAATACTGGGGCAGACGCCGGACGTCTACGTTGCGCAGCTGGCACCTGCTGCGGTCGTCGGGAATATCTTCGCCATTATTTGTGCGGGCTCGCTGGCGCGTCTCGGCGCGAAACGTCCTGCGCTTTCGGGAAATGGCATGCTCACGCGGAGTAAAGACGACGCCAGCCTGTTTGCCGGGGCGCAAAGCACGCAGCAGACGGATTTTCATCTGATGGGGGGCGGATTGCTGATGGTGTGCGCGTTTTTCATCGTCGGCGGATTGTTTGAAAAACTGGTACACATTCCCGGCCCGGTGCTGATGATCCTGATTGCCGTCCTGTGTAAATACTTCAGGGTGATCCCGTCCTCAATGGAGCAGGGCGCGCACAGCTGCTATAAATTCGTCTCGGCTGCGCTGGTCTGGCCGCTGATGATCGGCCTCGGAATGTTATACGTGCCGCTTGAGAGCGTGGTGTCGGTCTTCTCGGTGGGATACGTGGTGGTATGCGGTTCGGTTGTGATTGCGATGGCGCTGAGCGGCTACTTTATCGCTTCGCGTCTGAATATGTATCCTGTGGAAGCGGCCATCGTGACCTGCTGCCACAGCGGGCTGGGCGGAACGGGGGACGTGGCCATTTTGTCCGCGTCTAACCGGATGTCGCTCATGCCGTTCGCGCAGATCGCCACCCGCATCGGCGGCGCGTCGACGGTGATTTTCGCCACGCTGCTGATGGGCTGGATTATGGCGCGCTGATCCGATACGTCAGGATACTGAATCGCAACGACATTTTCAGGATGTCGCTGCGGTTCAGTCCTTTATAAATATCACCGTACTGTATAGAATTACCGCATCCACAGCGACGGGATACCACACGATGACCGCAAGAGTTGATTATCAGATTGAAAAATATCTCCTTACCGAAGCCGCCGAGCCGGAGCGTCTGACGCGCCAGTGGGCAGAGGTGATGGAGGAGTGTCGCGAGCAAAAGTCCGGTGCAGAGGAGCGGCTGCGCCTCGCGTTGCTTAATGTGGATTACGTCACCAGCTTCGAGCTGCCCTTCAGGCTGCTTCTTACCCGTGCGCCCCAGCTGATAGACGTTGTCAGAAAAGAGCTTCAGCTCAGTCAGAAAAATGTTCTGTTTAACGGCAAGCGCTTTGGCTGCGTCTATAGCCTGAAAAGGGATCTCGACGGAATACCTGACGAGTTTACCTATCAGCTGAAAACGCGGATCCAGCGCAGTGACGCGACGGGATGTAATGAAGTGCCTTACAGGCAAATTGCCCAGCAGGTCAAAGCCCCAAAGGAACGTCTCAAGCTGGCGCTGGAAAACGGCCTGTCTGTGACGGCACTCGACGGGCTTTTCTGGTTTGGCATTCAGCGCATCGCGGCGGATGTACAACGGCTACGCAAAACAGGGATGCGGATCGTGACGTCCAACGCCGAGGTGTTCGATACGCTCACCAAAACAACCCGGCAGATCCCGGTCTATCGCCTGGAAGGGCCTGAAATTACTTAACCTGCAGTAGGATCGCCATCAACCCAGGAAAGCGGGCATCCAGATCCTCTCTTCGCAACGAAATCATGTTTTCTCGTCCCTGTGGACGCTGCCAGATCACGCCGCTGTCGCGCAGTACGCGCCAGTGATGGGTCATCGTGGACTTCACCACATCTTCCGGGCGCAGCGCGTTACAGCTGAGTTCGCTGCCATCGGCCAGCCGGCGAATGATCGACAGCCGGAGCGGGTTGCCGAGGGCAAACAGCACATTTTCCAGCAGTATTTGTTCAGTTTCAGGGTGGTTTGGGATCATCGTTTTCCTGCGTTTGGCGTCAGATTGAGCTATATCAACAATAGGTCAACCGTTAAAAAATAGTTCGATAATACTCGTACAATAGGACTATTATAGCAAACGAACGAATGCACGACCATCCTGGTCGTCACAGACAAGTCATAAGACTTAAGGAAATATCATGCCCCGACCCATCCCTCTCGAACGTTATCGCAACATCGGTATCTCCGCGCATATCGATGCCGGTAAAACCACTACCACTGAGCGCATCCTGTTTTATACCGGGATGAGCCACAAGCTGGGTGAAGTACACGATGGCGCGGCAACCACTGACTGGATGGCGCAGGAGCAAGAGCGCGGGATCACGATTACCTCCGCGGCGGTAAGCTGCTTCTGGCCGGGTATGGACAGAGGATATGAGCCGCACCGGATCAACATCATCGACACCCCGGGGCACGTGGATTTCACCATTGAGGTGGAACGTTCCATGCGCGTACTCGACGGTGCCGTGATGGTGTATGACTCCGTGGGCGGCGTGCAGCCGCAGTCGGAAACCGTCTGGCGTCAGGCCAATAAATATCACGTTCCGCGTCTGGCCTTCGTCAACAAAATGGACCGTCCGGGCGCTGATTTCTTCCGCGTCGTACGGATGATGCAGGAGCGCCTGAAGGCCAACCCGGTGCCGATTGTCATCCCGGTGGGCGCCGAAGATCATTTCACCGGCGTGGTGGACCTCATCAAGATGCGCACCATTCTGTGGGACGATGCGACGCAGGGCATGGTATTTACCTATGCGCCCGTGCCGGATGATTTAGTCAGCACCGCCCGGGAATGGCGGGAGAAAATGGTCTCTGCGGCGGCGGAAGCCAGCGACGATCTGATGGATAAATACCTGGAGACGGGCGATCTCGACGAAGCGGAAATCATCAGGGGGCTGCGTATTCGCACCATCTCGGGCGAAATCCAGCCGATGCTGTGCGGCAGCGCGTTCAAGAATAAAGGCGTACAGCGCATGCTCGATGCGGTGATTGAGCTCATGCCGTCTCCGCTGGACGTGCCGGCCATTGATGGCGTGGATGAAAAAGGGCAGCACGCGGAGCGTCATCCAAGCGATGATGAGCCGTTCTCCGCCCTGGCGTTCAAGCTGATGAGCGACCCGTACGTCGGTCAACTGACCTTTATCCGCGTGTACTCTGGCGTGCTGCGCAAAGGCGACGCGGTGTACAACCCGGTGAAAGGGAAGAAAGAGCGCATTGGGCGTATCGTGCTGATGCATGCCAACGATCGCCACGAGGTGGACGAACTGCGCGCCGGGGATATTGCGGCCTGCGTTGGGCTGAAAGATGTGACCACCGGCGACACGCTCACCGATCCGAACGCCGTCATCACGCTTGAACGCATGGAGTTCCCGGATCCGGTTATCTCGCTGGCGATCGAGCCGAAAACCAAGGCCGATCAGGAGAAAATGGGGATCGCGCTGCAGCGTCTGGCGGCGGAAGATCCGTCTTTCCGCCTGCATACTGACGAAGAATCCGGCCAGACCATTATCTCCGGGATGGGTGAGCTACACCTCGAGATTATCGTCGACCGCATGAAACGTGAGTTTGGCGTCGAGGCGAACATCGGTCGTCCGCAGGTGACCTACCGTGAAACCCTGCGTAAAACGGTGAAGGACATCGAAGGCAAATTTGTCCGTCAGTCCGGCGGTAAAGGGCAGTACGGCCATGTGGTGCTGAGCCTGGAGCCGCTGGAGCCTGGAAGTGGTTTTAAATTTGAAGATGCCACCAAGGGCGGCGTGGTACCGCGCGAGTATATCCCGTCCGTTGAGAAAGGGCTGCGGGAAGCGATGAACAGCGGCGTGCTGGCGGGCTATCCGGTAGTCGATGTCAAAGCGACGCTGACGTTTGGCTCGTATCACGACGTTGACTCCTCGGAGATGGCGTTCCGCATGGCGGCGATCCTCGGCTTCAAAGAGGGCGCCCGCAGGGCGGATCCGGTGATTCTTGAGCCGGTCATGCACGTGGAGGTGGAAACACCGGAAGAGTACGCCGGTAACATTATGGGCGATCTCTCTTCCCGCCGCGGCATGGTGCAGGGGATGGCAGAGCAGTACGGAAGCCAGATTATTCGTGCTGACGTGCCGCTCGCAGAGATGTTTGGTTATGCCACGACATTGCGCTCAATGTCCCAGGGGCGCGCGACGTATACGATGGAGTTCCATCATTTTGCGGAAGCACCGCGTAATGTTGCGGATGAGATTATTTCACGGCGTGCGAAGTAATACGGTCACCCTCTCCCAATAGGGGGAGGGTTTTCTTAATCCAGCGCCTTCACCATCTTCCCGCTCGCCACAAACGTCCCGGCTCCAAGATGATGCAGGGTATTCAGCTTATCCTCGTCAAACTGCCAGCGTCCGGCGACAAACGCGCGTTCATCGGCTGCCGCTGAAACCACTTCCCCAAACAGCGTATCGTATTTTTCTGCCGCGGAGGTGACGGGTAATAAACGACACTCCATCCACGCCAGACATTTTTCTTCAATTACCGGCAGGCCAAGTTCAGGACCGTTCACGACCGGGATCCCATAGCAGTTGAATTTGTCTTCATCGCGCCCGCTGACGCTACCGACCGCGTATGTCCAGTTGGCCGCCGCCACGCCGGGGATGACGATGCCAAATTTCCCACTGCGTTCAATCAGCTCACGCGACCAGGTACTTTTATCTACTACTATTGCGATGCGCGGCGGCTCAAACTCAACGGGCATTGACCATGCGGCGGCCATCACGTTGCGTCTGTCGAGGCTTTCATCCCGACTGGTGATAAGCACAGTAGGGCCGTGGTTCAGCAGACGGCTGGCATGACGTAATTCAACAGGGCGAAAGTGGCTCATAGGATCTCCTCATCTACACCGATGAGTATGACGAAAAAGCACGGAAATCAAAGTGAGTGCGTAAAATTAGTTTATAAACAGAACATCACAATCAAAGGAAACTGATTCATGTCCCCATTCCTGACCGCCTATTTCGCCCGCATCGGCTGGACGCAACCGACACGGGTGGATATCGACACCCTGCGCGCGCTGCATTTACATCACAACTGTGCGATCCCTTTTGAGAATATTGATGTCGTTCTGCCGCGCGAAATCCAGCTTGACGATCGGTGCCTTGTCGACAAGCTGGTTACCGCACGTCGCGGAGGGTACTGCTTTGAGCAAAACGGCCTGTTCGAACGCGTATTGCGCGAGGTCGGGTTTACGGTGCGTAGCGTGCTGGGACGCGTGGTACTAGCGAGTCCGCCGCAAATGCCCCCGCGCACGCACCGCCTGCTATTGGTCGAGCTTAACGGTGAGCGCTGGATTGCCGATGTCGGCTTTGGCGGCCAGACGCTGACGGCGCCGATTCGCTTGCTCGCTAATGAAGAACAAGAGACGCCGCACGGGCTGTATCGACTGCTGAGCGAGGGCAACGACTGGGTGCTGCAGTTCCGTCACCACGAGCACTGGCAGTCGATGTATCAGTTTGACCTCACAACGCAGTATTTCAGTGATTACGTGATGGGGAATTTCTGGTCGGCGCACTGGCCGCAGTCGCATTTCCGTCATCATCTGTTGATGTGTCGCCATCTGCCTGACGGCGGCAAGCTGACGCTGACTAACTTTAACTTTACCCACTGGCAGAACGGTCACGTTGAAGAGCAGATCCATCTGCCGGATGCTGAGGCGCTCTACCAGTTGATGCAGTCGCGGTTTGGTCTTGGGGTTGACGATCCTAAGCACGGCTTTACACTGTCAGAATTGACGGCGGTGATGGCAGGGTTTGATACGCATCCGCAGGCAGGAAAATAGCCCGGTGGCGGCTACGCCTTACCGGGCCTACAAGGGCTCGAACGCAGGTCGGGTAAGGCGTAGCCGCCATCCGACAATATCAAAGGCATACTGATATGGAAATCTTGATTCGGAATAAATTCAGTTCAGTGGGAATGTTGCTCGGCGTTATTGCACTGCTTCTCTCATTAGCTCAGTTCACCCTCGGTCCGTTTTCTTCAAAGTCGACCGCGCTTGAAGTTGTTGTGGCTGAAAAGGTTTCGGCGGTAAAAAAAGGAATAATGGCTGGTATAAAAGGTGAGCAGCCGACCGTTGAGAAGAAAAAGGAACCGGTAGATATTGACCGGTTACTGATCGCTAGCGGAATAATGTTATCTGTCATGGCGTTGGGACTTGCTTTCATTAGTGGCCTGCGTAAAGAGAACAAATGGACCGTGAGTGGGGCACTCTTTTTTTCCGGGGCCACGATCGCTTTTCATGCGGTGTTACTGGCTTTTGGTCTTATCGCTGCGGTTTTGCTCCTGATGTTAGTTGTTTCAATCATAAGCGGAAGCACTCCGTTCTGAACTTATAGCCCGGTGGCGGCTACGCCTTACGGGGCCTACAGGGTGCGAACGTAGGTCGGGTAAGGCGAAGCCGCCACCCGACACAGTCAGCGGCGCGATCTCACCACCTGGTACCGACGCGTGAAGCACTCAAACGGTGCGCTCCACACGTGCACCAGGCGTTTGGAGTATTAAAATAATTCGAGGGAAATAAGCTTATCGAGATGCTTATTAAACGCCGCGTCGTCCATTTCGGGCATATTTAAGATATACATTCCGTCGAGGCCGCATACCAGACCAATCAAGCGCCAGGCGATATTTTCTGCCCGATCGCCCGGATTCAATTCTCCGGCCTCCGTTCCCGCTTTGATAAGCGCCACCGTTTCCTGGTGCCACATCTCCATGGTCATCACATAGGCGGCCTTGATTTCAGCATCACGGCTGGCGAGGATCTGCGCTTCACGCCACAGGCGAATATAGGGCTCAAACCTCCCGTCATCGCTGCCGAGCATGCCATGAAGCTGCTCCCGCCATCCGGCCTGTTTACCCGCGACGTCCGCATCCAGCAGCTCGCGAATCAACCGTACGAACGCCAGCGATTTTAGCTCCCCGCCGGACGTAAAGTGATGATGCACCTGGCCGGTGGCGACCCCGGCCTCGGCGGCAATACGGCGTACCGTCATGGCCGCCAGTCCTTCAGCCAGCGCCACGCGCATGGCGGCCTGTAAGATGGCTTCCCGCCGTTCATCCTTGCTCAGATATCGCATGTTTACTCACTCTCAATGGGAATGAAACGAGTGTAACAAAAAGCTGGACATGTGTTCAACTTTACGTAGGATCGCATCCTGGACATGTGTCCATGTTTTAAAAGAAAAGGAAATTTATGTTTCGTCAGTGGTTAGCGTTAGTGATTATCGTGCTGGTGTATATCCCGGTGGCGATCGACGCGACGGTGCTGCACGTGGCGGCGCCGACATTGAGCATGACGCTGGGTGCCAGCGGCAATGAATTGCTGTGGATCATCGATATTTACTCGCTGGTGATGGCGGGAATGGTGCTGCCGATGGGCGCCCTGGGTGACCGCATTGGTTTTAAACGATTGCTCATGATTGGCAGCACGCTGTTTGGCCTGTCGTCGCTGGCGGCAGCCTTTGCCCCGTCAGCAGGGTGGCTGATTGCGGCGCGCGCCTCGCTGGCAATTGGTGCGGCGATGATTATTCCGGCTACGCTGGCTGGGATCCGCACGCTGTTTATCGACGCGCGGGATCGTAATATTGCGCTCGGCGTCTGGGCAGCGGTGGGTTCCGGTGGGGCGGCGTTTGGTCCGCTGATTGGCGGTATGCTGCTTGAGCATTTTTACTGGGGATCGGTGTTTTTAATCAACGTGCCGATCGTGCTGGTGGTGGTTTCGCTGGCCGCGCGTTTTGTGCCTCCTCAGCAGGGCCGCCCGGAGCAGCCGCTGAATATTAGCCATGCCATTATGCTGATCGTGGCGATTTTGCTGCTGGTCTACAGCGCGAAAACCGCGCTAAAAGGCGCCCTGTCACCGTGGGTAGTCGCGTCCGCGCTGGTGACCGGCTCGGTGCTGCTGTTTATCTTCGTGCGTATTCAGCTCCGCGCTCGCGTACCGATGATCGACATGCGTCTGTTCTGCCATCGCATCATTTTGAGCGGCGTGGTGATGGCGATGACGGCGATGATTGCGCTGGTCGGGTTTGAGCTGCTGATGGCCCAGGAGCTGCAGTTTGTTCATGGCTTAACGCCGTTTGAAGCGGGAATGTTCATGCTGCCGGTGATGGTCGCCAGCGGGTTCAGTGGTCCGATCGCGGGTGTGCTGGTCGGGCGATTAGGGCTACGCATCGTCGCCGCCGGAGGAATGGGGCTCAGCGCCGTCAGCTTTATCGGCCTGTCGATGCTCGACTTCAGCACGCAGCAGTGGCAGGCGTGGGGGCTGATGGTTCTGCTCGGCTTCAGTGCCGCCAGCGCGCTGCTGGCCTCGACCTCGGCAATTATGGCGGCCGCACCGAAAGAGAAAGCCGCCGCCGCAGGGGCAATTGAAACCATGTCCTACGAACTGGGGGCCGGGCTGGGGATCGCCATTTTTGGTCTGCTGTTAACCCGCAGCTTCTCGGCGTCAATTGACCTGCCGCAAGGGCTGAATGCCACGCTCGTCGATAAAGCCTCGTCATCCATTGGTGAGGCGATGAAGGTGGCGCAGGATCTGACCCCGACGCTGGCGGAGTCGGTGATTGGGGCGGCGAAAAGCGCGTTTATCACCTCGCACAGCGTGGCGCTAGGCAGCGCGGGCGGAATGCTGCTGCTGTTGGCAGTGGGGATCTGGTTCAGCCTGGCAAAGGTCAAGCCGCAGTAATACAGGGCGAGCGGTTGGCGCGGACGGGGCAGATGGGCTATGTTTTTTATAGGATTATCTGACTCTTGCTGGAAAATATGAGCCCTCGCCACAGCAGTGAACCGTCCCAACCGCTCTCCCGGTTAACCCTGCTTGCAGGGGGGGCGCTGGGCGTCGTTTTTGGTGATATCGGCACCAGCCCGCTCTATACCTTCCGGACGGTGCTTTCGCTCTCTGAGCATGACCCTACGCCCGGCGTCATACTGGGCCTGCTCTCGCTGATTACCTGGACACTCATCCTGGTGACATCCATAAAATATGCCGCCTTCGCCATGCGAATTGATAATCATGGCGAGGGAGGCATCATGGCCTTGATGTCGCTTCTGGTGGAGAAAGGCAAAGGCGGGCGCTGGGTCATTTTTGCCGCTCTGATTGGCGCAGCGCTCATTTACGGTGACGGTGCGATAACCCCGGCAATCTCCGTGCTTTCAGCCCTGGAAGGGCTGGAGATGGTGATCCCTGAGTCCCAGCCGTACATATTGCCCCTGACGGTGGCGGTTTTGCTGGCGCTGTTTCTTATCCAGCCTTTTGGTACCGCCCGCATAGGGAAAATATTTGGCCCGGTGATGGCGCTGTGGTTTTTGGCGATTGCTGCGCTGGGCGTGCGGGGGATCGTCCAACACCCCTCGGTACTGCTGGCCCTCAATCCTGCGTACGGCATCGCGTTTTTGTTTTCGAACGGATATACCAGTTTCCTGGTCCTGGGGGGCGTTTTTCTCTGCGTGACGGGTGCCGAGGCCCTGTATGCAGACATGGGGCATTTTGGTAAAAAGCCGATCTGGCTTGCCTGGTACGGTATCGTCTTTCCTTCGCTGCTGCTCAACTATGCTGGCCAGTCAGCGCTGATTCTGGCCGGTGCCGACAGCAAGCAAAACCTTTTCTACACGCTCTGTCCGCCTGTGCTCCAGGTTCCGCTCATCGTTCTTGCCGCGCTGGCGACGATCATCGCCAGTCAGGCGATTATTACCGGCGCTTTTTCCATGACGCGCCAGGCCATTCAGCTTGGCTGGTTACCCCGATTACGCATCAAACAGACGGCGGCGGAAAGCTACGGTCAGATTTATATCGGGATCATAAACTGGCTGCTGATGGTGGTGACCATCGGGCTGGTGGTGTTCTTCAAATCCTCCGATAAGCTTGCCGCTGCGTACGGCATCGCCGTGTCGTTAACCATGCTGATGACCACGGGGCTGTTGTTTGTGGCGATGCGGGAAGTGTGGCGCTGGAGCCTGGCCAGCAGCGCGGTGATTGCCCTCTGTTTCCTGGTGATTGATGCCACCTTCTTGTTTGCCAATCTGATTAAGGTCCTGGAAGGCGGCTATATTCCGCTGCTGATGGCCGCAGCGATTTGTACGGTGATGCTGATCTGGCACCGCGGCGTTAAGGCGGTATCCGCATCGGTGGGCGAGAAGGGCGTCAGCGTGGATGCGTTCTTTGCCCAGCTTCAGCAAAAGACGGTGCCAAGAGTGGCGGGCTCCGCCGTCTTTTTGACCCGTACTCAGAACAATATCCCGCCGGTCATGCGCTGGCATGTCGCGCGAAACCGGGCGCTACAGCAGGACGTGTTGTCGCTGACCATTGATATTCTGAATGTGCCCTATGTGGGGGAAGAGCAACGTATCAGGGTAGAGCAGCGCGCGCCGGGCTACTGGCACGGCGTAGCGCAGTATGGCTTTATGGAACACCCGGACATCCCGCGTTTGTTGCAGGGTGTCAGCGAGATTAACGCGCTTTTTGCCACGGACGACGCCACCTGGTATGTCGGGCATGAAACCATTGTGGCAGGCGAGGGTGAGGCAGGCATGGCGGCCTGGCAACGGCACATATTTGCTTTTATGAAGCGCAACTGCACGCACGTCATCAACCACTATCACCTTCCCAGCGATCGGGTTGTCGAAATCAGCCGACGCGTTGCCGTGTAGATTCTGGCGAAAGCAGAGGTCCTCTGCTTTCGCACCGTTCTATCTCTCAAGGGCCGCAGACAGGACGCTATGCAATAACACATTCGCCCCTTTCTCCGACCACTCCGGCAGGATCCTTTCCGCTTCGTTATGGCTGATGCCTTTCACGCAGGGGATAAAGATCATGCTGGCGGGCGCAATTTTGCTGACATAGCAGGCGTCGTGTCCCGCACCGGAGACCATCGGTTTCGACGTATAGCCCAGTGCCGCTACGGCCTTCTCCGTACGAGCCAGGCATTCGGCATCAAACGCGATGGGCGCATAGTCAAAAATGCGTTCAACGGCAGCAGCGACGCCGCGCAGCGTAAGGCTTTCAGCCACCTTATGCAGCGCCGCTTCCATGGTTTCCAGAGCCTGCTGCGCCGGATGGCGAAACTCAACGCTGCATTCCACGCGAGACGGCACGACGTTGCGCGAGTTTGGCGTAACCTTCGCCATACCGATCGTCGCGCGTCCGTCCGGCGCATGCCGATATCCAATCTCTTCTACCTTCAGCGCCAGCTCGGCAAAGGCGGTCAGCGCGTCGCGGCGGCTGTGCATCGGCGTCGTGCCCGCGTGGGCGGCGAATCCGTCCAGCGTCAGAGTAAACCAGCGCTGGCCCATTGCCGCGCGGACTAACCCGATATCGATGGCTTCATCTTCCAGGATCGGGCCCTGTTCGATGTGCAGCTCGTAGCAGGCGTGAACCGGAAACGCACCGGCAGGGGCTTCACCCCGGTAGCCAATGCTCTCCAGCGCTTCGCCCACGGTAATGCCATCGTTATCCGCGCGGGCATGGGCGTACGCTTCGCTAAACTGTCCCGTCCAGACCCCTGAAGAGAGCATGGCTGGCGCAAAGCGCGCGCCTTCTTCGTTAGTCCAGTTCACCAGCACAACGTCACGTTCAGTCTCAACGTGATAATCGTTAAGGGTTCGCAGCAGCTCCAGCCCGGCCAGCACGCCGTAAACTCCGTCGTAGTTACCGCCCAGCGGCTGGGTATCCACATGTGAACCCGTCATGACCGGAGCAAGCTGCGGGTTTTTCCCCGGTCGACGGATAAACATATTGCCCATGCTGTCGACGTCGCAGGTGAAACCCGCGTCCAGCGCCCAGTCGCGCAGCAGGTTACGCGCAATACGATCTTCCTCGCTCAGTGCCAGACGGGTCACGCCGCCGGCGGGCGTGCCGCCGATCTGCGCCATCATCTCAAGCGTTGACCACAGCCGTTCGGCGTTAACGCAGATCATGTCTTGTCCTTACTGCTGCGGTAGCGGAAATCACAGCACGAACCGCCCTGCATAATGGTGGTCGTGCGGGTAAGCTTCACGTCCGGCGCATAGCCAACGATGAATTTTTCATCGCGCGCGCAGGAAAGCAGGTGACCGATCTCGCCCAGCCCCATTTCGTGATACATCTCCGCGTAGCGGCAGCGGGTCACGTTGTAGTTGTACTGCTGGTCGTCGGCGTCGATCACCTTCACGTCCAGGGCGTTATCTTTTTCCCACAGATACTGCAGGGCGATGAAGCTCTTGACGTCCGCGCCGTTGGGTTCTTTGCTGGCAAACGCTTTGCCTGCGTCAATCGCGGCCTGCTCGATAGCCTCGCCAATGACCGCCTGGGCGCGGGTTTTCCCTATCTCGCGCACCAGGATTTCATAAATTGGCTTAATAATTTCTGCTTCAATTTTGCGGCGGGCGAGAATGCCCAGCTCGTTATTATCACTCATCACATTGCCCTCACTGCGTTACTTCGCTTTTGCGCCACCCAGCACGGTCTGCGGCTGCCATTTGCCATCGACAACTTTGTAAACGGTGAAAGACGGCGATTTCAGGTTACCTTCTTTATCAAACGCGATCTGTCCGGTGACGCCGGAGTAGCTGATGGCGCGCAGGGCGGGCAGATAGTCGGACGGCTCAACGGAGTCTGCTTTTTCCATCGCCGCAACCAGCACGCGGGTGGCGTCATAGGCGAACGGGGCGTGCAGTTCGATATGGGTGTGGTAGCGGGACTGGTAGGCCTGCTCGAATGCCTTTCCACCCGGCATCTGGTCAACGGGCAGACCCGGCTCCAGCGCGACCACGCCTTCGCCTTCTTTTTGCGCCAGCTGCAGGAACGTCTGGCTGACAAATCCGCCTGCGCCCATCAGGGTGGCGTTCATGCCCAGCTGTTTGATACGACGCGCCAGCGGTGCGGCCTGGCTGTCGACGCCGCCGAAGAAGATCAGATCGGCGTTTTTACTGCGAATAGCGGTCAGCACGGCGCTGAAGTCCACCGTTTTGTCATCAACGTACTGACGATCGACAACCTTCACGCCCTGCGCTTCGAGCGATTTAATAAACTGGTCCGCCAGTCCCTGACCAAAGGCGGTACGGTCGTCGATCACCGCAATACGTTTGGCTTTCAGCGTATTAACCGCGTACTGACCGGCTAGCTGACCGCCGTCGTCGTCATGGCCCATCACGCGGAAGCTGGTATCAAAACCCTGTTTGGTATAGGCGTGACCGGTTGCGACCGGTGCCACCTGTGCGATGCCTGCATCGTGATAGACGCGTGCGGCAGGAATGCTGGTACCGGTGTTCCAGTGACCGACAACGCCCGCCACGCCGCTATCCACAAGACGCTGCGCCACGGCCACGGCGGTGCGCGGGTCGGACTGATCGTCTTCGGACTGCAGTTTGAAGGTCACCGCTTTGCCGCCGATGGTCGGGTGCTGCTTGTTAATGTCGTCAATGGCCAGCTGCGCGCCGTTCTCCAGATCTTTACCGATACGGGCGGACGGGCCGGTGAGCGGGCCTGCCAGACCGATAATCACGGTTTCACCGTCGGCTGCCCACGCGGCCGTCGAGGCAAAGCTGCCGAGGAGGATAGCGGCGCTGAGCGCACTGATTTTTACTGTTTTCATTGTATTTCCCTGATGTTGGCTGGTGTTGTTAAACGGGCATTTCGCCCAAATAAATCTGTGCAATCTGGTCGTCATTGAGCAGCGCTTTCGATTCGCCATGATGAACAATGCTGCCGCTGTCCATCACCCACGCGCTGTCGGTGACTTCCAGCGCGAGACGAGCGTTTTGTTCGATAAGCAGCAGGGCAACGCCGCGCTCGCGCAGGCCGGCAATGACGGCAAAAATGTTTTCGACCATCTTCGGCGCAAGGCCCATCGAGGGTTCGTCGAGGATCAGCAAGCGCGGGCGGCTGAGCAGGGCGCGGTTAAGGGCCAGCAGCTGTTGTTCTCCGCCGGAAAGCAGGCCGGCGAGCTGATGCTGGCGTTCTCCCAGGCGCGGGAAGCGTTCGAAAATGGCATTCATCTCTTGCTTAACGGTGACGGTGTCACGTCTGAGCCAGGCGCCCATCTGCAGGTTTTCCAGCACCGTCATTCGGGAGAAGATCCCACGTCCTTCCGGGACCATGACCAACCCGTCGCGGAGCAGGGTTTCGGGTCTGTGTTTACGTACGGCTTTACCGTTGAACTCAATACTGCCGCTAAAGCTTTCCAGCCCGGTAATGGCGCGCACGGTGGAGCTTTTCCCCGCGCCGTTAGCGCCGATCAGCGTAGCCTGTTCGCCCTCGTGCAGGGTAAAAGAGACATCGCGTACGGCCTGAATGCCGCCGTAATGCACATCCACACGTTCCACTTTCAGTAATTCAGACATGGGCGTTGCCTCCAAGCCAGGCGGCGATCACTGCCGGGTCGCGACGCACGCTCTCCGGCGTGCCGCTGGCGAGCGTTTTACCGTAATCAAGCACCGTCAGGCGATCGCAGATACCCATCACCAGCTTGACGTCATGTTCAATCATCAGCAGGGTTTTGCCGTCGTCGCGCAGGCGGATAAGCAGCTCGCCGAGCGCCACTTTTTCCGCTGCGTTCATCCCGGCGGCGGGTTCGTCCAGCGCCAGCAGCAGCGGTTCCGTTGCCAGCGCGCGGGCAATCTCCAGACGGCGCTGATGGCCATAGGCCAGATCGCAGGCGCGGTAGTGCGCAAACTTCGCAATGCCGGTGTACTCCAGCCAGTGCCAGGCCAGCTCCCGGGTCTGCTTCTCTTCCGCGCGAGCGCGTTTGTGGCGGCTCAGCGCGGCCCACAGGCCGTTACGGGTGCGCACGTGGCGACCCACCATCACGTTTTCCAGCACCGACATGTCGTTAAAGAGGCGCACGTTCTGGAAGGTGCGCGCAATCCCGGCGGCGGTGACTTTCTCAATGTGCTTTGGAAAATAGGGCTTGTCGGCAATTGAAAATTCACCGCTGTCCGCCGGATAAAGCCCGGTGATCAGGTTAAAACAGGTGGTTTTTCCCGCCCCGTTAGGACCAATCAGGCCGTAGATTTCGCCCTTGTTCACGGCGATCGAAACGTCATCCACGGCGGTAAGCCCGCCGAAGCGTTTGGACATGTTGCGTACGGTTAACAGACTCATGTATTCACCTCCTTGTGGCGTACCGGCCAGATCCCGGCAGGACGCACCAGCATGACCAGCACCAGCGCCAGGCCGTAGAACAGCTGACGCAACACTTCCGGGTCAGTCAGTACCGTACCGAACAGCGCCTGCTGAACCGGGGCTGCCTGACTGCGCAGCAGTTCCGGCAGGGCGGTAAGCAGTATCGCGCCGAGGATCACGCCCGGAATATGTCCCATACCGCCCAGCACCACCATCGCCAGCACGGCAATGGATTCCTGTAACGTGAAGGATTCCGGGGAGACAAAGCCCTGAAACGCGCCGAACAGGGCACCCGCCACGCCGCCAAACGAGGCACCCATCGCGAAGGCCAGCAGCTTATAGTTACGCACGTTGATGCCCATCGCGCGGGCCACATCCTCATCTTCACGGATGGCGTGCCAGGCGCGACCAATACGGGAATGCTGCAGGCGCAGGCAGACAAAAATAATCGCCACAATCACCAGCATCAGCAGGTAGTACCACAGCCACAGGGCGGGCACTTTGAAACCAAACCAGTGGTATACGCCGCTGAACTTCAGGCCGAACAGATTCAGCGTATCCACCCCGGTAATGCCCTTTGCACCGTTGGTGATGTTCACCGGACGGTCGAGGTTGCGCATCAGGATGCGGATGATTTCGCCAAAGCCGAGGGTCACTATCGCCAGATAGTCCCCGCGCAGCTTCAGCGTGGGAGCACCCAGTAAAATGCCGCAGACCGCAGCGACGAGCGCAGCCAGCGGAATAATCAGTAGATATGACGTGTGCAGCCCGTCCGGGAACCAGACGCCGAGGAGTGGAAACACCTCCAGCAGGTGTGGCGAGGCCATCAGTGCAGCGAGATAGGCGCCGACCGCGTAAAAGGCGATAAACCCCATATCCAGCAGGCCGGTATAGCCCACCACAATATTGAGCCCCAGCGCCAGCATGATGTAGAGCAGGGCGAAGTCGATAACGCGCACCCAGTAGTTGCCGCCAAGCTGCGTGGCCACCACGGGCGCAACCAGCAGCGCGAGACAGAACAGAGCCATGCCTGACCAGAATTTGCGCGGCACCGCCGGGGTGTGTAGTTGAAGCGTTGTCATTGTTTTCCTTACGCCCTGTGCGCCATGCGTTCGCCCAGCAGGCCTGCCGGACGGAAGACCAGCACCAGTATCAGGACCATGAAGGCAAAGACGTCCTGATAGTTGCTGCCAAAGACGCCGTGGGTCAGCTCCCCCAGGTAACCTGCACCCAGCGCTTCGATAATGCCGAGCAGGATCCCGCCAATCATGGCGCCACGAATGTTACCAATGCCCCCCAGTACGGCGGCGGTAAAGGCTTTGATCCCGGGCAAAAAGCCCATTGAGAAGCTGGCGTTGCCGTAGTTGCTGGCCATCATGACGCCTGCCAGCGCGGCAAATACGCCGCCAACGGCGAACGTCAGGGTAATAATGGCATTGGGGTTAACCCCCATCAGCGTGGCAACGCGCGGGTTTTCCGCCACGGCGCGCATGCCGCGCCCCAGGCGGGTGTATTCAACCAGCAGCCATAGCCCGGTCATCACCGCAAGTGCCAGCACCAAGGTAACAATGCCGGTGACGGTCACAATGGCGGGGGGATGCAGTTCGCTTCCTGACGTCACGGCGATCGGCTCCATGGGCAGGATCTGCGGGAACATCAGCGGGTTGCGCGTCCAGATAATCATCGCCACGGTTTGCAGCAGGACCGAGACGCCGATACCCGAGATAAGCGGCGCCAGGCGCGGGGCGTTGCGCAGTCGGCGGTAGGCAAAGCGCTCCACGGCCATTGCCAGCAGGGCGCAAACGGCCATGGCAATCATCAGGGCAGCGCCAAGCTGCAGCAGCAGCGGCATGTGCGGGAAGGTGGCGTTCAGGGCGTTAATGGCGGAAAGCGTGGTGAGCGCGCCGACCATAAGAATATCGCCGTGAGCAAAGTTAATAATGCGCAAGATGCCATACACCATGGTATAGCCCAGCGCGATCAGCGCGTAAATGCTTCCCAGCATCACGCCGTTGATCAGTTGTTGTATGAATGTATCCAACGTCTGTACCCGCAAAGTGCTCTTTCTGCGGCTACCATCCGATAAATGAATTAAATTGTAAAATACACATATATTATTTCTTATGATAAACCGGTATTGTTTTATCTTAATGATTTATATAAAGATAATGTAATGGCGCTCCCGGCTAAAAAGCCTAAAGAAATCAACATATGAATAAAACAGAACAATCGGCAGGTTTGTCCGCGTATGCAGACAGTCGCCTGGCAAACGATCCGCCGCTTCGGGCTGTCCGTGCCTTTGAGGCCATCGCCCGGCTGGGCAGCGTCACGCTGGCCGCGCAGGAGCTGGATATCTCACCGTCGGCGGTCAGTCATCAGCTCAAGGTGCTCGAAGGCTATCTGCAAATGCCGCTGACGGAACGTCAGGGGCGCAGGCTGGTGCTGAGCCAGCACGGACGTGAATATTACCGCTCGATCCGTGCGGCGTTTAACGTGTTGCGACAGGCAACGGAGCATCTGGCAGAGCAGGCGCAAACGCGTCAGGTCACCATCAGCCTGATCCCGCTTTTTGGCATGGGGTGGTTTATCCCGCGCCTGCCTGATTTCATGCGCGCTAATCCGCAGACCGAGATCAACGTTGTGTATGCCAACCATCGTAACTATCTGAGCGATGCGTCGGATATGTCGATTCGTTTTGGTAACGGCCAGTGGGCGGGCTATCAGAGCGAAAAGCTGATTTCCGGACAGATGGTGCCGGTGTGTAGCCGCGCGTTTTTGCGCATTCATGGGCATATCGATACGCCTGAGCAACTGCTGCAAATGCCGCTGCTGCATGATGAGGAGCGCACCAGCTGGCCGCAGTGGTTTCAGTTGCAGGGGGTAAAACGATCTCTGCGGCGCAGCGGCCCCCTGTTTGAAGACGGGCTGTTGACGCTGGCGGGCGTACAGGCTGGTCTGGGCTGCGCGCTGATGCGCGAGCCGCTGATCGCGCCTTATCTTGAGAGCGGCGAGCTGGTGAAGATATTTGACTTACCCATTGACGACGGGCGCGACTATTACCTCTGCACGCGTGCCGATTCAGAAATGACCGAGGACGGTAAGCTGCTGCAAAACTGGCTTCGTCGGGCTGCAGGCGTTGAACCGCTTACGGCGTAAGCAGGCAGTGCTTATCAAGCGCTTCAATTTCCGAACCGCTGTAGCGTGCGTATTGCCCGGTCAGGCCAAAAAACGCGGGTTGGGTTTCGGTGTAGATTTCCGCGGCGAGCACCAGCCGGCGTCGCTCATCTTCGCCCATCTCAAGCAGGGTCCAGGGAATGAAATAGCGCGACGTGGAGGTCAGTTTGAACCACAGCGGGCAGCCGCAGCCGGGACAGAACCAGCGTTCGCCGCGCGCCGATGATGCAAAATGAGAAGGGGCGATGGAGCCTTGCTCAAGAAGCGGTTCGCCCTGCGGCTCAAGATACATGGCAATGCCGCCCGACCACTTCTGGCATTGGGTGCAGTGACATGCGTATACGTCAAAATTGTTGAGGCTCACGCTGAACTGACTCATTCCGCACAAGCAGCGTCCTTTGAATATGTGCATGGCGTACTCCTTTTTGACGCCAGAAATCCGTATAAAAAAAGCCAGCCGCAAGGGCTGGCCTTTTATCGTGACAAATCTTAGAACTGGTAGGTCAGGCCTACAGCTACGATGTTGTCGGTAGCAACGCCAGTTGCTTTGGTGAAGCTGTTGTCGTCAACCAGGTTGATTTTGTAATCAACATAGGTAGACATGTTTTTGTTGAAGTAGTAGCTCGCGCCAACGTCAACGTATTCAACCAGATCCTGGTCGCCGTATGAACCCAGGTCTTTACCTTTGGATTTCAGGTAAGCGATGGACGGACGCAGGCCGAAGTCGAACTGGTACTGAGCAACAACTTCGAAGTTCTGAGCTTTGTTCGCGATATAACCGCTACCAAAGTTGGTCATGTTGCGGGTTTCAGAGTAGGTGGTTGCCAGGTAGATGTTGTTCGCATCGTATTTCAGGCCAGCAGCCCAGACTTCTGCGTTCTCACCGCCAGCGTTAACGGTGTTAGCAACGCGACCTGCAGCAACCTGGCGGTCAGTACGGTCAGATTTCGCGTAGGTTGCACCAACACCGAAGCCGTCCATTTCATAGGTAGAAGACAGACCCCAGCCGTCACCGTTCGCTTCGGTGATGTCGTTACGGTCGTTTTTACCCTGGTACTGAGCGGCAACGTTCAGACCGTCAACCAGACCGAAGAAGTCGGTGTTACGGTAGGTTGCAACGCCAGTCGTACGGCCAGTCATAAAGCCATCGGTCTGAGTCCAGGTATCGCCACCGAACTCTGGCAGAACGTCAGTCCACGCGCCGATGTCGTAAGCAACACCGTAGTTACGACCGTAGTCGAATGAACCGAATTCGTTAAATTTCAGACCCGCGAAGGCCAGACGGGTTTTGTTGCCGTCAGAGCCCTGTGATTCAGAACGGTTGCCTTTGAACTCATATTCCCACTGGCCGTAACCGGTCAGCTGATCGTTGATCTGAGTTTCGCCTTTGAAGCCCAGACGAACGTAAGTTTTGTCGCCGTCGTTATCAGTATCATCAGAGAAATAGTGCAGACCTGTTACTTTACCGTACAGATCCAGCTTGTTACCGTCTTTGTTATAAATTTCAGCCGCGTTTACAACGCCTGCTGCCAACATGGAAGTCACTGCCACTGCAACTAATTTAAGTTTCATCTTAAATGTTCCTTATAATTTTCTTTGGTATTTCCTGAGCCACTTTGAACGATTTCTAAACGAGGCCAATCGTCAATGGCATGCTATTTTTAAAAATCTTGTAGTCCTATTTCAATAATAAGTTTCAAATTATTAGCAATAATTTCATTTAGTGTGATCGAGATCGGGTATATGACGATGAAATAGCGTCAAATGATTAGTATTTAATCAATTAATTGTCGGGTTGATTGCTGTGAATATAGTTTCCTAAGGGTTTTATAAAAAGTGGTAATTATCGGAATTTCCGTTCATTTGGGAGCGGTGAATGGTCATTATAGCCGTAATGCCTTGCTTTGGACTCGTAATGCACGGAATTTCCGTTCTGGTAACTGTAATAAACAGAAACATACTATTGCACTTTGTGCTATTAACCTTGTGAGTATTTGAAGCGCATTAATAACCTTCTGGTGTCAATTTATGTCAATTCGTGAGGGGCGGGATTTACGAAAGGGGGTGGAATATAAACAGAATCTAAACACGTGCTCTAGTGCTCAGATGAATATTTTGGCGTGCGCTCACATATTAAATTTATGTTAATTATTTGCTGTCGGGATAAATATTTCTCGACAGCAAAACCGGCATTATTGTCTTGTTGCGTACCAGCAGAGCAACGACCCGGCGCAAACCATCAGCGCGCCTTGCCAGAACGAGAATGAGAGGGGGGAACTCAGCACTGCGGCGGCAAGCGCGGCGGAGAGGACAGGGGTAAAATAGGATACGGCGGCAAGTACCGTGACGTTACCGTGAAGGATGCCAATATTCCATGCGGCGTAACCAAACCCAAGCGCAATACCGCACATGACGAGTTTCACTACCACCGGAAGCGTGAACACCATCTCGGGCTGATCGCTCAGGAAATATTTCACCCACAGGCTCAGCGCGGTCAGCAAAACAAACAGCGTGATGCCGTTTTGTCCTTTCGCAAATTTGCTGGTGACGGTGCAGTACGCGGCCCAGATAAATGCCCCGGCAAACGCCAGCGCGTAGCTCAGCGGGCTGGACACGATATTGCGGGTTATTTCATCAAGATGTAAACCCTGTTCACCGCCCAATACCCAGCAGACGCCCAGCAATGAGACGGCTAAGCCGGGGATTACCCACAGGGTTGATTTCTGTCCGTTGAACAAAATGGCAAATACGATGGTCAGGCTTGGCCAAAGATAATTGACCATGCCCACTTCAATAGCCTGCGAACGCGTTGCGGCATAGCCCAACGACAGCGCCAGGCATATTTCGTAGCTGACAAATAAAACGCTGCCGGCAATAAGATAGCGGGGTGAAAACCGCCTGATATCAGGAAATCCTACCGTTACCAGACACAGTAATCCGCTCAGCGTGTAGATCATCGCCGCACCGCCTACCGGGCCCAGACCCTCACTCACGCTGCGAATAAGGCCGACCATGGTGCTCCATAACAGTATTGCCGCCAGCCCAATAAGCGTTGCTTTTTTTCTGTCCATTACTTCGCCATTGCAATAAAAATCAGAGGAAAAATGTATCGCATTCATCCTGACGCTGTCGCCCATTATTCTCTTAAACCGTTAATCAAAAAGGGGTATTTAAATATACCGGGGGTGACTATTAAGGGGGGGAAGACAGATGACCTTGATTTGACGCAAAAAAATCAGGGGAGTTACTGCTAGTTTGCGGCACGAAGTCTTATTCGAAAACGAGGACAACAATGGACGTCAGCCGCAGACAATTTTTCAAAATCTGCGCGGGCGGTATGGCCGGAACAACGGCAGCCATGCTGGGATTTGCTCCCAAAATGGCGCTGGCTCAGGCACGCAACTATAAGCTGCTGCGCGCAAAAGAGATCCGTAACACCTGCACATACTGCTCCGTAGGTTGTGGGCTTTTGATGTATAGCCTGGGCGATGGCGCGAAGAACGCCAGAGAAGCGATTTACCATATTGAAGGGGATCCGGATCATCCAGTGAGCCGCGGCGCACTTTGCCCGAAAGGGGCGGGGCTGCTGGACTACGTTCACAGTGAAAACCGCCTGCGCTACCCGGAATACCGCGCGCCGGGTTCCGACAAGTGGCAGCGAATCTCCTGGGATGAGGCCTTCTCCCGTATTGCCAAATTAATGAAAGCCGACCGTGACGCCAACTTTATTGAAAAGAACGCGCAGGGCGTAACGGTTAACCGCTGGCTTTCCACCGGGATGCTGTGCGCGTCTGCGGCGAGTAATGAAACCGGCATGCTGACGCAAAAATTTGTGCGCTCTCTCGGCATGCTGGCGGTAGACAACCAGGCGCGCGTCTGACACGGACCAACGGTAGCAAGTCTTGCTCCAACATTTGGTCGCGGTGCGATGACCAACCACTGGGTTGATATCAAAAACGCTAACGTCGTGGTGGTGATGGGCGGTAACGCTGCTGAAGCCCATCCGGTGGGGTTCCGCTGGGCGATGGAAGCGAAAAACAACAACGATGCGACGCTTATCGTCGTCGATCCGCGCTTTACGCGTACGGCATCGGTGGCCGATATCTATGCGCCAATCCGTTCCGGCACGGACATTACGTTCCTGTCCGGCGTGCTGCTGTACCTGATCGAAAACAACAAAATTAACGCGGAATACGTTAAGCACTACACCAACGCGAACCTGCTGGTGCGGGATGATTTTGCCTTCGATGACGGGCTGTTTAGCGGCTATGACGCCGAAAAGCGCCAGTACGATAAAACGTCCTGGAACTATCAGTTCGATGAAAACGGCTATGCGCTGCGTGATGAAACCCTGACGCACCCGCGCTGCGTGTGGAACCTGCTTAAGCAGCACGTTTCCCGCTACACGCCGGACGTGGTAGAGAACATCTGCGGTACGCCGAAAGCGGACTTCTTGAAGGTGTGTGAAGTGCTGGCCTCAACCAGTGCCGCAGACAGAACCACGACGTTCCTGTACGCGCTGGGCTGGACGCAGCATACCGTCGGCGCGCAGAACATCCGCACCATGGCGATGATCCAGCTGCTGCTCGGCAACATGGGCATGGCGGGGGGCGGCGTGAACGCGCTGCGCGGTCACTCCAATATTCAGGGGCTCACCGACCTTGGTCTGCTCTCAACCAGCCTGCCGGGCTACCTGACGCTGCCGTCTGAAAAGCAGGCGGATCTGCAAACGTATCTTGAGGCCAATACGCCAAAAGCGACGCTGCCGGATCAGGTGAACTACTGGAGCAACTATCCGAAGTTCTACGTCAGCCTGATGAAATCCTTCTACGGCGACGCGGCGCAGAAAGAGAACGACTGGGGCTTTGAGTGGCTGCCGAAGTGGGACCAGGCTTACGACGTCATCAAGTACTTCAACATGATGGATAAGGGCAACGTCACGGGCTATATCTGCCAGGGCTTCAACCCGGTGGCCTCCTTCCCGGACAAAAACAAAGTCGTTCGCAGCCTGAGCAAGCTGAAGTACATGGTGGTTATCGATCCGCTGGTGACCGAGACCTCCACCTTCTGGCAGAACCACGGGGAATCAAACGATGTCGATCCGGCGTCGATTCAGACCGAGGTGTTCCGCCTGCCGTCCACCTGCTTTGCAGAAGAAGACGGATCTATTGCCAACTCTGGCCGCTGGCTGCAGTGGCACTGGAAAGGCCAGGATGCCCCGGGCGAAGCGCGTAACGACGGTGAGATCCTGGCCGGGATTTACCATCGCCTGCGCGAGATGTACCGCACCGAAGGCGGCAAAGGCGCTGAGCCGCTGCTGAAGATGGGCTGGGACTACAAGCAGCCCGATCGTCCTGAGTCAGAGGAAGTCGCCAAAGAGAACAACGGCGTGGCGCTGGCGGATCTCTATGACGCTAGCGGCAACCTGGTGGCGAAGAAAGGCCAGCTGCTGAATAGCTTCGCGCTGCTGCGCGACGACGGCACCACGGCGTCGTCCTGCTGGATCTACACCGGCAGTTGGACGGAGCAGGGTAACCAGATGGCGAACCGCGATAACGCCGATCCGTCCGGGCTGGGCAATACGCTGGGTTGGGCATGGGCGTGGCCGCTAAACCGTCGCGTGCTGTACAACCGTGCATCTGCAGACGTGAACGGCAAGCCGTGGGATCCGAAACGCATGCTGATCCAGTGGAACGGGGCGAAGTGGACGGGGAACGATATCCCGGACTACAACACCGCCGCGCCCGGCAGCAACACCGGGCCGTTTATCATGCAGCCGGAAGGGCTGGGACGCCTGTTTGCCCTCAACAAGCTGGCTGAAGGGCCGTTCCCGGAACACTACGAGCCGATGGAAACGCCGCTGGGCACCAACCCGCTGCATCCAAACGTGATCTCCAGCCCGGTGGTGCGCATCTACGAAGACGATGTCCTGCGCTTAGGCAAAAAGGACAAGTTCCCGTACGTCGGGACGACCTACCGCCTGACCGAGCATTTCCACACCTGGACCAAGCACGCGCGGCTTAACGCTATCGCGCAGCCGGAACAGTTTGTGGAGATCAGCGAGACGCTGGCGAAGGCGAAAGGGATTGCCAACGGCGACCGCGTGAAGGTGAGCAGCAAGCGCGGCTTTATTCGCGCGGTGGCGGTGGTGACCCGTCGTTTGCAAAGTCTGAACGTGCACGGGCAGCAGGTGGAAACCGTCGGTATCCCGCTGCACTGGGGCTTTGAGGGTGTGGCGCAGAAAGGCTACATCGCCAATACCCTGACGCCAAACGTCGGCGATTCCAACTCGCAAACGCCGGAGTACAAGGCGTTTCTGGTCAACATCGAGAAAGCGTAAGGAGCGATTCAATGGCGATGGAAACACAAGACGTTATCAAACGCTCCGCGACTAACCCAATAACGCCCGCGCCCCGCGCGCGGGACTACAAGGCAGAGGTCGCCAAGCTTATCGACGTCTCCTCCTGCGTGGGCTGCAAGGCCTGCCAGGTGGCGTGCTCGGAGTGGAACGATATCCGCGACGAGGTGGGGCATTGCGTCGGGGTCTACGACAATCCGGCGGATCTGAGCGCCAAATCCTGGACGGTAATGCGCTTTAGCGAAACCGAGCAGAACGGCAGGCTGGAGTGGCTCATCCGCAAAGACGGCTGCATGCACTGTGAAGATCCGGGCTGCCTGAAGGCGTGCCCGTCTGCCGGCGCGATTATTCAGTACGCCAACGGGATCGTCGACTTCCAGCAGGATAACTGCATCGGCTGCGGCTACTGCATCGCGGGCTGTCCGTTTAATATCCCGCGCCTCAATAAAGAGGATAACCGGGTATACAAATGCACCCTGTGCGTGGACCGCGTCAGCGTCGGGCAGGAGCCTGCCTGTGTGAAAACCTGTCCGACCGGGGCTATCCACTTCGGCACCAAAAAAGAGATGCTGGACGTGGCGCAGGCGCGGGTGGACAAGCTGAAAGCGCGCGGCTACCAGAATGCGGGCATTTACAACCCGCAGGGCGTGGGCGGTACGCACGTGATGTATGTGCTGCACCACAACGACCAGCCAGAACTGTACCACAACCTGCCGAAGGAGCCGTCGATCGATACGTCCATCAACCTGTGGAAAGGGGCGCTTAAACCGCTCTCGGCGGCGGGCTTTATCGCTACCTTTGCGGGGCTGATTTATCACTACATCGGTATCGGGCCAAACAAAGAGGTGGATGACGACGAGGAGGAGCATCATGAGTAAGTCGAAAATGATAGTGCGCACGAAGTTTGTTGACCGCGCCTGTCACTGGACGGTGGTGATCTGCTTCTTCCTGGTAGCGGTGTCGGGGATTTCGTTCTTCTTCCCGACGCTGCAGTGGCTGACCGAAACCTTCGGTACCCCGCAGATGGGGCGCATTCTGCACCCGTTCTTCGGCGTGCTGATTTTCGTGGTGCTGATGTTTATGTTCGTGCGCTTTGTTCATCACAACATACCGGACAAGCAGGATATCCCGTGGTTGAAAGGGATCGTAGAAGTCCTGAAAGGCAACGAGCATAAGGTTGCGAAGGTGGGGAAATACAACGCCGGGCAGAAGATGATGTTCTGGACCATTATGAGCATGATTTTTGTGCTGCTGGTGACCGGCGTGATTATCTGGCGTCCGTATTTTGCCCAGTATTTCCCCATTCAGGTGATTCGCTACGCGCTGCTGATCCACGCCACCTCGGCCATCATTCTGATCCACGCTATCCTGATCCATATGTATATGGCGTTCTGGGTGAAAGGATCGATTAAAGGGATGATTGAAGGGAAGGTAAGTCGCCGCTGGGCGCAGAAACACCACCCGCGCTGGTATCGTGATGTGGAACGTCTGGAAGCGAAACAGGAAAGTACGGAAGGAATGAAGTGAGCCCTGCGCCGTCGGCTTTGCCCGGCGGCGCTGCGCTTGCGCGGGCCTACTCCTGCTATATCAGAACCGCTCCTCCACATACCGGAACGGGTATTTTGTGGGTTTGACTTTACCAATTTTGCGTTTCGGTAAATCCACCTTTTCAACGTGTATTTCTTTATACGGAATTTGGGTTAGCAGGTGCGAAATAATATTCAGGCGCACGCGTTTTTTATCTTCTGAACGCGCCACAAACCACGGCGCCCATGCGGTATCGGTGGCTTCAAACATCGCGTCGCGGGCGAGGGTATACTCGTCCCACAGGTTAAAGGATTTAATATCCATCGGCGATAGCTTCCAGATTTTACGACCATCGTTAATACGGTCGCGCAGGCGGCGCTCCTGCTCTTTCGGCGTCACCTCCAGCCAGTACTTCAGCAGGATAATGCCGGCATCCACCATCGCTTTTTCCATCACCGGCGTGCCGTCCAAAAATTTCTCCACCTGTTCCTCAGTGCAGAATCCCATCACCCGTTCCACGCCCGCGCGGTTGTACCAGCTGCGATCGAATATCACGATCTCGCCTGCCGAAGGCAGGTGCGGCACATAGCGCTGGAAGTACAGCTGGCTTTTTTCTTTATCAGTTGGGGCGGGCAGCGCAACAACGCGAAACACGCGAGGGCTGACGCGCTCGGTGATGGCTTTAATGGTACCGCCTTTACCGGCGCCGTCGCGTCCTTCAAAAACAATACACACTTTGAGTCCTTTGGCGACGACCCACTGCTGGAGCTTAACCAGTTCAACGTGCAGGCGACGAAGCTCTTGTTCGTACTCTTTGGTTTTTAGCGGAGCATTCTTTACGACATCAACAGCGACACTGGTTTTCTTTTTGCTTCCCATGATGGTCATCCTCAGGTTGTCCGGCGCGGAAAAAGCGAGGCCGCACTATGAAGTGTAATCCACCTGATATTATGCGTAGTGTTTTTAGGTAATTAATTTCACAGCACTTTTAATACCGCATTCTATGTGTGATTAGTAAGATAATTTCATTCTTATTTACTTTAAGGAACTAAGAATGAGTTGGAATAAAGAAGCTGCGGTTTCGTATCTCCGTTCACACGCTCTGGGGCACTCCCATAGCGAATGTGCTAAGTTTACCCGCCTGGCCATTCTGGCTGGAGGTGTTAAGGTGCCGAACACAGATTATGCAAAAGATTATGGGGCGGAATTATTACGCGCTGGATTCAGTGAGCTGCCGCCCGGTTCAACATTAATTTCTGGCGATGTGGCTGTGATACAGCCGTATCCCGGTGGAAATGGCATAGGCCACATGACTATGTATGACGGTACGCAGTGGATTTCTGACTTTGTTCAAAAAAGCATGTATCCGGGGCCTGGGTACCGCAAAATGCAACCGTCCTTTAAAATTTACAGGATGCATTGATGAAACGGATATTTTTATCATTCGTTATGTTGCTGGTGGGATGTAGTTCTGCTGCTAATCAAGATCATAGCGCGCAAAATGCCACCCAATCATTTTATAAATCCTATCTTTCCGCATACGGCAGCGATGAAGCCAGGCCTTATCCTGCCGACGAACTGCGTAAATATGTTTCTGCAGATACTCTTGCTCGCATTAATGCCATTCAGGAAATCTCTGAACAAGAGTTAATAGAGTCTGACTATTTTACGTATACCCAGGATTACTCTCGCGAATGGATGCCCGCGTTACGAGTGGAAAACGCGAGGCCTTTTTTGAACGGTGAAGTAGTCCAGGTCACTGAAGGGGCGGGTAACGGGAGAACCATACACCTTGAAGTCTTTCTTCGTCGTGAAGATGATGCATGGAAAATCTACCGCGTTCGTGACATAACGAACAATCACGAGCACCCTATTTTCAATGCTGGCGCTATTACACGCGCTAAAGCAGCGGCAGAAAGCGCACTGTAAAAGCTAGACCTTAAAACCTTTCAAGCCCCGACACCTGCCGGGGCTGCTTGTTTTCCCTTCCCGCTGTGCAGTAGTTGGAGAAAACTTCTGAATTAATGGATTTATCTGTCAGTCACCGGATTTGAACTGGCTCACCATACAAGATTATTCAATAATGCCCGTCGCGAGTGATTAACCAGTGGTTGAAGTATGAAAAAGACAATTTTTTCGTTGGCACTTGGCACATTTGGCCTGGGGATGGCTGAATTTGGCATTATGGGCGTGCTCACCGAACTGGCGCATGACACCGGTATTTCGATTCCCTCCGCCGGGAATATGATCTCGTTTTATGCTTTCGGTGTGGTGATTGGCGCCCCGATTATGGCGCTGTTCTCAGGCAAGTTCTCGTTAAAGACCACGCTGCTGTTTCTGGTGGCGATGTCCGCTGTCGGCAACGGTCTGTTTACGTTCTCCACGTCGTACTTCTGGCTGGCGCTGGGACGGCTGATTTCCGGTTTTCCGCACGGGGCCATTTTTGGCGTCGGGGCGATTATCCTGTCTAAAATTGCGCCGCCGGGTAAGGTGACGGTCGCGGTGGCGGGAATGATTGCCGGTATGACCGTGGCGAACCTGGTGGGCGTTCCGCTGGGGACCTGGCTCGGGCACCAGTTCAGCTGGCGCTATACCTTTTTCCTGATTGCCGTGTTCGATGCGCTGGTGATCCTCTCGGTTCTGCTCTGGGTGCCGGACATCCGCGACACGTCAGAAATCAAATTGACCGAGCAGTTCCACTTTCTGAAAAAACCAGAACCCTGGCTGATTTTTGCCGCCACCATGTTTGGCAACGCCGGGGTGTTCGCATGGTTCAGCTTCGTTAAGCCGTTTATGGTCAACGTTTCTGGCTTCACCGAAGGCGTGATGACGATCATCATGATGCTGATGGGGCTTGGCATGGTGTTGGGCAATCTGCTGAGCGGTAAACTCTCGGGGCGTTTTAGCCCGCTGCGCATTGCGGCCACCACCGACATGGTGATTGTCGCCTCGCTGCTGCTGCTTTTCGCCTTTGGCGAACTGAAAACGGCCTCGCTGGTCATGGGTTTTATCTGCTGTGCCGGGCTGTTCGCACTCTCTGCGCCGCTGCAAATTCTGCTTCTGCAAAATGCGAAGGGCGGTGAGATGCTGGGGGCGGCAGGGGGGCAGATGGCGTTTAATCTCGGCAGTGCGATTGGCGCGTACTTTGGCGGGATGATGATTACCTTCGGCTTTAGCTGGCGTTACGTCACGCTGCCGGCGGCAATACTCTCTTTCTCGGCCATGAGCGCACTGCTGATCTACGGCCACCTGCGGGCCAGACGGGCTCAGGCTAACGCTCGCGCGCTAGCCTGACGGATTTCAGGCAAGCCAGGGCTCACCCAGGGTCAGCATCAGGCGGTTGGCCCAGGCGAAGAACGCGGCGGACTGCACCAGATCAAGCTGCGCTAAGGTATCGAGCCCCTCTTTTTCCAGCGCGACAAGGTGCAGCGGCGTGGCGGCGGGCGGCGTGACCGACAGCGCCGCCGCAAAATCGATTTCCGCCTGCCAGCGTGCAGATTGCCCCTCGCTGAGAGATTGCCCCGGACGCACCGCCAGCAGGGCTTCTACCGCCGCGTCATCCTTTGACAGCTGGCTGGCTTTACGCGCATGGACAGATGCGCAGTAAATGCAGCCATTGATTTTACTGGCTACCGTTGCGGCCAGCTCGCGCTCGGCGCGCGGCAATCCCCCCGATGTATAAAAAATGCCTTTATCCGTCAACGTGCGCTGTTCAAGTACCGGCAGGTTGCGCCCCAGCAGGCGGAAGTAGTCAGAATCGGTATGGCCAAATTTCGCCAGAATGGCAACCTCATCGTCACGGAAATCCGCCAGCGGTTTGGCCGCTATCCACGGTTCCCATCCCAGCTCCTGCTGGGTAAACGCGACGGGTGCCGCCTTTCCGGTGACCGTTGTTGCGGTCGTGTGCCAGATGCCTGCCGCCACCGGCGCATCGCTTTTGGCGACGGGCCTGTCGTTCAGCAGCCGCAGTCCGGTGATGAGTCGACTTTGGAAGCTCACAAACGCGACGAGCTGTGCCAGGGTAACAATGCCTTCCTTGCTCCATCCTGCCTGGGTCAGCGCCCTTAACGCCGCGGGCGTCGCTTCGACGGGGGAGAACGTCAGCAGCCGCGCAAAATTCAGCGCCGGGGTCAGGCGTTCTGAGGTGGGGTCGGCCAGGCCAAACCCCGCATAGTGTGCGGCCAGCGCCTCCGCGCTGTGCCACCTGGCGACTTTTGCCGCCACGGCGAAGCGCTCGTCGAGAGCAAAATCATCATCCTGCTGGCTAAACAGGATTTCGTAGCTGCCCTGCGCGTGGCGCGTGGCGGCATCACGCGTGGCGCGCGCCTCTGCCAGAGGGGAACCGGGTTTAATTTCCGCCAGCTCGGCGAGAATGTCCTGACTTAATGACATAGGTGTCTCCTCAAAGTATGTGGGGGGCAATGCGTTCGGCGATCAGTTCGATGGACCGCAGCGTGTCGCGATGCGTAGGTTCGACCGAATGGACCTGGAATGAGATATCCGTGGCGCGCCTGAGAATGGAATCAGCATTCAGAGAATGCAGCACCGTATCGGGCGAACCAATATGCGCGTCAAACTGGCGGCGATAATCAGTGACACTGTCACCTTTTACCGTGTGCCCGGCAGCGCGATGCTGCTGGGCCTGTTTCGTGAGGCCCGGCGTTGCGACCCTGAGCGCATAGTCGTCGCTGTCGGCGACGAACGCCGTACGGGAGGCCAAAATGCGCGGTGCGATGCCCGCAGGCAGCGCCTCAAGGTAGGCATCCACAATCGGGTTCTGGATCTCGTCGAGCGTTAAATCCAGCCGATCTGCCGGGCGCGGCTGCGTGCGGGAGAGCATTAAACCGTGTCCGTCCCGGGCGGCGCGAACGGCACCGTCAACAGAGAAGGTGGCAATCCAGATGCGTTCAGCAAGCTGTGGCGCTGGCGGGTAAAGGTGGTTATCCGGATGGGTCAGTGAATCCCCGCGCCAGGCGCTTTGAATCACATGCAAATGGTCGGCAAACGCCGCGCCGCGCTCCTCAAACGTCAGGCCGAACGGCAGAAATGAGGTCGGTGTGCCGCCCGAACCAAAACCGACTTCAAGACGGCCATTGGCGATTAAATCGAGCACGGCGGCATCTTCTGCGACGCGCAGCGGGTTTTCCATCGGCAGGGTAATGATGGCCGTGCCCAGGCGGATGGTTTCGGTATGCGCGGCGACGTGCGCCAGAAACAGCAGCGGCGACGGCAGGCCGCCTTCACTTTCGTGGAAGTGGTGCTGCGCAATCCAGGCGCTGTCAAAACCGTGGCGTTCGGCGTGGCGGATCTGTTCAGTTGCCAGACGATAGCGCTCCTTCGGCGTAGCGTCGTCAAGCAGGCGGGTGAAAAATCCCAGGCGTTTTCGCGTCATGCGAACTCCTCCGTAGCGGGTGAAAAATGGGGAATGGCGTCAATCAGCTCGCGGGTATAATCGTTCTGCGGCGATGCGAATAAGGTTCCGACGTCGCCCTGTTCGACCACCTGACCGCTGCGCAGCACCGTGACGCTGTGGGCGATCCGGCGCACGGTAGACAGATCGTGCGTGATGAAGAGGTAGGTCAATCCCAGCTGCTGCTGCAGCTGCTGAAGTAGAGCCAGGATCTGCGCCTGCACGGTGACGTCCAGCGCCGAGGTGGCTTCGTCCAGCACCAGAATGGTCGGCTCGAGGATCAGCGCCCGGGCGATGGCAACGCGCTGACGCTGTCCGCCTGAAAGTTCCCGGGCGGTGCGGCTCAGCAGTTCGACGGGCAGGGCAACCCGCTGCGCTACTGTCTCCACCTGGACCTTTCGCTCCGCCTTACCGAGGCGAGAGAAATTCTTCAGGGGCTCTTCGATGATCTCGAACAGCGTCTGACGCGGATCGAGAGAGGCAAACGGGTTCTGGTAGACAAACTGGATCTTCTGGCGCAGCTGACGGCGGGCCTCGCGGCTGAGCGCGGTGGCATCAATATCATCAATGATGACCTGCCCGCTGTCGGCCTGTTCAAAACCGAGCAAAATACGGGCGAGGGTGGTTTTCCCGGAGCCGGATTCACCCACCAGCGCATGCGTACTGCCGCGCCTGACGTCAAACGTCACCCGATCCAGCGCCTGAAGCTGATGACCTTTGCCCAGGGAGAATTGTTTGCTGATGTCGCGGGCGCGAATGGCCGGTGATGCGAGCGGAAGACCTGATACCGGGGCGATGGTCAGGCGCTGGCCCTGGAGATCGCTCAACAGCTGGCGGGTGTAGGTGTGCTGCGGTGTGCGTACGATATCGGCAGTGTTGCCTTGCTCCTGAACCTCGCCATCGCGAAAAACCAGCAGCCTGTCCGCGCGCTGTGCGGCCAGCGCCAGATCGTGGGTGACAAACAGAACGGCGGTACCCGATTCCCGGCGCAGGATATCCAGCAGATCGAGAATGCGTTTTTGCACCGTCACATCCAGCGCGCTGGTGGGCTCATCGGCAACGATCACATCCGGGCGCAGGGCAATGGCGATGGCAATCAACACGCGCTGTTTCATCCCGCCGGAGAGCTGGTGGGGATACTGCGTCATGCGCTGTTCGGGGTGGCTCAGACCGACCTTTGTCAGCAGGGCGAGCACCTGCTCGTCGCGCTGGGCGCGGGTCACTTTCTGGTGTAGCTGAATAATTTCTCCGACCTGCGCGCCGATGGTTTTCACCGGGTTGAGCGAATTACCCGGATCCTGCGGAACCAGACTAATTCGCGCCCCGCGAAGGGTATCGAGACGCTTAGCGGACCATCGGCTAATCTCCTCGCCGTTGAGCGATATTTTTCCCGCATCGCGCCGGGCGTTGTCAGCCAGCAGGCCAATGATCGCCTGTGCCGTGGTTGTTTTGCCGGATCCGGATTCGCCGACAAACGCCAGCATTTCCCCTCGGCCGAGCGTGAAGCTGACGTTATGCACCACCTCTCGCCACTGGCGCGCGGTACGGTAGCTGATCGTCAAATTTTCCACTGAGAGTACGGTCATTAGCGACCTCCGCTGAACTGTTGGCTGATACGGTTGGTGGCCAGCACCACGGCGATGACAACCGCGCCGGGGAAGGTAGTTAGCCACCAGGCGGTAGAGAGATAGTTACGGCCTTCGGCAATCAATAAGCCCCATTCCGGCACGGGCGGCGGGGTGCCGTAGCCGAGAAAGCTCAGCGTGGAGAGCGCCAGGATGGCCTGACCGAACTGAAGCGTGGCAAAGGCGAGGACGGCGGTTAACGCGTTGGGCAGGATGTGTCGCCACAGCACGGCAAAAAACGTCCCGCCGCTGCCAAACGCCGCTTCGACATAATCCGTGTGCCGGATGCGCACGACTTCACCGCGCGCGAGGCGGGCGAAGCTGGCAATAGAGGCCACGCCGACGGCAATCGCGGCGTTAACGGTGCCAAACCCGAGCAGAATAATCACCGTCAGCGAGAGCAGCAGAGACGGGATGGAGAGCAACACGTCGACGAAGCGCATCAGCAGAGACTCGACGCGTCCAGCGAACGCCCCGGCAACCACGCCTAAGCCGGTGCCGACCACCAGACCCATCGTCACGGCGGCCAGCGCCGCGCTCAGGGAGTGTGATGCACCATAAACAATACGCGTGTAAACATCGCGGCCAAGCTGATCGGTGCCGAGCCAGTGTCCCGCCTGCGGCGCCAGGCGCTGTGCCCCGGCGATGCCCTCAATCGGACTGTAGTGGGTTAACAGGCCGGGCGCCACGGCGGCAAAAGCGGCGAGAATAATCACCCCCCATGCCAGCCACAGTCCCGGCTGCCATTCCACGCCCTGCCAGGCTGGAACGCGTTTTCGCGCAGCGGCCGCGTAATCGACCAGACTCATGATGCACCTCCGGTAACGGTTTGCAGACGGGGATCCAGCAGCGGCATCAGCAGATCCACCAGCAGATTGATCAGGACAAAACCGAGGGCGGAAATCATCACTACCGCCTGAAGTACGGCGATATCCTGGTTATTCACCGCCTGCTGGGTCAGCTGTCCGAGCCCGCTGCGGCCAAAAACGGTTTCGGTGATTAGCGCCCCGGCAATCAGCTCGCCCAGCAGCAGCCCGGCAATGTTCAGGACCGGCAGCAGGGCGTTGCCGGTAACGTGACGCCACAGGACGGCGGTTTCACTCAACCCTTTAGCACGGGCGACGGCGACAAACGGCTGCGTCGCCACCTGGTCCAGACTGCGCATCAGAATTTGCGCCAGCGGGGCGGAGATCGGGATCGCGACGGTCACGATCGGCAGGATCAGCCCCTGGATCGGCGTCGGGTTAATCACCGGGATCAGCCGCAGCTGAAAAGAAAAGAGCTGGATGAGGGCAATCCCCAGCCAGAACGTGGGTAAGGAGATAAACAGGACCGGCAGAGACTGGAGGGTATTACTCAGCCAGCGCAGACCCGGCAGACGCGATGCAAAGGCCAGCGCGAACGCCAGCAGGACCGCGAGTACAAACGCGGGCAGGGCGAGACTCAGGGTATCCGGCAGATTGCTGGCAATCAGCTCGCTGACCGGCACCCCTGCCTGTAACGAATAGCCGAAATCCCCGCGCAGCATCGCCAGCAGCGTGTGGCCGTATTGCTGCCACAGCGGGCTGTCCGCGCCGTAGGCCACGCGCATCTCCTCGATTTGCGCCGGGCTTAAGCCCAGGTCCGGGTTCTGAAATTTAATCAGCACCGCGTCGCCCGGCAGCACCTGGAGCAACACGAACGAGAGGGTAAAGGCGGCCCACAGCACCAGCAGCCCGTGCCCAAAGCGTTGAAGAAGTGCGTGGCGCATCGTCAGCTCCTCAGTGTTTTTCAATCCACGCGCCGTAGAACGACGGGCGGCCTACCGCTTCAAAATTGACGCCTTTCAGCCACGGCGCACCGGCAAAGACCTGCGGCTCTTCGAAAATCGGAATGACGTAGGCGTTATCCAGCAGGTAGCGCTGGGCGTCGCCCGTCAGCTGCAGGCGTTTTTGCGGATCGACCTCAGCCGAAATGTTCACCAGCAGTTCATTCAGTTTGTCGTCGCGGAAGTTTTTGACCTTGTCGCTGGATCCGCCTTTTTGCAGCAGCGCGTCGCGGTTAGCCGGGTAGAACATGCTTTTCACCACGTCAGGATCGGCGCGGCCTACTTCGGAGACGGTTAACGGGGTTTTCAGCGGGTCAAGGTTATCCAGCGTGCGGCTGCCTGCGTCACCGGCTTTGACGCTCAGCGCCACGCCCACCTGGCGCCACTGCTGGGCAACCAGCTGCAGCACCTCTTTGTTTTGCGGCTGCGGCAGGGATTCATACACCGTCAGTGCCAGACGTTGGCCGTCCTTGGCGCGGATCCCGTCGCCGCCTGCTTTCCAGCCCGCGTCGTCCAGCAGCTGGTTAGCTTTTGCCGGGTCAAAGGTCAATTTGTCACTGAGGTCGACAAAGCCTGCGGCGGAATCGGCAATCACTGACTTCGCCTGCGGATAGTTGGCCGAGAAGAGGGTCTCGACCACCTGTTTTGCATTGGTGGCATGCAGCAGCGCCTGGCGTACGCGAATATCAGAGACCAGCGGGTTATCCGGGCGGAAGCTGATGCTGTCATTCACCCCGCGCGTCGGGGTGGCGTAGATCTTATAGCCCTGGTCTGTCGCCTGCTTTTCATCATACGCCTGCACCTGGCGTATAAAGTCGGCCTGACCGGCCAGCAGGGCGCCCACGCGCACGCTGTCTTCCTGGGTCACAATAAACTTGATGCCATCAAGATTGGCTGGTCCCTGTTGCGCCAGATTTTTCGGGCCCCACTGATAGTCTTTGCGCGCTTCGAGCGTCACTTCACGGCCCAGCTTCTCGTCCTTCACCACAAACGGGCCGGAGCCAATGATATGGCGGGCATCCCCCAGCTCTTCGAAGTTGCGCTTCAGCGTGCTGAGCGAGACCAGACCCGAGCCAATGGTGGCGGTGCCCTGCAGGAACCCCGGCGACGGTTTTTTGAAGTAGAACTTCACGGTCAGCGGGTCGATGACTTCGCTGCGATCGTAGTTATTGATCACTTCTGACACCGGCAGGCGCTGCGCCTTATTGCCTAAACCGTAGGTATCAAAATTTTTCGCCACGGCGTTCGCGTCCAGCGGCGTGCCGTCGGAGAAGGTGATGCCGGGACGAAGCTTAAAGGTGTATTCGGTTTTATCGGCGTTGGTGGTCCAGCTTTCAGCCACCCAGGGTTCCACCTGCAGCGTCTTTGGGTTCTGCCACGTCAGCTTGTCGGTGATTTGATTCAGAATGCCGCCGTTCGGGTAAAAGCCACCGGCAGGCGGATAGAGGTTGGTGTGCGCCTGTTGCTCAAGATAAATCAGCGTGCCGCCTTTGACGGGAGCATCTGCTGCCCAGGCTGCGGTTGTCGCCAGAATCAGCGCCGTCAGCAGCGGCAGACGAAATGGGGTTTGCATGGTGAATTCCTTTGTTATCTTCTTGTTAGCGTCGGATTCATCATCGGGTGCGGGGGAAAGCAAGGGAACAAAGGAATTAAGATAAGGATTGCCGGAAACTGGAAATAAAAAAAAGCCCCGCTAGCGGGGCGATAGCGAGGGGGCTAGACGAATTTCGCCAGCGGGTCAGCGGCGGCAAATGCGACCGTTTTGTCTGCTGCTGGCGGATAGATCAGCTCGTTCGTGATGGCGATTTTGATCTTCTTCGCCTCGTCGCGGACGGATTTGACGGCCTGTTCCCAGCCCTCGGTATAGACCGCTCCCCACGCGCCTAAATCCAGGCAGGTAACATAGTTCACCTGACGATAAGGATATGGCGCGATGTTTAGCAGGCTGGCCGCCGCGTTGTGCCCGGCAAATTTTCCAAGCTGGATCGCGTGCTGGCAGGTCATCAGCGCCGTGTTACCCGCATCGTCCGTTTTGGCGTGCGCCATGTCGCCCGTTGCATAGATGTCCGGATGGGCTGGAACCTGCAACGACTCGGTAACGATAAGTCGTCCCTGGTTGTCACGTTCGCCGTCAATTTGCTGGCTGAGGGGGTTGGCCTCGACGCCTGCCGTCCAGACCACGGTAGAGGCGGCAATACGTTCGCCATTTTTTAAGGTAACGCCGTTTGCGTCGATGGCTTCCACTTCACCGTTAAGACGCCATTCAACGCCCAGCTCGCGGCTTGCGTCTTCAATGGTCTTGCGCAAGGCTTCGCTGTAACGTCCACCGATAACTGCACCGCGCTCAACTACGATTATTTTAATCGCCGCATCTTCACCTAATCGAGAACGAAGCCGGGCAGGGAGCTCGGTCGCCAGCTCAATGCCGGTGAAGCCGCCGCCGCAGACCACAACGGTGTTGCGTGCTGGGGAGGCAGGTCGTGAAGCCAGTGAATCCAGGTGCTGCTCAAATACCAGCGCCGATTCCAGCTGGTCGATATCAAATGCGTATTCGGCAAGCCCGGCAATGGAAGGGCGTTTGGTCTGGCTACCCGTCGCCAGCACTAAACGTTCGTAATCCACCGTGGATGTTATTCCCTGATTATCACGCCATATCACCGTTTTTGCATGAGTATCAATATGTTCTGCGCTTCCGGCAATGAACTCAATGTCCAGCTCAGCGAACAGTTCGGTCAGCGGCGCGACCAGCGTTGATACCTTTTCTTCATAGAAGCGTGGGCGAACGCGCAGCTCAGGAACGGGCGCCAGCACGGCAATCTTAAGATTGTCTTTTCCTTCCAGCGCCGAGAGGCGAGCGGCACTGACCGCCGCCCACATACCGGAAAAGCCGCTACCCACAATTAAAATTTGCTTTTTCATACTCGATCCTTTTGATCGCCAGGCTGTGTACCTGTCGTAACTGCCACTATACTTGTCGGAGTTAACTGCGACAACTTCTTTCTGAGTTAAAAATCGTTATAATGGCCTGAACAGCAAACTGGGGTTAACCATGGCGTTTTACAGTTCCGGTGTGGAATACGGCATTCACAGCCTGATGTGCATGGTGGATGCGAAGGGTAATGAGCGGGAAATGAGCGTCAGGGAGATGGCTGCTCTTCAGGGCGTGCCGTACGATTATCTCGGTAAAATATTCACCCGCTTGTCGCGTGCCGGTCTGGTCATCAGTACGGAAGGCAAGGGTGGGGGCTTTCAGCTGGCGCGCCCGGCGGAACTGATCACCGTGCTGGACGTAACGCACGCCATCGACGGCGAGAAAAATATGTTTGAGTGCAGGGAGATACGCCAGCGGCTGGCCGTGTTTGAAGAAACGCCGCCTGCCTGGGTATGTGACGGTCCGTGCGGGGTACGTTCGGTGATGGACAGCGCGCAGCAGCGAATGGAAGAGGAGTTAGCCCGACATACCATCCTCGATCTGGCGCGCAAAATGTATCGAAAAGCACCGGACACGTTCCAGATTGAGGTTCAGGAGTGGATTTCGGACCGGCGTTCGTCGTAACAGTAGGCCGGGTAGGGCAAAGCCGCTACCCGGCGATAGTTTTTTACGAGCGTAGATCAATGACCATACGGCCGCGAATCTGGCCCTGTTCCATCTCTTTAAAGATGGCGTTGATGTCCTCGATTGGGCGCATCGTGACTTTCGGCACCACCTTACCTTCAGCGGCGAACTGGAAGGCTTCCTGCAGATCCTGACGGGTACCGACCAGCGAACCCACTACCTGAATGCCGTCCAGCACCAGGCGCGGAATGTCGAGGCTCATCGCTTCCGGCGGCAGGCCAACCGCGACCACGCGGCCACCGGCACGCACGGCGTCAACGGCTGAGTTGAATGCGGCTTTCGCGACGGCGGTGACGACTGCGGCATGCGCGCCGCCGGTTTTCTCCTGCACAATTTTAGCGGCATCTTCGCTGCGGGAGTTGATGGTTAAATCCGCACCCATGCTGGCCGCCAGCTTCAGCTGTTCGTCGTTAACGTCAAGGGCGATGACTTTGGCGTTAAAGACGTTTTTGGCGTACTGCAGCGCGAGGTTACCCAGCCCGCCCAGACCATAGATTGCAATCCACTGGCCCGGTTTGATGCCAGAGACCTTCACCGCTTTGTAGGTGGTAACGCCAGCGCAGGTGATGCTGCTGGCCGCCGCGGATTCCAGACCGTCCGGCACTTTTACGGCGTAGTCAGCGGTGACGATGCACTCTTCCGCCATCCCGCCGTCAACGGAGTAACCGGCGTTTTTCACGTCGCGGCACAGGGTTTCGTTGCCGCTATTACAGTATTCGCAGTGGCCGCAGCCTTCGAAAAACCACGCCACGCTTGCGCGGTCGCCGACTTTCAGCGACTTCACGCCAGGGCCGACTTCTTTTACGATACCAATCCCTTCGTGGCCCAGGATAACCCCGGTTTTATCGCCGAAATCACCGTTCTTCACGTGGAGGTCGGTATGGCATACGCCACAGCACTCCATCTTCAGCAGGGCTTCCCCGTGCTTAAGCGGGCGTAACGTTTTTTCGGTGACGTTGACCTGATGATCCTGAGTGACAACAGCAGCCTTCATGTGTATCTCCTTGTTCATGATAAGAATCTGCATAGCAGGTGTAGTACCCCTTAAGGATTAATACATTAGCCTGGTAATGCAAGGCTGCGGCAACATAATGTCATCATTTGATTCGATTTCAGATTAAGAATACGGCGTTCCTCTAATAATTTAGGGGGAAAATACTGGCCCGACGAGAGAGCCTCGCCGGGCGCAGACTTACAGCTGTGCTTCTATCTCCTCAATCTCTTTACGCCATTGCGCCTGCAGCTGCGGCTTTTGATGCTTCGGCTTACGCGCCAGATCGTCTTCCAGCAGCGTTTCCAGCGCGACCAGCCGTTCGAGCAGATCGTCATACGGCGAGGATTGAACCGTCTCCGCATCCATGACTGGCGCGGCGGTGGTCACCAGCCCCGCGCTTTCACGCAGGCGCTCAAACACCGCTTCTGCATCGTGCCACTCGCTCAGCTTTCCCTCTTCAATCAGCCAGAAACGGTTGCAGCTTTGGCTAATTAGCTGACGGTCATGGCTAACCAGCAGCACGCCGCCTTCGAACTGCTGAAGGGTTTGCGCCAGCGCCTCTTTGCCTTCCATGTCGAGGTGGTTGGTCGGCTCATCCAGCATCAGCAGGCTATAGCGGGCAAGCGTCAGGCCTACAAACAGCAGGCGCGAGCGTTCGCCACCGCTGAGCGTGCTGACCGTTTGCCCGTGACGCGCCCACGGGAAACCCGCGCTTATCAGCGCCATTTTGCGGTTCTGCGGATCCGGCGCGAAAGGCTCCAGCGCGTCGAGCAGCGTGGCGTCATCCGGCAACTGATGAAGCGTCTGGTCGTAATAGCCTGGCGACACGCGCGGATGGATTTTCAACCCGCTGTCTGCGGGCTCATCGGCAAACTGTTGCCAGATAAGCCTCATCAGCGACGATTTGCCGCAGCCGTTACGACCGACAATCGCCACGCGATCGCCGCTTTTCAGCCGCGCCATGTCGATGTTAAACAGCGGCGGTAGCCCCGGTGCAGGCGGGACGCTGAGGTTTTCCATCTCCAGCAGACGGTCTGCCCGCAGCGCGTCGCCGCGCAGGGTTAACGTCCACTGGCTGCCTGCCGTGAGCGCCGTCTGGCTCTCCTTCAGCCGTTCGACCTGTTTTTCCATCTGTTTGGCTTTGCGGGCCAGGTCCTCGTTGTCGTAAACCTTGCCCCAGGTCGCCAGGCGCTTCGCGCTGGCGGTCACGCGGTCGATCTCCTTTTGCTCCGCCTTGTGGCGCTGCGCGTCGCTTTCATCCTTTGCTTCAAGCGCCTTGCGGGCGGCCGTGCAGGGAAGGGCGAAGTAGTGCAGCGTTTTATCGCGCAGGATCCAGCTGCCGTTGGTGACGGCATCCAGCAGCTGTCTGTCATGCGAGACCAGCACGAAGCTGCCTGACCAGTTCTGCAGAAAGTGTTCCAGCCAGAGCATGGTCGGCAAGTCCAGGTGGTTGCTGGGTTCATCAAGCAGGAGCAGATCCGGCTCGTGAATCAGCGCCCGCGCCAGCAGCAGGCGGGTGTGTTGCCCGCCGCTTAGCGTGGCGGATTGCAGCATCATATCCTGCGGCGTGAAGCCCATGCTCGCCAGCAGCGTTTCGGCTTTCCAGCGCAGGCTATCGCGCTCAGCTAAAGGCAGCAGTGCGAGTACTGCATCCAGCATGGACAGTGGGAAAATGGCGTCCGGGAGATGTTGCTCCACGCGTGCCATCAGGCAGTGCCCGGCCAGCGCTACCGTGCCGGCGGCGGGGGAGTCAGTGCCGTCCAGCACCTTCAGCAGCGTACTTTTGCCGCAACCGTTGTCGCCCAGCAGGCCAATGCGGTCGCCTTTTTTCAGCGTAAAGGAGAGCGAGTCGAAGAGCGTGCCAAACGCCGTATCAACGCGTAAAGATTGTGCAGTGAGTAAAGTGCTCATTGTTGCTTACCCAAGAGTTACAGGCATGTTTATGCCTCGTCAAACATCGCTGACGATAACTCAGTAAGCCCGAGAGAAGGGATTTCAGGGGTTGGTGTCTTCGCTCAAGCAGAAGTTATCGCAGCACGATACCGATAACGCTTGAGCTGGTGCGATCACCAAATGTATGTGAAACATTGAAAATTTCACGATACAGCATAATTGGCCTCCTTATATATTCAGTAGGTTAATGGATGAAGGGAGTGTAGCGGGGGAAAAGGGGTTTGGCTAGTGGGTATTCAATGGTACGGTCTGATGCCCTCACCCTAACCCTCTCCCACAGGGAGAGGGAAAACACCCCGCCCGTAGGCCCGGTAAGCGAAGCGCCACCGGGCGATTGGGCCGCACCGCGTCTCCCACATGGGGAGGAAACGGTCAAAGCGGTTTAAATCGAGGTACGGCGATAGCTGCGGTATTCAGGCTTCCAGAAGTTGTCGTCGATGGCCTGCTGCAGCGCGTCGGCAGAGGTTTTCACCGCCACGCCCTGCTGCTGCGCCATTTTACCTACCGCAAACGCAATGGCGCGCGACACCTTGTGAATGTCTTTCAGCTCCGGCAGCACCAGCCCTTCACCGTTGTTGACCAGCGGAGAGTAGCCCGCGAGGGTTTCGCTCGCCGACATCAGCATTTCGTCGGTAATGCGGGACGCGCCGGACGCGATCACGCCCAGACCAATGCCCGGGAAGATGTACGAGTTGTTGCACTGGGCAATCGGATAGGTTTTATCCTTCCACACCACCGGATCGAACGGGCTGCCGGTCGCAACCAGCGCGTTACCTTCGGTCCAGGCGATGATGTCCTGCGGCGTCGCTTCCACGCGGGAGGTCGGGTTGGAAAGCGGCATCACGATAGGGCGCTCGCAGTGCTTGTGCATTTCGCGAATGATCTCTTCGGTAAAGAGACCCGTTTGCCCGGAAACGCCGATCAGAATATCCGGCTTCACGTTGCGCACTACGTCCAGCAGGGAAAGGACTTCGTTGTCGGTATCCCAGTTTTTCAGGTTCTCACGTTTCTGCACCAGCTTGGTCTGGAACGGCAGCAGGTTAGGCATGCCGTCGGTCAGCAGGCCGAAACGGTCAACCATAAAGACGCGGGAGCGGGCCAGCTCTTCGCTTAAGCCTTCACGCTGCGTCTGAGCGATAATCTGCTCGGCGATACCGCAGCCCGCAGAGCCTGCGCCTAGGAAGACGATTTTCTGGTAGCTCAGCTGGCTGCCGGCTGCACGGCTGGCGGCGATAAGCGTACCCACGGTCACGGATGCGGTGCCCTGGATGTCGTCGTTAAAGGAGCAGATCTCATCGCGATAGCGGTTCAGCAGCGGCATCGCGTTTTTCTGCGCGAAGTCTTCAAACTGCAGCAGAACGTCCGGCCAGCGGTGCTTCACGGCCTGAATGAAATCGTCGACAAACTGATAGTACTCGTCGTCGGTAATACGCGGGTGGCGCCAGCCCATATAGAGCGGATCGTTGAGCAGCTGCTGGTTGTTGGTGCCGACGTCCAGCACTACCGGCAGGGTATACGCCGGGCTGATGCCGCCGCAGGCGGTGTAGAGTGAGAGTTTACCGATTGGGATCCCCATCCCGCCAATGCCCTGGTCGCCAAGGCCGAGAATACGTTCGCCGTCGGTCACCACAATCACTTTGATATTGTGGTTCGGCACGTTCTGCAGAATATCGTCCATGTTGTGACGGTTCTGATAAGAGATGAATACCCCGCGTGAACGACGGTAGATCTCTGAGAAACGCTCGCAGGCCGCACCCACTGTCGGGGTGTAGATCACCGGCATCATCTCTTCCAGATGGTTCTGCACCAGGCGGTAGAAGAGGGTTTCATTGGTGTCCTGAATGTTACGCAGGTAGATGTGCTTGTCGATTTCAGTTTTGAAACCCTGATACTGGATCCACGCGCGCTCCGCCTGTTCTTCAATGGTCTCAACCACCTCCGGCAGCAGGCCAAGCAGGTTAAAGCTGCTGCGCTCTTCCATGCTGAAGGCGCTGCCTTTGTTGAGCAGGGGGAATTCGAGTAAAACCGGTCCGGCGTATGGGATGTATAAGGAACGATGTTTTTTCAGTTTGTTGTCCATGTCACTCACTCTTTTTATGAAGATCCGTCCCTGACACTGCTGTTTGTCATCTTTCTGGCCTGTGCGCTGGGGTGCGGTCAGGCGGTATTATAAAGGAGCTAAATATTAATTACCGCAACACATAAACAAAAACACCATCGGGATTACCGATGGTGTTCTGGATCTCAGTCTGGAACTTACTTGCCAGCGTGGCGTTTTCTGCCGGTAGCGTGAGTGACCTGCGTTTCATGGTCGCCTTCAATCACCACTTTACGCTGATTGGAAAGCTTGTAGTTCAGTCCCAGAATATGGCGTGCCTGACGGTTCGATTTCATGTTAACTCCTCAATCCTGTTGATAGTTTTAAGGACCAGTTTGCTTACGCAAACGAAATGTAACCCCTTAGGTTGCTGATTCAGCTTAGCAGGTTTTTACAAAGGTGCGTTTTGCCCGCTGACGACGTAGTTAATGGTCTGCTGGTAGATGTCACTGAGGATGTCATTATCCGTGGATTCCACCCACTTGGTGAGTTCCATCAAAATGTCATCTTCAGTCACAGCACCGTGCTCGGCGTGAAGACCCTGCGCAATCGCGTTAACGAGTTCAGGTTGTGCTGCTGCGGTATTAGCCGGGTAATAAGTAAACATGCTGCCTCCGTGTCGTTGTCTGTTTAATGGTACGGCTCGCAAAAAATTTAATTCACAAACAGAATGGCAAATATTTTCCCGGTTGTGGTTCAGATTCATCTTAGAAATAAAAATGACATAAGTGCATGCTTTTATGCGTTTTTAGACGGGGTGGATATATCGACAAGTAACAGCGGGGATATTATGAGGGTGCTCCTGCTATCACGAATATATAGCAGGAGCAGATGTTAAATTACCACTTCATTTCGCCGGTATTTACCTTGGCGCTTAATTCCAGCGAGCTCTCTTCAGCCAGACCCGGATACTGTTTTTTCAGGGTGCTGATGACGCCTGCGGAATCTTTATGCGCGGATAAGGCCTTGTCAAAGCGCTGCAGGTAGTCGCGGGTAAAATCAATCGCGCCAGTCCCGGCGGGTGGCGTGCCAAGATAGTGGCCCGGGATCACGCGTTCTGGTTTGTGCGCGGCCATCTTCACAAGGGTTTCCTGCCACTGCTTGCGGCTTTCCGGTGTCTGGGTGTCTGCCGTCCAGACGTGAATGCCCCAGGCTACCCCGGTGCCGCCGAGGATCGTTTTTGCCGACGGGATCCACACATAGGCCGCATAGCTGTCCGGCTGCTCGATATCGACCTTTTCCCCGTCAACCATGAACGTGGTGGAGGCAAGCACCTGCGGGACAAACAGCTCCGTTGGCGCGCCGTCCTTCATCTGCGGGCCCCAGTAGGCGAGCTTGGCGTCTTTGGTGGCTTTAATATGGTCAACCACATGCTGTGTGGCCACCACTTTGGCATTCGGGAAGGCTTTCACCAGCGGCTGCAGGCCAAAGTAGAAATCCGGATCGCCGGAGGTGATCACAATCTTATTCAGGGTCTTACCGCTGCGGCGAATTTTCTCTACCAGCGCTTCGCCATCCTTCACGCTGAACTGCGCGTCAAACAGCACGGCCTCTTTCGGGCCGGAAACCAGCGTGGAGGAGACCGCGAAAATGCCTTTATCCTGTGGGTTGTAGGTATCAACATTCAGCTGTGCGGCAAACGCGGCAGGCGTGATAAGGGTGGAAAGCAGGGCAAGGTGAGTGAGTTTCATGCTGTTGTCTCTGTTGTTCAGGAATGTGTCTATTGTACGGATATTCGCATTTGCCAGAATTCCTGAAACAAGACATGCTTAGTTTCATAAATCGAGCAAATGGAGCTTATATGGATCGCGTTATCGCCGCTCAGGTCTACAACCGGATATGCGAGCTGGGCAGTTTGAGCGCGGCGGCCCGCGCGTTGGGCATTTCCCGACCGATGGTGAGCCGCTACCTTGAACAAATGGAGAAGTGGGCGGGAACGCGGCTGGTAAACCGCTCCACGCGCAAGCTGACGCTGACCGCAGCAGGGGAAAAGGTGCTGCAAAAAACGCGGACGCTCTCGCAGATTTCGCAGGAAATTGAAGGTCAGTCTGAGAAAGATCTCCCGTCCGGCACGCTGCGGGTGGCCTGCGCGCACTTTACCGCCATGCACCTGATTGCGCCGGTCCTGCCCGGCCTGCTCTCGCGTTACCCGCAGCTGCGCATTGAGCTGGACGTGAATAACCACCCGGTCAGCCTGGTGGGAGAGCGCATTGACGTCGCCGTGCGCATTACCGACAACCCCGAACCCGGCATGATTGCCCGCCGGCTGGGGGAGTGTCGCTCAGTGCTCTGCGCCTCGCCGGACTATCTTGCACAGCACGGTAACCCCGTCAGCCCCGAAGAATTAGCGCAGCACAACTGCCTGCACTACAGCTTTTTCGCCGGGCAGTCCTGGCACTTCCTGACGCCGGAAGGGGAAAACCATAGCGTGGCCGTCAGCGGCAACCTGAGCGCCAGCATTTCGTCGCTATTGATGGACGCAGCGATTAAGCACTGCGGTATCGCCATGCTGCCGGAGCGCGAAGCGTCTGCCGCGCTGGAACAAGGATTACTGGTGCCGGTGCTGGAGGCCCTGGAGCCAAAACCGCTTGCCATCCATGGCATTTATCAGTCCCGGGAATACCAGCCTGCCGCGCTGCGCGTGTTCCTCGACGCACTGGCGCACTATTTATTGAGTGACTAAGACTCTTCTGTCTTCCCCGCAGAATTTGAGCAGCATTCTATACTTAACCCTTTGTAAGCCAAAAGGAGAGCAAGAATGACTATTCATAAGCACGGTTCGGCACACTGGTCTGGCGACATTAAGCGCGGAAAAGGAACGGTTTCCACCGAGAGCGGCGTTCTCAATCAACAGCCTTATGGTTTCAATACCCGCTTTGAGGGGGAAAAGGGGACCAACCCCGAAGAGCTGATTGGCGCGGCACATGCGGCCTGCTTCTCAATGGCGCTGTCGCTGATGCTCGGAGAAGCGGGATATACCGCCGATTCCATTGATACCACCGCGGACGTCTCTCTGGATAAAACCGACGGCGGCTTTGCCATCACCAAGGTTGCCCTGAAAAGCAAGGTGACCGTTCCAGGCATCGCCCCGCAGCAGTTCGACGGCATTATTCAGAAAGCAAAAGCGGGCTGTCCGGTCTCGCAGCTCCTGAAGGCTGAGATTACGCTGGACTATAAGCTCAATTAAACCCCAGCCGGGTTCGCGCCCGGCTATCCCTTCAGCGCGGCGGGGAACACCTCCGCCAGCCAGGCGATAAATACCTTCAGCCTGTGCGTCAAATGCCGATTCTGCGGGTAAACCACATGAAACGGATAGGCGGCAGGGCGCCAGTCGCCGAGGATCGCCGTCAGCGTTCCCGCCTGCAAATACGACTTTGCCGAATACTCAAAGGTTTGAACGATCCCCAGCCCCGCCGCGGCAGCAGCCAGATGGGCATTACTTTCATTGACGCCGAGATAGTGCGGAATGTTGATTTCCAGCGCCTCGCCGTTCAGCCGGAAGCGAAACGGAAACGGCCGTCCGGTGACGGGCGAGAGATAGCTAATCAGCTTGTGGCCGTTGCGCAGCTCCTGCGGATAGGCCGGGACGCCGTGATTTTTCAGGTAACCCGGCGTCGCGCAGGTGACCATTTCGGCGTTACCGAGATGACGGGCGATGAGGGTTGAGTCGTCCAGCGGACCGCCGCGGATCACGCAGTCTACGTTACCGCTGATGAGATCGACCGGCCGGTCGGCCACGCCAAGGTCGATGCGGATCTCAGGGTAGCGCTGCATAAATTCCGGAAGCAGGGGGATGAGCACGTCCCGGGCGGTGGAGCCGCCCACGTCAACCCGCAAATGCCCTTTTGGCGTCGCGCGGGAAACGCGAAACGAGGTGTCGATATCTTCAATATCAATCAGCACCCTGAGCGCTTTTTCATAGTATTCCATCCCTTCTGGCGTCGCGACCACCCGGCGAGTGGTGCGGTGCAGAAGGCGTATCTCCAGGTGCGCCTCAAGCGATTTGACCAGCTTGCTCAGCGTGGCGATCGGCATATTCAGCGAGTCCGCCGCGCGGGTAAAACTGCCTGACTCCACGACCCGCGTAAAAGCGCGCATCGCCATGAGCTGGTCCATGATGACCTCTGATTATTTCTGTGGGTGAAAAGTCATTTTCATTTTTGCCAGTTTTTCACTAATGCCGCAAGGGCTAAAGTTTGTCCAACGCAAACCCAACAAAAGGTAAATGACATGAACACGACTCTCTCAGGAAAAATCGCACTGGTCACCGGCGGCAGCACCGGTATTGGTCTTGCCACGGCGCAGGAGCTGGCGGCTCAGGGCGCGAAGGTCTACATCACCGGTCGTCGTCAGGCCGAACTAGACGCCGCGGTAGCAGAGATTGCTTCTGACGCAGTGGGCATTCGCGCGGATGTCTCAAAGCTTGCCGATCTGGATGAGGTTTATGCCCGTATAGCAAAAGAAGAAGGCCGTCTTGATATCCTGTTCGCCAATGCCGGTGGCGGCGATATGCTGCCGCTGGGCGCGATCACTGAAGAACAGTTTGACCGGATTTTTGGCACCAACGTGCGCGGAGTGCTGTTCACGGTGCAGAAGGCGCTGCCGCTGCTCTCCGCCGGATCGTCGATTATTCTGACCGGCTCGACGGTGTCCATTAAAGGGACGGCCAACTTCAGCGTCTACAGCGCCAGCAAGGCCGCAGTGCGCAACTTTGCCCGCTCCTGGGCGCTGGATTTGCAGGGCCGCGGGATCCGCGTCAACGTGGTGAGCCCGGGCCCGATCAAAACGCCTGGGCTTGGCGATCTGGTGCCGGAAGAACACCGTCAGGGGCTGTACGACGCGCTGGCCGCGCAGGTACCGCTTGGGCGTTTAGGCGCGCCGGGTGAGGTGGGTAAAGCGGTGGCGTTTCTGGCCTCCGACGCGGCCAGCTTTATTAACGCCATTGAGCTGTTTGTGGACGGCGGGATGGCCCAAATCTAATCCAGACTGCGCCAGCATCGGACGTTACGGCCCTCGCGTGAGGGCTGTAACGGCTGGGGACGCTCACACCCCTGCGTTGCCATCGGACAACGGTCGCGGAAAAAACAGCCTTCGGGCAGATGACGGTTGCCGGGAAGCTCCGTTTTGCGTAACGCCAGATTTTCATCCAGCGGTTCACCGGTGCGGGGAACCGAGTCGAGCAACAGACGGGTATAGGGATGGCGCGGCTCGCCAAGCACCTGCGCGGCGCTGCCCAGCTCCACAATCTGCCCAAGGTACATCACCGCCACCCGGTCGCTCATGTGTCTGACCACCGAGACGTTATGCGAAATTAACACGTAGGTCAGATTACGCTGCTGCTGCAGGGTCACCAGCAGGTTGAGGATTTGCGCCTGCACGGAGATATCCAGCGCGCTGGTGGGTTCATCAAGCACGATAATATCGGGGTCGGACGAGAGCGCCCGGGCGATGGCAATGCGCTGGCGCTGCCCGCCGGAGAAGGCGTGCGGAAGCCTGTCGAGATATTCCGGGCGAATACCAACCTGTAGCGCCAGATCCTCCGCCAGCTGAAGGCGCACGCGCTCGCTGCTGCGTTTTTGCACCCACACCGGCTCGGTGATGATGCGCCAGACCGGCAGTCGCGGGTCGAGGGAGGAGAGCGGATCCTGAAACACCATCTGCATGCCGCCCGCGTGGTGCGCCCGCTGGCATGCGCCGGTGCTGGGCTTAAGCATGCCCATCAGCAGCTGGGCCAGCGTGCTTTTCCCGCAGCCGGATTCCCCGACAATGCCCAGCGTTTCCCCCCGACGGATCTGAAGATCGAGCCCGTTGAGGGCATGGACCTGTTCCGTTACGCGCCCCAGCCAGTTTTTGCGCGCCGCAAAGTTCACGTGCACGCTATCCAGTTCCAGCAGTGCATCAGACATGGTGTTTCTCCCGTTGTGGATACCAGCAGGCAGCCTGTTGGCCTTCTGCTCCATTGGGCTGTAAGCGCGGCGTTTCGCTGCATTTCGCTCCGGCGGCAAAGCAGCGCTCGCGAAAAGCGCAACCCTGCGGAAGCTGGCTGAGGTTGGGCACCGTGCCGGGGATGGCGGGAAGCAGGTCGCGCGGCTGGCCGTTTTCCGGTGCGCACTGCAGCAGGCCGATGGAATAGGGGTGTACAGGGCGGTGGATCAGCGTTTGCGTGGCACCGCTCTCGATCACGCTGCCCGCATACATCACGTACATTCTGTCGCAAAGCTGCGACACCACGGCCATATCATGGCTGATAAACAGCACCGAGGTACCGCTGGCCCGCGCTTTATGCTTTAGCAAGCGCAGCACCTGGAGCTGGACGGTAACGTCCAGCGCGGTGGTGGGCTCGTCGGCGATGATCAGCTCCGGCTCGCAGGAGAAGGCAAGGGCGATCATCACCCGCTGGCGCATGCCGCCGGACAGTTCAAACGGATAACGCTCCATGACCTGCTTCGCGTCCGGGATTTGCATCTCTTCCAGCAGGGTAATCGCCTTCTGCTGCGCCTCGCGCCGCGAAAGCGTCTGATGCTGGCGGATCACCTCCACCATCTGTTTACCAATCCGCCTGGTCGGGTTGAGGGCGGTCATCGGCTCCTGAAAAATCATCGCCACTCTGGCTCCGCGCCACTGGCGAAGCTGCTTCTCGGACGCCGTCAGGACGTTTTCGCCGAGTAACTTCACCTGACCGTGATGAATGCGGTAGCTCCCTTCCGGCGGCAGCCGCATGGCGAGCATGGCGGTCACCGATTTACCCGACCCCGACTCGCCCACCACGCCGACAATTTCGCCCCTGCCGATCTCCAGCGAGACGTGGTTCAGCGCGTGGACCTCACCGCGAAAAATCGGGAAGCTCAGATGCAGGTCTTCAATACGTAATACCGGTTCGGTCATTACTGTTTTCCTCCCGACTTCGGATCCAGCAGATCGCGGATACCGTCGCCAAACAGGTTAAAGCCCACGGCGGTAATTAAAATCGCCGCACCGGGAAAGGCGCAGTACCACCACTGGTCCAGCACGTAGTTACGGCCCACGGCCACCATCGCGCCCCATTCGGCGGTCGGCTGCTGCGCGCCCAGGCCAATAAACCCCAGCGTGGCGGCCATCAGAATGGCGCTGCCGATATCCAGCGAAGCCTGCACAATCAGCGGCGGCAGGGCGTTGCGCAGAATATGCCAGCGGATCAAATGCCAGCGGGACGCGCCAAACGTGCGGGCGGCCTGAACGTAGGTAAACTGGCGCACCACCAGGGTTTGCCCGCGCGCCAGGCGGACGTAAAACGGGATGCGGACAATCGCAATCGCCAGCATGGCGTTAAACAGGCTCGGACCGAGCGCGGCGGCCAGCGCCATGGTCAGCACCAGGGAGGGAATGGAGAGCATAATGTCCATCACCCGCATGATGATGGCGTCGCCGCGCCCGCCCAGTACGCCGGACAAACAGCCCAGCAGTGAGCCAATGCCGCCCGCAATCACCACGACCGCCAGCCCGGCGGTAATCGACTGCTGGCTGCCCGTCAGCACGCGGCTGAACAGATCGCGTCCTACCTCATCGGTACCAAACCAGTGTTGCGCAGAAGGGGCCTGCAGGCGGGCGGTCAGATCCAGCGCGTTCGGGTCATGCGGCACAATCCACGGTGAGGCCACCATCAGAAAGAGCATCGCAATCATAATGACGCCGCCAACGATCGTGAGCGGGCTTTGACGCAGCATCCAGAACAGCTTTGCCCAGTTGATGCGTTGTCTGGCGGTTTTAACCGGGACGGGCGTTTCCTGCGTTAACATCATTCGGCACCTCCGCGCCCGATTCGTGGGTCAATCCACAGATAAAGCAGATCGACCACCAGATTAACCAGCACGTAGGCCAGCGAAACGACGACGGCAAAGCCCATTACGGCAGGGAAATCGAGCGCCTGAATGGACGTCACCACCCAGGCGCCCATGCCCGGCCAGGCAAAGACGGTTTCGGTCAGCACGGCACCGTAAAGCAGATCGCCCAGCGCCAGCCCGAGCACGGTGATGGACGGGATCATCGCATTGGGCAGGGCGTAGCGCAGGACGATGTACCAGCCGGGCAGGCCGCTGGCGCGCGCGGTGCGGATGTAGTCTTCACTAAGCTGCTCCAGCATCGCCGAGCGGACCTGGCGCGCCACAATCCCCAGGTGAACAAACGCCAGCGTCAGCGAGGGTAAAATCAGGTGCTGAAGCGCGTTGAAGAACACCTCACTGTTGCCCTCCAGCAGCGCGTCCAGCAGATAAAACCCGGTGACGTGCGTCGGCGGATCGAGCCAGTCGTCCAGCCTGCCGCCGCCCGGCAGAATCTGCAGGTGCCCGTAGAACAGCACGATGACGCCCAGCCCAAGCCAGAAGGCCGGCGTGGAGATCCCGGTCATCGCCATTAAACGCACCAGATGATCCAGCCAGCGGTTGCGGTACACCGCCGATAAAATCCCCAGCGGCACGCCGATGACCAGCGCCAGCAGCAGAGAGCAAAAGGCCAGCTCCAGCGTGGCGGGGAAAAAGGCCTTCAGATCTTCGGCAACCGGACGTCCGGTACGGATGGACGTGCCTAAATCACCGTGCGCCAGAGCGTCCACGTAGCGGCCAAACTGTATATACAGCGGCCGATCCAGCCCTAGCTGCTGGCGGATGTTCTGCACGATTTCGTCGCTGGCGCGATCGCCGGCCAGCAGACGCGCCGGGTCGCCGGGGATCAGGTGTGAAATAATAAAGGTGATAATACAGACACCGGCCACCACCAGGATTAACCCCCAGCAGCGCTGGCGCACGATGCTCCAGAACGTCATACACTTTCCCCCGGCGAGAACCGTTATTTGCTCATGGTGGCGATGTTGAACACCTGCTCGAGCATCGGATTAAAGGTGAAGCCTTTGACCTCTTTGTTCATCGCCAGCTGGTAGTTCTTCTGGAACAGATAAACGTAGGCCGCCTCGTCAATCACCACCTTTTGCGCCTGCTGGTAATCTTTGGTGCGTTCCGCCTGATCGGTCGTTTTCAGCGCGGCCTGGAGCAGGGAATCGACCTCTTTGTTCTCATAGAACGAACGGTTGCCCGGCAGCCCTTTTTTGTCCGATTCGAACCAGTAGTTCATGAACATGTACGGGTCGGCAAAGTCCGGGCTCCAGTTGCCGATGGCAATGTCGTAATCGCCTTTTCCGACGCGGTCGCGCATGGTGGCATTGGCCAGTTTTTCCAGCTTGACGTTAATCCCGATCTTGCCCAGGCTGGCCTGAGTGGAGAGGGCGATCGGCTCCCAGTTCGGGTCGTTATCCGAGTAGAGGAAGGTCAGGCTGGCGGGTTTGTCTTTGACCTTCTCCAGCGCCGCTTTGGCTTTGGCCTCATCGAAGCTGTACTGCATTGCCGTGGCGTCAAAGCCCCACATGCCTTCCGGGATCGGGCCGCGCATCTGCTTGCCGTTGCCGCTCAGAATGCCTTTCACCATCCCCTGGTAATCCGTCGCCCAGGAGATGGCCCGGCGTAAATCCACCTGATTGAGCGGCGCTTTACCGTTGTTGAGATAGAGGTAAGTCACGCGCAGGGACGGGTATTCCGCGACGGCGACTTTGCCTTCCTGCTTCAGGGCCGCGAGCTGATCGACCGGCAGGGCGTCGGCAATGTCCAGATCGCCGCGGGAAAGCTGCAGTCGGCGCGAGGCGCTTTCACCGATAATTTTCACCGAGACGCGCTTAAAGTGCGGCTTCTCACCCTGCCAGTGGGGGTTAGGCACCAGGATCAGCTGCTGGCCTTTCTGCCAGCTTTTGAGCATAAACGGTCCGGAACCGGCGGTGTTTTGCGCCAGAAAACCGCGCGCATCGTCCGCCGCATTGGCCTTCAGCACCGCCGGGTTAATGATGGACGCCCCGTCGTTTGCCAGCGTATACAGGAAAGGCGCGAACGGCTGGCTGAGGGTGAACTTCACCGTATGGTCATCGACGGCATCAATTTTCAGGTCTTTCGGGAAGGCTTCAGACGGCCCCTGGCCGAGCTTCAGCAGGCGTTCAAAAGAGAGTTTTACCGCTTCAGCGGTGACCGGCGTGCCGTCAGAGAATTTCGCGTTATCCGCCAGGGTAAAGGTCCACTCTTTCTGGTCGTCGGACGCCTTCCAGCCCGTCGACAGATCGCCTTCCACCTCGGTAGAGCCTGGCTTGTATTTGACCAGACGCTGGTAGGACGGATAGGTGACGGTCCAGTCGTTGTTATCAATGGTGATGGCAGGATCGAGCGTTTGCGGGTCGGCGGCTTTGCCGATCGCCAGCATGTCTTTCGGGACGGCAGCCAGCGCCAGCGGTGCGCTCAGGGCCAGCGTGGCGGCGATCAGCGTCGAGATAAGCGATGTTTTCATGGCAGTGCTCCAGGTTTAAAGAGAAGTGTGCGTCAGGGGAAAACAGGCAAAACGGTCGTCAAGCAGCGGGTAGCTGGCGGCATTCGGCAGTTCGAAGTGCCACCATTCGCTGCTGATACCGACAAAACCGCCGCCAAACATGATGGCGTTCAACAGCAGACGGTTGCGCTGGGCGTACGGCGGCACGGAGGGGTGATACGGATGCGATCGGTCATGCATTTCGTCAAAACCGGCACCCATATCCAGCACGGCGTTATGTTCATCCATCAGGGTGACGTCGATGGCCGTACCGCGGCTGTGATTGGAGCCAATCGCCACGTCGACCACATATTCCGGGTTCGGGCAGGCATCCCACAGCTGAGCCTGCGCCTGCTGCGGCCGATAGGCGTCGTAGACCACCAGCTTCAGCCCGGCCAGGGAGGCAATGCTGATGGCTTTTGCCAGCGCGGTTGCCGCGTCGGTATGCAGCAGGCACAGCGCCTCCTGATAGATCGGCCGGCCGGTGATGTTGTCGGCGGTGGCGTACTTCAGATCGATATGCAGCGTGGGAAACGTCTTCGCCACATCAATCAGTTCACTCTCTTCGGGCATAGCTCCGCTCCTTTAGCGTTCGAATTGACCAAACTCTTGTTGTAATTGTCGGTTGACCGCCAGTCGTGCCGGGAGCGCATCACCCAGCGCTTCCGCCACGCCCGACAGCAGCAGGTTGAACAGGCAGCTCACGGGGGCAAGTGAATCCCAGAAATGACCGGTATCGGTTTTCACCTGCAGTAAATCAATCGGGTAATCACGCGCCCACGGGCACCAGATGTCGGTGATTAAGGCCAGCGGAATGCCCTTCTCGCTGGCGACACGGCAGTACTGGCGGGCCATCGAGGAGTAGGTGCGCGTATCGGTCAGCACAACGTACGGGTGCGAAAACCCCGAGTTCAGGGATTCAACCCAGCTGCCGGAAGCCCCCTCCGAATAGCTCACGCGCGGGCGGAGGTACTCGAGGTGGCTGAAGAAGGCGTTGGCAATCCCGCGCGTGGACTGGATCCCCAGCACAAACACCGCGTCCGCGTGGGCGAGGTTGTGCACCACTTGACGGAAGGCGTCCGTTTGCGCCAGCTGGTACACCTGCGTGATGGCATCCACTTCCAGCGACAGGGCATGCTGAAGGCGGCTGGAAAGGGGGCGCTGCTGCTGCCAGGAGTCCAGCCGCTCGTTCATGCCCCAGGGCTGATACGGATCGCGCAGGCTCTTTTTGGCATCTTCCAGGTTGCGATATCCCAGCTTGCGCAGGAAGCGTCCGACGGTAATTCCGCTGGTCCCGCTCGCCTGACCCACGCTTTCAGCCGTTTCAAACGGGATTTGCGCGGCGTGCGCCAGCAGCCAACTTCCGACCCGCTTTTCGCTGGGCGTGAGCTGGCTGAACGTCGCTTCGATACGGCTTAACATCTCAGGTTTCGTCGTCATACCGCCTCGCTGTTAACAGGTTGTCAATGGCTGAGTTTGTGTTACCGGGTTAACAATGCATGACGCGTGCCATGTTCACAGGGCGGGTTAAACCCGCTGTGCAGTAAACTTCATGCAATAATTGTTTAACCAATGATCAACATTTGTGCAGCGTAGTTCACTTTTGGTGCACTGTCTGACGCGGCAGGTATGAATTTGGTGAATACGTCAGTCCGTTCACATTTTTGATAAGATAGATGTACTGTGAACATAAAAGGGATCCCGGCATGGCAAATCTGCCCTGGCGAGTCAGCGTGCGCCTGATGACGCTTGCAAAGAAAATAGGGATGGTCGTCGGGATCGTACTGGTCGTCCTGCTGGCGGTTCGAGTCTATCTCTCGCAGCAGGGACCGGAACTGCACCTCTGGCATACCTGGCGGGCCGACGAGATGTCCGTGCGCGAGATGGATAACGCCAATTTTGCCGGGTATATCGCCCGGGAAAACGCCATTTTTGCCGATCTTGATCGCGCGGTGACGGCGAAAACAGAGGGCGAGGAACGTACGCCGCTAAACCGCTTTTATCGCCAGAGCCTGGTGTGGCCCGGTCAGTTTGCTCCCGATGCCAACCGCTCGTTTGTGCTGATGCCTGCCGGAAAGCCCCGCGGCGCGGTAGTGCTGCTGCACGGTTTGACGGACTCGCCTTACAGCGTCCGACGCCTTGCGGTGAACTATCAGCAACGCGGTTTTGTCGCGGTGGTCCCGCGCCTGCCCGGGCACGGCACCGCGCCCGGCGCGCTGACGGACGTTGACTGGGAGATGTGGCTGGCGGCGACGCGTCTTGCGGTGCGGGAAGCCACGCGTCTGGCGGGTGAGACAGTCCCTCTGCATCTGGTGGGCTACTCTAACGGCGGGGCGCTGGCGATGAAATATACCCTCGATGCGCTGGACGCGCCTGCGCTACGTCGACCGCAGCAGGTAATACTGCTCTCACCGATGATCGGCGTGACGGCCTTTGCGCGCTTTGCCGGTTTCGCCGGGCTACCGGCGCTGCTGCCGGCGTTTGCTAAAGCGGCGTGGCTGAATATCGCGCCGGAATATAACCCGTATAAATATAACTCGTTCCCGGTGAACGCCGCCCGGCAGTCATGGCTGCTGACGAAGGCTCTTCAGGAGCAGATTGGCCGCGAGGCCCGGGAGAACAGGCTGGTGAATTTGCCGCCGGTGCTGGCGTTCCAGTCGGTGATGGATTCTACGGTCAGCACCCGCGCGGTGGTGACCGGCCTGTTTGACCAGCTTCCGGCCAACGGCAGCGAGCTGGTGGTGTTTGATATCAACCAGGCGGCGAGCTTCCGTCCGCTGTTCAAACCGTCCTCGTGGACGGCCACCTCGGCGCTGCTGCCGGTAGCGCAGAGACGTTACGGTGTCACGATTATTACCAATGCGGACGCACACAGCTTCTCTACGGTAGCGAAAATCACCCCGGCCGGCAGCACCCGGGAGACGGTCGTGCCGCTGGCGCAGGCCTGGCCGCAGGATGTCTATTCCCTGTCGCATGTTGCGGTGCCGTTCCCGCCGGATGACGATCTCTATGGCCGTGAGCCTGGGGTGAAAAACCGCTACGGCATCAGCCTGGGGACAATTGCGCTCTGGGGCGAAACCTCCGTATTGAGCGTCGGAAAAGAGGCGCTGATGCGGGTCACCTCGAACCCGTTTTACGACTATATGCAGGAGAGGATTAACAGCCGGATCGGGGACGCGGAAAAGTAACGTTCCCCTGTGGTGTGAATATGTTAGGTCGCATTGATTAAGTATGTTAAATAATAGCTTCAAGGCACCTCTCTTTCTCATTGGAACCTATTTTTGTGCTGACGACTCTGATTTACCGAAGCCAGTTGAATTTATCCTGTCAGTCCTCCGCGCTGAGGGAGCTGGTGGAACGCGCACGGATCCGCAATGCCAATCTGAATATCACCGGGGTTCTGCTTGCAAAAGGCAGTGACGTGCTGCAAATCCTCGAAGGGTCGGAAGAGAGCGTGCTTAAGCTGTTCCATAAAATCCGTGACGACAAACGGCACAGTGGAGTGGTAGAGCTGATGCGGGACTATGGCCCGCGCAGACGCTTCGAAAACGTGGGTATGCTGCTGTTCGATCTGCAAACGCAGTCACCGAAAGAGGTGCTGCAGTCGGTTCTGAATTACAGCAAGCTGGAAAGCTATCTCACATCCGATGACCGGGTGTTCAAATTTATCCAGACGTTTATCACAGGCAAACGTCCGGCCTTGTCGGACGCGCGTTACGTCCCTGAAAAATGGACGCTTTCGCCCGAGGCGTTACCCTTTGGCGAACGTCTGGGGCTGATGGTCAACCAAACCTGTCAGTTCGCGCTGCAGCCCATCGTTGAGCCCTCGGAAGGAAAGATCAGCTCGCTGGAAGCCCTTATTCGCGGCAACGACGGCGGCAGCCCGGAGCATTTCTTCAGCACCCTCGACCCGGACAAACTCTACGAAGTCGATCTCCAGACGAAAGCGTATGCCTTTGCGCTGGCGGAAAAGCTGGGCATTGGTAGCCATAAAATTGCGGTAAACCTGCTGCCGATGTCGCTGGTGAATGTCCCTGGCGCAGTGGAGTTTCTGGTCGATCAGATTAAAAAACATGGCCTTCAGCCGGAGCAGGTGGTCATTGAAGTGACGGAAAACGAGATGATCTCCGGCTTCAACCAGTTCAATAGCGCCATTAAGCAGCTTCGCGGTGAGGGGATTGGCCTGGCAATCGATGATTTTGGTTCCGGGTATGCCGGTCTTTCGCTGCTTACTCGTTTCCAGCCAGATAAAATTAAGATTGACCGGGAGATAGTCAGCGATATCCACCTCAGCGGCCCGAAGCAGGCGATTGTGCGCTCCATCGTCAGCTGTTGCTCCGATCTCGAAATTACCCTGGTGGCCGAAGGGATCGAGAAGATAGAGGAGTGGTGCTGGCTCGAGTCTGCCGGGATCCGCCGTTTCCAGGGTTTTCTGTTCGCCCACCCGCAGCTTAATGGCGTCGGTGATATTCACTGGCCGCATCTGGTGCGTTAGCCAATTTTCCTCCTGCGTTATTTCCCCTTCGCCCTGCCTGTGCTTAAATAGCTAAAACGGTTTAATTTAGTTTAGCTGCGAGGATCACATGAAAAAAATCTGGGTACTTGGCGATGCGGTAGTGGATTTGCTGCCCGATGGAGAAGGCAGATTGCTGCAGTGTCCCGGCGGCGCACCGGCAAACGTTGCGGTCGGTATTGCCCGGCTGGGCGGCCAGAGCGCCTTTATCGGCAGGGTTGGCGACGATCCTTTCGGACGCTTTATGTCTAAGACATTAGCCGACGAGCGGGTCGACGTGAAGCATATGCGCCTTGATCCGGCGCACCGCACCTCAACGGTGGTGGTCGATCTGGACGACCACGGGGAACGCTCGTTTACCTTTATGGTGCGCCCGAGCGCCGATCTGTTTCTCGACACCGCCGATCTGCCGACGTTCAGCGCCGGGGAGTGGCTGCACGTCTGTTCCATCGCGCTAAGCGCAGAGCCGAGCCGTTCCGCGACGTTTGAGGCGATGGCCGCCATTCGCAAGGCGGGCGGCTACGTCAGCTTCGACCCCAATATTCGCCCGGACCTCTGGCCGGATGAGAACGCGCTGCGCCGCTGCCTGGAGCAGGCCCTGCAGAGCGCAGACGTGGTGAAACTCTCCGTCGAAGAGCTGGCGTTCTTAACCGACGATGTGCCGGTAAGCGTCGGCCTGGACACGCTGATGGCGCGCTGCCCGGCGCGTCTGGTGCTGGTCACCCAGGGAAAAGAGGGGGTGATCGCCTGGCATGACGGCACCGTGAAGCACTATCCGGCCACCCCCGTTCAGTGTGTCGATACCACCGGCGCGGGCGATGCCTTCGTCGCCGGACTGCTCTACGGCCTGGCTGCCGGGCAGGACCTGACGCCCGTCATTGCCTTAGCCCAGCGCTGCGGCGCGTTAGCCACTACCGCCAAAGGGGCGATGACCGCATTGCCCTGGCAGCACGATCTGTAATTCCTTTCTTCACTGGCCGCCATCCGGCGGCCTGAATTGTCGCCTCGATCACACTTACTAAAACGGTTTAGCAAAAAAGATTGCCGATCCAAAATTCAGAGGTTTAGTATCAGCAACCTAAACCGGTTTAGCAATTTAGCACGTTTAATGACTTCTTTTAGGGATGCGACAAAATGTATAAAAAACGCAGACTTGCCGTGATGATAGGCATGCTGGCCGGAAGTACCTCTGTTTTTGCCCAAACGGATATGACAAGTATCGAAGCGCGTCTTGCCGCGATGGAGCAGCGCCTCCAGGCGGCGGAAACGCGCGCGCAGGTGGCTGAAAAGCGCGCCACGGATGCGGAACAAAAAACGCAGCAGCTGGTTACCGCCCAGCAGCAGACGCAAACGACAACCCAGGCGGTGGCGCAGCGCACCACCGCGCTGGAGAAGAAGGCGGATCAAAGCAGCGGGTTTGAGTTCCACGGTTACGCCCGTTCGGGCCTGCTGATGAACGATGCGGCCTCCAGCAGCAAAAGCGGTCCTTATCTGACCCCGGCCGGTGAAACCGGCGGTGCGGTAGGGCGTCTGGGTAACGAAGCAGACACCTACGTTGAGCTGAATCTGGAGCACAAGCAAACCCTGGATAACGGGGCCACCACGCGCTTCAAAGCGATGCTGGCCGACGGGCAGAGAACCTATAACGACTGGTCAGCCGATACCAGCGATCTCAATATTCGCCAGGCCTTCGCGGAGCTGGGCAACCTGCCTGATTTTACCGGCGCGCTGAAGGGCAGCACCTTCTGGGCGGGTAAACGCTTCGACCGCGACAACTTTGATATTCACTGGCTGGACTCCGACGTGGTGTTCCTCGCCGGTACCGGCGGCGGCGTCTACGACGTGAAATGGAACGATTCGCTGCGCAGCAACTTCTCCATCTACGGCCGCAACTTCGGCAGCGTGGAGCAGACCGACAATAACGTTCAGAACTATATCCTCAGCATGAACCACTTCGCCGGACCGTTCCAGCTGATGGTGAGCGGCCTGCGTGCGAAGGATAACGACGACCGTAAAGACACCAACGGCGATCTCATCAAAACTGACGCTGCGAATACCGGCGTTCATGCGCTGGTCGGGTTGCATAACGAGAGCTTCTACGGCCTGCGGGAAGGGACCGCCAAAACGGCGCTGCTGTACGGTCACGGGCTGGGTGCGGAAGTGAAAAGCATCGGCTCCGACGGCGCGCTGCTGCCTGAGGCGGATACCTGGCGCTTCGCAAGTTACGGTGTCACGCCGATCGGCGGTGGCTGGAGCGTTGCGCCCGCCGTACTGGCGCAGAGCAGTAAAGATCGCTACGTCAAGGGCGACAGCTATGAGTGGGTAACGCTCAACACTCGCCTGATTAAAGAAGTGACGCAGAACTTCGCTCTGGCCTTTGAGGGGAGCTATCAGTACATGGATTTAAATCCGGAAGGCTATAAGGACCGCAACGCCGTTAACGGCAGTTTCTACAAGCTGACCTTTGCGCCGACGTTAAAAGCGAGCAAAATCGGCGATTTCTTCAGCCGTCCGGAGCTGCGTCTGTTTGCCACCTGGATGGACTGGAGCAGCAAACTGGATCATTACGCCAGCGATGATGCCTTTGGCAGCAGCGGCTTCAACGCCGGCGGGGAATGGAACTTTGGGGTCCAGATGGAAACCTGGTTTTAACCCATCACGCTCCCGCCTGGCGGGAGCGTTTCGCACATCATAAAAAAGAAGTCAGGCAGAGGTATCTATGGATTTTAATCAAATCGCCCGCGAGCTCATTCCGCTGCTCGGTGGCAAGGAAAACATTGCCAGCGCGGCGCACTGCGCAACGCGTCTTCGTCTGGTGCTGGTTGATGACGCGCTTGCCGATCAGCAGGCGATCGGCAAGGTCGATGGCGTAAAAGGCTGTTTTCGTAACGCCGGGCAGATGCAGGTGATTTTTGGCACGGGCGTAGTCAACAAGGTTTACGCCGCGTTTATTCAGGCGGCGGGGATTAGCGAATCCAGTAAATCGGAGGCCGCGGACCTGGCGGCGCGCAAGCTGAACCCGTTCCAGCGCATTGCCCGTCTGCTCTCCAATATCTTTGTCCCGATCATTCCCGCGATTGTGGCATCCGGCCTGCTGATGGGCCTGCTCGGCATGGTGAAAACCTACGGCTGGGTCAATGCGGATAACGCCATCTACATCATGCTGGACATGTGCAGCTCCGCGGCGTTTATCATTCTGCCTATTCTGATCGGCTTTACCGCCGCGCGGGAATTTGGCGGCAACCCGTATCTCGGCGCGACGCTGGGCGGCATTCTGACTCACCCGGCGCTGACCAACGCCTGGGGCGTGGCCTCCGGCTTCCACACCATGAACTTCTTCGGCCTTGAGATCGCGATGATTGGCTATCAGGGCACGGTATTCCCGGTGCTGCTGGCCGTCTGGTTTATGAGCATCGTGGAGAAAAACCTGCGACGCGTGATTCCAGACGCGTTAGACCTGATCCTGACGCCGTTCCTCACCGTCGTTATCTCCGGTTTTATCGCCTTGCTGATTATCGGCCCGGCGGGGCGCGCGCTGGGCGACGGCATCTCCTTTATCCTGAGTACACTGATTGCACACGCGGGCTGGCTGGCGGGTCTGCTGTTCGGCGGGCTGTATTCGGTGATTGTGATCACCGGTATTCACCACAGCTTCCACGCGATTGAAGCCGGGCTGCTGGGTAACCCGTCGATTGGCGTGAACTTCCTGCTGCCTATCTGGGCCATGGCGAACGTGGCGCAGGGCGGCGCCTGTCTGGCGGTGTGGTTCAAAACCAAAGATGCCAAAATCAAAGCCATTACCTTACCGTCGGCGTTTTCTGCGATGCTGGGCATTACCGAAGCGGCCATTTTTGGTATCAACCTGCGCTTTGTTAAGCCGTTCATCGCCGCGCTGATTGGCGGCGCGGTGGGCGGGGCCTGGGTGGTCTCAGTCCATGTCTACATGACTGCCGTTGGGTTGACCGCTATTCCGGGGATGGCCATCGTGCAGGCCAGCTCGCTGCTCAACTATATTATCGGTATGGTGATTGCCTTCGGCGTGGCGTTTACCGTCTCACTGCTGCTGAAATATAAAACGGACTCTGAATAATGACGTTTTCTTCCCGCTGGCCTGCGATCCTGCAGGCCGTTATGAAAGGTCAGCCGCGGGCGCTGGCGGATAGCCACTATCCGCAGTGGCACCCCGCGCCGGTGACGGGGCTGATGAACGATCCCAACGGGTTTATCTGGTTTGCCGGCCGCTACCACCTGTTCTATCAGTGGAACCCGCTGGACTGCGAGCATCGGTTTAAATGCTGGGGGCACTGGAGCTCTGCGGATCTGGTGCACTGGCAGCACGAGCCGCTGGCGCTAATGCCCGATGAAGCGTATGACCGTAACGGCTGCTACTCCGGTAGCGCCGTGGATAACCAGGGCGTCCTGACGCTTTGCTACACCGGCAACGTCAAGTTCGATGACGGCAGCCGCACGGCCTGGCAGTGCCTCGCCGTGGAACAGCCGGACGGGACCTTTAAGAAGCTGGGGCCGGTGCTGGCGCTGCCGGAAGGCTACACCGGCCACGTGCGCGACCCGAAGGTGTGGCAGCACGACGGAGAGTGGTACATGGTGCTCGGCGCGCAGGATGTGCAAAAGCGGGGCAAGGTTCTGCTGTTTAAATCAGCCGATTTGCACGCCTGGGCGTCCTGCGGGGAAATCGCCGGTCACGGGGTCAACGGCCTGACGGATGCGGGGTATATGTGGGAGTGTCCGGACCTGTTCGCGCTCGACGGAACGCACATCCTGATCAGCTGTCCGCAGGGGCTGGCGCGCGAGCCGCATCGCTATCTTAACACCTATCCGGCTACCTGGATGAGCGGGGCGTTTGACTATGCAAACGCCGCATTCGATCACGGCGATCTGTTCGAGCTGGACGCGGGCTTTGAGTTTTACGCTCCGCAAACGACGCTGGCGGAAGACGGGAGACGCATTATGATCGGCTGGATGGGCGTGCCGGACGGGGAAGAGATGCTTCAGCCAACCCGGGCGCACGGCTGGATGCACCAGATGACCTGCCCGCGCGAATTACGCTATCGCGACGGCAGGCTCTGGCAGACCCCGGCGCGCGAGCTGGCGGCGCTGCGCGAAGATGATCAGCGCTGGCAGGGACGCGCCAGTGAGGCGCCAGACCTGGACGCGACGCGCCTGGAGTTTGAGCTGAGCGCATCGCAGGTGAGTGTCGATTTTGGCGGCGCGCTGCATCTCACGGTTGATGAGCAGGGCATACGGCTTAAACGCGCGAGCCTGAAAACCGGTGAAACGTTGACCCGCTACTGGCAGGGTGATGTCACTCATTTGCGCGTTCTGTGCGACCGTTCCAGCGTTGAAATTTTCATCAATCACGGTGAAGGGGTGATGAGCAGCCGCTATTTTCCTGACCATCCGGCCCGGGTGCGATTCGAAGGTGCGTCCGATATCACATTACGCTACTGGTCGCTGCGCGCCTGCATGATAGAATGAGGGTTTTGGCAGCCGGATCTAAGTCGTTGTGAGAAAAACAAAACGCGTCACCATTAAAGACATCGCGGAGCTGGCGGGTGTGTCAAAAGCCACCGCCAGCCTGGTCCTGAACGGGCGCAGCAAAGAGCTTCGCGTGGCGGAAGAGACGCGCGAGCGCGTGCTGGCGATTGCAAAAGAGCACCACTATCAGCCCAGCATTCACGCCCGGTCGCTGCGCGATAACCGCAGCCATACCGTTGGTCTGGTGGTTCCTGAGATCACCAACTACGGTTTTGCCGTGTTTTCTCACGAGCTGGAAACGCTGTGCCGCGAGGCGGGCGTTCAGCTGCTGATCTCCTGCAGCGATGAAAACCCGGGGCAGGAGACCGTGGTGGTGAACAACATGGTGGCGCGCCAGGTGGACGGTCTGATTGTGGCCTCCAGCATGCTTAACGATGCGGACTACCACAAGCTGAGCGAGCAGCTGCCCGTTGTCCTGTTTGACCGCCACATCAACGACAGCGCGCTGCCGCTGGTCATCACCGACTCTATTACTCCAACGGCGGAACTGGTGGCCGACATTGCGCGCCAGCATCCTGATGAGTTCTACTTCCTCGGCGGCCAGCCCCGTCTATCCCCTACGCGCGACCGTCTGGAAGGGTTTAAGCAAGGTCTGCGAGAGGCCGGCGTGGAGCTGCGCCCCGAGTGGATCATTCACGGCAACTATCACCCGAGCTCCGGGTACGAGATGTTTGCTGAACTCTGCGCCCGTCTGGGCCGTCCGCCGAAAGCGCTGTTCGCCGCCGCTTGCGGGCTGCTGGAAGGGGTGCTGCGCTATATGGGCCAACACAACCTGTTGCAAAGTAATATCAGGTTAGCCAGTTTTGACGATCACTATCTCTACGATTCGCTGACGATCCCCGTGGATACCATTCGTCAGGATAACCGCCAGCTGGCGTGGCACTGTTTTGATTTAATTAGCAAATTGATCGAAGGGGAGACGCCGCAGCCGCTGCAACGGAAACTGGACGCTACCCTGCAGCGACGCTATAAGTCAGCGAAATAGCCCGGCTCGATACTTCAATAACTTTAATTAATTTAAGTTTTGGAAGCGCCGATAACCATAAGGAATAATTCTCCTTGAGGTATTGGTTTATGTCGTTGAAAAAGTCGTCCCTGATCGTCCTGTTCTCGCTGCTTTTCTTCTTTGTTGTCAGCACTGTGACCAGCGTTGGCCTCATCATTAAAAGTAATAATTCCCTGGATAACGTCAACAAAGAGATCCAGGTTGTTCTGTCCATTATTGACCCTATCAACCATAGCCGTACGCTGCGCGTTCGGGTGATGGAGTATGTGAAGATGGTGGAAGCGGGCAACTCGGCGGACGGGGCTGCAAAGCTAACCGCCGTGAAAGAGGCGCTGACTAAAGCGGACCACGCTTTTGCGGCCTTTATGGCTTCGCCGCGTCTGACGGATGAAGCGCCGCTGGTGACTGCCTATCAGGACGCCTGGCAAAACTACCGCAACCAGGGACTGGCGCCGCTGATCGATGCCGCCGAGGCGCACGATGTGGCCAAATTTAACGCGCTAATCCCGGAAGTCTCCCGCCTTGACCGCCAGTACGAGATCGTTCTTGACCAGGTCCTTTCCGTCCACCAGAAATACGCCAAAAGCCTGAATGAAGATGCGAGCAGTAGCTTCGTCTCTGGCCTGGCGATCATTGCCGCTATCGCCAGCCTGTTTGTGGTGGTGATTGTCGCCGTCAGCCTGCTGATGAAGCGCTTTGTCTTTGCGCCGGTAAACCTGGCGCGCGAGCACTGCAGCCAGATTGCGGCAGGCAAGCTGGACATACCGGTGCCGGTTAAGGGGAGCGCACATAACGAAATCGATCATCTCATGAGCTCGATGGAGCAGATGCGTCAGGCGCTTCTTGCGACCATCGCCCAGGTGCGCGACGCGAGCCATACCGTAACGCACGCGGCGCAGGAGATTGCCTCCGGGAATATCGACCTGGCGTCACGTACTGAGCAGCAGGCTTCCGCGTTGACCCAGACGGCGGCCAGCATGGAAGAGCTGAGCGCGACGGTGGCGAACAATACCGACAACGTTTACCAGGCCGGTAAACTGGTGCAGGACGCGGTGAAAAATGCCCACACTGGTGAAGCGGTGACCCGCGAAGTCATCGACACGATGAATACCATCGCGGCGAACTCGAAGCGTATCGAAGACATCACCAGCGTGATTAACAGCATCGCCTTCCAGACCAACATTCTGGCGCTGAACGCGGCGGTTGAAGCGGCGCGCGCCGGTACGCAAGGTCGCGGCTTTGCGGTCGTGGCCAGCGAAGTACGCACCCTCGCGCAGAAAAGTGCGGTGGCGGCCAAGGACATCGAGAGCCTGATTGCGCAGTCGGTTTCCAGCGTGAAAAATGGTGCGGAACTGGTGAGCCGCTCGGGCGAGGTGATTGACTCGATTATTTCATCGGTGAATAAAGTTAATACGCTGATGGAGCAGATCTCCGTCGCCTCTGAAGAGCAGAGCCGCGGGATTAGTCAGGTCGGGCAGGCGGTGACCGAGATGGATGGCGTGACCCAGCAGAACGCTGCGCTGGTGCAGCAGTCCGCTGCGGCAGCGGCATCGCTGGAAGAGCAGGCGCAGCAGCTTTCACGGAGTATTTCGAGTTTTAGTTTGCCGGTGCAGGCTTGATCTATGGTAAGAGGCTCCCTGGGGAGCCTTTTATCTACTTAGGGTGTGAAAATTTCTAAGTCGCTTCCCCATTAGGTCAGCTTGTAGTTCTACTAGAACTGTTTTAATACCACTTGTTATATTTCACATATATCGCAGAAATAGCAATCACCCAAACGAAGCTGAGTAAAGCAGCATGCCCTGGTACAAACCGTACAAATAGATATATCCCAATTACAATAAGCAACGCAGGGACCAGATAAAAAAAAGACTTCAAAAGCCATAAGATTGCTTGCTTCATTTCCTCAGTATCTCGTACAAAGCGTCACCTATCACTTGCTCGTTATTATCCCCGGAGTTTACCTGGTAGATGATTTCAGACATTTGCGGCTCGATTAAGAAATATAACATCTCAATATTTTCTTTATAAAGCGCCTGATAGTACTGAGGATCCTGAAATTTGAGTCGATTAGCTGCAGATGCAGCTACCTGAGCCTTTGAGTAAAGCGTGGCACCATTAACAAACCATGTCGAGAATGAGTTAACAAGCCTGATGTGATTTTGCTTGAAATCTCTGCTGTTGATGATCAGATTCGCAAGGGTAAAGGAGAGGGCTAACTTGCTGGCTTTAGCCGATGCATGTTCGGCGGCTTTTCCCAATAAGTTATGGAATTAGCGATTAGGTTCCCAGGGTTGCCATATGGTCTTCATGCATGTCTCGAAGTGAATTTGTTAGTGCAATAGCTAACTGTTTATTCGACTGCATTTTAAGTTGCAAATAGTTTGGTGCCATTTTATATAACCTTGCAGTATCATTACCTTATTATCATTGATCATGTTTGATAGAGGGGCAACAACGAAAATGGGAAAGCGCAAGGGTGCTCTGGTTTATGTCCTAACCGTCATTATATTTTTGCTTATTATTCCTGAGATCATTCTGCGCGCATGCACGTCCGAGCAACTTGGCCGTATCAGCGACTTCACCAGTTTAGGTGGCTTGTTAAATCCACTATTATCCTTGCTCATCTTCCTCGCACTGGTGTCGATCATACTGGCAGTCATCGTTATCGCATTCGTTAAGCGAATCTCTCGAAAAAAATGATGGCCTGAAGGAGACTCATAGCGCCCGCCAGCTGTCATCGCTATGAGTCCAAAATCGTCAGTTCAAAAAATTTTCATTCACCCCAGCAATATTTCCCTTCCTCATCCGTCTACCTCATCACAAGCCATAATCAGTTACTGTAAACGAGGTAAACACCATGAGAGATTTTGATATGCACGGCAGAGGTCACGGGCGCGGATTCGGTCGCCACCGGATGGGCAAGGGCTTAGTCATCGGCGCGGTGATATTCATCGTGCTCGGCCTGCTGGTGATGACCCTGTGGAACGCCTTGCTTCCGGCCATCCTCGGCGTTAAGGCCATCGGATTCTGGCAGGCGCTGGGCATTCTGGTGCTGAGCCGCATTCTGTTTGGCGGGCTGGGTTTCCGCCCGGGGATGTTTGGCGCGCACCGCCGGATGCACGAGCGCTGGATGAACATGACGCCCGAGCAGCGCGAGGCGTTTATTCAGCAGCGCCGCGAAGGGTTTGGTCGCCACGGACGCGGCCACTGCGGCTGGCACGGTCATCGTGACGATAAGCGCGACGACGCCACGCCAAAAGCGCCGGAAACAGAGTGAGCGAAATGAAAGCCGGGGAGGCGGGCGGATCCATGCTGATGTCGGCGCTCAATGCCTGCCGCGCCCGGCTGAAAGCCTTCATTCGCGGGCGGACGTCCGTTCGCGATGATGCCGACGACATTTTGCAGGAAGTCACCTATCAGCTGATGAAAGTGGAGCAGCCGGTCGAAAACGTCGCCGCCTGGCTGTTCCGCGCGGCGCGTAACGAGATGACCGACCGGGCGCGTAAAAAGCGCGAGGTCTCACTTTCCGGCTACTTTACGGGCGAAGACGAAGAGGGTTTTCCGGAAGACGAGCTGGCCGAAACCCTGTTCGGCGTACCGCACACGCCGGAAGAGGAGTACCTTAAAACGCTGCTGTGGGAAGAGTTGGGGCAGGCGCTGTCTGAACTTCCACCGCCGCAGAGGGAGGTGTTTGAAAAGACCGAACTCCACGGCTACAGCATTAAAATACTGGCAGAGGAGACGGGCGCCAGCGAACAGGCGCTGTTATCCCGCAAGCACAAGGCGGTGCTGTTTCTGCGTACGCGTCTGAGGGACGTCTACGACGCGCTGACGGGCGAATAGCGGCGACAGACAAAACCTTACACTTCCGGCACTTGTAGATTCATCACTATCGTTTATGATCGGGGCGTCTTGTCACTCTGGAATGTTATGCGCAACCGTCAGCTCCTCGGAAAATGGCTTTTGATCGTTACCTGTCTCGCGATGGCGCTTTGCCTCGTGCAGCGTGCGGTGATGCTCAACCATTTTTTACAGGGACTGGATCCGCAAATTTCTCTGAGTGCAGATGCCCCGGCTCAAAGCAGCAGCACCGAACAACCCGGCCCGTCGCCTTGTCAACTTGGCGCACATTCGCTGCTTTGTGCCCAGCCGCTGTTCTTCGACGGCGCGCTACCGGCCATTATTATCTTCTTCGCGCTACTGCAGCTGTTTACGCAAGGGCGGGCATTGGCTCCCACAGAACAGCCCATTCAGGCACCGCCTCCCCGAATACACCTTAAAAACTGCGTTTTCCGTGAATGAAAATTATCGTCCTCACACGATAATTTTCACTGTTCACGGAGTAAAACATGGTTAACCTCTTCAGGGGATTCGTCTTCCTGTGGCTGTCCTGCATTGGCATTGTCCATGCGGCGGACACAGGCTGGCAGGTTTCCCCACAAAACGATCACGCCCGCATCCGCTTTCAGGCGGAGAGGGAACAAACGCACATTAAAGGCCTGCTCACCGTTGAGCTGAAGCCCGGCTGGAAAACCTACTGGCGATCGCCGGGCGAGGGCGGCGTAGCGCCGAAAATCAGCTGGCCGGAAGGCGTGACGGATAGCTGGTCCTGGCCGGTCCCGTCGCGCTTCGATATCTCCGGCATGACGACGCAGGGCTATCACGATAAGGTCACTATCCCGATCGCACTCGACGGAGTGAAGGGCAACACGCTCGACGGAACGCTCACGCTCTCGACGTGCAGTAACGTCTGCCTGCTGACGGACTACCCGCTGCGTCTCGATTTTACCCAGCCGATGGACGAGGGCTTCAGTAGCGAGTTCGAGCAGGCGATGCGTGCCGTGCCCGGTACGTCAGGCGTATCCGCGGATCTCTCCGCCTGGCTCGCTGGCGACAAGCTGGTGATTACCGGCACGACGGACGGGAAGTGGGATAATCCGGGGATCTACTTTGACCCGCTGGAGGGTGACATTCTTCCCGGCGAGCCGGTCATTAAACACGACGGCAATACGCTTCGGGTGACGGTACCCGTGACCGACGAATGGGGCGATAAACCCGCCTCGCTGGAAGGCAAAACGCTGTCGTTTGTGCTGACCAGTGGCGGTCACGCGCAGCAAACCACCATGACCGTTGGCGCGACGCCAGCTACGCATTCTGCGCCGGAAGGGACGGGTAAAATGGTGCTCTTTGCGCTGCTGGGCGGGCTGATCCTCAACCTGATGCCCTGCGTGCTGCCGGTCATGGGCATGAAGCTTAACAGCATACTACAGGCGGGCTCGGACAGGCGCGCGATCAGGCTGCGGTTTCTGGCCACCAGCGCCGGGATCCTCACCTCCTTTATGCTGCTGGCGGGGATGGTGACCGCACTGAAACTGGCCGGGGCGTCGCTGGGGTGGGGCATTCAGTTCCAGAACCCGTGGTTTATTGGCCTGATGGTCGCCGTCACCTTCCTGTTTGCGCTGAACCTGTTTGGCGCGTTTGAGATGCTGCTGCCTTCAGCCGCCACGGGACGGTTGGCTACGTCAGGGGGATCGGGGATCGGCGGCAGCTTCTGCGAAGGAATGTTCGCCACGCTGCTGGCGACGCCGTGCTCCGCGCCGTTCCTCGGTACGGCGGTCGCCTTTGCCCTTGGCGCACCGCTGCACTCCCTGTGGCTGATTTTCCTGATGCTCGGCGTGGGCATGAGCCTGCCGTGGCTGTTTGTCGCTCTGGTGCCGAAAACGGCCCTGCTGTTGCCGAAACCCGGCCGCTGGATGAACACGCTCAAAGTCATCCTGGGCCTCATGATGCTGGCCTCCAGCCTCTGGCTGGCAACATTGTTGAGCGTGCATCTGGGCGAGTCGGTCAGCCAGATCGTTATGCTGGTGCTGATCGCCGTCGCGCTGGCGCTGTTCGCGCTGAAGGGGCAAAAATCCTCACCGCTGTTCTGGCTCGTGGTCATCGTGCTGTCGGCATTCGGCGGGTATCAGGCGCGCGGGCTGCTTAACGCGCCGTCTGACGCCGTGGCGCAGAATGTCGCGCAGGCCATCCCGTGGCAGCCGCTCAGCGAGGAAGCCATCCAGCAGGCGCTGGCGGAGGGAAAACGGGTGTTTGTGGATATCTCGGCGGACTGGTGCGTGACCTGCAAAGTTAACGAGCATCGGGTACTGAATCAGCCGGACGTTATTGCCGCGCTGCGCCAGCCGGACGTGGTGGCCCTGCGCGGAGACTGGAGCCAGCCGTCCGCGTTTATCGCGGAGTTTCTGGCGAAGCGAAACCGTTACGCCATTCCGTTTAACGCGCTATATGGCCCCGGGATGCCCGAGGGGGAAATCCTCTCGCCGCTGCTGGACAAGCGCGCCCTGGTCACCACCCTGAACAATGCAAAAGGCTAAACGTATTATGAAAAAACTCCTTATTACGCTTCTGCTCCTGCTGGCCCCGGTTCAGGTGTTTGCTGCCCAGCCGCTGACGCCGGACCAGGAGCAGCGTGCGCAGAAGATGATCGCTGATTTCCTGTTTAACGATCCGAACTCCCCGCGCATCGGCGCGAAAAACCCAAAGCTCACCCTGGTGGTGTTTACCGACTACAACTGCCCGTACTGTAAAAAATTCGATCCCTATCTGGAGAAGATCGTCGAAAAGCATCCGGACGTCGCGGTGGTCTTTAAGTTTTTACCTTTCCGCTCGGAAAGTTCGCTAACCGCCGCGCGGGATGCGTTAACGCTCTGGCGTCAGGAGCCCGGGCAGTTTATGAAGCTGAACCATACCCTGATGGCCAAAAAGGGTTACCACGATGACGCCAGCATTCAGGAGGCGCAGAAGCGGGCGGGCGTGAGCATCACGACGCCGGATGACGAGAGCATGCTGACGATCAAGCGCAGCCTGATCGTCGCGGAAAAAATGGGGATCCAGGGCACGCCCGCCACGCTAATCGGCGAGGGACTGCTGCCCGGCTGGGTGCCGTTTGAACAATTCGACGAAATGGTCAGCGACGCACTGAAAAACCGCTAACCTGAAGGGGGCGGAATGCCCCCGAAAAACCGGAGAGGGAAATGAAAAAATTACTGTTACTTTCAGCGCTGGCGACGTCAGGGCTGGCGCAGGCGGCTGAAGCCATACCGGATGTGGTGAAGCACTTCGGCGAGCAGCAGAACATTAAAATCATTAAGAAGCTGGATGCACCCGGCGGCGCGCCCGCCTGGCTGGGGCAGTATCAGGATATGGGCGTGACGCTCTTTTTAACCCCGGACGGCAAGCACGTCATCTCAGGCTATTTGTACGATGACAAAGGGAAAAACCTCAGCGAAGGCTATTTCCAGAAAGAGATTTACGCCCCGATGGGACGCGAAATGTGGAAGAACCTCAACGCGGCGCATCCCCTGAAGGAAGGGGCGGATAACGCTCCGCGTAAGGTCTTTGTGTTTGCCGATCCGTTCTGTCCGTACTGCAAGCAGTTCTGGGCCGAAGCGCAGCCGTGGGTGACGGCGGGCAAGGTTCAGCTCAACACGCTGCTGGTGGCGTTTCTCAACCCCAACAGCGGACGTAACGCCGCCGCGATTCTGAATGCGAAAGATCCGGTTTCGGCCTGGCGCGAATACGAGCTTTCCGGAGGGAAAAAATTGCCCAAGCCAGAGGGCGAGGCTTCCCGCGAAACGGTAGCGATCCTGCAGAAGCACCAGACGCTGATGGACAGCCTGGGCGCTAACGCCACGCCGGCCATTTACTATCTGAATGCGGAAAATGAGCTGCAGCAGGTGGTCGGTATGCCGGACGCGCAGCAGCTTGAGGCGATGTTTGGGCCGAAGCCGTAAAAAAATCAGGCAGAAACGGGGCGTTTCTGCCTGATAGTCTCTTAGCTTCCCCAGCGTCCTTTCAGGTAGTTCACCGCCTGCTGCGTTTGCGGCTGGTTCAGGTAATCTTCCCGGAACAGGATGGTGCCGTTCACGTTGGGCAGCGAATCGTTGAGATCGAGCTGCTTTTTCAGTTCCGGCACGCCGCCCTGAACCGTCCAGTCCGGCTCATTTTTCGACGGTTCACCCACCTTGTAGAACGCAATGCCGATATACAGGCGGGTGTGGGTCGGCTTGACGACGTCGGCCCACCATTTGGTCAGCACGTCGTAGCGTGCGGCATCACGGGCGAAGGGCCAGTATATCTGCGGAGCGATGTAGTCCAGCAGGCCCTGCTGCACCCACTGCCGCGTATCGGCGTAGGACTCATCGTAGGCCGCAGCGCCACGGGTGTCCGAACCCGCCGGGTCAAAGGAGCGGTTGCGCCACACGCCCGCCGGGCTGACGCCAAACTCAACGTCGGGCTTGGTCTGTTTAATCGCGCGGGACACCTGGACGATCAGCTGCTGCGTGTTGTGTCTACGCCAGTCTGCCTTTGAGGCAAATCCCTGACCGTACTGCCGCCAGGTCTGTGCGTCATTGAGCGCTGAACCAGGCGTTTCGGTATAGAAGTAATCGTCAAACTGCACGCCGTCTACCGCGTAGTTCGCCACCACTTCGGTCACCACGCGGGTGATCCAGTCCCGCACTTCCGGAATACCCGGATCGAGAACAAAGCGGTCGCCCGAGATGCGCACCCACTCAGGGTGCTGGACGTAGACGCTGGACGGGGTCTGATAGGCGGTCCGGTTCAGGGCGGCGATGGTTGACGGTTTGGTATTGGTCGACACGCGGTACGGGTTGAACCAGGCATGGACCTTCATGCCGCGCTTGTGCGCTTCATCCAGCATAAACTGCAGCGGGTCGTATCCCGGATACTCGCCGACGTTGCCCGTCAGCATATCCGACCACGGTAAAATTTTGGATGACCAGAGGGCCGTGCTGTCCGGCTTCACCTGGAAAAACACCGTGTTAATACCGAGGTGCTTAAGATTGTCGAGCTTGCTGGTCAGCGCCTGCTTTTGCATCGCGATGCGCTGGTCCGCGCTGCGGCCGTTCACCGAGGCCACCGGCGGCCAGTCGAGACGAGAGACGGTTGCCAGCCAAATCCCGCGCATCGGCTCGTTTGCCTGCTGCGTCGGCTTGCTCGCGGTGGGAAGGGGGGTAACCAGTGATTTGGGTGGTTTTGAGGAGCAGCTCACAAGTAAAAGCGCGCAGGCAGCCAGCGCACCAATCCGTTTTACGTGTCGCGTCATTTGCGTATTAGCTCTTGATAATCCGACTGTTGGCCCAGGGATTAAAGGCGGGCTCCGCCTGTTCTGTGCTTGCCTCATCGTGGAGGGAGTCCAGATACAGGGCTTCCACTTCCGCGCGCGCCCACGGGGTGCGGCGCAGAAATTTCAGGCTCGATTTAACGCTGGGATCTTTTCTGAAACAGTTAATTTTGATTCGGTCGCCCAGCTCGCTCCAGCCATATTTCGCCACCAGGGCGTTGACCATCATCTCCAGCGTTACGCCATGCAAAGGATCGTTAGAAATGTGTGCAGTCATAGGTGTCCGGATGTCTCAATGTTTGTGGGGGCAGGGTTACCGGTGAAAGGGTACAAGAAAGCAGGGGAAGCGGCAATTTTCCTTTTCCCCTTGCTTACCTTATGACGGACTCAGTGCGCTGATTTTCACCGACCTTTTTTCCCGCTTTGTTTTCAATCGTAAACGTAATCAACACCTCCTCCTGGCCTACGGGCGTGGCCGTCAGCGTTTTGACCATCGTTCCCGAATCTGCTGCGATCGTCATCGTCATCTTGCCCTTGGCCAGCACCTTATCGCGCTGGGTGATGTGCCAGGTCAGACGACACTCGCTGCACGGTTTCCAGGTGTCGTTGATGGCCCAGAGGCGCACGGTCGCCGCCGCGCCGGATTTCCACTGGGGGGTGACCGGTTCAATGGACGGCAGAATTGGCTGATACGCGCGTTTTAACGCGTAAAACCCGGCTTTAGGCTTACGCAGGTAGTCCACCACGCCCCAGTTGATGGAGGGCCAGGTCTCGACAAACATAAAGTGAAACAGGGCCGTCACCGGCTGGTAGCGCTGTCGGCGGTAGCTCTCGGCCGCCGTGGCGACGAGCTGAGCCTGATACGCCTGTGTATTGCGGATCATTTCCTGAATGGTGTTTCCGCGCGGAATACCGGCAAATTTAAACGTCTGGAAGGGCTGAAAATTATGGTATTTCCAGACGGTCCAGCCGGGATCGTCGGCGGCGGTGGTTTTTGGCCAGAGATGCGCAGCCGGGATGATGGTTTTTAGCGTGGACAAGCGGGGTAGCGCCTGCGCGCCAAACTCGGTGATTATCCCCGTTTTGGCCGGCGTCAGCAGGTCGCGTACGGTACCGAAATACCAGCCCGCCCAGTAGTGCTCTTCAACGGCGGAAAAGCGATGCACGATGCGGGAGGTATCTTCGGCAAGCGTGTCCGCCACCTGCTGCGTGAGCTCTCGGTTCAGGTTTTTATTCCAGTCCGGGAAGCGCTTTTCCATCCAGGGTGAGTTCCAGGGCGGTTCGTTATGGCCGCCCCAGACGATGATGGCGGGGGAGTTGCCAAACTGTTCGATCATCTCCCGCGTCTGGCGAACCGCGTTTTTGGTAAAGGCGTCGCTACTGTCGTAGCCCCACTGCAGCGGGACGTCCTGCCAGATCATCATCCCCATCTCATCGGCAACATCATAAAGCGCGCGCCCCGCGACGTGTCCGTGCACGCGTATGGCGTTGGCGTTCATGGCTTCGACCAGACGAAGATCGCGACGGTATTTTTCTCGCGTCATGGTGCCGAGCCAGGGGGAACCGATGTAATTGCTGCCCTTAATGAAAAGGCGCCTGTCGTTAATAAGCCAGCCTTTATTGTCTGGCTGCTCAACGATCTTGCGCAGTCCGGTACAGGTGAGCGCCGTATCCATTAACCCGTTTTCATCCCGTAATGAGACGCGAACCGTATACAGATGGGGTTTCCCGGTACCGATCGGCCACCACAGTTTTGCCGCTGGCATGGGCAGAGTCACCTGCGCGGAATGGGCACCGCTTTCGAGGGTAAGCGGAAAGTCTGCCTGGAAGCGTTTGCCGCTGAAATTGGCTGGAGTAGCGGTGAGCCGCACGTTAGCCTGGCCCTGACTGAGCGCGCGATAGCGAATCTCCGCTTTTAACGTCGGGCGAGTCAGCCCCTGCGACCAGTCAGGCCGCAGGATGATTTCATCCAGGGTGGCTCCCCGGCTCAGATGCAGTTTGACCGGCGCCCAGATGCCGCCAGAGTTGGCGTCCTGTCCTTCTGGCGACCAGGCACCTCCGGGACGCGTGTCATGCTGATTAAGAATCCCCTTCATGGCCGTTTTATGCAGGGGCCAGGTTGTATGCGGATCTTCGTACGGGCTATCCACCCGGACCACGAGCTGGTTGTGACGTTGTAACGCACTACTGGCATCCAGCGAAAAGCGCTGAAAATAGCCCTCGTGCTTGCCCAGCGGCTGGCCGTTCAGCGTCACATCGGCAAGGTAATCGACGCCGTCAAACACCAGGGTGCTCATTACATCGTGCGGCTGAGCGGGTAGCGTAAAGGCATGCTTATACCACAGCGCGCCCTGATGATCGTACCCGGCGCTGTACCAGTTGGCAGGGACTTTCAGCCCGCGCCAGCCTGACGCGGGAGGATGGTCATTGTCATTGGCGTCCTGTACCTGCCAGGTACCCGCAAGCGACCAGCTTACCGGCGCGGATGCCGCCACCATTGTGGGGAGAAACAGGGCAAAGAGCAGCGTGCAGTTACGAGTCATGAGTCACGTTTACCCCGCGCGCGTTGAGCCATGCCGCCAGGCGCAGCGATTCCTTGTGAAGTTGTTCATTCAACGCCGCAAGCTGTTGCCCCTCCAGCGTATGCGCTTCGCTCTCCAGCGCCTGCAGCTGTTGCGCGAGTGCCCTGAAGTCCAGCGTAATGGCTTCTCCGCGCAGCTTGTGGGCCGTGCGGCGCAGCGTTTCTCGATCGTTGCTGTCGATAGCCTGGGTGATGGTTTTAATGGCTTCAGCCAGCCCTTCTCCAAACAGGGCCAGCAGCTCCTGAACCAGGGCAGGGTCGTCAGCGCACTGTTTAAGCAGGCGAGCTTCATCAGGAAAAACGGAGGAATCATCATGATGCTCGAGCACGCGAACTATCTCCTCAGCGAGACGCTCCTGGCTGATGGGCTTGGCAATGTAGCCGTCGAAGCCCATGTTAAGACAGCGCTCTTTATCCCCCTGCATGGCGTGTGCGGTCATGGCGACGGCGGGCTGAGCCGGTCCTGGTCGGGAGCGTTCCTCCTCGCGAAGCAGGCGAATGGCGGTCTCGCCGTCCATCTCGGGCATCTGAAGGTCGATCAGCAAAACATCCCACACGGCCGTGCGCCAGCGCTTAAGCAGCGCGACGCCGTTGTCGACGATCTGACAGCTATGGCCGAGGCGTTCCAGCAGGCGCGCGGCAACTTTCTGATTAACGAGGTTATCTTCAGCCAGCAGGATCCGCAGCCCCGTAGCGCCCGGGGCGGCGACGGGGGCGGGCGCGGTTTCCCCCACGGTCTTCGGCGCACGTTCAAACGCCGCGGCAATCGCCTGATGCAGCTCGTCCTGAGCAATAGGCTTATGCAGATAGTTTTTGATGCCGATCCGCTTCAGCATATTGATATCAAAATGTCGGCTCATGGAGCTCAGCATGATGATATGGCTTTCAGAAATCTGCGGCAGCACCGAAAGCTCAAGGGCCAGAGACACGCCGTCCATATCCGGCATCTGCGCGTCCAGCAGGATCAGCGGCCACGCTGTGCCCGCTTTAACCCGATTAATGGCCTCGCTGGCGTTGTTGACGCAGGTGGGTTTCAGCCCCATCTGGCTAAGCATCGCGGCCAGCAGCCGCAGATTGGTCTCGTTATCATCGACAACCAGCACAGGTTCCCCGTTAAAGCGATCGCTATGTGGGCGTTCCTCCGGAGTAAGAAACTGTGTCGCAAGTGGCAGCGAAAACGAAAATTCGCTGCCTTTCCCCGGCTCGCTGAATACCGTTAGCTCGCCGCCCATGGCCGCAACCAGCCGGGCAGAAATGGTTAACCCGAGCCCTGTTCCTCCATAGCGCCGGGTGGTTGAGTTATCCGCCTGGCTAAAGGCTTCAAAAATGGCCTTTTGCTTATCAGCCGGGATGCCAATACCGCTGTCGCGCACCCGAAAACGCCAGCGATCCGCGCTTTCGCCCGGCTCTACAATCAGGATGACTTCTCCCTGATGGGTAAATTTCAGTGCGTTACCCAGCAGATTGGTCAGGATTTGACGCAGCCGGGCGCCATCGACCAGCAGCACGTCGGGAACGTCGGGTGCGATATCAACCAGAAGCTCAATGCCTTTTTCGCTCGCGCCCGGCATATGCGGGCGAATAAGCGACTGGACGAAGGGGCGGACGGGGACGGGCTCTGTCTCCAGTTCAACTTTTCCGGCTTCAATACGGGAAAAGTCGAGAATATCGTTGATGATATGCAGCAAAGACTGGGCGGAACTCATCACCAGCGTCAGATAATCGCGCTGATCGGCGCTGAGAGACGTATCCAGGCACAGCTGGGTCATGCCAATAATGCCGTTCATCGGGGTGCGAATTTCATGGCTCATATTCGCCAGAAACGCGCTTTTCGCCTCGTTGGCCTTCCTCGCGTCCTGGGCGGCATTGATGGCCAGTATTTCTGCTTCTTTGCGACGCGTAATATCCTGCAGCGTGCCAATAACGCGCTCAGCGTTTCCTTCAATGGAGAGCGTGACCACCTGCCCGGACAGCATCATCCAGCGCAATCCTTCGGTTGGATGATGAACGCGGATCTCGCATTCAAAGACCGGACGATGATCCTGCTTCGAGGCGTGCAGCGCCTTGCGCAGCGCACCGCGATCCTCTTCGTGAACCTGATTGAGCAAAATGCGCACCGGATATCGCCACTGCGTCCGCGACTGACCCAGCATGGAAAGCAGGGTGTCGTTGACCTGTAAGCTGTCACCAGAAATCTGCCAGTCCCAGATCCCGATATGAATGGATTCCGCCGTCAGCAGAAAATCGTCATGCAGCTGGTGGCGTGCCCGCTGCGCTTCATCCAGCTCCGTGATATCGCTGTGCAGGCTAACAATGCCGCCGTCAACAAGGCGCTGATGCTGAACGAAGATACGGCGATGGCCGGCCTGCCGCACTTCACAGTGCTTATCCTGACGACAGTTGCGTATGACCGACTCGCGCAGCGTCTGGCGCAGACCGGGATCGACGTTGTAAACGGCGTCGATAAAGCGTTCCGCCAGCGCGTCAAGCGTTGTGCCCACCTTCAGCCACGGGGTGATGACCGGATAAAAAAGGGCCACGTTGTGATTCCAGGCCTGCAGGCGTTCATCGCGGTCATAAATCATGACGGCGGCGGGCAGTGCGTTAAGATCGTAGGTGAATGCGCTCATCGTGATCCTCCCTACGCGCGATAGTGCAGTTCGGCCTGTCGGCGCAGATATTCCAGCCCGGGCGCGATCGCCATCGCCCATGCCGTCAGGATCTCATCGTCGCATTGCGGATCGCGCTGATTCACCGTGTTCAGCATGGCTTCGCGCCAGAGCGCGAAAAATTGCGGGGGGAGATGCAGACCGTCGTCGCTTTGCTCCCGCGCCAGGCGCTCGAGAAAATCAGGCACGATTAATGCGCCGTCTACCGCAAGCATGGCGAAGAAACTTTTAAACAGCGTCTGCTGACCCTCCCGATCCGGCAGGCGAGAAAAATGCTGCTCCGTCTCGGGTGACATATGGACGAAGGCGTCATAGAACGTCTGAAAAAACGCTGTTTTGTCATTATCCGGAAATACGCGGTTCAGACTGGATTCAAACAGATCGCGGTAGAACTTCACGGCGTCCTCCTTACGGCGTTTTCGCCCGGCAGACAGTGCCCGACTGGCGTATATTCCTCTGCCACACGGCGCGTAAAGTAGCTCTCTTTCTTAGACCGGCGGGCGTCAAACAGCGGCCCGGCGTTGTGCTTAAAGAAAAGGGCTTCCAGAACCGTGGCATTGGTGGAAAGGGTCAGGGAGGCGTTGGTATCGCCCGTGGCTTCAAGGCGGCCTTCGTACCAGCCTTTCTGCGGATCGTGAAGGTGCTGGGTGACCGACATCAGCACGTCGGTATACGGGGTGTCCCACAAGACCCACAGCGCAAAGACCGCTTTTGTTGATACCTGCGCAAAGCGGGTGTAATCCCGGCCATCGTCGCCAACAGAGTTCCAGGCATAGCCATTTCCCCAGACGGTATCCTGTATATGCCAGGGTGCCTGAGGGAGCGAGAAATCTGCCCTGGCCGTCAGGATCTTATCGGTCTCCCAGCGCGTTTTCTGGCTGAGCCAGACGATTTCGGCCTGCTTGTGCAGGCGCTTTTGCAGATCGGCCGCAACGCCTTCCGGCTCCCAGCCAAACTCCAGGCCCGGCAGCATATAGGGAAGGGTGGTTATCAGGGAGGGCTGCCACGTGGTGCGCGGATCGCGGGCATCAACGGCAAGGCGCCGCTGGGCGATGATGACGTGGTGCGCAGGGGGCGTAAACGCTTTATCCGGGGAAAAACCCCACAGATGAAACGCCGTCGCGGCGTATTCGCTTTCGCCCAGTCGCAGCTCTTCCCGGACCACCGGCTGACCGTTTTGCAGGGAAGAGGACCACAGTTCGCCTTCGCCATCAATGACCGGGCAGAAATTCCAGCGCAGAATGATTTTATCCAGGTACTCGCTGTACTGCGGCTCCCGCTCAGCGGTGAGGCGCAGGGCGAGCATCAGGCGAGCCATGTCGCGTGCGGACCAGCCATTTTTAGCGGGCTTGCCGCTAAAGTCGATCGGCGCCGCCGTCTGGCTGGAATAGAGCCGTCCTGGCGTTCGGGTCTCGGTCAGCATCAGGCGGTTGAGAGTGCCCATCAGCCGCGTCAGGCGGGCGTCATACTCGGCCTCATCAATCAGCCCCAGCTCTTTTGCCGCCAGCAGGGCGATAAGCGTATCGCCCATTTGCCAGAGCGTGACGCGGGGCTGTTTGTCGCTTCCGTTGACCAGGCCCGTTTGCGGCTGGGTATTATTGACGAAATAGCGCCAGGCGATCGCCGCCCATTTCTGTTCTTCCGGCGTCAGGGCAGCGATACGCGCGCTGGAGTGCCAGCCGCCATTGATTAGCCAGCGCCAGCCAGCCCCCTGATGGCCAAACAGAGCAAAGATGACCACACCTGCGAGGATTAATCCCGCGAGCCCTCTGGCTAAGGTTTTAAGCATTGCGCAGTCACCGGAGGCAGTTTAACTGGCTCGTCCGCGCTGCATGACGCGCACTGACAGGCCTGGCATGCGGGTTTGGTGCGCTGCGTGACGCCGGTCCGGTCGCACCAGCTTTTTACGGCCGGCGTGCTGGCAAGGAACGGGCGGCTGCGCAGGGCGTTGTTCTCTTCAAACTGATCGAGCAGCTTTTGATCCCACAGCGACGGAGCAAAATCCTTGCTTTTCGGGTTGTCGGTATTGAAGGCCAGCAGTTTTCCCTCTTTTTTGAACAGCAGGGCTTCCAGCATGATGCCGTTATTGTTCGCGGTGAACTCCTTGATCGGCCCGTCGCCGTTTTCATACAGCCCTTCGTAATAGCCTTTTCCCTCTTCGTTCGCATTCTCAATGGTGTTCAGCAGGCGGTCGGTATAAGGCGAGTTCCACAGGACCCACATCCCCAGCGCCGCCTTCAGTGAAATGGCGGCAGCGTTAGGGACGAATTGTCCTTTGTCGGTAATGGTGTTCCAGTTGTACCCGTCGCTGAAGACGGTGTCATAGACGAAGTATGGCGCTTTATCGAGCTGGTGCTCAGAGCGCGCGGTGAGGACACCGGTGATGGTATAGCGGTTCTCCTGAGCCTGATAAACCCGATCGGCAAAGTTTTTCATCCACGTCAGGGAGTAGTCGCGCGGGGCGTTATCCCGGTCGGTCGGCTTATCGAAGCCGAACTCCAGACCGTAGAGCAGGTAGGATTCCGTCACAACATAGTTATGCTGCGACGTATTGCGCGGGTCGCGTGAATCATACGGAACCAGCACGCAGTAAATCTCGGCCAGCTCGTACGGCTGCGGACGGCTGGCTTTACAGGTATTAAACCCCCACAGCTGAAAACCTGCCGCTCCGTACTCTTCATAGCCCAGGCGGCCTTCCTGAACATACTTCGGCTGGCCGTTCTCCAGATAGGCCCCGTACAGCGTGCCGCAGGGGTCGATCGCGTGACTGAAATCCCAGCCCAGCACCACGTTATCAACGCTGTTGCCGTATTCCGGGTAACGCTCTTTGATGATTTTCAGCCAGACCAGCATTCGCCCGATATCCAGGGCCGAGAAGCCAATTTCGCCGGGCTTGTTGGTGTAATCCACCTTCTGGCCGCTGATGGTGTTATAGGCTTTGTTGGGCAGTTCGTTGCGAAACAGCACCAGGGTGTTAAGCGTGGCGAGGAATTTCAGCATCCGGCGGTCGAACTCTGCTTTATCTATGATCCCGAGCTCGCGCGCTGCGGTCATGGCGGCCAGATAGGATGCGCTGTCCCACATGGTGGTGGAGGGATATTTGTTGACCGCATTTACCAGCCCCGTCGTGGGCTGATAGTTGGAGACGAAATACTGCCAGGCGTTTTTCGCAATGGTCATCTCTCGGGCCGTCAGCTCGCCGCTGCGCGGCGAGTAACTTGATGCAGGCAGCTCGGTTTCCGCACGCACGGTCGATATCGCCAGCCAGCAGATCGTTATTCCCGTGAGCAGGTGGAAAAGGATCGGGGATCTTGGCTTCATGGCGTTGCTCCTGCGGGAGTGGATGAATGGGGGGCCGTGTTAAGGCAGGCCAGACAGAGCATCTGGCCGTGCGCGATGTAGGACAGACTTTCAAGCACGATGGCGTTGGTGTCGGCGTCCACGACGCTATTAACGCTGTTATTAAGATTGAAGCCGCGCTGCCAGCCTTTACCCGGCACCAGAAGCGGCAGAACCTGCTGGCGCAGCGCCTCGCTCCAGCCATTGCGGAACAGGGCATACCAGGCAAACGCGGTGCGGGTGGAGGCGATCGCGACCTTCTCCGGGACCTCTTCGCGCAGGGCGCGCGCCTGAACCGGCTGCCTGTTGGGCAGATCGGTAACGTAATCCGGCGCCGGTTCGGCGTAATCGGTGCTGACAGGTGGTTTTGGGCTGCGCAGACCGTGGCGCCGCTGCTGGATCTGCATAATCCGCCATGCAATTTCAGCGTTCTGTGCGTCAAAACCCAGTTCGAGTCCGGTTAGCAGATAGGGCAGACTGATCAGGGAGGTCTGCTTGCCCCAGGGCGTGCGCAGCCCTTCATCGGGAACCATGATCCCGTCCAGGTCGATCATCTTTTGCCCTTCGGGCGGATTGGTGACCGCCAGTCCCGCCGCACTGTCAATCAAGCGCAGCGTATGGCTGGCATAGAGCCGGTAGCCAAAGCTGTCTCGCTGCTCGTCGGCAGCCAGCGTCCAGTGATGGAGCGGTACCGCCGCCTGGCTTTGGGTGCTGTTTTCCATCAGCGCGCCGGTGCGCCAGACGCTAAACAGATCGCGGATGGCCGCCGCGTGCTGAGGATAGCGCCACAGAATGGTCTGCAGCGCCGTCAGCAGGCGGCTCAGGCCTATTGCGGAGGCGTCAGGTTTTCCCAGAATTTTGAGGGTGTCCGCATGGTAATACGCGGCAGGGAGGCCTTTCTCATTAAGCGGCAGCTGCTCCAGCGTAAACAGGGCCGCGCTGACCCTCTCGTCAAACTCATCGGTGGAAATGATATTGAGCTGCTCTGCGGCAGCGGCCGCAAACAGATAGCTCCCTACGCTCCAGAGGCTCAGCCAGGGCTCTCCATCGCTGGCATTCGCCAGGCCATTTGGCTGGGTATTGTTCACATAGTATTGCCAGGCTACCCGCGCCCAGATGGCCTCTTCATAGGTCAGCTCGCGTTTCGCGGGCAGCGGAGGGAAATCTTTACTGAGCGCGATTCCGCCGCTGCTCTCCACGCGTGAAGGCATTTGTTTCTCAACCCATACCACAATGGCAAAGCCGAGCAGGAACCCCAGCAGAATAGTGAGATAACTGCGCGCGGAAAGCAGGGCATCACGTATTCTCATTGGGTGACCTCATCCTCTTCGGCGGGCGTCCACATGGCTGCGAATATCAGCGGCAGCATGGCGGCGATGTTCACCCCTCCCCAGAAAATATTGATGACGTAGCCAGAAGGATCGTCGACCTGGCCGCGTGCAACCTGAATCCCTCCCCAGACAAGCCCTGCGAGGGTCAGCACCACAATGGCAATCTGCGGCTTCACCAGATAGAGAAAACGGCCCGTCTGCCTCTCTTTTGGCGTAACGTGAAACTTGATCTGTTCGCCCCGCAGCACCGTATTGAGCGCGCGCAGATTCATGGAAAAGAAGGAGAGGTAGGAGGCCCTGCCGTCCCAGGCCGAAATCCCCCATGTCCCGAACATAAAGGCCAGTTCGGAGAAAATAAAAAAGGGGAGAAAATGGAGATAGAACGGCGTCGACCAGGCCGATACCGGCGGAATGCCGGTGAACAGATAAATAATGGGTGAAATCAAAAACACCGTGTTCCATACGCAGGCCATATAGGACCAGAAGGTCGTGGCGTACATCAGCGTCTGAGGGAGGGAAAGCCTGAAGCGACGACGGCTAAAGATGTTGTCATGGAACAAAATATCCAGCGAACCTGCGGCGTATTTAAAGCGCTGGATCATCCACGTCAGCATATCCTGCGGAGAGAGCATCTTCGACTCAACGCGCGGGTGCATGACCGAACGCCAGCGTCTTGCGGCGTCACCGTGCAGCAGCACCGAGGTGTAAATATCTTCGGAAACGTGGAATTTGTAGGGCGTTAACTCAGTGTCAAATGCCACGTGCGGGCGCATTGCCTCCTGCAGCGCGCTCCGCGTTTCGTCATCGCGGATGTCACGGGTATGGCGGTGGATTTCCTCTTCGACGGACCAGACGTAGCTTCTCAGCGCGGCCTGCATGACCGCCTCGCGACGGTGGATGGACGCCGCGCCGCAGCAGAACGCCGCGTTGGCCCAGTTGCGCCGCCGCAGGATGACGTCATAGAACATCCGCGGATCGTTAAAAAACGGGTCGCGGCCAACCGTGACCGGCCCCACGAATTTTTGTATCAGCCAGCCCATGACATAGCCCACTTTTCCCGCTTTCCGCTGGCCCCAGCGTGAAAGGCTTTCACCTTCCGGGAGATCGAAAAACCATTGAGGCGTCTGCACCCAGGCCACGTCAGGGTCGCGGAAATAGCCCAGCGTATGGCTGAGAAGAGTGGGAAATACCCGGGTATCGGCGTCGCAGATGACAATAAAATCGCCGTCAGTTTGCTCAAGGCCATTGCGCAGATTACCGGCCTTAAAGCCGATGTTGGTCTGCCGACTGATGTAATTGACGCCTTCCTCATCGCAAACGGCTTTCATCTCCGGGCGACGGCCGTCATCGAGGACGTGGATCCGGTAGTCAATCGGGTACGGGTAATCCATGTTCAGGGCATCGCGAATGGACAGCCTGACCAGCTCGGTATCTTCGGAGTAGGTGGCAATGAACAGATCCACCTTAACGGGGCGGGGCTCTACGGCCTCCTCCGGTGACAGGCAGTCGTTAATCTCGCTCGGGGGCGGATTCTGGGGGGGATCCTGTTCTTTCCATAAATTGATGGTAAACAGCACGGTACCGATCCAGGCCAGGGTTTCGGCGAGGACCAGCGGTATGGCGTACCATAACGCGTCCGTGTTCAGGGAGGAGGTCCAGCGCCAGTAAATATAATTTGCGCCCAGAATAAGCGCCGCGACCGCTAACACCTGCCAGGTCATCATTACCCAGCGCGGCGTTTTTAACGGTTCCGGAGGTCGACGATGTTCAAAACGGGAAAAATAAAAATCCATAGTTCCGGCGTTCCTGATTCCGTGAAAATGCAGAGCCATTCTGCTGCGCAGGCAGTTGCCCAAAAGCGAAAGAAAATAGCGATTAAACAAGATTTAAGATAAGTGTAGAACGCCGAATAAAAGTGTCCAGCGCCGTTTTTATTAAAGTGTAGCGGGAGTTAATTCATGTTTAATTATGCTTAATATATTTCATCTGCCGGTGATAAATTGCAGTTACTATTCCTTTAGTCTATCTACTTTATTTAGACCTTAATTTTCGTTTCCAGGCAAAGGACACCCTATGAGCCATGTTGCGCCGTCGATTGCGCAAGAAGATGACGCTAAATCAACAGCATGGCGGTATGCCGTTGCAGGTGCTCGGGACCTGAGAATTGACTTTATGCGCGGAATAGCCCTCGTTATGATGGTCGTTGCGCATACGGAGGTGATGTCGGTATTTAATATATTCTCCTGGGAGCGTTTTGGGCTCACCACCGGTGCGGAAGGTTTTGTTATTCTCTCGGGGTTTATGCTGGGGATGCTGAATCGCGCGCGTCTGCAAAAAGTGGTTTTGCTCACGGTTTCCTGGGGACTTTATCTCAGGGCATGGAAAATATATCGTGTAAATATCATTATCATAGTGTCGTTTATTCTTCTGTCCTATATCCCACATATTAATCTTTTCGAGGTCACTCATTTTACCGACCGATTTTCGGGTGAAAGCTGGTCGCTTTATCCGGTTACGCCGCAAATAAAAGAGACCTGGTTCAACATTATTCTCTATTTGCAGATTGGCCCCCATCAGACGCAAATTCTGGGGCTGTATATCTTTTTGCTGCTCCTCAGCCCGCTTTTTTTGGGGATGCTACAGAAGGGTAAAGTCTGGTGGCTGCTGGGGCTGTCGCTGCTGGTGTACGCCCTGTGGCAGCGGTGGCCGCTTCGGCTGACGCCGTCGGAATTCGAATTTGCCTTCCCGCTGCTGGCGTGGCAGTTCATCTTTGTGCTGGGCATGGCCAGCGGCTGGTATAAAGCCGAACTGCTCTCTTTCGCACGCATGCCGGCAGGTAAAGTGGTAGTGGTGGCGCTGGTGATGGTGGCGCTCATTCTGGGGTTCGTCGCCCAGAACCATACCAACCCGTTTATGCCGCCCGCGCTGCTGATGCACGTGATCCCGCCTGACAGCTTCAATACGTTTTATCACACCTGGGCGGCGAAGAATGGGCTGGGCCCGGTGCGGGTGTTAAACGATATCGCCCTGATGGTCACCGTCTATCTGGTGCTGACATACTGCTGGGCGCCGCTCAACCGCCTGCTGGGATGGTTTCTTATCCCGTTAGGCCAGCACTCGCTTTATACCTTCATTTTGCATGTGTACGTGGTGCTGCTGGTGAGTCAGTTCATCACCTTCGATTTGTGGCGTCATGCCTGGATAGAAAATACGTTAGTGCATGCTGCGGCTCTGGGCATTTTGTGGCTCATGGCAAAATACAACGTCGCAGCACGCTGGATACCTAACTAAGGATGGCGGTTATGCGCGAAAAATGGCTCCTGGCGGGCGTCTTACTTGCCGCAATACCCGCGGCGGATGCGGCGCAAAGCAGTGAGAAAGAGACGCTGCGCGATAAGAACGGCGAACCCGTTCAGGCAGGCGTATTTACCAGCCGGTGGGGGCGTCTGTTCTCAGGAAATGACAAGAAATTTTCAGGTGCCCTGAGCTTTAGTTCTGGGCTGAAAGAGCAGATGGTAAGCGTGCCCAATAGCTCGGACAGTGCCGCCCAGGCGAAAAAAATTAACCAGACGCTGAATCTTAGTCTGCAGTATTCGCCCTACAGCTTCTGGTTTGCCAATATTACCTCACGGCTGCCGGTCAGAGATACTACCCGCTATACCGCCGATTTTCGCTACAGCTTCGGCTATGACGACTGGCATGCCAATACGTTCAGCCTGGTATACGGCAACTACGGCGATAACCACTTCTGGACGTCGGGTAGCCGGAGACACACCTATTTCGAACAGGGCGCCTTCACGCTGGCCTATAAATTTTCGCTACCGAAACCGGTTGAAAACACGCTCCTGATTAATAAAGGAGATTCAATCATTTGCCAGGTCGGGTACAGCTGGGTTCCGCGCTACTACGACCTCAGCAGCGATGACATCCGCAAAAATAAAAACGTTATGCTCGGCGGCTGCGGCTATACCTTCAAACAACATTTCTTCGTTCGCGCAACGGCGTTCTGGTTCCCGGACAGCAGCCAGCAGCAGCCCTGGAACGGCGATTACAGCTACAGCTTCGGCTATGCGGGCTATACGCCGGGATCGTTTTCCGTCCAGTACGCAAACTATGCCGGGACGCGCTATCCGGGGCATGGAAACGGTAATGCAAAATTCAGGGAAGGGACCGTGAGTCTCATCTGGTTCTTACCGCTATAGGAGGGATGCATGTCAGCGCTGCACGTGTTAATCGTTGAAGATTCGCTGATTTATCGTCGGTTACTCTCCCGAATGCTCACCCAGTGGGGCTATATCGTGAGCGAGGCGGAAAATGGCGTCGCCGCGCTGGAAATATTGTCCAGCCAGCCGGTCAGTATGGTGATAAGCGACTGGGAGATGCCGGAAATGGACGGGCTCACGCTCTGCCAGACGATCCGCAACCGTCAGTTTGGCCGCTACGTGTATGTCATCCTGCTGACGGCGCGCGAAAATGCCGGGGATTTAACGCAGGGTTTTGATGCGGGGGCGGATGATTTTTTAAGCAAACCCGTTGAACAGGCTGAACTGCGGGCGAGGCTCCATGCGGGGGTACGTATTTTGACGCTGGAAGCGACCCTCGCGGCGCACAACAAGCGCCTGAGTGAAGCGTTACACCAGATTGAACAGGATCTTGAGCTGGCGGCACGCGTTCAGCACTCAGTGCTGCCTTCACACCGCCTGCGCTTCGGGGACTACTATTCCGACTGGCTTTTCTTGCCGTCTGCCTGGGTATCGGGCGATGTCTTCAATATTTTTCCTTTGGACGCTCATCTGGGGTTCTATTGCGTTGACGTGTCCGGTCACGGCGTGGGGGCCGCGATGATGTCCCTCGCGGTGGCGCGTCAGTTCCTGCACGGCCGGGTGGTGGACCGTTTTTTGTTTACCGCAGAGGGTGGCATTCAGTCGCCTGCTGAGGTCATCAGAATATTGAACAGCCGCTTTTGCAGTGAAGAAAACGACATTACCAGCTATTTCACCATCATCTACGGCGTGATCGACCCCCAAAGTGGTCAGGGGCTGTTGTGTCAGGCGGGGCATCCTACTCCCGTGATTGTGAATGCAGACAATGCCGTCACTTCCGTAGGCGAGGGGGGACCGCCTGTCGGGCTGATGCCCGACCTCAGCTGGGAGGATGTCGCTTTTACCCTCAATCCAGGGGATCGCTTATGCTTATTCAGTGACGGCATCACGGAGTGTGAGAATAGCGAGGGCGAGCAGTTTGGCCCGCAACGCCTCGAACGCTGGCTTCATCAGCATGCCCGCCTGCCGGTTGACGAACTCTTGCAGCAGTTCGGGCAACACCTGAGCGGCTGGCGCAACGCAAATCGTGATGAACCGACCGCCTTAACCGATGACGTTTCACTGTTGGTGATTGAGCGTCAGGGAGAACAGAATGATTATTAACACTGAACGATTACCCCATGCCAACATTCTTACGCCAGCAGTCCGGCGGCTGGATGCGTCCATTGCCGCGGCGTTTAAGGCCTCTGTGACGGAAGAGATTGGCAGCGATCGTAAAGCCTTAATTGTCGACTTTAGCAAAGTGGACTTTATCGACAGCAGCGGGCTGGGGATGCTGGTGTCGTTGTTTAAGCTGATGAACGGAAAAGGCGAAATGGCTTTATGTTCCCTGAATCCTGGGATCATGAATATGTTCACCCTGACCCGGATGGATCGCATATTCCGCATCTATCCGGATAAAAACAGCGCGCTCGCGCAGCTGGGGCAGTAGATGCAGACGCCGGAGCATGCAGAATTTCCGGCGGCGCTCGTTTCCCTGACGCCGCTGGCCGGCTGGCTGGGAGACAGGCTGGGCGCGCTTGCCGTTGACGATGAGTGGCGTTTCGCGCTCGATCTGGCCGTCTGTGAAGTGGCAACGAATATCATCCGGCACGCGCTGCATGAGGATGCCGCATGCGCATTCAGCGTACAGTTCGACATCCGGAACCATAATGTCTGCGTTGTCTTTACCGACGCGGGTGATGCGTTCCCGCTGGAGCGGCTTGAGGCCGCCCGACGAGACCGCTTCTGCGAAATTTCGCCGTTACTGGAGAGCGGCAGGGGGCTGATGCTCATTTTGCTGAGCGTCGATCGTTTCTCGGTGGAGCGAAAGGCGGATAAAAATATTGCCACGCTTGAAAAGAAAATAAGCGTATGACCTGCTGGCCATACGCCCGAAATTTTTCCTATTTCTTATCAGCGAACAGCTCCGGCGCCCACGGACGCGGATCCACCTCCATAAACGGCGCGCGCTCGAAGCGGTCCTTCAGCGCCCACGGCACCGTGCAGTCGAAGATGGTCTTGCAGGAGATGCCGTTTCCGCGAATCGAGGTGCTGTAATCCGGCGACTGGGACGGATCCAGCTGGTGGCCGCGGATCCCCGGAATATTCGTGATGCTGACATCACCCTGCATGCGGGTGGTCATCGCCCACAGGATGTCGTCGCTGTCGAAAATATCCACGTCTTCGTCGACAAGAATAATGTTCTTCAGCTCAGAATAGGTGGCTAAGGCAATCAGCGCCGCCTGGCCCTGACGTCCTTCGTCTGACGGCTGGCGTTTTTTCACCTGCAGGATACCAAGGAACTTGCCGCCGCCCGCGGTATGCGCGTAGACGTTTTGCAGGAAGCCCGGAATCGCCTCTTCAACGGCATTGCGGATGCTGGCCTCCGTCGGCAAACCGGCCAGCGTGGTATGTTCTTCTCCCGGTCCCACCAGCGTTTGCAGGATTGCGTGATGACGCATGGTCACCGCTTTCACTTTGATCACCGGCAGGGACGGGTTTGCCTCGCCGCAGTAGCCCGGGAACTCCGGCATCGCGTGGCCGGTATTGGTGTGCTGATCTTCTCTTACGCGCACACCAGGGAGCAGTTCACCTTCGATGATGATTTCCGCCCGCGCGATCGCTTTCTCTTTTACCGCCACGCCCTGCACCAGCTCGACCGGCTGCTGGCGCAGCGCTCCGGCGACGCCCAGCTCGTTGTAGCCAAACGGCGTGGTGGGTGCCTCAAAGCAGGCGCCGATATAGATGGCGGGGTCGAGCCCCATGTTGATCGTCACCGGCAGCGGTTTTCCGGCCTCTTCGGCTTTTTTGCGGAAGACTTCGATATGCCGACCGGCGGCAAGGAACATGGAAAGCTCGTCGCGCTCCTGGACGCAGAGGCGGTGAATGGTCACGTCTGTGAGCGAGCTATCCTCAGGATCGCTTGCCAGCACCAGCCCCAGACAGAAGAACGGACCAGCATCAATCGGCGTGTTTGTCGGTGCCGGAAGCAGCTTGCGCAGGTCGAAGTCTGGGTCGTCCGCGTAGAAGACCTGTTCCTGGCAGGGCGCCTGCGAGGCCGGAACGACAACCGGCGCAACCGGCTTTTTCACCGCCTGGCCGACGTGTTTTGCCAGTTCAGAGGGCTCGCAGCCCAGAAGGAGCGCCGCGCGCTCGCGGCTGGCGTGCATGCCCACCAGGATGCGGGAGCCCGGATAGCCCTTCACGCTGTTGAACATCATGGCCGGGCCCGTACGGGTGGGACGTTTTACCGTGCCGCCCGCGCCGATATGGCGGTAGACCCCCGCCAGCTCCGCGTTGGGATCGACCGGATAATTGGTTTCAAGATACTGGCCTTCGTGGCGCTGAAGCAGGGCGATGGCGCTGCGGAGATCGTTGATCTGGGTTTTCATATTTTCCTCCCTCGTTTGAATACCTCCATTTTTATGGCAATGACCAATAGCATCAATTGCATCATTACTGCTAAATTGATAAGTAAATTCATATCAAAAAAGGTAGCGTTCCGTGCAGTTTCGTCAGATGCGCCATTTCATCGTCGTGGCCGAAGAGCTCCACATGCACCGGGCCGCCGAGCGTCTGAACATGGCTCAACCGGCGCTGAGCCAGCAGATAAAGGCGCTGGAAGAACGTTTAGGCGTCACGCTCTTTAGCCGGGCGAACCGCCGCTTAACCCTGACGCCCGCGGGCGAAGCGTTTCTGGTGAAGGCCAGGCTCGCCATCTCCCTGACCGAGCAGGCGGTTCTCGACGCCAGGCAAACGGCACGGGGCGAGCAGGGGGTATTAAACCTGGGGTGCGTGTCGAGCGCGATGTTCGACGGCAGGCTGCCCGCCGCGCTGCGCCAGATGCATACGCGCTGGCCGGCCATTACCATGTCGCTGGTGACGGGGAACGTGCAGACGCTCTACGCGGCCGTGCAAAGCAACCAGCTCGATGTGGCCATTATCAGGGCGCCGCTGCCGTCGCTGCCTGACGATCTGCAAAGCCGCCCGTTTACCGCCGAGAAAACGGTGCTGGCGCTATATCGTCAGCATCCGCTGGCGGGATCGTCCGCGCTGACGCTTTCGTCGGTGAAGGACGAAAAATGGATCTCCCTGCGCGACCCGGAAGGAATGGGGCTGGAACAGTACTTTTATGACGCATGCAGCGGGGCGGGCTTTCAGCCGGATGTGGTGCAAAACGCGACCGACGTGCCCACGGTGATAAGCCTGGTTTCGGCTGGGTTTGGGCTGGCGCTGCTGCCCGCGTCGGCAAAGGCGGTGAGCGTCGAGAATGTGGTTTACGTGGATATCCTTGACCGGCTCCGTGAAAGCGAGCTTACGCTGGTTTGCCACCGGATTATCCGATCAGAAGTGCTTAAAAAGTTTCTGGCTACCCTCGATCACGCCTGACGTCCGGCGGCCTGCAGCAGCTGCTCGCGCAGCCAGGCGTTCGCCGGGTCCTGACTGTTTTTCGGGTGCCAGTACATGTAGATGGTAATCGGCTGGAGCGGCAGCGGCGGCGGAAAAATATCCAGCGTGGAGGCGAACTGTCGCAGCATCCGTTCCGGTAAAGTGCAAACAAGATCGGTACCGGCAACAAGCGCAGGCGCCATGGCGTAGCTCTGCGTAGACATCGCGACGTGCCGCTGATAGCCCAGCCCGGCCAGGGTTTGATCGACAAAGCCGGTAAACGGATCCCCCGCCGATGACACCACCAGATGAGAAAGCGCGCAGTAGCTTTCCAGATCTAACGCACCGGTCCCGCGCGGATGGCCTTTACGCTGGGCGGTGGCAAACGCGTCGTCGAGCAGTTTGCGCCTTACCCAGCCGTCATGGGCACCGGCGCTCACGCCGATGTAGATATCGACATCGCCGTTTTCCAGCTGCTGCGGCAGCTCGGCCATCTCCGGCAGGGCGAAGCGCAGGCGAATACCTGGAGCAGCGGTACCCACCTGGTTAAGCAGCCCGGTGCCCAGCATCAGCGCCGGGTTTTCGTGCAGGGCGATGACAAAGGTCCGGGTGCTGGTCTGGGCATCAAACGCGATGGGGGCAAACAGCGCGCTGATGCCGCGCAGCACGCTCTCCACCTGAGGCTTAAGCGCTTCCGCTCTCGGCGTGGGCAGCACCCCACGTCCATGTGGGGAGGGGATAAACAGCGGTTCGCCAAACAGCGTTCGCAGACGCGCGAGACGGGCGGACAGCGCGGGCTGGCTGATGCCCAGCCGCGCGGCCGCATGGGTGATATTCCTGTCCTGAAGCAGGGCGTCCAGGGTCAGGATCAGGTCGATGTCCATGTCAGAGACGGGCGTCATCTTATTTCGCGCTGCCGGCGTCCCGGTTGGTATAGGTCACAGGGACCCAGGCATAGCCGCCGTTTTCGCCTTTGGTGACATAGCCGATACCCGGGAACGGCAGATGGGGCGCGGCGACCAGGTCTTTATTTTTCACAAAGTCCGCAAACGCATGTTCGCGCACGCCTGCCGCTTTGTTCTGATCTTCATCGTAGGTAATGGTCACGTCAGGCTGCGGGAACTGTACCGCCGCGGCATGAATGATGTCGCCGACAAAGGTGATCTTCTCGCCTTTGCTCGTCAGCGTGTAGAAGGCTGAGCCGGGCGTATGGCCGGGATGAACCGTGCCGGTGAGCCCCGGGAGAATCTCCGATGTGCCGCTAAACGGCACCACTTTACCGGCGTCAAGATAGGGTTTTAAGGTCTTCTGCGCGACGTCAAAGTAGTTCTTGCCGTAGCCGGTTTTTTTCTGATTCTCGTCGTTAAAGAAAAAGTCGACGTCCGGTTTGCCAACGAAAACGCGCGCGTTGCTGAACACCACCTTGCCGTCTTTCATCAGGCCGCCCGCGTGATCGGAGTGGGCGTGGGTCAGCAGGACTTCAGTAATGTCCTCGGGTTTAATCCCCTGCGTGGCGAGGCTCTCAATCAGACGTCCGCCGTTTCCGGGGCCAAAAAGCTGGCCTGAGCCCGTATCTACCAGAATTTTATGTCCAGGCATCGCAATCAGGAACGCGTTGATGGACACCTCAGGCGGGTTGGTCTGGAAATTTTTCGCGAGCAGCGCATCAATTTTTTGCGGCGTTGTCCGGCGCAGCAGCTTGTGCAGATCCTGCGGGACGGTCCCGTCCGTAAACGAGGTGACCAGAACGTCACCGACCTGAACGCTGTATCCGCCCGCCGGTTGTTTAACGACGTGCTGAGGCGTCTCTGCCGACGCCTGAAGCGCAGGGTAGAAAAGCATTGAACTGGAAATCAGCGTGGACAGAGCAAGTTTTTTCACGGTAAGCATACGAGTCTCCTTTGAAAGCGCTCATCTTACTTCTTCGTAAAATTATAAGAACCTGCCCAGAAATGATAGGACCTATAAACGCGGTGGATAGCATAGCGAAGAGGCCGGGTGGCGGTGAAGCCTTTCCCGGCCCGTAAAACGTTATTTTTTCAGCGGCGCGTTCCAGCCGTTCGGCGTGGCTTTTGACCAGGAGCCATAAGCGGCATTAGGCAGCACAATCCAGTCGTTACCGAAGTGTTCCGCGCTGGCCTCAACCAGCTCGCGCTGCTGCTCGCTCGGCTTTTTGTTTTTAAACTGCACGGCGAAATCCGGCAGGCTGTCGCCAAACAGCATCACGATCTGCTGTTTTTTGAGGATGCTCTGGCGACGCTCTTCCTTGCTGACCGTATCCAAAAGCACGCTTTCATCGGACACCTGCGGAAGTCCCAGGGCTTTTAACGTCCTGAGCGTATCGGCTTTATTTTCCTGCATGCGGTCCGAGACGTAATAGATACGGACGTTGCTTTGATTCACATGGTCAAGAAACGCCTTCGCACCCGGAATTAAGCCGGGTTTACCCTGTTTCTCCCAGTCGCTCCAGGTGTCCCATTTTGTAAAGTCGTGACACTGCTCCGTGTCGCGCACCAGCAGAGGGGTGTTATCCAGCACCGTTTCATCCAGGTCCATTACCACGGCGTAATTTTCAGGCGTTTTCAGATCTTTTAACTTTTCGTTGAAACGCTCGGTGGCAAACCGATACGTCTGCAGCTGAAGAGCCATAATCTCTGCCGATTTCTGCTGATAGCGCAGCGCCATTTCGTACGCTTTGGGTTCACACAGGTCGCGCCCGGCGGCCGTCGCCGCTGCACTCAAAACAGGTAATGCCAGCAGTAATGCCTTAGCCATTGAATTCACACTTCTTTCCTCAACACCGTGGTTAAAATCCCGAAAGCGTAATGAAATTCAGTGACAGAAATATGAAGGCCGCGTTGCTAGACCAGCATGTAATACCAGAACAGGGCGACTTCGTCTTTTTCCGGTAAGGCGTTGTAGAGAAAACGATCGTATCCGCCCAGGGTGAACCCGTAGTTACGGTAGAACAGACAGGCAGAGACGTTCACATTTTGTGTTTCAAGCCGTAATCCCGGCGCGTTTACGCTGCGGGCCCAGACGTGGGCGGCGGCCATCAATTTTTGTGCGGCGCCGGTTCTGCGTTTTGTACGCTCAACGGCAATATAATCCACTGAGATAAATTTATTCCAGCCAATTGAAGCGGTAATAAATCCGGCTATTTCACCGTCATCCGTTTCGGCGATAAGAAATATGGCGTCCGGATTAACGCAGTGGTTTTCAAGGGTTTGGATGTCGAGCTCGTAGGTTTTAATCCAGGGCTCAGCGACGGCTTCGATATGCAAATCACAGTGGATAAAGGGCTCTCGCGCAATGTGGCTAATGGTGAAAGAAAAGTCACAGCATTCAAGACGTACGAGGTCAGTATTTAATCCTTTTCGAATCTGCATAATTTTCCCGATAGTGAGTTATTTCATAAAGAATAGACGAAGCGGTTAAATCCGCTGGGCTAACACACTTTTAATCCTGAACTAAGCTTGTACTTCGTTCCGCGTAAAATGTGGGTCATTCGAGGACAATGAATGGAATTCAGGACATTTCAAAAGCAGTGGGGTGCTGAGTTTATTTCCGATGACGTGGTACGTTTTCGCGTCTGGGCTGAAGGACAGAAAGAACTTACGCTACGTCTGGCTACAGCCGACGTGCCGATGACGACAGTCGGCGACGGCTGGTTCCAGGCAGACGTACCCGGCGTCACGCACGGTGCAGAATATCAATTTGTTCTTCAGGACGGCATGACGGTGCCCGATCCCGCCTCGCGCGCGCAGAAGGGCGACGTTAACGGCCCCTCCGTCGTTATCGATCCCCAACGCTATCAGCCGGTCAACCGGGACTGGGCAGGGCGGCCGTGGGAAGAGACGGTTATCTATGAGCTGCACGTCGGCACCTTTACCCCGGAGGGCACCTTCCGGGCGGCCATCGACAAGCTGCCGTATCTGGCAGAGCTCGGTATTACCCAGCTTGAAGTGATGCCCGTTTCGCAGTTTGGCGGGTCCCGCGGCTGGGGGTATGACGGTGTGCTGCTATATGCCCCGCACGCCGCCTACGGCACGCCGGAGGATTTCCACGCGTTTATCGACGCCGCGCACGGGCTGGGGCTATCCGTGGTGCTGGATAGCGTGCTCAACCACTTTGGCCCTGAGGGGAACTATCTGCCCCTGCTGTCGCCCGCATTTTTCGATGCGGATCGGATGACGCCGTGGGGCAACGGCATCGCTTACGAGCGCGAGCCGGTGAGGCAGTACATCACCGATGCGCCGCTCTACTGGCTGACGGAGTATCGTCTGGACGGTCTGCGCTTTGATGCCATCGACCAGATTAAAGACACCTCCGGGACGCATATTCTTGAGGAGATCGCCGCGAAGATCCGCGAGGCGATCCCACACCGTCACGTTCACCTGACCACGGAAGACAGCCGCAACGTGATTTTCCTGCATCCGCGCGATGAACAGGGCAGCACGCCGCTGTTCACCGCCGAGTGGAATGATGACTTCCACAATGCCGCCCACGTCTTTGCCACCGGCGAAACGCACGCCTACTACCAGGATTTTGCCTTTGAGCCGGAGAAAAAGTTCGCCCGGGCGCTGGCGGAAGGCTTTGTCTACCAGGGCGAGATTTCGCTGCAAACCGGTGAATCCCGCGGGGTGGAGTGTCAGACGCAGCCGCCGCAGTTCTTCGTCGATTTTATTCAGAACCACGATCAGACCGGGAATCGCGCCCAGGGCGAGCGGCTTATCACCCTGGCCGGTGCCGATAAGACGCGGGTGCTGCTTGCCGCGCTGCTGCTTTCCCCCCATATCCCGCTGCTGTTTATGGGCGAGGAGTTTGGGGAAACGCATCCGTTCCTGTTTTTCACCGATTTTCACGGCGATCTGGCAAAGGCGGTGCGGGAAGGGCGCGCAAAAGAGTTTACCGGCCATGCCGGGCACGATGAAACCGTCCCGGATCCGAATGACGTGAACACCTTTGTTCGCTCAAAGCTCGACTGGAATAAGATTGCCACCGACGAAGGCAAAACGTGGCTGCGCTTCACGCGCCACCTGCTGACGCTGCGTCATCGCCATATCGTTCCGCTTCTGCATCATGGCGGCACCGTTCAGGGCAAGGTGATCAAGACCGCGCCCGGCATGGTGGCGGTGAGCTGGCGCTTCCCGGCTGGGACGCTCTCTCTGGCGCTCAATATCGGCAATAAGCCTGTCGCGCTGCCCGATCTCGCGGGTGAGACGCGCTTTGCCTGGCCGGAAGTCGCTGACGTTTTACCCCCGAACGGTATTGTCGTTCGCTTTGCTGATGGAGAAGCATCGTTATGATCCCTTCCGCCACGTACCGTATTCAGTTCCGCAATGGCATGACGTTTGACCGCGTTGCGGCGCTGGTGCCGTATCTGAAAGATCTCGGCATCAGCCACCTCTACGCGTCGCCCGTGTTTACCGCCACAGCGGGTTCCACCCACGGCTATGACGTCACCAACCCGAATGAAATTGACCCTGCGATCGGCGGACGTGACGGTTTCGACCGCATGGCCGCGGCGCTTAAGCAGGCCGGTATGGGACTGATTCTGGACATTGTTCCTAACCATATGTCGACCTCGCTGGAAAACGCCTGGTGGCGCGACGTGATCGAGCACGGCAGGCAAAGTCGCTACGCCTGCTATTTCGATATCGACTGGTCACGGCCGCTAACGCTACCGTTCCTCGGCGACACCTTTGAAGCGGAGCTGGAGAAGGGGGCCATCACCTTAAAACGTGACCCTGTCACTAAAAAAGTCGCGCTGGTCTACTATGACGCCGAGTATCCGCTCAACCCGGGTACGTACAGCGAGGATAAGAGCATCGCTGAACTGCATGAAGCGCAAAGCTGGCGGCTGATGTCCTGGCGGGAGGCGCCGAAGCAGCTCTCGTGGCGGCGCTTCTTTGAGATCACCGGGCTGGTCGGCGTTCGGGTTGAAGATGACGCGGTCTTCGACGATTCGCACCGGCTGATCCTGGAGCTGGTTCACGCGGGCGTGGTGGACGGCCTGCGCATTGACCATGTCGACGGCCTGGCCGATCCGCTGGGCTATCTGCAGCGCCTGCGGGAGAAAACCGGACCCGACTGCTACATCACGGTTGAAAAAATTCTCGCCCGGGGAGAACAGCTCCCCGCAGAGTGGCCGATATCCGGCACCACCGGCTACGAGTTTATCGCCTCGCTGGCGGAAGTGCTGGTCGACGACGATAACCTGCCGCGCCTGGAGACCATCCACGACGAGACGCTGGGAATAACGGTCGATCGCCACGCTGAGCTGCGCGATGCCAAAGGCCTGATGACCGACCGCAATTTTGAGGGTGAATTCACCACGCTGCTAAACCTTGCTGACGATCTGGCCCGCCGCAATGAGGTTGCGCTACCGCGCGAGGAGATCCGCCACGCGCTGCGCGAGCTGCTTATCGCCTTTCCGGTCTACCGCACCTACGGCACCCGGGAGGGATTAACCCCGCCGGACGTGGCGCTGCTCAACCGCGTGGTCGCCAGCGTGGAGACGTCTGAAGCGGCGCTGAGCCTGATTGTGCGCATTCTTACTGGCGACCTGCCGGAAGATTGCCGTGAATCCGCCGCGCTTTTCAGAACCCGCTTCCAGCAGCTTACCGGGCCGCTAATGGCGAAGTCGGTGGAAGACACGCTGTTCTTCCGACACAACCTGGAGCTGGCGCTCAATGAAGTGGGCGCCGACCCGACGCCGCGCGCGTTTTCCTTATCCCGCTTCCACCAGGAGATGCGCATTCGCCTCGCCCGTCAGCCCGACGCGCTGCTGGGCACCTCCACGCACGATACCAAGCGAGGGGAAGACGCCCGGGCGCGTCTCTACACCCTGACGGAGGCGCCAGAACGCTGGGGCGATAACCTGGCCCGCTGGCGACAGATGAACCAGACCCAGGTGCGTTTTCTCAATGACGGTACCGCGCCGAACGCCGCCGATACGTGGATGATCTATCAGGCGCTGGCGGGCGTCTGGCCCGCCGCGCAATCACCGGACGACGCCGAAGGGCTTGCATCACTGGAAGCGCGTTTTATCGGCTTCCTTGAGAAAGCGCTGCGCGAGGCAAAACAGCGCACCGACTGGATCGACAGCAACGAGAGCTATGAGAGCGTGGTGCTGAGCTACGCGCGGCATCTGCTATCGCCGGACAACACCCTGTTCCTGCATGATTTTAGCGAGGCGATGCAGCCCTTTATCCGGGCCGGGCTGATGAACAGCCTCAGCCAGACGGTGATCAAGCTGACGGCTCCCGGCGTGCCGGATATCTATCAGGGCAGCGAGGCGCTCAACTTTAGCCTGGTCGACCCGGATAACCGACGGGAGCCGGATTTCCCGACCCTGGTGCACAACCTCAGCGCGGCGGATGCCACGGTGTTTGACAACCCGGCCTGCTGGCGAGACGGGCGCGTTAAACAGTTCGTCACCGCCACGCTGCTGCGGCTGCGTCCGCATTACGCCGCGCTATTCCGCTATGGCGACTGGCTGCCGCTTAAGGTTTCCGGCGATCGCGAGGAGAACCTGATTGCCTATGCGCGCGTTAAGGACGACGAGGCGCTGATTGTTGCCGTGCCGCGTCTGGTTTTTGGTGTCAACGGCAACGAAACGCTGTGGGTTAATACCACGGTAGCGATACCCGACGAACTGGCCGGGAAACGCTATCGGGATCTGTTCAGCGGTGAAAGCCGCCTTCTGCAAGAGACACTGGATTTAACGTCAGAAAAGGGATGTGTACTGGTTCTGCTTACCTGCGAATAATCGTGGAGAACGAAAATGGCAAAGGATAATACGTTTGAAATTCGGGCCGGTCATGGCCAGCAGTTGGGTGCTAATTATGACGGGAAAGGGGTCAACTTCGCGCTGTTCTCCGCTCACGCCGAGCGGGTGGAGCTCTGTCTGTTTGACCCGTCCGGGAAAACCGAAATCGCCCGGCTGGAACTGCCGGAATATACCCATGAGGCCTGGCACGGCTATGTGCCCGATCTGAAGCCCGGTGCGCTGTACGGCTACCGCGTCTACGGCCCTTACGACCCGGAAAACGGTCATCGCTTCAACCCGCACAAGCTGCTTATCGACCCCTATGCTCGCGAACTGGTGGGCGATATCGACTGGAACGACGCCCATTTCGGCTATGAGCTGGGGCATGATGAACTCGACCTCAGTTTTGACACGCGCGACAGCGCGCCGTTTACGCCGAAATGCAAGGTCATCGACCCGGACGCCTTTGACTGGCAGGACAACAGCCGGCCCAACGTGCCCTGGCCGCATACCGTTGTCTATGAGAGCCACGTGAAGGGCTTTACCCAGATGAACCCGGCCATTCCGCCCGAGCTGCGCGGAACGTTTGAGGGGATGGGACACAAAGCCTCGGTCGACTACATCAAGAGTCTTGGCATCACCTCGGTGGAGCTGCTGCCGGTTCACTGGTTCCCGGACGATCAGCATCTGCTCGATCGTGGCCTGAAGAACTTCTGGGGCTATAACACGCTCGGCTTTTTTGCTCCGGCGTCGCGCTACTACGGCCCGGCGGGGATCCAGGGCTTTCGCGACATGGTACGCGCGTATCACGATGCGGGCATCGAGGTGATTCTGGACGTGGTGTACAACCACACGGCGGAAGGAAATGAGCTTGGCCCCACGCTCTCGTTTAAGGGGATTGATAACTACAGCTATTACCGCACCCTGCCGGACCAGCACAGGTACTATATCAACGACACCGGGACGGGAAATACGGTCAACACCTCGCACCCGCGCGTGCTGCAGATGGTGATGGACTCCCTGCGCTACTGGGCGGAGTCGATGCATATTGACGGTTTCCGCTTTGACCTGGGGACGATACTGGGGCGCGAGCCGGAAGGGTTTGACCCGCGCGGCGGTTTCTTCGACGCCATATCTCAGGATCCGGTGTTATCGAGACTGAAGCTGATTGGCGAACCCTGGGATATCGGTCCCGGCGGATATCAGGTCGGCGGTTTCCCGCCGGGCTGGGGGGAGTGGAACGACAAATACCGCGATACCGTCCGCGAGTACTGGAAGGGCGATAACGTCTCTACCGATTTTGCCGCGCGTCTGCTCGGCTCCGGCGATCTGTACGACCTGCGCGGGCGTCGTCCGTGGGCCAGCGTCAACTTCATCACTGCTCACGACGGCTTTACGCTGAATGACCTGGTGTCGTACAACGAGAAGCATAACGCCGACAACGGCGAGGACAATAACGACGGGCATAACGATAATCGCTCGTACAACTATGGCGAAGAAGGGCCGACGGAGAACCCGGATATTATTGCCACCCGCGAGCGGCAGAAGCGTAATTTCCTGACCACGCTGCTCTTTTCCCACGGCACGCCGATGCTGCTGGCCGGGGACGAGTTTGGCCGCACGCAGAAGGGCAACAATAACGGCTACTGTCAGGACAGCGAGATCTCGTGGATCGACTGGAACGGGATAACCGAAAACGACGATGCGCTGCGCGAGTTTACCCGACGGCTTATTGCCCTTCGCGCATCGCAGCCGCTGCTGCGCCGTGAAAGCTGGCGCGACGGGCTGGAGATCCGCTGGTTTAATGCCGGAGGCGGTCCGCAGCAGGCCGAGCAGTGGGATGAAGGCTCGACGCTCGGGGTATCCATCAGCAGGCCGGATCTCAGGCAGGAGGACGGCATCTGGCACGACGTGCTGATGCTGTTCAACCCGTTTGAAGGCACCGTGCCGTTCCAGATCCCGCAGTTTGGCGAAGGGGGATGGGTGCTGGAACTGTCTACGGCAGATGACGCTGCCGCCGGGACAGCGATCACCGACACCGTAGAGTACGAACTGGCCGGACGCAGTATTACCCTCTTCAGACGTCCTTAGCGTTAGAGTGATGCCGCCGCGCGAGCGGCGGTGTCATACAGAGAGGAGATCGTGCGTAACAGCTGCGCGGTTTCGCCAATCGACTTCCCGGCAATGCCGCTCTCCGCGTGGATTGCGATCAGACACGCCTCCCGCACGTCCCGGTACTTCATGCACAACGCTTTCCCTTCCTCGGTGGTGGAGAAAAAGAGCTCTTTGCCCGCTTTCTCGCTCGTCACGTAGCCCGCTTTGACCAGCTTTTTCAGGGCGTAGGTCACCACGTGGGTATCTTCCACATTGAGAACGAAACAGATATCGGCCAGCTTTTTTTTGCGGTCGCGGTGGTTCACATGATGCAGCAGCGAGACGTCAAATGCGCCCATATCCGGTTCACCAGCTGCGGCCATGCAGCGCACCATCCATTTATTGAACGCGTTGCTGGTCATGATCAGCGCGTACTCCAGCTCTGACAGTTCCGCGCAGCGCTCGGATACCAGATGGCGGGAAGAGACGATCCGGCCATCGTGGATATCGTCGCGATCGGGTGAAGCACTCTTTTTCGAGGTCATAACGTTCCTTAGCCAGAAATGTAAACTCATCGATAAAATAAGAACATTTTATTGATAATTTGTTTACATGTTTTTGAGGTTCAGATATAGCTTTTTAGCGCAGGTTTTCCGAAACCTGACGAAAAACACAACATCGCTCGCCGCAAATTAAAAAAATAGCCGTCGGCGCGCAACGCTAACTTTGGATAGGGTAAACGTTATGGACGGTACTACGCTGTTGCCGCTGATCGGGATACCGATCGTGGTTATTGGTTTTGCACTGCGCTTCAGCCCGCTGCTGGTGGTCGTGGTGGCGGGGTTGGCGACGGGTCTGCTGGTCGGTATGGATTTCGGCATGCTGCTGGAGACCTTTGGCGAAAAGTTCGTGAATAGCCGCTCGCTGGCGACCTTCCTTCTGATCCTGCCCGTGATTGGTCTGCTGGAATATTACGGGCTCAAGGAGCGCGCCCAGGCCTGGGTGGCGAAGATCGCCAGCGCTACCTCGGCGCGTATTCTGATGCTCTATTTTGTCGCCCGTGAAGGCACCGCCGCGCTGGGGCTGATGTCGCTGGGCGGCCATGCTCAGACGGTGCGCCCGCTGCTGGCGCCGATGGCCGAAGGGGCGGCGCTGAACGAATACGGCGAGCTGCCGCAGCACATCCGCGACAAAATCAAAGCCCATGCCGCCGCGTGCGACAACATCGCGGTCTTCTTTGGGGAAGATATTTTTATTGCCTTTGGCGCGGTGCTGCTAATCGACGCGTTCCTGAAAGAGAACGGTATTTCGGGCATCGAACCGCTGCATATTGGCCTGTGGGCCATCCCGACCGCCATTGCGGCATTAGTTATTCATATGACGCGCCTGCTGCGTCTGGATGCCAGCATCCGTCGTGACGTTATGGCCTGGCGTGCAGAGCAGGGTACGCAGGGGGCCGCGCAATGATGACGCTCATCACTATTAACCGCGTGTACTACCTGATCGGGTTCGTCGTGATGCTGCTGGTTGTGATGACCCTGCGCGATCGCGCCAATCCGAAGCGTTTTACCACGGCACTGTTCTGGTTTTTATTCGGTGGGATCTTCCTGTTCGGTGACCTGATGGTGCAGGAGCTGGGGAAATCGCTGGCGTACCGGATAATCGGCGGGGGCGTTATCGCTATCGCGCTGCTGGCGGGCTTTGGTCTTGTCGGGAAAGGGCACTATAAAATGTCCACCGAAGACGAACGTCTCGCGTCGTCAAACCGCCTTAAAAACTGGCTGTTCCTGCCCGCGCTGATGATTCCGGTGGTGACGGTTATCGGCACCCTGTTCCTGAAAGGGGTTTCGGTTGGCGGCGTGTTCCTGCTCGATCAGAAACAGCTCACCCTGGCGGCGCTGTGCGTGGCCTGCGTCGCGGCGATCCTCACCGGCTGGTGGCTGACCAAAGGCACGCCGCTGCATGCCATTCGTCAGTCTCGTCGTCTTGTCGATACCATCGGCTGGGCGGTGATCCTGCCGCAGATGCTGGCCATGCTCGGCGGCGTGTTTGTGGCGGCCAATACCGGTGATTCGGTGCAGAAGGTGGTGAGCCTGTTCGTTAACCCGGATAACCGCTTCATGCTGGTGGTGATTTACTGCGTGGGGATGGCGCTGTTTACCATGATCATGGGGAATGCGTTTGCGGCCTTCCCGGTACTGAGCGCGGGCATCGCCTTGCCGTTTCTGATCAACGTGCATCACGGCAACCCGGCGCCGCTGCTGGCGATTGGTATGTACGCGGGCTACTGCGGCACGCTGATGACGCCGATGGCCGCGAACTTCAATATCGTTCCCGCCGCGCTGCTGGAGCTGAAAGACAAATATCAGGTGATCAAGATCCAGATCCCGACCGCGTTAACCCTGCTGGTGGTGAACGTGTTCCTCATGTATTTCCTCGTGTTTCGCTAAGGAGCTGTTATGGAATTAACGCAACATCAGGCTGACGCGTTTGCCCGCATGCCTTTGACCTATTTGCGCCAGGAATACCCGAACCACATCATGCACCTGCTGAATGATGATGGCGACGTGCTGCCGCCTCGCGAACTGCACCCGATTTTCTACGGCTGTTTTGACTGGCATTCGGCGGTGCACGGCTTCTGGCTGCTGCTGCGCTGCGTGCGACTCTATCCGGAACTGCCGAGCCGGGACGCGATCGTCGCGCTTTTCGACGAGCACCTGACGGAAGAGAACGTGGCGAAGGAGCTGGCCTATTTCACCGCGCCGTTCCGCGCCTCGTTTGAGCGCCCGTATGGCTACGGCTGGCTGCTGGCGCTGGCCCAGGAGCTAAAACAGTCGTCGCTGCCGCAGGCCGCAGGTTGGTACCGGACGCTGGAGCCGTTAACCCAGGATATTCGTAACCGACTGGTGGATTACCTCAGCAAGCTTACCTATCCGGTCCGCGTCGGGACGCACTACAACACCGCGTTTGCCCTCGCGCTGGGGCTGGACTACGCCCGAGCCGTAGAAGATAGCGCGCTTGAGCAGGCGATTGTGACGGCGGCGGAGCGGTTTTATCGCGCCGACACGCGCTATCCTGCCCACTACGAACCCGGCGGTGATGAGTACATTTCCGGCGCGCTGACGGAAGCGCTGCTGATGAGCAAGGTGTTAGAAGACTTCCCGGCCTGGTTTGACGCGTTTCTGCCGGATGTCGGCTCCGTTGCGGCGCTGATGAACCCGGCGGAAGTGAGCGACCGTACCGACCCGAAAATCGCCCATCTCGACGGATTAAACCTCAGCCGCGCGTGGTGTATGAAGCATATTGCCAAAGCGCTTCCCGCTAACCATCCGGCGCATCCGGCACTGCGCGAGGCGGTGGTGAAACATCTGACGGCAAGCGTAGAGCATGTGGTCGGCAGCCACTACAGCGGCGGGCACTGGCTGGCGAGCTTTGCGCTGCTGGCGCTGGAGTAAACAAACGGCATCTGCCGTGTGTCGGTTATTTTTCGCTGATACACGGTATCTTTGCATTATTGTAAAGCATCAAAAGATTCCCTTATTTTAATTTACACGCTTTCGGAATATTCACGCCGTTATATCTTTAGTTTAAAAGGACAGGTAAGTACTCTACAGACTCAATAGACAGATAATACCTTTCATATTATTGACTGTTTTTTATTATGGAGTCTTACGATGAATAAAAGTCCGCTTGCATTAATTATATATATGTCCGGAACTCTTTTCGTTTCCACGCTAAGTGCCCCCGTTTTGGCAAATGAAAAAGTATCCACGCCTGTTGCCGTACAAAAAACATTTGATGGTTCTATTCAAAACAACTCGCTGGCAATAAGTCCCGATGAAAAAATGGCGGTAGTATCTTACAGCGCCAGAAAGGATATCGCCGTATACGATCTTGAAAAGGGCGAGTTACGGCAGGTCGTCAGCGGTTTTATTACGCCGCGTAATATCGTTTTCGCACCGGATGGCAACAGCTTTTACGTATCAGACAGCAGTAAGGGGACCGTTGAACGTATTGACAGCGCGTCGTTGAAAGTCACGCATACCTTTTCAACGGGGCCGGGCAGTTTTGGTACAGCCTTAAGCAAAGATGGCAAAACGCTCTGGATCAACAATCAGGCAGGTAACACCGTGACCCGTCTTAATACCGATAGCGGGCTGGCAGAAACGGTCATCACCGGTTTTTCGCAGCCCCGACAGGGCGTGAAGCTGAGTCCGGATGGCCATACTCTCTACGTGACAAACTTCCTTGGCGACAAGATTACCGCAGTGGATACGTCAACCAATAAAATTACGGGGGAAATAAAAGGTTTCAGCAAAATACGCGCTATTTCTGTTAGTCAGGACGGTAAAACACTATATGCGGCTAACAGCGGGAGCGACACCATCGCGGTCGTCGATCTGCCGAAACAGAAAATCATGCGCACCATTGAGGTAGGAAAAAATCCCTATGGCGCCGCGCTCTCTCCGGATGGAAAATTCATTTATAGCGGTAACTTAACGGGGAACAGCCTGTCGGTGATCGATGTTGCCAGCCTGAACGTCACGACCACCATCAAAGGGTTTAATGAACCAAGACAAGCACTTGTTTTTACGAAGGACGGTAACTATCTCTGGGTGCTGAATAAAGATCTCAGCCTGTCAAAAGTCGACCGAAAACAGCAAAAGGTCGTTGCTACCATTAAAGAGTAACGCAATCGTCTTGCCTGAACGTGTTTTCAGGCAAGAATCACGTGCTGACAGCCTTAAGCTGTCAGCAATCCTTTGTAGTTTCCGATAACAATTTCATTAAGCGTTCTGACGCCAGCACGGCGCAGGGCGGACATTTTATAGCGGCTCACGGCCGAATAGGTGATACCCATTCTTTCAGCAACCGCATCGGGACTGTCACCGTTGAGCAGAGAACGGAGAACTTCACGTTCGGCCATTCTGGCCCGGTGGTGTCGAACGCGACTGGGCCCTGGTTGCACGCGGTGCCTCTCATTTGCGGTTCGTTGAAGCAGCCATTTTAGGGCCATCACGGACCCCGACTTATCAACCATGATTGTGGTTCCGCCCGCAGAAGGGACTTTGCAGAGCCCACCGGAGTAACTGTTCGTCAATACGATCGTTTTATGTGGCAGTACGTTCATGACGGTCAACGCCTGCGAATGTTTTTCATCAAAACACTCCGATTCAATAATGAGTAGATCAGGTCTTTGATCGTTCAGCACGGTATACGCATCAAATGCCTCAGGTGTTATCGCCTGTACCCGCCAGTGGGCAGAATGACATAAAGCATTCAGACCCTGTAACGTAAACACACAACGGACGACGATGATAATTCGCTTTTCTTTTTCATGCATAGCATGAGAACCATTGTCGGGATTATTGACCATACGAAATCGCCTCACCTATTTCTGCATTTAATATGGAAAAACTGACGTAGCTTTATTTTTCAAAACACAGATAAATATACGTGGCCTGTCATCGGCATAAAATCGGAATGGTCATCATGGCGGTGTAGGACAGGGACTACAATCTTCGCGATTATTATCCCTATAGTTGAGAGGGTGTTTAATAAATATAAACTCAGCTAAAATACAAAGGCGCTAAATTTATCTCGGGTATTAATATGGCAAAAGTCATGATTGTTGACGATCATCCAATAGCCCGAATGGCTATTCAGTTTCTGGTCGAAAAGGAAGGGCACAGCGTTGTGGCTGAATCAGGCGATGGCGCGGAAGCACTTTCGCTGATCGACGAGCATCATCCTGACATTCTTGTAATCGACATTGATATCGCCACGCTCGATGGTATCGAAGTCGTCAGAACGTTACGTGCGAATAGCTATCCGGGGATCATTATTGTGATTTCCGGCAAAAATCCTGAATTTTATTCGCCCCGAAGTGCCCTGAGCGGCGCGGATGGCTTCATCAGCAAAAAAAATAACTTACCCGAGATCATCACCGCCATCCGTGCGGCGCAAAATGGTTATGGCTATTTCCCTCTCAAACGTTTCGAATCCCCGCAAAGCCAACAGGCGTTAGACGATCGGGAAAGGCTGGGGATGCTATCGCCCCAGGAATTTCAGGTTTTCCAGCATATTATTAAGGGGCTGGAAAATATGAAAATTGCCGCCAAAATGAAGATCAGCAACAAAACCGTCAGCACCTACAAAAGCCGCCTGATGGACAAACTCGGTTGTAAAACTCAACTGGATATTTTTGAATTCGCACGGCGTAACAATCTTGAATAAATTTCTGTCCCGAGCGTTACTGTTTCTTCCCCTCTGGATGATCGCGACGGTTGATTATGCAGGTGAACCCTCAGTACAACAGCTAAAGATTTTCAGCCGCGAGCGGCCCGTGTTGCTCAGCTTTAACCTGGACGACAGCGACTGGCGCTGGTTAGGGCTGAAACGCGAATTAAAAGTCGCTACATGGGCACCGGATAATCCTCCGTTTGATATCGTTCCTGATTCCGGGCTCTACGAAGGCATCTATGCTGACTATATCCGGCTCATTACCAGCAATCTTGGCCTTCACGTGCGCGTATTCCGTTACCCGTCACGGGAAAAGGCCATTGAAGCCCTGAAGCGTAAGGAAGTCGATACCCTGGTTGATGATGGCGGTGGGCAACCCGTAAATCAGGACGGGCTCGCCGAGAGCAGAAGCTTTATGGCGAATCTCCCGGTACTGGTGACCAATGAGAGCACTGCGTCACATACCGTCAAACCGGATATGGCAATGAAGCTTGCCGTAACAGAAGGTTATCTCAGCGATCGGCAGGTTTCGGAGCGCTTTCCTGCGGCCAGTATCATTCGCTTTCCTTCCAATGAAAGTGGCCTGGCCTGCGTGGTTCATGGTCAGTGCGATTTCTTCTTTGGCAACATCACCACCACGAGCTTCCTTATTGAACGCAACTACGGCAACGCCCTGACGACAACGGACGTTTTCGATGCGGAAGGGGCCGGTAACCGCTTTATTTTGCGCAGCGATGACAAAGAGCTTCTCGAATCTATCAATACCGTTCTGAGCGCCATACCTGAGACGCTGCAAAAGAACATTTCTCGCCAGTGGGTGCAGCGGCCTGACATCTGGCGCTTTCAGAAACCGCTTGATTTGACGGAGCAGGAAAAACGCTGGATTACGCATCACCCGACGGTAAGGGTGCTCGTTAACTCGTTTTATACCCCCTTCAGCATGCTGGACGATAGCGGCGCGTTTCATGGTATAAGCGCCGATCTCCTGCGTCTTATTCATCTTCGCACCGGGATCCGCTTCGAGCCTGTCAGGGTTAACTCTGCGCTGGAGGTGTACGATCGGCTGGAGAATAATGAAGGAGACATGGTCGGCACGGCCATCTTTGATTCTTCCCGCGAAGATATGGCGCTTTTCAGCCGTCCGTGGATCTACACCCCCGGCGTGCTGGTCGTAAAAAACCAGCCGCGCGCCCCTGTTGCGCTGAATAACGCAATGACGCTTGCGGTGGTTGGAGACAGGACTCAGACGCTGGTTCAACAGCTCTCGAAAGAATGGCCGGGCATCAGGTGGATCTATACCGAAAACTGCGGAACCGCTCTGGAGCTGGTCAACTCGGGGAAAGCGGATGGCGCCCTGCATAACCAGCTGGGTGCCAGCTTCATGATCGAGCGATATTTTCGGGACAAGCTGAAGATCGTCGCGCAGCTGGGTGAAAAGCCGGACCAATTGGGCTTTGCCGTACGTCGCGATGAGCCTGAGCTGCAGGCTATCCTGAATAAAGCGCTGGCGGATATTCAGCCCCAGGAAATTTCGCTGATAGTGCATAAATGGCAAAACGCCCCGGACTTCTCGGTTAACACCTGGCGGCTCTATAACAAGGAGTTTTACTGGGTACTTGGAGGGGCGGGCACCACAATCTTGCTGATCCTTTTCTGGGTATTTACCCGCACCAAAGAGATTAAACGTCGTCAGCTGGCGCAGGAGGAACTTCAGGCCCAGCTGGCTTTCCGTGATACCTTGATCAACGGATCGCCTACGCCGGTTTATGTACTTAACCGGCAGATGATGGTCACGACCGGCAATGAAGCCTACGCACACTATTTCAGTCATCTCCCGGCTGAGTATCTTAGCTATTCGTTGTTCGATCAGCGCCATCCTCTGGCCGGGCTGCGCGACTATTTAGCTGACGTGTTAGTGCACAATGAAGCGATCCTTCCACACGGGCAAACGCAAGAGTTCAGCATAAATAATGGTGCGGGTGCGCGCGTCATCGCCCACTGGTCAACTCCGTTCACGGATTCAAAAGGCAAAATTGCTGGCTTGATTTGCGGCTGGCAGGATATTACCGATCATAAACAGCTTCTGAATGCGCTGTCGGTAGAAAAAGACCATGCGGAAGAGGCTAACAAGGCTAAAAGCGCCTTCCTGGCGACGATGAGCCACGAGATCCGTACTCCTATCAGCGCTATCCTGGGATTACTTGAGCTTGAGTCAAAGCGTCAGCCGGAGAACGAAGCGATTCAGGTCTCTTATGCCTCAGCGCAAACGTTGCTCAGCCTGATTGGCGACGTGCTGGATATGGCGAGGATCGAAAGTGGGCAGCTTGAGCTCGCCCCGGAATGGGTGCCTCTGGACTCGCTTGCGCCACCGGTCATTAAAATCTTCGAGGAGATGGCCCGCCAGAAGGGTCTTGAGCTGCGTTATAGCACCCAGACTGACGATAATCTGGAGATCAGGGTAGACAGCGGTCGCCTGCGCCAGGTCATTGCTAACTATCTGAGTAACGCGGTGAAATTTACGCAGCACGGGCACGTTGAGCTGCGAATTCACAGCCAGAGAAGCGGTGATGATGCCCTGACGCTGCACATTGAAATTGAGGACAGCGGACCCGGCATCAGCCTGTCCGATCAGAAAAAGCTGTTTAAACCCTTCGCCCAGCTTGAAGCTGGACGCAACCATACGGGGACCGGTCTTGGCCTTGTGATCGGCAGCCAGCTGCTGGAAAGAATGAACGGCAGCATGCAAATGCGAAGTTCACCCGGCAGAGGGACGCAGATCTTCATCGAGCTGACCGTGCCCGTTCGCCAGCAGCAACATAAGGCCGATTCCGTCAGCGCGTTGCGTGCTGATACGCAGCGGGCGTTGTCGATCCTGATTGTGGACGATCATCCGGTGAACCGCATGGTGCTTAATCGTCAGCTTTCGCTACTTGGTCATACCGTAACGGAAGCGACGAGCGGGCAGGAGGCACTGGTCTGCTGGCAGCAGGAGCGTTTTGATTTGCTGATTACCGACTGCACCATGCCTGGGATGGACGGTTTTACGCTGACGCAAAAAATTCGCGATGCGGGAAGCACAACGCCTGTGTTTGGCCTGACGGCCAATGCCCAACCACAAACCCGGTCGCAGGCGATAGCTGCAGGGATGAATGAATGTCTGTTTAAACCGCTGCGCTTAGCGAATTTAAAATCAGCGTTGCAGAAGGTCGCAAACAATGAGTTACCTCCTCCGCTCCATGAGCAAATTCGTCTTAATGATTTAAAAGAGATGATTCATCATGACGACGGCATGCTTGGCCGGTTGCTGTCACGGATTGGCGAAGAGAATGAGGCGGATATACATGAATGCCGTAAATGGCTCGCCTGCGGTGACAGAGCATCACTGGCCAGTTGTCTTCATCGAATTAGCGGCGCGGCGCAGATAATCTGTGCAACAGAAATTGATGAACTTGCGGCAGAAATTGAACTGCTGGCGCTGAAGACGGGTCATGACGACGAAATTACGGCGGGGCTGGCAAGGCTGGAGACTAAGCTAAAAGTTTTACGGCTTTCGATCGGTCAGTATCTGGATTCGGCTACCCATGCGGAATAAAAAAGGCCCGGTGTAAACCGGGCCTTTTTTTTGTTCCTTTAAATCCTTTATTTATTTAACGCAGGCATATTCAGTACCGGCCGATGGTCTGGTTGCACCAGCAGAACCGGCATTGTCATACAAGTCTACAGACTTGGTTGTCCATTTGTCCGCGAGTCGAATCCAGTTGTTTGAGTATTCACCGCTCACTGCTTTAGCCTGGAAGTCTCCACCTGCTGAAAGAAATGCTGTAATGTCACTCTCTTTGAAAACTCTCCCGCCACCGTATGATGCACAGTTAGCTTCTGCAGTAGTCAGAACGGTGGTGTTGCGATCGCTCACCATGGTCCAGTAATACTTTCCTCCTACCGACAACACAGTCCTTATTTCCGTATCCACCGTTTTAGTGCTTCCATTTGTTTCTGCTGTCACCGTAGCCATTTCGTTTGACGCTGCGGTCAACACAACGTTGCCAAGGTAGCTTATCGCTTTGCCATCAGATCCAGTTTGTGATGTTGCATTACTCATGGAGCCCAGAGTGGTGCTCCAGGTAACCGTTTGGTTGGCCACCAAATTTCCGTAGGCATCTTGCACTGTTGCCGTCTGAATAGCGCTTTCTACACCCGTGCCCGTGATTTTGGACAGCCCCGTCGTTACGGTGACTACCTCAGCAGTCGTGATATCCGCAATCAGAGCTACAGGCGACGCATTTTGTGTAGTTCCGTTCAACGTAACCTTCACAGTTGACGTACCCGCTTTGGTTCCTTTCAGCGTAATCGTCGCTTTACCATCAGCATCGGTATTGCTGGTTGTGCCTGACAAGGTACCCAAGTCGGTTGTCCATTTGATGCTGTAATTCTGGACCGCATTACCATTCGCATCTTTAACCAGGGCAGTGTAGGTAGCAATATCGGTATCGTTAGCCACCACGTTGGTTTTATCTACCGTTAAATCCCCCGAGCCAATCGTGGCCGTCGCGGTATCGGCAGTGAAGGTCACATTACTGGCGTTGACAGGCGTGCCGTTGATAGCCGCGGTAACCTGCGCATCACCCGCAACGGTGCTTTTAAGCGTGATGGTTGCCTTGCCGTCCGTGCCCGTTGTGCTGGTCGCGCCTGACAGTGTCCCGTTACTGGTGGCCCAGCTGACGCTTAAGCCTGGCACCAGGTTACCGCCTGCGTCCTTCACGATTGCCGTATAGGTAGCGAACTCCGTGTTGTTGGCAACCAGCGTGGTTTTATCTACCGTCAGGTCGCTTCTGTCGATACCTGCCGTCGCTGAATCAGCTGTAAAGTTGACCACTGGTGCATTAACGCTGGCTGATGATCCAATTTTCACGGCGACCTGTGCATCGCCCGCGACCGTGCTGCTCAGGGTGATTTTCGCTACGCCGTCGGTCCCGGTCACGCTGCTACTGCCGGAGAGGGTGCCTTTGTCGGTGGCCCAGTTCACGGTGACGCCAGGAACCACGTTGCCGTTGGCATCTTTGATCACCGCGCTGTATGTCGCTGCATCAGTCGCGTTCGCAACCAGCGTGGTTTTATCCGCGGAGATATCGCCGCTTGCTACAGCCGCTGAGGTGCTGTCAGCCGTCAGAGTTACGCTTGCCGCGTTAACTGGCGTGCTGCCGTTAACGGAGGCCGTCACCTGAGCGATACCAGCCTGAGTGCCTTTCAGCGTTGCGGTGGCCTGACCGCTGCTGTCGGTTACGGATGTTGACGCGGACATGACGCCCAGATCCGTCGCCCATGTGACTGTCACACCTTGCACCGGGTTGCCGTAAGCGTCCTTGACTACTGACGTGTAGGTGGCCAGGTCTGTGTTGTTGGCGACGATACTGGTTTTATCTACCGTCAGGTCGCCGCTGCCAATCGCGGCGGTTGTGCTGTCCGGGGTGAAATCAACGGCAGGTGCGCTGACCGCAGAAGACGTACCCGACTGGGCCGTCACCGTTGCTGCGCCCGCTACGGTATCTTTCAGCGTGACCGTGGCTATCCCGCTCGCATTTGTCATCGTCGTGCTGCCTGAGAGCGTTCCCTTGGTGGTATTCCAGTTCACCACAAAGTTCGGAACGGGATTACCCTGGCCGTCCTTCACCTGTGCGCTAAAAGTCGCGACATCGCTGTTATTTGCAACAACAGTGGTTTTATCGACCGTGACGTCGCCGCTGCCAATGTTGGCGCTGGCGTTATCGGGAATAAATTCCACCTGAGGTGCGCTGATGTTGCCAGAACTTCCGGTTTGCGCAGTAACCTGAGCATTGCCCGTTACCGTATCGTGGAGGGTGATCGTGGCAACACCGTCAGTTCCGGACACGCTGGATCCTGCGGATAATATCCCTTTATCGGTGGCCCAGTTAACGGTTGCGCCGGAGACCGGGTTTCCGTTGGCGTCTTTAACCACGGCGCGGAAGGTTGCGATGTCGGAACCGTTGGCAATCAGGATCGTTTTATCAACGCTCACGTCACCGCTGCCAATACCTGCACTGGTGCTGTCCGCTGTGAAGGTAACGCTGCTGGCATTCACCGGGGCTGCACCGTTAAGTGACGCTGTCACTTGTGCTGTACCGGCTTTCGTGCCTTTTAGGGTCACGCTCGCGCTGCCGTTGCTGTCGGTCTGTACGATGCTGCCGGATAAGATCCCCAGATCCGTTTTCCACTCTACAGGGAGATTCGGTACCGGATTGCCATTGGCATCTTTCACCGTGGCGGTATAAGTGGCGAATTCGACATTGTTGGCCACAAGGGTGGTTTTATCGACGCTCAGGCTGCCGCTGTCGAGAGTGGCGCTGCCGGTATCCGCGCTGAAGTTGACTGCGGGGGCGTTAACAGCGCCGGAGGTGCCTACCCGAGCGGTGACCTGTGCTGATTCTGCCACCGTGTGTTTCAGCGTGATGGTCGCTACGCCGTTGGCTCCGGTCGTACTGCTTGTCCCGGAGAGAACGCCTTTATCGCTGCCCCACGTGACGGCTACATTTGGCACCGGGTTCCCGTTAGCATCTTTCACTATGGCACTGAACGTTGCCGCATCGCTGCCGTTAGCAATGACGGTGGTCTTATCAACCGTAATATCTCCGGCGCTGCTAATCGCGGCAGTTGTGGAATCCGCAACAAAGTGCGAGTCCACGGTACCTGAGGTCCCGTTGGCGAGCGTGGCGGTGACCTTCACCGTTTCAGCAACTTTGTTGATGAATGCCACGGACACGACGCCTTTTTCATCCGTTACGGTATTCAGAGCTGAACCCGCCGCCACGGTCGCAGAACCGCTGAGAGAGAAGGTGACAGGGACATTCGCCAGCTTGTTACCTGCCGCATCCGTGATGGTGGCCGTCACGGTATTGATTGCGCTGTTGTTGGCCACGCTGTTATCGGTGGTCACGATGATAGCATCAGACGTGATGCGTCCGGTCGTGTTATCTGCCTGCTGGGAGAGAGTAATCTCCGGCAAGGCGGTGTCATTGAAGGATGAGGACACAGTGACGGTACCCGCGCGCGTTCCGGCTGTAACAAGTGCCTGATACACGCCCGGAGAAGTCTCCTCAACCGCAGAGAGGGTCGCCTCTTTCGCCGGTAAATTTGCCGCGTAGGTGACAACGGCCTGCGTTTCCTTCACGGAAGCTGATAGCGACTTTGCCATACCCGGTACCGGGTTACCGTCGGCATCCACGATATTAATGTTAATCGTAGAGGTACTCTTGCCGTCAGCCGGCAGCGTGGTCGGGGACGCCGTCATCGAAGAGGAGCCGACGCTCACGTCACCCACGTCAACCTGGATATCTGCCGTGGCGCTACCGCTGTTGCCTTTGGTGTCGTAAGCCACACCGGCAATCCGATACGTATTGCTTCCCGATGCCTGGTAAGCAGGTAGGGTGACGTTCAGGCGATTGTCACCTGATTGAATAATACTGCCGCCTGCGGCTAGCAGGGCTGGGGCATCCCAGTCGATGCGCTGTAACGTATTTTTGGTCTTCACAGAGAAGGTCAGAGCGACGGTTCCACGGCTTTTGCCCACCGTTTTCTCAGGCAGCTTCAGCGTCACGGTCTCCTGTTTGCGGTAGTCAAGAACGATGTTGTTGTTACGCTCAACGAGATCGTAGCGGGTACCGGCCAGCGTGCGGGAGGCTCCGACCAGATCCGGATCGAGCTGTTTATTCCAGGACTCGCCCAGGCGGTAGTTGAGCTGCAGGGAGAGCTGGGAATCATTCTGCCCGTCTTTACCCGCGCGGTGCTGAGCACCAAGGGTAAACAGCGGAACAGGGGTATAGGTAATGCCGCCGGCAAAGGCCCACGGATCTTTCTGGCGGTTATCTTTGCCAAACAGGGCAACTTCATCACCCTGGTATTGCTCATACATCAGCTTTGCGCCCAGCTGAGGATAGGCCGGTAGCCAGCCCTCAGCCCGAAGATCGTAACCGTTCGCCGGGCGTTCATCGTAATCGGCGAAGTCGCGAGACTGATGCCAGTCGCTCAGGCGGAAATAGCCGTTCGCAGACAGCTTAAGATAATCACGCCAGGCTTCTGCGCCGAGGCCGAAACGGCGGTTGTCGCCGGTGAAGTCATTATCGTAAAAAGTGTTGACGCCAAGCATCCAGTCGCCCGCAAAGTGGCGGGCACCTAAACCGACGTTACCGGTATTACGATCGTCCTGGTGACGAAAACCAAGCTGCGTGAAGAAAACAGTGGATTTGTTGTCGTACAGAGGAACCAGCAGGTCAGCTTCGCTACCGTTAGTGTTAAATTTATCGTCGAGATTAAGCTGCACGCGTGCGGTACCAAACTGGCTCAGCCACTCCTCAACGCTGTTATTCAGCGCGCCGGTGGCGGCAGAGCGCGCAAGACCTTCTGCTGCTCCTCCAGAATCGCGCTGCGACAGCGCCGAGCCGGCTGCGGCAAGAGAACTCGCATTGTCTACGAAGATCGACGGGGTATTTTTGCCTGACTGATACCATTTGGTTTCATCTTCTTTCGCCGCAGCCTGAACCAGAGGCGTATAAGCAAAACTCAGAGGGAGTGCAGCCTGAGTGATTATCGTCAGCCAGCCAACGATAACTTTCGGGCGCGAGATATTGGGCGCATTTGATGATTTCATAAGAAAGTCTCTTATAAAGTGAACAGAACCGGGCGCGGCAAAACCAAATGGTTTTGCACGAGCCTTATCGGATCTGTTTGAAAGGGTTTAATGGCAGTTGGGGTGGATTATTACGGTGAAACTTTTCCACCTTATTCGGCCTGAATTTATTAAACCGGTTTCACACCTTATAAAAAATCAGACAAGTCAACACGGCGTGTAGGACGTAGACTACAGAGGAAATGCCGTCGTACGGAAATATGTGCGACGGCAGATTGTTATCGTAAAATTGTTTCCAGCGCGGTGATATTTCCCGATGATAATATTGGCTGAATAGCGAGCAGTTTTTCTTCAGGCAGATCGTATATTTTTAACGCGAGCAGTCGGGCAATATCGTCTTCAGAAAAGCGGTATTTAATAATAGTGGCCGGATTTCCACCCACCACCGCGTAGGGTGGCACATCTTTGGTCACGACCGCGCCCGCAGCGACTACCGCGCCTTCGCCAATGGTAACGCCGGGCATAATCATCGAGCGCATGCCGAGCCAGCAGCCATCGCCCAGCGTTGTGTCGCCGCGTGAAATGTAGGCATCCTTTATCGATTCCATGAAGGGATAAAGGCTGATCCAGTCCATGCGATGAGTGCTGTTTCCGCCCATCAAAATAACGCTTTCGGCGCCTATACAAACGAAATTGCCAATAAATAATTTATCCAGGCGGCCGAGAGGTTCCCAGTCCCGACTGACGTCGTCCCCGAGCAAATAACGCACCACGGAACGTTCGAACCCGTTGTCCCAGCAGTCGCTGTAATAGCTGCGTGAGCCTTTGATATGAATATTAGGATTGGTTACTGTCTCATGGAGATATTCCATTCTTGACCAGTGCTTGTCGGTCATGCTTTAAATCCTTTATTAATAATGTTGCGAGACGTCATAATATATTAACCTTGTTTCTATCAATGAAGTTTACACAGGTTTACCCGACAACTCGCGCGTTTTACGCAGCCGACTCACGCTAAACAACACCGACCCCATCGAGGCGATGACGGCAATCCACAGCGCAAAATGCACGGCCCGGTCATGGTCTGATTCGGTCGTCGCAAGCAGCACGCCCACCGCGGCGGCGCCGAGACACTGGCCGAATGTCCTCACAATCGACAACACGCCGGAGGCGTAGCTGGCATATTCTCGCGCCACGTTAGAGAGCATTTCCCGGTTATTGGGGCTCTGGAAGCAGCCAAACCCAATCCCGCACACCAGACTACGCAGGCAGATATTCCATGCGGAAGGGCTGTCCGGCAACGTCGCCAGCAGGACCAGTCCACCGACAAAAATCATCAGCCCGATTGTCGAGATCAGCGGCGCGGAAATGGTATCTGCCCAGCGTCCCGCGTGCGGCGCGATCAGCACGATGCCGATCGGCCACGGGGTGAACAGCAGCGCGGAGACCACCGGGCTATAGCCGTACACGCTCTGAAACAGGAACGGCAGCGCAACAAAGGTGATGCCCTGGCTGACAAACGAGGCCAGCGAGGTCAGGGCTGCGAGGGTGAAGCGACCGTTTTTGAACATGACGGGCGGCAGGATGGGACTTTGCGCGCGCCGAATCCGCCAGACAAAGGCGAGGGCGCTGGTCAGCGTAAGAATCCCCCAGCCGAGGGTCTCCTGGCTAATGTGTTGCGTCACGCTCTGAAGGCTGTCGGCCAGCATAATCGCCGAACCCAACAGCGCGGCGGAAAGCACGGCACCCGGCGCGTCAAAGGGTGAGCGGTCAACGGCCGACTCCCGCGGCAAGGCGCGCCACGCCAGCAGCAGGGCAACGCTGCCCGGGATAATATTAATGGCGAACAGCCACTGCCAGCTCAGCATGTCCAGTATGGTTCCGCCCAGGACAGGGGCAATCGCCGTGCTGGAGGCGATAAGCAGCGCGTGCAGCCCCAGAATACGGCCAAGCAGCCGTCCCGGAAAAACGGATCGCAGGATCGCCGGGGCGATACTCAGCGTGGCCGCGCCGCCGATGCCTTGCAAAATACGCATGCCGATCAGCATTTCTGGCGTGGTCGCCAGCGCACAGCCGAGCGAGGTGAGCGTAAAGGTGGCAAGCCCGGCAAGAAACACCGGGCGATAGCCCACGCGCGCCGCCAGCGCCGCGAAGAGGGCTAACGTCATTGCCGCTGCCAGCAGGTAACCGTTGGCGAACCAGACCGCTACGTTCGCGGAGACCTGCATCGCCTTTGCCATGGAGGGTAGCGCGATGTTGATCATGGTGCCGTCAAAGACGCCCATCAGCGTGGTGGTCATGACGGCGGCCATCACCCTGGCGCGTTCGTGCCCGGGCAAACCTTCATCGCCGGGCTGGTTTGAAAATAGCGTCATCGTCGTTACTCCGGATAAGAATAGTAATGACGAAACTATAATCATGCGGTATACAGGGCGGAAGACGCATCAGCTGCACTTAATCGTTGCATATAACGCCTTATCTGAGGAGCCATCGTGTCCGATCCTGACTTTAACCTTCTGGTTGCACTCGACGTTCTGCTCGCAGAAGCCAGCGTGGCGGGCGCGGCGCGACGTTTGAACCTCAGCACCTCCGCCATGAGCCGCACCCTGAGCAGGCTGCGGGAGGTGACCGGCGATCCTATTCTGGTGAGGGCCGGGCGTCATATGGTGCTGACGCCCTGGGCCGAAGCCACGCGGGACCGCGCCAGAAGCGCCGTGCATGAGGCGAGGGCGGTGCTACAGCCCTCCACCGACGCGCTGAAGGTGGAAAATCTCGAGCGGCTGTTCACCATCAGAGCTAACGACGGTTTTGTGGTGGCGTTTGGACCGCTGCTTATTGCGGCGGTGGCGAGCGTTGCGCCCGAGGTATGCATCCGCTTCTCTCCGAAACCTGAAAAAACGTCGCGCTATTTGCGCGAGGGGCTGGTCGACCTGGAGATCGGCGTGCAGAGCAATATGGGGCCTGAAATACGGCTGCAAAGGCTCTTTCAGGATCGGTTTGTTGGCGCGGTGCGCAAGGGGCATCCGCTGTCACTACAGCCTGACGTCAGCCTTGCCGATTATGTCGCATGGGGCCACGTGGTGGCCTCACCGGACGGATCGTTATACGGGTTTGTCGATGACGCGCTGGCGGAACGGGGGATGAAGCGCAAGGTCGCCAGCGTGGTGCCCGGATTTCCGACGGCGCTATCCGTGGCGCTGGCGTCCGATCTGGTTGCCATGGTGCCGGAACTGTACCTGCTCAATCAGCCGATGAACGAGCGCGTACACGTCTTTGAGCTGCCGTTTAAAACCCGGACCATTACGGTGTCACAGATGTGGCATCCGCGTATGGAAAGAGATCCGGGGCATCGATGGCTCAGGGAAAAGGTACTGGAAGTGTGCCGGGCCGTGCGCTGACGCTCAGGCCATTTTTCCCGTTACGGAGAGGATGAAGCGTGTCGACACCTCATCCGATTCCACGCGGACTTTCCCATGGTGCGCGGTGACGATGGACTTCACGATGGCAAGCCCGATCCCGCTGCCTTCGCCTTTGCGCTGTCTGGACGGGTCGACGCGATAGAAACGGTCAAACAGCTTTGGCAGATGTTCCTGAGGGATCGGCTTACCGGGATTTTCTATCATCAGTTCAACGTCGTTGTCCTGATTTCTGATGGAGACCGTCACCGCTTTTCCTGGTGGCGTATAGCGCAGGGCATTGGAGAGCACATTATTCACTGCTCTTCTGAACATCTGCGGATCGCCTTCTATCAGGCAGGGCATCCCGCTAAATTTCAGCGCGATATTGCGTTCTTCCGCCCAGGCTTCGAAGAATTCGAAGACTTTCATAACCTCGGCACTTAAATCAAACATCACCCGGTCAGGGATCAGCTGGTTATTATCCGCCTGCGCCAGAAAAAGCATGTCGCTGACCATCCGGGTCATCCGGTTGTACTCTTCCAGACTGGAGTACAGAACATCTTCCAGCTCTTTCTGCGAGCGGTTCTGGCTCAGCGCGATTTCCGTTTGCGTCACCAGGTTGGTGATGGGCGTCCTGATTTCATGCGCGATATCGGCGGAGAAATTCGCCTGACGGGTAAAGACGTCCTCAATCTTTTCGATCATATGGTTGAAGGAGATGACCAGCTGTTCCAGCTCAACGGGCACGCGGGACGGCTCCAGCCGCGCATCCAGGTTTTCTGAGGTGATATTTTTAATGGCGTTGCTGACGTTACGCAGGGGCAAATGTCCCTGACGAACCGCGATGCGAATGACAAGAATAATCAGCAGGCTGATCGCCGCGGCAATCATCAGGAGATTCTTTTTCAGCGCCTCCAGGTAGTGCAGATGAAAATTAATGGAGAGCCCGATCAGCATGACGTAGCCCTGCGTTTTGCCCTGCAGCGTTGCCGTGCCTGAAGAGGCGATAATCCGGTACGTTTCCATGTTCATGTTGGACCCGGCGTGCATGCTTTCGTCAGGGTCTTCAACCGTCCAGAGAAACACATCCTGCGCGCGGCGGTGTTCGCTAAAATCCGCGGTGTTCATCGCAGGGCGCAGTGCCGCCCCTTGCGCCGAGCTGAACAGGGTATTTCCCTGCGGATCCAGGAGCAGGACGGCAACGTTGCGGTAGCTGGCGATCGACTCTTTGATCTTGCTGATTTTCTTTTGGTCGGGATCGACCGGCGATTGCAGTATGCGGTGCATCGCGGTGCTGATTTGCTGCAGGTCGCTGATATCCTGCTCGGCGAAATGCTTTTCAACGGAATGGAGCATAAACCAGGTAAAAGCGAAAAAGGCCAGTATCGTGGAGAGACTGATAAAAAAGGTCAGCCGCAGGGCGAGAGAAAAGGGGCGCCCGGGAAGCTTAACGTGCATCCGGTACCTCCAGCATATAGCCCACGCCGCGCACCGTCTGGATCAGCTTCGGTTCATAATCGTTATCGATTTTCGCGCGAAGCCGCTTTACCGCCACATCAATCGCGTTTGTGTCGCTGTCAAAATTCATGTCCCACACCTGGGAGGCAATCAGGGAGCGGGGAAGCACCTCTCCCTGATGACGCATGAAAAACTCCAGCAGGCTAAACTCTTTGCTGGTTAACAGGATGCGACTTCCGGCCCGGCTTACCTTTCTCGACACGAGGTCAACCGTCAGGTCTGCCACCTGAAGCTGGCTTTCCGCGATCACCGTATTTCCGCGTCTTAACAGCGTCCTTACCCGGGCGAGCAGCTCTGCAAAGGCGAAAGGCTTAATCAGATAATCATCCGCGCCAAGCTCAAGCCCTTTAACCCGGTGTTCAATCGTGCCGAGAGCCGTGAGTAACAGGATGGGCATCCCTTTGCCGCCTGAGCGGAGCATGCGGACAATGTCCCAGCCGTTCACATCGGGCAGCATGATATCCAGAATCAGCAGATCGTATTCAGCGGTCATGGCGAGATGGTAGCCGTTCAGGCCGTTATCCGCGTGGTCCACAACAAACCCCGCTTCAGTCAGCCCCTTGCTCAGGTACTCACCGGTTTTAATTTCGTCTTCGACGATCAGTATTTTCATCGTGCTCCCCTGACTGGCTGCTGATGACATTCTAGTGAGCCTGCGACCGTTAACAATGACTTACGCTAAAAATGACAACATTGTCATTATCCTGTCACCCGTCAAACAGGATGCGTTTCGTAGAGTAACCCTAAAATTACTCTGGACTTCATTTGAACCGCTATGTTCCTGTTAAAACGACTAAGCATCAGCACGGTATTTATTCTGGCAGGCTGCGTCTCGCTGGCCCCAGAGTACCAGCGACCGGAAGCACCCGTACCCCAGCAGTTTTCGCTCTCCCGTAACGGCCTGACGCCCGCGGCGGCGGGGTATCAGGACACCGGCTGGAGACGCTTTTTTGTCGATCCTCAGGTTGCCGGATTGATTACGGAAGCCCTGAATAACAATCGCGATATCAAAATGGCCGCCCTGAAGGTCGAGGAAGCCCGGGCGCAGTTCAACGTGACGGATGCGGATCGTTATCCTCAGCTGAATGCCTCCTCGGGCATCACGTACAGCGGCGGGCTGAAAAGTGACAAACCCACTACGCAGCAGTACGACGCGGGTCTTGCGCTTAGCTATGAACTCGACTTCTTCGGCAGGCTGAGGAACATGAGCGATGCCGACCGACAAAACTTTTTCGCCAGCGAAGAGGCCCGTCGCGCGGTGCATATCCTGCTCGTCTCTAACGTGTCGCAGAGCTATTTCAACCAGCAGCTGGCGTACAAACAGCTGCGCATTGCGCGGGATACGCTGACAAATTACCAGCAGTCTTATGCGTTCGTTGAGCAGCAGCTGGTGACGGGAAGTACGAACGTCCTGGCGCTGGAACAGGCCCGGGGACAGATCGAAAGCACGCGGGCAGATATTGCCAAAAGAGAGGGGGAGCTGGCGCAGGCCAATAATGCCCTGCAGCTGGTCCTCGGCACGTATCGCGCGCTGCCGGGCGACGGCGGCATGAACGCCAGCGACGTTGCGCCGGTAAAACTGCCTCCCCATCTTTCCTCGGCGATACTGCTGCAGCGCCCGGATATTTTGGAAGCGGAATATCAGCTTAAAGCGGCCGATGCGAATATCGGCGCGGCACGAGCGGCCTTTTTCCCGTCCATATCACTCACCAGCGGGCTTTCAACCGGCAGCACGGAGTTGTCCAGCCTGTTCACGTCAGGGAGCGGGATGTGGAATTTTATTCCTAAAATCGACATTCCCATTTTTAATGCGGGCAGAAATAAGGCCAACCTGAAGCTGGCCGAAATTCGCCAGCAGCAGTCGGTTGTGAATTACGAACAAAAAATTCAGTCCGCCTTCAAACAGGTTGCCGACGCGCTCGCGCTGCGTGACAGCATTAACCAGCAGCTTGCTGCACAGCAGCGGTATCTTGATTCGCTACGCATCACCCTACAGCGGGCCAGAGGGTTATATTCCAGCGGTGCGGTCAGCTATATCGAAGTGCTTGACGCGGAACGATCTCTTTTCTCCACGCAGCAAAATATTCTCGACCTTATTTATGCCCGGCAGGTTAATGAAATTAATCTCTTCACCGCGCTCGGCGGCGGTTGGGTCGAATAACGTTATTTAATTAAACAGGAAAATAAACATGCGCAATTCACTTAAGGCTGTTGTATTCGGTGCGATCTCCATTATGTTTTCTGCTGGCCTCCAGGCTGAGGCTCATCAGCACGAGGGGATGAGTGCTGCCAGCGAAGGGACCTCAGAGCAGCTTATCACCGGGACCGGGATCGTGAAGGACATTGATCTCACGAATAAAAAAGTCACGATCTCTCATGAAGCCATCCCCGCGATTGGCTGGCCCGCGATGACCATGCGTTTCACCTTTATTCAGGCTGACGAGAGTATCAATGCCTTAAAAGTCGGCAGTCACGTTGATTTTTCGTTTGTTCAGCAGGGCAATATCTCTTTACTGAAGAGCATTAAATAGCGAGAAACGGCATGGCCTCATTAAAAATAAAATATGCTGCCATGATTGTCAGCAGCCTAATTGCGGGAGGGCTGATATCGGTGACGGCCTGGCAGGCTCTTCATTCATCTGAAAAAACGGAAAATAGCGCACCAGAAAGAAAGGTGCTTTTCTGGTATGACCCGATGAAGCCAGACGTTAAATTCGATAAGCCCGGTAAATCGCCGTTTATGGATATGGATCTGGTACCGAAATATGCGGATGAAAACGACAATAAAAGCAGTGCCGGTATCCGTATTGACCCAACACAGGTTCAAAACCTGGGATTAAAAACGCAAAAGGTGACGCGCGGAACGCTGAATTATGCCCAGATCATCCCGGCTAACGTCAGCTATAACGACTATCAGTTTGTCATTGTGCAGGCGCGCGCGGAAGGCTTCGTGGAGAAAGTGTACCCGCTGACGACGGGCGATAAGGTGAAGAAAGGCACGCCGCTTATTGATATTACCATTCCTGACTGGGTAGAGGCCCAGAGCGAGTTTCTGCTGTTATCCGGCACCGGCGGAACGCCAACGCAAATAAAAGGGGTTCTGGAACGGCTTCGGCTGGCGGGTATGCCGGATGAGGATATTCAGAGGCTGCGCGCGACCCGAACGATCCAGACCCGGTTTACCATCAAGGCGCCGATCGACGGAGCGATCACGGCCTTTGACCTGCGTACCGGCATGAATATTTCCAAAGATAAGGTGGTAGCGCAGATTCAGGGGATGGATCCGGTCTGGATCGGCGCGGCAGTGCCTGAATCCATTGCTTATCTGCTGAAAGATACCTCGCAGTTTGCTGTTTCGATACCGGCCTGGCCGGATAAATCCTTCCCGGTTGAAAAATGGAGTCTTCTGCCGAGCGTGGATCCAACCACCCGTACGCTGCAGGTGCGCCTGCAGGTCGCTAACAAGGATGAGCTGCTGAAACCGGGCATGAACGCGTACCTTAAGTTGAATACCCAAAGCCAGGAAATGCTGCTGATCCCCTCCCAGGCCGTTATCGATACCGGCAAAGAACAGCGCGTGATTACGGTTGATGCGGACGGGAATTTTGTCCCGAAAAGCATCCACGTTCTGCATGAATCTCAGCAGCAGTCCGGCATTGGTAGCGGACTGGAAGAGGGGGAGTCGGTGGTGGTCAGCGGTCTGTTCCTGATTGACTCGGAGGCCAATATTACCGGCGCGCTGGAGCGCATGCGTCACGCTGAAGCCGCTGACGGCGCGCATTCTGGCCATTAAGGAGACGATGATGATTGAATGGATTATCCGGCGGTCTGTCGCCAACCGTTTCCTGGTCATGATGGGGGCGCTGTTTCTCAGCGTCTGGGGGACATGGACCATTATCAACACCCCGGTCGATGCCTTGCCCGATCTCTCTGACGTTCAGGTGATTATCAAAACCAGCTATCCCGGCCAGGCCCCGCAGATTGTTGAAAACCAGGTGACCTATCCACTCACTACCACCATGCTCTCAGTTCCCGGCGCAAAGACCGTGCGCGGTTTTTCGCAGTTTGGCGATTCGTACGTGTACGTCATTTTTGAAGATGGCACCGATTTGTACTGGGCCCGTTCGCGCGTGCTGGAGTATCTGAACCAGGTTCAGGGCAAACTGCCTGCTGGCGTGAGCTCTGAAATTGGTCCTGATGCCACCGGCGTGGGCTGGATATTCGAGTATGCGCTGGTGGATCGCAGCGGAAAACACGATCTCTCAGAGTTGCGCTCGCTGCAGGACTGGTTCCTGAAATTTGAGCTGAAAACGATCCCGAACGTGGCCGAAGTGGCCTCCGTCGGCGGCGTGGTGAAGCAGTATCAGATCCAGGTCAATCCGTTAAAACTGGCTCAGTACGGCATTAGTCTGCCGGAGGTTAAGCAGGCCCTTGAGTCGTCTAACCAGGAGGCAGGGGGATCGTCAGTTGAAATGGCGGAAGCGGAGTATATGGTCCGGGCCAGCGGCTATCTGCAGACGATGGACGATTTCAATAACATCGTCCTGAAAACCGGAGAGAACGGGGTACCGATTTACCTTCGCGATGTTGCCCGCGTACAAACGGGGCCGGAAATGCGGCGCGGTATTGCCGAGCTGAACGGGCAGGGGGAAGTTGCGGGTGGCGTGGTGATCCTGCGTTCGGGCAAAAATGCGCGTGAAGTCATTACGGCGGTGAAAGATAAGCTGGAGACGCTGAAGGCCAGCCTGCCGGAAGGCGTTGAGATTGTGACGACCTACGATCGCAGCCAGCTCATCGATCGGGCAATCGACAACCTGAGTTCCAAGCTGCTCGAAGAGTTTATCGTGGTGGCCATCGTCTGCGCCCTGTTCCTGTGGCACGTTCGCTCTGCGCTGGTTGCGATTATCTCTCTGCCGCTTGGCCTGTGTATTGCCTTTATCGTTATGCATTTCCAGGGGCTAAACGCTAACATTATGTCGCTTGGAGGCATTGCCATTGCGGTCGGCGCGATGGTGGATGCCGCCATCGTCATGATTGAAAACGCGCACAAGCGGCTGGAAGAGTGGGATCACCAGCATCCGGGAGAGCAGATTGACAACGCCACGCGCTGGAAGGTGATCACCAACGCCTCTGTCGAGGTTGGCCCCGCGCTGTTTATCAGCCTGCTGATCATCACCTTATCTTTCATTCCTGTCTTTACCCTTGAGGGGCAGGAAGGGCGGCTGTTTGGTCCGCTGGCCTTCACAAAAACGTACTCCATGGCGGGCGCGGCCGCGCTGGCGATCATCGTTATCCCCATCCTGATGGGATTCTGGATCCGGGGTAAGATTCCCGCCGAGACCAGTAACCCATTGAACAGGCTGCTGATTAAAGCCTATCATCCGCTTCTGATTAGGGTGCTCCACTGGCCAAAAACAACCCTGCTGGTTGCGGCCTTGTCCATCTTCACGGTGATCTGGCCTCTCAGCCAGGTGGGTGGCGAATTCCTGCCGAAGATTAATGAAGGCGATCTGCTGTATATGCCGTCAACATTGCCGGGTGTTTCTCCGGCAGAAGCAGCGGCGCTGTTACAGACCACGGACAAGTTAATCAAAACCGTGCCTGAGGTGGCCTCTGTTTTCGGCAAGACGGGTAAGGCCGAAACGGCTACGGATTCCGCGCCGCTCGAAATGGTGGAAACCACCATCCAGCTCAAACCTGAGAATGAGTGGCGGTCCGGCATGACGATTGACAAGATTATTGACGAGCTCGACAAGACCGTTCGTTTGCCCGGTCTGGCGAACCTCTGGGTTCCGCCCATTCGCAACCGGATAGACATGCTTTCCACCGGGATCAAAAGCCCGATTGGTATCAAGGTGTCAGGTACCGTTTTGTCTGATATTGATGCCACGGCGCAGAGCATCGAGGCGGTAGCCAAAACGGTGCCGGGCGTGGTGTCTGCCCTGGCTGAACGACTGGAGGGCGGGCGCTACATTGATGTCGATATCAACCGGGAAAAAGCCTCCCGCTACGGGATGACGGTGGGCGATGTGCAGCTCTTTGTTTCCTCGGCCATCGGCGGGGCGACGGTGGGTGAAACGGTGGAAGGCGTCGCCCGATACCCGATTAATATTCGCTATCCCCAGGACTACCGAAACAGCCCGAGCGCATTGAAGCAGATGCCTATCCTCACGCCGATGAAACAGCAGATCACGCTGGGCGATGTGGCGGATATCAACGTGGTTTCCGGCCCCACGATGCTGAAAACGGAGAATGCCCGACCTGCGAGCTGGATTTATATCGATGCCCGCGGCAGGGATATGGTATCGGTGGTGAACGACATTAAGACCGCCATCAGCCAGAACGTAAAGCTGAGACCGGGTACCAGCGTCTCATTCTCCGGACAGTTTGAGCTGCTCGAGCACGCCAACAAAAAACTGAAGCTGATGGTGCCGATGACGGTGATGATCATCTTTATTCTGCTGTATCTGGCGTTCCGTCGCGTGGATGAAGCGCTGCTGATCCTGATGAGTCTGCCGTTCGCCCTGGTCGGTGGGATATGGTTCCTCTACTGGCAGGGCTTCCATATGTCAGTGGCAACTGGCACCGGCTTTATCGCTCTGGCCGGGGTGGCGGCAGAATTTGGGGTGGTCATGCTGATGTATTTGCGTCATGCCGTTGAAGCACAGCCGGCGTTATCCCATCGGGAAACGTTTACCGAACAGGGGCTTGATGACGCTCTTTATCATGGCGCCGTGCTGCGCGTGCGGCCAAAGGCGATGACCGTCGCGGTGATTATTGCCGGTCTGCTGCCCATTCTGTGGGGGACCGGTGCCGGGTCAGAGGTCATGAGCCGGATAGCGGCACCGATGATTGGCGGGATGATCACGGCACCGCTGTTATCGCTGTTTATTATTCCTGCGGCGTATAAGTTAATTTGGTTACGCAGGCATAAAAAGCCATAAAAAAACCCGCCAGCTATGGCGGGTTTTTACAGGATGAACGCTTAGCGCGCTGTTTTAGCACGCGTCTGGCTGAGAAGCTTGCGCCAGGCACGATTATGCAGAGTAAACAGCAGCATCTTATAGAAGGCGGTGGAAAGGATACAGCTGCCGTTAAGCAGTAGCATGACGATACTCACTAGCGCCGCGGTCAGACTGACACCCGGAGCAGCGCTACCGCTCAGCGCGACCAGCAGATAGGCTGCCGTTAATACCAGGCTTATCACCGCCAGCGTAAGGTGTAACCGCACGGCGCGCATGCTGCCTTTGCCAATCATAAACATCGTCACGCCGTTAAGGCCAGCGAACAGAAGGGCGATCAGGACAACCCAGACGAATACGTGTCCCGCTGGCTGGTCGAGTCCGGCGAGTACGCCATACCCCAGCCACAGCTGAGGAATAGCGAAACTGACAATCACCCCGAGGGTACTGATTGCCGCCGGAATCCCCATGGTGTGTAGGCCTACAGGTTTGCCCATTTCTTCAGCCAACTCCAGGGTGTATTAAACCTTACCCGCAGACTCTCTTAATGCAGTAATATCCCTTTTAGGCGATTGACCGAACATCCGCGTATATTCCCGACTAAAATGAGATAAGCTTTCATAACCGACAGCATAGGCAGCTCTGGTGACATCGTAATGCTCATTCAGCATCAGCCGCCTGGCTTCGTTGAGGCGCAGCCATTTCTGGTACCGAAGCGGGCTCATTCCCGCAAGCTGTCTGAAATGTTGGTGGAAAGAGGGCGTGCTCATTTGCACGCGGCTTGCCAACTCCTCGACACGTAAAGGTGACGAGATATTGGTCTTTAACCAGTCGATAGCTTTACCGATACGGTACCCATGGCCGTCTACAGCGGCAATCTGCCTGATATGATCGGACCGATCGCTCATCAAAAGCCTGTAATGTATCTCTCTTTGAATCAGCGGCCCGATAACAGGAATGGCTTGAGGTTCGTCAAGCAAAGAAAGCAGGCGGCAGAAAGGCTCCAGCAAAACATCAGTAATTGTACCGATCCCTACACCCGTTCCCGCGTCTCGTTTTTTGACGGGCGGCAGGCTTCCCTGTGCAATTAATTCCATCAGCACGCGCTGGTCAAGTTTATAGGCTACACCGACACAGGGGCGGGTTGCCGACGCCTGTAGTACTTCAGAACTGGCTGGGAGGTCGAGAGACGTGATCAGGAATTTTTCCGCATTATATTCATAAGGCTCACCACCAACCCACATGATCTTCGCGCCATCGGCCACCAGAACGATACTGGGAGGGACCATGCAGCTCACCGGAGGTGCAGGTTCGTTTCGCCGGAATAATTCCAGACCTTCTACGGCTGTAGGGAAATCACCGGTACAGGGCGTGCGCTGAGCAATATCCCGGGAAAGCTTACCGAGTAGTTTCTCAACCGACTTGTCTGAAATCATTCTGTAATGCCTCACATTTTACGACGTAATCAACGTAGCAGTTATGAAAACTGAAATATACGCTTTGGCATAAGGTTTAGAGGATCGGGCAAATAATGCAGAGTATTTTAATAACACCTTTCGTTAAATACTCCCAAAATAACAACCCTGAATTCACTGAATGAAAGGTTTTAATAGCATGACGACAAAATCTTCAACGCGATTCTTAAATGGCGCACTCCTTGCCGGAGCGATGGCTCTGATTTCAACAGAAGCTGCGGTCGCCCAGCCTGCAACAGGCACATCAGACTCTTCAGCGCGTCTGGTTCAGACGTGGGATAAAACCTTCCCAAGGAGCGACAAAGTGGATCATCAAAAAGTGACTTTTAAAAACCGTTACGGCATTACGCTGGCCGCTGATGTGTATCTTCCTAAAGATCGCGGAAATAAGAAGCTTGCTGCACTTGTTATTTCCGGGCCTTTTGGCGCGGTAAAAGAGCAGGCCTCTGGTCTCTATGCGCAAACCTTAGCCGAGCGCGGATTCGTTACGCTGGCATTTGATCCGTCTTATACCGGTGAAAGTAGTGGTGAACCCCGCAATATTGCTTCACCTGATATTAATACCGAAGACTTTATGGCAGCAGTCGATTTTATTGGGCTGCAACCTTATGTGGATCGTGAACGTATCGGTGTCATCGGTATCTGCGGCATGGGGGGGATTGCCCTGAATGCTGTTGCCGTGGATAAACGCGTAAAAGCGGTGGTTGCCAGCACCATGTACGATATGAGCCGCGTGATGTCGAAAGGTTACAATGACAGCGTAACACCGGAGCAACGCGAGCAGGCCCTGGAGAAGATGAGCCTTCAGCGCTGGGAAGATGCGGCAAACGGGAAACCGGCCTACCAACCAGGCTACAATAAGCTGAAGGGCGGTGAAGCACAGTTCCTCGTGGACTATGCAGACTACTACATGACCAAGCGCGGATACCATCCACGAGCCGTCAACTCTGGCAATTCATGGTCCGTGACAACGCCGATGTCCTTCATGAATTTCCCGCTGATGACTTACATTAAGGAAATTTCTCCGCGTCCAATCCTGTTCATTCATGGCGAAAAAGCGCATTCGCTTTACTTCTCCAGAACGGCTTATGAAGCGGCAAATCAGCCAAAAGAGCTTCTGATTGTTAAAGATGCCACGCATGTCGATTTATATGATCGTATGGATAAAATCCCGTTCGATAACATCTCGGCATTCTTCAATAAATACCTGAATAAAAGATAACTTCCTCAGTAACCGATGCAGTGGCCAAAAGGCCACTGCATTGATGTGAGAGGGAAGGCAACTATGAGGGGGTTGACTGGATGGTTTCTTTTCTGATGCCTATACCTTATTTAACATAATATACATTATGCGCACTAATATGGAGTAAGGCCAAATCTGGCGTTTTGTGGACATCCTTGGCCTGGATGATAATGGCCTCTGAGCGTGTCTTCTCCAGTGCTGTTATCGTCACGCCGATCGTCTCAAGTGCATGGCTCACCGTTTTGCCCTGTTGATATAAGCCTGTAAACCCTCAGCAAGAAAATCAAACACCGTTTTACAGGCCTGGCTGTGGCGTAAATCCTCATGCATCACCAGCCAGGTGTCGAGATAAAACGCAAAGAAATCAGGCATTATCCTCTGTAACGGCGGAGAAAAATCGGCGAGCTGCACCTGACACATACCGATACCTGCCCCGGCGCGTATGAGGTTTAATTGTGCAACATCACTGTCGGTTCGCACGGTAAACAGTTCGCGGTTTAGCTGTGGGTACTGTTTAAGTGATTGCAAAATAAAGGGCGTCATGTTGTCGAAACCCACGAGCGTATGGGTAAATAACTCATCAATATTTTCCGGTGCACCGCGTCGTGACAGATAGGCTGGCGCGGCGTGCAGACCTATTTCAACCCTGCCCATCCGACGAGCAATCAGTTGCTCCTGCACCGGTGTGGTCATGCGTACAGCAATGTCCGCTTCCCGGTTCAGTAAATCCTGAACGCGATTCGAAAGAACCAGTTCAACGGTTATTTGCGGGTATTCTTCCTTTATATGTGCGATCACCGGAGGCAGAACCTCGGTGCCGATGATTTCACTGGCGGCAACTCGCACCACGCCTCGTAATCCGGTTGCGCCGGAGCTGAAACTGGCCGCCGACCGCTCAATCATCATGGCCGTATTTTCCATTGCTTGCGCATGGCCCTTCAGCTCGACGGCGGCGTCCGTAGCCTGCAATCCAGTCTGCGAACGGGTAAATAGAACAAGGCCGAGGGCTGATTCCAGTGCCGCAATATGACGTCCGGCGGTTGGCTGGGTAATTGCAAGCCTGCGTGCGGCCCCTGACAGAGACCCTTCTTTCATCACGGCTAAAAAGGTGCGATACCATTCCCACGGAATATTTAGCTTCATACAAATATGCACACCTGCTGGCTTATATTATGCAATTACATTTAGCCCGTGCGCTCATTAAGATGTCAAGCAGATAACCAACAAGGGTAAGACAATGAAAAGCACAAATAAGGTACTGATACTGGGCGCAACGGGTGGGATCGGTGGTGAAATTGCCCGTAAATTGATCCGTGACGAATGTGATGTACGTGCATTGCGCCGAAGCGTTCCGGGAAATGACGACCACAGCAAAAGCATTACGTGGATAAGCGGCGATGCTCAGAATGCTGAACAGGTTCAGGCAGCGGCGTCAGAATGCAGCGTGATTGTCCATGCCGTTAACCCGCCGGGTTATCGAAACTGGGAACAGCTGGTTTTGCCCATGCTGCATAATACCATCAGCGCAGCAGAGCGAAACGGCGCATTAATCGTTCTGCCGGGGACGATTTATAACTACGGTCCGGATGCTTTTCCCCTCTTACGCGAGGATTCCCTTCAGAATCCGGTTACCCGAAAAGGAGCCATACGCGTGCAAATGGAGAAAGAACTCGCAGCCTATGCACGGCGTGGCGGAAAGGTGCTGATTTTGCGGGCTGGCGACTATTTTGGTCCCCATGCTGGCAACAACTGGTTTTCACAGGGATTAGTCCAACCGGGGCATCCACCGAAGGTGATTAAAAACCCCGGGAAAATCGGCGCAGGCCATCAGTGGGCTTATCTGCCGGATGTCGCCGAAACGCTCGCAGCACTGCTGGCGCGTCGGGATGAGCTCGAACCGTTTGCCAGTTTCCATATGCGTGGGCATTGGGATCCTGATGGGACAGCGATGACAGCAGCCATAAAGCACGTCGCGGAGCGTGCCGGCATTAAGGCGAAGGTGAAGCCATTTCCCTGGTGGCTTATCTCTGCGATGAGTCCCTTTAACGCTACGCTGCATGAAATGCGGGAGATGCGCTATCTTTGGGAGCAGACAATAGAGATGAATAATTCAAAATTGATTGCCTTTTTAGGCCATGAACCGCAGACCCCTCTTATTGAGGCCGTGCATTCCACATTAGCTGGCCTGCGCTGTATTTAACATAATCCTAACCGCACGTTTAGAAAGAGTTGAACGATGTCTGATATACTTCAGCTTTTGAAAAACGCAGCCCTATGCAAATGGAAATTGAATTAAATAAAAGTATTAAAGAGAGAATCTTCCATGCCGTTATTTTTGAAGTGATAGCTAACGTTATCATTGCGCTGTCGCTTGCCTGGCTGATGAACGTGTCGATACTCCAGTCAGGCTCGCTGTCCGTGATATCTGCACTTACCGCAACGGCCTGGAATTTTGTATTTAATAAACTCTTTGATTCCCTGCAAAAAAAACATCAATTTCAACGAACATTTCTCGTTCGTGCGATCCATGCGGTGGGTTTTGAAACAGGACTGATCGTCACCTTAATCCCTGTCGCGATGGTTATGCTGAATTTAACCATGACTGAGGCATTTTTCGTTGAGATTGGTCTGGTACTGTTTTTCCTGCCATACACAATGCTGTTTAACTGGCTATACGATTATCTTCGGTGGATATTTGTTGGACGGAAACGGGTTGCTATGTAGCGGTTGTGCGTTATAACGCACGGTGATAAACTGGCCTTCTTGATTGACAATCAGCAGTGAGGCGCCGCTTTATGAATAAACTTCTTATACTCTTCCCCGCTCTGTGTTTAAGCGGTTGCGTGGATCTGGGTAAAGTTGGAACGCATCCGGAAGTGGCATCCTTTTATATCAATCATCCCAAAAGCCAGGTTGCAGATTGCCTCATGTACGCATCATCCAGAGAACATTTATCGCTGGAATTTGATGATACCCTTCCTGACGGTAGCGAAAGATATAATCTCCAGGATAGCGATTATACCGATGTTGCCTGGGTCGAAGTCAGTAAATTTAGCGGAAAACAGACTTCCGTTGAATTTTATTATGCACCTCACGATCCTGGGTTGCATAAATCAATTCTCTCTATAGTGGATCAGTGTAAAAAATGAAGAGGAAGATAAAATGCAAAGTCTCCTGACTAAAGGAGTTTGTCTTGCGTTAACGTTGTCCGCAGCCGGAACGGCTCAGGCCGTTGAGAAAGAGAGCCATGGCGACAATCTCAACGGAATCACCATTTTCGCTCAAAAAGAGTCTCAGGGAAGCCAATGGGACAGTACAACAGGCGAAGCAAAATACATGGTCAGCTATAAGGTGACGCTGGATAACGCGTCGGGTAAAAGTATTGAGCCGGGCAAAGATAATAAAATGTGTTTCTTCCTGTTTGATAAAACCGGAAAAACATTTATGAGCACCGGTATTGAGCTGGATATGTTGAAAAAATATGAACCGCGGGACAACAGAACTGGGGTGGTTTATTTTTCCAGTTCAAACGCTGACGTTCTCAATATGCCATTTGTCCGTTTCGGCATCGGAAAAGACTGCATAAATTGATGCCTGTCACATTGACGCGTTCTTTATCATGTTCGCCCTACTCTCCTTCTATACTCGTTATTTCTCCATCTCGTAAAGGAAGGAACCATGTTCGATCATGTGAAATTCGGCGTCAGTGATTATGAAAAAAGTAAAACCTTCTTTCTCCATGCGCTCAAGCCGCTTGGCGTAGAACTCATCGATGAAGGCACGCCAGACTATGGTGTCGAAATGAGCTCAGGCGACGTTTCGCTCTGTCTTTTTCAGTCAGATGATAAACCTGCTCCTCTGCATCTGGCGTTTGTGGCCGACACGCGCCAGCAGGTCGATGCGTTTTACCATGCCGCCCTGCGCGCAGGCTGACGTGATAACGGCGGGCCGGGGTTGAGGTCATACGGTGAAAATTATTATGCCGCGTTTGTCATCTCGCCTGATGGCCATAATATCGAGGCGGTGTGCCATGCGCCGGAAAGTCAGTAGCTCAGCCCTTCTGTCAGAAGCGATTAAACGATCTGTTATGCATCTTTTTGCACGATGATGCACGAAAGTGTTTCATAACGCGCTCACAATCCCGTATGGTATCGGCAGTAAACGTGCAACTTCATGCAACAACACTGACAGAGGTACCTATGACACAACAGCTGATTTTAGTTGCTGGCCCCTATCGCAGCGGAACCGAAGGCGTTCAGGCACGCATTGATGAGAATCTGGCGCGACTCGAAAGCGCAGCATTAGCAGTTTACCAGCGGGGTCACATCCCGGTCATTGGCGAATGGCTGGCTTTGCCGTTGGCAAAAGCCGCTGGATCGAAAGCGGTTGGTGATGAAATCAGTGAAGCGATGCTGTACCCCGTTGCTCACCGGCTCATAGCTAAATGTGATGCGATTTATCGTATTGCCGGTGCGTCTAAAGGTGCCGATATGGACATTGAGGTCGCCCGCAAATATGGTCTGAAGGTTTATACCGCCCTTGAGAGCATTCCTGAGGCTTAAGGCAGGCCGCCAGCCAGCCTGTGCTTACAGGCTGGCTATCAGAGAGTGTCACTCTCTGAGGTCAACACGACGGATACCCCCTTTTCCGATACCGCGCGGATCCACTCCTTATCGGTATTGTCTTCAACGACGATGGTGTTCACCGATGACACATCGCCAATCACAAACGAAGACGCTGTGTTGATCTTTTCCGGAGAAGCCAGCACAACCGTCTCCGCGGCTCTGCCGGAAAATGCACGTTTGATGCACGCCTCTTCGAAATCACCGGTTGTCAGCCCCGCGTCGGGGTGAATGCCGGTCACGCCCATAAAGAACAGGTCTGCATGAATATTTTCGATACCTTCGATGGCCGCAGCGCCGACCGCAACGATAGAGTGTTTATACAAGCGACCACCGATCAGAATCACCTCAATGGACGGATGATCGACAAGCCCCAGGGCAATGCTCGGGCTGTGCGTTACCACCGTGATGCGTAGGTCTGCCGGTAAAAACGTAATCAGCTCCGATGTCGTTGTTCCACCGTCGACGATCACTACCTGGCCTGATGAAATCAGCTGCGCGCCTTTGCGGGCGACCCGTTTTTTCGCATCCATTTTCACGGATTGCCGTTCAGCAAAGGGAACAATCGCGGAAGATGCCGGAAGCGCGCCGCCGTGAACGCGCTGCAAACGCCCTTCTGCCGCCAGCTCGCGCAAATCACGCCTGATGGTGTCTTCAGAGACGTCAAAGAACATGCTGAGCGCTTTTGACTGGACCTGACCTTCGGCGCCGAGCTTTTCGAGGATCAATTGTTTTCGCTGACTGGTGAGCATCATGAATTCCTGATGTTGCATGTTTTATCTTGAATATGCACGATAATGCTGTTTATGATAATTACTCTACGTAAGGAGGAACAAACGTGCAATCAAAACGTGCAGATGTGCGCATCATTGACAGTGAAACGCTGTCAGATAACTGGTACGTTCTTAAAAAATACACCTTCGACCTGCAGCGGCGTGACGGCGAGTGGCAGCGTCAGCATCGGGAAGTCTACGACCGTGGGAACGGCGCGACGATTCTGCTCTACAACCGTGATAAAAAGACGGTGATCCTGACCCGCCAGTTCCGCTTCCCCGTCTTTATCAACGGCCATGAGGACGATTTAATCGAAGCCGCTGCGGGGTTGCTGGACAATATGGATCCCGAAAGCCGCATAAAAGCAGAGGCGGAAGAAGAGACGGGATTCCAGGTTTCACGCGTGCAGAAAATCTTTGAAGCCTATATGAGCCCGGGTTCCGTTACGGAAAAGCTCTATTTTTATCTTGCCGAGTACCAGCCGAAAGACAGAACCGGCGCAGGCGGCGGGATCAAGGCGGAAGGAGAAGATATCGACGTGCTGGAAATGACGCTTGAAGAGGCATTACGCGGCATTGAAACGGGCAAGATTGTCGACGGGAAGACTATCATGCTGCTTTATCATGTTGCGCTGAAAGGCATTCTCTAGCCAGCCGCACTTCGGACACCTGCCGCCGTGCAGGTGTCTGCCTGTGCTATCCTTGCAGAAGCCTGCAAAACGGAGAACCGAAAATGGCCGACTGGAACCCTTCTCTTTACCTGCAATACGGCGCGGAAAGAACGCGTCCTGCCGCTGAACTGCTCGCCAGAATTCCGCTGGATGAGGTCTCCACCATCGCTGATTTAGGCTGCGGGCCAGGAAACAGCACCGCGTTGTTGAAGCATCGCTGGCCATCGGCACACATCACCGGGGTCGATAACTCCCCGGCAATGCTTGAGGAAGCACGCGGCGCGTTACCCGACTGCCACTTTGTTGAGGCCGATATCTGCCAGTACAAGCCTGGCCAGCCGCTGAACCTGATTTACGCTAACGCATCGCTACAGTGGATCCCAGACCATTACGATCTCCTGCCGCACCTCGTTTCCCTGCTCACGCTTAACGGCGTATTAGCGATCCAGATGCCTGACAACTGGCTTGAGCCCACTCACGTAGCGATGCGCGAAGTGGCGCTTGAGCAAGACTACCCTGACCGCGGCCGCGAGCCTCTGCCGGGAGTGCATGCCTATTACGACATCTTGTCGGAGGCCGGCTGTGACGTGGATATCTGGCGGACAACCTATTTCCATAAAATGAGCTCCCACCAGGCCATTATTGACTGGGTAAGCGCCACCGGTTTGCGCCCGTGGCTCCAGGAACTGAATGAGAGCGAGCAGAAACGTTTCCTGAAACGCTACCATGAGCTACTGGAAGAGCAGTATCCACTCCAGGAAAACGGGCAGATACTGCTGGCTTTCCCGCGGCTGTTTATTGTGGCTCAGCGTCAGCCCTGAACAGGCTATGAACGGGCCTCTTTGAGCAGCTGCTGAATAACCTTTTCCTGCTGCTCATAATCGCCTTCTCCAAAGGCGGTATAGCGCAGCTGGCCTTTGGCGTCGAAATAGTAATGCGCTGGCCAGTACTGGTTCCCGAAAGCGTTCCAGATTTGGTAGTTATTATCCGTCACCACCCGGTACGGCAGCTGCCACTTATTTACCGCGTTTTTCACCGAGGTGAGCGGTTTTTCCCAGGGGTATTCCGGCGTGTGAACGCCTATCACGACCAGCCCCTGCGACTGATATTTTGTGGCCCAGTCTCGCACGTGCGGGAGCGTATGCTGGCAGTTGATGCAATCCCACGTCCAGAAATCAATCAACACCACCTTACCTCGCAATGATTCAGACGTGACAGGGTCACCGTTAATCCACCCTGTTCCACCGCTTAACGAAGGCAGCTGGCTGCTGGGCTCTGCCATCACGACCGGCTGGAGTTTCACCGGCGCGGCTGTGGGTTTCGCCAGCGTCAGGAGTGTTGTCTCCAGCCGGTCCGCAACGCCGTTTGCTCCTTTAAGAAGCGAAGTCATTCCTGTCGCGTTAAATACGACAGCCGCCAGCATCGCCACGCCCGCCCCCTGCCGCAGCTTTTCCATCAGCGCCGATTTTGCTCTTAGCGGCGCCATCAGCGTGCGGCCTCCTAAAACGAGCAGGCTTAACATCAGCGCGCATCCGCTGCCATAAGCCGCCAGCAGCGCGCCCGTCGCAATGGCCGAGTGGCCGGCGATATTAATGCTGAAAATGGCGCCCAGTATGGGCCCGGCGCAGGGAGACCAGAGCAGCCCGACCGCCAGCCCGGCCAGAAAAGCCGATGCCATACCGCGCGTTTTCCCGCTTCGGGCGTTGAGGACGTTTCCCGCGCTGACGGCCGGACCCGCAATACGCTGGGCGACGGACGGAAATATTAAGGCCAGCGCGGCCGCGGCCAGAATGACGAGGGCGATCCAGCGCCCGACGATGGTTGCCTCGGCGATCCACTCGCTGGCGACGGTGACGACCATCGCCACCAGGGTGAACATCACGATCATCCCCGCGAGCAGGGCCAGAATATGGCGTCGCTGCCCCTGAAAACCAGCGAACAGGAGCGGGATAACCGGGAGCGTACATGGACTGAGCAGGCTTATCATCCCGCCCAGAAAAGCGATTAACAGAAACATAGACACCTCACAATACAAGTCCTGCGACGCTGCAGTGAGACTATTTCATCGTGCGGATGTGTTCAGGATATGTGTAAAAACGCGGGTTTTGTCTGGCTCTGTATCGCCCTGCCCGGGAGATACAAAGCCGTACAATTACCTAACGGCGCGGTAGCGTAATGGAGACGTCCAGCCCGCCTTCGGTCCGGTTCGTCAGGTTGAGCTTTCCTTCCAGCTGAGCGGTAAGCTGTGCGGCAATCGCCAGCCCGAGTCCTGTTCCGCCGGTATCTCGGTTGCGCGATGTTTCAACCCGATAAAACGGCTGTAACACCGCCTCAACCTCGGCTTCGGGGATCCCCGGTCCGTCGTCCACAATGTGAATAACTACCTCGCTGTCGGACGAATCGTCTATGGCAATCGCGGCACGCTCGCCGAACTTGAGGGCGTTATCCAGCAGGTTGGTCATCACCCGACGAAGCGCCTGCGGGCGCGTGACGATCGGCAAACGGGATTCGCCTGCCTGAAACTGCACGTTTTTACCGATGTCCTGATAATCGCAGGCGATGCTGTTGATCCAGGCGTTCAGCTCCAGCTTCAGCGAGGTCTCTTCCAGAGATTCTGATGACCGGGCATACGCAATACCCTCCCGCACCAGACGCGACATGTTATCAAGATCGTTTAAGAGCTTGTCCCGCAGTTCAGGCTGATCCGCCATTTCAATACGAAGCTTCATGCGGGTAATGGGCGTCTGGAGATCGTGAGAAATAGAGGCCAGGATCTGCGCGCGCTCCCTGAGATAAGACTGAATGCGCGCCTGCATTGCGTTAAAGGCATGGGCTGCGCGCTGCACCTCCAGCGGCCCTTTCTCCGTCATTGGCGTGCTGGCCGCCGGATCCAGCGAGTCCACCGCGCGGGTAAATTGTGATAAAGGCCGTACCACCTGCCGCACGGCGATCCAGGAGCAGGCCGCCAGGAGCAGCAGCTGCAGGATGAGCACTACGGGCAGCCAGCTGGCGACCGGCGGCATGCGCGGGATGAGGTCAATGGTCAGCGGCGAGCCATCGCGTAGCGTAAGATGCGCCTGGATGTGCGAAATGGCGCCGGGAACGGCGGTGAAGCTGAGCGGATACTCTGGCGCGAGCGTCGCTTTTAAGGTACGGATGGCATCCTGCGAACGCTTATCCGTTGGCGCTGCGCCGGGCTCCCCTGTGCCCAGAATATAGCGATAGTTACCCCGTTCAAGCCTCGGCAGCCAGGCCGCGCGCTCGCTGGCCGGTAGCCGGTCTAAAATGGCGACGCTGGTTGCGACGTCGTTTTCCAGATTACCGAGCATCACCGTGCGGGCGCTGTGCATTCGTTCAATCATGACCAGCGTCAGGCTCAGGGCGTTAGCCAGCAGCAGACCGGGCAGCACGACGATCAGCAAACGGGCCAGCAGCGAGCGTGGCCAGAACCTCATTCGTTAACCTCTTTGATGGTCACCGGCATCGTAAAGACGTAGCCTTCGCTACGCACGGTTTTGATATAGGCGGGCGTACGGGCATCTTCGTTCAGGCGCTGACGAACCCGGCTAACCAGCAGGTCGATAGAACGTTCAAACAGCTCGGCGTCGCGCCCCTGCGTCAGGTTGAGCAGCTGATCGCGGGTCAGCACCCGCTGAGGATGGTCAAGGAAAACGCGCAGCAGGCGATACTCCGCCCCGCTGAGCGCCACAATCACCCCTTCCGGATCGATTAAGTGGCGGGCGACGGTATCGAGCTGCCATTCACCGAACATCACCAGCCGCCCTGCTTCTGTCACCTGTAGATTGGGCGGCATCGTGCGGAAACGCCGTAAAATTGCTTTGATACGTGCCAGCAGTTCGCGGGCGACAAACGGCTTCACCACGTAGTCATCCGCGCCCATCTCCAGACCCAGGATCCTGTCCGTCTCCTCATTGCGGGCCGTCAGCATCAGAATAGGCAGATCTTTGTGTTTGCCGCTGCGCAGCTGCCGACATAGCGTAAGCCCGTCGTCACCGGGCATCATGACATCCAGCACCACCAGGTCGATATGCTGTTTATCCAGCACGACGCGCATCTCTTTGCCGTTGGCCGCGCCCGTGGCGCGATAACCCGACTTAACAAGATAATCGACAATCAGTTCACGAATATCCCTGTCGTCATCGACGACAAGGATATGATCAATATGCTCCACCGAAATCTCCAGACCGAAGGGTAACGTACTGAAAATAGCACATTTCAGAGCTTGTCAGCGTCAACAACGGCCTTGACGAAATCCTGCGGATCTTCCTGAGGCGGATTGTGCCCCACGGCTGCCCCGAAGGTGCGATGCTCATATTTTCCGGTAAATTTACCCGCATAGGCCTGCGGAGCCGGATGCGGCGCACCGTTGTTCCCGCCTTCGATGGTGATCGTTGGAACGGTGATATTCGGCAGCGCGGCCAGTTTTTGCTCGTAGCCGTCGTATTTGCGTTCGCCTTTTTCCAGCCCTAAACGCCAGCGATAGTTGCTGAGCGTCACCGCGACGTGGTCCGGGTTATCGAGCGATTTGGCGCTGGCGTTAAAAACAGCATCGCTAAATTTCCAGTCAGGCGAGGCCTGAGACCAGATCAAACGGGCGAAGTCATGCGTGTTTTTAGCATAGCCCTCAGCACCGCGCGCGGTGGCGAAATAAAACTGATACCACCATTGCTGCTCCGCTTTTGGCGGCAGCGGCTGTTTGCCAATCTGCTGGCTGCTGATCAGATACCCGCTCACCGACACCAGTGATTTAACGCGCTCTGGCCACAGCGCCGCAACGATATCCGCCGTACGAGCCCCCCAGTCATATCCTGCAAAAACCGCCTGCTTAATATTCAGGGCGTCCATCAGGTTTACAATATCTTTCGCCATGGCTGAAGGCTGGCCGTTGCGCGGCGTTTTGGCTGACAGGAAGCGCGTGGTGCCGTAGCCGCGCAGAGAAGGCACAATCACCCGATAGCCTTTTGCCGCCAGCGCGGGAGCGACCTCGGCATAGCTGTGAATATCGTACGGCCAGCCGTGCAGTAAAATAACCGGCTGGCCATTTTTCGGGCCGATGTCGACATAGCCGACATTCAGATCGCCGGCGTTGATTTGCTGCGGATGATCAAAGGCTGCCGCGACGTTTGTGCCGGTGACTTCGGCCTGACAGGACATCACGGTGCCAAGAGAAACGGTCAGTGCGAGAGTTGAGTACGCGAGTTTGCTAAACATGTTGGTATCTCCGATTGAGTACAATTCACGGGGATATAACAACACTGCAATGTATAGCGGATATGTGCGAATGCGGGTTTATTGCAAGCCTGTGTATGTATCCGGGACGCAGATACAGTGTGATACAAACACAGGCGTTGACGCCTTAAAGGGAGAAGCGATAGCGGACGTAATCGTCAGCTTCACCATATTTGTCATAGAGTTTACGCGCCGGGTTGTTCTCCCGGGTGACCCAATACAGCTTTGACCACCCTTCGCGCTTGCCTTCCTCAATCAGAGCATCAATGAGCGCCTTACCTGCGCCCGCCCCGCGTTCGTCGGCATCAACAAACAGATCTTCCAGGTAGCAGACAGGGGCCGTTGACCAGGTGCCTTCATGGAGAATGCACATCGCGAAGCCGATGACCTTTTGGTCCTTCTCGACCACCCGGCAGAACATCGGTGAATGCGCAGAGAGCGCCCTTTCCCATGTCGATGCGGTGACGGATTCCTCAAGGTAGCAATCATAAAAATGGGTATACCCATCCCAAAGCGGTCGCCACCGGGAATAATCGCCTTCGCATAGAGGTCTTACTGTGACAGCCATGTATTCCTCACATTACAAATCGATCGCCATTTCGAAACAGCGTAAATCAACACCTGCCATACGCGAGTGATGATAGGTTTCGCTCAGCGTCACAAACCCCAGCTTCTGATAAAACGACTGGGCGTTAGGCGTTGCATCCAGCCGCAGTCGGGTTATCCCCCGACTGCGGGCCTCATTTTTTAGCGCCTCGATAATCCGGGTCGCCATGCCTTTGCCGAATGCCGCGGGCAAGGTGAATATCGCCTCCAGACAGTGGGTATCCAGATCCAGATAGCCGGTTGCCGCAATAACACCCTTTTCATCTTCCATCACATAAAAAGGGTATTCAACGATCGTCTGCCGAAAGCGTTCGGGCATGAGATCTGGCGTCCAGCGCGCAATGACGTCGGCGTCGTAGCTGATTTTACAGCCGTGACGAATTGCCTGATTACGAATATTCCAGAGTATTTCGGCTTCCTGTGGGTTGGCCCGTCTTAATACCATGATGACCTCTGCAATTCTTAGTAGTATGGGAAAAGAGCTCAGTGGGATAGAGTGCCGTAAAGATGAAAATACCAGAACGCAAACAAAAGCATAACGCTTAAATATGGAGATCCGCGGATGACGATACCGACGCTCACGACAGAACGCCTGCTGCTAAAACCGCTGGTTGCAGAGGATGCGGCCCAGATTCAAAAGCTGTATCCGCGCTGGGAGATTGTCCGCTATATGGTCTCTTCCGTGCCCTGGCCCTACCCGGATAACGGCGCGGAAAACTATGTCAACAACGTGGCGCTGCCGGATATGGCGAAAGGGATTGCCTGGTTCTGGAGCATTCGTCGTCGCGAGGTGCCGGAAGCGCTGATGGGCATTATCTGCCTGTACGATGTGGAAGATAACAACCGAGGATTCTGGTTGGCCCCGGAGTTTCAGGGCCAGGGATACATGCGTGAGGCCAGCATTGCCGCGACGGATTACTGGTTCAATACGCTAAACAAACCCGTATTACGCGCCCCGAAAGCCGCCGCCAACAGCCGCTCCCGGCGTATTTCAGACAGTAGCGGCATGCGGCTTATCAGAACGGAACAAAAAGCCTACGTCAGCGGCATGCTGGATTCCGAACTGTGGGAGATCACCCGCGACGAGTGGAACGCCCGTCAGGTCAGCTGATAATGCCTATCCGGCATCATCCTTTCCGGAATGTTCTCTTCATCGTTCATCTGCAGCAGATCGCGTTCCATCATGTTGCAGATGGCGTCCAGCGGCAGATCGTTATTCTCAGTGCCGAACGGGTCTTCCAGCTCTTCCGCCAGGGTGTCCAGTGAGATAAAGGTATATGAGATCAGCGCCGAGACAAACGGCGTCATGTAGTGTAGATCCACAACCAGCGCGAACGGCAGCATGATGCAGAACAGATACACCGTGCGGTGCAAAATCAGCGTATAGGCAAAGGGTACCGGCGTTGTCGCAATACGCTCACAGCCGGAAAGGACGATGGACATATCGTTCAGACGGTTGTTCAGACTGTGGAACAGGATGTCTGAGAGTTGTCCGTTACGCCGCCGCACGGCCAGCCACTCCCCCATGATCAGTAAAATACGGTTTGCCGGCGAGTTGGCGCTCATCACGTGACGTAAATCATCCGGAGCAAGATAGCGTGAGAGCTGCTCGGCGTTCAGCTCCCGCCGCAGGGTCATGCGCAGGCAGTTGGCAAAAGCTATCTGCAGGCGGACAAATTCACCCAGGTGCTTATCGTCAGGTAACGTGTTTTTTACCTCGCGAAACAGCGAGCGTGCCGCTATCATCAGCTGTCCCCAGAGCAGGCGAGCCTCAACGTAGCGTGAATAACAGGCGTTGTTTCTGAAACCGAGAAAGATAGCGATAGCCACGCCGAGAATGCTAAATGGCGCCACGGTAAATTTGATGCCCAGCGAGGTATACCACGGCAGCATCAGGATAACGGCGATAGAAAGCAGGAAGTTGAGCAGCAATCGGGTGTAGATTTTAGGAAGTACCGAACCGTGCCAGACAAAAATCAGTTGTAGCCAGTGCTGTTTAGGACGAACAATCATAGTGAGTTTCAGGAAAGAAAAGAGCGAGGCTATTAAACGTGATCCCCCTCACAGTTGCAAGCATGTTAATGAAACATTGAATTTTCTCGCCTGCTTAGCAATAACCGCACGGTGCTGCATTTGTTTTTAAAAAAAGGGCAAATAGTATGTTGTAACTAAATAAAGATGTCATAAACCCGGCCGAAACCGGGTCAACTAATTAGCAAAGGGATTTAACCGCTGCGCGCATTCCTTTCAGCAGAATGGCATCCAGGTCCAGGGTGACCTGGTCAACAAGACCGGCGACCTGCGTTAGATCCTGTTCCCAGTGCTCGCTCACGCTCAGCACTGACTGCACCAGGTCACGGGTACTCAGCTGCTTGTCCCGGTGCTGCGCCCAGAGCTGCTGAAAACGTTCCAGCCAGAATGCATCATCCTGCACCGGATAGTTTACCCCGTTACGCTCCGCGCGATAAAACGCTATCAATGCAGCCAGAGCGAACGTCAGACGTGCTGGCAATTGTCCGCTTGCCTTCTGCCCTGCCAGCAGCTGCGGCAGGATGCGGGTGCGGTATTTGGTCATGCCGTTAAGCGCAATGGAAAGCAGCTGGTGTCGGATGTAGGGATTACGAAAACGCCCTGTTACCGCACTGGCGAATGATTCCAGCTCGTCACGCGGCAGATCGAGGACAGGAATAATCTCCTGATAAATCGCTTTCTCGACGAATGCGCAGATCTCAGCATCATTCATCGCCTCGCCCACCGTATCCAGCCCGGCCTGGAATGCCACAGGCACCAGCGCCGTGTGCGCGCCGTTCAGGATGGCGACTTTGCGCTCTTTGTAGGGCCTGATGTCGTCGACAATCAGCACATTTAACGGGTACTTATCCAGACGGAGTTCCTGAGCAAGGGATGCTGGCCCCTGGATAACGAACAGATAGAAATGTTCAGCCGTATCCAGGAACCCATCGTGATAGCCCAGCTCGGCTTCCAGCGTGGCCGCTTCATCTCGTGGGTAACCGGTCACGATACGGTCAACCAGCGTCGAGCAGAAACTGTTGGCGTCGTTTAGCCACCGGATAAAGGCCGCAGGCAGCGCCCACTCCTGGGCATAGCGCAGGACGAGTTCACGCAGTGCATCACCGTTGTAGTCAATCAGTTCGCACGGAATGATGATCCAGCCTTTATCCGGTGCACCGTTGAAGTGGCTGAAGCGCTCAAACAGCAGTCGCGTCAGCTTCGCCGGGTAGCTCACCGCAGGGGCATCGTCGAATCTGTCACCCGCGTGGTAGCTGATACCCGCTTCGGTAGTGTTCGAGAAAACAAAGCGCATATCCGGGTTATGCGCCAGTTTCAGAAACGCGTCATAGTCGTCGTAGACGCTAATTTCACGGTTAACCGAGCGAATAAGACGGCTCTCACTCACCGCTTCACCCTGCCCGTTCAGGCCGCGAATGATAGTGGTATACAAACCGTCCTGAGTGCTTAGCGACGGCGGGAAGTTGCTCTGAATAGGACGGACGATAACCACACCGGCGTTCAGATCGGTATGTTCATTTAACAGGTCAATTTGCCAGTCGACAAACGCACGCAGGAAGTTGCCTTCGCCAAACTGAATGATGCGTTCTGGGTATTGAGCACCGGGAAAATCACGACGGTTGAGCGTGTTCACAAGGAGATTCCTTTTATGATTAGTCATACAGCCTGATAAGATTGGTACAATAACTTATCAAAACTTAACGACCAGGTACCCTGTTTTGATCAATCCACGGCGTAGTTGTACAAAATAATCATAAGAACTTATAGAACACGGACGTGGCCGTCATGGCGCCGTCCGGCATCAGCGCATAGCGAGGGATCTCCCCAACCTTTTGCCATCCGGCGCGCTGGTAAAAGGTCTCGGCCCCGCTGCCGGTGGAGGTATCGAGCACCAGAACCGAAATGTTCCTGGCTCGTGCCTCCGCTTCAAGCGCTTCCATCAATCCCATCGCGGCCCCTTTCCGGCGCGCTTTCTCGTGAACCAGCAGCTTCGCCACATCGGCGCGATGCGGCTGGTTTTCCGGCTGGTCTGTGATTAGCTGCACCGTTCCGATGACGCCGTCCTGCGGGTCGACACAGGCCAGCACGAGGCGCTCGTTGCGCCCTACGCTTTCAGCAACGCCGCGCCAGAAAGAGCGGCCCTTCTCCAGGCTAAAGGGAAGCATAAAGCTGACGGACGCCCCGCCGTTAACACAGTTTTCGAGGATTCCGGCCAGCGCATCAAGGTGGGTAAGAATTTCGTCTCGGGTGAGATTTTTGATTTGCAGTGAGGTATTCATTGTTTTTCCTTACGTTGAATACCGTCACTGTGCATTTAACATCTTCTTAACGCAAACGGATCGGACATAGGCTTTTGTTATGTCACCGGGCGCGCTGCCGCTGCTGCTTCATGGCATACATCTTTTCATCGGCCTCTTTTAACCACTGCTGCAGGTCGTTGCCGTTATGATCGAATTCACTTAACCCCCACGAGAAGTGAAGCGACCAGGGGTGAAGCTTCCGGGCGTTATAGCTTTCGACCTGCTCGGCGAGATACTGCATGGCAATCCAGGCGCCCTGCTCATCCGTATCCGCGAACAGCACGGCGAACTCGTCCCCGCCAAAACGCACCAGCAGATCCGCCTCACGGAAAGAGGCGCGCATCAGCTGCGCCATGGCTTTCAGCGCCTTATCCCCCTCTTCATGCCCGAAGCGATCGTTAATTTCCTTAAAGCGATCCAAATCCAGCCAGCCGAGCGTCAGCGGCTCAGCGCGACGCCGGGCAACGGAAAGCGTGAAGCGCACGAGCTGATTAAAGCCCCGACGGTTGAATAGCCCGGTTAATTCATCCGTGGTCGCCGCGCTGATGGCTGCAAATTCATCTTCCGCCAGCGCGCCAAGGTCTCCCAGCACGGCGAGATCGGCGGCAGAAAACTCCCGAGGAGCGTAATCAATCAGGCACAGCGAGCCAACGCTAGCGCCGTCACGCAGGCGCAGCGGGAAGCCCGCGTAAAACCGCACGCGTGGTTCACCGGCCACCAGCGGGTTATCCGCGAAACGATCGTCCTGAAGCATATCCCCCACCACCAGCGGCGCTTCGGTGAGGATCGTATGCCCACAAAACGAGATATTACGCGGAACGGTGCCGGGCGCCTGGCCGTCGGCCGACTTCACGATTAGCGAATGCTCATCAATGAGATTGACCATCGCCAGCGGCACCTGGAAGAAGCGTTTTGCCAGACGCGTTAGCCGGTCAAACGCCGGGGAACTGTCGATCTCAAGCAGACCTGATTCTCGTAGCGAGTTGAGTCTGTCTGTTTCATTTTCAGGGGTTGCAGGTGCTTTCATAATGTCTCCTGACGTAAAGCGTTACTAAAAGCGTAGCTTAAACAGAGACATTGTCAGTGTTCTGACAGCCTGTTAAGCCGCTTACTATTCACGTCAATGCCTTATGACGATTAACGCAGCTATGTTTCACTCCCGGAGGGCGCGGCGATTTGCTCGTCCGCCACCCGGGCGCTGGTGCGGTTTCGACCCGCTTTTTTTGAACGATAGAGATGATCGTCCGCTTCGGCCATGAGCTTGTTGAAGACCTCGGTCAACTGCCACGACTCAGCCTTTGCACTTCCGAGGCCAATGCTGACCGTCAGAAAGAGCGTCTGTTGACGCCATGTAAAAGGATGGCTGGCAACGGTGGACCGGATACGTTCAGCCAGTTCAAAACCGTGCTGCGCGTCGCCTGAATTGACCACCACAGCGAACTCTTCCCCGCCCATGCGCGCCACCATGCCGTCTTCACCGACAACTTGCTGAACCTGTCGGGCAAACGACGCCAGCACGCGGTCTCCGCACTCGTGGCCATAGTTATCATTAATGCTTTTGAAGTAATCAATATCCAGCAGCATGACGGTCAGAAAACGTGTATGCCGGTACGTCTCTTCATGCTTTAACGCCTCGTAAAGCCCGGAACGCGAGTAGACGTGCGTTAAAAAGTCATAATCCGCCCTGAGCGAAACCTGGCGGATCAGGGAATTAATCGCCGCCATGCTGACGGAGACCATCACCGGGCAGATCGCCATCGTGGCGATGCCCAGCCTGGCTGAAAACATCATTGGCGTCGTAAACGGCGTCGCCACGGCAATATTAATAATCGAGTTGGCGACCAAAATAATTTCAGTGGCGCCCGTGATAAACGTCAGCAGACAGGTGGCAGGCAATGAGTAACGAACCGCACACCAGATAAGCGCGGGCAGAGGAAACGAGAGGCTCCCCGCGCCGCCAATCACCACCGACGCGACCACCGAGACGATCAGCGCCATCACCGGCAGCAACTGCTCCAGACGTAACCTGAGTTCACGCCCGGGCATACGCAACGTGAGCATACAGGGCACAACAAGCACGCCGGTTGAGAACTGCTCGCTAAACCAGTCGGCAAACAGCGGCCAGAAGGTGTGACTGTCAATCCCGACCGACCCCACCGCGCCGAGCAAGGCACAAAGCAGCGCGGCAATCAGACAGTAGTTAAACAGGCGTAATGCGTTAAGCGGATCGGGGGTTTTCTTCATCAGCCGCTTGTCGCGCTGAACCAGCACGGCGACGACAACGATAAAGATCATGTTTGACAGGTTAATCACCACTGAGGCTATACCCCAGTTGGTCGTCACCGCGTCGTACAGCAGCATCGCGACATAACATACCGCATAGTAGTGCAGACGATTCAGGTAAACGTAGCGGGCGAAAATCCCTGCCATGACGCCGTTCAGCGGCCAGAACAGCGACAGGGCCTCAACGAGCCGTAATTCCGCCCCCACAAAGTAGAATAAGGTGGTGATGATGAAGATCGTCGATGCATTTCGCAGCGGCGTGTCAACCAGGAACGGCCTGAAAGCGGTAAGAGCAGAACGCATTAAATATCATTCCATATGAAAGCTTATGGCAATTATTGCGGTCGTCAGCATGATCGGGACTAACTTGGGATGCATCTATAACACAAATACCACGGGAGCATAACTCGTCAAATTTAGGCGTTCATCTGCAGCACCAGCCAGTGGTGGATGACGCTGACGATATAATTTTGTTGCGGCGCGGTGAGCGTTACGCCCTGTGGAATGTTATGCCATTTTGCCAGACAGCCCCGACAACAGGTGGCGGTGGCATGCTGGGCGATAAACACCGGGTGACCGCGCATGGGCGTCTGTTTACCGTCGTTTGCGGGGTGCGCGGGCGCAAGGCGCTTCTCGACAAAATCCGCGGCATGCTGGTCAATGGTTTCGGGGCCTTTGTCCCAGCAGTACTGTCGTTCCTTATCGCCTAAGCGAAAGCGCGAGCGAAATGTCGATCGCGCCAGGCGGGAAAAGAGAGGATCCAGATCGGACATCAGTATACAGAACGTCCCAGACGCTGGGTCAGTTTCTCCAGAACCGCCACGCCGGCAAGCGAATTTCCCGTTTCATCCAGTTCCGGGCTCCAGACGGCTATCGCCATTTCATGCGGCACAATAGCCACGACCCCGCCGCCGACGCCAGATTTAGCCGGAAGCCCAACGCGCCAGGCAAACTCACCGGCGTTTTGATACATCCCGCTGGTGGCCATCAGCGCGTTAACCTGCCGGGCCTGAAGCGGAGAAACGACCTCCTGGTCGAGATGCGGCGCGTGCCCCTGATGCGCAAGGAACAGGAACGTCTGAGCCAGCTCAACGCAGCTCATTTTCAGGGCGCAGTAATGGAAGTAGTTTTGCAGCACGGTCGCCACGTCGTTGTGGAAATTACCGAAGGATTTCATCAGCCACGCGATAGCCGCGTTACGGGCGGAGTGTTCAAACTCCGAGCGTGCCACCACTGCATCATAGGCAATATCGTCAACGCCCGAGAGCTGGCGAACAATCTCAAGCATTCGCTGGCGCGGTGCGCTGAGGCGGCTTTGCAGCATATCGCAGACCACCAGCGCCCCGGCATTGATAAAGGGATTTCGCGGTTTACCCTGTTCAATCTCAAGCTGAAGCAGCGAGTTAAAAGGCTGGCCGGAAGGATCTTTACCGACACGCTCCCAGATCTCGTCTTCATCATACTGGCGCATCGCCGCAATCAGGCTCAGCACTTTCGAGATGGACTGAATGGAAAAACGTTCCGTTGCATCGCCTGCCTGGTATCGCTGTCCGTCGATGGTACAGATAGCAATCCCCAGCTTATTCCCGCTCACCGAGGCAAGGGCCGGAATATAGTCGGCAACCTTCCCCTTTCCAATTAACGGACGAACCTGCGCCAGAATCTCGTCCAACATCTCATTATGGATGACCGCAGCCACACTTTGCTCCTTGCCCTCAGGCTAAAACGGGCTGCGAGTATAACAGAGGCTTATGTATTGCGTCAGGCGCTAAGACGAAAACGCGAAACGGCCTGCAATAAAAGATCGGATTGCTTTTGCAGCCGCTCAGAGGCATCCGAGGCGTCAGAGACCAGCAGGTCCGTCTGACGGGAGACCTGATTTAGCGCCTGAAGCTGGCGCGTCATCTGGTGAATACTCTCTCCCTGACTGAGCGTGGCGGTGGAGATCTCATTCAGCAAACTGCTTAAATTGCCCACCAGACCGGTGACCTGCTGCAAATTCTCTTCCATCAGGGTAACGGCTCGAGAACCGTCTTCAATGCCCTGCAGGGAGCGGTTGATAAGCTCCTGTATGGTCTGCGTCGAGTGGCTGCTTTTTCTGGCCAAAAGCCCGACTTCCCGCGCGACGACGGCAAAGCCGCGCCCCTGGTCTCCGGCATGGGCCGCCTCGATGGCCGCATTCAGCGCCAGGATGTTGGTCTGAAACGCCACGCTGTCGATCATCGCCACGATCCCGCGCATCTCAGAAGATCGGTCGACGATCGCCTGCATGGACGCATTCACGGTAGACATCATCCGGTCGCCGCCCACGGCGGCCTGGCGCGCTTCATCGGCCCGCGAGCTGGCGAGCCTGGCATAGCCTGTATTACCTTCCACATGGCTTTCCAGCGACGCGATATGCGCCGTCACATCCTCAAGCTCTTTCGCCTGGCGCGCTGACTGCTGATACAGCTTCTGATTACCCTCCGCCAGGGAGCCAATATTCTCCACCATGGTGGCAGTGGCATGGCTGACCTGGGTCACCAGCTGCTGTAGACCGTGCTGCATCGTCGCAATACTGTCGCTAAGCTGCCCTATCTCCCGGTTGAAGCGCATGACGTCCGGCGGCGTGCCGGAGAGATCCCCTGCCGCCAGCCGGTTAATATGCGCAATCAACCGACGCAGCGGCGAAATCACCCATCTGGACATGCCGAACCAGACGGCAACCGCGATGGCGAGCAGCAGCCCCGGCGCAAACAGGAACAACGTTTGCAGACCGGAGAGCTGTGCCATTAAGCTCTGGCGCCCCTGCATGGCCTGCTTCTCGCTTGCCTGCTGATAGCGCGCATAGTTGTCGTTAAAATCAGACTGAAACGCCTGAGCCGGTACGGCAAAAAAAGCGTCGATGGTATTGGTCTTGAGAAGCCCGTCTGCCTGCTCTTTGATCGCGCCGTAGAAAAGCTGATAGCTGTTCACCAGGGCGTCATCTTTCGGCGGATTCAGCGCCAGCCAGGCCTTCCACGCCTGCTGAGAAACCGCCAGCGCCTTTTGCGCATCGTCCATCAGGCTGTGCCAGCTCCCGTCGGAGCCGGTCTCTTTATCCTGCATAAACCAGACGCCGGAGCGGTTAAGCAGGTCGCTTGCCGCCAGCAGGGAAACGCGGGCCAGATCCAGCTTGCTCTGCTGCTGCCAGGCCAGCAGGTTTTGCTGCTCGTTGCGCTGGGCGTCGTTCAGGGAGGCGTTAAGCAGGAATGAGGAGGAGAGCTGCAGCGCGGAGAAAAGGCCAATAATGCAAAAGATACCCGTCAGCAGGCCAAAGTGACGAGGGGTGAGACGCTGCGCAATACGGCGAAAAATTTGCGTTAGGTTCATAATTATCTTCATTAACAATGCGTTAGACGCGTGCGAGTCTACGAAATGAAAATGACAGAACCATTGCAGATAAATGACAACGGCCCTCGTGATGAGGGCCGAAATCACAGGCGGGCGATAAATTACACGCGATCCCTCCAGACCGTCTGCACGTTGCAGAACTCGTGCAAACCGAAGTGGGAAAGCTCGCGGCCAAAGCCGCTTTTCTTCACGCCGCCGAAGGCCACGCGCGCGTCGCTGGCGCTAAAGCCGTTGATAAACACGCCCCCGCATTCCAGTTCGCGGGAGAATTTATCCGCAAGCGCTGCGTCAGCGGTAAAGACGGTGGCGGACAGGCCAAAGTCGCTGTCGTTGGCAAGCGTCAGGGCATGCTCCGCATCTTTTGCTACCGTAACGGCCGCGACCGGACCAAAAAGTTCCTGGCGGAACGCCGTCATCGACGGGGTGACGTTGGCCAACACGGTTGGCGCGTAGTAATTGCCCTCTCCGCTGATTTTCTCTCCGCCCAGCAGCAGCGTTGCCCCTTCGGCCAGGGTGGCCTGCACCTGCTCATGCAGCTCATCGCGCAGGTCAAAACGCGCCATCGGGCCCAGGTAGTTCTCTTCTTCTTCCGGCGCGCCCATCTTTAACGCGGCGACGGCGTCAACGAAGCGGCGGGTAAAGGTCTCTGCGATCCCCTCCTCAACGATAAAACGTTTGGCCGCCGCGCACACCTGCCCGGTATTCTGGTAGCGACCTGCAACCGCCGCCTTCACGGCAAGATCCAGGTCGGCATCGTTAAGTACGATAAACGGGTCGGAGCCACCCAGCTCAAGAACGCATTTTTTCAGCGCGGCTCCTGCCTGCGCGCCAATGGCCGCACCGGCACGCACGCTGCCGGTGACGGTCACCGCCGCAATACGGCGATCGTTAATCGCCTGGCTTACGCCGTCATTGGTGGCGTTCACCCAGCCGAATACGCCTTCAGGGAAACCGGCATCCGCAAAGATCTGCGCAATAAGATCCGCAGAACCGAGCACGTTTGGCGCATGTTTCAGCAGATAGCTGTTACCTGCCAGCAGAATTGGCACCGCGCCGCGCAGCACCTGCCAGAGCGGGAAGTTCCATGGCATTACCGCGAGAATCGGCCCCAGCGGACGGTATTCAATGACCGCGTTGTGGTTTTCCACCAGCGTAGGCTCTGCACGCAGCATCGCCGGGCCGTGCTCGGCATACCAGTCGCAGAGACCGGCGGATTTTGTCACTTCCGCCCGCGCCTGCAGGATGGGTTTCCCCATTTCACGGGAGATAATCTGCGCCATCTCTTCCGCGCGGTTTCGCAGCGCGGCGCCGAGATCCCGGAGCTTCTGCGCCCGATGGGACACGCTTTCGCGTCGCCACTGGCGATACCCCGCGTCAGACTGAGCAATCGCGCGTTCAACCTCTTCCGGCGTCGCCCAGGGATATGCAGCGAGGGTTTCCCCCGTTGCCGGGTTAACAGAGAGGGCATGTGTAGCAGATGAATATTTCATGATGTTCTCCACGCATTTCGGTTGATTCATTGTGGCTCACTCTGCTATTTCTTAAAAATGAATAATACTAACCACCTTATTCACGAAACGAGAATGCCATGGACTTAACCCAGCTTGAAATGTTTAACGCCGTCGCGCTGACGGGCAGCATCACCCAGGCGGCGCAGAAGGTACATCGCGTGCCGTCCAACCTGACGACCCGCATCCGCCAGCTGGAAGCCGATCTTGGCGTTGAGCTGTTTATTCGTGAGAACCAGCGTTTGCGCTTATCCCCCGCCGGGCATAACTTCCTGCGCTACAGCAGGCAGATCCTCGCCCTGGTGGATGAAGCGCGCATGGTCGTCGCGGGTGATGAGCCGCAGGGGTTATTTGCCCTCGGCGCGCTGGAAAGCACCGCCGCGGTGCGCATTCCTGAAACGCTGGCGCAGTTTAACCAGCGCTATCCGCGCATCCAGTTTGCCCTTTCTACCGGGCCTTCCGGGACAATGATTGATGGGGTACAGGAGGGAACGCTAAGCGCCGCCTTTGTCGACGGGCCACTGTCGCACCCGGAGCTGGAGGGCATGCCAGTCTACAGGGAAGAGATGATGCTGGTGACGCCTGCCGGGCATGCGGAGGTGACGCGCGCCACGCAGGTCAGCGGCAGCGACGTTTATGCCTTTCGCGCGAACTGCTCGTACCGTCGACATCTGGAAAGCTGGTTTCATGCGGACAGAGCCACGCCCGGCCGCATTCATGAGATGGAGTCCTACCACGGCATGCTCGCCTGCGTCATTGCGGGCGCGGGCATCGCCCTGATGCCGCGCTCGATGCTGGAGAGTATGCCGGGACATCATCAGGTTGAAGCCTGGCCGCTGGCGGAAAACTGGCGCTGGCTCACTACCTGGCTGGTGTGGCGACGCGGGGCGATGACCCGCCAGCTGGAAGCCTTTATAGCGCTGCTAAACGAACGTCTTCAACCAGCGCCTTCTCCATAAACAGGCTGAGCGGGTCCTCAGCGTACGGGGCAAATGCCGGACGCAAATCGTACCCGCATTGCTCATACAGACGAACCGCGGCGCGCTGTTTGATGCCCGTCTCCAGCCTTACCGTGTGGCAGTGACGGCTCAGGGCTTCATCTTCCAGGGCGGCCAGCAGCGTCTCGCCGAGATGCTGCCCCCGATGGGCCGGATCGATATAGACCCGCTTCATCTCCCCCGTTCCGTCACCGTTGAGCACGATGGCTCCGCAGCCCACGGCCTGCAGCTGCTGGTCTCGAATGACCATCAGGATAAGCGAGGCTTCCGGCAGCGCGGCGAGGTCGAGCAGATGGTTGCTTTCGGCGGGATAGAGCTCGCTCTGATAGCGGTCAAGCGCCGCGATCAGGTTGAGAATGTCCGGATGACGTGCAGATTCAGAGGTAATGGAATACATGGCAGGCTCCTTGCTGTTTTTATATCAACATAGCTCAGGCCTGCCAGGGTGGTTCATAGTATTAACTTATAGCGCGTCCCTCAGCTAGCGCAGGAAGATACGCCCTTTCAGATACAGGGTCGCCTGGCCGCCAATCAGCACGCGGTCGCCCTTCAGCTCGCAGCGCAGATCCCCGCCACGGTACGACACCTGGCGGGCATTGAGTGACGTTTTGCCCAGCTTTTCGCTCCAGTACGGGATCAGCATGCTGTGGGCGGATCCGGTAACCGGATCTTCCGGCACTCCTTCGCCCGGGCAGAAGAAGCGGCTGACGAAGTCATGTTCTTCTCCCGGCGCCGTCACGCAGACCATTTTATCCAGCGGAAGCATGGCCCCAATATCCGGCGTTAACGCTTCCACCTGCTGCTGGCTCTCCAGCACCACCACGTAATCCCGTCCGACGCGCACCTCTTTTGCCGCCGTGATGCCCAGCGCGCTAAACAGCACCTCGGGAGGATTCTCCACAACCTCCGTCGACCATGCGGGGAAGTTCAGCGTCAGCCAGTCGCCGCTGCGTTTAACCGTCAGTTCACCCACGAAGCGGGTGGTGAAGGTGATTTCGGTATGCGGGTAATCAAGGTATTCGAAAATGACGTGTGATGCGGCAAGCGTGGCGTGACCGCAGAGGTTAATTTCATCCAGCGTGGTAAACCAGCGCAGCTCAAACCCACCGTCGGTGCGCACGAAAAAGGCGGTCTCAGACTGGTTATGCTGCTGCGCCATTTTGAGCAGCGTCTCGTCCGGCAGCCACTCTTCCAGAGGACATACCGCTGCGGCGTTGCCGCCAAAGGTTTTATCGCTGAAGGCATCCACCAGATAAAAATCAATTTCCTGCATTGTCTCTTCCTCTCTTGTTATGGGTTTTTAGCGCAGAAAAACTGTGCCTTTCAGATAAAGCGTGGCCTGCCCGCTCATCAGCACGCGTGAACCTTTCAGATCACAGCGTACGTCGCCGCCGCGCGCTGAAACCTGACGGGCAAACATCGTGGTTTTGCCCAGCTTTTCGCTCCAGTAGGGGATCAGCATCGTGTGCGCGGAGCCAGTGACCGGGTCCTCCGGGACGGAGACGCCCGGGGAGAAAAATCGGCTGACAAAATCATATTCTCCCTCACCGTGCGCCGTAACGCTCACCTTATGCTCGCCCGGCGTCATCGCCGAGAAGCGTGGCGCAAGCGCTTCAACCTGCTGGCGATTATCCAGAACGATCAGCCAGGCGCGCCCTTTACGGGCTTCAACGTAGCGGCTGATACCCAGCGCCGAAAGCATCTCCGGCGGGGGCGTCTCTTCACGGGTTGGACATGCCGGGAAGTCCAGCGTCATCCACTCCCCCTCCCGGCTGACCGTCAGGCGGCCAGTGGCGGTATCAAAGTGGATGCGCGAATCCGGGTAATCCAGTTCGGTAAACAGCACGTGCGCGGCCGCCAGCGTAGCGTGGCCGCAGAGATTGACTTCGGTGAGCGTGGTAAACCAGCGTAGCTCAATGCCCCCTTTACTGCAGACGAAAAAAGCCGTTTCCGACTGATTATGCTGTTGCGCCATTTTCAGTAAGGTCTCATCGGGCAACCACGCTTTCAGCGGGCAAACGGCTGCCGGGTTGCCGCCGAACGAGGTATCGCTGAACGCATCTACCAGATAAAAATCAATCTCCTGCATTGTCTTACCGCCTGTTTTTATTGTGTTGTTCTTTTATATTCAATGAAAACAGCGTTCCCGGCTACCGCTTTCATAAGGTAAATATTGAGATCTGCGTCACATAATGGTTGAGTTTTCGCCGTACGACGTTTTAAGATCATCACCTCTTCTTTTCAGCAACGAATCTCCGACATCCCTATGACAACGAACACAGTTTCCCGCAGGGTTGCGTGGCTACGCGTGGTCACGCTGGCCATTGCCGCGTTTATTTTTAACACCACAGAATTTGTTCCGGTTGGGCTGTTGTCTGACATCGCTGAAAGTTTCCAGATGGAAACGGCTCAGGTGGGCATTATGTTGACCATCTACGCCTGGGTAGTGGCGCTGATGTCCTTGCCGTTTATGCTGCTGACCAGCCAGATGGAGCGGCGCAGGCTGCTGATTGGCCTGTTTGTGCTGTTCATCGCCAGCCATGTTCTGTCATTTATGGCGTGGAGTTTTACGGTGCTGGTCATTAGCCGCATCGGCATTGCCTTTGCCCATGCGGTGTTCTGGTCGATCACCGCGTCGCTGGCGATACGCCTGGCACCGGCGGGGAAACGCGCGCAGGCGCTGAGCCTGATTGCCACCGGTACCGCACTGGCGATGGTACTGGGTCTGCCGATTGGCCGCATCGTAGGGCAATACTTCGGCTGGCGTACGACGTTCTTCGCCATTGGTATGGGGGCGCTGGTTACGCTGGTGTGCCTGATTAAGCTGCTGCCCGCGCTGCCGAGCGAGCATTCCGGCTCGCTGAAAAGCCTGCCGCTGCTGATGCGTCGCCCGGCGCTGCTGAGTATCTACCTGCTGACCGTCATTGTGGTGACGGCCCATTACACGGCGTATAGCTACATTGAACCCTTTGTGCAGGTGGTGGCGGGCTTTAGCGCCAACTTTGCCACCGTCCTACTGCTGATCCTCGGCGGAGCGGGCATTATTGGCAGCGTGCTGTTCGGTAAGCTGGGTAACCGACACGCCTCGACGCTGGTGAGCAGCGCTATCGGTCTGCTGCTGGCCTGCCTGCTGCTGCTGATGCCTGCCGCAGGCAGTGAGAGCCACCTGGCGATCCTCAGCCTGTTCTGGGGCGTGGCGATCATGATTATTGGTCTGGGCATGCAGGTGAAAGTTCTGGCCCTGGCGCCGGATGCAACGGACGTCGCCATGTCGCTGTTCTCCGGGATTTTCAATCTGGGGATTGGCGCGGGCGCGCTGGTGGGAAATCAGGTAATACTGCACGTATCGATGTCGGCGATTGGCTATCTGGGCGCCATTCCGGCACTGGTGGCGCTGGTCTGGTCGGTGCTCATCTTCCGTAAATGGCCGGTAGCGCTGGAGGAACAGGGGCAGCACGGGTGAGCCTTCTTGCCGGGTGGCGGCTTCGCCTTACCCGGCCTACAAAACCCGTAGGCCCGTGCAAGCGAAGCGCCGCCGGGCAAAACGTCAATGATAGGTCTTAATAATTTCCAGCACGCCGTTAATAATAAACTGCACGCCCATACAGACCAGCAAGAAGCCCATCAGACGGGAAATCGCCTCAATACCGCCCTTACCTACCCAGCGCATAATGGCGCCAGAGCTGCGCAGCGACGCCCACACGATAATCCCGATAATCGCAAAAATCAGCGGTGGCGCAACCGTCAGCACCCAGTCCGGGAAGGTTGCGCTGTCGCGCACCGTTGACGCGGAGCTGATGATCATCGCGATGGTACCCGGCCCCGCCGTGCTCGGCATGGCGATCGGCACAAAGGCGATATTCGCACTCGGTTCGGTTTCCAGCTCTTCCGATTTACTGGCCGCTTCCGGCGACTCATGCGCTTTTTGCGCCGGGAACAGCATGCGGAAACCGATAAAGGCCACAATCAGCCCCCCGGCGATACGCAGGCCAGGGATGGAAATCCCGAAGGTGTTCATCACCACCTGTCCGGCATAGTAAGCCACCATCATGATGGCAAACACATACACCGAGGCCATCATCGACTGATGGTTGCGCTCGGCGCTGTTCATATTCCCTGCCAACCCGAGGAACAGCGCCACCGTCGTTAACGGGTTAGCCAACGGCAGCAAGACCACCAGCCCAAGGCTGATTGCTTTTATTAAATCCAACATAGTGCGTTGTCGTCCTTATCCATATTTAACACAGCAATTATAGGGTGAAAGTGTGACATTGAGCCATGGGCGCAACGCAACGATTATTTCCGTCCTGGAAAGATAACTAACAGTTATCTATATGATTTGAAAGACCTCAAAAAAAGTTCATGAAACGTTTTAGCAATTCGTGGCATCGGCTGACTCATTCAGTTGACTTATACTTGCCTGAGCAATAATATCTGCCGTGACTAACTACTTGCCAGGGCAACCATTGTGAAAAGCACCAGTGATATCTTTAACGACGTTGTTCCGCTGGGTCGTCTTATTCATATGGTAAATCAGAAAAAAGATCGCCTGCTCAATGACTATCTGTCACCGCTGGATATCACCGCAACACAGTTCAAAGTGCTGTGTTCCATTCGCTGCGAAGTGTGTATTACACCGGTTGAGCTTAAAAAGGTGCTCTCTGTCGATCTGGGCGCGTTAACCCGCATGCTCGATCGTCTCGTCTGCAAAGGATGGATAGAACGAAGCCCTAACCCGAATGACAAACGCGGCGTACTGGTGAAGCTGACCAGCGATGGCGCGGCCATGTGCGAGCAATGTCATCAATTAGTAGGACAAACACTGCATCAGGAACTAACAAAAAACTTAACGGCAGATGAAGTGGCAACCCTTGAGCTTTTGCTTAAGAAAATACTGCCGTAAACAGAAAAAGAGGTATGACGATGTCCAGACGCAATACTGACGCTATCACCATTCATAGCATTTTGGACTGGATCGAAGATAACCTGGAATCGCCGCTCTCCCTTGAAAAAGTGTCAGAGCGTTCAGGTTACTCCAAATGGCACCTGCAACGGATGTTCAAAAAAGAGACCGGTCATTCATTAGGTCAATATATTCGCAGCCGCAAGCTGACGGAAATTGCCCAGAAACTGAAAGAAAGCAATGAGCCGATCCTTTATCTGGCGGAGCGTTACGGATTTGAATCGCAACAAACCCTGACGCGTACGTTCAAGAACTATTTTGACGTGCCGCCTCATAAATACCGAATCACCAGCGTGCCGGGCGAATCCCGATACCTGTATCCGTTAAAACACTGTAGTTAACCATCGCCTGTAACAGACGTAACCGAGGAAATCATGAAAGTTATCGCCTCCGCCGCCCTCGCCTTGCTGGTGCTGTTCTCCAGCCAGACCTTCGCGGAGCAAACCCCTCGTGCAACGCAGCAAAATAATTCTGATACGATGATTTTGCCGTCAGCACATGACCAGTCGCCTTATGATTTCAACCATATGGGTGCTGGTAGCGACAAATCCGACGAATTAGGCGTGCCTTATTATAATCAGCACGGCCTCTGATTCGTTTTTGCCCCGCAGACGCGGGGCTTTTTTTATGCCTTTCTTACCCGCGTCGCCCGACGCACGCGCAGGCCAAAGACGTTAATGTACAGTCCGGCCATGATCAGCACGGCGCCAATCAGCTGCAGCGCGCTCAGCGTTTCATCCAGCAAGAGTGCCGCACTGGCGAGGCCCACCACCGGCACCAGCAGGGATAACGGTGCGACGCGCCAGGTTTCATAGCGCCCCAGCAGCGATCCCCAGATCCCGTAGCCCACAATGGTGGCGACAAAGGCCAGATAGACAAGAGAAAGGATCGTGGTCAGGTCGATCTCGACCAGGCTGTTGAGCATGACGGCCGGACCATCCAGAATCAACGCCGCGACCATAAACGGTAAGACGGGGATCAGGGCGCTCCAGACCACCAGGGACATCACCTGCGGGCGCGCCTCGTGCTGCATAATCAGCTTGTTAAAGATATTCCCGCAGGCCCAGCTCAGCCCCGCCGCCAGCGTCAACATAAAGCCGAGCAGCGCCACATGCTGGCCATTCAGGCTGGCCTCTATCAGCACCAGTACGCCAAACACCGCCAGCGTGATCCCCGCCAGCTGTTTGCCCTGCAGGCGTTCGCCAAACACAAACGCGCCGAGAATAATGGTAAAGAACGCCTGTGCCTGTAAGACCAGCGAGGCCAGACCGGCCGGCATACCGAACTTGATGGCGCAGAAGAGAAACGCGAACTGGCCGAAGCTAATGGTCAGACCGTAGCCCAGCAGCAGCTTTAACGGGATCTTCGGACGGGCGACAAAGAAGATGGCCGGGAACGCAACCAGCAGAAAACGCAAACCGGCCAGCATCAGCGGCGGCATATTGTGTAACCCCAGCTTGATGACCACAAAATTGAGCCCCCATACTACGACTACCAGCAACGCCAGCAGCCCGTCTTTACGCGTCATACCCTGCCCCTGAATTATTAATTATTTGTTAACACTTCAAGGTAACAGAAAAAAGCGGGCGGCGAGAAGATCATTAATTCTGGCAGTCAGGCGAAGCACTTAGGGATAAATTAGGCGCTATACAAGCCCCTTATGTCGTGATAATCCTTTTAGGACACAACATAAAAAGCATAAGCATTTGTCGGGCAGGAATATGAAACCATCTCTCAGGCGCTCAACCGCAGCGCTGCTGGCATCGTCATTGTTATTAACCATTGGTCGAGGGGCAACGCTGCCGTTTATGACCATTTATCTCACGCGCGTCTATAGCATGAGCGTCGAGAATATTGGTTATGCCCTGACGATTGCGCTGACTATCGGCGTGGTGTTCAGCCTGGGATTTGGCATTCTTGCCGATAAGTTTGATAAAAAACGCTACATGCTGATCGCGATCCTGGCCTTTATCGCCGGATTTGTCGCGATCCCGCTGGTCGATAACGTCACGCTGGTGGTGCTGTTCTTTGCGCTGATCAACTGCGCCTATTCCGTCTTCTCGACGGTGCTGAAGGCCTGGTTCTCCGACGTGCTCACCACGAGCCAAAAAGCGCGCGTCTTCTCGCTGAACTACAGCTTCCTGAACATTGGCTGGACGATCGGACCGCCGATTGGCACCCTGCTGGTGATGTACAGCCTGCAGCTGCCGTTCTGGCTGGCGGCCTTCTGCGCCGCGCTGCCGCTTGGATTTATCCATTTCTTTGTGCAGAAAAGCGTTGCGCTGGATACCGCCGAGGAGAAGATGCCCTGGCAGCCGTCGGTATTGCTGAAAGACCGCGCGCTGTTCTGGTACACGCTGTCCGGCCTGCTCGCGTCGTACGTCGGCGGATCGTTTGCGACCTGCATTTCACAATATGTTCTGGCCGCGCATGCAGACAGTGATTTCGCCGAAAAGGTGGTCGCCGTGGTATTGCCCGTCAACGCCGCCGTCGTGGTAACGCTGCAATATGCGCTGGGTCGTAAGATCTCTGCCAGCAATATTCGCCCCCTGATGACCCTCGCCACCCTGTTTTTTATCGTGGGGCTGGGGGGCTTTATGCTCTCCGGGGAAAACCTGGTTTACTGGGGCATCGCTGCCGCGATTTTTACCCTGGGTGAGATTATCTATGCGCCGGGCGAATACATGCTGATCGACAACATTGCCCCGCCGGGGATGAAGGCAAGCTATTTCTCCGCGCAGGCGCTGGGATGGCTCGGCGCGGCGGCAAACCCGATGATCACCGGCATTATTCTGACCAACCTGCCGCACTGGTCGCTGTTTGTCATCATGATGGTCGCCATCGTCATTGCGTGGCTGATGATTTTGCGCGGGATGAGCGTGAAGGCGTGGTGCGAGTCGCCCAAAGCGGCGTAGCAAATGTAGGCCGGGTAAGGCACAGCCACCACCCGGCAGTAAAGCATCAGTGGTGCAACATCTCCTCCACCACCTGCTCTTTGTACATCTCATTCGGGTAATAGGTCGGCCAGTTATCCATCTCTTTCAGCAGCGCCTCGTGGGAGGTGTTGCCCATGAAAATATGGAAGTGAGAAGAGGCCTTCGGCGCGATGGTATGGTCGCTGAACTGCACGAACGTCGGTGCCTTGCTGCTGGCGTCCTTACACTCAAACAGGTAGCGAACGCCTTTTTTGCCCGATGCGTAGGTCAGTATTTTGTAGCCGCTGTAATCGTAATGACAGCGGCTGACCGCTTTGCCCTTATGAAATTCCATCACGTTATTTTCGATGCCGATGGCATCCACGTCCGTCGCATATCCCTTACGGTAGTACGCCTTCACCTCGTCAAAGGTTTTGCTTTTGTCTTTCTGCGCTTTCTGCTTAAAGACCGGATCCAGCGAGCCGTCCAGCAGGAACGGATAGACCGACTGCCAGGTCCCGTCCCAGTCAGACAGTGCTCTGTCCTTCACGTCCTTATCCTCAAACACGCCGCTCGCCGCTTTCTGTTCCGCTTCGGTCATCTGATGGCCGTGCGAATGAGCAAACAGCTGACCGCTGACCAGCAGCGCCCCCAGAGTCATGGCAAATTTTCCAATATGTGCAGCCAACATAACATCCTCATTCCGTTTGATAAGAATGCGGATGTTATATTATAACATCTCAGATCGCAACCAGCCCGCGAACGCCCTCCTGCTCCATGTTCTCACCCCGTCCGCGCTGAATAATCGTGCCGCGCGACATTAGCAGGTAGCTGTCGGCCAGCTCGGCGGCAAAGTCGTAAAATTGCTCAACCAGTAGGATCGCCATATCCCCCCGGTCCGCCAGGGTGCGGATCACCTGGCCAATCTCTTTAATCACCGACGGCTGTATGCCTTCGGTTGGCTCATCCAGAATCAGCAGCTGCGGGCGGCTCGCCAGGGCGCGACCAATCGCCAGCTGCTGCTGCTGTCCACCGGAGAGGTCCCCCCCGCGACGCTGCTTCATCTCTTTAAGCACCGGGAACAGCTGCCAGATCTCGTCCGGCACCTGCTTCGCCTCGCGGGCGGAAAATCGCGCCATCCCCAGCAGAAGGTTCTCTTCCACTGTCAGGCGCGGGAAAATCTTGCGGCCCTGCGGAACGTACGCCACGCCAGACTGCACCCGCTGGTGCGGCCTGCTGTGGGTGATCTTTTTACCCTGCCAGACAATCTCCCCGGTTTTCGCCGGGATCAGCCCCATCAGACACTTCAGCAGCGTGGTTTTCCCGACGCCGTTGCGTCCCAGCAGGCAGGTGACTTCGCCGGTGACGGCTTCAAAGCTCACGCCGCGCAGGATATGGCTGCCGCCGTAGTACTGATTCAGTTCGTTGACCTGTAGCATCACCCCTCCTTAACGTCCCAGATAGACCTCAATCACCTGCTCGTTGGCCTGCACCTCGCGAAGCGAACCTTCCGCCAGCACGCGTCCCTGATGCAGCACCGTCACATGGTCGGCGATGGTTTCAACAAAGCCCATATCGTGCTCCACCACCATCAGGGAGTGCTTACCCGCCAGCGTTTTGAACAGCTCGGCGGTGTATTCCGTTTCCGCGTCGGTCATCCCGGCGGCCGGTTCATCCAGCAGCAGCAGGTGCGGGTCCTGTACCAGAAGCATACCGATTTCCAGAAACTGTTTTTGCCCGTGCGAAAGCAGCCCCGCGCGGCGGTCGTGCTCGCCGCTAAGGCGCAGCAAAACCAGCATCTCATCAATGCGGTCGCGCTGTTCACCGTTGAGCGTTGCCCGCAGGCTCGCCCAGACGGATTTATCGGTTTTCATGGCGATCTCCAGGTTTTCCCACACCGTCAGCGCTTCAAAAACGGTGGGTTTCTGGAATTTACGCCCGATCCCCTGGCGGGCAATGGCCGCAGGCTCCAGCGCGGTCAGGTCGATGGACTGATCGTAAATCGCTCTGCCGCTCTTTGGCCGCGTTTTGCCAGTGATAACGTCCATTAGCGTGGTTTTACCGGCTCCGTTAGGGCCAATCACGCAGCGCAGCTCACCCACGCCGATATTCAGCGAGAGATCGGTCAGGGCCTGAAACCCATCAAAATTGACGTTAATGGCCTCAAGCTGAAGCACCGGGTCGGTCTGTTCACGGTAACGATCGCCGGGCAACTGGCGGGTAAATAACCCTTCGGCTGGCTGCATTATTTATCTCCCTTTCGAAACAGACCATAGACGCCGCGCGGTAAAAACAGCGTGACGGCGATAAAAATCAGCCCCAGAAACAGCTGCCAGTATTCCGGCATCGCGACGGTGAAGAAGCTCTTTGCACCGTTCACCAGCGCCGCGCCAATCACCGGACCGACCAGCGTGCCGCGCCCGCCCAGCGCAACCCAGATCGCGGCTTCAATCGAGTTCGTTGGTGACATTTCACCGGGGTTGATAATGCCCACCTGCGGGACGTAAAGCGCCCCCGCCAGGCCGCACAGCACGGCAGAGAGCGTCCATACCAGCAGCTTGAAGCCGCGCGGATCGTAGCCGCAAAACGTCAGGCGATTTTCGGCGTCGCGAACGGCGGTCAGGATGCGGCCAAACTTGCTCTTCGCCAGCGCAAATCCGGTGCCTAACGCCAGGATCAGCAACAGCACGGTTGCCAGAAACAGCGCGATACGGGTGGTCGTTTCCGTCACCGAAAAACCGAGCAGCGTGGTGAAGCCGGTAAAACCGTTATTACCGCCAAAACCGGTTTCGTTGCGAAAGAACAGCAGCATCCCGGCATAGGTCAGCGCCTGGGTCATAATCGAGAAATAGACCCCTTTGATCCTGGAGCGGAAGGCAAACCAGCCAAACACCAGAGCCAGCAGGCCCGGCACCATCACAATCAGCACCAGCGCCCAGGCAAAATGCTGGGTTCCCCACCAGAACCACGGCAGTTCGCTCCAGGAAAGAAACGACATAAACGCGGGCAGACCGTCACTCGAGGCCTGGCGCATCAGGTACATCCCCATCGCATAGCCGCCCAGGGCGAAGAAGATGCCGTGCCCGAGAGAGAGCATCCCGGCATAGCCCCACACCAGATCCAGCGCCACCGCAACGATGGCATAGCAGAGGATCTTGCCAGTCAGCGTCAGCATCCAGGTCGACAGCGCCAGCGGATGCGTCGCAGGAAGTAAGGCGAAAAACGGTAAGATCAGCAGACACACCACCAGCAGGCTGCCTGCCAGTTGCGTTGTGCGCGGCGCTTTGCGCGCCAGCGTTAAGGTCAGCGGCTGGCTCATCAGTCAATCACCCTCCCTTTCAGCGCAAACAGCCCCTGAGGGCGTTTCTGAATAAACAGCACGATCGCCACCAGAATCACGATCTTGCCCAGCACCGCTCCCATCTGCGGTTCAAGAATTTTATTGAAGATGCCCAGGCCAAACGCCGCGGCCACGCTGCCTGCCAGCTGGCCAACGCCACCAAGAACGACCACGAGGAAAGAGTCAATGATATAGCCCTGACCCAGCTCCGGCCCGACGTTACCGAGCTGCGATAATGCCACACCGCCTAGCCCGGCAATCCCTGAGCCAAGCCCAAACGCCAGCATATCCACCCGGCCCGTCGGTACCCCGCAGCAGGCGGCCATGCTGCGGTTCTGCGTCACCGCGCGCACGTTCAGCCCCAGACGGGTTTTATTCAGAATGAGCCAGGTAAAGAACAGCACCAGCAGCACGAAGCCCAGCACCACGATGCGGTTCCACGGCAGCGTCAGGTTGGCAAAAACCTGCACCCCGCCGGAGAGCCATGCCGGGTTGGCGACCTCCAGGTTCTGGGCGCCAAACGTCATGCGCACCAGCTGGATAATCATCAGGCTGATCCCCCACGTCGCCAGCAGCGTTTCCAGCGGACGACCGTACAAATGGCGGATCACGGTTCGCTCCAGCACCATCCCGATGCCCGCCGTCAGGCAGAACGCAACCGGCAGCGCGATAACGGGATAGAGCGCCAGCCACTGGGGCGCAAGCCCGGCCATCGCCTGCTGCACCATCCACGTGGCATACGCGCCCAGCATCAGCATCTCACCGTGCGCCATATTAATGACGCCCAGCAGGCCGTAGGTGATGGCAAGCCCCAGCGCCGCCAGCAGCAGCACCGATCCCAGGGACAGCCCCATAAACGCCTGACCCAGCAGATCGCCCCACATCAGCCGATGCTGGATCTGGCTAAGGCTCTCCTGCGCGGCGGCGCGAACCCCGGCATCAGGCTCTGTCTGTGCCTGGGTAAACGGGGCAAGTCTGGACTCCACGTCCGGATCGTCAGACTGCCCTAATAATTCGACAGCCTTGCGGCGCACCTCTGCCTGCGGGCTGGCTAGCTGGAGATTCGCCACCGCCAGTAAAAGCGCCTGACGTGCCACCGCGTCCGTTTCATCGTTTACCCGCTTTTCCAGAAAAGCGAGCATTCCGGGCTGGGCATCCCGCTGAAGCTGACGTGCCGCCGCCCGCCTTTCTGTGACACTGTCACTCACCAGCTGATGCGTAGCGATGGCAGTGGCGGCCAGCACGCGCAGCCGGTTGGTCAGACGAACGGCTTTGGCTGGCCCTTCGGCCGCCTTAGCGTCACCGAGCGAGACCATTTGACCGTTGCGCTGCGCAAAGGCGCGCTTTTGGCTGTCGGTATACAGATTTTCCTTTTGCAGCGCCTGCAGCAGCGGCAGCCTTACCGGGTCCGGCGCGACGGCCCACTGCGTCAACAGTTCCGCCTGCTGGCTGCGGCTGGCGGCAACAAAACGATCGGCATCCGATGCCTGCGCCATCCCTGGCAGCAGTCCGGAAAGCCATACAAAAGCGATGAACATGCGCATGGCGTTGATGACGTTTCTCCCTGCGGTGATGGCTTAGTTGCTGGCGGTTTTCATCGGCTGATCGGGTTTTTTATCGTTTCCGGCAATGAACGGGCTCCACGGCTGGGCGCGTACCGGCTGCTCCGTCTGCCACACCACGTTAAACTGGCCGTTGCCTTCGATTTCGCCGATCATGACCGGCTTATGCAGATGGTGGTTGGTGGCATCCATGGTGAGCGTAAAGCCAGACGGCGCCTTAAAGGACTGGCCGGCCATCGCCGCACGCACTTTATCCACGTCGGTAGTGCCTGCTTTTTCCACCGCCTGCGCCCACATATGGATCCCCACATAGGTAGCTTCCATCGGGTCGTTGGTCACCACGGTATCGGCGTTCGGCAGCTTATGCGCTTTGGCATAGGCTTTGTAATCCGCTACGAAGGCCTGGTTGGTCGGGTTATCCACGGATTCAAAGTAGTTCCACGCGGCCAGGTTGCCGACCAGCGGTTTGGTGTCGATACCGCGCAGCTCTTCTTCGCCCACGGAGAACGCCACCACCGGCACGTCGGTCGCCTTCAGCCCCTGGTTGGCCAGCTCTTTGTAGAACGGAACGTTGGAATCGCCGTTGATGGTCGACACCACGGCGGTTTTGCCGCCTGCGGAGAATTTCTTGATGTTGGCGACGATGGTCTGGTAGTCGCTATGGCCAAACGGGGTATAAACTTCCTCGATGTCCTTATCCTCCACCCCTTTCGAATGCAGGAACGCGCGCAGGATCTTGTTGGTGGTGCGCGGATAGACGTAATCGGTTCCCAGCAGGAAGAAGCGTTTCGCCGCGCCGCCGTCTTCGCTCATCAGGTATTCCACCGCCGGGATGGCCTGCTGGTTCGGCGCCGCGCCGGTATAGAAGACGTTCGGCGACATCTCTTCGCCTTCGTACTGCACCGGGTAGAACAACAGGCCGTTCAGCTCCTCGAAGACCGGCAGCACGGATTTGCGCGATACCGACGTCCAGCAGCCGAATACCACCGCCACTTTATCCTGACTCAACAGCTGGCGCGCCTTCTCGGCAAACAGCGGCCAGTTTGAGGCGGGATCCACCACCACCGGCTCCAGTTTTTTACCCAGCACGCCGCCTTTCGCGTTGATTTCATCAATCGTCATCAGGGCGACGTCCTTCAGCGGGGTTTCGGAGATGGCCATGGTGCCGGAAAGAGAATGCATGATCCCCACTTTGATGGTGTCGGCCGCCTGCACGCCAAAACTCATTCCCATTGCCACAACGGACGCGGATAACGCAAAGGCTTTTAATAAGGTACGACGCTGCATATTTTCACTCCTGAAAAAGAACGCTGTGCGAAAACGTCCGTTACGGCATGGACGCGGAAATAAAAGTGTCAGCGAAGCAGGAGCAAAAAGGATGCCAGAATGGCGGAAGCGCTATTGCAGGCGGTGGAACGCAGGATGTAAAGAGAACGACTCAGAATGGCACAGCGCTGCACTTTTATAATGCAGCGCTGAGGAGGAGGTTTTACCAGACTTCGCTGGCGATCTGCGTGACCAGACGGACTTTGTCCCACTGCTGGGTTTCGCTCAGGCTGTTGCCCTCTTCGGTAGAGGCAAAGCCGCACTGCGGGCTGAGGCAAATTTGCTCTTTTGCCACGTATTTCGCCGCCTCTTCCAGACGAGCCTTAATACCCTCCGGGTTCTCCAGCTCGCCGTTTTTGGTGGTGATCAGGCCCAGCACTACCTGCTGCTTGCCCGGGCGAATGAAGCGCAATGGCGCGAAATCACCGCTGCGGTCGTTATCATATTCAAGGAAGAAGGCGTCAACGTTGACCGTGCCAAACAGCACCTCCGCCACCGGCTCGTAGCCGCCTTCGGAAATCCAGGTTGAACGGAAGTTACCGCGACATACGTGCAGCCCGATGGTCAGATCGTCCGGCTTGCCTTCTAGCGCCTTGTTCAGGACGCGGGCATAGATGCGTGCCAGCTCATCGGCATCATCGCCGCGCTCGCGGATCTGACGGCGCTGGTCGTCCGAACACAGATAGGCCCAGACGGTGTCGTCCAGCTGCAGGTAACGGCAGCCCGCGTCGTAGAAGGCGCGGATGGCGTCGCGCCAGGTGGTCGCCAGATCGTCAAAATACACATTCAGGTCCGGATACACTGTGGCATCAATATCTTTCCGGCCTCCGCGGAAATGCAGCACGCTCGGGCTGGGAATGGTCATTTTCGGCTGAGCATTGCCGCTGATGCTCTTCAGATAACGAAAATCTTCCAGCATCGGATGGTCACCAAAGCCCAGCTTGCCGGTCACGCGCACGCCGTGGGCTTTGGTTTGTACTCCGTTGAACTGTATGCCCTGCTGTGAATCGTAACGCTCAACGCCCTGCAGACCGTCGAAGAAGTCGAAGTGCCACCAGGCACGACGAAACTCGCCGTCGGTGACCACATGCAGCCCGCACGCGCACTGCTGCTCAACGACGTGGCGGATGGCGTCATCCTCTACCGCGCGAAGCTGTCCGGCATCAATTTCGCCGCTGACGAACTTCAGGCGAGCCTGCTTGATGGCATCCGGGCGTAAAAAACTGCCGACTACATCGGCGCGGTACGGGGCATGGTGTCGTTGCATGAAAATCTCCTCGGTCTGCCGGTATTAATTACCCGCAGTGATAATTCACTAATTGAATTTTTAGACTTCTGGATGTCTAAATGTCCAAAAAAGATGTCATACCTGGCGTATTCCAGCAAACGAGAAAATTTCACGGGTGTTGAAAAAAATTCATGTTCATAGCAAGGTGGCGGTTTCGCTGCTGGCAAAGGCGAACTTTTCATCTTCCCATCCGGTGATGCCCCCGAGCATGATTTTGACCGGCAGCCCGAGGCGCGCCAGCTTGAGCGCGGCTCTGTCCGCGCCGTTGCAGTGCGGCCCTGCACAGTAGACGACGAACAGCGTGCCTTCGGGCCATTGGGCCATGCGCTCGGCGGTAATCTGGCTCCGCGGCAGGTGCAGTGCGCCAGGCACGTGACGGCGGGCAAACTGCTCCGGGCTTCCCACCACATGCAGCAGCACGAAGTCCTGCTCATGGTTGACGATGGCGTGATGCACATCGGCACAGTCGGTTTCGACGCTCAGGCGACGCAGAAAATGGGTAACGGCTTCCTGCGGCTCGGCAGCCGGAAATTCAGTAACATAGCTCATGATCCTTCCTCATCTTTGGCGTTTGTGTTAACACTACTCTATCCACAAATTCAGCCCGTGAATGCGCTCGCTTATGCCAGAAAACAGCAAAAAGATGACAAACTTAAGACAAATTGCCCGCCCGAAAGTGGTGGTGCTGGCGTATGACGGTCTGTGTACCTTTGAGTTTGGCGTAGCGGTGGAGATCTTCGGCCTGCCGCGTCCCGAGCTGGGCGACGAATGGTATCGTTTTGCGGTAGCGAGTGTGGACAGCGGTGAACTTCGGGCGACAGGCGGGATCCGCATCATTACCGACGGGGATATCACCCTGCTTGAGTCTGCCGACGTGATCGTGGTTCCGGGCTGGCGGGGGCTGGACTCACCGGTTCCGGATGCGCTCTGCGGGGCATTGCGTCAGGCCAGCGCGCGCGGGTGTCAGCTGCTCTCTATCTGCTCGGGCGTGTTTGTGCTGGCCGCATCGGGGCTGCTGAACGGACGTAAAGCCACGACGCATTGGCGCTACATTGACGCGCTAAAAGCCCGTTACCCTGACATCGACGTGGTTGAGGATGTGCTCTACCAGGACGAAGGCAATATACTGACCTCCGCAGGCAGCGCGGCGGGGATCGATCTCTGTCTGCACGTTGTGCGGCGGGATTTTGGCATGGAAACCGCCAACAGCGTGGCGCGTCGGCTAGTCATCCCCCCTCACAGGGATGGCTCTCAGCCGCAGCAGCTTAGCCGCCCGGTGGCGCAGCTGCGGGAGAGCCAGCGTCTCGGCCAGCTGTTTGATTTCCTGCACACGCATCTCATCGAGGCGCACAGCGTCGACTCGCTGGCTCGCAGGGTCGGCATGAGCCAGCGCACTTTCCTTCGTCGTTTTGAAGCGGCGACGGGGACGACGCCCGCACGCTGGTTGATCAATGAGCGCCTGCTGAGAGCGAAAGATTATCTGGAAAGCAGCCGGTTAAGCATCGACAGCATCGCTGAACAGACCGGATTTGGTCAGGCGTCGACATTGCGTCATCATTTTCGCCAGCAGTTCGCGCTTTCCCCGGCCCAGTATCGCAAACAATTTTCACGTCCAGGTACTGCCCGCTGAGGCGTTAATTTTATGTCTACACTGGCACACGGAGCACATGATGGTCACTACACACGTTTTTATTGCGGTCAGTCTTGATGGCTACATCGCCCGACAGAATGACGATATCGACTGGCTGCTGCAGCGCGACGATCCGGCGGAAGATCATGGTTATGAGGCGTTCATCGCGGACAAAGAGTACATCGTGATGGGACGAGGGAGTTACGAGAAGGTACTGACCTTTGACGCATGGCCTTACGATCGGCCCGTGCTGGTTCTCTCGCGACAGCTGGCCGATACGCCCGTGCCGGAGGCGCTGAGGGGCAAAGTGCAGTTTTCATCCCGCACGCCCAAGGAGGTGCTTGAGGATCTCGCCGCGCAGGACGTTCATCGCGTCTATCTTGATGGCGGACAGGTGATCCAGTCGTTCCTGCGCAAAGGACTGGTAGCCGATATGGTGATCACGACCGTTCCTGTCCTGCTCGGTTCGGGAAAACCACTGTTCGGAACTTTGTCCCGGGATATTGATTTGACCCTGGTATCAAGCCGCAGCTTCCCTTCGGGCCTGGTGCAGACGCACTATCGGCTGAAGCCATAAGCCCACCGCGACGGCCTGCACGCAAAAAAAACCGCCAAAAATGGCGGTTAATGCTTGCATGGATAGATTTGTATTTTGGTCTCTACGTCCCGACACTCCATGGCCGGGCTGCGGATCCCTTATAACTTAACATCTGTTGCCTTAACGAACGCTAAACAACCTTATTAACCTGCATGGGTATTAATCTGCAAATAACGCATAAGGCCCTGCTCAGCGCTCTGTTTTGCGTCGTCATTAATGGCTTCCAGATAAAAGGAGCGTGCGACACCATAAGGAGCTTTTTCAGAGGGATATACCGCGAACTGGAAGGTTTTTCCTCTTGCCTGATGAGTGCAATCTAATTCCCAGCGCTGCTCGTTCACTTTTTTGCTGGCGCAGGCAACGCCACCATAATCGCTGGTTAAATAAGAACCTACGCGAATCTCTGCAGACCGAATATATTCTGGTTCGTTATTAACTGCATAACGAATTCCTGCCACGCCTCCAACAGCAACCGCCAGAAGCGCAAACGCTATTATTTTTTTCATTTATAAATGACCTATTCCTTAGCCCAAGATAAGTATTATATAAGATTTATCCTTAATTCGAATATCCATTGTGGACAAGAAATGGGAGTTTACAAAGTTCCTGGTAACTTTTAGGAAAAATCTTAATTGTTATTCTAAACCCACACTTTTTGACGTTTTCTTTGCGTGAATTTTCTTTTTTGAATAATAACACTAAAAAACAATCATCATGATTATCCCGCATTGTTTTATAGCGGTGAATCCATGATTAAAAAAGGGTTATCTTTCGTCATGCTTATTTGTGCGCTGTTTTCAGGCCAGCTTATGGCCGGGCACAAAGGGCATGAATATTTATGGGTAAAGAATGTGGGGCATCAGCTTCGTCATGAAGCCGACAGCGATGAGTTGCGAAGCGCTGCGGAAGAGTCGGCGGAGGGTTTGCGCGAACACCACCTGTGGCAGAAATCGCGCAAACCGGACACGCACGTTCGGTGATTAGCTGCCCTTGCGTTTTGGCAGGGTTTTCATCAAGTCGTCCGGACTGACGGACGCCACGATACTGCCGGGCTGCGGCATTTTGAAGATGTGATTTTTCATCTTGCCAATCACATGCATTTCGCAAGGACGGCAGTCGAACTTAAGGGTCAGAACTTCGTCACCGTTTACCAGCTGCATGGGGGTGGCCTTCCAGCTCTTAATGTTCCCTTTCGCCTGCTTAGGACACAGGTTAAACGCAAAGCGGAGGCAGTGCTTGGTGATCATCACCGGCACATCGCCCTTCTCTTCATGCGCTTCATAGGCGGCGTCGATCAGCTGCACGCCGTGGCGATGATAGAATTCACGGGCTTTATGGTTGTAGACGTTGGCAAGGAAGGATAAATGGGTGTCCGGGTATACTGGCGCAGGGACGGCTTCCGCTTTACGGCTACCGCGCGGATACTGCGCCAGGCGCGCGGCATCCAGCATCTCTGCCGTTTCACGGCGGAACGCGTTAAGCAGGCTGTTCGGCACGAACAGCGCGTCCGGCAGATTCACGTCGATAGCGCGCGCGTAGTAGATCGTCTGGCCCAGCTTTGCCACCCCATCCTTCAGGCTGTTAAGCGCTTTTTCCGCGTTGTTTGCCACCTCGAACAGGCCATCGAGCGTATGCGTCACGCTGATGCCGTCTTCACAGGTCATGGTCAGAATAAGCTGCTCTTCCCAGCCGCCCAGCTCAATATCCACGGCGATACGACGTTCGCTGGAGGTTTTCAGCAGCGCCTGCTGCCAGTTATGATCGAGATTACGGTTAAGCGCCGCGTTCGGCCGCGCTTTATAGAGATCGGCGGGCATTTCATTCGGCCATACGCGGTAGCGGTTCTCACCGGTTTTCTCCACCGTATTGGCGCGGAAGCCCACGACTTCACGCTTAATCATCACGTTAAGGCCATCGCCGTTCGCCAGCGGTTCCGTCACTTCGACATCAAGGTGATCTTTCGCCACTTTCAGCACTTCACCAACCGGTAAACCGATAAACTTCGGTGAGTCAAACGCGCCGATATCCCCTTTACGGGCATTCACAAAATAGTCCGTGCTGCCGCGGTGGAACGTTTTGTCCGTCGACGGAATAAAGAAATGCTCGGTGCGGCCTGCTGACGCTCGCGCCAGGTCGCCGCGATCTTCAATGATGGCGTCGAGCATCTGGCGATAGTGCGCGGTGATGTTCTTCACGTAGCTCATATCTTTGTAGCGCCCTTCAATCTTGAAGGAACGCACGCCCGCGTCGATCAGCGCGCCCAGGTTGGCCGTCTGATCGTTATCCTTCATGGAGAGCAGGTGTTTTTCGAACGCCACGACGCGGCCCTGATCGTCTTTCAGGGTATACGGCAGGCGGCAGGCCTGAGAGCAGTCGCCGCGGTTGGCGCTGCGGCCGGTCTGCGCGTGGGAAATATTGCACTGACCGGAATACGCCACGCACAGCGCACCGTGGATAAAGAATTCAATCGTCGCGTCTGTCGCCTGGTGAATATCGCGGATCTGATTCAGGTTCAGCTCGCGCGCCAGAACGATCTGCGAAAAGCCGACATCGGAAAGAAACTTCGCCTTCTCAACCGTACGAATATCACACTGGGTACTGGCATGGAGCTCAATGGGCGGAATATCCAGCTCAAGCACGCCCATGTCCTGAACGATCAGGGCATCAACGCCGGTCTGGTAGAGATCGGTAATCAGACGTTGCGCAGGCTCCAGCTCATCATCATGAAGAATGGTGTTCAGGGTTACGAACACTTTCGCCCCGAAACGGTGGGCGAACGGCACCAGTTCAGCAATATCGCTCAGGCTGTTGCTGGCGTTATGGCGGGCACCGAAGCCAGGGCCACCAATGTAGACGGCGTCAGCGCCGTGAAGGATTGCTTCACGGGCAATGGCGGCGTCGCGGGCCGGGCTTAAAAGTTCAAGATGATGGGATTGCAGGCGCATACTTCGTCGTTATCCGTTATGGTCAAAATGGCGGCTATTGTAGTCAGAAGTATGCGTCAGCGAAACAGTTTTGCGTAGCCTCAGCGGGGATAATGAATCAGGGAGTGAAAATGCACCGTCCGGTCGCTGCTGTTGCGATAGGCGTGCGGTTTATCGCCGGCAAAACGGACGCCCGAATCGGCAGAAATCGTCTGCCATTTGCCGTCAAGCTTCATCTCCAGCTCGCCGCTGACCACCACCACATGTTCAATCACCCCGGCCTCATGCGGCGTGGATTCACTCAGCGCGCCGGGTGCCAGCGTAATGGAGAAATAATCAAACCCGAGCGTCTCGTCCCACGGAAAGAGCGGTTTGACCACCATCGCCTGCTGCTGCGGGTCAAACACCGCCTGCCGATCCGCCTCCGGCGTGATGAACGCGGAAAACGGGACGTTGAGTCCGGTGGCAATTTTCCACAGCGTCGACACCGTCGGGCTGGATTCATTGCGCTCGATTTGCCCGAGCATCGCTTTTGACACGCCAGTCTCGTCCGCGAGCTTCGACAAACTCCAGCCGCGCGCCTGGCGCAGCGTTTTCAACGTTGTTGCTAGATGTAGTGTGATGTCCATGTTCCCTCCTGATGGCGCTCAGCATACCACTTGTACGCTATAGCGCACAGTGTTACCTTATGCCGGACGCTATAACGCACAACGGAGTTTTCATGCGCCCTTCCTCTCACCTTGTTCCAGTCGCACTGGCTGGATTTGTCGCCGTGCTGGTCGGTTACGCCAGCTCGGCCGCCATCATCTGGCAGGCCGCCGCTGCGGCAGGCGCCAGCGCACAGCAGATTGCGGGCTGGATGACCGCGCTGGGGGTTGGGATGGGTGTCAGCACGCTGGCCCTTTCCTGGTGGTACAAAGCGCCGGTCCTGACCGCCTGGTCGACGCCCGGCGCGGCGCTGCTCGCCACCAGCCTGCACGGCGTGACGCTGGCTGAGACGATCGGCGTGTTCATCTTTGCTAACGCGCTCATTTTACTTTGCGGCATCACCGGGCTTTTCGCCCGTCTGATGAGGCTGATCCCCCATTCGCTTGCTGCCGCCATGCTGGCTGGGGTGTTGCTGCAGTTTGGCCTGCATACATTTGCGCATCTTGAGGGGCACTTTCTACTGTGCGGCAGCATGATTGCGGCGTGGCTGTTGGCAAAAGCGCTGGCGCCGCGCTATGCCATCGTGGTCACGTTGCTTGCAGGCGGTATCGTGGCATGGGCGGGAGGTGACGTTGTCACCGATAAGCTCACGTTCTCCCTTGTGATGCCTGAGTTTACTGCCCCCACGTTCACCTTCACAAGCCTGGTGAGTATTGGCGTGCCCTTCTTCCTGGTCACCATGGCATCGCAAAACGCGCCGGGTTTCGCCACGATGAAGGCCTCAGGTTACCCGCTGTCGGTTTCGCCGCTCATCATCGTTACGGGTGCGCTGGCACTGCTGCTTTCCCCTTTTGGCGTTTTTTCTATCTGTATCGCGGCCATTACTGCCGCCATTTGTCAAAGCCCGGATGCGCACCCGGACGCCGATAAACGCTGGCTGGCGGCCGTCGCTGCCGGAGGGTTTTACCTGCTGGCGGGGATTTTCGGCGGTTCGATTACCGGGCTGATGGCCGCTCTGCCGCTCAGCTGGATCCAGACGCTCGCGGGTCTGGCGCTGCTGGGCACCATCAGCGGGAGTTTATATCAGGCGCTGAATCACGAAGCGGAGCGCGATGCGGCCATCGTGACGTTCCTGATGACCGCAAGCGGCGTCACGATCCTGGGCATCGGTTCGGCATTTTGGGGGCTGGTGCTGGGCGGCGTATGCTATGCCCTGTTCTCACGCGCTCGCCGCGCGTAGCTGCGAAGGCGTCATGCCCGTCGCGCTGCGAAAGCGGTTGCTGAAGTGGCTGGCGGAGTTAAACCCGCAGGCAAGAGCGATGTCCGTCAGCGGCGTCGAGGTGTGCTGCACCAGTGCCTTCGCTTTTTCCATTCTTCTCTGCATCACGTACTGATGCGGCGCCAGCCCCGTCGACTGGCGGAACATACGGGCAAAATGGTACTCGCTGAGGGCGGCCTGCGCCGCCAGTTCAGCCAGCGTCAGGGGCTGGCCCAGGTTTTCTTCGATAAAGGCCAGCACGTTGCGCAGCACGAATGGCGATAGCCCGCCGGTGACGACCGGCAGCTTCCACTGAACGTTAGAGTAGTTTTGCAGCAGATGGGTCAGGAGCAGCGTAGAGGCCGTGCTCAGGGTGAGCTGGTTGGCGTGCTGCTGCCAGTCGCAGCCGAGCAAAAACTGGCGATACAGCGCGGTGATCTTCGGATCGCTACCAAAAATGCGCTCGTCCAGCGTCAGCGAAAGCGGCCGCTTGTCCCAGATCTTTTCCCCCACGTCGCGCAGGTGTTCATCGGTGCAGTAGAGATGCACAAACGACAGGTCGTCACGGATATCCCACGTCGATTCGCTCTCTTTTGGCATCAAGCAGAAACGGTCCGGTCCCCCACCGTTCTTCCAGCCGCCCGGCGTTTTTTGGTAGCTTTCGTAGCCGTCCGCCACGTACAGGCTGAGGGTATGATGGTTGCTTTTTACCGTGATCGTATCGTGCTTGTTGTACCACGCTGCCAGCTGAATGCCCGAATTCAGCGAGACGGTTTCCCGCAGGACCGCATTCTGTTGGCAAAGCGTTTCAAAGGTATCGTAAGCGTGAGACATAACCGTTAGCGCGTGATTAACTGGAATATCAGTCTAAGAAGAGTTGTCTCCCGTTGCCAGTCCCCGGGGAAGAAAAAAGCGCAAGATTTTGCAAGTCACCCGCAAGCCGGTGAAAGCCCGTCGCGGATCTCAGCGTCATACTGCGGGCTTCCGTGGTTTGAGAAGAGAAAAAGTATGAACGCATTATTATACGGACTGGTGGTGGTTATCTGGGGAACCACGTGGATTGCGATTTTCCTTCAGCAGGGGCCCGTAGCCGCGCCCGTCTCTATTTTCTGGCGTTTCGCCGTCGCCAGCCTCACGATGATGGTGGTGTTAGTCGCCCTGCGCCGCCTGCGCAAGCTGGCGCTGCGGGATCATCTCTATTGCATGCTCCAGGGATGCTGCGTTTTCTGCTTTAACTTCTGGTGCTTTTACACCGCAGCCTCGCACATCAACACCGGGCTGGAATCGGTGATCTTCTCCATGGCCGTGCTCTATAACGCCATTAACAGCTTTATTTTCTTCGGGCAGCGCCCGCCCGCGCGGTTCTGGACGGCGGCGGCACTGGGCCTGATCGGGATCGTCACCCTCTTCTGGGACGATCTGCTGGCCAGCGGCTGGAGCGCGTCGCTCCTGACCGGGATTGGTCTTTCCGCGCTCGGCACCTACGGCTTCTCGCTGGGCAATATGATCAGCATGCGTCATCAGCGCAGAGGCCTTGAAACCATGACAACCAACGCCTGGGCGATGCTCTACGGTACGCTGGTGATGGGCTGCATTGCCCTGTTCAGAGGCGACAGCTTCGCGCCTGAGTGGACTATCAGCTACATTGGCGCGCTGCTCTATCTGGCCCTGTTTGGTTCGGTCATTGCCTTTGGTGCCTACTTCACGCTGGTGGGACGCATTGGTCCGGGCAAAGCGGCCTACAGTACGCTGCTCTTCCCGCTGGTGGCATTGTCCATCTCCACGGTGTATGAAGGCTACGTATGGCATATCAACGGTATTGTGGGATTAGTGCTGATTCTGGGGGGGAATATGGTGATGTTTACCAAACCGGAAACCTGGTTCAGACGATTACGAACGGCGTAAATAAAAAGGCCTGCATTGCGCAGGCCGTTTTATTTTATTTAGCGGGTTTTTTCACATCAAACATGGTGGCATCCGTCGCCATATCATCAACAACCTGCTTCAGCGTCGCAAAGGTCATTGGCGTACTTTCGTTGTTCAGATCTTTACCTTCACCTTTACGCACCACCTTCATGACCGGTTTGTTGGTGGCCGCATCGATCAGCTCGCCTTCAAAGAAGAGATGCGTATCCATGGTGCGATGCCCGGTTGCCATCTGCGTACCCGCCACCACCAGCGCGACCGGCACCACTTCATAGAACTGCAGGCCCTCTTTCTGCGAACTCACCCCTGTAATTGCACCGCGGAATATCAGGCTGTGTTTACCCGGCGTGGTCACAATTGGCTTACGCGTACCAATAGCCGTTTTCATTTTGTTATTGGTGTAATTCAACAGCTCATCAAGCGTTTTTTGCCCAATTTGAGTGGTTGGTTTAGGCGCAGGGTAATAAGTAATTGGCGTCCAGAGAATACTGTCGTAATTCGCTTCGTTATAAGAAGGGTCAACCCAACGCAGCGTTGGTTTACCCGTTGCAGACGTCGTCTGCTGCAAGCCAGAATAGTCTTTTAAAAAGCCTGAGTATTGTTCTGGAGCCGCGACTTTCGAAGAACAGCCCGCCAACGCCAACAGACCAGTAAGCACTGCAACTTTAAAAAAAGTTTGAGTACGCATGATAGTTTTCCATGTTATCTGCAAGTATGCATTTGAAGTTATAGCAAAAGACTGGCGGGTTTGTTGTGACAAAAAATGATGCGGAGAGCACAAATTGCGAAAAGACTGCCCGGAGGCGTGCCGGGCAGTGAAAAATTACTGATTTATATCCAGTTGCCAGAACAGATGTTTGCCGAACGGGTCAATTTCATAGCCCGTCACCTCCTTGCGCACCGGTTCGAAAATGGTTGAATGCGCAATCATTACTGCGGGCATCTGGTCATGCATCATTTGCTGAGCCTCTTTATACAGCGCCACGCGTTTATCGCGATCGGTGGTTGATTTTGCTTCCGCAATAATTTTATCGAAGGGCTTATAGCACCATTTCGCCGAATTTGAGCCGCCGTTTGCCGAGGTACAGGTAAATAGCGGACCAAAGAAGTTATCGGGATCGCCCGTTGCGGTCGTCCAGCCCATCAGCGCGGCCTGATGTTCGCCGCCCTTCACGCGCTTAAGGTATTCGCCCCACTCGTAGGTGACGATTTTGGTCTGTACGCCGATTTTCGCCCAATCGGCCTGAATCATCTCCGCCATGCGTTTCGCGTTCGGATTGTACGGACGCTGCACCGGCATCGCCCACAGGTCGACGCTCACGCCGTTGGCAAAACCGGCCTCTTTCAGCAGCGCTTTCGCCTTTTCGGGATCGTAATCGTAATCCTTAAGCTCGCTGTCTGCGCTCCAGACGCCCGGCGGCAGCAGGTTCTTCGCCGCGGTGCCGGTGCCGTGGAACACCGCCTCAATGATGGCCGGTTTATTAATGGCCATCGCCAGCGCCTGACGGACTTTTACGTTATCCAGTGGCGGCTTTTGGGTATTGAACGCCAGAAAGCCGGTATTCAGCCCGGCTTTGCTCATCAGGTTGATGTCTTTGTTCGCCTTCATGCGCGGCAGATCCGCCGGGTTCGGGAACGGCATCACCTGACACTCGTTCTTCTCAATTTTGGCAAAACGCACGGATGCATCGGGAGTGATGCTAAACACTAGCCGATCCAGCTTCGATTTCCCCTGCCAGTAGTCGGCAAACGCCGTAAACAGGATCCGCGAATCCTTCTGATACTGCGCCAGCTTAAACGGCCCGGTGCCGATAGGCTCCATATCCACCTTCTCCGGCGTGCCCGCTTTTAGCATCGCGTCGGCATACTCCGCGGAAAGGATCGAGGCAAAATACCATGCCAGATCGGCGACAAACGGCGCTTCCGGGTGCGCCAGGGTAAAGCGCACGGTGTGATCATCAACTTTATCAATGCTCGTTATCAGGCTGCCAAACTCCAGGCTTTCGAAGTTGGAGTAGCTGCCGTTAGAGACGTTGTGGTAGGGATGGTTCACGTCTTTCTGCCGCATAAACGAGAAGATCACGTCGTCGGCGTTAAAGTCGCGGGTCGGCGTGAAGGATTTATTGCTCTGGAATTTGACGCCTTTACGCAGATGGAAGGTATAAACCTTGCCGTCGTCGCTGACCTCCCAGCGCTCCGCCAGGCTCGGCACCAGCTCCGTGGTGCCGGGTTTGAAATCGACCAGCCGGTTATAGACCGGCACGGCGCTGGCGTCCACGCTGGTTCCCGAGGTGTATAACTGAGGATTAAAGTTTTCCGGCGATCCTTCGGAGCAATACACCAGCGTTTTCGCGGCAACGGTGGAACTGACCGTGAGTGCAGCGAGTGCCAGCGCCAGAGTTGTGAGTTTGCTTTTCATCATTTATTCCTGTCTTTTTAATTCGACGGCTAATTAATTCTTTTGCCATTTCATAAATAACATTAAAGTGATGTGGCAAACACCTGAAAAATAAATAAGGAACAAATCACTATGGGCTCGCCGCTTTCCAGACAATTAACGCACCGTTTTTTCCGCTATCTCGCCATCACCAGCCAGAGCGATCCTAAAGTGAAAACGCTGCCCTCAACGCCGGGCCAGCACGACATGGCGCGGGAGCTGGCGCAGGAGCTGGCACAGCTGGGTTTAGACGACATCGTGATTGATGAATTTGCCACGGTAACGGCGGTAAAAAAAGGCAACGTGCCCGGCGCGCCGCGCATCGGCTTTATTACCCATATTGATACCGTGGACGTAGGATTATCACCGGATATTCATCCACAAATATTAACCTTTACCGGTGAAGATCTCTGTCTGAATAAAGAGAAAGACATCTGGCTGCGGGTGAAAGAGCATCCTGAAATACTGGCTTATCCCAATGAGGAGATTATTTTCAGCGACGGGACCAGCGTATTAGGCGCCGATAATAAATCGGCGGTCACGGTGGTCATGACGGTGCTGGAAAACCTGACGGCAGAGCATCAGCATGGGGATATCGTCGTGGCATTTGTGCCTGATGAAGAGATCGGCCTGAACGGTGCAAAAGCGCTGGATCTTAAGCGCTTCGACGTCGACTTTGCCTGGACCATTGACTGCTGCGAGCTGGGGGAAATTGTCTACGAGAACTTTAATGCGGCAGCCGCTGAGATCCGCTTTACCGGCGTAACGGCGCACCCGATGTCCGCCAAAGGCGTGCTGGTGAATCCCCTGCTGATGGCGACTGAATACATCAACCATTTTGACCGCCAGCAAACGCCAGAGTGCACCGAGGGGCGTGAAGGCTATATCTGGTTTAACGGCATTCAGGCCGGGCAGAACGAGGCCGTTCTTAAAGCCAATATCCGGGACTTTGACAAGGACAGCTTTGCCGCCCGCAAGCAGCAGATTGCCGACGTTGCCGCGCTGATTGCCGCCCAACATCCAACGGCCACGGTCGACTATCGCATTGAAGATACCTACAGCAATATCAGCAATGCGATTGGTGAAGACAGGCGCGCCATCGATCTGATGTTTGAGGCGATGGAATCGCTCGGCATCACGCCGAAACCAACGCCCATGCGCGGCGGTACCGACGGCGCGGCGCTTTCGGCAAAAGGGCTGCTCACGCCGAACTTCTTCACCGGCGCGCATAACTTCCACTCGAAGTTTGAATTCCTGCCGCTGTCGTCGTTCGAGGCGTCTTACAACACTGCGCTGCAGATCTGCCTGCTGGCCGCCCGTTAAGCGGGCTTGCGCGCCAGCATAGTGGCAAAGCGCAGCTTGATGCGGTTCCCGTTTTCATCGGTGCGGTGCAGTTCGCCAACGTCTTCGTTGTATTTGAGCAACTCCCAGCCTTCGTAGTAGTTGCTCAGCTCACCGCTTTTAAACGCAAACGGGAAGCCAACGGTGCACGGATAATCCGCCGTGTCCATCGCGGCAACGATCAGGTTGTAGCCGCCCGGCTTTGTGCAGCGCTGCATGTTGGCGATAAGTCCCGGGATGGTTTTTGACTCCAGGAACATCATCACCACGGTGGAGAGAATGAAATCGTACTCGCCGTCAAAACTCAGGTTGTTGAGATCTTTAACTGCCGTGTGGAGGTTATCGATCCCTTCTTCCGCCTTGATGCGCTCGATATTATCGATGCTCATCGGGTTCTTATCCCACGCGGTCACCTCGTAACCGTTGGCCGCCAGAAAAAGGGTGTTACGGCCATTGCCGCAGCCCAGATCCAGCGTTTTACCCGGTTTAATCTTTTCCGCACTGAACAGCACCTCTGAATGGGTGCGGGTTAAGCCATATTTCTCTGTGAAGTAATTCTCATCGACGGTCATTATTTTTTCCTGAGCCTGCATACGTTTAAAGTGCATCCTGAATGCCATTTTAAGGCGTTTACCGTCTGGTTGCCAGTCGTTCGAAAACCGAAAAATTTGCTACGTTTAGTTATGACGCTTATCAGAGACATAAAGATGAACAAATATCGCCTTAGCGACGAGACACGCCTCTGGCAATGGAAAAACGGCGACACTATCCACTCCGTCACGCTGCGGCAGATTATCGCGACAGTGGATTTTAGCGATGTGACAGCCGGTACCAAAGGCGGCTGGATTGACGACGGGCGCGCCCTCGCGCAGGACGGCGACTGTTGGATCTACGACGAAAACAGCGTGGTGTTCGCCGGTGCCGTCGTGTCCGGCAACGCGCGTCTTACCCTGCCGTGCATCGTCAGCCATGATGCCCGTATCGGCGACAGCTGCTGGCTGGACGGCGCGGAGGTCAGCCACGGGGCGCGCATAAGTGACAACGTCACCATTCAGCAATCCTGCGTGCGCGGCGAGTGCCATATTTTCGGCGAGGCTCGCGTACTGCATCACAGCGTGGTGATCGCTGCCAAAGGGCTAACGCCGGACCATGAGCAGATCCTGCAAATCTACGATAAGGCAACGGTGAGCCAGTCGCGCATTGTACACCAGGCGCAAATCTACGGCGAGGCAATGGTCAACTTTGCCTTTGTTGAGCACCGCGCCGAAATATTCGATAACGCCATTCTCGAAGGTAACGACCTGAACAACGTCTGGGTGAGCGACTGCGCAAAGGTCTATGGCAACGCCCGCGTGATTGCCGGTTTTGAGGACGATGCTATCCCGACGGTGCGCTACAGCTCTCAGATTGCGGAGAACGCCGTGGTGGAAGGAAATTGCGTCATCAAGCACCACGTTCTGATTGGCGGTCAGGCCTGGCTGCGCGGCGGGCCGATCATGCTGGATGATAAGGTGGTGATCCAGGGGCGCGCGCGGATAAGCGGCGATGTGCTCATCGAGCACCGGGTTGAAATCACCGATGATGCGGTCATTGAAGCGTTTGCCGGTGAGAGCATTCACCTGCGCGGCGAAAAGGTGATTAACGGCGACCAGCGCATCACCCGCACCCCGCTGCTGGGGGCGTTATAGGGTAGCGATCTTCCCGTAGATATTCACATCGTCAAAGCGACCGTTCAGGTATTCCGCTTCCCGCAGGCACCCTTCCAGCGTAAAACCGTTGCGCACGGCAACGCTGTTGCTGTGCTGATTCGCCACCCGACACTTGATCACAAAACGGCGGATCTCCCCGCGTTCGACGTAGTAGCGCATAAACGCCTGCAGTGACCGGGAGAGAATGCCCTGCCCCTGATGGCCTTCATCCAGCCAGTAGCCGATGTACCCGGCCTTGTTGGCAGGCTCAATCGTATTGAACGACAGCACGCCAACCAGTTCATCACCCGCGAAGATCAAAAACATTTTGGCGTAGCCGCGCTGGTGCAGCATCTGGTTACTCTGCACGTTGCGGCGGGTATCCTCTTCGCTGCCCACGTGCTGCGCCCAGTCAAAGGCGGTTTGCAGAAAGGTTTTGTTTTTGACGACGAGATTGTGCAGGTCGGTGGTGTAACGCTCTTCGACGGCGCGAAGCTCGATATCCTGGGTAACGGGGATGATTTCTGAAGACATATAGTGCCTCGTCATTGCCGGGTGGCGGCTTACTCTGGATGCATTTGTAGGCCGGGTAAGCGCTAGCGCCACCCGGCACAATCCCACAAGGGTTAACGCATTACCCTGTCATCAACGTAATGACGTTTATCCGGCGCCGGTGGGAAATACTGATACAGCCAGGTTTCGCTGATGGCATCGCCCTGGCAGCGCAGGAACAGGCGCATATCCACCGGCTCCGTCGAATCCGAGGTTGGATACCAGTCAAACAGAATGCGATAGCCGTCAAACGGCTCAACGTAGAGGATTTCAACCTGCTTCGCTTCACCGCTTGAGAGCGTGATCACCGGCTCGATGCCTTTTGGCGCAGCGGCCTTCAGGTCGCCGCCGACGAAGTCGATGGCAAAGCGACGGGCCCACACTTTCGGATAATTTTCGCCCGGTGCCCAGCCTTCCGGGAACCCGCCCATACCGGTACGGGTTGCGAAGACGTTGGCCAGCGGAGAACGCACCGGCGGCATGGCGCTCCAGTACAGACGATATTTAAAGTCCAGCTCGTCGCCCGCCTTCACCGGTTTTTCCGGCTGCCAGAAGCAGACCACATTATCCAGCGTTTCACCGGTGGTCGGGATCTCCATCAGGCCAACCGCACCTTTACCCCAGTCGTTACGCGGTTCAACCCACAGGCTCGGGCGTTTGTTATACCAGCCCATCACGTCCTGATAGTGCGAGAAATCGCGATCGAGTTGCAGCAGGCCGAACCCTTTCGGGTTTTTGTCCATATAGGCGTTGAACTGCAGCTTCTGCGGGTTGTTCAGCGGACGACAGATCCACTCTCCGTTGCCGCGCCACATTGCCAGGCGGTCGGAGTCATGAATTTGCGGGTGAATGGTGTCACACATGCGGCGTTCGTTATTGCCGCAGCTGAACATGCTGGTCATCGGCGCGATGCCGAGCTGCTTGATGTCCTTACGCGCGTAGAGATGGTTTTCCACCTCCATAATCACCTGGCTCTTCTCGCAGTGGATCACGAACTTATAGGCACCGGTGACGCTCGGGCTGTCGAGCAGCGTGTATACGGTAAAGGTCGTGTCGCCGGGTTTGACGGTTTCAAACCAGAAGGAGGTAAAGTCCGGGAACTCTTCCGGCGTGTCGGTAAAGGTATCTACCGCCAGACCGCGGGCAGAAAGGCCGTACTGATAGGTGTCGTCCACCGCGCGGAAATAGCTCGCGCCCAGGAAAGAGACGATATCGCGACGCGCCAGTTCAGGGGCCTTAAAGGCGCGGAAGCCCGCAAAGCCGAGATCGCTTTGCCCTTCCAGCTGTTTGGTATCCACACCCGTTTCGCCGTAGCTGAACAGCTCAGGACGGAAGTGGATCTCGCGCGCCATGGCGGTAGACTGGTCCAGCGAGAACATCCGCACGCGGCGGCGGAACCCCATCCCCATGTGGAAGAACTGCACGTCCAGCTGACGCCCTTCAATGTTGTTCCACAGTGACTGTTTTTCATCGTAGCGGATGGCGTTGTACGCCTGCGGCGTCATCGTTGCCAGCGTCTCCGGCAGCGGACGCGGCGCGCCACCCCACGGGATTTTCGCCAGGTCATGCGCCATGGATTGCAGTACGGAGAAGTCAAAACGACGGCTCTGGCCGTCAGCAATGTCAGAGTCGGCAGCGTATGCCGCTTTGGAAAACAGGGAAGCAAGGCCGGATGTGCCGCTCAGGGCTGCCACTGCCAGCGAGCCTTTTAGAAAACGTCTGCGATTCATGCCTGGAAAAACGTCCTTATGGTCGTGTGAATGTGTTTCGCGCTCGGCGAAATGACGGCAAGAAAGAACGCACAGCCTAAACAAAAATGGTTAAGAATCCAATTGTTGGCCGGTGATTATATGAACAAAGTGAGAAATATTTTCTGTCGACCAGAACGGCCCGAAAGTGGTGTAAAGAAAGCCTGGAAAATGTGTAGAAAAATGCCCCGGCGCGACATCGTTCGCCGGGGCTAATGAGGCGGTTATTTTACGCTGACATCGATACCCGGAAAGTACTTATCAGCGAGTTTTGCGATCGTGCCGTCGGCACGTACTTTATCAATCGCGGCATCAAGCTGCTTTTTGGTGGCCTCGTCACCTTTACGCAACCCAAAACCGATCCCACTGCCGAGGATAGTGTCGTCAGACACCGGTTTGCCGATGAAGCCAAACCCTTTCCCCTGCGGCTTGCTGAGGAAACCTGCCTGCCCGGCCGCGGACATGACCAGCGAGGCGTCGATACGGCCATTCAGCAGATCGCCCCAGGCCATATTCTGATCTTTATAAGACACCACGGTGACACCCTGCTTTTCCCAGTGCTCTTTCGCATAGGTTTCCTGAATGGATCCCTGCAGCACGCCGATGGTTTTACCCTTCAGCCCTTCTGGGGTTGCCTCAACCGCCGTACCGGCCTTGCCGACCAGCTGCGACGGAATACGGTAGATCGGCTGGGTAAAATCAATGCTCTTGCGGCGCTGCTCGGTAATGTTCATCGCCGAGTTGATGGCGTCAAATTTCTTCGCCACCAGGCCCGGGATCAGCGCATCAAAGGAGGTTTCAACCCAGCTGCACTTCAGCGCTGCCGCTTTGCAGATGGCATTCCCCAGCTCAACGTCAAACCCTTCCAGTTCGCCCGCCGCATTGCGGCTCTCAAACGGCGGGTATTCCGCTTCCAGACCGTAGCGCAGCTCGGTAGCCGCGAAGGAAGAAAAAGTACACAGCAATCCTATGCCGACAACTAACGCGCGTAATTTCATCTAATACTCCTCAGCGTGGTTTAACCCGACACAGGGCCTGGGCACCTGCCCGTAACGTCGCCTCATCTTTCGCAAAAGAGAGACGAATCAATTTATTATCCGTACCGTCCGCATAAAACGCCGACAGCGGAATAGTGGCAACGCCGTACTCAACGATCAGCCGTTTCACCAGCTCGCTGTCGCGCTCGTCGCTGAACTGGCTATAGTCCGCCAGCATGAAGAACGATCCTGCGCTCGGCAGCAGGGTAAACGGTGAATCGGCCAGCAGGCTGTGCAGCAGATCGCGCTTGCGCTGGTAAAACGCCGACAGCGACAGCCAGGTTTGCGGGTCGACCATATGTTCAGCAAACGCGTGCTGCATTGGCGTATCGGCAGAAAACATTAAAAATTGATGCACTTTACAAATCTCGTCCATCAGTACCGCCGGTGCAACACAGTAACCCACGCGCCACCCGGTGACGTGATAGGTTTTTCCGAAAGAGGAAATAATCACGCTGCGCTCCGCCAGCTGCGGGTGCGTGGCCATCCCGTGGTGCGGCTCATCGTCAAAAACGACGTGTTCGTACACTTCGTCAGACAAAATAATGATGTCGGTATTGCGCGTCAGCGCCGCCAGCTGTTCCAGGTCATTGGCGGAGAAGACCTGGCCGCTCGGGTTATGCGGCGTATTGATGATGATCATGCGCGTGCGCGGGGTGATCGCGGCGCGAACCTCATCCCAGTTGACGGCAAAATCCGGCACGGTGAGCTTGATGGCTATCGGCGTTGCCCCCTGCAGACGGACAATCGGCGCGTAGCTGTCAAAGGAAGGCTCAAAGTAGATCACCTCATCACCCGGATGCACCAGCCCGCTGATTGCCGAATAGAGCCCTTCGCTGGCGCTGGCGGTCACCAGCACCTCGCTGGCAGGGTCATACTGCGTGCCGTAGAGCGTGGCGATTTTATCGGCAATACGTTCCTTAAGCGGCTGCAGGCCGGTCATTGACGCATACTGGTTATGCCCCGCCTCCATGGCGCGGGTGACGCCCGCAATCAGCTTCGGGTCGCAGGAAAAATTCGGTGCGCCCTGAGAAAGGTTAATCGCGTTATGCTGCGCCGAGAGCTGGCCGATAACGGTAAAAATGGTGGTTCCCACATCCGGCAGTTTGGAGCGCGTTTGCACAGGCGTTCGTAAAGTCATCCTCTTTCCCTTCTCATGGACATTGCATAACTATTCAAACAACATCTGTGCTGTCGGGACAATCGAATTGTTGTCATAATAGCCATGAGAAAAATGCATAGCTGAGGTGTTTATATGTCGCGCCGTTCGCTCCCCCTTAATGCCATCGACGCATTTTTAGTCACCGCGCGTCACCTCAATCTTACCCATGCCGCCGCCGAACTGTGTCTGACGCAGGGGGCCGTGAGCCGTAAGATTGCCTCCCTGGAGGCGTGGTTTGGCTTTCCGCTTTTTGAACGCCACGCGCGCGGGCTACGCCTCTCACCGCAGGGCAGCGCCCTGCTTCCGGAGCTGCAGTCGGCTTTCGAGCAGCTGCTGTCCGTGGCCGACCAGGCCCGCAGCCAGCACACCGTTATTCGGCTGAAGGCCCCCACCTGCGCCATGCGCTGGCTGGTGCCGCGCCTGCTGGAGGTGGAGCGCGAGCATCCGGATCTGCAGATCGCGCTGACCACCACCACCGATCACAACGTCAATTTCAAAACCGAATCTTACGACGCGGCAATTGTGTTCGGCACGCACATGAGCGCAGGCGATCTGCTGTTCGAAGAGGCGCTCACCCCGGTGATAAGCCCGGTGCGGGTAGGCGCAGCGCTGGGATCGTTAACGTTCCTTCACCCCACAAGGGATAAGACGGACTGGTCGCTTTGGCTGACGAAACAGGAAGGCCCGGGCTTTGTCATGCACAAAAATCAACACTTCGACACGATGGATCTCGCCATTACGGCCGCCATTCAGGGGCTGGGCGTGGCCATCGCCGACGAAACGCTGGTGGCAGAAGATGTTCACGCGGGCAGGCTGATGCGGCCCTATGAGACAAGCATAAAAACCGGCGCAAGCTACCGGCTGGTGATGCGCGAAACGCCAGGCGAAGAAAATGGTCTCGCGGCGTTTCGTGCCTGTTTGCTTAATCGAGGCTGACGTGGTGCTTCATTACCCGCTTGAATAGGCTCATACGGGCGCGCATAAAGCGGTTTTCAAGCCTGAAAGATGCATGTTTATTCACACCAATGCGTAACAGAACGTCCCGACCTTTGCGACACGCGGGCCAGTGCGTCGGCCCGGGGAGGATGTCGCGACGACCCGCGTCACGCGCGAAGCTCACCCAGTAATCCGCCACCTGAGCAGCGAACTGCAGATCTCGCTCATTGACGTACTGACGTGAAGGCTCTACCTGGCCGAGCGTATCGAAAACGTAGGGAACTTCGTTGCCGTGCCAGGCGCCGTTGATGTACGTGCCATGTTCCGCTTCCGCGACATAGTCAAACCAGTAACGCCAGCACAATCCGCCGACGCGCTGCTGGGCCTGCATCACCACGTAGCCCATGGTGGTAAAGGCCATGTCGCGGCACACCTGTCTGCCCAGCTCTTCATCGCCCTTCACGCCCGGATAGAGCAGCTTAATCAGCCCCAGCCCGAAGCGACGCTCCCGGCGAAGCTTCTGAATTTGTCCAGCAAGATCGATGCCAAACACCGCCATCACGCTGGCTTCATCGCTGTTGGAGCCAATCATCACCGGCACCGGATGCTGACGGGCGGCAAATAAGACGTCCAGCATGGCTTCCGGCAGAACGCAATCTCCAGTAATGGGGGCCGGGGCGACGTTCAGCGGCGCGGTGAGCGGCCAGAATGCGTCTGGCGGAATGGCGCGCAGCTGCCCGGCGGTCGCATTTTCCAGACCGAAATGGGCGGCCAGCGCCTCCCCTTTTTGCAGCGCCTGCTCTCGCGGCGTGTCCGGCAGGGTATACCCGCTTTGCACAATCGCCTTGTGGAACAAGCCAGCCGCCAGGGGCGATGCCAGCAGAGAGAGTACGCTGCGCGCACCGGCGGATTCGCCAAACAGGGTCACATTAGCGGGATCGCCACCAAACCCGGCGATATTCTCCCGTACCCATTCGAGGGCGGCGATCTGATCCAGCAGGGCGAAATTATGCACCACGCGATCTTCCTCGCCTTCCAGCGCGGGATGGGCGAAAAAGCCGAGATGACCGAGGCGGTAGTTGATCGTTACGACAACCACGCCGCGCGTGGCCAGCGCTTTGCCGTTATACGGCGGCAGGCCACCAGCACCAATCGTAAACCCGCCCCCGTGCAGCCAGACCATAACCGGTAGCGGCTCGGCGCGATCTGTGGGGGACCAGACGTTAAGGTAGAGACAATCTTCGGAAAACTGGCCCGGATCGCCGCCGCCTAGCTCCTGACAGTACTCGCTGCTTTGCCAGCTTGAGGGCGAGAAAGCCGTAGCCTCGCGCAGGCCCTCCCAGCGTTCAGGGGGCCGGGGCGAGCGCCAGCGCCACTCCCCCACGGGCGGCGCGGCGTAGGGAATACCGCACCAGAGGTGAACGTTTTCATCGGTTAAACCAGACAGTGCGCCCTGGCGCGTTTCAACCACAGGGGCGGAAGGATTTTGCATAACGACCTTATTGTTTCCATCACACCCCAGCAGAGTAACGATTTCAGAGCAAACCGCAACGCTGTTTGCTGCGCGTTTCAGCCTCCTGGTAGAGCGTAAACTCGTCATACACCGGGCAGCCCAGCGCGTCTTCAAACGCATCGCGGCTGGCGTTACCGTGGCTGCGGGCCTGGGTTTCGTTCCCGAGATTGGACTGGAAAATCCCCGCGGCGCTGACCGGGAGGAAATCTTCGTAGGTGATCGGCTGGGCAACCACCCATCCGCGCTCAATCAGCGGCTGCGGATCGTCTCCCGGACGAAACGCGTGACGGTGGGCTTCCCCTGATGGCGTCAGGCGATAGCGAAAATAGGCCAGCTCCTGACGGCGCATGAGCATTTCGCTGTCCGGGAAGGCGCTAAAGATCTCCCGCAGATGCAGCTGGTGCGTGAGGTTATCTTTACCGGTTCCGGCCTGAGCGAGGAGGCTGTCGTATAGTTCGCGGCCTTTCGGGGTCAGCGCCACGCCGCGCTGTTCAATCTCACCGAAGCGCGCGGTGTGGGTGCCTTTATGTTCACCGGCAAACAGCACCGGCTCTTCCAGCGCCTTGAAGCTGGTTTGACGCAATAAGACGGGCACGTCGCGACGCGGCGGTCCTTCGATCAGAATTTTTGGCTCGATACCGTACTTCGGCATCAGCTCCTGCACCCGGTCAATATCCAGCGTGCGCGGCGTGAGGTGGTTAATATGGCAGCCCGGGAAGCAGACCACGTCGGCAATCAGGCGATGTTCGTTGCTCAGGGCCAGATAGGTTTCCTGATCGACCGTCGCATGGCGGTGCCAGCGGAAGGTTTCTAACGCTTCGTGCACAAACTCGTGGGCCTGTGCGTCAGTAAAGTGCCCTTCCGACTCGTGCAGGTCGATCAGCTCCAGACAGCGAGGTGTAAAGATGTTCCGGTGAGACAGGATCTCTGCGGCACGCTCGCGCAGCGCGACGTTTTCAATCAGCTCAAGACGCAGCAGCGAGGTAAAGATACGAAACGGATTTCGACACAGGGCCGCATCATCAACCGGGCGAAACGCCGTTGAGTGGACCGGCACTCCCGCCTGCGAGAGATCGTAATAGCTGACCGGGTACATGCCCATAATGGCAAACATACGGCGCAGGGTTGACAGTTCCTGTGCCGTGCCGACGCGGATCGCCCCGTGGCGCTCCACGTTCAGGCGCGCAAGCTCATCGGCGTTCGCCAGTTGTTCATGTAATAGTGGATTATTTTCCAGAACCGCCAGGTTTACGTCCGCAACCAGTTCGAGCAAGGTGCCGTACTGCGGAACTTCCTGCTGGTACATCGCCGACATAGCCTGCGAAAAGCGTTCCCGAATGTCATCAGCCGTGATGGTGTTCGCCATGATGTCATGCCTCCAGTGAATATTACCTGGAGTGTAGAGAAACCCGTTCCTTCCGGGGGGAAGAATTTCTGATTTGTGATCTTAAGACGACAGTGGTTAAACCGTGTGCTACGGGCCCCGGAACAGACCCGAACGGAACCGCCCTTTCGACCTGGCCGCTTTTATCCAGGATTTTCCTTATAATTATTTAGGGTTCCGCTTTCTAGCTATAAAGGAGTATTTTTCATTTCCCCCTGACTGCAAATTAATCAATTTGAACACGCCATTATTTTTATCCTCACCTTTCAAATTTTTAGCCCGAAGTTAGGATTAATCTGAATGATTGTTTACAAGTCCTTCCTGCCTATCCATATTTCCACTTTAAGCGAAGCGCAAATTTACAAATATTTAAAAATAACGCAACCGCAAATAGCAAAACGCATTTGACGGATGCCGCACAGCGACTAGAGTTATTACTCGAACGACGAGTGATACGGAATATTTTCGTATCGTACTGACATAACCAATATATGACTATGAGGTTTAATATGGCAGAGCATCGTGGTGGTTCCGGTAATTTCGCTGAAGACCGTGAAAAAGCATCAGAAGCTGGACGTAAAGGTGGCCAGCACAGCGGCGGTAACTTTAAAAACGATCCGCAACGCGCTTCTGAAGCGGGTAAGAAAGGGGGACAGAACAGTCACGGCGGAGGCCGTAAATCTGATAACTCCTGATCTTATTTAAAACTCTTTTAATAAAACCAGAGAGCATGCTGCGGGCTGAAAAGCTCGCAGTACCCTTTCTTTATTTTACCGGAGCGTAATTATTATGAATATGAAAAGCGTTGAGGATGTCTTTATTCATCTTTTGTCGGATACCTACAGTGCGGAAAAACAGCTTACCCGCGCCCTGAGCAAGCTTGCCCGCGCGGCCTCCAGTGAGAAACTGAGCGCCGCCTTCACCGCCCACCTTGAAGAGACGCAGGGTCAAATCGAACGTATCGACCAGATCGTCGAACAGGAAGACGGTATCAAAATTAAGCGCATGAAATGCGTGGCGATGGAAGGCTTAATTGAAGAAGCTAATGAAGTCATTGAAAGTACGGAAAAAAATGAAGTGCGTGATGCCGCGTTAATTGCCGCCGCGCAAAAAGTCGAGCATTACGAAATTGCCAGCTACGGTACCCTTGCCACATTAGCAGAACAACTGGGCTATAAAAAAGCCGTTAAGCTTCTTGCCGAAACGCTGGAAGAAGAAAAAGAGACCGACCTTAAACTCACCGACCTGGCCGTAGGAAATATTAACCAAAAAGCGCAGAAATGACGCAATAATAAAGGTTAAATAAAATGAGCATCAGTCCCAGGACAATTAAACGGTGCCATTTAGCGGCAGCCATAATATGGTTCATTCTCGCCATCCCTTCCGTAATATGGTGGAAGAATAGCGTGTTATGGGTCATTATCATCAGCATTTACGCCAATATTGTCGGCCATTTATCTGGCTACAGTGCCGCGCGTGCCGATCAGGCTGCTGAAAGTGAGACCAAATAAGCGAACCCCTAATGAGGATACAATGATGAATCACGTAGAACACTACCATGACTGGCTACGCGATGCCCATGCGATGGAAAAGCAAGCCGAATCTATGCTGGAATCCATGGCCAGCCGTATCGATAATTATCCTGATGTTCGCGCAAGAATTGAGCAGCATATTAATGAGACAAAACGGCAAATTACATTGCTGGAAGAAATCCTCGACCGTAATGATATTTCTCGTTCGGTTTTAAAAGATTCGATGAGCAAAATGGCGGCGCTGGGGCAATCCATCGGCGGCATGTTCCCGTCGGATGAGATCGTTAAGGGTTCCATCAGCGGCTATGTTTTCGAACAGTTTGAAATAGCCTGCTATACCTCGCTGCTCGCGGCGGCTAAGAAAGCAGGCGACGTCGCCTCGGTACCTGCCATTGAGACGATTCTGGCGGAAGAACGCGAAATGGCCGACTGGCTGATTCGTCATATTCCGCAGACCACGGAACAGTTCCTGCTGCGTTCAGACGCATCGGGCGTCGAAGCAAAAAAATAATCCGGGAGAATCGCCATGTTCCGACACGTCAAACAGCTGCAATACACGGTTCGCGTTGCCGAACCAAACCCTGGCCTTGCCAACCTTTTACTGGAACAGTTCGGTGGGCCGCAGGGCGAACTGGCTGCCGCCTGCCGGTACTTTACGCAAGGATTGAGCGATGACGATCCGGGTCGTAAAGATATGCTGATGGATATCGCCACCGAGGAGCTAAGCCACCTCGAAATCATCGGCACGCTGGTCGGCATGCTGAATAAAGGCGCTAAAGGCGCGCTGGCGGAAGGGGTGGAAAACGAGGCTGAACTGTATCGGTCCATGACCGAAAACGGCAATGACAGCCATATTACCTCCCTGCTCTACGGTGGGGGCACCCCGCTCACTAACTCGGCGGGCGTGCCCTGGACGGCGGCCTATGTCGATACCATCGGCGAGCCGACGGCGGACCTGCGCTCAAACGTGGCAGCAGAGGCCAGAGCGAAAATCATCTATGAACGTCTGATCAACGTGACCGACGATCCCGGCGTAAAGGATGCGCTGGCGTTTCTGATGACGCGCGAGGCGGCGCATCAGCTCTCCTTTGAGAAGGCGCTGCAGTCCATCCGTAATAATTTCCCACCGGGAAAACTGCCGCCAATCGAGGAATTCACCAACAAGTACTACAATATGTCTGAAGGTGGAGAGGTTCGCGGAAGCTGGAACAGCGATAAACATTTCGATTACGTTGAGTCCCCCCAGCCTGCGGTTGATGGCGGCGATGGCAGCGCAAGCGTCACGCTCACGACCGAACAGGCAACCCTGGTCAAGGCGATGTCTGCCCGCACGAAGTCCGATCCACATTCTGACCCGCTGACCGGTGCCGAGCTGGGTGCCGGTAAGACTAAACCGTAATCGGTTTTGCCGGGCAGCCATAAACTGCCCGGCAATTCTCGTGCCCCATCGTTTCAGAGGTACGGACCATGTTCGAACTCGACGCGTTCCATCTGGCCAGAATTCAGTTCGCTTTTACCGTCTCGTTTCATATCCTTTTTCCTGCGATCACCATCGGCCTCGCCAGTTATCTGGTGGTGCTGGAGGGTATGTGGCTGCGCACCAAAAACGACGTCTGGCGATCGTTGTACCATTTTTGGCTCAAGATATTTGCCGTTAACTTCGGGATGGGTGTCGTTTCCGGGCTGGTCATGGCGTACCAGTTTGGCACCAACTGGAGCGGGTTCTCACAGTTCGCGGGCAGTATTACCGGCCCACTCCTGACCTATGAGGTGTTAACCGCCTTCTTCCTTGAGGCCGGTTTCCTTGGCGTCATGATGTTCGGCTGGAATAAGGTCGGCCCCGGCCTGCACTTCTTTTCAACCTGCATGGTGGCGCTCGGCACGCTGATGTCGACCTTCTGGATCCTCGCGTCCAACAGCTGGATGCATACGCCGCAGGGCTTCACTATCGAGAACGGACAGGTTATCCCGCAGGACTGGCTGGCGATCGTCTTTAACCCCTCCTTCCCTTACCGGCTTATTCATATGGCTATCGCCGCGTTTCTGAGCAGCGCGCTGTTTGTCGGCGCGTCGGGCGCATGGCACCTGCTGCGCGGTAACGATACGCCCGCCGTGCGCACCATGTTTTCCATGGCGATGTGGATGGCGCTGCTGGTCGCCCCCATCCAGGCGGTCGTGGGCGATATGCACGGCCTGAACACGCTTGAGCATCAGCCTGCCAAAATTGCCGCCATCGAGGGGCACTGGGAAAACCCGCCCGGCGAGGCCACCCCGCTGCTGCTGTTTGGCCTGCCGGATATGGAGGAGGAGCGCACCAAATACGGTCTTGAGATCCCCGCGCTCGGCAGCCTTATCCTGACGCACAGCCTGGACAAGCAGGTTCCCGCGCTGAAAGACTTTCCGAAAGAAGATCGCCCAAACTCGACCATCGTTTTCTGGTCGTTCCGCGTCATGGTTGGGATGGGGCTGCTGATGATTACTCTCGGTCTGATTGGCGTCTGGCTGCGCTATCGTCATCGGTTTTACCACTCTCGCCCGTTCCACTGGTTCGCCCTCTGCATGGGGCCTGCCGGGCTGCTGGCGCTGCTCGCCGGCTGGGTGACCACCGAAGTGGGCCGCCAGCCGTGGGTGGTCTATGGCTATCTGCGCACCATCGACGCGGTATCGCTGCACAGCACCCTGCAGATGAGCATCAGCCTGCTGGCGTTCTTCGTCGTCTACACGTCGGTGTTTGGCGTGGGCTATGTTTACCTCATTCGGCTGATTAAGAAAGGGCCGCAGCCTGTCGATACGCTGACGTCAAACACCTCGGGCACGCCCGCCCGTCCGCTGTCTGCCGCTGAGTCTGTTCCTGAAGAGGAGAGAACCTGATGGGCGTCGATATCTCAGTTATCTGGTTTGCCATCATCGTCTTTGCCACGCTGATGTACATCATCATGGATGGCTTTGATTTGGGCATCGGCCTGCTGTTTAACTTCGTGGGCGATGCGAAAGAGCGGGATGTGATGGTGAACAGCGTCGCGCCGGTCTGGGACGGAAACGAAACCTGGCTGGTGCTCGGTGGCGCAGGGTTATTCGGCGCTTTTCCGCTGGCCTATGCGGTGATCGTGGATGCATTGACCATTCCCCTTACCGCCATGCTAATTGGCCTGATCTTTCGCGGCGTGGCGTTCGAGTTTCGCTTTAAAGCCACACCGTCACACCGAAAGTTCTGGGACTACTCGTTTGCGGGCGGATCGCTGCTCGCGACCTTCAGCCAGGGAATCGTCGTGGGCGCAATGATCAACGGCTTTGACGTTGAGGGCCGACGCTTTGTCGGCTCCGCGCTTGACTGGCTCACCCCCTTCAACCTCTTCTGCGGTATCGGTCTGGTCGTCGCCTACACGCTGCTGGGCACCACCTGGCTCATCATGAAAAGTGAAGGCGCGCTGCAAATCCGCATGCGCGAGCTGACACGCCACGTGCTGCTGGCGCTGATGGTCGTCATCGCCGTGGTGAGCATCTGGACGCCGCTCGGCTGGCAGTACGTGGCCGACCGCTGGTTCACGCTGCCCAACTTCTTCTGGTTCCTGCCGGTGCCTCTGCTGGTCGGGCTCTTCAGCGTGCTGATCTGGCGCCTCACCCGCAACCCGAACAGCCACTCCCGCCCCTTCCTGCTGACGCTCGGGCTTATTTTCCTCGGGTTTAGCGGGCTCGGTATTAGCCTCTGGCCGAACATTATTCCGCCGCGCATCACCCTGTGGGAAGCCGCGGCCCCGCCTGCCAGCCAGCTGTTTATGCTGGTAGGCACGTTACTGATTATTCCGGTGATCCTGGTGTACACCGCCTGGAGCTACTACGTCTTCCGGGGCAAAGTGTCGGATACTGAAGGCTATCACTGAGGAACGCTATGACTGACTGGCATACACGAGCCATTATTTATCAGATTGATACCGCGCTATTTTATGATTTGAACGGCGATGGCTGCGGGGACATCGCCGGGATAGCGGCCAAGCTGCGCTATATACGCCGCATGGGGGCGACGGTTATCTGGATCACCCCGTTTTACCTCACGCCCTTTCTCGATGAAGGCTACGACGTCAGCGACCACCTCCAGGTGGATCCCCGTTTCGGAAAACTGGCCGATATCATCGCCTTTATCGAACAGGCCCGCGAGCTGGGCATGCAGGTCATTATCGAGCTGCTGATCCAGCACACCTCTGACGCGCATCCCTGGTTCCAGCAGGCCCGCCGCAACCCGGCGTCACCCTATCGTGATTACTATCTCTGGTCGGATAACGACGAGGACGATACGCCGCCCATGTTCCCCGGCGTGGAGAAGAGCATCTGGACCTGGGACGACGAGGCGGGACAATACTACCGGCACATGTTTTATCGCCACGAGCCGGATCTGAACCTTACCTCGCCCGCGGTACTTAAAGAGATTGAGAACATCATCCTCTTCTGGCTCAAGCTGGGCGTGTCGGGATTTCGCCTCGACGCCGCGTCCCACCTCACCACGCAGGCGGGCAACGGCGATGAAAAAAAGGGTCTGTGGATCCTCGAACATATGCGGCGTCTTATCGAAGAACGCAATCCGGACGCGATCCTGCTGGGTGAAGTAGACGTAGACGTTGAGACCTATAAAGACTACTTCGGCAATAATGACCGCCTGAATCTGGTGCTCAATTTCTGGCTCAACAAGTATTTCTACGTCAGCCTGGCCAGGAAAAGCGCCCGCCCGCTGCGCAATGCGGTGAAGAAGATGATCGTCCCGCCTGATGCCTGCTGTTTTGCTAACTGGCTTCGCAACCACGACGAGCTGGATCTGGAAGGCATCAGTCAGAAAGACAAACAGTTTGTCCTCGACACGTTTGCCCCTGACGAAGAGATGAACGTCTATCAGCGCGGGATCCGCCGCCGCCTGGCGCCGATGCTGAATGGCGATCGGAAGCGGCTGGCGTTCTGCCACGCGGTGCTGTTTTCCCTGCCGGGTGTCCCGGTGATGCGCTACGGCGACGAGATAGGCATGGGTGACGACCTGGAGCTGGAGGAGCGCTACGCCGTTCGCACCCCGATGCAGTGGGCAGGATCGCAAGGGGGCGGTTTCTCCGCAGCCGCCCCTGAAAAATTTATCGCACCGATTATCGACCACGGCCCTTACCGCTATCAGAAAGTGAACGTCGCCGATTCGCTGCTTCACCACAACTCGCTCCTGCATCGGATAATCGATATTGCCAATACCCGCTCGGAGTTCCCCGAAATTGCCGTTGCGCCCTTTCGCCTTATCACAATCGATGATGACGCGGTGCTGGGGATCTATTACGAGACCGACGAGCGCAGCATCCTGACCTTCGTCAACTTCAGCGACCAGCCGGTGCAGTTCACCGCAAAAGGGATCCGCAACGCCACCTGGACCGCCTGTTTAGAGGACAAGCGCTACGATGACGCGCTGGTTTGCGGCAAAACCGTTCAGCTCAGTCTTGGCGGGTACGGCTACCGCTGGTTCTGGATGCACCGTAGCGCGCTGCGCTGACTACGGTTTCCGGCGGGTTATCAGGCGCGCCAGCACTACCCCCGCCACCGCGAGGGCGCCCAGCGCCACCTTACCCGGCATGCCGGAGGTAACGGACGGCGCGCGGGTTTTCGCCTCGTCAGTAAAGCGGCCGTGGATTTTGTGCAGATCGTTAACCGGCTGGTCGAGATAGTCCCGGCGATCCGGCGCGTTCAGATCGTCGGTCATTTGGCCTTCCCAGGCCTTTTTTACCATCAACCGATCCAGAAAACCGGGGAAGAAAAATTGCCCCACGATGGACTGGATAGTGCTGCCGCCTACCCACAGCTCGCGCACCGGTTTTTGCGCCACCCTGAAGATGGCGCTGGCGGCCACCTCGGGCTCAAAGACAGGCGGTACCGGTCGCATCGCCCAGGCGAACTTGTTCCTCGCCCATTCGAACTGCGGGGTATTGAGTCCGGGCATCTGCACCATTGAAAGCTGAACCCGGCTGTTCTCATGCATCAGCTCGGTGCGCACCGCATCGGTGAATCCGCGGATCGCCGCTTTGGCCCCGCAGTAGGCTGACTGTAATGGAATAGAACGATAGGCCAGCGCGGAGCCCACCTGGATTATTACGCCCCTGTCGCGCGGAACCATAAGTTCGAGCGCGGCGCGGGTGCCGTTGACGTAGCCGAGGTAGGTCACGTCAGTCACGCGCCGAAACTCGTCCGGCCTGAGGGTTCGGAACGGTGCCAGAACGGCCCCCATAGCGTTGTTCACCCAGACATCAATCGCGCCGAGGCGATACTCAATTTCGTTAGCGGCATCCACCACCGCCTGGCTGTCGGCGACGTCCGCCTGCACGGCGTGGGCATTAACGCCATAGCGCCGCAGCTCCTCCTGGGTAGAGTGCAGGCTTGCTTCATCGCGCGCGATGAGCCCGACGTCGTAACCTGCCTTTGCAAAGTGCAGCGCCGTGGCTTTTCCCACGCCCGCCGTTCCGCCGGTAATCACTATGACAGCCATAGAACCTCCCCGTGAGTTTAACCGTTATCCTCGTCAGACAATGCTGCCAGCAGCTCCGCCAGCGAGAAGTGCACCGCTTTTTCCACCACATCCTGACAGTCACCGGAGAAAAGCACGGTGCGGGTTTCCGTCTCGCCGCGTATATTCCACGCAAAGCAGACCGTCCCCGCCGCCGTGCCGTCGTCGCCCCCTTCCGGGCCTGCGTAGCCGCTGATGGCGATGCTGATATCCGCCTGGGCGATATCGCGGATACTGGCGGCCATCTCGGTAACCGTCTGTTCGCTCACGGCCGTAAACCGCTCAAGCGTCTCAGGACGCACGCCGAGGATCCGCATTTTGGCTTCGTCGCTGAACACGACCAGGCCGACATCATAAAATTCGGCGGTATTTTCCTCAGCGCAAAGCGCCACCGAGAGCTTGCCGCCCGTGCAGGATTCCGCGGTGGTTAAGCGAAGCCCGAGATCGGTTAATTTGCTCGCCAGCTTTTTTGTTAGTTCACCCACGGTATTATTACTGTCGTGAAAAAGATTGCTCATCTTGCCGCCTCTTATTTCTCGAAAGGAATGATTGAAATATGACCATTGCGCTCAAGTATGGCATATTTAATGTCGCTTATTTCCGTGATGCCATTATTCTGCCGTGCAGACACCAGAATATCATCGCAGGAGACATCGACTTTTTTCAGCTTATCGGCTAACGGCACGCCGTTCTCGACCAGAATCACGGGCGTGCCATCCAGAATATTCTCCACCGGGGAAAAATATTTCTTCATCAGCCCAAATATAATGTCCACTACCACCAGCGTGGTAATGGTAATCATCGCACCGGTAACGGAAAAATCCTGTCCAAGAAGCGCCTGCTGTGTGGCTTCACTAATTATCAAGAGCAGGATGAGATCGAAGCTGGTCATCTGCAGTAGCGCGCGACGTCCGGCCACCTTAAATACCACCACGAGGAACAGATAAATAGCCAGCGCGCGAAAGACCATATCCATATCAGCCTCCTAGGGGTAAATAAATTGCCAGATGTTAATCTCCGGCTCGCTGTTGACGCGGATGACGGTGTTCCATTTGCCGGCTCTGGAAGGTGTCGTAAAGAGTAACACTGAGAAGCTGTCTGACTTTTTCAGATTGTTATAGACAAAAAAGAGGGTCTTCCCCCGGCTGAACATGCTATCAGGCTGCGGCCAGACGCTGCCGGGCTCATAAACATCGCTGCTCTCGCTGGTCATGCTGAGGGTATACTTCCCCTCGTCCTGCACCGGAAACGCGAGCTCCATCCGCGTCTCTGTCTCCCGCCGTCCAAAGCGTTCATAGTTTATGGTCAATGATTTAGCGGAATTCGTTTTGACCGTGTCGCTGACCATTCCGCTGGAAAACAGACCGGCAATCGCCGCGACGATAATACCCAACAGAACAATAAACCCCACCTGACGAAACGCGTATTCAAACGTCAGCAAGCGATAACTTTCGTCTATCCCGGGTAACCTTTCTTTTTCACGCTTCATGGCCGTCGTCACCGTTTCGCTTATTATCCGATAATTTTGATTTCTAACGCGAATGTTTTTAGGACTTATCACATTTGCCACATAAAGGAATAGCAACAATACTTAATAAGTCAAGACACCCAAAATGAAGGATATCGGATGAAATTATCACTTATTCCCGCTTTATTGATATTTCTGGTTCCGGCCGCATGGGCAGATAATAACGGGGGTTTACAAAAAGGCGAAGCACCACCGCCCCCTCACGCGCTTGATAGCGGATATCGCGGAACCGACGACGCGCGTATTATGACCATCGATCAGGCAAAACAAATGCACGATGGTGCGACAATTTCATTACGCGGTAATCTTATTGACGGTAGCGGCGATAAGTTTGTATTTCAGGATAAAACCGGAAAAATCGACGTTATTATTCCCCAGGCAGTATTCGACGGCAGAACGGTAAAACCCGACCAGATGATCAGTATCAACGGTTCGCTTGATAAAAAATCATCTCCTGCCGTCGTCCGTGTTGATCGTTTGCAGAAATAATTCAGCGAAGCGTTAACGCTGCAGTTATCCATCAAATCTCACCCCTTGGCTTAAGGAGTCAGCTATGAGTGATACAAAACAACGTACGAACGCTTACCCGCAGCCCCCGTTCCCGGAACAGCCGCAAACGCCGCCGGGACTGGCATCAGAAATGCAGCCTGTACCCGACCACGGGGAAACAAGCTACAAAGGACATGGCCGCCTGGCCGGCAAAAAAGCGCTGATTACCGGTGGTGACTCCGGTATTGGTCGCGCGGTAGCTATCGCCTATGCGCGTGAAGGCGCTGACGTTGCCATCAACTATCTGCCTGAAGAAGAAAAAGATGCCTCCGAGGTCATCGAGCTGATCGAAGCCGAAGGCCGCAAGGCTATCGCGCTGCCGGGGGACGTCCGGGACGAAACGTTTTGTCAGAATCTGGTCGAAGAAGCCGTCTCGAAGCTGGGCGGGCTGGATATTCTGGTCAACAACGCGGGGCGTCAGCAGTTCCGTGAATCGCTTGAAGAACTGACCACCGAGGATTTTGACGCGACGTTTAAAACCAACGTCTACGCCCCTTTCTGGATCACCAAAGCGGCCCTGCGCCACCTGAAAGCCTCGTCCGTTATCATTAATACCTCCTCCGTTCAGGCGGTGAAGCCCAGTCCCGTTTTGCTGGACTATGCCCAGACGAAAGCCTGTCTGGCGGTGTTTACCAAATCCTTAGCCAAACAGCTGGGTCCGAAAGGGATCCGCGTCAACGCGGTTGCCCCTGGCCCTTACTGGACGGTACTGCAGTCCAGCGGCGGGCAGCCGATGGAGAAAGTGAAGGAGTTCGGTGGCGACACCCCGCTGGGACGTCCTGGCCAGCCCGTCGAGATTGCCCCGCTGTACGTCACGCTGGCCTCGGATGAATGTTCCTTTACGTCCGGCCAGGTGTGGTGTTCCGATGGCGGTGACGGCGTGATCTAAACCGGTAAACGACACCCCTCCGCAATGAGCAATAAATGAACAAGGATGTTCGCTTTTATTCCCCCGCCCAAAAACATGTTGTAACTCAAACAGATCAAATGTTAAAAATATTTTGCTATCAGGTTATCAAAATTAAACAACTTAACTTGTCACCCGCATCGCTCTGTTTTTAACATCGCCTATGGAAAAAAATGGTCTGTTCAGTCAGCGCATACGCTTGCGCCATTTGCATACATTTGTGGCCGTCGCTCAACAGGGAACGCTGGGGCGTGCGGCTGAAACCCTTAACCTGAGCCAGCCTGCGCTCTCGAAAACCCTCAACGAGCTGGAACAGCTGACCGGTGCCCGTCTTTTTGACCGCGGGCGGCTGGGGGCGCAGCTTACCATCGTGGGCGAACAGTTCCTCACGCACGCCGTTAAAGTGCTGGATGCGCTCAATACCGCAGGCCAGTCCCTGCATCGCAAAGAAGAACAATCCAGTGAGGTGGTGCGCGTGGGGGCCTTGCCTACCGCGGCGCTGGGCATTCTTCCGCCGGTTATCGGCCAGTTCCACAAGCAGCAGCGGCATACCACTATTCAGGTTGCCACCATGAATAACACCATGCTGCTCGCGGGGTTGAAATCAGGCGAACTGGATATCGGTATCGGCCGAATGTCCGACCCTGAACTGATGGGCGGTCTCAATTACGAACTGTTGTTCCTGGAGTCCCTGAAGCTGGTGGTTCGTCCCAATCACCCCCTGCTGCAGGACACGGTGACGCTTAGCCGCGTGATGGAGTGGCCGGTGGTGGTGTGCCCGAAAGGGACCGTGCCACGCCAGACCGCCGAAACCTTGCTGCAAATGCAGGGGTGTACGCTGCCTTCAGGGTGTATCGAAACGCTCTCGGCCTCGCTTTCGCGCCAGCTCACCCTGGATTATGACTACGTCTGGTTCGTCCCTTCCGGCGCGGTAAAAGATGATTTACGCCAGGGGACGCTGATCGCCCTGCCGATTACCTCCCCAGGAGCCGGGGAACCCATCGGCATTTTGACCCGGGTTGATACCCCACTTTCTACCGGCGCACAGACGCTGCTGAGCGCTATCCGTAAATCAATGCCGGTATAAAACCTTTTCCCCCTCACCTTAACCCTCTCCCTTTAGGGGCGAGGGGACTAGCCCGTGCGTTAATCAAATAATGCGGAATAATCCATTAACAATTGCGTAAAACAATTTAACAGTTTTATCATAACGGTGAATTCACCAAATGGTTCGCAAATCATTTTATAAAACCGAATTCACCCGTATTAATCATTATTCTTCCCGCAATTATTACCCAACTGGTACACACCCGACGCTGCGGGGGGATCGAAAGGAGAAAGACATGGCATTTGGCAGCGCGCCGCACGGGATACCTCGTATTCTGCAGTGGCTTCTTGCCGGACTGATGATGCTCATCGGTCTGGCGGTCGGCGGGTTGGGCTTTAAGCTCGCCACCGTAGGCGGAAGTGGATACTTCCTGATAATGGGCGTGGTCATGGTGATTGCCGCGATCCTGATTTTCCTCAATCGCACCAGCGGGATCGTGCTTTACAGCATCGCCTTTATTGCCTCGCTGTTCTGGGCGGTAAGCGATGCGGGCTGGGATTTCTGGCCGCTCTTCTCTCGCCTGTTTACCTTTGCCGTACTGGCCTTCCTCTGCGCCATCGTCTGGCCTTTCCTGCGCGCGGCAAACCACAGCGCCGCGAACAAGGCGCCCGCTTTTGGCGTCGCGGCCGTGCTCGCGGTGGCCATGCTGGTCAGCCTGGGCTGGATGTTTAAGCCACAAACCCTCGTGGCCGCGAACGAGCCCGTTCCGGTTAAACCCGTCGCCCCCGGCGAGCAGCAAAAGAACTGGGAGCACTGGGGCAATACCACCCACGGCGACCGTTTCGCCGCGCTGGACCAGATTAACAAGCAAAACGTTAGCGATCTGAAGGTCGCCTGGGTTGCGCACACCGGCGATATTCCGCAGAGCAACGGTTCCGGCGCGGAAGATCAGAACACACCTTTACAGGTTGGCGACACGCTGTATGTCTGTACCCCATACAGTAAGGTGCTGGCGCTGGACGTGGATTCGGGTAAAGAAAAATGGCGCTACGATTCCAAAGCCACGGCCCCTAACTGGCAGCGCTGCCGAGGTCTGGGCTATTTTGAAGACCATTCCAGCGTGACAACGTCACAGGCGGAGACACCGCCTGCGGCATGCCCTCGCCGTCTGTTCCTGCCGACCACCGACGCCCGCCTGATTGCCATCAACGCGGATACTGGCAAGGTCTGCGAAGACTTCGGCGACCATGGCACCGTGGATCTGAGCGTCGGCATGGGCGAGATCAAACCCGGGTACTATCAGCAGACCTCCACGCCGCTGGTCGCCGGCAATGTCGTTGTCGTCGGCGGCCGCGTCGCGGATAACTTCTCCACCGGCGAACCGCCGGGCGTGGTGCGCGCCTACGACGTTCACACCGGTAAGCTGGCGTGGGCGTGGGATCCGGGTAATCCGAACCTGACCGGCCTGCCGCCGGAAGGCCAGACCTACACGCGCGGCACGCCGAACGTCTGGTCAGCGATGTCTTACGACGCTAAGCTGAACCTGATCTACCTGCCAACCGGCAACGCCACCCCGGATTTCTGGGCGGGCGAACGTACCGCGCTCGACGATAAATACAGCTCCTCCATCGTCGCCGTGGACGCGACCACCGGTCAGGTGCGCTGGCATTTCCAGACCACCCACCACGACCTGTGGGATTTCGACCTGCCTTCCCAGCCGCTGCTGTACGATCTGCCAGACGGTAAAGGCGGCACCACGCCTGTGCTGGTGCAGACCAGCAAGCAGGGCATGATCTTCATGCTTAACCGCGAAACCGGCAAGCCGGTGGCGAAGGTAGAAGAACGTCCCGTTCCGGCGGGTAACGTTGAAGGTGAACGCTACTCTCCGACCCAGCCGTATTCCGTGGGCATGCCGATGATTGGCAACCAGACGCTGACCGAATCCGACATGTGGGGGGCGACGCCAGTCGACCTGCTGCTGTGCCGTATTCAGTTTAAAGAGATGCGTCATCAGGGCGTCTTCACCCCGCCGGGTCTCGACCGTTCCCTGCAGTTCCCTGGCTCTCTCGGCGGGATGAACTGGGGCAGCGTCTCCGTTGACCCGAACAACAGCCTGATGTTCGTCAACGATATGCGCCTGGGCCTGGCAAACTACATGGTGCCGCGCGCTAACGTGGCGAAAAACGCCAGCGGCATCGAGATGGGCATCGTACCGATGGACGGCACCCCGTTCGGCGCGATGCGCGAACGCTTCCTGTCGCCGCTGGGCATTCCGTGCCAGAAGCCGCCGTTCGGCACCATGTCGGCCGTTGACCTGAAAACCGGCAAGCTGGTGTGGCAGGTCCCTGTTGGCACGGTGGAAGATACCGGCCCGCTGGGCATTCGTATGCACATGCCAATCCCAATCGGCATGCCGACGCTGGGCGCATCGCTCTCTACCCAGTCCGGCCTGCTGTTCTTTGCCGGCACGCAGGATTTCTACCTGCGCGCGTTTGATACCGCCACCGGGAAAGAGATCTGGAAAGACCGCCTGCCGGTCGGCAGCCAGTCCGGCCCGATGACCTACGTGTCGCCGAAAACCGGCAAACAGTACATCATCATCAACGCCGGGGGCGCTCGCCAGTCGCCGGATCGCGGTGATTACGTTATCGCGTACGCGTTACCCGATAAAAAGTAAGATGTGAAAAAGGGACCGAAAGGTCCCTTTTTTTTTGCCCGGTGGCGCTTCGCTTACGCGGACCTACGGATATACGTAGGTCGGGTAAGGCGAAGCCGCCACCCGACACAACACGCCACTCAGAACGTCTCCCAGTTATCCCCGGAAACCGTTGCCGCCGGGCGCAGCGGTGCGCTCTTCGCCACTGGCGCAGACATCGCCGCGCGGCCCGACTTCGCACCGCTCAGACGAAACGCCCCAACCGCCTCGGTCAGACGCGCGCCCTGTTCTTCCAGAGACGCCGCCGCCGCGGAGGCCTCTTCCACCAGCGAGGCGTTCTGCTGGGTCACTTTATCCATCTCAGAAATCGCCTGGCTCACCTGGACAATACCGCGGCTCTGTTCGTCGGACGCGGCGGCAATCTCAAGCATGATGTCGGTCACGCGCTTAACCGCCTCGACGATTTCATTCATGGTATTACCGGCGGCGACAACCTCACCGGAGCCCTGGTCAATCAGCGAAACCGATTCGTTGATCAGGCTTTCAATCTCTTTTGCGGCATTCGCACTGCGGCTTGCAAGAGTTCGGACTTCGCTTGCCACCACGGCAAACCCGCGTCCCTGTTCACCCGCACGCGCCGCTTCTACCGCCGCGTTAAGCGCCAGGATATTGGTCTGGAACGCAATGCTGTTAATCACGGCGGTAATCTCAGAGATCTTTTTCGAACTGGTGGAGATATTGCCCATGGTTTTCACCACGCCGGAGACCATCTGACCCCCGCGGCTGGCTTTACCGGAGGCATCTTCCGCCAGCTTGCTGGCATGATGGGCGTTATCGGCGTTCTGTTTCACCGTCGCGGTGAGCTGTTCCATGCTCGCGGCGGTCTGCTCGATGGCCGCAGCCTGCTGCTCGGTGCGCGAAGAGAGATCGGTGTTACCGGCGGAAATCTCGCTGGTGCCGCGGTAGATCTCCTCCGCCCCCTGACGTACGGTGCCTACGGTGTTTTCCAGCGAGTGCTGCATGGTTTGCAGATCGCGCGTCAGGCGGCCAATTTCGCTGCGCCCGGCCACATCGTCCGGCATCGTCAGATCGCCTTTGGCGATATTCTCGATACGTTTCGCTGCACGCTGCAAAGGATTGATTACCGTACGGCGCAGCACAACAAAGGTCATCGCCGTCAGCACCAGCGCCAGGGCAAACGCGCCCACCATAAACATCAGGCCCAGCTGCGTGCGGCTGTGCGCCTGCGCCGTCAGCGCATTGGCACGCTCGGTACGAATCTTGATCGCCTTCAGCAGCACGGCGTTGTATGCGTCATCCAGCGGGCGCGCCTTTTCGTTTTCATGGTTGATAATCGCTTCGAACATGCCGTTTTTGGCGAATTTCACCATCGGCTGCATGCCCGCAATATAGGCGTCGTATCGCGCCTTGAGATCTTCATCCAGCGCTGCGCCCTCAGCGGTGCGCACGGCACGATTCATATAGGCGGTAAAGCTCTCCTGGGACTGCTTAATGCGCGTTTCCGCCTCGCTGATGTTCTGCTTCATCGCATCCATCTCCGCGATACGGCTTGCCGCACCGGCGTGGATCAGGTTGATACGCGCGGTTCGCAGATGGTTTGAGCTGTTCGACAGCCCCATACGCACCTGAATTTCGGATGTGACATCCTGCTGATCGTTATCGGCCTGCAGCAGGAAATACCCTGCCAGACCCGAGCTCAAGGCAAACAGAAGAATAATGCCACCGAGAATGGAGGAAAACAGCGGAACCAGCCTGATGTGATGCAAGAAGCCCAGCTTGCGCTGCGCCGGCATCGAAGTAGTGTTGTCCATGACCGTCGACTCTCTTGTAGGTAAGATGCGTAAAAACATGCGTGTTAAATAGTCATCGGCACGGTGGGGATTTAGATTACGGCTAAAAACGCCGCACTGGTCACACTTTAGAGAAGATTATTAAAGAAACGCCAGCGGCGAAAAACCGCTGGCAGAAGAGTTACTTGTCGCCGAAATGAATAACGGTGCGGATGGATTTTCCTTCGTGCATCAGATCGAACGCCTCGTTGATCTGCTCCAGCGGTAAACGGTGGGTGATGAACGGGTCGAGCTGGATCTTGCCGGCCATGGCATCTTCAACCATACCCGGAAGCTGGGTACGGCCCTTCACGCCGCCAAACGCGGAACCGCGCCACACGCGCCCGGTGACCAGCTGGAATGGACGGGTTTTAATCTCCTGCCCCGCACCGGCCACGCCAATAATGATGCTCTCGCCCCAGCCTTTGTGGCAGCACTCCAGCGCGGAGCGCATCACGTTCACGTTGCCGATACATTCGAAGCTGAAGTCAACGCCGCCGTCGGTCAGCTCTACGATGACGTCCTGAATCGGTTTTTCGTGATCTTTCGGGTTCACGAAATCGGTCGCGCCCATTTCGCCCGCCAGCTTGAATTTCTCCGGGTTGGTGTCGACCGCGATGATACGACCGGCCTTCGCCTGCACCGCGCCCTGAATTACCGCCAGACCAATGCCGCCGAGACCGAACACCGCGACGGTATCGCCCTCTTTGACTTTTGCCGTGTTATGCACCGCGCCAATACCGGTGGTCACGCCGCAGCCCAGCAGGCAGACTTTATCCAGCGGCGCCTGCGGGTTCACCTTCGCCAGCGAGATCTCCGCGCAAACGGTGTATTCGCTGAAGGTGCTGGTGCCCATGTAATGATAAACAGGCTCGCCGTTATACGAGAAACGGGTGGTGCCGTCCGGCATCAGTCCTTTCCCCTGCGTGGCGCGAACCGCCTGGCAGAGGTTGGTTTTACCGGATTTACAGAACTTACACTCGCCGCATTCCGCCGTGTACAGCGGGATAACGTGATCCCCCGGCTTCAGGCTGGTCACGCCCTCGCCCACTTCCACCACAATCCCGCCGCCTTCATGGCCGAGCACCGCCGGGAAGACGCCTTCAGGATCGTCCCCCGACAGCGTAAACGCATCGGTATGGCACACGCCGGTATGGGTGATTTTGATCAGTACTTCGCCTTTCTTCGGCGGTGCCACGTCGATTTCAACGATTTTGAGCGGCTGGCCGGGACCAAATGCAACTGCAGCGCGAGATTTCATCATGTCTTCCCTTTTTGTCAGGTGTGTGGGTTTATTTTAGATAAGAGCGCAGCAAATGGCCGACTTCTGCCATGCGTACGGCTCGCTGATCCGGCGTGGTTTCCCCCGTTACCAGCTCATCTTTGAGGTGAATTTCAACCATTTCGCCCATCAGGCCATTGGCAGCCCCGCGCACGGCGGCGATTTGCTGCAGGATGGCCAGACAGGGGTCGCCCGACTCCAGCGCGCGTTCAAGGGCATCAACCTGGCCCCGAATGCGACGGACGCGAGTAAGAATACGTTTTTTATCTTCGGGTGAATGCGGCATACGCCCTCCGTTAAGATACTATAGGGGGGTATGGTACCTATTTTATCCTTGAGATGTAAACACTCTGTTTTTTATGGTTAATGCGCATTTCGTTAACGTTACGTATTACTCCGGCAGCGATATCCCTGAAATCTCAGTACAAATATTAATGAGACGATCCTGCAATGCGACGTCGTGCGCCTGCGGATTAGCCGTCATGCGCTTCATGTGGTAGAAATATTTCCCCGTTACGTCAGCCTCAGAATCACGGCTGGCGGCAAGCCAGACCTGGGTCAGGTGCGCCTGGTCCATATCGTCCGGGGCATTCGGCCCCCCCATCTTTGTCGGCACCCAACCAGGCTCGAGGCTGTTACTACGCACATCACGCCAGCGACGCGCCAGAGCAAAAGCCAGCATAGCGTCGTGCAATTTGCTCTCTGCATAGGCTTCAGACCCATTCCAGCGACGTTTGCTCCAGAGAATATCATTCAGGTTTGGCCGGGCATGATGATGCATTCCAGAGCTCAGGTAGACGAGGCGATGCGGACGTTCAATCAACGCGGTGAGGATGTAAGCCGAGAGCGTGTTGATCGCGAAAACATGCGGCAGCCCGTCGCGGGTCACGCGATACGCTTCGTTGTAGCCAACGGCAGCATTGTGGATGACGGCATCGAAGCGTCCCAGGGCGTTGACACGTAATGCCGTTTGTCTGGCACCTTCAATTGTCTCCAGGTCACCGACAACGACGGCTTCAGCCTGGGGTAAGGCGCGTTGCGCATCTTCTGCACGGTTCGCATTACGCGCGTGCAACACAACCCGATGTCCTTGTTTAACCAGCAGTTCGGCCGCCATCAGACCAAGGCCTGTGGACGAACCGGAGATGAAAATACGTGACATATAATTTCTCCAGATTATTAAACCGACAGCAAGCGCTGCCGGCTCGAATGTTTATTCAGGATTGCTGCATCCGAGACGCGCTCGCAATCAGCGCCCCCAGCAGCGCACAGACCGCACCAGACAGATATACAGCGGCATAACTAAACTGACCGGCGATCAGGCCAGCCACCGGCCCGGCGATTCCATAAGCGACATCCAGAAATGCAACGAATGCGCCCATTGCACTGCCGCGGTTGGCTTGTGGAACACGTCTTATAGCTTCGACGCCCAATGCGGGGAAAACCAGTGCACAGCCCAGTCCGGTAACCAGAGCACCTGCAAGTGCCATCCATTCATTTGAACCCAACCACAACATTGCCTGGCCAAGCGCTTCAACCACCAATGACCAAACTGCAACGCGATAGCCGCCTATTTGGTCTGGTAGATGTCCCAGGACGAGCCGAACGAAAATAAAACCCAGACCAAACGCAGTCATCACCAGGCCGGCGTTCTGCCAGTGATGTGCCGCAAAGTACAGCGAGGCAAATGCGGTTAGTCCTGACAACCCAACGCCCTGCAGCATTAATCCCAGCCCTTCGCGCCAGATGCGCCCTACTACGCGATGGAATGGCAGTCGCGGACCTCCAGGCGATATATATGATGGGGTACAAAATGCAACCAGAGCGGCCAACATCGGTGCAGCAATACAGGCAATCATCGCCATTGCGAGGCTGTAATGCTGATATAACGCCATGCCAACAGGAGCACCAATCGACAGCGCCGCGAACATCGCGATGCCGGTCCAGGACATGGACATACCGGCGCGCTGAGGGCCGACGGAGGCAATTGCCCAGGACACGCATCCCGTCACGAACTGACTTTCGCCAAAACCGGCCATCAGACGGCCTGCGATAACAATGCAAAGGGTGGCCGTAGGTGATAGATCCGTTACCGAAGCCACCAGATACAATGCCCCTGCTATCGCTGAAAGGATTGCTCCCTGAAGAGCAGAGCGTTTACCTCCCTGCTGGTCTGTAACCCGTCCGGCATAGCCGCGGGTGAGCACGGTTGCCAGAAACTGGATGCCGATCACCAGTCCCACCACGAGGTTGCTGAAGCCGAGATGTCCATGGATGAACAATGGAATCACCGGCAATGGCAGTCCGACTGCCAGATAACCAAAGAAAAGTGCGGCAATAACACCCGTTGCCGGGCGGGGAAGCAGGACGCGCGGGGAGTTATCCTCCGCGAGCCGCTTTATGGCGAGGGCTCCCATGTAAATATCCTTTATGAAATATGATTAAGAGGGTTGAACGGCCCGGTGTATCAGGCCGTTCTGTCATCAGGATGCTTTAAAAAGATCGATGTGATAGCCGCTGGCGTTGAGCAGGTAATCACGTGAAACGGTTATCTCTGTACTGAGCGCCGCCAGATCAATATCCACCAACTTGCCCGCACGTTTACGAAGCTGACCGGCCACCATCACGGTATCCACATCAGACCGCTCTATCGCCTGCACGACGGTACCAATTACGTTGGTTACCGGGAAAACAGCGGCTCCGCTGGTGCGAACCATGATTATGTCGGCCTGCTTGCCTGGAGTAAGGGTGCCAATCTGGTCCTCCAAACCGGCCGCACGCGCGCCATTAACAGTGGCCGCTTTCAGGACGTCCTCGGCCGTGATGGGTGACGGCACATTGTCCTCACCACGGAAGCGACGGTAGCGCATAGCCGATCGCTGTTGCCCGAACAGAGCGTGCATTTCCCCGAACATATCGCTGCCAAAGGCAGTATCAAGGTCAATGCCCAATGCCGGGGTCAAGCCGCGATCAACAGCCTGCTGATAGGCAAAACTTTCATCGTCGAAGCCAAAAAGCGCATCCGACCGTGGATTGACAGTGATGTTTACTCCTGAATCGGCCAGGAGCTTCCAGGTATCCTGAGGAACCCTTGAACAGTGGTTGAAGATGTTATGTTTGCCCAATACGCCCGGCGTGGCAAACTCAGGGCCAAGATTGGCGAGATCGCCGATGAATTCGGTCAGAATGCGCATGTCGAGTTTGCGAGCGACCTTCCACCAGTCAAGATTGAGCTGACCAAACAGACCTACGTGCACCAGGCTGTCATTTGTATTCCAGCTTTGCGAGAGCCGCTCCAAATCGGCAGGCAAATGCGCCGATGAAGCTTCTTTATCCATTGCTGCACCGACCATATGTAACGCACGGATGCCGCTCTCCTTTAGAGCATCTAGTGCTGCATCTGTGTGCTCGGGGCTGCGCGAGTTGTGGCAGGCATCAATAATGGTAGTAATACCGGCATCCAGTGAGGCAAGTGCCGTGAGCCTGGTACTCAGGTACATGTCCAGGGGACGATAATGTTTGCCTAGTTTCTCTGCGACCACATCAATGTAAGCAAACAGATCGTCGACATTTGGCATCATGCGGCGCATTACACCAAGCCACATATGGTGGTGAGCATCGACCAGGCCGGGCATAACGATATGGCCAGCTGCATCAATCACCAGGGCATCATCCGCCTGCAGTTCCGGACCCACAGCTGCAATACGGTCGCCATGGACGAGAACATCGCCCACAGAGAGGTTGGGTATATCGGCATCCAAAGTAAGGATGATGCCGCCTTTAAAAAGAGTGCGCGTCGTAGTCATTTCGTATTCCTCAGGGTTAAGTGATGCCGTTCGTTGCGAGGTTCGCCCTGCCGGAGACAGGGAACATAGCGCCCGGCAACGAATTGGCTGACACAATAGGTTGCGCACCATTTTTGATAAAGGTAGTTTTATGCAAATTATATTTGAATAAATTCAAAGGTGAGTCTCTATGAGTTTTGACGGAAGGCTACTGTCAGGATTGAGCGTGTTGGCCGCAGTTGTCGAGGCGGGTAGTTTCAGTCGCGCTGGCGAGGTGCTGGGACTGTCCGCCTCAGGCGTAAGCAGATCGATAGACAGACTTGAAGAGAGGCTCGGAGTGCGCTTGCTAAACCGTACAACGCGTACGATGAGCCTGACGAACGAGGGCCGGGCTTTGTACGAGCGCGCCTCGCCACACCTTGAAGGGATTGAAGTTGCGGCAAGCTACGTATCCGGTGCCGCCACTGCTGTACGAGGATCATTACGAGTCAGCGTTAATCCAATCTTCGCTCGTTATATTTTGGCCCCGAAACTGCCTCTTTTGCGCGAACGTCATCCGGAACTAGAACTTACAGTAGTGCAGCAACCTGACGTAGGGGATCTTGTGACAGAGGGTATAGATGTTGCGGTGCGTTTCGGTCCGCAACTCCCCTCAACTATTTCTTCGAAACTGCTATTACAAACACGCGTGCTCACTGTGGCATCACCGGCATATCTGAAACGGCATGGCCGACCGGAGCATCCGGAAGAACTTGTCACGCATGAGTGCATCCAGTATATCGATCCTCGCCGCGGAAAACCGTTTGAGTGGGAATTTCGTCGTGGTCGCGAAGTACTGGCAATTGATACTCACGGTCATTTGACGACAACCGATGTAGATCTGATGGTGCAGTCCTGCGTAAGTGGTGTTGGCATTGCCCAGGTACTTTCACTCAGCGTCACACAATTGATTGCTGACGGAGTGCTTGTCGAACTTTTTCCGGAATGGCCAGGCGAAACCTATCCGCTGTATATCACGCGGCCATCTCGTCGACTGCCCCCCGCTGCTGTCGAAGCTTTTATGGAATTTTGCACTGAAATTTGCGCAAATCATGAAGCGAACTGAAAAAAACTTTCAGCTGTTGGCCGCACTTTAGCGGCGAGCAGCTGATAGATTCATCAATAATCACGAAATTTATCTGTTCACAAACATGACCCCATTCATTTATTCCTTATTCGATATTATTCAATCTGCTCAACATGTATGCTGACGTTCAGCCGCTTTGCTTCCATGGTTATTATCTTTTGGGCCAGCCCCATATCGCCACCATGCACTTGATCTATCAAGTGTTGAACAAGGGTCATCATCAAAAAATCCTTATTAGCCGGATAAAACTCCGTCATATCAATCCCACTATCCTGCAACTGTTGATGTGCGGTTCTCTCCGTTTCAGCAAGAATTTCGTCTACTCTGACCTGCATCTTGTCGATCTGCGCAAAGACAATACGGTTTATGATTTCGATGTGTTCAGGCTTTAATTCCTTTTCCATCATTACCCCTCATAAAATTTTGTAGCTTAGAAAATTTGAATTATGACAAACATACTATAAGGCAAGATCGGTCAGGATTCTGGCCGTTCGGTGAGGCAAAGTGGGTCATCAGGAGGATGCAATGAACGATGCAATCAAAACGGCTTACCGCGAGCGCTTCACGATGGTGTGCGACTATATCGCCCGCCATCTCGATGAACCGCTCACGCTGGAGAAGCTCAGCGCGCTAGCCTGCTGTTCGCCTTATCATTTTCACCGGCAGTTTCTGGCGTTTAGCGGCCAGCCTTTATATCGCTATATCCAGTGGCTGCGTCTGCGTCATGCTTCCTGGCGACTGGCGTTTAATCCTCAGGATAAGGTGATTGATATTGCGCTCGATGCCGGGTTCCAGAGCCCTGAATCGTTCAGTCGCGCCTTCAGAAACGCGTTTGGAAAAAGCCCGCGTCAGTTTCGGCAGCAGCCGGACTGGCTGAACTGGCACCAGCGCGTACCGAAAATGACCTTTCAGGAGCAAAAAACGATGGAAATTAAGATTGTCGATTTCCCACAGACCCAGGTGGCAATGCTGCAGCACCGTGGCAACCCGGATCGGGTAAATGACAGCGCGGCGAAATTTATTGCCTGGCGTAAAAGCACGGGCCTATCGCCAGTACACGAAAGCAGCACGTTTGGCATTGCCTGGGATGACCCGGCAACCACGCCCGCAAACGCCTTTCGTTTCGATATCTGCGGGAGTATCTCTGAAGCGATACCAGAAAATGAATTTGGGGTTTCCAGTGGTGAAATCGACGGCGGACGTTACGCCTTATGCCGTCACACGGGTTCTCTGGATACTATTTCCGCCACGGTGTGGGCGATGTTTCGCGACTGGCTACCGGCCAGCGGCGAAATGCTGCGCGATGCCCCGGTATTTTTCCATTACCTCAACCTTATTCACGAGGTGCCGGAACATGCGCTGCAAACGGATATCTACCTGCCGTTAAAGTGACTCTCCCTTATTGACCGCCATGTAAGCCGGGTGGCACTGCGCTTGCCCGGCCTACAGTCTCCTGCCCGCCTGCGCGATCGGTGCAAAAAATCAAACACACCTTTAGATAAATGCCACTTACTCTGAAGTACGTTCCCAGATAATATTCAGAAACATGACCAGTAAAGTCGTGACTTAATAGTCGCAGCACATCTTATGCAGATAAGCCAACATACGGAGATAAAATGCTGTTCATTTTCACAATGTTTATATTTTCACTGACGCTTTCATTTTCTCCCGGCCCCGTTAATATGGTGATTATATCGTCAGGGGCCGTTCACGGTTTTAAAAAGACCTTCTCATTTGTCTCCGGTGCAACGATAGGGTTTACGTTATTACTTATCTTTATTTGTTTCGGTTTTTATGCTGCAATCGAAAAGTATCCTGTGTTTTTCCGGTATCTTAATATTGCAGGTTCTTTATTTATTATGTATCTGGGCTATAAGATAGCGTCGTCCCGGCCCGATATGTCATTAACAAAAACGGATGCACCCGGTTTTGTTCAGGGTTTTGTCATGCAGTGGATCAACCCAAAAGCATGGACCGCGTGCGCCTCAGGAGCTGCGATGTTTTCCGAACCCTCAAATCCTGCGGCAGCATTCATCTTTATAGCGATCTATTTTTTAGTCTGTTACCTGTCCCTTTCTGCATGGGCAATGATGGGAGAAAAGGTGTCGACGCTGCTCAGGAGCACACAGCAGATCCGTACGTTTAACGTGTTGATGGGCGGGCTGCTGCTTATTACGGCGTGCTACATGCTCTCTTTAACATTTTAAACCCTTTATAACGTGTGAAACTCTACCGCGTTATAAATATCATTAATCAATTTGTAGGCAATACTGCTGGTCGACATATTAGAAGGCCATACGGCATAGACTTTCAGCGGTTCTAATGACCAGTCGGGAAGTAATTCCTGCATTTCTCCACGCTTAACGTCCTCTTCGCTTAAATAGCGAGGAGGTGCGGCGACTCCAATTTGTTGCCTGGCAAGGGCATAAGCGGCTTCGACATTATCTACATACACCTCAGGCGTATACGTTACGACAGCCACCTCCCCAGATTTATGCCGGAATTCCCGGTTATTCTGCCTCATACTGAGTCCAATCCACGGCAGTTTCGCCAGGTCATCAGGATGCGTAATCGTCGGGTAATGGCTGAGCAAACCACGGGAAGCAACTACCTGGCGCGGCAGCACAAAAAGATGGCGCGCTTTCAGTGAACTGTCCGGAAGTTCGCCGATTCGAAATGCAACATCAATACCGTCGGCAATAATATCCCTGCGCGTATCACTGTAAGAGATATTGAGTAAAATGCCCGGATGACGTTTTATAAAATCGGCCAGATGGTGGGTAAACGCACTCTTCAAAAAAACGGCAGGAAGAGAAACAGTAAGCTTATTCGCCGTTGATATCGAACGCTGCTTAAATTCAATGACCCCCTGCTCATACAGCGCCAGCATCGATTTGGCCGTTTCCAGCAAATTTGCGCCATCGTGAGTCAGAGAGAGTTTACGGGTGTTTCTGTAGAGCAACGCGCAGCCAAGGTTTTTTTCCAGCTTTGATAAATGCGTGCTTGCCGTAGCGGTTGTAAGCCCTAACGCTTCTGCCCCACCTGAAATGGATCCTGCCTCAGCAATCTTTGCAAACACTATCAGATAACGGATGTCATCAATCATTTATCGTCCTGTTGCGACGGCGTTCCTGCGAACTTCTCATTCAATCATAGAGTTACGATATCGTACTTTCCTTCCCGGCCGCATCTCTTTTTATCGTGAGCGCGTTAGCACACCTACCATTTTTAGTGTAAAACAATAAATGTTTATTGTTTTACAATAAACACCAGGCTAGCCTGCACGCACTTCACCTTACCCTTTGCCAGGAGAGGCATTGAATGAAAAGAAGTCTGCTGTATGGCGTTTCGCTCGCGGGGATCGTGCTTTGCGCCCCCTTACACGGTGCGGAGCTGTCCGGCTACGCGGGTCTGGGCGTCGCGGTCAGTCCCGTTTATTCGGGATCGCGGCATTACGCGCCCGGACCGCTGCTGAAGGGCGGCCTGAGTCTGAAGAGTAAAGACTGGGGGCAATGGGATCTCTCCACGGAGGGGCTGGCATGGACACTTCACCCCGACGCCCCGTTCGCCGTCAGCCTGCTGCTGGCCTCTGATGAGGGTCGAAAAGAGACAGTTAACTATCCCTTCTCCGCTCGAAAAAACCGCGACCTCCAGGGAATGGGCGATATGTCCGACATGCTGATGGCGGGCGCGGAAATGCGTTATCAACGCGAGGACTGGACGATATGGCTGCGCGCGTTAAGTGCAACGCAAAAACACCGGTACGGTGGCGAGACGCAGAAGCTGGCGAGGACCGTGAACAGCGGCGTAAAGTCCACCCTCTGGCGCGGGCGGGACGTCGAATTTTCGGTCGCAGGTGACATCACCTGGGCGAACAGCGGCCATCAGCAACGCCATTATGGCGTCACCGCGAGCCAGTCTCAGCGCACCGGGTTTGAGGCGTATTCCCCATCATCGGGTTTACAGGAAGCTGGAGTCGATAGCGAACTGGTCTGGCACATCAGTAAAAATCTGGCGGCTGGGGTGACCGGTCGCGCAGCCTGCCTGCTTGATGAAGCGGGTAAAAGCCCGCTGGTTAACAGCCGCATGCAGTACACCCTGTCATCAATGATCCTGTACGAGTTCTGAGGCGCAGACCATGAATAAACGTTATGTATACAGCCGCAGGCGACTGTTAGCCGCAGGGGTGGTTTTTGTGTCGCTGATTGCCGCAGGCATCTACCTGCAGCCGGGCGTCAGCACGCCGTCCCCGAGCCAGACGGGTGATGCAACCATCGTCTCGTTCCTGACGCCACTCCTCAGCGGTGCGCGTGGCAGCGTTGCCGTCGCACTTATCACGCCAAAAGGCGTGCAGTACGCCCTGTGGGACAGCGATTTTACGAAACAGTATGAAATCGCCAGCCTGACCAAAACCATGACTAGCAGCCTGCTGATTGAGGCGCAGCGACGCGGCGAAGCGGCGCCGCAAACCCGCGTCGGTGAACTTATTCCGGAGATCGCAGGCCCGGCGAGCGATATTACCCTGGCGCAGCTGGCTTCGCATCGTTCCGGCCTTCCGCAGCTGGCGACGTCGTTACCCGAGAAAGTTCAGGTGATTAAGACCATCATCCTGCGTGACAATTTCTGGAAATTCGATGAGGAGACATTAATAGACATGGTGAATAAAGCCAGCGTCGAACGCCCGGCCGGATTTGACTATTCCAACACCGGCTACGCGCTGCTGGGCCTGGCGCTGGCGCGTGCATCGCATCAATCTTTTGCTGACCTCCTGCAAACGCGAATATTCGCTCAGGCGCACATGACAGACTCCGTCGTTGCCTGTGATACAGCGCCCGCCTCTCCCACGTTCAGCCAGGGTCGGTCCGCTTCCGGCCTGAGCGAAGCGCCGTGGATCATGCACGCATTTGCCCCTGCCGGTGGCGTGCGTTCAACCATTGTCGATATGGCCCATTACGCTCAGTCGCTGCTGGCAGGCCAGCTCGCAGGGAGCGACGCAATGACGCCGCAGTTTGCGACTGACGACCCCGATTCACGCGTGGGCTATGGCTGGTTCACCACGCGCATTCAGGGGCGCGATATCACCTGGCATGATGGTGAATCGTCAGGGTTCGCTTCCGCTATTGCCTTCGACCGACAGCGTAGAAGCGCCGTGGTGATCCTGTCCGACACCGCGTGGCCGGTGGTTGTCCCGGCCATACGGCTGCTATTAACCCAGCCATCTCATACGGCAGAGGCGCATCATGAACTGGATTGATATTCTCTGGGCGATACTGACCTTCGTCTCGGCCCTGCTGTTTGCGTGCGGAACGTGGGCCGCGCAGTATAAACTTCGGCTGGTGAACATTATGCTGACCGTGGGAATAATTCTGTATAGCATGGAGATGTTGCAAACCATCACCCATCTGAATACTCCAGGTTACTTTTTCAGAATGCTCACCTGGGTGATTCAGGCGTCTTATCTTGCCTTTAGCGTGTATCACGTGTGGCCAAAACCCTGGATGAAACACGGAGCTAACTGTCTGAACGGCGGCAAGATTGCCATCGCGCTGATGCTTATGTCATGCTTGAGCATGCTGGTCTTAAAATAATATGAAATATTCAGGAAGGTTCGACGTGAATGGTGCGAGGGATAAACTCAGTCTGGTGCTCATCGCAGGGGTGCTGCCGCTCTTTCTCATCCTGGTATTAATCACCCCTCTGTGGATCTATTTCACCGGCGAGTCGTTTTTTATTTTTACTCTGCTAAAGCTCGCTGAGGTTCAGAATGACAATTTGGCGGTTTCGACGGTTTCGCCGCTCCGCCAGCTCCTCCTGCTGGCGATCCTTTATCTCCCGGCGGGGCTGTTTGCCTTTGCTGTCTGGCAGGGAATGAGCGTCACGCGACAGGTTCGTCAGAAACAGATCCTCTCCCGGGCCCTCGCAAACAGCGTTCGCAAGATTGCCATCGCGATGCTAAGCCTCGGGATCGCACTGCCGGTCTGCCGCTTTTTGATCCCGCTGACGATCGCGTGGCCGGGACATTACTACCAGGTCACCCTTTTGCTTGGGGATTTTGTTCTGTTATTAACAGGCGGTTTGCTGCTGGTAACGTTTCACTCCCTGGTCGAAGGCATCAAAGCGGAAGAAGAAAATAAGGAGTTCATCTAATTATGGCTGTCGTGGTTCATCTGGACAAAATGCTGGTAGAGAAGAAAATGACGTCCAGAGCACTGGCAGCCTTTGTGGGGATCACTGAGCAAAACCTGTCGCTGCTCAAGTCCGGCAAGGTGAAAGGGATACGTTTTGATACGCTGGCGAAAATTTGCGAGGCACTGCAGTGTCAACCCGGCGACATCCTCTCCTGGGAGCCGGACAGCCCGGAATGACGCGCCTGCGCCAGCGTTTGCAGCTCCTCCTTAAGCCAGCGGGTCGCGCCCCGCTGTCCGCTGCGTTTATGCGAGTAAATTTTCACTTCAAACGTGCGTATCGAAAACGGTAAAGGAAAAATCCTCAGGTCCGCCGCCGCCGTCAGCTTCTCGGCGGCAAAACGGGGGATCGCCATCAGCAGGTCGCTTTCCGCAACGATAAACGGCGCGCTGAGCATCGACGGCGTTTTGATCGCGATTTGTCGGGTATAGCCCAGCTGTTCGAGCCGCACGTCCAGAACGCCCTGCTTTTCATTCCATGGCGTCACCACCAGGTGTCGGGCTGCGAGATAATCCTCCAGCGTCAGACGCGTCCGGCGCGCGTTGCTGATGACCACATACTCATCTTCAAACCAGTCGATCTCTTCCAGTTCCGGGTGCCGGATATCATCCTGAGTGCTGAACCCCAGCGCGAGATCCACTTCGCCCGCCAGCAGTTCCGTGAGCGCCGGGCTGTGCGGCAGATAGCGCAATTCGAAACGCAAACCCGGGGCAGCAAGCTGCAGTTTGTGCATCAGTGCGGGGAAAATACACAGCGCGGTAAAGTCCGTAATCCCAATTTGTAAGCTTTCGGTACTGCTGGCCGGGTCAAACTCCGGCTGCGGGGTTAGCTCATGATTCAGGAACGACAGTGCGGAAGCAATGGAAGGCGCAAGCTGAGCGGCATACACGCTGGGGGACATGCGATGCCCTTCCCGAAAAAATAGCGGGTCATTAAGGGTGATTCGCAAACGCGACAGCGCATGGCTCAGTGCCGATGTGCTCATCGACAGCTCATCAGCGGCAAGCCGAACGGAACGGTGGCGGTAAATCGCGTCGAAAACAGGCAGCAGGTTTAAATCAAGGCGTCTCAGTACCGGATGCATAATATTCATCATTTGTTGATTTCATTGCACTTAATTCTTCGGACAATACGCCGTATGCTTAACGCCATCAATGAAAACACAGGCTAAAAAACAGGAAAAACAATGAGCATCACCATTCGTCAGGCCCGTCCCGAAGATGCGGCGGCAATTTACGCCATGATCTATGAGCTCGCGGTGTATGAAAAAGCGCCGGAAGAAGTCGTGACCACGCCGGAGGAGATCCGGGAAACGCTCTTTGGGACCGGCAGTCAAACCGAAGCGTTGATCGCGGAATGTGAAGGTAAGATCGCTGGCTATGCCGTGTTCTTCACCAGCTATTCAACCTGGCTCGGACGCAACGGTATTTACATGGAAGACCTGTACGTTTCCCCAGACTATCGCGGTAAAGGCGCGGGAAGAGCGCTCCTGAAACATATCGCGCAGCTCGCGGTAAAACGGCAGTGCGGCCGCCTTGAATGGAGCGTGCTGGACTGGAACCAGCCCGCCATTGATTTTTACCTGAGCATAGGCGCTCTGCCGCAGTCCGAATGGGTTCGCTATCGTCTTGATGGCGACGCGCTGCTGAGTTTTGCCGAATAACAGCGTCTCTCTGTGCGAGTCCCGCGCACAGAGATATATCCGAAAACAGCCCTGTCACGGGCCGAAATTAACCTTTCGTCTCTCACATCCGCAAATAGCGGCTATCCTTTAATTATCAACAAAAGGAGGCGAAAATGTCCGATCTCGGTACTGATAAAAACACCCAGTTTGCTGAAGACAAAGCAAAAAATAAATTTGATGAACTTGCAGGTTCAGCGCAGCAGCAGTTTGGTGAATTTGTAGATTCACCAAAGCATCAGGTCAAAGGTGCGGCTAAAAAATATGCCGCGCAGGCCAGCGATGCGGTTTCCGACGTCACTGAAGCTGTCAGAAATAACCCCCTCACCGGCCTCGTCGCAGCGGGTGCGGTCGGTATTGTTCTCGGCCTGTTGCTGGGTCGAAAATAATAAAAGGCCCTTCGGGGCTTTATTTTTTCTTAGCTAAACAACCTCACCATGCGGTCTAGTTCTTCCTCTTTCACGGCGCGCGATAAATAATACCCCTGAAAGTTTTTGACGCCCAGTTCGACTAATTTTTCAAACTTCTCTTCACTATCAACCCCCTCCGCAATACAGTCCGTTCCGGTCATGTCGCTGTAAAGCTGTATCGCTTTAATCAGGTTATAGTCATTGTCGTTTGCCACAAAATGCTCAACGATGTCCCGATCCAGCTTGAGTCCATCGAAATGCACCTGCCGCACCGGGAACATGGTTTGATGGTTAGAGAAACAGTCATCCAGAAACAATCTGCACCCCGTATTACGTAAATGCCGCATGGTTTCAGGGATCCTTTTGTCCTTCGTCACGTCAATATCTTCTGCAAATTCAAAGACCAGCTTTTCGGCCCATTGCGGTTTGAGCAGCATGTCGATAGCCTTCCTTGCCATATCAGGCAATGCGTTCCCGGAAGCCAGGCGTGGCGGAATATTCACAGAAAAATAGTATTTACCATTATACTTATTAATCCCCGACACGGCAGCATGGATAACTAACGCTGTTATTTTTAACCATATCTCATGATTTGAAATATCCGTGAGAAAACTGGCGGGCTTGACGATTTTGCCGTTTTTATTCCAGCGGATCAGTATCTCAAAACCTACGCCCTTTTTGTCACGATCGGTAATGATCTGATAGGCCGGGAAGATCTCTCTTTTTAGTAGGGCATTAAATATTTCCGTTTCCTTATCCGTGAATTCTCTTTTTTGACGCTGATGTTTAATCCCCCCTTCCGCTTTAAAATTGTGCGGATCGTGTAACCATTGCTTAATTAAGCGTAATTTCAGCACCCCTTCCTTACGGTGGGTATAAACCGTTTTGTTAGAAAGCCCCATTTCGTCGCACATTTCTTTTACGGACATGCCGCGGTAGAAATTTAATAAAACGTCAATCTCTCTTTTTGTTAGCCACTTTAGGTTTTCTTGCGAAGAATTATTCCTGCAGCGATCGCGTAATAAGTATGAACGGTCCTTAAAAACGTGATGTTGCGTATGAGAACAGGTAATAGCATCTGAAATACGGGCTATACGAATCAATGACAATTGATAACTGTTATTTAAAAGACTGCCCAGAGTGCGGTAAAGCCAGCCATCCGGTATGTCACCATACAGGGTGACGCGTCGAATAACGGGAAGCCTATTGAGCACGGAAGCCAGCCGCTTCAGGCTCTCCAGGAGATTGACGATACCCTTCCCGAGAAACACCACAACATGAGCATTCTGATTTGTAAGGATATTTTCCACATCCTGTTGGGATACGTCATCACCCTCAAAGTGAATATGCGAGGCCTGTATTCCGTATCTGCTAAGGATCTCACGATATCCCTGGAATGTGTAAGCGCAGGCTGAAACGACAAATTTATGTTCATCGCACGCCCCATTTCTGAGAGAAATTTTGTGGATCATGACCTGCTCCTGGGCACCAAAAGCGCCGTTTCCATTTGTGCATAAATTAAATTTATTACACATGTTGAGAATAGTAATTTTATCCTGGAGTCTCAGGGTAAGAAACAGTTATCAGCTGAACTCACAGGAACATCTTTGCGTTAATCACCGTCGTTTAAATATACTTTTCTTTGCAAATAACAACGGCAAATATCTCATTCACGGGGTATAATGATAATTCCGAAAAAGAAGACTGGACACTTCATCTATCGGCTCATCCAAATACGAGAAAAATGCTATGGATAATCACATCTCATCCAGGGCCTTGCTACATCGAAGGGATGTTATAAAGAACAATCCACGATTCGGTGAGGCAATATTAGAGCACTACACAATTAATGACACCATCTACAAAAAACAGCCTCTTTTCTACAAGACCATGCTGCAGGAATCACGATTTAACATTATTCTCTCTATGTGTTGTTTTATTTTTGGAAATCAGGCGGAATCCGTTTCAGAGATAAAAGAGTTATGTTCTCGCTATAAGATAGCCAGCCCCAACAGCGTTATTGCGATCATTACGATACTGAGAACCACCGGGCGCATCAAGACCTGGCGCTGCACGGAAGACCGACGCAAAACGAGAATCGCCCCAACCGAAAAAGGTTTGAATGAACTTAAACGCTATATGTCCGGCGCATTTTTGCCCGTCAGCATTCTGTATCCGGCATTTAATATTAATGTTAACCTGCTGGATAATGATATTTTGAGAAATAACTTCTTCCGCCGTGCGGCAGAATATCTTTTTAGAGGGTTAACGTTCAGGAAGGTTTTACCAGAGGTAGGGTTATTTATCGATAAGGATGGCGGCCGCATGATTATGCTTTATATTTATCTGCAGGCCATGAAAAACAAATCCGCTCACGGCGCGGTTATTGATTATTCGGCCAGCACGCTCGCAAAAGAATTTTTTGTTTCACGCATTCACGTCAACCGAATTATCAAATCGGCACAGGAGGCGGGTTATGTTAAAGATCGTGGTGATGGTCGGATGTCGATATACCCGGCGTTTATCGAACTTGTCGAAAACTATGCCGGTTTATATTTTGCGTATGTTACGCATTACATCAACGTTGTCCCTAAAGAGCGACGCCACGCTCACAGCGTGACGTCAACCGTATAATCCAGCAGGCGTTCGGAGTTCCGAACGCCATTCCCCTATCGTTCCCGCAGCGCCTCCTTTGCCTTGTTCAGCGGTTTTAACAGATAATCCAGAATGGTTTTGCTGCCAGTTTTAATATCAACGGTGGCAATCATGCCCGGAAAGACCGGAAATTCCTGACCCTGCTTATTGGTCAGATGGTTACTGTCGGTACGAATATAGACGCGATAGTAGTAGACATCCCTTTTGACCTCATCTTGGAGGGTGTCCGGCGAAATCATGGTCACTTCCCCTTCCAGTCCGCCGTAAATGGAGTAGTCATAGGCCGTAATTTTCACCAGCGCTTTCTGGCCAGGATGAATAAACGCCACATCGCGCGGCGAGATTTTCGCTTCGACCACCATCTGATCGTCAAGCGGGACCAGGCTCATCAGCTTGCCGTTCGGTGGGATAACGCCTCCCACGGTCGTGACGTCAATATCCTTCACGATCCCGCGAACCGGGGCGTTGAAGGTCAGCCGGGTCAGGGAGTCCTCACGCCCTTTCATCACCGAACGCTGGGCTTCAATCTCCGCGTTGGCTTTCGCCAGCTCTTCGCGGGCGCGAACGTAGTACTGGTTTTTCATCTCGGTGATTTTGTTCTCAAGCTCATTTTTTTGACGCTCAAGACGTAACACCTCAACCTTGCTGGCCGCCCCCTGAGTCACCAGCGGTCGCGTCAGCGACAGCTCGCGCTGCACCAGCTCGGCGCCCTGACGCAACCCGGCCAGCCCTTTTTCGAGGCTTTCACGACGGGACTGGTAGAGCGCCGTTTCCTGTTTCACCAGCTCAACGTCGTCATCCAGCTCTTCCGGGAACGCGAGTTCCGTATCGTTGACCTCGGCCTTCAGGCGCGCCGCCGTTGCCAGCGCCGCATTCAGACGAGACTCGCTCTCCAGCACGCTCGACTCGGTTTTTGTTCGGTCTAGCTGCGCGAGCTGCTGGCCGCGTTCCACAATGTCACCTTCGCGCACCATCAGGCTGTGGATAATGCCGCCTTCAAGGGACTGAATGACCTGCTCATGAGAAGACGGTATGACCTTGCCGCTGCCGGTCGTCACTTCATCAAGATGGAACAGGCTTGCCCATGCGATAAACACCGCCAGCAGGGCAAACAGCGACCATGCCACCAGTGACGAGCGCGGCAGGCGTGGCTCCTTCAGTCGGCTATTGAAACGAGAGAAATCATTCATGCCGCGCCCTCCTCGGCAACCGCCGCCGGCTTCATGGTCACGGTGCGCTGCGCGGCTTTCTGCGGCGCCATACCGTGCTGATGCAGGATCGCATCGCGCGGGCCGTCCATCACCACCTTGCCGTTTTCCAGCACGATGATGCGGTCGACCAAATCCAGAATCGGCAGGCGATGCGTAGCCACCACCAGCGTCCGGCGTTTACCCAGCCATTTGTGAAGATGCTGAATAAACTGCTTCTCGCTCATTTCGTCCAGCCAGGCGGTAGGCTCGTCCAGCAGCAGAATATTCGGGGAGGTGATCAGCGCGCGCGCCAGCAGCAGCGCCTGACGCTGTCCGCCAGAGAGGCCCGCCCCGCCTTCGTTGATGATGTAGTTCAGCCCCATTTTCTGCTTACGCACAAACTCCAGCGCGCCGCTGTTGACCAGCGCCTGATGAATCTCGTCGTCGGTGGCTAACGGGTTCCCCATCAGAATGTTGTCCCGCACGGAGCCAAAGAACAGCCGGGCCTGCTGGCCGAGCAGCTGCATGTCGCGGCGCACGTCGGCCGGGTCCAGATGATTGAGGGCTATATCGTCGAGCAGGATGCTGCCCTGCTGCGGCTCCTGCATGCCCGCCAGAAGCTGTAACAGCGTGCTTTTACCAGAGCCATTACGCCCAAGCACCGCCACGCGCTCTCCGGCGCGGATCTGCAGCTTGCTGATGTTGAGCACGGTGAGTTTCTCTTCCTCGTCGTAATAAAACCCGACGTCCTCAAGGCTATAGTCGCCGCGCAGGTGGGCTTTGTGCACCTTTTTGCCGTGCTGAGGATCGTCAATCGGGCGCTGCATCAGGTCGTCCAGCCCCTTGCGGGCCACTTTTGCCGACTGCCAGCGCGACAGCACGCCAGAGATCTGCGACAGCGGCGCGATAGTGCGCGATGCCAGAATCGAGGTTCCCACCAGCGCACCGGTGGTCATGTCGCCGCTGATGACCAGATAACAGCCCACCAGCAGTACCACCGCGTAGACAATGGACTGCACCTCCTGCGTCCAGGTGAGCAGCAGGCCCGTCAGCCAGCGCTGCTTCATGCCGACGCTGGCGGCAACGTCGTTGGTATTATTCCACTGGTTCTGGAAACGCTGTTCGGCGCGCATCAGCTTGATGTCTTCAATGCCCTGCACCGCTTCCACCAGCGTGGCGTTACGAATGGCGGACTCACGCATCCCTTCGCTGGAGAGTTTCCCCAGCGGGCGCTGCACCAGAAGGCCGGGGATAAGCAGAAGCGGCACGGCGAGCAGGACCACCAGCACCAGCGGCCCGCCAATCATCCACAGAATAAAGACGAACAGCAGGAAGAACGGCAGATCGGAAATCGCCGCAATGGTGGTGGAGGTGATCAGCTCACGCACCGACTCCAGCTCGCGGATCTGCGCGATAAAGGATCCGGTTGATTTGGATCGCGCGCCGTTTTTAATCCGCAGCGCGTGGGCAAACACGCGTTCAGAGATACGCAGGTCGGCGCGCTTCCCCACCACGTCAGAAATATGCACGCGCAGCATGCGCATGATGAATTCGAACACGATGGCGATCATCACGCCGCCAAACAGCACCCACAGCGTGGCTTCCGACTGCGACGGCACCACCCTGTCGTAGACCTGCATGGAGAAGACCATGCCGGAAAGCGCCAGCACGTTGGCCACCAGCGCCACCAGCATAATGTCGCTGTAGCGTCGCCAGTCCTTCAGCGCCAGCTGCCAGAACCAGTTTTTCTCATAGGGTTTGATGTAATCGTCCACGCGGGCATCCGGCGTGGATTCGAGCGGGCGCAACACCATCAGCCCCTTTAACCGCGTCCCGATTTCGTCACGCGTCAGGGTCGTCTCCAGCCCCGCGTCGCCGCTAAACTGCAGGCTGACGTTGCCTTCGCTGTCCATGCGGTTAATGACCGCGATTTGTCCGCCGGTGAATTCCGCCAGCAGCGGCAGGCGCCACGGATCGAGGGATACCGCTTCAGCCGCCACCATACGCATCCCCAGCCCAAGCTGGCGCGCCATCTCCTCCAGCACCAGCTGGCGCGGAGACTGGCTTTCATGGTTAATCGTGACCCGAACGTGCTCCGCTGAGAAATCCAGCCGGTAGTGTTTCGCGATGATAAGCATGCCCTGCAGCCAGGGTTCGTACTGTGGATGTGTCTTCATAATCTCCGGGTTAACGCAATTCGTGTAAAAGAAAACGCCAAAGGCCGCGGGGATCGCTCCCCGCGGCGTTGGTTTACGCAATTAACAGCTGATGGTTCGCCAGCAGCGTCGCCAGATCCGTCTGCACGCCGTTCAGGGTCACCAGAGTTGTCGGCGAGAACTGACCGCCTGTACCGTCCAGGTCAACCTGGATCTCGGTATTGCTGCCGTTCTGCACCACGCGGATGTAATCGCTGATATTGCCCGCGCTGCTGTCCAGCGTGGCCACGCCGTTCACATAGCTCGCCGAGCCCGTGCCGGTATAGCCGCTGTCAGAGAGCAGATCGCGCAGGTCAATACGATCCGTGTCCGCGGTCCCTTCCCAGGTGCCGACCGTAAAGCCGTTCACCACGTCGTGACCGTTTCCGCCCGTTGCATCCGAGGCGTTGATCAGCTTGTAGAGCAACGTATCGTGACCGCCGCTGCCGATGTTGAAGGTGTCGTTCCCGCCGCGGCCTTCGAACTGGTTATCACCGCTGTTGCCGGTAATGACGTCGTCGAAGTTCGAGCCGTTAATTCCCTCAATGTTGAGCAGTCGTGACGTACCGAACCCGGTGTCCTGCGCGGTAGAAAGGCGCAAATCAACGGTCACGCCGGAGGTCGCATTGCGGTAATCCACCACGTCCATCCCACCGGTGTTGCTCCAGGTGTCGTAGTCGGAATGGGTATTCCAGCCGCCGGAGCCGTTGTAGGTATAGGTGCCATCCTCTGCGATAAAGGTGTCGTTATACCCGGTCCCGGTTATGGTTCCGCTGTGGCCGCCGGTGGCGGCTTCAGCCGTCAGGACGTAGCCCTCTTTGCCGTTGCCCGCTTCCAGACCGCTCCAGGTGACGTTATCCGACACGCCGTTGGTGATCTTCAGGATCTCGGCCGAATAGGTTTCATTCGGATCCAGCCCGTAGAAGCTCACCAGCGCGGAGGTATCGTTCGACCCGATACCGGACTGGGCGTTGATAATCTGCGAGGCCACCAGCACGCCCGCGGCGTTGTACAGATTGACAGTGTTGCCGTAGTAGGCGTTGATGCCCTCGCTGTCGACAATGTGCAGATGCATCGCGGTGCCGTCAGCAATGGTTTTGCTGTTTTGCACCAGCACCACCTTGCCGTTCTGCTGAGAGACCAGCAGATCCTGCGCGCCGTCCCAGTTGTAGTCGACTGCGGCCACGCCGGTAACGTTCGCCAGGCCGGAAGCCAGCTGGCTAGAGGTCCAGGTGGAACCGTAGCCGTTGTTGGTGAACAGGGTCGCCGTCTGCGAGCCGCCGTAGGTGCTGAGCTTGATGATGTCCATCTGCCCGTCGCCGTTCCAGTCCACCGCCACCGACAGATAGCCCGCCGTGGCGTTAGAGGCTTCCACCGCGCTCTTGGTGGCAGAGAGCTTCCCGGTACCGTCGTTGTAGTAAATCACCCCGCCGTTGTTGTTGTAGCTGCTGCCCAGGTACAGATCCATGTAGCCATCGCCGTTGAAGTCCGCCCACGTCATGGACGCCGCCGTGGTGGTATTCGAGGCGTTTGCCACAAACACGTTGGTCAGGTTCTGACCGATAGAGAGCGTGCCGTTGCCGTTGTTGTTGATCACGGTTAACGAGTACGCGCCGCTGCGGTTGGTGTGCTGGACCACGTCCACGGTGCCGTCATTGTTAATGTCGACGCCGGAGATTTCACGCATGGTGGTGAACTGTCCCCAGAAACCCGCGCCGCCGTAGGTGCCGTCAGGCGAGAGTACCCCGTTGTTGTTGATCAGATAGGTAATGGAGTCCGCGCCGGAGTCACCGTACGCCAGATCCAGATAGCCATCGCCGGTTTTATCGTACGCAATCACGCCGCCGTACCAGATGGTGGTCCCCATCGCCAGCTGGCTGGCGTTATAGGTGCTGCCATCGTAGGTCCACATCACCTGCGTAGAGCCCGAGTAGGTTGTCTCCGTCGCGAAGATATCCTGCGTGCCGTTACGGTCAAAGTCGGCGGCGGTCTGGCTCACCACGTAGTAGCTACGGGTGTTGGTCAGCGTATTCCCGGCATAGGTCGAGCTATCGCTGCTGGAGTATGACTGGCCGTTAGCAATGATATTCCACAGACCGCTGCTGTTCATGCCGAGGGTCATGGTGGAGTTGTTGCTGTTCCCCGCCGTGGTTGCCCAGTCGGTATTCACCGAGGTGGTATCAATCACCAGGCTGCCGGTCGCCGTACCGGTGGTATTACCGTTACCCGCGCTGCTCTTCACCTGCGCCGTCACGCTGTAGCTCGACACGCTCAGCGCATCGCCGTCCGGGATCTGCAGATACCAGGTGTTGTGATCCGGATCGACCACCACCGCACCGCCGGTCTGGGAGGTGTAGGTTTTTCCGTTCACCGTTACCACCAGGTATTCACCGTTCACCAGGTCAGCAGAGACGGTACCGCTGACGATCGGCGTGGTGTCCGACGTGGTCTGCGCGGTAATCGCCGCCGTGGTGGTCGGGATGCTGGTATCAACGTTCAGCACAAAGCCGTCGGATTCCGTGTAGTTACCGGCCTTATCGGTGACGCGCACAATGTAGGTGTGGTTGCCGTCGCTCAGGCCGTTGTCCTGGAAGGACCAGCTTGCGCTGCCGTTCATGGTCACCTGGCCGAGCAGGACCCCGTCACGATAGAGCTGCACGATTTCACCGTCGTCCGGGGCGCGGTTAAGCGTACCGTTGATCAGCGGCGAGTTATCGTCCGTTGCCACTGCACTGCCAAAGGTGCCCTGACGCTCGCCTTCGCCATCGGTATAGCTCACTACCGTGCCGACCGTGGTTGGCGGCGTGGTGTCCACCGTCACCACCTGAGAGGCGGTCGAGCCGACGTTGCCCGCCTGGTCGATAATCCGCACCTGGTAGGTGTAGTCTCCGTCAGGCAGATCGCGGGTATCGGTGTAGCTCCAGCGCTGGTTGGTGACCGTGGTATCGAGCCAGGTATTTCCGCCGTCCAGGCTTATCTGTACGCGCTCGTCGCTTGCCAGCGCGCTGCCCAGCGAGCCGTTAATGGTCAGCGTGGTGTCCATGGTGATGAAATCACTGCCGGACTGGCCGGTATCTTCGCTGATGCTGTCGATGGTGACGCCGTACTGCGGCGCGTGGGTATCCACCGTCACCGCCTGCGCGGTGGTTGCCCCGACGTTCCCCGCCTGGTCGACGACCCGCACCTGGTAGTTATGGCTGCCGTCGGTCAGGGTACGCGTGTCGCTGTAGCTCCACTGCGTACCGCTGACGGTGGCGTACACCCATGTGCTGCCGCCGTCCATGCTCACCTGCACGAATTCACCCGCGCCGAGTTCTGCGCCGAGCGTTCCGTGCAGCGTGTACGAGGTCGAACTGGTCAGGAAGTCGTTATTGTCGAAGCCGGTATCCACGGTGATGTTATCCACGGTGACCGTAATCGCCGCATCCGGGGCGACCGTATCTACGGTCACCTGCTGATGGGCGCTGGCCCCCACGTTGCCCGCCGCGTCTACCACGCGAACGTAGTAGTCATAGGTCTGGTTACCCAGCGTGCGGCTATCGACGTAGTACCAGCTATTGCCGGTGACGATGACGTTCTGCCAGGTAACGCCGCCGTCGATGCTAATCTGGGCATACTCGCCGTCGGCCAGCGTCGCGCCGAGCGAGCCGTGCAGCGTCAGGGACGTATCGTTGGTGATAAAGTCGCTGCTGCTCAGGCCGGTATCGTCGCTGATGCTGTCGATGGCAATAGTTTTGCTCGCGTCCGGCGCAACCGTATCAATGGTCACCACCTGGCTGGCGGTGGCGCTGATATTGCCCGCGTCGTCAATCACGCGCAGCTGGTAGTTGTAATCCCCGTCGGCCAGCGTGCGGCCATCGACGTACGTCCAGCTCAGGCCGCTGACGCTGACGTCTGTCCAGGTCACGCCGCCGTCGAGGCTGATCTGCGCGTGGTCGCCGCTGCCCAGCGCCGCGCCGAGCGTCCCTTTCAGGCTGATCTGGTTGTCGCTGGTGATAAAGTCGCTGCCGGACAGGCCGGTATCCTGGGTGATGGAATCGACCGTAATCGTCGTTGCCACAGGCTTCGTCAGGTCAATCACCACGTCCTGGCTGTCCGTCGCCCCCACGTTGCCCGCGTTATCGATCACGCGCACCTGGTACTGATACGTACCGTCCGTCAGGGTGCGGCCATCGGTGTAGCGCCAGGTGGTGCCGGTCACGGTCAGGTCAATCCAGGTGTTACCGCCGTCGAGGCTGATCTGCGCCTTTTCGTTATTGCCGAGCTGCGCGGTCAGCGAGCCGTTGACCACCACCTGAGCGTCGTTGGTGATGAAATCACTCGCGCTGAGGCCGGTGTCGTTTTGCAGCGAATCAATGCTAATACCCATCGACGGCGCGGTGAGATCCACGGTGACGCTGTGGTTATCGCTGCCGCTGTTGCCGATGGTGTTGCTGACCTGCGCGTTAATCACGTACGAACCGCCGTCCGCCAGCGCGGTCACGTCTGCGCTGCCTACCGTATAGCTCCAGGTGCCGTCATTCTGGACGGTCGCCGTGTAGGTTTTACCGTTCAGCGTAATGGTCACCGTCTGGCCCGCCGGGGCGTCGGTGGTACCACTGACAGTCAGCGGCGTGCCGTGCTCGGCGGCGTTGACGATATCGTCCTGCGCAAAGGTGTTGATGGTGATGGTCGGGACATCGCCGTTCAGCGTCACGTCGTGCGTTGCGCTGCCCGGGTTGCCCGCCCTGTCGTTCACAGAAGCGGTGATGGTGTAATCCCCGTCGCTCAGGCCGAGGAAATCACGGCCCGGCACGAAGACCGACCAGGATCCGTCCGCCCCGACGGTCGCCTGATAGCCGTGCCCGTTGAAGGAGACGGTCACCGTCTGGCCCTGTTCCGCCGTGGTGGTTCCGCTGATGGTCTGGCCCGCCAGCTGCTCCGCGTTGTTGACGATATCGTCATCGGCCACGGTGCTGATGGTTACGGTTGGCGCGACGGTATCGACCGTTAAGGTGTGCGTGGCCTGGCCGTTATTACCCGCTTTATCGTTGACCGAGGCGGTCACCGTCAGCGCGCCCTGGCTCAGCGCAGCCAGATCGGCTGCCGGAACATCCAGCGTCCACGTCCCGTCGTTCGCGACGGTGGCGGTGTAGGATTTGCCGCCCAGCGTCACGGTGACGGTCTGACCCGCCTCCGCGCTGGAAGAGCCGTGCACGGTCAGCGGCTGCAGGGCTTCAAGCGCGTTCAGCATGTCGTCAGTCGACAGCGTTGCAATGCTCACCACCGGCGCGGTGGTATCCACGCTGATGCCGTGCGTCGCCGACGCGCTGTTGCCCGCGCTGTCCTGCGCCGACACGGACACCTGATAGCTCGCGCCATCGGCCAGGGCGCCCACGTCTGCGGCCGGAACGGTGGTCGTCCAGCTGCCGTCGCTCTGGATGGTGGCCGTATAGGTTTTGCCGTTCAGCGTCACGGTGACCTGAGTCCCGCTGGCGAACTGGGCGCTGGAGCCGTTAATCACCAGAGACGAACCGGCTTCCGCCGCGTTGATGACGTCGTCACCGCTAACGGTGTTCACCGTCAGCGCTACGGAGGCGGTGTTCACCACCACATCGTGGGTCTGGGTGCTGCTGTTGCCCGCGCTGTCGGTAATCGTCGCGCTGAGGGTCACGGTGCCGTCGTTCAGCGCGGAAATCACGCTGGCCGGAACGCCCACGCTCCAGTTACCGCTGGCGTCAACGGTGGTGGTGTACTGGTTCGAACCGATGGTGATGACCAGCTTATCGCCGACGCTCGCGCCGGTTGCCGTGCCGCTGACAATCTGCGCCTGCCCGTGCTCCACGCTGTTAATGACGTTATCGCCCGCGACGGCGTTAAAGCTGACGGTCGGCGGCGTGGTATCAAGCGTAATCGCTTTGCCCGCGCTGCCCGGGTTACCCGCGGCGTCGCTCACGCTCACCTGCACGGTGTAGCCGTTATCCGCCAGCGCGGACAGGTCGGCGCCCGGCACGTTCACACTCCAGATGCCGCCCTGCTGCACCTGCGCGGTATAGCTCTTACCGCCCAGCGTCACGGTGACCGTCTGCCCGACTTCCGCCGTGGTGGTGCCGGAAATGACCACGCCCGCAGCCGCTTCGCTGCCGTTAATCACGTTATCGCCAGCGACCGTATCGATGGTCACGGCTGGCGCGGTGGCGTCCACGCTGTACTCCCGGCCCGCAGAGGCGCTGTTGCCGTGCGCGTTGGTGACGCTCACCTGCACGCTGGCATCGCCGTCCTTCAGGCCCGCGAGATCGGCGGAAGGCACGGTTGCCGTCCAGTTACCGTCGGCGTCCACCTTCGCGGTGTACGTCTTGCCGCCGAAGGTGATGGTGACGGTCTGGTTTTCCTCCACGTTCGAGGTGCTGCCGGACAGCACCAGATCCGCGCCTTTCTCCGCCGCGTTAATCACGTCGTCGGTGGCAATCGCATCGATGCTGACGGCAACGGCAGACAGATCGACGGTGACATCGTGGCTGATGGTAACCGGGTTGCCCGCCGCGCTCTGGCCAGCAACGGTCACGGTGACCGTGCCCGCAGCCAGGGCCCCGACGTCTGCCGCCGGGATCGCCGCGCTCCAGGTGCCGTCTGCCAGCACGGAGGTCGCATAGGTTTTGCCGTTGACGGTCACGGTGAGCGTGGTGCCTGCCGCCAGCCCGTCGCTGGAGCCGGTGACAATCAGATTATGCCCGTGCTCGATGCTGTTGATCACATCGTCGCCCGCCACGGTATCAATGCGCAGACCCGGCAGGCTGGCGTCTATAACGATTTCGCGCTCGCCCGCGCCGGTGTTGCCGTGGCCGTTGGTGACGGTCGCCGATACGGTCAAATCGCCGTTGCCCAGCGCGGTCAGCACGGATTCCGGCACGTTAACGGACCAGGTGAGATCGCTCTGCACCGTTGCGGTGTAGCTGTTGCCGCCGATAGTCACGGTAACCGTGTTGCCCGCTTCCGCGTTCGCCACCTTGCCGCTGATGGTCTGGCCCGCGGCCACTTCCGCCGCGTTGATAACGTTATCGCCCGCCACGGTATTGATGGTGACGGTCGGCAGCGCGGTGTCGACCAGCAGGTTCGCCGTATTGCTGATGCTGTTGCCCACGCCGTTGGTCGCAGTCGCGTTCAGGGTGTAGTTGGCTTCGCCCAGACCCGCCAGATCCGCTGCCGGAACGGTCAGGCTCCAGGTGCCGTCCGCCGCCGTCGTGGCCGCGTAGTTTTTGCCGTTGAGGGTCACGGTCACCACGGTGCCTTCCGACAGGTTGGCGCTGGTGCCGCTGACGCTCAGATCCTGACCTTTCTCCACCGCGTTCAGCACGTTATCGCCGCTGATGGCGTTGAAGGCCACGGACGGCAGGCCGGTATCGACGGTCACGTTATGGCTGCCGGTACCGGTGTTGCCCGCCGCGTCGGTGACTGACGCCGTGACGGTCACGGTGCCGTCCTGCAGAGCAGAAATCACATTCGCCGGTACGCCCACGCTCCAGTTACCCGCCGCGTCCAGCACGGTGGTGTAAGTCTGCCCGCCAATCGTGACGGTGACCTTATCGCCCGCTGCCGCGCCGGTGGCGGTGCCGCTGATGATGTGTGCCTGAGCGTGCTCAGCGATGTTAATCACGTCGTCGCCCGCTACGGTGTTGATGGTTACCACAGGAACGGTCACGTCGACCGTCAGAGTGTGATCGGCCGACGCCGGGTTGCCCGCCTTGTCGCTGACGCTCGCCGTCACGGTGACGCTGCCGTCGCCGAGTGCCGCCAGATCCGCCGCCGGTACGCTCAGCGTCCAGCTGCCGTCCGCGCCTGCGGTTGTGGTGTAGTCTTTGCCGTTCAGCGTCACGGTCACGGTCTGGCCCGCTTCGGCGGTGGTAGTGCCGGACACGGTCAGATCGGACTGCGCTTCAGTGGCATTCAGAATATCGTCGGTCGCCAGGGTGTTGATGGTCACGGACGGCGCGGTCGCATCCACGCTGTACTCGCGGCCCGCCGAGGCGCTGTTGCCGTTCACATTGGTGACGCTCACCTGTACGCTGGCGTCGCCATCCTTAAGGTGTGCCAGATCCGCAGACGGTACGGTGTAGGTCCAGTTACCGCTGTCGTCTACTGTCGCGCTATAGATTTTGCCGTTCAGGCTGATGGTCACGGTCTGCCCGGCTTCCACGTTGGTGGTCGCACCGGACAGCACCAGATCCGCGCCCTTCTCCGCCGCGTTAATCACGTCGTCGGTAGCGATGGAATTGATGCTGATGGCAACGGTCGCCAGATCTACCGTCACGTCGTGGCTGATGGTAATCGGGTTGCCCGCAGAGCTGTCGCCGGTAACGCTGATTTTGACGGTGCCTTCCGGCCACGCGCTCACGTCGGTGGACGGGATCGCCGCGCTCCAGGTGCCGTCCGCCAGTACGGTCGCCGCATAGGTTTTGCCGTTGACGGTGACGGTCAGCTCCGTGCCCGGCGCCAGCCCGTCGCTGGAGCCGGTGACGATCAGGTTCTGCGCATGCTCGATGGTGTTGATCACGTCATCACCCGCGACGGTGTCGACGCGCAGTCCCGGCAGGTTAGCGTCGATAGCGATCTCGCGCTCGCCGGTGCCGGTATTGCCGTGGCCGTTGGTGACGGTCGCCGTCACGCTCAGGCTGCCGTTGCCCAGCGCGGTCAGCACGTCAGACGGCACGTTCACGGACCAGGTGAGATCGTTCTGCACCGTTGCGGTGTAGCTGTTGCCGCCAAGGGTGACGGTGACGGTATTGCCCGCTTCGGCATTCGCCACGGTGCCGCTCAGGGTCTGGCCTGCCGCCACTTCCGCCGCGTTGATGACGTTATCGCCCGCCACGGTGTTGATGGTGACGGTCGGCAGCGCGGTGTCCACCAGCAGGTTCGCGGTGTTGCTCACGCTGTTGCCCACGCCGTTGGTGGCGGTCGCATTCAGGGTGTAATTGGCCTGGCCGAGACCGGCCAGATCCGCTGCCGGAACGGTCAGGCTCCAGGTGCCGTCTGCCGCGGTCGTGGCCGCGTAGTTTTTACCGTTGAGGGTCACGGTCACCACGGTGCCTTCCGCGAGGTTAGCGCTGGTGCCGCTGACGCTCAGATCCTGACCTTTTTCAACGGCATTCAGGACGTTGTCATCGCTGATGGCGTTGAAGGCCACCGATGGCAGACCGGTATCGACAGTCACGTTATGCGTGCCGGTGCCGGTGTTGCCCGCCGCGTCGGTGACTGACGCAGTGACGGTCACGGTGCCGTCGCTGAGCCCGGAAATCACATTCGCCGGTACGCCCACGCTCCAGTTCCCCGCCGCGTCCAGCACGGTGGTGTAGGTCTGGCCGCCAATGGTGACGGTGACCTCATCGCCCGCTGCCGCGCCGGTGGCGGTGCCGCTGATGATGTGCGCCTGGCCATGCTCAGCGATGTTAATGACATCGTCGCCCGCCACGGTGTTGATGGTCACCGCAGGCGCGGTGATATCTACCGCCAGGTTGTGATCCACGGACGCCGGGTTGCCCGCTTTATCGCTGACCGATGCGGTGACGGTCACGCTGCCGTCGGTTAATCCAGCCAGATCCTCCGCCGGGACGTTCAGCGTCCAGCTGCCGTCTGCGCTGACGGTTGTGGTGTAGTCTTTGCCGTTCAGCGATACGGTGACCGTCTGGCCCGCTTCGGCGGTGGTGGTGCCGGATACGGTCAGATCGGCCTGAACTTCGGCGGCATTCAGAATATCGTCGTTCGCCAGGGTATTGATGGTCACGGACGGTGCGGTCGCATCCACGCTGTACTCGCGGCCCGCCGAGGCGCTGTTGCCGTTCACGTTGGTGACGCTCACCTGCACGCTGGCGTCGCCGTCTTTGAGACCCGCCAGATCGGCCGCTGGCACCGTGGCGGTCCATTTGCCGTCGGCGTCCACCGTCGCGGTGTAGCTCTTGCCGCCGAAGGTGATGGTGACGGTCTGGTTTTCCTCAACGTTCGAGGTAGTGCCGGAGAGCACCAGATCCGCGCCCTTCTCGGCCGCGTTAATCACGTCATCGGTGGCAACGGCATCGATGCTGATGGCAATGCTCGCCAGATCCACCGTCACATCGTGGCTGATGGAGACCGGGTTACCGGCGCTGCTCTGGCCAGCAACGGTTACGGTAACCGTACCTGCTGCCAGCGCACCCACGTCCGCCGCAGGGATCGCCGCGCTCCAGGTGCCGTCCGCCAGCACGGTCGCCGGATAGGTTTTGCCGTTTACGGTCACGGTCAGCGCCGCGCCCGCCGCCAGCCCATCGCTGGTGCCGGTGATAATCAGGTTTTGAGTATGTTCGATGCTGTTGATCACGTTGTCACCCGCCACGGTATCCACGCGCAGGCCCGGCAGGTTAGCGTCTATGGTGATTTCGCGCTCGCCCGTTCCGCTATTGCCCACGCCGTTCGTTACGCTGGCCGACACGGTCAAATCGCCGTTGCCCAACGCGGTCAGCACGGATTCCGGCACGTTAACGGACCAGGTGAGATCGCTCTGCACCGTTGCGGTGTAGCTGTTACCGCCAATCGTCACGGTCACGGTGTTGCCCGCTTCGGCATTCACCACCTTACCGCTGATGGTCTGGCCGGCAGCCAGCTCCGCCGCGTTAATGACGTCGTCACCGGCAATGGTGTTGACGACCACGCCCGGCAGAACTGATTCCACGTTCACGGTGTGTGACGTGCTGGTAGTGTTGCCGACGCTGTCCGTTGCTGAGGCGGTAACGGTGTACAACGCTTCACCCAATGCGCCGACCTGTTCCGCCGGAACGGTAGTCGTCCATTTCCCGTTATCATCCACCTGCGCGCTGTACGCTTTGCCGTTCAGCATCACGGTTACCACCGCGCCTGCCGCCAGGCCGGAAGCCGTACCGGAGATCGTCAGATCCTGGGTTTTCTCGCTGTTGTTGATCACATCGTCACCGGAAACGGTGTCAATGGTCAGCACCGGCGCGGTCAGGTTCACCTCCACGCCGTGCGTGGCGCTGTTGCTGTTGCCCGCTTTATCGGTCAGCGCCGCGGTAATGGTGTAATCCCCGGCGGCCAGGGCGGTGACGTCCGCCGCAGGCACGCCAACGCTCCAGTTGCCTGAGGCGTCCAGGGTGGCGGTGTACGATTTGCCGTTGAGGGTAACGGTGACCACGTCGCCCGCCGCCGCGCCGGTCACGGAGCCCGTGACAATCAGAGCCTGCGCATGCTCGGCGCTGTTGATCACGTCGTCGTCGGAAACGGTGTTAATGGTCAGCTGCGGGACGGTGGTATCGACCAGCACGTCGCGATCCGCAGAGGCCGGGTTGCCCGCCTTATCAGACACGGCGGCGCTGATGGTGTAGTTGCCGTCGGTAATACCGCTCAGATCCGCGGACGGCACGGTCACGCTCCAGCTGCCGTTTGCCTGCACGGTGGTGGTGTAGTCCACGCCGTTCAGCGTCACGGTAACGGTCTGGCCCGCTTCGGCGTTGGTCACGCCGTTAACAACCAGATCCTGCTGCGCTTCGGCCGCATTGATGATGTTGTTGTCGCTGACGATCTCGATAGACACCGTCGGCGCGGTGGCGTCCACGCTGTACTCGCGGCCTGCCGTCGCGCTGTTGCCGTTCACGTTGGTGACGCTCACCTGCACGCTGGCATCGCCGTCCTTCAGGCTGCCCAAATCGGCGGACGGTACGGTCGCCGTCCAGTTGCCGCTGGCATCCACCGTCGCGGTGTACGACTTGCCGCCGAAGGTGATGGTAACGGTCTGGTTTTCTTCCACGTTGGTGGTCGAGCCGGACAGCACCAGGTCCGCGCCTTTCTCCGCCGCGTTGATTACGTCGTCCGAGGCAATCGGGTTAATGCTGATGGCGACTGCCGCCAGATCCACCTTCACGTCATGGTTGATGGAAACCGGATTGCCCGCCGCGCTCTGGCCGTCCACGGTCACGGTGACCGTGCCCGCATTCAGCGCGCTGACGTCTGCTGCCGGAATGGCCGCCGTCCAGGTCCCGTCCGCCAGCACGGTTGCGGCGTAGGTTTTACCGTTGACGGTCACCGTTAACGCCGCGCCCGTTGCCAGGCCCTCACTGGAGCCGGTGATAATCAGGTTCTGAGCGTGCTCAATGCTGTTGATCACATCGTCGCCCGCCACGGTATCGACGCGCAGGCCCGGCAGGTTGGCGTCGATGGTGATGTCGCGCTCGCCGGTTCCGGTGTTGCCGTGGCCATTGGTGACGCTGGCTGACACGGTCAGATCGCCGTTACCGATGGCGGTTAAGACCGTGGACGGCACGTTGACCGACCAGCTCAGATCGTCCTGAACCGTCGCGGTATAGGTATTGCCGCCGACCGAGATAGTGACAGTGTCACCGCTCGCCGCGCCGCTCACTTTGCCGCTCAGGGTCTGCCCGGCAGCCAGTTCCGCTGCGTTAATGACATCGTCCGTGGCGACAGGGTTGATGGTGACCTGCGGCAGCGCGCTGTCGACCAGCACGCTGTGGCCGATGCTCGCGCTGTTGCCTGCGGCGTCGGTTACGCTCGCCGTCACGACGTAGCTCGCTTCTCCGAGCACAGAAACGTTTGCCGCCGGAACGGTGACGCTCCAGCTGCCGCTGGCGTCAGTGGTGGCCGTATAGCTGATACCGTTCAGGGTCACCGTAATGGTGGTTCCTTCCGGCTGGTTGCTGGTGCCGGACACCAGCAGATCCTGGCCTTTCTCGGTCGCGTTGATCACGTCGTCAACCGCCAGGGTATTGATGGCAATCACCGGCGCGGTGAGGGAGACGTCAAACTCGTGCGTCGCGCTGGTGCTGTTACCGGCTTTATCGGTGAGGGTCGCTGAGATTGTCTGGCCGCCGTTTGCCAGCGCGCCCACGTCCGTCGCCGGAACGCCCACGCTCCAGCTGCCGGACGCATCCAGCATCGCGGTGTAGTCTTTACCGTTCAGGGTCACGGTAATCACGTCGCCCGCCTGCGCGCCCGTGACCTTGCCGGAGACGATCAGCGCCTGGCCGTGCTCGGCAATATTCACGACGTCGTCGCCCGCAACGATGTTGAAGGAAATCTGCGGTACGGTGGTGTCGACCAGCACCGAGGAGCCCGCGCTGGCCGGGTTGCCTGCCTTATCAGATACGGTTGCCGTGACCGCCGCGCTGCCGTCGGTGATGCCTGCCATGTCCGCCGCCGGAACGTCAAGCGTCCAGCTGCCGTCCGCCTGCACCTGCGCGGTGTACTGATTGCCGTTGAAGGTCACGGTGACCGTCTGGCCTGCTTCGGCAGTAGAGGTGCCGCTCAGGGTCAGATCCTGCGCCGCCTCTGCCGCGTTCAGCATATTGTCATGGCTGATGGTGTTGATGGTCACCGTCGGCGCGGTGGTATCGACGCTGAATTCCTGCGCCGAAGACGCCGCGTTGCCGTTCACGTTGGTGACGTTTACCTGCACGCTGGCGTCGCCGTCTTTCAGGCTGCTCAGATCGGCTGCCGGAACGGTCCAGGTCCAGTCGCCGTTGGCATCCACCGTGGTGGTATAGGTTTTACCCGCGAAGGTGATGGTTACGGTCTGACCCGCTTCCACGTTGGAGGTGGTGCCGGAAAGCACCAGGTCCTGGCCTTTTTCCGCCGCGTTGAGCACGTTATCGTCGGTCACGCTGCTGATGGTGATAGCGACAGGCGCGAGATCGACGTCCACGACGGTGCCGATGGTCACCGGGTTGCCGGAAGCATCCTGCGCGCTGGCGCTGAGGGTGAGCGAACCGTCCGCCCACAGGGACACATCGGCCGCCGGTACCGCCGCCTGCCAGGTGCCGTCCGCCAGTACCGTTGCCGAATAGGCTTTGCCGTTGATGGTCACGGTCACGGTGCTGCCCGCCGCCAGATCGGTGCTGGTGCCGGACACAATCAGGTTCTGAGCGTGTTCAATCACGTTGATCACGTCATCGCCCGCCACGGTATCAATACGCAGTCCCGGGAGCTGGGCGTCGATGCTGAAGTCGAGAGAAGAAGATCCGGTATTGCCGTGCGCGTTGGTCACGCTGGCGGAGACGGTGAGGTCGCCGTTGCCGAGCGCGGTAAGCTGGCTCTCGCTTAACGGCAGGCTCCAGGTGAGATCGTCCTGCACGGTCGCGGTGTACGTCTGGCCGCCAAGGATAATAGTGACAGTGTCACCTGACGCCGCGTTCGTCACTTTACCGGTCAGGGTTTGCCCTGCTGCCACTTCCGCCGCGTTAACGATATTGTCGCCCGCCAGCGCGTTGATCGTCACCACCGGCAGCGAGCTGTCCACCAGCACATCGTGTGAGGTTGAGGCGCTGTTGCCTACGCTATCCGTAACGCTCGCCGTCACGGTGTAATGGGCTTCTCCCAGCGCGCTGACGGCCGAGGCCGGTACGGTCACGCTCCAGTTACCGCTCGCATCAGCGGTTGCCGTGTAGTGAATGCCGTTCAGGGTTACCGTAATGGTCGTGCCTTCCGGCTGGTTGCTGGTGCCGGAGAGCAGCAGATCTTCGCCCTTCTCGGTCGCGTTAATCACGTCGTCCGCCGCCAGGGTGCTGATACCGATAACAGGCGTCACGGTATTCACCACCACATCCAGCGAACTGCTTCCGGTATTGCCGGATCGGTCGGTCACGGAGACGTCGATGGTCCAGGTGCCGTCCGCCAGACCCTGCACGACGGATGCGGGCAGGCCGAGGCTCCAGTTGCCCGATGCATCAACCACGGTGGTGTAATCGACGCTGTTAATGGTAATGGTCACAAGGTCGCCCGCTGCCGCACCGGTGACGGAGCCGCTCAGGATCTGCGCCTGTGAATGGGCGAGCTGGTTAACGGTATTAGTGTCGGTGACAAAGTCGTTAATGGTCACCTGCGGTACGGTCGCGTCCACCAGACCCACGCGATCGGCGCTGCTGGCGTTGCCCGCCACGTCGCTGACGGTTGCGGTCACGGTAACGATGCCATCCGTCAGGGCACCCACGTCAGCCGCAGGCACGCTCAGCTGCCAGGTACCGTCCGCCTGAACCGTGGTCTGATACGTTTTGCCATTCAGCGTCACGGTGACCGTCTGGCCCGCTTCCGCAGTGCTGGTACCGCTTAAGGTTAAATCCTGCTGCGCCTCAGCCGCATTGATGATGTTGTCGGCGGTCAGGTTATCGAGCGTTATCGCCGGTGGCTGCGTATCCACCGTGACCACGCGCGCGGCGTCCGCGCTGTTGCCGCTGACGTTAGTGACGCTTACGCTCACCTGCGCGCGTCCGTCGATCAGGGTTTCCATCGCGCTGGCCGGTACGGTCAGGCTCCAGGAGCCGTCCTGCTGCACCTGCGCGGTGAAGGTCTGGTCAGCGAATTTCACCACCACGGTCTGCCCCGCCTCCACGCCCTGCGTCTGGCCGGAAAGGGTTAAATCACCGCCTTTTTCTGCCGCATTCAGCAGGTCGTCGCCGGAGACGGTATCAATGGTGACCGCCACGGCGTTCAGATCGAGCTCAATCGGGTGTTCAGCCGAAACGGTATTGCCCCAGGCATCTACCGCGCTGACGCTAACCGTCATGCCGCCCGCCGTCCAGGCCTGCAGATCCGCCGCCGGAACGCCGATCTGCCAGCTGCCGCTGGCGTTAACCGCGGTGACGTACTCAACGTTGTTGATGGTGACGATAATCTGCGTGCCCGCGGCCAAATGGCTGCTGGAGCCGGTGACGCTCAAATCCTGCTGCTGTTCGATGGCGTTGATCACGTCATCGCCGGAAATGGTGTTCACGCGCAGACCCGGCAGCTCCGCGTTGATGTTGATATCACGCTCGCCGGTGCCGGTATTGCCGTGCCCGTTGGTGACGGAGGCGGTAAAGGTTAAATCCCCGTCGCCGAACGCCTGAAGATCCGCTGACGGGATTTTCACGCTCCAGGTCAGGTCGCTGCCAACCGTTGCGGTGTAGCTCTTGCCGCCTGCGGTGATGGTGACGGTATCGCCCGCCGCCGCGCCGGTAACGCGACCGCTGAGGGTTTGATCGACGCCCGCTTCGGCGTTATTGACCAGGTTGTCCCCCGCAAACGTATTGATAATGACCTGCGGAAGGACGGTATCCACCAGCAGATTCGCTTCGGCAGAACCGCTGTTACCCACGCCGTCGGTACCGCTGACGCTAACGGTGTAAAGCGTGTTCGCCAGATTCAGGACGTCGGACACCGGCACCTGGACCGCCCAGATACCGCTTTCGACGGTGGCCTGATAGCTGACGTTGTTCAGCGTCACGGTGACGGTGGTGCCGTCCGGCAGGTTGCTGGTGCCGGTCAGGCTCAGGGGCTGCATCGCCTCCTGGGCATTCAGGACGTTATCCTGGCTGATGGCGTCAATCGTAAATTCTGGCGGGTGTCCGCTCAGGGTAATGCCGTGCGTGGCGCTGCCGGTATTGCCTGCCGCGTCAGTGACGGAAACCGAAAGCGTGTGGTTGCCTTCACCCAGCGCGCCCAGCACGGACGCGGGAACGCCGACGCTCCAGCTACCGTCCGCCAGCACCACGCCGGTGAAGGTCTGGCCGCCAAGGGTTACGGTGACCACATCGCCCGCGGCGGCACCGCTCGCCTGGCCGGAAATAATGTGCGCCTGGCCCTGCTCGCTGATGTTGAGAATATCGTCGCCAGCCACGGTATGGATGGTGACGACCGGCGCGGCGGTATCCACCGTGAAATCTGCCGTCACGGACGAGCCGTTGCCCGCTTTGTCGCTCACGTTAACCGTCAGGGTGTGATTACCTTCATTGAGCGCCTGCACGTCGCTCGCGGCAAGCGTGACGGACCAGGTGCCGTCGCTGCCCACCGTGGCGTTATAGTTTTTACCGTTCAGGGTGACCGTGACGATCTGACCGGCTTCCGCATTCGTTTTACCGGTCAGGGTCAGCGGCTGATTGTGCTCAGCCGCATTAATGATGTTGTCCTGTGCGAGAGTATCGACAGAGAGGGTTGGCGCGGTGGTATCGACCCCAATCGTCTGGCTTCCGCTGACGGTGTTACCCGCCGCGTCTTTACCGCTCACGTTAACCGTCCAGGTACCGTCGCCCAGCGCCTGCGCGTCTGCCGCAGGTACGTTAACACTCCACGCGCCGTCTGCCCCGACTTCAGCCGCGTAGGTTTTGCCGTTCAGCGTCACGGTGAGTTCGGTACCCTGCGCCAGGTTTTTGCTGGCACCGGAAAGCGTAAAGCCCGCGGATTGCTCGCTGGCGTTCAGCACGTTATCGCCCACCGTGGTGGCAAGCGTTATGGCGGCATCGGCGGTAGAGACCGTCACGGTAATACTGCCCGCAGAGGTGGTTTTACTGCCGTCGATCTGCACAACCGACCAGGTGTGCTCCCCGTCCGTCTGGGTCGGTAATATTACCGTCCACGTGCCGTCTTTGCCGACCATGGCGCTGGCAATAGTGCTGCCGCTGCTGTCTTTGATCTGGATGGTCGCACCGGGCTGCCCGGTACCGCTAAACGTTGGGGTGTTGTCGTCCGTGATCTCTTTTGCACTCAGCACGCCCTGCTTGTCACCCGCTTTATCCGACAGCAGGAAGGTCGGCGTGGCGCTTTCAACTTCTTTCGTATTATCAATAACTTTTGTTTTAGTTTCGCCGTCACCGCCGTTTGCCAGCAGTGCCCCGATGGCACCGCCGCCTAACGCAGCCCCCGCAATCCAGCCCCACGGCGCGTCGCTTAAAACGCTTTCCTGCTCGAGGAAAGGTTGAATGCTGCTAATCGGTGTGGCCTGCGCGGTTAACTCGGTCACCGCAACGCCTGACGCTTCCCCGGCATCGGCAAAAGAAATATGTGTCAGTTCCTGACGGTCGTTGAACACCAGCTCTGACTGATTATGCGTTTCAGGATCTTCAACAAAATAGTTATTGCAGCGAATAACGCTGCCATCTTTCATATAAATGAGGAGGTCTTTCCCCTGACGGACATAACGCGCCACATCCTGAGCGGAACCCTGGATTTCAATCACGCTCGGGGATGAAATAGAGACCGACAGATTTCCTTCGCCGGTTAATTTCGTTTTCTCCGCCGTTTTGCGAATGATGACATCAACAACCTTTACGTTACTCATATTTCTCTCCTTGCAGGTGTGCGGATTCCTGTGGATATGTCCACCAGACGGATGTAGCTATCCCTGGGAAAAAACACCCATTATTTTCAGTCTTACTTTGCGCAACACTGCGCGTCTTTTATTAACTCAAATCGGGTAATTTTGCGGCAGCGTTTTTCTCTATTCCAATAAGCGGCATTAAATTATCAACCGCGGAAGCATAATTAATTGCCGAACTCCAGCCGTCATACTCAGCGATAATTTTCGCTGAGGTGGCCTGCCAGACATCCTGCTCAACGCTGAGCAGATCGTTAATGCTCCGCTTGCTCAGGGTGTATTCATTTTTATAAACATCCCGGGCGCGCAGCGCATTTTCCAGCTGCTGCTTACCGGCCTCCATTCTTCCCCGTGCGCCGGTCCAGTCAGCCTGCGCGACGGAGGCTTTTTGCAGGACATCGAAACGCGCCTGATCGACCTGAGAGGAGGCCATGGCCCGTGCGCCTTCCGCCTGCCGAACGCGAGCTGAAACCGCGCCCCCCTGATACAGCGGTGCGTCGATATTGAGCTGTATCTGGTCGTCCCAGTAGGAGCGATTGTCCGATTCGTAACGGGTGCGCCCCCCTTTCAGGCTTAACGTCGGCCAGTGCTGGGACTTCGCCGTTTCCACGCCATACTGGGCCGAACGCTCCATGTTCTGCGCGGCCATCACCGCCGGTATTAACGAATAATCAATACGATTGAGCGAATCTGGCTCAATCGCGAGATTCGCAGGCACCGGGGAATACGCTTCTGCCTGCATCCCGGTTAATACCGCAAGCCTGGCGCGCGCGCTGTTTAAGGCGGCGGTATACTGCGCGACCGTCGCCTGCATGCCGGCAATACGCGTGCGGGTCTGGAGCTCATCGGAGGTGGAACTCACGCCCGCGTCTGAGCGCAGCTTTGCCAGCTGCTCGACGTTTTTGAGCGCCTGAACGTTTTCGATTGCCGCCTGCAGCAGATCGGAATAGCGTTTGACCTCCACATAGCTCAGCGCCGTTTTTTCCGCCACGTCCGAGAGCGTGCCCATCAGCTGGTAGCGGTAGCTGTCACGCTGGGCGGAAGACTGGCTGATGCTGTTATTGGTCTTGCCAAAATCGTACAGCAGCTGCGTCAGGCTCAACCCCCAGGCGGCTGAATTCTTCAGCGACCCGCTGGAATCGGTGGTCTGGCTGTGTCCTGTACTCCCGTTCAACGATATTTGCGGCATCCAGCCGCTGCGCGCTTCATCTATTTGTGCCTGGCCAATACCTAATTGCGCGGCCTGCTGACTAATTGACGGATCGCGATCGATAGCAAAAAGAATACTTTCTTTTAAGGTTGTGGTTGCCACCGGGGCAATACCCACCTGATTACTACTGGCGTACGCCGTATTTATGGCTAATGAAATGAATGCCAGTGCTGCTGTAAATCGGCGTAACAAAGGCTTTCGTAATATCGTCATGTTATCTCCCTGACTCTGAGTGATACTCAAGCAAATACCCAAAAAGAGGTACAGATAATTAGACAAATATCTTATTTAGCTACCGTGCTGAATTTTAGGTAATACTTCCCATACCCATTTCCATTGGAGATGAGATCTGCCTGCGTCTTATTTCAATTAAGAATTTACTTATTTCTTAAACTGGTTAGCAGCATAACAAAATGTGTTATAGCCCACTACAGCCACAATGTTAATGTGGTGTTACAAGCAAGAAAAAATATGGGGTTTCTGGACAAAACTCTTAAAGTATCCTTTCAGATGAAACATATAAAGCCTCTGTTATCTAAGGAAAATTCTTATTTCGTTCTATGCACATTTTTGCGTTAATTTCAGAGCGGGTCAGACACAAAGATTTTCAAAGAAGTGTCAATTTACGTAGCATAAGGGGTATATTTAAAATTAAACGCTTTTAAAAAACTAATTAAAGCAATTAAATCCTGCATAAATTCCATTTTATAGCATTTACACCCACACAATGACGATACACTGGTTACATAACCCAAATCGTTAAATAAAACATAACAATAACATTGTGATTAACATTCAAAACGGCTTCCTTATACCTGCTTAATAAAATTTTAATAATCACCCATCTGAATCATCACGCCGCTGCACATTGTCATGACCACAATCCCCTTCTCTCTGCGTCAAAATGCTGTATTATGCAAATTATTGCGACATTTTGCAGGAATGTACTCTCATGCACAAAACCGCTCGTCAACGCTACGTCCTGGATATCCTCAGCGAGCAAGGCCAGGCCAGCATCACCGAACTGGCCGAAAAGCTGCAGGTTTCAGCGGACACCATCCGTCGGGATCTGACCGACCTGGAAAACCAGGGCCTTGCGCAGAAGAACCACGGCGGAGCCATCGCGCTTAACCTCTCCGCCATGAACCGTCAGGGCCGCAATACGCTGCTGCCGGAGACCAAACAGCGCCTGGGTAAACAGGTCGCACAGCAGGTTCCACCGGGCTCCACCCTGTTTCTGGATGCCGGAAGCACGGTGATGGCCGTCGCCACCTTTCTTCAGGGGCCGCTCACCGTCATTACCCCCTCGCTGGATATCGCCCAGCATTTTAGCGACCGGGAAGACGTTGAGCTGATCCTGCTCGGCGGGAAATGGGACCACAAGCAGCGACTGTTTGCCGGCAGCGCCACGCTGTCTTTGCTGTCCCGTTATCGGGCGGATATCGCCATTCTTGGGGCGTGCGCCATTCATGCCGAACTCGGTTTGAGCGCCGGTAAAGAAGCGGATGCCGAGGTGAAACGCGCGATGCTTGACGCAAGCCATGCGCACTGGATTGTCGCCGATCACCTGAAAATTAACCGCTGCGAGCCGTATCTGGTTTCCGGGTTATCCAGCATTCAACAACTCTTTTTAGATCGTCCCTGGCCTGAGCTTGGGGACCATAGCGCACTGCAGGTTACGGTGTGCGCGAATTAACGTGGAGAAGGTCATGAGTAAAGTTCAAACAATCAACATTGCGCTGATCGGGTATGGATTTGTCGGTAAAACCTTCCATGCCCCTCTGATCCAGTCTGTGGACGGGATTAAGCTGGCCGTGGTCTCTTCTCGTGATGAGGAGAAGGTTAAACGCGATCTGCCGGACATGCAGGTGGTGGCGACACCGGAAGAAGCCATTCAGCATCCTGATATCGATCTGGTGGTGATTGCCTCCCCCAACGCCACGCACGCCCCGCTGGCGACGCTGGCCCTGAACTCGGGTAAACACGTGGTCGTGGATAAGCCTTTTACCCTCGACATGCAGGAAGCCCGCGACCTGATTGCCCTGGCGGATGAAAAGCAGCTGCTGCTCTCCGTCTTCCACAACCGCCGCTGGGACAGTGATTTCCTCGGCATTAAGCAGATTATCGAGCAAGGCACGCTCGGCAAGGTTAAACACCTGGAATCGCACATCGACCGCTTCCGCCCGGAAGTGCGCGTGCGCTGGCGCGAGCAGAACGTTCCCGGGAGCGGTCTGTGGTTTGATCTGGGTCCTCACCTGATTGACCAGACGCTACAGCTCTTTGGCCTGCCGGAGTCGGTTCAGGGGAATATCGCGACGCTGCGCGACGGTGCAGAAATTAACGACTGGGCGCACGTGGTCTTAAACTACCCGGAGCATAAGGTCATTCTGCACGCCAGCATGCTGGTTGCTGGCGGTACGGCACGCTTTACCGTCCACGGGGACAAGGGCAGCGTGGTGAAAGCCAGAATCGATCAGCAGGAAGCGCAGCTGCTCTCAGGGGTGATCCCCGGCAGTGAGACCTGGGGCGAAGACAGCGACAGTATGGTGTTCTTTGGGGCTGACGGCGCACCGCAGACGATTCCTACCCCGAAAGGCGATCAGCGCCAGTATTACGTCAACGTACGTGATGCGCTGCTCGGGAAAATCACCAACCCTGTCCACCCTGTTGAAGCACTGGCGGTCATGGCCGTGTTGGAAGCGGCGGTGAAGTCGTCGGAGACGGGGTCAACGCAGGCGCTGGCGTTAACTGCTGAAGAGCGTGCTCTGCTGGGTTAAAAAATAAGCCGGGTGGCGCTGCGCTTACCCGGCCTACGATTCAGAGCCGTTTGTAGGCCCGTGCAAGCGAAGCGCCGCCGGGCAAGAAAGGCGGCGACAATGTTTCAGAACTACTGACGCTTTTTCGGCATCATGCGCAGAAGAGTATTATCTTTCCAGAAATAGTGATGCATCAGCGCCGCCACCGCGTGCAGGCCAATCACAAAATAGCCCAGGTTCGCCAGCGTCTCGTGCCATTCTTTCAGCACATCAACCAGGTCAAAATTTGACTCCGCCGCATGCGGCATCACCATGCCAAAAGCCAACCAGTCGCTGCCCCGGTTGTACATCATCACAATGCCAATCAGCGGCAGCGCAATAAACAGCAGATACACCACCAGATGCCCCAGATGGGACATCCCCGTCACCATCGCTTTTGGCTTCGGCTGAATCGGTGGCGCGCGGAATTTCAGGCGAACCAGCAGACGCGTCACCATCAGCACCAGGATACTGATACCGCAAGAGACGTGGATCATATTGATTACTGGACGCGCGCTGCGCGGGAAGAAACCTTTGAACTCCATGGCGCAGTAGGCGACGATGATTAACAGAAACACCAGCCAGTGTATGCCGATTTGCAGGCTTGTATATTTAGTGCGCATGTGATTTCCCGATTAAAAACAGTTATCGCGCCAACATAATCTCCTTTCCTTAAAAATTCATTAACTTTTCTGTATGGTTTTTCAAATACTTCCTCCCGCATGAAGCATCTTCAATTGCCGCCCTGCCCGTGATGGTCTAAGCCTGGATGAGTTCAAACTGTCGCATCGACACGTTTACAGGAGAACACCATGAGTAAAATTGGCATTAACGGCTTTGGACGCATTGGGCGCCTGGTACTGCGTCGCCTTCTTGAAACCCAGGACAGCAATACCGTCGTCGCCATCAACGACCTCACCTCACCGAAAGTGCTGGCCTACCTGCTCAGGCATGATTCCAACTACGGTGGCTTTCCGTGGAGCGTCGATTTCACCGAGGATGCGCTGATTGTTGATGGTAAAACCATTGCGGTGTACGCCGAAAAAGAGGCGAAGCACATTCCGTGGAAAGCCGCAGGCGTGGATATCGTCGTGGAGTGCACCGGCTTTTATACCTCTGAAGAGAAATCACGGGCGCACCTGGACGCCGGCGCGAAGAAAGTGCTGATCTCCGCCCCTGCGGGTGAGATGAAAACCATCGTCTACAGCGTGAATGACGACACCATTGACGCCAGTGACACCATTATTTCCGTCGCATCCTGCACCACCAACTGCCTCGCCCCGCTGGCGAAAGCCCTGAACGATGCGTTTGAAATAAAAGTGGGCACCATGACCACCATTCACGCCTATACCGGTACGCAGGCGCTGGTGGATGGCCCCCGCGGGAAAGACCTTCGCGCCTCGCGGGCGGCGGCAGAGAATATCATTCCCCACACCACCGGTGCCGCAAAGGCCATTGGTCTGGTGATCCCGGCGCTGAGCGGCAAGCTGAAGGGCCACGCGCAGCGCGTGCCGGTAAAAACGGGTTCGGTCACCGAGCTGGTGGCGATTCTTGGCAAGAAAGTGACCGTTGAGGAGATTAACGCCGCGCTGAAAAAGGCGACGCAGGGCAATAAATCGTTCGGGTATACCGATGAAGAGATTGTGTCGTCCGATGTGATTGGCTCGCATTATGGTTCGGTGTTTGACGCCACGCAGACGGAGGTGTCAGAAGCGGGAGAGCTGCAATTGGTGAAAGCCGTCGCGTGGTATGACAACGAATATGGTTTTGTGACGCAGCTGGTGCGGACGCTGGATAAGTTTGCGGCGCTGTGATTTTTCCCCTAACCCTCTCCCCAATGGGGCGAGGGTTAGGTAACGTGCTTAGATTATCTTTCGCGCCCCCTTCAGGACCGGATCCTGCTGCAGCTGTTTCCACGCGGCAATCACCCCCTCAGGAAAGTCAACGTGCGCGATAAAATCCCGCCCGGCCGGGCCATAGCCGTTAACGTCATCATACAAACGCGGCAGTTCCCCCAAAACCAGTGACAGGTAGCGGTCAACGGGCCACAGCCCGCTATTGCCCTCGCTAAACTCCACGCCCTCTTTGCCGTTATGCAGTTTCGGCGTAATCCCTGGGTGGCTTATCCACTCCAGTGACGCGGGTTCATCCTGACAAACGCGGGCAAACGTCGCCATCGTACGACGCTGCATCGTCGGGTCCTGCACCACCAGCACCCGCCCGGTTGCGCGCTGATGCTGTTTCAGCATGTTCCAGCTAAAACGCGCGTTCTCACCGCAGTTGGTGGATTGATCCTCAATCCACAGGCGCGTCTCGGGGATCTGCCAGAACGCCCGCGCAATGTCGGCAAGAATGCTCGCTTCCGCCCGCCCTTCGACTTGTAAGGTGTGATAACGCGGATGACTGCCGATAGATGAATATAAAAAAGCGGTTGAATGGCCAATACCGCCGCTAATCAGGAGCGGGATTTCTCGCTGCGCGGCAATACGGCAGGCCGCCTCAATGGTCGGGATCACCGCGTTCCCTGCCAGGATTACCGCATCGACGTCCGGGGGCTGGCGGCTGCCGCTCAGGTCATCCTGCGCCAGCCATTCACCGACAGTATTGATGGCCGCCAGCGTGGCTTCTGGCAGGATGGGAAAATGGGGCTGAACCATGGTGAACTCCTCATTTGTGTCTCTTCAGGGTAGCGGCTTCTTACCGATAACGCAGAGGCGGGCTCTGAAACCAGACGTTGTTTTATCGCCCAAATTGTCATTTTTCTGAAATAACCAGAAACATCCAAAAACAATCGGGTTGCACCTGCATATTATGCTTTTGGTTTTCCATCATACAAAACATCCTGTTGCACATGCTCTCTGCAAAAGCACCCAACGCTGCTTATTTCACCGTGATCTGACCAGTTTCATCCCCCGTTAGCTTGCCAAATACAACATCCAACCCTAAGTTGCTTAACAATTTCACAACCTTTTTCATCATCACGGGTTGCACCTGAAGCGCGCCAGGTGACACCTCATACATCATCAACGTGGCGGGGTTTCAGGTCATGACAGAACATGAAAGTACGACGACGGTATTACGAAAAAATAAGAAGGTGTTAATCGCCAGCCTTACCGGGAGCGCCATTGAATGGTTTGACTATTTTCTCTACGGTACGGCGGCCGCGCTGGTCTTTAATAAGATCTTTTTCCCGATGGTCGATCCGGTGATAGGGCTCATTCTCTCTTATCTCTCGTTCTCATTAACCTTTTTCATCCGCCCCATTGGCGGGGTACTTTTCGCTCATATTGGCGACCGCATCGGACGTAAAAAAACTCTCGTTCTTACCCTTTCACTCATGGGAGGTGCAACCGTTATGATTGGCCTGCTGCCCACGTATGAGATGATTGGCCTTTGGGCTCCCGCTCTGCTGATCCTGATGCGTATCATTCAGGGGATGGGCATTGGCGGTGAATGGGGCGGCGCGCTGCTGCTGGCCTACGAATACGCGCCCGAAAAACGTAAAGGCTTCTTCGGCAGTATTCCGCAGGCGGGCGTCACCATCGGTATGCTGATGGCAACCTTTATCGTCTCGCTGATGACGCTTTTCAGCGAGGAGGATTTCCTCTCCTGGGGCTGGCGCATCCCGTTCCTGCTGAGTTCGGTTCTGGTGTTGCTCGGCCTGTGGATCCGTAAGGACATCGACGAGACCCCTGATTTCAAGAAGGTAAAACAATCGGGCCAGGTGGCGAAAGCGCCTCTGCGCGATACCCTGAAACACCACTGGCGCGAAGTATTGATTGCCGCCGGTCTGAAGGTGGTAGAAACCGCGCCGTTCTACATCTTCTCGACGTTTGTCGTGAGCTATGCCACCACGACGCTGACGTATCAAAAATCGCAGGCGCTGGAAGCCGTGACGCTGGGAGCCCTGGTGGCCACGGTTATGATCCCGTTAATGGGGCTACTCTCGGACAAAATTGGCCGTCAACGCATGTATGCCACCAGCGTCTTCATCCTGGGTTTGTTTATCGTGCCGTGGTTTATGCTGCTCAATACCGGAACCACCTGGGGCATTGTGCTCGCGACGGTCATCGCCTTTGGCGTGCTGTGGGCACCGGTAACGGCGGTACTGGGCACGCTGTGCTCTGAAATTTTTAGTGCAAACGTACGCTACACCGGCATTACGCTCGGTTATCAGCTGGGTGCCGCGCTGGCTGGCGGTACCGCGCCGCTGATTGCCACCGGACTGCTGGCAAAATATGACGGCGACTGGGTTCCGGTGGCCTGGTATCTTGCCGTCACGGTAGCCATTTCCCTAATCGCCATTTTCTGCGCCAGCCGCGTCAAGCGAGCGTCCCTTCTGCAGGCACAGCCCGAACATCTCTGATCGTTGTCGGCCCGACTTTCGGGCCGCTCTTTTTCCTTAAACTTCCCTTCTACATTTGATTAACATGCGTAAATCATATTCACTTGAATTATCATTTGCGGCAGACGTAGAATCGCTAGCCCGCTAATTATTCAATTATTTCTAAGGTAAACGACGTTATGCGCCTGCCCGAACGCGACCCTTATGCTCCTCGCGAGTGGCAGCCACATGAGAAACCCGCTCTGCTGGGTTCGCCTTCCACACCCGAGCACAGTACGCCAAAACGTATTGCCTACGGCGTCGTTGGCCTGCTGGTGTGCCTGACGGGGGCGCTGGGAAATGCGGTGGTGACCGCCAACCTGCAAAACCTGCAGGGGACCTTCGGGGCCTGGTCGACCGAAATTGCCTGGCTGCCCGCGGTCTACGTCATGACCAACATCTCTATCAACCTGCTGCTGGTCAAGTTCCGCCAGCAGTACGGTCTGCGCGCCTTCACGGAAGGTTTTCTGGTGCTGTACGTGCTGGTGACTTTTTTCCACCTGTTCGTTAACGATCTCAGCTCGGCGCTGATGGTTCGCGCCGCGCACGGGATGGTGGCCGCCGCGCTTAGCTCGCTGGGAATTTACTATCAGATCCAGGCCTGGCCTGCGAAGCACCGCCTCAAGGCGCTTACTATCGGGATTACCGGGTCGTCACTCGCTATCCCACTTGCCCGCCTGTTTTCGACCGAACTGCTGCAGCTGGACGAGTGGCGCGGGCTCTATTTCTTCGAACTGGGGCTGGCGCTGATCTCCCTGGCCTGCGTAATCGCCTTAAAGCTGCCGCCGGGCGATCGGCGCAAGGTCTTTGAGAAGAAAGACTTCATCACCTTCTTTTTAATGGCCCCGGGAATGGCCCTGCTCTGCGCCGTACTTTCCTTAGGCCGTCTTGACTGGTGGTTCGAGGCGCCGTGGATCGGCTGGTCGCTGGCGCTGTCGCTGGTATTAATTGTGTCTGCCATCGTCTTTGAACATAACCGCGCCAACCCGTTGCTGAACACCCGCTGGCTGTCGAGCGGCAGCATCGTCCGTCTGGGGCTCATCATGCTGCTGATCCGCATCGTGCTGGCAGAGCAAAACACCGGCGTCATCGGCTGGCTGCAGTACGTGGGGTTACAGAATGAGCAGATGACCCACCTGGCGTGGTCCATTTTCGCTGGGATCGTCTGCGGGATCGTCACCAGCTGTCTGACCATCAAGCCAACGAAACTTGCGTGGCCAATCATCACCTCTCTGGCGCTGATGATTGTTGCCTCGCTGCTGGACAGCCAGTCCAACAACCTGACCCGGCCGGATCAGCTGATGCTAAGCCAGTTTCTGCTGGGTTTCGGCAGCGCCTTCTTCCTGGCACCCGCCATGCTGGCCGCCATTGGCGGGGTGATTGCAGATCCGCGTAACCTGGTCAGCTTCTCGGTGATGTTCGGCATGAGTCAGAACCTCGGCGGCCTGCTGGGCTCCGCGATCCTCGGAACCTTCCAGACCTGGCGCGAGAAGTACCACTCCAGCCTGCTGGCGGACCAGCTCACCACGCTCAATCCGCTGGTCAACGAGCGTATCCAGATTTATACCCAGATGTACCGAAGCCTGATTGGCGACAGTTCGCTGCTGGGGACGCAGGCGATAACGCAGCTGCAAACGGTCACCACGCTGGAGGCGAATATTCTGGCCTACAACGATACTTATCTGCTGACGGCGAGCATCGCTGCCGCCACGCTGGTCTGGATTTTATGGCGCCTGTTGCGCCTGCGCATTACTGCCCGTATGGCGCTTAAGAACGCCACCGGCAATAAATAATTGAAATAGTTCTGGAGAGTTTATGAGTCAGCAGGATGCCGCCAAAGAGCAGGCCAACACCCGCAAAAATGTGCGCATTGTTTCCGTTTTCACCGCCGCTGCCATCGGTATTGTCGGCGTACTGGTGATCCTTTATGCGTGGCAGCTGCCGCCGTTCACCCGCCACGCGCAGTTTACCGACAACGCCTACGTGCGCGGTCAGACGACGTTTATCAGCCCTCAGGTGAATGGCTATATCACCGAGGTGAAGGTTCAGGACTTTGTAAAGGTTAAAAAAGGCGACCTGCTGCTGCAGATTGATGACCGCATCTATCGTCAGCGCGTGCATCAGGCCGAGGCACAGCTGGCGATGAAAATTGCCGCGCTCAATAACAACCTGCAGCAGCGTAAAAGCGCCGAAGCGACGATTGCCAAAAACGACGCGGCGCTGAAAAATGCCCGCGCCCAGAGCCTGAAAACGCAGGCGGATTTAAAGCGCGTGAAGGATCTGGCGGCGGACGGTTCGCTTTCCGTACGCGAACGCGACGCCGCGCTGGCCAGTGCCGCTCAGGGCAGCGCCGATATCGACCAGGCCAAAGCCACGCTTGAGATGTCGCGTCAGGATCTGCAGACGGTGATTGTCAATCGCGGTGCGCTGGAGGCGGATGTCGAAAACGCCAAAGCGGCGCTGGAGCTGGCGCAAATTGACCTGCAAAACACCCGCATTATCGCCCCGCGCGACGGTCAGCTCGGCCAGATTGCCGTGCGTCTCGGAGCGTATGTCACCGCCGGGACCCATCTCACCACCCTTGTGCCGCCACAGCACTGGGTGATCGCCAATATCAAAGAGACGCAGCTTGCGGAGCTGCGCGTTGGTCAGCCTGTCAAATTCACCGTCGATGCCCTGAACGACAAAGCGTATCAGGGCCGCGTGGAGAGTATCTCGCCGGCAACCGGGGTTGAATTCAGCGCCATCACGCCGGATAACGCCACCGGCAACTTTGTCAAAATCGCCCAGCGTATTCCGGTACGCATCGAGGTGCTCGGCAAGCCTGAGGAGTCCGCCCTGCTGCGTCCTGGCATGTCGGTGCAGGTGACCATTGATACGCGGGAGGGCAAACAATGACCCTTCGCCCGATAGCCGGTCTGGTGCTGACGGTGATGCTCGCCGGATGCCAGTCCGTCGACGTAAAACCGGCGCAGCCGACGCTGCAAATCCCCACCCAGTGGCGCGCTGACGCCGGTCCTGCCAGCCCGGCGGAGCGGCTCTGGTGGCGCAATTTCCACGACAATAACCTCAACCGCTATGTGGATCAGGCGCTTAAGAACAACAGCGACGTGCTGATCGCCCGCGAGCGGATTAACGAGTATCAGGCTCGGGTCTTTGCGGCCGATGGCAGCCTGTTTCCGTCGCTTGACGCGGGCGTAACGGGGACGCGCGCCCGCTCGCAATCCGCCGCGACCGGGCAGCCGGTCTACGGCACGCTGTACAGAGGCAGCCTGACGGCGAGCTATGACGTTGATATCTGGGGCGTCAACCGCAGCACGGCCAATGCCGCCGAAGCCTCGCTGGAGGCGCAAAAAGCCGCCGCTGCCGCCGCGGATTTGACCGTCGCGTCTTCCGTTGCCTCCGGGTACGTCACCCTGCTCTCGCTTGACGAACAGCTGCGCGTGACCGAATCGACGCTGAAATCGCGCGAAGAGGCATTTAACCTCGCGAAACGTCAGTTTGAGACGGGCTACAGCTCGCGTCTGGAGCTGATGCAGTCGGATTCCGAGCTGCGCTCAACGCGGGCGCAGGTACCCGTGCTGCAGCATCAGATTGCGCAGCAGGAGAACGCCCTGAGCCTCCTGCTGGGAAGCAATCCCGGCGCGGTAGCACGCAGCGAAAGCTTTGAGACGCTGACGCCGCTGACGCTGCCGTCACAGCTGCCTTCCACCCTCCTGAACCGTCGACCGGATATCGTTCAGGCCGAACGACAGCTGGTGGCGGCAGACGCCTCGCTTGCCGCGTCGCGCGCGAGCCTGCTGCCGTCGATCAACCTGACCGCGACCGGATCGGTACAGGATCGCACCCTATCCGGCCTGCTGGACAACCCGCTTCAGCTCTGGAGCGTCGGGGGCAGTATTCTCGCCCCGCTGCTGAACCGCCAGGCGCTGAATGCGCAGGTGGATATTTCCCAGTCCCAGCGGAACCAGGCGCTGTACGCCTATGAAAAAACCGTGCGTAACGCGTTTGCCGAAGTGAACAACAGCCTTGATGCTATTACGCGCTATCAGGAGCAGCTAACGGAGCTGCTTGCCCAGCAGGATGTGGCGCAGGAGACGCTGCGCATTGCGCAGAATCGTAATCGCAACGGCTACTCCTCTTATCTGGACGTGCTGGACGCGCAGCGCACGCTGTACTCGGTTCAGACCAGCGTCGTGCAGGTAAAAAATAATCTGCTGCTGGCGCAGATCGATTTGTACAGGGCGCTGGGCGGCGGCTGGAAGAACGCATGAACCGCCTTGCGCGCTGATGCCCTCACCCCGACCCTCTCCCACAGGGAGAGGGAGAAAAATCCAAGGAGTCAATCTATGCAACAACAATGGTCTGCAGTAGATAATTACATGATTTCTTCGCTGATCTCTGACGATGACGTACTTGATCAGGTACTGGAAAACAACAAGCGCGCCGGGCTACCTGAACACGATGTTGCGGCCAATCAGGGTCAACTGCTGGCGCTGTTCGTGCGCATGACGCAGGCAAGACGCATTCTTGAGATCGGGACGCTGGGTGCCTATAGCTCAATCTGGATGGCGCGCGCCCTGCCGCCGGACGGAAAGCTGGTTACGCTCGAGTCTGACCCGACGCATGCCGATGTTGCCCGCAAGAATATTCGCCTCGCGGGGCTGAACGATCGTATTGAATTAATTGAAGGCCCGGCGCTGAGCTCGCTCGAAAATTTCGGCGAGATTCTCCCGTTTGACCTGATCTTTATTGATGCCGATAAGCCCAACAATCCCGGCTATCTGGAGTGGGCGCTGCACTATTCCCGTCCCGGCACGATGATTATCGGCGATAACGTGGTGCGCGACGGCGAGGTCATTAACGGGCAAAGCGACGATACGCGCGTGCTGGGCGTGCGGCGTTTTATCGAGATGATTGGGGATAACCCGCGCTTAACCGCCACCGCGCTGCAAACGGTGGGGGTTAAGGGATGGGATGGGTTTACGCTGGCAATGGTGAACGGGTGAAAATTGTGCGGCCTGATGCCCTCACCCCGACCCTCTCCCACAGGGAGAGGGAGAAAACCGGGCAAGGGTTTTAAGCGGAAATCTGCTCCATCGCCTGCAGGATACGCTTATCCGAAATCGGATACGGCGTACCGAGCTGCTGGGCAAAGAAGCTGACGCGCAGCTCCTCGATCATCCAGCGGATCGCCTGCACGTCTTCATCGTCGCGTCGCGCCGGTGGTAGCTTGTTGAGCCACTGCTGCCACGCCTGCTGCACGCTTTCCACTTTCAGCATCTGCGCGCGATCGCGGTGCGGGTCGATAGCCATTTTTTCCAGACGTTTTTCAATCGCCTGCAGATAGCGCAGCGTATCGCCCAGGCGCTTAAAGCCGTTGCCGGTGACAAAGCCGCGATAGACCAGCCCCGCCATCTGCGCCTTCACGTCCGAGAGCCCCAGCGCCATGGTCATATCCACGCGCCCCTTAAGGCGCTTGTTGATATTGAACACGGCGGTGAGGATCTGCTCGACCTGTTTGGCAATTTCCACCACGGTGTCGTTCAGCTCCGCGCGCACCTTTTCATGAAGCTGAGCAAAGCCCTCTTCCGTCCAGACCGGACCGCCCGCCTCGTGGATCAGCTTGTCCACGCCGCAGGAGATGCAGTCGTCAATCAGATCCAGCACCTTGCCGTACGGGTTAAAGTACAGCCCCAGTTTGGCTTTGTTCGGCAGCTTCTCGTGCAGATACTTAATCGGCGACGGGATGTTCAGCAGCAGCAGGCGACGCAGACCGCGCCACATCATCTGCTGCTGTTCCAGCGGGTTATCGAACAGTTTGATCGCCACGCTGTCGCGCTCGTCCACCAGCGCAGGCCAGGCTTTGACCTTATAGTTACCGCGCTTCTGTTCATAGCTTTCCGGAAGCTGACCAAAGCTCCAGATATGCAGCCCGCTCTGCTCGATACCGTCGTCCGCCACCGCAGAAAGCGTCTCCTGAACTTTCCCTTTCAGCGACTCTTTCAGCTCGCTCAGCGAACGACCTTCCAGCAGCTTTTTGTTTTTATCATCCACCACGCGGAAGCTGATTTTCAGGTGATCGGGCACCTGATCCCAGTTCCAGTCATCGCGGTCGATGGTGGTGCCGGTCATGCGTCGGAATTCACGCTCCAGCGCGTCCAGCAGCGGCAGCTCCAGCGGCGTGACGCGGCCTAAAAACGCTTCCGCATAATTTGGCGCAGGCACAAAGTTGCGGCGCACCGGTTTCGGCAGGGATTTGATCAGCGCAATCACCAGCTCGCGGCGCAGGCCGGGGATTTGCCACTCAAACCCGCCCTCATCGACCTGGTTTAACAGCGGCAGCGGAATATGAACGGTCACGCCATCCGCGTCGGCACCCGGTTCAAACTGATACGTCAGACGCAGCTTGAGGTTGCCCTGATGCCAGAAGTTCGGGTAGTCGAGCTTGCTGACCGACTCCGCCCCCTCTTTAATCAGCATGCTCTTTTCGAAGTTGAGCAGGTCCGGCGTCTCTTTGCTGGCCTTTTTCCACCAACTGTCAAAATGGCGAGCGGAAATCACCTCGTGGCTGATGCGCTGGTCGTAAAACTCAAACAGCGCCTCATCGTCCACCAGAATGTCGCGGCGGCGGGACTTGTGCTCAAGCTCCTCCACTTCGGCGCGCAGCTTCAGGTTTTCGCGGAAGAAGGCGTGACGCGTCTGCCAGTCCCCCTCCACCAGCGCGTGGCGGATAAACAGTTCGCGGCTGAGCGCCGGGTCAATCTGGCTGTAGTTGACCTTACGCGCGGCGACCACCGGCAGGCCGTAAACGGTCACCTTCTCGGTCGCCATTACCGCGCCCTGCGCGCGCTCCCAGTGCGGTTCACTGTACGAGCGTTTCAGCAGGTGCTGAGCCACCGGCTCCACCCATTCCGGATCGATACGCGCGGCAATGCGCCCCCACAGGCGGCTGGTTTCCACCAGCTCCGCGACCATGGTCCACTTCGGCGGCTTTTTGAACAGGCCGGAACCGGGGAAGATGGAGAAACGTGCGTTACGCGCGCCGGTATACTCCTGCTTTTCAGCATCCTTCATCCCAATGTGGGACAGCAGGCCGGTCAGCAGCGCGATGTGAATTTCGCGGTACTCCGCCGGTTCGCTGTTGACCGGAATGCCCAGCTCTTTCACCACCTGGCGCAGCTGGGTGTAGATATCCTGCCACTCGCGCACGCGCAGGTAGTTGAGGAAATCCACGCGGCACTGGCGGCGGAACTGGTTCGAGGAGAGCGCTTTCTGCTGCTCGCCGAGATAGTTCCACAGGTTTACGAAGGCGAGGAAGTCGGACTCTTTGTCGTGGAAGCGACGGTGCTTTTCATCAGACGCCTGCTGCTTGTCCATCGGACGCTCGCGCGGGTCCTGAATGGAGAGCGCCGAGGTAATGATCATCGCCTCTCGCACGCAGCCGTGCTTTTGCGCTTCCAGCACCATACGGGCCAGGCGCGGGTCGACCGGCAGCTGGCTGAGCTGGCGGCCCAGCGGCGTCAGCTTGTAGACCGTGGCCTGCTCGTCGGTGGTAATGGCGCCGAGCTCTTCCAGCAGACGTACGCCGTCCTGAATGTTGCGTTTGTCCGGCGCTTCGACGAACGGGAACGCCGCGATGTCGCCCAGCCCCAGCGCGGTCATCTGCAGGATAACGGACGCCAGGTTGGTACGCAGAATTTCCGGGTCGGTAAATTCCGGACGCGACAGGAAATCATCTTCGGAATAGAGGCGAATACAGATCCCTTCCGACACGCGGCCGCAGCGGCCTTTACGCTGGTTAGCGGAAGCCTGAGAGACCGGCTCAATCGGCAGCCGCTGGACCTTGGTACGGTAGCTGTAGCGGCTGATGCGCGCCGTGCCCGGGTCGATGACGTATTTGATCCCCGGCACGGTCAGCGAGGTTTCCGCCACGTTGGTCGCCAGCACAATGCGACGCCCGCCGTGCGGCTGGAAGACGCGGTTTTGCTCGCTGTTCGACAGACGGGCATACAGCGGCAGAATTTCGGTGTGGCGCAGGTCGCGCTTGCTGAGCGCATCGGCGGTATCGCGAATTTCACGCTCGCCGCTCATGAAGATCAGGATATCGCCCGCGCTTTCGTTACCCAGCTCGTCAACGGCGTCGAAGATGGCCTGCAGCTGGTCGCGCTCGGTATCATCCGCCTCTTCCACAATCGGGCGATAGCGCACCTCAACCGGATAGGTTCGGCCAGAGACTTCGATAATCGGCGCATTGTTGAAATGCTTCGAGAAGCGCTCCGGGTCGATGGTTGCGGAGGTGATGATGATTTTCAGATCCGGGCGACGCGGCAGCAGTTCTTTCAGGTAGCCGAGCAGGAAGTCGATGTTCAGGCTACGCTCGTGCGCTTCGTCAATGATGATGGTGTCGTACTGCATCAGCAGGCGATCCTGCTGGATTTCCGCCAGCAGAATACCGTCGGTCATCAGCTTGACCATGGTGTTATCGCTAACGTGGTCGCTGAATCGCACCTTGTAACCGATGCAGCCGCCTGGCTCCGTCTGCAGCTCTTCGGCAATACGGTTCGCCACGGTACGTGCCGCCAGTCGACGCGGCTGGGTGTGGCCAATCAGCCCTTTTAGCCCGCGTCCCAGCTCCATACAGATTTTCGGCAGCTGGGTGGTTTTCCCCGAGCCGGTTTCCCCCGCGACAATCACCACCTGGTGGTCGCGTACGGCCTCAAGGATGTCCTGTTTTTTCTGGCTGACGGGCAGGTTTTCCGGGTAGGTAATGGCCGGACGCGCGGCTTCGCGCAGCACAACTTTCCCTGCCGCCTGTTCAATCTCTTTCGCCATCTCCTGGTAAATGGCCTGTTGTGCATCAGGATTTTTAACCTTCTTCACGCCGTGCAGACGGCGGGCAAAGCGCTGTTTGTCGCGCAGCATCAGGGAATCAAGCTGTTGCAGGAGCATCGGGAAGGTTAATTTTTGTTGTTCTGTCATAGCGTTAAAGGGCAGTACACGCCCTGATAAACTCTCTTTTTAATGATTGCTATAGAGTACCACATCGACGCCTTTCGCGCCTTATTCAAAAAATTCGAACATAGGCTTCGATATATTGCGCTATCTCTGTGGCAGGATTGTGAATAGAGTGTCAACAAGCAACGGGGCAACCCCCTTCAATCAAATGCAACAACAGGAATCACCCATGAGCAAAGTATTAGTTTTGAAATCCAGTATTCTGGCAGGGTACTCTCAGTCTGGTCAGCTGTCTGATTACTTCGTTGAACAGTGGCGTGAACAGCATTCCGCTGACGAAATCACCGTGCGTGACCTGGCTGCAAACCCAATTCCTGTGCTGGACGGCGAGCTGGTTGGCGCGCTGCGCCCAAGCGATGCACCGCTGTCTCCACGTCAGCAGGAAGCGCTGGCCCTGTCCGACGAGCTGATTGCTGAGCTGCAGGCGCACGACGTTATCGTCATCAACGCCCCAATGTACAACTTCAACATCCCTACCCAGCTGAAGAACTACTTCGACCTGGTGGCACGCGCTGGCGTAACCTTCCGTTACACCGAGAACGGTCCTGAAGGTCTGGTGAAAGGTAAACGTGCGATCGTCCTGACCAGCCGTGGCGGTATCCATAAAGACACCCCAACCGACCTGGTTGCGCCGTACCTGAGCCTGTTCCTGGGCTTCATCGGCATCACTGACGTGAACTTCGTGTTCGCTGAAGGTATCGCTTACGGTCCGGAAGTGGCGACCAAAGCGCAGACCGATGCGAAAGCCGCCATCGACAGCCTGGTTGCAGCGTAAGATTTTGCCCTCTCACCGCCTGGTGGGAGGGTTTTTCTTTTCTCCCGCATTTCGTTATCATCCGCTCCCACTCTCCAGCCGGGCGGCCTGATGTCTGCGATTATTGATTCTTTTATTGCCGCACCGTGTCACGACGACATTGAGATCCTCTGGCAGGATGAACATCTGCTGCTGATCGATAAGCCTTCCGGTCTACTCAGCCTCTCGGGCAAAAATCCGCAAAACCTTGATTCTGTCCATTATCGTCTGGTCCAGACGTTCCCCGGCTGCACGCTGGTACACCGTCTGGATTTTGGCACGTCCGGGCTGATGGTGGTTGCGCGCAATAAGGCCATCAACGCGGCGCTGTGCCAGCAGTTCAGCCAGCGCAGCGTGGAGAAAGTCTACAGCGCCCTGCTTTGCGGACATCTGGAAAACGATGAGGGAGTGATAGACGCGCCGATTGCCAAAGACCCGGCGCTGTTCCCACTGATGTCGATCTGCGCCATCAACGGTAAACTCGCCCGCTCCCGCTATCGGGTGGTGGAACGATTTTATCAGGATACGGGGCTGCCGTTAACGCGGGTGAAACTGACACCGGAGACCGGGCGAACCCATCAGCTGCGTATTCACTGTCAGCAGCTGGGGCACCCGATTCTGGGCTGCGATCTGTATGGCGGTCTTGAAGCGCCGGGGGCGGAAGACGCGCCCCGGCTGATGCTGCATGCCAGCGAGTTGAATTTTATTCATCCCGTGAGCGGAGAGCCGGTTAACGCCCGTCACGCCGCCCCGTTCTGAATGCGGTTTACCACATCAAATCGTCAGGGATTTTGAAGTCCGCGTACGGATCGTCTTCGTCCTGCTCTTCCTGGCTGAGCGCGCTGTTTAACACGATGCTGTCGGCATCGCGCTGGGCAATTTTATCGGCCACCACCGCCGGAATTATCGCGTATTCACAGTCGCCGCTGGCGTTAATGACCAGACGGGCAATAGCCAGACGGCCGTTGATCAGCTGAGCCTGGGTTTGCTTGTCGACCTCGATTTTTTTGATGAGATTGCCGTCGGTGAAGTTAAAGGTAATGTTGCCTCTCGCCACGGTGATGCGGTTCATCTCAATCAGCTGCTTCACCTGTGCTTTAAACTCTTTCGCCAGCACGGCCTGCTTCTGCTGCTCGCTCAGCTGCTTGTCGCGCTCGATCTGCGCCTTCTTATTCTCTTCTACCGCTTCCCGAGCCTCGCGCGCCTGAACGCGTGATTTCTTTGCCGTGCGCTGCACTTTCGCCGCTTTCTTGCTGCTGACTAAGCCCGCTTTCAGCATCTGCTCTTGTAAGGTGAGTTTTGTCATGATCGTTTCTAAACCGGTTGGAAATTTTGGGGATTATAGCGGGAATTGAGGAAAGAGTGCGACATTAGCAGAATCGTAGGCCGGGTAAGCGCAGCGCCACCCGGCATGAAGGCAGCGACACCTCGAGCATTACACTTCATGAACTTCGCTCATGTTGCATTGAAATTAAGTCACTTCCACTGCGCTGCGGGCTCAGGCATAAATTATGCATCGGCAACTTCTTAGCAACATGAACTTAGGATGCATAACCACAATGAGCAAAGCTTTCACATATACCCTTAAGCGCAGTTGCTTCGATGAGAATTACAACCCGTCAGAAAATACGCGTACGACCACCAACTTTGCCAACCTGGCGCGCGGGGAAAAACGTCAGGAAAACCTGCGCAATACGCTGGTGATGATCAACAACCGCTTTAACGCCCTGGCGCGCTGGGATAACCCAAACGCCGATCGCTACGCGGTTGAGCTTGAAATCATCTCTGTCGATTTGAACATTGGCGCGGAAAAACCGTTCCCGGCCATTGAGATATTGCAAACCACGATTGTCGACAAAAAAAATAACAAGCGTATCCCTGGCATCGTCGGAAATAACTTCTCTTCTTACGTGCGGGATTATGATTTCAGCGTGCGGCTGCTGGAACACAACAAGAACCAGCAGCACTTCAGCATTCCGGAAAAGTTTGGCGAGCTGCACGGCAATATTTTCCGCCACTTTGTGAATTCACCGGAATACAAAGAGAACTTCAGAAAGGGACCGGTGATCTGCCTGAGCGTCTCCAGCAAAGACACCTACCGCCGCACCGGCAACCAGCACCCGGTGCTGGGCATTGAATATCAGCCGGATGGCGAGTCGCTAACGGAACAGTACTTCGCGAAGATGGGCCTGCAGGTTCGCTATTTCATGCCGGAAAACAGCGTGGCGCCTTTCGCGTTCTTCTTTACCGGGGATTTGCTGAGTGATTACACCGATCTGGAACTGATTGCCACCATCAGCACGATGGAGACGTTCCAGAAAATCTATCGCCCGGAAATTTATAACGCAAACTCGGCGGCGGGACTGTACTACCGACCGGATCTGAACCAGCAGGATCATTCATTAACCAAAATTGTTTATGACCGGGAAGAGCGAAGCCAGCTGGCGATTGAACAGGGCCGCTTTACCGAAGCGTACTTCATTAAGCCTTACCAACATATTCTTGAGCAGTGGTCTGATAACTACACGCTTTAATTCATTCAAAAAGGTCTTTTATTATGAAAACATTGCTCCCGACGTCTACGGCTGGCAGCCTCCCTAAGCCGACCTGGCTTGCACAACCTGAAACGCTGTGGTCACCCTGGAAATTACAGGATCAGGAACTGCTGGCGGGTAAACAGGATGCGCTGCGCCTGTCTCTGGATGAGCAGATCCGTGCGGGAATCGATATTGTCAGCGACGGGGAACAGACCCGTCAGCACTTCGTCACCACCTTTATTGAACACCTGAGCGGTGTGGATTTTGAAAATCGACAGACGGTGCGCATTCGTAACCGCTATGACGCCAGCGTGCCGACCGTGGTATCAGCCGTTGCGCGTCAGAAGCCGGTATTCGTGGACGATGCAAAATACCTGCGCCAGCTGACGGACAAGCCAATCAAATGGGCCCTGCCCGGGCCGATGACCATGATCGACACCCTTTACGACGCGCACTATAAAAGCCGTGAAAAGCTGGCCTGGGAATTCGCCAAAATCCTCAATCAGGAAGCGCGTGAGCTAGAGGCCGCAGGCGTCGATATTATCCAGTTTGATGAACCGGCATTTAACGTCTTTTTTGACGAGGTGAACGACTGGGGTATCGCCGCGCTGGAGCGCGCCGTTGAAGGGCTGAAGTGCGAAACCGCCGTACACATCTGCTACGGCTACGGCATCAAGGCCAATACGGACTGGAAAAAGACGCTCGGCTCAGAATGGCGACAGTATGAAGAGGCCTTCCCTAAGCTGCAGACCTCTAGCATCGACATCATCTCCCTGGAATGCCACAACTCCCGCGTGCCGATGGATCTGCTGGAGCTGATCCGCGGTAAGAAAGTGATGGTCGGCGCGATCGACGTGGCAACCAACGCGGTTGAAACGCCGGAGGAAGTGGCCGATACGCTGCGTAAAGCGCTGCAGTTTGTCGATGCGGACAAGCTTTACCCGTCAACCAACTGCGGCATGGCTCCTCTCTCCCGCGAGGTTGCTAACGGCAAGCTGAGAGCGCTCAGTGCTGGCGCAGAAATTATCCGCAAAGAGATCGGCGCGTAACCCCTTACGTTTGCCAGTACGGCGGCGTACCAAAGCGCTCGACGTAATAATCAATCACCGCCCTGACGTTCAGGGGCGGATGTCGGGCATCAGGATAGATCGCCGCAATGGCCTGCGGTTCCGTATTGATGGCACACTCTAGCGAAGGAAGGAGCGGAATCAGCTCCCCGCGCTTGAGCTGCTCGCTCACCAGCCAGTCCGGGAACAGCACGATCCCCATTCCACCCAGCGCCGCAGCCAGTAACGCTTCCGCATTATTGGAGGTCATCAATGGCGTAACGGGATAGTGTATCCACGTCTCGCCCTTCCTGCGAAACAGCCAGCGGTTAGGCCCTGACGATCCGCGATAGACCAGCGTGTGATGACGGTTCAGATCGTCCGGCCCTTCAGGCGCACCCTGTTTTCGCACGTAGTCTGGCGATGCCGCCAGATGATAAACCTGCTGCCCGAACACCCGCGCATGAAACGAGGAGTCCGTCAGCACGCCAATCCGGAAGATCACGTCGGCGGCATCCCGATGGGGGTCGATAAAATCATCGGTCAGCGTCAGCTCTACGCTAAGGCGGGGATAGCGTTCGGACAGGCCGGGAAGGCCGGGCGCAATATGCTTCTGCCCAAAGAACACCGGTCCGTTAATGCGGATCGCACCGGAAGGCTCCACCGCACGCGCGTCCAGCTCCCGGCGCGCCTCTTCCAGATTTTCCGCCATCGACCGGGCATAGCGAATAAACAGATGACCGCTTTCCGTCGGGATGACGGCCCGCGTATTGCGATAAAAAAGCTGTTGACCGAGCGCATCCTCAAGCTGGTGGATCACGCGCGATATCTGCGAGGCCGATATCCCCTGCCGCCGCGCCACGACGGAGAAATTCTGCGCTTCATACACGTCAATAAAGATCAGCAGCGCGCGGACGTTGATGTTGCTGGCGTCGACCATTAATGCATATCCTGCAAAGGTGTTTCCAGCATTATGGCATTTTTCTCACGAGACTGACGGCGTAATCTTCTTCGCCTGAAAACGGAGGAAGCGTAATGCAGTTTGTGTTGATTTTACTGGTGATTGCCGGCGGGATGGGGCTGTCCGTCGAGGCGGGACTGCTGGGTCCGCTGGGTGGCGAAGTGAGTGACTTATGGGCGACGTTCAGCATCTTCGGCGTAGGCGCCGCGCTGACGTTTCTGCTGATGCTGTTTTTCAGCCCGCGTAACAGCCCGTCGTTTTTCGCACAGCCCGGCTGGCAGCTGCTCGGCGGCGTGCTTGGCCCTGTCTACGTGGTCATTCTGACCGTTGCGACCCCCGCTATCGGCATCGCGATGACCATGATTGGCATTCTGGCCGGTCAGGTCTTTAAAAGCCTGATCATCGATCACTTTGGTCTGCTGGGTACGCCGCACAGGAAGATAAACGCGAAACGCATCGTGGCGCTGGTTTTTATTATTGCCGCACTGGTTCTGGTGGCACAGGGGTAAACGTATGACACTGATGATGATTCTTCTGGCCGTGTGTGGCGGCGCAACGCTGAGCATACAGGCAGCAATTAACGGGCAGCTCGGCAGCAGCGTGGGCGTTTTCAAGAGCGCATTTCTGACGTTTTCCGTTGGCGCGCTGGTGACCGCCCTGCTCATTTTCTTCTTTGAGCCTAAGCAGGCGGTCACGCTGCTGGACGTGCCGAAATGGCAGCTTCTCGGGGCGATGTTCGGCGTGCCCTATATCGTGATAATGGTGCTCGCCGTACAGCGGATCGGCACCGCCGTCGCCACGGTGGCGGTGATATTCGGCCAGCTCGCCATGAGTATGCTGATTGATAACTTTGGCTGGCTGGGCAATCCCGCCATTCCGTTTTCGCCGAGCCGTCTGAGCGCGGTGGTGTGCCTGGGGATTGCCCTGTACTTCATCTACTCCAGCAGCAAAACCGGCAGCGTCCGCGACTAAGCTGAGGTCTTACGGGTAAAGAACAGCGTCACCGTGGCGACGGTGACGCCAAATTTCTTCATCTCGGTTTTGTTAAACAGATGGGTCTCATCCTGCAAATACATCCAGTCGTCGAAGTTCAGTAGCCAGGTGCTGCCGTTGGCCGTCACGTTCATGCTGTAATGCCAGTTAAAGGCGTTGCCTGCGGCCTGCCCCGTGGCAACCCCTTCAATATCCCCTGCCGTTCCCTCGTAGCGATCGTTTCCCACGCGGCGAATATGCCAGACCCGCTGCTGCTTCTCGCCATCGTCGTAGACAAAGTGCTCATTGAGCGTCAGCGTATCGCCGATAACGTCCCCGGCAATCTCAACGTGGAAACGGCGGATCTGCTTGCCGCTGCGATCCTGCACCATCCCCCACGCTTCGGTTTTGCCCTGGAAGTAGTGGAAGATATCTAGCCGCGGCTGCTGCTGGCGATACTCGGCCACCTCCGTGCTACAGCCCGCCAGCAGCATCGTGAATGCCAGCGCCATCATCAGGATTCGTTTCATTTTTGGCCTCCGATTAACTGCTGACGCAGCTCAGGATATTGCGTGCGGGGATCGAGCCAGATGGCCAGAAAACGGGTGCTGAATGCTTCCGACTGGCGTGGTCCGAGTGGAATAAAGGAGGTTTGCGCCGCTGACGCGCGGTACCAGAACTGCCCCTGCTTATCGTTGAAAACAAACGCCAGCTGTGAGCCCGGTCGGACATCAGGCCACAGCGACTGAAGCATCCGCAGCCAGGCTTCGCTTTGCGGCTCCTGCGCCAGGATCCCCTGCGCCTGCCACTGGTCGCGGGTCGCCTCAACCAGTTCATCGCGATCGATATCGCGCGCATAGGTAATAATCAGCGCCTGATCCTGGTCCCGGCTGTAACGCCCATCCGGGGTGCGCAGCTGGGAGGTATAGACGGTGAAAGGTCCCCAGGTGAGCGTGGCGTCCCCCACCTTCCGCCAGGCCAGCCAGTCGACGGCCTGGGCGACAGGCACAACCACCATAAGCCAAAGCAGCAAAACCGCAGCTCTCATTTTTGTCTCCCCATCAGCAGGTGGAAAAACAGCATCAACACCAGCCAGCCCGGCGCCATCCAGCTCACGACGATAAAGGTCGGCTCCAGAAACGTGATTCCACCCAGCCGCTCGCCAAACAGGTAGGCCACCGGCCCCCCCGCGGCGGCCAGCAGGGTCAGCAGCCAGCCGGGTAACGTGGTGGTGCGCGTCAACTGCGTCCAGACCGTGGCGAACATCAGCCACAGTGCCACCATCCATAACGGCATCAGGGACTCGCCCGTAAAGGCAATCAGCCCGGTCAGGGCCCAGAGGGCGTCCAGCAGGCTACCCGCCGCAGCCAGCCCAATAGCGTAAAAACGGTATGCAGGCGGCAAGAGCAGGCACGCCAGGATCGCCAGCGCGAGCCAGATAATCAGGCCCTGTTCGCGAAAGAGCACCACCAGCGCCCAGTAAAGATCGAACGCGACGGCCAACAGGAAGACCTGAAAATACCGTCTCATACGCGCTCGGCGGTCAGCTGCACCACGCTGATGGTGCGAGCGTTAAACCCGGCTTCGCAGTAGCCGAAGTAGTACAGCCACATGCGGCGGAACCGCTCATCGAAGCCGAGCTTTTCAATCTCCTGCCAGGCGTGGACAAAGCGCTGCCGCCAGTGGGCCAGCGTGCGGGCGTAGTCGGGGCCCATGTCGAAGAGGTTGCGCACCACGAAATCGGTGTGGCGCGTCATCAGCTCGTTCATCGCGGTAATGCTCGGCAGGAAGCCGCCGGGAAAAATGTAGCGCTGGATAAAATCGACGCTTTTGCTGTAGTCGCGATAGCGCTGGTCCTGAATAGTGATGGCCTGAATTGCCATCCGTCCTCCGGGGCGCAGCCGCGCCTGGCAGGTGCGGAAGAACGTCGGCAGATAGCGTTGCCCGACGGCCTCAATCATCTCAATTGAGACCAGCTTGTCGTACTGCCCGGTGAGGTCACGATAGTCGCAGAGCAGTACTTCAACGCGCTCCTGCAACCCGGCGCGGGCGATCCGCTCGGTCGCCCAGATATATTGCTCCTGCGATAGCGTGGTGGTCGTTACCCGACAGCCATAATGGCGGGCAGCGTATTCCGCCATCGCGCCCCAGCCGGTGCCAATTTCCAGCAGGTGGTCACCCGGGCTTAGCGCGAGCTGGTCACACAGGCGCGCCATTTTGGCCTGCTGGGCCGCCGTCAGATCCTGCTCGTCAGCGGTAAACAGCGCGCTGGAATAGAGCAGCTCTTTATCCAGAAAATGGGCATAAAAGGTATTGCCCAGATCGTAATGGGCGGCAATATTTTCGCGCGCCTGAATGCGGGAGTTACGCCGCGTCCAGTGTCGTATCCGCTCCAGGGGCCTGCCGAGCAGGCGGAACCCGTTTTCCAGACGACCGAGCACCTCGCCGTTGAGCGCCAGCAGCTCCAGAAGCGGTGTGAGGTGCGCGGTTTCCCATTCGCCGTCCATCCAGGCTTCTGCCGCAGCAAGGCTCCCGCCCGTTAAGACACGCCAGTAGACGCCGGGCGTGAGGATCTGCACGTCGGCATGCAGCGCGGAGGACGTCTCGCCAAAATGAAAGGTCTGTGCCCCTTCACGCAGCGTGAGCGAGCCGCCGCGAATACCGCTTAACAGACGAAACAGCAGCCATCGCGCGAGGCGGACGTTGCGCGGGATATCGGGTTCTAACGCAAAGACGGGATCGGTCATGAGCGTTCACTCCTGCTGACGGGATGGTTATACAGCGGCACGCGCTTGAGCCACAGGCGCAGCGCCTGCCAGTAAATGGCAAAAACGGTTTTCAGGGTCATGAGCGGGATGCGCAGCAACAGCGAGCGCAGCGCGGGGCGCGTCAAAGGCTCCCGGCGCAGCGCGAGCGTGGCGTCAAAGACCTTCGCTTCCTGATGATTTTCAATGTGCATATGCAGCGTGTTATCCGGGTCGTTAAAGCGCCAGTGGTAGATCATGTCCATCGGGTTGAAGGGGGAAACGTGAAACGCTTTTTCCGTGGGCTGCGCATCCTGTCCGTTGACGGCATAGTAATGACGTTCATTCCAGGGCGTGTTGCGAACCTCCGCCAGCACCCAGCACAGCGTTCCCTTCCCGTCGTAGCAGTAGTAAAAGTTGACCGGATTGAAATGAAAGCCGAAATAGCGCAGCTGAGTCAGAAGCATGACCCGCCCGTCCGGGCGTTCTCCGGCCAGGCTCTCCAGCCTGCTCAGCACGTTCTCTTTGAGCGGCGCACCGAGCGGGTAGTCCGCGTCGTGGAACGAGGCGGCGGCAAAGCGGTTGCGCCGCACGCCGACGCACGACAGCAGCGGAAGCTCATCCAGATCCAGCCAGGCCATAAAGACGCTGTAGCTGAATTCATGGGTTTTCGGCTGGAGGCGGCGGTGGCGTAAGACGCCGTGGTAGAGGCAGCTGTTCATCTCAGTTCCCCTCTCCGGACGCTATCGCATTGACCACGTCCAGCGCGCTGCGCACGCCATCTTCATGAAAACCGTTGTACCAGTAGGCGCCGCAGTACCAGCTCCGGTTATGACCGTTAATCTCGCCGCGCCGCGCCTGCGCCCGCCAGCTCTGCGGGTTAAACAGAGGATGTTCATAGACAAAGCGTTGCAGAACGAAGCGTTCATCTACCGGCGCGTCCGGATTAAGGGTGACGCAGAACAGCGGACTTCCCGCAGGCAGCCCCTGCAGGATGTTCATGTTGTAGGTGACGCAGGCGCTGGCCTGTTCCTGAGCGCTGAGGCGATAGTTCCAGCTGGCCCACGCGCGCTGCCGCACCGGCAGCCAGCGCGGATCGCTGTGTAAAACGACCTCGTTACGCTGCCAGCCAATATCGCCCAGCACCTCGCGCTCTGCGGGGGTCGGGTCATCAAGCATCGCCAGCGCGCTGGCGGAGTGGCAGGCAAAAATCACCCGATCGAAGGTCTGGCTGCCGTCTTCGAGCTGAAGCGTAACCCCGTGCGCGTGGCGGCTCACCCGCTGCACCGGCGAATTGAGATGCAACGTCAGGCGGTCACCCAATTTTTCCATCATCGCGCGGATATACTCCCGCGAGCCGCCCGGCACCACGTACCACTGCGGGCGCTGGGTGATATCCAGCAGGCCGTGGTGGTGGAAGAAGCGCAAAAAGAGCGGCAGCGGGAAACGCTTCATCTCCTGCAGCGACGATGACCAGATGGCGGCCCCCATCGGCAGAATGTAGTGGCGCGCGAAAAACGGCGTGAAGCCGTGCTGTTCCAGAAACGTCTGCAGCGTGGCGTTCGGGTCCACCTCCCCGTCCAGCGCCTGTTTCGCCAGACGATTGAAGCGGACGATCTCCCCGAGCAGCCGCCAGAATGCCGGATTCACCAGGTTTCGGCGCTGGGCAAACAGCGACGTCAGGGTGTGTCCGTTGTACTCCAGCCCCGTCGCCGGGTTGTGTACCGAAAAGCTCATCTGCGTTTTTTGCCCGCTGATGCCCAGCTCGCTGAGCAAGCCCATAAAGCGCGGATAGGTGCGGTCGTTGTAGACGATAAACCCGGTATCGATCGCGTATGTACCCTGTGGCGTTGTCACGTCAACCGTTGCGGTATGGCCGCCGGGCGTGGCGCCCGCTTCAAAGAGGATCACCTGATGGTGTCCGGCCAGGCGCCAGGCGCATGTCAGCCCAGCAATGCCGCTGCCGATAATCGCAATGTTCATGAACGCACCATCCTGCGCAGCAGCGCGCGCTGTAAAAACGCGGGCAGCCCGGAGAGCAACCGCAAAATAAAGCCAAACCCGTCAGGAAACGCAATATGCATTTTCCCTGCCGCCAGCCCGGTACGGATCGCCTTGACCGCCTCATCGACGCTCACCCTGCCCGGCATGGCAAAATCGTTTTTGCGCGTCAGCGGCGTATCGACAAAGCCCGGGGAGACAACCGTCACGGCGATCCCTTTTGGCTCCCAGTCCAGCCGCAGGCTCTCGGCAAACCAGCTCAGGGCCGCTTTGGACGCGCCGTAGGCCTCTGCGCGAGGAAAAGGCAGCCAGTGGGCCATCGAGCTCACCAGCACCACGCGGTTGCCGGCAACAAGCTGCGGCTGCAGCGCGTCAAGGCAGTTCACCGGGCCGAGGAAATTTGTCGCCATCACCCGCTCCACCAGCGCCGCATCCACCACGCCCTGTTCGAGGTATTCGCAGGTACCGGCGCAGAGGATAATCAGATCGGCGTAGCTGCCGGTCAGGGCTTGGCGACAGGCGTCCCTGTCTGTCATATCGAACAGGCGAACGGTGAGATTGGGGCAGGTCTGATGCAGCGCTTCAAGACGCGCCGGATCGCGTCCGCAGGCAATCACGTGGTAGCCGTCTGCGGCAAAGGATTTCGCCAGCCCGGCACCGATGCCCGAGCTTGCCCCGGTAATCAGCACCGTCTTCATGATTTGACCCTCCGCTTCACGCCGCGCACCGCCCAGCCAAGCAGAGGAAGATGTTCGTAGATCATCTCTCCCGCATCGTAGTAGTCCCGCTGGTGGGTGATGAGATCGTTTTCTGTCTGCACCACTGAACACCCCGGCAGTTCAAGCGGCTCTCCCCCGGCAATGCGCGGGTGCGACCAGTGCATCACCCAGGTGACAACAAACCGGCTTCCGCTGCACAGGGGGGAATCGATGGTAAATCGGCAATGCTCGACGTTGGCCAGCAGATGGGTGAAATAGCGCTGAAGCGCAAAAATTCCGTCATGCTCGCCAAACGGATCGATAAGCGTGGCATTCGAATGGTATAGCCCCACCAGCGCGGACGGCGGCTGGCTATCCAGTGCGGCGTAGTACTCAACAAACCGACTCACGACAGAGGGCAAAGTGCGCATGGGTCACTTCCTGGCTGTAAACAACGTGGCGTAATCGCATAATTAAAACTTACACAATTAACGTTATTTGTCCAAGTTTGTGATGATCTATTTTTTATTTTGACTATATATCAATAAGTTAATGCCGTGCAAAAGAGCGAGTTTTTTAGGCCGGGTAAGGCGCAGCCGCCACCCGGCTTTAACTTTCAGGATATCCTTAAGGCAAACTCGCCGCTCTTCTTCCAGGCTTATCCTTTTTATTCATAAGGATGCCCTCGTGAAACGTTTCTTTCTCTCCCTTTTCTCCAGCCCGGAATCCTTACTGCAGGTGATGAGCCAGCAGGAAATCATTGAAGCCGTCGAAGATGGCGATCGCATCATTATCGACCAGGACGGGAACGCCTCGGTGAACTACAAAAGCAACGAGGTGCGGCAGGATTTTCTGCGTCACGTCAACACGCTGAAGAGGGCCTGATATGGGAACGGCGATATTTATGGTGCTGATGGTATGCGGGTACTGGTACACCAGCCGCGACCTGTCGACCCGCTTTAAAATCAAGCGCTCATTTGGCTGGGACGTCTATTTCCTTGTGGCGCTGTACGGCTGTATTTTCGTTCTGCAGGGCGTGATTGCCACCGGTCTGCTCTGGCTGCTCCTGCTCGCCCTCTCTGCCGCCAACAACGCTTTTCACTTTGCCTCACCGAAATATACCGACTGGCAAATCGACTTTATGAACTGGAGCTTTTTAGGCATTCAGGCGCCGGTGGTCGTGATGCTGGCGTTTGCCATCCTGTTTTGCCTCTACCGCTCTAACTGGGCAGGCAGCGCCAGGCTGGACGGCGAAAGCCGGAAGAAGCTCTACAAACGTCTGGCGCAGTCGAGCGGTATCGAACAACTGCTGTACCAGTGTATGGAGCAAGGCGAACTGGCGCAGGTTACGCTCCGTTCCAGGCGGATTTACGTCGGTATGATCCACACCGCAACGCTGGAATATGAAAAAACGGCCAATATCGTGCTGATCCCGATGTTAAGCGGGTACAGAGACGCGAAGACGATGAACTTTCGCATCGAGAATAATTACAGCAAGTGGTATGCGGAGCATGACATCACGCTCGACTCCGAACCCCGCAGCGCCATGTCATTCCGGAAGGTGATTTTACTCAATCAGATTGAGAGCCTCTCGCTGTTCGATCCCGCCAGCGCCAGCGCGCTGTCGCTGGCACAGCATGACACGCTTTCTAAAGAGGCATCCCCATAATCCTGATTATGCTCTGCTGTGAAGCGGTTTCGAAAAGGACGTTCTTAACGCAGAGCATGCCCTGCTTTTGATAGAACCGGTACGCTCCCGCGTTCTGCTCAAGCACTTCCAGCCAGAGATAGCCTTTCCCCCTGCTCCGGGCCATGTCGGTGATGTTGTTGAACATCACCTGGCCATAGTTCTTGCCGGTCTCGGCGGGATCGAGGTAGAGCTTGTTGAGGAGAACGCCCTTCTTGTCCGTTTCCGGGAGCATGGCTTCCCATGTCACTTTCATGAATCCCACTGGCCGATCGGTCTCGGCAACATACCAGCAAACAGCGTTATCTTTCAGGCTCTGTTCAAGTACGGAAAGCGCGTACTCGCCGTGCAGAAAATCCTTCATCTCTAACTCTGACACCCACAGATGCTGAAAATGGGCGGGGTAAATGCGGTATCCAAGTTCGCTTAAGAGCTCGGAATCGGCCCCGGTGGCCTGTCGAATTCGAAGAGTCATGAAAAGTATCCCTGGTAATCACCCGCGCTGGGCATTTTGATAGAGGTCCCAGCGGTTGCCGTAAATATCTTCAAACACTACCACCGTACCGTACTCTTCCTCACGAGGTTCTTCGCAGAAATGAACGCCTTTGTCTTTCATGGCACGGTAATCGCGCCAAAAATCATCCGTCTGAAGGAACAGGAAAACTCTGCCGCCGCATTGATTGCCGATAAAGCTTTCCTGCCTCTCGTTAGAAGCACGAGCCAGCAAAATATTGCAGTCGCTTTCCGGGTTGGGTGAGACGACCACCCAGCGCTTACCCGGTTGAGGCGTATCCTCTACGAGGGTAAACCCCAGCTTGTCGGTGTAGTATTCAATGGCGCGATCGTAGTCATCAACCACAATAGCCACGCAGCCGAGGCATCGCTTCTGTGTTCTCATTTTTCGTTTCCTTTACCCTGATAGGCCATTTTCTCATTCCCGGTGTGAAGGTTGTTCAACGCTAAGTGTTGTTGTGTTGCGGACGTTTGTCAGTCGTCGCAGGTGTAAACATTATTTTCCCACTAATAACGCTGCGGCCAGTGCCCTCTTCAACGGAGTGATGACCTCATCCGTACCCATGCCCATCTGCGCATGAATAATTGCGCCGTCAATGAGCAGCATGATTTCATCGACGACGCGCTCATCAGCACTCTTCGTCAGCAAGGCAATAATTTTCTTTGTTTCTGACTTATGACTGCGGCAAATCTCTTTTATTTCGCTTTCAATATCTTCCGATTTTGCCTCTGCGCTGGCGTTAATAAACGCGCAGCCGTGGAACTCGGGCGAAATAAACCATTCATAAAGCGTTGAAGATATCGCATCAGCAGGTATTTCGCCTTCATCGAGATGTCGACGCAGCGTGGCCTCAAACCAGTTAATCCATATTTCATGCCGATAGTGCAAATAAGCGAGAAAAAGCAAGCTCTTACTCGGGAAATGGCGATAGAACGTCACTTTGGTCACTTTAGACGCTTTAATCAGCGTATCCACCCCCGTCGCCCTGAAGCCCGTGGAATAAAACAGATCGTGCGCCGTAAGTAATATCTTATCTCTGACGCTGATTTTTTTATCGTTCCCTGCGGGTTCTGTTTTCACTTTTGGGTAGCCTCAAAAAGAATGTTGACAGCGTTATTTTACAGGCATAGATTACCGCAAGTAGACAGACCTGTCTACATCATATGACGCAGAGGTAATTGCAATGAACACACGTCCTCCTTTACCGCCCTTCACGCGTGAAAGCGCCATCGAAAAAGTCAGACTGGCAGAAGATGGCTGGAACAGCCGCGACCCGGCGAAAGTCGCGCTTGCCTATACGCTGGATACCCAGTGGCGCAACCGCGCTGAGTTCGCCACCAACCGCGAAGAGGCCCAGGCGTTTCTGGAGCGGAAATGGAAAAAAGAGCTGGACTATCGTCTGATTAAAGAGCTCTGGGCATTTACGGATAACCGGATCGCGGTGCGCTATGCCTATGAATGGCATGATGATTCCGGCAACTGGTTCCGCTCTTACGGCAATGAAAACTGGGAGTTTGAGCCGGACGGACTGATGAAGCGCCGCTTTGCCTGCGTAAACGATATGCCGATAAAAGAATCCGAGCGCCTGTTCCACTGGCCGCTGGGCAGACGCCCGGACGATCACCCCTCGCTGAGCGATCTTGGCTTATAGGATTTTCGCATCACTCCGGGCCGCCCCGGAGTGGTGAATTTACAGGGCGCCCAGCTGTTTCATCAGCGTCAGGTTGTCCTCAATATGCCAGTTAGCCACAATCTTACCGTCAGCGATTTCATAAATATCCGTGGCGATAAAATCTATTTTCTGCCCCTTTCCTTTCAGCTTGCCAAATGTCCCGGTGAAGGTACCGTGAAAATGTAAATGCGAGGTCGCGCGATTGCCTGAAATAATCATTTGCTCAACGTCACAGCGCAAATCAGGCACGGCGGTACGAAACGCCCGTGAGGCTAAAATAGCGCCTTCGGGACCTTGCTTACGACCTTCGGGGGGCGTCTTATCGATGAAATTTACCGCCAGCGCATCACGCGCCAGGGACTCTTCCCCCGTATTCCAGAAGGTTGCATATTCTCTGGCAGCATTTTCATTCACCTTTAATTGCGCCTGTGAAAGGCTCTTATCAATAATAAGCTGTTTCGGCTGCAGAAACTCCAACTGCGCCGAAAATGCGGTCCCGGATAGACCTGCAAGAATCAGCATCGCGACAGCTGAGCGAATACACGTCGTATATTTCATGATATCTCTCAATAATTTATCAGGATAACTGCAAATCGTTATTTTGAACGTTATATGTTGGGTAATCGGTATATCCCGTTGCGGTGCCGCCAAACAGCGTGGCGGGGTCGCGTACCTGTGCCAGCGGCAGCTGGTGCGCCAGCCGATGGGGTAAATCCGGGTTGGCAATAAACGGCCGTCCGAAGGCAATCAAATCGGCATAGCCGGCGGCAAGGATCTTTTCCGCTTTTTCAAGGTCATAGTTCCCCGCGACGATAAGGGTTCCGCTAAACGTCTCGCGAAGCGATTGACGGAACTGTTCAGGTACCTGCGGCGCATCGTCCCAGTCGGCTTCCGCCAGGTGGATGAACGCAATGCCTTGTTGTTCACACCAGGCCGCGAGAGCGAGTATGGCTTCCGTTACCTGCGGATCGTTCATCCCGCGCTGGGTGATAAACGGGGAAAGGCGGATGCCCGTACGCTCGGGGCCAATGGCCTCCGCAATCGCAGTTAACACCTCCTGAGCAAAGCGGATCCGGTTCGCCAGCGTGCCGCCGTACTCGTCCGTGCGTTTGTTGGAGGTTTGACGCAGGAACTGGTCGATCAGATAGCCGTTTCCACCGTGAACCTCCACGCCGTCAAACCCGGCCTGAACGGCATTCAGTGCCGCCTGACGATAGTCCGCGATGATGCTGTAAATATCCCTGCGCGAGAGCGTTCTCGGCTGCGGGCAGTCAACCATTTGGCCTTCTCCCTGCTCATTCACCACCCACACCTGCGCGTCCGGCGCCAGTGCTGATGGGGCGACGGGCTGACCATCCTGATGAAAACTGGGGTGCGACATTCGCCCGACGTGCCAGAGCTGCGAAAAAATCACCCCGCCCGCCTGATGCACGGCGCCCGTGGTGAGCTGCCATCCTGAAACCTGCTCAGGCGAATGGATGCCGGGCGTCCATGAGTATCCCTGGCCCTGAGGCGAAATCTGGGTGGCTTCCGTGATGATTAATCCGGCGCTTGCCCGCTGCCGGTAATACTCCGCCATCAGCGCCGAGGGAATATTTCCCGGCTGAAAGGAGCGCGCACGGGTCATTGGCGCCATGACGATACGATTTTTCAGGTCCTGCTGACCCAGCCTGTAGCGTTCAAAAAGTGAGGTACGTTGCATGTTTACACCCCTTATGGTTTGGATGAAATCACTTTACAGGCGGCATCTGATTTTGATAATTACGCTAAAAGCAGATGCACTTTTCGGAAAATATGAATAATGGGCAAACTCGAAGACATGGCGTTACTGGTTGAAGTGGCCGAGGCCGGCGGTCTTTCTGCCGCCGGACGACGCCTGTCGCTTTCACCCGCCACCATGACGGCAAGGCTGAAGGCGATTGAGGAGCGTTACCAGACCCGCCTGTTTCACCGCTCAACGCGATCCATTACGCTGACCCGCGCCGGGGAAGAGTTTTACCATGCCGCGCTGCGCGTGCTGGAAGAGGTGCATCACGCCGAGTCGCTATTAACGCAAAAAGAAGGCGTGCTCAGCGGCAACATTCGCCTTTCAGCGCCCTCGGACTTTGGCAGACAGTATCTCAGCCCCGCCGTCATGGAATTCTCCCGATGCCATCCTGAGGTTAAATTTTTCATCTCGCTAAGAGAACACGTTGAGGATCTGGTCGCTAACCGGCTGGATATGAGCGTGCGTTTCGGCAACCTGCCGGACAGCAGCCTTGTCGTCAGAAACATCCGCCCGAACCATCGGGTGCTGGTCGCCTCCGGAGAGTATCTTAACGAACGCGGTATCCCCTCCACGTTTGCAGATTTAACCCGTCACCGGTGCCTGACGCTTGAGTCTCAAGGCGTGGTGATGAACGAATGGCGCTTTGAAACCAGTGGCGAGGAAAGCATTGTTCGCGTAGAGCCTGCCATGGTGTGCGACGACGGGGCATTGCTTCGCCAGTGGGCTCTCAGCGGGGCTGGCATCGCGGGGAAATCGTGGTGGGACGTCAAAGACGATGTAGAAACCGGAAGGCTCACGGTGCTGTTTGCCGACAGCTTCACCGGCTTTAGCCGATACGATCGCAAAGATGTCGGGCTGCAGTTTGTTTACCCGCAGCGTAAACTGCAGCCGCTTCAGGTCACGGCGTTTAGTCAGTTTTTTCTCGACTGGTTAAAAAAACAATAATCCAATAAACAGTGATACACTCGCCCGATACAACTCATTATCCCGTCTGAACGGCTTATGACTACAAATATTGCTTTTTTCGACTTCGATGGAACGATAACGTTTTCCGACAGCTTCACACCGTTTATTTATCGTTCTGTTGATGAAAAAACGCTACGGCGGGGAAAGCTGCGCCTTCTTCCCTACATCCTCGCCTATAAAATGGGCGCGTTATCGGGATCGGTTTTACGAAAAAAAGTGGTAAGAATAGCGTTAGCTGGCAAATCTGAAGCTGAATTAAAAAACGCCGGGCTTTTCTACAGTAAAACCGAAATTCCTGCCCTGTTGCGGGAGGATGCCATGAAAAAAATCAGATGGCACAAGTCTCAAGGGGATACGGTGGTGGTGGTTTCAGCCTCGCTTGATTTATACCTCAAACCCTGGTGCGAGCAGAATGGTCTGGAACTCATATGCAGTGAGGTGGCATTTTCAGGTGGAAAAGCAACCGGAAAATACAAAAAGGGTGATTGCAGCGCCCGCTTAAAAAAAACGAAGATAATTGATAATTATGATTTATCTTCCTACAACGTCATCTATGCCTATGGCGATACGAAGGAAGATTTAGACATGCTCTCGCTTGCCTCGAAAAAATTTTATCAGTGGAAAGAAATGTCCTGATCCCACCATGACGTATCAGAAAAAAAATCATAATAAGAGGCCTAAGGTGGCAATAATGATTTTGTCACCAAAATAAGAGATAGCGCGCATTTCGGTGACAAACTCAGGACTACTCTGTGAGCGGTTTTCAGGAGGTACAAAATATGAAAAAGCTTCTGATATGCTGTTTGTTTGGTAACACCGCAAACTCTCTCGCCAAAAAGATGCAGTCTCTGGCAGAACGCGAAGACTATCCGCTGATGATTAGCGCCGTTGGGCTGGATAACTTCGCCAGTGTCGCTCCCGCTTTCGATGGGTTCCTCGTCGCGCCGCACATTCAGTACAAACTCGATGAGATAAAAGAAACGGTGGGTAATACGCGTTCTATCGCCATTATTGAGAGCCTGCCCTATGCGTCCCTGGACGCGAAGAAAGTGTTGAATTTCGTGAAGGAGCAGATGCCAGAACTGGCTGCCTGACAGATAAGGCCGCATCGGTTTTGCGGCCTCCTCTCACCCGCCGATCAAAACGTGTCGACACAAGGCTGGCCGACCTTGCTAAGGGCGTTTTTCAGTCTGGCTCTAAGCTCAATTAACGCCGCTTCTTTCTCTTCTAGCTGCTGCAGCTTGCGGCGCAGGGAGACTTGTTTTTGCTCAGCGGTAAAGTTGTCGTCAACCCAGACAGCTAAAACCTCTGAAATCTCGGCTAAGGTAAAGCCCAGCATTTTGGCATGCTTGATCATGTTTAAACGCTGTAAATCGACGGCGGAATAAACCTTGTAGTTATTGCTGCGATTGGGCTGCGGGATATTCTCTAATAGCCCCTGCCGCTCATAGTAACGCACCGTCTCTTTCGACAATCCCGTTTTCGCACACAGTTCACCAATTCGCATCGCGTCGCCCTCACCTTGTAAAAATCACGCTTGACCGTGTACCTAAGTGCACGGTTTATCCTGTGCAGCATACATTGGGGAAACGGGATTAAAGATATGAATTCTTTTGATTATACAGGAAAAACAGCGCTGGTTACCGGAGCATCTTCGGGCATAGGCCGTGATTTCGCCAGGCAGCTCGCTGCCCGCGGCGCGGCAGTGATCCTGGTCGCCCGCTCCGAGCCAAAGCTGCAGGCGCTTGCCGCCGAGTTGGTCAGAAAGCATGGCGTATCCATCACGATCATTGTGCAGGATTTAGTGAAACCGCAAGCCATTCCCCACATTGTGGAACGGCTTGAAACCTTAAGACGCGTCCCTGACATTCTGATCAACTGCGCCGGGTTCGCCACCTATGGGCCATTCGAAAAGCTGTCGATCGACAGGCAGCGTGATGAGATAAACGTGAACTGCCTGGCCCCCGTGGAGCTGACTCACGCCCTGCTGCCGGGAATGCTGCAGCAGGGCTCCGGGGTAATTATTAATGTTGCCTCAACGGCCGCGATGCAGCCGGATCCCTATATGGCGATTTATGGCGCAACCAAAGCCTTTCTGCTCTCGTTTTCGAATGCGCTGTGGGGAGAGTATCGCTCAAAGGGTATCCGCGTCCTGGCGCTTTGCCCCGGCGCAACGGATACGGCCTTTTTTGATGTGGTGAATGCTGAGGAAGCCTCGGTAGGGAAAAGAATGCCCGCTGACAAGGTGGTCACCCTGGCGCTGAAGGCCGTGGAGAGTAACCGTAGCTACCTGATTACCGGATGCGGTAACTGGCTTCTGGGGCAGCTACACCGGTTCGTGACGCGCAGGCGTCTGGTGCTTATCGTTGAAAAAATATTGCGTCCACGTTCGGCTTAAGCAAAAACGGCTCTGTTCAGCGCAAGGGAGTTGCGCTGAAACCCTCGCTTATTGCAGACAGATAGATGCCATAGTGCACGAAAAACAGTGATACACTTACCCCACCTGGTTGATCGTCCCGTCTGAACGGCGCATGATGAATGACGGTAACCAAAATACTAAATGGTCACTCGTTGTTAATCATAGCCTGTCACGCTAAGCTTAAATAATGACTAAAAATATGAATCCCCCATCATCACGTGGTCCACTTGACCACGCTGTCAGAGAGCAAATCGTCGAAGCCGCTTTTGAGCACTTCGGTCACTACGGCTATGAAAAAACCACCGTCGCCGAACTGGCTAAATCCATCGGTTTTTCAAAGTCCTACATTTATAAATTTTTCGATTCCAAACAGGCCATCGGCGAGGTGATCTGCGCTAACCGCCTGGAGCTGATCATGGCGGCGGTGCTTTCAGCCATAGAGGATGCGCCTTCAGCAAGCGAAAGATTACGCCGCCTTTTCAAAGCGCTCACCGAGGCGGGAAGCGAGCTGTTTTTCCATGACCGTAAGCTATACGACATTGCCGCCGTCGCCGCGCAGGAGCAGTGGCCGTCAACCCAAAAGTATAGTGAAAGCCTGATGAAGCTGATTGAGAGCATCATTATCGAAGGCAGGCAGGCCGGCGAGTTTGAAAGAAAAACGCCGCTGGATGAGGTCACCGGTGCCGTCTACATGGTGATGTGCCCTTACATTAATCCCGTTCAGCTGCAGTACAACCTCGAAATGGCCCCCACCGCGGCGGTGCTACTCTCTTCACTGATTTTAAGAAGCCTGGCCCCCTAATTTGTGACCATTGACAATTTTGGTCACTAGTCAGAGAATGCGGATACCGTCCTGTTACGTCAAAAAGGTTTCCCATGCTCAGGCTCACTTCAGCCCGCGTTGCCGTTTGTCTCCTGCCGTTTGCCCTGGTGGCGTGCGGCGATATTTCCGCGAGTGACGATCCGCGCACACAGCCACCGCTCGTCAGATCCGCATCCGTCGTGCTTACGAACAATACCGCCCGCGCCTTCACGGGCGTGGTGGTCGCACGAACGCAAAGCGATTTGGGCTTCAGGGTTCAGGGAAAAATCCTTGAGCGACTGGTTGATACGGGTCAGACCGTCAAACAGGGCCAGCCCTTGCTGCGCCTGGATCCGGTTGACCTGAAATTACAGGCCCAGGCGCAGCAGCGCGTGGTAGATGCGGCTCAGGCGCGCGCGCGAAAAGCCTCCAGCGATGAGGCGCGCTATCGCGGTCTCGTGGCGTCCGGTGCCGTGTCGGCCTCGGAGTATGACCAGATCAAAGCGGCGGCCGATACGGCCAGGGCCGATCTCAGCGCCGCCCGGGCGCAGGCCAGCGTGGCGCAAAACGCCACGGGCTATGCCGTACTTCTGGCGGATTCGGACGGCGTGGTCATGGAGACGCTCGCCGAGCCGGGTCAGGTCGTCAGCGCCGGACAGGTGGCGATCAGGCTCGCCAGAGCGGGACAGCGTGAGGCGCTCGTGCAGCTTCCGGAAACCCTGCGCCCAGCCGTCGGCAGCGAAGCGCAGGCCACGCTGTATGGCAATGAAAAACATCCGGTCACCGCAACGCTGCGATTGCTGTCTGACTCGGCCGATGCCACGACCCGCACGTATGAAGCCCGTTACGTGCTGGATGGCCTGCTGGCGAACGCGCCGCTGGGGGCGACCGTCACGCTGAACATTCAGGATAATAAAGCGGAAGGTCAGATCATGCAGGTCCCGCTGGCCTCACTCTATGATGCAGGAAAAGGTCCCGGCGTCTGGCGCATTTCCGCCCAGCCGGCAAAGGTCGCATGGACGCCCGTCAAGGTGCTGAGCGTGGGTGAAGATGCGGTGCAGATCACGGGCGGGGTGAAGCCCGGTGAGAAGATTGTTGCGTTAGGCGCACATCTTCTGCACGAAGGTGAGGTCGTCAGGCTTGCTAAACAACGCACTGCCGCCCTGGCGGAGAACACACCATGAGCGGAAGCCGCTTCAACCTGTCAGCGCTGGCCGTCCGCGAACGTTCCATCACGCTGTTTCTGATCGTTCTGGTCACGATTGCCGGAATTTATGCCTTCTTTGGGCTCGGGCGCGCGGAAGATCCGCCCTTCACGGTAAAGCAAATGACAGTGATTACCGTCTGGCCGGGCGCCACCGCGCAGGAGATCCAGGATCAGGTCGCCGAACCGCTGGAAAAACGCCTGCAGGAACTCAAATGGTATGACCGTACCGAAACCTATACCCGTCCCGGCATGGCGTTTATCACGCTGTCATTGCAGGACAAGACCCCGCCTGCCGAAGTGCAGGAGGAGTTCTATCAGGCGCGTAAGAAGCTTGGAGATGAATCGCAGCGTCTTCCGGCGGGCGTCATCGGCCCGATGATCAATGACGAATTCTCGGATGTCACCTTTGCCCTCTTTGCCCTGAAAGCGAAAGGCGAACCGCAGCGGCAGCTGGTACGCGATGCCGAAGGTCTGCGCCAGCAGCTTCTGCACGTTCCCGGCGTGAAAAAAGTGAACATTATCGGCGAACAGGCCGAGCGGATTTATATCTCCTTCTCCCATGACCGTCTGGCGACGATAGGGCTCTCACCCCAGGATATTTTCAATGCCCTCAACAGCCAGAACGCGCTAGCCGCGGCGGGTTCCATTGAGACCCGAGGCGCACAAATTTTTATCCGCCTGGACGGCGCGTTCGATGAACTGCAGAAAATCCGCGATACGCCTTTTGTGGCTCAGGGCAAAACGCTCAAGCTGTCCGATGTGGCGACGGTTGAACGGGGCTACGAAGATCCCCCGACGATGCTGATACGTAATCAGCATGAACCCGCCCTTCTGCTGGGCATCGTGATGCGCGAAGGCTGGAATGGTCTCGCGCTGGGTAAAGCGCTGGATGCGGAAACGGCAAAAATAAATGACAGCCTGCCGCTTGGCATGTCCCTGACCAAAGTGACCGATCAGTCCGTGAATATTCGCTCGTCGGTCGATGAGTTCATGATCAAGTTCTTCGTCGCCCTGCTTGTGGTCATGGTGGTTTGTTTTGTCAGCATGGGCTGGCGCGTGGGGGTGGTAGTTGCGGCGGCGGTCCCGCTGACGCTGGCGGTCGTTTTCGTGGTGATGGAAGCCGCGGGAATAAACTTTGACCGCGTCACGCTGGGCTCCCTGATCCTCGCCCTCGGGCTGCTGGTTGACGATGCCATTATCGCCATCGAAATGATGGTGGTGAAAATGGAGGAAGGTTACGACAGAATCAAAGCCTCGGCCTTCGCCTGGAGCCATACCGCCGCGCCCATGCTGGCCGGAACCCTGGTAACGGCCATTGGCTTTATGCCGAATGGTTTTGCCCAGTCGACCGCCGGGGAATACACCAGCAATATGTTCTGGATTGTCGGCCTGGCCTTGATTGCATCGTGGTTTGTCGCGGTGGTGTTCACGCCCTATCTTGGGGTGAAGATCCTGCCGGCGATCCCCAAAGTAGAAGGAGGTCATGACGCCATCTATAACACGCCTCGCTATAACCGTTTTCGCCAGCTGCTTGCCCGCGTTATCGCCAGAAAATGGCGGGTGGCCGGGTCGGTGGTCGCCATTTTCATCGTAGCCGTACTCGGCATGGGGCTGGTTAAAAAACAATTCTTCCCGACCTCCGACCGCCCGGAAGTACTGGTTGAGGTGCAGATGCCCTACGGTACCTCGATTGAGCAAACCAGCGCCGCAGCGGCAAAAATAGAAGCGTGGCTGGGCCAGCAGCCTGAAGCCAAAATTGTCACAGCCTATATTGGTCAGGGTTCGCCCCGTTTTTATCTGGCGATGGCGCCTGAGCTGCCCGACCCGTCTTTTGCGAAAATCGTGATCCTGACGGACAGCGAGACGTCACGCGAGGCGCTTAAGCTCCGGCTGAGAGACGCTGTCGCCAACGGCCTTGCGCCCGAGGCGCGCGTGCGGGTGACGCAGCTGGTGTTTGGCCCCTATTCGCCCTTCCCGGTTGCCTGGCGCGTGTCGGGTCCGGATGTCGAACAGGTGCATGACATCGCTGATAAGGTGAAAGCCGTGCTCCAGGCAAGCCCGTTGATGAGAACCGTCAACACCGACTGGGGGTCACGCGTTCCCGTCTTGCATTTCACCCTCGATCAAAACCGCCTGCAGGCGACCGGATTAACCTCCAGTGCCGTTGCGGAGCAGCTTCAGTTCCTGCTGTCTGGCGTGCCCGTCACCTCCGTGCGGGAAGATATTCGTTCGGTAGAGGTGATTGGCCGCGCGGCGGGAGATATCCGTCTTGATCCGGCAAAAATAGAGGGCTTTACCCTTGTCGGCAATGCGGGACAGCGCGTTCCGCTGTCTCAAATCGGCAAGATTGAGATCGGGATGGAAGATCCGATTCTGCGTCGTCGCGATCGCACGCCGACGATAACCGTTCGGGGCGATATCGCTAACAATCTTCAGCCACCGGACGTGTCGGTCGCCATCATGAAGCAGCTCCAGCCGATTGTTGATGAGCTGCCGGCCGGGTACCGAATCGACATGGCGGGTTCGATTGAGGAATCGGGTAAAGCCACGCAGGCAATGATTCCGCTGTTCCCGATCATGATTGCCCTGACGCTGCTGATCATCATTTTGCAGGTGCGCTCAATCTCGGCGATGGTGATGGTGTTCCTAACCGCGCCGCTGGGGCTGATTGGGGTGGTGCCTGTGCTGTTGATTTTCAATCAGCCGTTTGGCATCAACGCGCTGGTCGGTTTGATCGCCCTTTCCGGCATTCTTATGCGCAATACGCTGATCCTGATAGGTCAAATCGATCATAACCAGAAGGACGGTCTTGAGCCATTCCAGGCGGTGGTTGAAGCGACGGTCCAGCGCGCACGCCCGGTCCTTCTGACCGCCATGGCCGCCGTGCTGGCGTTCATTCCCCTGACGCATTCGGTGTTCTGGGGCACGCTGGCCTACACGCTGATAGGCGGAACGCTGGGCGGGACGATCATCACCCTCGTCTTCCTGCCCGCGATGTATGCGATCTGGTTCCGGATCCACCCGGCGGAACAACGCGTGCTGCACCCCACAGAAAACGTGTAAACTACCATGAGTAGATAACACATCTGAGGAAAGCATGGTTGTTAAGCGCTTAAGAAAAGAGGACCGCCGCGTGCAGCTGCTTGAGGTTGCACGCGGAATCGTTCGTCAGCAAGGCACGGAGGCGTTGACGCTTGGCTACCTGGCCGAGCGGGCCAACGTGACCAAGCCTATCCCCTACGACCACTTTGGCGATCGTGAAGGATTGCTGATGGCGCTGTACCAGGATTATAGCGATCGGCAGCTGGCGAAATTCCGCGAGACGCTAGCGGTCGACAGCAAAACGCTGGAAAAGACGATCCGCTTTTTCAGCGCCGCCTATATCGACTGCGCCATTACCGCCGGGCCTGAAACCGGGCCAATCGCCGCGGCGCTGTCCGGCTCCCGCGCGTTGCAGACGTTTCGTGAAGCATGCGTGGCCGAATGTGCCGACTGCCTGCGTACCGCGCTTTCCCCTTTTGTCACGCTGAAAGGCGTTCAGGGGGAAGCGGCACTGACGGCCATCATTGGCGCGGCGGACGCGCTCAGCACCGCCGCAGGCAACGGCGTGCTCGCGCGGAATGTTGCGGAAGATACGCTCAGCGGCGTCATGACTGGCGTGCTGGAGACCTACGTGAATAGCACAAAATGATCGCTTTGGGCGGATTGACACCTAAGTTACCAATAGTAATATAGGTGTCACTTCTACCCCATTTTGAGGTCGCTATGTCTGCTACAAATGCCATTAATAACGCACTGATCGTGACGGCTCACCCTGTAGACAATTCGTTATCCCATTCGCTGGCTGACCGCATTGCCGGGAAATTACGCGAGCAGGGTACGCAGGTTGAGATTGCCGATCTGCATGCTGAAGGGTTTAATCCGGCGATGACCCGCGCCGATCTCGATTTGTATCACGGCGATCCGAGCGCCCTTCCCGACGATATTCTGCGCGAGCAGCAGCGCGTCGAGCGAGCGGATATGCTGGTGTTTGTCTTCCCGGTGTACTGGTGGTCGGTCCCCGCGCTGTTGAAGGGCTGGTTCGATCGCGTATTAACCCTGAACTGGGCGTATAAGGTGGCCGACGACGGCCGGATTATGGGCAGCTTACGTGATGTTCCCGTCCGCCTGATTGCCACCGGCGGCAGCGATCTCAGCGGATTCGATAAACACGGCTATTCGACGGCGATTCAGACGCAGATTATCGAAGGCGTGTTTGGCTTCTGCGGGTTGAAGAACGTTAAGCTCGATATCCTTTACCAGGCAGACACGGCGACGCCTGAGCAGGTTGAGGTTTTCCTTCAGGAGCTCGAGAGCCTTAGCTAATCCCGGAAATCCAGCCAGCAAAGTCGTATCTCCTTCACCAGAAGGAGGTACGTGTTCTCGATGTTACTAACCGTCAGGGATCCTGCTGGCAAACCGGAACTCTATTTCCAGTGATTATTCAGAAAATAACGAGAAAAGCCCAACCGTCATCACTACACTCATAATCACCTGAATCAAAATAATAAAAAAAGCGATCCCACCTAATACTGTGATTTTTCGACGCAGAATGAAAGTTATGCCGGAAAGTACGGCACTGAACAGAAGGGCTTTAAGTATATAGGAAAGCGGCACCATTGCCGGGTGACCGGTTTGCACTCCAGCAAGCCCAATGAGACCCACTAAAAAATTACCGCAGATTCCCCATCCCCAAAAAGTCGTCGATAAGCTCATCTGCCCCGCGACTAATCTTTTCAACATACACACTTCCTTTTTGTGATTATTTTTATCAAAACTCACCGGTTTTTACAGGGTAAAACCACCGTCACCCACCTGCGCCTGGGCGTACCATTTCATCAGCTCCGCGCTACCGGGCGCGTTTTCAGCCGGTGACCATGGGGCGGTATCTTGCTCAGGAACAGGCTGGTAGCCGCCGTGTTTTACCTCAAAAATGACGCCGCCTTTATCCAGCGACAGCACCGCATGCCAGGTGCCGGCATCCATCTCCAGCACTTTGCAATCTTCACCTAACACCACGCGCTGGGTCACGTTACCGCTGTCATCAAAATTCAGCACCAGAAAGCGACCGCTCAAAGCGGTAAGCAGTTCAAACGTGTGCGGGTGGCGATGGGGGCGAACATAGGTGCCGGGTTCCATCGCGATGGCCAGGCGCTGCACCGGGTCGCTCAGCTCGGGATGTAAATTGCGATGCGCGCGTAAGCGAGGAGAATTGGCAGCCTGCTCGCTTTGTTGCTGCAGGTCACTGAACGTAATTTGTTTCATATACACCTTTGTTAATGGAGTCAGCGGGCGGCAACCCGATTGCCGTAAGACGTTATACCATTCTGAACGGTCGATGAGCGATGGCGTTTGTGAAACAAATCGCTGCCGGGTAAGCGGTCATATCCCCCGGCAGGAGGCTCATCAATAGAACTGACATGAAAATCGCCATTCCCCTTCTGATGACCGGTGAAAATAACCGATACCATTATCCGCCCACATCCAGTTCACTTTTTCTTCCGACCCAACCTGAAAAACAAAATCGTCGATTCCCACACCGTGTTGTATCTCTGCCGGAAATCCCCCGACCTTGGTTCCCCTGTAGCGGTTAAAGTCCTCAAAAAAACTATCGCTGGCCTGCTCATCATCATTTACGCAAGAGAGATCAATAATGTCCCAGGCATCTTCCCATCCAGGAGCATCGTCAATGACACTGAGCCATTGAACAGGAAACGCGCGATACGGCGTGTCCAATTCAGGCAATAACTGTAGCCCTTCAAGAGTGGCATACTCGCGGATTAACCATCCTTCACCGTGTGGTTCGTCAAAGGGATGCTGTTCCAAATTGTGGAACAACACCAGAAGGGCTATCCCCTTCAACTGGTCGGGAATAACAGGAAGCTCGTCGATCCGAATCTGAAGAAGCGGAAACATTGGCTTGTCCTTCCAGGTGGGTAATCCTTCGTCTGCACGAGAAACACCCTTTAGAAACCAGGATGTTATGGGATATTCAGGCGGCCGGAACCCGCCGACCTGCGCGACCGATGCGGGTCTTAGTTTGGTCCGAAGTTCTTCTAAAACTGACGCACTCTCTAATTTCATGTTTGCTCGCTTTGCAGACTCTGTCTGCGTAGACGTTTTACCGTTCATTGTAAGGTAATCATCAGGCTCTAAGAAACGCATAAGATATTAAGCCCTATGTTGAGTAAAACTCACATTGATTCCCACTATTTATCGTTTTTCAAACGTAATCGCGATGAAATACCATCCATTCACCCCTGGTATACTGCTGTCGACAATAGATAGCGAAGTTAAAACAATAAAAAATAATGTACGTATATGGAGCACCTATGACACTCGATGTTTTATTCAATTTAATGAAAACCTTGTCACCAGCGAAAAACACCGCTGAGGAAAATATACCTGCGCTAATAACCTTACTTTCCTCAGAAAGCGATCGCTCAGAGGCGCTTTCACCTTTCATCCATCGACTGCACCTCCTCTCTTTCGCCCAAAGCAATTCAGCTAACGCCGAAGAGTTGCTCTCAGCCCATTTACCAAAAGAGGATGGGATCCTTCCGCTGCTTGACTTTGCGGAGTGGCCAAAGGTGCGTTACGCCGCGTCAGGCGAAGATCAAACGCGTGAATCTGAGGAGTATTTCCGTGACATGACCTCGGCTGCCAATCTGTTACGCTCTGCGCTAATCGATGCTGAACGCGCAAAAGGGACGCCTGCGCTTTATATTCTGGATAAATTGCTCAACCTGAACAGCGCCCTGCCGGAAAGGTATAAAAAGATGGCGAATATTCCCTACGCATAAATACGTTCAGGATGCGGAATATCCCACAATTTATATTCCGCTATTTATTAAACCCGATTTTCATTGTAATCAAGACAGACGATATTCAAAGAAGGTACCACCGGCGCGTTAAGGTTAAGCCACGCCAGCAATCGTTCAATACTCTGTCTTCTGAGCGAATGTTTCGGCCAGACAAGGTAATAGCCGTCCCCTGTTGCTATCGCTTCCCTGAAGGGCAGCGCGAGCAGACCGCTTTTCAGCGCGTCGAGCGTGAGGCGGAGATCGGCCATCGCCACGCCGTGACCGTGCATGGCGGCCAGACTTCCCTGCTCCAGGGTGTCGAACACTATCCCTCGACTCACGTCGAGTCCGGGGAATGACCCCGTTCTTTTCAGCCAGCGCCTCCAGTCCCGTCTGTCCGGAGAGGGATGGATAAGATCGCACTCTGGGAGCTGATGCCGGGCAGATTCAAGCAACGACGGGGTACAAACCGGAATGAGCCATTCACTAAAGAGCAGCTTGCTTTCCGTTGACTCGCCGAAATAGCCATTGCCGAGGAGGATCGCACAATCGTATGGCTCACGACTAAAGTCAACGGTGTCGAAGTCCATCCAGACGCTGGCAATTTCAATTTGTGGCTTCGCGTGGTTCTCGCGAAAGGATTTAAGCACATTCAGAAGCCATCGCATCGTCAGGGTGCTGGGAGCTTTGAGGCGCAGAAGATGATTTTCGCTTCTGAACGCTCGACACGCCCAGTCAATATTCGAGAAACTTTCGCTAAGCTGTCCGGCCAGAACGCGCCCGGCATCACTGACCTCCACTCTTGGCCCCTGGCGTTTAAAGAGCTCACAGTCGAACCACATTTCAAGCGTCCGGACATGCCTGCTGACCGCGCCAGGCGTGATATTCAGTGCTTCAGCCGCTTTGCTGAAGGAGTTCAGCCGCGCGGCAACTTCAAAAGCGCGCAGGGCATACAGTGGCGGTAAAGACATACGTTCCCTTTCTGTGAGGTTTAACTATGCAGTGTTTGTATTATCGCCAAGGCCCTCTGGCGGAAACGTCAGCAGCAGCTCCCTGAGCAGGGACTCAAGCTGCGCTCGCTGCGCGTCAGATAAGCTACTCAGCAGCGCATTTTGGGTTTGTGTATGCACGATCAGCGCCTGTTCGATACGCTCCTGCCCTTGCGGCGTCAGGCTTACGAGCGTGCTGCGCTTATCATCCGGATCGGCAATTCGCCTGATAAGCCCTTGCTGTTCGAGATGGCTGAGCCGGTTCGTCATTGCCCCTGAGGTGATCAGCAGCGATTTATACAGCTGCGTGGGGGAAAGGCAGTACGGCTCACCGGCGCGGCGCAGCGTGGCGAGCACGTCAAACTCGCCCTCGCGAAAACCGAACTGCGCCATGGCCTGCGCCCGTTTTTTTCCCAGATGCTTCATCAGCCGGAGCATTCGGCCAAAAATTTTCATCGACGAGGCGTCCAGCTCCGGCATGGCACGGCTCCACTGGCCGACAACGAAGTCTACATGGTCTTTCATTTTCACCCCTGATGGCGTGGGTATTTATCCTGTTGTGCGGTACATCTTACGCAAAAACAGATTTTATCTTAACGTTAAGATAAATGCTCGTGGCAATTTGCCGGGCCATTCACAACCGAAAAGGACTCCATGTTGAAACGCACGTCGCCTTTACTCTTCGCCGTTATCGCTTTTATCGTCGGGTTGAACCTGCGCCCTATTCTGGCTTCTGTCGGACCGTTGTTTTCCGTGCTGCAGCGCGAAGCGGGGCTGACCGCTACGCAATTCAGCCTGCTGACCACCCTGCCGGTCGCGATGATGGGACTGGCCGCATTATGTGGACCCTGGCTTTTAGCCAGAGTCGGCGCCATACGGGGAATTATGTTCGCGCTCTTCATCCTGCTTGTAGCCTGCTTATTACGCGGCTTTAGCGCCTCACCGGAGAGTCTTATGGGCACCGCGTTACTGGGCGGGGCCAGCATAGGCACGATCCAGGCGTTAATGCCTGCCCTTATAAAAAAGGAATATACGCAAACGGCCAGCACGGTAATGTCGCTATTCAGCACGGGCATTATGGCCGGTGCGGCAGTCGCCGCCGCCAGCGCCGAGCCGTTGTTTTCATGGCTCACGCTGAAGCCCGCGCTGGCAATGGCCGGGCTGTTAGCGCTGCTGGCACTGATACTGTGGTTAACCCTGGTTAAGCATCCTCGCCAGGAAAAAACAGCACACGAAACCGTTACGCTCTCGTCCTCCCGTACCGCACTACTGTTGCTCTTTTTCGGCGTGGGAACGGGAGCCTATACGCTGGTATTGGCCTGGCTGCCCCCGCTCTATATTCAGGCGGGATGGTCCGCACGCAGCAGCGGCTACATGCTGGCCTGGCTGACGTTAACCGAGGTTGTCGCAGGGTTTGCCGTCTCCGCGCTGATCGGTAAATTCCCCGATCGTCGCGTGCCGCTGATCGCTGTATTGCTGTTGCTGCTGGCGGGATTACTGTGTCTGGTCTTTTCGCCGGGTACAACGCCGGTGTTATCCACGTTGCTGCTTGGCACCGGGATCGGCGCCCTCTTCCCGCTGTCGCTCATCGTTACGTTCGATCATGCGCGAACGCCCGCCCAGGCCGGGAAGTTACTGTCTAAAGTTCAGGGAGGTGGATACATGCTCGCCGCGCTTATGCCGTTAATTGCGGGGATCGTTCGCGACAGTTCGGTATCGCTGACCAGCGCATGGCTGATCATGAGTGCGGGAGTCGTACTGCTAATCGTCATCGCGCTGAATTTTAAACCGATCGTGGACGTGCAGGCACGGTGAATGCGATACCAGAATTGAGAGTCGTATTTCAGTCGGTCGTAAGATAAATTCAGGGTGAATTTCACCTCATTCAGGAATGGATATGTCGCAAGCGCTACCAGAAATTGATGTCTTATTTGTCGCCGGGTTCGGGCCCATTTCGCGGGATACGGAGTCCAGCACCGCGTTTTATGTCCAGACACTCGGCCTTCCGCTTAAGCCGATGGAGGGGAACAGCGATTATCTACTCACTGAAGAGGGCCAACTGGAAGGCGTGAAGCATTTCGCCGTCTGGCCGCTCGCACAGGCGGCAGCGTCCTGTTTTGGAGAAGAACAGTGGCCAGTTGAGCACCCGATACCGCAGGGCTGGGTTGAGTATGAGGTGCAGGATCTGGACTCGGCTACCCGCGTTCTGAGTGATAAAGGCTATCGGCTGCTGGTGGCTAATCGTATTGAACCGTGGGGGCAAACCGTCACTCGCCTGCTCAGCCCGGAAGGCTTGCTTACCGGGCTGACGATTACGCCGTGGCTGCGGGGGTAATGGGAATTTGTTTGTGACGCCGGTTGCAGACGTGCATACCATAGTGATCAAGGTCGTCTTATCTGCTGCTGACTGTTATTTCGCATCAAGCCATAAATTCTTTAAATTTCAGTAATCGCCTCTTTCAGGCTGCCCAAAGTGAAATATCGCTCCTTATGTCAAATAATAAAAAATCACCAAAACTAGCAGTTGATTATTATTTTTTTGACTTTTAACATTTGTTCGCAACTCATTGATTAATTTGTTTTAGGGAAATAAAAATGACAAGAAATATCGTTGCGGGAATGATGATGGCCGCGTTTTCAGGGGCAGTATATGCAGGACCAACACTCGTAGCACCAGATTTTTCACCGGAAAGTGTAGCGGTTTCAGCCTCTGCAGGGATGCTGAGCGGAAAATCTCACGAAATGGTTTATGACGAAGTCACAGGAAGAAAAATTAGCCAACTGGACTGGAAAATAAAAAATGTCGCCATTCTGAAAGGCGATATCTCCTGGGATGCTTACTCATTTTTAACATTGAACGCCCGCGGCTGGACGTCCCTGGCATCAGGTTCAGGTCATATGGATGACTATGACTGGATGAATGCAAAACAATCCTCCTGGACAGACCATTCAAGCCATCCGGCCACGAACGTTAACTACGCCAATGAATATGATCTCAACGTAAAAGGATGGATCTTCCAGGGCGATAACTATAAAGCAGGCGTAACCGCAGGCTATCAGGAAACACGGTTCAGTTGGACGGCGACCGGTGGTACTTACAATTATGACAACGGTGCCTATCAAGGGAACTTCCCGGCAGGCGAACGCGGTATTGGCTATAGCCAGCGTTTTTCTATGCCCTACATTGGCCTTGCAGGACAGTACCGTTTAAATGATTTTGAATTTAATGCCCTCTTCAAATTCAGTGACTGGGTGCGTGCACACGATAACGACGAACACTATATGCGCGATCTGACTTTCCGCGAGAAGACAACAGATTCCCGCTATTATGGTGCGTCTGTTGATGCCGGGTATTACGTCACTCCGCACGCCAAAGTTTTTGCAGAGTTTACCTATAGCAGTTACGAAGAAGGAAAAGGTGGTACGCAGATTATTGATACCAATACTGGTGACTCCGGCTCTATTGGCGGGGATGCAGCAGGTATTTCTAACCATAACTATACCATTACCGCGGGTCTGCAATACCGCTTCTAATTCAGGCGAACCGCAGTCCATTGTTAAAGCAGACCAGGCCCCTTTTGGGGCCTTTTCCTTACTTTGAGCTAATTCCTTGCCAGGGACACTCCCAAGACGCCTGCCATCCAATCCAGGTGTTGGCGACAGACTGTTGAAGTACAATGATTGCATATTTACCCCCCCTACTGGCATCTTCATTTCCTTTAATTGACTTATTACAAAAAATAACAGTTTTAATTCAAAATAATAGATTGTAAAATGGCTCCAAAATGCTAACAAACAAAGGAGTGATATGCCTTCTCAAACACTAATGGATAGGGCTTTCTTAGCGAAATCTCAAGATAGAAAAGATCAAAAAACAATCAATTACAGCATGGCGTTAGTTTTTGATGAGTCTGGCAAACTAAAAACGTCAAACCCCGAAAAATGAATTTAACTTATCAAGGAATAAAAATGAAAATCATCATATCAAGCGTAATAATTGGCGCGTCAGTGTTGTTATCCGCTGCGATGTTATCAGGTAATATAGAATTTAAGAAACAGAACATTTTAAGCAATGACAACGGTCATGTATCATTAGGAAAAGTTTATAGTGAAAATACATTTATCGATGTTGAATTAAAAACAGAAAGCGATAACTCAACCATTTTCAAACTTACCGATTTATCTGTCGGTTCTTATCAAGACGGCATTAAGAGAGAAGTTCAGTCAATTATTGATGAATATAACAAAGACAAATCCGATGATAAAAAAACAACTAGCGACAAACTTTCTTTAAAAGTCCCTGCAACACTTACATTGAAGATCCACAATGTATATCGCGCTGAAAACATCCCGGTGTACAATCTCACAATAGATACTCAGTCCATAAAATTTGGTAAAGAAACTTCAGTATTAAAGTCCGTATTAGAAGCATCAGACAAAATATTGAAGGATAATAACCAACGAATCCAGGAAACACTTTTCTTGTCGAAAAAATAGATTTATAATTTATAAGCTCGTTATGCTAGTGTGAAGCAACTACTCTACATTCCTCTTCATCAGCGGGCCGTCTGCTGTTATAAATAATAACGTCCGCTCCCGACACAACGCGTTAAATATAGCGTTTAGTCCGTCAGGAACACAGAGCGGGCGTTATCTTCTCTCCGGTGTGAGTATTTCGACATGCTCTAAGGAGAAAGGTTCGGCTACCAGATACCTTACATTTCCAGTGCCGTAAGAATCGCAGGATCCATTTTCTCTGGCGTCGTCATCGGCGCAAAACGCTTGAGTGGTTTACCGTCGCGTCCAATCATAAACTTAGTAAAGTTCCACTTGATCCGCTCCCCCAACACGCCGGGCAATTCGTTTTTCAGATAACGAAACAGCGGGTGCGCTGCGCTACCGTTAACCTCAACTTTCTCAAACATCGGGAAACTCACGCCATAGTTGATGTAACAGGTTTTCGAGATTTCGTCGGCGCCGCCGGGTTCCTGTTTACCGAACTGGTTGCAGGGGAAGCCCAGCACCACTAACCCTTGATCGGCATATTTCTTGTATAGCGCTTCAAGACCAGCATATTGCGGCGTGAATCCACACTGGCTGGCAGTATTTACGATCAAAACCACCTTTCCCGCATAGTCAGCCATAGAGATAAGCTGCCCATCCAGACGGGTGGCGGTAAGTTGATGAAAATGAGTCATACTGGCTTCCCCGCCGACTTCGGCCTCAAATTCTCATCAAACGTCAGCCGTTTCCGGTCAGGCTCAGCCTCGCGCAGCGGCTCCACCTGGTGCATAGTGAGCTTGCAGCGCTCCACCAGCACCTGATACTCCCGCGTGCCCTGCTGCTTCCACTCCAGCTCCTGCTCGCTGAGTTCGCGAATCGCTTTGGCCGGGCTGCCGATAATCAAATGGTTGGCGGGCATCTCCGCTTTCGCCTTCACGAACGCCGCCGCGCCGACGATGCTGTTTTCACCGATGACCGCGCCGTCCATCACCACCGCGTTCATGCCCACCAGCGCATTGCGGCGGATCACGCAGCCGTGGAGAATGGCGCTGTGGCCGATATGCCCGTCCTCTTCCACCACTGTGTCCTGCTCCGGGAAGCCGTGCATCACGCAGTTATCCTGAATGTTGGCACCGTCTTTCACCACGATACGGCCAAAGTCACCGCGCAGGCTGGCGTTAGGACCAACATAAACGCCTTTGCCCAGAATCACGTCCCCAATCAGCACCGCCGTTGGGTGAACATAGCTCTCGTCAGGCACGACCGGCGTCAGACCGTCAATTTGATAAATTGGCATCTTCACTCCTTATGCGCTTGTAAGACCACCAAAGCGTTGATAGTAAAGCGTGCCGGGCACGGGCAGTTCGCCCACGGAGGTTTCGCCCTTCTCGCTGACAAACGCCAGCGCCCCCGGCGCGACACGCTGATAGATATTAATGCAGAGCTGTCGGGCGCTTTGCCCCGCCCAGTGCGCGGGCAGCAACTCTTCCGGCAGCAGCGGGTCTTTCAGCACCACGCGACGATAAAAATGAATCAGCAGCAGCTGGATCTGGAAACAGCGTTCCGGCGTCAGCTCCTCCGGCGCGGCCTCTTTCAGCAGTGGCAGCAGCGGGCGGAACGAATTGATAAACGACTCGTACATCGCGTTTTGCTCGGTTAACTGCCAGCACTCTTCCACCCGCGAACGCAGCGCGGCGCGGGAGAGCGCCAGCGGCGAGTGGGCTTCAAAGAAAATAACGTTTTCCGCCACCCCGGCATCGTGAAGCAGGGACTGCACGTCTGCCAGATGCTGCGACGGCGAGGCCATCAGGCTCGGCGCCAGCGTGCCAAACCCCTGCCAGATCAGCTGTTTTTTGACGTCGGCAAGGGTGGTTTTATCCAGCCCTTCTGAGAGCAGCAGCAGCCATTTGCCGTCCCAGGCGGGCAGTTCCGCGCGGTAGATCTTATTCTCCGCGCGACGCGTCAGGCGAAGCCCTTTGTCGCTCAGGCGGTAAAAGCTGCGGCGCCCGATGCGGGAAACGTCCAGCCAGCCCTCTTTGTTGAGGCGAAACAGCGCGGTGCGCACGAAGCGCTCGCCAAACCCCATACCTTCCAGTAAGGCGGCCAGGCTGCCGAGCCAAATCTCACCGCCGCGATGGGAAAGCGCGTCACCGTATAACGAGGAGATGAGCGAGGTCCCGCTGACGGGAACGGAGCTGACCGCGTGCTGGATGAAGGCGTCGAGTTTATTCATGTGATTCATTCTGTTGTTATTTTTGTCCTGGATGAATCATAGCATAGGATTCTGGGGTTTCCCCCTCACCCTAACCCTCTCCCAAAGGGAGAGGACCTTTTTACCCCCTCTCCCTTTGGGAGAGGGCTTGGTGAGGGAAACTCAACCGTTGGCCGCAACTTTACGCAGGTCAAACACCCGACAGGCTTTCCCCTCCGAGCGCGGGATGCTGCCGCAGTTCACGATCGTGACGTCGGTGGAAATCCCCACCATTGACTTAATGCGGTGGCGCAGCTGGTGGCACACCTGACAGCGCTGCTCGTGCGTCAGCGTGAGGCTACTCTCTTTCAGCTCCACCTTCACGGAAAGTGAATCAAGATGCCCGCGACGGTTCACCTCCAGCTGGTAGTGCGGAGAAAGGTGTTCGAACTTCACGATCTCCTCTTCCAGCTGCGACGGGAAGACGTTGACGCCGCGGATGATCAGCATATCGTCACTGCGGCCGCTGATCCGGTCCATACGACGCATGCTGCGCGCGGTTGCCGGGAGCAAGCGCGTCAGGTCGCGGGTGCGGTAGCGGATCACCGGCAGCGCCTCTTTGGTCAGCGTGGTGAACAGCAGTTCGCCCTGCTGGCCGTCATCCAGCGGCGTGCCGTCGTTCGGGTTGACGATCTCCGGGTAGAAGTGATCTTCCCAGATGGTTGGGCCGTCGACGGTTTCGATACACTCCATCGCCACGCCCGGCCCCATCACCTCGGAGAGGCCATAAATATCCAGCGCCGTAATGCCTAAGCGTTTTTCAATTTCGCGACGCATGGCCTGCGTCCACGGCTCGGCGCCGAAGACGCCCACGCGCAGGGAACAGCCGCTGGCATCGCCGCCCATCTGGCGCTCCAGCTCTTCAATCAGGTTGAGGCAGTAGGATGGCGTCACCATGATCATGTCCGGCTGGAAATCACGGATCAGCTGCGCCTGTTTCTCCGTCTGGCCGCCGGACATCGGGATCACCGTCGCGCCTAAACGCTCGGCGCCGTAGTGCGCGCCCAGCCCGCCGGTAAACAGGCCATAGCCATACGCCACGTGAATTTTGTCCTTCGCGCTGCCGCCCGCCGCACGCAGGGAGCGGGCCACCAGATTGGCCCAGTTGTCGATATCGCCCTGCGTGTAGCCGACAACGGTCGGTTTGCCGGTGGTGCCGGATGACGCGTGAATGCGCACCACCTGCTCCATCGGCACGGCAAAGGTATCGAAAGGATAGTTATCCCGCAGGTCCTGCTTGGTGGTGCACGGGAATTTGCGGATATCCGCCAGCTCTTTGAAATCGTCAGGGTGAACGCCCGCGGCGTCAAACTTGCGTTTGTACATCGGCACGTTGTTGTAGGCGTGATGCAGCGTCCATTTCAGACGCTCGGTCTGCAGCGCCTGTAACTCGTCAAGGGAGGCCGTTTCAATCGGATCAAGCTTTGTTGTATTTGTCATTGTAGGGTACTCACATTGTTTTTATGCTCAAACACGCTCAAGGATCATGGCAATGCCCTGACCCACACCGATGCACATCGTACACAGCGCGTAGCGCCCGCCGCGTCGGTGCAGTTCGTTGCTCGCGGCCAGCGCCAGTCTGGCACCGCTCATTCCCAGCGGGTGGCCCAGCGCAATCGCGCCACCGTTCGGGTTGACGTGCGCGGCATCATCCGGCAGGCCCAGCTGACGCAGCACGCCCAGCGCCTGCGAGGCGAAAGCTTCGTTAAGCTCGATCACGTCCATATCGTTAATACTGAGTCCGGCGCGCTCCAGCACCTTACGGGTGGCGGGAACCGGGCCAAGCCCCATCAGACGAGGCTCCACGCCTGCCGTCGCCATCGCTACGATCCGCGTGCGCGGGACTAGCCCCTGCGCCAGCGCCATCTTCTCGCTGGCGACGATCAGCGCCGCAGCGCCGTCGTTGACGCCGGAGGCATTTCCCGCCGTCACCACCCCGTTCTTACGGAACGGCGTTTTTAGCCCGGCGAGCTGCTCGAACGTGGTGTCCGCGCGCGGATGTTCATCCACGCTGAACTCAGTGACCGCCCCTTTTTTGCCCGCCACCAGCACCGGCACAATCTCCTGCGCCAGAATGCCGTTCTGCTGTGCCTGCGCGGTACGCTGCTGGCTGCGCAGCGCGAACGCGTCCTGATCGGCACGGCTGATATTTAACAATTCAGCTACATTCTCCGCCGTTTCCGGCATACTGTCAGTTCCGAATTGCTGATGCATGAGCGGATTCACAAATCGCCAGCCGATGGTGGTATCAAAGATCTCCGCCTGACGCTGAAACGCGGCGGTGGCTTTGCCCATCACAAACGGCGCGCGGGACATGGACTCCACGCCGCCCGCTATCAGCAGCTCGCCATCGCCCGCCTTAATGGCGCGCGCCGCAAAACCAATCGCGTCCAGCCCCGAGCCACACAGGCGGTTAATGGTGGTTCCGGACACCGTTTGCGGCAGCCCGGCGAGCAGTGACGACATGCGCGCTACGTTGCGGTTATCTTCCCCCGCCTGGTTGGCGCAGCCGAAGATCACATCGTCGATCCGCTCAAGATCGAGCTGCGGATAGCGGGCCAGCAGCGCGCGCAGCGGCACGGCGCCGAGATCGTCGGTTCGGACTGCGGCAAGCGCGCCGCCGTAGCGCCCCACAGGGGTTCGAACGCCATCACAAATAAATGCGTCACGCATCTGCCTCTCCTGTCACGCTGCCGCCGATGCGGTGAGATTTTCCGCGAAAAAGGGCGACGGTTTTCTGTTGTTGGTTCTGGATTTCAATGTCGTACACGCCGGTCAGCTTGCCCTGATGCATCACCCGCGCGGTGGCGGTGAGCGTGTCCCCGGCAAAGCCCGGACGCAGAAAATCAATCGAGCAGCCGGAAGCGACCGCCGCCAGCCCCTGGCTGTTGCAGGCGTAGGCAAAGGCGGTGTCCGCCAGCGAAAAAAGCTGTCCGCCGTGGCAGGTTTTGTGGCCGTTAAGCATCTGCGGAGTGATGGTCATGGTCACCACCGCGTAGCCCTCGTCCATCTCGACAATGTCCATCCCCATCGCCTGCGCGCAGGCGTCCCGTTCGTACATCGCGCGGGCGTTATGCCAGGCGTTATGACTCATAGCTACTCTCCAGAAGCGCACGCTGGCGCAGCAGTGAACAGGGGCGATAGCGCTCTTCGCCGTAATGACGCTGCAGGTTCTCCAGCAGCGTCAGCAGCCGCTGCCAGCCCAGACGCTCGCCCCAGGCGATCGGCCCGCTCGGGTAGTTCACGCCCAGGCGCATGGCGGTATCAATGTCCTTCTCGCTGGCGACCCCTTTTTGCAGGGCATCCAGCGCTTCGTTGGCAATCATCGCCAGCGTGCGCCAGACCAGCAGGCCGGGATAATCGGCAATTTGCACCACCCGGTTACCCTGCTGCTGCAGGTAGCGGATGACCTTTTGGGTCGCGGTGTGCGGGTTGCTGGCGGCCGCTGCAATCACCGCCACGTCACGCTCAATGCGGTCCACCACCACCACCGCGCCGTTGAGCCGCAGCGCCAGCGCCTGAGCGGTTTCCCCCTGCGTTTCAATCAGATATACATCATCAATTTCTGTGACGCCGTCACGTCTCTTTTCCACACGCATCGGGCTGTAGCTGTCGTTCACGGCTGGCACCCACCGCACCTCGGGTTTGTCACCCTGCCAGTCATAGACGCCCTTCCCGCTCTTTTTGCCCAGCCTTCCTGCCAGCACCAGCTCCTGCTGCACCAGCGAAGGCAGAAAACGACGCTCCTGCCAGAAGGCGTTAAACACCGAGCAGGTCACCGCGAAATTTACGTCCTGACCAATCATGTCGGTCAGCTCCAGCGGCCCCATCGGGAAACCGCCGCCTTCGCGCAGGGCGGCATCAATCACCTCCGGCGGCGCGACCTGCTCTTCCAGCGCGCGCCAGGCTTCCGAATAGAACGGACGGGCGACGCGGTTGACAATGAACCCCGGCGTTGAGTGGCAGCGAACGGGCTGTTTGCCCCAGTTCAGCGCCAGCTCGCACAGCGCGTCTGCCACTTCCGGAGAGGTCGCCAGCCCGCTGACCACCTCCACCAGCTTCATCACTGGCGCCGGGTTAAAGAAGTGCAGTCCGGCGACGCGCTCCGGGTGGTGGACGTCCGCCGCAATCGCCGTGACGGAGATGGAAGAGGTATTGCTGGTCAGCACCGTCTGCGGCGGGCAGACCTCAGCCAGCTGTGCAAAAAGCGCCTTTTTCACCTCCAGACGCTCGGAGGCCGCTTCAATGACCAGATCGGCCGCGGAAAGCGCCTCGATATCCGTGACCGGAACCAGCCGGGCGAGGATCTGGCTCCCGGCATCGGCGGAGAGCTTTCCGCGCGTCACCCGAGAGGCCAGACGCTGGCGGATCCCGTCGATGGCGCGCGATATCGCGTCGCTGGAGATGTCGTAGATCAGAACCTGATGACCATGGCTGGCGGCGACTTCGGCAATCCCTGCGCCCATCGTGCCGCTGCCAATCACGGCGACAGTGCGTATGTTCAGCATCTTATTTCCCCGTAAAGTTCGGCGCGCGCTTCGCCAGGAAGGCGCTGACGCCCTCGCGATAATCGTCGCTGCGCCCGGCCAGGCGCTGATAGTCACGCTCCAGATCGAGCTGGGCGTCCAGGGTGTTGGTTTCCGCGGCGTTGATAGCCTGCTTGATCAGCCCCAGCCCGAAGGTCGGCTGAGAGGCAAAATGCAGCGCCATCTGCTGCGCCGTGGTGGAGAGCTGTTCGTCATCCACCACCTGCCAGATCATTCCCCAGGCCTGCGCCTGTTCGGCGCTGAGTTTGTCGCCGAGCAGCGCCAGCCCCATGGCGCGGGCGCGTCCGGCCACGCGCGGCAGGAGCCAGGTGCCGCCGCAGTCCGGCACCAGGCCGAGCTTGCTGAAGGCCATCACGAAGTTGGCGGAACGCGCGGCAATGACCATGTCGCAGCCTAATGCCAGCGTCGCCCCCGCCCCCGCGGCCACGCCGTTAACCGCGCAAATCACCGGTTTCGGCAGCTTTGCCAGGCGGCGCACCAGTGGGTTATAGAAGGTTTCAACGGACATCCCCAGATCCGGCGCCGGGCCGTTGGGGTCGACGTTGCGGTCGTTCAGATCCTGACCGGCGCAAAAGCCGCGTCCCGCCCCGGTGATCAGCAGGCAGCGAACGGTGTCATCCCGCTCGGCCTGTTTCAGGCACTCGGCAAGCTGCTGGTGCATCACGTCATTAAAGCTGTTCAGACGCTCCGGGCGGTTCAGCGTAATGGTCATTACGCCCTGCTCAACATGACTGAGAATAAATTCCACAATTAGCGTCCTTTAAAGTCGGGGGTGCGTTTTTGTAAGAAGGCGTCGATGCCTTCCCGGCGGTCTTCGGTGGCAGAAAGCAGCGTAAACAGCTGGCGCTCCTGCGCGAGCCCGGCCTGGAGCGGCACCTCCTGAGACTGACGCAGCGCCTGTTTCGCCGCCTGAAGCGCCAGCGGAGAGTGGCGCGCCATCAGCGCCGCCTGCTTCAGGGCATATTCCAGCGTCAGCGCTGCCGGGAAAACGTCGCTGACCAGCCCCGCGCTCAGCGCCTGCTGCGCGGAAATACTCTCGCCGGTCAGCACCATTTTGCTGGCAAGGGATTTACCGACGCTGCGGATAAGACGCTGGGTGCCGCCCGCGCCGGGCATAATGCCCAGCGTGATTTCCGGCAGACCAAAACGGGCGTTATCGCCAGCAATGACAACGTCGCACAGCATCGCCAGCTCGCAGCCTGCGCCCAGCGCGAAGCCGTTCACGGCGGCGATCAGCGGTTTGCTGAACGCGTTAATGCGCGCCCACAGCTGCGGGCGGATATCGTTCAGGGTGGCGGGCAGGTCTTTCTCCGCCATTTCGTTGAGATCGGCCCCGGCGGCAAAGCAGCGCTCGCTGCCGTAAATCACGCAGACGGCGATGTCGGCATCCACGGCGGCGGCCTCAAGCTGCTCAGCAAGCTGCGTCAACAGCGCATTGTTGAGGGCGTTGCGCGCCGCCGGACGGTTGAGCGTCAGCTGCAGCACGCGACCATGACGGGTAACAATCAGTTCGCTCATGCCATCCCCTTCGCGTCGAAGTCGACGATCACGTCGGCGGTTAGCGGCAGCGACTGGCAGCTCAGCACATACCCGGCGGCCAGCTCGTCCGGCTCCAGGCTGTAGTTGGTCGCCATGTCCACCTTCCCGCGCAGCACTTTGCATTTACAGGTGGCGCACACGCCGCCCTTGCAGGCATACGGGAGATCCGCCCCCTGACGCAGGGCGGCGTCCAGGATGCTTTCGTCGTCCGCCGTCAGGGTGATTTCTCGGTCGCGCCCGTCCTGGCGCACAGTCACTTTCTGCCCTTCCGCCTGTACGTGCACCGCGCGTTTAGCGGTGGTTCCCGGGGTGTTAAAGCGCTCAAGGTGGATGGATTTGTCCGGCATCCCCAGCGCCTTCAGCGTCGCTTCGGCATCGTCCATCATCGCCGACGGGCCGCAGATAAACGCCTCGTCGTACTGGCGGAAGTTGATCAGGGTTTTCGCCAGCGCCTGCAGCTTTTCCCCGTCGATGCGGCCGTAGAGCAGATCGCTGTCCAGCCGCTCCTGGCTGAAGATAGAGACCAGCTGCAGCCGCTGCGGGTATTTGTCCTTCAGGTCCGCCAGCGCCCGGCGGAACATCATGCTCTGGCTGCTGCGGTTGCCGTAGATCAGGGTGAAATGGCTGTTGGGTTCGGTCGCAAGCGTAGCGGAGATAATCGCCAGCATCGGGGTGATCCCGGAGCCTGCCGCAATCGCCAGGTAGTGGCCTTCGCGGTCAGCCTGCGGCTGGTAGCCAAACTGCCCCTGAGGAACCATCACCTCCAGGGCCATGCCCGCTTTGATCTCATCCCGGGCGTAGCGGGAAAAGCGCCCGCCGTCGATGGCTTTGACCGCCACGCTGAGCTCGCCCGGCGCGGTACTCCGGCAGATGGAGTAGCAGCGGCGCAGCTCGTCCCCGTCGAGCTTCGTTTTTAACGTCAGGTGCTGGCCGGGGCGGAAGCGGTAGGCGTCCTGCAGCGCCTGCGGCACCGAGAAGGTGATGGTCACCGCGTCGCGGGTTTCGGGTTCCACTTTTGCCACTGTTAATGAATGAAACGTTGTCATGGCAGCCTCAAATACATTTGAAATAGTCGAAGGGCTCGCGGCAGGTGTTGCAGCGGTAGAGCGCTTTGCAGGCCGTCGAACCAAATTCACTGATAAGCGAGGTGTCGGTGCTGGCGCAGCGCGGGCAGCTCACCTGCAAAGGCGCGTGCGCGTGACAGCTATGCCCCACGGGCGGACTGATGCCGTACGCCCGCAGGCGCTCGCGCGCATCGGCGGTCAACCAGTCGGTGGTCCAGGCGGGGTCAAGCTGGAGCACAATGTGTACCGGGGTAAAGCCGTGAGCGGCCATCGCATCGCGGATCGCCCCCAGCAGGTGTTCCGTTGCCGGACAGCCCGAGTAGGTTGGCGTGAAGCCAATGACCCAGCCTTCCCCCTGCGCCTTCACGCTGCGCACCATGCCTAAATCGGTGATGGTTAATACCGGCACTTCCGGATCGGGGATCTGGCTTAACAGCGCCCAGATCTGCGGAATTTGCGCAGGCGCGATGTCGACGAGGCGTTGCATAGCGTTCTCCTTTACCACTGCTGGCCGGGGTACGCGCGCTGGAGGTACTGCATTTCCGCCAGCATCGGGCCCAGATGTTCGGTATGCAGCCCCCTCTTGCCCCCGGTGCGGTACGCTACCTCTGCGGGAACCTGCAGGCAGGCTTCATTCAGACCGGCAAAGACTTCGCTTTCCCACGGCTGGCGCAGGAGGCGCGGGTCAACCGCCACGCCGGCGTCAATCAGCGCCAGCTCGACCTCATCGGCTTCAAACAGCTCCGCCGTAAAACGCCACAGGCTGTCGATGGACTGCTGCATTTTTTGCGCGGACGTTTCGGTCCCGTCGCCCAGACGCACCAGCCAGCCACGGCTGAAGCGCAGGTGGTAGCGCGCCTCTTTAATCGCTTTGGCGGCGATGGCGGCAAGGTGGCCGTCGCTGCTCAGGGTCAGACGCTCGTACAGCGCCACGTTCCAGGCATCCATCAGGTACTGGCGGGCAATCGTGTCGGCGAAGCTGCCGTTCGGCTGCTCCACCAGCAGGACGTTGCGGAACTGACGTTCGTCGCGGCCAAACGCCAGCGTGTCCTCATCGCCTTGGCCTTCCCGCTCCGCGGCATAGGTCAGGAAATTGCGGGCCTGGCCCAGCAGGTCGAGACCGATATTGGCGAGCGCGAGGTCAATTTCCAGCTCCGGCGCGTGGCCGCACCAGGCGCCGAGACGCTGGGAGAGCACCAGACCGTTGTCGCCCAGACGCAGGGCATAGGCAGTCACTGAATTCATTCTTTGCCTCACATATGCTCGATGCCGTCAGGGATGGTGTAGAACGTCGGGTGGCGATAAACCTTGCTTTCCGCCGGGTCGAAGAACTCACCGCTCTCTTCCGGCTGGGAGGCGACAATCTCGCTCGCCTTAACCACCCAGATAGAACACCCTTCGCTGCGGCGGGTGTAGGCGTCGCGCGCATTTTCCAGCGCCATGCGATCGTCGGCGGCATGCAGACTGCCCACGTGACGGTGGGATAACCCTTGTTTGCTGCGTACGAACACTTCGTACAGCGGCCAGTAGACATTGCTCATCGTGATTCCTCTTAAGCCACTTTGCGGGCGTGTTGTTTTTCCGCGTGCGCCAGTGCGGCTTCGCGCACCCACGCCCCCTCTTCCCAGGCTTTACGCTTGGCGGCCAGGCGCTCGTGGTTGCAGATGCCGCGTCCGTTAATCACCTCTTCAAACTCCTGCCAGTCGATCTCGCCGAAGCGGTAGTGACCGCTCTCTTCATCCAAACGCAGGTCGGGATCCGGCACCGTCATGCCCAGCATCTCCACCTGCGGCACCGTGTTGTCGACAAAGCGCTGGCGAAGTTCGTCATTGCCGAAGCGTTTGATTTTCCACGCCAGGCTGCGGGCGCTGTTCGGCGAGTTGTCGTCGTTCGGCCCGAACATCATCAGCGCGGGCCACCAGAAGCGGTTGATGGCGTCCTGCAGCATCTGGCGCTGGGCCTCGCTGCCCTGCGCCAGCGCCATGCAGGCCTCAAAGCCCTGGCGCTGGTGGAAGCTCTCTTCTTTACAGATTTTCACCATCGCGCGGGCATACGGACCGTAGGAGGTCCGGCACAGCGCCACCTGGTTGACGATAGCGGCGCCGTCCACCAGCCAGCCGATCACGCCGATATCGGCCCAGCTCAGGGTCGGATAGTTGAAGATGGAGGAGTATTTCATCCTGCCGTCGAGCATCTTCTGGTAGATGTCTTCCCGCGCGCAGCCCAGCGTTTCCGCCGCGCTGTAGAGGTAGAGCCCGTGCCCGGCTTCGTCCTGCACTTTCGCCAGCAGGATCGCTTTTCGGCGCAGCGTCGGCGCGCGGGCGATCCAGTTCCCCTCCGGAAGCATGCCGACAATTTCGGAGTGCGCGTGCTGACCAATCTGACGGATCAACGTCTTACGGTAGGCGTCAGGCATCCAGTCCTGAGGCTCTATCGCCGTCTCCTGCGCTATGCGCTGCTCAAACCGTTGTTCTTGCGTCACGTCATCACCTTTATGATTCGTTAGTTTGCAAATTAAAGCGTAATGTTGAATCACTTTGTTTTTTAAAAGTTACACAAAGGTTAAATATAACCCCAAGAATTGTTTCCTGGTTTTGTGATGTTGCTCGCAAGGCTTTTGCTACACGACCTCTGAACAGTCGCTTTACTCGCTGCAATTCATCAGGCCGGATCACAACGTTAACAATTCATTAAAACTCAGCTTGATTTTTATGATTCATGATTAAACTATTAATGAGTAAATTACGTAACATTTGGAGATAAGCGATGCAGCAGTTAGCCAGCTTCGTGTCCGGTACCTGGCAGTCTGGCCGGGGCCGCGAACGCACTATTCATCACGCCATCAGTGGCGAAGCGCTGTGGAGCGTGACCAGCGAAGGGCTGGACATGGCGGCCGCCCGTCGCTATGCGATTGAGCGCGGCGGTGAAGCGCTTCACGAGATGACCTTTATCGAACGTGCGGCCATGCTGAAGGCGGTGGCAAAGCACCTGCTTAGCGAGAAAGAGACGTTTTATGCCCTGTCGGCCCAGACGGGCGCGACGAAGGCGGACAGCTGGGTAGATATTGAAGGCGGCATCGGCACCCTTTTCACCTACGCCAGCCTGGGCAGCCGCGAGCTGCCGAATGACACGCTGTGGCCGGAAGACGAGTTAATCCCGCTGTCAAAAGAAGGCGGCTTTGCGGCGCGCCACGTCCTGACCTCAAAATCCGGGGTGGCGGTGCACATCAACGCCTTTAACTTCCCCTGCTGGGGGATGCTGGAAAAGCTGGCGCCGACCTGGCTTGCCGGGATGCCCGCCATCATCAAACCCGCTACCGCTACCGCACAGGTAACGCAGGCGATGGTGAAATCCATCGTCGACAGCGGACTGGTGCCGGACGGTGCCATCAGCCTGATCTGCGGCGGCGCGGGGGATCTCCTTGACCAGCTCGACAGCCAGGACGTGGTGACCTTTACCGGCTCCGCCAGTACAGGGCAAAGCCTGCGCGTGCACCCGAATATTGTGGCGAATTCGATTCCGTTCACCATGGAAGCCGACTCCCTGAACTGCTGCGTGCTGGGGGAAGACGTCACGCCGGAACAGCCGGAGTTTGCCCTGTTCATACGGGAGGTAGTCCGCGAGATGACCGCTAAGGCCGGACAAAAATGTACGGCCATTCGCCGCATTATCGTTCCGCAAAACCAGGTTGACGCCGTGAGCCAGGCGCTGATTGCCCGTCTGGAAAAGGTGGTGGTGGGCGACCCGGCACAGGAAGGGGTGAAGATGGGGGCGCTGGTCAACGCCGAACAGCGGGCGGACGTGCAGGAGAAGGTGGAGCAACTGATCGCCGCTGGCTGCCAGATCCGTCTGGGTGGCAAAGCGGATCTGCAGGCCGCGGGCGCGTTCTTCCCGCCGACCCTGCTGTTCTGCCCGCAGCCGGATGAAACTCCGGCCGTCCACGCGACCGAAGCCTTCGGCCCGGTTGCAACGCTGATGCCGTATCGCAACGCACGCCACGCGATGCAGCTTGCCCGCGCGGGCGGCGGCAGCCTGGCGGGTACGCTGGTTACCGCAGACCTGGCCATTGCCCGCCAGTTTATTGCCGGTGCGGCGCGCGCCCACGGGCGTATTCAAATCCTTAACGAGGAATCATCCAAAGAGTCTACCGGCCACGGCTCCCCGCTGCCTCAGCTGGTGCACGGCGGACCGGGCCGTGCGGGCGGCGGCGAAGAGCTGGGCGGCCTGCGCGCGGTGAAGCACTACCTGCAGCGCACCGCGATTCAGGGCAGCCCGACGATGCTGGCCGCCATTGGCAAACAATGGGTGCGCGGCGCAACCGTGCAGGAAGATCGCGTGCATCCGTTCCGCAAATACTTTGAGGAGCTACAGCCGGGCGACAGCCTCCTGACGCCGCGCCGCACCCTCACGGAAGCGGACATCGTGAACTTTGCCTGCCTGAGCGGGGACCATTTCTACGCCCATATGGACAAGATCGGCGCGGCAGAGTCGCTCTTCGGCGAGCGCGTGGTGCACGGCTACTTCCTGATCTCCGCCGCGGCGGGACTGTTTGTTGATGCGGGCGTCGGGCCGGTTATTGCCAATTACGGCATGGAAAACCTGCGCTTTATCGAGCCGGTTAAGCCGGGCGATACCATTCAGGTGCGTCTGACCTGCAAACGTAAAACGCTGAAGAAACAGCGTACCGCCGAGGAAAAACCAACCGGCGTGGTGGAATGGGCGGTTGAGATCTTCAACCAGCACCAGCAGGCCGTGGCGCTCTACTCCATTTTGACGCTGGTGGCGCGCCAGCAGGGCGAATTCTGACACCTTCCCTTCACCGCCTTTTCTGCCGGGTGGCGCGATGCTTACCCGGCCTACGGCGACCTGCCGGGGTGTGACGCCGCCCCGCTCTTTTTTTAACCTGGCAAGACTGACAAATAACCTGGCAGATGCAGGCAAACGCTTTTCTCATGGGCCTGTCAGGATAAGGCTGTCACAACACAATAAACACAACAAGATGAGGTCTACGATGGGAAGCAATTCTTCTTTTTCTGCCCGTAGAACGGCGCTGGCCATGGCCGTTGCGCTGTGTTGCGCCTGGCAATCCCCTGTTTTCGCCCACGGCAGTGAGGCGCATATGGTCCCGATGGACAAAACGCTGCAGGACTTTGGCGCGGACGTTCAGTGGGATGATTACGCACAGATGTTCACCATTGCGAAAGACGGTGCCTTTGTGAAGGTTAAACCGGGCGCAAAAACCGCCATCGTCAACGGTAAAACCCTCAGGCTTGAGGTGCCGGTGGTGATGAAAGGCAAGAAAGCCTTTATTTCCGATACCTTCATCAACGATGTTTTCCAGTCCGGCCTTGACCAGACCTTCCAGGTTGAAAAACGCCCTCACCCGTTAAACGCGCTAACGGCGGACGAAATTAAGCAGGCCGTTGAGATTGTCAAAGCCTCGGCGGACTTTAAACCGAATACCCGCTTTACCCAGATCGCCCTTGCAGAGCCTGAGAAAGCCAAAGTGTGGGACTTTGTGCTCAACGGTACGGCAGTGGATGCCCCGCGTCAGGCGAAGATCGTCATGCTCGATGGCAAGCACGTTATCGAAAGCGTGGTGGACCTGAAGGATAAAAAAATCCTGCGCTGGGAACCGGTGAAAGACGCGCACGGCATGGTGCTGCTGGATGATTTCACCGCGGTTCAGCAGATTATCAACGAGAGCACAGAGTTTGCCGAGGTGCTTAAAAAGCACGGCATCACCGACCCGAAAAAAGTGATTACCACGCCGCTGACTGTCGGCTATTTCGACGGTAAAGACGGCCTGAAGCAGGAAGATCGCCTGCTGAAGGTGGTGAGCTATCTGGATGTCGGCGACGGCAACTACTGGGCGCACCCGATTGAGAACCTGGTCGCGGTTGTCGATCTTGAGCAGAAGAAAATTCAGAAGATCGAAGAAGGCCCGGTCATCCCGGTTCCGCTCACCCCGCGCCCGTATGACGGCCGCGACCGGGTAGAAACGGAAAAGAAACCCCTGGAGATCGTCGAGCCGGAAGGCAAGAACTACACCATCACTGGGGATATGGTGCACTGGCAGAACTGGGATTTCCACCTGAGCCTGGACTCCCGCGTCGGCCCGATGATTTCAACCGTTACGTATAACGACAACGGCAAAAAACGCCAGATTATGTATCAGGGGTCGCTCGGCGGCATGATCGTCCCTTACGGCGATCCGGACGTGGGCTGGTACTTTAAAGCCTATCTCGACTCCGGCGACTACGGCATGGGCACCCTGACCTCACCGCTGGTGCGCGGTAAAGACGTGCCGTCCAACGCCGTGATGCTCAATGAAACCATCCCGGATTATACCGGCGCGCCGATGGAGATCCCGCAGGCGATCGCCATTTTCGAACGCTACGCGGGGCCGGAATACAAACATCAGGAGATGGGCCAGCCAAACGTCAGCACCGAGCGGCGCGAGCTGGTGGTGCGCTGGGTGAGTACCGTAGGCAACTACGATTACATCTTCGACTGGGTGTTCCATGAAAATGGCACCATCGGCATTGATGCTGGCGCGACGGGTATCGAGGCGGTGAAAGGCGTTCAGGCGAAAACCATGCACGACGCCACCGCTAAAGACGACACGAAATACGGCACGCTGATCGACCATAACATCGTGGGCACCACCCACCAGCACATCTACAACTTCCGTCTTGATATGGACGTGGACGGCATCAACAACAAGCTGGTGGCGATGGATCCGGAAGTGAAGCCGAATACCGCCGGAGGCCCGCGCACCAGCACCATGCAAATCAATCAGTACGATATTGATACCGAGCAGCAGGCGGCGCAGAAGTTCGACCCGGGCACCATTCGGCTGCTGAGCAACACCAGTAAAGAGAACCGCATGGGCAACCCGGTCTCATACCAGATTATCCCTTACGCGGGCGGTACGCACCCGGTGGCAACCGGCGCGAAATTTGCCCCGGACGAGTGGATCTACCATCGACTCAGCTTTATGGACAAACAGCTGTGGGTGACCCGCTACCACCCGGATGAACTCTATCCGGAAGGAAAATTCCCGAACCGCTCCATCCACGACACGGGCCTGGGGCAGTACAGCAAGGATAACGAATCGCTCAACGACCAGGATGACGTGGTCTGGATGACCACCGGCACTACCCACGTCGCCCGCGCGGAGGAGTGGCCGATCATGCCGACGGAATGGGTGCATACCCTGCTTAAACCGTGGAACTTCTTCGACGAGACGCCAACGCTCGGGAAAAAGAAAGACGAACAGAAATAAATAACGCACCGGGCGCAATGCCCGGTTTTTCATCTATTTACTTGCTGAATACCTCTCCCCGATTATAGTTATTTCTACCTCGTTTATTTCCCTTGCATTTCTTGAACCACTTTCAGCCAGGACGCGAATTTTCTACAAGCGACGTAATACACCACTGAGAGGTTAGGATGAAATTCAATTTGATCGTCAGGAGTCTAGCTCTGGCTGGACTTGTTATGTCCGTTAGCTCCGCGTATGCCGCAGAAGCCCCGAAGGACGCCACGGCCGCAACGCAACAAGCCAATAACGCCCTGTTTAATCAGCTTCCTTTCTCCGACAACACCGATTTTACAGACGCCCATAAAGGCTTTATTGCACCGATTCCTCAGGACATTATCAAAGGGGAACAAGGCAATGTTATCTGGGATCCACAGCAGTATTCGTTTATTAAAGAAGGCGATAAAGCGCCGGACTCCGTTAATCCAAGCTTATGGCGTCAATCTCAGCTGATTAATATTAGCGGCCTGTTTGAAGTGACCGATGGCGTATATCAGATCCGAAATCTTGACCTGTCAAATATGACCATCATTGAAGGTAAAGAAGGTGTTACCGTGGTTGACCCGCTGGTGTCGGCAGAAACGGCGAAGGTCGGGATGGATCTCTATTTTAAAAATCGCGGCAAAAAACCGGTCGTCGCCATCATTTATACCCACAGCCACGTTGACCACTATGGCGGCGTGCGCGGCGTGGTGGATGAAGCCGACGTGAAGTCCGGCAAAGTGAAGGTCTACGCGCCTGCCGGGTTTATGGAAGCGGCCGTTGCCGAGAATATCATGGCGGGTAACGTGATGAGCCGCCGCGCCAGCTATATGTATGGCAACCTGCTGAAGCCCGATGCCAAAGGCCAGGTGGGTGCCGGTCTTGGAACAACAACCTCCGCCGGGACGGTCACGCTGATTGCCCCGACTAACATCATTGAGAAAGACGGCCAGAAAGAGGTTATCGACGGCCTGACCTATGATTTTATGCTCGCACCGGGCTCCGAAGCGCCTTCCGAAATGCTCTGGTATATCGAAGAGAAAAAGCTGATTGAATCCGCTGAGGATGTGACCCATACCCTGCACAACACCTACTCGCTGCGCGGGGCCAAAATCCGCGAGCCGCTGCCGTGGTCGAAATACATCAACCAGGCGATTGTGCGCTGGGGTGACAAAGCTGAAATCATCATGGCGCAGCACCACTGGCCGACCTGGGGCAACGAAAACGTGGTCAAGCTGCTGAAAAGCCAGCGTGACCTCTATCGTTACATCAACGACCAGACGCTGCGAATGGCAAACGAAGGGCTGACGCGCGACGAAATTGCCGCGAACTTCAAGCTCCCGGATTCACTGGCGCATACCTGGGCTAACCGCGGCTATTACGGCTCGGTGAGCCATGACGTGAAAGCCACCTATGTGCTGTATCTGGGCTGGTTTGACGGCAACCCGGCGACGCTGGATGAACTGCCGCCTGAAGAAGGCGCGAAGAAATTCGTGGAGTATATGGGCGGCGCGGATGCCATCCTGAACAAGGCGAAAACCGACTTCGACCAGGGGAACTACCGCTGGGTGGCGCAGGTGGTGAGCAAGGTGGTCTTTGCCGATCCAAATAACCAGGCGGCACGTAATCTGGAAGCGGATGCACTGGAACAGCTTGGCTATCAGGCTGAATCCGGTCCGTGGCGTAACTTCTACCTGACCGGTGCGCAGGAGCTGCGTAACGGCGTGGTGAAAGGCCCAACGCCGAATACCGCCAGCCCGGATACGGTGCGCGCGATGACGCCGGAGATGTTCTTTGACTATCTGGCTGTCCATATCAACGGACAAAAAGCCGGTGAGGCTAAATCGGTGTTTAACATCGATCTGGGCAGCGATGGCGGGAAATACAAACTTGAGCTGGAAAACGGCGTGCTGAACCACACGGCGAACGCAGAAGCAAAAGATGCGGACGCTACGCTGACGCTTAACCGTGACACCCTGAATAAAATCATTCTCAAGGAGGTTACGCTGAAACAGGCCCAGGACAGCGGAAATATTAAAATTACTGGCGACAGCGCGAAACTTGATGCCATGCTTAGCTATATGGACAAGTTTGATTTCTGGTTTAACATTGTGACACCGTAACGGTGCATGCAAAAGGGCGGTTCGTCCGCCCTTTCCTGCGTCACGTGTTAGCCAGACAGGGTAAAAGCGTCAATGGAAAAAAGAAAAAAACCGACACTTGAACGGGCAACCTGGCCAACGCGCCATGCCATGGTCATGCACGGGCTGGCGATGAACCTGCCGTGGCTGGCCTTCGTCAATATCAGCTTCGCGGTGATGATTCTGCTGCGACACGTCCTGCTTAATACCAGCGATCCCCTTTATCCCCACTCGCCGCAGCTGACGAGAATAGTCGATGCCTCCATGCTCGGCATTATCATCCTCTCCGCGGCGCTGATCCTCATGGCCTGGCGGCGCATCGCCGGTATCAGCGTGGTGTTGTTTATCTGCAGCGCCATCTGGTCGGTCTCCTGCTTCTGGTTTATCACCCAGCTGCTGCTCCCGCACGTCTGGCCGCTGTGCGTTATTTTATTACTCGCCGGCTTAACGGCGCTCTATTTTTATCCTGAAGGGTTGCTCGCCTTTGTGCTCCCGCTCTGGATCACCCTGCCGGTAGCAAGCTGGATACGGAACGACGGCCTCAACCTTCACTTTTTTGTTATCTGGAGCGTGTTTTCGCTGATCCTGATCTGCGGGCGTTTCATCCTGTTGAGCTGGTTTGACGAGGCCTGGCGGCGTAACCAGCAAAATCAGCTGCTGATCTCCAGACTGGATGCGCTGGCACATCAGGATCCGTTAACCAAAACCGCCAATCGCCGGAAGATGGAAGTGGTGCTGGAGAACGCGGTGGAGCAGAAAAAAACCTTCTCGGTGATTATGCTGGATATCGACTATTTCAAACGCTACAACGACACTTACGGGCACCAGGCGGGTGACGACTGCCTGACGCGCGTGGCGCGGGTGCTGAAGCAGTCGGTGCGAACGCCTGACGATGTGGTGTCACGCTACGGCGGCGAAGAGTTCGTGGTGATCCTGTTTAACTGCCCGGAAAACATCGCTGAAAAGGTGGCCTTACGCATTCAGGACGGCCTGCGCGCGGAGTCCATACCGCACAGCGCCTCAACCGTTAGCGACCATGTCACCGTGAGCATGGGGATTGCGAGCATGGCGGAAGGGTTAGCGGGCACCGAGATCATCGCCCGCGCCGATGCGGCGCTGTATCGGGCGAAGGAGGCCGGGCGGGATCGAGCATGCCGCTGAGAAAGGCGGCTATTCCGCATGACGCCCGGCGATCCACTTGCGATACTGGCCGGGCGACATTCCCGTCACGCCAGTGAAAGCGCGCCTGAACGCCGTGTCGTCAGCGTAACCGCAAGCGCCAGCAATCTGCGCTATGACGTACCCCGGCTGCTCCAGGAGACGCATCGCCTTTTCAATGCGCATGCGGGTCAAAAAGTTTTTAGGGCTTTCATTCATTTCCTCCGCCATTTTTCGGTGAAGGGTTCGAGTGGTCATATTCAGCGCCCGGGCAAGCTGCTCTACGGTAATCGCCGGATTTTCATACCGAACGATATGTTCCGCCTTCATTATCATCGGATGTATCGAATTTAAAAAACCTGCTGGCGCGTAAACCTGCTGAGACAACGGCTGGCTGTCAGCCACGGCCATATCGGCCGTCAAACGCGCCAGCTTCTGCCCCGCGTGCAGACGGATGATATGCAGCGCCAGGTCAACCCACGAGAGCGGGCCGCCGGAGGTGATAACCCGCGCGTCCTGCACCAGCGCTTTACCCCAGACGGGTTTGCTGAGCGGGTAACGCTGGCGGAAAGTATGGTAAAGCCACCAGGTCGTCGTGCATGCCCGCCCATTGAGTACCCCCGCCTCGGCGAGAACCAGCCCACCGGCACAGGCTCCCGCAAGCATCGCGCCTTTATCATACTGGCCGCGCAGCCATGCGCCAGCCTCGTGGACCGCCGCTAGCGAGACCGGGCGTTTCTGCTCGTCAAGCTTCATCCCGCAGGCAATCACGAGGTCGAAGGTCCCCCCGGTGGCAAAGCTCCCATCGGTCTCGATCGGCCGACCCTGCGCGTCCGGGACCGGCTTTCCTTCCGCCGTGATGATGACCGCCTCAAATGGCGATATGCCCTCGCCGTCCGGCTGCTGGGCAATCACCTCGTTAGCCAGCCAGAACATGTCGCAGAGCCCAGCCACGGCGGATTTCATACTTCCGGGTAACGCTAAAATGCCAATTCTCATGATTCAGGCCCGAATAAAATGTCTGATTTCGTATGTTAACCGTCATTTCAGACACTACAAGCTTCTTTGCGCCTCTCGTTACACTGTGCTTCAACGTCTCTCAGGAAATTACGTCACGCCTATGAAACCGACACGCTTGCCCGTTCTTCTTTCTTTGCTCTGCATGGCTGCATCGCAGCCTGTACAGGCGCGGATTAATAACATCATCCTCGTGCACGGTGCCTTTACCGACGGTTCCGTCTGGCAGGAAGTGATAGACCGCTTGCAGACCCGGGGCTACCACGTCACGGCAGTGCAGAACCCTCTGACCTCGCTGAAAGATGACGTCGCCGCCACGGAGCGTGTCATTGACCGTCAGCAAGGGGAAGTGGTCCTTGTCGGCCACTCCTGGGCTGGCGCGGTCATCGCTCAGGCAGGCAATAACCCGAAGGTGAAAAAGCTGGTTTTTCTCTCCGCCCTTGCCCCCGACAGCGGTGAATCGGTCACCTCTCTTCTTACCCGCCTTAACGCCCCGATGGCCGACATGCGCCCGGATAAAAATGGGCTGATCTGGCTGGACGATCCCGATGCCTATCAGCGCACGATGGCCAATGACCTGCCTCTCAAACGCGTAAAGCTGCTGACGGCAACGCAGCAGCCCATCGCGGCAAACGCCTTTAGCGAGAAGGTAGAACATGCCGCCTGGCGCGAAAAACCCTCATGGTATCTGATAACCGAAGACGATCGCGCCCTTTCTCCCGGCGTCCAGCAGCAGCTTGCCGGCGCTATGAATGCCACCGTCCTGCGTATTAAGAGCAGCCATATGTCGATGATTGCCCACCCGGATGCCGTCAGCCAGTTTATCGAACAAGCAACCCAGACCGACGCAAAGGAAACAAAAAAATGAATATCCTGCATATAGATTCAAGCATTAACGGCGAGTTCTCACTTTCACGTCAGCTGACGGCAGAGGTGGTTCGCCAGCTCGCGTCAGATCGGGTAGTCTATCGCGACGTCGTTAAAACACCCATCGCCCATCTCACCGGCACCGTCGCTGCCGGCTTCCGGCCGCTGCGGATAGCCACGGACGCTACGGCTGAAGACGTCCGCGAACACGAGCTGTCCGAGGCGCTTGTGAACGAATTTCTCAATAGCGACCTCATCGTGATAGGTGCGCCTATGTATAACTTCTCCGTCTCAACGCAGCTTAAGGCCTGGTTAGATCGACTGGCCCAGCCGGGAAAAACCTTTAGCTATACCCCGACGGGCCCGGTGGGGCATGCGACCGGCAAAAGGATTGTCGTCGTTTCAACCCGCGGCGGGATATATCACGGTACGCCAATCGAAGACATGGATTTTCAGGAACGATACCTGCAGAAATTTTTTGGCTTTCTGGGCATCGACAGAGTGGAATTCGTTCGTGCCGAAGGGGCGACGCGCGGTGAGGAGATCCGGACTAAAGGCGTTGCGCAGGCGTTTGACGCTATTCCATCGGTCATCGCCGCAGCATTAAAATAGCCGCCGGGTTAAAGCCTGCCGGGTAACCGCAGCGTTACCCGGCAGTGTTTTTTAATACCGCACGCAAACCGACTTGGTTTCACACCAGCCGTCCAGCCAGTCCGGGCCAAAGTCACGCCCGGTGCCGGACTGCTTCATGCCGCCGAACGGCAGGTTGGCGTCGATCAGCGTATGGCTGTTCACCCAGACGGTGCCCGCCTGCAGCCTGTCGGTATACTCCAGCGCCTTGCTGATATTCTGCGTCCAGATGCTGGCCGTCAGGCCATATTCGCTGTCGTTTGCCAGCTGGAGCGCCTCTTCCCCGTCGGCGACGCGCACCAGGTTGACCACCGGGCCAAACACCTCTTCTCGGGTCAGGCGCAGTGAGGCATCCGGGTTCACCACCAGCGTCGGCGAAACGTAATAGCCTTTGCCTTCCGGCCCCCTGTTACCGACGATCAGCTCCGCGTTGCGCGACTTGGCTTCATCAAGGAAAGTCTGCACCTTGTCGCAGTGCGCGCGCGACACCAGCGGGTTGATAAACGCTTCCGGCGACATGCCCGGCCCGACGCTCAGGGATTTCACCGCCTGCTCAAACCCGCTGACCAGCGTGTCAAACAGCGGCGCTTCAATGTAGATGCGCGAGCTCGCCGCGCACACCTGCCCCTGATTCAGGAAGCTGCCGGTCATCAGGCCTTCGATCACCCACGCCGGATCCGCGTCTTTCAGTACGATAGCCGGGTTTTTCCCACCCAGCTCCAGGGTCACCCCGGTTAGCGTGTCCGCCGCCGCGCGGGCGATTTGCTTGCCCGTCGCCGTTGAGCCGGTAAAGCTCACCTTTGCAATATGCGGATGCGAAGTCAGCGCTGCGCCGCACACCGCACCGCTCCCGGTCACCACGTTGAACACCCCGTCCGGAATGCCCGCTTCGCTTGCCAGTTCCGCCACGCGCAGCATGGTCAGGGGCGTGGTCTCTGACGGCTTGATGACAATAGAGCAGCCCGCGGCCAGCGCAGGCATCACTTTCCACATCCCGATCATCAGCGGGAAGTTCCAGGGCACAATCCCGGCCACTACGCCAACCGGCTCCTTACGCGTCCACGCCTGATAGCGGGCGCCCTGCGGCAGCGGGATGGAAAGATCGAGGGTCTTACCCGAAATTTTGGTGGTCAGCCCGGCGGTATAGCGCATCCAGTTCAGGGTGCAGCTGACTTCAAACATGCGGGAAATGTTGATGGATTTGCCCTGCTCCAGCGTTTCAAGCTGGGCCAGCTCCTCGCTGTGCTGTTCGACCAGATCGGCGAAATGAAGCAGGATCCGCTCGCGCTCCGCCGGCAGTTTTCCGGCCCAGCTGCGGGCGACAAACGCGCGCCAGCCCGACATAACGGCGCGGTCAACGTCATCGACGCTGGCATCGGCAGTTGAGGCAATGACCTCGCCCGTGGCCGGGTTGAAGACGTTCAGCCGCTTTTCACTGTCCGACGCGGCCTGACGCCCTTCAATCCACAGGCCATGCTGTCGGTCTAAAAATTGTTGTACGGCAGGCTGAATGGCCACCTGTGATTCAGACATAGGATACTCCTTCGTTATTCTTCGCAGGGTGTCCATCCAGTCTAAGTGGGGTTTTGCATTCTCGCTTTTGTCTCTGTGACATTCGCTTTGCCACCTGTGACAGGCTCCGCAAATCGCGATAATTGCCGCTTATAGCGCTGTTACCGGTGAGTGTTCTTTCCTATAGTCAGCCTCATAGCTCTGACAAAATGCAACACAAATGCAACAATGCGAAAACGTTGACGGTGCAGTGAGAGAAGCGATGGCGTGTGCAAGCGAGCAGGAACAGTATCAGCAGTGGCTGGCGCAAATTAACCAGGTTTGCGGTCGTTTTAACGCGCAGCCCACCGGGGGGAAATTCTTCGGCGAGCTGGAGACCAGCTATGCGCGCAGCCTGAAGCTCAGCACCGTGACCGCAGGCGGGGTTAACCTGTTCCGCTCCCGTCAGGAGATCGCTCAGAGTAACGATGCCTGGTTCTATACCGTGTTCCAGCTTGAAGGCAGCGCGGAAATTGAACAGGATGAGCGTCGGGCGGTACTCAGAACCGGTGATATCACGCTGATTGATGCGTCGCGTCCCTGTTCGATCAACTGGCGGGAAAAATCCCGCCAGATTTCGCTGCTGGTTCCCCGTCAGATTATTGAGCAGCAGTGTCGTTTCCAGGAGATAAGCTGCGCGACCGCCCTTTCCCGCACCTTGCCCACGGTACAGCTGAGCCATCGCCTGCTGATGGAGAGCATGAGCAATGCCGACCTGAGTGACCGGGAGAGCGAAGCGGCGCTCGAAGCGATGATCTGCCTGCTGCGCCCCGCTTTCCAGCAGCGTGAAATCATTCAGCCGCGCAAGGAGCGCCAGTTCCAGCATGTGGTGGCGCTGATTGACGACCATATTCAGTCTGAATCGCTACGCCCGGAATGGATTGCCGCCGAGAGCGGTATGTCCGTGCGCAGCCTCTATCGCATGTTTGCCGAAAAGGGGCTGGTGGTGGCGCAGTACATCAAAAACCGTCGTCTGGATCTGTGTGCGCAGGTACTGCGCGCTGCCGGTGATGATGAAAAGCTGGCGGGCATTGGCTACAGCTGGGGGTTCACCGACCATAGCCATTTTTCAACGGCGTTTAAGCAGCGTTTTGGCGTCTCGCCGGGTGAATACCGCAGGCGCTACCGCTGACTACTTTTTGAGCCATTTTCCGTTAATACCCTTCACGTATTCGCCCGGCTGCGCGCGGGCAACCAGCTTTTGACCTGCCATTTTGGCCACTTCATCGACCGGCAAATTATTGCTGTCAGCCAGCTTCTGGTAGTTTTCCGTGCGTGCCGCATTGATACGATTAACCAGCGCCAGCGTTTCCGCATCCTGTTGAATCGGGGCAAGATAGCCGCTGAGGGTTTCCCCCACGCGCCCCTGCGCCCGGGCATCGTTTAAGGTCAGCGCAGCCGCCTGCACGTTCATCCCCAGCGCCAGTAAAATCAGAGCTAATCGTTTCATGGCATCCTCAGAACAGATCGCTGCGCGATTTCAGCAGGGTTTCAACGTCTTTATCGACCTTAATATGGATCTCATGTTCGATTTTGACATTCATATTGATGGTAATCGGCTCCTTTGGCGCAGCGACTTCAATACGCGGCGTACAGCCGGTCAGTAGCGCGGCAACGGCAACGGTGAGCGCATCAGCCATCTTTTTCATTGTTGTTCCTCACTTTCCTTGCCAGTCGAACTGCGGGGAGCAGGTATCGCCGCATGTTGCTCAAACCAGGTTTGCAGGTTGTCCCCAAAACGCAGGCTGCGCCAGAGGGTAAAGACATTCTCGTCGTGGGTATAGTTCAGGTTGACGGAGCTGCTTTTGCCATCCACCCGGCTGGTCCCCTTGATGGTCGCCTGCATGGTTAATTCACCCAGGTTATCTAAATTGATTCTCGTCCACGAACGCGAAATTTCCATATAGCGGAGCCAGTTAATCGCCGCGCCCGCCACCATATTATCTTTCACGATGGCATCTGCCGTATCTTTGTCGATGCGTAGCGTCATTGGCCCCGGGTTGGTCAGCCAGCCATCCTTAATGATCCATTTTTCATTGTCCAGCCAGAACGGCAGCGCCCCGCTCACCGGCCCAGACATGGCAAACTGTTTCGGATTAACGGCGCTGATCAGCTCGCTGGAGGAGATGTTGTCCACGCGCAGCAGGGCCGGATCGTGCTGTGGCATCCGCAGCTGCTGCATGGTGATCTTCCCGCCGAGGGTCTCCACCTTCACGTTGGTGAGCAGCAGCGGGTTGTCCTCCGTCCAGGGATAATCCCCCTGTAGATCGGCGGTTATGTTGCGCGCGGTCACCAGGTTTTCCACTTCGCCAATGCGCAACGTGACCGGCCCGCGCGTGCCGAGGGACCAGGTTCCCTCGCTGAAGCGGAACGGCAGCACAAAATCGACGCCGTTAATCTGGTTATCAGGCATCCAGGCGCTGCCGGATTTCAGCACGCCGTGCCCGCCCGCCTCAAAGCCCTGATCGGCCGCCGCCGAGAAGGCGACCTGCGCGTAAAGCTCTCCGTCGCGCAGCGTCATTTTCCAGTCCGGCGGGATCAGCGGCTGGAAGACGGTGAGAGACTGTTTCGGCCACCAGGCCTGCCCGCGAAGGCGCACGCCGTCCCAGCGACCGTTCACCTGTACCGGGCCGATTTTGTCCGCATGGAGGTCGCCCTTAAACTGAAAAATGGTTGGGTCGGTGCCGTCGACGCTGAAGGTCAGGACCGAGGGCGGCAGCGCGCTGCCGCCGGAGAAACGGGTTTGCCCGGCATTGAGCGACAGCGCGCCGCTGAAGGACGGATTATCGGGGTCACGCAACCAGCGCACCGGTTGATCCAGCACCAGACGCGGCTTGCTGACCTCCATCGTGCCGTACTGGAGCTTGTCAAAACCGGTGGAGAGCGCCGTCAGCTCAATAAGGTTGTCGCGCCACTCGCCTTTCCCGGCGACATCCCAGCGGGCATGCATCGGCGTAAAACCGCCTTTACCCCAGTAGCGCCACTGCCACAGGCCGTTATCAGGTAAAAAGTCGTTGGCCTGGCCGTCCAGGTGGAGTTCAAAATCGCCCATCTCGTTTTCATGGGCACGCAGAATAGCCTGTAAGCGGCCGTCCACGCCCTTCTGCGTCAGCTTCACGCCCGCCAGCGGCCAGCGGATTTCATCAATATCGAGTGAGTCAATGATCCGCCCGCGCGAGCGGAGCAGCGCGCCCGGCTCAAAGGCCAGCTGCGGTTCATACAGGCTGCCGGTCAGCGTGGCGGGCAATTTGGCGTAAAGAATAAGATCGTTTTGCTTCGCCTCGCCGCTGAGATGCAGGGGCATGTCGCTGTTTTCCATGCCGAGCCTGCCGGGCCCAATGTTCAGTACCGCGTTGCCTTTCCCCGCATCACCCTGGGTAAGCACATTCAACCGTCCGGTCAGGGTGGTTTTATCCAGCCCCTGCTGCCAGTTGTCCGCGCGAAGGGACACGCGCCCGCTAAGCGGCATACCGGAAAGATCCCAGTTCCAGCGCCCGTCGCTGATGTTCAGCTGCTCCGCCGTAATCTGCCACGGCAGGTCGAGTAGCGGATCGGGATTGTCCCGCGCCATCACCACCAGCTGACCCTGATTGTCTTCCCAGTCCAGATCGGCATCGACCAGAGACGTTAACTGTGGCACGTTAAAGGTCGCGACCGCGTGACCTTTCACCGGCACGCCATCCGGTACCAGCGGCAGGGTAAACTCGCCCACCAGCCTAATCGGCTGCGGCTGGTCCGGCAGCTGTACATCGAACTGGCTGACCGAGAGCGTCTGACCGCGAAGCGTACCTTTAATGCTGACCTGCTCGCCTTTATAGGCGATCTCCTGAATGGACGGCGTCAGCGATGCATGAAGTTCGCCCTGCCACTGCTGCCAGGGCGACAGCGTCAGACGGTGAACCGTGAGCCAGGTATTGGGTAACACCGCCTGCCACTGTGCCAGCGTTTTGGGGGCGACCGCTGAGGGCGCAGACTGGGGGATTTTGCTCAGACAGACGGAGTTAAGATCCAGCGCGCCGATATCCAATTTCCAGCGGCTTGGATGTGACAGTGTCACGTTATCGATGCGGGCAATTTCGCAGTCTTCAACCAGATAGCGAAGATCGGGGATCACCAGCGCGTGGCGAGTCAGCTTCGGACTTTCTTCGAAAGCGATGCGCGTTCCGACGGGCAGCCAGATCCCGGCGAGCGTCGGTACCCACTGGGCGAGCGTCATCAGCAGCGTCAGCGGCAACAATATGAACAGCAGTAAAAGCGCAAGAGCGGCTTTGTATTTACCCTTCATGGGCAGTTAATATCCTGATTTAGCGAAAGAATTAAGCCGGCAGTGCCGATCATTGTCGCATGTTTAGCCAGTCAGTTGAAGGGAATGCCATTTTTAAGGATAGATGCTCTAGAATAATTGATAGAACTTATTGAATTCAATAATATTTTAGAAATTGTAAGATAATTTTAATCATGCTAACGTGAATGCAAAATCACTGGAGAAAGTCTTATGAAACTCGCGGTATATAGCACAAAGCAGTACGACAAAAAGTATCTGCAACATGTTAACGAGGCTTACGGGTTTGAGCTTGAATTTTTCGACTTTCTGCTGTCCGAAAAAACCGCCAAAACGGCGCACGGCTGTGAAGGCGTCTGCATTTTTGTTAACGACGACGGCAGTCGTCCGGTGCTGGAAGAGTTGAAAAAACAGGGGGTGAAATACATCGCCCTGCGCTGCGCGGGCTTTAATAACGTGGACCTCGACGCGGCGAAAGAGCTAGGTCTGAAGGTGGTGCGCGTCCCGGCGTACTCCCCGGAAGCGGTGGCGGAACATGCGATTGGCATGATGATGTCGCTCAACCGTCGTATTCACCGCGCCTATCAGCGTACCCGTGACGCCAACTTCTCGCTGGAAGGGCTGACCGGCTTCACCATGTACGGCAAAACCGCGGGCGTGATCGGCACCGGTAAAATTGGCGTGGCTGCCCTGCGCATTCTGAAAGGCTTCGGCATGCGTCTTCTGGCGTTCGACCCGTACCCAAGCGCAGCTGCGCTGGATCTGGGCGTGGAATACGTCGACCTGCCGACCCTGTTCTCGCAGTCTGACGTGATCTCCCTGCACTGCCCGCTGACGCCGGAGAACTACCACCTGCTCAACCAGGCGGCGTTTGACCAGATGAAAGATGGTGTGATGATCATCAACACCAGCCGTGGCGGGCTGGTTGACTCTCAGGCCGCTATCGAAGCGCTGAAAACCCAGAAAATTGGCGCACTGGGGATGGACGTGTACGAGAACGAACGCGATCTGTTCTTTGAAGACAAGTCTAATGATGTGATTCAGGACGACGTGTTCCGCCGCCTGTCTGCCTGTCATAACGTGCTGTTTACCGGACACCAGGCGTTTCTGACTGCCGAAGCGCTGATCAGCATTTCAGAAACCACGCTGGGTAACCTGCAGCAGCTGGAAAAAGGCGAAGCGTGCCCTAACGAACTGGCATAAGCGTGACGCCGGGTGGCGGCTATGCCCCACCCGGCGTACTGTCTGTTTCCCAGGTCCGGTGCGCAAAGCACCACCAGAGCAGGACGGCCACCAGCGCAATCGCGCTCAGGACGCTGAATGCCGCCGCAAAGGAGTAATGACCCGCAATCGTGCCGGTTAACGCCGGACTCATGGATGCCCCAACCCCCTGCATCAGCATCACCACGCTCTGCCCCGCATTGACGTGCCCGCTCCCGCGCAACAGCACCACGATAAACGACGGAACCACAACCCCCAGGATCCCTGCGGCCAGCCCGTCGAGGATTTGTACCGGGATCATCATTAACGGCGCGTCCGTAGACGCCGCCAGCGCCGCGCGCACCGGCATCACCAGCAGCGCCAGCATAATCAAGCGCCAGTAGCCGTAGCGGTCTATTCGGTGGGCGACCCAGATGGCAACGGGGATCATCACCGCCTGAGAGATGATGACGGTGCCCGCCGCGTACAACCCGGGGTTGATCGAGGCGGGTGCCGCGGCCACCCTCATGCTCAGCATCGGCAGCAGCGCGGCGTTCGCCAGGTGAAACAGCAGCAGCGTCAGCCCAGTGACAAACAGCGCCCGGTTTTTAATCAGCACGGCAAAGCCGGGGACCGGCAGGCTCGCGGAAGAGGACAGTCCTCGCGCCGCGTCGTTATCGATATCCCCGTTGCGAATGACAAGCAGCGCGCACAGCGTTAACAGCGTGGTACAGGTCATCAGCAGGAAAATCCCGCCTACTCCCCAGTACCAGGCAATGCCGCCCGCAATCAGCGCGGTGACAAAATTGCCACCGTGATTGAAGGCCTCATTTTTGCCCATCTGCGCGCTGAACCCGCTCTGGCCGGTCAGCCCCAGCGTAATCCCGGCGATCAGCGGCCCCACAAATGCCGCGCAGATACCGGTGACGATTTGCGAAACAGCGACAACGCCGCTCTGCTGGCTAAACCAAAGCAGGAGCGTGCTAAGGGTGATGAGCAGGCACACCAGCGCCAGAACGGTCCGCTTGCTGCGTGAGGTGTCGGTGATGAAACCCGCCGGCAGCGTAGCGAGTAGTCCCGCCAGCCCACCTGCCGTCATCAGGATGCCGATATCATCGGGTGTCCAGTGGCGTTCGGTCAGAAAAATGCCGAGAAAAGGACCGAGTCCATCGCGGACATCCGCAATAAAAAAACTTGTCAGGCATAATGCCCGCAGCGAACGAAGAGACATACTGCCTGCCTTTGTCTGTTATCGCCTGTAAAAAAGGAAATGTAGTATACCGGGTATTTTTGAAAATCAGATGACGTCTTAAAAAACATGTCCTCCGAACTTAAACAATTCATAACGGAGGCTGTTTTTTTGCTTTACTCATTAGCTTGCCTGTCTATACTGGCAATAAATTTTCACAGGAGCCCTTCGTTGGAAAGTTATTTTATAGTCGATACGAAGGTAAGCTAGCGCAATTTTCTCGCTGCTTACCTTAAACGGTGGGCAGCAATCCTCTTAAAGCGATTGTATCCCGAAATAGTAAAACCGCTCAATTTGTGGGGCATCGCGATGTTCATGTTTACACATTCACTCTTTCCGCCACCGTTGTCCTGACACGCTTAGCATTTAAACGGCGTTATGATGTGCTTAGCAAAGCACTGACGCTTATTATTTAATAACGTTAACAGGCGACAGGCTGATGTTCCCTTATATCTCTCATCTGCTCGCAGCGATGCTGCTGGGCGCAATTATTGGCGCGGAAAGACAGTGGCGCCAGCGTATGGCCGGGCTTCGTACCAATGCACTGGTTGCCACGGGCGCGGCGGTGTTCATTTTGAGCTCGGTATCCACCTCTCCTGATAGCCCGGGGCGTATCGCAGCGCAGATCGTCTCCGGAATTGGTTTTCTTGGCGCTGGCGTCATTATGCGTGAAGGAATGAATATTCGTGGTCTGAATACCGCCGCAACGCTGTGGTGCTCGGCCGGAATTGGCGTGCTGTGCGGATTAGGCCAGTTCTGGAATGCCGCCATGGCCAGCCTAATTATTCTCTGCGCTAACATATTGCTTCGCGAAGCCGCGCAGCGAATTAATCAACTGCCCGTGCTTCATGAAGGCGAAAAATGCTATGTCCTGAAAATCACCTGCAATGATGAGCATGAAGATGCGGTGCGGCAGAGCGTCGTAAACATGGCCAAAGAGTTGACGTTAAGTCTGAAAGCGATTTATTCCGCAACGGCACAGGCAGAAGGTAAAACTGAAATTCGGGCGGAGGTGATGACCCGAGAGGAATACCGAAAGTTACTCGATCTGATTATGGGGAATATGGGCGGGAATAAAATTATCGCGTCCGTCAGCTGTCATGCAGTATGAACAAGGTACCGGGCCTTGCGCCCGGTTGAGGCTTTAGCGTATTGCAGAAAACGGACCGTGACGCGGAGAGATCCATCCCCGAATGCCCCCGTTCGTGAAACGTTCGTTGTCACGCCACGTTAACGAGATCACAGTCAGGTTCGACTATACAAATATCACATAACTGAAATTTGTCCCCGTTATGACAACCTGCTCTCTGTTTTCCTGAAATTAACGGTCTACCCTGAGTTGTGTGAAAAACACTCAGGAGGGACACATGTATAACTCAATTTTGGTTCCAATTGACATTTCGGAGGATAGCCTGACACACATGGTTATCCCCTTCGTTCAGGCACATACAGCACTTAACACAGCTAAAGTTCACTTTCTTACTGTTATTCCATCGCTTCCGTATTATTCATCATTAGGTTTGGCCTACTCGGTAGAAATGCCGAAACTGAAAGAGTTCCAGCACGCGGCCTTAGCAAAACTGGATGAAATCGTTAAGCAGTTCAAAATTCCTCCAGACAAGATACAGACTCATGCCGTGACGGGATCCCCTAAGGATCAAATCCTAAAGCTCGCTGACACGATCGGCGCCGACCTGATTATCATCGCCTCCCACAAACCTGACATATCAACATATCTGTTGGGTTCAAACGCTGCGGCAGTGGTGCGGCATGCGAAATGTCCGGTACTGGTCGTAAGATAGAAAACCGGGCGAGAAGCCCGGTTTTTTTGTTGACGCATCCCTGAGTCAGGGCTGAATAAACGCGTTTAAATATTCAGTACGTTTAAATTGAGATCGGTAATGGCGGCTGGTTTTCCAAGCAAGTAGCCCTGAACTTCATCACACTTATTTTTTTTAAGGAAAGAGAACTGTTCGGCGGTCTCCACCCCTTCTGCGGTTATCGCCATGGAATAGGCTTTACCCAGATCGATAATTTTCTCTACGACTGATTGGTTCTGTGGCGAATCGCTCAGGGTAAAAATAAAGCTCTTGTCGAGCTTGAGTCCGTCAAACTGAAACTTCCGCAGATAGCTCAGAGAGGCATAGCCGGTACCGAAATCGTCAATCAGAATGCGGACGCCCATTTTTTTGAGAGACTTCATGGTCTGCAAGGTTTTTTCAGGATCGGAAAGCGTAACATTCTCCGTCACTTCTATTTCCAGCCGGTTGGGTTCAAGCCCGGTTTCGTGAAGGATCTCTTTTATCCTCTCGGCAAGATCGCTAGCCTGGAATTCGATAGCAGAAATATTTACCGATACAGATAACCCCGGCAGTTTATCTTTTGTCTCCGTACAGGCTTTACGTATGACCCAGTTGCTGAGGTTAATAATCAGGCCCGTTTCTTCCGCCAGCGTGATGAACTGATCGGGCATCATAGTCCCTCGCTGCGGGTGCTGCCAACGTACCAGCGCTTCGACGGCATCTATTTTCGAGTAACGGAGGTTATAGCGCGGCTGGTAAACCAGGTAGAGTTGCTCTTCGCGAATCGCGGTCTTCAGTTCTAATTCCAGTTTTCTCCGTTCGGTCAACTTTTCCGACATATCCGGGCGATAATAGACCCATCGGTTTCTGCCGGATTGTTTCGCCTGGTAAAGCGCAATATCCGCATAGCGTAAAAGATCGTTAGCGCTGCTGCTATCCTGGGGAGCCAGCGCAATACCCATGCTTACGCCTATCGCCACATCATTGCCGTCAATGGAGAAAGGACGGTTGAGTTCCTGCACGATGCGGCGACACACCTCCTCAATCTGATCAGTTTGGCTGGTGTTGCCGAGCAGCAGCATAAACTCATCCCCTCCCTGCCGTGCGACAAAATCACCCCGACGAACGCAGTTTTTAAGCCGTAAAGCGACCTCACCGAGCAGAGCATCGCCCGTGGAATGTCCAAAAATATCATTGACGGGTTTAAACTTGTCTAAATCGAGACAAATCATGGCAAAGGGATAATGATTGACGCCGTCTTTAGCTAACTGGCCTGCCAGAAATTCCTTAATATGATACCGGTTCGGCAGACCGGTTAATTCATCATGGCGTGACAGGAACTCCACGCGTTTTGTTGCTTCAACTTCCAGAGAAACGTCGGTTGCCGCGCCACGCAAAACCACCGTTCCATCAGGCTGAGCAGAAAACTTTGCCAGAAGCGTGCAATAGGACGTGGATTGTTGAGCGTCAGTATAAGGACAGTTCTTAAATTCAAAGCGTTCAGTTATCTCGCGGCGGCTGACACAGCCATGTAATAATCCGCTTGTTGAGGGAAAGAGTTCATCCAGCCTGCGGCCTATCCATTTGCTATTTTCATATCCCGTTACGGTAGAAAAACGACCTGATAGCCACGTTATCTTTAACGATAAATCTGTTTCCCAGAACCAGTCGCTGGTTGTTTCACTGACGTCCCGGAATCGTTTTTCACTCGTGATGAGATTCAACCGCGCCTGCTCAAGGAGAAAGGTATTCTCATCAAGCATCCTGGCCTTCTGCATAATATGGCGCATGAGAATAACCGTCATCGATACCGTCAGAATGACTGAAAGGATGAGTAAGGGTAAAAAAATAAGAATTAACGCCTGACCGGGATTTTCACTGTCCCAGATAATTTGCACTTCGCCATTCTGGGTGCTTAAGCTAAATTTCGTCTGATTATTTATTCGAAAAGTGAGGGTATCAGGCGAAGTACGAACATTCTGGATACCGGCATCCTGCCCAATCGTGAGGAGTTTTTTAGCCGTTAGCTTATCTATAAACACCATGGTCGAAGGTTTCCCCGGTAAGGGTTGCACGCTTGTATCATCACCCGTCGTTATCAATTCAGCAGAAACAATGGCCGGAACGGAATCGATAAGCGTTAGCATAGAAACCGGCAATCCATTTTTTATGCTCACATCACGGAGTAAACGGTCTTTTGTTGATTTATCTAACCAGCGCTCCAGATCCAGAAGCTTCAGTTTCCCGTCAACCACGCTGTATCGCGTGCTCCCTTCCGGGGAGAGAACAAACACCCCTTCGTAGCCAAAGTTGTCATACAGGGACTTACCCAGGTTTTGTTTATCCCATGCCCAGTGAACGTCGGTGTTCAGATGAAGATGTTTGTAGGCATCTCCCCACTCAGCATTGTCTTTCAAATGACTTCGCATGCTTTCCTGACGGGTATCCAGGGCTTTCCTTAACAAAAACTCATCATGCTTGTCGCTGATTTCATTAACGTTATTTTTTATTATTAGCAGGGAAATTATTGCCGCAATAAAAATACTTATCAATAACGTGACAATATAGGTAAAGGTTTTATTTATCAGGCCTTTAGAAGGCTCGGTATCCGTGAAGCCCGGATTGTTCTGAGGTAGGGTCATCTTACGCCTTCTTAACTGCTATTACGTCAATTTTTATGCCATCAACATTTATCGGCAAAAAATAATAAAATTTTATAGCTAAAAAACTGAACGCCAGCTCATCAGGAAGCGAGAATGCTTATCGTCACGATGGAATGGAAGGCTCATAGACTCAGCCCGTAATTATCTTGCTTACTTTTAATTGGCAGACACGCCTTATATTTATTTTGCCAGCTAACTTTGTCAACTAAATAATAATTACATTTTTTAACTTCAAATAAATTAATCATTTATATATGATAAGTAAATAATCTTTTGAGCTTGTAACGTTTACGATATGTTTAATTTATTTGTTATATCTTCTTTCGTCAATCATTGGAATTCTTAAAGGATAAATGATAATGCTAAATAAAGTCAGCACAGTTAACTGTATGGGATGTAGTTTTAACTGCCCACTTATACCAGCAAAGAGAATGGAAAGGATTTCTTGTGGAGAAAGACAGTTAGCAATCTGGCCTGATTTGAATTATTACTTTAAACTTGCAATTCACGAACTTGTCTTTAAGGAATTAACATGTTATCTACCTAAAGGGGTAATCGCGGTTGATTTTTCGCTGGATAACATTTTGTTTTTTATTAATAAATCATGGGCAAGGACACTTCACCAGTCTGGACTGAAGATTATTCTATTGTCCGAGCACAATATGCTACCCATGGCAAATTTCTGGATGGCACATTCAGAATTTTCATGGTCAGTTGTAGAAGTTGACAACAATTTATCCAATGTGATCGATAAAATTAAACGTGTCATGATTGGACGGAATCTGCAATGTAGGCGCACCCCCTCTCTGACAGAACATGAGATGGATACACTGCGTTTACTCGCCCAAGGAAAATCCAGTCAGGATATAGCACGCATTATGTCATGCGATACCCGCAGCGTTTACCGCTTCCAGTCTTCTCTCTGTAAAAAATTTGGAGGGCTGAATCGGCTACGGGATTTGCGTCTAATGCATGCTATATATGACTAAGGTTGTTGACTGGAGAAACAACCATTACCTAAATGATGGTATTTACCTAATGCAACAATAAATTTCTTATTTTCTTTTTTTGCCTCAGTACCCTTCCAGATTTCGCCCGGAAGCATATAAAATTGAGATGAACTTTCGTCATCACCATTGCACCCTTTCTGCAGGATGACTCTAAAAAATGTGTTGCCCGTATTTTTTATTATGCCGCTTTGCTCATCTATCTCATAGCTCAGATGAGTTTTGCGGGGGCGGACAATGAGAATTGTACTCATCGAAACGACAGGTATGAAATCCATTCTCTTTTGCTCAGCACGCCACGGGAAAAGCGTAACCGGCGTTTCTCTAAAGATCACCCGATAGTATCTCTCGACGTCATCTTTAGGCCCACGGTAATAGAGCTTAAAATATTCGCGTCCATTTGGCTGCACGGTGAATTTTAAAGGGGACCAGACCAAATCTTTGGCTATATCATTAACAGGCGGCTCCAGACCGCTTCCAGGGCGAGAGATTTTATAAGCCGATAGCGTATATAAGTTCGTTTTAGTGGTGTCATTAATGACGGGACGCGCAATAAACTCTTTACTGGCATCCATATCATAAATAATAGAGTTAAAATATACGGCATAAGCAGGGAGCGTACAACACCCGCTTAAGACGATTAAAAGGATATATTTCATCATAGTATTTAGCGGTCTACACCGATCCATTTGGCTGTCACTTTTAACTCACCGCTTGCGCTAACGGTTCCAATCCAGTCGCGACCGTCTAACGTGAGTTTTGAACGTGAATCATCCATTGGAAACAGGAGTCGCAATGTCGTGGAGAAAAAATAGCCATCGTCGTTGTTGGCATTCCACGCAGTCTGAGTCCACGCGGCGTTTGTCATATCGACGGCATTTTCATTACAGCTGTTACGAGCCCGCTCAACGCCACCGGATGAAGAAGTCCATTCAAGATAGGCCGGGACAGGAACTTTTAAGTCATTATCTGTTGAGGTAAACAGGCAGTAAGGCACGCCACCTAAGGTTGTGGAATCACCAATTACTTGTGCAGTAATACTGTCGGCCTGCCTTGCTGCAGACGTCATGACTTTATACTCAAAGGAGATCGGCTCTTCGCTGCCAATCATTCCCGATGCTTTTGGATCTGAGTTTCCGTCACTGGAAACAATACTGATGCCATATTCACGAGGAACGATGTTAACCAGCGTCGACGGTGTAAACTGATAATAACCCGATTGCGGAGTCACTGAATTATCAAAATAAAACGTGAAAAGCGAATCCTTGTTAGTCAGGTCGGTGCCAGCTGTCAGGACCTTTTTAAAAAAGGCGTTAGACAGAAAGACGTAAACGTATTCCCCAGAGGTGGTGAACGTTTTTGTGTAGGTACTGGCCGTGCCGAAGTTGGTCCAGCTGGCACCATCACCACTGTATTTTACATCCGACGTTCCGGGCGAAAATCCCAACAACGCCGTATCAATGACCATGCGGAAGTCAAGCGAGGTAGTCAGCGTTTTCGTCTGCTGAAGGTTGTAAGAAACCATCTTACATATGACCCCGGTTACGTTTGATACCACGCCAATCTGGCACAAATCTGAACCCATATTAATACTCGGGGTTCCATCGCTTGCTACCCACACTTCTGCCATTGACCCCGTGCTGTTCAATGTCAAATGAGCGACCTTTTCAAGGCTCATCGTGTAATAGCGCCACGTACCTCCGCTCGCGAGATCTTTACAGCGCGTACCGGAGGCAAAATCGTAGTCAGTATTGGAATTTAAGTAGCAAAGATTCAGCTGAAACGTATCTGTTGCCCCCACGGGCTGGTTTCGGAAATACTCGTAGGCTGCCGGACTTAGCGTCCCGGCACCATAGCTGCCATTCTCAACGCTGCTGCCGGACATGACATGATAAAAGCCATCTTTATCAATGACGTCTGGAGTGATATATCCCGAGGCTGGGCAATTCGCCCCTGTACTCATACAGCGGAGCCCCAAAAAAGGTTGGTTAATCGGCGAGTTGTCGATCCACAGATCATAATAACGGTTGAGATAGCTCCACCCTGAATTACCCATATATCCCAAACTACGCTGATTAGTCTTATATTTCGTCCAGACGTTGGCGCCGCTGAAACGCGGGGATAATGAGCCTGTCGTGATGAAATATTCATGATCGACGGTATTATTAATAAACATATAAGTGTTACTGCCGCTGCCGCTACTGCTTGCCGTCAGGGCCTGTGCAGGCGATGCGAGCAGCCAGCACATCAGCAGCATGACGCGACGAGTTTTAATAAACATGCTTACCCTCTCCAGTCAGTGATGCTGTCTGTTGCTGGATCTCGCAAGGGATCTCCCCCACCCACACGGCGCCTTTAGCTTCTTTCAGATCAAGATCCACTTCGCAAATTCCACCGAATTTATCCATGAGTGTGATCACCGGATACCGTTTATCGACATCCATGGCGAACTCACCGAGTTCATCCGTTCTCGTTTTACCAATGTGATTATGAATATCGGCGTTAGCGTAGTAACCGCCACGTTTATCCTTCACCCGACCAAAGACGGTAACGAGCTGTTTTATTTCCGGATTGAGCACGCTAACGTTACCCGGGTAGAGCACGACATTGCTGCGACGACCGCTCACAATATCAACACTGTCTTCCGAATTTTTATCATTCATCAACTCAACCTTATATTCCGCGTAAGGCGGTAGGCTGATGAAATTGCTTTTGCCGGTTAGCGGATAATTTTGGCCATTGATTTTAGCCATCACCCTTCCCTGTTCACTGAAACCGGTATTAACAACCAGACCCGCAGTCTGGTTGCCTTTGCCGGCATAGAGTTTATTTTGCGTCCAGGCCACGCTGCCCTGCGAGCTAAGACTGTAATTGGAACTGCGCTGTGCTGAGCGACTGACTGAAACGGTGCCAGCGTTATATTTCGTGTCATAGCTGACGAAACCATTAGTGGCATAGTCATCGGAACGATAGCTGCTGGCATTATCGTTTTTTTGTTTTATGTGCTTAGATACAGAGGCACCAACCTGAGTAATGGCACTGTTGTCAAAGCGTTTTCGAAGCGTGGCGTTAGCCAGCATATTACCGTTCTGGCTCGAAACACCCGTGCTGAACCAGGTTGCAAAGGGAACAGAAACGTCAATGTTAATGTACTTATCGCGCAGGTTTTCACCGTTGTCGTACTGATAATTTTGAATACCGGCGCGCAGGGACACCGTTGCATATCTGTTTGCTAACAATGACTGGTCGTAATCGACATTGGTATATGTGTTACGGGTATATTTGTTGTTGGTCCGGCTAACGGTTAGCGTACCGAGAAATGGGGCGATTTTACGCAGGTTCGCGGTTGCCCCTACGGTAACGTAGTCATTCTTCTGAAGCGGTAGCGCGTTTCCGATAGCGCTATACTGACGCGATCCCCACACGTTGCCATACCCTTCCGGCAAACTTAGACTGAACGTGGAAATACTTTGCCAGGTGCTATCGGTGCCAATAAGGGCCTGCTGGTTAAAGCTAAATGCGTTATTGAAAATAATATTGGCTTCCGTCTCATTGACGCCATTTTGGTCAAAACCGTACAGCGTGGTTTTAAGGTTCACGCCTGACAGCCAAGGTTGGTTGGTCGCGGCGGCAATGCCGGCAATCCACGTATTCTGCTGACCGTAATTGAGGTTATTGTGATTACGGTAATCCATCTTATTATATTCGAGGCTGCCCCCGAACATTTGCCATGAAAGGTCACCGGTGTTGCTGGATTTCCGCGAGAACGTTTTATTGATATTAGCCGTACGGCTGCTCACTATGCGTCCGTTAACAATGACCTTAATATCAACGTTGTAGATGCCAAACGGCAGACGCGACGTGTCCAGCTCGTAGCTTCCCATCGAGAAATTTTGAATGCTGAGCAATTTACCGTCACGGTAAACGTGAACCTCACCTGCGGCGGGAAGAAACACCGTGACAGGCACCAGGGACAGCGTGTTGTCCTCAATTTGTGTGCTGCTTTTATTGCCATAGCTCATGCCATAAATACGGCTTGAATTCAGGGCGCTCATGCTGGCAATGGATTGCAGGTTCCATGTATCGACCATACCCATTGCCAGGCGGCGTCCCTGATAATCACGTTCATACATGGAGCGATACAGTTCTGCCTGTTGGTTTGCGGTACCAATGCCATAGAGAGAACCGTTTATATTCAGGTGATGCTCCCGCAGGGACCAGGTATTATCGAGCGTGAGGTAGCTACTGGCGCTATCGGTATTCTCGTACTTATTGTAATAGCTTCCGATAGAGTAATTCAGCACGCTGGACAACTCCTGCGCGGAGGAATCACCGAGGATATTAGTGCGTGGCAAAACGGCAGCCTGCAGAGCCGATCGGTTAACCGTTAGCTCAAGATAGAATGAGCGAGTGTCAAGCGAGAGAGAGGCATCTTTATTGATCATAACGCGCTGCCCATCGCCTATGCTTTTGTCCTGCAAACCCGCGAGCAGCGTTTTTATGTGTGGTGACAGTTCCGTTCGCTTCGGCAGATCGCTTAACGCTATCTGGTTTAAGCGGAACTCATCATCCTTAATGGTAAGGATTGCATCGGCTATCTTTTGCTGGCTACGTTGCATACTATCGTCACCTTCATAACGAATGAACACAGGGACAGTCATGCCCTGATATAACGCATTAGCAAACACTGAAGGGATAACATAGTGGCTCACTCTGACTGGCGTCGATGTATTGGCTGACCACCCTTGGTTAATTGTTAATAATAACCCAGCGAATAACGTTCCTTTGACATAACCGATATTATCCATAATGTTACTCAGTTTACATTTATATATTGCTCACCGTGCCATATACCAATTCGTGTCTTTTTACTGGTGAGATCAGTGTACTTAATTTTGACGCTCATACCGGGCATGACATAATAGCGCTCACGACAGCCTTGCCCTGTGTCTTTGGCTTTATCCCGGCAGGGTCCATAGGAAATAATGCGGAAAGACGCATTCCCGGTATTTGTAACGGTGTCACCACTACGATGGTAATCAAATTTTTCTTCACGGGGTGCAACCACCAGAATGGTACCAATAATAGCAGAGGTGGTAGCCTCTCCCTGTTTCTTCTTTTTACTGGCATCAAACTCCGTCACCGGCTCATCAGTCCATGACAGCCGATAATACCGTTCTTTATTATCCTGAGGTCCCTTATAGAAAAAACGAAAATTTTCTTTCGCACTTCCGGGAAGGATAAGACTCGCTGGCGTTGACAATAACTCCGATCGGGTCTCCATCGGAATAATAACGCCCCCCGCCATTGGAGAAGACAGACGTTCTACATTGACGCTGACGTAACGTGCAGTATTGGTGGTGTTAATAATTTCCTTAGCAAGACTGGATGCTTCAGGGCCCATTATTGAGGTTACCTCTCCGACATTAATCGCCTGAGATGGCGACGTGACGCTCAGTAAAAAGAGAGAGAGTAATAGCGGTTTCAGCTTCATGGTTCATCCTTAGAAGGAGGCCTAAGCCTCCTTGTCATTCCTGCCAGGTATTGGCCAGACGTAAATTAAACGGTCCAGACAGCGGTAAACTGAACGCGAACATCACCGCTCCAGTAACCATCAGTTAAAGCACTGAACTCGGCAGCGGTACTACCATCAGAGGTGGCGGAATCAATCGAGAAGTCGAAAAGACCCTGAGTGCTCACGCGGTCGCTACCGGCATATGCGGTGCTAACCGCCAGCGCATCAAGACCGGCTGAGATGTTATTAGCGGTATCGATCATCGTTACTGGCGTTGTTTTGCTCAGGGCCGTGCCGTTCCAGTTCACACCAACGTCCAGCGTTGACGCATCTGTTGTTCTGCTCAGCGTATTGCTGACAATTTGTGAGGTCAGGGTAAAGTCAGTCGCACCAGACTGGCCTTCGATGGTGATATCAAAAGCGCCTTTTTGGTTGTTAAAGGCTTTGATCCCTTCCGCGTACTGGAACGTCAGTGACTTCAGCGGGGTAACAACCAGAACGCTGGATGTATCTTTGGTTGCGCTGGCATCCCAACTCGCAGTGGCAGAAGCAGTGATATCAGCCATCGCGCTGGTAGATACAAGAGCGGCCGCCGCAATACCAGCTAATACGATTTTTTTCATTTTTAATTTCCTGTAAATAATTAAATTAGTTCCATTTATGGATTTATTACTTAAATAACGAATGATTGTTTCTATCAAGATAAAATAATATTTAACTTACCTCTGCCCCCCATCTTATTTTGCAAGCTGAGTTTTGTTGCGTAGACTTTCTTTTCCGGAAAAGACAATTCATCAGCAATTTGCCTTACTGTTTTTTCCTCAACCAATAGTTCAAAAACCCGGACTTCATTATCGCTTAGTGTTGGCAGGTAAACCCGCCCGTCCCTTTTCCCTAAAAAATGCAGATGTATTTTCTTTTCAATCTCTGTTCCAGTATCACTGGCATAAATAACTGACACGATATGCTTGCTGCGCTTTTTCCAGTACAGCGCCAGTGGTTGCGTGAGCCTGTCAGCGATCAATACCAGGCGCAAACCCGTTTTGGCCAAATACTCAATCCATTTGTTATTGGTAAACAATCGTATGTTGTAACGAGAAAAATCAACAAAAATAAGGCCATTATGCAGAAGCTTGTAACGCGCATTCATTAGCAATAGCTGCGTTCCACATTTCAAGTACACGTTCTTGTCGGGCCATAAGCAATATTTGGATTCTGTGCAACCCATCATTTTTATTGTCGCTTGCGGATATAGTTCACATTGAAAATGACAACTCATGCACTGTACTTTCTCATATTTTTTCAATGCCATATATTGTTTGATTTCCCTATATTGTTTTTACCTCATTGCTTAACGATATGGTCATATTATGGCTAGCCCGAAGATGTGACAACGTTTAATTTCAAAATGTGTATCCGAGTGAATTCGTGTAAATTCCTAATAAAAATAACGTTCCTGTAGAGATGTAAATTATTCTTTTAACTAAGAATAGTCTCAAGGCGTAAAGAGCAGAGCGGATAAATTTATTAGGAATAATCCATAGGCTATTAGGAATATTCATCAATTAATCATGGGAATTGATTAAAAAATAACAGCACGTTTTGTCAAAAAATAAGCGCCACACCCTTTACATTGTTAACTAAATGTTTTAATTATGTTTTCATGTTGTTTTTTTGAGCGTTTTTATAGGCATTTTTATACGTTCAGTTTGAATAATTTGTAATGGTGCGGGTTAAGTGAAACAGGGAGTTTTAGCGCGTATTGATCCAAATCATTTCTTCTTTTTTAAGGCAAACACCGGGAAGATAAAGCAGAAAAAAACCGGACGCTAAGCCCGGTTCTTTTTTCTGAAGAGACTGACTCTATTCGCTCAATCCGCGATTCTCCAGCATCGGTTCAATCTTCGGATCGTGCCCGCGCCAGCTGCGATAAAGTTCAGCCAGATCCGTGCTGTTACCACGTGACAAAATCGCCTCGCGGAATTTTTGCCCGTTTTCACGGGTCAGCCCGCCCTGTTCGACAAACCACTGATAGCCATCGTCCGCCAGCATTTGCGTCCACAGGTAGGCGTAATATCCCGCCGCGTAGCCCCCGCCAAAGATATGGGCAAAATAGCTGCTGCGATAGCGCGGCGGTACGGCGGGCAGATCCAGCCCCTCTTTTTTCAGCGCTGCTGCTTCAAAATCCTCTACGCTCGAAACGGCCTCACCGATGCCGTGCCAGTTCATGTCCAGCAGCGCGGCAGCCAGCAGTTCCGTCATGTCATAACCCTTGTTGAAATGGGTCGCGTTGAGCATGCTTTCCCGCAGCGCGTCCGGCATCGGTTCACCGGTTTCGTAATGGCGGGCGTAGTGGGTAAACACCTGAGGATGACTGGCCCAGTGCTCGTTAATTTGTGACGGGAATTCAACGAAATCACGCGGCGTATTGGTGCCGGAAAGCGTAGCGAAACGCTGGCTGGCAAACAGGCCGTGCAGCGTATGGCCAAATTCGTGGAACAGGGTGATCACGTCATCCCAGGAGAGAAGCGCAACGCCGCCGTTAGCCGGTTTTTGGTAGTTACAGACGTTGTAGATCACCGGGCGGGCAGCAAACTCGAAGGATTGCTCGACAAAATTCCCCATCCAGGCCCCGCCCTGCTTGGAATCGCGGGCAAAGAAGTCGCCGTAAAACAGCGCCATGCCCTCACCGGTGTGGTCGAAAATTTCCCAGACGCGAACGTCCGGGTGATACACCGGAATATCGAAGCGCTCCACAAAGCGAATGCCAAACAGCTGGCTGGCTGCCCAGAATACGCCATCGTGCAATACGGTATTGAGCGCAAAATAGGGTTTGATTTGCGATTCATCGAGGGCATATTTCGCCTGACGCACGCGCTCGGCGTAATAAGCCCAGTCCCAGGCCTGCACGGTGAAACTTCCCTGCTCGTCATCAATGACTTTCTGAATATCAGCCTGCTCGCGCTCTGCACGGGCCCTGGCGGCAGGCACAATGCCGCGCATAAAGGCCAGCGCGGCATCCGGAGTTTTCGCCATCTGGTCGGCGATACTCCAGCTGGCGTAATCCTCAAAGCCCAGCAGGCGGGCCTGCCGCGCACGGAGCGCCGTAAGGCGGAGGATCAGCTCGCGAGTGTCGTTTTGATCCCCTTTCTGGGTGCGCGTCCAGCCCGCGTTGAACAGGTTTTCGCGGGTCTGACGATTGCGCAGCGCGGAAAGCGCGGGCTGCTGTGTCGTGTTCAAAAGCGGGATCAGCCAGCGATCGTTTAGCCCTCGTTCCGCGGCAGCCTGCGCCGCGTCGGCGATCTCGCTGGCGCTGAGCCCGTCAAGCTGGTGCGCGTAATCCACTACCAGCCCGCCCGTCTTGTCGGCAGCCAGCAGACGCTGGTTGAACTGGCTGGTCAGGGTGGCCGCCTCGGTATTCAGCGCCTTCAGCTCGGCTTTTTCTGCTTCATTGAGACGCGCGCCGGCCAGAATAAAGCGCTGCCAGGTCTCCTCGACCAGCCGACGGGATTCGGCGTCCAGCGCGGCACGGTCCTGCCAGACGCTCTCCACGCGGGCGAAAAGCACGTCATTCAGCCAGATATCGTTCGCCAGCGCGGCAAGCTCGGTGGAGAACTGCTCCTCAAGCTCCTGCAGGTACGCATTGGTGTGCGCGGAGGTCATGGCGAAGAACACGCTGCTGACGCGCGAGAGCATGGCGCCGCTTTTCTCCAGCGCCAGCACGGTGTTGGTGAAGTCCGGCGCAGCGGCCTGAGAAACAATGGCGTCAATGTCCGCCCGCTTCTGGCGAAGCGCTTCATCGAAGGCCGGGCGATAGTGATCGTCGGTGATTTCATCAAAATGGGGGGCCTGATAGGGCAACAGGCTGATGTCAAAAAAGGGATTCGTGGCCGTCATCTTTCGCTCCTGAGTACGGGTATCCTCCCAGAGTAGGTCAGGCCGCCATCCCCTGCAACGCCGTCATACAAATGTTGCCTTAACGCACCCTCTGCGGCCGTGCTATGTTAGTACAACACAAAAAGCGTTGAGGAACAGTGAGATGATTATTTTAGTTACCGGGGCAACGGCAGGTTTTGGTGAAAGCATCACGCGTCGCTTCGTCGCCAACGGGCACAAGGTTATTGCGACCGGTCGCCGCCAGGAGCGCCTGCAGGAGCTGAAAGACGAATTAGGCGACAGCATCCTGACCGCACAGCTGGACGTGCGTAACCGCGCGGCCATTGAAGAGATGATTGCCAACCTGCCCGCCGAGTGGCGCGCCATCGACGTGCTGGTTAACAATGCCGGTCTGGCGCTGGGCATGGAGCCCGCGCACAAAGCCAGCGTTGAAGACTGGGAAAACATGATCGACACCAACAACAAAGGGCTGGTCTATATGACCCGCGCGGTGCTGCCGGGCATGGTCGAGCGCAACCGCGGCCACATTATCAATATTGGCTCCACCGCCGGGAGCTGGCCTTACGCGGGCGGCAACGTCTATGGCGCGACGAAGGCGTTTGTGCGCCAGTTCAGCCTTAACCTGCGTACCGATCTGCACGGTACCGCCATTCGCGTCACCGATATCGAGCCGGGCCTGGTGGGCGGCACCGAGTTTTCCAACGTGCGTTTCAAAGGCGATGACGCGAAAGCGGGCAAAACCTACGAAAATGCTAACGCGCTGACGCCGGAAGATGTGACCGAAACGGTCTGGTGGGTGGCGACGCTGCCAAAGCACGTCAACATCAATACCGTAGAAATGATGCCAGTCAGCCAGAGTTTTGCCGGACTTAGCGTCCATCGTGGCTAAACCTGCCCTACCCGGCCTGCGGGCCGGGTCTGTTTCGGGCCCTAAAAGAATGGTAGTATGTTCAGGCTAACTCTCTGAGAAATGACAACTCATGGCCGCTGAATCGCAACTCAATCCCACCCAGCCCGTAAACCAGCAAATCTATCGCATTTTGCGACGTGATATTGTCCATTGCCTGATCCCACCGGGAACGCCGCTTTCTGAAAAAGAGGTCTCCGTGCGATTTGACGTTTCCCGTCAGCCGGTGCGTGAAGCGTTTATTAAGCTTGCCGAGAACGGGCTGATTCAGATCCGCCCGCAGCGCGGCAGCTACGTGAACAAAATTTCACTCTCTCAGGTACGCAACGGCTGTTTCGTTCGCCAGGCCATTGAATGCGCGGTGGCGCGCCGTGCCGCAACGCTTATCAACGACAACCAGTGTTACCTGCTGGAACAGAACCTGCACCAGCAGCGCATTGCCATTGACCGCAAGCAGCTGAATGACTTCTTCCAGCTTGATGATGAATTCCACCAGAAACTGGCGCAGATTGCGGATTGTCAGCTGGCCTGGGATACCATCGAGAACATCAAGGCCACCATTGACCGCGTGCGCTACATGAGCCTCGATCACGTCTCCCCGCCGGAAATGTTGCTCCGACAGCATCATGATATTTTCAGCGCGCTTGAAAAACGCGATGCGGACGGTGTGGAAAAAGCGATGACGCTGCATTTGCAGGAGATCAGCGAATCCGTGCAGCTTATTCGTCAGGAAAATAGCGAGTGGTTTAGCGAAGAGTAATATTCGCCGCCCCTTTCGGGTGCGGCGGCGTGATTAGCGAACGACTAACACCGGGATGGTGGCGTAGCGCAGAATAGATTCCGCGTTTGAACCCAGCAGATGGGTAGAGATGCTCGGATTTTTCGACCCGATGACAATCGCATCATATTCCCCCTCCTTGCTTAGCTTGATAATTTCATCGCGGACGTTGCCAAAACGCACCATGCTGTGAATATTCTCAGGGGCGATATCGAACAGTCTTTTTAACTCGTTCATTTTCTTGCCGGATTCTGCGGTCATATACTCTTCAAACTTTTTAATATCGGCGTTGAACCCGCGCAGCAGAGACCGGCTGCTGGCTGGGAGAATATTGACCAGGGTAATCGACGCGCCCTCTGCCTTCGCCAGGTTTGCCGCGTGGCGAACCGCTTTGTCGCTCAAATCCATTTCAAACACGTCTACAGGCATCAAAATGCTCTTATACATAAGCCTGACTCCTTATTCCGATAAAGTGTTATTTCCTGCACCCAGAATGACATCAGGAATATAAACCAACTCTAAACGCTTCCCTGTCGAAACTATCAGTTAATGAAAATAACGGTCTGCTTTGTAAATTACTGTCCTGAACCGTCAGCGCCCGACGAAATAAAGAAAAAAGTGTGAGTTTGATCAAAAACAAAAACATGAAGCGCGGACAGGCGTATTTATATGCCCCGTGAACGGCAAACCTGAAATAGGGCCGTAACGAACAGGTTAGAGAGGAGAATATACCATGATGACATACGACCGTAACCGCAATGCAATCACCACCGGCAGCCGCGTCATGATTAGCGGCACGGGCAAAACTGGCGTGATAAAAGCGATCCACAGCGACGGGCTGGATGCCGCGCAGGTGCGCCGCAGCAAAACGGTTGAAGTGGAAGGATGCGAAGGTAAGTTCGAGCCGATTGAGCTGATTCGCCTGGGGATGCACTAAGCTGTGCGCAGACATGCCGCCGCGCACGGCGGCATGTGCTGAATTACCGTTGGGACGCGTACTGCGCCACGGTCGCTTTCGCCCCCTGTTGCAGCAGCGACCGGTACGCGGTCATCACCGCAGCAACGAAGCGCGGCTCCTGCGGTAACTCTTTACCAAAGATGGCCTCAATGCCAAGCAGCGCGTTAACCCGACTTTCCCCTTCCGCACTTCCCTTCACCGCCGCCTGAATCACCGCCAGCTGCGGATCGCTCACGTCAATGGCGTTACCCTGCTCATCCACGCCGCCGACATAACGCATCCAGCCAGCCACGCCCAGCGCCAGCAGTGGGAAAGGTTTCTGGTGCACCAGGTGCCAGCGCACGGAGTCCAGCATACGCTGCGGGAGCTTCTGGCTGCCGTCCATCGCGATTTGCCATGTCCGATGGCGCAGGGCCGGGTTGCTGTAGCGGGCAATCAGGAGATCGGCATACCGACCTAAATCAACACCCTTCACTTTCAGCGTCGGGGCCTGCTCGTTTAGCATCAGCGCGTGCGCGGCGAGGCGGTAGTTCTCATCTTCCATACAGTCGTTGATATGCTGGTATCCGGCCAGGTAGCCCAGGTACGCCAGGAAGGAGTGGCTGCCGTTGAGCATGCGCAGCTTCATCTCTTCAAACGGAATCACGTCTGACACCAGCTCGGCACCGGCTTTTTCCCACTCGGGACGTCCTGCCACAAAGTTGTCTTCGATCACCCACTGGCGGAACGGTTCACAGGCTACTGCCGCCGGGTCACGCACGCCGGTCAGCTGCTCAATTTTATCCAGCGTATCGGGCGTGACCGCCGGCACGATGCGGTCCACCATGGTTGACGGGAAGGTGACGTTAGCCTCGATCCAGTCCGCCAGCTCACCGTCTACCGCACGGGCGTACGCGCAGGTCACATTGCGCATCACGTGGCCGTTCTCCGGCATGTTGTCGCAGGACATCACGCTAAACGCGGGCAGACCCGCCGCTTTACGACGCGCCAGCGCTTCCACCACCACGCCCGGCGCAGATTTCGGCTGGTGCGGGTTTTGCAGGTCGGCGACGATAAACGGGTGATCGAGCATCAGTTGCCCCGTCGCCGGTGAGTGGCAGTACCCTTTCTCGGTGATGGTCAGCGAGACAATCGCCACCTGAGGTTCACACATCGCTGCCAGCACGGTCTCCAGCCCGTCAACCTGCGCGTGGAGGGCCTTTTTGACGACGCCAACCACGCGGGATGTCCATGCATCGGCAGACATCTCCGCCACGGTATAAAGATTATCCTGCGCGTTCAGATCGGCAATCTGCTGCTCGCCGCCAATCAGGTTAACCTCACAGTAGCCCCAGTCGCTGCCGTGCTCAGCGGCAAGAATGTCGGCATACACCGCCTGATGCGCGCGGTGAAAAGCGCCGAAGCCTAAATGTACAATGCGTGCTTTAAGGCTGTCGCGATCGTAATGAGGCAGCGTCGCGTTGGCCTGTAATAAGGTGTTTTCCATTATTAAGACTCGTTAATTAGAAAGCTGTGGATCGCTGCCGCGCCTTCTGAAGCGGCAGCGCCTGCTGACTACACCAACTAGAATGGCAGTTGGGGTAAAAAAATAACTGCCATCAACCATACTGATACTGCCGTTTGATATTTTGATTTATATTAACTTTTGCTCATGTGGTGTGACATAAACACAAAGTTGTGTGATAAGTCACGAAAGCTATAAACCATTAGCGTCGCGAGGAGACCGCGCCGTAACCCACGCTCTCTTCTGGTGCGGACTCCGCTGCGTCTTGCGCCGCGCTCAAATCACGGTCGCGCACTTCCGGCATCAGGATCGCCGAGACCAGCCCAATCACGGAATAGGCCACCAGCATGGCGACAATCGGCCACCAGGAGCCGGTCATATTGCAGAAGATCCCCGCCAGTACCGGACCAAAGCCCACCGCCACCAGACCGCCCGCCTCTTTCGAGATAGCCATACGGGTAAAGCGATTTCGCGAGCCAAACATCTCCGCCATGGTGATATTTTCCAGCGCAAACAGCCCCAGCACGGCAAAGTTATGGATAACGATGATAGAGAGCATGATTGTCCCCGGCGCATAGCTCTTATCGACGATGATCGACAGCATCGGGTACGCGAGAAGAATGGCGGAGATATTGAGGATAATGTACGGCAGACGGCGTCCCACTTTATCGGAAAGCCAGCCCAGCAGCGGAATGGAGATAAACCCGAGAATGGAGCTTATCATCAGCGCATCGGTAGGGATGGCTTTATCGAACAGCAGCGTCTGGACCAGATACCCGGCAAGGAACGTCTGGATCAGTCCCGAGTTGCCCGCCTGACCAAATCGCAGGCCGGTCGCCAGCCAGAAGGATTTACTTTTCACCATTGAACCCAGCGAGGTGTCCGGCTGCGCGGCTTGTGCATCGTTCACTTTCTCAAACACCGGGCTCTCTTTCAGGTTCATACGCAGCCAGATGGCGAAGATCATCACCACGACGCTGGCAAGGAACGGCACGCGCCAGCCCCAGGCAATCAGCTCTTCACGATCGAGGGCAAAGAACATCACCGCCCAGATCGCCGTGGCGCTCAGCGTTCCGCAGTTAGTGCCCATCGCTACCAGCGAGGAGATGATGCCGCGTTTGCCTTTCGGCGCGTACTCCGCCAGCATGGTCCCGGCCCCGGAAATCTCCGCCCCGGCCCCGAGCCCCTGAATAATGCGCAGCGTCACCAGCAGAACCGGGGCAAAAATCCCTATCTGCGCATAGGTTGGCAGGACGCCAATCAGCGTGGTGCAGATCCCCATCATGGTGATGGTGATAAACAGCACCTTCTTTCGACCAATGCTGTCGCCCATTCTGCCGAAGATAAAGGCGCCGACAATACGTGCTATGTAGCCTGCGCCGTAGGTCCCCATCGCGAGGATCAGCGCCATCGCGGCTGACTGTTCCGGGAAGAAGATCTCATGGAAGACCAGGGCGGCCCCCAGCGAGTAAAGCTGAAAGTCCATAAACTCCAGGGCGGTGCCCAGCCAGCCGGAAACGGCGGCTTTCACCAGGTCGGAGGTGGTTCTTTGAGGTTGTGCTTGCGTCATAATGGCTATCTCTAAAAGGTAAGATGCGTACCACCAGAGCCTGTCTGCGCAGGCTCTTAACCGCGTATAGGATTATTGGCCGAACGTGAGCAAGACTTTGCAGCATTGCCGCTGGTCTTTCTCAAACAGTTCAATGGCGTCTGTTACATGGTGATAGTCAAAGGTATGGGTGATCAGTTTTTCCGGGTCGATCAGCCCCTTCTTCAGCCAGTCGATGACGACCGGGAATTTGTTGGCATTGAGGCGCGAGGAGAAGATCGCCAGCTCTTTGCCGGTGATGCCCTGCTGAACAATCTGGCTCGGTTCGCTGGAGAAGCCCATCAGCACGATACGCGCCGCCGGCGAGGCCAGGGTTATCGCTTCCTGCAAAATCGCCGGATGACAGGCGGCATCAATGATTAACGTCGGTTTGATGCCCTTTTCGTCCAGCGCGGCCTGCAACGACTGCTCACCGTTGTTCAACACCCAGTCCGCGCCGCTGCGCTGGGCCATTTTCAGGCGTTCATCAATGCGGTCAACCACGATAACCTGCTTCACCTTATAGACGCCTTTCAGCGCCTGCACGGTGACCAGGCCCATCGGGCCAGCGCCGTAGATCAGCGCAACGTCCTGCTCGGTGGGGTTGGCCTGCCCCGTCACGTTGGCGGCGATGGTGAAGGGCTCAACCATGACGGCGTGTTTATCCGGAATGTCATCCGGGATAGGCCAGGCATTTTTAGCGGGCACTGCCGCATATTCGCTGAAGCCCCCGTCGCGGTGCACGCCCAGCACCACCAGCGAGGTGCAGACGTTCGGTTTTCCGACGGAACACGGGTAGCAGTGTCCGCAGCTGATCACCGGATCAACCGAGACGCGCTGGCCCAGACGGGCGCTGTCTACGCCCTCGCCCACGGCGTCAATCACGCCAAAGAACTCGTGGCCGATGGTACGTGGATACTTCGCAAACGGATTATGGCCGCGATAGATGTGGCTGTCCGAACCGCAGATCCCCGCCAGCGTGATTTTGACGCGGACTTCGCCTGCGCCTGGCTCCGGGCGTGGCCGCTCTTCAATCACCAGTTCGTTCGGCTGTTGAATCACTACGCTTTTCATCGTTCGCTCCTCGTTTACCAGTTCCACAGCGTGCCGTCTTCAAGACGGGCCACCGGCAGATAGGCCGGATCGTAGGGGTATTTCGCCGCCAGTTTTTCATCAAACTCGATGCCCAGCCCCGGCTTGTCGCCCGGATGCATATAGCCGTTATCAAAGCGCCAGCTGTGCGGGAAGACTTCCAGCATCTGTTCGGAATAGCCCATATATTCCTGGACGCCAAAGTTTGGCACCCACAGGTCGAAATGCAGCGCGGCGGCGTGGCAGACAGGCGAGAGATCCGACGGGCCGTGCGAGCCGGTGCGCACCTGGTAGAGCGAGGCAAAGTCCGCGATGCGACGCATCCCGGTGATCCCGCCTGCGTGGGTAATGGTGGTGCGAATATAGTCGATTAGCTGCTCTTCGATGAGCTGCTTGCAGTCCCAGATACTGTTAAACACTTCCCCCACCGCAATAGGCGTGACGGTATGCTGGCGGATCAGGCGGAAGCAGGCCTGATTTTCCGCTGGCGTTGGGTCTTCCATCCAGAACATGCGGAATTCCTCAATGCTCTTACCGAAGCGCGCCGCTTCGATTGGCGTCAGGCGATGGTGCATGTCGTGCAGGAGATGCTCATTGAAGCCGAATTTACTGCGCACCGCGTCGAACAGCTTCGGGGTGAAATCGAGGTATTTTTCGGTGGACCACAGCTGCTCTTCCGGCCAGTCGCCTTTGGTCGCAGGCTCGTAGGCCAGCCCCTTCCCTTTGGCCATGCCGTAGGTGGTTTTCATGCCCGGCACGCCGCACTGGACGCGGATCGCCTTAAAGCCCATCTCTTTATGACGGGCGTAGTCTTCCAGCACGTCGTCAATCGTGTGTCCGGTGGTGTGGCAGTAGACCATCACCCCTTCACGGGATGCGCCGCCCAACAGCTGGTAGAGCGGCATGTTGGCCGCTTTGGCTTTGATGTCCCACAGCGCCATGTCCACGGCGGAGATGGCCGACATGGTGACCGGGCCGCGACGCCAGTAGGCGCCCTTATAGAAGAACTGCCAGATGTCTTCGATGCGGTGTGCATCGCGGCCAATCAACTGGGGGCAAAGGTGATCCTTGAGGTACGAGGCAACGGAGAGCTCGCGTCCGTTCAGCGTAGCGTCACCGAGGCCGACAATCCCCTCATCGGTGGTGATTTTAAGGGTGACAAAGTTCCGCCCCGGGCAGGTAACAAACACGTCAGCCGCGACAATCTTCATAATTCCTTTCCTTACATCATTCGTTGTGATGCTGGAAATTTACCCATCAACCCTACTACCATACAAGTATAATGATTATAAAATCGGCTAACGATCACAAAACCGGGGGCTCAGGCCCGCCCCCATCCCGCCACAATGATCAGCATACCGCACAGGGCAATCAGCGCGCCGGCCCAGTCGTAGGCGCTGAGCTTGACGCCGTCCACCACGCGTAGCCACAGCAGCGCGGTACAGACATAGACACCACCGTAAGCGGCGTAGACGCGGCCGCTGGCAGCCGGATGCAGCGTTAACAGCCAGACAAAGAGAGCCAGCGCCACGCTTGCCGGGATGAGCAGCAATACCGACCCTCCCTTCTTCAGCCAGAGCCAGGGCAGGAAGCAGCCGATGATTTCGCATAGCGCGGTAGCAAAAAAAAGCAGCGTCGTTTTGAGCATAGTTAACGTCAGGTGAGGATCCATTTAGACATCATACCCGATAATGTCCTTTACTTTTCCATACTTGCTCCGCGGGTATGCCGTCATTTCTCTTTGGTGTAGAATCTGTTCGGGGTAACTTGATTATCTGCACCCATTTAAAAGGAAACGCTATGACCACATTAAGCAAACGCCTTTGTCTGACAGCCCTGCTGGCGCTGTCATCGTTCGCCTTTGCCGCCTCTGCGACAGCGGAAACCAGCAAGCTCATTATTGAGTCTGGTGACAGCGCGCAAAGCCGTCAGAACGCCGCCATGGACAAAGAACAATGGAATGACACCCGTAACCTTCGTCAGAAGGTCAACAAACGTGCTGAAAAAGAGTGGGACAAAGAAGATGTCGCTTTTGACGCGCGCGATAAGTGTCAGCAAAGTGCAAACGTCAATGCCTACTGGGAGCCTAACACCCTGCGCTGCCTGGATCGCCGCACTGGCCGCACGGTAGCCCCGTAATGTCGGCGCCCTGCGACATAAAACTCCGTCCGCTGGAGCGTGAAGACCTGCGCTTCGTCCACCAGCTCGACAACAATGCCAGCGTGATGCGCTACTGGTTCGAAGAACCTTACGAGGCCTTTGTTGAGCTGTCCGATCTCTACGATAAGCACATTCACGATCAGAGTGAACGTCGTTTTGTGGTGGAGTGTGAAGGCGAGAAAGCCGGTCTTGTGGAGCTGGTTGAAATCAACCATGTTCACCGTCGGGCGGAGTTTCAGATCATTATTTCCCCTGAGCATCAGGGAAAAGGCCTTGCCTCACGGGCAGCGAAGCTGGCAATGGATTACGGGTTCAACGTTCTGAATCTCTACAAGCTCTATCTGATTGTGGACAAAGAGAACGAGAAAGCGATCCATATCTACCGCAAGCTGGGCTTTATGGTGGAAGGCGAGCTGGTTCACGAGTTCTTTATCAACGGTGAATACCGCAATACCATTCGCATGTGCATCTTCCAGCATCAGCACCTGGCCGGGCACAAGCCGTCAGGCGCCAGCCTGCTGAAGCCTACCGCGCAGTAACCTGCGCGGTTTTATTCTCAGTAGTATTCAATCGTGTTTTTGATGGTGTACTTGCGCTCAACGGCAGGTTTAACGCTGTCGTCGGTGATCGTTAGATCGCAGCTCACCGGATTATTGTGTCGATCGTAATCGCAGCTCTGCTTGACGTTGCCCATCGGCTTGTCATTCAGCATGCTCACTGCCGAGTAGTCCATTCTTTTGCGAACATCTTTAGATGGCGTCGACTGGACGGACAGGTGCTGATCGCCGGAGACGGTGGTTTTGCCCAGCGGGTAGCCATCCGCATCGTAGCGATACTTCACTTCCATCTCTTTGCCGTGCGCCGCCACCACAAAACCGTTGTCGTCGGTATCCCACGTCACCCCGGCTGACGGCAGTTCGGCCAGCTGGCATTTCCCCTGCAGCTTCACTTTGCGCTGCTGGGTTTCCGCATCAAGGTAGTAATTGGCATCCAGCACCAGCGCCACGCCGGTGTTGGCCTCCAGGTCGTGCAGCTCCAGCGTATCGAAACACCCTTCCATCGACACGGTGCCGGTGACCCGTTTGGACACTTCGCCCTTCTCGTTGAACAGCGTCTGGGTAAAGTCTTTGACCGGGCCGCGCAGAGGATCAAAATCAAATTCGTTCGAAAAACTCGCCATCTCGGGCGTAAACGACAGCGGCGCGGAGCTGTTATCGCACCCCACCAGTGTTGCTGCCAGTAGCGTTATCGCTGCGTATTTCTTCACATTTATTACCGTAAAGGGAGATTATTCCCAATCATATTAGCAAATACAGTTGTTTACACGAAGCCTGCTAAAATTAATCTCTACACAGAGAAAAGGAGCAAGAGATGAAACGGTTACCCTGGATTACCGCCCTGCTGTTAATGAGTGCCTCAACGGCCGCGCTGGCGGCACCGGATTCCTGCGAACGCGTGAAAAGCGACATTCAGCAGAAGATTATCAACAACGGCGTACCTGAGTCAGGTTTTACGCTCAGCATTGTGCCGAACGACCAGGCCGACCAGGCGGGCACGCAGGTAGTGGGCCACTGCGCCAACGACACGTTTAAAATTTTGTACACCCGTACAGGCAGCGGGGCTGCTGAAGCTCAGTAATTTACCCTCAATCCCCTTTGATTTGATGAGGATTAAGATCTAATACCTCCAAATAAGTAACACTCACCCCATCATTAGCCCGGTTGTAATCACGGGTAAAAATAATACGTAATCTCAATGTTGGGGTGAGCCATGTCTGAGGTCGATCATCACGGCGGTATTAGCCGCCGAACTCTCGTGAAATCTACGGCTATAGGTTCTCTGGCGCTTGCCGCTGGCGGGATCTCGCTTCCTTTTGGTTTAAAAAGCGCCGCCGCAGCGGTGAAGAACGCCGTCCAGCCTGCTGAAGATAAAGTGGTGTGGGGCGCCTGCTCGGTCAACTGCGGCAGCCGCTGCGCGCTGCGTCTGCACGTCCGCGACGATGAGGTCTACTGGGTCGAAACGGACAACACCGGCGAGGATATTTACGGTAACCATCAGGTGCGCGCCTGCCTGCGCGGACGTTCAATTCGCCGTCGGATCAATCACCCTGACCGCCTGAACTACCCGATGAAACGCGTGGGCAAACGCGGTGAGGGCAAGTTTGAGCGCATCACTTGGGACGAAGCGCTGAACACCCTTACCGCCAGCCTGAAAGACGTGGTCGACAAATACGGCAACGAAGCGGTGTATATTAACTACTCCTCCGGCATTGTCGGCGGCAATATCACCCGCTCCTCCCCTTACGCTTCGCTGGTGGCGCGCCTGATGAACTGCTACGGCGGTTTCCTGAGCCACTACGGCACCTACAGCACGGCGCAAATCGCCTGCGCCATGCCTTACACCTACGGCAGCAACGACGGGAACAGCACCTCGGATATTGAAAACACCAAACTGGTGGTGATGTTCGGCAATAATCCGGCGGAAACGCGCATGAGCGGTGGCGGGATTACCTATTATCTGGAGCAGGCTCGCGAGCGGTCCAACGCGCGCATGATCGTTATCGACCCGCGCTATACCGATACGGCAGCCGGACGCGAAGATGAGTGGATCCCGATCCGTCCGGGTACCGATGCCGCACTGGTGGCGGGCATTGCCTGGGTATTAATCGACGAAAACCTGGTCGACCAGCCGTTTCTGGATAAATACTGCGTTGGCTACGACGAAAAAACGCTGCCGGAAGGCGCGCCCGCTAACGGCCACTACAAAGCCTATATTCTCGGCCAGGGGGATGACCACACGGCGAAAACGCCGGAGTGGGCCTCACGCATCACCGGCATTCCGGTGGATCGTATCGTCAAGCTGGCCCGCGAAATCGGCTCCGCGAAGCCGGCTTACATCTGCCAGGGCTGGGGACCGCAGCGCCAGGCAAACGGCGAGCTGACGTCCCGCGCCATCGCCATGCTGCCTATTCTGACTGGAAACGTGGGGATTAACGGCGGTAACAGCGGCGCGCGTGAGTCAACGTATACTATCACCATCGAGCGTATGCCGCTGCCGGATAACCCGGTCAAAACGCAAATCTCCTGCTTCAGCTGGACGGACGCCATCGCCCGCGGGCCGGAGATGACCGCCCTGCGCGACGGCGTGCGTGGGAAAGATAAGCTGGACGTGCCGATTAAGTTCATCTGGAACTATGCGGGCAATACCATCATCAACCAGCACTCCGATATCAATAAAACCCACGATATCCTGCAGGATGAGAGCAAGTGCGAAATGATTGTCGTCATCGACAACTTCATGACCTCGTCAGCGAAGTACGCCGATATCGTGCTGCCGGACCTGATGACCGTCGAGCAGGAAGACATCATTCCGAACGATTATGCGGGCAACATGGGCTACCTGATTTTCCTTCAGCCCGTGACCGCACCGAAGTTCGAGCGTAAGCCTATCTACTGGATCATGAGCGAAGTGGCGAAACGCCTCGGGCCGGATATCCATCAGAAATTCACCGAAGGACGCACGCAGGAACAGTGGCTCCAGTTCCTGTACGCTAAAATGCTCGCAAAAGATCCTCAGCTTCCATCCTATGACGAGCTGAAAAAAATGGGCATTTATAAGCGCAAAGATCCGAACGGACACTTCGTGGCCTATAAAAAATTCCGCGAGAACCCGGAAGCCAATCCGCTGAAAACGCCATCGGGCAAGATTGAAATATACTCCAGCAAGCTGGCAGAGATTGCGGCCACCTGGGAACTGGAAAAAGATGAAACCATCAGCCCTCTGCCCGTCTACGCCTCGACCTTTGACGGCTGGGACGCGCCCGAGCGCGAGCAGTTCCCGCTGCAGCTGTTTGGTTTCCACTTCAAAGCGCGTACCCACTCGAGCTACGGTAACGTCGACGTGCTGAAAGCGGCCTGCCGCCAGGAAGTCTGGCTTAATCCTGTCGATGCCGAAAAACGCGGCATTAAGAACGGCGATACGGTGCGCGTCTTTAATAGCCGCGGCGAGGTGCGAATTGAAGCGAAGGTCACGCCGCGCATCATGCCCGGCGTGAGCGCCATGGGCCAGGGCGCCTGGCACGATGCCAATATGAGTGGCGATCGTATCGACCACGGCTCGTGCATCAATACGCTGACAACCCATCGTCCTTCTCCGCTGGCAAAAGGCAACCCGCAGCATACCAATCTGGTGCAGATTGAGAAGGTATAAAGAGTGAAACGCGAGGCCCAGGTTTATTCTATTTTCATTATTATCGGTTAACACAGTCGCGCGGGCGTCGTCCGCGCAAGCAAGGAAAGTTTTATGAAAGACGTCTCACATCGTGAATCGTTCGCGTTCAGCGCCCGGGTGCTGGGCGCGCTGTTTTACTTCGCTCCCGACAGCGAGCAGGCCGCGCCGCTGGTGAAAGCGCTCACCGCTGGCGAATGGGTTCAGGACTGGCCCCTATCTTCGGAAACGCTGCTGCCCGTTGCCGATACGTTTGCCTCCTCTTCCGATGAGCCGCTGACGGACGCCTGGCAACGGCTGTTTATTGGCCCTTACGCCCTGCCCGCTCCGCCGTGGGGTTCCGTCTGGCTTGACCGCGAATCCGTGCTGTTTGGCGACTCGACCCTCGCGCTGCGCCAGTGGATGCGGGAGAACAATATCGCTTTTGAGATGCAGCAGAATGAGCCGGAAGATCACTTTGGTACGCTGCTAATGCTCGCATCGTGGCTGGCAGAAAATGGCCGCGAGGCGGAGTGCGCACAGCTTCTGGCGTGGCACCTGCTGCCGTGGAGCACCCGCTTCCTGTCGGTGTTTGTCGACAGCGCAGGGCATCCGTTTTATATCGCGCTGGGCAGGCTTGCGCAGCTAACGCTCGCGGACTGGCGATCCGGGCTGCTTATTCCGGTTGCGGAAAAGACGCTGTATCGCTAAGGCGGGAGGCTTGCTCGCGAGTGGCGGGCAAGCCTTTAACTTCTTATGCCTCTCCACCTGATTCACTAGCACTCTCTTTGCTCTGAATGAACCGAAGTGCGAGATAGAGGTCTGGTGCCAGAATCATGTCATCGTCATTCATCGTAGGCCGACTCTCTTTAAACCAGCGTGTTAATTCCGTTTTCCTGCCCGCAAGGATTAATTTAATCTGTCGACCCTTCAGGTCACGCTTTAACTCATTAATGGTTGCCAGAACGCTGATGTCTGAATAGGTGAAGCAAGCAACGGCATCAATCACCACCCATTTAGGTTGTAATGCCGCACCATCAACCAGGTTCAATACCCGACGTTTAAAATAAGCCACATTAAAATAGGTCAACGGTGAGTTAAATCGATACATCAGCACGCCCGGGACCATTTTAATATCGGTTGTATTACCTAATGAGTGAATCATTCCATCTTCGTCAGTGCCCAACAAGTGCTCAGAGGGACGAAACACCGTACGAAGGAACTGTAGCAGCCCAAGCAGCACCGCAAGGCCGATCCCCTGGATAACGCCGATAATTAAAACACAGCCAAACGTGAAGAAGGCCAGGCGAAATGCCTGTTTATTTCTGCGCCTCAGGTTCCATAACCCACGTAAATCAATTAATGACCACGAGGCATACATTAGAACAATACCTAATGCAGATACCGGAATAAACTGTAATGGCTGAGTGAAAAATACCACTACGATACCGATGAGCAAGGCTGCAACTATGGAAACCAGCTGGCTTTTCCCACCCACTGAATCATTAACCGCGGTCCGGGAATCGGCTCCACTGATAGCAAACCCCTGAGATAACCCAGACATAATGTTCGCAATACCCAGCGCTCTGAACTCTGCATCAGCATTGATTTCATAGCCATTTTTCGCGGCAAAACTGCGGGCGGTCAGCATCAGACTGACAAAACTAACTAAAGCCAGGTTCAGCGCCGGGATCACTAAATCACGCATCGGACCGGGCTGGAACGCCCCCCAGTTAACGACGGGTAAACCAGGCTCGAAGCCATCGCCCCCAATCGTGGCGATACCATACTGTTGCGCAGATGTTCCCCATACCAGAACCGTTGTCAGCACAATCGCAATCAACGGTGCCGGCCAGTGGCTGCGATACGTTTTGATCACCATTAAAAAAATTAACGTTAAAAGTGATATCCCAATGGTTAATAAATGGCTGTCTGAAAGTCGGCCTGGCAAGGCCATTATTTTCTCAATAACCTGCGCTTCATCGAGTTTTATCCCCAACACCTTGCCTAATTGCCCGACAATAATCGTCACGGCTACGCCATTAAGCAAACCCGTAAGAATGGGATGAGAAAGCAGATCGGCAAGCGCGCCCAGGCGAAACTTACTGGCAAGCAGGCACCACCCGCCCATCATCAACGTCATGATAATCGTCAGTTGCCAGTGCAGTTCGGGATTACCTGCAGAAAGAGGAAACACGACGGCCGCAATCACCGCGCAGGTCGTGGCATCAGGGCCAACAATAAGCTGACGTGAAGAACCAAACAGCGCATACGCTATCATCGGTAAAACGCAGGAATACAGCCCCACTATTGCACCTACACCTGCCAGTTCAGCATACGCAATAGCGACGGGTAGCGCGACCGCCGCAACGGATAACCCTGCTTTAACATCCTGTTTTAGCCAGCTTTTATCGTAGGCTAACAAATTTTGTAAACCTGGCATGTAGTTTAATAAAACTTTTCCGAACACGTTATTCTCCGGATATAAATATTACCCGCGTTATGTTGGCACACTTCTCAGTGAGGTTCTGGCTTTCAAATGCTCCAGATTAAGACTGCCACTGTTCAGAATTTAATAACAGTTCAACTATTTATTATTCTGACTGCTGTTAAACATAGTTCAAAAACTACCGCTTGTGACTATTCCTCGTCCGTGAACGTATCGGCTTCAGGAGAATAATGCTGACAAACGCATGCCAGCTTATGGCCGTCAGGATCGCGCAGATAGGCAACATAAAAATCGGGGCCGTACGCGGTTCGTGTCCCTGGCTCGCCTTCACTCTTCCCTCCCGCAAGGAGGCCTGCGGCATGGAACCGTCTGACAAGGTCCGCGTTATATGCACGGAATGCGAACATGGTTCCGTTTCCCGCCGTTGCAGGATGCCCGTCAAAAGGAGGGCAAATACAGAAGCTGAACCCCTCGTCCGGATTATTTTCATCTCCCCACATTGCCCAGTCCTCTGTCCAGGCAGGCAAACGTGAATAGCCAAGCACGTTAAAAATAGCGTCATAAAACGCCACAGCGCGCTGAAGATCATTTGTACCTATGGTGATATAAGTCAGCATCTTGTCACATCCTCTTTGCCGTTTTCTGAACAGAGATTATACCTCAGAGGCTATGATTCAAGGGGCCGTAAAAAGGCTGCTTTTGACCATTGCAGATCCTGTTCTGTAAGGTCATCTCAGACCCCCAACCCGTGACGTGAAGACCTCAAGTTTCCGTATGTATGCTAAAATTTATCCAGCTGAAGACCGAAGAATAGTCCTTATATTTTCAGTACGTTAGCCAAAGTGAGCGAATATGGATAATATTCCACATAAGCAGACAGTTCGGAAAAGATGCCCCACATGGCTGTGGTGCGGAAGTTATTATCTTTTTACGTTGCATTGCTCTGCAGATGAAATAAATCTGTATTCAATAAACACTGGCTCATACGTTTATCATCTGACGCATAATCGAGGACAATACACGGAGAACTTTGAAAATAATTTTGTTTCCGTTGAGAGGAAATTTTCGGGTACGTCGAAATACAGTCTTGTGCTAGGCACAATGAAAAACAGCTTTAATGACAGATGCCTGGCTGCCGGCGTAAGAAGAGACTGGGCTGGATGGGATAACGGTTGGGTTTTTAAAGGAATCTATGGATATGTAGGTGAATTTTTCTTTGATACTTTCGATGATTGTGGTGACCATGGTTCATACCATGATTTTAAAAAAGCAACGGGGATAGGATTTTCGCCCTATATATATCATGGGTTCCAGTATAATTTTACGTCTTATTTTGGAATGGATGTGGGTATTATCATACCTTCCGTGTTTGTCATTACGGCACAATGGAGCTTTAGATAAATCCGTCAACCGCGTGTGCAGTGCTGTAACTGTCTGCAAAGGGAACCGCCCCGCCACCTCAACCGGAGCGGCTTAAATTACCGCTGGTGCGCGCTCAAAATATTAAGCCACCGCAGCCCACAATCAAAAACTGTACGTCACCTTTAAACTCCCCGTGGGCGACGTTTTACGCTGCACAATGGGGCTATCACCCGCATCCCCCGTCAGCTGCGTAACGCCCGCTGAGGCAAGCACGCTCCAGCGCGAGGTGAGCTTGTGGGTCCAGTCCAGATTCATCGACCAGGCATAAATCCCCGCCCCGGCGTCATGTCTGGCAAATCCCGATGCGCTCGACTGAGCGGCGCTGACCCCGTAGTAGGTCTGCATATACTTGTCGGATCCCCAACTGCCGGTCAGCGACAGCGCCACCTCATTTTTTGGTGAGGTATAGAACGGGCTGGAAATGCCGAAATGCACCGCTTCACCGTTGTCCCTCTCAGAAACCGGTACCTCCGCCTGGAGCTGTAGATGAAGCCAGTCTGTCACCTTGTATTCCAGCCCAGGCACAACGATTGCCGAGCCTTTTATCTCCCCCATCCCCCGCAGCTCGTCGCTGCCGGAGCTGATGGAATCGCTGCTCACGTCTTTATCTTTCCGGCCAATTCGATAGCTCAGCGCGGCGCTGTAATCCAGGTTGCCGATGTTGTTGCCGTAACCGATCCCTCGCGTGGTGCCGATAAAAAAGCCGTTTGCCATGGCGTAATCCACCACCTGAGCCGCGCTGACGCGGGTTTTATCTGAACCCGAGTAGCGCGGCGCGACGTCCACGCCGCCCCCCAGGGTGATGACGTTACCCTGGCTCTGTTCTGCCGCCAGTACGGGCGTGGCCAGTAACGCCACAACGACGCCCGGCACGATGTTTTTCAGGCTGCGGCCCGAGAGTAAATGGGGGAACGTATGACGCAGTTCGATGTTTCTCATTACAGAAGCCCTTTTGGATTCAAATGATGACGATGCATGCGGTTAACCGCCAGAACGCCCATTCTGAATACCGACCCTAAGGTTCTGATGAGCCGAATATGAAGAAACACTGAAGCGCGAGCCGGTGCTGTAAACCGGAAAGGTTTCCTGATACCGTTTTTTTCTTAAGATGTTCTTCATTCACGGTTGATACAGTTACCAGTGTGAAAATTCTACTTATCGAAGACGACCTGGATCTCGGCAACGGCGTACGTATCGCCCTTTCAGATCAAGGTTTTGACGTCATATGGGTTCGCCGTAAAGAGGATGCGCTGCATCAGCTGGACGTCTGCGTGCCGGAACTTATTTTGCTCGACCTGGGGCTGCCCGACGGCGACGGCATGAGCCTGATGACGCGTTTGCGTCAGCAGCTCAAGGGGATCCCGGTCATCATCCTGACGGCGCGAGGCACGCTGCAGGACCGGCTTTGGGGGCTGGATGCGGGTGCAGACGACTATCTCGTCAAACCTTTTATTCTCGCCGAGCTGCTGGCGCGAGTCAGAGCCCTGGCCCGGCGCAGCTACGGTTTCGAGAATGAGGCGATAGAGATTCGAGGCCTATCGCTTCATGCCCCGACGCGTCGCGTGACGGTGAGCGCGCGCCACATAGACCTGACGGCGAGTGAATATGCGCTGCTTGAAACGTTAATGCTGCGCGCGGACCGCGTGATTACGCGACGGTTTCTGGAAGAACGGATCTTCGGCAACAAAGAGAACCTCAGCAACGCGCTCGACGTGCATATGGGGAATTTGCGGCGAAAGATCGGCGACGGCTATGTGCGAACGGTGCGTGGCGTCGGGTATGTCATTGATACCGTCTCAGTCCAGAAGGTGATCGGTTAATGCAAAACGTCTGGTACCACCTGAGACGCCCAACGCTGGTACGGCGAATTATTATCGCCCAGCTGCTGCTGCTTACCCTGCTGTGGTGTCTGTTTTTAACCTTCATTCTGTGGGAGGACCTGCGCAGTCCTCCCATCCTTACGGGCAGTCATACCTACGACACCCTTTTTACCCTGGTCGAGCGGATGGACGAACACCCGCAGGATCGCACCGCCGTGCTGGAAGCCTTCAGCAAGGCGCTGCGTGAGGGCTATGGCGGCGGCGAAGATCCCGCGCTGTCAATCAACTTCATCGTGCGCAAAAATAACGCGCTTATATTTTCATCGCCTGGTGCACCAACGGGGGTAACCAACACCCGGATTGGGGAAATGCAGCGAGTTCAGAGCGACGGTCGTACCTGGACCAGCCGAACTCTTAAATCCGCGCATTCCGACGTGGAGGTCACCCTTTTCACCCCGGCCGGGGGCTGGAACTTCTTTATCTACCTGAACTCGCGCGGCTACTACATCATGCCGCTGCTGGTTTGCTTCCCTTTTCTGCTGTTTCCCGCGTGGCTGTCAATCCGCATTGCGATGCGCCCCTGGAACAAGGTGGTCAATGAAATTACGCTACGCACGCCTGACGATCTCTCTCCCTTAAAAGCCGTTCCCAGGCACAGGGAGCTTCGCCAGATGGTGGACGCGATCAACGACTTCCTTGCCAGGGTGCGTGAAAGCGCGGAAAGGGAACGGGTTTTCATTGCGGATGCCGCACACGAGCTGCGCACTCCCCTTGCGGCGATGCGCATCAACGTGGAAGCGCTGCAGTCCTGGGTCATCAGCGAGAGCCAGCAGGAGCTGCTTGCGGGGGTGATTCGCAGCAACAGCCGCGCTGCGCGCCTCGTCAACCAGCTGCTGCTGATGATGCACAGTGAAGCGCGCATTGATACGGACCTGGAGCCCGTGGCGCTAACGACGCTCATTCAGGAGCGAATGGCCGAGCTGGAGCCGCTGGCGTCTGCGCGCAGGATTGAGCTGGAATTCTTCGCCGAGGATGAAATCTGGATCTCAGGCGTCAGGGAACGCCTGGTGTCGCTCATTGATAACCTCATTGAGAACGCCGTGAAGTACAGTCCCGAGGGCGGGCGGATTCAGGTCGATGTCCGCCCATTAGATGGCTTCGCGCGGCTTCGCGTTTCCGATACAGGACCCGGTATTCCAGCCGAGCTGCGGGAGCGCGTGTTCGACCGGTTTTTCCGCGATCCCAATCAGGTGCAAAGCGGGAGCGGGCTGGGGCTTGCCATTGTCAAAGCGGTGGCGCAGCAGCACAGCAGCAGCGTAAACCTGAGCACTTCCGCAGAAGGTGGTCTCATGGTGACGGTTGACTTCCCGGACCGCACGTTTAGCTAAACCAGAACAGGGTGTTTGATCGCAAATGCCGCAGATTGCTTCAAAATAATTACCGTATTTGTTATATTGTTGTTTATTGCTTATTCACCTCTGCGGTGCCAAAAAGAACAAGATTCACCGCAACCCAGGATACAAAAATGTTAGATTACCGCTTCCCGACAGCTTTGCAGATGGTTCTCAGCGTAGCGATGGCGGAGCAATTGGGTGAACGTTCGACGAGTGCGATTCTGGCCTACGGTCTGGAAGCGAACCCGAGCTTCATCCGCAAATTGATGGTTCCGCTGACGCGTGACGGCATTATCGTCTCAACGCTTGGCCGTAACGGCTCAATTCATCTTGGTCGCCCGCCGGAAGAGATCACCCTGCGCGACATCTACCTTTCGGTCATCGAAGATAAAAAGCTGTGGGCGTCGCGCCCTGACGTACCGGCCCGCTGCGTGGTCAGCGCTAACGCCTGCTGGTACTTCAAGTCTATCTCCGAAGAAGCTGAGCAGGCGTCGTTAGCGGTGCTGGCTCGCCATACCGTGGCAAGCGCCCTGGAGGCGGTTAAGAACGCCGACAGCAGCGGATGGGATCCGCTCCCCGACCTTATTGCCCAGTATCAAAAAACGTCGTAACGTTTTACCTGATGCGAAAAAAAACCGCCTTCACAGTGAAGGCGGTTTTTTATTATCGGCAACGTCCCTATGCGGGCAGAACGTCCCTTTCCTCTTTTTTCCCGCGCGTCACGAACTTACGCAGCGTCACGTAAAACACCGGCGTCAGGAACAGACCAAACAGCGTCACGCCCAGCATCCCGGAGAAGACCGTGATCCCGGTAACGCCGCGCACTTCTGCGCCCGCGCCGTGGCCGAGGATCAGCGGAATGGTCCCGGCAATAAAGGCGATGGAGGTCATCACAATCGGGCGTAAACGCAGGCGGCACGCCTCCAGCGCGGCTTCCATAATGCCTTTGCCCTGAATTTCCAGCTCGCGGGCAAACTCCACGATAAGAATCGCGTTTTTACACGCCAGCCCCATCAGTACCACCAGCCCTACCTGCACGAACACGTTGTTATCGCCGCCGGTCAGCCAGACGCCAAACAGCGCGGAGAGCATGGTCATCGGCACGATGAGGATCACCGCCAGCGGCAGCGTCCAGCTTTCATACAGCGCCGCCAGGACCAGGAATGCCAGCAGCACCGCGACCGGGAAGACGATTAGCGCCGTATTGCCCTGGGTGGCCTGCTGGAAGCTCAGATCCGTCCATTCAATGTTCATCCCGTTTGGCAGGATCTGCTTAGACATGGCGTCCAGCTGCGTCATCGCCTGCGCAGAAGAAAGCACGCGCGGGTCGGCATCGCCAATCAGATCCGCCGCCGGGTAGCCGTTGTAGCGAATCACCGGATCCGGCCCGTAGGTGGTCGTGATTTTCACCATGCTGCCAATCGGTACCATTTCGCCCTGGCTGTTGCGGGTGCGCAGATTCGCAATGTCTTCCACGCTGTCGCGGAACTGCCCGTCGGCCTGCGCCATCACGCGCCAGGTACGCCCGAACTGGTTGAAGTCGTTCACGTACGACGAGCCCAGATAGGTTTGCAGCGTACCGAAAAGATCGGTCAGCAATACGCCCTGCGCTTTCGCCTTATCACGGTCTACCTGCACGTCCAGCTGCGGAACGTTAGCCTGGTAGGTCGAGATCGGGAAGTGCATTCCCGGCGTCTGCATAATCGCACCGGACATGGTGTTTACCGCATTTTGCAGCGCACCATAGCCCAGACCACCGCGATCCTGAATGTACAGGGAATAGCCCGATCCCTGACCCAGCCCTAAAATCGGCGGCGGCAGGATGGAGAAGCCAAAACCTTCCTGAATTTGCGCGATTTTCGCGTTAATCTCCGCGTTGATTTCCGCCGCAGTATGTTTACGCTGGTCGAACGGCTTCAGGCCGAAGAACACCGTCCCGGTATTCGGCGTGTTGGTGAACTGCAGCGCGTTCAGCCCCGGGAACGCAACCGCGTAGTCCACGCCTTCGGTATTCATCCCGATTTCGCTCATTTTGCGGATCACCGCATCGGTGCGCGCCAGCGACGAACCTTCCGGCATTTTCACGCCGCCAATCAGGTACAGCTTATCCTGCGTCGGAATAAACCCGCCGGGCACCGCTTTAAACATCACGCCTGCGGCACAGAGCAGCAGCAGATAAACCACAAACACCGCGCCGCGTCGTCCCAGCGTTTTGCCCACCAGCCCCTGATAGCCGTTCGAGCTGCGATGGAAAAAGCGGTTAAACGGAAGGAAAATCCAGCCGAACAGACGATCGATAAGCCGGGTCGGAAAATCTTTCGGCGCACCGTGCGGTTTTAACAGCAGTGCCGCCAGCGCCGGAGAGAGCGTCAGCGAGTTAATGGCGGAGATGACCGTGGAAATCGCGATCGTCACCGCAAACTGCTTGTAAAACTGCCCGGTAACGCCCGAGAGAAACGCCATCGGCACAAACACCGCGCACAGCACCAGCGCAATCGCGATGATCGGCCCGGATACTTCGCGCATCGCCTGATGCGCCGCCGCAAGCGGAGCGAGCCCCTCTTCAATGTTTCGCTCGACGTTTTCCACCACCACGATGGCGTCGTCCACCACGATACCGATGGCCAGCACCAGCCCGAACAAGCTCAGGGTATTCAGCGAGAAGCCCAGCAGGTAGAGAATGCTGAAGGTACCCACCACCGACACCGGCACCGCGATCAGAGGAATGATCGACGCGCGCCAGGTCTGCAGGAACAGGATCACCACCAGCACCACCAGCACCACCGCTTCCAGCAGCGTTTGCACCACCGCACGGATGGAGTCGCGCACGAAAACGGTCGGATCGTAAGGTGCCGCCCACTTCATGTCCGCCGGGAAGCGCGTGGACAGCTCGTCCATTTTCGCACGCACCGCGTTAGACAAATCGATGGCGTTCGCCCCCGGAGACTGGAAGATACCAATCCCGACCGCGTCTTTATTGTTCAGCTGGGAACGCAGCGCATAGCTGCCGGACCCCATTTCGATACGCGCCACGTCGCGCAGGCGGACGACCGTACCGTCCTGCGTCGTTTTCAGGACAATATTGCCAAATTCTTCTTCGGTATGCAGACGTCCCTGCGCGTTAATGGAGATCAGGAAATCGCTCTCTTTCGGCAGCGGCTCGGCGCCAAGCTGCCCGGCGGACACCTGCACGTTCTGCTCCTGCATCGCCGTGACCACATCCGACGCGGTCAGCCCGCGGGCCGCCACCTTGTTGGGATCCAGCCAGACGCGCATCGCGTATTCACCCGAGCCGAAAATCTGGATCTGGCCGACGCCGGGCAGGCGCGCCAGCTCGTCCTTCACCTTCAGCGTGGCGTAGTTACGCATATACAGGGAGTCGTACTTGCCGTTAGGCGAAAACAGATGCACCACCAGCGTCAGCGTCGGGGACTGTTTCTGGGTGGTAATGCCCAGGCGCCGCACGTCTTCCGGCAGACGCGCTTCGGCCTGCGCGACGCGGTTTTGCACCTGCACCTGCGCCTGATCCGGATCGGTTCCCGGACGGAAGGTGACGGTGGTCACCAGCACGCCATCGGAACCCGCGACGGACTTCATGTACATCATGTTCTCAACGCCGTTGATCGCCTCTTCCAGCGGCGTCGCCACGGTCTCGGCAATCACTTTCGGGTTAGCGCCCGGGTACTCCGCGCGCACCTGCACGCTTGGCGGCACGACGTCAGGGTATTCGCTCACCGGCAGCAGCGGGATGGCGATTAACCCTGTGATAAAAATCAGAATCGACAGGACCGCGGCAAAAATCGGCCTGTCGATGAAAAAGCGGGAAAAGTCCATGGGTTGGATTCTCAGGTCAAGGGATCAGTTGAGGGCGCTGGCGGCGGTCATGGCAACGGTTTTCGCGTTAACCGGCATACCCGGCATAAACACTTTTTGTAACCCCTCGACGATGACTTTATCGCCAGGGTTCAGCCCCTGCCGCACGATGCGTAAACCGTCTGCCAGACGGCCCGGCGTGATGTCACGACGCTGCGCTTTCCCCTCTTTATCCACGATATAAACGTATTTACGATCCTGATCGGTCAGCACCGCTTTGTCGTCGATAAGCGTGGCTTTGAACTCCGCGCTGCCCGGCAGGCGCACGCGGGCAAAAAGTCCCGGCGTGAACTGACGCTGCGCGTTATCCAGTAGCGCGCGCATACGGATGGTACCGGTGCTCGGCGTTAGCTGGTTATCCAGGAAGTCTACTTTGCCCTGATGGGGATAGCCCTCCTCGCCCGTCAGGCCAATCTCAACCGGAAGCGCCGTGTGATTGCTGGACGCCCCCTGCCCGCTGCGGGCCAGATTTTGGTAGTGAAGGTAGGTCGACTCGTCCACGTCAAAGTAGACGTAAACCGTTTTCTGCGAGACCAGCGTGGTGAGGACGCTGGCGGTGTCGCCCGCAGTCACCAGGTTCCCGCTGGTGATCAGCGCCCGGCTGGCGCGACCGTCGATAGGCGCGGTGACTTTGGTGAAGTCCAGGTTGAGCTGCGCGGCGTCCACTGCCGCCTGCGCGGCGCGAATATCGGCCTGCGCCTGAGTGGCGGCCGAACGACGCTGCTCCCACTCTTCGCGGGAGACAACGTTGGTATTGACCAGCTTATCGGTACGGTTAGCCTCACTTTGTGCCAGGCTGGCCTGCGTTTTGGCTCTCGCCAGGTTCGCCTGCGCCTGTTCCAGCGCCGCGCGATAGGTTCGGTCATCAATCGTGAACAGCACCTCGCCCTTCTTCACTTCCTGGCCGTCGGTGTAATTCACTTTATCAATGTAGCCGGAAACGCGCGGACGGAGCTGAACGCTCTCCACCGCTTCAATCCGGCCGTTAAAGCTATCCCACTGGCTAATGGATTTCACCACCACGTCAGCAGCGCTGACGGCGGGCGCAGGCGGCGCGGCATTTTGCGCGACGCTGTTATCGCATCCGACGAGCAGCACGGAGAGCAACATGACCCCCAGCGCGTTCAGATGATAGTTACCCCAGGTTTTTTGCAGGCTCATTATTTTTATTCCGGTAATTGTCGCCGCCGGGCAAGACGCAGCAGGAGGCACCGCGCCACTTCCTTTGTCCGGTGGCTGTCTCAAGGCCATTTGTGTCGTTCATCGCCACAAAACTGTAACAGTTGCGAATACACTATCGCGGCGATTGTAGGAAGGCGCTTAACTAAGTGCAAGAATAATTGTTGCACTTTATGTGCTATTTGAGCGGATGTGAAAAGACCCGTTTCGGTGAGGGTTTTAAATGCAACAATAAAACTTGCAATTAATACAAAAACGCGCCACCTTTTAATGCAACAGACAAAGATACTTTTAGACAGGCAGCGTGGGGGTAACCAGATGAACACTGGCGCATTTATGCATGATTTACTCGACTGGATCGACAACAACCTGGATAGCCGTCTGGACATTGAGTCCGTCGCCAGGCGTTCCGGCTACTCAAAATGGCACCTCCAGCGCCTGTTCAAAGAGCATACGGGCTATCCCCTCGCCGGGTATATTCGCGCGCAAAAGCTGCAAAAATCGGTTGAGCGCTTAACCCGCAGCGATGAACCGATTCTGAACGTGGCGATCGCGCTGGGCTTTGACTCACAGCAGTCCTTCAACCGCAGCTTTAAGCGTCAGTATGGTCAGGCGCCTGGGGCATGGCGGCGCAGCATGGCTGGACCGGAAACGCAGCAGCTACTCCAGTAATATATATTTTGCTGCAACGTCGATCTGTTGCTGCTATACTGTACATAAATACAGTATAGCGAGGTGCACGATGGCTGTTGAAACAAAATTTGTTGTCGTAAGAAAAGGTGAAGAGAAAATGACATTTGCCAGTAAGAAAGAGGCTGACGCTCACGACAAGCTGCTCGATATGGCAGACGCGTTCACCGACTGGCTGTTGCAAAGCGGAATGCAGATGGATGAAACGCAGGCTGAAAATCTTGGCCTGTATCTCGCCGAGCAGAAAGAGACCGTGCAGCATATTCTGCGTACCAGCAAGCTTCCCGATGTCAACGCTCCAGCTGCAACGGATAAAACTGAATCAGATGCGGCTGACACGAAAAAAATCAGGGCTGTGAAAGCGGCCTGATTGTCAGAAAAATCATCACCGACCCTGGAGCCGTAAGCAGCCATCTGCTTGCGGCTTTTTTTAGCCCGAACATGAAAAGCGTAAAGGAGATGACGTGCGGCAAGGAATGAAGGAAAAAATCATCCGGATCTGTGATGCAAAAATCGCCTCTAAGGGAAGCGATGTTGGGCTTTCGTTTTATGCTTTTTTTGCTAATAAAAATGACGATCATGAACTGCTTATGGAAGTGGCGCACTGGTGGATTATGGAGATGAAGCTGGACCATTTTGAAAAGGCTGAAAAGATCAGAAACCTTGTCTCAGCCCTTTAACGCGCTAAAGCGGGATGGCCGGTAGCATCCCAGGATTTCATCGCTTTGGCCGTCGCATAACTCCTCTGAGACCAGTCTGCCAATCGTCGCTGCGCACGTAACGGCTGGGTGCATAGAGGCGACGTACACCGTCCTGCTCTCATCAGCATAACCAAGAACGGGATACCCATCCTGAATAACAGGACGCTCTCCTGTTGAGTACTGGATGAGAGCAGCCGACTCTGCGCCCGTAAGCCTGCTTCTTACCGCGCGTTGTGCAGCCTCCGCCGTTTCTCTGACGTTGCCGCTAGCCGGGTAATCTTCTGCGGCTAACAAATCCCCGTTGTGCGCTTGCCGAACCTCAATATCATCACCGGAGAGGATCGTGTTGACCACGTTCCGGGAGGCCGCAAAGCGCAGCAATATGGCCGGTGATGCCAGAACCGAAACATGAATATCCATCCGCTCAGTCAGCGCTGGAATACCTGTACCGCAGGCCAGCACGACGCAATCTGCATCCAGTTTCCCCCGAGAGGTCAGGACGCCTGTCACCTTCCCCTCCGTCATGCAAAGACCCGTAACGGTTGTTTGGGTACTTAGCACGACGCCCTTCTCACAGGCTTTGTCGAGCAATAATCGCGTTGCGCTGACGGCATCATTAGCACCATTTTTTGCAGCATAACGCCAGTGATCCCAGCACCTACGATGACAATCCTTTTTGATGGGTCACGCTGCCTTTCTCCTGTCTGGGAAACATGTTTATGCGATGATGAGAAAATAACCTCTTACAGATTATTTTGTAGGATTGCAAAAGTCGTGGGTGCAGTGGTTTAGGACGGAGGCAGAAGGAGTATGCGTCTTGCTTAAAGCAGACATTTTGTTCCTGCCGATGTCCGCTTTATACCAAAAACGGAAGTTGGTATTCTTTGCAAAGTTCAAAGATAATTCCTGATGTGCCTGTTAAACCCATGGCTCTTCAGATTCAGTTATCGTTTCTGAAATTAGGTTTTCAAACGGTAAACGGGTCGAAGAACGACCCGTTTTTTTACTCATTCGAAAGCGGGTTCATCGTCGCAGGGGAAAAAGTCATCCGCAGGCTTTACTGTAAGATCGATCACAGACGGATCGTATTTTCTTGCTAAGAAACGTTCGCGATATAGGTGATAGGCAGCATCGCAGACGTTACTGGTGAAATAGGCGTTATAGCCGCCTCCAACACCTGCACCTGCAATAGGAATCACTTGGGCCAGTTTTGCTTTGGTGAGACGAATTCCCAGGCTGCTGGCAATTTGCTTAATAATCTTTACAAATACTTGTTTTTCCAATTCTTCCCAGACTACTTTTTTGGCAACCTGCTGCGATATTTTTACTAATTGCGCCATGGCGACGTTTTTCGCCATAGCCGATGAAGCAGAAGAGAACCCCAATATGTTAAAAGCAAAAAGTCGCTCTTCCTGGCGGTTGATATCGAAACCGTAGTACGTTGCATATTCTCCAATGGCTCGCAGATTCAATGTAATGAGGGTAGGTATATCGATGGCAATTCCGGCAATTCCCATCACGCCCGTGCCTGCACCTTCCGCCAATGCAATGCCTTTGTATTTGGCTGCGAGCCAACCGACGGTTTTATCGATGTCCTCAAGACGCAATGTTTCAACATCTTCGTAGTGATTGATGTGAATATGGCCGTCACTACGGAACTCTTCGAAAATCGCCTCTGGTCGCACAGACCATTGCGCGGCATCGTTACAAACTCCCACTAGACCTTGCACAGAAGATTGAATGACTTCGCCGACAACAGGCGTTGAAAGAACCAACTCTCCAGCGCTGTCTAGAGGTTTACTGATTAATTCAATTGATTTAGACAGGAAACTTTTCTGTGGATTTTTCCAGTCGTGAATTTGCTGAAGTGCATTTTTATCGTAATCGATGAGTTTCATGTTATCCCTTGCCTGCCGGTCATCAGTATTTTTTATGACGTAAATTTCATACTAAAGTTATCGGCAATTAAAACGTAAATGTGAGTGCATTTGATTGTTTTTGACTATTGACCTCAAAAAGAACAGGAGGGGGCTTAGCAGTATTCTGAGTAGTGGGGTTCGTCGATGCACGAGATCGCATTTAATTGTAAAGGCTATAAAACTTCGATTTACATTTGTCCAACATCTACTTATCGATCATAGCAGACCTAACGTTACTTACCCCCTCAACTTCCCCCCAACGCCACCCGCCACAAAACCTGGTAGCTATACAAACACACCAGACTGTTATGTTAATACGTGTTCCCCCCATCAACGAGGAATCGCGCATGACCCCACATCCGCTACGCCAGATAATCGAATCCTGCGACCACGCCATCACCACCAAAAACTATGACGCGCTGATGGAGTATTACGCCGACGACGCCGCTCTGGTGGTCAAGCCCGGCATGACGGTTAAAGGCAAAGAAAACATCCGCAGCGCGTTTATTGCCATCTCTGATTATTTTCAGGACCAGCTGAGCGTCGAACAAGGGGAGATGCAGGTGATCGAAGGTGGTGGTAATGCCCTCGTTATCATGGAAACCGTTCTGCGTTTTCCTGATTGTCAGGGTGGGATAACGGAATTGTCGCGCCGTGCGACCTATGTTTTTCGGCAGAAAAGCGACGGTCGCTGGCATTGTACTATCGACAATTCCTACGGTACGTCGCTTCTGGACACCGGGAACCGATCGCGTTAATCACGGTTTCAAAGGGGCGCTGCCGCCCCTGCACACCAGCGCCCTTAGTGTGTAGTGATGCGCGGCTCCCTCACAAACTCAGCCAGCAGCCACACCATATCGTGCAGCAGGCCCGTCAGCTCTTTCGCCACGTGAGCGGGCAGCGTTCCACCCATAACCGCTTGTGTCAGCGCCAGAACATAGTCCACCTGAGTCAGGGTGTCCTGCCAGCAGTCCGGCACGCAGGAGTTCAGTTTCTCACCCACGATCAATTGTGCGATCAGGTCAGGCGGCAGATCGACATCGCAGAGTTCTCTCAGCTTACGCAGGGCGTGCAGCAGCCGCTCGCAGAGCGCAGTAAACATCTTCGCATCCTCGATTTCGACCAGCACGCTCACCAGCGCGGCGCAGTTGTCGGCGACGACAAACAGATCGGCGTCAGCCGGAAGCGGCCGGGAGATAAGTTGCAGAATGACGTTTTCGTCAGACGGGAGATAAGTCAGGGTTGGGATAGTAGCCATAGTAAGGCATCCTCAGTGTGTAAATTGGGTGAACCACCCGATGAGTTCCTACGCTCGAGGGGGTAGCGCTGACAGAGGTAGGAATGCCGCCCACAGAGAAAACGGCCAGCCTTTCGGCTGCTCCGCCAGCGCCACCGCAATTTTAACGAGTTCGGCGCTGCCGCGACATATAAATATCGCTCTGTAGATGCGGGTTCCTACGCCCGGTTGCGGATGTGCCGCAACGCAGGCACTTTACGACCGCGACCCGTTGAGGAAAAGATATAACCCTGAATTTCACGCGGTTAATTTGCGGTTTGCGAGGCGCCTTCCAGATTAACAACGCTGCCCTAAATTTTAAGCGTATCAATCACCGCTCTAAGCGCGGGCGACACGTTACGGTGCGGATAATAGAGGTACAACCCGTCCATGCGCAGGCTATAGCGCTGCAACACTCGGATCAGCGTTCCGCGCGCCAGATCGTCAGCCACCAGCTCCACCGGGACATAGGCCAGCCCAAGCCCCAGCCGGGCGGCTTCGGCTTCCATGTAGCTGTCAGACAGCGCCCATTGCCCCTCTGGCCGATGGGTGATTTTTTTCCCGTCCTGCACCAGCTCCCACTGGTAGTCACTACCGTCGGCAAGCTGGTAGGCAATGCAGGGATGCGCCACTAAATCCGCAGGCGTCTGGGGAAAACCGTAGCGTCTGAAGTGTTCCGGGGCAGCCACTGCGGCCATTTCCATATCAGGCGTGATACGCACTGCAATCATTCCCTGCCCCACTTCCGGCCCCAGTCTGACCCCCGCATCGAACCGCTCGGCGATAATGTCGACGAAGCGGCTTTCATTTATCAGTTCCAGCCTGATGTCCGGGTAACGCTGTTTAAAAATGGCGAGCTTGGGCAGCAGACATTTATCGATAGCGTGCTGGCTGGCATTAATGCGTACCGTGCCGGACGGCGTCTGACGATAGTGTGCCAGGGTCGCCAGGCCCGTATCGAGCGTATCGAACGCGGACTCGGCGGTCCGGTAAAGCTGTTCCCCCGCGTGGGTTAGCGACAGCTTGCGCGTGGTGCGGACCAGAAGCTGAACGCCCAACCGCTCCTCAAGCTCACGAACCGAGCGGCTGATCCCGGATTGCGCCAGCCCGAGCCGCTGCGCAGCCGCCGTAAAGCTCCCCTCCCGTACCACCTGCATAAACAGGTACAGCTCATTGTAGTTTTCCCGCTTCGCCATCACGCCCCCAATTTATAACAATATGATATGAATCCTAGCAGCTTTCGGCCTCTAATCAGCACTATTTCTGCTAACTATAATGACCGCAACACAACACCACAGGGTCTATTTTCATGAAAACATTCACCCAAAAACTGTCCGTTGCGATGCTGCTATGTGCATCCTTAAGTGGAGTGACAACAATGAGTTATGCCGAAACCACCAACCCAAACGCCCCCGTTTCGATGGTGACCACATGGGATAAAACCTTCGCCGAAAGTGACAAAGTCGATCACCGCAAGGTGACCTTCCAGAACCGGTACGGGATCACCCTGGTGGGCGATCTGTATCTTCCTAAAAGCCGCGGTGACCGCAAGCTGGCGGCGATTGCGGTCAGCGGGCCGTTTGGCGCGGTCAAAGAGCAGTCCAGCGGCCTGTATGCGCAGACCCTGGCGGAGAATGGGTTTGTAACCCTGGCGTTCGATCCGTCCTATACGGGGGAAAGCGGCGGCCAGCCGCGCAACGTTGCGTCTCCGGATATCAACACCGAAGACTTTAGCGCGGCGGTGGATTTCCTGGGGTTGCAGAAAGAGGTTGATCGTAACCGCATCGGTATTCTTGGCATCTGCGGCTGGGGCGGCATGGCGCTGAATGCGGCCTCCATGGACACCCGCGTGAAAGCGGTCGCCACCAGCGTGATGTACGACATGAGCCGGGCGATGGGCCACGGCGTGGGCGACGGGAAAGATCGCTATTCAACGTCTGACCGCCGTGCCGTTCTGCAGTATCTGAACGCACAGCGCTGGAAAGATGCTGAGAACGGGACCTTCACGCACGGCGGCCATGACATTTATGTCGATGAGAACGGCAAGGTGACGGCGGCTGAACGTATTCTGCCAGAGACGCTGCCAGCAGACCCGCATCCGGTACTGAAGGAGTTCTACGACTACTACCGCATGCCGCGCGGCTTCCACGCGCGTTCCGTCAACTCCACCGGCGCATGGACCGCGACCACGCCATTATCCTTTATGAATACGCCGCTGCTGAGCTACGCCGGGGAAATTACTATCCCGACGCTTATCGTCACCGGTGAAAAGGCACACTCCCGCTACTTTGCAGAAGATGCGTTTAAAGCGGTCGGCAGCAAGCAGAAGGAACTGGTGATTGTTCCGGGCGCAAACCATGTCGATCTCTACGACAATGCTGCCGGGAAGATCCCGTTCGGCCAGTTTGAACAGTTCTTCAAAACCAGCCTGAAATAAACCTCTCCGCCGCCCGTGTTTAGCGGGCGGCCCTTCGTGAAAGATGACTATGTCCACTCTGAACCCTACCACCTCACAGAATGAGGAACGCGCGCACTGGGGCGGTATTTTTGCCATGACCCTGTGCGTATTCGTCCTGATTGCCTCGGAATTTATGCCCGTCAGCCTGCTTACCCCCCTTGCCAGAGATTTGGGCGTTACAGAGGGGCTCGCTGGCCAGGGGATCGCAATTTCCGGCGCGCTGGCGGTTCTGACCAGCCTCTTCCTTTCCCGGCTTGCCGGGAATATGAACCGCAAACACCTTCTGCTGGGCATGACGCTCCTGATGGCGCTCTCGGGGATGATTATCGCTTTCACCCCAAACTATCTGGTTTACATGACCGGCCGCGCGCTGATCGGTATCGCTATAGGCGGGTTCTGGTCCATGTCTGCCGCAACGGCCATTCGCCTCGTTCCGCAGCATCAGGTCTCTCGCGCGCTGGCGATATTCAACGGGGGGAACGCGCTGGCGACGGTAGTCGCCGCCCCGCTCGGGAGCTATCTCGGCGCCACCATTGGCTGGCGCGGCGCCTTCCTGTGCCTGGTTCCCGTGGCGATAGTGGCGTTCCTCTGGCAACGTTTTAGCCTGCCCGATATGAACGGCAATAAAAATACGGCGTCACGCGCATCCGTCTTTGGATTATTCCGCCAACGGATGGTTTCCATTGGTCTGCTGGCCTGCGGCCTGTTCTTTATGGGACAGTTTGCGCTGTTTACCTATGTACGTCCGTTTATCGAAACCGTCACGCAGGTCACCCCCTCCGGCTTATCGCTGATTTTACTCACCATCGGCATTGCGGGTTTTGTTGGCACACTGTTCGTTGCTCTGGTCCTGAACGCCGCGTTTTACCTGACGTTAATCGCCATACCCCTGCTGATGGCCGTCATAGCGGGCGTGTTGATACTGACCGGTCACAGCGTGTGGATCGTTGCCCTGCTGTTAGGCTTCTGGGGGATGCTGGCGACGGCGGCGCCAACGGGATGGTGGACATGGATTGCGCGAACGCTGCCGCAAGATGCCGAAGCCGGTGGCGGGTTAATGGTCGCCGTGATCCAGCTTTCTATTGCGCTGGGTTCAACCGCGGGCGGTATGGTGTTCGACCATAGCGGCTGGCAGAGCACGTTTGCATTGAGCGGCATGTTGCTGCTGTGTGCGGTGGTGCTAACGTTTATCACATCGCGTCAAAAATGAGCGATACGATGAGTGGACCGAAAATAGAGCGATATGATTTTTAATGTATATATTAGCCTGCCGTTAATTGAATGTTCCGTCTCGGGTTAAAATTAACATTATCGATAGCATGCTATTCATATAAAAAATGAATTAGTTCCGTTGGGTTCATATTTAATGTTTACATGATTACTCTTAACGTGCGATCTGAAATCAATCTAATTACCTGCTGTATGATTAAAATCAAATAACAAACATAAATATTATAATTATCGAATATCACAGTGCCTTATCATATTCACGATAACAATCCTGTTATCTCTCGTTCTATGATAAGGATTACAGATGAAAGCATTGCCAAAAGTCGTAAAAGGCTCTGTCAACGAACTTTCAGGTAAAAGTATCGTACCTGTCGTTGCGGGTATTGTTGCTGGGGTGATAGCGGGTGCGAGTGCCCCAGCGTTCGCCAGCAGCAATACACCAACAATTGCACCAACACACTCCAGGGTTGCCACCAGCAACAGCGTACAGCAACCTGGTACGTCTGTTTTACTGGCTAAGCCTTCACTGGATGGACAAGCATTTGCGGCGCATTACAGCCACTCAAGTCATGCAAGCCATTCCAGCCACTATTCCTGCACGCCTGGCTCTACGTGCTAACACTCAAGGCCAGCTGCAGGCTGGCCATTCTGGAAGGAAATGCTCATGGATAACCTCAAACATGGAAAAAATGAATTAGGGGAATATTTTTTGTTGCCCCTAAACAAAAGACTCTATAGCCGTGAAGCTATAATGAAAACATGCTACGCGTTTACGGATGATTTCTTCATTCATGCCGTCAAATCGGAAAATGAAGATGTTGGTATCTATATCTACCAAAAAAGCGACAGTGTTAATGATATCAATACCGTAGCAAAGCATTTTTTACATTTACTTCATGAAAATCAGATGCGTCAAATCATTCATGATGAAACTTCAGTCTTACATGAAGAGATCGTCAGGAAAGCATTCTCCCCGGCCGCCGTGTTTGTTGAAAATCGGGTACAGGCTGATACTCAAGATATTTTAAAATCGGTAGTATAAGTCAATGATAATCAATCTTGATCCACTTTTTTATACTCAGAGCGCTATAGAGAATATAGCTCAACAATTCAATGAATATTTGAGTGTGGAGTTTACCATTAAAGAGGCGTTCTGTCTGAGGATTAATACCAATGAAGAATATCTCTCAGATGCACCTCTCATTATCAATACCTTCCTGACTAACATCCTTGATCTTAGTATACAGGACATCATGCACAATGAGCGTTAGATTTAAATCTCCCGCTGAGTTTGCTTCTCAGTCATATCAACTCCTTCCATTCAGATTCAGCCAACTGGATGACGGAAACTATTTCCTTTCGACTGATTATGGCGAGTGGATGTGTATCAGCCCTTCACAACTCACTACGCTCATCAATAAGGAGAAGATTGAAGATGAAACGCTTTGGTATGAACTGAAGGCCAAGCACATGGTCAGTAACGGAATTGATGACAACCAGATCGCTTTACTCTCCTCACGATACAGAACAAAGAAATCATTTCTGGAAAATTTTTCTCAGCTCCATATTTTTGTCCTCACCGTTCGCTGCAACAATTCTTGCGTCTATTGTCAGGCCTCTCGTAAGAGCTGCCAGTCCGATCAATCTCGTTATGATATGAGTCCGGAGACCCTTGAAAAGAGTATTGATTTATTCTTATCTATGCCTTCGGACAAACTTACGCTTGAATTTCAGGGTGGAGAGTCCACGCTGAATATGGGCCTCATCCGTCAGGCCGTCGCCGCGGTCAACAGGAAAAATACCCGGAAAGACATTCAATTCGTGGTTTGTACAAATTTGTGCGAGTTGACTGACGAAGATCTCGACTTTTTGCTAGAGCATCACTTTTCAATCAGCACATCGCTTGATGGCCCTCAGGCGTTGCATGATGCAAACCGTAAATATGCAAAATCAGGTGCATGGAGTGCGCTCATTTCAACGCTTAATAAAGTCAAACGGCGTGATGCATTTGACAGAGTTAGCGCACTGATGACAACGACCCGGCCAAGCCTTGATATGGCTGAAGAGATTATAAATGAATATGTAAGCCAGGGATTTCGCAGTATTTTCATCCGCGAACTTAATCCTTATGGCTTCGCACAGAAATACTTCCATAAAATCGGCTATACCACGGAACAATTTCTGGCTTTTTATGAGAAGTGTCTCGATTACATCATACGCATTAATCACAATGGAATTGCATTTCGCGAATCCTATGCTGCATTGATCATGAAAAAGCTCATGACGCCCTGGGCAACAGGCTTTGTGGATCTTCAGTCCCCCTGCGGATCTGGTTTTGGGGTCACACTGTATAACTATGATGGAAACATCTACCCAAGCGATGAAAGCCGAATGATGGCCGAAACAGGCGATCAGTATTTCAAAATGGGCAGTGTTTATGAGAATAGCCCAGAAGAACTTTTCTTCGGCTCAGTCATGCAGGAACTCGCCTCTGCAGGAGTCAATGACTGCCTGCCCGTTTGTTCTGACTGTGCATTTGCCCCCTACTGCGGCGCAGACCCTATACGCCGCTATCAGGTAACAGGTTCAGTTTATGGCCATCCGGGTAAAGACGATTTCTGTTTAAAAAACAAAGGTATTATTTCGATGGTTATTAAACGATTTGTTGAAGGCGATCGCGACACTCGCCGTATTCTGATGCAATGGGGAATGAAATGAAAACACGATGCACTGGCGATACGCTTTTTCTTTCTACTCAGGCAGAAAGCATCTGGCACCTGAAGGCAGCGCTATTTGGTAAAGTCGCTGTCGAATTAAATGAAATCGCAGCGGATAGCATTTTCTTTCTGCCCCCCGGCAAATCGATACCACTGTCAGCCTTGCCCTCTGTACGCGCAATTATTTGCACAAAGAACAATCCGAACTTTGAAGCCTTAATCGCAGAGGTGGAGACACCGGTTATCGTCGTTTCAGAAGAAACTGTATTCAGTGAGGGCGATGTAATAACCATCAGCGAGCGGGGGCGGATCCATCGCTTATTTCGTGCAAGCTCTCAGAACAATGCATTACTGGTAACTGAAGTTTGCAACAACCTCTGTGTAATGTGCCCGCAGCCTCCTAAACCAGAATCAGCAATTATCCAAGGTGATACTGAGCAGCGGATCCTAAAAACTCTCACCCTGATTGATGACAAGCACTTTCCGGAAACACTCTGTATTACGGGTGGCGAACCGACAATGTTAAACGAAGGGCTGCTTCATATTATTGAGGCGATTTCAGAAAGAAACCAACAGACGTTAATACACTTGCTGACAAATGGCCGCTACTTAAGTCAGGAGGACTATACGGCGCGTCTGGCACAGAAAAGTAATCATCATTTGCTCGCTGGCATCCCCCTCTTTGGTCATGTCTCAGAGATTCACGACTATGTTGTTCAATGCGAAGGGGCATTTGATCAAACAATGGCCGGTTTGTTAAATTGCTACAAACACGGGATTGACATTGAATTGCGCGTTGTACTGAACAAAGTAACGGTAAAATATTTGACTGCGCTGGCAGAATTTATTTCCCGAAATCTCTTTTTCGTTAAGCATGTTGCGCTTATGGGCATGGAGAACATGGGATATGCAAAGCTGAACCGGGAAGCCGTATTTATCGATCCCTGGGAGTATAAGGATACGCTATCCGCCACCATCGAGATTTTTCAGTTATATGGTATTGATGTAAGGGTCTTTAACCTTCCTTTATGCATTGTTAATAAAGACACACAAGCCTATTGCAAACAGAGTATCAGCGACTTTAAGAATAGCTGGAGCCCTGTTTGTGCCTCCTGTATGAAACGCGACGTATGCTGCGGTTTCTTCAGTTCATCGACGGATAAATTTTGGTTATCCAACCATATCAGTCCTTTTGTTACAGACCTGGAGTGAAAACATCCGAGTTGTGGAGGTTAAATTCAGTTCAAGCTGGTGTATTGTTTTAGATCGTTCATACCCTAAAGGACAACAAGCACTATGCTCAACATCCTAGGCAAAACCACCGCCATCAACGTGCGTAAAGTGCTCTGGACCTGCGAAGAAGCAGGCCTCGCATATCAACAGGAAGATTACGGCAGCGGTTTTGCCTCAACGGAAACGGATGCCTCCCGCGCCCTGAACCCCAACGCCATGGTGCCGGTGCTGATGGATGACGATTTCGTGCTGTGGGAGTCCAACGCCATCTGCCGCTATCTGGCGCGCAAGGCCGGACGTCACGATCTGCTGCCCGCAGAGCCGCAAGCCTGCGCCAACGTTGAGCGCTGGATGGACTGGCAGGCAACAGAATTCAATAACGCCTGGCGCTATGTCTTCCCGGCGCTGGGGCGTAAAAACCCGGACTTTAACGACCCTGAGCGCATTGCGGCGGGAATAAAAGAGTGGAACCACTGCATCAGCATTCTGGAAAACCAGCTGCTGCGCACCGGCGCCTTCGCGGCTGGCGAGACGTTTACCCTTGCGGACGTGGTGCTTGGGCTGTCGGTGAATCGCTGGAAGATGACGCCGTTTGATAAGCCCGACGTGCCGGCAATTGAGGACTGGTTTGAACGTCTTAACCAGCGCCCGGCGTTTTTGCGTCACGGCAATAACGGCATGATATAAAGTATTTACGCCCCCATGTTGAGCAAGGATATTTTATTTAATTACTAAACCCTTAAACGCGTCAGAGGGAATAATAATTAAGCCATATCCTGGACAGCCCGCTGCACCGCTTTGCTAGCCTGACTATTCAGGCAACGCTCAACCTGGAGGTATTCTTGCTGATTAGACTCAAGAAAGAACGAACGCATAAGGAGGATCGCTGGCTTGCTCTCTGGCTGGCGACCTCGGCAGGTTTGCTGAATGCCATCGCCCTTGGTGCATTTGGTTTTTTCCCCTCACACATGACCGGCAACACCTCACAGTTATCCAGCGAAGTCTCTTCCACCGACCTGAGCGATATTATTTTCTTCGGCTCGATTATTCTCTCCTTTGTCGCAGGCGCTATTCTTGCCCGCATGATTGTAATATGGGGCATTATCCATAACGTCAGGCTGGTTTTTTGCCAGATCCTGTTTGTCGAGGGGATATTGCTGACCGGCGTCTCCTTCTACGAGATGTATTTTCATGCCCTCACCAGCAACCGCGAGATTATTCTTTTTCTGTGCGGCCTGATGGGCATTCATAATTCCACCTCCACGCAGCTTTCCGGCGGACGGGTGAGATCGACGCACATTACCGGCACGCTGACGGACGCGGGGATATCCCTGGCCTCCGTAATGGTAGCGATGCTGCGCAGGGATTACTCCAAAGATACGGCGGCACAAAAAAGTCAGCTGAAAACCCACTTAACCACCCTTTTCTCGTTTATTACGGGCGGTATCGCGGGGCTGCTGCTGTTCAGGTGGATCGGGTTTAACGCCATGCTGGCGCTCGGACTGATGCTCGCCGTGGTCGCTATCGTTTCAATTATTACCGTCTCGGCGCGGGTCAGACGGGTACGTGCCACTCTGTGAAGATAATGACCAGTATTCGGTGTAAGATCTCTTTAGATGTGACGTTGTCACATCTAAAGATTCGCTTTAGGACTATTCTGCCTGCCCCTCAATCAGCCCTTGCGCCATAAGGCTTAACGCCAGGTTGTCACTGTTTTCATAGGGTTACTGATTTTGCCCCTTCGCTGGAACCCTTCCCAAACGCTTGCTATAGGTGAAATACCCCTGCCGAAACATGGCATAACAACAGGCAACCGGTGGTTGCTATAACGCATGCGCACAGGGAGACACACCGCAGCATGCGCACAGGGAGACACACCGCAATGCACCCATTACTCAAACGTTCGCTGCTGTTTGTCGGCGCCATTATTGTGGTCCTCGCCCTCCTCGTCTGGGGTATCGGGATGGAGACGATAAAGGCGCGCCAGGTTGACCTGGTCTATCTCGGGCAACAGCACATGATTCTGGTTTTCTCATCCATGTTTTTTGCCCTGCTGGTGGGCATCCCGGCCGGTATTCTGCTGAGCCGCCCGGCCGCGCGGGGTATCGCCGAATATGTGATGCAAATCTTCAACGTCGGCAACACGCTGCCGCCGCTGGCCGTTCTGGCGCTGGCGATGGTGGTGATTGGCATTGGCGATACGCCCGCTATCATCGCCCTTTTCCTCGCCTCGCTGCTGCCGATCGTGCGCAATACCTACGCCGGGCTGTGCTCGGTCCCGCCGTCGCTGCTGGAGGCGGCAAACGGCATCGGGATGACCAAATGGCAGCGTCTGCGTCAGGTTGAGCTACCAGCCGCCTGGCCGGTCATGCTCTCGGGGATCCGCATCGCCACCGCCATTAACGTCGGTACCGCGCCGCTGGCGTTCCTGATTGGTGCCAGCAGCTACGGCGAGCTGATTTTCCCCGGTATTTATCTGAACGATTTCCCGACCCTGATCCTCGGCGCGGCGGCCACCGCCCTGTTCGCCCTGATCCTCGATACCCTGCTGGCGGCGCTGGGTCGCGCGATGAGTCCCCATCTCGCTCGATAACAATAACAAGGAGCTTTTATGAGACTGTTTTCCGGCCTGACGGCGCTGTGTGCCGCGGCGCTGTTCACCAGCCAGGCGATGGCGGCCCCGCTGATTCTGGCGACCAAGAGCTTTACCGAGCAGCACATTCTCTCGGCGATGACCGTGCAGTACCTGCAAAAGAAAGGTTTTCAGGTCCAGCCGCAAACCAACATTGCCACGGTGATCTCCCGCAACGCGATGATCAACAAGCAGATTGATATGACGTGGGAGTACACCGGCACGTCGCTGATCATCTTTAACCACATCAACAAGCGCATGTCGCCGCAGGAGTCTTACGAGACGGTAAAACGCCTGGACGCGAAGCACGGTCTGGTCTGGCTCAAACCCGCCGACATGAACAACACCTACGCTTTCGCCATGCAGCGCAAGCGCGCCGAGGCGGAACATATCAACACCATGTCGGAGATGGTGGCGAAGATTGAGCAGGTCCGTAAAACCAATCCGGACAAAAACTGGCTGCTGGGCCTGGACCTTGAGTTTGCCGGGCGCAGCGACGGCATGAAGCCGCTACAGGCGGCCTACAAGATGGATCTGGACCGCCCGCAAATCCGTCAGATGGACCCCGGTCTGGTCTATAACGCCGTGCGCGACGGCTTCGTTGACGCCGGTCTGATTTACACCACCGACGGGCGCGTGAAAGGCTTCGACCTCAAGGTGCTGGAAGATGATAAAGGCTTCTTCCCGAGCTACGCGGTGACGCCGGTTGTGCGTAAGGACACGCTGGAGGCCAACCCCGGTCTGGAAGAGGCGCTCAATACCCTCTCGGCCCAGCTCAACAACGACGTTATCACCGAGCTGAACAAGAAGGTGGATATCGACCATCAGTCACCGCAGCAGGTCGCCCGCGATTTCCTGCGTAGCAAACAGCTGCTGTAGGAGGCGCTATGGAGACGATTCACTACATTCTGGACAACTGGGATTACCTCTTAACCCTGACGCTGCAGCACCTGTGGCTGGTGGCGCTGGCCGTAGGCTTAGCCATCATCATCGGCGTACCGCTGGGCATTCTGATTGTCCGCCACAGGTGGCTGGCAACGCCGGTGCTGGGAATAGCCACCATCGTGCTAACCATTCCGTCCATTGCCCTGTTTGGCCTGATGATCCCGCTGTTTTCGCTGATCGGTCAGGGTATTGGTGCCCTGCCCGCGATCACGGCGGTGTTTCTCTACTCGCTGCTGCCGATTGTGCGTAACACCCATACGGCGCTCGACAGCCTGCCGCCGGGCCTGCGCGAAGCCGGCCGCGGCATCGGCATGACCTTCTGGCAGCGCCTGCGCTGGGTTGAGATTCCGATGGCGCTGCCGGTGATTTTCGGCGGGATCCGCACCGCCGTGGTGATGAACATCGGCGTGATGGCGATTGCCGCCGTGATCGGCGCGGGCGGTCTGGGCCTTCTGCTGCTCAACGGCATCGGCGGAAGCGATATTCGCATGTTGATTGCTGGCGCGCTGATGATTTGTCTTTTAGCGATTGTGCTCGACTGGCTGCTGCACCGTCTGCAGGTGGTTCTGACTCCAAAGGGGATTCGATAATGATAAAACTGGAAAACCTCACCAAACAATTTTCACAGAAGCACGGCCAGACCTTTAAGGCCGTCGACAACGTCAACCTGACCGTGCCCGAAGGGGAAATGTGCGTCCTGCTCGGCCCGTCCGGCTGCGGGAAGACCACCACCCTGAAGATGATTAACCGCCTTATTACCCCAAGCAGCGGGACGATCCTGATCAACGGTGAAGACACCAGCGGGATGGACACCGTCACCCTGCGCCGCAACATTGGCTACGTGATCCAGCAGATTGGCCTGTTCCCGAACATGACCATCGAAGAGAACATCACCGTCGTGCCGCGCATGCTGGGCTGGGATAAAGCGCGCTGCAAAACCCGCGCCGAAGAGCTGATGGATATGGTGGCGATGGATCCGCATAAGTTCCTGAATCGCTACCCGCGCGAAATGTCCGGCGGCCAGCAGCAGCGTATCGGCGTCATCCGCGCTCTGGCGGCGGATCCTCCGGTGCTGCTGATGGATGAACCCTTCGGCGCGGTGGACCCGATCAACCGCGAGGTGATCCAGAACCAGTTCCTGGAGATGCAGCGCAAGCTGAAAAAAACCGTCATGCTGGTGAGCCACGATATCGACGAAGCCCTGAAGCTCGGCGACCGTATTGCGGTGTTCCGTCAGGGGAAAATCGTGCAGTGCGCCAGCCCGGATGAACTGCTGGCGAAACCGGCGAATGAGTTTGTCGGCTCGTTTGTCGGTCAGGACCGCACCCTGAAGCGCCTGCTGCTGGTATCGGCGGGCGACGTCACCGACCAGCAGCCGACCATTACGGTGCGGGGCTCTACTCCGCTTCCGGAAGCCTTTGCGACCATGGATGATAACGATATTCGTGCCGTGACGGTGGTCGACGAACACGGCAAACCGCTGGGCTTTGTGAAGCGTCGCGAAGCGCGCAACGCCAGCGGTACCTGCGCCGACATCCTGCACCCGTTCCGCATGACCGGCAAGGCGGAAGACAACCTGCGCGTGGTGCTTTCACGTCTGTATGAGAGCAATACCAGCTGGATGCCCATCGTGGATGAGGACGGTCGCTACAACGGCGAAATTTCGCAGGACTATATTGCCGAGTACCTGAGCTCCGGGCGTACGCGTCGGGCGCTGAATATTCATAGCGACAGCTAACCTTTCTGGCCGGGCATCGCCCGGCTTTTTCGCACGCATACCTTTTGCTAACCCCGCGATTTGCCGCCACAATATTGTATCGTCCCCGTTTAATCGCGACCCATGCAACGTCTTCATACGTACCCCGACATCCGCGCGATGTTTCGCCGACTGCTGATTGCTACCGTCACCGGCGTGCTGGCCGCGCTGGCCGTGGCGGTATTCCGCCACAGCATGTACCTGCTGGAGTGGCTGCTTCTCAGCAACGACAGCGGCAGCCTGGTGAATGCCGCCGCGTCGCTCTCGCCCTGGCGGCGCGCGCTGACGCCAGCGCTGGGTGGGCTGGCCGCCGGGCTGCTGCTCTGGGGATGGCAGCGTCTGACGGCGCAGCGGCCTCATGCCCCCACCGATTACATGGAAGCGCTGGAGACCGGTGACGGCCAGTTTGACTACGGCGCCAGCCTTGTGAAATCCCTTGCGTCGCTGCTGGTCGTTGCCAGCGGAAGCGCCATCGGGCGTGAAGGGGCGATGATCCTGCTTGCCGCCCTCGCCGCCTCCCTTTTCGCCCGACGCTTTACGCCCAAATCCGAATGGAAATTATGGATAGCCTGCGGTGCCGCGGCCGGGATGGCCAGCGCCTACCATGCTCCGTTAGCCGGAAGCCTGTTTATTGCTGAGATTCTCTTTGGCACGCTGATGCTGGCCTCGCTAGGCCCCGTGGTTATCGCGGCGGTGGTGGCGCTTCTTACCACGCAGCTTCTGGCACCGGGTGCCGGTACGCTCTACGCGGTCCATCTGAGCGGCATCCTTACCGCGGCCGATTATGCCCTGCTGGTCGCGATGGGGCTGGTGGCGGGTCTCTGCGGACCGCTGCTGATGTGGCTGATGGCGTTCAGCCACGGCCTTTTCCTGCGCCTCAAGCTTTCGCCGCCGTGGCAATTAGCGCTGGGCGGTGCGATCGTCGGGCTGCTGTCTCTCCTGACGCCGAAGGTATGGGGGAATGGCTACAGCGTAGTTCAGGCTTTTCTGCTCGCGCCGCCGCTGCTGTCGGTAATTGCCGGGGTGTTTATCTGCAAACTGCTGGCGGTACTGGCGAGCAGCGGATCGGGCGCGCCGGGCGGGGTGTTTACGCCCACGCTGTTTGTCGGTATGGCAACGGGGATGCTGTTTGCGCAGCTGTTCGCGCTGTGGCTGCCGGGTTCTGAGACGGCGATTCTGCTGGGGCTGGCGGGGATGGCAACGCTACTTGCCGCAACCACGCATGCGCCCATTATGTCGGCGCTGATGGTCTGTGAAATGACCGGGCAGTATTTTTTACTGCCCGGCCTGCTGGTCGCCTGCGTGGTGGCGTCCGTATTGTCGCGGACGTTACGCCACGACTCGATCTACGGTCAACACGCCACCGAGGGCAGAGAGATCGATGTACTGCGCTAGCTCGCGCTGCTCGGCGCGTGGCAGATAAGGCAGCTCGCCCACCAGCGGCCCGGGCAGCTTGGTGCTCAGCACGTCGATGATCTCCGCGTAGTGCGCCAGGCCCGGGTTGATGCGGTTCGCCACCCAGCCAACCAGCGGCAGGCCGTCATTGGCGATCGCCTGCGCCGTCAGCAGCGCGTGGTTGATGCACCCTTCCTGGATACCCACCACCATCACCACCGGAAGCTGCTCCTGCACGACCCATTCAGACAGCGGGCGCAGGTCATTCATCAGGCTGCGCCAGCCGCCCGTTCCTTCAACCACCACGTGGTCAACCTTCTCGCTCAGGTTCGCCAGGCCGTCGGATAACAGGGGATAATTAATCAGGCCGCTGTGCGCTACGCTGCTCTCCTCTTCGCTTAACGCAATGGGATTGACCGCGTGATAAGGCAGTTCCAGTGACGAGACGCTTTGCAGCACCAGGGCGTCTTTATTACGCAATCCCTCTGGCGTCTCTTTACTGCCTTTTGCGACCGGTTTGTACCCTGCCACGCGTTTACCGCTTGCTGCCAGCGCCTGCAGCAATGCGCGGGATACGACGGTCTTGCCGACAGAGGTATCTGTACCAGTAACAAAGAAACGCTTAAGCATGACTCACTCCACCTCTTGGGTATGCTTCGAAAATATAAACCAGGTAAATAATTCAGTGGAGGAAGTCTACGGGATGCGTGCGCTACCCGGCTTGAGATAGCGCAATTTTTCTTACATCTGCGGAAAAGAGTTAACCCTGTAGCAGGCGGATCAACAGCGAGCCGTTATACATGGCGTCTTTGACCAGCGCCGCCCCGGCCATTGTACCCTTGTTGGAAAACTGGGTACTTTCTACCGCAATATTTTTGCTGTAGGCAGGAAGCGACTGCTGATGGATACAGGCCGAGATCGCCGGGAAGAGGATCTCCGCCGCCTGGCTCAGCGGTGAGCCGATGAGGATTTTTTGCGGGTTGAAGAGGTTCACCATAATGGCCAGAATGCGGCCAACGTTATTCCCCACCCCGGTAATAATGTCCTTCGCCAGCAGATCGCCCTGGCGAGCGGCGGCGCAGAGGGAGTCCACCGTTAGGGGTTGTCCGTGCAGCGAGGAGCTCATGGACTGGCCGAGCCGGACCTGCGCCAGTTCCAGCACGCTTTCGACGCTGGCAATGGTCTCCAGACAGCCGTGGTTCCCGCAGTAGCAGCGCTTGCCGTACGGGTCGACCTGGGTGTGGCCAATTTCCACCAGGCTGCTGCTACCGGCGTGGAGAAGCCGTCCGTCGGTGATCACGCCCGCCCCGACGTTATGGTCGATGACCACCTGAATCACATCCCGCGCGCCGCGCGACGCGCCAAACAGCGCCTCCGCCATCGTCCAGGCGCTGATGTCATGCTGAATATAGACCGGCACGCCGGTATGGTTTTTCAGCACCTCGCCCAGCGGCATCTCTTTGACATCGTCGTAAAACGGCATGCGGTGAACAATACCGTTTTCGGTATCAATAATCCCCGGCATGGTGATGGCAATCGCCGTTAAGCGTTCGAGCCGCTGCTGATGGCGGATAAAGAAGTGATCGATGTGCGACACAATCGCGTCGAGGAGCGGTTCCTCCGCTTTGAGCGGCAGTTCAAGGCGGTCTTCCACCACCAGCTTGCTGCTCAGGTCGCGCAGCGCAAGGAAAATTTCCCCCCGGCTGATGCGCAGTGACAGGTAGTGCCATGCTTCCGTTTCAACCACCAGCCCGACTGCCGGACGGCCACGGCTGCCCGGCTCCTGAATTTCCGTCTCCTGAACCAGGTGCGCTTCCAGCATCTCGCGGACAATCTTGGTGATACTGGCAGGTGCCAGTTGTGCCAGGCGCGAAAGATCGATACGCGAAACCGGACCAAGCTGATCAATCAGGCGATACACCGCGCCAGCGTTGGTCTGCTTAATCTGATCGATGTGCCCTGGCTGACTATCAGCAACCACCTCGTACTCCCTTATTTTCGAGCTTCGAAATAAACTGTTTGCTATGGTGAAGCACTTCCATGTCCGTCGTCAAATATTTACTTAGCCATGTGATTTACCGCACATTTTTGCCCTGTTTTCACTTAAAATGCCGCCCGGCAGAGGCGCTTATTAACTGCTGTTTGAAACGCTGCGCGGCGTGGCTCTGCTCGCGGTGCTTTGACCACACCAGCCACATTTCGGAAACGGCATCCTCTTCGGCAATGGTCACCCAGCGCATTTCGCGCAATTGTACCCGCTTAAAGGAGGCCGGAAGAATAGACACGCCCAGCCCGGCCGCAACAAGGCCAATAATGGTCATCGCTTCCCCCACCTCCTGGGTGATGACCGGGGCGAGATCGTAGCGGCGCATCAGTCCCAGGATATCGTCATACAGACCCGTCCCGACCTGCGGGTCAAAAAAGACAAACGGCTCTTTCGCCAGCTCTGCCAGCGAGACCGCCGGACGTGACGCCAGCGGGTGATCGTGTGGGATCATCGCCATCAGCGGCTCGCGCAGGATCACCTCCCACGCCAGCGTGTCCGGCAGCTGGGTGTTACGCATCAGCCCCAGATCCAGCGAACCTTCATTCAGCGGCGCAATCTGCTCGCGGGTGTTGATTTCGCGCGTCTGAATGTGAACATCCGGAAAGCGACGACGGAATGACGAAAGGGTCTCCGAGACGGCGCTGATAAACGGCGCGGAAGAGGTAAACCCGATTCGCAGCTCTCCGGCCTCCCCGAGATAGAGCCGTTCTGCGCGAGCGGCGGCGTCATCGACCATGCTCAGAATTTGTCGGCTGTCGATCAGGAACTGCTTCCCAGCCGCCGTCAGGCTCACGCTGCGGTTGGTGCGGGCCAGAAGGCGCGCCCCGACCTGCTGTTCCAGGATCTGAATCTGCTGGCTTAACGGTGGCTGAGAGATATTCAGCCGCGCCGCCGCGCGGCCAAAATGCAGCTCCTCGGCGACGGCGACAAAGTAGCGAAGATGACGCAGCTCGATATTCATATTTTTAAAGTATCATTTGAGATTATTAATATATTAGACAGAATATTTACATTTTTCTACCCTGAACATGTGGTCATACCCGTCACCAGAAATCACGGGGATGTTTAAGCAAGGAAACAGTGTGAGCCGTACAACGACTATTGATATCGATCCGGCAAGAGATATCAATGATTTACCCGCATCACCGCAGCCGGTCCAGTTCATTAAACGTGGTACCCCCCAATTTATGCGCGTCACGCTGGCGCTCTTTTCCGCCGGTCTGGCAACCTTCGCCCTTCTCTATTGCGTTCAGCCGATCCTGCCCGTTCTCTCTCATGAGTTTGGCGTATCGCCTGCCAGCAGCAGTATTTCACTCTCTATTTCTACCGGCATGCTGGCGATTGGCCTGCTCTTTACCGGGCCGCTGTCCGACGCCATTGGCCGTAAACAGGTGATGGTGACCGCGCTGATGCTGGCGTCGGTCTGCACGCTACTCTCGACGATGATGACCAGCTGGCACGGTATTCTGGTGATGCGCGCGCTGATCGGGCTCTCGCTCAGCGGCGTGGCGGCGGTTGGGATGACCTATCTCAGCGAGGAGATCCACCCGAGCTTTGTCGCCTTCTCAATGGGGCTTTACATCAGCGGGAACTCGATTGGCGGAATGAGCGGACGCCTGCTGAGCGGGGTCTTTACGGACTTCTTTAGCTGGCGTATTGCGCTGGCGGTCATCGGGTGTTTTGCGCTGGCATCAGCCCTGATGTTCTGGAAAATTCTGCCAGAATCGCGTCACTTCCGCCCGACCTCTTTGCGCCCCAAAACGCTGTTTATCAACTTCCGCCTGCACTGGCGTGACAAAGGGCTGCCGCGCCTGTTCCTGATGGGTTTTCTGCTGATGGGGTCGTTTGTCACGCTGTTTAACTATATTGGCTATCGCCTGATGCTTTCCCCGTGGCATCTCAGCCAGGCGGTGGTTGGCCTGCTTTCCGTGGCGTACCTCACCGGTACCTGGAGTTCGCCAAAAGCCGGAGCAATGACCGCACGCTATGGGCGCGGCCCGGTGATGTTGTTATTCACGGCGGTGATGCTGGTCGGCCTGCTGCTGACGCTCTTCTCCTCCCTGTGGCTGATTTTTGCCGGAATGCTGCTCTTCTCCGCGGGGTTCTTCGCCGCTCACTCGGTCGCCAGCAGCTGGATTGGCCCGCGCGCGCGTCGCGCCAAAGGTCAGGCATCATCGCTGTATCTGTTTAGCTATTACCTGGGTTCCAGCATCGCCGGGACCCTCGGCGGCGTGTTCTGGCATAACTACGGCTGGAACGGCGTGGGCGGGTTTATCGCGCTGATGCTGTGCGCGGCGCTGCTGGTGGGAGCAAGTATTCATAAGCGTCTGAGATAATAAGCCTGCGGGCTGATTTCCGATCCCGATAAACGGCACCAGCGTACTGGTGCCGTTTATCGTTCAGGAATCCCAGGCCTGCTCGATCTTAGCGGCTTCAAACTGCGGAGGCGGTTTTCGGAAACGGCGCGTTAGCCATGTCAGGTAAAGGATCCCCAGTGCCGCCCAGATGAGGCCAAGCGTCAGGGACGTCGCTTCGAGGTTTATCCACAGCACCCCAACCGTTACGGCACCTATGAGCGGCAGCAGAAGATAGTGGAACCGATCTTTCCACGTTTTGTTCATCCCCTTACGCCGCCAGAAATGGTTGTACACCGAGAGATTAACAAACGTAAACGCCACCAGCGCGCCAAAGTTGATCAGCGCCGTCGCGGTCACGAGGTCAAAGTACAGGGCCGACAGCGCCACTATCCCTACCATAATGACGTTCAGGGCCGGAGTCCGCCATTTCGGATGCACGTAGCCAAACACCCGCTCCGGAAAGACGTTGTCACGCCCCATCACATACAGCAAGCGTGAGACGCTGGCGTGCGAGGCAAGGCCTGAAGCGAGCGTATTCACAAACGTGGTACACAGAAACACCGACTGGAAAAGCTTGCCGCCCACATACAGCGCAATTTCCGGCAGCGCGGCGTCCGGGTTCTTGAAGCGCGCGATCGTCGGGAAAAAGAGCTGCATGAAAAACGAGGCAACAATGAATATCAGCCCGCCATACAGCGCGGTCAGGAAAATGGCTTTGGGAATCACCCGCGCCGCGTTTGGCGTCTCCTCCGACAGCGTGGTGACCGCGTCAAAGCCGAGGAAAGAGAAGCAGACGATAGTCGCGCCGGTAATAATAGGGATCAGGTGTGCGTTCTCGCTGATAAACGGCTGGAGCGACCAGACGGTGCCGACGCCCTCACCCTTGTGCAGGCCATGCACCACGAGTATGACAAACACCACCATGATGGCGACCTGCACCAGCACGAACAGGGTGTTAAAGTTGGCGACCAAATTAACGCTCTTCAGGTTCGCCAGCGTCAGGATCGTCACAAACCCCACCACCCAGACCCACGGCGGAACTTCAGGGAACAGCGCGGAAAGGTAGATCTTCGCCAGCAGCACGTTGATCATCGGCAGGAAGAGATAGTCCAGCAGCGAAGACCAGCCGACCATAAAACCGAGGTGGGGTCCGATCGATTTCTGCGTGTAGGTATACGCAGAGCCCGCTTCCGGGAACTGTCGTACCAGCTTGCCGTAGCTGATGGCGGTAAACATGACGCCAGCCAGCGCCAGGAGATACGAGGCGGGCACGTGGCCATTGCTGATACCGGACACAATGCCGAAGGTATCAAACACGGTCATGGGGGTGAGGTAAGCCAGCCCCATCATGACTACCTGCCAGAGCTTGAGGGAACTGCGCAGCCGGGTTCTTCCGGCCATGCCCGGCGAGTCAAGAGAGGTGTTAGTCGCCATAAACCGTCCCCCCCATGCTTACCATGGTTTGCAATTGCGTTGACCTTAACGCAAACCTGCTTAGCAAAGGGGGAAGTTGTAAAGAACACACGCCATCGTACCAGCGCACCATCTCTGGTTCGCACTCACAGCAGGAGCCTGACTGGCCCCCTTCGCCCTGCGGATAGTTGAACATCTGCATCATTTCTTACCTCGTCACACTGTGTCGTTAAGAAAATCCCTGTGCCGCCTGCGCTCCATAACGCGACTCCCGGGAGATAGCTGGCGTGCCAGCGAACAGTTAGGCCAGGCTCCGCGCAGGCCGTTGGGTGATACGTATGCGATGAAACAAAGCGGCCCCTTACCGGGGCACGTTATCAGGCGTTTTTCAGCATCCACTCAATTTCAGTTTCGGTAATCAGGCGTTCAAACTGCAGTAATTCATCATTTTTGCAGGCGTGATAGACGTGGCAGAACCGCTCGCCCAGCCGCTCGCGAAGATTATCGTTTTGCATAAATTCCCACAGCGCATCGCTCTGACGGATCGGGAACGGCAGTCCGTCCTGCTCCAGACCATTGCCTTCAACTTCTTCCTGCAGGGGTAAATCGTTATCCAGCCCATGCAGAATGCCGGCAAAAATTGCCGCCATCACCAGATACGGATTCGCGTCTGCTCCCGCCACCCGGTACTCGACCCGATGGTTATGGCGATCGCCGCACGGGATACGCAGGGCAACCGTGCGATTGTTGTGTCCCCATGACGCCTGCGTCGGCACATACATTCCCGGCTGGAAACGGCGGTAGGAGTTGACGTTCGGTGCCAGCAGCGCCATGGACGCCGGCATCAGATCGATCATCCCGGCCAGCGCGCGTTTCAGCAGCGCGGAATCCTCGCCGCTGGCGTCTGCGAGCACGTTTTCGCCTCTGTTGTTTTGCATGCTGATGTGGATATGCATCCCGCTGCCCGCATGCTCTTCATACGGCTTTGCCATGAACGTGGCGTGCATCTTATGTTTTTCCGCCATCTGCCTGACGAGACGTTTTAGCGCCAGCGCATCATCGCAGGCATCAAGCACGTTTTCCGTATGGTGCAGGTTAATCTCAAACTGGCCCGGAGAGGCCTCGGCCACTGCTCCGTCGGCGGGGATCAGCTGCAGCTGCGCCAGTTCGTCAATGTCATTCAGCACGTCAGCAAAGTGGTTCAGGTTGTCAACCGAGTAGACCTGACTCTGCGTGTTACGCACGTCGGTGCCCGGCGCGCAGGGTGGCTGCAGATAGCCTTCGGCATCGCGTTTACGGTCAAGCAAATAGAACTCCAGCTCTACCGCTACCACGGGGAACAGACCGCGCTGGCGCAGCTGCTGCCAGAGTCGGTTGAGTACGTTCCGCGGCTCAACGTCAAAGGGAGCGCCATCTTCATCGACCATGGTGAGCTGCACCTGACCAATGTATTCCGGGTCGGCGGCGGACGGCGTCAGGGTGCCCGGTACCGGCACGCAGATACAGTCCGGCTCGCCGAGCTCCTGCCCCAGGCCCGCCTCTTCCACGACGTTACCCAAAATGTCCATGGCGAAAACCGATGCCGGGAAATAGCAGCCTTTTTCAAGTTTGCTCAGTCCGGCAACCGGGATACGTTTGCCGCGAAAACAGCCGTTCAGGTCGGTCAGGAGGACATCAATAAACTGGGTGTCAGGATACTTTTCTAAATAGCGCTTCACTTCCTGCGTAAAGGCGCTGCCCCGCCTCTCATCCGTGTGCTGCACAAAGTTCTCAACTTCTACGATATTGGTTTCCATGATTTACCACCGTTTTTGGGATTTGCGTTCGCTGCTCTGGACTGTCAAATATAATGTCCACCCTATCGAATTTGTATGCAAACAAATTGTTTGTCAAATGTTAAATTAAGTTTGCAAAAGGCAGATCCCGTTGCTAGATTGAGAAAATATTGAACGAAAAGGCCGTTCCAGAGGTGAGAATGGCCTAAATTTAGTCCACTTTGTGAGGGCGATCATGGAAAATATAATGAACAAGCCAGTTATTGGCGTGGTGATGTGTAGAAACAGGCTTAAGGGTCATGAGACCCAGACCCTGCAAGAAAAGTACCTGAATGCCGTTATTAACGCGGGGGGCTTACCTATTGCCTTACCGCATGCGCTGGCGGAGCCTGAGCTCATGGCCGCCCTGCTGCCAACCCTGGACGGAATTTACCTGCCGGGCAGCCCAAGTAACGTGCAGCCGCACCTTTATGGTGAAAACGGCGATGAGCCTAACGCCGATCCCGGGCGAGATCTTCTGAGTATGGCGCTGATTGCCGCCGCGCTCGAAAGGCGCATCCCCATTTTCGCCATCTGCCGGGGGCTGCAGGAACTGGTTGTTGCGACGGGAGGGACGCTGTATCGCCGCCTGTTCGAGCAGAACGACCTGCTTGAACACCGGGAGGATGCTGAACTGCCGGTTGAGCTACAATACGCCCCGTCTCATGAAGTTCAGGTTCAGGAGGGAGGACTGCTGTCTCAATTAATTCCAGGCTGTAACAAATTTTGGGTAAACTCGTTACACGGGCAAGGTGCACGAACGTTAGGACCACGGCTCCGCGTGGAGGCCCGTTCGACGGACGGGCTGGTCGAAGCGGTTAGCGTTCATGACCACCCTTTTGCCCTCGGCGTGCAATGGCACCCCGAATGGAACAGCAGCGAGTACGCCCTGTCACGCATGTTGTTTGAAGGTTTTATCACCGCCTGTCAAAGCCACGTTGCCGAGAAGCAACGGCTTTGACCACTATCGTAAAGGAAATGCAACTATGAGCGATGACGGACTGGCGCCAGGGAAACGTCTGTCAGAGATCCGCCAGCAGCTGGGTCTCTCGCAGCGGCGTGCCGCCGAACTGTCTGGGTTAACACACAGTGCCATCAGCACCATTGAGCAGGATAAAGTCAGTCCTGCCATCAGTACGCTGCAAAAGCTGCTGAAAGTTTATGGGCTGTCGCTCTCGGAATTCTTTTCGGAACCGGAAAAACCTGATGAACCGCAGGTGGTTATTAATCAGGAAGACCTTATCGAAATAGGCAGTCAGGGTGTTTCGATGAAGCTGGTTCATAACGGAAATCCGAACCGTACGCTGGCGATGATTTTTGAAACTTACCAGCCTGGAACCACGACCGGAGAGAGGATCAAACATCAGGGTGAGGAGATCGGTACGATACTGGAAGGTGAAATAGTGCTGACCATTAATGGCCAGCCATATCACCTGGTTGCGGGGCAGAGCTATGCCATCAATACCGGCATACCGCACAGCTTCAGCAACACCTCGGCAGGCATCTGCCGCATTATCAGTGCCCACACCCCCACCACGTTCTAATTACCACTCGGTCCCGGCGTAAGCGCGCTTACGCCGGGACAAATAAAAAACGATCAATGTCGGCATTCAACGGGTTAATTCCCGGGATGCCTCACAGCTTCGTATTGCCTGAAACGGCCATGCCTTTATTTATCTGATTGCGAAAGAAAGGAGTGAATATGCATTTTAAGCACCTGACTTACTGGCAGGATAAAGCAAAAAACAGCGCCATTGAGACCCGGCTATTTATTAACGGTGCCTATTGTGATGCCGCCGATAACGCCACGTTTGAAACCGTTAACCCCGCCACCCTGCAGACGCTGGCGAACGTGGCCCGGGGCAAGCAGGCGGACGTGGACCGTGCGGTGCAGGGCGCGCGTGAGGTATTTGAGCGCGGTGACTGGTCGCAGGCGTCTCCGGCGCAGCGCAAGGCCGTGCTACATAAGCTCGCCGATTTGATGGAACGCCACGTCGAAGAGCTGGCCTTACTGGAAACGCTGGACACCGGTAAACCCATCCGCCACAGCCTGCGCGACGATATACCCGGCGCGGCGCGCGCCATTCGCTGGTACGCCGAAGCGGCGGATAAAGTCTACGGCGAAGTGGCGCCTACGGGGCCGGGCGAGCTGGCGATGATCGTGCGCGAGCCGATCGGGGTTGTCGCGGCCATCGTCCCCTGGAACTTCCCGCTGCTGCTGGCCTGCTGGAAGCTGGGCCCGGCGCTGATCGCGGGCAACAGCGTGGTACTGAAACCGTCGGAGAAATCGCCGCTCACCGCCCTGCGCATGGCCGGGCTGGCGAAAGAGGCAGGCCTGCCGGACGGCGTGCTGAATGTGATAAGCGGTTACGGCCACGAAGCGGGCCAGGCGCTGGCACTGCATCCGGAGGTCGAGGTGCTGACGTTTACCGGCTCTACCCGTACCGGCAAGCAGCTGTTGAAGGACGCGGGTGAAAGCAACATGAAGCGCGTCTGGCTGGAGGCTGGCGGCAAGAGTGCCAACATTATCTTTGCCGACTGTCCGGACCTGGACAAGGCCGTGAGCGCGACCGCCGCCGGGATTTTCTATAACCAGGGGCAAGTCTGTATCGCCGGTACCCGCCTGCTGCTCGAAGACAGCATCGCTGATGACTTCCTGGCAAAGCTGAAAGCGCAGGCCCGTCACTGGCAGCCGGGCGATCCGCTCGATCCCGACAGCACGATGGGAATGCTCATCGACGCTGCGCACGCCGATACCGTCCACACGTTTATTCGCGAGGGAACCCAAAAAGGCACGCTGCTGCTGGACGGGCGGGAACAATCATGGCCTTCCGCAGTCGGTCCAACCATTTTTGTTGACATCGACCCCGCCTCCCCGCTGTGCCGGGAAGAGATTTTCGGGCCGGTGCTGGTCGTCACCCGTTTTAAAACCGAAGAGGAAGCCTTAACGCTGGCCAACGACAGTGAATATGGGCTTGGCGCGGCGGTATGGACCCGCGATCTCTCCCGCGCGCACCGCATGAGCCGCCGCCTGAAAGCAGGCTCGGTCTTCGTCAATAACTATAACGACGGTGATATGACCGTACCCTTTGGCGGCTATAAGCAGAGCGGCAACGGTCGCGATAAGTCCCTGCACGCGCTGGAAAAATTTACCGAACTGAAAACCATCTGGATTGCCCTGGAGCCTCAATCATGACCGAACATACCACCAGCTACTACGCGGCCAGCGCGAACGCTTACGAACCTTTCCCGACGCTTAACGAGTCGATCAGCTGCGACGTGTGCGTTGTAGGCGGCGGCTATACCGGCCTCTCCTCCGCGCTGCATCTCGCCGAAATGGGCTACGACGTGGTGCTCCTTGAAGGGGCGCGCATCGGCTTCGGCGCCAGCGGACGCAACGGCGGCCAGCTGGTTAACTCCTACAGCCGCGATATCGACGTGATAGAGAAAAACTACGGACCCGACGCCGCCAGAGTCCTCGGGAGCATGATGTTTGAAGGCGGGGAAATCATCCGGGAGCGTATCCAGCGCTATCAGATCCAGTGCGACTATCGTCCCGGCGGGCTGTTTGTGGCGTTAAACCATAAGCAGATGGAGACGCTGGAGGAGCAAAAAGCCAACTGGGAACGCTACGGCAACACGCAGCTCGAGCTGCTGGACGCCAGCGCCATCCGCCGGGAAGTCGACAGCGAGCGCTATACCGGCGCGCTGCTGGACCGCAGCGGGGGGCACATTCATCCGCTGAACCTGGCGATCGGCGAAGCGGACGCCATTCGCCTGAACGGCGGGCGGGTGTATGAACAGTCCCCGGTGACCGCCATTCAGCACACCAGCCCGGCCGTGGTGAGCACGCAGCATGGCCAGGTGACGGCCCGCTACGTGATCGTCGCCGGGAATGCCTATCTGGGCGATAAGATAGAGCCGGAACTGGCAAAACGCAGCATGCCCTGCGGCACCCAGGTGGTGACCACCGCCCCGCTGCCGGAGGAGGTAGCCCGCACGCTGATCCCCAATAACTACTGCGTGGAAGATTGCAACTACCTGCTGGATTACTACCGCCTCACCGCCGACAACCGCCTGCTGTACGGCGGTGGCGTAGTCTATGGCGCGCGCGATCCGGACGATGTCGAGCGCCTGGTGATGCCAAAGCTGCTGCAAACCTTCCCTCAGCTGGCAGGCGTCAAAATCGACTACCGCTGGACGGGCAACTTCCTGCTGACCCTGTCGCGTATGCCGCAGTTTGGTCGTCTGGATAAAAACATCTATTACATGCAGGGCTACAGCGGCCACGGCGTGACCTGCACCCACCTGGCCGGACGGCTTATCTCTGAACTGTTGCGCGGTGACGCTGAGCGCTTTGATGCGTTTGCCAAACTCCCGCACTACCCCTTCCCGGGCGGTCGCAGCCTGCGGATCCCATTCACGGCGATGGGCGCGGCGTATTACAGCCTGCGCGATCGTCTTGGCGTATGATCGTTTCGACAAAAGGGTATCTGACATGAATAACCAGGAATTTCATCAGCGCAGACTTTCTGCCACCCCGCGCGGCGTAGGCGTAATGTGTGATTTCTTCGCCCGCACGGCGGAGAATGCCACGCTTACCGACGTGGAAGGCAACGACTATATTGATTTCGCCGCCGGGATCGCGGTACTGAATACCGGCCATCGTCACCCTGAACTGGTGGCCGCAGTGGAAAAACAGCTTCACCAGTTCACCCATACGGCCTATCAGATTGTGCCGTATGAAAACTACGTTTCATTGGCCGAAAAGCTTAACGAGCTGGCCCCGGTGCAGAGCCCGGCCAAGACGGCGTTCTTCACAACGGGCGCGGAAGCGGTGGAAAATGCCATTAAAATCGCCCGGGCCCACACCGGCAGACCGGGTGTGATTGCCTTCGGGGGAGGCTTTCACGGCCGAACCTATATGACCATGGCGTTAACCGGCAAGGTCGCGCCCTATAAGCTGGGATTTGGCCCCTTCCCGGGGTCGGTTTATCACGTGCCGTATCCCTCCGAGCTGCACGGCATCACGACGCAGGATGCCATCACGGCGATTGAGCGCCTGTTCAAAGCGGATATTGAGGCGAAACAGGTGGCGGCGATTATTTTTGAACCCATTCAGGGTGAAGGCGGATTCAACGTCGCCCCGGCAGAGCTGGTGGCCGCCATCCGCCGTATCTGCGATGAGCACGGGATCGTGATGATTGCCGACGAAGTGCAGAGCGGCTTCGCCCGTACGGGTAAACTGTTTGCCATGGAACACTACGCGGACAAGCCCGACCTGATGACGATGGCTAAAAGCCTGGCAGGCGGAATGCCGCTGTCCGGCGTGGTGGGCCGCGCCGGGATCATGGACGCGCCGGCGCCCGGCGGTCTGGGGGGAACCTATGCAGGCAACCCGCTTGCGGTGGCCGCCGCGCACGCGGTGCTGAATATTATCGACAGCGAGTCACTGTGCGCGCGCGCCCGTCATCTGGGCGAACGACTGACAGCCACGCTGGAGGAGATTCAGGGCAGCTTTCCTGCGCTCGTGGCGATAAGGGGCAGAGGATCGATGATTGCGGCGGAGTTTTTTGATCCCGAGAGCCGCGAACCTTCGGCCGCCATCGCGCAGGCGATCCAGCAAAAGGCGCTCGCCCAGGGCCTGCTGCTGCTGATCTGCGGCCAGTACGGAAACGTGATCCGCTTCCTTTACCCGCTGACCATTCCGGATGCCCAGTTCAACCAGGCGCTGGCGATCCTGCAACAGGTTATGCGTGATAAGGACTAAGTGCCCACCGAAAACCGTCTGCCGGAATGCCGGCGACGGTTTGAACGGAGGAGATCGGCATAGATTTCCTCCGTGTGGGAAATGTTGGGGAATTTTGTCTGTTTCATTGTATGCTCCCTGAAACACATCCCTGGCAAGAGGAAATAAGAATTGCAAAAAACATCAGCCTATCAGTCACTTGTCAAAACCTTCCAGCGTCTCTCCCGCTTCTCGCACCTCTCCTCCATCGCCAGCTGGGACATGTTCACCATGATGCCGCCAGGCGGCAGCGCCGCGCGCGGCGAGGCGCTGGCGGAGATGAGCGTCCTGCAACACCAGATCCTCACCGATAAAAAAGTCGGCGACCTGTTAGCGGCGGCGGCAGGTGAAGATTTGAATGACGTCGAACAGGCCAACCTGCGCGAAATGACGCGCCACTACCAGCAGGCGACCCTGCTGCCGGAATCGCTGGTGGAAGCCAAATCGCTGGCAGGCAGCAAATGTGAGCACGCCTGGCGCACGCAGCGCCCCGCCAACGACTGGCAGGGTTTCTCCGCTAACCTGAAAGAGGTGGTCAAACTCAGCCGCGAAGAGGCTCGCCTGCGGGCTGAAGCCAAAGGCTGTACGCCGTACGACGCGCTGCTGGATATTTTTGAGCCCGACATGACCAGCGCGCGTCTGGACGTTCTGTTCGGCGATATGAAGTCCTGGCTACCGGACCTGCTGGCAAACGTGGTGGAAAAACAGGCTCAGCGGTCGTTTATTCCCCCGCAGGGCCCCTTCCCGACGGCAACCCAGCGTGAGCTGGGCCTGGAAGCCATGAAGATGCTTGGCTTCGATTTTAACGGCGGCCGCCTGGACGTCAGTGCGCACCCGTTCTGCGGCGGCGTCCCGGAGGACGTGCGCATCACCACGCGCTATGACGAAGATGAACTACTCAGCGCGCTGTTTGGCGTGATCCACGAAACCGGACACGCCCGCTACGAACAAAACCTGCCGCGCGCGTGGGCAGGACAGCCGATTGCCCTGGCGCGCTCAACCGCGATCCATGAATCACAGAGCCTGTTCTTTGAAATGCAGCTGGGACGCAGCGAAGCCTTCCTTAAGCATCTTCTCCCTGCCGTGCACGCCCGTTTTGGCAGCCAGGCGGCGTTCAGCGAAGAGAACTTTATTGCCTGGAACCAGCGCGTGAAGCCGGGCTATATCCGCGTCGATGCGGACGAAGTGAGCTACCCGGCACACGTGGTGCTGCGCTATGAGATTGAGCGCGCACTGATCAACGGCGAGATTGAGGTGGACGATATTCCCGCCCTGTGGGATGAGAAAATGCAGGCCTGGCTCGGGCTATCCACCAAAGACAACTACCGCAACGGCTGTATGCAGGATATCCACTGGACCGACGGCGGTTTTGGCTACTTCCCGTCCTATACGCTTGGCGCCATGTACGCCGCGCAGCTGTTCCATGCGGCCAAAACGGCGCTTCCGGGGCTGCAGGCCTCCATCGCTGAGGGCGATTTTTCCGCACTCTTTGAGTGGCTGCGCCAGAACATCTGGCAGCACGGTAGCCGCTTCAGCACGTCGCAATTAATCACCCAGGCGACGGGCGAGGATCTGAATATCCGTTACTTCCGCGAACATCTGACCTCGCGCTATTTGTAATCTGCATCGCCGGGGGGGAACCCCGGCAATGTACATATGGTTACACGCCGATACCAATCACTCACGGAAACCTCGAATTTACAGGGATATAGTTATTTCAACGGCCCCGCAGTGGGGTTAAATGAAAAACCAAATTCGAGGGTATGAGAATGAATAAAGTATTAGCTCTGGTTGTTGCCGCTGCTATGGGTCTGTCTTCTGCTGCGTTTGCTGCTGACACTACCGCAACTGCTGCACCGGCTGCCGCGCCTGCTGCAACCACCACCGCTGCGCCAGCAAAAGCGGTTCACCATAAGAAACATCACAAAGCTGCAGTGAAAAAAGAAGCCGCTGCACCAGCAACCGCAGCACCAACCGAGCAGAAAGCTCAGGCTGCCAAAAAGCACCACAAAAAAGCCGCTAAACCGGCTGTAGAGCAGAAAGCTCAGGCCGCTAAAAAGCACCACAAAAAAGCGACCAAACCAGCTGTAGAGCAGAAAGCTCAGGCTGCTAAAAAACATCACCACAAAAAAGCCGCTAAACCAGCTGTAGAACAGAAAGCTCAGGCTGCTAAAAAGCATCACAAAAAAGCAGTAAAACACGAAGCTGCTAAACCAGCTGCACAGCCAGCTGCGTAAGAGTACAAGCTTAACCGTGCCCTTCGGGGCACGTTGGTAAACCGGCGCTGAACCGGAACAGGTTCCGCGCCGTTTTTTTTATCCGGAGGGCGTATGCTGCGACGCTATCGGTTTGAGCTGATTCTGATCCTGCTTATTTTATGCGCGCTCATCGCCAGCCATTTTTATCTTTCCTGATTGTAGCACGCTGATTTTACTCCCACTTTAGCGCTGTCCCGTCTATAGTATTTTCATAGGGTTCACTTTTAATAATCATAATTACCCCCACCAGAGTGTGATATGCGTAAATCTGTTGTGTTGTTACTGGGAACGTTTAGTCTTTTTTCTGGATTCTCACATGCGGATGATGGCGGTGATGACACCATTAGCGCGAAAGAGCTAAAGACGCTTTTTTTCGGTCATGACGATCGTACGCGCGTCGCCGATCCCACCCAGGCCCCCTGGGATGCAATAGGTCAACTGGAAACCGCCAGCGGTAACTTATGTACCGCGACGTTGATCACTCCACAGCTTGCCCTGACGGCAGGTCACTGTCTGTTAACACCGCCAAACGGCAAGCCGGATAAAGCGGTTGCCTTGCGGTTTGTGTCGCAAAAAGGGACCTGGCGTTATGAAATCCACGGCATTGAAGGCCGTGTCGATCCGTCTCTCGGCAAACGTCTGAAACCGGATGGTGACGGCTGGATAGTGCCGCCGGCGGCCGCCTCATGGGATTTTGGCCTGATCGTTTTGCGCTACCCGCCTTCAGGTATTACGCCGCTGCCGTTATTTGACGGCGACAAAGCCGCACTCACCGCCGCGCTGAAAGCCGCCGACCGAAAGGTGACGCAGTCGGGCTATCCCGTCGATCATCTGGATACGCTTTATACACATACCGACTGTATTGTGACGGGCTGGGCGCAAAACAGCGTGCTCTCGCATCAGTGCGATACGTTGCCGGGCGACAGCGGTTCACCGCTGATGCTGAAAACGGAAAACGGCTGGCAGTTGATCGGAGTCCAGAGCTCTGCCCCGGCGGCAAAAGACCGGTGGCGCGCCGACAACCGGGCCCTGTCCGTTACCGGTTTCCGCGACCAGCTGGAAGCGCTGGCGCAGCAGTAAATCAGCAGCGTCTGACCTTACGTAACGCTCTGATTGACTCAATCGGCATCGGCTGGCTGAACCAAAAACCCTGCAGTTGATCGCAGCCAGCCAGCCGCAGCAGTTTCATTTGCTTCTCGGTTTCCACCCCTTCTGCCACCACCGCCATGCCCAGCGCATTGGCGATCCGCACCGTGCCGCTCACCAGCGCTGCCGCCTGTTCATCGTGGTCCACCAGCCCGGCCAGGGATTTATCGATCTTGATAGTGTCGAAGTTAAAACGCCGTAAATAGCCAATGCTGGAATAGCCGGTACCAAAATCATCCAGCGCCACCGCGGTGCCCAGCGCTTTAAGATTGGCTATCGCCATGCGGGCACGCTCCGGATTCTCCAGCACATAGCTCTCCGTGACCTCAAGCTGCAGCCGGTGGGCCGGGAAACGGGTGCTCTCCAGCACGCTGGCCACTTTTTCTTCAAAGGCAGGATCGCGAAACTGCGCGGGTGAGATATTAACGGAAAGCTTTAATTCTCCGTACGGCTGCAGATCTTCACAGGCCCGCTGCAGCACAAACTGACCCAGTTTGTAAATCAGCCCGCTGGTCTCCGCAATGGCGATAAAGGTATCCGGACCAAGCGGCCCCTCCGGGCGACGCGGCCAGCGGACCAGCGCTTCGACGCTGCTCATTGTCTGGCTGCGGGCGTCAATAATCGGCTGATACCAGACCTCAAACTCATCGCGCTCCAGACCGTCACGTATCTGATTTTCAATCGCCAGCTTGCGTTCCCGGACGCTGTTCAGCTCCGCGTCGTAGTGGGTGATACGCCCTTTCCCGCTCATTTTGGCGTGATACATGGCAATATCGGCGCGGCGAAACAGTTCCGAGCTGTTGCATTCAGTCAGGGTTCCGCTGGCGATACCGATGCTGGCACCGATATGGATTGTGCGTTCCCCCAGCAGAACCGGGGTGGTCAGAAAATCCAGCACGGAAACGGCAAAGGCGGTCGCCTTCGCCTCTGCATCATCACCGCCGATGGTCATGGCGAACTCATCCCCGCCCATGCGCGCCAGCATCCCGCCGGGCGGAACGCGTTCATTCAGCGTTTTCGCTATCGCCACGATGAGATCGTCACCTACGCTGTGGCCGTAGATGTCATTCACATCCTTAAAGCCATCGAGATCGATAAATACCACGCTTTTGACGTCGGTATCACCGCGTAAACGCACCCGATCCAGCGCTTCGATGAGCGCACGGCGGTTAGGTAAATGGCTTAGCCAGTCCGTTCTTGCGACCAGACGCGCCTGGCTTTCGCCGCGCGCGAGTTTGTACAGCCCCACGCTGCTCACCAGAATGAAAAGCAGGATCAGCGCCGACGCCAGCACCACAATCTGCCTGATGTCAGAAGATGCCGCCTGTGCGGCCTGCGCGCCCGGAAGCCGCGCCTGCCAGTTCAGAAATCCGACTAACTCCCCTGCTGCACTGTGCAGCGGCATGCTGCGATCGTTAATTTTGTCTGGGGTAAAGTGGAGGTTATCGATCTGAAAGGTGCCGCCCAGGTCGGATAAGATTCTGGCGTTAAGATGGCGGGTAATCACCAGATAGCGACGGGTTCCGTCGTGGATCTGTAACCTGCCGACCATCGGGCGAATCAGCCCAATGCCGACAAAGGCCACGCCGGTGCGCGTCTGGCTGATCCCCGCATAGATATTTTTTTCACCCGCGAGCGCTCGCCCGTGCTGGTCGATAAGCGCTTTGAGGCCTTTGCCAAAGAAGTCGAGATTTTTTTCGTCAAAGGGTCGGCTTTGAAACGAGCCCCAAAGGACGTTGAAATGCTCATCCAGCACGAAGGTCCCGTCGTAGAGGTTATTGATTTTAAACCCGGTACCCCAGGTGTTGTACAGCCAGTCGGTATCGAGCGTGGGACGGTAGGCCTCCCGCACCGCATCGTCCCAGACGGCGTTATCAAGCACCAGAGAAGAGACGCGGTTAACCGAAGTCTGAATGGCCCCCTGCACGGAAAGCGCCGTGCGGTGTTCATCAATTTCGTTGGTTTTGGTGCTGATAAGATGCAGGGAAAGGTAGAGCAGTGCGACGATGGAGATGATTAAGCCGATCCCCGCCATGAAGATCATGGCAAACAACGTTCTCGCATTGGGAATATTGCGCCAGCTTAATGTGCGATACATCAGCCATCCTCTTCATGTTTTGCTTTTCTAAGCGTAATACAGGCAGCGAATTTCGCTGCCTGTAAATCATGGTTCGAGGTCTGTCAGGCGAGTTTTATCATGATCATGCCGGCAAGGAGCAATATAAGCCCCATCCAGCCCTTGTTATTTAAGCGCTGGCCGAAGAGTACCCAGCCTGCGGCCAGCGTGGCGGCGATACCAAAACCACCCCACAGCGCATAGGCCACCGAAAGATCGATCCCTTTTACCGCCTGGGACAGGGCGCTGAACGCCCCCAGCACCGCGGCAATCGACATCAGGCCATATAGTTTACGGCGAAAACCATCCGAGAATTTCAGCAGAACGTTCGCCAGGATTTCCAGCACGATGGCGAGCCCCAGCCAGGCCGCATGAACCCACTCAAACTGTTGCATGGTTCTGCTCCTTCTGCGGTTTGCCAGGCTTCCGGGTACCGGATTTAATCAGCACAATACCCGCGACCAGCGTCGTTAATCCGGCGACCTTCATTGTTGTTAACGTTTCGTCAAATATCAGCACGCTGAACAGCGTAATCAACAAAATACCGATCCCTTCCCAGAGTGCATACGCGACGCCCAGCGCAATTTTTTTCACCGCAAACGAGAGGAAAATATAAGAAAGCGAAATCATCACCAGCATCAAAATAAAACCGGTGTTGCCATCGCTGATGCTTGCCCACTTCATAGACAGCGTGCCGGTAATTTCAGCGATAATTGCCAGCGCTAATAGGATCCAGTAAAACATGTTTTTCTCCTGCTTGAGAATATAATCCATCGTGGCCCGCTGCGTGCAGCAAACCAAAAAATACGAATTGAAATCAGACAGCTAAGCGCTTAGCGCCAGCTCAGGCAGAAGAAATGACTATAGTGCGGTGCGCCAGTGTTGCTCACCAGAAAGCAGGCAGAAGGAGGTGGAGTATACAGCGGTATTGTTTGAAGAGTACGTCCTGAACATATTGTCCATAAAATTACAATTATCCGCGTTGTTGCTTCTCGTCTTTGCGGATGAAAATTGTCCTCAGTAGTTAAACACACCAAATTTGTACCATAAGCTAGGATTTTACTCAAAGTCTTTGCAATTCTTTACCCATACCGTTTGATTTTGGTTAGTTTATTGCAACGCCTTTCACCTTTATTATAAATAAAAAGATTATTTCGGAGTCACCATGGCTAAACCCATCATTACCCTGAACGGGTTAAAAATTGTCATCATGCTGGGCATGCTGGTGATCATACTGACTGGCGTTCGTTTTGCCGCCGATATTATTGTGCCTTTTATTCTGGCCCTGTTTGTTGCGGTGATCCTTAACCCGCTGGTACAGCGGATGACGCGGCTACGCATTCCGCGCGTGCTGGCCATCACGCTGCTTATCAGCATCATTATCGTGGCGATGGTCTTGCTGGTGGCGTATCTGGGGACCTCGCTAAATGAGCTGGCGCGAACGCTGCCGAAGTACCGCTCTTCGCTAGCGATACCGCTGCTGCAGCTGGAACCCTGGCTGCAGCGCGCGGGTATCGAAGTCTCGGTTGAGGAACTCCTGAAATATATCGACCCCAATGCGGCCATGACGATCGTCACCAGCCTGCTGGCGCAGCTTTCCAATGCCATGACCTCCATTTTCCTGCTGTTTTTAACGGTGGTGTTCATGCTGCTGGAGGTGCCGCAGCTGCCGGCAAAGCTGCAGCAGATAATGGTCCGTCCGGTTGAAGGAATGGGGGCGATTCAGCGCGCGCTGGACAGCGTCTCCCGCTATCTGGTGCTGAAAACCGCCATTAGCCTGGTCACGGGCGGCGTCGTCTGGGTGATGCTTTTGGCGCTGGACGTTCGCTTTGCGTTTGTCTGGGGGCTGCTGGCGTTTGCGCTCAACTACATTCCCAACATCGGCTCCGTGCTGGCGGCGATCCCCCCTATCCTTCAGGTGCTGGTTTTCAGCGGGCTTTATGACGCGCTGATCCTGCTGGCCGGATACCTGGTCATCAATCTGGTGTTCGGTAACATTCTTGAGCCGCGCATGATGGGACGGGGGCTGGGACTCTCAACGCTGGTGGTCTTTTTGTCCCTGATTTTTTGGGGCTGGCTGCTCGGCCCCGTTGGGATGCTGCTCTCCGTCCCGCTGACCATCATCGTTAAGATTGGCCTGGAGCAGACGGCGGGCGGGCAAAGTATCGCCGTGCTGCTGAGCGATATGAGCCATCAATAGCGGTCAGTCCACCATCGCCAGGAGGGGCTTGCGGGTCCTTCCTCCTTCGCGATACGTACCGATCGCCCTCTGCCATTCCGCCAGTGGAAAGATCGCGACGTCGCTGTACGCGCTGTTGGGCAAATTAAGCCAGATGCGGTCAAACTCCGCTCGCCACGCCTCAGCGCTGAGCGCGTCCAGACCGTTACGGATATGGAACCACGCCACGCGCGGCGCTGGCCGTTGCTGTCTGAAGGTTTGCCCGGAGAGCAGCCCGTAGCAGACAAACATGCCCTGCTCGGGCATCGCGCTGAGGATCGCTTCCGCAAGCGGCCCGCCGGTGGCATCGTAGACGACGTCGGTACGCGCGGCGACGGAGCCAATCCGCTGGGCGTCATGCTGCGGGACGGGAATGAACCCCATCGCCTCCAGCCGTTCAGCGTGAACGGCTGAACGGTGGATCCCGTACACCGCCTCCGCTCCCGCCTGACGCGCCCACTGCCCCAGCAGAATGGCGCAATCCGACCCGGCCGCCGTGAGCAGCACCCGCTTACCCTGAGGCGGATAGCGGGTAAGCATCATCTGCGCCGCCAGCGGGTTGATATAGGCCCGCGCGGCCAGGCGTGCGTCAACAGCGTCCGGAACGGGGATGGCATACTCTGCCGGGCAATCAACATAGCGCTGCCAGGTGCCTTGACCGCGCAGCGGCAGGACGCGTTTACCCAGCAGATGCGCAAACGACGCGGGCGCGTCGGTGACAACGCCGACACCTTCATACCCCGCTACCGCCGGTAACGGGGTTCGGTGGCGGTAGGCGCCAGTGATGGGAATGAGATCGGACGCGTTCACCGGAGAAAACAGCATTTGCACGCGAAGATGTCCCGGCGCAAGCGCCTCCAGCGGCGCGGTTTCAGGTTGCAGAACGGTTTCTGGCTCGCCAAAACGGCGATACCAGAGGGCCAGATTTTCCATTACGATCTCACGGCTGATAGCGGAACGACTACTCGCGCCAGCCCATTGCCGGTGCGACATGTTTGAGAATAGACTCAATCACGTGCGCATTATAATCCACACCCAGCTGGTTCGGCACGGTCAGCAATAACGTATCGGCTTCGGCAATCGCGTCGTCCTTTTTCAGCTGTTCGATCAGCTTGTCCGGCTCCGCCGCATAGCTGCGTCCGAAGATGGCGCGCGTTTTCTCATCAAGGTAGCCCACGCTATCGCTGTCGTTACGGCTGGCACCGAAATACATCCGGTCGCGGTCGTCCATCAGCGCAAAAATACTGCGGCTGACCGACACCCGCGGTTCGCGCGTGTGCCCTGCCTCTTTCCAGGCCTGACGGTACGCGCGGATCTGTTTTGCCTGCTGAATATGGAACGGCTCACCGGTTTCATCGTCCTTCAGGGTTGAGCTTTGCAGGTTCATTCCCAGCTTTGCGGCCCATACGGCCGTCGCATTTGAACCGGCGCCCCACCAGATACGCTCGCGCAGCCCTTCAGAATACGGCTCCAGGCGCAGCAGCCCCGGTGGATTCGGGAACATAGGCTGTGGATTAGGTTTTGCAAACCCTTCACCGCGCAGCACCTCAAGCAGCACCTCGGTATGACGGCGCGCCATATCCGATTCGTCTTCCCCTTCCTGCGGGACATAGCCGAAGTGACGCCAGCCATCAATGACCTGCTCCGGCGAGCCGCGGCTGATGCCAAGCTGCAGACGACCGCCGGAAATCAGATCCGCTGCCCCCGCATCTTCAGCCATGTACATCGGATTTTCATAGCGCATATCAATCACGCCGGTACCGATTTCGATGGTTTTCGTTTTTGCACCTATTGCCGCCAGCAGAGGGAACGGCGAGCTAAGCTGTCGGGCAAAGTGGTGCACGCGGAAATACGCGCCGTCTGCCCCCAGCTCTTCAGCCGCCACGGCTAAATCGATGGACTGCAGCAGCGTGTCTGCCGCCGAGCGCGTGCCGGACTGCGGTGAAGGCGTCCAGTGACCAAAGGATAAAAACCCGATCTTTTTCATAACCATGTGTCCTGATAATGCGTTGCGTTCACCCTACTTTACGCATTACCTGCTGAGAATAAATGGCGTTTCTTTAACGGAATGATTCAAATAAATTGATTGAATTTTTTTCAGGTCCGTCAGGTAAAAAACGGCTGGTTATCGGTGTGATTAAGCGTTACTACTCTATGTCAGGATTTTTACACCGGACAGAAAATGAAGAGACGCTATGTTGTTGCGGATGTTTTTACTGACACCCCGTTTCTGGGTAACCCTGTCGCCGTCGTACTCAATGCGGAGGGTATGAGCAAAGCACAAATGCAGCAGGTCGCCGTTGAATTTGGCTACAGCGAAACCACGTTCGTTCTGCCGCCAGACAATCCCTCCAGTACGGCACGCGTGCGAATTTTTACGCCCTCGCGCGAGATCCCCTTCGCCGGGCACCCGAATGTTGGAACAGCGTACGTGCTGGCCCATCACGCCGCGATGAACCATCAGCCCCTGCCTGATACGCTACACTTCGAGGAAATAGCCGGTCTGGTGCCCGTACGTCTGCTGCGTGACAACGATACCGTGACTGGCGCAGAACTCCTGGTGCCTGAGGCACTCTCCTGCCGTTCTGAAGTAAGCCCGGAAAGCGTGGCTGCCTGCTTATCCCTGAACGCAGATGATATCCGTACCGAGGTACATATGCCGGTTGTCGCGTCGGTAGGCCTGCCCTTCCTGATAGCAGAGCTGGCTTCTCGCGAGGCGCTTCGTCGGTGCGTGCCGAATTTACAGGGTTTTCGCGCAACGTTACCGCTGGATGGCGCGGTTTCCCTCTATGCCTATACCCTGGATACGGACCCCGATGAACCTCACGATGTACAGGCCCGCATGTTTACTCCCCGCATGACAGAAGATCCGGCAACAGGCAGCGCGACCGCCGCTGCAACGGCGCTGCTGGCGTTGCAGCGCAATAAAACGACGCTTAACCTTAACGTCAGTCAGGGCGTTGATATGGGACGAGCAAGCGTGCTGTTCGCGGGATATGATGCCTCGTCAGGAAAGGCGGTGGTTCGCGTAGGGGGAAAATGTGTGATTACGCTTGAAGGCGCATTTTCACTCTAACGGTGCAATGGCGTTTACCTTTACGGCACCCGATGGGATATATTGGCACACTATTTTTATCACAGGTAAAACCGGCAATGGCTCTGATCCCTAAAAACTACGCGCGGCTGGAAAGCGGCTATCGCGAGAAAGCATTAAAAATCTATCCCTGGGTCTGCGGACGCTGCTCGCGGGATTTCGTCTATTCCAATCTGCGTGAATTGACGGTTCACCATATCGATCACGACCATACCAACAACCCGGAAGATGGCAGCAACTGGGAGCTGTTGTGCCTGTTTTGCCACGATCACGAGCATTCGAAATATACCGAAGCGGATCAGTACGGCACCACCGTGGTCGCAGGGGAAGACGCGCAAAAAGACGTGGGCGTCGCCACGTTTAACCCGTTTGCCGATTTAAAAGCGATGATGGATAAGAAGAAATAATCCCCTCGCCCACATCGCGCTCCGCGAATTTAAAATGTCCAGGTGATAGCGGCGGTTGCAGACCCCTCATTACGCCGCATCACGATCGGGCTGTTATTCGCACGATCGCCAAGCCAGGTATAGTCCGCACTCAGCACCGTCCCCCAGTGGGCATCGAACTGATGGCTCCAGGTCAGGCTGGTGTCGACGCCGTAAAATCCCCCCGGCGCAGCATAGCGGCGATATCCGGTGCGGCGGCTCTGCTGCTCGCTGACCCCATACCAGGTATTCAGATAACGGCTGTCGCCAAACAGGGCCGCAGACTGAAAGGCGACCGTATCCTGGTTATTTTGTACGGGGACTAGCGTAACGGAGGCCTGATAGCTGGCCCCCTGGCTATCCGTTAACGGCAGCGTCGCTTTCCCCTCCACACTCAGCCAGGGCGCGACCTGCCAGCCGACGGCAAGGCCGGTATTCAGGGTGGTATCAATGTCCCCCATCCCTTTCAGATTGTTTGCGCCCTCACGCCAGCCAGAATTTTTCTCAGCCCTTCCGAAGTCGTACCCCAGCGTGTGTTCGAAATACCAACCGCTGTCGTTTTGCAGGTCATATCCCACCCCTTTTTGCGCATCAATAAAGAAAGCGCCTTTACGACCCTGCAGCACCGGAACCACCTGCCACACCTGCTTGTCTGAGCCTGAGTAACGCGGAGCATACTGTCCTCCCAGCCCGACGGTTAAGGAATCGGACGCGGAGCCATCATCCGCCTGCACGCCGGACGTCACGACCATCAGAAGCGGGACGGACATATACAGGACTTTTTTTATCGCTATCATACTGCTCTCCATACAGACGCTGGCGTCTCCTGATTCAGGGGCGGCCACACAATGTTGGCGCAGTATGATTTGGCTGAATCAATGAATCGTCGGGAAAGTGTTAAGAAATGGTCAAGGTGAACGGATGTTGTCCAGAAGAGTGCTGATTATTGAAGATGACGCCGATGCGGCTGGCGTGCTCGAAGCCTATTTACGGCGTGAAAATTACGACGTGACCATTACCGGAGACGGTCATTCCGGGCTGGATATGGCGCAGCGGTGGAAGCCCGACCTCATCCTGCTGGACGTGATGCTGCCGGGGCTTAACGGCACCGAGGTGCTGGCTGGCCTGCGTCGTAAAAGCGATGTGCCGGTGATCATGGTCACGGCCATGGGGGATACCCCCGACCGCATTGGCGCCCTGCGGTACGGTGCCGATGATTACGTTGTGAAGCCTTATCATCCGGGAGAAGTGGTGGCTCGGGTGCAGGCTGTGCTGCGGCGCAGCCGTAAAAAAGAGGCTGACGAAGCGATCCTTCGCTGGCAAACGCTGGAGGTGGATGTCGCCGCCATTGTGGCGAGCGTGGATAACGGCGACGACGCGCCCGTGATGCTCGATCTTACGCCAACGGAATTCTCGCTTCTGGCAACGCTGCTGCGCTCTCCCGCGCACCCGTTTTCCCGTCAGTATTTACTGGAACACTGCTTGCCGGAAAGCGAGGCGCTGGAGCGCGTGGTGGACACCCATATTTATAACCTGCGTAAAAAACTTGAGGCGGCGGGGATTTCCGGCGTGCTGATCAACGTTCGCGGCGTGGGTTACAGGTTCAGACAGCCATGATAAAAAACCGGCACTCCTCTCTGTGGCGCTGGATTTGCGCGCGCATCTTAGCGCTGGCCATCGGCAGCGTGATCGTCATTGCCACCTGCATGTGGCTACGCTATGCGGTGCAGAACTACTGGATAATGGGCAGGATGCCGTCGGCGGTCCGGCAGGAGTTTCTTACGCTCAGCCAGAACCCGCAGGCCAATCCGGCCCGCTTCCACACGATTGTGGATACCTGGTGGGGCCTCAGCTATTCCACGCCGTCTATCGCCTCAGCCGACTGGGTCACGGTGGCCCTGCTGGTGCTGGTAATGATCCCGTTTATCGTGGTGATGGGGCTAAAACACGCCCGGCCGCTGGCGCTGCAGTTCAGCCGCCTTCGCGATGCGGCAAAGGATGTCGCCGACGGACAGTTTGGCCGTCAGGCGGAACTCATCAAGGATGCGCCGGCGGAAATGGTCAGCTTTGCGGCCGACTTTAACTCCATGACGGGGCAACTCGCCCGCTATGAAAAAGAGCTCCGCGCCTCACACGTCGCGATGGCGCACGAGCTGCGCTCGCCCCTGACGGCCGCCATTGGGCGTCTGCAGGGCATGTTAGACGGCGTGTTTGATGCCAGCCCGGCGCAGCTGGGCATGGTGATGAAACAGCTCCAGCACCTCAACCGCCTCACCGATGAGCTCCACCTTCTCTCGCTGGCCGACGCGGGTAATCTTGTGCTGGAGGACCAGCCGTTCTGTCTGGATGAGCTGATTCAGGAGCGGGCAGCCTGGATCATGCCCCAGGCTGATGCGCATCATTTCCGGATAACGCTTCGTAACCCGCGTACCTGCCCCTTCAAAGGCGATGCGTTCCGTCTGGGCCAGGTTGTAACCATCCTCATGGAAAATGCGCTACGTTACGGACGCGATGGCGGCCATCTTGAGGTGGCGCTGCACTACGCCAGCGGTCATTACACCCTCGAATTTACCGATGACGGGCCGGGCGTATCGCCCCAGTTTTTACCGGAAATGTTTAAACGCTTTAGCCGCGAGGAGCAGTCCCGCGCGCGGCATTCCGGCGGCAGCGGCCTCGGTTTGTCCATCGCCCGGGCGATTTGTCAGGCGCATGGGGGTGAGATTAGCGCGTCGTTACCGGAAAGCGGCGGCCTTGCCGTACGCATTTTGTTGCCCTGGCAACCGTCCGATAATGAAAATCTCCACTCTTGATAAAGCCTTGACAGAACATCGAATCTTTCTCGACGTAGCCCGCATTTAATAACGCCATTCCCTTTATGGAGCGGCGTTATGTCAGACGAATTTTTTCTCTCCCTCCGCCACTGCCTGCATCATATGTACGGCGTGGCGCGCACCCTTTCCTGGCTGCATTTTCTTCCCCTGGCCCTGCTTGCGCTGGCGATTTTTCCGCTGACCGGCTGTGGTGATAAACACGAAAATAAGCCCGACCCTGTGCGAACGGTACGCTACGTCGTCGTCGGCACCGCCCAAACTCTTCCCGCGCTGGAAAGAACCGGTGAGATCCATGCCCATGATGAAACGACCCTGAGCTTTCGCACCGGGGGCCGGATACTGACGCGTAGCGTTGATATTGGTGACAGTGTCACCGCCGGACAGCTGCTGGCCACGCTTGACAACACGACCGGGCAAAACCAGCTCGACGGCGCTGAGGCCGACTATGAAGGCGCCAAAGCCTCAGCGCAGGTCGCCGCGCTTAACGTCAGCCGAATGCAAAAGCTCATGCCAACGGGGGCGATAGCCCGCACGCAGCTCGACAGCGCCCGTGCGGACTGGCTTGTCGCCAGCGCGCGCTTAAAAAGCAGCGAGGCCGCGCGGCGAAATGCACGCGAAAGCCTCGGCTGGACGCGCCTGATCGCACCGCAGGCGGGCGTCATTACGGCCGTGAACGCCTCTGCGGGACAGGTTGTCAGCGACGGTCAGTCCGTACTGACGCTGGCGACCGGTGAAGCCCGCGACGTGGCGTTTGATATTGCCACCCCTGATGCGATCCCGCCTCTGGATAAGGCGGTTTTGCAGGTTTCCCTCCTCAGCGACCCGTCGGTACAGGCGTCTGCCGTGCTGCGGGATATTACTCCGCAGGCCGATCCTCAGACCCGCACCTGGCGCGTCAGGGCCACCCTGCAAAACCCGCCCGCGGCCATGGCGCTGGGTGCCAGCGTGACCGTCACGTTGCCATCGTCAGCCCCGCACGGGTACCCCCTTCCCGCGTCGGCGCTGACCCGCATTGGCGACAAACCGGCCGTTTTTGTGATTACCCCGCAGTCTCGGGCGCAGCTGCGCGCGGTGGTACCCGCGAGCTATACGGCCTCCTCCGTCATGATTGCCTCCGGCCTTGAGCCCGGCGATCGGGTGATTACGGCGGGCGTGAGCACATTGCGGTCCGGCGAGCCGGTGATGGCCGGAGAGGTTCAGCCATGAACACAGGACAGGAAGCCAAATTTAATCTCTCCGCCTTGGCGCTGAAGAACCAGCAGATGGTCAGCTTTTTCATGCTGCTGGTGATTGCGATGGGGGTGTTCTGCTATGAGAAGCTGCCGCGTAACGAAGATCCGGCTTTTACCATTAAAACGGCCGTCGTCTCCGCGCAGTGGCCGGGAGCATCCGTGGCGGATACCACCCGCCTGCTGACCGATACGCTTGAGAAAAAGCTGCAGGAAACGCCCTGGCTGGACTATCTCGAAAGTGAAACCCGGGCCGGACGCACCGTTATCCACGTCAACCTCCGTGATGATACGCCCCCGCAAAGCGTGCCGGATATCTGGTATCAGGTTCGCAAAAAAATGCAGGACATCACGCCGTCCCTGCCTGAAGGGGTGCAGGGTCCTGCCGTGGACGACGAATTTGACGACACGTTCGGCACAATTTATGCCTTTATTCCCGAAGGTTTCACCCTGCGCGAGGTGCGGGATCGCGCAGAGACAATACGGCGCGAGCTGATGTCCCTGCCGGATATAGGCAAAACCACCCTGCTGGGCGAACAGCAGGAGCAGTGGGTTCTCGCCTTTTCTCCCGCGCGCCTGGCCGGGATGGGGCTCGATATTCAGGAAATTGCCGACGCCCTCCGGGCGCAAAACGCCGTTGTCCCGGCAGGAAAGATGCGAACCGAAAAAGAGAACATGGCGATAAAGGTCAGCGGGGCGCTCACGACCGAAGAGAGCTTACGCGCCGTCACGCTGCACGTGAACAATCGCTACATTCCGCTGACCGACATTGCCACCGTCACCCGGGAAATCGCCGAGCCACCGGCCCCGGCCTACCGGGTGAACGGCAAACCGGCTATCGGGCTGGCGGTGTCGATGTCGCCAACGGGCAACATGCTGCGTTTCGGTGCTGCGCTGAACGCCAGAATGACGGCCCTCAGCGCCGGGCTGCCGCACGGTATCGAGATGGTGAAAGTCGCCGATCAGTCAGCGGTGGTCAGTGACGCGGTAAGCGGGTTTATCCGGGTGCTTATCGAAGCCGTTATTATCGTGCTGGCGGTTTCATTTGTTTCACTAGGCTTACGGGCCGGGCTGGTGGTGGCGACGGCCATCCCGCTGGTGCTCGCCATGACCTTCGCCGGGATGATGCTCGCCGGCATCGGCCTTCAGCGCATCTCGCTCGGGGCGCTGATTATTGCCCTGGGCCTGCTGGTGGATGACGCCATGATCGCCGTTGAAACGATGGTCTCCCGGCTGGAAGCGGGGGATTCCCGTCGGCATGCGGCCACCCATGCGTTCAAAACGACGGCCTTCCCGATGCTCACCGGTACCCTGGTGATGATTGCCGGCTTTATTCCCGTTGGTTTTGCGGCCTCCAGCGCCGGTGAATACTGTTTTTCCCTGTTTGCGGTGGTGCTCATTGCCCTGCTCTGTTCCTGGGCTGTCGCGATCCTGTTTTCGCCGCTGACGGGCACGTGGCTGTTGCCGGAAAAAGTCAGACATCACGCGGCGGGACCCGGAAGGATCGCGCGCGGGTACGGACGGCTTTTACGCCTGGCACTGCGTCACCGGGTCGCTACCGTGCTGTTCGCTCTTTCCGCGCTGGGGCTGTCCGCGTACGGCACGACGTTTATGCAGGGCGAGTTTTTCCCCGCTTCGGACCGGCCTGAGCTGCTGGTCAGCCTGACGCTTCCGGCCAACGCGTCGCAGCCGGAAACGCTAAGAGAGGTGGAAAAACTCGAAAAGGCGCTGACCGGCAACGGCAACATCAATCGCTATTCGACGTACGTCGGGTCGGGCGCCATCCGTTTTTACCTGCCGATGGACGTGCTGCTGGAAAATGAAAATATCGCCCAGATGGTTGTGGTGGCTAAGGATCTTGAGGCGCGGGATCGTCTGCATGCGCAGCTCAACGGGATCCTGGCGACGCAGTTTAGCGACATCATCACGCGCGTGTCGCCCCTTGAGCTGGGGCCGCCCGTCGGCTGGCCAATCAAATACCGGGTGAGCGGCCCCGATTATCTGCAGGTCCGGGCGTTTGCGAACCGTCTCACGGACGCGATTGGGCAGTCCCCTTACTCACGCGACGTTAACCAGACGGCCGGAGAGCCGGAGAGGGTCATAACCCTTGAGGTGAATCAGACGGCGGCCAGGGCGGCGGGAATATCATCCGAAAGCCTCGCTCGCACGCTAAACACCGTCTGGTCCGGCAGCGTTGTTACCTCCATCAGGGATAACGACCGCCTTGTTGACGTGGTGCTCCGGGCCACGGACGATGAACGTCACAGCACCGCCACCCTCTCCTCGCTCACGATTCAGGGGAATGACGGTAAAAAAATTCCGCTCAGCGCCGTCGCAACGCCGGTCTGGGGCGTGGACGATCCGGTCATCTGGCGTCGCCAGCGCGTGCCCTTTATCACGGTGCAAACGGATCTTGCTCCGGGGCTGAAGGCTGAAGCGGTATCCGCGGCGCTGCGTCCGGCAGTCGATAAACTGCGCACAAGCCTGCCGGCAGGTTACAGCATTGAAGAAGGCGGCGCGGTTGCCGAATCGGATAAGGGGAACAGCTCCGTCTTTACCGTCCTTCCGGTGACGCTGGTCATCATGCTGTTGCTGCTGATGCTTCAGCTGCGGCGATATTCCCGTATGCTGCTGGCACTCCTGATGGCCCCGTTTGGTTTACCGGGGATCGTGCTGGCTATGCTGCCCGGCGGAACGCCGATGGGGTTTGTCGCGCTGCTGGGCGTCATCGCCCTGGCGGGGATGATCGTGCGAAACGCGGTGATATTGATTAGCGAGGTTGACAGCAATCTTGCTCAGGGGATGGCAAACGATGCCGCGATTATGGCGGCTGCGGAACACCGGGCCAGACCCATCTGTCTGACCGCCTGCGCCGCCATTCTGGGCATGATCCCCATTTCTCACCAGGTCTTCTGGGGCCCAATGGCTTATGCCATTATCGGCGGGCTGCTGGCTGCGACGCTGGTGACGCTGACCGTGTTACCCGCGTCGTTTAGCCTGCTGCTACAGTGGGGCGCTCAGCGCAACGCCACAGAAGACGGACAGCGCTGAAGCCCCACCGCTTCCCGGCTGATTACGCGGCGGTCAGCGCAAAACGGTTCTTCAGGACATGGCGGATTTCCTCCTCCGCCAGCTGCCGCGTTTCAGTGCCGTTCGCCGTGATGGTTTTCAGCATATCGCCCAGCAAAATCTGGCGTCCCTCCGGGCTGTGCACCACCACCACCCGCTTCTGCACAAAGATCGCATCCGGGTGCGTGGAGTTAAGGTAGTTGGCCGGGACGAAATCAATCCATTCCTGAGGCGTGAGATCAAAGCCGTATTGCCGGGCCCATTCTCCCTCCACCTTCGCCTCAAGCAGATACTCGCCCTCCGCGCTGCGGCTTAGCCGAAACGTGTCGAAATCCTGCGTGATATCCACATCAAGCGTGTCCAGCGCCATCGGCGCGCGAATGCCGTAGCTGCCGAACCCGAGGTCGCAAAGCCACTGTCGGCTCTCCACCTCGGCAATCAACGCCATATGGGTTTTCGGCCGCCGCGCGGGGTAGAACATCGGGCGCGCCGCCACGAAGCGGTAAGGGATCCCTAACGCCTCCAGCGCCATGGCAAAAAGCCCGTTCACCTCGTAGCAGTAGCCGCCGCGCCCCTGCGTTAACACCTTATCGGCAATGTCGTCTGGCGCCAGCGAGACAACTTTGCCCGCCTGCACGTCCAGATTTTCAAAGGGGACTGAAAAGAGCTGATGGCGCATGAGCGCATGCAGGGTGGCCGTATCGGCACCCGCCGGTCCGGTATAGTTTATGCGTTTGAAATAGGTGGAAATGTTGAAGTTATCGTTTTGCATAATGCCTCCTTGTCCTGAACATGCCGGACACTATAGATGGCGCGCATCATTGGCTGTATAGTCAGTTTTATCGAAAATTAGCCTGAACAGATACCCATGTCTGCCCCGTCCCCGTCGTCCCCACACTATCGCCGAATTGCCGAGATGCTGCGCCTCACGCTCACGTCTGGCGCGCTGCGCGTCGGTGACAGGATGATCTCCGCACGTAAGCTGGCCGAACGCGAGCACGTTAGCCTTCCGACGGCGCTGGAGGCCCTTCGCTGCCTGGAGGCTGAAGGACTGATCGTTGCGCGCCCGCGCTCAGGTTATTACATCCGCCAGACCAGCCTGCCACCGCGCGTAGAGCCCGCGCGTTCCTCACCAGGCCCGGTCCCCGTCACCATGTCCGCCGTGGCCCGGTCGCTGTTCAGCAGTGCAGAAGCCCGGCTGATCCCGCTGGGCGCCGCCCTGCCCGATCCCGCGTGGCTGCCGGGAGATGCGCTGCAGCGAGCGTTGCACTCTGCGGGCCGTCGTCTGGACGCGCATGGACAGAGCTACAGCCTGCCTCCGGGAAGGGGGGATTTGCGAAGCAAGATTGCCGCGCGTTCTGCACAGTGGGGAGCCCGGTTCGGTGCGGACGATCTCATTATTACCGCAGGCGCGACGCAGGCGCTGCGCCTGGCCCTTCGGGCCGTGTGCCAGCCGGGCGATGTCGTGGCCATTGAGCAGCCCGCCTACTTTGGCACGCTCCTGCTGCTGGAGGATTTAGGCCTGAAGGCCTTAGCGATCCCCACCGACCCTGTAGAAGGCCTGCTGCTGGAACCGCTGGCAGACGCCATTCACTGCCACCGCCCCGCAGCCGTTCTGGCCTCTCCCACCGTGCAAAACCCGCTGGGTGCCAGCATGCCCGTCGCACGCAAGCAGGAGCTGGTTGCCCTGCTTGAAGAGGCGGGAATTCCTTTGATTGAGGACGATGTTTACGGTGACCTGGTCGGCGAGGGGCAACGTCCTCCGGCCTGCAAGGCGTTCGACCAGAGCGGGAATGTGATTTACTGCAGCTCCCTGTCTAAAACGCTTGCGCCGGGCTGGCGAATCGGCTGGATTGCCGCCGGACGCTACCACCCGCAGGCCTTACAGGCCCGCATGGCCGGAGACTGGGCCGGTACGCCGCTGCTGGAAGCCGCGGCGAGCGAGATGCTGGCAAGCGGCGACTACGATCGTCACCTGCGGCGGCTAAAGCGCCGGATCGCAGAGGGGATCCGCGCCGTCGTGGCGCGAGTCGAAACCAGCTTTCCACCCGGTACGCGCGTTAGCGTACCCGCAGCCGGTTTCCTGCTGTGGGTAGAGCTGCCTCAGCAGGTCAACGCGCTGGAGGTGCACCGTCGCGCGCTGGCGCTGGGCATTGGCGTCAGCCCTGGTCCCCTGTTTTCCCCGGCCGCGGAGTTAACGCACTTTCTGCGGCTGAACTGCGCAAACGAACCCACGCCCCGCCTGCTGAACGCCGTGGAGCAGATTGGCGCGCTGTGTCACGAGCTGGCCACTTTCACACCAGACTCTCCAGCCACTCGGTAAAGACCCGCACCTTGCGGGAGAGATGACGGTGTGGATAGAGCAGTGACAGCTTGCGATCCGGCGAGCGATAGTCCGGCAAGACTTCAACCAGAAGGCCGCGGTCAATGTAAGGCTGAAGAAAAAGATTCATCCCCTGCATTAGCCCCAGCCCGGCAAGGCCTGCCGCGATGTAGGCCTCGGAGTTATCCACGACAAGCTTACCGGGCAGGGTAATCTCTGCGACGCCTTCTGGCGTGGTGAACGTCCACGGATGAATTTGTCTGCTGCTGTTATTAATCCAGTTGATGGCCTGATGCCTGCGTAAATCATCCGGCGTTTCTGGCGTACCGTGTTGCGCCAGCCAGGCCGGGCTGACGCAGGTCGTGATTTTGATGTTCCCGATTTTACGCGCGATATACTCGCCGTCCTCCAGCTCTCCCACCCGCAGCACGCAGTCCAGGCCATCCCGCAGCATATCCCGACGGCGGTCAGAGCTGCTCAGAATGATGTCGATCTCAGGATGCTGACGATAAAAATCAGGCAGATTGGGGATGACCCGCAGCGTGGCAAAAGAGACCGGCATATCCACACGCAGCTGACCGTGTATTGCCCGATCCGTACCAAACGACTCCAGTAATTCGTCCGCCTGCGCCAGCAGGGGTTTACTCCGGCGGTAAAACGCTTCCCCATCCGGCGTCAGGCTAATCCGACGCGTTGTGCGCTGCAGTAGCCGCGTGCCGCTGTGCTGCTCCAGAAGCTGTAACGCTTTGGTGACCGCCGGGCGATGGATCTGCAGATTTTCCGCAGCCTGGGTAAGACTGCCTGACTCGACAATTTCGATAAAAATTCGAATAGATTCAAATAGGTTCATTTGCATAAGAGACGCTCTTGCCCCGAGCAGGATAAAATGATTGTTATTAATTTTATAACAGTGATGAATCTTTTTGGCTATTTTTCCTAACAATCCTGCGCCCTACACTCTTCCCCATTCAAACGTAAGGAAGAGTCTGCTATGAAAAATAACCGTATTTGTCAGATCCTGGGTATCGAAAAACCTGTTATTCAGGGGCCGTTATCCTGGCTCACGGATGCCCGTTTAGTTGCCGCAGTCAGCAATGCTGGCGGGCTCGGCGTGCTGGGACCCAATGCCGGTTTAACCGCTGACACCGCGGTCTCCACGCCGGAAGAGACCGCCGAAAAAATGCGCGAAGAAATTCGCAAAACCAAACGGCTGACCGAAAAACCGTTTGGCGTGAACCTGATCCCCACAGCCGTTAATGACGTCTGGACTGGACCTATTCTTCAGGTGGTGAAAGACGAAGGCGTCAGGGTCGTGGTGTATACGGGCTATGGGGAAGGCAGCATTATTCCCGCGCTCTTCAGCGAGTTAAGAGAGGCGGGTATCGCCATTATCTACCGGGACATCAACCCAACGCCGGAGAACACCCGCCTCGCAGAAGAAATGGGGGCAGACATTATCGTGGCTACCGGTTTTGATGAGGGCGGGACGTTACCCGCAACGGCGCTTGGCACCTTTTCCATCGTGCCGCTGATTGCCGATGCTGTGAAGCACATCCCGGTGATGGCCGCGGGCGGCATTACCGATAATCGCACCGCCAGAGCGGCCCATGCGTTAGGTGCGGAAGGCGTGTTTGCCGGGTCGGTCTTTATCAGCACGGAAGAAAGCCGCGTGCCGCAGGGGGTCAAAGAGAAAATTGTTGCCGCCAACGGTCTCGATTTGCTGCTTTTCCGCACCGTGCCCCACTACTACCGCTCTCTTCCCGGCAAGCTGGCGAACAAACTGGCGGCGATGGATAAAGCAGGCGCAAGCAACGAAGAGCTGGGCAAGGCGATGGGTGGATTACGGGGCCTGCGTCTTGGCATGCTCGAAGGCAACACCGATGAAGGCTATATCGCGCTCGGCACGGGGATTGGGAACATCCGCAGCGTGAAAAGCGTGGCCGAGGTTGTTAATGCGTTAACGGTTGAGTAAGTGCCCCGGCGTCCTGGCCTGCACCAGGACGCCCAGGTTCATCAGGGAATAATCCGCGCGGCTCTCAGCTGCGCGAACAGGCGGAAAAACATCTCATCGGTGGCCTGCATTTGCGAAAAACCCGCCCTGCGCAGCTTGCTCCCGTCACCGAACATGTCGTAATCCCAGCTAAAGACAAAATCGGCAAACCGCCCGTCGCTCAGCTGCAGAATATCCGCTTCCACCAGCCTCTCCCCTGCAAGCTCGCGCCATACGCCGCGATAGTCGTTAAACAGCTGATGAAATGACAGCCTCACCGGCGGCGCAGAGTCCAGTTCAAACCAGCGTGCAATGCGCGGCCACAGCTCGCTCCAGCGCCAGATATCGCCATTGTTTACGTTGAAGGCCTGATTGCGTGCCGCAGGTGACGTGGCGGCCCACAGGGTTGCCTCGGCCAGCAGCCCGGCGTCGGTATGGTCAATGATGCTGTGCCAGGCCTGTTCCGAACCGGGAAAACGCAGCGGTAAACCCAGCGCCTTGCACAGGGAGGCGTACAGGGCGATGCTCAGCGCGAGGTTCATGGCATTACCCGGTACCGCACTCCCCACCACGCCCGGCCTGATGGCATTCCAGTTCCAGCCTTTCCCCCGCTGAAACTGGCTGAGCCACGTGAGCTGCGCGGCGTTAAATTCGGCACCCGGTACGCCGGGATCGCTTTCCCGCGCCGGGGTTTTAAACGGCCCCAGATGCGCACCATAGACTTTATACCCCTGCATCAGGCTTACCGTCTGCAAAGGCGCCGCTTTTTCGAGGGTGCTGACCAGATTACGCAGCATGGTGACGTTCGGCTCAACCATGTCCGTCCAGCTCGCCGCGTTCGCCCAGGCGCTGTAAAAGATGTGGGTGACACCGTTCAGGGCGTGCAGCGCCCGCGCGGTGTCCTGCGCATCCAGTAAATCGACGTTCACCACGGGAATGCCGTCCGGGTGGGTTACCGCGTGGCGACTGAGGCCGATAACCTCCCACTGATGGTGCAGAAGGGTGTTGACCAACTGTCTGCCGACAATGCCGCTGGCGCCCGCGACCAGGGCGACGTTGTGTTGCTGCATCTTATTCATGGTGTTTCTCCGTAAAGGGTGACAGACGCAGTGTGATCTATTATTTTTTCTGGAGATATCCCCTGAAAACGATGGCACTTATAAGCAGAATCATTAAATGAATAATAAGCTCACTGCCATTTACACCTTTCTACGCGTCGCTGAAGCGGGCTCGTTTTCGGCGGCCGCCCGTCAGACCGGTATTAAGCAGTCCGCCGTCAGTCAACAGATCGCGGCGCTTGAGGAATCACTGGGTGTGGTACTGCTGCACCGTACAACGCGTACGATGAAGCTGACCGAACAGGGTGAGCGTTACCGGCGTGATATGCAGCTCGTGCTGGACGCCATGGGGGAAGCGGAGAGGCGTTTACATCCTGTCGACCCTGGCTTTCAGGGACGCGTCCACGTCCAGCTACCGAGCGGCCTGGGGCAGATCGTTTTGCCGCATCTGCTGGCGCTACAGCGCCTGCATCCCGAACTGCAGCTGATGATTTCCCTGGATGACCGCCTTGCCGACCTGGTGACGGAGGGCGTGGATGTCGCGATACGGCTGGGCAGTGAGCCTCCGCAGGCGCACGCGGCTCGCGTGCTGGCGCGTATTGAAGCCGCGCTTTTTGCCGCTCCCGGTTTTCAGGCGGTACACGCCGTCAGCGAGCTGGCAACGCTGCCACACGTACGGTTCAGCGCTATTCCGCTGGATGCCCCCCTGCGCCTGATTGCTGACGAGGAAACGGTCGAGGTCAACGTGAATACCGTTTTCCGTGCCAACACCAGCGACGCGCTGCTGCAGGCGCTGGAGTCAGGCATCGGTATCGGCGGCATGCAGCGACCGCTCGTGGCCAGGGCGCTGCAGGCGGGCACGCTGGTACCGGTGCTGCCCGACTGGCGGTTACCCGATCGCGTCCTGTATGCCGTCTATCCTGACGCCCGCTTTATTCCGCAGCGCGTCAGAAAGGTCGTCAGCGTGATTGAGCAATTACTGCCTGAAATAATAAAGAAAAACTGATTGTTTCCGCCGTAAATCACGTGCATTTTTTACCCGCAAGGAATAGAGTGTTTTTACCGTATCCCCTCTTTCTGGAGCACGTATGCCGGATTACCGTTTTTTCCAAAAAGGCCCGAACCTCATTGCGATCGAGAGCGCAAACACCGATGCGGCCGCTCAGCTCATCGCTCAGGGGTTTGAAAAACAGTTTGAGGAGATCGGCGCTGCGGATGAAAAAGAGGCGCTTACCCGCCTTGCGGATATCCGTAAAAATAATGAGATCGATCGCTATAACTTCCTGGCCGGAGCGGGCGAAATGCCGCTGATCGGCGCGCTGGCGGCTGCGGCAACCTGGTTGGTGAAAAAGAAATAACGCAACCATCTTCTACTTCGCCACCGGCAAATCGGCGTACCGCGTCGTATAGGCCGGTGACAGCATCTCACGCTTCATCGCCCAGGATTTCTCAATACCCTGCCCGGCGAACCATATCTTCCCTTTACCGGAATGATTTACGCTGTCCATCATCTCCATCAGCGCCGCGCTGTTGGCGCGCAGGCGATTATCGTCAAACAAATTAAGCTGGGCGACACCGCTGCTGAAAAAGTCCGCCAGCATGACCCCGGCTTTCATATAGCGATAGCCGTCAAGCCATATACGCCCCAGCGCCTCCGTGGCGGCGCGGATGATATCGCGCGAGTCATTGGTGGGCGTCATCAGGGTGACGGAAGCCTGATTGCCGTAATAAATTTCGTTGTCCGCGTGCGGGCTGGTGCGCACAAACACGCTGATAAAACGGCAGTATTGATGCTCGCCGCGCAGTTTTTCCGCAGCGCGTTCCGCGTAGGCGCAAATGGCCTGGTGCATCTCCTCGTACTGCGTAATACGGTGTCCAAACGAACGGCTACAGATAATTTGCTGCTTCGTGGGGGTGAACTCTTCCAGATCAAGACAGGGCTCACCGCGAAGCTCGCGGGCCGTCCGTTCCAGTACCACGTTGAAATGTTTGCGAATGACCCAGGACGAGGCTTCCGCCAGCTCCAGCGCTGTGGTAATGCCCATCGCGTTTAGTTTTTTCGTGATGCGCCGCCCTACCCCCCACACCTCCTCTACCGGAACCTTTGCCAGCAGCTTACGCTGCCGCTCGCGGCCTGAGAGATCGACCACGCCGCCCGTGCTGGCCCAGCGTTTCGCGGCATAGTTGGCCAGCTTCGCCAGCGTTTTGGTCGGGGCAATACCGACGCCAACGGTTAAGCCCGTATTTTTAAAGACCTGCGTGCGCATCTGGTGACCGAACGCCTCCAGTGACAGGCAGTGACTGACCCCTGAAACGTTCACGAACGCCTCATCGATGGAGTAAATCTCTATTGCCGGGGCGAGATCGGTCAGCGTCTGCATGACCCGACTGCTGAGATCGGCATACAGCGCATAGTTCGAGCTAAAGACGTAAACCCGCGACGGGTATAGCTTTTCTTTGAATTTAAAATACGGCTCACCCATTTTTATGCCGAACTGCTTTGCCTCCCGCGACAGTGAAATAATGCAGCCGTCGTTATTGGACACCACCACGATGGGTTTCCCCTCCAGATCGGGGCGGAATACCCGCTCGCAGGAGGCATAGAAGCTATTCACATCAACCAGCGCGAACATGTTTATGCGTTTTGAGCGTGTGGGTGACGACGCCGAAGATCTGCAGCTCCTCTTCGGACTGGAAGGTAATCGGCTGATAGCGGGCATTATGCGCCAGAAGTCTCAGAGCCGGACGGGTCTGTAGCTCTTTCACCGTAAACTCACCGGCGACCGACGCCACGACGATATCCCCATGTTCGGCATTTAACGAACGATCGACCACCAGCAGATCGCCGTCGCCGATCCCCGCCCCAATCATGGAGTCTCCACTCACCTTGATAAAATAGGTCGCACTGGGGTGCCTTACCGCCAGCCGGTTAAGATCGAGACGATCCTCCACATAATCCTGCGCCGGGCTGGGAAACCCACAGGCAACACGTTCTGAAAATAAAGGTAATTCAATGATTTGTTTTGGTTGATAAGAAAAGAGAGTGTCCATAATGCCTTTCTCGCCAGATACTGTATGTAAATACAGTATTACGGATTATGGACAAGGATCAAGGTCATTTCCGGAGGCGAACCCAAACGCGTTGAAGTTTGAGCGGTTTTAATTGAGCAACTTCGCCCGCCGTTAACAGGACTGATAGAATAAGTCATGTAAAAGTCATCCGGTTTATGACTTATAAAAAACAATATCACTATGCAATAACTACACGTTGACTTTAAAGTCAGATAAAAGCATATTTTACAGCACGAATTAACAAGACTTACTGGAGAATATTGTCCATGCCAGCCCGTGACTATCCAGACAAGCGTGTTGCACGCGGTCTGGCAAAGGAGGCCGATCTCAGGATGCTGAGCGCCCGCATCGATCCCGACCTGATGGAGTACATCAGAACCACCGCCTTTGAGACGCGTAAGAGTAAGCAAGAGATTGTGGCGGAAGCGTTAGCGCTCCACAGGCAGAAAAGTCAGACAGGAGCCTAAGCGCGCAAAGCCGGAAGTCCCCTTAAGGCTTTGCGCATATCACGTTTAATCTAACAGTGAATTCAGCGTTTCCAGTGCTTCAGGCGGTAGCTGCAGATCCGCCGCCGCGAGGTTTTGCCGCAGATGCGCCACGGACGAGGTGCCCGGGATCAGCAGAATATTCGGGGAACGCTGCAGCAGCCATGCCAGCGCTACCTGCATTGGCGTTGCGCCCAGTGAATCCGCGACGGCCTTCAGCCCGGAAGATTGCAGTGGCGTAAAGCCGCCCAGAGGGAAGAACGGCACATACGCAATCCCCTGCTGCGCAAGCAGATCCACCAGCGCATCGTCACCCCGGTTCACAATGTTGTACATGTTCTGCACGCACACCACCGGGACCATCTTCTGCGCTTCCGCGACCTGGGTGGCCGTGACGTTGCTCAGGCCAATATGCCGCACCAGACCCTGCTGCTGTAATTCGGCCAGGGTAGAGAGCGGTTCAGCAATCGATCCTTCCGCCGGCCCGTGAGCGCTAAACATGATCCGCAGATTCACCACGTCCAGCACGTCCAGCTGCAGATTACGCAGGTTGTCATGCACCGCCTGAGTCAGTTCCTGCGCGGAAAAGGCCGGTAGCCAGGCGCCTTTGTCGTTGCGACGGGCGCCAATCTTGGTGACGAGCGTCAGATCGTCCCGGTACGGGTGAAGCGCCTCGCGGATCAGCTGGTTAGTGACGTGAGGACCATAAAAATCACTGGTATCAATGTGGTTCACCCCCGCCGCCACCGCTTCGCGCAGCACGTCCAGCGCGGCCTGCTTATCCTTCGGTGGACCAAAGACGCCCGGCCCGGCGAGCTGCATCGCACCGTAACCCAGTCGTTTAACCGTCCGCGTCCCGAGCGCGTACGTCCCGCTTTTATCAATGCTGCTCATGTTAACCTTCCTCATAAAAATGATCCGGATTTACAACAGGTTCCCTCAAAGAACCTTTAGTTAAGCGCGAGTTAATTAAAGTTTAAATTCTCTACGACGATAGTAATGAAGTAACCCTGCATCTTCTCTAACGGACGACCGCTATGCTGAAAAACCTGCACGTGATTACCGGTATTATCTTTGCCCTCACCATATTCTGTCTGCTGCAAGTTGTCACGGGAGGGTTGTTCTACTCTGCCGTCAGCAACGATCGCCATAACTTCCAGAATTCCGGCGTGCTCAATGCCCAGCAGGAAAGCCTGAGCGACAGCGTGAACACGCTGGTGAAAACGCGCGTCACCGTCACCCGCGTGGCGATCCGCTACCTGAAAAACCAGCGCGACCCGGCTTCCCTTGCGGCGATCAATAAGCTGCTTGGCACCGCAGGCGACTCGCTGGCAAAAGCCGAAGCCTATAACAAAGAGTGGCAGAAGCTGCCGCAGGTTAACGGCCAGGAGGCGGCATTAACCGACGAGATGCAAAAATCCTGGAACCAGATGCACGAAGTGATGCGCTTATCGATTGAGTATCTGCGTGCCGACAACTATCAGGCCTATGGCGATCTGGACGCGCAGCAGGCGCAGGACGAGATGGAAGCGGTCTATAACCGCTGGCGCGCCGAAAACAACACCCTGCTGAAGGCCGCAGCCGAAGAGAACCAGAGCAGCTTCACGCAGATGCAGTGGACGCTGGCGGCGATTCTGCTGGCCGTTATCGCGGTTCTGGTGGTCATCTGGCAGGGTTTACAGCACCTGCTGTTAAAACCACTTCACTCCATTATGAACCATATTCGCGCCATTGCAGGGGGCGACCTGACGCAGGATATCGCCATCTCTGGCCGCAACGAGATGGGCCAGCTGGCTGCCGGCCTGCATGAGATGCAGCAGTCGCTGGTGACCACCGTCAGCGCCGTACGTGGAAGTACCGATTCCATCTACACCGGCGCAGGCGAAATTGCCGCAGGAAGCAACGATCTTTCCGCCCGCACCGAGCAGCAGGCCGCCTCGCTGGAAGAGACCGCCGCCAGCATGGAAGAGCTGACCGCGACGGTTAAACAGAACTCCGATAACGCCCGTCAGGCCACGCTGCTGGCGAAAAACGCCTCTGAAACGGCCGCGCGCGGCGGTCACGTCGTGGATAACGTGGTTCGCACCATGAACGAAATCGCCGACAGTTCGCAGCAAATCGCGCATATTACCGGCGTGATTGACAGCATCGCGTTCCAGACCAACATTCTGGCGCTTAACGCAGCGGTGGAAGCGGCGCGCGCCGGGGAACAGGGTCGTGGTTTTGCGGTTGTTGCAGGCGAAGTCCGTACGCTGGCGAGCCGCAGCGCTCAGGCGGCGAAAGAGATCAAAGGACTTATTGAGAACTCCGTCAGCCGGGTGAATACCGGTTCTGAGCAGGTCAGCGAGGCTGGCACCACCATGAAGGAAATTGTCGCCGCCGTCACCCGCGTGACCGATATCATGGGTGAGATTTCATCTGCCTCTGACGAGCAGAGCCGCGGTATTGAGCAGGTGAGCCTGGCCGTTTCGCAGATGGACAGCGTGACGCAGCAAAACGCCGCGCTGGTGCAGGAGTCCGCCACGGCGGCTGCGGCACTGGAAGATCAGTCCGAGCAGCTGCGCCAGGCGGTGGCCGCGTTTCGCCTGAACGGCAAAGAAAAAGCGGTCGCCCCACGCCCGGCCAATCTGAAAACGCCACAGCTGCTGCGCCCGGCAACGACAGCCGCCGCCACCGACAGCAACTGGGAAACGTTCTGAGTCTCAGGCGGGCGAGGATATCGCCCGCTAGCGGCTGCGCTTGGCGTGCCGCTCCCAGTTTTCCTGTTTTGCTTCATCGGATTTTCGCAGTGAAACATAGCATGCCCCGCTGCCGCCGTGATGCGGCAGCGCCACGCAGAAAGCCTGCACTTCCTCAAACTCGGTTAACCAGCGCGCCAGATAGCTGCGCACCACATTGGGATGCGAGTTCTGCTCGCGCCCTTTCCCGTGAATGATAATCAGATTGCGTAACCCGTCTCGTCCGGCCTGGCGAATAAAAGAATAGAGCATCTGACGGCAGCGTTCGGCGGGCTGACGCAGGAGGTTTAAGCTGGCCTGGCGGGCGTATTTACCCGTGCGCAGCTTATCGATAACGCCCTGCTGTACCCCTTCGCGCTGGAACGCCAGCGGCTCTTCCAGGGGAAGCACGTCAAGAAAATCCAGCGTCAGGAAGTTATCCAGCTGTTCGCTATCCACCTCCTCGCGCGCCCGCGTATTGCGGCTGGGCTGCCAGTGAATATCCGCGCAGCGCTTCAGGGGCTGGACATCTTCCATGGCGTCAAGAAAAAATGATTTGTCGTCAGGGTTCATGGACATCCTCCGGCTACATCTGAGGACTGTACTATACCTGCGCCAGAGACCGGCCTCAATCACCGATACAGGACGATGCGTGGCAATATTATTAACCTGATGAATATATATAGTAATTATTAAATAAACTTAAATCATACTTAACTAAAATTTCAGCAAAGGTAAAATACGTGATTTATGTTAAAATTTCATTAAATCAATCACTCACCTGCCTTTCATTTTTCGGGAAAAGTGTTATACCTAAATATACCTGCCCCATGGAAATAATACCCAGGATTGGCGAAAGGACGCACTGCTGTGTGTACTATAGGGTCTGTCTGATGTCGGGCAGATCCTGTTTTTTTAATAGGCATTTCACGCTTCGATTAATTTTCTCGCTTCTCTTCTGAATTGCGTAATTAATGATTCCGCCAGGGGCGTCTGACGTGAATCACGGCGCTGAATTAAATAATAGGCCGCTTTAGGAAGCGATTCGACAACCGGCAGCATGACCAGACGGTGCGACAGCAGCGGGTCACAGCCTAGCTCCTGCGGCAATATGCTTAAAAAATCACTTTGCGCGACCAGGCTAATACATGAAGAAAATGTTTCGCAAACCACACCAATTCGCGGTATTTGCGAGCGATCGCTAAATACCTCTTCTAATTGCTTGTAATAGCTTCCCCGCGGCGTCGGCATTGTCCAGTTATAATGCAGAAGTTCATTAATAGACGTTGCCCCCATGGCCGGATGCCCTTCTCGACAAAATACCGCAAACGGTTTTTCGAAGAGCTTTTCAAACGTAAATTCCTGGTCGTAAGGCCCCTGATAATAGGTGTTGATGGTGAAGTCCAGTTCGCCCTGGCGTAATTCATTGATCATCGACACCAGCTGTCCTTCCATAATCCGCACCTTGACCTGCGGATGCTGCGCATGGAAGCGGGTAATGACGGCGGGCATCAGCGTGCGTGAAACGCTGGCCCCCATTCCGATGTTGATCTGCCCGGCCAGCTCACCCTGCCGCTGACGGATGTCATCCTGCGCCGCGCGCAGCTCTTCCAGAATCAGCCTGGCGCGCTGGTAAAAGCCCTCGCCGCATTCGGTCAACGCGACGCCCTTACTCCTGCGCACGAAAAGCTGCGCCGCCATGCCCTCCTCCAGCTCTTTGATGGATTTGGTCAGCGCCGGCTGGGAAAGATTCAGCGTCCTGCTGGCACCGCGAATGCTGCCCTGACGCGCAACCTCAACAAACGCCCGGATTTGATGAAATTTAATCTGGAATGTCATAGCCCGACCGATAACCGTTGTTTATCAGAGTAAAGAAACTGTCATCTACTTTAATGGAAAGGGATGTGCGAGGGTAATTCCTGAACGGTTAAAACTGTGAAAAATCGGTTAGTGATAAGTAAAAACTATCACAGCGTGAAGCAGTTCACATATTTTAATGATGACAGGAACAGATATGGACACACTGGCGCAGTACATCCAGACGTTATCCCCGCAGCTGAGCGCATGGCGTCGTGATTTTCACCATTTTGCGGAATCCGGCTGGGTAGAGTTTCGTACCGCCGCGAAAGTCGCGGAAATCCTCGACGCGCTGGGTTACGAACTGGCGATGGGTCGCGACGTGGTGGATGCCGAAAGCCGGATGGGGTTGCCCGATGCCGCTACCCTGGCACAAGAGTTTGCCCGCGCGCGGGCGCAGGGCGCGCCTGAGAAATGGCTGGCGCCGTTTGAAGGCGGGTTTACCGGCATCGTGGCGACCCTCAATACCGGGCGTCCTGGACCGACCCTGGCGTTTCGCGTCGACATGGATGCTCTTGATTTAAGCGAAGCGCTGGATGAAAGCCATCGCCCGTTTCGCGACGGTTTTGCCTCCTGCAATCCGGGAATGATGCACGCCTGCGCGCACGACGGCCACACCACGATTGGTCTGGGACTGGCGCGGGTGCTTAAGCAGAATGAAGCGCAGCTAAACGGCACCCTCAAGCTGATCTTCCAGCCTGCCGAAGAAGGCACCCGCGGCGCGCGAGCCATGGTTGCCGCCGGGGCGCTGGACGACGTGGACTATTTCACCGCCATCCATATTGGTACCGGCGTCCCTGCCGGAACGGTGATTTGCGGCAGCGATAACTTTATGGCCACCACCAAGTTTGACGTGAACTTTACCGGCGTTGCCGCACACGCGGGCGGTAAACCGGAGGACGGACGTAACGCCCTGCTCGCCGCCGCGCAGGCCGCCCTCGCTCTGCACAGCATCGCTCCGCACAGCGAAGGCGCCTCCCGGGTGAACGTCGGGGTGATGCAGGCGGGCAGCGGACGCAACGTGGTGCCTGCGAATGCCCTGATAAAGGTTGAAACCCGCGGTGAAAGCGAAGCGATTAATCAGTACGTCTTTGAACGCGCGCAGGCGGTCATTACCGGTGCAGCGGCGCTCTACGGCGTGCGCGCAGAGATGCGCCTGATGGGTGCCGCGACGTCCAGCGCGCCGACGCCGGCGTGGGTGGATTATCTGCGCGAACAGGCGAGCCAGGTTTCCGGGGTTGTCCACGCTATCGATAAGGTGAAGGCGCCAGCAGGCTCCGAAGACGCCACGCTGATGATGGCCCGCGTGCAGCAGAACGGCGGCATGGCGTCCTATATGGTGTTCGGTACGGATTTGAGCGCCGGACATCACAACGAAAAATTCGACTTCGATGAGCAGGTCATGACCATCGCCATTGAAACGCTGGCGCGAACTGCGCTCAATTTCCCGTGGACGCGAGGTGTGTAATGCAGGAGAACTACGCTTTTATTGCCGATGCGATCGACACGCGATGTCGGACGTTAACCGATATTGCCGACGCGATCTGGGATCGTCCTGAAACCCGCTTTGAAGAGTTCTGGTCCGCCGAGCGGCTCGCCAGCGAGCTGGAGTCAGAAGGATTTACGCTGACGCGCGAGGCAGGCGGCATCCCCAACGCCTTTATCGCCAGCTTCGGCAGCGGGAAACCGGTCATTGCCCTGCTGGGTGAATACGACGCGCTGGCCGGGTTAAGCCAGCAGGCGCACTGCGCAACGGCGCAATCCTCCACGCCGGGAGCCAACGGCCACGGCTGCGGGCATAACCTCTTAGGCACCGCGGCGCTTGCGGGCGCGGTGGCGGTGAAAAGCTGGCTGGAGCAGCACGGCGGCAGCGGAACGGTGCGTTTTTACGGCTGTCCCGGTGAAGAAGGTGGCTCCGGGAAAACCTTTATGGTGCGCGAAGGTCTGTTTGATGATGTCGATGCCGCCGTCACCTGGCACCCGGAAGCTTTCGCCGGAATGTTTAACGTCAGCACGCTGGCGAATATTCAGGCAGCCTGGCGTTTTCACGGCGTGGCGGCGCATGCAGCCAACTCCCCCCATCTGGGACGCAGCGCGCTGGACGCCGTGACGCTGATGACTACCGGCACCAACTTCCTCAACGAACACATCATTGAGAAAGCGCGCGTCCATTACGCCATTACCGATACTGGCGGGATTTCGCCCAACGTGGTACAGGCGCAGGCTGAGGTGCTGTACTTGATCCGCGCCCCGGAGATGGCCGATGCGCAGCAGATTTACGAACGCATCGAGAAAATCGCCCAGGGCGCGGCGATGATGACCGAAACCACCGTCGAGTGTCGCTTTGATAAAGCCTGCTCCAGCTACCTGCCGAACCGTACGCTCGAGGCGGCGATGTATCGCGCCCTGCAGCACTACGGCACACCGCTCTGGACGGAGGAAGAACGCGCCTTCGCCCGCGAGATCCGCGCCACCCTGACGCCCAACGATCTGCAAAACAGCCTGAAAAATATTGCCGCAACGGGGGGAGACGCGGGTAAAGCCTTTGCTCGTCGTCATCAGGAGACGCTGCTGGTGGATGAAGTCGCGCCCTATGCCGTCACCGACAACGTGCTGGCTGGCTCCACGGACGTGGGCGACGTCAGCTGGAAAATGCCGGTCGCCCAGTGCTTCAGCCCCTGCTTTACCGTCGGCACGCCGCTGCACACCTGGCAACTGGTGGCGCAGGGGCGTACCTCCATCGCCCACAAAGGCATGCTGCTGGCCGGAAAAGTAATGGGCGCGACCGTGCTCAATCTGCTGCAGGACGCAGCGCTGCTGAAAAAATGCCGTGAAGAGTTCGAACAACAATTACAAGAAAAACCGTACGTGTGTCCGATCCCACATGGCGTGACACCGTCACCTTTAAAATAAAAAAACACAACACAACACAACACTCCCGAGGAACGCCCATGAGTATGTCATCCATACCTTCGCATTCCCCATCCGGTAAGCTCTATGGCTGGGTTGAAAGGATCGGCAATAAAGTACCGCACCCTTTCCTGCTGTTTATCTATCTGATTGTGATTTTAATGGTCGCCACCGCCGTGCTCTCCGCCTTTGACGTGAGCGTGCGCAGCCCGGCTGACGGCAGCCTGGTGGCGGTAAAAAACCTGCTCAGCGTTGACGGACTGCACTGGTTTTTGCCGAACGTTATCAAAAACTTCAGCGGTTTCGCCCCGCTGGGCGCCATTCTGGCGCTGGTGCTGGGTGCCGGGCTGGCGGAACGCGTGGGCTTGCTGCCCGCATTAATGGTGAAGATGGCTTCGCACGTCAGCGCGCGTTACGCCAGCTATATGGTGCTGTTTATCGCCTTCTTCAGCCATATCTCCTCCGACGCCGCGCTGGTGATCATGCCACCGATGGGGGCGCTGATTTTCCTCGCCGTCGGGCGTCATCCCGTGGCGGGCCTGCTGTCGGCGATTGCGGGCGTGGGCTGTGGATTCACCGCCAACCTGCTGATCGTCACCACCGACGTGCTGCTCTCTGGCATCAGCACGGAGGCGGCGAAAACCATCGATGCGTCGATGCACGTCAGCGTGATCGACAACTGGTACTTTATGGCAAGCTCGGTCATTGTCCTGACGATTGTCGGCGGGCTGATTACCGACAAGATCATCGAGCCGCGCCTGGGTAAATGGGAAGGCCGTAGCGATGAAAAGCTGGACACCCTGAGCAAAGAGCAGCGTTTCGGCCTGCGCGTGGCTGGCGTGGTCTCGCTGGCCTTTATCGCGCTGGTGGCGCTGATGGTGGTGCCGGAAAACGGCATATTGCGCGATCCGGTTAAACATACCGTCCTGCCGTCGCCGTTTATTCAGGGCATCGTGCCGCTGATTATCCTCTTCTTCTTTGTCGTTTCGCTCGCCTACGGTATCGCGACCGGCAAAATCCGCCGTCAGGGCGATCTGCCGCAGCTGATGATCGAGCCGATGAAAGAGATGGCGGGCTTTATCGTGATGGTGTTCCCGCTGGCGCAGTTTGTGGCGATGTTTAACTGGAGCAACATGGGCAAGTTTATGGCCGTGGGCCTGACCGACGCGCTGGAGGCGGCCGGATTAAGCGGCGTACCGGCGTTTGTCGGCCTGGCGCTGCTGTCATCCTTGCTGTGCATGTTTATCGCCAGCGGCTCCGCCATCTGGTCGATTCTGGCCCCGATCTTCGTGCCGATGTTTATGATGCTGGGTTTTCATCCTGCGTTTGCCCAGATCCTGTTCCGCATCGCGGACTCCTCGGTGATTCCGCTGGCGCCGGTTTCGCCGTTCGTTCCGCTGTTCTTAGGCTTCCTGCAGCGCTATAAACCCGAGGCCAAACTGGGTACCTACTATTCGCTGGTTTTACCCTACCCGCTTATCTTTTTAGGGGTATGGCTGGTGATGCTGGTCGCATGGTATCTTGTCGGCCTGCCGATTGGGCCGGGGATTTACCCGAGGCTGAACTAAAGGAATGAGGATGCTGAGATTACTCGAAGATAAGATTGCGACGCCGCTCGGGCCGCTGTGGGTGATCGCGGACGAGCAGTTCTGCCTGCGCGCCGTCGAATGGGAAGAGCACAGCGACCGCATGGAAGAACTGCTCCATGTTCACTACCGCGCGCAGGGATATGAACGTATTCGTGCTACCAACCCGGGCGGACTGAGCGACAAGCTTGCGGCCTACTTCGAAGGCGATCTCAGCATCATCGATACTCTGCCGACCGCCACGGCAGGTACCCCTTTTCAGCGCGAAGTGTGGCAGGCCCTGCGTTCGATACCCTGCGGGCAGGTCATGCATTACGGCCAGCTTGCGGAGCAGCTAGGCCGCGCGGGGGCCGCACGCGCGGTGGGTGCCGCGAACGGCTCTAATCCGGTCAGCATTGTGGTGCCCTGCCATCGCGTCATTGGCCGCAACGGCACCATGACGGGCTATGCCGGCGGCGTGCAGCGCAAAGAGTGGCTGCTGCGTCACGAAGGGTATCTCTTGCTCTAGATCCCAGGCTTTTTGTGCTTAATTTTCTTCCGGTTAGGCTAAAAATCCATAATCAAGCTGTGGAATTTCAAGAAGATGGCGACACGTTGCCGTCTCTTGTCCTTATTGAGGGTTTGTCAGGCTTACGTACTTACCAAAAAGATGTTAAAATTGACCAATATCAATTAAGGCTTGAGCAAACCTATGATCCCGGAAAAGCGAATTATACGACGCATTCAGTCTGGCGGTTGTGCTATCCATTGCCAGGATTGCAGCATCAGCCAGCTCTGTATCCCGTTTACCCTGAATGAGCATGAACTCGATCAGCTTGATAATATCATCGAGCGCAAAAAGCCTATTCAGAAAGGGCAGACGCTGTTTAAAGCGGGAGACGAACTGAAATCGCTCTATGCTATCCGCTCTGGCACCATCAAGAGCTATACCATCACCGAACAGGGTGATGAGCAGATCACCGGCTTCCATCTGGCAGGCGACCTGGTGGGCTTTGATGCCATCGGCACGGGCCATCATCCGAGCTTTGCTCAGGCACTCGAAACCTCGATGGTTTGCGAAATCCCGTTTGAAACCCTGGACGATCTGTCCGGCAAGATGCCTAACCTGCGTCAGCAGATGATGCGTCTGATGAGCGGCGAGATCAAAGGCGATCAGGACATGATCCTGCTGCTTTCCAAAAAGAATGCGGAAGAGCGCCTGGCCGCGTTTATCTACAACCTTTCCCGCCGCTTCGCCGAGCGTGGCTTCTCGCCGCGTGAATTCCGTCTGACGATGACGCGTGGCGATATCGGTAACTACCTGGGTCTGACCGTGGAAACCATCAGCCGTCTGCTGGGCCGTTTCCAGAAAAGCGGAATGCTGGCCGTTAAGGGTAAATACATCACTATCGAAAACGGTGAAGCGCTGGCCGTTCTTGCCGGGCACGCCCGCAACGTGGCGTAATATCTCTGAATGATTAATGCCAGTTTCGTACATTTTCATGATGACGGGACTGGCATTTTACTTTGTTCTCTTCACCGCCCCCACTCCCCGGTCTGCGCCTGGCACGTTCCCGTTGAGGTTATGATTTGAGAGAAAGTTTATTTTTTGTTTCAGTCGTTATTGCCTCAATCACCTTCATATTCATCTGGATCATGCTTGTCGGCCCTATGAAGGGAGAGGAGAAGACCTATGTACAGGATTCGACGACCTTTGCGATCGCAGTGATGGTGCTGCTACTGATTGCGTTTGTCGCTGTGACGGTGACCGTTCTGCTTCTTTGATAAATTTTCATGATTTATCAATATGGTATGTAGATCCTTGAACATTCAATAAGTTATCAAACAAAAATGACATTTTGGTTCGTTATCAGACGATAACGGAGAATGTAGGATAATCAAATGCCCCAAAAACTCCCCCCAGCATATTCCCCACTGATCCGTTTGTAAGACTTTCCCAGCGCGCGACTTTTTCTCCCTGCCCTATACTTTCAGTCTGACTGACTGGAGTTTCTTTATATGTGGAAGTTTTGCGCAAGCCCAAACCCGTGAAGAATACCTGGTATATCTTGCAGACGAAGACGATCATGACATCGCATACGACCCGGAGCCGATTGGCCGGTACAACGTCGCGCCCGGAACTAAAGTTCTGCTGTACACGTCATGTTAGGCTATTTTAGATTTCCATATTTATTTGTATTGTATCTCCTATCTTCGGTTTGTATATTCATGCAGACAAACCAGGAGAATCGCCATGATTTACATTGAACGCCTTGAATTTATTCATAAAAGTGGAGACGTACTGTATCCCGTAAAAATAACCAGAAAATCATCGGGGAAAACAGCTTTCCACCTTGTGCCATTCGGTCTGGATAAGACTGTGGATCTTGTTGAGGTAGAAGATCCTTTAGAAGCCATTAGGCTGGTTATTGATGAGAGTCATTCCATTCGCTGCAGCACCCTAACCGCTACTATTACTGATAAAAATGGCAAGCGGATTAAGCGAACAGGTATATATAGCATTAACGGGGTTAACATTAGAGAATACAACGTCAGGTAATGGCGCAAAGCGGGCCAGGGAATTAGCAAATTTTATCGAACTTTTAGCCGGTCTGTATATTTTGTCGTATACAGCGGCGACAGCATTTATCGCTTCATCTGCCACTGTAGCTGAATGCCCTGCCGTCCAAAGTGGAGCATTCCTTTCTCTTGCTGCGTTAGTGCACGACCAGATTCCCGTTCTTTTGCAACCAAGATAACTATCAATGCGGGGATGAAAACAATTGTCATTTATAGTTTGTCACTGTCATTTCGATGTAATGGGGATCGCTAACTTCGGTAAAGCTATCGACGTATCATGATAAAAGTTCAAGTACGTCCAAAAGTTATATGGTACGGCCTGTACACGTTAGCCTGTCGAGCATCTCGTAAAGATACATACCATACCATTTAAATTTAATTAGCCTGGCTTAAGCTCTGGCCAGTTCGTTTTTAAAGCGGATGTTTTTTACGGTATTTTTCAATGACGTTTGGTTTACACGCGTCAACATTTTTAGGGTCGACTACGATTTTCTCAATCCCCGGATGTTCCTTCACGACTTCCTGATAAGCTTTCAGAACGTCTTCATTGAAAGGAGTAGGATCAGTTGCGTTAATCAATCCTTTTTTAATCTTAAAGTCTGGTTTTGCAGCTTCTTCTCTAAATTTAGGACTGCATATTAGTTCGGATTGATATGATAACGCCTCATCAGACAAGGATTTCGTGTTATCAGTGGCATGAACTGAAAGGCTTACAGAAGTGATAAATAATGCAAGTACGGTCTTTTTCATGAATTTTACTCGATTAAATGTGTAAGATAACTTCTATCATAAAAAGAAACATCAGCGTAAGGCAGATCACCCTACTAAAATTTGGTATCATTACGATAATTGTTCGTTGCACATTCTGTCCATTCGCCCCCGCCCTGGCTTACAGGACAACGACACCAGGAAATGCTGACGAATAAAAGCGGCTTAATTTATTTCGCTGCCACAAACCTTGGCTCGTAAATGGTTTCTCTTCCCAGCGAGCGATTGCTACATAAACTGTTGCTCTGAAAGAGCAGAACTCTTGTACAACCTATCTAAGATAAAACAGCAACCTGAAAATCGTCGCGAGCATGGAAAAACCGAAACGCAGCGCACCAGGACAGTATTTGTAACCGACCGGCGCTCGACAAGAAAGGCAGGTTCTCTGTCCTACGGATGGAAGAATGGATTACGCAGGGCAGGAATCAGAGAACGACCCCCATCAGTCGAGACACACCATGCCTGCTGGTCACTTTCTGCAGGTGCACATCCTTCGTTTATAGCTACACCGAGGGGACATGAGGATTCACGGATGGTTTATGAGGTCGGTGCGAAGTGGAACGGTGATATGGATAAGGACCAGGTTGCTGTTATTAACAGGAGGAATCTTGTCAATATGCCCCTGACGCGCCCCCATAACGATTTGAAGCCCAAGAAATCTTTACATTCATCATGCAGCAGCACGAACCAATAAATTTGCATGATTTATTGATCTGACAAAACCTCCCCTCTGTTTCATTCAGGATATATAGGTTACTCTTTTAATTACAGACTGTGGTGACAGTAGTAAGGAGACCTGTATGGCCAAGTATCAAAACATGCTGGTAGCTATCGATCCGAATCAGGACGATCAGCCGGCATTACGACGTGCTGTGTATTTACATCAACGGATTGGTGGCAAAATCAAAGCGTTTTTGCCGATCTATGACTTCTCGTATGAGATGACCACCCTTCTGTCGCCTGACGAGCGCACCGCTATGCGTCAGGGCGTCATCAGCCAGCGTACCGCGTGGATCCGTGAACAGGCGAAGTATTACCTGGAAGCGGGCGTGCCCATTGATATTAAAGTGGTCTGGCATAACCGACCTTTCGAAGCCATCATCCAGGAAATTGTCGCCGGTGGGCACGACCTGCTGCTGAAGATGGCGCACCAGCACGACAAGCTGGAATCCGTGATTTTCACCCCGACCGACTGGCACCTGCTGCGTAAATGCCCTTGCCCGGTCTGGATGGTGAAAGACCAGCCGTGGCCTGAAGGCGGGAAAGCCGTTGTGGCGGTAAACCTCGCGAGCGAAGAGGATTACCACAATTCGCTGAACGAGAAGCTGGTGAAGGAGACCATCCAGCTTGCCGATCAGGTGAATCATACCGAAGTGCATCTGGTTGGCGCCTATCCGGTCACCCCGATTAACATTGCCATTGAGCTGCCTGAATTTGACCCGAGCGTGTACAACGACGCGATCCGCGGTCAGCACCTGCTGGCCATGAAAGCGCTGCGCCAGAAATTCAGCATCGATGAGAAAATGACCCACGTGGAAAAAGGGCTGCCTGAAGAGGTTATCCCGGACCTGGCGGAACACCTGCAGGCGGGGATTGTGGTGCTGGGCACCATTGGCCGGACCGGTATTTCTGCGGCGTTCCTCGGCAATACCGCCGAACAGGTGATCGACCATCTGCGCTGCGACCTGCTGGTCATTAAGCCGGATGAGTACCAGACGCCGGTTGAGCTGGACGATCCAGAAGACGATTAACCAGCGAGATGAAAAAAACCGTCGGGGAACCGGCGGTTTTTTTTTGCCGGGTGGCGGCTTCGCCTTACCCGGCCTATGGATTTGGTAGGCCCGGTAAGCTTGTGCGCCACCGGGCTTTACCCTGTCAGAGTGATTTCAGAATCGCATCCACGCTGGCTTTGGCATCGCCAAACAGCATGTGGGTGTTCTCTTTGAAGAACAGCGGGTTCTGAACCCCGGCATAGCCGGTATTCATGGAGCGCTTAAATACAATCACGTTCTGCGCTTTCCATACTTCCAGAACCGGCATACCGGCGATTGGGCTACCCGGATCGTCCTGTGCAGCAGGGTTAACGGTATCGTTGGCACCAATGACCAGCACGGTATCGGTGTCGGCGAAATCATCGTTGATCTCATCCATTTCCAGCACGATGTCGTAAGGCACTTTCGCTTCCGCCAGCAGCACGTTCATGTGGCCAGGCAGACGCCCTGCCACCGGGTGAATACCAAAGCGAACCTTAATGCCCCGCGCGCGCAGCTTCTCGGTGATTTCCGCCACCGGATACTGCGCCTGAGCCACCGCCATGCCGTAGCCCGGGGTGATGATCACGGAATGCGAGTTTTTCAGCATGTCTGCGGTATCTTCCGCAGAAATTTCACGGTGCTCACCCACTTCTTCATCCGCACTGGAAGAAGACCCATCGGTCCCGAAACCACCGGCGATAACGCTGATGAACGAGCGGTTCATCGCCTTACACATGATGTAAGACAGGATCGCACCGGAAGAACCCACCAGCGCACCGGTGACGATCAGCAGGTCATTGCTCAGCATAAAGCCTGCCGCCGCTGCGGCCCAACCGGAGTAGGAGTTCAGCATCGAGACAACCACCGGCATATCCGCACCGCCGATGGACGCCACCAGGTGCCAGCCGAAGGCCAGCGCGATGATGGTCATGACCAGCAACGCCAGCACCTGCAGACCGACGCTTTCGGTACGCACGAAGACCACCAGCAGTACAAACGACACCACCAGCGCCGCCAGGTTCAGCTTATGACGGTTTGGCAGCATCAGCGGTTTAGAAGAGATCTTCCCGCGCAGCTTGCCGAACGCCACAATAGAGCCGGTGAAGGTCACCGCACCGATGAAGATACCGAGGAACACTTCCGTCAGGTGGATGTTCACCAGAATCGGCTCCAGGCCCGGTTCGTGATACAGGTAGCTGTTGAAGCCCACCAGCACCGCCGCCAGACCCACGAAGCTGTGCAGAATGGCAACCAGCTCCGGCATCTCGGTCATTTCAACGCGTTTTGCCAGGCGAATACCAATCGCGCCGCCGATGATCATCGCCACCAGGATCCACGCCACGTTGCCGGTATCCGGCCCGAAGATGGTGGCAATCAGCGCAATCGCCATCCCGGCGATACCAAAGTTATTCCCCTGCTGAGACGTTTCGTGTTTGGAAAGCCCCGCCAGACTGAAAATAAACAGGATTGCAGCAACAATGTATGCGGCTGTCACTAATCCTCCAGACATATGCTACCCCTTAGCCTTTACGAAACATTTTCAGCATGCGCTGAGTCACGGTGAAACCACCGAAAATATTGATACTGGCGATCAGCACCGCGATGAAGCTCAGGAAGCTGATCCAGCCGCCGTGACCAATCTGCAGTAACGCCCCCACCACGATGATCCCAGAGATGGCGTTGGTTACCGACATCAGCGGCGTATGCAGCGCATGGGAGACGTTCCACACCACGTAGTAGCCAACAACGCAGGAGAGCGCGAAGACGGTAAAGTGGCCGAGGAACTCTTTTGGCGCAACGTCAGCCAGCCAGCCGAACAGAATAATTACCAGCGCCATGATCGCGTATTTACGCCACGGAGAAGCCGGTTTGGCGGGTTCTTTCGGCGCGGGTGCCGCTTTCGGTGCCGCCTGAGGCTGAGCAGAAACCTGAATAGGCGGCGCAGGCCAGGTAATTTCACCTTCGCGGACGACGGTGACGCCGCGCACCACCACATCGTCAAAATCAACGGTGACGTTGCCGTCTTTCTCTTTGCAGAGCAGCTTCAGCAGGTTGACCAGGTTAGTGCCGTAGAGCTGAGAAGACTGCGTTGGCAGACGGCCCGGCAGATCGGTATAACCGATCACCTTCACGCCGTTCGCGGTCGTGGTCACCTGATTCGGTACGGTATATTCACAGTTACCGCCGTTTTGGGCGGCCAGGTCGACAATCACGCTGCCCGATTTCATGGAGTCAACCATCTCACGGGTAATCAGCTTCGGCGCCGGTTTACCTGGGATAAGCGCAGTGGTGACAATAATGTCGACATCTTTCGCCTGAGCGGCGAAGAGTTCCATTTCGGCTTTGATAAAGGCTTCGGACATCACCTTCGCGTAACCGTCGCCGCTGCCTGCCTCTTCCTTGAAGTCCAGCTCAAGGAATTCGGCACCCATACTCTGGACCTGTTCCTTTACTTCAGGACGGGTGTCAAAGGCGCGTACGATAGCGCCCAGGCTGTTTGCCGCACCGATGGCGGCAAGGCCCGCCACGCCCGCGCCAATCACCATCACTTTCGCCGGAGGGACTTTACCCGCGGCGGTGATTTGACCGGTAAAGAAGCGACCAAATTCGTGGGCCGCTTCAACAATGGCGCGGTAGCCGGCAATGTTTGCCATGGAGCTTAAGGCATCCAGCGACTGCGCGCGCGAAATGCGCGGCACGGAGTCCATCGCCATCACGGTCACGCCGCGGGCCGCCAGCTTCTCCATCAGCTCTGGGTTTTGCGCAGGCCAGATGAAGCTCACCAGGGTCGTCCCCGGATTCAGCAGCGCAATCTCACTCTCTTCCGGTGCGTTGACCTTCAGAATCACCGGCGACTGCCAGACGTCAGCACCGTCGACCACTTCCGCGCCAGCCTGGATAAAGGCCTCGTCATCGAAACTCGCCAGTTTGCCTGCGCCGCTTTCAACCGCGACCGTAAAACCCAGTTTAAGCAGTTGCTCCACCGTTTTCGGTGTTGCCGCTACGCGGGTTTCATTGGCTAACCGTTCTTTTGGTACCCCAATACGCATAGTTTTCCCTTCCATCGGTTTTTGATGATGGTTTATCGATAAATGCCCGCGGTTTGTATCAATTTTCGCCATCGCGCGAGCGACGAGATATGATTAACCCCGGAAAATAAAACAGTAACAAACTGTCTATAACCTACTGAAAATAGCGCCCGCGATCTACCGCCAGAAAACACTATTTCTTACTTTATCTGTGAAAAATAAGCGATCGGCGTCACTGACAGTGATATTTACCTTAAATTCATTGCCAGAACCGATAAATCGCGCAAGCGGAGCGGTAAAAACATGATATAGCGCCATAAGAGAACAACTTATTAACATTAAATTAACTTGTAAAAATCATATGCTTTATCAGTTTTACTTGTCAAACACGTGTTTTTTCAACATATCACTAAATGTTATCGAATTCGGTGATTCAGTCAGCACAGGCAGTGAAAAATGGCGCAGACAGCGACGGGTTTTAAATGCAATAATCGGGACCGTCTCAAATTAACAACAATACCAGTACATGGTTTGCGCAAGGCGAAGGATCATTTTTATGAAGCTTAAGAACACACTCCTGGCGTCCGCACTTCTTTCCGCGACCGCCCTGTCTGCGAATGCCGCAACAGAGTTAACGCCGGAGCAAGCGGCAGCGTTAAAACCTTTTGACCATACGGTCATTGTGGGTCGTTATAATTCTATTGGCGACGCCGTCGCCGCGGCATCAAAAGCTGCTGATAAAAACGGGGCTGCCTCGTTTTATGTCGTTGACCAGTCCGATTACGGCAACAGCGGTAACCAGCGCGTGACCATTGCGCTGTTCAAAGACAATGCGCCAAAAGCTGACGCACCGAAAAACCGCGTGATCAACGGTGTTGTTGAACTGCCGAAAGATCAGGCGATTGAGCTGGAACCTTACGACACCGTTACCGTTCAGGGCTTCTACCGCAGCCAGCCTGAAGTGAACGATGCCATCACCAAAGCCGCGAAAGAGAAAGGGGCCTACTCTTTCTTCATCGTGCGTCAGGTCGATGCTAACCAGGGTGGCAACCAGCGTATTACCGCGTTCATCTATAAAAAAGATGCGAAAAAACGTGTTCTGCAGAGCCCGGATGCCATCCCGGCGAATTCAGAAGCAGGTCGCGCGGCGATAGCTAAAGGCGGCGAAGAAGCGAAGAAAGTTGAGATTCCAGGCGTAGCAACGACGGCTGCCCCAAGCGCTGAAGTGGGTCGTTTCTTCGAAACGCAGTCCACGAAAGGTGGCCGTTATTCCGTTACGCTGCCGGACGGTACCAAAATTGAAGAGCTGAACAACGCCACTGCCGCGCAGATGGTGCCATTCGACAGCATCAAGTTTACCGGCAACTACGGCAACATGACGGAAGTCTCTTACCAGGTCGCGAAGCGTGCGGCGAAGAAAGGGGCGAAGTACTACCACATTACCCGCCAGTGGCAGGAGCGTGGTAACAACGTGACCATCAGCGCCGATCTGTACAAGTAACAAAATCGTTTACGAAAGGCGGCGCAATGCCGCCTTTTTTGTTACTTTTTTTGAATTTCTGCCTCACGTCATTGCATGCATTCGTTACACTCCGTAAAATCCCGCGCCTTAGTGTGATCCACCATTTTTATGCGCCTGAGCGAAATAATTATTCTGGATTTTGACCTTTCATAACAGGAAGCCAATGGAAAAGAAACTTGGCCTGAGTGCTCTGACTGCACTCGTTTTAAGCTCAATGCTGGGTGCAGGCGTATTCAGTTTGCCGCAGAATATGGCGGCCGTCGCCAGCCCTTCCGCGCTCATGATTGGCTGGGGCATTACGGGTGTCGGAATACTGCTGCTGGCCTTCGCCATGCTGCTGCTCACCCGCATTCGCCCGGACCTGGACGGCGGCATTTTCACCTATGCGCGTGAAGGTTTCGGCGAGCTGATTGGCTTCTGTTCCGCGTGGGGATACTGGCTGTGTGCGGTTATCGCCAACGTTTCCTATCTGGTTATTGTCTTCTCGGCGCTCAGTTTCTTTACCGATACGCCTGAGCTGCGTCTGTTTGGCGACGGGAATACCTGGCAGTCTATTGTGGGCGCCTCGGTGTTGCTGTGGTTCGTCCACTGGCTGGTATTACGTGGCGTACAAACGGCCGCCAGCATCAACCTGGTGGCGACGCTGGCGAAACTGGTTCCGCTCGGCCTGTTTATCGTTCTGGCCTTTATTGCGTTCCGTCTGGACGTATTCAAGCTTGATTTCAGCGGTGTTGCGCTGGGCGTTCCCGTCTGGGAACAGGTGAAAAACACGATGCTGATTACCCTTTGGGTATTCATCGGCGTTGAAGGCGCGGTCGTGGTTTCTGCCCGGGCCCGGAATAAACGCGATGTGGGCCGCGCTACGCTGCTGGCCGTACTGGCTGCGCTCGGGGTCTATCTGCTGGTGACGCTGCTGTCGCTGGGCGTGGTGGCGCGTCCTGAGCTGGCGGAAATGCGTAACCCGTCAATGGCTGGCCTGATGGTGAAAATGCTCGGCCCCTGGGGCGATGTGGTGATTGCCGCAGGGCTGATCGTCTCCGTCTGCGGCGCTTACCTGAGCTGGACAATCATGGCGGCTGAAGTGCCGTTCCTGGCCGCGACGCACAAGGCGTTTCCACGCCTGTTTGCCCGTCAAAACCAAAACAGCGCGCCGTCGGCATCACTCTGGCTGACCAACATCAGCGTTCAGGTCTGTCTGGTGCTGATCTGGCTCACAGGTTCAGACTATAACACCCTGCTGACCATCGCCTCGGAGATGATTCTGGTACCCTATTTCTTAGTGGGTGCGTATCTGTTAAAAATTGCCACACGCCCGGCGCATTATGTCGTGGGTGTCGGAGCCTGTATTTACGGCCTGTGGTTGTTGTATGCTTCCGGGCCTATGCATCTGCTGCTGTCGGTAGTGCTGTACGCCCCGGGTCTGCTGGTGTTTATCTACGCCCGCCGCACGCATCAGTTGGAGAACGCGCTGAAACGCCGTGAGATGGCATTAATTGGACTGCTACTGGTTGCTGCCCTGCCGGCAACCTGGATGTTAATGGGATAGCATCGCCTTTCCCATTGTTGAACTGTTAAGGAGAATACGATGGGAAATGCACCGCTTCGCCCAATACTGATTACCGGCGGAGGCCGCCGTATCGGCCTCGCCCTCGCCCATCACTTTCTCAACCTTCGCCATCCGGTCATTGTCAGCTACCGTACGGAATACCCGTCGATTGAAGGGTTACGTAAAGCCGGTGCTGTCTGCATTCAGGCTGATTTTTCAACCGATGAAGGCATTCTGGCTTTCGCGGAAGAGGTGAAATCCACCACGACGGGGCTGCGCGCCGTGATCCATAACGCCAGCGCATGGCGTGCCGAAAAACCCGGTACGTCACTCAGCGAAACGCTCTCCGCCATGCTGCAAATCCACGTCAATGCCCCTTATCTTCTCAACCACGCCCTGCAAGATCTGCTGCGCGGTCATGGGCACGCTGCGGGTGATATTATTCACTTTACCGATTATGTGGTGGAGCGCGGAAGCGACAAGCACATCGCCTACGCGGCCAGCAAAGCCGCGCTGGATAACATGACGCGCTCGTTTGCCCGCAAGCTCGCGCCCGAGGTGAAGGTGAACGCCATCGCCCCGGCGATGATTTTGTTTAACGAAAACGATGATGCAGAGTATCGCCAGCAGGCGCTGAATAAGTCGCTCATGAAAATCGCGCCGGGCGAGAAAGAGGTGATCGACCTTGTGGATTACCTGCTCACCAGCTGCTACGTCACCGGCAGAACCTTTGCCGTGGACGGCGGCCGACCGCTGCGCTAGTGAAAGCGGCTCCAGAAGAAAATTAACACCCAGGCGCTGAGCCCCCAGCAGACCACCGCCCCGCTCAGCGCCAGGGGAAGACGCAGAAAGCCGGTGAAATACCACAGCGAAAGCAGGTACAGAAAGTACGGAATGATAGACCACATTCCAAACACGATGGTCGTGCGTAACGCTTCCGTGCCCCGTTCAGAAGCCACAATATAGTGAGCAATCAGCGCAAAGGTCGGAAAAAGCGGAATCAGCCCGGCAATATAGTAGTTTTTCGTTTTTGCCAGAATGCCAATCAGTAACACCACCAGCGCGCCCAGCGCGGCTTTGATCACCAGCCCCATATTTTTCCCTGGAATAATCAACTCACAATATGAGCCAGAATAACGGAACCCGCGTTAATTTTGAAAGATTAATGGAAGGTTAAGGTTTCGCGGTGTATGTTGGCTTTTTTCACGAAAACAGACGCTGTATGAATAAGATTGTTTATGTTGAAGACGAACCCGAAGTTGGGCAACTGATCGCCGCCTATCTGGGTAAACATGATATGGACGTCATTGTTGAACCTCGCGGCGATCGTGCCGAAGAGGTGGTCGTCCGTGAAAATCCGGATCTGGTGCTGCTGGATATCATGTTGCCAGGCAAAGACGGCATGACGCTCTGCCGTGACCTGCGCGCCCGGTGGGAGGGACCTATCGTCCTGCTCACCTCACTGGACAGCGATATGAACCACATTTTGTCGCTGGAGATGGGCGCCAATGACTACATTCTGAAAACCACACCGCCTGCCGTCCTGCTTGCCCGCCTGCGCCTGCATTTGCGCCAGCACGCCAGCATCGAACGCGAAGCGCCCGCGCCGTCCCTGACGCCGCACAAAGCGATGCGCTTCGGTACGCTGTCTATTGACCCCATTAACCGCCAGGTGCTGCTCTCTGGCGAGCTTATCGCCCTCTCCACCGCAGATTTTGACCTGCTGTGGGAACTGGCAACGCACGCCGGGCAAATCATGGACCGCGACGCGCTGCTGAAAAACCTGCGCGGCGTGAGCTATGACGGCATGGACCGCAGCGTTGACGTGGCGATTTCGCGTCTGCGCAAAAAGCTGCAGGATAACGCTACCGAGCCCTACCGCATTAAAACCGTGCGTAATAAGGGTTACCTGTTTGCTCCTCATGCCTGGGAAACCTGATCGCGTCTCCCGATAATACAACCCGCGCGAAATGAAGGCGTTGCGCGACGATGCCCTTCTTTCGCGCGTTTATTTTTACGTTTGCGCAACAATTGACTTGCTAAGCACGCAAACTATTCCATAATTACCTTCTCGACTCTCCTTTTTTCAGCTCGCCCCGCTCTTGCGACCGTTTTACTCATTTTTACCGTGAAGCTCTCACGATACCTCTCCCATAAAATCTTGATATGAGGATTTAAGCCCATGAAATATGTATAGCTACAGTCAGGTAGAAGCCATCAAAACCAATCTTGAATGGATTGTTAATCAGGCTGCGCTTAGCCATTCCTCCCCCTCACGCGCCGATCAAAAAGCGCTCTTTGATCTCCTTGAACTCATCCAGTCTTACGAAATTCTCCTGGATTTAATTAACGAATTCGGGACCGATGTAATTGATATGCACATTGCGGAAGGACTGGCCGTAACGGAAATACTCATCGCCAAGGTAAAAAACAGCGCGAAAGCCATGTAACACGCTTCACAGACATGAAAATATCGACGGGTTTTCATGTATATTCTGCACAAAGCGTTTCTTCGGTGAGATCCAATGAAAAAGCTGTTTGTGCAGTTTTAGTGCGCAGAAAATTCGCAACTCATTGAAATATCTTTATTTTTAATAATATCAGTGAGTTAGCCAAAAGCGTATAACGGACATCTACGGACGTGCACGGCCTTTTTTGTGCCCCTATCGGTGTCCCTACTTTCAAAATGCCCCCAAATTTGCCCCCAAAATTCTGATTCGATTAGCTGATTTGCGCGCACGTTTCCAGTTTTTAAACCTCCTGCTTTACTGCCCCCAACTCCCAACAGCATAATCACCGTGAATGAGTTGTATGACTTAATCGGCGTGCGCTATTTTTTTGATTACTGCTTGTTTGCATGGCATTACTTCACTCCCCTTATGACATTTGAGAAGGACTTCTATGAAACAATTATTCTCTCGCCTTCCGGAGGAATTCCTCCACACTCACCTCGGTAAATTCAGATTTGGATCCTTTGACGACATCCCAAAAGACGATGAACCGTTTGTCTACCCTAAGTTCAGCGACATTCGTTTCATTCTACCTCCTGTGTTTGCTCAAGAGGGTGGATGCATCATTTTTGCCGATGGGTTAAAAATTCTGGAAAGCATGGGGGATGAGGCATTTAACATCGACCCAATTCGCTGGCACAAAGTTAAAAGCTACATTGCCAACGGTATTGTCGAGTATCCGGAGATGACCTCGCCATTCCGAATTATGGATGGTCGGCACAGAACCCTCGCTCTTACTCAACTTTATCCTGGTATAAAAATTCCTGTTATCGTCCCTCACAGCCTTCACAGTGAAGTTATTGAAACAGGAATTTTCAATAAAGCGATCGTTGAACCAATGCTTTAACTGCAGGTAGATAGGCAGGCAATACATTGGTCCCTATTTAGTGTGCTTATCTGTGCCTATACTTTCAGTCTGACAACTGGAGGTGCCCGATGTGTGGACGTTTTGCACAATCCCAAACCCGTGAAGAATATCTGGCATACCTGGCCGATGAAGCCGATCGCAACATCGCATACGACCCGGAACCCATTGGCCGGTACAACGTCGCACCAGGTACCAAAGTTCTGCTGCTGAGCGAACGCGACGAGCAGCTGCACCTCGATCCTGTATTCTGGGGCTACGCGCCCGGGTGGTGGGATAAGCCGCCATTGATTAACGCGCGCGTCGAAACTGCGGCCACCAGCAGAATGTTTAAACCTCTCTGGCAGCATGGCCGGGCGATCTGTTTTGCGGATGGATGGTTTGAATGGAAGAAGGAAGGCGACAAGAAACAGCCCTACTTCATTCACCGCGCCGACGGCCAGCCGATATTCATGGCTGCGATAGGCAGCACGCCTTTCGAACGGGGTGATGAAGCTGAGGGGTTTCTCATTGTGACGTCTGCAGCTGACAAAAGCCTGGTTGATATTCACGACCGCAGGCCGCTTGTTCTGTCACCTGAGGCGGCGCGCGAATGGATGCGTCAGGATGTGGGAGGGAAAGAAGTTGAAGAGATAGCCGCCGACGGCGCTGTGCCAGCCGATATATTCATTTGGCATCCCGTACTATCAGCAGTAGGCAATCCCCGTAATCAAGGTGCTGAGTTGATTACCCCAATGCACTCTGACTAGTTATGAACTTAATTTTTTACTTTTATTACTCCTGCATAGTATAATTTCGCAAAAGATATTAAAGAGCAGATACCATGTGGAATTATATAAAAAATAACGAAGCAATTGCTGTAGCCATACTTAGTGCTATGGCTTATGTTGCCGCGTATGTTTTCGAGTGCGGATACGCTAATTTTTACGGCATTCCTAAAGAGTTAATATCCATATCATTAGGAAATATATTAATGATGTCACTGACTCTTTTTATTGTTTCTTACGTATGTTTTATTTTCTGCAGCCTCCCTCTAGTAATATTGGGTAGACTTTATAAAAACATATACATGTCCACTATACTCCCCCGTATACTTTCTCTTTTCATTTTCGTAACATTAATTCTCTATTTAAATGGCTCCGCCAATTATATTAATTTAAAGACAACCATTTACGTTATGATTGCATTATTCTTTATGGCTTCACTAATGGCATTCCTTAAGGAGAAGGAGAAGGAGAAGGAGAAGGAGAAGGAGAAGGAGAAGGAGAAGGAGAAGGAGAAGGAGAAGGAGAAGGAGAAGGAGAAGGAGAAGGAGAAGGAGAAGGAGAAGGAGAAGGAGAAGGACATACCAACAAAAAAAACATCACCCTTCAATATAATTGATGATTTTTTTTCAAATTTATTTATTGTTGGCAGTGCATCCCTGGTATTTATTTTAAGCTGTGGAACATATATCGCTCAAAGCACCCTCCCTTTAGGGAATATAAAGCTAAATGACAAGGAATATTCTATTGTTCGTGTTTATGGAGAGAACTTCATTGCCTTAAGCAAAGAGGATATGACTAAAAACAAAGGACATAGGAATACAATTTACATATTTAAAAGCGAAGATCTGAAATCAACCCCGATTATTACGCACGAATTAAAAAACCCAAAAGCCGATAAACATAGCACCCCTAATAAATAGTTTAATTATGTTTATATTGAGGCATTTTATTTTACACGTAACAAATCTGTGTATCTTGTTGTATATCGCGGCGATAGCATTTCACGTTTCATCTGCCATCGCTGCTGTATACCCTGCCCTGCAAAGTAGAGCGTTCCTTTGCCGCCTTTAGCATTGAGCTGGTCGAGGACCTGCATCAGCTGCGCACTGTCTTCACGTGGCGCGTTCTCGTCGAACAAATTGAGCTGGGCCACACCTTGGCTGAAGAAATCACCCAGCATAATGCCGGCTTTCTGGTACCGGTGACCATCCTTCCAGATTTTGTCCAGGCACTTTACCGCGGCGTTGATGATGTCGCGGGAATCCTGTGTAGGTGTAAGAAGCTTCATTGACGCACTATTACCGTAATATGGCTCGTTAAGCGCAAAAGGTGAGGTTTTCACGAAGGCCGAGATAAACCGGCAATACTGATGCTCTCCGCGAAGCTTTTCGGCGCCGCGCGCCGCATAGCTGCAAATAGCCTGGCGCATCTGTTCGTACTCGGTGACGCGTTCGCCGAATGACCGGCTGCAGACGATTTCCTGCTTAGCTGGTGCAAATTCCTCCAGATCCAGACATGGTTCGCCGCGCAGCTCCCGGACAGTTCGCTCCAGGACGACATTGAAGTGCTTTCGAATAATCCACGTACTCTGCTCTGAGAGGTCGAGAGCCGTTTTGATGCCCATGGCGTTCAGCTTCTTACTGATGCGCCTGCCGACGCCCCAGACATCCTCCACAGGCACAATAGCCAACAACCGACGCTGGCGATCGATATTGGACAACTCAACAACTCCGCCCGTCTGCCGCTGCCATTTCTTTGCGGCGTGGTTGGCGAGTTTAGCGAGTGTTTTTGTCTGGGCAATGCCAACGCCAACGGTGAGGTGCGTACGTTTCAGAACCGTAGCGCGGATCTCCTTGCCGAACTCCGTCAGGTCCCGGCAGTTGCGAACACCTGCCAGGTCGCAAAATGCTTCGTCGATACTGTAAATTTCGACGCGAGGGCTCATTTCCTCAAGCGTCGTCATTACCCGGTTCGACATGTCAGCGTAAAGCTCGTAATTGCTGCTGAAGCAAACAACGCCAGCGCGCCGGAAAAGCTCCTTTTGCTTGAAGAATGGCTCCCCCATAGTGATTCCGACCGCTTTGGCTTCTGCACTGCGTGCGATTACACAGCCATCGTTATTTGAGAGAACGACAACCGGCCGCCCTCTCAGATCCGGTCTGAATACAGTCTCGCATGATGCGTAGAACGAATTCACATCACAGAGCGCAAACATATTCAGCTCGCAGATTTAACAATGAAAGTCACGACACCGAAAACATCAAGCGTGTCCTCGCTACCGACAATAATCGGCGAGTAAGCGCTGTTCATAGGATTGAGTTGCACGGTCGGGCGCAGCTGCAGGCGCTTAACAGTGAACTCTCCTTCCACCGCGGCGATGACAATGTCACCATGCTCAGCAGTGCGTGAGCTGTCCACCACCAGCAGATCACCGTCGCTGATCCCGGCTTCAATCATTGAATCACCCGCGGCTTTAACGAAGTATGTTGAGCTCGGGTGAGCAACAAGTAACTCATTGAGATCGATACGCTGTTCAACGTAATCAGCTGCAGGGCTGGGGAAACCACACTGCACTAAGTCACTGAAAAGCGGAAGAGCGATAATTTCTCGAAGTTCTGTTGGCCTGATGAATTCCATTGCACACACCTCAAATACTGTTTTTATATACAGTAGTTTTATTTGTAAGTGTCCGCAAGATACAGGCCCTACCGTCACTGCTTAAAGCTTCGCCGTTTCGTTTCTAAGTTTCTCTCTCGTTTCGAATTATGAGTTTTGTAAATTTTATACTCGTAACCATTCTTGAACAAATTTAAACCAGTATTGAAACGGACCCTTATTCACCTTCATCTGCAGTCATGGCCAACTCCGCCGCGATAATTCTTTGGTTGTGCAGAGAATCGACTGGCATTTCGACACGGACGGACAAAAACTGGTCGCGGGGAATATCGACCGGATCCCCCTCGCTAATACCCTGTATTTCGTTCATGGCGAATGCTGGCGCGCCAGGATGTGTTCGATGATAGGTTTTTACCAGCACAGAACCATCAGCATTTACTTCATAATCCAGCCAGATGAGAGGCTGTTTGTTCCTGTCAGTTGGGATATCAAAACCGCCATCAATGCCGCCCCAGGCAGCATCAGAGTTAAGCCCCTCACACCCTTCAACCAGATATTCACCGATGCCCAGACGGGTTACAGTGCAGCCATCTGATTCATCATTAGTCTGGTATGATCCATCCGAAAACACATTAACCACAGGCGATGCTGCTTTGAGCGTGCCATCGCTTGCTCTGGTGGTATTGCCCGTGGTGTAAGCCTCATGATATGACCAGGACGAGCCACTGTAATATGAGAACCAGGTTCTCCTGAGTGAATACGACTGGTGAATACGGGTTGGCCTGTTCCCCCTGTTAATGGTCAAAGTTGTCAGATCCGCTGAAACACCAATTTCAGAGTACCCATCCCCTGCAGAACCATAAAATCCTGATGGGGTACTGCCATCTTGTAAGCGGATACTTGCTCCGCTAGGAAATACAGCCCCCACACCAAAATCACCAACGGAAAGCATATCTCCGGAGGTACTGTAGGCGTTCCTCGTAGCGCTACTTCCCAAACCGAGGTTTGTGCGAACGTCTTCCACCTCCGTTGCGCCAGTACCGCCCTGGTTAACCGGCAAAGCTCCGTTGCTCCCCTTCTGCGCCAGTTTCCCAATGCCAGGGATCGTTACAGCAGTGCCGTTGATAGTTACGTTAATGCTCTGGTTCGCTGAGGTAGTAGCGAACGTCTCCCATGCGCCAATATTCTCGTCATACTCTTTGATGATCTGAGACATGGCCTGGGCCAACCCATCGACAGAGATACTGTCTGATACCAGAATGCCGTACTTCTGACCGCTGAGCGTCGGGGATGCCGCAGGCGTGACCGTCATTGACGTGGCGCTGATCACTGCTGAAATCTGGAACATCTGAACCGGGTTCGACATGACGATAATCGTCTGGCCAGCGCGAACCTGGCTGGCGGGTGCCGTCCAGTTCGTGCCGGTGCCGGTTGCCGTATTTCCGTTAATTGCGATGGTGCCGATGTTATAAAGCATATTTTCTCCAGACAATAAAAAACCCCGCCGGGGCGAGGTTTGTCTTGAAACAGAATGAGTTATTGGCAGGTGGTGCTGGTGAACGTGTTGGCACTAACCCAAGTCCAGTTAAAGGGATAACCGGCGCGATACTGGGTCTGATTGTTTTGTTTACGCACTCCGTAAATCTGGACGCTGCTTTCCTGCCCGCCGATAAGGGCTATACCGGAACACACAGGTTGCTGTTTTTCAATAATGCCAGAACAACCGGGGAGCAAAGCTGCCACCGCCAGGCAAAGAATCATATTTTTCATAGTGGTTATATCCCAGGGCATTCACAAGGTTACACAATAACAATATGAATCAACGGGATATAATTGATTTGGTAGATCAATCATTCAAAATTGATCGTTGAAAACGATCAATCAAAGTTAGCGCAGTTAATGGCCATGATGACGTTTCTCATGTTTGAGTACGCGACGTTTTGCAGTCCTCCGGAGGGTGTTGTCTGCGGCCGGGCAAAAATCCGCGTATTGCTTCCCTCAAGTTTTGCCATGCTCTTGTAGATTGCCGCGTAGGGTTGCGGCTGGCCACCGGCTGATATAACCCCGGTAATCAGACCAAGCATGGCAGGCATGCAGGCCCACTTCCCCGCCCGTGTTGTGTTGATGTTGTAGCCTGAGCTGGCATCCACTCCGGCTGTGCCGATGGCGACAACATCGCTGAGCGTGCGCGTTTCGTTGGTTAGAATCAGCGTTCCCGATGCATCCCACACGGCCAGCCCGTAGTCTGGCTTTGTCTGGGGGAAGATCGAAAATAAATAAACGTACGCCGTGCCAGCTGCAACAGGTCTAAGAAAATCAATCGTGATGGTGTTTCCGCTTATCGTCTGGGTGATTTCCACCTCAACCGTGCAGTGAACGAAGGCGACAACGGGCTGACCTGAGGGAAAGGTGTGCGTCACCTTGGTATTGAAACCTGATGTTCCCTGTAGCGCAGCCGTTTTGCGCGCCTGCAATGCCAGCGGTGAACTGTTTGCCGTCACCCATACTTCGCCACCTGTCGTCGACAGTAATACGCCGTACAGCGCCATTTATGCCCTCTCTATCTGGAAAATGAGAAAAGCCGCAACGGCGGGTTCAGTCCCTGCTGAGAAGTCGGTATCCCCCACTGAGGTCACCGTTGCGGTACCACCGGAGATGGTGATCTTCCTTCTTCCCGTTCCCCACTTATCATCATTCATGACCTGAAAGTAGGTCAGTTTGCAACCCGATGGAAGGACAACGGAATAAGAACCTGTTTTCTGGTTAGCGGCCAGCTGCAGATAGCCGCAAACGCTGACTGGCTTAATTCCATAGTTGTTAACCTTGCCTGATGCATCCCATGTCTGAACACCGTATTCCGCCATCGTATCTCCTGAAAAAAAGAGGCCCCGTAAGAGGCCTCCCGTCACCATGTACCAGTGATTCTCCCGATCTGTACCCTCAACACATTGTTGGAGTCCCGTACACTGATTGTCTGGTTGGTCTGTTTCATGGCACCCTCACCAGCTGTCGAACCGTAGTTCTCAAACGTACCGGCCTTATCCAGCCTCCACCCGACTGAGCCAGCGACATAATTATTGGACTGGATGTAGTTACCGATCTTTGCGTTGCTGATGGTGCCGTCCTGGATGAACGTATCCCGGATGAAGGTCTGTCCGTTCTGGATTACAAACGGCAACGAGACCGACCCACCAGCCTGCGCCATTACCGCGAAACGATCAGCCACAAACAGCACCTGCGATTGCATGCCGGACGGCGTATTCTCAACTCCGATCCCCATCCCGGCGGCGTACTGGCGACCGTTGGCGTCCACCGCCACCTTGATGTTGTACATCGCGTTGATGTTGCCGTTTACATCAGCCACCGCCTGCGCCGTCTGGTTGATAGCTGCGGTCTGTCCATTTACCGTTACGGTGATGGAGTTGATCTTCGTGGCCGAAGCCTGTGTAAAGTTAGCAAGGGTTTCGGTCAGGTCAGACGCATTGGAGATGTTCCCGCCGGCTGAGGCATCCAGCGTCACCAGCGCGCGGGAAACTGCCAGGCTGGTATCCGCAATAGTGGTGTCGATACGGTCGATGCTGGCACTGTTCCCGGCGTTCGTTACGGTTTGAGAACGGCGGGATGTAACCTGTGCCAACCCGTTCTGAATAATGGCGATTGCAGAATTCTTTACACCACCGGACATTCCATCCATCGATACCGACATCTCGTCGATCTTCACTTCGGCCTGAGCCAGACCATCGGCATTTTCCTGAATAGCCTTTGCCTGCTGCTCCAGTGCGTCGGCGTTCTGTTTAATGTCGTCGACTATGCCAGCAATTTTTTCATTGCTGTCCACAGCGGTCTCGATGAGGTCTTTGAACGTGTCGGAATCTTTTATTTCCTCCAGGATTACATCGGTGATATCAGAAACATCGATGCTCGCCTGTCCGCGCACCCAGTCGGTGTATCCGGACTCGTTGCCGGTTCGGTCCACCAGCTGCGCGCGGTACCAGAAAATCTGCCCAGCCTTAAGGCCCATCTGCTGATATTTGCGCTGCGGGTAAGGCACATCGGCCAGCAGCATCGCATCGTCTTCGGTACCGGTCAGGCTGTACTGAATTTCCGTCTTCAGCGTGTCGTCGGTATTCGCCGGGAATCCCCAGTTCAGCTCGATACCGAATACCACGTTTTCAGAAGCCATGAAGCCAACCGGCTTCGGTGGATTGCCCACTTTACCCGTCAGCGTTTTCTCATCTGAATAGCCCCATCCGGATGAAATTTCTGCGGCATTGATTGCTCGCACGCGCACCAGGTAGCGCCCGGCATAAATCCCCGGAACGTCGAATGACGTGGTAGAGTTGCGCGGTACGTTAACCCAGTTCCCGTCATTGCGGCGCCATTGCGCTTCATAGGCAATTGCGTTCTGCGCCTGGTCCCAGCTCACGCGCATCGTTTCGACGCTGATATTTTGCTGCACCACGGAAAACGAGCTGATCACGATGTTCGCAGGCGGCGACTGTTTACCCGGCGGGATCACACTAACCGGCCGCTGGTCAATGATGGCTCCAGTATCAATGCGATCGTATTTATCCGGATCGTGATTTGCACCGACGATTGTGAACGTGCCGTCATTATTATCAGTTACCGTAATAACGCGATACTGCTGAGCGTAGAGCTCATCAGACTCAATGACCCATACGGCCTCAGCCACAGGCGTTTCGCTGTAAGCGGTCGTAACGGTCACTTTATTGCCTGTAATAGACTGAATGGTGCGTGACTGCGAAATTCCCGATGGTAGATTGACAATCATCCTGTCGGCCACCGAAGCATCCGGCGCTCTGTCCAGCGTCAGCACGCGACCATTCACCGCTGAGATACGGCCGCCCAGGTCGCGCCCGGAGAGATTTCGGTCCGCTACAGCGATTACATAGCCAGGCTGTGGAATGTTGCCATCTTCCCCGACATTGAAAGTAACAATGCGATCTTTGTTATTGGTGAGGATCCCCCATCGCCCTTTCCGATTTGCTTCCGACTGACGGGTACAACCGATTGCAGTTATCTCAAGTTGATTAAACCCATAACGCGCAACCAGGTCCTGCTCAAAAACAGGCTCCATCGCATCAGAATAAGCGTTATCAGGATCAGACCAGGACACCAGTGCATTGGTGTAACGGTTCTTTGTGGTGGTGCTGGAATAGGTAAAGCGCCCATCAATGACGTTCGCATGCGTGTATGAAAAATCTACATCTCTCGGCATGTCCGCCAGCGCCACAATCTGGTTGTCGCCCCAGTAGGTCATCCCACGGAAGATGGCAGCAAAATCACGCAGGACCGTATAAGCGTCGTTGCGTTCCTGAATGTAGACGTTGCAGGTATAACGTGGTTCGGTACCACTTCCGCCTTTGCCATCCGGTACCATTTGATCGCAATACTGTGCAACCTGGTAAAGCGTCCATTTATCTATATTGGCCGTTGTAAGACGAGCCCCAAGTCCGAAACGGTCGCTAACCACCAGGTCGTAGAAAATCCATGCAGGGTTATCGGTCCAGGCCCATTTAAATGTCCCAGCCCACGTACCGCTATAAGTGCGGGTTTCGGGGTCGTAAGTATCCGGTACGCGGATAACACGGCCGCGGGGCTCACAGGAGATCTGCGGGATAGAGCCGTTAAACTGGCTGGAATCGAATTCGATATAGAGCAGCGCTGTGTTTGGATAGCGTAACTTGGCGTCAATCACCTCAGTGAAGCTCTGCAGCGTCATCGTATCGCCGATCTTCGCGCTGTTGGCATCAGAGGTAATCTTACGCAGTCGGATTGTCCCGGTACTGCCAGCCTGAGGTAAATCAATACGGTGGCTGCGCTCGTAACCTGACGTCGTTTTGCCGGTCACGCTGGTATTGAGTACCGTTTGCCATGTGCCGCCGTCCGTCTGCAGGTCGATCACATAATTAATCGAGTAACCAACCAGATCGCCGTTGTCCTCCTGCTTGAAAAGCGAAGGCCATTTCAGACGCAGGCGAACAGCTGAAAGCTGCGTATTGGTGAACGTGCGCGTCCACGCTGTAGAGCTGGAAACTTCGGAACCTACATTGATTTCATTTTCGGTTCCCGGGATCCCTTGAATGTATTTTTGCGCCTGAGTTCCAGAACGAAACTCCCACGCCACACCGCTGAAGTTCAGTGAACCGTCTGCGTTCTCAAGTGCGGTGCCATCGAGATAAATATCGCGCGCAGTAAGGCCACCAGCAAACTCCCCCTCTCCCAGCGCGAGAAGGATTTTTGCCTTGGCTACTGACTGCAGATCGTCTGGCTGTTCTGTAGGAGTTCTTGAGCTTGAACTGCCGCCCTTGCGGCCTTTAATAGCGGTTGCTATAGCCATATTGCGCCCATAAAAAAAGCCACCCAGAGGTGGCCATGATTAGAACAATGTTGAATAAAATATTATTTGATAAGCAAACCAAAATAATAGTGTTCATCGAAAATACGGAGAAAGCGAATTGCACAATTACGAACATACTCTAATTGTTTCGTGCGAGGAATGTCACCGTGTCGCGGATAGTTCAGGTAATAATACCCAGCCTCATATTCATAATTATTTATAAAATCATCATGCAATGCGCTCCAGTACGTCATTACTCTATTTAAAAGGCCATTTGGCAAATCATACCATTTAACAAAAGTTCTAGATAACTCACTCCAGACATCATCCTCAAGTTCAGTATAGGCGAGCTTTTTGAATGTTAGTCGCATTGCCAATATGAACGCGACTCGTTCAGTTGGCATCACTTCTCCAATCTCATCAACGTAGCCATCAAAATAGCGAAACACCTCATCTTTCGAGATTTCCTTATCCAATCCCAAAGATGCCAAAATCAAAAGATTTGAAGACTCATTGCCGGCAGAGATCTGGTTTTCAGCCCAGTCTGTGAACGCCCTTCTGTCCAAACCAGGCTCGTTTAATTTTCTTAATCCAAGCAAATCTTGAAAGTCTATAGCATAACCATCCATAAGCATTTCCAGTCTTATAATGCGTTCTTTCAAGAAGATACTCTTAGCTTGGCACTATAGCTACTGCTGATCGTCAACATAAATGCCAGCAGAAATGATCGCTCCACCGATACGGCGCTTGCCGTAAAGGAGCGGCACAGGATTACCCTGGGCTGTCGTATTGGTTACTCCACCAAAGGCATAACTGGCCTTGTTGTCTGCTGATTGCTTGCTAGCGAGGCCGGTTGTCTGCGGTGAGAGCATCTGTACTACGCCACCCAAGGCCATTGCTCCACCTAACTGGAACATTATGTTACTTGCGCTGATACCCACTCCAGGCATCCAGATTGCAGCAGCGACAAGTGCAACACCGAGGATGGTTTGGAAGATCCCCCCTCGCTTACTCCCAACGATAACCGGCGCGATACGGATATCAGCGGTACTCTGATCCATAGAGAGTTCATCATCGTTCAGGTTACGCTTTCCACTGAATACAGCGTAAGTAAGCCCGCGCTGCTTACTGGTATTCAAAAAACGCTCGAAGCCTGGCACGATAACGCACAATGCGCGGATGGCTTCTTTTGGTGAGGCTACCGAAAGTTGGAATTCGCGGCCAAACGTATTACCTAGAACACCGTACAGGCGAACAGTACGGACGGATTCGCACATTATCCCTCCTGCATGATTAGGCTTTTATGCCTGACAATTTTCATGGTTCTCTCCATCCAGTAACCTCCGTATGGCACACGTTGACTGAGGTGACCATAAAGATGATGGAGAAGCATGTTCCCCTCCAGCAAGATCCCTGAATGGTTCCACTTATTCGATTCCACCTGCATGATGATCAAATCGCCCGGCATTGGTGATCCACTGAATTCTCGGAACCCACATTCGTACCAGCAATCCTGATAGAAATTATCCGGATAGGAGTCCTCCCACCACGGATAATCAACACGGTAATCCTTAAGCTCGATACCATGTTCCTGGCGGAAATAGCTCATCACTAGTCCCCAGCAATCGTAATGGCCCAGCACAAACGGGCGCCCGAGCAACGGCAATTCACCGCGAGGTGTAATGGTACGAAAGTCTCCTTCCGGCCAACTGACAATATGCCAGGGCAGCAACATTGCATCGCATTGAGCCCTGTCCAGTTCGCTTGGTTGGGTCGTCGCGTCCGGGTGGCTATGAACGATTCCCGTTATCGTGCCCCAGTCTTCAGCAGCAGCGTAATCCTCTGGCGCAAGGTGAAACTGTTCTGTTGGTTCGGCAGCCAGATTACGGCATGGGAAATAGCGTTCCACGCGGCTTTTCTGCGCTATCACACCACAGCATTCGCGGGGATATTCTTTCGCTGCATGCGCCAGGATGGCCTGAATTGTTTTCTGACGCATGTTAACTCCTGATCAAAGATGTTCCCGGAAAACCACCGAAAGGAAGTTCATTGTGTTCGCCAAACCGAAGCTTGCAGGCGGTGAGCGTGCCGTTGCATTCATCCAATGAGGGATCGCCTACCGGATTGTTGTTTTTGTCGAAGTAAAGCGTGCCGGCATAATCGCACCCATCGCCGGTGCGGTACTTGTTCCGGATGCACCATGTGCAAAGGGAATGCAGCTGTCTGGTCGGGATCATCCCCCCCTGCAGATCCATCGGGCTGGTAAGAACAAACTCGATACTTTCACCGGGAAGCTCGCTATTTTTACCGTCGATATAGAAAACCCGCTTCCTCACCTGCAAGGGATCTGCTGTGGGATTTCCATCCGGGAAATTGCGCGCATCCAGGTAATGCGCAAAAGTGTCATGAATCGTAACTTTGGCCTGCAGCATATCGTCATAGGCCAGACAGAGCGCAGTGATAGAGCTGTCAATGTTGGCAACGGTGAGCGTCGGCTGGGCGCTACTGCCATCGGTTGAAGCTTCCAGTCCCTCGAGCTTATATGGCCAGGCACCATACTCTTCGCCTTGCCACCAGATACTCTTCGCCTTTAGCTTTGATTCGTCGCCACCAGCAGCCGCAATCTCTTCTGCAGTAAGCGGGAGGTTATAAGCGTGAAAGCGCAGAACGTCGTCCAGACCAAACGCAGAACCGTCCACCTCAAGAAGACGTATTTTTTCACCCGGTTCGAGGCGTTGATAATCTTCAGTAATCATGGTGCGTATGCCTGTTTGAAGGTTGCTTTTATGGTCATCACTTTGCTGGATAGCGGCTGGGCTTTAATGGAGTGAGCTTCAATCCGGTATAAACCGGTTTCGCCAACAGGAGACGTCCAGATAAAGGATTTTGTGATGTGCTTGCGGCAAAAACTCAGCGCATCGAGCATCTCTGCTTTTTTTCCCGTTAAGGTCATCGGCCATGACTGTTTTTCAGGGTTGATGCCTTCACCGGCGATCTGTTCAAAGCCGTCTCCGAAGGATGCAGAGCGTGTTGCGTAAGTGAACTCCCCTTCCAGTCCCGCTTGAATCTGGGTTCGCCAGATAAATTTTTCGATCGCCACGTTTCCTCCAGGCATAAAAAAACCCGCCGAAGCGGGTTAATCATCAGAGAACAAAGGATTTCGTTTATTATCAGATTTGAGGAAAGGTATATGTTTTCTGGAGTAACCAACAATTGTTATAGTTTCTTCAGAAGTTTTTGCATAATGGATGCATTCATCAGAATGCATCCCTCCTGGATTGAATTTTAAGTCCAGTGTCTGCCCCCTGAAAGTCCCTTGATACCAACAGGGGCCACAGTGGTAATGCCAGTAATTTTCAGCTTCGTAACCTTCAGTTCCAGGTATGGTGTCATGATCATCATCAACCCAAGAAGGTTTGTTTTTACCACGCAGAGCGTAACCGTTACCAATGTCATGCATAAATTCAGCGATAACAGTCTGTTCTTCCAAAGTTAAAAACTGCCAGTCGGTGATAAATTCTGTATTGTAAGTACCGTTCAGAAAAGCATCGGATAGCGTAGCAGTTATTTTCAATCACACCTTCCTTGAAGATGAGGCTCTGGAATTGGCCATAGCAATAATTTCTTCAGGACGCATACCTTCTTTAAAGGTAACACTATTTTTAGAAACAGACGTGCCACGCCCAAGGATTACTTTACCCACTTCCTGCCAGCTATCTTGAGCTGTTTTCTTTTCGTTCGATGTTTGAATAGCGGCTAATACGACCATAATACCTCCTCATCACCATTGGTGATAACATGACCAGTATACAACCTGTAGGCGGACAGTCGCAATGTTTGCATATTTTGGGCATCACACCACCTTGTTCTCCCTTACCAGTCTGTGGTTTCAACGTGGTTTTGTTGCATTCCAAATCAAACCTCCAGGCTGCAACTGTTTGGCAATCCCTGCGCGCACTGACTGATCGATGGTCTGCTTGTAAGCCCGAGAAATAGCGTCGTTATCACCAGAAGTCTGCTGCTGAGAGTTCTGGTTTTGAACTACCACAGACGTTTGAACTGTTACGCCATCAGCTGCATGCGATTGCAGCCCATACATTGGGGCAGTGCCAACATAACCGCCGTTAGCATATCCCTGAGCTCCACGCATAAGCGCATACAGGTTGCCGACACCCAGTGCACGAGTCGCTTCTTTCGTAAACACAAACTCACCGCCGTGCACGACGCCTTTCGGTTGGTATTTGCCGCCATCACCGGTGTAACCGCCGCCATCAAAACCGGGGACCATACCACCGCCTGAAAAACCAAAGAACGCACCGATACCCGTTCCACCAAACGCTGACTTCATTCCATTAACCAGAGCCAGTTGTGTCAGCATCTGGGCGATGCCCTTGAGGAAAGTGGAAAGAAAATCTGAGAAGTTAGATTTACCAGTAGTAAAAAAGTCAGTGAGCGTGCTGGCCATCCCGGTGAACGCGTTGCTGGTAACCATCTGCACCTGGGAGTACACATTGGTCGCGCTGTCTTCGAAATCAGCCCAGCCCTTTTTCGCACCGGTCAGCCAGTCGCCACGCAACTTGTCCTCTGCATCATAGTAATCATTCGCCGCTTTAAGCTGCTTCTGATAGCCCTCGTCGTCAAGCGTACCGCCGGAGTTGATCCAGCCAGAAGAGAGCTGGCTCTTTGCCAGCTCACGTTGTGCCTGACGGTCACTCATCCTGGCACCGTTCACTAGTGCGGCCTGCTTCTCTGCCATCTGAGTGACATATTTCTGCGAGGTATCCATTCGCTTGTTCAGCTGTTCCTGTGCGGTAATCTGATCACCTAACAGGGCTTTCTGCCGTGCCAACTGAAGCACCTGGTCTTTACTCGACAGCAGGGATTGTTCCTGCTTTGTCAGTGAACGTGAACGCGAGGCCTCCTCTAGCACATAAAATTTCGCTTCAGTCGTCCACAGGTCCTTGCGCTGCTGGCTGATAGTGTCGTTCAGCCCTTTATGCTGCTGCAGCGCGCGTAACTGTGCCTGAAGCGCCAGTAGCTCAGCCTGGGCAGCATCCGTGCTGCGATCCCCAGCCGATAAAGTGCCCTGCTTTCCGGTTTTCGTCTTTTTGCCAAAAGCAGCGACCTCTTTCCGATCCTTCTGAGTGGTCGCGGTTTTTATCTTGCGGGTGGTATCAAGGTATTTACTTGCACTTATGTCTGCGGCATCCCAGTCTTTTTTCAGTTGAGATACGCTGTCGCCATAAGCACCGGCCATTTGTTCGTAATAGTCCTGCCATCCCTGCAGAGTATCCGTTTTCGCCCAGTCAGGAATGAGATTAATCGCTGCGGCAATCGAGGAAGAAATAATCTGGTTCAGCTTCTGGAAAACGATCGCAACGCTGAAATAAATTGCGTTGAATTCCTTCAGTGTGTTTGATGCCAGCTCTGCTACCCACTGGCCGATACTATGCATGGCCTCAGACGCCCAGTCTTTGATATCCAGCCACAGGCGACCAAACGGTGTCAGCGAGTCATAAGCCTGCTCTCCTCGCTCAGCCATTGTGTCGCCAAACAAATCCATGGCCAGTGTAACTGCAGCGGTCTGGTCCTTCTGCTTCACCAGCTCATCAATGTGCTTAAGCTGCGAAACAGTCAGGAAGTTGTATTGTTCGTTTAGGCTCTGAAGGGCTTTAACCGGATCCTTTTCAATATCCTGATATGCCTTGGTGATGTCCTGCGCCGAAACAATACCGGTTTGAACTGCAAGTGCCGTAGAGCCCGCCGCTTTTTCAAGCTGCTGCTGTGTGAGCGAACCCATGCTAATCAGTTCAGTCATCAGACTCTGAATGGTTTCTACAGTAGCGCCAGTAGCGGCAGCAATCGACTGAGAGGAAGCCATAACCTGGAGCGCTGAAGTGCCAGCAATGTTGCCTGTCCTGATAATGGCCTTGTTAATTTCGTCGTAGGCTGTGAAGTAGTCCGCTCCCGCTTTTGCAGCAATCAGAACAGCACCGGCCAGACCACCAATGGCCACTCGGGCAGGAGTCACCATCGACAACATCGCTTTAAGAGCATTGCCTACACCGCCAAACGAATCGCGCAGCTGGCCGCCCTGCTGAATGGCTACCATATAAACCGGCATACCAGACGCCAATGAAGTTACGATGTCGGTCATTTGCATTGGTAGATAACGCATCGCGTTGCGGTATTGCCCCGCGCTGATCGCTCCTGACTTCCACGCTTCCTCCTGCTCTTTCAGTCGGGCGATCATCGGTGCAGCACGATCGGATACGCCGAGTTGGGCAGCTTTTAGCTCTAACAGTTCTGCGCGAGTTTTTCCGATTGCTGTGACCTGCTCTTCCAGCGAATCGATAAAGGTTTTGCCCGCCGCAGCTGCACGCTGCGCTGCCTGAGCCTGCTCAATGCGAGCCCGACCCTCTGCGGTCTCAGACTCCATTACCTGTGCCAGTTTTGCCCGCGTCGTCTCAAGCACGCTGTTGTAGCGAGTAAAGTCCTCGTCTCCCACCAGCCCTTTACCGCGAAACTTCGCCAGGCTCTCCTGGATCGTGTCAAGTTCATCCAGCGCCTTGTTTACCGGGCTAATTTTATTCAGCAGGTTCTGCAGCTCCTGGCGCTGTTGCTTCAGACTTTCGCTGTTTTTCTTTTGGTTATCGATACCGGTGCGGAACGTACTGTTCAGGTCATCCGCTTTACCTGCCGCGGCGGAAGCGGTCTCCTGAAAGCGATCCAGTGCCTGATTACCGCGCTCCAGCTCACTGGTATTTACACGCAGGGAAATCGTGGCGATATCGTTACTCATTACGCCCTCTCTTTATGCATAATTTTTAGCGCAGCACTTTCCATCACCCGGATGTCCGAAAGCGCGGTTGCCTCGTCGTCGACGTTGTGCAGACGCATTACCCAGGGCAAAACGTTATAGTCGAGCCCGGACGCGCCGCCCATTCCCGTTCGCCATTGCGTGCTGACAGCCTGAAATACAAGGAATGAAGGCCAGATATCGGGCCAGACATCTACGAAATTATCGTCATAGTCATCCGGCGTAAGCCCGTAAGGCGCCAGATCTGCCGCGGTGGGTTCAGGCGTATAGAACGCAGAGGCAACCGCTATCAGTTTTTTTCGCGCTGCCCCATCAGCTCGCGGTAGTAAGTTTCCGGGATCGCCTTCATTGCCGCCGGATAGTTTTCCAGCAGCACCGACAGGTTTTCCGCGTTGAATGCATCGGGAAGTGCCCAGCCAGCAATGATTTCCATGAGAAAATCAGTGGCGGTTTTACCTTCGAGTTTTTCCAGATCCGCCAGCTCCTTGAGTGGCTTGTGATTGAATGTGAACGTCAGCACGCCATCCTCATCGCCAGCTCGGGGGATCGAGACATTGGCCTTAAATGTTGGTTTGGGCTGAAGAGTGAATTTGGTCGCCATCGATACCTCTTAACGGGAAAAAGCCTCCATAATGGGAGGCATGGAATAGTGAAAGCTCTGACGGGTCAGGCGGCAGCGTCAGTCACCTTGTAGAACGTCATCGCCGGTGACTGCAGGTTCAGCACCACACTCACTGTCTCTACCTCGTTAACCGCAGTAGTTGGCGTATCGTCAAAGGACGCCGTGGCCGCCCAGTAACGGTTTTCCTTCGCCTTCGGCACGTACATGTAAGCCGCAACCGTCTCTTCGTCTTCGTCCAGTTGGCGCAGCAACGGATATACCGGGAGAGTTGAGTCGTGAGCGATCGAGTAGGTCTGAGAGACTGCGGATTTATAGGTATTCAGGTTTCGCTGGCGGTCGTCGCTCAGGAACTGAATCTGTGTGGTGTTCTGATCGCCACCAGATTTAGACACCTCAGTAATTTGCGGCAGCTCGGTCCATTCAAGCACCTTGCGGATCGAACCGGTACCGCCACCAGCGGCATATTTGTTTTTGTTGGTGGTATTGATGTTGCGAAGAGTTACGGCGCTTTCGGCAATCGCATCAATTTTTGCAATGACGTTATCAACACCGGACCAGTTGCAGTTCACATGAACAATATCACCTACCTTGAGCACGTCCGCTTCACTCACGGTGATCACCATATTTTCGGCGTTCGTCGCCCCGGTGAAAGTAATGGCTGGGCCATAACCCGATGCCAGATAGACGTGAGCGCCGTTAGGCAATGCAAAGCCCATATTGGTTACTCCTTTAGAAACGGGAAAACCGGCAAAGAGCCGGTCAGGTTTAGAAGGTTGTGAGGATTAGCTGGAGATATCAGCTCGGTAATTGAGACTAACGGGAACGGTATAAGCGACAGATGTAGTGATCCCGCGGAAAACACCAGGCGTTTCATCTATCCAGCATGTAAAGCCCCTGCCTTCAATCTCCTGCCCCTCGGGAAACAATTCAGCCACGCGGTCTACCAGGGCCACTACAACGGTACGGCCTATGCCGGCTGGAGCCACAACGTTAATCTGGTAGACACCTGAATAAATGCGGCAGCGCAATCCAAGGTCTACCGTACGCGGCGTAGCGGGCATGTCATGGACAGCAAGATAGAGCCCATCAGACGGCGGTGTGAAAGGCACGTTTTCCCAGGCAACTGGGATCCCTTCAGCATCAGCCCACTCGCCGAGCCTGGCGGCCAGCGCCGCCGCGATATCGGGAATCATTTAGTCACCTCCCTTACTGCTTCCTCAAAAAATCGCTGAAACTCAGCAGCAGTAATGCGTACCATCCCTCCCGGAGCCTGGGAAGAGTGCCCCATCTCCAGTCGATACGCGTAAGGGACGTTGTTGCAGAAATAAATAGCCTTCATCCCGACTTTGAACAGCGACAGCGTGTAATTGCCGGCGGCTTTTGTCAGATTTCCGGTTTTATCGACACGGCCCGTTTCATCTGTGGTCGGTGCATCAAAAGACACCTGCCAGTTGCCCCGAAACCGTCCACCGGTATATCCGGGTGGCGCTTTGATATCCATCCCATCCACCAGTCGAGCTTTCTTCTTAAGCCGTCCGGTTTTAGTCAGGTTGGCAGGGTCCGATTTTTGCGCTTCGTTATGGTCGTATACCGCCTGATTGTAAGAAGCTGCTGTCTGGTTGATGCCCCACAGTTCCGGGTTGCCGACAGGTGACATCATCACCAGTTGATTAAGGATCCGAATGCCGACAGCACGTACGACCGCTTCCTGATTCGCTTTGGCTTTGTCCACGAACGCGGTGATGGCAGCCGTAAACGCCTTATTATCGCCCATGCTATGTCCTCAACTGGGTTTTGTAGCAGAGCACCACCGCACCCGGTTTCACGGGGTTAGGTTTAACTACGCGGTGGCTTACGCCGTCCACGACGATCAGATCGCCGATTTTGATTTCCTGCTCGGCGGTGAAGACAATCCGAATATCGCCGTTTTCAATGACGGTTCCATCAATTTCGCCTGGCGCGTAATCCGTCTTCACTCCTGTGGCGGTGAACTGGATATCCTCGGAACGATGCTCCACACCACCGATGACGATTAACGTGCCCTTACGCGTGACGTTGTATGCAATGCCGTTCTGCTTGAGCATACGAGTCGTTGTCGCCTGCATTCGCTGATAGTTGATGGCCATTACGCGCGCTCCGCGAAAGTATTGATTGCATATCCACGCCCACCAGCCAGGTCGCCGAGAATAGCAATTACCGCCGGGTAAGTTGGCGTAAACACCTCACCGTCGGCAACCGCATAAGTCATGGTTACGGCGCCTTCGACACGTTCGGTTTTCACAGCGGCTTCGCGCACGCTGGAGAGTAAATCGCCGTCGATTGCCTCTACCGCCAGCATGCACTGCGCGGTTATAACCTCCCGTGGTACTTCATCCGGCGGGAAATCATGTTCATCCAGAACGACATTCACGCGTGGCCATGCCAGCGGCTGTCGAGGGTCTGCTTTGGAACCTACCCAATCAAGCCCTTCCAGATAGTCCATCGCCTTAATCAGTAACGGTGCGAGCTTTTCAGGCAGTTCAATCCCTCTCAGCGCGGCAAATGACGCCAGTTCATCTTCGCTGGCGTAACTGTTAACGTCAGCGGCGGTGATATCAGTATTAATCATCTGAGCATCCGGTGAATGGGGCTTACGCCCCATCGATTAGCCAGCTGTAGGTGCGGTGAAGGTGATTTCCTCACTTGATTTAGCAATACCATCAACAGTACCAGTGACTGTGAAAGTACCTGCCGTATCAGAGGTGAGTTTGACCGTCGCCCCACCAGCAGAACCGGTCTGAGAACTGGCCGTGCTTAGCGTACCGCCCGTTGAACTCCAGGTAACAGTTTTGCCGGAAACACCTGCGCCGTTTAGCATGTACTTCAGGGAAATGGTGACCGCATCGGTGCTGTCAGCGGTTGCGGAGATTTTATCCGCTGACAGCGTTACTCCCCCGCTGCGGATCCCAGTTTAATCAGTACACCAGCCGTCGATTTGTTGCTGGTGAAGTGCTTCTTCCAGTTTCCCGCAGTTCCAATGGCGGTCAGGTCAGGGTTATCACCTTTTGCGGTATCCCAGCTGTAGCCCAGCAGTTCAACGTTCACGGTACCTTCAGCGCGATAGCCAACCGCAAGGTTTTCCTGATCGTTGATATCGTAGGAACGGAATCCCGGCGCCTGAGACTCAGTGACTGTAACCGCCCCAGCCACCAGCCCAAGGATCGCATCAGCGTCCATGGTGTCGGTCACCAGCACAGGTTTACCAAGCGTGCCCGGCTGCCCGCCGTAAACCACCACGCCTGCTTCTTCGTAGATTTTGTTGGCAATCGCCTCATCAACAATGTCGAAATAGGTCGCAGAGTGCATCACGAACAGAGCCACACGGTTAAACTTGTCGCCGTATTTGCGCAGGCCACGCGTCAGGGTCTTTTTACCGTCGGTCTCAATGTCGGCGGTTACGACCATGTCAGTGTTAGCACCAATCGCCGCAGTCAGTGCTTTCAGGCCATATTTCACGTAGCCTTCCAGCGTGGCATCTGCCACATCAACGCCGATCACTTCGGAGAATTCGTCGACAGAGCGGCCGCGGCGTTTGAATGCCTCTTCGGTGGTTTCATACGGGCCATATTTCCACGGTGCCTTGACGGATACGGATTCGCCGGCGCCAATCTTCTTGCCCGTCACTTTATCGGTGGAGTTCGTGTCACGCGATTCGATAGAACCGCCCACTTTGTAGAAGGCTCGCTTGCGGAAATCGCCTTCAATCAGCTCGTTATCCAGCAGAATCGCACCGTTGGAGGACGCGTTGAAAATAGCCAGGTTGTCCTGGCGGCGCTCAAGGAAAGCGGTCTGCGCCAGGTCGTCATAAATAATCAGGTCACTATTAACAGTGGTAGACATGGGTTAATCCCTTATTTTGGAAGTTTGAGGAAGGCCTGCTGGCCATGCTTGCGGATGTAGTTCGCTTTGTCGCTGGCGCTCATTTCGGAACGTTTCAGGCTGCCACCACCGTTTGGTTTGTGTCCGCCCGCGCCGGTACCTTCCGCGCGTGGGAACAGATGCGGAGCCGTCTCCTTAAGAGACTCCGCCCACTCAAGCGGGCTTAGTGGGGTTTTGCCGTCTTTACCAAACAGAACATCGCCATTTGCATCAACTGCTACGGCCTCGCCTTCGTCGTTGAGCTGGAATGTGCCTTTGGCACGCAGAATCAGATCGTCGGATGCTTCCGGCAGCGCGCCAGCTTTTGAGGCTGCTGCACGGATTGCATCGCCCAGAACTCGATCCCGGAATTTGTTGGAGAACGCTTCGGCTTTGTCCGCGCGTTCATTTGCGGCTTTGATTTGCTTATCAACGTCAGCACGGAGACGCTCGGTGCGCTTATCGAGCACCTCATCAATTTTCCCGGCGGCAATCAGCTTTGCCTCTTCGTCGTCGGAAAAACGCTGCAGGATCCCGCGCACTGCATCAGGGTCGATACCATCGAAGCGAGACAGGTTTTCTTTTTGCTGCTTAATGGTTCCCAGCAGCTCAGAGTTTTTCGATTTCAGGCCAGTGACTTCGCTGGTCACGCGCTCATCTATCAGCTTCTGGATTTCAGGGGTGATTTCGATACCACCGCCACCGCCACCGCTGCCCTCGCCGCCGCTTTCAGGTGCGTAATATTTCAGAAGCATGTTTCGAATTAACATAATTTCCCCTCGGGATTTTGCCGGGCCTCGCCCATAAAAAAGCCCCGGCGGATGCCAGGGCGTGGAGTAAGATGTAGTTGTTAGTTGTCAGTGCCTGAGAGCTGCTTCAAGCGTTCCAGGCTGATCCATTCGCCTTTGTCAGTGAACATATCAGCCATGTCGATTTCACCCGCGCGAAACAGACGGCCACGCTCGGCACCCAGAACCTGATCCTGCCGTTGAGCTGGCTGACGCTCGAGCCATTCCAGATACGTGGTTTTAGCTGGCACCTGTCCATCCATGCTGGCACGAGTGCCCTCGTCCATCTCATCAATATCAATGCCGAGTTCGCGCCAGGACTTGAGAATCAGAGTTTCACTAGAACGGCAGCAGAAATGAATCTTTCCGGGTCCCTGAAGGTAAGGTACCTTATGCCCGACAGGTTTGTTATCTAGGGTATAGCGCAGCAGGTCACGAATAATACAGTCGTGGCTGGTTTTATTGTCCAGCGTCGACAGCCACTGTTTGCCTTTCACGATATCGCTGTTGGCACTGGTGAAGCTGTTGCGTGCAGTGGCAGCCAGATGATTAACGGCTGTTTTAGCGATGCTGGCGGCGTTTGCCCTGCTCATCTGCAGCGCGCCGTCGCGATAGTCTTTGTTGGCGTGGCCACGAACATTGCGGGCTATAGTTTCAACCGTGTCGCCGGCAAGATAACCCCTGCGGACGGCATTCACGATACGCGCCAGCCTGTCCGATTCCAGATTCTTCGCCCACTCACTCAGCAGCCTACCCTGAAAGGGCTGCGCCATCGCCGCGGCATACACCATATCGGCGGTGATGCCCTGCAGCGGATAGTGAGACAGGACCTGTGAAGGCAGAAGGGAATCGAACAGGCTCAGCTGATAACTGGCTTCGTTCTTTGCCAGCGCCACCAGTTCACTCTCGAGCCCTGCCTGCATGGTGGCTACGGCCTGATGGTTAAGCTCACGCACGCTGCCCAGTAAACTCTGCAGACGGCTAACGGTGAAGCTCTCAGGAGGCAATCTGTCCAGCGCATCCAGTAGACGTGCCGACAGGTCAGCATCCGTCTCGTTAAGCAACTTCACCATCCGTTTTGCCACGCCGGTGGCGTAGCGGCTTAACCAGACGGAATGCGCGATCGATTCATCACGCAGGCTTTCGTTAATGGTAGGCATATCAGCCTCCTGTCAACGTTGGTGCCTGATTGCGAAGCACATCAATAACCTCGTCCGGACTGTCGGCCGGGTCAATGAGATCTAGCTTCTGCAGTGCTCGAATCATATCGCTATCTCGCAGCGCACCCGACTGCCAGGCATTGACGATTGCCGTCACCATGCCCGACTCAGCAACCTTCGCTATGAATTCCTGATTGATGGTGTAACTCGTCGTTTCGCCCTTGATGCCGAGATATTTCGCACACCATCCCAGCGCCATCGTATAGGCCTCAGAAACGTTTGATACGCAGATGCCGAGCACCGATGTTGAGGATGTTTGCTCACCGCTCGCCTGGGTTGCCGTCTTCGCCGTAGCGTTCTGCTCAATCAGTCGGGCGCCCAGTTGCACCATGTAATCGCGCTTACTGTCCATGGCCTCTTTAGCCAGCATGTTCGGCTGCGCCTGGGCATAGCCAAACGAGCCTTCTTTGGGAAGCAAAAGCGGTGATCGGGAACCAATTTTCACGCCCTTCTTCTCGAGGTGATCGCGCCAGCTGGTATCGAGCCCAGTCATGTAAGGCTGCACCTGGCCACAGAACCACACGCTGTCCTCATAGTCAGCGCTGTTTCGGTAATGACCGTGGTTTATCTCCACCAGCGCAGCCAGCGGTGAATCATCAATGGTAGGATCGTTGTTCTGGGCCCCGACGAATGTGAACGGGATTTCATCCCAGTAGTCCTTTCCTTTCGGCTTAGGGTGGTACTCACTGTCAACTGTGTAGGTTCCGCTTGCGGTGCCACCTGCCCGGCGCCATACCCGACAGATAAACTTCCCTTCCTGCAGCGCCAGCTCACGGTACTGGATTTCATCCTTGTAAGCATAACCATCCGGCTCTTCTACGCATTCACGCAGGACCACCAGCACCAGCTGATCGCGCCCGTTAATTCGCTTTGTACGCCAGTTAATGATGTTCTCCGCCGGATAACGTAGGATGATCGCCTCATCGGAGGCTTCTGCGTAATCGACATAAAGCCCCTCTCGCGCAACTTCCAGCACGTTCTCAGACACCAGCTGTGACTGCTGATAGATGCTGGTACCGGCCCCGTCAGCATTGTCCAACAGATATTTCAGCTTTTCAGGACCGTTAAACGTGGGGTCCTTGCGATACGCCATCCCAAGCATGCCGATCTTCGTATTACCAGCAATCGCATAGAACACCGCGCGGCTCAGATAGTCCTCATTACGCTTACGGTTGCGCGTGGATTTATCAGTTGGGTCGAGATAAGGCAGGTACTTATTACCCGCAGCCTTTACGGCCTCAGCGCCTTTGCAAAAATCCCTGTATTTCCGCCAGGCAGCAGAAGCCGCCCGGTGTTCTGGTCGAACCCAGGTGATGTCGTCGTTTGCCATATCAGAAAGTAGTGTCCATTGTGATTGAGTATGCGGGTTTCACGATCGGATAATCCTTCACGATGAAGTACCCACCAGCATCATTGGGGTGATCGTTATCAGCTGATTTGTCCGGTTCGCCATTAGCCGCCCAGATTTCCTGCTCGAGGCTCTCGGTGTAAACCGGGCAATTCTGGACGTTCACAAGGTAGCGGCGTTCGCCGTTGGCGTTGCAGAACATGGCATTCATCGAGTTGATACGGTCTTTAACTGGCGGGTTGGCATCATCAACAATGACGCTGAATCCTGCATCGTTGAGCTGAGCAATATCGGTCTTGCTGGCGTTCTGTGATTTGCGGGAGTCTCCAGACGCATCCGGATAGATGTAGATCTCCCGGCTCTTCACATAGCGTCCATCCTCGTATCGCCAGAACTCTTCCTGAATGCGCTTGATCATCGCCGGCGTGTCGTAGACCTTCACTAACTCACGAACAGCGCGCGGCAGGCCGTTACGCTTTACGTGAACAATCGCGGCCATTTTCCCCACGTTGAAGTCCATGCCGATAAACAGCGGATCCCCATCCTGAATCTCGTCAGAACAGTTATTCAGCTTACGGTTAAAAGTGTGGTAAATGGTCCCGCTGTTAAGGTTGGTGAACTTCCCGCGCAGATAGGCCTGAATCAGTTCGTCAGGGTAAGAACTCAGCAGCGACGGGATGTAATCAGGTGGTAGATTCTTCGCATTGTCGAACGTGCTGGCCTGAATCAGTCCATACAGTGCGGCAAGCTCAGGCTTTTCACGCACCGCCTTCACGAACTGTTGGTAGACGAACTTGAATCCTTCTGGCGTAGTCGTTACATCGATGCCGTTACGTAGCCCATCGACCTTGTAACGCATGCGGGCGATGATTTTTCGCCACGCCTGCTGCGCTTTGGCAGCCGCCATGACGTCCAGCTCATCCACCATCGCATTTCCGATTTTGAAACCGACTATCGAGCCGGGCTTCTCCATCGAGCGGCAGATGGTTGTCCCGCGGTAGCGCCGTCCCTCGTAGAAGTGAACCTCTTTGTTCCCCTCGTTGATTTTGACGCTCAGCCCCCAGTCAAAGGCCACCTCTTCAATCGTTGGATAGAAGATGTCACGGATCTGCGGATATGTTGGCGCGAAATAACCCTGGTTGATTTTAGGGTGCTCCCACATCCCCTTACAGATGCCGCCACACCCTACCCACGTCTTACCGGAACCGAACCCGGCAACGTAGGCTTTGAATTTGTGCTGCATCGCGAGGAAGCGCGCCTGAGGAATGTTAAGTGTCGGGCTGATCCCCATCGTCTGCCCTCGCATCCACTACGTTGATATTGATTGCAACTGGCGTTGGTTCATCGTCCTCACCATCACTGGCCAGCTCTTTACGGAGTTTCGCAACCTCCAGCTGCCGGCGCTCGATTTCAATCTGCTGCAGGCGCTGCGCAAACTCGCTATCAGCCAGGCCAAGGCGTTTCATCACCGCTTCGAACATTCTTTCACGGCTGATGGCTGTGATTTCGACGCCATTTTTGCCAACCTTCACGCCTGAATAGGCGAGCCTGGAAGCGGCCGGGAGTTTGCGTGTATCAGGGAAGTAAGGCTGGCCAATGCCGTCACCATTACAGCGCGGGCATTCAGGGTTAGGTTCTCGGTTGTGATCGAAACCGTAGCCGCCAGTGTCCTCGGGCGGTCTTACACCCTCTTTGCCTTCAGTTTTTGCGAGTGCTTCGTCGAACTCAACTGCATCGCGCCACTGGTAGTGATGGCCAAAGCCCCAGCAATAACGACAAGCGCCGCGGCGATACTGCGAAAGCTGGTTTGCATCGAAGGTGGCAAGCTGCCACATCTGCGCGAGGACTTCATCGGCACTGCCAAGCGTGCGCGCAATGGAGGCTTTCTGCTGCTGCGCAATGGCTTGCGCAACTGAAGTTTTCTGAAGGAGTTGATAGCCGATTTGTTCAGCTGATTTTTTACTGTAGCCAGCCCGGATACCTGCCTGTGTGGCATTGCCATCCTTCAGGTACTCCGCGACAAATAAGCGCTGCTGAGCAGTAAGTCCATCATCATCCACCAGCTCTTCTGCGCTCTGTTCTTTCTGCGCAGTGCGCACTTTTTTCTGCGAAGCTTTTTGCGCAGTTTGCGCAGAGGTTTTTTTGATGTAGCGGCGGGCAGTTGCGTAGTTCAGTCCCTTCGCTTCACACCAATCCTTTGGTGATACGCCGGTTACGGCATGTTCGGACAGGAACCGTTGCTGAAGCAAGCCCCAGTCGGGTTTGCTCATTGATTAATCTCTTAATTAAAGTTAAGTTTGATTTGACCGATACCCATTTGCATTGACAGGGCCGCATATAGCCCTGCGTGATTTTTGAACAACATCATTTGTGATGAAATTAACTGACACGCAGATATTAAAAGGAAATATGTATGACCAAAAAAAACATTATACTGACAATTTTTACTGTTCTGGCTTTTTTAGTCGGCTTTTATGGAATATATAAAACATCATCAATTATTGCAGTTTTTGCAATCTTATTGGCCATGTACGCTACACTGCAATCTGCCATTGAGGCTGCAGACTTCAAAATCCATAGACATAAAGAAGTGTTCATGTTTGCAGCAAAGACTTTTGTGACAGTGATAACATGTCTAGCAGCCGTCTTTGCACAAAAGTAAATCAATCGGTCCTAGATTGTGAACATCTATCGCGAATGGTGCAAAAAGCCTCTAGCGTGGCGTTTAAATCTACGAATTGCTTATGACAGAACATTTTTGGGCTGTAGTTAGTACCATATTTTCCGTTACTCAAGATACAAGTACAACCGTCACCCCTCATTCGACACACCTAGCCGTTTAATACAAATCAGGAGATTTGTTCATATGGACTATATAGAAATAGCAAAGGCAGCACTGAATCCAAGTGGTTATCTAATGGAGTTGGCTTTCAAGAAATCTATGGATGCTTTCTCAACTTCTTCCTCAAAGAAAGACATCACATCACAAGAGCTTAGCGAAGAGGCTATTAAGGCCAATATCAAATCCACTGTTCTCACTGAGCAGGCAAAGGTTGAACAAGAAATATCCATAGCCAAAAGAATCCTAATAGCCGAAGAAGTTGAGATTGAAGAATATTATGATGTTTCAGGTTCTGGTGGTGTTGGGGCTAAGGCTGACGGCGGCGCAATAACACTGGGCCTTCAGGCGGAAGGAAAAAAAGTTACTAAGAGAGTCATAAAGTTTACGGGGTTTAATTCTGAAGCAATCAAATTGCTCACAGCGGCAGCGGATAAAACAGACATGAGTGATTGAGCCATGAGTGGTAACTGATTCCTCTTTCCGGCCCGGTACGCCGCCTAGATTGCTTCCGGGTCAGGCATGACCATACATTATTCTATTGTTTGTTCTTCCGGTTGTTCAAGCTGCTCTGACGGTGCTAACGTGAACTGCACGCGCTTCACATCGCCTTGGGCGGAATACAACCACTCGCCCGTCTCCGTCGCTAGCGGAAAAAATCCATTCGCCAGTTCAGGCTGACGTCGTGAAAAATTACCTTTGAAGGTTTCGCCTGTTTGGGTGGTTAGCGTGATTTGGTAGATGTCGGACATTGAGAGCCTCTTTATCCGCTTATTTTGATATTGCCATTACGATGAGACTACCCATGGTGTTGGCAACCAAAAAAACCGCCTGCAGGCGGTTTATAGAATCATGATGAAAGTTCATCTTTCACTGGCTTTTAACACATCATCCAGCGCCGCTTCATCATTATCTTCTTCGTTTTCATAGCCATAGATATCATTCAGATCATCCATTTCATCTTCATGATCGTCATCATTTTCGTCGTAATCTTCTTCTTCGAAATATTCATTATCACCAGACATAAGTCACCTGCTAGCTATGATGGTCAAAGAACTGAGAGGAGCATCTTCAATCTAGCAAATGTTGTGAAAAAACACACCTGTTGATGTGCCTCGCTGAGTTCATTAGTTGAGGCACTGCTCGCGGACATATACCTGTAGCCCATTGAGTTGTTTGGTGACGGTTTCTATTCTCTCTCTGAGGGTGAAATAATCCCGCTCAGCGGCGTCAGTAAGTCGGGGGCTGGTAGCATCATCCAAGCCGGTGGCGCTGGCCGCTCCGTTCGCTGGACATCTGGCGTTGACGTGCAGCCCGCACCTACCAGAGCTAACGCAACGCTGCAGATCTTCAAGCTGAGATTTCGCATCGGATAATTCCTTCGTGTATTTAGCATCCAGCGCAGCGACGTCTCGCTGCCGGGACTGCATGTCTTTGATGGTAGCGTTCGCCAGGCTGAGTTTCTCAGTGGCTATATCGCGTTGGTCTTTATAAGCGATGGCGTTGTCGCGGTAGTGGCTAACCGCCCAGGCCATGGAAACCAGCAGACAGATAACGACAACGCAGATGATTGGGGTTAATCGGCTCATTTCTGGCCCCACTCGCAAACTTCGCGCTCTATCTCGCGTCGTGTGATAAGCCCCTTCCACTGTTTGCCACCGGCATACGTCCAGCGCTGAAGTTCTTTGCATGCTCCCGGCACGTCACCAGCGTTCAGCTTCTTCAGCAGAGTGGAGCTGGCGAAAGCACCCGAGCCAACGTTGTAAGTGAAGGAGTAGAGCGCGGCCCGAGAGGTTTCGGGAATGCGGACCTTAATCAGCGGATCGATAGCTGAAGCAACCTTGCGCAAGTCGGATTGAAGCAAAGCGTCACATTCTTTATCGGTGTAGCGGTGACCGCGGCGAATGTCGGCGCCGGTATGCCCATCGCAAACAGTCCAGACGCCAACCACATCCTGATAAGCGTAATATCGTCGCCCTTCCAGCCCATCTGCATTGCCTAGCATCACAGCTGCAATAGTTATTGCGCTGGATCCGCCAACGATAGAGCCCATCAGCTTATTTCGTAGTGTCGGGTTCATCTCGGCTCCTGCTGCGGCGGTTATCTTCGCGGATTTTGAAGTAGAGATTTGTCAGGTACGTGAGCACGGCGACGATGATGCCCACCAGCACGCCGATAGCGTTCCACTGCTCGGGACTGTAGGCATTCAGCATGCCGTTTAGGATGCTACCGGCCGAAGCGCCGTATGCAGCACCGGTGGTTAGTTTGTCCATGCGATACATACTCTCACCTCGCTTTTTGCGGGTGCTATTGCTAGAAATAAAAAAGGCCGCCGAACGGCAGCCTAGTGATGATTGATAGTTTCCGGAGCTTCTTTCTCCTTAGGATGGCAATAAATTAAACTATCCTTAAGAAGAACCACTTACATAAAAATATAATTACCTGTCCACATAGTTTTAAAGTGTTATTATTTGCACTAAGTCATAACTTAGCTCTTTGTGGATAAAAGAAAAACAAGCGGGCATGAAATAGAGTGGTTATTGCGGAGAGGAGTGATGTCGTTCTCCGCGCTTTTTTACTCGAAGCGATTTCCGTCCCATAGAAGTTTCAAAACCCCGCATTGTGTCGCGACTGCTACTTAACTTATTGTCCGTTACAGCTTTGGCTCTTCAATACGTCCACTTATCACTTCGACCTCTCCATTGTTAGCGAGATCATCTCCTCGAGTCACATACCATGCACCGTAGATAGTTTCACCCGACTCTAAATCGTCGATTTTTTCGTGCACGTAGTAAGCGATCTGCCTACTGCCATTGTACTGAATCCAGTAATAGCCTTCTCTCATCATTCCCCCCCCTCCTCTTCGATATAGCAAGTATAAGAGGCAATGAATAGTGATGGTTTTAGAAATTCTAAAATCGCTATGAGGCAAAAAGCCCCACGGGGCTAACCGCAGGGCTTTAAACGAAGGCAATAACCCATCGTTAGAGCAAAATTACCACAGATTCGGGAAAAGTAAATAGCTCACGATAAATTCACGCCCTATTTTGTTATCTGCTTCAGCTGCGCATCAGCCCACGCCTCTTCGATATCAAACTTGGTGATGAGCTGGTCGTAGAATGGCTTAACAGACTTCTTCCAGGTATCGAGGCTGATTGCATCCGTTATCTGGCAAACCGCGGCGTAAGCCTCAGTGGAAGGAATTCGTTCATACCCCCGCCCGCTGCAGCGCTTACAGTCAGCCAGAACCGGCACACCCTGCTGTTCAGTAAGAACCTGATTAACGGCTTTCCCGCGTCCATGACAATCTTTACAGGCACAACTTACTACCTTCTTGCCCTTACACTGAGGGCACAGAACGCGCGCTATCTCCCAGACCTTTCTACGCACCTCATACTCAGAAGGACGAATATCCTCTGCGCCCATGTTCAGGGAGATCTTCACGAACTTCTTCTCTTTTGCCGGAGTGTGAGACTTCATGCTGAAAACCTCAGCGTCAATAAACCCTTCCCCATTGCAGTCATCGCACTGCTTCACGCTGGCGGCGCTGCGGGAATAGTCTTCGAACGCGAAGGTGGCCAACAGGTGCATCACCAGTAGTTTAATCTCTGCATCGAGCTTCCGTAATGCCGCAACCCGGTCGCACTTGGTCAGCGCGTACTGGGCGAGCAATTCGATCGCCCTCTCCCGATCGTTATTGCTGATACCCATCTTTCCGAGAAAAGCGCTGTAACCCAATGCTGCCCGTTCCTGCGTCATGCCCATAGCGGCCATGATATCCGTTCCGGTTAATGAGTCTGACGCCGTAGCGCGCGGAGAGTCGCTAATCATTGTCGATTTGGCGAAGTGATATTTGAGGGTATTTTCAAGATTCATGCGGTCTCCAGCTCGGTAATGGTGAGTTCTAATTTCCCGCCCTTAACGACAGGCATTTTCACAACGCGATAGTCGACAACCTGGCAGTCATCCAGCCAGAACCCCGCCTTGGTCAAAGAGTCGAATGCAGCCTTCTGAAGGTTATCCAGATCGCGGCGCCGGCGGTCGGGCATGTGACATTCAATTCGGATTTTGAGTGGTGCGGCCGTTCGGATATTTAGCCGAGCGCTTCGAATGACGCTGGCGACCGCATAGCGATACGCGACGCCATCTGCGCTAATGTGAGTGCGCCCGCGGTTGTGCCGGTAATACCGGTTGTTGCTCGGCGGCCAGGGCAAAGTGATTTGATATGTCTTCACGTTCACCCCCACATCCGGTTTCGCCAGCGGCTATCCGGGCGCGCTGGTGTGTTAGATGTCGGAAGGAATGCACTGACAGTCCAGGTCACGTAATCCGGATTAAGGCTGCGCTCTACTCGCACGCCGCGCGCTTTGTAACGCTTAACCAGTTCGTCGGCCTGTTCGGTGCTGCATTCGGTATGCTGGAACCAGGTCTTCTTCATCCCCATCACCCCGCAAAGCCAAGCAGCTGCGCGGCGACATTTTCTGCCTCATCACGACTGCGGAATGAACGGGACAGGACCCAGCGCCAGAGAACATCGAGCGCAGCTTTATAGAGTTGCTGGAACTCGAGTTCGTCCATGTTGGCGAATGAGATGCTACGAGGATGCTTTTTGAGTGTTCCGTCTGGCAGCTGAATGGCATCAAAGTGCCCTGCCTCAACGATCACCCATGAACGGTAAGCATCGAAGGATTTGCACAGGCTAATACCATTCGTGACGCGCCGGTAAGCAACCTGTTCCAGATACTGCTCAGCAGCATCGATTAGCGCGCCCTCATTCCCGCCATAAGAAGCCAGGAATTTTGCGTAGCCGGTGATCAGCTTCCGCTCGTTACTTGAGATGGCCCCGCCGGTTGGTTCCCAGTATTCAAAACCGAGATTGAGAAGCGCGAAGAAGCGGCGATGAAATGCTGGATTTCGTACCCGCCTGAACTCGGCGACAAGAACATCACCGAGCCGGGTTTTTGATTGCAGGATATCGCTGGTCTCGGGCGTAGCCGGGATCAGTATTCCTGAGTGATGTTTTATAAGTTGTAATTCTAGCGCCATGGTTCTCTCCGTGGCGCATCAGGTATAGGGTGTTCAGGCCTATGAAAGAATAATATCAGACGGTGGTGTAACTCGGTACCCCAGTCGTTTTGCAAATTGCATGAACCCGTTGAAAGTGAAGATTTCTTCCTCTTCGAGTAACGGTCGTAATGAAACTATTCCATTTACTCGATAAACCAGATATCTCCCTTCCGCCGGGAAGCTATAGATAACTGCTTTATCGGCCCTTCTGACCACGTCGTACCATTGATCATCTGCATTAAAGGCATCTGCACTACACATTATTTCCCCCAGAGCGACTTATTGACGCGGTAAACAGTAATCGGGAACAGCCAGGGGAACGCAAACAGCGATACTCTTTGAAACTGCTCCAGTGAAATTCACGCGATTAATAAAACCACTCGTCCGCGCTTTCCCAGGTCTTCTGCACGATATGTTCGACCTCTTTCTTGTCGCCCCCGAAAACAGTCAAACCATCATTGCCGGCACGCTTGATCGTGAGCTGGCATTCATCGAACTGCTTGCTGAGTCTTTTGAGCAGTTCTGACACGAGTGCAGGTATAGCTCCATCAGGAAGTTTCTTCATGCGATCAATGGTTAGCTCGATTTTCATTTATCCCTCCGCAATGAATTACTGTATGTATATACAGTATATTTATAAACATATCTCACGGATTTTGCAACGCTTTAACAGCTCACAAATCACCAGGATGATGAAACAACTAGGCAAACTACTCGCGGCTTCTTACCGCGGACATAATGGAGTCCTAAAGCTCTAGTGAATGGAAGTTCGAGGAGAAAATCAGGTTGATTTGTGGCTCTTCTACTGTTCGGGGTATTCGCACGCAGCAGGAAGAGCCGGTTGAGTCTCATCTGTTTACACAAAGCGCAAACGGCGACTGCAGGTTTCCTATCAGCCAGCCATTACTTGTAGGCTCTATCTTAAGCTGGCGAACGGTACCTTCAGGAACGTAAAAGAAGCTGCTTTTGAAACTTTCATCATCAGCAGTATCGCGTGGATTTTTAACGTAGCGTGTATCTGTCAGTGAAATCTCACCCGGCCTGTTCATCTCATAGCTAAAGAGAATTGTACGTGAGATGACATTAACACCTTTGTCTGACTGGATATTACCCGACAGGACAGCCTGACCATCGTGGTTTTTATCCAAACGGAAAACAAACTCCAGCGTAGCGATGAAATCAGGTTCATGGTGATTATAACGTACTATTGTGGAACAGTTTACATTTAACGCACTCTGTTTTTGATGCATGTGAATATAGAACCACACCGATAACGCGAGGATGAAGATTAAAATTACGGCCAGCATCCTTGTTTTTTTATTAATTGCGTTCATAACCACTCCAGTAGTTATTCAGACATGAAATGTATTTATCATTTCTGGCTGTACATCGACTAATAAAAGCTCGACCTTTGTTGCCGTAAAGATATGACTCAGAAACCTGGTACAAAAATGATGTTCCCTCAAGACAGTTAATACCACTCCCCTTCGCCAAATCGATGAACAATTCCTTTTTTTGTTCAGATAGCGATGCGGAGTTTCTTTGTACAGTGTATACAGGGCACGAACCATAGTTAAAGAGAAAATAAGTCTTCAATTCTCTTACCTGAGTCAAATCTTTTGATGGAACCTTAAGCCCTAACATAATCAAGATCGCGCTTATTAAAACGACTGCCAGTGCCAGAGCGATAGGTAATTTTCTGTATTTGACTCGCGCCGGAGAGCGTTCTTTTACTATTTGCGCATCATTTTTTTCATCTTCTAACCGAGACTCATCCTCAATAGTGGGTTGAGTCAAAACTCTTACCTCGACATCACTATTAAACATAAAACCAACGCGAGGCACCGTAGTAATACACTCCTCGACAATCCCAAACTGTACGAACTGCTTTCTCAGTTCGGAGATGTATTTATTTAGCGTGTGACTAGAAGAACGAAGACCATGAGCATCCCAGACGCTATCCAGAAGTTCATTTCGCGTAAGAACCTGACCATGCTTTTCCAGAAGACATGCAAGAAGCCTGTTCATTGTCAGGGTCAGAATGACAGCAGAGTCTTCGTCTCCGGATGGCCATATAGCACCATCTTCTGATCGATAGAAAACCCTATTATCAATCACGAAAACCATCTCTGACTCCTTATCCATGATGGTAATTGAATGGTTTCTCTCGTTTCTCCAACTTACGGAAACCCATCAGCTTCTTTGTTTCATCCTAGCACAGCCAGGCGCGACAGCAGCTTTAGCAGCCTTATTGCTTGTAAAAGCGAAGTTTAACAGAATATTGATTTGTAATTTAACAAATCGTCGATACATATACCTGCATTGCATTTTTGGTTGATAGGATTATTCGCAGAAGTGAATGAGCAGATTCTTAATCCTCAGGAGCAGTCATCCGCCCTACCGCCATTCACAGCCCCGGGAACGAAGAGACCACTCGGGTAGCGAATCCAGTAGATAAGGAGCGACATTATGATAAGCACCAAAATGCTGATGAAGGCAGAGCGTTTCTTCATCAAAGCTCGTACATTGATTAGAGAAACAATCTTATCAGCGGAACTGACTGGTGCTGAATTTGTTCCGTTCATTCAGCCTGTATGTAAGAGCGATGAAATCGTCGGTGGAGAGGTATTACTAAGAGTTCTCAAAGATGGGATTTACCAATCTCCCGAAAAATACCTTTCTGCAATGGAATCATGTGAGGTGATTAATGATGTCACTTGCAGTCTGATGTCTGATGTTAAAACATTTTTCGAAGGCTATGAAGGTACTCTACCTGATGACTTTTATCTCTCCTTCAACATCTGTGCGAGACAGTTGAACTCTTCAAGAGTTATTGAAGCAGTGACGGACTTTAAGAAAACATTCGACGGACGCATTGCTGTCACACTGGAAATTGTCGAACGCGGAACCATAGACTTGGACGATTTTGCACTCGAGGCTATGCAGCAACTTACTGAATTAGGGGTACGATTTGCTATTGATGACTTCGGCAGCGGGAATTCTCGACTCAAATATATAGAGCACACAGGTTTCTCTAAAATAAAAATTGACAAGTCTCTAACCATTGTAAGTGATGGTTTTTTGACTTATTCGAATACTATTGAAGCGATAATAGTGCTTTGTAAGTTCTTGGATATACAAATTATTGCGGAAGGAGTCGAATCCAAAGAACAACTAAGCCACCTTGAAGCAAAAGGGATTGCATTTTTCCAGGGATACTTATTTTCTAAGCCCGTTACCATTGCTGAGTTTTGCACGCAAATTTGAAAGATAACATCACCTTCTCTTTTTAAACAAACAAACAAACAAACAAACAAACAAACAAACAAACAAACCAATTATAAAAAGCAACTCAATATTGAAATGCTTCCATCTGAGAAATTATAGGAGTATCAAAATGAACCTTAAAGCAAAACCACTCACTATATATATAAGTGCGATTATATCCGGTTTTCCTATGGTCGGACTGGCGTCCCAAAACACAGACAATGTTGGTGCTGGTGAAACGGTATTTGATGTCATTCTTGACGGTGGAACACAGGTGGTACATGGTACCGTTAACAATTCCATAATCAACGCTGGAAGACAGGATATAAGTGCTTCACGCGATGGAAATATAGGTACAGCTAATGACACTATAATAAATGGAGGAGGGCAATTTGTATCTGGAGGTATTACTAATGGTACAGTCGTAAACTCCGGGGGAATTCAAACCGTTACCGGAGTAGTATACCCTGGCGTAGGCTCCTATCAAGGTGTAGCAAATAATACCACTGTCAATGATGGAGGTTGGCAATCTGTTAGCACAATTGCCAACGGAACCAAAGTTAACACTGGTGGTGGAATGACCATTGGATTAAGTTCTGGTACCCGCGGTTCATCTGGCGTTTCAATAATTCAACTATAGATGGAGGCTGGCAGGTTATTAATAAAACCGGGACATCAAATGATGATATATTACTCAATGGTGGAACGCAGGATAATGGTGGGATATCTAATAATACCATTATAGAAAGAGAAGGAATTCAAAATGTCTACACCTCTGGAATAGCAAACTCAACAATTATAAATGGTGGAGTGCAAAATGTTATGGGGGGTGGTATTGCAGACGGAACCAATATTAATAGTGGCAAACAAAATATTGACGGAGGAGTGTCTAAAAATACAAACATCAAGGGCGGAATTCAGTATGTATATACCGATGGTGTAGCAAACGACACAACAATAACTGGAGGTACTCAGAACGTCTACGGAGGTGTATCAGATAGTACTACAGTGAATGGTCGTGATGCTCACCTCGCTGTAGCATCTGGAGGCGTTGCAAATAATGTCATTGTGGAGCGCGGCAATGCTGTTGTAGGAATGTCTAACGGTTCCTCCGGAACAATAAATACTGTCAGCCTCAAAGGTAATAATTCGTCTCTTCTCATCCAAAATGGCGGTACTGCAAGTAATGTTTTGATTGATGGCGGCAAGCAGACCGTTAATGGCGCGGATGCTACTACTGATACAGTTAGATTAATGGATGGTAGTCAAATCCTTGTATATGGAGGTACGGCCTCTCATACCTATATCGAGGGAGGTAAGCAAATTGTCAAGGCTAACAGTAAGACAATTAACACCACAATAATCTCAGGTCAATCCATGCTTGAAACTGGCGCTCTTGCTGAAGGAACTACCTCAGTTCATCAAAACGGGGAGCTATTAATGGAAGCTGGTGCGCGTGCAACAGATGTCAGTCTTGATGGCGGAATTCTCTCGATAACCGATCTTAATGACAGTACGAGCAGCTTGACTCCAGCACAAGTAGATACTCTAACGATGAGCGGAGGCACAGTGTCCTTCCTGCGCGACAGCGAAGGTGAATTCGCAGCGCTAAATATTACTGAACTTAACGGAACCGGGAACTTTCTTTTTAATTCCTCACTAGCTGAGCGTAACTCTAACTTTGTGACTATTGAGCAGGGTTCTGGTCATTTTGGTATTGCTGTAACCGACTCAGGAAAAGAGATATCCGATCATACCGATCTGACTGTAAACCTTATTCACGAACAAGGCGGTGACATTAATTTTGAGATGGTTACAGCCTCCGGACGTAGTACCAGAGCCGTTGACGGCGGTACCTATATGTACACGTTGTTTAGCCAGCAGGATAAGGATGGCCTGAATGGAGGCAATGTATGGTATCTCGGAGCTATGACTGATGAACCTGGTGGCGGTGAGAACCCTGGTGGCGGTGAGAACCCTGGTGGCGGTGAGAACCCTGGTGGCGGTGAGAACCCTGGCGGTGGTGAGAACCCTGGCGGTGGTGAGAACCCTGGCGGCGGCGAGAACCCTGGCGGCGGTGAGAACCCTGGCGGCGGTGAGAACCCTGGCGGCGGTGAGAACCCTGGCGGCGGCGAGAACCCTGGCGGTGGTGAGAATCCTGGAGGTGGTGAGAACCCGGGCGGTGGTGAGAACCCGGGCGGCGGCGAGAACCCGGGCGGCGGCGAGAACCCGGGCGGCGGCGAGAACCCTGGCGGTGGTGATAACGGCAATGCAGGCGGTAACGGGAACGGTAGCAAGAAGCCGATGACTACACCTGCAACCGATGCCATTCTGGCAATGTCCAATGCAGGTCTGAACGTCATCCACTCTGAGCTGGATGGCCTGCGCACATATCGCGCAACTCTGGATAAAACCGGACCGGAAAGCAACGTCTGGGGTCACTACCTTGGAAGCAAAAACAATATTGATACCAGCAATGGCGCTGCTTATCAGCTCAATCAGAACGGTATGGAGATCGGCGCTGACACCAGGACAGACTTTGCGCGCGGCAGCCTTGTCACCGGTGCGTTCATGTCCTTTAGCGATAACAAAGTGAAACATGCCCGCGGTGGTACAAGCAAAATCGACAGCTATGGTCTTGGCCTGTATGCCACCTGGTACGACGCTAGTGGATTCTACGCTGACGGTGTTGTTAAAGGTAACCGTCTTAACAACAAACTGAGAGCAGTTATGACTAACGGAGGTAGAACCGGCGGTGACTGGACGCAGTATGCACTCAGCACAGCCGTTGAAGGTGGTTATCAGTTCGATCTCAAAGATGACGTAAGCATCACGCCTTATGCGCGCCTGGCGTTTGTTCAGATGACAAGTGAGGATGTGAAACTCAGCAACGGCATGAAAGGTAATACGGGCTCACCGCGTTCTGTCACGGGTGAAGCCGGTGCGAAGATTGCCGGGAAGTTCAATATTGGCTCGACTGAGTTCAAACCTTATCTGTCAGCTGCGGTGCTGCAGGAGTTTGCTAACTCCAACGAGGTCACGATCAATGAGCGCAATCGCTTTGATAACAACGTCAAAGGCACATCAGGCAAGTACGGTCTGGGAGCTTCAGTCAACGTTGGCAAAGACGTAACCTTGTTCGGTGAGGCTAATTATCGTCAGGGCAGCCAAATCGAGACACCTATTCAGGGTGTGGCCGGTATCCGTATCGGATTCTGATGTTACCAGAGGGGCCTTAGGGCCCCTTTTCACTTTGTTCTGAGATGTTCAGGTTTTTTTATGCCTCACATGATTTTGACGAAAGATGTATTTTTGAATAAAGCGTTGTCTGTCATCCTCCAGCAAGCGTCCCCCAGCAGAAAGGTTTGCATCGTAGATATTGAATCATTCAGAAGCCTGGGTGCTATTTACAACCTTCTGAAAAGGAAGAAACTGACGGAAAAGCACCAGGTGATCTTCATAGGTGGCAAGGATGTCAGTTCAAGGGTCCTGGAGCCACTTGTGACGATCTACAGGAAATCGTGCTTTGTGGAGTTCAGAAAACAACTCACTTGCGGACGGATGCATTCTCCTGAGTATGCGTTGAACCACATATCGCGGTGCAGGAGTCTCAGTATGCTTTCAGCCCAGGAAAAGAAGACCCTTTTCGCCCTGCTGGATACTGACGATACTTACGCTGCAGCAAGAAAAATTTACCTATCACCTAAAACTATCTATACCTACACCAATAATATCGGGCACAAACTTAACCTCAATTCTATTCTTCAAGTCAGGCAATTTATCCATGCGGAATTTGAATTGGGCTTAGAATAAAAATTCAGGTCATTTTATTTGCAGGACGTTTTTAAGTTTGCTTTGTTACGCTCGTACTTCGCCTTAAACAACTCCGCCGGTGTCGGCCCCTTCGGCGATACCGGCGCGGCCAGCGCCCGACGAACAAGCGTTGCAGTACTGCTGCTATCAACTTAATCTCACAATTTATCAGCCTCAACATTTACGTTAACATTAAGCCGTTTTGCTTCCATGGTGATCATCTTTTGGGCAAGAACCATATCGCCACCATGTACTTGATCAATCAAGTATTGAACAATAGTCATCATCAAAAAATCTTTATTAGCCGGATAAAAGTCGGTCAAATCAATCCCTCTATCCTGCAGCTGCTGATGTGCAGTACTTTCCGTATCAGCAACAATCTCGGCTACCCTAGCCTGCATCTTGTCTATCTGCGCAAATACAATACGGTTTATAATTTCGATTTGTTCAGGGCTTAAATCCTTTTCCATCATTACCTCTTATAAAATTTCGTAGCTTAGAAAATTTAGATTATGGCCAGTATAATATAAGAATAGAAAGCTGGCCTAAATATCATCATGCAGTGAGGATATTAGGAAATCACGCCAGCATCCCCTTTCCTCTTGCCAGGTTAATTCTATCAACGCATTCTCTTAACAATTTGACTTGCTCAGGGGTGAGTTCAGATTCATCAATTGTGGCCAGAAGTGCGTTGAGGGAGCGCTCAATATCGTTTTTAGTCAGCCGTAAACAGATAACCTTAACCCAACGTGGCGAAAACTTGCTGAGGCCGATTGCTCTTGTGATGCATAGTTTCATGAGATGCCTCTTAACCGCCAGTAGTGGCGATTTGTAACTCGGTTATAACACACGTAGAGCAGACTTATGTGATTATGTCGCCATAGAAATTTCTTAGGGTCGTTTCGCTTGAGGACAATCAGGCTTTTAGTAAACATTTAAGTTGGTTTTCCAGCATGTCATACAAGCGCCTCGTCATTACCCGAAGCGGCTTATCACGTGGAGGTAGTTTTTACGGTAATACACAGGCTGGAATGTCATCTTTGTGCCAGGAGCGGAACTTGCTTACATCATGCTATGTTAGTTTGCTGGGAGCAGGTCAAAGATGTTCACCGCGCCTATGCTTCAGCAACACCTTCCAGAACTTTTCAAGGAATAGAAAAATGGCTCGTAAGTATGTTTATGGTGATAAACTAATCCGCACAACAACCGCTGAGATAGTTGAAAACGAGTTTGCTGGAAAGGCTACGGCTGCTCAGGTCGATGCAATTTTAAAGAAAAGATTTCCACATTACAAAGACAATACTTATTTGAATCTGATAGTTAACGCAGTTAACTGCAATCGTGGTCACTGGAGTTTTAACAGGACAGCCAGACGAACAGATGATGCCACCCATCGCCACCATGAATATGATCGACTTTTCAAGCGCGGAAACGTTTTCGAGGTCTATGATTCCGCACTTCATGGTGTGTTTGAAATCTATGAAGCTTCAGACGGCAAATGGCTAACACGTCCGGTTAAAAGTGAGTTTGAAAAGGCCATAGAAACAGCGTCTCAACTTACCTCAGAACAACGTAGAGAGAAGCTGGCTACAGCCAACACCACGCCAGAAAGGGTCATTATAAAGAGCTATACCTTCAAGCGTAATCCCCTCGTTGTAGCAGAGGTATTAGCCTTAGCTGGAGGTAAGTGTCAAAGCTGCCTACGTGACGCACCATTCAAGCGGGAAGATGGTAGACCGTATCTTGAAGTGCATCATGTGGAGTGGCTTGCTAACGGTGGAGAGGACTCTGTTGAAAATGCTATTGCACTCTGTCCGAACTGTCACCGCGAAGCACACTACGGCACGCTTGTGTTGAAGCCGACTAACAATAAGTAGTCTTCTTATAGCCCTCAACGTCTGCTCCTCGCTCATAGCAGACCTTGTGGCACTTCAGGCGGTCCGCTTTGTGCCAGCAGCGGAAGTTGCGCGGTATGTTAGTTATGATACGAAATGTTTGCGTAAGATTTTTTCTAATAGTGAAAAAATTACTGTGACCCTTTTTGGAGTAATCGTCTGATAAGGCCGATATAAATAAAATTGCCATTTCTCCTGTCGCAGTTCTGGCAGGGGTTTTATGAGTTGACCTTTTGCTAAGTACTCTCTACAGATAAAATCGCTGGACTGTACAACCGTTTTGCCAGCCAAAGCGGCCTGAATTTCTGCGTATGGGTCCGTAGTATAAAATTCAATATGACGAGGGACAAAGGTATTCACTGCGTCACTCATAAATTCAAAGATTTTTCCCGTTTCAGGATTAAGTAAACCACTGAATGGATAACGTTGCCGAAGATCTTCTAAATCCGTTGGAGCTCCCAGGCGCGCAACGAGTTCTGGGGATGCTACCAAAATATGTTCCACCTGCGTGATATTTTTAATGATAAAGTTTGGATTAGGTTCTCGCCCGACGCGTATACCTATATCGATACGATGCTCGACAGTATCAAGTTTCATCATGTCTAAACGCCAGTCGATAAATAATTCAGGATATGGGCGTAGCGCAGTCAATAGTTCATATAATACTTGTTCATGCTTTGGAAATCGAAGCGACGTGATACGGACAATGCCCTTCATTTCATTATCATCTTTCGCCGTCTGAAATAGTTTTTCCGAATCCTCAAGCAGTCGCCTGGCTTGAGGTAAAAATAGCTCACCGAAGCTTGTGAGAAAGATCGAGCGAGTATTGCGTCTGAAAAGGGGTTCATCAAGCTGTTTCTCCAGCTCAGCGATTGTTCGTGTTACAACCGATGGTGAAACCGAAAGCTTTATAGAGGCTTCGCGGAAGTTGAGGGTCTCAGCGGCGATGATAAAAAACTTCAGAGCATCAAGTTTGTTCATGATTGTTGTGAAAGTTGCAATAATGTTTTTTGATATTAGCAATTAATTTGCAATTATTCCAGTCGTATAATCAAACCATCAAACAAGTAATCTATCGTATCCTTTTATCAGAACTTTGAAGAGTAATTTATGGCAATACAACCAGTAGAATTAAACAAAGCCTATCGTTTATTGCAGGTCGGGCCAACGACGATGATATCGGCTAAAAATAATGGTATTGAAAATGTCATGGCAGCTGCCTGGGTGGGATTAGTAGGCAATAACAAAGTGATGGCTTTTATAGGTCCACAGGCATTTACACGCGGCCTTGTCGAAAAAAGTGGATATTACGTTGTCCAGGTCCCAGTAGTAAATCAGATGGAAATGGTTTTATATGCAGGCGGTCACAGTTATTCTGACACACCCGAAAAAAACAATAAAATCCCACTTTTTTATCAGAAAGAGTTTGATCTGCCTTTAGTTGTAGGTTGCGCTGGCTGGCTAGTCTGTAAGGTTATACCCAATGAAGAAAATGAAAAGCAGCACAACTTGTTCATGGGTGAAATTGTCGGAGCATGGAGTGATGACCGCGTTTTCAGGAATGGGCACTGGATTTTTGATGATGCGCCTGATGAACTACGTACTGTCCATTACGTAGCTGGCGGACAGTTTTACGCCATTGGCAAAGGTACAAAATTTAATTATGGTCCGGGAAAAGACTAATCCTTACTTCTGTATAAATGTAGCCATAGAAAATGGCTACATAGAGGTAAGAACACCAAAATCAACCCATTAAAGATGTCCGCTCTTCGCTCATAGCGGACCATTTCTTTCCTATGCCCTTCCTTCAGCCTTCATCCGCTCATATTTTGCTTTTAGGAGCTCCGCTGGTGTTGGCCCCCTCGGAGCCACTGGAGCTGCCAGCGACCGTCGAACAGGCGGAATCGGCTTACAGGCCAGCACTCGCTTCTCCCATACATCCAGAATGTCGCTGGCTTCGCGCTCTAGTTCTTTGTGGCTCAACTGGCCATCAGTTCCGCGGCGGCGCAGCTCAATGCAGATGTGGTAAAAAACCGGCTTTGGCCACGGATACTGCTCACTGCTCGGGTACCGGAAGACCAACTTGCGCCACTTCCAGTATTCAGCCATGACGTCAGCGGTGGTGATCCCCAGCACGCAGCGCCCTTCCCTGCACCACTTGATGAACTGGCCTGGCGAAGGCAGGAACGGGCGATCCTGTCGACGCACCATGCGCATGCCGGCTTCAACCTGCTCCAGAGTGGTGATCCCGTTTTCTTTGAAGGCCAGCACCCACTGGCGGCGGATCTCGTTCACGTCTTCCTGGCTGCGATTAACCAGGCTTGCCGGGAACGCAGCGGCCAGCTGAACGAATAGCCCGTTGATAATCTGCGCCACCTGCTGTGTTTGTTCGCGTTCGGTGTACTGCTCAGGCAGGTTGTGCGCCATGCGGCGAACCTGTTCCCGGTCAAAATCGCGAATACTCTCGGCAAGGTTTTTCATTCCAGCACCCCGTCAATCCAGTCGGTGTTATGCAGGTCGATGCCGCCCCGGGAAGGTTTTGCCGTTCCGGTTGCGCGCAGCCGTTTGGTAGTGAGCTGATCCCACTGCTTGCGCAGACTCGAGGGGCTCAGGATGTTGTCTTTCCAGAATTCGTCCCTGTTAGCCCACTGGAACAGGTCACAGATTTCGTAGTGAGTACGCTTGTCCTGGACGCGCATCAGCCTGATGGTGTTTGCCCATTCAGCCCAGTTTGGCTCTGATAGCGATGCGTTGACGGTGAGAAGCCTGTCGTAAATCCAGCGTGCGGCCTTGAGGTCGTCAGCGGATCCCCATGATTTACCTGCTGGGGTGTAAATCCCGGCGGCTGCTTCTGGATGGCGTGAGAGAAACTTTTGAGTTTTCTGGTTTCGGGATTCGTCAGAATTCCGAGACGAGGATCTTTTAATATTGTTCTTGTTATAGTCTTGGGTGTCTACCGTTTCCGGGAAGGTTTTTCCCGTTTTCGGTAACACTTTTCCCGATTTTGGGAAGACTTTTCCCGTTTTCGGTTTGTCTAAAATCCAGGCAGAAAGGTCAGTATTTATACCGACAGTTTTCATCACGCCCTGCTTTTGACTGAATATAATTTTACGTTCAGCGAGTGATTTGAGCGCATCAGAAACATGCGAATCACTCAACCCTGTAAGTTCAGCGATCACTGTGTTCGTCACACGGTCCTGTTTCTTATTCCAGCCGTAGGTAAGCCAGATCACCGCCTCAAAACACTGCCACTCCCGGCCTGACATTCTCAGGCGCGGCTTAAGCTGTTGGATCTCGTTAGCGACCTTGGTATACCCGTTCGACAGGTCGGCCATACGACCTCCCGGTTGTTCGGTTCTGTGGGGGAAATTGATAATTTCAGCTGTGTTTGACATACTTAGCTCCGCAATTACACTCCGTTTTTGCACCTGAAAGCCGTTGGTGTTCGAGCACCGCGGCTTTCGCCTTTTCTGAAGAATTCACATTGCCCCCAACATGGTTGTGACCATCGCCAGCAGCGGCGCAGTAAGATCCGGATCGACTCTGAACATTTCGAAAATCCCCTCGCCTAACTCCTTCAGTTTTTCCTTCTTCGGTGCATCGAGCATCAGAGCTTGCTTCGCCTCACTCACCTCTTTTTCCAACCTGGCCATTCGGTAAGCAAACGAGTCGTTCTTTACGACACGGTCGCGGTATCGAAGCGGTAATACGGACATGATCGCTGGCACCAGCTGTTCGACGTTCTTTCGGTACGATGCGGAGTCTTCTTTGTTGTCCAGCCAGCGGAACAGCTTCACGTTCCAGACATCGGCCTGACCTGAGAAATCCACGCCATCAAGTTGAAGTTCTTCCGCCGCGTCTTGGATTTGAAGCGCGACAGCTACGCGCCCTTCTACCGCAGCCCAAGCTCGTACCGCAGAGCAGATATCGTGATGATCTATCTCCCGATATGCCGGTTCGCTTTCATGACACGGGAATATCGGTGGATTAGAGGAAGCTCTGCTACTCTGATGAAATGAAACAGTCTGCATTGTTAAGGCTCCTGTTTAGGTAAACCATCTGTGGGATTCGGGTAGAGATCTGGGCGAAGCTCGTGGGGGGTAACACCTGTTATTTTGAAAATGGTGAAGATGTAATTTGGCGGTACTATCCCATGGTCACGATTCTTCCAATGACTTACAGACATACTCGTTACGCCAAGCGCGAGACCGAGTTTTCTGGCTGAGCCAGCGGCTTTGATTGCTTTATCGAGTGCGGACATTGTCTTCTCCTGCTTATTCACAGAAAAAGTAAACCACAGATTTATACAAATTACAAACCTAGTATTTATTGAGTGTATAAACCAAATATTTACAATGGGCCTATGAGAAAAGAAGAACCCAACCAGGTACTGGTAGAAAGGCTCAACGAGATCAATGCTCGTGGAGTAACAAAAGCCGATATGGCAAGAATCGCTGGAGTTACACCTCAGGCCGTGAACGGCTGGTTTAAAAAAGGCGTAATAAGCAAAAAGTCTGCTCTTGCAATCGCTGATGCGGTAGGGATATCTGTGGCATGGCTTTTAGGGGAAGAGGTAAGTGAAAAGGATGGACTCAAGCAGGATGAGCAGAAGCTTTTAGAGCTCTACCGCCAGCTACCGGAAGAAGAGCAACAAAATATGTTGCGAATCTTTTCTATTAGGTTGAAAGAACTTGACGCTCTTTATGAAAAATACATGAGCAGGAGAGTTAAAGGTGAGCCTGAGTAACGACTAATCTGTTAACTCATCTAAACGAATTATTACTTGTTTAATCCTTTTCCAGACATCTAAAAGATGTAGATCTTTAGTAAATGATGTTTATGTTTAGATGGGAAAGTGTTGTAACCACAAGGATGAGATGCGTTCATCCACTTGAATTTTAATCATAAAATTCGAATATGAATGTTTGGTTTCATCCTTAAACCATCTACTCATACTTCTCGTTAGGGCTAATTAGCTTCAGGCTTTTCGCAACAAAATGTTAATTTTTTGTTAATGACATCTTTACGTTAATATTTTTTATGGATACAGCAAATTAGGATATGATTATGGAAACAGAAACGGTTGAAGTCGCTAATGATATGATTGATACAAACAAAAAATACTTGATTTGGAACAACAAAGGTGGTGTAGGAAAGACGTTTCTTACTTACAACCTTGCAGTTGAGTATGCGATTGCCCACGAGAATGAAGACGTTGTAGTTATTGATGCTTGTCCGCAATCAAACGTTTCGGAAATTATCCTTGGGGGAAATGGTGTTGGTGAAGAAAACCTAAACCAACTCAGGGATAGAAATACGACTATCGCTGGATATATCAAAGAGCGGTTTAGCAAATCTCCTCTTTCTAGATTAGGTAATGAATCTTCTTATTTTGTTAAGGCTGATTCAGTAAATGCTAAAATGCCACCTAATTTATATCTGTTACCTGGTGATGTGGATTTAGATATTTGCTCACGTCTAATTGCTCACATTGGTTCTTCTCCAGTCAAAGAAGCTTGGAAAAAAAGTCGCTCTTTATTAATAGATCTAATTGCGTCTTTTGAAGCTGACAAAACAATTTCTGAAAGGCCTAAAACCTTTTTCATTGATTGCAATCCAAGCTTCGCGAGTTATACTGAACTCGGTGTTGTTGCGTCAAATAGAGTTATAATCCCTTGTACTGCTGATGCAGCATCTATCCGTGGAATCAAAAACTTAGTTAAGTTAATCTATGGAGTATCAATTGATAACTCGGAACAGGATGAAATGTTCCTTGATTTCAATAAAGAAGCAAAACAGAGTAAGATCGAATTCCCTAAACTTCATGTATTTGTTCAAAACCGCTCCAGAACGAATGAGAAAGACGCTGCAAAAGCCTTTAAATCGCACGCTGAAGAAATTAAAAAAATCACAACTGATTTGCTCAAAACCCATTCACATTTATTTACTGAAGAAAAAATTACTGATCGAGTAATGCATGTAAAAGATGGCAATACACTCGCTGCCATCATAAACCATGAAGGTTGCCCATTAAGTAGTCTTCAACATAAAAGCTACACCATTTACGGCATGGCGACACAGGCTAATAAAGCGCAAATCGATGCTTTAGAAACTGATGTAAATAACGTTGTAAGCTGTATCTAATCTTCCCACCCGGCTTCACGCCGGGTTTTTTATTTTAATGCGTTATATCTCGTAAGCATACCATTCTACTCACTAACTACTGCCTCGATACACTAACGACTGTTGCCTCTTTACTTCTGTTAGTTAGATGACTAAGCGTAACTCCTTAAGGTTAACCAACCTCAATCATTTGACTTTATGTCCCCCGCGATGAATGGCCTTCACATAAATGCCAAAATAAACCAAAGATTTACCCTCAACAACAACTCATGATTGACATAAATATAAACCAGTGATTTAATGACATCTACCAAGACGCACTACGAACCACCAAGGCAGGACGCCCACGAAGTAGCCGCCGACGGCATACGAATAGTCGGATGAGGTGGAGAGATTAACGCGCATCAGGTGTAAAAGTTCCGCTGGCCGGCGATAAGGCAAACGAGGGTGAGAATGATTGATTTCGCACGCAAACCAGGACGGCAGCAGGCCGTAAAGCTGAACTACTTCGAGGTGATTCTTCGCCGCCTGTGCTATCTGCTGGCGCAAAAGGGGAATCCAGATGTGTAACTCAACGAAATGCGGGTACTGCGGCAAGCCGGTTGAACCGGAGAAAGTAGTCAAAAGTACCCTTCTCTATCGCAACGGCGCACAGCTGGCGCGCAAAGAAAAAGAATACTGCTCTGAACGTTGTGCTTCGTACGACCAGATGGCCCACGAGGCATAACGTAAAAGCCGCGCAAGGCGGCCCGTACGTCCGGTGCTCCCGACCAAAGTTACACCGGAAAACTACTTAAAAAACCACAGTTCACCCAATGGGCGCTTTCTCTGGCCCGGGGATCTTACATCTAAAAAAGAGGATCTCACATGGAATTTTTCTATGTAGTTAAGGCTACGCAGAAATCCGGCAAAGAAGACGCAGTGATTTGGTTCACCGCGAAATCAGAAGCCCGTGCCAACCTGCAGCTCGATGTTGAGCTGGAAGATGCCGGTATTGAAACCGGCCGCGGTAAGGATTATGCCAAACCAGTTCGCACCGATTTCCCGGTGTATAACGACCTGCCGGAAGAAAGCACCGTGGATTACACCTGGTGCAAACGCTACGAACTGGACGAAGACCAGCGTACGTGGAAGGTGAAGTTACAGCATGAAGATTCTTACCAGAACTCTTCTGAGCAGTCGACTTGCAGAAATATTGATACCAAAGACACAAAGATGCCTGAGCTGATCACGGTTGCTACGCTCCCACTGCGTCAGCGCATTCTGGCTCAGTTCATTTCTGACGAGTACGCCTATCACATCGACACTGAGCAGAAGAATGAAATTCAACAGCTCGAGATGGATGTCGATAACAGCTTCGTTCAAAACATGCTGCTCGCTGCAGAGAACGTCGATGCGTTCAAAAAAGCGACTGAATTCGAAATTGCCAGGGTTGTTGAGGCTCTGAAGATTGTCTTCCCGTTAGACGGGAAGCGGACAGAGCTGTCTCTTGTCATTCATTTCTTTAAGACCTGGTTCAACACCGAGCATATCGATCGCGGCATTCTCGTTCGCGAATGGGCTGCCGGAAACCGAATTAGCAGCGTGCAGCGTACTGACGTCGGCACAAATGCAGGTGGCGGAAATGAGACAGATCGTAATTCAGGCTACACACATACGCTCGATACACTCGACAGTGAAATAGCTCTGGCCACCCTGCCTGATGATTTCAATATCTACGATATCCCCGGATCTGTTTACCGTAGGGCGAAAGAAATCGTCGCAGCTAAAGAAAGCCCATTCAAGGAGTGGTCTGCCGCTCTTCGCAATACCCCTGGCATTCTCGACTATTCACGCGCATCAATCTTCGCGCTTATCAGAAGCGCACACCCGGAATATTACAAAAACCCGGGGCGCCTCAGCGGATACATCAGTGCCAATCTGACTGAAAGCGATCATGGAAAACCAACAGCCGAAACGCTGGCTGCAGCGCGGCACAATCCAGAGGTGAGCTGGGAAAGTGAAGTTAACGAGCAGATTGAAGCGGAAAAAGCATCGTTAGCAACGCAGCCGCAGGTCACGAACCTTGGCGATGGCATGTTCACTATCGATAACCTGATGAACGAAAAACAAACACAGAACGATGACCGTTCACCGGTTACAGCGGAGACCACCAGCGATGTGCAGATGGAAACGACTCAGCCAGAAAAAGTCGAACATACTGATCCGGTACAACCAGGCGAAGGCGCTGATGCAGCTAATACGCAAGCAGTTACCGTAGCGCCGGAAGAGCAGCAGTCAGAGCCAGTAATCGAATACCCGGCTTACTTCGAGCCTGGCCGCTACGAAGGTCTGCCGAATGAGGTTTATCACGCAGCAAACGGTATTAGCTCAACCCAGGTAAAAGATGCCCGCGTCAGCCTGATGTACTTCAACGCGCGCCATGTGGCTAAAACTATCCCGCGCACAGCATCCAAAGTGCTGGACATGGGGAACTTGGTGCATGCCCTTGCACTGCAGCCGGAAAACCTCGAAACAGAGTTCAGCGTTGAACCTCAGATCCCGGAGGGTGCGTTTACGACCACCGCAACTCTGCGTGAGTTCATCGACGCGTACAACGCCAGCCTGCCGGCACTGCTGAGCGCTGACGAGATTAAAGCGTTGATTGAAGAACATAACGCATCCCTTCCCGCTCCAGTGCCGCTTGGCGCGAGCCTGGAAGAAACGGCTCAAAGCTATATGGCTCTCCCTGCTGAGTACCAGCGTATTGAAGAAGGCCAGAAGCAGACAGCATCGGCAATGAAGGCTTGCATCAAAGAGTACAATGCCACCCTGCCCGTGCCGGTTAAAACCAGCGGCAGCCGTGATGCGTTACTTGAGCAACTAGCGATTATCAATCCTGACCTGGTGGCTCAGGAAGCGCAGAAACCGACACCGCTTAAAGTGTCCGGCACCAAGGCAGACATGATCCAGGCAGTTAAGTCGGTTAAGCCCGATGCCATATTCGCCGACGAACTGCTGGATGCCTGGCGTGACAACCCTGGCGAAAAGATTCTGGTTACCCGCCAGCAACTGGCCACAGCTCGGGCAATTCAGTCGGCACTACTGGCGCACCCGACCGCGGGCATGCTGCTGACACATCCAAGCCGCGCCGTAGAAGTGAGCTATTTCGGTTTCGACGACGAAACCGGATTAGAAGTGCGTGTACGCCCGGATCTCGAGATTGAACTGGACGGAGTGCGTATCGGTGCGGACCTGAAAACCATCAGCATATGGAACGTGAAGCAAGAAAGCCTACGCGCCAGGCTGCACCGGGAAATCATAGACCGGGACTACCACCTCAGTGCGGCTATGTATTGCGAGACCGCGGCGCTGGACCAGTTCTTCTGGATTTTCGTCAACAAAGACGAGAACTACCACTGGATCGCCATCATTGAGGCGTCCACCGAACTACTGGAACTCGGCATGCTCGAGTACCGCAAAACGATGCGCGCCATCGCCACAGGCTTCGATACGGGCGAGTGGCCAGCGCCGATCACTACCGATTACATCGATGAACTGAACGATTTCGACCTGCGCCGCCTCGAAGCGCTGCGCGCCCAGGCTTAAGGGGGATTTATGCATAACACTAACATTACCGTTGCTGACCAGAACACCGTTATTAACTCCAACGTGGCTTTGTTTGATTCCCAGTATCTGAACGCCATCAGCACGTTCGCGCAGATCATGGCGCAGGGCACTGCTACCGTTCCTAAACACCTGCAGGGCAACCAGGCCGACTGCATGGCTGTAGCGATGCAAGCGGCACAGTGGCAGATGAATCCCTTTGCCGTGGCGCAGAAGACGCACCTGATTAACGGTGTGCTCGGGTATGAAGCTCAGCTCGTTAATGCCGTCATTTCACGCAGCGGCGTGCTGGCCAGCCGCTTTGAATATGAATGGTACGGACCATGGGAAAAGGTTGTTGGGAAATTCCATATCCGTAAAGGCGACAAAGGCGAGTACCGCGTCCCGGGCTGGACCCTGGCTGACGAAGCCGGGATCGGCATTATTATCCGCGCAACCCTGAAAGGTGAAGGTCAGCCAAGGGAACTCGATTTGCTGCTGGCTCAGGCCCGAACCCGAAACTCTACCCTGTGGGCTGACGACCCACGCCAGCAGCTGGCATATCTGGCTGTCAAACGCTGGGCCAGACTGTTCTGCCCGGATGTGATTCTGGGCGTTTACACCCCTGATGAACTGGATGATCGCCGAGAAGAACGAGAGGTAAACCCGGCACCGGCGCAGCACGTTAGCCTTGCAGACATTTCAGGTGACAACGTCACTACGACTCAAACGGCTCAGGAATCAGCTCAAAATATTGATGCACTTGCTGATGATTTCCGTGACCGCATCGAGGCGGCTCAGGATGTGGATAGCGCTAAAGCTCTGCGCGCAGATATTGAAACCGTGAAAGCAACGCTGGGTTCTGCCCTGTTCACTGAGCTGAAAAACAAGGCCGTGAAGCGTTATTACCTGGTTGATGCACGGAACAAAGTCGAAGCAGCCATCAATTCCTTGCCACCTTCAGATGAACCCGATGCAGCTGCGCGGTTCGCAGAGGTTGAGCGCGTTCTTGCATCATCGAAACGCCATCTGGGCGACGAACTGCATGGTCAGTTCAGCATCACCCTGGCGGATATGAAACCGGAATACGTGGACTAACGAGATCGGGAGGGGAAACCCTCCCTCAAGGAGAAGAAATGCGACTGATTAATCGAGGCAGTAAGCAATCCCCTTTGGCTCGCCAGGCATGTGAAATCGCTCTTGCAGCCCACCAGCAAAGATACGGTGACTATGGGCGCAGCAAGATGAAAGAGACCTATACGGTGAGAGTGGAAGGCGTGAAGGTCTGGGTTGAAGTGGTCAACTGCAAGGCAAGCTACGTGGCCACAGCAATGACCGGTATGCGCCGACTGCGTTCCCTGCCCGGCCAGGCAAACTGAAACTGAAATATCAACGACTACAGACCGGCATATCTATACTCATGCCGGTTACCTGAGGTGAACCATGTCGCAGGTAATTTACGATTCAGAATGGGGCGTTGCTTCAAAACTAAAAGAGAAGACAGGCCTTACAGATCGTCAGATTAAAAGCTATCGCCAAACCTCTTGGGTAGAAGGTGTTCATTTTAAGAGAATCCCATTGGATGGAAGCAGCTCCGAAGAGCGAGGACTTGTCTGGTACAACATCCCAAACATTAACAGGTTTGTGAAGGAGGCATAATGGCTGCAATGCCAACGGGTGTTGAGATCCACAACAATAAGATACGAATAAGTTTCAAGTTTCAGGGCGTTAGATGTCGAGAAACATTGAAAGGATGGATCGTAAATGCTTCGAATCTCAAAAAAGCCGGAAATCTAAGGGCCAAAATTGTAAGCGAGATTCAGCTGGGCACTTTTGACTACCGGGGCGTGTTCCCGGAGTCAAAGGTAGCAGCAAAGTTTTATGCATCTAAAAATATTACGACGTTCGTCGAACTTGCATCAACCTGGTATGAAAACCATAAAATCGATCTCTCCCCCAATGCCACAAGAAGCTATGGGATAGCTGTAAGAACGTTAACAAAACTAATCGGCCCTGAAACGCTGGTTGCATCTATCACTAACAGCGACATTCTGGGCTGGAGAAAGGAATTGCTCACTGGCGAGACTAACTATGCTCCCGAAAAGAGGAGAAATAAAACTGGCCGTGCCGTTAGAACAGTAGATTATTATCTGGCCATCCTGCGACAAATCCTCGACTATGCGGTTAAAAATAAAGTCATTTCATATCAACCATATGTCGGGATTAAAAGGCTTCGCAAAGGGCAAACAAAACCAGATCCACTTCTGAGACATGAGTTTGAGCAGTTGAAAGAGACTGCTCCGGCTCAGCAGAAAAACATGTGGCAATTTTTTGCTTACACCGGCGTTCGGCCCGGGGAGCTTTGCGCTCTTGCCTGGGAGGATATCGATCTTAATTCCGGCGAAGCTAACATTGCGCGCAATCTAACTCAGGAAGGCTTGTTTGGACCACCCAAAACCGAAGCTGGATACCGGACGATAAAGTTACTGGAGCCGGCTCTGGAGGCTTTGCGAGCTCAAAAGGAGCTAACGGGGAGTGCCCCTAAGGTACCAATCACTTTCCACCACCGGGAGTTCGGGAAAACGGAAACGCAAAAGCTGCATTTTGTGTTTATGCCCCGACCTCAGAAAGGTAAGCAAGCAGCGTACTATTCAGTCAGCTCAATTGTGTCACTATGGGATATTACGGTAAGACGATCGGGCATTCGCCGCAGACGCCCCTATCAGCTGCGTCATACATACGCGTGCTGGATGTTGTCGGCAGGTGCTAATCCTGCTTTTATAGCGAATCAGATGGGTCATGAGAATGCAGAGATGGTCTTCCATGTATACTCTGCGTGGATAAATGCTCTCGATAGCGATCAGGTATCATTTTTGAATCAGCGCTTTGGTGGATATACAAATGCCCCTATAGTGCCCCTGAAGGTAACAACAAAGTAGTTAATTACTTGATTTCCCGGTGATATTTAATGAAAAAGCTGTTTGTACAGTTTTATCTTTTGCTGTTTGTCTGCTTCCTGGTCATGACCATGCTGGTCGGGCTGGTCTATAAATTCACCGCCGAACGTGCGGGCAGGCAGTCGCTGGACGATCTGATGAAAAGCTCGCTCTATCTGATGCGCAGCGAGCTGAGAGAGATCCCGCCGCACGACTGGGCGAAAACCCTGAAAGAGCTGGATCTGAACCTGTCATTCGATTTACGCATCGAGCCGTTAAAAGATTTTGAGCTGGATCCGCCCGCCATGCAGCGTCTGCGCGACGGGGACATCGTCGCGCTGGATGAGAAATACACCTTTATCCAGCGTATTCCGCGCAGCCATTACGTGCTGGCCGTCGGGCCGGTGCCCTATCTCTATTATCTGCACCAGATGCGTCTGCTGGACATGGCGCTGATGGCCTTTATCGCCATTTCGCTCGCGTTTCCGGTCTTTATCTGGATGCGCCCCCACTGGCAGGACATGCTGAAGCTGGAATCCGCCGCGCAGCGTTTTGGCGAGGGGCATTTTACCGAACGCATCCACTTCGACAGCGGTTCCAGCTTTGAACGCCTGGGCGTGGCCTTTAACCAGATGGCCGATAACATCAATGCCCTTATCGCCAGTAAGAAGCAGCTGATCGACGGGATTGCCCACGAGCTGCGCACGCCGCTGGTTCGCCTGCGCTATCGTCTGGAGATGAGCGAGAATCTGACGGAAGCGGAGTCTCAGGCTCTTAACCGCGATATTGGTCAGCTTGAAGGGCTGATTGAGGAGCTGCTGACCTACGCGCGCCTCGATCGTCCGCAAAACGAACTGAACCTCAGCACGCCGGACCTGCCCGCCTGGCTGCAAACCCACATCGATGACGTTCAGAGCGTGAACCCGCAGCGCACGCTGTTAACGCGCGTCACGCCGGGTGATTACGGCGCGCTCGATATGCGCCTGATGGAGCGCGTGCTGGACAATCTGATGAACAACGCCATGCGCTACAGCGAAAGTACGCTTCAGATTGGGCTGGATTTGCAGGGCAATCAGGCCAGCCTGACGGTAGAGGATGACGGTCCGGGGATCGCCCCGGAAGCGCGAGAAACCGTATTTGAACCGTTTGTCCGCCTCGACCCCAGCCGCGATCGCGCCACAGGCGGATGCGGCCTGGGGCTGGCGATTGTCTACTCTATCGCGCAGGCGATGGGCGGCACGGTGCATTGCGAAGAGAGCGAGCTCGGCGGCGCGCGCTTCTGCTTTAGCTGGCCGGTGTACCATAACATCGCCCTTCCCGTCCCTGCCTGACCTCAACCGCACGCTGGCCTGACCCGGCGTGCTGTGCTATATGATAAGTATGTTGTAACTAATGAGAGTATTTATGGCGACCTACGATCTCCTCGAACGGCTGAACAGTACGTTTCGGGAAATAGAACACGAGCTCCTGACCCTGAATGAACGTTTGCAGGCCTGCCGCCTGCTGGCCGCGCGCGTCTTTACCCTGCCCGAGGTGGCTAAAGGGGCCGAGCACGACCCGCTGGACGCCATCCAGGTTGAACAGCACATCGGCAGCGCCGCCCTTGAGCTGGCGCTGAAGCACTATCGCCGCCTGTTTATCCAGCAGCAGTCAGAAAACCGCAGCAGTAAGGCGGCCGTGCGTCTGCCCGGCGTGATCTGCCTGCAAACCGATGCGACAATGCGCGACGCGCTGGAAAGCCAGATTACCCATATCAACACCCTGAAAGCGGCATTTGAAAAGATCATCACCGAAGAGTCCGGCCTCGCCCCTGCCGCCCGGTTTGAATGGGTGCACCGACAGCTTCCGGGGCTGATTACCCTGAACGCCTATCGCACGCTGACGGTACTGCGTCACCCCGCCACGCTGCGCTTCGGCTGGGCGAATAAGCACATCATTAAAAACTTCACCCGGGATGAGATTCTGGCGCAGCTTGAGAAAAGCCTGAAAGCACCGCGTACGGTTGCTCCCTGGTCTCGCGAGCAGTGGATTGAGCGTCTGGAGCAGGAGTACCACAGCATCGCCTCGCTGCCGGCGGACACGCGCCTCAAGATAAAGCGCCCGGTGAAGGTGCAGCCTATTGCCCGCGTCTGGTATTCCGGGCAGAAAAAGCAGGTTCAGTATGCCTGTCCGACGCCGCTGATTGCGCTTTATGACGCCGATCGGGGGGCCATCGTGCCGGATATTGGTGAGCTTTTGAATTACGATGCGGACAATGTCCAGCACCGTTACAGACCTCAGGCACAGCCGCTGCAGCTGATTATTCCGCGGCTGCACCTGTACGTGGCGGGTTGATTATTTCAGGCTGCCGACCATCGCCTCCGGGCGAACCCAGGCGTCGAACTCGGCCTCCGTGAGATAGCCCAGCGCCAGGGCGGAGGCTTTCAGCGTCAGCCCCTCTTTATGCGCTTTTTTAGCGATCTCGGCGGCCTTGTCGTAGCCGATATGGGTATTCAGCGCCGTCACCAGCATCAGGGATTCATTGAGCAGCTGGCTGATACGCTCGCGATTCGGCTCAATCCCTACCGCACAGTGCTCGTTAAAGCTCTCCATCCCGTCCGCCAGCAGACGAATCGATTGCAGAACGTTGTGGATCACCATCGGGCGATAGACGTTCAGCTCGAAGTTGCCGGACGCGCCGCCCAGGTTGACGGCCACGTCGTTGCCCAACACCTGGCAGCAGAGCATGGTCATGGCTTCGCACTGGGTCGGGTTGACTTTACCCGGCATGATGGAGCTGCCCGGCTCGTTTTCAGGGATGCTGATTTCACCGATGCCGCAGCGCGGGCCCGAGGCCAGCCAGCGCACGTCGTTGGCGATTTTCATCAGCGAGGCCGCCAGCCCTTTCAGCGCGCCGTGAGTGTGGACCAGCGCGTCACAGGTCGCCAGCGCTTCAAACTTATTGGGCGCCGTGACGAACGGCTGCCCGGTGATGTTTGCCAGCTCCTCCGCCACCCGCACCGCGTATTCTGGATGGGTGTTTAACCCGGTCCCGACCGCCGTCCCGCCGAGCGCCAGCTCCGCCAGATGCGGCAGGCTGTAATCAATGTGCTTCAGGTTATGTTCCAGCATCGCCACCCAGCCGGAAATCTCCTGGCCGAGCGTCAGCGGCGTGGCGTCCTGCAGGTGCGTACGGCCAATTTTAACGATGTCGCGGAAGGCCTGCGCTTTCTCGTTGAGCGTGGATTTCAGAACGTTGAGCTGCGGGATAAGCTGCTCGCGGATAGCAATCACCGCCGCCACGTGCATCGCCGTCGGGAAGACGTCGTTAGAACTCTGGCTTTTGTTGACGTCATCGTTCGGATGGACCTTACGCTCCATGCCGCGTACGCCGCCCAGCAGTTCGCTGGCCCGGTTTGCCAGCACTTCGTTCATGTTCATGTTGCTTTGGGTGCCGGAACCGGTCTGCCAGATGGCGAGGGGGAACTCATCGGGATGCTTACCCGCCAGCACTTCGTCGGCGGCGTTGATGATGGCGGTCGCTTTGTCTGCCGTCAGCAGGCCTAAATCCTGGTTCACCTTAGCGGCGGCGCGTTTGGTGAGCGCCAGCGCCTGAGTCAGCGAGACGGGCATTTTTTCAGTCGAGATACGGAAATGCTCCAGCGAACGCTGGGTTTGCGCGCCCCAGAGCTTGTCGGCCGGGACGTCGATGGCGCCCATCGAATCTTTCTCATGGCGTACCGTGGTCATTACTTTCTCCTTGATAACAAAAGAGGGATTGCTCACATGCTTAAGGGATAAGTATTGATGACTTCTGGGAAACGATATGGCGCTTTGTGCGCTCTTATTGGTGTCGGGTGGCGCTGGCGCCACCCGACAATTTACAGAATTACTTCACGCACGCCGAACACTGGGACGACTGGATCTGTTTGAAGAAGTCGTTACCTTTGTCATCCACGAGGATAAACGCCGGGAAGTCTTCCACTTCAATTTTCCAGATGGCTTCCATACCCAGTTCCGGGTATTCCACGCACTCCAGGCTCTTGATGCTGCCCTGCGCGAGCACCGCCGCCGGGCCGCCGATGCTGCCGAGGTAGAAGCCGCCGTGCTTGTGGCAGGCGTCCGTCACCTGCTGGCTACGGTTACCTTTCGCCAGCATGATCATGCTGCCGCCGTTGGCCTGAAGCTGGTCAACGTACGAGTCCATGCGGCCTGCCGTGGTCGGGCCTAACGAGCCGGAGGCATAGCCTTCAGGCGTTTTCGCCGGACCGGCGTAGTAGATCGGGTGATCTTTAATGTACTGCGGCAGCCCTTCGCCGTTGTCCAGACGCTCTTTCAGCTTCGCGTGCGCGATGTCGCGGCCCACGATAATCGTTCCGTTCAGGGAGAGACGGGTCGAAACCGGATACTGCGAAAGCTGCGCCAGAATCTCTTTCATCGGACGGTTCAGGTCGACGTGAACCGCTTCACCCTCACCCGCTTTACGCAGCTCTTCCGGAATGTATTTACCCGGGTTGTTTTCCAGTTTTTCGATCCACACGCCTTCGCGGTTGATCTTCGCCTTGATGTTGCGATCCGCAGAGCAGGACACGCCCATCCCGACCGGACAGGATGCGCCGTGACGCGGCAGACGGATCACGCGCACGTCGTGGGCGAAGTATTTGCCGCCAAACTGCGCCCCCAGGCCCAGGTTACGCGCCTCTTCCAGCAGTTCCTGCTCAAGCTGCACGTCGCGGAACGCCTGGCCGTGCTCGTTACCTTCGGTAGGCAGGCCGTCATAGTATTTGGTTGAGGCCAGCTTGACGGTTTTCAGCGTGCTTTCAGCCGAGGTACCGCCAATCACAAACGCGATATGGTACGGCGGGCACGCCGCGGTGCCGAGGGTGCGCATCTTCTCAACCAGGTAGTTCTTCAGTTTGCCCGGGGTGAGCAGCGCCTTGGTTTCCTGGTAGAGATAGGTTTTGTTGGCTGAACCGCCGCCCTTGGCGATGCAGAGGAATTTGTACTCGTCACCGTCGACGCTGTAGAGATCGATCTGTGCAGGCAGGTTGGTGCCGGTGTTGACCTCTTTGTACATATCCAGCGCCGCGTTTTGCGAGTAGCGCAGGTTGTCTTCGGTGTAGGTGTTGTAGACGCCGTGCGCCAGGGCCGCTTCGTCACCGCCGCCGGTCCAGACGCGCTGGCCTTTTTTACCGACGATGATCGCCGTGCCGGTGTCCTGACAGGTTGGCAGAACACCTTTCGCCGCGATGTCTGAGTTACGCAGGAACTGCAGGGCAACGTATTTATCGTTTTCGCTGGCCTGCGGGTCGCTCAGGATATCGGCAACCTGCTGCTGGTGCGCTGGTCGGAGCATAAACGAGGCGTCGTGGAAAGCGTGCTGCGCCAGCAGCGTCAGCGCCTGCGGATCAACCTTGAGGATCTCTTGTCCTTCAAACTCAGAGACGGAGACGTGATCGCGGGTTAACAGGTAATACTCGGTCCGATCCTTACTGAGGGGGAAAGGATCCTGATAATGGAAGGGTTTATTCGACATTGGTCTCTCACTTACTGCTTCGGTCTGTTTATTCAGGGCAGATGTTCCGCTGCCCGGCTTAAAAGCGAGTCAGCTTATCCTACACAATTTTTTAACAAAAACTGAGACTAGTACGACTTTTTACATCCACAGGTTACTTCCATGAGGTTTATTGCTTTAATACCCGGAGTTAATTCCACAATTGAATCAGGGCTTGATAATGCAAAAACTCATTAACTCAGTGCAAAACTACGCCTGGGGAAGTAAAACTGCGTTAACGGATCTCTACGGTATCGCGAACCCGAACAACCTGCCGATGGCAGAACTGTGGATGGGGGCACACCCGAAGAGCAGCTCAAAAATTGAAGACGCCAGCGGCCAGGTACGCAGCCTGCGTGACGTAATTGATGCCGATAAAGCCGCGCTGCTGGGTGACAAGGTCGCTCACCGCTTCGGCGAACTGCCGTTCCTGTTTAAGGTGCTGTGCGCCGACCAGCCGCTCTCCATCCAGGTTCACCCGAACAAGAAAGCCTCTGAAATCGGCTTTGCGAAAGAGAACGCGGCGGGTATCCCGTTAGACGCCGCCGAGCGTAACTACAAAGATCCTAACCACAAGCCGGAGCTGGTCTTTGCGCTGACCCCGTTCCTGGCGATGAACGCGTTCCGCGAGTTTTCAGAGATCGTTTCTCTGCTGCAACCGGTCGCGGGCGCCAACAAGGCTATCGCCCACTTCCTCGAAAACCCGAACGCAGACGCGCTGAGCCAGCTGTTTGCCAGCCTGCTGAATATGCAGGGTGAAGAGAAATCTCACGCGCTTGCGGTGCTGAAAGCGGCCCTGGGCAGCCAGCAAGGTGAACCGTGGGAGACCATCCGTCTGATTTCCGAGTTTTACCCGGACGACAGCGGCCTTTTCTCCCCTCTGCTGCTGAACGTGGTGAAGCTGAACCCGGGCGAAGCGATGTTCCTGTTCGCTGAAACCCCGCACGCCTACCTTCAGGGCGTGGCGCTGGAGGTGATGGCCAATTCCGATAACGTGCTGCGCGCGGGCCTGACGCCGAAATACATCGACATCCCTGAGCTGGTTGCCAACGTGAAGTTCGTGGCGAAACCTGCCGCGGAGCTGCTGACTCAGCCGGTGAAAAACGGCGCAGAGCTGGACTTCCCGATTCCGGTTGAAGATTTTGCCTTCTCCCTGCACGACCTGAACCCGGCCGAAACCGCCATCGCGCAGGACAGCGCGGCAATCCTGTTCTGCGTGGAGGGCGAAGCGACGCTGCGCAAAGGCGAACAGCGTCTGGTGCTTAAAGCCGGTGAGTCAGCATTCGTTGCAGCCAATGAGTCTCCGGTTAGCGTCAGCGGCACCGGTCGCCTGGCGCGCGTTTTCAATAAGCTTTAAGCACTTACTGAATTTTTTAACAACTCTTGCTAAGCTAGTTGCAGGCTTAATATCTCCAGGCGGTTTTTACCGCCTGGTTTCATTTTAGGGATAGTCGCAATGAAAAAATCGGTCGTAGCGGTTGGAGTGATTGTAGCGTTAGGCGTGGTCTGGACGGGTGCCTCCTGGTTTACCGGGAAACAGCTGGAAGGCCGTCTGGCTGAGATGGTGGCGCAGGCTAACGGAGAGATTAAGCGCAGCGCGCCGGAGGCGGGCCTTGAGCTGAGCTACCAGAATTATCATCGCGGCGTGTTTACCAGCCGTATGCAGCTGGTGGTGAAGCCGGTTGCCGGTGCTGAAAACGGCTGGCTGAAACCGGGCCAGAGCGTGGTGCTGGACGAGGTGGTGAGCCACGGTCCGCTGCCGCTGGCGCAGCTGAAGTCCTTTAACCTGATCCCGTCGATGGCTTCTGTTCATACCGTGCTAGTGAATAACGACGTCACCAAACCGCTGTTTGACCTGGCGAAGAATGAGTCGCCTTTCGACATTAATACCCGAATTAGCTATGCCGGTGACACAAGTTCCGATATTGCCCTGAAAGCGCTGAACTACGAGAAAGAGAATGAGAAAGTCGCCTTCAGCGGCGGCCACTTCAAACTCGATGCTGACCGCGACGGAAACGTGTTCTCCCTGACGGGTGAAGCGGAAAGTGGCTTGGTCAATGCCGTGAACGAATATAACCAAAAAGTTCAGCTCACCTTCAGCAACCTGAAAGCCGACGGCAACAGCCGAATGACCGATTTCCAGGAGCGTATCGGCGATCAAAAGCTGTCTCTCGACAAGGTTGCTATTGCGGTTGAAGGAAAAGAGATGGCCGTGCTGGAAGGCATGGACGTCAACGGCAAATCCGACGTTTCCAAAGACGGTAAGAGCATCAACACCCAGCTGGATTACACGCTGAAGAGCCTGAAAGTGCAGAATCAGGATCTGGGCACCGGCAAACTGTCGCTGAAGATCGGCAATATCGACGGCCAGGCGTGGCACGAGTTTAGCCAGAAATACAGCAAAGAGAGCCAGGCGCTGCTGACCGATGCCGCGCTGCAGCAGAACCCCGAGGTGTACCAGCAGCAGGCGATGGCGGTACTGTTCAACAACCTGCCTATCCTGCTGAAAGGCGAGCCGGTGGTGACCGTTGCGCCGCTGAGCTGGAAAAACAGCAAAGGCGAAACCAGCTTCAACCTGTCTCTGTTCCTGAAAGATCCGGCAACCGCAACGGGTGAACCGCAGACGCTGGCGCAGGAAGTGGATCGCAGCGTGAAATCGCTCGACAGCAAGCTGACCATCCCGATGGATATGGCGACCGAGTTTATGACCCAGATTGCGAAGCTGGAAGGCTACGGCGATGAGGATGCAGGCAAGCTGGCAAACCAGCAGGTGAAAGGTCTGGCGGCTATGGGCCAGATGTTCCGCATCACTAAAGTGGAAAACAACACCATTTCCACCAGCCTGCAGTACGCCAACGGCCAGGTAACGCTCAACGGCGACAAGATGCCGCTGGAAGACTTCGTCGGCATGTTTGGTATGCCAACGCTGGGGATGCCTGAACCGGCAGCACCGGCAGCGCCAGCTGAACCGGCGGCACCGCAGCAGTAGACGTCAAAACCCCTCGAATGAGGGGTTTTTATTGCCCGCTAGCTTTTCCATCCAGCCAGGAAATCCAGCAGAAGCGCGTTCACTTTCTCTGGCTGCTCCTCCTGCGGCAGATGGCCGCACTCATCAATACCCTGCGCCCGCAGGTTTTCCGCCATTTCGGCCCAGACGCTTTCCATATCGAAAAGTTTGCCGACCGCATGAAAATCATTACCCCACAGCGACATTACCGGGCAGGTGATTTTCACCTCAGCGTCAGCCATATCCTGCGCCACATCCTCTGCGTTGGCGCGATAGTCAGCCATCGCGCCGCGCACGGCGCCCGGCGCTTGATACGCCCGAACATAGGTGTCAAACGCCTCGCCGCTAATGGTCGACGGATTGTAGGTCCAGTCAGAGAAAAAGTGGCGCAGCCAGATATGCTCCCGACCCGCAATCAGCGCTTCCGGCAGGTCTGGCACAAGATGAAACAGGAAGAACCAGTACGCACGCGCAATCGACGCATTCAAATCGCGCGCCACAATACGGGTTGGTACGTTATCCATCACTACCAGTCGATCCACCAGCTCAGGGTAATCTTTTGCAAACCGCGTCGCGACGCGCGCGCCGCGATCGTGCCCCACCAGCACCACTTTCTGTAAACCCAGCACACGCATCAGTTCCCGGATGTCCCGCGCCATGTTGCGCTTATCATAGCCAGAAGCAGGTTTATCCGTTTCGCCATACCCGCGTAAATCAGGTGCGATCACGCGGTAGTGCCGGGACAGTACGGGTATCTGGTAGCGCCAGGCATAGTTTGTTTCAGGAAAACCATGCAGGAGAATAACCGGTGCGCCTTCACCCTCTTCGACCACAAACTGACGGATACCGTTTGCCGTTACGGTGTAACTTTTCATGCTCGTCACCTCACTTTATTTCAGCAGAGGCACGTTGGCCGCACGCTGATAAGGACCGTAATTGACAGGATTCCAGCTATAGCCCTGCTGCCAGGCGGTGATATGACCGATACCGGGGAAAGGCAGATGCGCTGCGGCCATCCACTCACCGTCTTTCGCCAGCGCGTTAAACTCCTGCGCCCTGGATGAGATGGCTTTTTTCGGATCGACATCAAAGCGAATAGACACTTCAGGGTGCGGGAACTGGACGGCAGGAGCATGAATCAAATCCCCAATGAAGTTGATAGCCGTCCCCTTCGACGCGAAGCGATAAACGGTACTGCCAGGCGTATGCCCAATGGCATATGCCGTCTGGACTTCCGGGATAGGCGAAGCTGGCGGGACGAAGGTTTTAAGGTGCCCGGCGGCTTTATAGGCGGACAGCGCATTCCTGGCGATAGCGAAATACGCCTTCGCATTAGCCGGCGCGCTCGCTTCTTTTGCAGGGTCAAGCCAGTAGTCGGCCTCCCCCTGCGGTACATATACGGTGGCATTCGGGAACAGCGCCTTACCCTCTGCATCACTCAGGCCGCACACGTGGTCAAGATGCAGGTGGGTCAGGAAAATGGTATCAACCTGCTCGGGACGGTACCCTGATGCGTTCATATTGCTGACCAGCTGGCCGGCCGTTTCCGCCATGCAGTGACCACCCCCGCTGTCAATCATGACCAGGTGTTTACCGGTATTAACCAGAAACGCGTTGAAGGAAGTAGGCATGCGTTCGGAATCGATTTTGCGTTGCGCCAACAGGTTGCGAACCTTGTCGGGTGAAAGCCCTTGCAATAGCGTTGGCGAAAGATCGTTATAGCCGTCGAACAGCGCCGTCACCTCGTATTCCCCTACCGCCAGACGATAATAGCCCGGGACCTGCTGTTTCACCTGCGCAGGGGCATCTGCCCACGATGTGCCAGCAAAGAGCAGGCCACTGAATGCAAGAACCGTTTTCAACTTTTTCATCTTCACTCCAAATTCATGTTTATCAGGATGTGAAGAGACTATGGCAGCGTAACGATAAATAATGTAGATATGTAATTTGATAAGGCAGCATAACGATAAACGATATAATGAGACTTGAAGATATTGAAGTGTTTGTCGAAGCCGTCAAGGCGGGTAGCCTGGCGGGCGCCGCGCGTCGGCTCTCTGTGAGCGCCATGGCGGCGTCACGGTCTCTTAATAATCTTGAGGCTGAACTGGGGGTCAGGCTGGTGCACCGCACCACGCGTTCCCTCTCACCTACCAGCGATGGTGACATTTTTTTGCCGCATGCACAGGCGCTACTGGAAGATAAAAGCAACGCGCTTGCTGACCTGTTTCCCGAAGGGACCCATCTTTCCGGACGCCTGCGCATTACCGCCTCAGCGGGGTTTGGCCGGAAGATTGTGGCTCCCATGCTGACCCGGTTCATGCAACAGCATCCTTCCCTGCAGGTCGATTTACTCGCCACCGACGAACAGGTTGATATTGTCGGAAAAGGCATAGACGTGGCGTTACGCATTGCGCCGCTGCGCGATAACCGGCTGGTTGCCCATCGTCTGTGTCACAACCCTCGCGATCTTTGCGCCAGCGCGACGTATCTTGCCGCAAATGGCTATCCCAAATCGTTTAACGATCTGGCGGCACACAGCTGTCTGACCACGTCAGACAGCGTTCACTGGTCATTCGAACAGGGCGAACAGCGCTACAAACAAAAGGTGTCGGGCCGATTCTCCGCGAACTCTATTGAGGCAATTTTCGAAGCCTGCCTGGGAGGGTTGGGGATCGCCAATTTATCCCGCTGGTACGTAGAGCCGGCGTTCAGAGAGGGTAAACTCGTGCGGATCGTTCTTGAGGATGCCCAGCCGGAATCGCTGGCCGTTTGGGCGGTTTACCCGACCTCCCGGCTGGTCCCGGCAAAAGTACGAAAGTTTGTGGAAGCGCTGGAAGCCGAACTGTTGCTCAATCCGCTAACGCAACCCACCTGATATCATTTCACCGTCACCAGACGCGCCGCCACAATCTGGTGCCCGGCCTGCACATCCGTATTGTCGATGCGCTGCATGATCCTGTCCGCCAGCGTGTAGCCCATCTCCCGCGCAGGGGTTGTAGCCCAGACAATCGGCAGATCGTCGAGCGCGTTTTCACCGACGTCGGCGAACGCCCCGAGCGCCACCTGGTGGCCGAAGAAGGTTTCCACCCCGCCCTCGCCGCCTTGACGCCCGGCGCGGATCAGGCCAAACCAGGCGCCCATGGCAATCACATCGTTGTAGCAAATCACGGCGCTGATCGTCGGACTGCTTCGCAGCAGCGCGCCTATCGCTTCCGCCGCTTTCTTCTGGCTGGATTCACACTCCACGACCCATTCGCTGTGGAACGGCAGACCGTATTTAATCAGCGTCGCGCAGTAGCCGCCTACCCGCTCGGCGCGCGTCAGGGACGAGCTTTTCCCACCCAGCCAGGCGATGCGCTGATGCCCACGACGAATAAGATGCTCGGTCAGCATTTGCGCGGCCTGCATGTTATCCGGGCGCAGCGTATCGGCCTCGTCCAGGTAGCTGGCGCGCGAAGCAAATACCAGCGGCACGCCTTTCGCGGCGGCGCGCTCGCACAGTTCGCTGCCCACGCCCGACGCCCCGGCGACGATCACCCCGTCTACCCCCTGGTTAAGCAGCATATCGAGCCGGGAGAGAAGCTGATCGGCCTCGCGACCGCCGTGCAGCAGAAAGACCATCCGCCCCTGCGCTTCAAGCGCTTCGGTTAAACCGGCGGTCAGCTCCGCATAGAAAGGTGACGTCAGGTCGCGAACTATCAGGCCAATCACTCCGCTTTGCCCGCCGCGCAGCGCCGACGCCTGACGGTTACGCACAAAGCCCAGCTGTTCAACCGCTTCGTTCACCCGCTGACCGGTCGCAGGAGAGATGCGCCCTTTCCCGCTGAGCACCAGAGAAACGGTGCTTACGGAAACGCCCGCCGCCAGCGCGACATCGTTGATGGTGATTTTTTTCGCTACAGCCATGTGTCGGCGTGACTCCCTGAAATGAGATCGGTAAAACGTTTTATCAATACGTTATCTTTATACTACCAGTCAAAGCCTGAGAATGTGATTTAGCGCGCACTAAACTTTGATAAAACGTTTTATCTTCTCGCAGCATTGAAGCAGACAAACTGATTTTAACAATAAAGGAGTCGTTTTATGACGGCGAAAGCAGCACAAAAAATATCGCTGTGGGAATTTTTCCAGCAACTGGGTAAAACCTTTATGCTGCCCGTGGCACTCCTCTCGTTCTGCGGGATCATGCTAGGGATCGGCAGCTCCCTAAGCAGTAAAGACGTCATCACGCTGATCCCGTTCCTCGGTACCCCCGTGCTGCAGGCGATCTTCATCTGGATGAGTAAAGTCGGCTCCTTTGCGTTTAGCTTCCTGCCCGTCATGTTCTGCATCGCCATCCCGCTGGGCCTGGCGCGCGAAAATAAAGGCGTCGCGGCGTTTGCCGGTTTTGTGGGTTACGCGGTGATGAACCTCGCGGTTAACTTCTGGCTGACTGCGAAAGGCATTCTGCCAACCACCGACGCTGCCGTGCTGAAAGCCAACAACATTCAGAGCGTGATCGGTATCCAGTCTATCGATACCGGGATCCTCGGGGCAGTGATCGCGGGTGTGATTATCTGGATGCTGCACGAGCGCTTCCACAATATCCGCCTGCCGGATGCCCTGGCCTTCTTCGGCGGTACCCGCTTCGTACCGATTATCACCCTGGTGGTGATGGGCCTGTTTGGTCTGATCATTCCACTGATCTGGCCGGTCTTCGCGATGGGCATCAACGGCATTGGCCGCATCATCAACGGCGCGGGAGATTTTGGTCCGATGATCTTCGGCACCGGCGAGCGTCTGCTCCTGCCGTTTGGTCTGCAGCATATCCTGGTGGCCCTGATTCGCTTCACCGAAGCGGGCGGTACGATGGAGGTGTGCGGTCACGACGTGAGCGGTGCGCTGACCATCTTCCAGGCGCAGCTGAGCTGCCCAACCACCCACGGCTTCTCCGAAAGCGCCACCCGCTTCCTGTCTCAGGGTAAAATGCCTGCCTTCCTCGGCGGCCTGCCGGGTGCCGCGCTGGCGATGTACCACTGCGCGCGCCCGGAAAACCGTCATAAAATTAAAGGTCTGCTCATTTCCGGCGTGATCGCCTGCGTCGTGGGCGGTACCACCGAGCCAATCGAATTCCTGTTCCTGTTCGTCGCGCCGGTGCTGTACCTCATCCACGCGGTGCTGACCGGACTGGGCTTTACCGTGATGGCGGTGCTGGGCGTGACCATCGGCAACACCGACGGCAACGTGATTGACTTCGTGGTGTTCGGGATCCTGCACGGCCTGTCCACCAAGTGGTACCTGGTGCCTGTCGTGGCGGCTATCTGGTTTGCGGTTTACTACGGCATCTTCCGCTTCGCCATCACCCGCTTTAACCTGAAAACGCCTGGCCGCGATGTTGAAACGGCGAGCAGCGTTGAACAGGCGGTTGCGGGGACCGTGGGCAAGTCTGGCTATAACACCCCGGCCATTCTGGCGGCGCTGGGCGGTGCGGATAACATCACCTCTCTGGACAACTGTATTACCCGCCTGCGTCTGTCGGTGGCGGATATGTCAAAAGTGGATACCAACGCCCTGAAAGCCAACCGGGCCATCGGCGTGGTACAGTTAAATCAGCACAATCTGCAGGTGGTTATCGGCCCGCAGGTACAGTCGGTGAAGGATGAGCTGGCTACCCTGATGCGAACAGTAGAAGCCTGATGCCTCAGCCCCCTCTCATGAGGGGGTTTTACTTTAAGGATTAACGTCATGTTTGATTTTTCTACCGTCGTGGATCGACACGGCACCTGGTGTACGCAGTGGGACTACGTCGCCGACCGATTTGGCGCGGCCGACCTGCTGCCCTTCACCATCTCGGATATGGATTTCGCCACCGCTCCCTGCATTACCGACGCACTGCATCAGCGCATCAATCACGGCGTGTTGGGCTACAGCCGCTGGAAGAACGATGAGTTTCTCGCCGCCGTCGCGCACTGGTTCCAGCAGCGCTTTCACAGCCAGATTGAGACCGAATCGATCGTTTATGGCCCTTCCGTCATATATATGGTTTCTGAGTTGATTCGTCTCTGGTCAAACCCCGGCGACGGCGTGGTGGTACATACCCCGGCATACGATGCGTTTTACAAAGCCATCGAAGGCAATGGGCGTCACGTGGTGCCCGTAGAGATGGAAAAGCATGCCGCAGGCTGGCAGGGAAACATGGCTGCGCTGGAAGCGGCCCTGGCGAAACCTGAAAACAAAATTTTGCTGCTGTGCAGCCCGCAAAACCCGACCGGCAAGGTCTGGACGCGAGAAGAACTGACGCAGATGGCGGAACTGTGCGCGCGTTATGACGTGGCGGTTATCAGCGATGAAATCCATATGGATATGGTGTGGGGCGAGCATCGTCACACGCCATGGAACGCGGTGGCGCGCGGCAAATGGGCGCTTCTCACCTCCGGCTCGAAAAGCTTTAATATTCCGGCGCTGACGGGCGCTTACGGCCTTATTGGCGATGAGGAGAGCCGTAACGGTTATCTCAGCGCGCTAAAAGGCCGGGACGGCCTCTCTTCCCCTTCCGTGCTGGCGCTGACGGCGCATATCGCCGCCTATCAGCAGGGAGCGCCGTGGCTGGATGCCCTGCGGGGTTATCTGGAAGGGAATTTGTTGTATATCGCACAGGAACTAAACAGCGCTTTTCCGAAACTGAACTGGCAGCCGCCAGAAGCGACCTATCTGGCCTGGATTGACCTGCGTCCGCTGAATATTGACGATCGGGCGCTGCAAAAAGTGCTGATCGAGCAGCAAAAGGTCGCCATCATGCCGGGATATACCTATGGCAAGGAGGGAAATGGCTTTGTTCGTCTGAATGCGGGCTGCCCGCGCAGCAAGCTGGAACAAGGCGTTCAGCGCCTCATTGCCGGGATTAACGCACTCCTGTAATAAATTTGCGCAACGGAATATTCCCTTGCGCAAATAGCTTTTTACCCCGTTTTGTTTTTATAATATGGCGCACTTTAACCAGAAAAGAGTGCGACCATGATTGATACACGCCTGCCTTTAACTGATATTCATCGTCACCTTGACGGTAACATTCGTGCCCAAACCATCCTCGATCTTGGCCGCCAGTTCAATTTAACGCTTCCAGCGCAGACGCTTGAGTCGCTGATCCCGCACGTACAGGTGACCTCCAATGAACCGGACCTGGTCAGCTTCCTGAGCAAACTTGACTGGGGCGTAAAGATGCTGGCCTCGCTCGATGCCTGCCGCCGCGTGGCGTTTGAGAACATTGAAGATGCGGCCCGTAACGGCCTGCATTACGTCGAGCTGCGCTTCTCGCCGGGCTACATGGCGATGACCCACAGCCTGCCCGTTGCTGGCGTGGTGGAAGCCGTCATTGAAGGCGTCCGCGAAGGGTGTAAAACTTTCGACGTTCAGGCCCGTCTGATTGGCATTATGAGCCGTACGTTCGGCGAAGCCGCCTGCCTCGAGGAACTTGAAGCGCTGCTGGCCCATCGCGATGCCATCACAGCCGTCGACCTCGCCGGTGACGAGCTGGGCTTCCCGGGCAGTCTGTTCCTCTCCCACTTCAACCGCGCGCGCGATGCCGGCTGGCACATTACCGTGCATGCGGGCGAAGCGGCTGGCCCGGAAAGCATCTGGCAGGCCATCCGCGAGCTGGGCGCCGAGCGTATCGGTCACGGCGTGAAGGCGGTAGAAGATCGCGCCCTGATGGATTTCCTGGCGGAGCAGCGTATCGGGATCGAGTCGTGCCTGACGTCTAACATTCAGACCAGCACCGTGGCAACGCTGGCGCAGCATCCGCTGAAAACGTTCCTCGAGCACGGCGTGCTGGCCTCGCTGAACACTGACGACCCGGCGGTTCAGGGCGTGGATATCATCCACGAGTACAACATCGCCGCACCGCAGGCGGGTCTGAGCCGCGAGCAGATCCGACAGGCGCAGATCAACGGGCTGGAAATTGCCTTCCTGACGCCTGAAGAGAAGCAGGCGCTGAAAGATAAAGTGGCTCGCGGTTAACACCGTTGCCGGGTGGCGCTGACGCTTACCCGGCCTACAAAACGTTTAAACTTATGCCAGACAGAGCGTGGCGCGATGTTTGGCAGATTCGATGCCCAGCTCAATCAGCTCCATAATCTGAATCGCCTGGCTGGCCGGAACCGGATTCTCTCCCGTGCCGTTCAGCGCATCGCGGATGGCCGCATAGTAGGCCGGATAGTTTCCGGGGATCGTCAGCAGGGTCTCCTCAACGAGTTCCTCGCCTTCAACCCGCGTGACCACGCCGTCGCGCATGTCATAGCCCCAGTCTTCCTGCGGTAAACGTTCACCGCTTTTCAGACGGTCCTCCTGCGGATCGAGACCAAACTTCACGTAGCTCCCGCGCGTACCGTGAATGATATAGCGGGCCGATTCTGCGGCCGCGACCATCGTGCCGTGCAGCACAATCCGCCGCTGCGGGTAGCTAAGCACCGCGTGGAAGTAATCGGTTGTCTGCGCTCCGGGCCTGAGCTGGGCCAGATCGACCGTCATGCTCACCGGCAGACCAAAAAGATTGACGGCCTGATCCAGCAGATGCGGGGCTAAATCGTACCAGATACCGCTGCCCGGACCGGCCTGCTCGCGCCAGCGGTTTCTCACCTGCGGACGGAAGCGGTCAAAGTGCGATTCAAAAAAGAGGATCTCCCCTAGCGAGCCCTCGCTGAGAAGCCTTTTTACCGTCAGAAAGTCGCTGTCCCAGCGGCGGTTATGGAATACCGACAGCAGCCTGCCCAGGCTCTTTGCCAGCGCATCCAGCTCGCGAGCCTGAGACAGCGTGACGGTAAAGGGCTTATCGACAACCACGTGCTTACCGGCTTCAAGCGCGGCCTTTGCCAGCGGAAAGTGGGTGTCATTCGGCGTGGGGATGACGATTAAATCAATATTCGGATCGTTGAAAAGGTGTTTAGGTTCAGAGACAACCGGTACGGAGGGCCAGTCGGCGTGGACTTTAGCGGCATCGCTGCTGGATACCGCAGCCAGCGCCATCCCCGGCGTCCCGGCTATCAGAGGCGCATGGAACGTTTTGCTCGCGTACCCGTAGCCGATAAGCCCGACGCGGATATTATCACTCATAGTGCCATCCTCTTTTATGACGTTCTTATTTCACACTGGCTAGCCTGGCATTACCACAGATTAATAATGTGCCATATGACTTAAAATAGCAGGTTGTACGGGTTGTTTTTGTTACATAGTATTAACCTACTGATTTTGTTTAAGGGAACCGTTCCCAAAGCCCTTGCCGTCGGGGAAACGTCGCTGTAACATTTGCGCCCTGTATTTATGGATAAAGTACAATTACGAATCATGACGTCAATTATTAATCGAATCATTGAATTAGCGGGATGGATTGTCCTTGGGGTTTCGGTCATTTTGCTGGGCGTTGCCAGCCATATCGATAACTACCAGCCGCCGGAGCCTGTCACAGTCGCCCAACCTAAGTAACCGGTTACTGCAATAAAGAGTGACATAATATGTCAGTTACTTATTGCCAGCCCTGGTGAACACGGTTAACCTTCTCTTCCAGGCATCGTCTGATGCCTGAATTTCAGCAAAGAAAACTCCTAATTTCGTCGCGTTACCTGAGTGGGCTGTTTACGTCTTAATTAATCCGTTTATTATTCGACCGAATTACCTTAACTGGTATTACTCACTTTTATATGGAAACTTATTAATATGACAGTTCAGGACTATTTATTAAAATTTCGCAAGATCAATTCGCTTGAGAGCCTGGAAAAACTGTTTGACCATCTTAACTACACCCTGTCGGATAATCAGGACATCATTAATATGTATCGCGCCGCTGACCATCGCCGTGCGGAGCTGGTTTCCGGTGGTCGTTTGTTCAACGTGGGTGAAGTGCCTAAGTCCGTATGGCGTTACGTTTTATAAGAAAGTAGCCATCCGCGCGAAATGTTATATACTCTCCGCCCTGCAAACTGGCTGTACAACATTTCGCGCAGATTATGGGAGAGTTCATGACCGCAACGCCTGGAGAACGCATTGGAGGCTGGTTAATCGCCCCACTGGCATGGCTGCTGGTTGCCTTATTAAGCGCATCGCTTGCGCTGCTGCTGTATACCACTGCACTGGTTACCCCTCACGCCATCCAGACCCTGATGTCGCAAAGCGTGCTGAATATTGCGATGTGGTTTGTGTCGTTCGTTTTCGCGATTGGAATGTGGTACTACACGCTGTGGCTGACCATTGCCTTCTTTAAGCGCCGCAAGAGTGTGCCGAAGCACTATATCATCTGGCTGCTGATTTCGGTCCTGCTGGCGGTGAAAGCCTTTGCTTTTTCGCCCGTTTCAGACGCTCTGGCCGTTCGTCAGCTGCTTTTCCCACTGCTGGCCGCGGCGCTGCTGGTGCCCTATTTCAAACGTTCGACGCGGGTGAAAAACACCTTCGTGAACCCGTAATAACCCTACAGATAACCTGTTGTCGCCTGCGTGGGTTTGTCCGATAATAGGCGGCTTTTTTATTTCAGGCTAAATAATGACCGATTACTTACTGCTCTTTGTCGGCACCGTGCTGGTTAACAACTTCGTTCTGGTGAAGTTCCTTGGCCTGTGTCCGTTTATGGGCGTGTCCAAAAAGCTGGAAACGGCGATGGGCATGGGGCTGGCGACGACCTTCGTGATGACGCTGGCGTCCATCTGCGCGTGGTTGATTGATACCTGGATCCTCATCCCGCTGGGGTTAATCTATCTTCGTACGCTGGCCTTTATTCTGGTCATTGCGGTTGTTGTGCAATTTACCGAAATGGTGGTGCGCAAAACCAGCCCGGCGCTTTATCGCCTGCTGGGTATCTTCCTGCCGCTGATCACCACCAACTGCGCCGTTCTCGGCGTTGCGCTGCTGAACATCAACCTTGGCCATAATTTTATGCAGTCGGCGCTGTACGGTTTTTCCGCCGCGGTCGGTTTTTCATTTGTTATGGTGCTGTTCGCCTCCATTCGCGAGCGCCTGGCAGCAGCGGATATTCCTGCGCCCTTCCGCGGTAACGCGATTGCGCTGGTCACCGCAGGTTTAATGTCTCTGGCCTTTATGGGCTTTAGTGGTCTGGTGAAGTTGTAATGAATGCTATCTGGATTGCCATCGCCTCTATCAGCGTTCTGGGGTTGGTGTTTGGCCTTATCCTGGGTTACGCCTCCCGCCGTTTCGCGGTAGAGGACGATCCTGTTGTTGAGAAAATTGATGAGCTTCTGCCGCAAAGCCAGTGCGGGCAGTGTGGCTATCCCGGCTGCCGCCCCTATGCCGAAGCGGTAGGGATTCAGGGTGAAAAAATTAACCGCTGCGCCCCCGGCGGCGAAGCGGTGATGCTGAAAATCGCGACCCTGCTTAACGTTGATCCGCAGCCCGTTGACGGCGATGCGGACGTGCAGGAGCCGGTCCGTGCCCTGGCCGTGATCGACGAAGCCAACTGCATCGGCTGTACCAAATGTATTCAGGCCTGCCCGGTTGACGCTATCGTGGGCGCAACCCGCGCTATGCACACCGTCGTGGCGGACCTCTGCACCGGCTGTAACCTCTGCGTGGCCCCCTGCCCGACGCAATGTATCGAGCTGCGCCCGGTTGAAACGACTACCGAAAGCTGGAAGTGGGATCTTCAAACCATTCCGGTTCGCAATATTCCTGTGGAACAACATGCTTAAGTTATTTTCTGCTTTCAGAAAAGAGAAGATCTGGGACTTTGACGGCGGTATTCATCCACCGGAAATGAAAACCCAGTCCAACGGCACGCCGCTGCGTCAAATTCCGCTGGCGACGCGTTACGTTATGCCGCTCAAGCAGCATATTGGCGCTGAGGGTGAGCTGTGCGTGAAAGAAGGCGATACGGTGCTTCGCGGCCAGCCGCTGACCTTTGGTCGCGGACGCATGCTGCCGGTGCATGCACCAACCTCCGGTAAAGTGGTCGCCATTGCTCCGCATACGGTGGCGCATCCGTCCGCGCTCTCGGAACTGAGCGTGATTATTGAAGCCGACGGCGAAGACCGCTGGATTGATCGTGACGGCTGGAGCGATTACCGCGCCCACAGCCGCGAAGCGCTTATCGAGCGAATTCATCAGTTCGGCGTTGCCGGGCTGGGTGGCGCGGGCTTCCCGACCGGCGTCAAGCTGCGCGGCGGTGGCGATAAGATTCAGACGCTGATTATTAACGCCGCCGAGTGCGAGCCGTACATCACCGCCGACGATCGTCTGATGCAGGACTGTGCCGCCCAGGTGGTGGAAGGCATCCGAATCCTTGCGCACATTCTGCAGCCGCGGGAAGTGCTGATCGGTATCGAAGACAATAAGCCGCAGGCTATTTCAATGCTGCGCGCGGTGCTGGCGGGCAGTCACGATATTAGCCTGCGCGTTATCCCGACCAAGTACCCTTCTGGCGGCGCAAAGCAGCTGACGCAAATTCTCACCGGCAAGCAGGTCCCGCACGGCGGACGCTCTTCGGATATCGGCGTGCTGATGCAAAACGTCGGCACCGCTTATGCCGTAAAGCGCGCGGTGATTGACGGCGAACCGTTAACCGAGCGCGTGGTGACGCTGACCGGGGAATCGATTTCTCGTCCGGGCAATGTCTGGGCGCGTCTGGGTACGCCGGTGCGCCATCTGCTGGAACAGGCTGAGTTTTGCCCGGGCAGCGACCAGATGGTGATCATGGGCGGCCCGCTGATGGGCTTTACCCTGCCGTGGCTGGACGTTCCGGTAGTGAAAATCACCAACTGTCTGCTCGCGCCTTCCCCGACCGAGATGGGCGAAGAGCAGGAAGAGAAAGGCTGCATCCGCTGCAGCGCCTGCGCCGATGCCTGCCCGGCGGATCTGCTGCCGCAGCAGCTGTACTGGTACAGCAAAGGCCAGCTGCACGACAAGGCAAAAGCCCACAACCTGGCCGACTGCATCGAATGCGGCGCCTGCGCCTGGGTCTGCCCGAGCAACATCCCGCTGGTGCAGTATTTCCGCCAGGAGAAGGCTGAGATTTATGCCATCTCCATGGAAGAAAAACGCGCTGCGGAAGCCAAAGCGCGCTTTGAAGCGCGCCAGGCGCGACTGGAACGCGAAAAAGTCGCCCGTCAGGAACGCCATAAGCAGGCCGCCGTTCAGCCAGCCGAAAAAGATCAGGATGCCATTAACGCCGCGCTGGCGCGCGTTCGCGAGAAAAAAGCGACCGCAGCTCAGCCTGTGGTGATCCCGGCGGGTGAGAAACCTGATAACAGCGAAGCCATCGCCGCGCGTGAGGCACGTAAGGCCGCAGCGCGCGCCCGTCAGGCTGAAAAAGCGCAAACGGCCCAGGCAGAGGCGGAGATCGACCCGCGTAAAGCCGCCGTTGAGGCAGCGATAGCCCGGGCCAAAGCCCGCAAAGCCGGTGAGCAAAGCGTGGTCGTCGAGCAGGATGCGGTCGATCCACGCAAAGCGGCCGTTGAAGCGGCGATTGCCCGCGCCAAAGCGCGCAAAGCAGCGCAGCAGGCCCCTGCGGCAGAACCCGAAGCACCGGTCGACCCGCGCAAAGCCGCCGTCGAAGCGGCCATTGCTCGCGCCAAAGCCCGTAAGGCGGCGCAGCAGGAAGAGCAACCGCAGGCCGCCAACGATGACCCGCGCAAGGCCGCCGTCGCTGCCGCCATTGCGCGCGTTCAGGCGAAGAAAGCCGCACAGCAAGCAGTTAACGAGGATTAAATGGTTTTCAGAATCGCAAGCTCCCCTTACACCCACAATCAGCGCCAGACATCGCGCATCATGATGCTGGTCTGCCTGGCGGCGCTGCCGGGCATTGCCGTTCAGTGCTGGTTTTTCGGCTGGGGAACCCTGTTCCAGATAATCCTGGGCTGTGCCAGCGCCTTAGCGGCGGAAGCCCTTGTGCTTAAGCTGCGCAAGGCGGCTGTCTCCCGCATTCTTGCCGACAATTCCGCGCTGCTGACCGGTCTGCTGCTGGCCATCAGTATCCCGCCGTTCGCCCCATGGTGGATGGTGGTTCTCGGAACCGTGTTTGCCGTGATCATTGCCAAACAGCTGTATGGCGGGCTCGGTCATAACCCGTTTAACCCGGCGATGATTGGCTACGTGGTGCTGCTGATCTCCTTCCCGGTGCAGATGACCAGCTGGCTGCCGCCGCACGAGATTGCGGCCACGATTCCGGGCTTTATGGATGCCCTGCACGTTATCTTTACCGGCCATACGGCGCTCGGCGCTGACATGAACACGCTGCGCATGGGCGTGGACGGTATCAGCCAGGCGACGCCTCTCGATACCTTTAAAACGTCCCTGCACGCCGGGCACAGCGTTGAGCAGATCATGAAATCCGCGATCTACAGCGGCATGCTGGCGGGTGCAGGCTGGCAGTGGGTCAACCTGGCGTATCTGCTGGGCGGCCTGTTCCTGCTGCAGCAGAAAGCCATACGCTGGCATATTCCGGTCAGCTTCCTCGTGACGCTGGCGGTTTGTGCGACGCTGGGATGGGTCTTCTCTCCTGAATCCCTGGCCAGCCCGCAGATGCATTTGCTCTCCGGTGCGACCATGCTAGGTGCCTTCTTTATCCTGACGGATCCGGTTACGGCGTCAACGACTAACCGCGGCCGCCTGATCTTCGGCGCGCTGGCGGGCCTGCTGGTATGGCTGATCCGCAGCTTTGGCGGTTACCCGGACGGCGTGGCGTTTGCCGTCCTGCTCGCCAACATTACCGTTCCGCTCATCGACTACTACACGCGTCCGCGCGTGTACGGCCATCGCTAAGGGTTTCGCCATGTTAAAAACGATGCAAAAACACGGCGTCACGCTGGCTGTCTTCGCCGCGGTCCTGACGGGGCTGACGGCACTGGTGAATGCGTTAACCAAAACGACCATCGAAGAACAGGCTTCAAAGCAGCAAAAGGCGCTCTTCGATCAGGTGATCCCGTCAGATTTCTACGATAATGACCTGCAAAAAAGCTGCTTTATGGTAGACGCGCCGCAGCTTGGGAAAGGCGCGCACCGCGTCTTTATCGCCCGCAAAGGAGATAAACCGGTAGGCGCAGTGATGGAAGCGACGGCGCCCGACGGCTATTCCGGCGCCATTCAGCTGCTTGTCGGCAGCGATTTCTCCGGCACAATACTGGGCACCCGCGTGACGCAACACCATGAGACGCCGGGTCTTGGCGATAAAATTGAAACCCGGCTGAGCGACTGGATTTTGCACTTCGCCGGTAAAGTTATCCATGGCGAAGATGATACCGCGTTTGCGGTGAAGAAAGACGGCGGCGAGTTCGACCAGTTCACCGGGGCAACCATCACGCCGCGCGCCGTGGTGAACGCCGTAAAACGAGCCGGGCTGTATGCTGAAACGCTGCCCGCGCAAATCAACAATCTTCCGGCCTGTGAGGAGTAATCATGAGCCAGGTTAAAGAGGTTATTGTCCAGGGGTTGTGGAAGAACAACTCCGCGCTGGTACAGCTTCTGGGGATGTGCCCACTGCTGGCGGTAACGTCCACCGCCACCAACGCGCTCGGTCTGGGTCTGGCAACCACGCTGGTGCTGACCCTGACCAACCTCTCCATCTCCGCCCTGCGCCGCTGGACGCCGTCGGAAATTCGTATTCCGATTTACGTCATGATCATTGCGTCGGTGGTCAGTATCGTCCAGATGCTGATTAACGCCTACGCGTTTGGCCTGTACCAGTCGCTCGGGATCTTTATTCCCCTTATCGTCACCAACTGTATCGTCGTCGGGCGTGCGGAAGCCTTCGCGGTGAAAAATAGCCCCGCCATGTCGGCGCTGGATGGTTTTTCCATTGGCATGGGCGCCACGTGCGCCATGTTCGTGCTGGGCTCGCTGCGCGAGATCCTCGGTAACGGTACGCTGTTTGACGGCGCCGATGCGCTGCTCGGCGGCTGGGCCAAAGCGCTGCGCGTTGAAGTGTTCCACACCGATACGCCGTTCCTGCTGGCGATGCTGCCGCCAGGCGCATTTATTGGCCTTGGCATGATGCTGGCGATAAAATACCTGATTGATGAGAAACGTAAGCGCCGCGCGGCTGAGCGTAGCGTTCTGGAAGGGACACCCGAGAAGGCTTCATGAATAAAGAAAAGCGCATTGCGATCCTGACCCGTCTGCGGGACGAGAACCCGCACCCGACGACGGAGCTGAATTTTACCTCCCCGTTTGAGCTGCTGATCGCCGTGTTGCTTTCCGCGCAGGCTACCGATGTGAGCGTCAATAAAGCAACTGCCCTGCTCTATCCGGTCGCCAATACGCCGAAAGCCATGCTGGAGCTAGGCGTGGAAGGCGTGAAGTCCTATATCAAAACCATCGGCCTGTTTAACAGTAAAGCTGAAAACGTCATTAAGACCTGCCGGATCCTGCTGGAACAGCACGGAGGCGAAGTGCCGGAGGACCGCGCCGCGCTGGAAGCCTTACCCGGCGTGGGGCGTAAGACCGCGAACGTGGTGCTCAATACCGCGTTTGGCTGGCCCACTATCGCCGTGGATACGCATATATTTCGCGTGTCTAACCGGACAAACTTTGCGCCGGGGAAAAACGTCGAGCAGGTCGAAGAGAAGCTGCTGAAAGTGGTTCCGGCAGAATTTAAGGTTGATTGCCATCACTGGCTGATTCTGCACGGCCGTTATACCTGTATTGCCCGTAAGCCTCGCTGCGGCTCCTGCATTATTGAAGATCTCTGCGAATACAAAGAAAAAGTGTATTCCTGATCGCTCCAATCCCATGCCAAAAGAAGGGCTATCGAGCGTTCTTCTTTTGGCCGTTATTTGTCCGTCTTTCGCTTCCTCTGACCTGTCACTTGTTCGGCTGTTTAACGCTCAAACAGGTTAATACTTTTTTCATAGCCAAAAATTTCTATACATCTGTGATCGCGATCACCCTGATAACTTCATGTTGAATTTTTGTTGTCAAAATCGGCCTAAACCCTTTGTCTGACAAGATACTCTCCTTCCCATGCCGAAGATAAGACCAGCTATTTTTCAGAATATGGGCTATATCACTGCATGAAGCGGTAAATAGCAGAACATATCGCCAAAAGCCGATTGGATAGGGTTAATGCCAGTCGAAAAAACTGCCTTTACTCATGGCATGAAATTTAACGCTGAATAACATTTATATGAACCGACGATTATACCACCCCAGATATATGTAACAGATTATTACAAACGTATTGCCAGATGGGGCAGGATAGTGAACATTACCCGCCGTTTCTCCTCCCAATATAACTATAAGGCGTATGGGCTACGGCCATCACGCTATGAACACCCCCGTTAATATGGGATGTAAAAAAAGAGGTATATGTGTCTACTGCAAACAATAAACCAACAGATGAAAGCGTGAGTCTTAACGCTTTTAAACAGCCTAAAGCGTTCTATCTCATCTTCTCTATCGAGTTATGGGAGCGTTTTGGTTATTACGGCCTGCAAGGGATCATGGCGGTTTACCTGGTAAAACAGCTGGGTATGTCCGAAGCCGATTCCATCACGCTGTTCTCTTCCTTCAGTGCTCTGGTGTACGGTCTGGTCGCTATTGGCGGCTGGCTGGGCGATAAAGTCCTCGGGACTAAACGTGTCATCATGCTGGGCGCCATTGTCCTGGCAATTGGCTATGGTCTGGTTGCATGGTCAGGGCATGATGCCGCTGTCGTGTATATGGGTATGGCGACGATTGCCGTCGGTAACGGTCTGTTCAAAGCGAACCCGTCCTCCCTGCTTTCTACCTGCTACAACAAAGACGATCCGCGCCTGGACGGTGCATTTACCATGTACTACATGTCCATCAACATCGGTTCGTTCTTCTCGATGCTGGCAACCCCATGGCTCGCGGCGAAATTCGGCTGGAGCGTGGCGTTTGCGCTGAGCTTCGTGGGTATGCTGATCACCGTGGTGAACTTCCTGTTCTGCCGCAGCTGGGTTAAAGACTACGGTTCAAAACCTGACTTCGAGCCTGTGCATATGGGCAAACTGCTGGCGACCATCGTGGGCGTTGTTGTCCTCGCGGCAATCGCCACCTGGCTGCTGCACAACCAGGGTATCGCACGTGCCGTTCTGGGCGTGGTTGCGCTGGGTATCGTGATCATCTTTGCGAAAGAAGCCTTCGCCATGCAGGGTGCTGCCCGTCGTAAGATGATTGTGGCGTTCATTCTGATGCTGGAAGCGATTATCTTCTTCGTGCTGTACAGCCAGATGCCAACTTCCCTGAACTTCTTCGCTATCCGTAACGTTGAGCATTCAATCCTCGGTATCGCGTTCGAACCTGAGCAGTTCCAGGCGCTGAACCCGTTCTGGATCATGATTGGTTCCCCGATTCTGGCCGCTATCTATAACAAGATGGGTGACCGTCTGCCAATGCCGCACAAGTTCGCCGTGGGCATGGTGCTGTGTTCTTGCGCCTTCCTGGTGCTGCCGCTGGGTACCAAATTTGCCACCGACGCCGGTATCGTGTCCGTTAACTGGCTGATCCTGAGCTACGCGCTGCAGTCTATCGGCGAACTGATGATCTCCGGTCTGGGCCTGGCAATGGTTGCACAGCTGGTGCCGCAGCGTCTGATGGGCTTCATCATGGGTAGCTGGTTCCTGACCACTGCGGGTGCGGCAATCATTGCAGGTAAGATTGCTAACCTGATGGCGGTTCCGGAAAACGTGACTGACCCACTGCTTTCCCTGAACGTGTACGGTACCGTGTTCATGCAGATTGGTATCGCGACTGCGGTTATTGCCGTTCTGATGCTGCTGACCGCACCGAAACTGAATCGTATGACTCAGGACGACGACAAGACGGCTGAAGCGACCAAAACCGCTACCGCGTAATATTATTGAGAAACGACGAGCCGCTAATGCATATTAGCGGCTTTTTTTTTATCCGTTTGCGCACTAACATAGCTGGAACCTCAGCAAAAAGGAGTTACCGATGAAACTGTTCTACAAACCGGGCGCGTGCTCTCTTGCTTCCCATATCACCCTGCGCGAGAGCGGCAAAGATTTTACGCTGGATGGCGTTGATCTGATGAAAAAACGTCTGGAAAACGGTGATGATTTTCTTGCCATCAACCCGAAAGGACAAGTTCCGGCGCTCCTGCTGGATGACGGTACCCTGCTGACCGAAGGCGTGGCGATTATGCAGTTCCTGGCCGATAGCGTACCCGATCGCCATCTGCTGGCGCCGGTCAGTACCGTTTCTCGCTATAAAACGCTGGAATGGCTGAACTACATTGCGACCGAGCTGCACAAAGGGTTTACGCCGCTGTTCCGCCCGGATACGCCAGAGGAGTTCAAACCGACCCTGCGCGCGCTTCTTGAGAAAAAGCTGCAGTACGTTAACGCATCGCTGAAAGACGATCAGTGGATTGCGGGTTCGCGCTTCACGATTGCCGATGCGTACCTGTTCACCGTGCTGCGCTGGGCGCGCGCGGTTAAGCTGAACCTGGAAGGATTAGACCATATTGCATCGTATATGAAACGCGTGGCAGAGCGCCCTGCCGTGGCTGCGGCGCTGAAAGCGGAAGGTCTTAGCTAATATCGCCCGGCGGCGCTTCGCTTGCACGGGCCTACGGGTTTTGTAGGCCGGGTAAGCGCAGCGCCACCCGGCATCGTTTAAAGCTGGGTTGCGCTGAAATAGTGCTCCGGCTTCGCGATACGATCCTGTGCCGCTACCACCTGCAGTTCATATTCCTGCATCTCTTTCGTCGCAATCATGATTTCGTACACCGCCGCGGTAACGTGCTCCAGCGCGTCGCGCGTCGTCGCCCCTTGCAGTAATTTCACCAACAGCAGACCGCTGGTGACATCCCCGACCCCAACCGGCTGGCGCAGGCCAAAATCCACCAGCGGACGGCTGATATGCCAGGCGTCATCTTTCGTCACCAGAAGCATCTCAAAACGGTCCTGGCTCAGCCCTGCGCGCGCAAGGTGTTTTACCAGCACAACCTCAGGGCCCTGAGCGATCAGTTCACGAGAGGCGCTTACCGCCTCTTCTACGCTGTTAACCGGACGCTCGCAGAGAATTTCGAGTTCGACCAGGTTTGGCGCAATGATATCGCTGGCGGGCAGCGCGTGGCGGACGTGAAACTCTGCGACGCCAGGCGCCACGATACAGCCTTTCTCCGGATGGCCCATAACGGGGTCACAGAAGTATTTTGCCGCCGGGTTTGCAGCTTTCACCTGGCGCACGATGCCGAGGATGTGCTCCCCCTGCTCCGCTGAGCCGAGGTAGCCGCTCAGCACGGCGTCACATCGTTTAAGCTGGTCGATATCGGCAATCCCCTGCACAATCTCGGTGAGGTGCGAAGGCGGCATCACGCAGCCGGTCCATTTGCCGTACTGCGTGTGGTTAGAGAACTGCACGGTATTAAGGGGCCAGACGTTGACGCCAAGGCGACGCATCGGGAATTCCGCGGCGCTATTGCCAGCGTGTCCAAAAACAACGTGGGACTGAATGGCGAGGATGTTCTTCATTTTTTTCTTACCAAACCCTGAAAAAACAAAAAGGGGCGTGGTTTCCCACGCCCCCTGGAGACTGTTAATTACTTCCAGCAGACAAGGCAGTAGTTCTTCTTGCCGCGACGCAGCAGCGTGTAGCGACCATACAGACGGTCGCCGTCAACGAAGGTGTATTCCGGGTCGGCCTGTTTCTCACCGTTGATGGTGATAGCGTTAGACGCGATGGTTTTACGCGCCTGACCGCGGGAAGGCTGGAGCTCAGAGTCCACCAGCGCCTGCATCAGGTCAGCCCCTTTTTCCATCTCAACCATCGGCACGCCGTCCTGCGCCAGCTGTTCGAAGTCCGCTTCGCTCAGATCGCTCAGGGTACCGTTGAACAGGCTTGCGGTAATGCGTTTTGCCGCGGCCAGACCTTCTTCACCGTGAACCAGTTTGGTCACTTCGTCAGCCAGCACGTACTGCGCGCGCGGCGCTTTACCGCTGTTTTTGTCTTCTTCTTCCAGCGCGTTGATCTCTTCAATGTCCATAAAGGTGAAGAACTTCAGGAAGCGGTAAACATCGGCATCCGCCGTGTTGATCCAGAACTGGTAGAATTTGTACGGGCTGGTTTTCTTCGGATCGAGCCATACCGCGCCGCCTTCGGTTTTACCGAATTTGGTACCGTCGGCTTTGGTGATCAGCGGAACGGTCAGACCGAAGACCTGATTCTGGTGCAGACGACGGGTCAGGTCGATACCGGAGGTGATGTTACCCCACTGATCGGAACCGCCAATCTGCAGGGAAACGCCGTGCAGTTTGTTCAGGCAGGCAAAGTCATAACCCTGCAGCAGGTTGTAGGAGAACTCGGTAAAGGAGATACCCTGGTCGTCGCGGTTCAGACGCTGCTTCACGGCCTCTTTGTTAATCATCTGGTTAACAGAGAAGTGCTTGCCGATATCACGCAGGAAGGTCAGCACGTTCATGCCACCAAACCAGTCGTAGTTGTTCGCGGCAATGGCGGCGTTATCGCCACAGTTGAAGTCGAGGAACGGTGCAACCTGTTTGCGGATCTTGTCCACCCACTCCTGCACGGTATCTTCGGTATTCAGCTTACGCTCAGCGGCTTTAAAGCTTGGGTCACCAATCAGACCGGTCGCGCCGCCCACCAGGGCAACAGGCTTATGGCCCGCCATCTGGAAGCGTTTCAGGCATAACAATGGAACAAGATGCCCCAAATGCAAGCTGTCAGCGGTGGGATCGAAGCCGCAATAGAGCGCGATCGGGCCTTGCGCCAGTCGCTCTGCTAACGCTTCCTCGTCCGTCACCTGGGCCACGAGGCCCCGCTCTTGCAATTGTTTAATCAAGTTACTGCTTGCCATCAAATTCTCCATGTATAAACGACTGCACCTTTGCCGGTACACGACTTTTCGCCTGATGCGAAAGGACAATAGAATAAAGCGCAAGCGCGGTGTGCGCTAGCGCTTAAATCAACAAATTTCGGGGATTACGGTGCCAGTCTGTCGATTTTCCAGCCGCCATTGTCGCGCTGGTATAAAAAGCGGTCGTGCAGGCGATGTTCGCCCCCCTGCCAGAACTCCATCTGCTCAATAGGGATGCGGAAACCGCCCCAGAAGCTTGGCAGGGGAATTTCACCCTGCTGGAACTTCTGTTTCAGTTCCAGGAATTTACTTTCCAGCACGCCGCGGGCAGAAATTCGGCTGGACTGTTTTGAAACCCAGGCGCCAATCTGGCTGTCGCGCGGACGGCTGTGGAAATACTTCACCACTTCCAGCGTCGAGAGTCGTTCCGCTTTGCCGGTGACCATCACCTGGCGTTCCAGCATGTGCCAGGGGAACAGCAGGCTGATACGCGGATTGTTTTCTAAATGGTGCGCTTTGCGGCTACCGAGGTTGGTATAGAACACCAGGCCTTTCTCGTCATAATGCTTGAGCAAAACGATGCGCTGATACGGTTGACCGTTTTCATCAACCGTCGCGACAACCATGGCCGTTGGGTCGGCAAGTTTCGCTTCGCAGGCCTGTTTCAGCCAGCGTTCAAAAAGCACGAGGGGTTCAGCGGGAAGATCCTGGCGACGCAGGCCGCCTTTGGTGTATTCACGGCGCAGATGCGCAATTTGCTGCAGTTCGTCGTTATCTGACATGGCGTTAGCTGACATTGAGAGTGGGTGGCGCTATTGTGCGCCGCCCCTGTAAAAATCTCAACGCTTCGGATTTTCAAGCTGGCAATTGTTCAGCACAATGCGGTCGCGTTTGTAGACCGTAGCGCTGTCGCCTTTCGACCAGAAGACGTAGATACCGTCGGTGTAACGTGCGCCGGAGGCCGACATGCCCTGCTTCAGTGTCAGCAGTTTATTGTCGTAAACAAAGCTGGCTTCCTGGCGTGGGTTATTCAGCTTCACGGTCAGCGGTTTTTCGTCGCAGCGATACTCCAGCGTATCGGTCTGCATGCGCTCAAGGAGCTGGTTATAGACGCTGCATCCTGACAGCAATAAAGGCGCGGCAATAAGAAGAAGTTTTTTCATGGGCGTATTCCGAAGACTTTCCTGGTCCTGGAGGGCATGGCTGCCCTCCTGTTTCGTTCCATTCTAACGACGACACGCCGCGCTGAATTTCAGTTAACTCTGATTATGACGAGGATTTGCCGGGAAAATCGCCCCGAGGACGCTCGCTTCACGAGCACCGGTTACCGACGGCAAGTTGCCCGGCAGTCCGGCAATGGTGCGCCAGGCGAGCCAGGCGAAGGCCAGCGCCTCCATATCATCACCGCTGATGCCTGCCTCATCGGTCGTGGTCACTTCGGTACCCGGCAGTAGCCCCGCAAGGCGCGCCATCACCAGCGGGTTGCGGCTTCCTCCGCCGCACACCAGCAGGCGCTCACATCCGCCGCTGAGCAGCACCTGTTCGGAAATCGACACGGCCGTCAGCTCGGCGAGCGTCGCCTGGACATCCTGCGGCGCGAGCGCCGGGAATGGCGCCAGCTGACGCTCAAGCCAGCCCAGGTTGAAGTATTCACGCCCCGTGCTTTTAGGGGCAGGCAGGGCAAAATAAGGATCGCTTAGCATCGACTGCAGCAGCGGAAGAATCACTTTCCCCCCGCTCGCCCACTCGGCGTTTTTATCATACGGTTGTCCGCACTGACGCCAGATCCAGGCATCCATTAGCATATTGCCCGGACCGGTATCGTAGCCGCGGACGGGCTGCCCCGGAATGAGCATCGACAGGTTGGCAATTCCACCAATGTTGAGCACCATCCGCCGCTCTGTTGGGTGCGCCAGTAACGCCTGATGGAACGCGGGTACCAGCGGCGCGCCCTGCCCGCCAAGGGCGATATCGCGACGACGGAAATCGCCTACCACCGTCACGCCCGTCTTCGCCACAATCTGGTTGTTATCGCCGATTTGCAGGGTATGCGGGGCATCTCCGCCGGGCTCATGCCAGACCGTTTGTCCGTGACACCCGATGGCCACCACGTCCTGCGGGCGAAGATGTTCTTTTTGCATCAAAGCCTGCACCGCATCCGCAAACAGCGCCCCCAGGCGAACATCAAGCTGTCCAAGCTGGGAGAGGGTCAGCTGCTGCCCCTGACAGATACTCAGAATATCCTCTTTCAGTGAAATGGGGATTGGCCAGGTCAGGCTCGCCTGCTGTGCCACCATGTTTTGGTCAATGGCGGCCAGAACGACATCTACCCCATCCAGACTGGTGCCTGACATCACACCAATGTAGCGACCCGATTTCATGCGCTTTCCTTACGTTGCGTGGGCTAAGGACATCCACTCAACCATAAACGGCGCAGCTTTGCCATCCGGCAATAATATTTTTTAACAATGTCAGACGGGCAACACAGGCGGACCCTGTTTATGTCTCGTTAAGTCAAATTCAAGTACAATTTTCCTATTGTTAGTGCAAAGATATGAACTATGGCCCCTTATGCCATATAATTTAGCCATAACGGATGCCCCACTCGGGCGTTTTTGGTGAACAGGAGATTCAAATGATTTTACGTGTACTGGGCGTTTCGCTGATTGGTTTAACTCTGGCTGGCTGTGTGAATGACAGTTCACTTTCTGGCGACGTTTACAGCGCTTCTGAAGCGAAACAGGTTCAGAACGTGACTTACGGTACCGTTGTTAACGCACGTCCTGTACAGATCCAGGGTGGTGATGAAAACAACGTGATGGGCGCAATCGGCGGTGCCGTTCTGGGTGGTTTCCTCGGTAATACCGTCGGTGGCGGCACGGGTCGCTCGCTGGCAACAGCCGCAGGCGCCGTTGCGGGTGGCGTAGCCGGCCAGGGCGTTCAGGGTGCGATGAACAAAACCCAGGGCGTAGAGCTGGAAATTCGTAAAGACGACGGCAGCACTATCATGGTTGTACAGAAACAAGGCAGCACCCGCTTCTCTGCAGGCCAGCGCGTTGTTCTGGCAAGCAACGGAAGCCAGGTGACCGTTTCCCCACGTTAATTAAAAATGGATGTGGTCATCGGGCCACATCCATTTACAATATATATCACTCCCACAAATATATTTACAAAATATATTCACCACACCTATTATTTACCACGACATATATTGTTTCCGCGCAAAGTATTTAGCGCGCTAATTGATTAAACTCATCGCAATCCTCTTACCTTCATTCATTATAAAGTCGTTAAAAACGTATATGATTGCGAATCGTCGTTCTCTAAAGAGTCGTTATATCGCGTTCTGCCTCGGTTGCATTGCGGTCATCGGGATATTACAAACGCTCTATTTAAAGGTCGTTGAATGGGTACCTTCCTTTTCACCGCTTTTATTCCCTACGCTCACCATTTTTCTTCTGGTGTTCCACCTGTTTATTGCCTGTTTTATGGTGATGAAATACTGGTGTGACAGAAAACGGCTGTATCTGGTGGCCTTTGCCTTCGCCTTTGCGGGCTCCGCATTGCTGATGGTCGGAACGCTGTCCAGCTTTCCCGCCTGGCTGGACCTCTACCAGTTCAACGTGGTGAACTACAACGATGCGATGATCTACTATATGTTCCGCCATCTCTTAATGGCGGTGCTCATCATCGTTGCGGCAATACTTTATACCACGCGCAATTACCCCCTTTCACGACTGGCGCATATCGCGATTGTAAGCGGCGAGTTTCTCTTTACGGCCTGTGCGGTGGGATTAGCCTGGATCTATTCCAGTCATTCATCATTCTTATCAATTGACCTGGTTGATAATGAAACGCGTCAGTTTATGGTTCTCTGGAGCCAGTTCATTAATATTTCATTAATTGCTCTGTGGGTGGTGACATTAGCAGCGCTGATGTTTATTACGCGCGTACGCAATTTATTCTGGGTGGGCGGTAATTTTTTGTGCGTCTGCTATATCGTCACGCTCTCAATGCTGTTGATGGGTGGACATGCCGAAGGCATCTCCTGGTATCGCGCCCGGCTATTTGAAACTGTCGCCACGCTGCTGATTATTTTTGTTCTGCTCTACGATGTCTTCAGGCTGTATCGCGACTCGCACGTAAAATACCAGCAGTCCTACCAGAACTCGATTCGCGACCCGCTCACGCGCCTGTATAACCGCAGTTATTTTTATGAATCATTAAAGCAGGCTCTGGATATCGCCAAACCCAGCCGCCCTGTTTCCGTCATCGTCAGCGATCTCGATCGCTTCAAGCGTATCAACGACACCTACGGGCATCTGCAGGGCGACAAAGTCCTGCAGTTTGTCGCCAACCTGCTGATGGATTCGGTGCGCCCGCAGGATATCGCGGCCCGTATCGGCGGTGAGGAGTTTGTTCTGATGCTGGCCAACACCCCATCAGACGCGGCGTACCAGGTGGCAGAACGCATACGGTTGAAGCTGAGCAGCTTTGATAACACCAGCAGCGGCGGTCAGCTACCGGAGCCGATCACCATCAGCATGGGGGTGTTTACGGCAACCTCCTCGTCGGTAAGCGCAGAAGAGTGCGTGGAAAGTGCCGACAAGGCGATGTATGAAGCGAAGGAGACTGGCCGTAACCGTGTGGTCGTCTTTAAGTAAAAAAAAAGGCCTTGCTGCTGCAAGGCCTTGTTGTTTGTCAGTCTCGCGACTGCAGCTCATGGATGTTTTGCTCCAGGCGCCCAATGAGGCTGATGAGCATTTCCAGCTCCGCCGGTGAAACGCCTGACAGGATCTCACCGCGCGTCTTGGTGATCACGGCTTCCATTTCCGTGATGATAGGCGCCGCTTTCTCGGTGAGTTTAATCCGTTTCGCACGACGATCGCTGGCGCAGGTTTGCCGCGAGATCAACCCCTTCTCTTCCAGCTGGTCAAGCGTGCGCACCAGCGACGGTTGCTCAATTCCTATCGCTTTTGCCAGTTGAATTTGCGACTGATCGGGCGGCAGCTGATGGATGTTGTGCAGCGTGACCCAATGCGTCTGTGTGAGTTCCAGAGGTTTCAGGCGATGGTCAATCAGAGCACGCCAGACGCGTACCAACCTTGCCAGATCAGAACCTAATGGCGATTCCAATTTCATCTCCTTATAATTAGCTTGCTAAGTTATTATACTGATTTTAGAATAGTGTGCAGCATTTGTATTGCCAAAACAAATGCAATACTGCATTCATCGAACTTAAAAGTATGACTTACACTGAATTGTGATGCTTCATCATACTAAGACAAGCCAACGCGGCATTCTGTTCACTGCAAAGGATTTCTGCCCGTGACGTTTTTTCATCGCTCAGAGGGTTTACCCCTTCAGGACCTGATCTTCGGTGCGTCAGTCTACTTTCCTCCCCTGTTTAAGGCCGTTCTGGTGGGCTTTATACTCTGGCTCATCGCGCATCGTCTGCTTCGCGACTGGATGTACTCCGGCGAAGTCTGGCATCCCATGCTGATGGATCTTTCCCTTTTTGCCCTCTCGGTAAGCCTGGGCCTTGTCGTTTTGACTGCGTGGTGAATATGTCCCTGAAAACGCTAAAATACTTTTCCACCCTGTTTGTCCTTGCCCTCGCGCTGGTGGCGGGCTGGTGGATGTGGAATTTTTATATGCAGTCGCCCTGGACGCGTGACGGCAAAGTTCGTGCTGAACAGGTCAGCATCACCCCTCAGGTGTCGGGAAGCATCACGACGCTGTTGGTTAAGGATAACCAGTTCGTCAAAAAGGGAGAGGTTTTATTCCGAATTGACGACACCCCGTACCACATTGCGATTCTGAACGCCCAGGCGCAGCTGGCGAAAGCCCAGTCGGATCTGGCAAAGGCCAACAACGAGGCCAATCGCCGCCGTCACCTGTCGCAAAACTACATCTCAGCGGAAGATTTAGACACCGCGAATATTAACGTTAAGGCTATGCAAGCGAGCGTCAACGTGGCGGAGGCGACACTTAAGCAGGCGCAGTGGCAACTGACCCAAACCGTGATTACGGCACCGGTCGATGGATGGGTGACCAACCTCTCCGCCCGCGTGGGTAACTACGCCACTACCGGCCAGCCAGTTTTTGCCCTCGTCGACAGCCACTCCTTCTACGTCGTCGGCTATTTCGAAGAGACCAAGCTTCGCCGTATTCGCGAGGGCTCGCCCGCCGCAATTACGCTTTACAGCGGCTCGCAAAAGTTACAGGGTCACGTATCCAGTATAGGCCGGGCCATTTACGATCAAAGCGTTGAAACGGATTCAGGGCTGGTGCCGGACATTAAGCCGAACGTTCCCTGGGTGCGCCTGGCCCAGCGCGTGCCGGTTCGCGTAGAATTTGACCGTTTGCCGGAGGACATTACCCTGGTATCCGGCACCACCTGCACCGTCTCCATCGGAACCCGCTAGTGAAGCTGCAGGGGCTCGCCTGGCACAACACGCCGTGGATGAAAGCGACGCGTCCCCAGTGGCGCTACGCGCTGCGTAACGGCATTGCCATGTGCCTTGCGCTGACCGTCGCCTACTACCTGAACCTGGATGAACCCTACTGGGCGATGACGTCTGCAGCGGTGGTCAGTTTCCCAACGGTCGGCGGGGTAATCAGTAAAAGCCTTGGCCGTATCGCAGGCAGCCTGCTCGGCGCCACCGCGGCGTTAATTATCGCGGGCCATACGCTGAACGATCCGTGGCTGTTCCTGCTGAGCATGGCGGCATGGCTGGGATGCTGTACCTGGGCCTGCGCCCATTTTACCAATAACGTCGCCTACGCGTTCCAGCTGGCGGGCTATACCGCCGCCATTATCGCCTTTCCGGTGGTTAACGTGCTCGACACCACCGAGCTGTGGGATATCGCGCAGGCGCGCGTCTGCGAAGTGATTGTCGGGATCCTCAGCGGCGGCTTCATGATGATGATCCTTCCCAGCACCTCCGACGGCACCGCGCTCATCACCGCGCTGAGAACCATGCATACCCGACTGCTGGAGCACGCGAGCATGCTGTGGCAACCGGATACCAGCGACGACATCCGCCTCGCGCATGAAAAGGTTATCGGACAGATCCTGACCATGAATCTGTTGCGCATTCAGGCGTTCTGGAGCCACTACCGCTTTCGCCGTCAGAACACCCTGCTTAACTATTTGCTGCACCAGCAGCTGCGCATGACCAGTGCCATCTCCAGCCTGCGCCGGATGCTGCTCAACTGGCCGACGCCGCCTGAAAACACCCGTGCCGTGATTGAAGCGCTGCTCGCGGCCCTTGCGCGCCCGGATGCGGACATCTACACCGTGGCGCGGATTATCGCCCCGCTCGCCCCGGTTGATGAGTACGACTACCGCCATCGCGCGTTCTGGCAGCGCCTGAATTACTTTTGTCGGCTGTACCTGCGCAGCAGCCGCTGGATCGCGTCCGTCGAAAATGCGACCCCAGTAACGGAGTTTAACGTTCCCGGCAGCCCGGCGCTCGCACGCCATACCGACTACCTGGAAGCGCTGTGGAGCGGTTTTCGCACCTTCTGCGCGCTGATGCTGGTGGGAGCGTGGAGCATTACCACGCAGTGGGAGTCCGGCACGGCGGCCCTGACGCTTGCCGCCATCAGCTGCGTGCTTTACTCCGTCGCGGCCTCGCCGTTCAACTCGCTTACGCTCCTGCTGCGCACGCTGGTGCTGCTGTCGCTGTTCAGCTTTGTGGTGAAGTTTGGCCTGATGGTGCAGATAAGCGATCTGTGGCAGTTCCTGCTGTTTCTGTTTCCCCTGTTGACCACCATGCAGCTTCTGAAGCTGCAAATGCCAAAACTGGCGGGCCTCTGGGGACAGCTGATTGTCTTTATGGGGTCGTTTATCTCCGTGACGAATCCCCCGGTTTACGATTACGCCGACTTTCTCAATGACAATCTGGCGAAGATCCTGGGCGTGGGGCTGGCGTGGCTGGCTTTCGCGGTGCTGCGTCCCGGCTCCGATGCCCGCAAGAGCCGCAGGCACATACGGGAGTTACGCAGGGGGTTTGTCGACCAGCTCAGCCGTAAACCGCATCTGGGTGAAAACGAGTATGAATCGCTGGTGTATCACCACGTCAGCCAGCTGAATAACAGCCAGGACGCGCTGTCGCGACGCTGGCTGCTGCGCTGGGGCGTGGTGCTGTTGAACTGCTCGCACGTGGTCTGGCAGCTTCGCGCGTGGGAAACGCGCTCCGATCCGCTGTCGCAGGTTCGTGATGTTTGCATCTCCCTGCTGCGCGATGTGATGAGCGAGCGCGGCGTCCAGCAGCGACCGCTGGAAACCACGCTGAATGAACTGCAGCGGATCTGCGATACGCTGGCACGGCATCATCTGCCCGCAGCCCGTGATTTGGCCTCGATAATCTGGCGCCTGCACTGCTCGCTGTCGCAACTGGAACAGGCTCCGCCGCCGGGAACGATCGGGGATCAGATCACCCCACATGCATAACGAGCCCCGCCGCCACCGAGTGGTTTAGGCCGATCGGACATATTATCGCCGCCGACATGAATCATCAGCGCTTTGCCTTTCACCTCATCCAGCTTTTTCAGCCGCGGTGCGACGACGGGATCGGTGGCTTTACCGTCGTTATTCACCACCAGCACAGGCAGATCGCCTAAATGCCCCATGCCATCCGGGCCTTCATGCTTGCCGGAATGCTGTGGATCGAGGTGCCCCCCGGCCGCTTCCGCCGCCGACGGTTTGCCCTCTTTTAAAGCGGGCTGACAGCTGCCTTTGGCGTGAACATGGAAACCATGTTCACCGGGAGGGAGGGCTTTGAGGTTGGGGGCAAACTCCAGTCCTTTATCGGTTTCAGTGATTTTCACCGTTCCGATGGACTGACCCACACCCTGTGAGGTGACGAGATTCATTTCCACTTCGTCGCTGGCTGCCTGCGCCCCTGCGCAAACAACCAGCGTGACCAGTGCCAGAGCAAAACGCTTCATAATGACCTCCGCGGGTTATTTTTTGCCCCTTAAGTGTATACCAGGGGCAAAGATTTCACCGGAAAGTCACCTTCAGGCGGTTTATGGTACGTCGTAACCCAGCGCGGCCTTGCGGATGCGGAACCACTGTTGACGGGTCATCTGCAGCTCTTCAGCCGCCAGCGCAGAACGCACGCGCTCAATTTTGCCGGAACCGATAATCGGCAGCGGTTTTGACGGCAGGCGCAGGATCCACGCGTAAACCACCTGCTCAATGCTCTCGGCGTTCAGCTCGCGGGCGATGGTTTCAAGCTCGTTGCGCAGCGGCTGGAACTCATCATCATTGAACAGACGTCCGCCCCCCAGGCACGACCAGGCCATTGGGCGAATGCGCAGCTGCTGCAGCTGATCGAGGGTACCATCCAGCAGCAGCGGCTGGTGTACCGGGGAGATCTCAACCTGGTTCGTGGCCAGGGTAAACGGCAGACGAGACTGAAGCAGCGCAAACTGTGCCGGGGTAAAGTTAGACACGCCGAAGTGACGCACTTTCCCACTCTGGTGCAGGTTCAGGAAGGCTTCTGCCACCTCATCGGCATCCATCAGCGGGTCGGGGCGGTGGATTAACAGCAGGTCGATACGGTCGGTCGCCAGATTGACCAGCGACTGCTCGGCGCTCTTGATGATATGCGCGCTGTCGGTGATGTAATGACCGAGGGCGTGCTCAGGTTTTGCCGTGGTGGCAATCCCACACTTCGTGACGATCTCCATGCGATCGCGGAGTGCAGGAACCAGCTTGAGCGCCTCGCCGAACACGGCCTCGCACTGGTAGCCACCGTAAATATCCGCATGATCGACCGTGGTGATGCCTAAATCGAGGTGCTCTTCAATAAAGCTCGCCAGCTGGAGGGGGGACATATTCCAGTCCATCAGGCGCCAGTAGCCCATAACAAAACGGGAGAATTCTGGCCCCTGGGGGGCAAGGGTAATTCGCTGAACCATAACATTTTCCTCAAGGACGTAATGTCATGAGTATACGCAATTACCGTGTTAAAAAAGTGAAGGTTGCTGCGGTTCTTCGGTCTCGCCACCTTTGTTTGCGCGTATTTTGCGCAGAAGACGCTGTCGGCAGAGGCGTAACACCTCCTGCTTTTGCGTGTCGCTAAAGTTTTGCCAGTTAAAACGCTCGTCACGGGTACGCATGCACCCGCGGCAATATCCGCGTTCATCGACCTGACAAATACCCCGGCACGGGCTCTGGATGGGGAAAAACTCCAGCTGCTCTGCCACACTCACCTCCCGATAGCCACTCTCATCTACAGTGAAGACGCTAAACGCGCCACGTGCAAGGCCCATATCACAGATTTATGGCATTAAGGTTTCACTAATCTTCCCTCTCTATACTCGGCCCATCATGACAATGACAGGTTTACCGATCGATGTGGTTAATCAAAAAGTTACAATGTAACGACATTAAATTTACTCTGGGCTGTGCACTCTTCTTTACTCTGATTAACGGGCTGTTTATCCAGCGCAGCTGGGCCATTATTGGTCCTGTGCATCTGCATGACTTCCTGTTTGCCGCCTCCGTCCCGCTGGTGCTGTTTTGCGGCTGGGTGATTGTCTTTAGCCTGCTGAATATCCCGTATCTCCGCAAGCCGCTGCTGATTGTATTGACGCTCGGATGCGCCGCGGCAACCTACTTTATGTACACCTATGGCGCGGTGATCGATCAGAACATGATTGTGAACGTGTTCGAAACCAATTCTCAGGAAGCGACCGCTCTGGTGACCCCGCAGATGATCCTGTGGATTGTTATTGCCGGCCTCGTGCCTTCCGCGGTGCTGGCGTTGACCCGCATTCGTACCGGGAAATGGTGGTACGCGCTGCTGACGCGCGTTGCCGCAATGCTCGGCGCCATGCTGGTGATTATCCTGATTGCCGCGCTGTTTTATAAAGACTACGCGTCGCTGTTCCGCAATAACAAAAGCATCGTCAAAATGGTTACCCCGGCGAATTATGTCAGCGCCGTGGTGAAGTACAGCAAAATGCGCTGGTTTGCCGGCGATCAAACGCTGGTGCGCATTGGTGAAGATGCCCACAAAGGGCCACTGATTACCGGTCAACAAAAGAAAACCGTTCTGGTGCTTGTCGTCGGCGAAGCCTCGCGCGCGGCAAACTACTCCCTGAACGGCTACGGGCGCGAAACCAACCCGGAGCTGAAAAAGCAGGATGTGATTAACTTCCCGCAGGCCTCCTCGTGTGGAACTGAAACCGCGGTCTCCGTTCCCTGCATGTTCTCCGGCATGACGCGCAGCAAATACGATGCCGACCTGGCTCACCATCGCGAGGGACTGCTCGACGTGCTCAAGCATGCGGGTATCAACCTGCTGTGGCGCGACAACGACGGCGGCTGTAAAGGTGCCTGCGATCGCGTGCCCCATACCGACATGACGCAGTGGCAGCTGGATCAGTTCTGCAAAGACAAATCCTGTATTGACGACGTGAATTTCTACCGTCTGGACAACGTGCTGGATGGCGTCAAGCAAGATACGGTGCTGGTTATCCACCTGATGGGGAGCCACGGTCCGGCATACTATCGCCGTTACCCGGACAACTTCCGTAAATTCACCCCAACCTGCGACACCAATGAAATTCAGGATTGCGATCATCAGGCGCTGATGAATACCTATGACAACACCATCCTCTATACCGACAGCATGGTCAGCAAAACCATTGATGCGCTGAAAGCGCGCCAGGGGAGCATGAACACCGCGCTGATTTATCTCTCAGATCACGGTGAATCGCTGGGTGAAAGCGGTATTTATCTGCACGGTACGCCGTACATGCTGGCACCGGAGCAGCAAACGCATATTCCGTTTATGTTCTGGCTGTCACCGGATTACGCGAAAAACTTTGGCGTAAACGAACAGTGTTTGCGTGACCATGCAGCAAAAAATGCGGTTTCTCAGGACAATTTGTTCTCGACCGTACTGGGTATGATGGACGTGAAATCAACGGTTTATCAACAGCAGCTGGATATCCTGAGCGCATGTCGCCAGTAAACGCGCTTGCATTAGACCGAACGGTCTATTAGAGTGCGGCCATGAGCAGAAATACTGAACACGATACCCGCGAACATTTACTGGCGACCGGCGAGCAGCTTTGCATGCATCGCGGGTTCACCGGTATGGGGTTGAGCGAGCTTTTAAAAACCGCTGAGGTACCGAAGGGGTCGTTTTACCACTACTTTCGGTCCAAAGAGGCCTTCGGCGTGGCGATGCTGGAGCGTCATTATGCTGGCTACCACCAGCGGCTGGCGACCCACTTTGCCTCCGGTGAAGGTAACTACCGGGATCGTGTTCTGAACTACTATCAGGAAACGCTGAACCAGTTCTGTCAGCAGGGCATCATCAGCGGTTGCCTGACCGTTAAGCTGTCTGCAGAAGTATGCGATCTTTCTGAAGATATGCGCACGGCGATGGATAAAGGTGCCCGCGGCGTTATCGCCCTGCTGGCCCAGGCGCTGGAGAAAGGCCGCGATGAAAAAACGCTGGCCTTTTCAGGCGAGCCGCTAACCCAGGCGCAGGTGTTATATGCGCTCTGGCTAGGGGCTAACCTGCAGGCAAAAATTTCGCGCAGTGCCGTGCCGCTGGAAAGCGCGCTGGCACATGTGAAAAACAGTATTACTGCGCCTGGCGTATAGCAGGCGTTTTTATTTACCTTATTAATAGTCGACTGGTCTACTCAGGAGTCTTTATGTCAGCTGAAAAATTATTTACCCCCTTAAAAGTGGGTGCCGTCACTGCGCCAAACCGCGTGTTTATGGCTCCGCTTACCCGTCTGCGCAGCATTGAGCCGGGTGACATCCCAACCCCACTGATGGGTGAATACTATCGTCAGCGCGCAAGCTCTGGCCTGATCATCACCGAAGCCACGCAGATTTCTGCTCAGGCTAAGGGCTATGCGGGTGCGCCGGGTCTTCACAGCCCGGAACAGATCGCCGCATGGAAGAAAATCACCGCGGGCGTTCACGCTGAAGAGGGTCGCATTGCGGTCCAGCTGTGGCACACCGGTCGTATCTCTCACAGCAGCATTCAGCCTGGCGGCCAGGCACCGGTCTCCGCTTCGGCCCTGAGCGCAAACACCCGTACGTCCCTGCGTGATGAAAACGGCAATGCGATCCGCGTGGATACCTCTATGCCGCGCGCGCTTGAGCTGGACGAGATCCCTGGGATCGTGAACGACTTCCGCCAGGCTGTGGCCAACGCTCGTGAAGCCGGTTTTGACCTGATTGAGCTGCACTCCGCCCATGGCTACCTGCTGCATCAGTTCCTGTCACCGTCGTCTAACCATCGCACCGACCAGTACGGCGGCAGCGTCGAAAACCGCGCTCGCCTGGTGCTGGAAGTGGTTGACGCCGTATGCCAGGAGTGGAGCCCGGACCGTATCGGGATCCGCGTCTCCCCAATCGGTTCTTTCCAGAACGTCGACAACGGTCCGAACGAAGAAGCGGACGCGCTATACCTGATCGAAGAGCTGGCTAAACGTGGCATCGCCTATCTGCACATGTCCGAGCCGGACTGGGCTGGCGGTAAGCCTTACACGGACGCTTTCCGTCAGAAAGTGCGCGAGCGTTTCCACGGGGTGATCATCGGTGCGGGGGCTTATACCCCGGAGAAAGCCGAAGACCTGATCGGCAAAGGGCTGATTGATGCCGTCGCGTTTGGCCGCGACTACATCGCCAACCCGGATCTGGTTGCCCGCCTGCAGAAAAAAGCGGCCCTGAACCCGCAGCGCCCTGAAAGCTTCTACGGCGGCGGCGCGGAAGGCTACACCGACTACCCTTCTCTGTAATCTCGCCATTGTTGATTGATAGCGGCGATACTTCGCCGCTATACTAAAACATCGTTTCTGTTCAAAAAGACAGTCTATTTCATTGGTTAATGAGGAAATTATGCGCCTACTTCACACCATGCTGCGCGTTGGCGATCTGCAACGTTCCATTGATTTCTACACTAACGTACTGGGCATGAAGCTGCTGCGCACCAGCGAAAACCCGGAATACAAATACTCGCTGGCGTTCGTGGGTTACGGACCGGAAACGGATGAAGCGGTGATCGAGCTGACCTACAACTGGGGCGTAGACAGCTATGAGCTCGGCACTGCCTACGGCCACATCGCGCTGGAAGTGGACAACGCGGCCGAAGCGTGTGAGCGCATTCGCAGCAACGGTGGTAACGTTACGCGCGAAGCGGGCCCGGTAAAAGGCGGCACCACCGTGATTGCGTTCGTGGAAGATCCGGACGGTTACAAAATCGAGCTGATTGAAGCCAAAGACGCGGGTCGCGGTCTGGGCAACTGATCCTTCAGGGCGCAACTTGCGCCCGTAGTTTTACTGCATCACCCTGCAAAATTTGCCATAATGCGCTCTGCTTTTTCCCCTTGTAAGAGACCCTGATGTCCGATAACGCTCAATTTAGCGGTCTGTGCGACCGTTTTCGTGGTTTTTATCCCGTTGTCATTGATGTTGAAACAGCCGGATTTAACGCTAAAACCGATGCGCTGCTCGAAATTGCCGCCATCACGCTGAAGATGGATGAACAGGGCTGGCTTATCCCGGACACCACGCTGCATTTCCACGTTGAACCTTTCGAAGGGGCAAACTTACAGCCGGAAGCGCTGGCGTTTAACGGTATCGATCCGCATAACCCGCTGCGTGGTGCAGTGAGTGAATATGATGCGCTGCACGCCATTTTTAAAATGGTGCGTAAAGGCATGAAAGAGAGTAACTGCAGCCGCGCCATCATGGTGGCCCATAACGCCACCTTCGATCACAGCTTTACCATGGCCGCCGCCGAGCGCGCCGCGCTTAAACGCAACCCTTTCCATCCGTTTGTGACCTTCGACACCGCCGCACTGAGCGGCCTGGCCCTGGGGCAAACGGTGTTATCAAAGGCCTGCATCACGGCAGGAATTGAGTTTGACGGCACGCAGGCACATTCCGCTTTATACGACACGGAGCGCACCGCAGAGCTGTTCTGTGAGATCGTCAACCGCTGGAAGCGTCTGGGCGGCTGGCCGCTGCCGATGGGTGACAGCGAAGAATAAAAAAAAGCGACCTTATCAGGTCGCTTTTTTATTTGCGCAGAAAATTACTCTGCGTCCGGCTCTTCAGTTTTGTACTTCGCAGCCGTCTCTTTGATCAGCTGCTGCAGTTCGCCGCGCTGATACATTTCAATCAGGATATCGCAGCCGCCAACCAGTTCACCGTCAACCCACAGCTGTGGGAAAGTCGGCCAGTTAGCGTACTTTGGCAGCTCAGCGCGGATGTCCGGGTTCTGCAGGATATCAACGTAAGCAAAACGCTCACCACAGGCTGACAGCGCCTGAACCGCTTGCGCGGAGAAGCCGCAGCTTGGCAGCTTCGGAGAACCTTTCATATACAGCAGAATCGGGTTTTCAGCGATCTGGCGCTGGATTTTTTCAATAGTGGTGCTCATGTCTTGCTTCCTTTAACTTCTGTTACGGCATTCGTCTGACATTGTAGCGGGTCAGACTGGCATCGGAAAATAACATTTTTGTCACGTTTATACATTCTACCCCGAGTCACGAAAAGTTGCATTGCAAATGGTGTTTACCCCTGCGGCGGCCAGGGTTTTGCTTAGGGAGTGGGCAATTGTGCGACAGAACGATGAATTTTTTTGCACTTGCTAACGAAACACGCCTGTAGATTGAAAAATGCTATTAACTTTCTGGGTTTTTATAGATTAGAATCGACGGGCTTTGTAAATCACACGCGGGTATTATTGATGACCTGCATTTATCAGGGGACTGCCCAGTGGCGCGGATAAATAAAATCTCGATCACGCTCTGTGCTTTACTGTTTACTTCACTCACTTTCACGCCAGTGGCAAACGCCTCTCAGCAGGCGCGGCATTCTGCTGTACAAAAAAACCATCTGGTGAAAGCCACAGAACGTAAGAAAAAAACCACCGCTAAGAACGACAAGAAAAAAACACCGGCTCAGACGAAACAGACCGCTTCCAGCAAGACGAAAACAAAACCTTCCCGCACTGCCCACTCCGCCAAAAGTAAAGCTTCGCAAACCGCCGCTAACCTCGTTACTGAAAAATGCATCACGCGTAAAGGCCACAAGGCGAAATGCACGAAGGTCACGAAAATAGCGGAAGTGCATAAAGTGCGAGTACAGAAAGCGCAAAAAACCGCGATGAACAAACTGATGGGGCAGATTGGCAAACCTTATCACTGGGGTGGCAGCTCGCCGCGTACCGGGTTTGACTGCAGCGGCCTCGTCTATTACGCCTATAAAGATCTGGTCAAATTCCGCATTCCGCGTACCGCCAATGAGATGTACCACCTGCGCGATGCTTCACCGGTTGACCGCGGTGAGCTGGAAAATGGCGATCTGGTGTTCTTCCGCACCCAGGGTCGCGGCACGGCTGACCACGTCGGCGTCTATGTCGGCAACGGGAAATTCATCCAGTCACCGCGTAGCGGCCAGGATATTCAGATCACCTCTCTCAGTGAAGACTACTGGGTACGCCACTACGTCGGCGCGCGTCGCGTGATGACGCCAAAAACCATTCGCTAACCCCTGCCCTGCCACATTCGTGGCGGGGTAAGTTCCTCTTTTGCATACCCTTTCAATTTGCTATCCTGTCCATGTTGTCTGTGTGGTTATTGACAACGCAAAATACAATAAGGAGAGAAGCAATGTCGTTCGAATTACCTGCACTACCGTATGCAAAAGACGCCCTGGCACCGCACATTTCTGCGGAAACCCTGGAATATCATTACGGCAAGCATCACCAGACGTACGTCACCAACCTGAACAATCTGATCAAGGGCACCGATTTTGAAGGCAAAACGCTGGAAGAGATCGTCCGCAGCTCAGAGGGTGGCGTATTTAACAACGCGGCTCAGGTGTGGAACCACACCTTCTACTGGCACTGCCTGGCGCCGAATGCCGGCGGTGAACCTGCCGGTGAACTGGCTACCGCGATCAATGCCGCATTTGGCAGCTTCGCGGATTTCAAAGCGAAATTTACCGATGCAGCCATCAAGAACTTCGGTTCTGGCTGGACGTGGCTGGTTAAAGAGGCGGATGGCAAACTGGCTATCGTGTCCACTTCTAACGCGGGCACCCCGCTGACCACCAGCGCTAAGCCGCTGATGACCGTGGACGTGTGGGAACACGCTTACTACATTGATTACCGCAACGCGCGCCCGAACTACCTGGAGCACTTCTGGGCACTGGTTAACTGGGACTTTGTCGCGAAGAACTTCGCCGCGTAAGAGACACGCAGAAGGGTTCGCCCTTCTGCGTTTTTGGTTTATTCCGCAGCGCAGGCTGCTTCAGGCTGTTTACGACCCGACATCATCACCAGCAGCAGGCCGAGCGCGGCAATAATCGCCCCCATCACCGGCACAAAGCTGTACCCCAGTCCCCCTGAAATCACGGCCCCACCGGCCGCCGCACCGAGCGCGTTGCCCAGGTTGAAGGCACCGATGTTGACCGAAGATGAGAGGCCCGGCGCTTCATGCGCAACGCGCATCACGCGCATCTGCAGCGGCGGCACCACGGCAAAGGTGGCAGCACCCCAGACGACCATCGCGATCGCGGCCCCAAACTCATTACGCGCCAGCCACGGAATAGCAATCATGATGACAATCAGCAGGGTTAAGAAGCCCTTCAGCGTCCCGCTCACGGAACGGTCGGCAAATTTCCCGCCGAGATAGTTACCAATCGAGAAGCCCACGCCAATCAGCACCAGCATCGCGGTCACAAAGAGTGGCGTTGCGTGGGTGATGTCATGCAATACCGGTGAAATATAGGTGTAGAGGGTAAACATCGCCCCTGCCCCCAATACGGTGGTGAGCAGCGCGGAGAGCACCTGCGGGCGCATCAGCACCGACAGTTCTCTGCGCACGTCAGGACGTTCCCCCGCGCTGCCTTTCGGCAAGGAGAAGAACAGCGCCACCATCGCAACCACGCCCAGCCCGGCAGTCGCGAGGAAGGACATACGCCAGCCGATAGCTTCCCCCAGCCAGGTTGCCGCAGGCACCCCACCGATGTTGGCAATCGTTAGCCCCATAAACATGGTTGCCACGGCGCTCGCCTGCTTATGTTTTGGCACCACGCTGGCAGCCACGACCGACCCCAGCCCAAAGAACGCGCCGTGGTTAAGGCTGGTCAGAATGCGTGACAGCATCAATGTGGTGTAGTCCGGCGCAATGGCCGAAAGCACGTTCCCCAGGGTGAAAATCGCCATCAGGAAAATCAGCGCATTGCGGCGCGCGCGGTGCGAAAGCAGAAGCGTCATCAGCGGCGCCCCTACCATCACGCCGATGGCGTAGGCGCTGATTAACATCCCTGCGGCAGGGATCGAGACGTCTACGCCTCGGGCAATAACAGGCAGTAACCCCATCGGGGAGAATTCAGTAGTGCCAATCCCAAAAGCGCCAATCGCCAGGGCCAGCAGGGGAAAATTGATTTTCATGCGTCAACTCCGGATGCCGTGTCATGTGGTGACACAGAACAAAGAAGCGGAAAGCATGACATCAATCACAAAAAATGAGAAGTTAACAAAATGGCAAAAGATTTTTGCCAGAGAAGTAACAATCCGGGGAGTCGGGAGGGAGAAGGCTCTCCCTCCGCGTAAATCAGTGCAGCGCAGCCGTCAGACCGGCCGCGACAATCAGAGCCAGCACAACAACGGTGGTGAACAGCGAAAACTTAAGATCGGAACTCATCAATTTTTCTCCTTTTAATCCCCACACGAAAAGTGAGCTTGCTCATTTTTGCACAGATTACGTCAAAAATCTTCCTGGATTTATACTGATAACCACTTTACCTCTTCCCCTTTTCATCAAGATAGGACAAAATTCCACGCTAAATTTATTAGCGTACCGGCCATTGACCCCCTCCTGACGTCCCGTGTCGTTTTCCCGGCGTGCCGCAATTCAACATTGCGAGATAAGGGTGAGAGAAGGCAAACGTTTACCTTCAAGTTTTTCAGGAGTTTAGGATATGGTCTGGAGTGACATTTAATGGCAACAATTAAAGACGTAGCAAAACGCGCAAACGTTTCCACTACAACCGTATCACATGTAATTAACAAAACCCGCTTCGTGGCGGAAGAGACGCGCAACGCCGTCTGGGCAGCGATCAAAGAGCTGCACTATTCGCCAAGCGCGGTTGCGCGTAGCCTCAAGGTTAATCACACCAAGTCCATTGGATTGCTGGCGACCAGCAGTGAAGCGGCCTATTTTGCCGAGATCATTGAAGCGGTTGAAAAAAACTGCTTCCAGAAAGGCTATACCCTGATTCTGGGCAACGCCTGGAACAGCATTGAAAAACAGCGGGCCTACCTGTCGATGATGGCGCAAAAGCGCGTTGATGGCCTGCTGGTGATGTGTTCCGAGTACCCGGAATCCGTGCTGTCGATGCTTGAAGAGTATCGCCACATTCCGATGGTGGTGATGGACTGGGGCGAAGCGCGCGCGGATTTCACCGATTCCGTTATCGATAACGCCTTTGAAGGCGGCTATATGGCCGGTCGTTATCTGATCGAACGCGGCCACCGCGAGATTGGCGTGATCCCAGGTCCGCTGGAGCGCAACACCGGCGCGGGCCGTCTGGCCGGTTTTATGAAAGCGATGGAAGAAGCGCTGATCAACGTGCCGGAAAACTGGATTGTGCAGGGTGACTTTGAGCCGGAATCGGGGTACCGCGCGATGCAGCAGATCGTCTCCCAACCGCACCGTCCGACCGCCGTTTTCTGCGGAGGCGACATCATGGCGATGGGCGCACTCTGCGCTGCCGACGAGCTGGGCCTGCGCGTCCCGCAGGATATTTCCGTGATCGGTTATGACAACGTGCGTAACGCGCGTTTCTTCACGCCAGCGCTGACCACCATTCACCAGCCGAAAGATTCGCTGGGCGAAACGGCCTTCAATATGCTGATGGACAGGATCGTCAACAAGCGTGAAGAGTCGCAGTCCATTGAAGTTCACCCGCGTCTTATCGAACGCCGTTCCGTAGCGGACGGTCCGTTCCGCGACTACCGTCGTTAATCGCCTTACGGGGCCAGCAATGCTGGCTCCCGTAACCATTCCCGGTTTAGCGTTTCGCTGTCTCCCAGATAATCCAGCAGCCAGGCCATCGCAGGCGAGACATCATTTTGCTGCCAGGTGAGGCAGCAGGCCGCATCCGGGAACGGATTCTCCAGCGTCAGCTCAACCCACTCTCCGGTATCGATGCGCGGACGCGCGAAATGAACGGGCACCATCGCGACGCACAGTCCGGCACTGAGGCACGTCGCCGACGATTCCCAGTCAGGTGCCACCACCCGCCGCTGGTTGTCCAGAAGCCAGGTGATACGCTTGGGCAATGAACGGGACGTATCCTCCAGCACCAGCGACGGCCAGTTGCGCAGCGTATCATCGCTCAGCGGCCCTTCCATCGCCGCCAGCGGATGATCGCTTGCCACCACGCACTTCCAGCTCAGCATCCCCATATCGCGAAAGGCGTAACGCCCCCCGACCGGGATCGCCTGCGTGGCCCCGATCGCCATCTCTGCCCTGCCGTCCGCCAGCGCATCCCAGACGCCGTTGAACACCTCCTGCGAGACCCGCAGTTCGACATCCGAAAAATGACGATAGAAATCGACGATCATCTGCCGGGTGCGTTCCGGCTTAACGATGTTATCCACCGCGATGGAAAGATGTCCCCGCCAGCCGTTAGCGATCTGCTGACACTGTTCGCGGGTGATCTGCATTTTTTTGATAACAGAACGCCCTTCCTTCAAAAACCACGCGCCTGCGGGCGTTAATTCCACATCACGATGCCGCCGTTCAAACAGCGGAACCGCGAGCCACTCCTCCAGCTGACGCACCGTGTAGCTGATTGCCGAAGGGACGCGGTGCAGCTCCTGCGCCGCACCGCTAAAGCTACCGTTACGCGCAACAGCATCGACCACTTCAAGAGAATAATCTGACCACATTTTCTGCCTGCAAAAAATTTGAATGCACCCGCCAAATATTAGCGTTTCACAAGCGGCTTTGCACTCCCTACACTCAGCGCCAATGTATACCTGCCTCCTCAGGAGAATAAAATAATGCAACCCAGGAACGGTTTTTTAGTCTGGCTCGGCGGCTTAAGCGTGCTGGGCTTTTTGGCCACCGATATGTACCTGCCGGCGTTTGCCGCCATGCAGGAAGATTTGCAAACCCCGGCTGCCGCCATCAGCGCCAGCCTGAGCTTATTCCTCGCCGGTTTTGCTTTCGCACAGCTTCTCTGGGGACCGCTCTCGGATCGCTTTGGTCGTAAACCGGTACTGCTGCTGGGCCTGGCCATTTTTGCCGTGGGCTGCCTGGGGATGTTATGGGTACGCGATGCCACCTGGCTGCTGGTGCTGCGGTTTATTCAGGCCGTGGGCGTCTGTGCCGCGGCCGTGACCTGGCAGGCGCTGGTCACCGACTATTACCCGGCTAACCGCACAAACCGTATTTTCGCCACCATTATGCCGCTTGTGGGTCTCTCGCCTGCCCTCGCCCCTCTGCTGGGCAGCTGGATCCTCGCGCATTTCGACTGGCAGGCCATCTTCGCCACGCTGTTTGCCATTACCCTGGTACTGATGCTGCCGGCGTTCGCCCTCAAGCCCGCGAATAAAAAAGAAGCGCATGCTGACGCGAAGCCGATTACCTTCACGTCCCTGCTCAGCACCAAAGCGTATCGCGGTAATGTCCTGATCTATGCCGCCTGCTCGGCAAGCTTCTTCGCATGGCTCACCGGTTCGCCGTTCATTCTGCATGATATGGGCTACAGCCCGGCAGCCATCGGCCTGAGCTATGTTCCGCAGACTATCGCGTTCCTGGTGGGCGGGTACGGCTGCCGCGCGGCGCTGCAGAAGTGGGAAGGTCAGCAGATGCTGCCGTGGCTGCTGGTGCTGTATGCGCTGAGCGTCATCGGGACCTGGGCCGTTGGCTTTATTCCGGGTGCCGGTCTGGCCGAAATTTTGATCCCATTCTGCGTGATGGCCGTCGCGAACGGGGCGATTTACCCGATTGTCGTAGCCCAGGCGCTGCGTCCGTTTCCGCAGGCGACAGGCCGCGCCGCCGCGCTGCAGAACACCCTGCAGCTGGGGCTGTGCTTCCTGGCAAGTCTGGTGGTCTCGGCGCTGATTGCCACGCCGCTCCTGACCACCACCAGCGTGATGCTGGTCACCGTTGCGCTGGCGGTGATGGGCTATCGCATGCAGGCAGCCGCGCAGCGTGAGCAGGACAACCGCACTCAGGTTGAAACGTCGCATGCATAATCGCGCCGGAAATCATGTTAATTTTCAGTGATTAGGTTGCTAAGAATTTTCTATTGAATCACCAAATTTTGAGGCCTATACTAAATTTGGTTCGATTAAATACGATAAATATTAAGTGTTAACGGGAGCCGGAGCGCTCCCGTTTTACCATGGAAGGCATTTCGGCAAGGGTTATCTCCCTTCCTCTGTTCTACGTCGGATATTAGCCTCGCGGTATTTACCGTGAGATTTCTCACAAACCAAAAAAAGCGTCTACGCTGTTTTAAGGTTCTGATCACAGTAGGGTGATGGAGAAGCTATGAGTTCATCGTGTATAGAAGAAGTCAGCGTTCCGGACGATAACTGGTCCCGGATCGTCAGTGAACTGTTAGGTCGAGCAGGCATCACTATCAATGGATCATCGCCATCCGATCCTCAGGTTAAACATCCCGACTTTTTTAAACGCGTGCTGCGGGAGGGATCGTTAGGCCTGGGAGAAAGCTATATGGACGGCTGGTGGGAGTGCGAACGTCTGGATACCTTTTTCGCCAGCGTGCTGCGTGCCGGTCTTGAAAATCAACTCCCTCGTAATCTGAAAGACACCCTGCGCGTCGCCTCTGCCCGACTGTTCAATCTGCAAAGTAAAAAACGCGCGTGGATCGTAGGCAAAGAGCACTACGATCTTGGCAACGACCTGTTCAGCCGTATGCTGGACCCTTTCATGCAGTACTCCTGCGCCTACTGGAAAGAGGCGTCGACGCTTGAAGAGGCTCAGCAGGCCAAGCTGCGCCTGATTAGCGAGAAGCTGCAGCTTCAGCCCGGTATGCGCGTGCTGGATATCGGCTGCGGCTGGGGCGGGCTGGCGTATTTTATGGCGAAGCACTACGGCGTCAGCGTCGTCGGCGTGACGATTTCAGCGGAACAGCAAAAAATGGCGCGAGAGCGCTGCCAGGGTCTCGATGTGGATATCCGGCTGCAGGACTACCGTGACCTGAACGAACAGTTTGACCGGATCGTTTCCGTCGGCATGTTCGAGCACGTCGGGCCGAAAAACTACGATACCTACTTTGAGGTGGTGGATCGTAATCTGAAACCGGACGGCATCTTCCTGCTGCACACCATCGGCTCTAAGCGGACCGACAATAACGTTGACCCGTGGATCAACAAGTACATCTTTCCGAATGGCTGTTTACCGTCCGTCCGCCAGATTGCCAACGCCAGTGAACCCCATTTCGTGATGGAAGACTGGCATAACTTTGGCGCGGATTACGACACCACGTTGATGGCATGGCACGCGCGTTTTCAGGAGACCTGGCCTGAGATTGCGGACAACTATTCTGAACGATTCAAGCGGATGTTTAGCTATTATCTGAATGCCTGCGCGGGGGCGTTTCGCGCACGGGATATTCAGCTCTGGCAGGTAGTATTCAGCCGTGGGATTGAACACGGACTCCGTGTCGCACGCTAAAAAATAACCCCGGAAGCCCGGGGTTATTTTTTATTCTTCTTCTGCGGCGGTCTTTATTATTGCCGCTTCTTTTGCTGCCAGCACGCGCTCAACCGTATCCACCACCGCCTGGGTTTGCGGATCGATTTCGATATTCACGCGATGCCCCAGTTTTTTGGCGCCCAGCGTGGTGCGTTGCAGCGTCTCGGGAATTAAATGCACGCAAAAACGCGTTGGCGTTACTTCACCCACCGTCAGGCTAATCCCATCAATGCCAATAAATCCTTTATAGAGGATGTATTTCATTAATGAAGGATCCTGCATTTTAAACCAGATTTGACGGTTATTTTCCGAGGTCACGATTTTTGCCACTTCAGCGGTGGTCATGATGTGCCCGGACATCAGGTGGCCGCCAATCTCATCGCTGAACTTCGCCGCACGCTCAACGTTGACGGTATCTCCCACCGCCAGCTCGCCCAGGTTGGTGATGCGCAGCGTCTCTTTCATTAAATCAAAGCTAATCTGATTGCCGTTAATTTCGGTAACGGTCAGGCAGCAGCCGTTATGAGCAATCGACGCGCCTGTTTCAATGCCCTCAAGCATATATTCCGGCAGCTCAACAACATGAGTACGGAAATTAGGTTTTTCATCAATGGACACCACTTTGGCGGTGCCCTGCACAATACCAGTAAACATGCTTACAACTCCTGTTTTTTCCGGACGGTGGTGACACCGTTTAATCCCACCACAATAACAGTTGGAAAAAGAGGTTGCCAGCAGAGCGCATTTTCTGGCGATTTTTTCACTAGATAAATAGCTAAAGCCCGCTACAATAGCTGGCACCCCCCTGCATTTTCTTCTTGCTGCCCGTTTCGGCGGCTTTTTTAGTCTCTCAAATAACAACAAAATAAAGGTGTTCACGTGCAGAAGTACATGAATGAAGCGCGCCAGCTATTGGCACTGGCTATACCAGTGATCGTCGCGCAAGTGGCCCAGACCGCAATGGGATTTGTGGATACGGTAATGGCAGGTGGCTATAGCGCCACCGATATGGCGGCCGTGGCTATCGGCACGTCAATCTGGCTTCCGGCCATCCTGTTCGGCCACGGTCTGCTGCTCGCGCTCACGCCTGTTATCGCTCAGCTCAATGGCTCGGGTCGTCGCGAGCGCATTGCCCATCAGGTTCGTCAGGGTTTCTGGCTGGCAGGGTTTGTCTCCGTGCTGATCATGGTCGTGCTCTGGAACGCGGGCCACATCATTCGCGCTATGCATAACATTGACCCGGCACTGGCTGATAAAGCCGTGGGCTATCTGCGCGCCCTGCTCTGGGGTGCGCCCGGCTACCTCTTTTTCCAGGTGGCGCGTAACCAGTGTGAGGGCCTGGCGAAAACCAAGCCCGGGATGGTGATGGGCTTTATCGGCCTGCTGGTTAATATTCCGGTGAACTATGTCTTTATTTACGGTCACTTCGGGATGCCGGAGCTGGGCGGCGTCGGCTGCGGCGTGGCGACGGCAGCCGTTTACTGGGTGATGTTTTTCGCGATGATCACCTATGTAAAACGCGCCCGTTCCATGCGCGATATTCGCAACGAGAAAAGATTTAGCACGCCGGACTGGAACATCATGACGCGTCTGGTGCAGTTAGGGTTGCCAATTGCCCTCGCCCTGTTCTTTGAGGTGACCCTGTTTGCCGTGGTCGCCCTGCTGGTCTCCCCGCTGGGCATTGTGAACGTAGCCGGGCACCAGATTGCGCTGAACTTCAGCTCTCTGATGTTCGTCCTGCCGATGTCGCTGGCGGCGGCGGTGACGATTCGCGTGGGCTTCCGCCTGGGCCAGGGCTCAACGCTGGATGCGCAAACGGCCGCCCGTACCGGGCTGGGCGTCGGCGTCTGCATGGCTGTCTGTACGGCGCTCTTTACCGTTGCATTACGCGAGCAGATTGCCCTGCTCTATAACGATAACCCGGAAGTGGTCACGCTGGCCTCGCACCTGATGCTGCTGGCCGCGATTTACCAGATTTCCGACTCCATCCAGGTGATTGGCAGCGGCGTATTGCGCGGATATAAAGACACGCGCTCCATCTTCTTTATCACCTTCATCGCCTACTGGGTGCTGGGACTGCCGGCTGGCTACATCCTGGCGCTTACCGATCTGGTGGTGGATCGCATGGGTCCGGCAGGGTTCTGGATGGGCTTTATCATCGGCCTGACGTCGGCGGCGATTATGATGATGATGCGAATGCGCTTCCTGCAACGCCAGCCATCAACGATCATTTTGCAGCGCGCTGCACGTTAACGACGCAGTAGCCGCCGCCCGGCGGCTACTTTCTCTTCACTTTGCGCGGTAATGAAGCAATCGCGTGAAATCAGAGAGAAAAATGCATTTTCCCTCTTGCCACCTCGGTGCTGTGCCGCTAATATTCGTCCCCGTTGTCACCGACAACACGTTGCGTTCATAGCTCAGTTGGTTAGAGCACCACCTTGACATGGTGGGGGTCGTTGGTTCGAGTCCAATTGAACGCACCATTCTGCGTCCGTAGCTCAGTTGGTTAGAGCACCACCTTGACATGGTGGGGGTCGGTGGTTCGAGTCCACTCGGACGCACCATTTCAGTCCTGAAATGGTGCAAATCCTCTTCTGATATCCTGAATTTTCCTAATCCCTTATTTTCATCATTATTCTCCTGCTACGCTTTTCTTATGGAAAAAAAACAGGAAGACCGTCGATGAAGAAAATCGCGATTATCGGCTCCGGCCCCACAGGGATTTATACTTTTTATCATCTTCTTAAAAACAGCACGCCGCTCTCAGTTTCCATCTTTGAACAATCCGAAGAAGCTGGCGTGGGTATGCCCTATAACGACGACGATAATTCCCGGCTGATGCTGGCGAACATTGCGAGCATTGAAATCCCGCCCATTTTTATGACCTACCTCGACTGGCTCAAAGAACAGAGTGACGCCCATCTTGCGCGCTTTAAGGTTGATAAAGCCCGCCTGCATGACCGACAGTTCCTGCCCAGGCTCCTGCTAGGTGAGTATTTCCGCGACAGCTTTCTTTCCATCGTAAAAGAGGCAAAAAAGCTGGGATTCAACGTTGATGTTCATGAATCTGCGAAGGTCACAGACATCATTCCCGCAACAACCGGCGTTACGCTTTCCGTAAACGGCAGCGTCTTGTCCGATCAATTCGACCTTGCTGTTATCGCCACCGGCCACGTCTGGCCAGAAGAGGATGAAGCCACGCGCACGTTCTTCCCAAGCCCCTGGTCCGGTCTGATGGACGCCAGTATTCCGCCCTGCCGCGTCGGTATTATGGGGACATCGTTAAGCGGTCTCGACGCGGCCATGGCGGTAGTGATGCAGCACGGTGCGTTTCGCGACGATAAATTCGTGCTGGATAAGGGCAGCGAGGCATTAAACATTGTCCTGATGTCCAGGACGGGCATCCTGCCGGAAGCCGATTTTTACTGCCCTATCCCCTACGAACCGTTGTCGGTATTGACCGAACGCGCGGCTGAAAGCGAGATTGCCAAAGGATCGGATGGCCTGCTCGACCGCATTTTTACCCTGATGGTCAAAGAGCTTCAGCTCGCTGACCAGGCGTGGTGCGAGAAAATATCGCTGCATAAGCAGAATGCGGACAGCATTCGTGAGGCCTGGTTTGAGGACCGTAAACTGCACGGCCCCTTTACCTGGGCGGAGGAGAATCTCAACGAGGTTGAACGCAACAAACGCGAACGGCGCACCGTGGCCTGGCGCTATACCGTCCTTCGTATGCATGAGGTGGTTCAAGAGATTGTTCCCCACCTCAACGAAGGGGACAGAGAGCGCTTTAAGCAAGGCCTGGCCCGCGTATTCATCGACAACTATGCGGCCATTCCTCCGCAGTCTATCCGAAGGCTGCTCGCGCTTCGCGAAGCCGGCATCATTAGCGTGGCTGCGCTCGGTGACGATTACGCGCTGGATGTTGGCAGCGATCGCACGGTGATAACCACTAAAGAGACCGTTTACCGCTTCGACGTTTTTATTGATGCGCGCGGGCAAAAGCCGCTCAAAACGAAAGATCTGCCCTTCCCGACGCTGCGCAAGCAGCTGAAAGCCACGGGCGAAGAGATACCCGACGTCGGCGAGGATTACACCTTAAAAGCGCCTGACACCGTTCGCGGGCGCATCGCCTTCGGCGCGATACCGTGGCTGATGCACGATCGACCCTTCGTTCAGGGGCTGGCGGAGTGTGCAGAGATTGCAGAAGCAATGGCGAAAGCGGCGGAAAAACCCGCGTCCGGATCTCGGCGGAGATTGCCGTATATTGAGAACTGACAGGGCTTCCATGCCCTGCTGTCGCGGATTACTCGAAGAAGACTTCCGGGTTTTCAGACAGCGAAACGAAGGTTTTCGTCTCTTTATCCAGGGCAAGAATTTTGCCGCTTTCAATGTCGTACACCCAGCCGTGCAGTCGGATAGAGTTATTACGCAGGCCCACCGCGACGGACGGATGGGTCTTAATGTTGCTCAGCTGTGCAAATACGTTCTCCTGCACCATCGCATTGACTTTATCGATCGGCTTATCCCAGGTTTTCTTCTCTACCACGGCTTTCGCCGCGTCAGAATAGCGCAGCCAGTGTGACACAGCAGGCATCGGCTCCAGGTTTGCGTTATCGGCAATCGCCTTCATCGCGCCACAGTTGGAGTGACCGCAAATCACGATATCCGTGACGCCCAGCGCCACAACGGCGTATTCGATAGTAGCGGACACGCCGCCAGGCTCGGGCCCGAAAGGCGGCACGATGTTGCCAGCATTACGAATGACAAAGAGTTGTCCTGGCTCTTGCTGGGTGACCAGTTCCGGGACCAGACGGCTGTCGGAGCATGAGATGAACAGCGCTTTGGGATTCTGGCTGGACGCTAAACTGCGGAAGAGTTCTTTACGTTGCGGGAAAATCTCTTTTTGAAAGCTGAGAAAACCTTCAATGATATGTTGCATAGCAATGTCTCTTTTATCTGTTTTAGTTTAGGCATGATCGAGATCACACTCGTAAAGTTTACCCATCGTGGTTTACTTCAGACAAGCAATATATTTCTGGCCCGACCGCTGCACAATCTCGTCCGCACTGGCCTGGATGTTCTGCCCTTCGAACGCGCCGTAAAGACGTTCAAAGGTTTTGCCTTCCAGATGACCCACGACCGACGCCACGGTGCGGGCCGGCAGCGGGAGATAATTCGGATAGCTCCACATAAACGAGACGGCGTCTTTACCCGGCGTGACCTGCAGAATATCGCCCACCAGCAGTACCCCGCCCCCCTCCTGCCAGTGCAGCACCGTTCCACCGGCAAAATGCCCGCCCAGACGCAGCAGGGTGACCGACGGGAATACGTCCAGCGAATCCCCCTCCCAAAAATGAATGGCCGGGCTGTCGCGCATAACCCACTCTCTGTCGCTGGCGTGCAGGTACACCGGCGCATCAAACGCCGCAGCCCACTCCTGCATCGTGGTGTAATAGTGCGGATGTGAAATCGCAATTGCGCTGAGGCCGCCGAGGGCGGTAATGAGCGTTTTGGTTGCGGGGTCGAGGTTGGCGATGCAGTCCCAGAGGATATTCCCGTGAGGCGTTTGCAGGAGCAGCGCCCGCTGGTTGATCGCAAACGCAGGGACCGTTTTGATCCCAAACAGCCGGGGCTCCAGCTGCTGCCATTTGTTGGTATGCGTGGCGGTGACGGTGTCGAGATCGGTCCACGCCTGGCCCGTGGCGGGCACATACTGGCGCTCGTCCTCGCAAATCGGACATCGGTCCGGCTGCGTATCGTAGGCGGTTCCACAGGTTTTACAGAGTGTAATCATGTGCTCTCCTCAGCGATAAAGCACTGAGTATGGCAGGGATTATCCTTATGTGCTGCGAGGTACATTGCTGGCTTTTTTTGCCCTATACTGTGCCAGTATCAAAAACTGAACTGAGCAGGTGCCACATGGAAATTGATCTCGATAACTTAGTCTTTAACGGTCTGGATGAAGCCGAAGAGCGTAATGCGGAACGTCTGGACGATGCGGACAAAAAAGCGCAGGCGATTGTCGCCGACGATGACTGCGGCGATGCCTGCAAGATCTAATAAAAAAGCACCGGGAAACCGGTGCTTTTTTATTTCACTCGTTAAACGTCACGCACACCTCGTTCCAGTACGTTTCGCGCGTGCGGCGCAGTTCAGCGTGACGTTTTATCATGGAACCACTCCGGGTCAATGTTGGCAACGTCCACGCCATACAGGCTGGCGACAGGCAGGATTGACTCAAGAACACGTTGCGCGCTGTTCTCCGCATTCACTGGTCGGGTCGCAAAAAACCGCCGTAACGTGCTGATCCACTTTTTCATCGTCTTACCCTCTCTCGCCGTGTCTGACCTCAGTTAAGCACTCAAATGCCGCGCGGGGGAAATACCAAAATCCACTGTCGATGTGCAGGATTTGCAAATAGCATCCCGTTCTTTTCACTCTTCATTAACACCTTGTTCACTAATGCTTTTTTGCTCATAGCAAAGAACGATTTCTTATTTGGCGATAGCTTTCGCTTATGGGAGCGTAGCGGGGTAAAACAAAAACAACGGGATGGCGAATGACTATGGCAGCAAACATGAAAGGGTTTACCAAACGGACACTGGTTCTGGGATTACTGGCGGCGGGGAGCCTGCTTTCAGCGCAGGCACAGGCCGATCAGCTGGCGGATATTAAGGCCGCAGGGGTGGTGAAAGTGGCCACCTTTGACGCCAACCCGCCGTTTGGCTCTATTGATGCAAAAACGCATGAGATCGTGGGCTACGACGTGGACTTCGCCAAAGCGTTGGCAAAATCGCTCGGCGTGAAGCTTGAGCTGGTTGCCACCAATCCGGCTAACCGTATTCCGCTGCTGCAGTCCGGAAAAGCCGATTTGATCGTGGCGGATATTACTATCACCCCGGAACGCGCGCAGGTGATTGATTTCTCGACCCCTTACTTTGTCACCGGCCAGCAGTTCCTGGTGCCGGCTAAATCACCGGACAAGCTTGATGACTACAGCCGGGCGCGCATTGGCGCGGTCAAAGGAACGACGGGCGAGCAGGCGCTGCACCAGCGTTTCCCGCAGTCACGCGTGCTCTCTTATGACGATATTCCCCTGGCGCTAACGGCACTGCGCAATGGAAACGTGCAGGCCATTACCCAGGACAGCACCATTCTGGCCGGTCTGCTGACGCAGGCACCGGATAAAGCGAACTTTAAAATCCTGCCCGACCTGCTCAGCAAAGAAGAGATTGGCGTTGGGGTGAAGAAAGGTGAAACCGCGCTGTTGAAGGCCGTTAACGACGAGCTGGTTAATCTCGAGAAGAACGGCCAGGCGGCAAAAATCTACGACGTCTGGTTTGGTCCAGGCACCCCAGCTCCACAGCCTCGCGGCTTTAAAATAGAAGCCAAGTAATATGCTCTCAGGTTTATTTTCACACTCCGCGGCCGGTGCCGCGGATTTTTCACATCTGGAACAGGCCAGCGTCGAGTTTCGTCATGTGGACAAACGCTACGGTGACCATCAGGTTTTAAACGACATTAATCTCACCATTACGCCCGGCGAAGTCGTCGCCATCCTCGGCCCCTCGGGTTCCGGTAAATCCACCCTGATCCGTCTCATCAACCAGCTTGAAACTCTGAGCGGCGGAGAGATTCTGGTCGATAACAAGCCTACCGGAAAGCTATCCGGTACCGGGCTGCGCCAGCTGCGCAGCCGCGTGGGGTTTGTGTTCCAGCAGTTCAATCTTTACGCCCACCTCACCGCCAGCCAGAACATCACCCTGGCGCTGGAGCACGTTCACGGCTGGAAGCCGCAACCCGCACAGGAGCGCGCGCTGGCCCTGCTGGAGAAGGTCGGGATGCTGGAAAAAGCCCACCATTTCCCGGCAGAGCTTTCCGGTGGACAGCAGCAGCGCGTCGCGATTGCCCGCGCCCTCGCCTCTTCACCGCAAATCATTCTGTTCGATGAACCTACCTCCGCGCTGGATCCGGAGATGATTGGTGAAGTGCTGTACGTGATGAAAGCCCTCGCCCACAGCGGGATCACGATGATCGTGGTGACCCACGAGATGCAGTTTGCCCGGGAAATTGCCGACCGGATTGTCTTTATCGACGGCGGGCAAATTCTGGAAACCGCGCCGCCGGCGCAGTTTTTCAGCCAGCCGTCGCATCCGCGCGCGCAGCGGTTCCTGCACAAGGTGCTCAACCCGCTGCATCAGGAGCATCTGTAATGCCCGCGCTCGACTGGCAGGGGGTACTGACCGGACAGCCTCTGCAGTGGATACTCTCCGGATTCCTCACTACCTTGTGGGTATCGCTTGCCGGGATGCTGCTGGCCAGCCTGCTCGCACTGCTCTTTATGCTTCTGCGCCTTTCCGGCGGACGCCCCGGGAACGCGGTCGTCAGCAGCTGGGTGTCGCTGTTTCGCAATACGCCGCTGCTGGTGCAGCTGCTGTTCTGGTATTTTGCCGCCTGGAACGGACTACCGCAGGCGTTCCGCGACGCGGTGAACGCGGATCACAGCTGGTCAATTCTGCCCGGCGACGTCTGGTGGTTTACGCCCGAATTTTTATGTTCTGCCTGGGGATTGGGTGTCTTTACCTCGGCGTTTTTAATCGAAGAGGTGGAGTCGGGGTTACGTTCCGTGCCTGCCGGACAGCGGGAGGCGGCGCTCGCTCAGGGATTCTCCGCGTGGCGTCTGTTTCGTTACATCCTTCTGCCGCAGGGCCTGGCCAACGCCTGGCAGCCGGTCGTGGGCCAGTACCTTAATCTGATGAAGCTCTCCTCGCTCGCGAGCGGAATTGGCTTTGCCGAGCTGACCTATCAGGTCAGGCAGATCGAGAGCTATAACGCGCACGCGCTGGAGGCATTCACCCTCGGAACCGCACTCTATCTGCTGACCGGCCTGGTCATGGGGATGGTGCTGGTTCGCATTGGACCTGAAGCGAAACGTAAACGCCCAAGCGTCGCCACCTCAGGGAGTGAAAAACATGATTGCCGGACTTAATGTCATCACCGATAACCTCGATTACCTGCTGTGGGGGCGCGCGGCAACGGGTGAACCGGGGGGCGTACTGCTCTCGTTAATGATGGCGGTTGGGGCCGCCGTCATCGCTCTGCCCGGTGGGATAGCGCTCGCGTGTCTGGCCTGGCGCTTTACCGGGCTTGTGCGAAAGGCCCTCTTTTTGTGGGCAGAGCTGATTCGCGGTATCCCGCTCATCTTCGTGATTTTCTGGATGTGGTATCTCCTGCCGCTTATGACCGGAGGCGATCTGCCGGGGGCGCTTACCGTCACGCTGGCCCTGGCCTGGTTTACCGCGGCAACCGTAATGCACTCGGTACTGGCCGGGCTTAATGCGCTACCGTCCGGGCAGTTCGAGGCCGCACTGTCTCAGGGATTCCGCACGCAGCAAACCCTCCTGCGCGTGCTGCTGCCGCAGGCGCTGAGGAATATTCTGCCGTCGCTGGTGGGGATTTTTATCAGCCTGCTGAAGGATACGTCGCTGGCGTTTATCGTGAACGTACCGGAACTGACCACGGTGGCGGGACAGGTCAACAACCGGGTGCAAATCTACCCGGCGGCCATTTTTATCTTTACGGGCGTGGTCTACTACCTGCTCTGCTGCTCGCTCGAGCAGCTTGCGAAGCGCTGGCGCTTTACCCGGCCAGCGCTTTAACCACCGTTTCCATCGCTTCGGTTGTCAGTTCACTGCGTTTAACGCGCTGGTTCGCCAGCGCGGTACGCAGGACTCCGGCAATGACAATATGCTTTGGCTCCTGCCCTAAATCACGCATCTCAAGCACCACCTTCCCGACCACCCGGCACATCTCCTGGTACAGCGCTTCATCTTTGGTCACGTTACCCATCGTCATCACTCCATTGCCTATTAAACGTTGAGCTTAAATGATTCTCCTGCCGGATACAAAAAAGAAGCCCGGCGAGAGACTCGCCGGGCTTCATCTGTAAAATCAGTAAATTAGTTGTTTACTGGAATAACCGCGCCTTTGTACTTGGTGCGGATCCAGTCCTGAATCTCTTTCGAGTGCAGCACGTTCACCAGCGCGACGATATCTTTCTTCTTCTCGTCACCGCGGTGCACGGTAATGATGTTGGCGTACGGGTTGTTTTCACCGCTCTCTACCGCAATCGGGTCGTGAACCGGGTCCAGACCCGCGTCAATCGCGTAGTTGGCGTTGATCACCACCGCAGCGCCTTCGTCGTTGTTGTACATCTGCGGCAGCAGAGAGGCTTCCACGTTAGGCGTGAACTGCAGCTTTTTCGGGTTCTCGACGATATCGCTGATGCGCGCGGTCACTTTATCGATGCCCGGCTTCAGCTTGATCACGCCCTCTTTCTCGAAGATGGAGAGAATGCGCCCTTCTTCAGAAACCGCGTCACGCATGATGATCTTGCCACCTTCCGGCAGGTCTTTCAGTGACTTGTATTTTTTGGAATAGATGCCGATTGGCTCAATGTGGATCGCGCCCGCACTGACAAAATCGTAGTCTTTATCGCCCGCATGATCTTTCAGCACGCTGTTCAGGTAAGGAATGTGCTGGAAATAGTTCGCGTCGATGTCATGACCCGCCAGCGCGGTGTTCGGCAGAATGTAGTCCTGGAACGGTTTAATCTCCAGGTCGATACCCTGCTTCGCCAGAATCGGCTTTGCCTGCTCCAGAATTTCGGCGTGCGGCGTGTTGGATGCGCCCACGGTCAGGGTATCGGCCCAGGAGGCGAAGCTCAGGGCGCTCAGGGTTGCGGCGGCGATCAGTGTCAGTGTTTTTTTCATGATGTGGTTCCTGTGTGTATTTATTAGCGTTTATCTAACAGTGAAGTAATGACATCGCCGCAGAACTGGATAATGAAAACGATGATTAAAATGGTCACCGTTGCCACCAGCGTGACGTCACCATGGTTGCGCTGGAATCCTTCCAGATAAGCCAGATTTCCCAAACCACCGGCGCCAATCACCCCAGCCATTGCGCTGTAGCTCACCAGCGCAATCAGCGTCACCGTAATACCTGATACCAGTGCAGGTGATGATTCCGGCAGTAAAACCCGAAACACTAACGTGCTCAGTCGTGCGCCCATCGAGCGCGTTGCTTCTATAACGCCCTTATCCACTTCACGCAGGGCGATCTCCACCAGGCGTGCGTAGAACGGTGCGGCGCCCACAATCAGCGCCGGCAGCGCCGCGTTGGCGCCAAGAATGGTGCCGACGACGGTCTTGGTGAACGGGATCAGCAGGACAATCAGAATGATGAACGGAATAGAGCGGAACACGTTCACCACAATCGAAATGACGCTGTAGACCGTGCGGTTGTGGAACAGCCCGCCGCGCGCGGTTAAAAACAGCGCCAGCCCCAGCACGAGACCCAGCACAAACGTCGCCACGCCGGACAGTGCGGTCATGTACAGCGTCTCCAGCGTCGCCGCCCAGAGCTGATCCCACTTGAGATGCGGAAAGAGATTCTCAGCCATGTTTAATCACCTCGCCTTCAATATCGCTGTGCTGCAGGTCGGCGAGGATATTGTTCAGTTGTTCATCGGAAGCCACGACATGTACCCAGAGCTGACCAAACACGCCGTGGGCGGTTTGCGTCATTTTCCCGTGCAGGATGTTAAACGGCAGGCCGTAGCGCAGGGTCAGTTCACCCACGATCGGCTTATGGGTACTGTGCCCGGTAAAGGTCAGCCTGATGACCGTGCCTTCCAGATCCTTTGCCAGTTCGGTATTGAAAGTTTCCTCTTCGGCATACTGGCTCACCTGGCGGACAAATTGCTGCGTAATCGGCTGCTGCGGATGGGTGAAGACGCTCAGCACGTCGCCCTCCTCCACGACTTTACCGTTCTCCATCACCGCCACGCGGTCGCAGATTTTGCGCACCACGTGCATCTCGTGCGTGATCAGCACGATGGTCAGCCTGAAACGACGGTTAATATCCAGCAGCAGATCGAGTATCTGATCGGTGGTCTGCGGGTCTAGCGCGGACGTGGCTTCATCGCAGAGCAGCACGTCAGGGCTGTTTGCCAGCGCGCGGGCAATACCGACGCGCTGTTTTTGCCCGCCGCTCAGCTGGGACGGGTAGGCATGCTCACGCCCCTTCAGGCCAACCAGCTCCACCAGCTCGGCGACGCGCGCCTTGATATTGGCTTTTGGCACACCGGCGATTTGCATTGAGAAAGCGATGTTCTCGCTCACGGTGCGCGACCACAGCAGGTTGAAGTGCTGGAACACCATGCTGATTTTCAGACGCGCCTGGCGGAGCGCTTCGCCCTTTGCAGCAGAGATATCCTGCCCGTTAATGGTGACGCTTCCGGCGCTGGGTTTTTCCAGGCCGTTCAGCAGACGAATCAGCGTGCTTTTCCCGGCTCCGCTGTAGCCGATAATTCCGTAAATCTGTCCCTGCTCTATCGTCAAATTGACGTTATCAACGGCAGTCAGCGCGACCTTTCCGTTGTCAAAAACCTTCGAAATATTCCTGAGTACGATCATTCTTATTCTTTATCCGTTTCGCGTATGGCTGTTTAGCAGTATGGATGTCCAAACGATAGTAAACAGGCGTTATCAGGTTTTAAATGACCAAAAAAGAATTTGTTATAACTTTCGGAAATAAACAGCGGATTGAGCGGGTGGGGAGCATTTAGACCAATTTCAGCAATGATTATCTGCCGGATGCATATCTGCCGGTAGATGCCCGCAAAAACGGTCATTTTTGCAGCATTTCATACCGATATAGCCATCCTCACATCCAGACAACTTTACGTCTTGCTGTCCTGACTTCCAAAAATGGCATATATATTCTTTTCTGTTCTAAAGGGCAGTGAATGGTTCTTTATTGAGAAAATTTCACCGCCCTATCATCCCGTCATGACATCCAGAAAGGAAAACATCATGACGATTTATCACTCCGTCACTGAACTGATTGGTCGTACCCCGCTTATCCAATTGCATAAGCTTGATACCGGTCCCTGCTCGCTGTTCCTGAAGCTGGAAAACCAGAACCCGGGCGGTTCCATTAAGGATCGCGTCGCGCTGTCGATGATTAACGAAGCGGAGCGTACCGGGCAGCTGCAGCCGGGCGGCACGATTATTGAGGCAACGGCGGGGAATACCGGTCTCGGCCTGGCGCTGATCGCCGCCCAGAAAGGCTACTCGCTGATCCTGGTGGTGCCGGACAAAATGAGCCGCGAGAAGATTTTCCACCTGCGCGCGCTGGGTGCCCAGGTGGTGCTAACCCGCTCCGACGTTAACAAAGGCCACCCCGCCTACTACCAGGATTACGCCCAGCGCCTGGCCAACGAGCTGCCGGGCGCGTTTTACATCGACCAGTTCAATAACGAAGCCAACCCGCTGGCGCACCGCACCACCACGGCACCGGAACTGTACGAGCAGCTTGACGGCAGAATCGACGCCATCGTGGTGGGCGTCGGCTCAGGCGGTACCCTGGGCGGCCTGCAGGCGTGGTTCGCCGAGCACTCTCCGCACACGGAGTTTGTCCTGGCTGACCCGGCCGGTTCCGTTCTGGCCGACCAGGTGGAAACCGGACGCTACCACGACGCGGGCTCCTGGCTGGTTGAGGGTATTGGCGAAGACTTTATTCCGCCGCTGGCCCACATTGAAGGGGTGAATCGCGCCTGGCGCATCACCGACCGCGAGGCCTTTACCACCGCGCGCGATCTGCTAAAAACGGAAGGCATTCTGGCGGGCTCCTCCAGCGGCACGCTGCTGGCGGCCGCGCTGAAGTATTGCCAGGCGCAGACCTCGCCGAAGCGCGTGGTGACCTTCGCCTGCGACAGCGGCAACAAATATCTCTCGAAGATGTTCAACGATGACTGGATGCGTCAGCAAGGGCTCATCACGCGCCCTCAGGCTGGCGATCTCTCCGACTACATCGCCCTGCGCCACGATGAAGGCGCCACCGTCACCGCCGCCCCGGACGACACGCTCTCCACCGTACTGGCACGCATGCGTCTGTACGACATCTCCCAGCTGCCGGTGCTGGAGAACGGCAAGGTGGTGGGCATTATCGACGAGTGGGATCTCCTGCGGCATATCGGCGGCGACGGCGATCGCTTCTCGCTTCCGGTGACGGCAGCCATGACGCGTCAGGTGGAGTTTCTTGATAAACACGCCCCGGAAAGCGCCCTGAACGCCATCTTCGACCGCGGCCTGGTGGCCGTGATTAATGACAACGACCGTTTTCTCGGTCTGATTACGCGCAGCGACGTTCTGACCGCCTGGCGCAACCGTCTTCAGCAATAAAGGAATAGATGATGAAAAACCTGGCTACCCTGAGCGTACACAGCGGCGAGTTCAACGACCAGCACGGCGCCGTCATGCCGCCGATTTACGCCACCTCAACGTTTGCGCAACCCTCTCCCGGCGAGCATACCGGCTATGAGTATTCCCGCAGCGGCAACCCTACCCGCCATGCGCTGGAAACGGCGATTGCCGAACTGGAAGGCGGCACGCGCGGCTATGCCTTCGCCTCCGGCCTGGCGGCCATCTCCACGGTGCTCGAACTGCTGGATAAAGACAGCCATATTGTCGCCATCGATGACGTTTACGGTGGGACGTACCGCCTGATTGAGAACATGCGCAAGCGCAGCACAGGCCTGCAGGTCAGTTGGGTTAAGCCGGACGACCTGGCCGGGCTTGAGGCCGCCATTCGCCCGGATACCCGCATGGTGTGGGTCGAGACGCCAACCAACCCGCTGCTGAAGCTGGCGGATCTGGCGGCCATTGCGGCAATCGCCCGTCGTCATAACGTCATCAGCGTGGCGGATAACACCTTCGCGTCGCCGGTGATCCACCGTCCGCTGGAGTCGGGTTTCGATATCGTGGTGCACTCCGCCACCAAATACCTGAACGGCCATTCTGACGTGGTAGCCGGGCTGGCGATTGTCGGGGACAACAAGGAACTGGCGGATAAGCTGGGCTATCTGCAAAACGCGGTAGGCGGCGTATTGGATCCGTTCAGCAGCTTCCTGACGCTGCGCGGTATTCGCACGCTGGCGTTGAGGGTAGAAAAGCACAGCACCAACGCGCTGACGATTGCGCAATGGCTCGATCAGCACCCTCTGGTCGAAAAGGTGTTCTATCCCGGCCTGGAATCGCATCCGCAGTATCAGCTTGCCCGCACGCAGATGGCGCTGCCCGGCGGAATGATTTCCGTCGTGGTAAAAGGCGATACGCAACGCGCCACCGAGGTGATTCGCAACCTGAAGCTGTTCACCCTCGCAGAGAGCCTCGGCGGCGTGGAAAGTCTGGTGAGCCAGCCTTACAGCATGACCCACGCCTCGATTCCGCTGGAGCAACGGCTGGCAAACGGCATTGTGCCGCAGTTGATCCGTCTGTCAGTCGGGATTGAAGATCCGAAAGACCTGATTGCCGACCTCAGCCAGGCGCTGCAAAAATAAGCAAAATGCGGCAGGTCAATCACCTGCCGCCATAAGTTGTCATCATGGCTTAACGCCTTGATAACAATATTATGTGAAACTGCATAGATTATTTCTGAAACACCGTTTCCATTTTCCTTTTATCTTAAAATCAGCGTATAATGCGCGCCTAATCCCTGGTGAATGGTTTCAGCGCTTGGAATACAAAAAACAACGTACAACTTCTCCACTCCTTCGTTGGGCTGTCACTCAGGCACACTTTCTTCTGCACGCTCATTTGATGTCTCCTATCCTTAGTGCGTGTCATATACTCTTTTGCAACACAGGTTTGACTCCGCGGCGGTGCGCCCCCGGAGCGAGATTTCCATATCCTTCCCAACTTAAAGACTAAGACTGTCATGAAAAAGACGAAAATTGTTTGTACTATCGGCCCGAAAACCGAATCTGAAGAGATGCTGACCAAGATGCTGGACGCCGGCATGAACGTGATGCGTCTGAACTTCTCCCACGGTGACTACGCAGAACACGGTCAGCGTATCCAGAACTTGCGCAACGTGATGAGCAAGACCGGTAAAAAAGCGGCGATCCTGCTGGATACCAAAGGTCCAGAAATCCGTACCATCAAACTGGAAGGCGGTAACGACGTTTCCCTGAAAGCGGGCCAGACCTTCACCTTCACCACCGACAAATCCGTTGTTGGCAACAGCGAAATCGTTGCAGTGACCTACGAAGGCTTCACCAGCGATCTGTCCGTCGGTAACACCGTGCTGGTAGACGATGGTCTGATCGGTATGGAAGTCACCGCGATCGAAGGCAACAAGGTTATCTGTAAAGTGCTGAACAACGGCGACCTGGGCGAAAACAAAGGCGTTAACCTGCCGGGCGTCTCTATCGCACTGCCAGCACTGGCTGAAAAAGACAAACAGGACCTGATCTTCGGCTGTGAACAAGGCGTTGACTTTGTTGCGGCCTCCTTCATCCGTAAGCGCTCAGACGTGGTTGAAATTCGTGAGCACCTGAAAGCGCACGGCGGCGAGAAGATCCAGATCATCTCCAAAATTGAAAACCAGGAAGGCCTGAACAACTTCGACGAAATCCTCGAAGCGTCTGACGGCATCATGGTTGCACGTGGCGACCTGGGCGTAGAAATCCCGGTTGAAGAAGTGATCTTCGCGCAGAAGATGATGATCGAGAAATGCGTGCGCGCGCGTAAAGTGGTTATCACCGCAACGCAGATGCTGGACTCCATGATCAAAAACCCACGCCCTACCCGCGCAGAAGCAGGCGACGTGGCAAACGCCATCCTCGACGGTACTGATGCCGTTATGCTGTCAGGCGAATCCGCGAAAGGTAAATATCCGCTGGAAGCGGTGTCCATCATGGCCACCATCTGCGAACGTACCGACCGCGTAATGAAAAGCCGTCTGGACTACAACAACGACAGCCGCAAGCTGCGCATCACCGAAGCAGTATGCCGCGGTGCAGTAGAAACGGCTGAGAAACTGGAAGCACCGCTGATCGTGGTTGCCACCCAGGGCGGTAAATCTGCTCGCGCGGTGCGTAAATACTTCCCGGATGCGACTATCCTGGCGCTGACCACCAACGAAACCACTGCCCGTCAGCTGGTGCTGAGCAAAGGCGTGATCCCTCACCTGGTGAAAGAGATCGCCTCTACGGATGATTTCTACCGTCTGGGTAAAGAAGTGGCGCTGGAGCTGGTTGATCGCGGTCTGGCACAGAAAGGTGACGTTGTGGTCATGGTTTCTGGCGCGCTGGTACCAAGCGGAACCACCAATACCGCATCTGTTCACGTGCTGTAATAATTCCCGAACGAATTAATTTTGATAAAAAGCGCCCGCCGGGCGCTTTTTTTATTCCCGGCATTAGCCAAAGTCATTCAAATTGCAAATCGGGTTTCTCTATTTAATTGCGAATTATCTAAGATGAATCCGATGATAAATGTCTTTTTTTACATAGATTTTTGCCCAAAAAGGGCTGATTCGATGCTTCTTTGAGCGAACGATCAAAAATAGGTGTATTCCCATCAAAAAAATATTCTCAACCCAAAAAACTTTGTGTAATACTTGTAACGCTACATGGAGATTAACTCAATCTAGAGGGTATTAATAATGAATCGTACTAAACTGGTACTGGGCGCGGTAATCCTGGGTTCTACTCTGCTGGCTGGTTGCTCCAGCAACGCTAAAATCGATCAGCTGTCTTCTGACGTTCAGACTCTGAACGCTAAAGTTGACCAGCTGAGCAACGACGTGAACGCAATGCGTTCCGACGTTCAGGCTGCTAAAGACGACGCAGCTCGCGCTAACCAGCGTCTGGACAACCAGGCTACTAAATACCGTAAGTAATAGTACCTGTTAATAAAATGGCGCACATTGTGCGCCATTTTTTTTGCCTGCGTCAAACGGCTACTGCGTCACCTTCTCCCCTTCATCTTCCGCTACCGCTGCGGACACCCGACTGTTCTGCACCGACAACACGCTATTGCTGGCTGACGGCCCGCTACCTGACGACACGATAACCGGGATCCCGGCGCGGCGTGACAGGGCTTTCTCAATCAGAGTCTTATCGCTTCCCGCCTGAGAGACAAAGGTCGCAAAGTCTGCGGAATGCGTAATGGGCGAGACCTGCGGGTTTTCCCCTTCTACCTGCGCCAGCGGGCGGTGGACTTCAATATAGCGTTTACCGTCCGGCTCCACGGAGAACTTCACGGGTTCATTGATAATCTGTACCCGCGTGCCAACCCGCACCTGTTCGAACAGAGCTTTAATGTCCGGGGCATTCATCCGCATACAGCCGGAGCTGACGCGCAGGCCGACGCTGTCCGGCGCGCTGGTGCCGTGAATGAGATATTCCCCATTCCCCACGCCTAAACGCAGTGCGAAGCGTCCCAGCGGGTTATTTGGCCCGGCAGGTACCACCGGCGGTAATTTAATTCCCTGCTCCAGAGAGCGCGCTCTGATGCCCGGCGTAGGTGTCCAGGTGGGATTTGGGATTTTCTGGCTCACGCGCGTGGTCGTGACCGGCGTTTCCAGCCCCAGCTGTCCAATGCCGAGCGGGAAGACCTGAACGATGTTTTCTCCCGGCGGGAAGTAGTAGAGCCGAAGCTCTGCGAGGTTCACCACAATGCCCTCGCGTGGCGTGTCCGGCAGCAGCATCTGCGACGGGATGGTAATCACGGTTCCCGGCGCAGGGTTTACCGGCGCAATGGTATTGTTCGTTTCCAGGATCACCTGCGCCGCCGTGTTAAACCGGCGGGCGATAGTCTGAAGCTTATTATCCCCTTCCTGTATCGTGTAGGTTTGATTTTGCCCAATCAGACGACTGCCTGCGGGCGGCAACGGATAGTCCATCGCACGGGCCGAATTAAGTGCGCCGAGCGAACTGAGGAGTAATAGAGTTATTAGAGACGCGCGCTTCATGCTGAGATTCCTTATTCACTGACAGAACGCCAGAAAGCTGAAAAACCAGCGAGGCGGGAGCCACCTCGCGAAACAGAATGAATGCTGTTCTGTAAGTCTAGCTAAGGATTGCAGCTTTGGCGCGAATGGCGCGAATCATCGCTTCCAGTCCCTGTGAACGAGACGGGGTGAGGTGTTGGGTCAGGGCCATTTTTTCAAACCACGGGCGGACGTCGAACGCGACAATGTCCTGCGCCGACATCCGGTGATAGAGAATAAAGACGACCGCAATAAGCCCTTTTACAATTGCCGCATCGCTGTCGCCGTGCAGTTCGATAGTGCCGTCGTCAGATTGCTTCATCACAATCCACACCTGGCTCTGACAGCCCTGAATAATATTATCCGGGTTATGCGCCTCTTCGCTGAGCGGCGCTAAACGCTGTCCCAGCTCAATGATATAGAGATACTTCTCTTCCCAGTTTGCGCAACGCGAGAAGTTGCGCAGTAATTTATCTTTGTCCGGCAGTTCCGCCATCTTTCGCCTCTCCGTTAGCCCAGCAGTTGGTGAATGCGCTTAAGCCCCGCCACCAGCCTGTCGACCTCTTCCGTTGTGTTGTACATCACCAGCGACGCGCGGCACATTGCCGGTACCTGGTAAAACGCCATCAGCGGCATCGCGCAGTGGTGCCCGGTACGGACCGCTACGCCGTAGTTATCGAGGAAACTGCCCACGTCATAGGCGTGATGTTTCCCGAGATTGAACGCAATCACCCCTTGCCGGTCGGCAGGCCCGTAGAGGGTCAGATCCGGCACGCTGGCAAGCTCCGCAAGCGCATAGTGCATCAGCAGCTGTTCGTACTCCTGAATGCTGTCAAGGCCGATTGCGGAGACGTAGGAAACCGCCGCCCCCAGACCGATAATCCCGCCGGTATTGGGCGTGCCCGCCTCAAAACGCCACGGCGCGCGGGCATAGGTGGTGCCTTCCGTCAGGCTGACGGTGGCGATCATCGACCCGCCCCCTTCCCACGGCGGCATCGTCTGCAGGATTGCCTCTTTCACGTACAGCACGCCAATCCCGGTCGGTCCATAGAGCTTGTGGCCTGAAAAGACGTAGAAATCGCAGTCCAGCGCCTGGACGTCAACCGCGTGGTGCATCACCGCCTGGGCGCCGTCAATCAGCACCTTCGCGCCCGCCTGATGGGCCTTCTCGACAATCTCTGCCACCGGGTTTTCCGTCCCCAGCACGTTGGAAACCTGGGTGACCGCCACCAGCCGCGTTTTATCGTCCAGCAGTGCGTCTAGCTGCTCAAGCTGCAGCGTCCCGTCGGCGTTCAGCGGGATCACCCGCAGCTGCGCGCCAACGCGCTCGCAGAGCATCTGCCACGGCACGATATTGGCGTGGTGCTCCATCTGGGTGATGATGATGTTATCCCCCGCGTGGACCTGCGCGTTGCCCCAGCTGTTAGCGACAAGGTTGATCCCTTCGGTGGTTCCGCGCACGAAGACCAGCTCTTCAGGCGAACCTGCATTGAGGAAGGCGGCCAGCTGCGTACGCACGTTTTCCATACGCTGGGTCGCCTCGGCGCTCAGGGTATGGATACCGCGATGCACGGCGGCGTAGCCGTGGCGATAAAACTCGGCTTCCGCATCCACCACCTGATTCGGCTTCTGGGCGCTGGCCGCGCTGTCCAGATAGGCCAGAGGGAGACCGTTTACTTCACGGGTCAGAACCGGGAAATCTGCCCGTACTTTCTCGACGGGAAAACTCATGCTTCGCCTCCAGGCAGACGCTGGCCGATACGCGCCAGCACCTGCTGTTTTAACTGACCATCGTGCAGCGCTTCCGTCAGCTCGGCGGCAAACGCATAGATAATCATTTTCTGCGCCGCCTGCTCGTCGATGCCGCGGGAACGCAGGTAGAACATCTGCTCGTCGTCGATCCGCCCGACCGTCGCACCGTGGCTGCATTTCACGTCGTCGGCGTAGATCTCAAGCTGCGGTTTGGTGTCCACCTCCGCCAGGCGCCCCAACAGCAGATTGTTGTTGGTCATCTGCCCGTCGGTTTTAATGGCGTGCTGCGCCACGTTAATCAGTCCGTTAAACACCGCACGGCCTCTGTCGCTGACGATGGTTTTATGCAGCTGGCGGCTGTTGCAGTAGCCCTTGTTATGCTCCAGCCAGGTGCGCGTGTCGCATACTTCAGATTTGACCGGCATCGCCAGGCTGTTGATGCGCAGCGTGGTGTTTTCACCGTTAAGCTGCGTGCTGGTGTTGTGGCGCAGCACCGCCCCGCCGAGCAGGAAGCTATGGCTGTACGCCGCGGCATCCTGACCCAGCACAATGTCGTTATGGGCAAAGTGGTGGCTCTGCGCATTTTCAAACGCCAGCTTAACGTGGTGAAGCTGCGCATTGGCGGCAACGTTCATCGTCAGACGGGATCCGGTAAAGTGACGCGTCTCATTAAGGCTGACGTAATGTTCGATGACCGTGGCCTCCGCCCCCTCCGCCAGCTCAAGATGGTGGCGATAGTGCGCGGTATTGATTTCATCGCCGTCCAGCCCCTGGGTGATGTGCATCAGCAGCAGCGGTTTTGCCGGACGCTGGTTACGCTTCACGCGGATGTGCGTCACGCCGCGGGCCAGACTCTCGGTCAGGTGCAGGAAAACCTCAGGCTGAACCGGGGCGGTCAGGGACTGGCGATCGTCGTTTATCTCAATCTCAAATCCGCTCCCCTGAAGCGCGTCGCTCAGCTCCGGACGGAACTCACCGTCGACAAACACCAGGCGCACGGCGTCCACGCCCACTGCCAGCGCGTCACGCTGCGCAGGCGTGAGATCCGCCAGACGGGTCACAAACTCGGCGTTCAGCAGGCCATCAAGCGGGGTGTACTTCCAGTTCTCATGCTTACGCGTCGGCAGGCCGAGACGCAGCATCTGCTGCAGATGCTGCTGCGCCTGCTCAGAGCGCGTGCCGCCCTGAGCTTCAAACAGCCTGTGCCACTGCTGGAGTGCATTACTGCTGTTCGGTAAGCCAGCCATAACCCTGCTCCTCCAGTTGTTTAACCAGCGTGAAATCACCGGATTTCACAATACGCCCCTGGTAAAGCACGTGGACGTAATCCGGCTTGATGTAGTCCAGAATACGCTGGTAGTGGGTGACGATAATGAACGAACGCTTGCCGTCGCGCAGGGAGTTCACCCCGTCAGCGACAATCTTCAGGGCGTCGATATCCAGACCGGAGTCGGTCTCATCCAGAATGCACAGCTCGGGCTCCAGCACCGCCATCTGCAGAATGTCGTTACGCTTTTTCTCGCCGCCGGAAAAGCCAACGTTCACCGAACGGGTCAGCAGATCTTCCGGCATTTTCAGCAGCTTGATCTTCTCTTCCATCAGGTCCTGGAAGTCGAAGCGGTCCAGGGCCTCCAGGCCGCGATACTTGCGCACCGCATTCAGCGCCGTCTGCAGGAAAAACTGGTTGCTGACGCCCGGAATTTCGACCGGGTACTGGAAGGCCATAAAGATGCCCTCTCCCGCGCGGTCTTCCGGCGACATCTCCAGCAGATCTTTGCCGTTAAACTCGACCGAGCCGTGGGTCACCTCATAATCTTCGCGCCCCGCCAGCGTCGCAGAAAGCGTACTTTTCCCGGAGCCGTTCGGCCCCATGATGGCGTGGACTTCACCCGGCTTGACGTCAAAATTGAGGCCACGCAGGATGGCTTTGTCTTCTACGCTAACCTGTAAATCTTTAATGCTTAACATGTGCTTTCCTTAACCGACGCTGTGTTCAAGACTAATGGCGAGGAGTTTCTGGGCTTCAACGGCAAATTCCAGCGGCAGTTCAGAGAACACGTCCTTACAGAAGCCGTTGACGATCATCGAGATGGCGTCTTCTTCGCTGATCCCGCGCTGCAGGCAGTAGAAGAGCTGATCTTCCCCAATACGCGACGTCGTCGCCTCGTGCTCAAGCTGGGCCGTGTTGTTACGGCACTCGACGTACGGGAAGGTATGCGCCCCGCAGTCAGCGCCAATCAGCATCGAGTCACACTGGGTAAAGTTTCGCGCATTGGTGGCCGTCGGCATGATTTTCACCAGCCCGCGATAGCTGTTCTGGCTATGCCCGGCGGAGATCCCTTTCGAGATGATGGTGGATTTGGTGTTTTTACCGATGTGGATCATCTTGGTGCCGGTATCGGCCTGCTGATGGCCGCTGGTCAGCGCCACCGAGTAAAACTCGCCGATGGAGTTATCCCCTCGCAGGATGCAGCTCGGGTATTTCCAGGTGATGGCCGAGCCGGTTTCAGACTGGGTCCACGACATCTTGCTGTTTTCGCCTTCGCACAGCGCGCGCTTGGTGACGAAGTTCAGAATACCGCCGGTATTGCCGTCGCCCGGGAACCAGTTTTGCACCGTGGAGTATTTCACCTCGGCATCTTTGTGGATGATGACCTCCACTACCGCCGCGTGCAGCTGGTAGCTGTCGCGAACCGGGGCGGAGCACCCTTCTATATAGCTGACGTAGCTGCCTTCATCCGCGACCAGAATCGTACGTTCGAACTGACCGGTTTTTTCGGCATTGATGCGGAAATAGGTGGAAAGCTCCATCGGACAGCGCACGCCTTTCGGCACATAGATAAAGGTGCCGTCAGAGGCTACCGCCGCGTTGAGCGCCGCAAAGAAGTTGTCGTTAGAGGGCACCACGGTCCCAATATACTTTTTCACCAGTTCCGGATGATCGTGAATCGCTTCGCCGAAGGAGCAAAAAATGATCCCCTGCTCAGCGAGCTTCTCGCGGTAGGTGGTCGCCACCGAGACGGAGTCGAAAATGGCGTCCACCGCCACCTCTTTGCCCTCACGCACGGGCACGCCCAGCTGGTTAAAGGCTTCTTCCACCTCTTTGCTGAGGAAGCTGTTCTCCGCACCGGTTTGCTGGACCGCGCCGGGCTGCGAGGCGCAGGTGTCGTCACAGCTGCCGCAGGACGGCGCAGAGTAGTAGCTGTAATCCTGATAGTTCAGCTTGTCATAATGCGCTTTCAACCAGTGCGGCTCTTCCATCTCCAGCCAGGCGCGGAAGGCGCTCAGGCGAAACTCCAGCATCCACTCCGGCTCGTTACGTTTCGCCGAGATCGCCCGCACGACATCTTCGTTGATGCCTTTAGCCAGCTCATCGGTCTGCAGCTGGGTGAAGAACCCCTCTTTATAGTTGAGGTGCCCACCGCCCCAGGTATTTACTTCACTCGTTGCTTCAGTATTACGAGACATAGTACCGCCTATACCCCAAAGCTTTCGCCGCAGCCGCATTCGTTCTGGGCTTTCGGGTTATGAAATTTGAATAACTGGTTTAAGCCTTCGCGGACGTAGTCCACTTCGGTGCCGTCAATAAACGGCATGGCCTGCAGCGCGACGTACAGTTTCGCGCCGTCCGTCTCGAACACCAGGTCATCTTTCTCGGGTTCGGTGACGGTATCGAGCACGTAGCCAAAACCTGCGCAGCCGGTCTGTTTGACGCCCAACCGCACGCCGAGGATCTCGGGCTTTTTCGCCACCAGCTCGTGAATATGTGCCGCCGCCGCTGGCGTGAGCGTTAAGCCGCGCCAGGCAAAATCGGCAGGATTAAAGGTTTCTGAATGCAGTTCCATAGGTCCACCTCATCTGATAAGCCATCAGGGCATAACACCATGTTAGTGATAACGATTATCACTTCAACCCTCTGTCAGCAGGGGCATTCGGCTAAACCGCCCTTTTTGCCTACTTTTATTAAGCATAGACCCTATGGCTGGATGCAGTCAGGATGGATGTATTTGTTCAATGCATTGATTAATAATGCATTTCGTCGCGGTATTTATGACAGAGAGGAGAAAAGTAAAATATGCATCGGAAATGCCTATTTTTGAGATAGCTTTTGCTCAGAAAATGACAAAAACAAAAAAGGCCCTCAAGGCCTCTGACGATCAGTGATGAAATGAGACAGCAAACCCCTGTTCACGCCAGTGGTCGAGCTGTTCCTGCTGGCGAGGCGTTGGGGATTTCCCCGTCCAGACGAAGATTTTTTGCCCAGGAAACAGTTCAGGACGCGGCGAATCAATAGGTTCCGCCAGGACGTCAATGTGCCAGCCTTTCTGCGATAAGCGCGCGGCTTCAAGCCACAGGTGGGTGCGGTCATCGCATTCCCAGCCTATCAGCAGCGCGTCTTTACCGGCTTTTTTGCGGGACTCCGCCAGGCTTGCAATGGCGAATTCGATCAGTACGCCGTCAAACAGGCTCGCCATGTGACGCACGGTGTTTTGATCCTGATTCATTCGCTGACGGACGGGAGAGAAAATATTGTCAATCAGCGCATCTATCGCGTGATCGCGGCGGAATTCACTGATTTTGGCACGCAGCTTTGCCGGGCTGGCGTAACGCAGAACGGTCATCATCTCTTCCTGGAACGAGACCCAGTTGCCCTGAGTCAACACTTCTTTGTTTTCCAGCAGGGCTTTGACTTTCCCGACCGAGACGCCGCTTTTCATCAGGCGCTTGATCTCTTCAATGCGCAGGATATCTTCATCATCAAACTGACGATGCCCCCCTTCGCTGCGCTGCGGCTTCAACAATCCATAACGGCGCTGCCAGGCACGCAGCGTAACGGGGTTGATACCGCATCGTTCGGCCACTTCGCCGATACTGTAATAGGCCATTAACTCCCTCACGCTCAGAACTTCCATACCTAACTGCACCAACCTTATCAGATTGTACACACCATTTGTATAACTAAGACCGCATTTTGAACGGGTGAACGGGGTTGTGTCCCATCCACCTGTTAATACATTGTTGTATAAAATTTGCCATTCGTACAGTTAAGTCTGCCGGAATGTGTACAGCTTTATCAGAACTCGAACTTTTTCTCCGGCCACGCAATTGCGGGAATACCGCCGTGGCGCGGGCTGGCAAAAAGATGCCCCTGGAACTGGGAAATCCCCGCGGACTCCAGCCACATCCACTCTTCCGCCTTCTCTACCCCTACCGCGCAGAACTGGATCTCAAGCGATGAGCAGCATTTGATAATCGCCTGGATAATGGCCTGGCGGGGGCCACTTTTATGCACGTTCGCGACCAGATCGCGATTAATCTTAATTCTGTCCGGCTGGAACTGCGCCAGCAGCTGCAGCCCGGCAAAACCGGCGCCAAAGTGATCGATCGTCACGCTGATGCCCGCGCTTTTTAACTGCCTGACCGAATCCGTGAATTCATCAAAACGGGAAATGGCTTCGCTCTCGGTGAACTCCACCACAATTTGCTCGGGCACAAACCCATTGGCTTCAATCGCGGTGAGCAGGAAATCCACGGCGTTGGGAATGTTGACCAGCGTCATGGGCCGCAGGTTGAGGGATAACGTCTGGTCCTGGAGCCCCAGCGCGCTGGCCATGGAGAGCGCCACCTGCTTGCTGTGTAAATCAGAGGCGTACACCTCGTCACGCGGCAAATTGGCAAAGTAATCTCCCGGAGCGCCGCCGTCAGGCGTGCGGAGAAGCGCCTCCCAGGAGACGACCTGCTGCATAAACGGATCGACTATCGGCTGGAACGCAAAGCTGCAATCCGCCCCTTTTGCGACCACCTCGGGCTGCGCGGACAGCCGCGTTTCTTCGCGAACGAACTCCCAAGAATCCGCAGGCGGCAGTTCAAAATAGTTCGCTTTTTCCGTGGCCTCGACAAAGGTGCGGAAAAACTGCAGCGGGCGGTCGTTATACGTCAGCTGATAGCGTGTCGTCCCCCTGTTGAGCACCTGCTGCAGCACTTCGTCCCTGTCGAAGTGGCGCAAATCAAAAAGCTCCATGCCCACGTTGCCAAAGCGTCGGACAGGTCCGTGATCGCGCATCAGCTCCACCACGTTATGGTGGCGCGGGTCGCTGCAGATCTGCTCATAGATAGCAGAGACGTGTTCCACTGGCCCTTCAAGCAGCTGAAAAAAATGCGTGCCGTTAAACAGCAGGATCCCCGTGACGTTGGATTGCCGGTTTTTACTATTTGCTGCAGCGACCATTGCTTCCAGCGCCTTCACTGGAACGTCCTCGCAGATATGACTGCGGTAAATGATGGTTGTGAGCATGCGATTCCTGGGGTTAGGGTTTTGGCCACAAAAAAGGTGGATAAGGATCATTTATAGCACATTAATTGCCTGACAAATAATTTACATCTCAACCATTTACGGCAGTTAATGAAACATTTTTCTGTGCTGTACAACTTACCCGTACCAGACCATTTTGTACAATATATCCTGTAACGTTACCGGTTCATGACACACCAGCAACACCATGAAAATAAAGTACTTTATAAAATATATCATAAAAATATTAAAAATCTGTACATTTTATATGTACAGATTTAAGAATTATGTATACCTTAATTGTAACGTTAGTGATTACAAAATTTTACAGGAGCGAAACATGCAGCAGAAAGGTTACGCCACAGATTCCGCAGCAGCGATCGCACAGTACTTCGAAAAGGCCGCGCTGCCTACCCAGCAGGAGACGCTGGGTCAGGTGGTTGTCGAAATCCTCAGCGACGGGCGGAACCTGAATCGCAAATCGCTCTGTACCAAACTGCTCAGCCGCCTCGAAAGGGCCGATGGTCCGGAAGAGGAAGAGCATTACCACATGCTGCTTGGTCTGCTCTTCGAACGGTAACGTGATGAATAGCAGTGACGCAGACCGACTGATCGACACGCTTATCGGTGAAGCCGTTCTCTCTCTTCTGAAAGAGCGGGGGCCAGTGACAACCGAAGGATTGCTGCAGCGTCTGCGGGTAATGAAAGAACATGAAAAGGATCCCCGGCGGCGGGAGACACTTGCGGTGGTGATTGCCGACATCGGCTCAAACAGCATCGCCTTTACACGTCGCAGAACCGCGCAAGGACGAACGAACAGAGAGGGACCTCTCAACGATAACAGAGACAATGTAGTGCCGTTATTTGGAAGTGGAAAACCGTCCGACCCCAAAAAAATACATTGACTGCAATTTAACAGCTACGGTGAGAACAAATGAGACAAAATATTCAGCTTCAACCCGAATACCACTCTGCTTTTTTAGACAGTGCGCTGTCGGAATATTTCCGTCACGCAGGCGATCGTTTTGCTGAAGAGTCCGCTGTTTTTTCTACTGCAGTACGCTGTGTTCTGGCCTCTGAAGGTCATCTGTCCAACAAAGCGATCATCCTCTGGCTCATTCAGACGCTGGAAGCCACCCACGACGTGGTTCAGGCGGATGTGATTCGTAAGACTCTGGAAATCGTGGTGGGTTACACGATGGACGATCTGTAAGCTTCTGCGCTCAACGCCCCCCTAACGTGTCATCGTCAAAACTGACGAACAGCCTGACGATGACACGCGCCTTTCCCGCTTAACACCCTGTAAAACCAGCAAAGCCAACCTGGCACGGTTCCTGCTTACCTCCGCTTACGGGACTGGATTTCCAGTCAACTTTGCTTCATTTCTTAACAGGTCTGTTATTGATGAAAAAGATCGCCAGCGTCTGCCCCTACTGCGGTGCAGGCTGTAAATTAAACCTTGTCGTTGAAAATAACCGTATCATCCGTGCCGAAGCGGCAGAGGGCGTCACAAACCAGGGCACCCTGTGTCTGAAAGGCTTTTACGGCTGGGACTTCCTCAACGATACCCGTCTGCTCACCCCGCGCCTGACCCAGCCGATGATCCGCTATCACAAAGGCGAGGCGTTCACCCCCGTTACCTGGGAAGAGGCTATCCGCTACACCGCCCACCGGCTCAGCAGCATTAAAGCGCAGCACGGGCCGCGGTCGATCATGACCACCGGCTCCTCCCGCGGAACCGGCAATGAAACAAACTATGTGATGCAAAAATTTGCCCGCGCGGTGCTGAACACCAACAACGTGGACTGCTGCGCGCGCGTCTGTCATGGCCCTTCCGTGGCCGGTTTACAGGAAACCCTCGGCAACGGCGCGATGAGCAACTCAATCAACGATATTGAAAACTCAAAATGCCTGCTGGTGTTTGGCTATAACTGCGCGGACTCCCACCCGATCGTCGCCCGTCGGGTGCTGAAAGCGCGTGCAAACGGCGCGAAAATCATCGTCTGCGATCCGCGGCGAATTGAAACGGCGCGCATCGCCGACCAGCATCTGCAGCTGAAAAACGGCAGTAACATGGCGCTGGTTAACGCCTTTGGCTACGTGCTGCTGGAAGAGGAGCTCTACGACAAAAGCTACGTGGCGCGCTTTACGGAGGGGCTTGAGGCCTATCGCCAGACGGTGAAAGACTATGCGCCGGAGAAGGTCGAGCATCTTACCGGCATTCCCGCCCGCGACGTTCGTCAGGCGATGCGCACCTTCGCAGCGGCCCCTTCCGCCACCGTGATGTGGGGGATGGGCGTGACCCAGTTTGGTCAGGCTGTGGATGTGGTCAAAGGGCTTTCCAGCCTGGCGCTGCTGACCGGTAACCTTGGTCGCCCTGCCGTCGGCGTCGGGCCCGTGCGCGGTCAGAATAACGTCCAGGGTGCCTGCGACATGGGCGTTCTGCCGAATATGTTCCCCGGCTATCAGGATGTGACCGATCCGGCGGTCAGGCAGAAGTTCGCCGATGCCTGGGGGATTGACGTCAATAACATGGACGATCGGGTCGGGACGCGCATTACCGAGGTGCCTCATCTGGCGCTGGAAGGCAAGGTCAAGGCCTACTACATCATGGGGGAAGATCCGCTTCAGACCGAAGCCGATCTCGGTCTCGTTCGCAGCGGTTTTGAGGCGCTCGACTTTGTCGTGGTTCAGGACATCTTTATGACCAAAACGGCAGAAGTGGCGGACGTTCTGCTCCCGGCCACCTCCTGGGGCGAGCACGGCGGCGTCTTTACCTGTGCCGATCGCGGGTTCCAGCGTTTTGGCAAAGCCATTGAGGCCAGCGGCAACGTGAAGCGCGACTGGGAGATTATCAGCCTGCTCGCCACCGAGATGGGCTACCCGATGCATTATGACTCCAACCAGCAGATCTGGGATGAGATGCGCGAACTGTGCCCTCTCTTCTACGGCGTGACGTATGAAAAAATGGGCGAGATGGGCCACGTGCAATGGCCGTGCCCGACGCTGGATCATCCGGGAACGCCGTACCTGTACAAAGACAATCAGTTCGACACCCCAACCGGTAAAGGGCAGCTCTTTGCCGCGCCGTGGCGCGCGCCGGCGGAAACCCCGGATGCGGATTTCCCGCTGGTGCTCTGTACGGTACGCGAGGTGGGACACTACTCCTGCCGCTCGATGACCGGGAACTGCGCCGCGCTGCAGAGCCTGGCCGATGAGCCGGGCCGGGTGCAAATGCACCCTGCCGATGCGGAAAAACTGGGCATTACTGACGGACAGCTGGTCTGGGTGCGTTCGCGTCGCGGCAAAGTGATTACCCGCGCCAGCATCAGCGAGCGTATCAACGCCGGGGCCGTCTACATGACCTATCAGTGGTGGATTGGCGCCTGCAACGAGCTGACCCAGGACAATCTCGATCCCATCTCCAAAACGCCGGAAACGAAGTACTGCGCGGTGCAGCTGGAGGCGATTGAAGACCAGCGCTGGGCGGAGGATTTTGCAGCGTCGGCGTATCAGTCCATGAAGTCGCGGCTAATTAGCGCGGTGAATGTCTGAAGAAAATGTCGGGTGGCGTCACTGCCACCCGGCAACTAAACGACGGCAATCTCACCGTCTCCAGCGCTCACCCGCCATAACCGATCAGATGGTCACGCAATTTGTTCGGGTAGGCATTCTTTTCGACCATCCTGTGAATGAGCGCCATAAGCTCATAATCACTGCGCAGATCGAATTTTTGCATCAGCAAATACTTATGCGTGAATACCGTTTTATCACTCGTCCTGAGCACATCAGCAATCTGCCCTACCGATAACCCTCTGTAAAAATTCACCGTGACGCGGATCTGCTGCGGGGAAAGTATCTTATGCTGGCACTCAAAACAGCCTTTATGCTGCCAGCGATATCCCGGCAGCTGCGTACGATACCAGGCAATGAAGAGCATCTCGCTAACCTGACCAAGCGGGGCGCGGCGGGAGATGAACATCATATCCTGAAAACAGGATGAAAAAGCGGAAAAGCGCCGTTCATCGTCCACCAGCCCAACCACAATCCCTTTTTTTCGCGCTTTCAATTCGGGAATACAGGTCAGCGTTTCCCCGGGGCATAAAGCGAGAATAATAATATCGGCGGCACTGACGCTGTCATAAGTAAGCTCAGTATCAAAATGAATTTGATGCCTGAAATTATGCAGGAAGAAATCCACAAGAAAATATTGCAGGCCATTTTTAAAAAAAGAATCCGGTTCTTTAATCAGAATATTCAACATAACAATTACCGACATCTGCATATTAATAAGGACAACTAACGCGCGTGTCGATCAGTTGTATTGCATCGTCATGACCACAACGGCACTGATGCTCCCCGGCGTCGCACCGCCGGGAATAGATTTGACTGATGCCTGCATGGCCATCGTCGCGGTTCTGTCTGCTGCAATGCTCTGCGTAATGCTTGTCCCCGTGCCTTTTAACGCTCCGGTTGTAGCCTCGCTCATCGCAATCGCGACGTTCGTGGCCGAACCGCTGTTCATGTAGTAATCCGCTCCCGCGACGGGATCGGGGTTACCGGTAAAGGAGACCGTAACGCTGCGTGTGCCTGCCGGACACTGGGTAAACAGCAGGCTAAAAGGCACAGGATCGGATGTCGACCCCGGCGTGGCCATATTGGATGCCTGAATATTGCCGAGATTAATATCCAGAGTGTTATTCCCACCGTTAAAGATACAGGGGGAGGCAACAATATTTCCGGTAACGCTTACGTTTACACTGTCCGCCGCAAATAAATGACAGCTGATTAATGTAGCGCCGAGCGCTGCCGTGCGCAGAATATTCATCGTTTTATCCATCACTGATACGTCAAATTTAAGGTTGCAGACGCATTGGCGGTACCGGGTTCAACCGTCGCTTGCGTCTGGTAATAACGCGCTGTTAATGGAAACGCCTGCTGCCCGCCCATGGCGACGTTTAGCGGTAGACGCGTATTCAACGTGATGGGGGTACCGTTGTAGAGTAGCTGAACGCCAACCCCTTTCGCCGTGCCGGTATTACCCTGCCCCGTCAGCGCGAGGACGCTCGTTGTGGCCACGTCAGGGTTTTGAATACCGCTGAGCGAAACGTTGACGTTGGCGCCCGGATCGCAGTTCAGTCCGAGATTCTGCGTATTCTGAGCGCCTGCGGGCGTGGTTCCGACCGTTGACCCAAAGGTCGCGGCAGAAATATCGCCGATGGGAAACGTCAGCTGCGGTGTTGTAATGCTGCAGGCCAGCACGTTGATGGTTCCGTCCAGCAGCGTTGTCGTCAGGCCATCACGATAAACGCCGTCATTGCCCTGCAGCATCACCACGCCCAGCACGCCCGGCGTCAGTGACCCCGACGCAACCGGTCCGGTAACGATGAGCTCTATTTTACCGCCCCACCATTCGACATAACTTGCCTGTGCAGTATAAGAAAAGGTATTGGTCGGGTTTTCAAAATAATTACCCGATGAAAAGCGCACGCCGATACCGTTTACATTGGTGTTATATACATGATTACCGTAAGCACTCGGTGTCGCATTAAGGTAGCGCATGCTAAAACCCAGCATTAACGGGTTGGTACATCCCGTTAAATAGGAACCCGTTAGTGTCGCGTTTCGCGAAAATAATACGGTACCCACGGCGACATCGCGCTGGACCGTAATTGTGCCAATGGACAAGGTTGATTCCTGCGGCGTAATCGTCGTGCAGGTTCCTGCATAAGCACTGTTCCAGCCTGCTGCAATACACAGCAGGAATATGATGTTAATTAAGCGCATTTTAAAAACCCTAAAGACAATTGACGTTAATTTCGGTAATTCCGCCAGCAGAAGGCTGCGGGGAAAGCACGTACGGTGCGCGGCATTGCCGATCGCTATCCGCTCCCCACGAGACGAAGACGGTTCCCTGTGCTTCCAGACCGGTGAGATAAGCCTGGCCTTTATCGCCAACAATAACGCTGCTGCCGTCGGCGCCCTTCAGGCTTGCCGTCGCGCCAAAGGGAACAAACTGGCCGTTATGCAGTAAATTAAATAACGCCCGCCGTCCCACCTTCGCCTTATAGTCGGCCAGAACGATCGCACCGCGCGTCGGCGTCACCGCCCGGGTATTGATATCCAGCTCAACATCATCCGGCAGGCTTTCCGGGGCAAGGGTGATGTCATTTTTACGGTATACGGAGAGATTGCTGACCACCGTATATCCGCGGTAATCCGTTCTCACACCCGGCTGATTGCGGATATCGACGTCGCGCGCGCCCGGCGCGCTAATCAGAACATTGGTCTCACCCAGGGGCTGCGAAAGCGTGATCCCTTCTCTGTGAGCAAGAATGCCTCCCTGTAAGCCATAGTTAAGGCGCTCGCTGTTTTTGTCGTAGCTGTAGCCCGCCGTCGCTTCGCCGTAGGTCCCCTTATAATCGCCATTCATATTGCCCGTGTAGCCGACGCCGTCCGAACCGTATCCCTGCTGCACGTTCCAGTTCAGGGCTTGGTTTTCCAGCGCCACGCCGTTCAGGCCGACGTTCTGCGTGGTGCCGTTATTCCTGCTGGCGCTCACGCTATAGTTAGCCCAGGTCTGTGGCAAAAACTTCTCCAGAGGAATGCTGACGTTAAAGGCCAGCAGCCGATCTTTGTCGTACCGTTTATTGTCATCGTATGAACCCGCACTGCCGTTTTGACTGTAGGTCCAGGTGAGTCCATAACTGATGTTGTGCCAGTAGTTGTTGTAACCCAGGCTGTATGACGCCATCGTTTTACCCGAATTCCAGTAGTCTTCACGGGCCGCGCTCAGCGTCAGCGAGCCAAGGTTGCCGCCCAGCGTCTGGCTCATCGTCAGCTCGGCCCGGTTGCGGCGTCGGTCCTGAAGCGCGGAGCTGTCACCGTACGAATCAAGGATCTCCTGCATGCCGTAGTAGCCGCTAGTCGAGTAGCGGTAGCCCGCAATCGAAAATTGGGTTCCGGTACCCACAAAGTTCTTGCTGTATCGCGCCCGCCAGGACTGGCCGTTGGATTTCTCACCCCCCTGCGGGGTGGACCAGGCCTGGGTCATGTCCGCCGAAATCGCGCCGAAATCACCCATGTTTTTCCCGAGGCCGGTGGCGATGGACTGATATTTGCTCGACTCCTGCAGCCCGCCATAGAGCGTGAGGCCATACGGCAACCCATAAATCCCGGTGATTTGCCCAAACGGGGTCTTATCAACGCTGCTGCTATAGGAACGGTACTGCCCTCCGGTCACCGCATATTTCAGGTGCCCTTCACGCTGCAAAACCGGTAATGAGGCATAAGGCAGGGTGAAATTCTGCTCGCTGCCGTCTGCTTCCTTAACGGTGACGTCCAGATCGCCCGCGCCGCCCGTGGGGTACATATCGGTAATCTCAAAAGCGCCCGGCGCCACGTAGCTCTGATAAATCTGGTAGCCATTCTGGCGAACAATCACCTGCGCATTGGTACGCGCGATACCCCGCACCACGGGCGCATAGCCTTTCAGCGAATCCGGGAGCATGTCGTCATCTGAAGCCAGCTGTCCGCCGCGAAACGGCATGCTGTCGAACACGTCGGCCGGCGCGGAGCTATCCCCCAGGGTGAGCTGCGCCTTGAGCGGAATAATGGCCCGCTGCGCATAGGTGTAGACGGTATCCCATTTGTCCTGACCGCTCTCATCCCGCGACCAGGTGGTGTAATTTCGCAGCCGCCACGGCCCAACGTTGAGGCCCGGGCGCAGGTTGGCATATTGACTGTTGGTGTTTTTACTTTCGTTCTGTTTGGCCCAGGTGTTTGCGCCACTCAGGCTGTAGTTCAGCATCGCGGCGGCGATCCCCTCATCCCACTGCTCTGGTGGGACATACCCTCTGGCAGGCAGGTCGATCGCGGCCTGAGGAATGCTGATAACCAGCCGCTGCGCGCTAAACTGAAAATCCGTGCTGGCGTGAGGGATCGCCTCCAGGTTAACGCAGGTTGCGTTTTCAACAGCCAGATTGGGAAATAGCGCCGTTTTGACGCCCCATTTTTTTAGCTGTGTAATGCTCAGGCAGGGCTGCAGGCTGTCGTTTTCCTTCCTGCTTTTTCCGGCAACAAAATCAATATCGCTGGTCTCAATAAGCTGGTCGTCAAGAATGATATCAACATGGTATTTCCCTGGTGCCTGCGAACCTGATTCAAACGCAGATAAATCGGCTTTACCCATTTCCGGATTATCCAGCTCCACCAGCTCGGCGTTAAAAGAATCACTGGCATTAACCGCGGGTACTGCATTAGCCAGCGCGAAGGCGATACATATCGCCAGCCGCGCGGGTTGCATTTTTTTATTTGTCGTTGCCATCATCATAAACCTGACTCGATATTGAGGATGCTGCTTTCTTCAGAAATTAAAAGCTGGCCTGATGCGTTATTCCCGGGCTGCCGTAATCATTGATCACTTTAAATATAATCTGATTGCCAGCGGCACCCGGCGGCAAGCCAAATACGGCCACTTTGCCAGGATCCACCCAGGTGACATCCTCCAGCTTTTTGCCGCCAACGCTTATTTCATTAAAGTTAATGACGTACGGCGTGGGATTAGTCACCTGAAGTTTATTTCCGCTCCGCGACCAGGTTAATTTACTCGCCTGTTCTTCAGGCGTTGACGCCTTCAGACCTGCCGGACGATAAATGAGCTTAATGCGGGTTTTAACGGCAATTTGCAACGCGTTTGCCTGCTTCGTGGCTGACGGTATCGCTTTAATATTTAACCAGAACAGGCTCTCTTTATCCTGCGGTAGCGATCCAGAGAATAAAATACGCTCAATATTTTGCTGGCCACCGTTCAGCCTGTACAGGGGGGGCGTGACGATAAATGGCGCTTTATTAGCATTACCCTCTGGCATGTCGACCCAGGACTGAATTAAATAAGGGGCTGCATCCACATTATTTACGCTAATGGACGCCTCTTTTTTCCCGCCATCAAAAATTACGCGGGTACCGCCAATCACGACCCCGGCATACGCTTGTGACAGCGACGCAGTCATCACCACCGCGCTCAGCAGGGTTTTGCTAATAACATTCATTTCAAACCTCTTAAAACAAAGGGGCAATAAATGCCCCCGCGCAGCGCCTCTCGGCGCTGGCTCTTGTTATGCTTTATGACTAGTTATAAACAACGGAGAAGTTAGCGACGGAGTTGGCAGGACCGGCGGTCACCGCTGCCGCCGTTGAAATATACTGCGCGTAGAAATTCAGCGTATTGTCAGCGGTGCTGCTCAGCGTATAGCTATAATTGTTGCTGCCGTGCAGCGGCAGATCGGCTTTATCCGCGGTCATCAAATTGATGGCAACACCGGTGGCCGCACCGGCAACGGAGGTATCAATGGCCAGCAGGTCAGCGTTGGTCAGATCTGGCGTACCGTCAAAACGAACTTTGGCACTGGTGACGGTAACCGGGCAGTTTTTCAGAATAATATCGAAGCGCGTTGCCGCCGTTCTGGAGCCCGTCGTCGTGAATTCTGTTTTATAATAATCACCTAATACAACCACCTGGTTTTGAGAGGCAACTGCCACATCACAGGCTGAATCCAGGATGTTACCGTTAAAATTAACGGTTCCTGCAGCAGCGAAAGCATTGCCTACCATTAAGGCAGAACCTGTCGCAACCATCGCTAAAATAATGTTCTTTTTCATAATCTTCATTTTCCTGTTTACGGGATAACTTTATTTATTATTGAAATTCATGCAGCAGAAAGCCGATAAAAGAATCGTTATACATTCTTTTATTTTCCGATAAATGACTTAAGGACTTTCTGACCGGCTGATTAAAATTTATATAATCATTTTAATGAATACAACTTTTGGATGGTCTAGCTGTAGACCCCAACTTAACGAAAAATCAACATTTCTTTCAGGATAGGCTTACGCCTTATTCCCCTGGTCTATTAGTAGACCTGATCGCCTTTCTGTTTCCATTCAACACGTTAGATATCAGGCTCGAAGCGGTCTACTTTTGGACCTTGCCGAAACATTCCCTGACCTCTTCATTTTTAAGATAATTCTCTGCGCAGATCAAAAAACGATCGAACCCGTAGTCGCTGTGAGGTATCTTATGAATACGCGTTTAACCACGCCATTAAATAACCACGAATCAACCGTTCTTGGTTTAAAACCGTTTATCCATATCGATACCCTGATTAAATCAGTGCTGCCTGCTGCGAACAGAATGGTCATCTGTCGGGGAGAAACCGTACATTATTATAAAGATGATGTGCGCCAGTGTTTTTTACTTCTCCAGGGAAGCGTAGCGCTTCATCGTCGCGGCGACGGTATTGTATTAAACTCTGAGTCAGCGCCGTTTATTCTGGGCGTCAGCAGTCAATTTTCTTCGGAGCATCTCTACGTCAGGGCTCTGGAGACGGCAGAAATTGCCCGCGTGTCGCTGGAGACGTTTAATCAGATTGTTTCACAGCAGGATTTATGGGAGCACTTTTCAAAGCTGCTGATTTATACGGCCTCACGGGTGTATGAGCATTGCGCGCAAATATCGCAAATGTCTGCCTACGACATTATTCGCTTCCAGCTTGTTGAGCTCATGCAGGAGCCCGATGCCATACGGAAAAATACGACGGCGGCCGCGTACATAAAAAGCCGGACGTATCTTTCACGCAGTGGAATTATGCGTATTCTGGCAGAGCTGAGGACCGGGAAGTACATCACCATGGAGCGTGGGGTGCTGCTTGACATTCACCATCTGCCGCGAAAATATTGACAGCCAGCGTGCCTGTAGCAGGGAGAAGCGCTATAATTAGCCAGGTTATTTTTAAGGTTGTCGGCTACCATGTCCCTTCCAGAAAAGTCTCAACGGGGTTCCCCCTACGCGCAAGAGCTTATTTCACACCTGTTGCCTGATTGCACAACGCGACGCGCCGCCCGCGGCGAGCGGCTGGACCTGCAGGTCAACGGCCAGGGCATGTGCTATTTAATTCTTGAAGGCACCGTCGCCGTTTACAGAAGAAGCGATGACATGATGCTGTCCACGGCCCGCAGCCCTGCCGTGTTCGGCCTCGCTAACCTCACCGATATCTATTTTAATGATTATATTAAGACCGTCAGTCCTTGTCTGATAGGAACGCTCACCGCCGAACGGGTGAATACCATTATTCAAGAGAAGGCGCTGTGGGGACTGCTTTCTAAACAGCTCATGTTTGTGTACAGCCGTCTTTATAACAACGTGATGCCGCAGGGCGCGCCGACGGCGTATGAGATGATTCGCCAGCAGCTGGTCAAGCTGATGGAGGAAGATGAGAGCTATCGGCTCAGCGTGACGGCGGAAAGGTATATCAGGGAGAAAACCCAGCTCTCCCGCAGCGGCGTGATGCGCATTCTGGCGGATTTAAAAACCGGCGGATTCATCGAAATGGAAGAAGGCAGGCTCATTAAAATCAATAAACTCCCCGCCCGATACTGAATTTCAGACACAAAAAAGGCCGCACTCGCGGCCCTTTTATTCTCATGTACTCAATGGACGTGAACGCCCAACCGCCAGGCAAAGTAGATCTCTTCTTTCAGTTCATTCGAAGAGAGCGCCAGCAAATCTGTAAATTCCAGCTCAAGCTGTTTCAGCTTTTTCAGGTACTGCGCCGGAGACAGGTTGCTCTTATCGCGACGTAAATATTCAATTGCCAGCTGTGTTGGGGTTATTTCAGTATCCATGATGTCCTCGCTTATGTACAAAACCTGACCAGTATATCACAACGCACTGGCTAGTTTTTGACCAAAGGCAAAACATCTGAAAACTTTACACAACCGCCGTGGTTAGCCGCGACGAGCAGCACAGGCGATCCTGCTCATCGAGAATATCTATCTGCCACACCTGATGGCGGCTTCCGGCGTGCAGCGCACGGCAAACACCGCGCACGCGCCCGCTGCGCACCGAGCGAATGTGGTTAGCATTTACCTCGAGCCCGACAACCTTCTGCTCCCCTTCGGTACAGAGATACCCCGCCACCGAGCCCAGCGTTTCGGCCAGCACGACGGACGCTCCGCCGTGCAGTAAACCAAACGGCTGGTGGGTGCGACTGTCGACGGGCATGGTGGCCTCAATCTCATCGTCGCCAATGCGAATGAACTGGATATCCAGCAGCCCCACCATATTCCCCTCACCCATGGCGTTCAGCGCCTGCAGCGTCACGGCACGTTTCCAGATCATCCAATTATCTCCAGTAAAGCCTGCAACGGGTGACGTACGCCGTTACCCTCTACCCGTTTTACCTGGCTGCGGCAGGAGTAACCCGTCGCCAGGCAGCGGTTTCGCGGCAAACGCTGCATTGCCTGATGCCAGGACAGCTCATAGATGCCGAGCGAGTTGGCGTGGTTTTTCACTTCGTGTCCGTAGGTTCCGGCCATCCCGCAGCAGCCTACGTTGACGCTCTCCAGCTTCGCACCAAAGCGGGCAAAGACAGACGCCCACTGCGCGGGGGCACCCGGCAGCGCGGTCACTTCCGTGCAGTGACCGAACAGATACCACGGCTCACCGCTGACATCCTGAACAGCCTTATCTTCCAGCGCCATCGGCAGCCACTCGTGCACCAGCATCACGTTGAAATCGCCGCGCTTATCGCCCAGCGTCTGCTTGTATTCATCGCGATAGCAAAGCACCAGCGCCGGATCGACGCCGACCATCGGTATCCCGAGCTGCGCCACGCGATTCAGGAAGTCAGACGTTTTCTGCGCGGTCTTCGCAAAGCGGTTCAGGAAACCTTTAATGTGCTGCGCCTTGCCGTTCGGAGAGAACGGCAGCACAACCGGCTGGTAGCCCACTTTCTCCGCCAGACGGACGAAATCGGCCACCACCTGCGCATCGTAGTAGCTGGTGAACGGATCTTGCACCACCAGCACTACATTGGCTTTTTGCTCCGGAGCGAGCGCCTCCAGCTGTTCCAGGGTCATGTTTGCCGAACGGTGGCCAACAAGCTGGCGCTGCAGAGACGGGACCGACAGCAGCGGCAGATCGACCATGCCGATGTGTTTTTCGGAGAGCTTGCGCACCAGCGGCTGGTTGATAAAGAAGTTGAAGGTTTTTGGCGCACGCGCCATCAGCGGCGCGTAGCTTTCCACCGTCGCCACCAGATGGTCGCGCACCGGGCGGAGGTATCGGGTGTGATAAAGCTGCAGGAAACGCGAGCGGAATTCCGGCACGTCGATTTTAATCGGGCACTGGGTGGAGCAGGCTTTGCAGGCCAGACAGCCGGACATCGCCTCTTTCACCTCATGGGAGAAATCGTACTCGCCCTTGTTGGCATGCCAGCTGTTGCGGGTGCGCTCAATCAGCGAGCGCAGGCTGGCCCGTTTTTCCGGCAGCTCCTGCTCCAGCTTGAGCGGATCCACCCCGCGGTCGGCCAGCAGACGCAGCCACTCGCGCACCAGCGTCGCCCGCCCTTTCGGCGAGTGGATACGGTTGCTGGTGATTTTCATCGACGGGCACATCGGGCTTTTCACATCAAAGTTAAAGCACAGGCCGTTGCCGTTGCACTCCATCGCGCCGCGCCAGGAAGCGCGCACCGCAATCGGGATCTGTCTGTCGTACGTGCCGCGCTTGACGGCATCCACCTGCAGCATCGGGGCATCAACACCCTCAGGCGGGCAGATTTTACCCGGGTTGAGGCGGTTATGCGGATCGAAAGCCGCTTTTACCTTACGCAACTCCGCGTAGAGCTGTTCGCCGAAGAATGCCGGGCTGTACTCCGCGCGGAACCCTTTCCCGTGCTCTCCCCACAGCAGACCGCCGTATTTGGCGGTTAAGGCCACCACGTCGTCGGAGATCTGCTTCATCAGGATCTCCTGCTGCGGGTCGCACATATCCAGCGCCGGACGCACGTGCAGTACCCCGGCGTCGACGTGGCCGAACATGCCGTAGCTCAGGCCGTGGCTGTCCAGCAGGGCGCGGAACTCAACGATATAATCCGCCAGATGCTCAGGCGGCACGCAGGTATCTTCGGCAAAGGGAATGGGCTTCGCCGCCCCTTTCGCATTGCCGAGCAGGCCCACGGCTTTTTTACGCATCCCATAGATACGCTCAATCCCGGCCAGATCGTTACAGAGCTGCCAGCCGATCACGCCGCCTTCGCCCTGCGCAATCAGCTCATCCAGCCGCTGGCAGAGCGTGGTGACCTGGCGCTCAATCAGCTCCGCATCATCGCCGGCAAATTCCACGATGTTGAGACCGAGCATCTCTTTATCCGGCACGTCGGTAATGAGGTCACTCACGGAGTGCCAGACAATATCTTCCCGGGCAAGATTGAGCACCTTAGAGTCGACGGTCTCCACCGACAGCGCCTGCGCTTTCACCATAAACGGCGCATTGCGCAGCGCGGAGTCGAAGGAGTCATATTTGACGTTCACCAAACGGCGCACTTTCGGCAACCGGGTGATATCCAGCCGCGCTTCGGTAATAAACGCCAGCGTCCCTTCGGAGCCGGTCAGCACGCGGGTTAAATCAAACTGGGTCAGGTCGTCGTTAAAGACGTGACGCAGATCGTACCCGGTCAGGAAGCGGTTCAGTTTGGGGAATTTATCGAGAATAAGCTGGCGGTTGTCGCGGCAGCGTTCCAGCACGGTGCGATAGATGCGCCCGCTGGCGGTGTTATCTTTGCCCAGCGTTTCCGCCAGTTCGACCGGCATCGGCTGGGTATCGAGGATATCGCCGCCCAGCAGCACCGCGCGCACGCCCAGCACGTGATCGGAGGTTTTACCGTAGACCAGCGAGCCCTGCCCGGAGGCATCCGTGTTAATCATCCCGCCAAGAGTCGCGCGGTTGCTGGTGGAGAGCTCAGGGGCAAAAAAGTAGCCGTACGGCTTGAGATACTGATTAAGCTGATCTTTGATGACGCCCGCTTCGACCCGCACCCACCCCTCTTCCGGGTTGATCTCAATGATGCGGTTCATATAGCGCGACATATCAACAATGATGCCCTGGTTCAGCGCCTGACCATTGGTCCCTGTGCCGCCGCCGCGCGGCGTAAAGACCAGCGAGGCAAACCGCTCCTGTGTGGCCAGCCGGGCGATAAGCGCGACGTCAGCCGTTGAACGCGGGAAAACCACGGCATCGGGAAGAAGCTGGTAGATACTGTTATCGGTCGCCATCGTCAGCCTGTCGGCATAGTTCGTGGCGGTATCACCTGTAAAACCCTGTTGCTCCAGTGCTTGCAAAAAATTAAGCACCAGCTGAACGACGCCAGGTGCCTGAGAAATCTGTGGGATCATGACTGTCGACCCTAATTAGAGTTGTATGAAATCGTTTGCGTGTATCTTAAAAGTTTTATCACATTTTTTTCTTATAATCTCTGCTGAATTACAGGCAAAATCCGCCTGTCAAAAACCGCTGAGATCATTAATGATTAAAGAGACGCGGTTTTCCGTTCCCGCCAGTCGTACTGGCGTTCTTTTAAGGAAAGTTTCATTTATGGTCAATCTTCGCCAGCCCAGGGATGTTGCGCAAATTTTGCTGTCGGTGCTGTTTCTGGCCCTCATGATTATTGCGTGTCTGTGGATTGTTCAACCCTTTATTCTCGGCTTTGCGTGGGCTGCGACCGTTGTCGTCGCCACGTGGCCTTTGCTGCTGCGCTTGCAGAAGCTGTTGTTTGGCCGTCGCGGGTTAGCCGTGCTGGTCATGACGCTCCTGCTGTTCCTGCTGTTTATTATTCCTATTGCCCTGCTGGTGAATAGCCTGGTGGATTCCAGTGGCCCGGTTATTCGCGCCATTAGCAGCGGCGACCTGACGCTGCCGGATCTCGCCTGGCTGAACAGCATTCCGCTGGTGGGCGCCAAACTCTACAGCGGCTGGCATAGCCTGCTGGAGATGGGCGGCAGCGCGCTGATGGCAAAAGTCCGCCCTTACATTGGCACCACCACCACCTGGTTTGCCGGTCAGGCGGCGCATATTGGCCGCTTTATGATGCACTGTACCCTGATGCTGCTCTTCAGCGCCCTGCTCTACTGGCGCGGTGAGCAGGTAGCTTTAGGCGTTCGTCACTTTGCCACCCGCCTGGCGGGCAAACGCGGTGACGCTGCGGTACTGCTGGCTGCGCAGGCCGTGCGCGCGGTTGCGCTGGGCGTGGTGGTCACCGCGCTGGTGCAGGCGGTGCTGGGCGGTATCGGTCTGGCAATTTCCGGCGTGCCGTACGCCACCGTGTTCACCGTTGTCATGCTGATGACCTGTCTTGCGCAACTCGGACCGCTGCTGGTGCTGGTACCCTGCATTATCTGGCTCTACTGGACGGGTGATACCACGTGGGGAACGGTGCTGCTGGTCTGGAGCTGCGTAGTCGGCACCATGGATAACGTCATTCGCCCGATCCTCATCCGCATGGGTGCAGACCTGCCTCTGATTCTGATCCTATCCGGGGTGATTGGCGGATTGATTGCCTTTGGCATGATTGGCCTGTTTATCGGCCCGGTGCTGCTCGCCGTCACCTGGCGTCTGTTCTCCGCCTGGGTGCATGAAATTCCGCCGCCGGGAACTGACCCGGACGTGATTTTGAGCGAACTGGAAGAGCTGGAAGAGAAGAACACGCATTAAGTTTTTTTGCCGGGTGGCGCTAACGCTTACCCGGCCTACATTCCCCCTCACAATACTTTAACACTGCTAAAGTATTTATTCGTTAATCACTGGTCAGACCCGCCCATTCAGCATTAAGCCTGCTATTAACCTCAAGAAATCTTTACGTCTCTTAAACTATTGAGACGAATCCGATCGACGCTAAATAACACAATGCCTACTATTAGCACACGGTTATAAATCAACACCTTGATTTATAAGCATGGAAATCCCCTGAGTGAAACAACGAATTGCTGTGTGTAGTCTTTGCCCATCTCCCACGATGGGCTTTTTTTTATCCTGACTACGCGCGCTTAACCTCACAGGCACTGAGCATCCGCCACTCAGCAGGCAGCACCCGCGTTTCCCCCGTCACATTCACCGTCACCGCCTGGCGGATATCCGCCGACGATGCGCCAACCTGCAGCTCAAACTCACCCGGCTCAACGATGCGTTTCCCGTCGCGACGGGTAAAGTTGAACATCTCAACCGGCAGCGTAAAGGCGAGCGTGGCGGTTTCGCCCGGCGAGAGCGTGACGCGCTGGAAGGCCTTCAGCTCCTGAAGCGGCCGCACCTGCGTGGCGACCTTATCCCTGACGTAAACCTGCACCACCTCGCTGCCGCTGCGCTCTCCGGTATTGGTGATATCCACACTCAGCGTCACCTCGCCGTCGACCGGCACGCTGGATGCCGCCACTTTTGCCGCTCCCCAGCTAAACTGCGTCCAGCCGAGGCCGAAGCCAAACGGGTAACGCGAACCGAAGTGGAACGCAAACGGCGTGCCGCCGCTTTTGAGCTTGTGATTGTAGTAATACGGCATTGCCCCGGCGCTTTTCGGCACGCTCACCACCAGACGGCCCTGCGGCTCGGCACGCCCGGTTAACACGTCCGCAATCGCCCAGCCCCCTTCCTGTCCCGGCGCCCAGGCCATCATCAGCGCCGCGACCTTGTCTTCCAGACCCTGCAGGTTGTATGGACGCCCCCCGGTCATGACCACAATCACCGGTTTACCGGTGGCGACCAGCGCTTCCAGCAGCTGTTGCTGCACGCCCGGCAGGTTCAGGGAATCGGTATCGGAACCTTCCCCCACGGTGCCGCTCTGGAACAGCCCGGCGAGATCGCCCACGCAGGCCACCACCACGTCACTTTCCTGAGCGGCGTTTACCGCCTCGGGGATCAGGGCGGTACTTTGGGATACCGGCGACTGCTGCAACGGTTTACCGCCGCTGTCGCCCGGGAAGACCGGCGCGCCCGCCATCCGTTTTTCGATGATGTGGCACCCTTTGGCATAGCGGACGTTCGATGCACCGAGATACTGCTCCAGCGCCGCGCGCGGGGTCGTGACCTGCGAGGTCTCTTCCACCATATCGCTGATGATCAAATGCACCGGGAAGCTGTAGCCGCTCAGTAACGCCAGCGGATCGTCTGCCGTCGGCCCCACTACCGCCACGCGGGGTGTGCCGCCGAGCGGTAAAATGCCGTTGTTTTCCAGCAGCGTGACCGATTTTGTCGCCACCTCCCGCGCCACCTGGCGGGTCATGTCGTTTTGCAGATCGATACCGTTTTCATCCGCGTACGGTTTTTCAAACAGCCCCAGACGGAATTTTTCGGTCAGCACGCGCGCCACGATCTCATCCACTTTCGCCATAGCGATCAGCCCGCGATCTACCGCTTCAGCCAGATGCCGCGCGCAGTCGTCTTTCGGCAGCTCAACGTCCAGCCCGGCGTTGAACGCCAGCGCGGCAGATTCGGCCGCATCGTGGGAAATGCCGTGGTGCTGGTGCAGCAGGCTGACGCCGCCGTAATCCGCGACAATAATCCCGTCGAATCCCCACTGTTCGCGCAGGACGGTGGTCAGCAGGAAGCTGTCGCTGTGCCCCGGCTGGTTATCGATATCGTGGTACGCGGGCATCACCGAACCGGCGTTTGCCAGCTTGACCGCCATTTCAAACGGCAGCAGGAAGGTGTCGTTCAGCTCGCTGAACCCCAGGTGTACCGGCGCGTGGTTGCGCGCCCCTTCGCTGAACGAGTGCCCCACGTAATGTTTCAGGGTTGCCAGCAGGTCGCGTTTATCGCCCTGTAAGCCCTTCACGTAGGCGGTCGCCATCACCCCCACCAGCCAGGGATCTTCGCCGAAGGTCTCTTCGGTACGCCCCCAGCGCACGTCGCGGGACACGTCAAGCACCGGCGCAAGCCCCTGCTGGCAGCCGACGGAACGCGCCTCTTTGCCAATCTGCTCTGCCGCCCGCTGCACAAGCTCCGGATCCCAGGTCGAACCGTAGTTCAATGACGACGGGAACAGGGTTGCGTCTTTGCACAGCAGCCCCACGAGACACTCTTCATGGAACAGCGCCGGTATGCCAAGACGCGTCTCTTCCATCATCATCCGCTGCAGGCGGTTCGCGGCGCGCACGCCGGTTTTCGCGTCAACGATGTGGGTGCCCAGCGGACGCGTGATCTGCCCGACGCCCAGCTTCAGCCGTTCGCTAAGCGACGCCTGCTCGCTCACGCCGGCGAATTCGTCGCTCAAATCGCTGCGCTCGCGGTGGTTACCGTTTTCATCGAGGATCAGCCAGTACGCGTGCATCTGGGCGAACTTCTCTTCCGGGGTCATGCGCGCCAGTAAATCGGCGACGCGCTCGTGCACGGGACGTCCCGCGTCCTTATAGATAGCAGTCATGTTTTACTCCTGTAGTGCGGAAGGGGTTGCCGGGCTGAGCTGCCCCGCTTGGGGTCTGACTTCACGCTTGCTGGCCAGCTCTTGGGCGATGGAGTCCACCAGCCGGCTGTTGAGCTTGTAGATAGCAAGCAGCGCGACCATGCAGAGGAACAGCGCGCAAGGGATAAGGGTGAACAGCGCGTTGATGGTCGAAAGAACGCCTGGCGCCTGGGTTGCCTGGCCGGGGGCGTAATCAACCATCCCAAGCACCCAGCCGACGACCGCTCCCCCCAGCGCCAGGCCAAACTTGATGGCAAACAGCGCGGTTGAAAAGACCAGCCCGTCCAGGCGGCGGCCGCTGCGGTGTTCCTCGTAGTCGACCACATCGGAGAACATGGTCCACTGCAGCGGCGTGGTGAGGTTTTGAATAAAGCTAAAGACGATGTTAAGGCCAAAGATGAGCCACACCTGTGAAGGCGGCAGGAAGAAAATCAGCGCGCCGAAAATCACGAAGGAAATAATGGTCCACTGATAGGCGCGTACGCGGTCAAATTTCCCCAGCAGCCGTTCAGATAATAATGCGCCGCTTAAGGAGGCCACCATGCCGGAAACAATAAAAGCAAAAACCAGATCCGGGCGCAACAGCACATAGTTCACGTAATACATGGTGGCGGAACCGCGCGTCACCACCGCCGTTAACAGCAAAATATTAAACAGGAACACAATACGCCACTGGCTGTTCCCGGCCAGCAGTTTTAAATCGGTGAGCATGGAGCCGGAAGTATCATTGCGCGGAGAATAACGCTCGCGGGTCATCAGGAAACAGCAGAAGAACAGCACAATTCCCAGCAGCCCCATCAGGCTCATGGCATAGAAATAGCCTTTCTGCACGTTGCCCTGGCCTAACAATGAGACCAGCGGCAGGGCGATAACCGTCACAATCAACCCGCCGATAAACGACAGGCCAAAGCGCCACGACTGCAGAGAGTGACGCTCGCGCGGGTCCAGCGTCAGCGCGCCGGGCATGGCGCAGTAAGGGACGTTAATCGCCGAATAGATAAGGCTAAGAATGGCGTAGGTCACGCAGGCATAGACGATTTTCCCGGTCGGCCCGACGTCCGGCACGTAGAAGGTGATCAGACAGCTCACGCCAAACGGAATGGCAAACCACAGCAGCCAGGGACGGAAACGTCCGTGACGCGTCCGGGTGCGGTCGACCAGTGCGCCAATGCACGGGTCGACAAACGCATCGACCACGCGCACCACTAAAAACATGGTGCCCATAATCGCGGCGGGCAGGCCAAACACGTCCGTATAAAAATAAGCGAGAAATAACGTTGCCGTTTGCCAGACCAGCGCGCTGGCCATATCGCCTAAGCCATAGCCTATTTTATCTTTGGTACGCAATACAGAGGAGAGTGTCATTGTTATTTGCCTTTTTATCAGGTTAAAACGTATTTCAACCAGTTGCGCATCATCTGAAGGGAAATGCGCAGTAAGGCTCAAGTATTAGCAACGGTTTGCGCGCTAACAATTGTCTAAATTGACAGACAAATTATGATATTTGGTTTTTTGTTTTATTTGTGATGGGGAGCATATTCGGACGGAAATAAAAAAGGCGAGGAGATATCTCCTCGCCTTTATCCGTTTTTAAGCGGTTACTTATTCAGTTCCGCCAGGCTCAGCCAGGTTTGCACCACGGTGTCCGGGTTCAGGGAAAGGCTATCAATCCCCTCTTCCATCAGCCATGCGGCAAAGTCTTCATGGTCGGATGGACCCTGACCGCAGATCCCGACGTATTTACCCTGCTTCTTCGCCGCGCGGATGGACATGGAGAGCAGCGCTTTCACCGCCTCGTTGCGCTCGTCGAACAGTTCGGAAACCACGCCGGAGTCGCGGTCCAGACCCAGCGTCAGCTGCGTCATGTCGTTCGAGCCGATTGAGAAGCCGTCGAAGTGCTCGAGGAACTGCTCGGCCAGCAGGGCGTTGGACGGGATTTCGCACATCATGATGATCTTCAGCCCGTTCTCGCCGCGCTTCAGACCCTGACGCGCCAGCTCGTCCACCACGGCTTTCGCCTGATCCACGGTACGCACGAACGGGATCATGATCTCCACGTTGGTCAGCCCCATGTCGTTGCGCACGCGTTTCACCGCGTCGCACTCCAGCGCGAAGCAGTCGCGGAAGCTGTCGGCAACATAGCGTCCGGCCCCGCGGAAGCCCAGCATCGGGTTCTCTTCTTCCGGCTCGTAGCGCTCGCCGCCGACCAGGTTAGCGTATTCGTTAGACTTAAAGTCAGACAGACGCACAATCACGCGTTTCGGGTAGAACGCCGCGCCCAGCGTCGCGATCCCTTCGGTCAGACGGCCGACGTAGAACTCTTTCGGTGAGTCGTAGCCTTTCATCATCTCGCGGATTTCGTTCTGCAGCTTCGGATCCTGATCGTCAAACTCCAGCAGCGCACGCGGGTGAACGCCGATCATACGGTTGATGATAAATTCCAGACGCGCCAGGCCAACGCCTTCGTTCGGCAGGCAGGCGAAGTCAAACGCGCGGTCCGGGTTGCCGACGTTCATCATGATCTTCAGCGGCAGGTCCGGCATGGTATCCACGCTGGAGCTCTTCACGCTGAAGTCGAGAATATCGGCGTACACGTAGCCGGTATCACCTTCGGCACAGGAGACGGTCACGTTCTGCCCGTCCTTCATGCGCTCGGTGGCGTCACCGCAGCCGACAACCGCAGGAATACCCAGCTCGCGGGCAATGATCGCCGCGTGACAGGTACGGCCGCCGCGGTTGGTGACGATAGCCGCCGCTTTCTTCATGATCGGTTCCCAGTCCGGGTCGGTCATGTCGGTCACCAGCACGTCGCCTGGCTCAATGCGGTTCATCTCGCTGATGTCGTGGATCACTTTGACCGGACCGGCACCGATGCGGTGACCGATGGCACGGCCTTCCGCCACGATTTTGCCCTGCGCGTGCAGCGTATAACGCTCCATCACCTGACCGCGTGAGCGAACGGTTTCCGGACGCGCCTGCACGATAAACAGCTTGCCGGTGTTACCGTCTTTCGCCCATTCGATGTCCATCGGACGGCCGTAGTGTTTTTCGATCTGCACCGCCTGCTTCGCCAGTTCCTGCACTTCGGCGTCGGTCAGGGAGAAGCGGTCGCGCTGCTCCTGCGGTACATCTTCAATTTTAACCTGCTTGCCATGCTCCTGGGTCGGGGCATAGATCATGCGGATTTTTTTCGAGCCCATGGTGCGGCGCACCACCGCCGGACGGCCAGCGGCCAGCGTAGGCTTGTGGACGTAGAATTCGTCAGGGTTTACCGCGCCCTGCACCACCATCTCACCCAGACCCCACGCGGAGGTGATAAACACCACCTGGTCGAAGCCGGATTCGGTATCAATGGAGAACATCACGCCGGATGAGCCCACGTCCGAGCGCACCATGCGCTGCACGCCAGCGGAGAGCGCCACGCCGCGATGGTCGTAGCCCTGGTGCACGCGATAGGAGATGGCGCGGTCGTTGAACAGGGAAGCAAACACGTGCTTCACCGCCACCAGCACCGCATCGTAACCCTGGACGTTAAGGAAGGTTTCCTGCTGCCCGGCGAACGAGGCGTCCGGCATATCTTCTGCGGTCGCAGAGGAACGCACGGCAAAGGAGGCCTGCGCATCGTCAGCAGAGAGCTGGTTGTACGCGTCGTGAATGGCTTTTTCCAGTTCCGGCTGGAAAGGTGTGTCGATGATCCACTGGCGGATCTGCGCCCCGGCTTTGGCAAGCTCGGTAACGTCATCAATATCCGTTTTATCCAGCAGGTCGTAAATGCGCTGGTTAACACCGCTCTGGTCTAAAAACAGGTTAAAGGCATCGGCGGTGGTGGCAAACCCGTTCGGTACGGAGACACCCATACCCGACAGATTTGTAATCATTTCACCCAGGGAGGCATTTTTGCCCCCAACTCTGTCTACATCATTCATGCCGAGTTGGTTATACCAAAGCACCAGCGGTGACGAGCCATTGTTGGACATCGAAACAATCCTTTTGTGATATTTGATCGGAGTAAGTAACACCTGACTACGTATTTATACTGGCATATTTATTTCCGCTAAAAAAACGGTGAATCGTGTAAGCAATTTAAATTTTCAACTTTTCGGATACTTTCCCATCAACGATTAACCCGATGATTCCTCTATATTCAGCCAGAAACCCCAAAAATAAAGTCGCTATTTGAAAAATGAAATCCGCTTTTCAGGAAAATCAAAAACACCATTTCATTTTACCCTAAATAATTCGAGTTGCAGGAAGGCGGCGACGCAGAGAGTCCCAGGAGCGTACATTTAGTACGTGACTGGGCGAGCGAGGAAAGCCAACGCACCTGCAGCTTGAATTATGACGGGTAAATAATTAAGACAAGTTCTTTGCTGTCTAATTTACTTTTTTAATTTATGCTTTCAGGCAATTAGGTCTGATATTCAGGGTGAATAAAATGGATAGTGCTGTCGATCGCCATGTTTTTTATATTTCTGATGGTACGGCGATCACCGCCGAGGTGCTGGGCCACGCGGTGATGTCGCAGTTTCCCGTTTCGATTAACAGCATCACGCTGCCGTTTGTCGAAAACGAAAGCCGCGCCAAAGCGGTGAAGGACCAGATTGACGCCATCTACCAGCAGACCGGCATCCGCCCGCTGGTGTTCTACTCTATCGTGATCCCCGAGATTCGCGCCATCATTCTGCAAAGTGAAGGCTTCTGCCAGGATATCGTGCAGGCGCTGGTGGCTCCGCTCCAGAGCGAGCTTAAGCTCGACCCGACCCCTATCGCCCACCGTACCCACGGGCTTAACCCCGGCAACCTGATTAAGTACGACGCGCGTATCGCCGCCATTGACTACACCCTTGCCCACGACGACGGTATCTCCCTGCGTAATCTCGACCAGGCGCAGGTGATCCTGCTTGGCGTGTCGCGCTGCGGTAAAACCCCAACCAGCCTCTATCTGGCGATGCAGTTTGGCATTCGCGCCGCAAACTACCCGTTTATCGCTGATGACATGGATAACCTGGTGCTGCCCGCCGCCCTTAAGCCGCTGCAGCACAAGCTGTTCGGCCTGACGATCAACCCGGAACGTCTTGCCGCCATCCGCGAAGAGCGCCGCGAGAACAGCCGCTACGCCTCCATGCGCCAGTGCCGAATGGAGGTTTCCGAAGTGGAAGCGCTGTACCGCAAAAACCAGATCCCGTGGCTGAACAGCACCAACTATTCGGTTGAAGAAATTGCCACCAAAATTCTCGACATCATGGGGCTTAACCGCCGCATGTACTAATATGCTAGTACATTAGCTCAGATTCAGGTATCATCATCTGCAACCACGGGGCGGTGTCGCCCCGAACTTGAAATCAGCAGGGATTGGTTTAAGGTGATGCCCATCACTTCCCGGTAGTCTGCCGATGAAGCAAAAATTTTCTGAGACATTCCATGAATAAAACCGATGAACTCCGCACTGCGCGCATTGACAGCCTGGTCACGCCGGCTGAACTGGCACAGCGGCATCCTGTTTCCGCCGCCGTCGCGGAACACGTGACGGCTTCCCGCCGCCGCATTGAAAAAATCCTGAATGGTGAAGACAAACGTCTTCTGGTGGTGATTGGGCCTTGCTCCATCCACGATCTGGATGCCGCGATGGATTATGCAAAACGGCTTCAGGGACTGCGGGATAAGTACCAGCATCGCCTTGAGATCGTGATGCGCACCTACTTTGAAAAACCGCGCACCGTGGTGGGCTGGAAGGGACTGATTTCCGACCCTGACCTCAACGGCAGCTATCGTGTTAACCACGGTATCGAGCTGGCGCGGAAGCTGCTTTTACAGGTCAACGAGCTGGGCGTGCCGACGGCGACCGAGTTTCTCGATATGGTGACCGGGCAGTTTATCGCCGACCTGATCAGCTGGGGCGCGATTGGCGCGCGCACTACCGAAAGCCAGATCCACCGTGAGATGGCCTCCGCCCTCTCCTGTCCGGTCGGCTTTAAAAACGGGACCGATGGCAACACCCGTATCGCGGTGGATGCCATCCGCGCTGCCCGTGCCAGCCACATGTTCCTGTCGCCGGATAAGAGCGGTCACATGACCATCTACCAGACCAGCGGTAACCCTTACGGCCATATCATTATGCGCGGCGGGAAGAAACCCAATTACCATGCAGAAGATATTGCGGCGGCCTGTGAAACGCTGGCCGAGTTCGACCTGCCGGAACATCTGGTGGTGGACTTCAGCCACGGCAACTGCCAGAAGCAGCATCGCCGCCAGCTGGACGTCTGCGATGAGATCTGCCAGCAGATCCGCAGCGGTTCCACCGCCGTGGCAGGGATTATGGCCGAGAGCTTCATCAAGGAAGGCACGCAGAAAATCGTTGCCGGACAGCAGATGGTTTACGGCCAGTCGATCACCGACCCGTGCCTGAGCTGGGAAGACAGCGAGCTGCTGCTGGAGAAGCTGGCAGCTGCGGTTGATTCTCGCTTCTGATGTTATTGTCGGGTGGCGCTGCGCTTACCCGACCTACGGTACGTGCCCTTCTCCCTCTCCCTGTGGGAGAGGGTCGGGGTGAGGGCATCAGACCGCACCTCACCCCCAAATTTGATCCCCTCACCCTTTTTTCACAAAAACGCTTGCCGTCAATTTGCAGTTTATTGATAATGATTATCATTGTTACATTGATTGCTATTTATAAACATTATGTCACGTACGGATAACAGCGCGGCAACGCCAGCAAAAACACACACAGCGCCAGCCCCCGCCGAGCGTCGGATTGACAGCAAAACCCTCCTCGGCGATGAGGGACGGGTCATTATCGAGCATGACGGCCAGCGCTATCTTCTGCGCCAGACCCATGCCGGAAAACTGATCCTCACAAAATAAACAACACCTAAAAATACGCCAGCCACCCAGGTGATACCCAGGCAGCCAGCGCTTTTCACTTCTTATGGAGAGTTGCTATGCCACACCTGCCTTCCGCATCTTTACGTCCGTCACTTCTGGCGCTGGCGATTGCCAGTACCCTGCCGGTCGTCGCGTTCGCCGCCACAGACGACATTACCGTAACCGCCACGGGCAACGCCCGCAGCGCCTTTGAAGCGCCCATGATGGTAAGCGTGATTGACGCCAGCGCGCCGGAGAAACAAACCGCCAGCTCGGCGGCCGACCTGCTGCGTAACGTCCCCGGTCTGACGCTGGACGGCACCGGACGTACTAACGGGCAGGACGTAAACCTGCGCGGCTATGACCGTCGCGGCGTGCTGGTGCTGGTTGACGGCGTGCGCCAGGGAACCGATACCGGCCACCTGAACAGCACCTTCCTCGACCCCGCGCTAATCAAACGTATCGAGGTGGTTCGCGGCCCTTCGGCCCTGCTGTACGGCAGCGGCGCGCTGGGCGGCGTGATCTCCTATGACACCGCCGATGCCAACGATCTGCTCGAACCGGGTAAAAACAGCGGCTACCGCGTGTTTGGAACTGGCGCGACGGGCGATCATAGCCTTGGGATGGGGGCCAGCGCCTACGGCCGCACCGATACGCTGGACGGTCTGGTCTCATGGTCCAGCCGGGATCGCGGGGATATCCGCCAGAGCGACGGTGCAACCGCGCCTAACGACGAATCCATCAACAACATGCTGGCAAAAGGCAGCTGGAAACTCGACCCGGCCCAGACCCTGAGCGGCTCCCTGCGCTACTACAACAACGCCGCTCAGGAGCCGAAAAACCCGCAAACCACCGGGGCGGACAGCAGTAATCCGATGACCGACCGCTCCACCATCCAGCGCGATGCGCAGGTTGGCTACCGCATTGCACCGGAAGGGTACGACTGGCTGGACGCCGACGCGAAGGTCTACTGGTCCGAAGCGCGCATTAATGCCCAGAACGTCGACGGTAGCGGTGAGTTTCGCAAGCAGACCACCAAAGGCGGCAAGGTGGAAAACCGCACCCGCCTGTTCAGCGACACATTTGCAGCACACCTTCTGACCTACGGCGGGGAGTACTATCGTCAGGAGCAGCATCCGGGCGGGACAACCACCGGCTTCCCGGACGCGAAAATCGACTTCAGCTCCGGCTGGCTGCAGGATGAGATCACCCTGCGCGATCTGCCTGTTACCCTGCTGGGCGGCACGCGCTATGACAACTACCGCGGCAGCAGCGACGGCTACAACGATGTGGATGCCGACAAGTGGTCATCCCGCGCCGGGTTAACCGTCAGTCCAACCGACTGGCTGATGCTGTTTGGCTCTTACGCGCAGGCCTTCCGCGCGCCGACCATGGGCGAAATGTATAACGACGCCAAACACTTCTCCATTGGCCGCTTTTATACCAACTACTGGGTGCCAAACCCGAACCTGCGCCCGGAAACCAACGAAACGCAGGAGTTTGGTTTTGGCCTGCGCTTTGACGATCTGATGCTTGCCAACGATGCGCTGGAGTTTAAAGCCAGCTATTTCGATACCAAAGCCAAAGACTATATCTCCACCACCGTCGATTTTGCCGCCGCGACCACCATGTCGTACAACGTTCCGAACGCCAAAATCTGGGGTTGGGACATGATGGCAAAATACTCTGCCGACCTCTTCAGCCTCGACCTGGCCTATAACCGCACGCGCGGGAAAGACACCGATACGGGCGAGTACATCTCCAGCATTAACCCGGACACCGTCACCAGCAAGCTGGATATCCCGGTGGCGCAAAGCGGGTTCTCCGTCGGCTGGATCGGTACTTTTGTCGATCGCTCAACGCATATCAGCAGCAGCTACAGCAAACAGCCTGGCTATGCGGTCAACGATTTCTACGTGAGCTACAAAGGCCAGGAACGGCTCAAAGGCGTGACCACCACGCTGGTGCTGGGCAACGCCTTTGACAAAGCGTACTGGTCACCTCAGAGCATTCCGCAGGACGGTCGTAACGGCAAGATTTTCGTAAGCTATCAGTGGTAATTCCCTTCGGGGCAACTATTCAGAAGGAAGAGACAATGAATCACTACACGCGCTGGCTTGAGCTAAAAGAAGCCCATCCGGGTAAGTACGCGCGCGACGTCGCGGGGTTAATGAACATCAGCGAAGCGGAGCTGACCTTTGCCCGCGTGGGTCACGACGCCTGGCGACTGCGCGGTGAAATCCGCGAGATTTTAGGCGCGCTGGAAGCCGTAGGCGAAACCAAATGTATCTGCCGCAACGAATACGCCGTTCACGAACAGGTAGGGAGCTTCACCAACCAGCACCTGAACGGCCACGCCGGGCTGGTGCTGAACCCGCGCGCGCTGGATCTGCGCCTGTTCCTCAACCAGTGGGCGAGCGCGTTTCACATCAGTGAAGCCACCGCCCGCGGCGAGCGGCAGAGCATTCAGTTCTTCGACCACCAGGGCGATGCCCTGCTGAAGGTCTACGCCACGGATAAAACCGACGTTTCCGCCTGGGGCGACGTGCTGACCCGCTTTATCTTTGCCGACAACCCGCCGCTGGCGTTGAGGATGGCCGATGCCCCGGCTCACGCTGAAAACGCGGATGCCGCGCTTGTGGACAAAGAGTGGCGCGCCATGACCGACGTTCATCAGTTCTTCAGCCTGCTCAAGCGCCATAACCTCAGCCGCCAGCAGGCGTTTCACCTGGTGGGTGACGATCTGGCCTGCCAGGTAGAAAACACCGCGCTGGCGCAGCTCCTGGAGACGGCGCATCGGGACGGCAACGAAATCATGGTCTTCGTGGGCAACCGCGGCTGCGTGCAGATCTTCACCGGGGCGGTGGAAAAGCTGGTGCCGATGAAAGGCTGGCTGAACGTCTTTAACCCAACCTTTACCCTGCATCTGCTTGAAGGATCCATTGCGGAAACCTGGGTCACGCGCAAGCCGACGGCTGACGGGCATGTCACCAGCCTGGAGCTGTTTGCCGCCGACGGAACGCAAATTGCCCAGCTGTACGGCCAGCGTACGGAAGGCGAACCGGAGCAGAGCCAGTGGCGCAGCCAGATTGACGCCTTAACGGCGAAAGGGCTGGCCGCATGAAACGGTGGCTTGCCCTGCTCAGCGCCCTGCCCCTGCTGGCGTCTGCTGCGCCGCAGGAGAAAATCGTTACCCTCGGCGGCGACGTCACCGAGATTGTCTACGCTCTCGGCGCGGCGTCCTCGCTGGTGGCCCGCGACAGCACCAGCCAGTGGCCGCAGGCGGCGAACGACCTGCCTGACGTGGGCTATCTGCGCCAGCTCAATGCGGAAGGGATCTTATCCATGCGCCCCACGCTGGTGCTGGCCAGCGCTCAGGCGCAGCCGTCTCTGGCACTAAAGCAGGTAGAGCAAAGCCACGTCAGGGTGATCGCTGTTCCTGCCGGTAACGACCTGAACGTCATTGACGAAAAGGTGCGGATCGTCGCTGAAGCGACGCACCGCGAGGCCGAGGGGGAAGCCCTGCGCAAGACGCTGCGCCAGGCGCTGTCGGCGCTACCCGCGTCACCGCTGAACAAGCGGGTGCTGTTTATTCTCAACCACGGCGGGATGACCGCGATGGCCGCCGGGCAACAGACCGCCGCGGATGCTGCCATTCGTGCGGCGGGGCTGCAGAACGCGATGCAGGGGTTCACCCGCTATCAGCCGCTGTCTCAGGAAGGCACGATCGCCAGCCGACCCGATCTGGTGGTGATTTCTCAGGACGGTCTCAGCGCCCTGGGCGGTGAAGCGAATCTGTGGACGCTGCCCGGCCTGGCGCAAACCCCGGCGGGACGGAATAAGCAGGTGCTGGCGATTGACGATATGGCGCTGCTGGGCTTCAGCGTGCGAACGCCGGAAGCCATCCAGCAGCTGCGTTCCAAAGCGGAGCAGCTGCCCTGATGTCCCGGCGGATAGCCTTATCGTTATGGATGCTGACCGCGATCCTGACCATCATGACGCTCGCAGCGACCGGGGTTGGGGCATTACGCCTGCCGGTCAGCCTGCTGTGGGACAGCAGAGACGAGGCGCTGCGTCAAATCTGGCTGACGATCCGCCTGCCCCGCGTGCTGCTGGCGCTGGCGATCGGCGGTTCACTGGCGCTGGCGGGCTGCGTGATGCAGGGGCTGTTTCGAAATCCGCTGGCGGACCCAGGACTGCTCGGCATCAGCAGCGGCGCGGCGCTCGCCGTTGCGCTGTGGGTGGTGCTTCCGCTCTCGCTGCCTGCACTGGTGATGCTGTACGCCCCGATGCTGGCGGCGTTTCTCGGCGCGCTGGCCGCCACCTTCGTGATTTTCCTGCTCAGCCGACAGCGTGACGCCTCCCTGTCGCGCCTGCTGCTGGTGGGAATTGCCATCAACGCCCTGTGCGGCGCGGCCGTCGGGGTGCTGTCATGGCTCAGCAATGATGCCCAGCTTCGCCAGCTTTCGCTCTGGGGAATGGGCAGCCTCGGCCAGGCGCAGTGGTCAACACTGCTGGTCGTCGCGTCGCTGATGGTCCCCACCGCGCTGGCTATCTGGCGTCTGGCAGGCGCCCTCAACCTGCTGCAGCTGGGCGACGAAGAGGCGCATTACCTCGGCGTGGAAGTTGCCGCCGTGCAGCGGATCCTGCTGCTGTGCAGCGCCCTGCTGGTGGCTGCCGCCGTGGCGGTCAGCGGCGTGATCGGCTTCGTCGGCCTGGTAGTGCCGCACCTGGTGCGCATGTGGCTGGGAGCCGACCACCGGGCCGTGCTCCCCGGCTCGGTGCTGGCCGGCGCGCTGCTCCTGCTGGTTGCCGATACGCTGGCGCGCAGCGTGGTCGCCCCGGCGGAAATGCCGGTCGGCTTATTGACCAGCCTTCTCGGCGCGCCGTGGTTTCTGTGGCTTATCTTTCGTCGCGGAGGTGCGCATGGCTGAACGCTATTGTGCGGAAAACCTTGTTTTTCGCGCCGGACAACGCACGCTGATTAACGACGTGTCGCTGACCTTATCTCAGGGCGAGCTGGTGGCGCTGATTGGCCCCAACGGCGCCGGGAAATCAACGCTGTTGCGGCTGCTGACCGGCTATCTTAAACCTGCGGGCGGACGGTGCAGCCTGGCGGGTACACCGCTTGCGGCCTGGCAGCCGGACAGGCTCTCCCGCTACCGGGCGGTCATGCGCCAGAACACGCAGATCGGATTTGACTGGCCGGTTGAGGCGGTCGTCGGCATGGGGCGAGCGCCCTGGACCCGCACGCCTGAAGCGTCGGTTATTGAGGAGGTGATGGACGTCACCGGCTGTTTACCGCTGGCGGGCATGCAGTTTGCCGCACTCTCCGGCGGCGAGCAGCAGCGCATCCAGCTCGCCCGCGCGCTGGCTCAGCTCTGGTGCGACGGCGTGCCGCGCGGCTGGCTGTTCCTCGACGAGCCCACCTCCGCGCTGGATCTCTACCACCAGCAGCATCTGCTGCGCCTGCTGAAATCCCTGACCCGTCGGGGACATCTGCACGTGTGCGCGGTGCTGCACGACCTTAATCTGGCGGCGCTGTGGGCGGACCGCATCCTGCTGCTGCATGGCGGCACAATCGTGTCCCAGGGAGCACCGGAAACCGTTTTGCAGGCCGACGCGCTGGCGCGCTGGTACGGCGCGCAGGTTATCGTCGGCAGGCACCCGGCTCACGCCGCGCCGCAGGTGTTTCTCGCCCCCTGATCGGGCTGGTAAAAATCTTTCAGGGTTTCCAGCAGGGCATGCGCCGCCTTAGAGAGCTGCGTGTGCCCTGGATGGATCGCTCCGATGCACTTTTCAATGGGCGGGCTGTCCAGCGGAATACAGACCGCGCCCAGCGACGCCATCTGCGTCTCGCACAAAGCCGGGACGGCGCTGCCGCCCAGGCCACTCGCAACCATTCTCCCGACCGTCACCAGTTGGTGACTTTCCAGCGCGACGTCCAGCTTTCTGCCGCTTCGCGCCAGCTCCTCCTCCAGCATCAGGCGCACTGCCGAAGGCCGCTGCAGGGTGATGAAATCCAGCGTCAGCAGCTCTTCCCATGACAGGCGCTTTTTGCCCGCCAGCGAGGAATCTTTCGGCACTATGGCCACAAACCTGTCGAGGCCCAGCGGGGTAAACAGCAGGTTGTGCGTCGGCGCGGGCTCAAAGGCGATGCCCATCTCAACCCGCCCTTCCCGCACCATCTCAATCACCTGCTCGTTGATAACGTCATGCACGGTGACGTTGACCCCGGCATGACGATCGCGAAACGCTTTTAGCACCTCGGGCAGGACATTCGCGGCAAACGACGGCATGGCGGCGACCGAGATTTTACCGCGCTGCAGGGTAAAGCACTGGTGCATCGCCTCTTCAACGTTATCCCAGTCGGCAAGCAGCTGGCGCGCCATGGGCAAAAACGTCTCTCCCTCCTGCGTCAGTGCGACCTTGCGCGTGCTGCGCTGCAGCAGAGGTCCGCCAAGCGTGTCCTCCAGCGCTTTAATGGTCAGGCTCAGGGCCGGCTGGGAAAGATTCAGCCGTTCGCTGGCGTGCGCGAAATTCAGAGTGTGAGCTACCGCTAAAAACGCGCGTAACTGTTTGACACTCATTCTCATTTTTCACCCTGTTAACTAATTGAAAAAATTTAGTTAACAGGAAATTAATAAAAAAACCAAATGAGTGGGTCACAAATTCAAAATTAACAAATGAGTCCACGCCCCTAATGATACCGGCACGGTTAACGGGAGGGATAACTATGGCGGGACTGGATAAGCGCGTCGGCAGCTATGCGCAGGCGCTGGATGGGCTGAAGGACGGGATGACCCTGCTGGCGGGCGGCTTTGGCCTGTGCGGGATCCCGGAGAACCTGATTGCAGAGGTCAGACGCCGTCAGGTGAAAGACCTGACGGTGGTATCAAACAACTGCGGCGTGGACGGTTTCGGTCTCGGGCTACTGCTCGAAACGCGTCAGGTTCGCAAAGTGGTGGCCTCTTACGTCGGCGAGAACGCGCTGTTCGAACGGCAGGTGCTGAGCGGCGAACTGGAGATTGAACTCACGCCTCAGGGCACGCTGGCGGAAAAGGTGCGCGCGGGCGGCGCGGGCATTCCGGCATTTTACACCGCCACCGGCTACGGCACGCCCGTGGCTTCCGGCAAGGACGTGCGCCAGTTTGCGGGGAAGCACTACATCCTTGAAGAGGCCATTACCGGTGATTTTGCGCTCATTAAGGGCTGGAAAGCGGACTGGTACGGCAACGTTGTCTATCGGCATACCGCGCAAAATTTTAATCCGCTGATGGCAACGGCGGGCCGGATAACGGTCGTCGAGGTGGAAGAGATCGTTCCCCCGGGCGAGCTGCCCCCGTCGGCCATTCATACCCCGGGAATTTACGTCGACAGGCTGATTGTCGGCCAGTTTGAAAAACGCATTGAACAGCGCACGCTGCGCGCGGAAGGAGTGTGACGATGTTAACCCGTGAACAGATGGCCATGCGCGTCGCCCGCGAGCTGCGCGACGGTTACTACGTCAACCTGGGGATCGGCATCCCTACCCTGGTAGCGAACTACATTCCGGACGGGATGGACGTGATGCTTCAGTCGGAAAACGGGCTGCTGGGGATGGGGGCCTTTCCTGACGAGCAGAGTCTTGACGCCGACATGATCAACGCCGGTAAACAGACCGTGACCGCGCGGACAGGCGCGGCCATTTTCGACTCGGCCCAGTCGTTTGCCATGATCCGCGGCGGTCATGTCGACCTGACCGTGCTGGGCGCGTTTGAAGTGGACGTCGAGGGCAATATCGCCTCGTGGATGATCCCCGGAAAGATGGTGAAGGGCATGGGGGGCGCGATGGATCTTGTCGCCGGGGCGCAGAACATCATTGTGGTGATGACGCACGCCTCGAAAAGCGGTGAGTCAAAGCTGCTGCCGCGCTGCACGCTGCCGCTCACCGGCGCGGGCTGCATCCGTCGGGTCTTAACCGACCTCGCGTTGCTCGAGATCGAGAACGGCGCGTTCGTCCTGCGCGAATACGCCCCCGGCGTCAGTATTGACGAAATTGCGGCTAAGACGGCCGGGAAAATGATTGTGGCGGACGACGTTCGCGAGATGCGCTTCAACTGAGGACTCACGATGAAAGAGGTCATGATTGTCGGGGCAACCCGAACCCCCATTGGCAGTTTTCGCGGATCGCTATCGTCCCTTTCAGCGGTTGAGCTGGGGGCCGCCGCGGTGCGGCACCTGCTGGAGAACAGCAGTCTTAGCGCAGAACAGGTAGATGAACTGATTTTCGGACAGGTGCTGACGGCCGGGTGCGGACAAAACCCTGCGCGCCAGACGGCCCTCACCGCCGGATTGCCCGTCAGCACACCGGCGACAACGGTCAACCTGGTGTGCGGCGCGGGCTTAAAGGCGGTGCAGCTCGCCGCGCAGGCGATCCGCAGCGGCGACGCGGATGTGGCGATTGCTGGCGGTCAGGAGAGCATGAGCAGCGCCCCCTATCTGCTGGACGGCGCGCGTTCAGGGCTGCGTTTTGGCCATACGGGCCTGCAGGACAGCATGATTACCGACGGTCTGTGGGACGCGTTCAACGATTACCACATGGGAATCACCGCTGAAAACGTCGCCCTTGAGAATGACATTTCCCGCGCACAGCAGGACGCCTTTGCCGCCCGGTCGCAGCACAAAGCGGCCTCCGCCATCGAAGCGGGTCGCTTTGACGCCGAGATAGCGCCGGTGACGGTGAAACAGGGTAAAAAACCGACGCTTATCGTCAGCCGTGACGAACAGCCCCGGCCAGGCACCACCGCTGAGCAGCTGGCGCAGCTGCGCCCCGCTTTTTTGCAGGAGGAAGGCACGGTCACGGCCGGAAATGCGTCAACGCTCAACGACGGTGCCGCTGCGGTGCTGCTGATGAGCGGCGAAAAAGCGCGGGAGAGCGGTTTGCCGATCCTCGGTCGCATCGTGAGCTACGCCGTGACGGGCGTTGACCCGTCGGTGATGGGCATCGGACCGGTCAGCGCCTGCCGGACGGCGCTGTCGCGGGCGGGCTGGACGCTAGATGAGGTGGACCTCATTGAAGCCAATGAGGCCTTTGCCGCCCAGGCGCTGGCGGTAGGCAAGCAGCTCGGCTGGGATGAACGCAAGGTGAACGTGAACGGCGGCGCTATCGCCCTGGGTCATCCGATTGGCGCCTCCGGCTGCCGTATTCTCGTAACGCTGCTGTACGAAATGCAGCGCCGTGACGTAAAAAAAGGGCTCGTCACCCTGTGCGTAGGCGGCGGGCAAGGCATTGCTCTCACCGTCGAGCGTTAAGCATCTCGTTGGTACCCGAATAATAATTAAAGTGAGGAGTCGTAATGAGTGTGTTAATTGCCCTTGCGGCGCTGGCGCTGCTGATGCTGGCGGCCTATCGCGGATACAGCGTTATTTTGTTTGCGCCGATTGCGGCGCTCGGCGCCGTGCTGCTGACCGATCCGGGAGCCGTCGGCCCGACGTTTACCGGCCTGTTTATGGAAAAGATGGTGGGCTTCGTTAAGCTCTACTTCCCGGTGTTCCTGCTGGGGGCCGTTTTTGGCAAGCTGATTGAGCTTTCCGGTTTCTCACGCTCCATCGTCGCCGCCGCGATCCAGATCCTCGGTCGTCGCCACGCCATTCCGGTGATTGTCCTGGTGTGCGCGCTGTTAACCTACGGCGGCGTGTCGCTGTTCGTGGTGGCGTTTGCGGTTTACCCTTTCGCCGCGGAGCTGTTCCGCCAGAGCGGCATCCCCAAGCGGCTGATCCCGGCCACCGTGGCGCTGGGGGCATTCTCGTTTACCATGGACGCTCTGCCCGGCACGCCGCAGATCCAGAATATCATCCCCACCAGCTTCTTTGGCACGAACGCCTGGGCCGCGCCGTGGCTGGGGCTTATTGGCTCTCTGTTTATTATCGTCTTTGGCCTGCTCTGGCTGGAGCGCCAGCGTCGTAAGGCGTTCAATAACAACGAAGGTTACGGCACGGATCTGAAAAATGAACCCGAAACGCCGGATAACATTAACCTTCCGCACCCGCTGATTGCTATCTCCCCGCTGCTGGTGGTGGGCATACTTAACCTGCTGTTTACCCGCTGGATCCCCGGCTGGTACGGTACGACCCACGAGCTTACCCTGCCCGGACTGGCGAAACCGATTGTGACCGAGGTGGGAAAGATCACCGCCATCTGGGCCGTGGAAGCGGCGCTGATCTCCGGTATCGTGCTGGTGCTGATTTTTGGCTTTCGCAATATCCGGGGGCGTCTGGCTGAAGGCAGCCGGACCGCGGTGAGCGGTGCCATTCTGGCGGCGATGAATACCGCCTCTGAGTACGGTTTCGGCGCGGTTATCGCCGCCCTGCCCGGGTTCCTGGTGTTATCCAAAGCGCTGGCGGCCATCCCCAATCCGCTGCTGAATGAGGCCATCAGCGTGACGGTGCTCGCGGGGATCACCGGCTCGGCGTCCGGGGGGATGAGTATTGCGCTCGCCGCTATGTCCGACTCGTTTGTCGCCGCCGCCCACGCCGCTAATATCCCGCTTGAGGTGCTGCACCGCGTGGCCTCAATGGCGAGCGGCGGTATGGATACGCTGCCCCATAACGGCGCGGTGATTACCCTGCTGGCGATTACCGGCCTGAGCCATCGTCAGGCCTACGGCGGCATTTTCGCTATCACTATCATTAAAAGTCTGGCAGTGCTTTTTGTCATTGCCGTGTTCTATCTGACCGGCATTGTGTAAGGAGAGAAAAATGAATCTGAACGGTAAGACCGCACTGGTAACAGGCTCGACCAGCGGCATTGGACTTGGGATCGCCCGCGTACTGGCGAAGGCCGGGGCACAGCTGATCCTCAACGGTTTCGGCGACAGCGAATCAGCCAGAGTTGAGATTGCGCAACTGGGCAAAAAGCCGGGCTATCACGATGCAGACCTGCGTGACGTGCTGCAAATTGAAGCCATGATGCGCTACGCCGAATCGCAGTTTGGCGGCGTGGACATTCTTATCAACAACGCCGGGATACAGCATGTCGCCCCAGTTGACGCGTTTCCGGTGGAGAAATGGAACGACATTATCGCCATTAATCTCTCCTCGGTATTTCACACCAGCCGGCTGGCGCTGCCCGCCATGCGCGAGAAAAACTGGGGGCGCATCATCAATATCGCCTCCGTTCACGGGCTGGTCGCGTCAAAAGAGAAGTCAGCCTATGTGGCCGCCAAGCATGGCGTAGTGGGCTTTACGAAATCGCTGGCGCTGGAAACCGCCCGCACCGGTATTACTGCCAATACCATCTGCCCCGGCTGGGTACTGACGCCGCTGGTGCAACAGCAAATTGATAAGCGCATCGCGGATGGCGTACCGCCGGAGCAGGCGCGCGATCTGCTCCTGGCAGAGAAACAGCCTTCGGGCGAGTTTGTCACCCCTGAGCAGCTGGGTGAACTGGCGCTGTTTTTGTGCAGCGACAGCGCCGTGAACGTTCGCGGCGCCGCGTGGAATATGGATGGCGGATGGGTTGCGCAGTGATGTCCAGGCCGGGTAGGCGAAGCCGCCACCCGGCAAACAGGGTTAGCTTGAGCAGCTGACCTCCAGCCGCTTGCCCCAGTCGGGCGGGCGGCTGACGTAGTCATCATCCCGGTCGGCAAACGGTGCGCGCAGCGCCAGATGCAGGCGGTGTAGCTCGTCGTATTCACCCTGCTCTGCCTGCTCAATCGCCCGCTGCGCCAGCCAGTTGCGCAACACCATCGCGGGATTCGTCGCGTTCATCTGCGTCTGGCGGGTGGCGTCATCCACCTGATCCTGCTGCAGCCGCGTGCGGTACTGCGCAAACCAGTCGTCAAACGCCTGCCTGTCAATAAACTCGTCGCGCAGCGGCGAGGCCGCGCTGTGTTGCTCCGTCTGGCCCAGCATCCGGAAGGTACGGGTATAATCGCTGCCCTCACGCGCCATCAGGGCAAACAGGCCGTTGAGGATGTCGTTATCGCCCCTCTCCTGCGTCATCAGTCCCAGCTTGTTGCGCATCAGCGTGCCATATTCCCGCAGCAATATGTCCTGATAGCTGTCGAGCGCATCGTTGAGGGCATCAACGTCGATGAACGGCGAAAGGGTTTGCGCAAGCCGCTGCAGGTTCCACAGGCCAACCGCTGGCTGATTGTCAAAGCTGTAGCGTCCCTGATAGTCGGAGTGGTTGCAGATATAGCCGGGCTGATAATCGTCCAGGAAACCAAACGGACCGTAATCAAAGGTCAACCCGAGGATCGACATGTTGTCCGTATTCATCACGCCATGGGCAAAGCCTACCGTTTGCCAGCGGGCAATCAGGGCTGCGGTTCGGGCAACCACATCCCTGAACCAGAGAACGTATTTATCCGCCTCGTCCTGCAGATGCGCCCAGTGGTGACGAATGGCAAAGTCAGCCAGCTGGCGAACCTTGTCCGGCTCGCGGCGATAGTAAAAGTGCTCAAAATGGCCGAAGCGCAAATGGCTTTGCGCGATGCGCATCAGCATTGCCCCCTTTTCTACCGTTTCGCGCACTATCGGCGTATCGCTGGTGACAATCGACAGCGCGCGGGTGGTGGGGATCCCCAGGGCGTGCATCGCTTCTGACGCCAGGCTTTCGCGGATCGTTGAACGCAGCACCGCACGCCCGTCGCCCATTCGCGACCAGGGAGTAAGGCCTGCGCCTTTCAGGTGCCAGTCAACCGTCTCCCCGTTGGGAAGCTGTTGTTCACCGAGCAGGATCCCCCTGCCGTCGCCCAGCTGCCCCGCCCAGACGCCAAACTGATGTCCGCTATAGACCTGAGCCAGAGGTTGCATACCGGCGAGAAGCGTTTCACCGCCCCAGACCCCTGCACCCTCTGAACGCTGAAACAGCTCAGGCGGAATGGCCAGCTCTTCTGCCAGCAAATCGTTATGCCAGATAAGGCGTGAATTTTGTAACGGTGTCGGTTTGAGTGCGGTGTAAAAGCCAGGCAACTCGTCATGCCAGTGAGCGGTAAAAGACAGGGTCATAGGTCCTCCTGCTTTTAGTGTAGAGGGTTTACCCGGACTTAAACACGGGCGAAAGCAAGGGTTATCGCTGCTGAACCAGCGTAGTGACGTGTTCTGCAGTGACGGCTGGCCAGAGTGCCCCCTGCATGGCGCCAAAATTGAAGGACAAAACGCGTTGCAACAGGCCGTGGTCGTCAATGCCCGAGACGATCACTGACTGGCAGTGCGGCGTGATTTGCCAGAGGATGGCGCGCATAAAAGGCTCAAAAGAGAGCTCCGGAGCACGCTGCTGAATGAAGCCTTTATCAAGGATGACCCGTTTAAATAATCCATCATAGACCGCTTTGAGCGATGCGGCGCCTGCGCCAAAGTTTGCCAGGACCAACGGGAAATGGATTGCCATTCTCGCCAGCTGCAGGTCGTCCTTTCCATTATTTAAACCTGGATAATTCTCATTAACAGTAAACTCAAGAAACGGATAACGCTCAAGGATTGAAACAGCGTTTCCATTACTTAATAAAAATTCAACTATTGCAGGTGTAATATTGATCCATGCAATTAACTGATGCTGAATAAAAAACAGTTTACAGGTATCAAGCAATTGCAATTTTTCGTTAAACAGCGCTAACTCTTCAGCCTCTGAAAGCCGAGGGATAACAAGCTCAGTAGGGATCCGCACATCGCTGCCGACGCCAGTAAAGTTAACCAGAATTTCTAAACCTTTAAGCTCACCTGCGCTATTACGGGCAGGTAAAAGCAGCAGTTCAGACTGGTAAGCATTATCTAGCGTAATAATCATTGCACTCGCCCCGCATTAAAGATGAGAGAGGACATCCTGGAGCAATTGCCGACACAATTCCACTGTCTTGATTTTAATAAGATTAATTTCATTAGTTCCGTATTAATTTTCAGATTTATCCCTGAATCTAAAATAATTTTATCCTGGTTGCAGAATAATAGCCAGTTTTAGATAAAACAGACACATGCAGGATTCGCTAATTTTAGGCAAATTTAACTTTAAGCATCTTATTTGAGAAAAAACGGCATGATTTATTACTGACCATGCCGCCCTAAGAGAAGTATCCGACAATGACTATATACGTCGTGCCTGCCAGAAATTTTTACGCCAGTAAACATTATCCAGAGAAGAGCGCATCACGCCGCGGCTGGTCGATGCGTGAATAAACTGATTGTCTGTATCATATATCCCCACATGGAGACCGCTTTCACCCGATCCGGTTTTGAAGAAAACCAGGTCCCCGGGTAGAAGATCGTCTTTATCAATTTCAGTGCCAATTTCGGCCTGTTTGCGCGTTTCGCGCGGAAGCTGTAAATCAAACTTATCGCGAAACGTCATCAGCACGAAGCCGGAGCAATCTACGCCGCCGCGGCTCATGCCGCCGTAGCGATAAGGCGTGCCGCGCCAGTTGCTCAGCTGATCGTTAAGGCTGGCAATGACGGTGATCGAATCTGAAAGCCGTGGGTTAGGCGGCGGTGCACGATGGCTACTGCATCCCGCAAGAAAAAGTGTGGCCATCAGGAGAAACCAGAATCGCATTTTCAGACGAATCCTCTGCTTTTTTTGTTCTTTTCGTAATTTAGCGTGCAATTGTGCTAAGAGGCAAGAAACGGTTACGTCTGCCCGGTAGAAATCAGCATCTTATGTCCCTCTATATCAAGCCTGCGGAACGACATGTTGTACGCGCGGGCAAGATGGGGCGGCGTAAGAACCCGATCCCGCGCGCCGCTGGCGATCATCTTTCCCTGCGATAGCAGCCACACCCGGTGGGCATGACGCAGGGTGTGGTTGAGGTCATGACTGCTCATCACCACGGCGATACCTTTTCGGCTCAGGGCGCTTAACAGCGTATCCAGTGCCGCCTGCTGCGCCACGTCCAGACCGCTCATAGGTTCATCGAGAAGCAGCATTCGCCCGTGAGGATTACCTGCCGGGTGGATCTGAAGAATGACCGCCGCCAGACGCACCCGCTGCCACTCGCCGCCGGAAAGCTGGCTGGCATGCCGGGACAGTTTATCTTCCAGCCCCAGGGCCGCGGCAACGTCCGTCAGCAGTGACGTTTGTTGTTTGTCGTGCAAATGCAGCATCAGATAGTGCCAGACCGGCATCGCAAAAGGCGGCACCTGCTGCTGCACAAGGTAACTGCGCCGGTGCGCCAGCGAGACCGGTGACCAGTCGGCGAGCGTATGCTCCAGCAGCGTTATCTGCCCTTCTCCGTCGGTCATGCCTGCCATCCGTGCC